>Ga0207422_1000006_pt1 | contig 1401986 bp, 1186 predicted proteins | sample MarCyaLeptolynsp_FD_187757 | JGI IMG/M metagenome (GOLD analysis project Ga0207422, IMG submission 187757) | Marine cyanobacterial communities from Panama - species 1 Leptolyngbya sp. (SPAdes) | ecosystem: Environmental > Aquatic > Marine > Unclassified | place: Panama: Panama City... | reverse complement strand
TAGGTTTCCCTTTAAAATAGATTCTAGATAACATTAAGCAGGCATTTTTGTCTGCTTTTTTGCTTTGAACCTATCATTGTCACAGTTCTTACCCATAATAAGTACAATTTCCTTAGATTTTTCTCTTTCATCGCAAAAACCCCTAAAGTGATGGCAATACCAATCCAGCCCACTTTTTAGTAAGTTTTCATTGTCCCATAAGTTGTATGGTGTCTGTATTAGGCCAGAAGTGGTGTTTCAAGCGGGCCTACTCTTTTGTCCCTCTTTTTGGAGATAAAGACCGCATTGGCAGTGAACACCCCGAAAAAGACCCATACCTTTTCGTTGGGACCGTTCCTGGCCCTGACCTTTTGCAACCCATAATGGTTCTTTTGGTTACCAAAACTACCTTCCAGTTGCGTTGCCCTATCCTTGTTCAGTGCAGCCTTGAGCTGTATGACCTCTTTTTCAGGCTTTCTCCCTTTTGGGTCAAAGGAGTGGAATATATAGTTTGCTGCACAAAAGCGCCTGTTCTCATTGGTGGCGTATATCTTGTCGGCTGATACCTGATGGCACTTTCCAAACGTAGATTTATGCTTGATGACACTTATCTTCAAGCGTTTGCATTCATTGAAGGCCTTGTAGCTGAAATGTTCGATGATGTTGATACCACCCACTTGTAGCATATGTACCTTCGCCCCAAATTCAGTAGGCTTGTTTTCCTTACCTCTCTTTATTGGTCGGATATAGGGTTTGTACAAGGAGACTATCCTATCCTTGACCTTGCTCCCGGGATGCTGGAACAGATAATACTGCTGCCGGTAAATTTTTCTTATGGTATTTAGATACTGATAAAAACCTTCCTCCAAGCTGTCCTTGAAATATACATTGAGCAGCTCCTGTAGGGCATTAAGTCCCCGTTTGAGCAGGTTGAGCAATGACCTTATACGTTTTCGGGTCTTCTTGTGTGACCTGCGTTTGAGTTTGCTGTAGGCCAGGTACCTGCGCTTTTGTACATCAAAACGCTCTTTTTCCTTGCCAAGGCGTATCTTCGATATTTTCCGTAAAGGGAAAAGTTGCTTGGCATATACCCATGTGCAACATTCCCATAATAGTTTGACATCTGTAGGGTAACGGATATAACTCTCATAACACGTCGCATCCATTTTGAGAAAGTGTTTCATTTCTATGTCCTCATACCAGTGATCTATCAGGATACGTTGTACTTTATCCAGGTCTGCTTGATGGGCGATAAGGCCCCTGATCCTACTCACGATGCCCGTGTCCCTGATCAGTTCCAAATCCCCAAGGCGCATACCACAAAAAAGTTGTAAAGTAGGATTGTGGTTGATATGTTCGATGAGTTTTTCATCACTTACTCCAAGTTCATGTTTCAGGAACATCAGGGCAAACTTGCCGCTATTATCAAAATATTCTTTCCTACCACAATTATGTCTAGGACGTGGCAAACAATTGCCTAATTGTTCCAATGGCAGTGCTTCTCGCATCCTTCCCCAACTACTTATCTTGAATTTGTACCATAGGGTCCCATTTGTTTCTTCGGGAGAAAATAATGTAAATTGCATGGACTTTTCTTGTTGTGTCGTAACTCTAAGAAAAGGAAAACCCTCAAAAAAATGGAACTTTCCATGATTTTGAGGGCTATTTTATTGGAAATATATTACAACCCCCTGATTATCAGTGAATTGATATTGTAAAGGTGAGCCTAGATATTTCATTGAAAAAGTATGGCAAGGTAGAGCTTTTATTCTTTATAGAAACAACTAAAAAACTAGCTTACCGCGCAATCTTATTTACATTTACCATTCCTAAACATTTATAGTTCTTAATTCAATACAGTTTTTTATCAAAGTTTTTTTAATCGAAATGTCACGTTTTCATGGCTTCAATTGTCATACCCTAAGAACATGAAACTAAAATTTGAAAAACTATAACGATATATTATTTCCGTATGCTTATAACATCCTTGGCTCGGTTGAAGATGCAAAAGACACCGTACAAGATATTTTAATAAAATACCTTTCGATTGATAAAATTCATATAGAAAATGAAATTGGTTTCTTGGTCAAATCAGTAATCAATCAATCGATTAATGTAAAAAAGAATAAAAAGACAATAGCTGCAGACAGCATTTGGTTGCCAGAGCCTATTTCTACAGAAAAAGCAGATGATAATATCAATAAAGAGGAAATACTATCATATTCGATGCTCACACTCCTCGAAAAATTAACGGCAAAAGAACGTGCTGTTTTTATATTAAAGGAATCATTTGATTATTCTCATAATGAAATTGCTGATACCATTGGTTTTACAATTGAAAATTCCAGAAAATTATTAAGTAGAGCGAAAAAAAAATTAAATACAACTAGGAATACAAGTATTCAGGTTAATCAAAAAGATGCATCACAATTGAAGTATTATATTGATGCAATGAAAAGTGGGGATGTAACTGCCCTTGAAAAATTATTAGCTCAAGATATTCTATTAGCGGCCGATGGCGGAGATAACGTAAAAATAGTAAGAGCGCTAACAACAGGTATAGAAAATGTATCAAAACTATCACTCTATGTATTCAGGGCGTTTTTAAGTGGATTAGAAATTAAAATTAGTGCTATTAACCATCAACCTGCAATTCTATATTATCAAAACAATGTGCTATATAATTGCCAAGTTTTTGAAATAGAAAATAAGAAGATCAGAAGCATCTATTCTATAGTTGATCCCCAAAAATTAAAATCATTTTTTTTGTAAAGATGTCACGTTTTCCCTCCCTTATTTGTCAATCTATTGAACATAAAATTTCGATAGATGAAAAAATTATTAAGCGTAAATTGTAATTCAAATATTTCTATTTCACATACAAATGAAACGTCAGGTTATTTCAAGCAAAAATGGCTGGTATCATTTGGTGAAGGAATTGTTTTTCAGGGAGTTATGCCCAAAATATACTTAACTATATATTTTTTATCCCCAATGGCTGTGTTGCACACCACGTGTTGCTCACCGCGTGACTCAAAGCTCTTATGATATTCTATAAGTGGATTGTGGGTCACAATCCACGGTAACTGTTGCAAAATGTATAGTAGTTTGGTTAACTCTTACAAAAAATAACCTCATCAAAGGATTCCTTTCTTTTTAAGAATCCATTACTCCTAAAGATATAAAAGTAACTTCTTTATTTGATGAGTTTATTTCGGGATTAATAGCTGCAGATAAGAGCATTTGCCCATTTTATTTAAACATTTTTTTCAACCTTAAGACATATTTAGATCAAGTTGTAAGAATAAGATATTCCTTCAATATCAATGAAAATTGCCACTGCGATTTATTAGAAAACAAATTCAATAACTCGATATAATCAGGGATTAAGAACCCAATTGTATGATACGAAAAGACTTTTTAAAACTCATGGGATTCGGATCTATTCTTTTCATGAACCCCAAATTTCTTTTAAGTAAAAACCTAAAAAATAAAATGAAACAAGAACCTAATTATTTTGAAGACGAATTAGTAGATAACAGTAAAATAATCGGACCGGAAGAAGGTGAGCGTCTAGACTTAAATGGTCTATCAGTGACCTTTAAAGTCACCAGTGAATTATCTAATAATCAGTTTGGAGTGTATGAAATATCACTTCCTCCTAATACTATTGGTGCTAAATTACATTATCATCGTTTTATGGATGAAACCTTTATTGTAAGTCAAGGTACTCTTACCATAGAAGTTGGAGAAAATAAACAAAAAGCCAAAACTGGAACAGTAGTATATGTTCCGAGGTTTACACCACACGGATTTAGAAATGATACAAATGAAACGGCTAAATTGATTTTAATTTTTAACCCTGCCGAAAAGCGCGAGGGATTCTTTAAAGGTTTATATGAAACATTAAGTGAAGAGCCTGTTAATCCTAAGAAGTTTTTAAAGCTTTACAATAAATATGATAGCTTTCCTATTGATGAGTCTAATATGATTCAAACAGAGAAATAGAAAGATTAGAATTAAAGTAAAAAAATAATGAGGGGTGAAGTGCTAAATCAAATTTGGTGTAATTTAAATTTCGCTATCATTTTCCTTATCCCCTCATTTCGTAAATTCTTTATCGTTAAAGGTACTATATGATTTTACTTAAAGGAATCTTTAGATTCTTGGAGGTACGACTACTATAACATTAAAAATACAAGGCAAGTAACTAGACCAAGTCGTACCACCAATACTTATCAAGTAATTTCATAAAGAGCCTCATTAAATCCAATTTTTATAGGAATCTTATTTATTTAGAAAAATACTTGATGTTAATTAGGTACAATTTTAATTGTTTGTGTTAGGTTAATTTTGGAATTCTAAAACCTCCACATCATGCGTAATTATCTAATAATTGTATTTCTGTTTTTAACAACATTAATGAGTTGTGCACAAAATAAAAGGCAAGACTATCAAGGGGAATGGATAGGTAATTTACCAAATAAAAACAGCTTCAATTTTAAAATCACCCTAGAAAGGTTAGAAGAGAATAACTATCGCCTTGAAATATCCAATGATGAAACCCTCATCAACGAAATTTTAGAATCCACTAACAAGGCGGATGTACAATTGGATTTAGACGGGCAAATTACTTTTGATTTAAAGTATGAAAATGAGGGAAAAGCACTTACAGGATTTATTAAATCTGGAAGGTTTATTTACCATTTAAGCTTAATAAAAGCAGATAATGAAAAATTTATGGGCCATTGGAATGCTTTTATGGTAGACAATGGCCTACAGTCTGATGATATAATGCTTTATGTTGAAAACACAGAAGAAGGTAATCTAGTAGCATATCCATTTTTTGGAGACCAAAGGTTTAGGGGAACATGGGCCGCTGATTTTAGAGAGCAAGGGAACATCCTTCTATTTAGAGATACAAATACTGGATTTAATTTTCGAGCTAAGTTATTGGACAATTCTATTGAACTTGAGATTTTATTAATTGACGCTTTACTTTCGAAAACAATTTTGCAACATACTAATGATGGTTGGGAGTATAGCTCAGATCCTTTGGATAAAACTGCAAATACTGAAACACCACAACAATTGAACGATGGTTGGATTACTTCCAACATTAACGAACATGGAATCAATGAAAGAGAATTACGCAGAATGATTGATAGCATTCAAGCTAATAAATTGATCAACACACATAGTGTGCTTATTGCAAAAGAAAATAAATTAGTGTTTGAAACATACTTTGATGGGTACAACGCTAACATCCCTCATGATCTTCGTTCTGCTTCAAAAAGTATTTCTTCTGCAATTATCGGTATAGCCATAGATGAAAAAATTATCGAGAGTGTTGATGAGAAAATTTATGATTTTGTTCCTGAGGACTACCAATACACAAAGAATCCTTCAAAATCTCAAATTAGCATCAAACATCTACTAACCATGAGCTCTGGGTTAGATGTAAATAACCTTGCATCTGAAGATTATTATCAAAATCCTGATAACCCTAAAAAATGGCTTCAATCAGTGCTAGAGGCACCTATGGTTAAAGAGCCGGGAACTTATGCAGATTATGGGTCAGCCAATCCTTTTTTATTAGGTATATGTTTAAATGAACCGCTGGATATACCACTAGAAATTTATATGGATAAAAAGCTTTTTGCGCCTCTCGGAATAACTAATTACATCAATCAAACGGATGATTCTGAGCGTACTCCTTATTTTGGTGGTGGCATGCTTTTGACCTCTCGAGACATGTTAAAGTTTGGACAACTTTATCTAGACAAAGGTAAATGGAAAGGGGAACAGATTATTTCAGAAGACTGGGTGAATGAATCGTTTGAGAAACACGTACAATTACAAGATGTAATAGATAAAAATTATTATGGTTATCAATGGTGGCATGACACTTATTTAATCAATGGAAAAGCAATAAAAGCTATTGAAGCAAGGGGAGCTGGCGGCCAATTTATATTTGTAATACCTGAGTTAGCATCGGTAGTGGTCATCACCTCAGGAAACTTCAGGAATCGTAAAGGCAACCAACCTAGAACAATATTGGAAGAATATATATTACCAGCATTGAAAGATTAAAAAGCTGGAAGAAACTGATTCCTTGATGTAAAATCCTTTTACTATTCTTATCTCTAAAAGCTGTTTAGCGTATCATTCTATTTATTTTTGGGCAAGCAATCTAAAAAATACTATATTGATGGTATCCACATCCCACCACATTGAAAATAGGGATACTTAATCAACAAAATCCTAGAATGGAAATGAAAGAAATCAAGTTCAAGGTTGTCATCTTTTGTGTTTTATTATTGGCTTGTAATCCAGATAAGCCTTCAACAAGCATTCCACCTAATGTTATTGTGGTTATGACTGATGACCAAGGTTATGGTGAATTTTCATTTAATGGAAATCCGGTGACGAATACTCCTAACATTGATAGAATGGCCAAGGAAGGAATACAATTTACCGATTTCCATGTAGCTCCTATGTGTACTCCCACAAGAGGGCAGCTCTTAACCGGTATGGATGCTTTTAGAAATGGAGCAATCAATGTTAGTAGTGGTAGAACTTTGTTACGTCCTGAGTTAAAAACGATGGCGGATATTTTTTTAGAAAATGGGTTTGCTACTGGAATTTTCGGGAAATGGCATTTAGGCGACAATTATCCTTTTCGACCTGAGGATCGCGGTTTTGAAGAAGCTATCTGGTTTCCCTCATCACATGTAAACAGTTTGCCCGATTATTGGGATAATGATTATTTCAATGATACCTATATCCACAACGGGAGAAAGGAATTGTTTGAAGGATATTGTACCGATATATTTTTTGATGAAAGCATAAAATGGATGCAGGCTAAAGCTGATACAAAAAAATCTTTCTTTACTTACATCGCATTGAATGCAGCCCATTGGCCTCATTTTGTGCCCAATCATTACCGTAATTCGATAAGGGAAGCCATGGATAAAAATCCTAATTTGTTTGAAGACATGGACGAAGAAAAAAGGAAAGAGTTGGTGAGCTTTTTAGCTATGGGGGCAAATATTGACGACAATATAGGAAAGCTTCTAAACTTTTTGGATGAATCGGGTCTGAATGAAAATACCATTGTGGTTTTTCTTACAGACAACGGAAGTACATTTGGCAAAGACTATTTTAATGCAGGTATGAAAGGTGGAAAAACAACCCTATGGGAAGGTGGACACCGTGTTCCTCTTTTAATAAAAGCTCCTAAAACCATAACAAATCAACCTTTAAAAATTGACGAGCTATGTCATGTGCAAGATCTATTGCCTACGCTAACATCTATGACGGGAATTACCGATATCCCCAAAAATCTCGATGGTGTTGATTTATCTCCCTTGCTTACTGGAAATAGCAAAAAGCTAGACGATAGAATGCTAGTTATAAATTATAGCAGAATGCCCATGTTCAAAGTGACTTATACCACCGAAAACCCTGCTATACCAATGAAAAATGGGGCAGGGGTACTATGGAAAAACTGGCGGTTACTGGAAAATAGAGCGTTATATGATATTTCAACTGATCCACATCAGGATAATGATGTAGCAGCCCAAAACCCAGAAGTGGTAGCAAAAATGAGCGCCCATCTCGATAAATGGTGGGAGGGAGTAAAAGATGAAGTGTATGAACCGCAACGCGTTGTTATTGGCAGTGAATATGAAAACCCCATGCTGGTCTCTGCATGTGAATGGCTCGATGTTTTTGTTGACCAACAAATACAAACTCGTTATGGTCCGAAAAAAAATGGTATTTGGCATTTAACTGTAGCCGAAGCTGGTGAATATGAATTTGAACTTCGCCGATGGCCAAGAGAATCAGGGTTTAAACTTAGACAGGGAATTCCTGAGAAAACAGTAACAGATGGCACATTTATCGAAGGTGTCAGCTTTCCAATACATTCGGCAAGAATGAAGGTGGGAAATGAGGAAAAGTCAATCAAAACTTCAGAGGAAGATGTTGCTGCGAGTTTTACCTTTGAACTGGCAAAAGGAGATATCGAAATCCAAAGCTGGTTTAATGATGATAAAGAGAAACCCATTTTAGGAGCTTACTATATGTATGTAAATAAAAAGTAGATGATAAAAAAAATCGACCAACTACTTTTTAAAATGGGTACTTAACTGATTGATAATCTGAAAAGGTGTCTTGTTCAATTTCTTGGCAAGTGCTTTTATCTCTTCAAACTCTGCTTTTACTTTTGTTTCTTGCGAGGGTGTCAGGGTTTTTTTCAAACTGACTTCACCTAAAGCGGTATCCGTTCTTTTTATCTCCCTTTGCAATTCTATCCTTTTTACTTCATAGTACCTCAATCCGATAGTACTGGTGTTGTCAAAAATATAAGTGGCCAATCCGTCAAGATTTTCCTTTAAAAGCAGAACTGTTAAAAGAATGGCAAATCTTCCTTTTTTCATCAGTTGGTTAGATATGCCAAAGTCTATAGCACCTGCTGCTAGTAATCCCTGTTGAAAATCGGCACCTAAATACTCAGGCGACATATCATCGATAGAAGTCTCTAGTTGTATGTATTCTGCTTTATCATTTTGATTGACGCTTTCCAAGAGAGCTACCCTAAGTACATTCGGGTTTTTAAAATCTTTTTTGCCAGGACCATAGGCTATTTTGCTAACTGGATGACTAGCTTCCTGAAATTTCGGTTTCAGATATTTTAATATCGCGGCACCTGTTGGCGTTACTTTTTCCCCTTTCTCTTCACCTTTATATGTTGGCATCCCTTTTAGCAACTCATATGTAGCAGGTGCTGGAACTGGCAACATCCCATGTTGGGTCTTAACCATACCAAAACCTGTACAAATTGGCGTACAGAATACTCCAGAAACATCAAGTTTGTCTATAAGCATCGCACTACCCACTATATCTATAATAGAATCTACTCCACTGATTTCATGGAAATGTATTTTCTCTAAAGGAATATCATGGATTTTCGACTCAGCTTCACCTATCATCGTAAAAATTTCATAGGCAATTTTTTTCGCTTTTTGAGAAATCTCTGCATCATCTATAATTTTTAGAATATCGCTTAAATGCCTATGATGACCCTTTGAGCCACTATTGTGGGAATGTCCGTGTTTATGTTCATGGGAATGCGTATGTCCATGATGATGCGCTTCATGGTTTTCATCTTTTTCATTCAGGTCGATAACTTCCACATACTTACAGTTGATCCCATTTTTCTCAACATCTTTTATCTCAATTTTTGCATCGGGAAGTCTAAGTTTTTTAGGTAAGGATAATAATTGCTCATAATCATCTAATAACCCGCAAAATACACTCAGAAACATATTCCCCGATGCACCTGAAAATGGTTCTATATATAAGATACTCATTTTTTTATCACATTTAAAATTCTAATAGCTGCCATGGCTGCTCCGTAACCATTGTCTATATTGGTTACCAAAAGACCATTGGCACAACTACTCAACATTCCGTGCAAGGCTGTTATGCCATCTTTAGAAAGACCATAACCTACGGAAGTCGGCACTGCAATGATAGGTTGGGGCAGTAGGCCTCCCATTACTGTAGGCAAAGCACCCTCAAAGCCTGCAATAACTATAAGCACCTCAAAACGCTTTAGTTCATCAAGCCTGTTGAGGAGCCTGTGCAAGCCTGCTACACCAATATCACATATCCTTTCTGCACTGTATCCCATATACTGAAGGGTATAAAAAGCCTCATTGGCTACAAAGCTATCTGAACTACCAGCTGTAATTACACCAACCCGATTTGGACCTTTTAGAGGCTGTAAGGGATAAAGGGTAAAAATCTGAGAGGAGGAATCATAAAATGTACTGTCGAAATGCTTTTTCAGAATGTCTGCTTTTTCCTTTTGCAGCTTAGTAATCAGTACATTCTGTTTTTTGCTTTCATATTCCTTTAACAATTCTATGAGTAACTCAACATCTTTTGAACTCCCAAATATGACCTCATCGAACCCAAGCCTATTCTTTCTGTCATAATCAATATTAAAATCCTTATGCATCTAGTACCCTGTTTAGTTTACCAGAAACCAATCCTTCATTATCTATCTCCGTTTTCAAAAATCCAATCTCTTGAAATAAGTGCGAAACACTTGAAAATTTAGATTTAAGCGCAGCTATTTGCTCATAAGGTACCTCAATGGAAGCTTTTTCCCCATAATGTCTCACACGAACATTCTTAAAACCAATATCATTAAGGATATTTTCTGCCTTTTCTATTTGTCTTAACTTAGTATTTGTCACTTTTGAACCATAAGGCAATCTCGAACTCAAACAGGGGCTTGCAGGTTTAGCAGCTGTTTCCAAATTTAAGAACTTGGCTATTTCGTAAACTTCTTTTTTGTTGATATCAAGTTCTGCCAATGGAGAGCGAATCAAGTGATTTTTAGCCGCTTCTAATCCAGGTCTGTAGTCTCCCAAATCGTCTGAATTTGTCCCATTTAAAACAGTAAAACCAGGGTAAGTCTTTTTAACTATTGCAAGCATATCCTTATAAAGGTGATTCTTACAAAAAAAACAGCGGTTTGAAGGATTCGCTATATAATTTGGATCATCAATTTCCTTCGTCTTGATTATGTTAAGGGTAATGTCATATTTATCACAAAATTCTTTAGCTCCCAAAAAATCGTTGGTTTTCAAGCTCTCTGAATTAGAGATTATCCCTATTCCTTTGTCACCAAGAACCAATTTGGAAACGTAGAGAACAACGGAAGAATCTACCCCTCCAGAAAAGGCGGTAACGGTACCTTCGTGTTCTTCAAACCATTTCTTTAAAAGACCTAGTTTCAGCATATAAATGTCTTTTATTAAAAAAAAATCTTCTATTTCAGATAAATTAAGTTAGTTAAAGATTTTCTCATTTCTTATTATAAAATAAAAAAAATGGTATTTATAAAATACTTTTATTACTAAACCTTGAATAATTGTTTCCGACTAAGATACCATCAATTTTACTAATTTAAATGTACTTACTTTTACTCAATTTCTATGTCAGAAATACTTCTTCTTAATCAAGATAATGGATGAGGATATTGACATTCACCTGTAAGGGGCAATTAACTATTGCTATCACACCAAGTTTATTTCTTTCTTGATATTTAGCGAGATATTATCAAAACTTCCTGAGGTTATGCTAATAATAGGTATTTATATTTTGAACTCTGCTTTACTTTGTGCTCCTGTTCCATTAAATTAGTAAATAGCTAATAGGTATCACTTTTTAAACTTACCGATATGAAAAGAAGGCATTTTTTTAAGCAAGCAGCTGTTGCTGGGACTGCAGCTGGATTTATGCAATCATTCCCTTACCATCTTCTAGCCTCAGAAAAAAAACGTTATGCACATGACGTTGTGCCATTAGGTAATACAGGTCTTGAAGTAACTCGATTAGCTATGGGTACAGGAACGCATGGGGTAGGAGGCAGATCTAACCAAACTCGTAAATTGGGTATTAAAGGGTTGGCCGAACTACTCCATTATGCTTATGACAATGGGGTAACCTTCTGGGATTCAGCTGATCAATATGGTACCCATCCTCACTTAAAAGAGGCACTTACTCATGTACCCCGAGAAAAAATAACCATCCTTACTAAGACCCATGCTACAACTGAAAAAGAGATGTGGGCCGATATTGACCGCTTTAGGAAAGAACTTAATACTGATTACTTAGATATAGTACTGCTTCACTGCATGATGAGTGGTAGTTGGCCAGAATATAAGAAACCTGCCATGGAGGTGCTTTCAAGAGCCAGGGAAGATGGTATTATTAGAACTCACGGTGTTTCTTGTCACACTCTTTCTGCGTTAAAAGCAGCGGCAGCTTCTGATTGGGTGCAGGTTGACTTAGCAAGATTTAATCCAGGAGGTGTTTCTATGGATGCCGATGTAGCAACAGTTACTAAGGTATTAAAACAAATGAAGCAGGCAGGCAAAGGCATTATTGGAATGAAAGTGCTTGGAGCAGGTAAACTAACAAATAAAAAAGATGAATGTCTTCAATATTCATTAGCGAAAGATTTTATTGATTGCTTTACTATTGGTCAAGAAAATGTGAATGAATTTGATGATTTGCTGAAAAGAATACCCGCAGCAAGTGTACGAGGATAAAGTTGTATGATTTGAGTATTCCTTACTTAAGTGGGAAGAAAGATTTTTGGAAATTCTTGTGTTATTAAACATAAGTTATATTATGCGCTTTTAATAAATACCCTAAAATAAAGATATCCATTTTTGGTTTTTAAGGCTTTCCAGTAATTGAGATTAAAGGTGGTATATTGATTATTTTGTTGCTGCATTCAATTTTTCTTTTTCAAAAACATAATATCCATCTATACTAGAACCATTTACTTTTATGTTATGGGTTGAATCTGTTTCTTCAATTATGGTAACTGTACAACCTAAACACCAATTTACCAATCCTTTGTCTCTTAAATAAATTTCTTCAAAATCATTGATAATGATGGTATCTTCATCATTATAATTGTCTACCAATACAAGATCAGGAAGAAGATTTACTATTCTATAATATTTGTGTTGAGAGATCCAACCTAAAACTAAAAAAGTGAATATTATCAATATTTTACCCATATTTTGAATCTTTTAATACTAGTAAAATGTCCTTTTATTTTTTTAATAATTATTCTCAATAATTTCAATTCATCTAGCTCCCAATTGAGTATTAGATAACTATACAAATTCTAATATTTTAGAGCTTCAGTAACAGATAGTTCCTATTATCCACCCTTTATAATTGTTATCTTTTACTCTTGGTGTTAGATTATTCCCCATCAGCTATTTACAACAAGAAATACCTCCAAAAAAAATGCTTCATAGAGGTTATTCAAATACATTAAAATTGATTTTGAATAGAGTTGTAATTTATCCATGATGGGATTTAAAAAATCGTAATAAAAAAATGAAAATGTTTTTGGTATGCGTTTTAGTTTACCCAATCGGCATGTATGAGGTTGGATTACTTAAGTTTTGTTAACTTTTGACAGGCTTTTACATCTACTAATTATAGTGGAGATATGTAACTACGCAGTTAACATAGTTCTATTAATTACAATACATCAAAACACTATACTTTGCTAGGCAACATTCCAAACTTTTCTTTAAAGCTTTTAGTGAAATAAGACATATTGGAATAACCTACTGAATAAGCAATTTCAGAAACAGACCCTACTCTTTTGTTAAGCATGATTTTGGCCCTGTTTAGTCGAATTTCATTGACCAATTGCCTAGCACTTTTGTTGGTGAGGGCTTTTAATTTACGGTGTAATTGGGCTCTGCTGAAGCCTACTTTAGAGGCAATATCATCTACAGAAAGCAATTCATTATCTATGTTATCTTCAATGAACTTTACTACCTGTTGCAAAAATTTGTCATCAACGGAGCTAAGCTCTAAATCAGGTAAAGCCACTAAATCCATTGATTTGAAATATTGCCATATTTTAACACGATTTTCAATCAAGTTCTTAACACGTAATTTTAATTCTTCAGCATTAAAAGGTTTGTTCAAATAGGCATCAGCACCTTGAGTAAGCCCAGCCATTTTGCTCGATTGCCCCGTTTTTGCAGTTAACATTACAATGGGGATATGACTGGTCTTCACATTATTTTTTAATGAACTACAAAGTTGGTATCCATCTTTTCGAGGCATCATCACATCACTGATTACTAAATCTGGGATATGCTCAAAAGCCATGCGTTCGCCTTGTAACCCATCATTGGCAGTAAGTAGTTTATATCTATCTCCCAGTATTCCTGCTATGAAGTTTTGTATATCTTTATTGTCTTCCACTATCAATACAACTTCTTCATTTTCATGCTGAACAATTGCCTCACTTTTTTGCTTTTCGTTCAAATTTGGAACAACATCTTCTACTTTGGAAGCAGAAGTAGTTTCTTTTTCAGGATGAACTGATTTTGGCAGGTCTTCTAATTTAATAGGAAGTCGAACCTTAAAAGTAGTTCCCCTACCCTTTTCGCTGTTTACACTGATTTGTCCATTATGAAAATCGACCAATTCTTTTGTTAGCGCTAAGCCAATGCCTGAACCTTTGGCTTCTGTACCCTCTACACGATAAAATCGATCAAAAATACGGTCGATTTCTTTTCGATCCATGCCATTACCGGTATCACTGATTTCAATTAAAACATGCTTTTTAGTATGACTTACATTCACACTCACAGCGCCACCTCTAGGGGTATATTTAAAAGCATTTGATAATAGATTATTGACTATTTTTTCGAGTTTGTCTTTATCGTAATAACCTTTCTCTAGCTCTTCTGGGAAGTTGGTATTTAGGCTAATGTTTTCTCTTTCGGCAAGGCTTTCAAAAGAAAAAACATGGGAGCGAAGAAATTGAATAATACCTCCATTTGTCAAGTTCAAGTATAGGTTACCACTTTCCACTTTAGATATATCTAATAATTGATCTACCAACATAGTAAGGCGGTTGGTATTCTTCGATATAACTTTAAATGCTTCGTTTGTTAGAATGATAGAATCGTCATAGTTGTTATCAGAAGATTTTTTAGCTTGTTGTAATGGCCCATCTATGAGTGTTAAAGGCGTTCTGAATTCATGACTGATATTGGTAAAGAATCGGGTCTTTATTTCGTCTAAATCTTTTATCCTTTGTATCTCTGCCATAGATCTTTGCGCTTCTAATCGCTCAAGCTCACTTTGTTCACTCAATTTTTTACTTCTATAAGACATCCCGAAAGAGTAGATAATAATCTGAAGGAAAATACCAGTACTAAAAGGATCTATTTTAAATGGAGGTCTTAATAAAACACCCATAGCCCATAAAGTACCTACAATCAAGCAAAGGCTGATAATTGAAGACCCTACGCCAAAGTATCTGGCAAACTGGTCTTTTTGGAATATCAGTACAATGGATAATATAAGAGCAGCTAGTGTAAAGACAGCCAAAAAAAGATAATGGTAATTTGGCGCAGTCTGATTTATTGTTGGTTTGAACAATAGTACATAAAGCACCATGATTACTATTTCGAGCAATACTGAGAAAGCCAATGCTAGGATAAATTTATCTATTTTTGGAAACTTTTGCTTTGAGCCAATGAACAATCTACCGAAAAACCAAAAGCTATAAAATACACTGTTGGCAAGCAACATCCATAGAGGGAAACGGAAAGACTGAGGAATGCCGATTATTATACCCACTGCCATAGCCTGAGTACATGTACAAAAGAAAAGCCATAAAGAAAACCAAAAATAAACCTTCTCTCTCAGATATAAATATTGAAGCAAAAAATAAAGAAAAATGATAAAAGTTACCCCAAACATAAAGATATTGAAGGAATTGTGGATTTGATAGATTTGATGATAGTGGGACTGCTCGGGGCTTCTAGCACTCAAATTAAAATAAGCAGGAAAGCCAAATCTATTGCCCTGTACTTTTATTATCAAAGTAATGTCTTGATTTAATGGAAAGCCTTGCAGGTTTACACTGTTCAATACCCAGTTCACTTGTGTTGCCCTTTCTTCTTTGGAATATTCCACCCCTGTTTTTTGATGAGAAATAAGCTTGTTATCAACATAGGCATATACATCTACTTTACCATTGCTTTTGGTCCATGCAGGATTACCTATTAACTTATCTTCAAAATGTAGCTGCCACTCTTGTAATGAGTCAAGTACTTTAATTTTGAGTTTGCCCCAGTAGGTTACATTCTTTTCCAGATATCGGGGCAATTCACTTCTCTTCTTCCACAAAAGGGTGCTATTATTAAGTATATTTCCTGCCAATAGCTGATCAGCACTGTCCTTAAAAACCTGAAGTGTTGTATTTAAATCATGTACTGGATACTTAGGATCAATTTCATAAACCTCTTGTGCTAAAGCTTTATTAAAGAACAGTGTACATAATGTAAAAGCATATAGTAGTAATTTCTTCATCTCATTATAAAAATACTAAACTCTATTGTAATTATCTGACGAGACTAAGTTCGAAAATAGCCTTCTTACACGCTAATACTATTGTCTCATTCAATAACACATTTGTTGCATGTCCCTAATATTGATATAAAATAGCCAGTAATTGCAACAACAACGTCATTCTGGCTGGTCCCCTACCAATAGTTTTGTCCACATAGTAATGATTCATAATACTTCTGTCAATAACTAAATTTTAAAGCAATGGATACTAAAACATATTTACCTCACATGAAACTATTTTACTTTAATTCCTGCAAATCGAAAATTTCTTACATTCTTATTACCTTTTTACTGATGCTGAACGCGGCACTACTTGCAGCACATACCCAAACATATAAAAACGAAAGGCTTATTAGAGAGCATAAAAAACTAATAAAGGGAAAGTCAATTATTAAAAGCTACACATTAATGGCAGAGGTGATTAGACCGGATTCAATGATTTGGGATTATTTGCCTGTAAAAGGCTTCAACCCAATCAAAAACGGGGCGACGATAGATTTCAATAAATTGGGCATATCAGAGATAAATTTAAGAGTAAATGTAGCCAAAGGTTTTAGAGAGAAAATCATACTAACTCTAACTACTGGATATGCTTGGTGCTGCCGTGACACAATGATGTATAAAATTAGCGAAGCAGAATACCTGACCCTTAGACTAGCGAGCGGTAAATATACCTTATCATCAATTACATACTATAATGCACCAGATGGTTCTCAGAATTCCCAAAAAGGACCAGAAATAAGTTTTACAGTAATCAATAATACAAGCAATGCAAGAAAAGCAAGTAAATCGCTCAAAGAATCTGTTATTAAAGGTTATTCTTTGGTTGATGTAAAAACAGGTAAACCAATAGAGGGGCTCAATCCCATTAAGAATGGTGCTATCATTCGAGATTCACTAATATCTTCCAATCTTGGTATTCTTGTGAATACGGTCAAAGGATTTAGAGGAACCATCAATGTACAGTTACGTTCAAATACTCTAAATAAACTTATCAGCTCCTATGATTGTGACCTTTTTGATACGATAAATTGTCATTTATTGATACCAGATTATCTAACTTTCGGAGAATACATTTTATCCTCAACGGCTACTTATCAGGACAAAAATGGTTCTACAGTAACGGTCAAAGGGCCGAATATTAAGTTTTCCATAGTAAGTAGGTCGAGCAAATCTAGAAAGCCTGCGCTAAAAACTAAGGAAAATAATTCGATAAGTTTTTTGGATCAAAAATTAGAAGTCTCTTTATATCCCAATCCTTCAACAGACTTTATAAACATCAGTGTCACCAGTAGGAATGAAGATGAACAACTAGCCTTAAAGGTTTTTAATACCCAAGGTGCAGAGGTACTTACCACAGAGATTACAGCAAGTGGCGCCAACCCAGTACGCCTAGAAAATCTTACAAAGGGCATGTATGTTGTAAGAGTGAAAGGCAGTACACAAAATTGGTCGGGCCGATTTATAGTGAATTGATGGACATAATTCCTTGTAGACTTACCATAAGTAAACACGATTTACCCCTAGTATTGGCGCTGTTCAAAACTAGGGGTAAATTTTTTATATTAATATCAAAAAGCATATGACTAACATAACCACTATGTAATTAGTAAGAATAGATAAATTTCTAAACAAAGGAATTCCTTTTAAAAAAGTAGAACAAATTTTATTGTCGAGTCAACCAAAAAAGGCAATCAAATTATGATTGTAATTTTTATATTTAGAGAGTTTCTCCAATCAAATTAAGTCTTTTACCCAATTTTTTAAATCTGTTTTATAGGCTCCTCTTGTCCAATATACAATTAGCCTTTTATTAAAAATGTGCTATAAATCACATTCTCCCAAATTTGATTTCAGGTTATTCTTACAGTTTAATAATGACAGCGTTTATATGCGTATTTTATCACAGTAGCCTTTATGAAAGTCATTTTCAGGTGTTTTATTAAAATAAAAAGGAGTTGATAGAAACTTGGTTAAAACGCATGTCTCATTTAATAACACATTTGTTGCATGCCCCTAAAATCGATACAAAACAGCTAGTAATTGCAACAATAGCGTCATTTTCATTGATACTTCCCATCTAGTTTTGTCCACATAACATGCATTACAACACTTCATTCTTTTATTAATTAAATGCAAATACAATGGATAGAAAAAAGTTTTTATCTCGGTTAGGTAGTTCCGGTTTAGTCGCTATGATGCCCCTTACAAATACAATGGCATCATCTGACGAAGAACAGGTAGATACTACTGAAACAAAAGAAAAAATTGTCAGAAAAGAAGAGGGCGCGAAATTAAATATTTTTGGCAATCCTCAATATCATAAGGTTACAGGTGTAGAAACAGGAAATCAAATCTTTGAATGGGTAGAAAACCTTAGACCAGGTACAGGCATACCGCCACATATTCATACAAAAGAAGACGAAATATTCCGTGTACTTAGCGGCGAAGTGGAGATTATGGTAAATAACAAATCTACCGTTTTAAAAGCTGGCGACATGGCCTTTGCCCCTAAAAACATTGTGCATTCATGGAAAGTAGTTGGTGACAAAGAAGCCAAAATGTGTACAAGTGCTTTTCCTGCAGGAATGGAACATATGTTTGATGAGTTTAACGATTTACCTGCCGGTAAGCCTGACTTTGCTAAAGTGGTAGAGATATCTGCCAAATACGGGATACAATTCATTTAAAAATCAATTGAAACTATAAAATATATAATCATGAAAAGAGCCATTAAATTTTTATCTAAGTTATTATTATTAGTGCCACTTTCTTTCTTGTTCTTAGCCTGTGAAGATGACGAAAATGAAATGGAGGCTTGGGAAGTAGAAATCAATCAATTGAAGGCAGCTACCTCCAAATATGCAGATGTTAGTGTTGCCGAAGCAGAAGGATTTTTTGATGTATCAGGCTTTGTGCCAAACATGGGTCACCATTACCTTTTGCCTCCGAGAGTAGATAATACTTTTGAACTAGAAAAACCTGAAATTATCTTATATGCACCCAATGAAAACGGCATTATGGAATTTGTTGGAGTTGAGTACATAACACCAATTGAAGATTTGGATAATCCTGGTTCACCGCCTGAAGGCTTCACCGGTGGATTAGACGAATGGGAGATAAACCCTAATTTAAGTCAATGGCAATTACATGTTTGGATCGTAAAAGAAAATCCAGATGGGATCTTCAAAACACATAATATGGCTATTGGTGATGGGAAATAGTAATTGAACAATCAGTCTAGAAATTCTATTAATGATATCCCGTAGCGAATATGCTACGGGATTTTCATATATTATAATTGTTTTAAAAGACCTTTAAAATCTGTCCATTATAAAGTCTATCAATGGTGGAATAAAAACATTTTTAATAATTAATCAAAGTTTGCCCATTGCTGCTCAAGTTTTTCCCTCAACACTTTTACTACTTCAGGTTTTACATTCACAAGGTTGTTTGCTTCAAAAGGATCTTCATAAATATTGAATAATTGAACCTCCTCTTCAGATTTATTTTTACTATCAGGTACAATTAGTTTATAAGGATTTGTATAGGCTACTTTATAAAACAAACTAGCATCGATTGTGCTAAAATCATGGGCATATATTTCTCCAAAGATTGCTTCACGATTGTTGAGGGTATTTTGATTTAATACACTAACTCCTTGTAAATTTTCTGGTTTTGATATATCAAGGATATCTAATACTGTAGGTACTAAATCAATACTACTTACTAAAGTAGTTGTATCCATTTTGGGTTCTATTTTACCTTTCCATTTAAAAATAATGGGAGTCCTCATTCCATAATCGAAGGGCGAACGTTTAGAGTTTTTATTGTAAGAGCGGTTATTTAAGTTTTGTACCCAACCATTATCGCATACATATACAAACAAGGTATTTTCCATTAGCCCTTTTTTTTCAATGTAAGCACTCAATTGACCACAAGTTATATCGAACCATTCACACATGGCCCAATACTTAGCCACATATTCTGTTGGTGCTACTGGAAGGTATTTTTGTAATAAGCTATCGGGCGGTGTATGTGGAGAATGCGGTAAAAATGGTGCATACCATAAGAAGAATGGCTTCTCTTCTTCTACTGCCAAATCAATGTAATTATATATGGTATCCATCCCTTCTCGGCCAATTGTTAAACCAGCATCTCCGTGGCGTCCACCTCGATTAGGGTCTCCATGCGTCATACCATAGTCAAACCCACCATTAGTAAAATTCCCTTGCCACCACTTCCCTGTTTGGAATGATAGATAATCTTTGTCTTTCAGTAGTTCTGGTAAGGTAGTTAAGGTTTTAAAGTTTTCAATAACTGGCAAGAACTCTTTTGACCTGTTTTTTCTTGCCTCTTCTCTATCATCAGCTTTATCATATTTCCGATCGTTTCCTAAAACTAAATGCTGTTTAGGATACAAGCCAGTTATAATGGAAGCTAGCGATGGACTACATAAAGAAGTAGGGACATAACCACGTGTAAAGGTCAAGCCTTCACGCGCTAATCGATCTATATAAGGCGTGGCAACATGTTCGTGACCCATAAAACTATAATCTGTCCAAGCTTGGTCATCCGATAATATAAATACAATATTAGGCGCTTGTTCAGTTAATATTTCATTGGGTACTTTTTCTTTTTTCTCACATGAGAATATAAGTATAGCTATAAGAAAATAATATACTTTGCTAGATTGGTTCATTATTGATTTTTGTTATTATCCTGTAATCGGTAACGCTTCCGACTATAAGTTAAGATTCTTTTATCAATAATACGCGCAGCTTATCAAATTTTAAAATGACTATTAATCAAAAATATGACTCAAGGGAAGATACCGATAAGAAGGTTTACTATTTGTGAGATACTTGAAAGGATGTAGCATGAATGTTAAGCATGCGATAATACAGGAAACTGCAATTTAGCATTATCAAATAAGCCCCATTTATCGTCGAGTATAAAAAGAACATCTTCAGGAGTATGGATATTAACCTCAAATGAAGTAGTATCAATGGGAGTAAAACCTAGTACTACCCTTTTAATATTTTGTGATGTCATCGCAGAAATTAATTCCTCAATGCCCACAATTTTTTCACAAAAAATATCCTGCAGTAATAAGGTTTCTTGTTTATAATCTGCTATTACAACTGCATCAAGCTCCTCTAAGTAGTAGATGTTTTCTGCCATAAAAGAAGTAAGATAAAACATTACCAAAGAAGCATTTCCTATCATCGATAGTTTAGAAAATGGCACAGAATTATTGATTCTTTTTATTAAAAACTCCTTACTTCCTTTCTGATTAATTTCTAATTTTTTAGGTCTAGCTTTGGTTTCAAAAGTGTTAATTTTTTTTGAATACTGATATTCCTCTACTCTTTCGAAACCAAACTTAGGATAGAAATCTAACACAGTATTATTGGCAAAAAGATAAATCAAATCACAGTTGCCCTTCCATTCTTCTAGTACCTTATCTATTAATATTCTATTTAGTCCTTTGTTTCTATAAGCAGGGTCAGTCATAACTGTCCCGATTTGAAGATAGGTTCTCTCCTCCCCAAAAACCAAAAAGTCAATTATGTTCACAGATACGTTTGATACCATAGTATCTCCATCTAACAAGGAATAAGGCACATACCTTTCACCCCAATAACCACTTTGATACCAATTTTCAAAGTCAATCCCATACACTTTTTGAGTCAGTTTATTGAAACTACTTCTCAATAAATCATCGTCCCTGAAATTTGTTGAATATGAATAAGCTTTACCATTTACAATTACCTTGTCCATAAAAATAGAACTGTTTAAACTTTTCCACTACTTTTCAAAAGTAATGATGGGTAGCATAAAATACATTCACAAATGTGAATTATAGATTGAATAACTCTGGTTTTAAGAAAAGTGATAGGCAGTATCTATAACTATTGAAGCTTTGTCTTTATTTAATTGCTCTATTACCAAAGCATATTTACAATTTGTCATAAATACCACCTAACTCGCACAATTGTTATTTCCCTTCCATTTGCGCATACACTTTACGCCACTCTGAAGCATCATATATCAGGTAAGATTCTTTGATAATGCCATTTTCTACCCTAAACCACTCCGTACCTAAGTTATTTTCTAAACCGGGTATAGAAGATTTGAAATTATAAGAAACACTCACCCATTTACCGTTGTCTGCAATATGGTTAATCTCTACACCAGTTAGAATCTTTCCCATCTCTTGTGCTAAACCTATAAATTCAGCTTTAGAATTGAGAGTTACCATAGGATTTTTGAATTTGTAATCATCTGCCAAAAGTGCTAATGACTCTTGTATTTTTGAAGGATCATTGAATCCATCTAAGAACTTTTTAACTATTTTTGAATTTTCCATTTTAGTGTGTTTTTGCTGTGAAAGCGTGTTTAAAGAAGTTAAGCCCAAAAGCATAATAATTAAGAATTTTAAGTTTTCCATGAATAAAGAATTATGTTTGAATCATTTAATGACTCAAAAATCCAGCATTCTAAAGTGTAAAATCTTGGTGTACACCAACTTTTATATGGGAAACTGATTCATTAGTTTACTAAAATTGGTAGGATTGATATTTAAATAGGCGGCTATGTCTTTATGAGGAATTATTTGGAAAAGATGAGCGCTTCTTGTTACAAATGCCCTGTATCTACTTTCCATATTCATTGCCATTAACTCATGTTGTCTTTGAATAACACCAACTAAAAACTGTTCTGTTACTTTTCGAAAGAGGGTTTCAATCTCTCGGTGCTTCTTTAGTAGTTCAATATGTTTGCTGTAAGGAATGCGCAAAAATTTGCTGGCTGTAATGGTTTCAAGGAAATAACGCGATGGAGTCTGGGTGAAAAAAGCCTCTGGTATACCACTGAAGGAAGGGGCATATGCAAAGGCAATAATATGTTGTTTTTTCTCACCCAAAAAATAAGATTTTTGAACACCTTCTAGCACAAAATAAAGATATTTTTCCAGTTCTCCAGGACCAGTCATTATCGTTTTTCTAGGAACTTCATAAGCCTTCCAACAAGAGGTGTAAGCTTCTAAAATAGAAGGAGAGATAGCGTGGATAGCAAGTAAGAAGTTTTTAAGATCAGAGTGCCCCAAGGTAAATGATTAGAAATTAAAGACTAAATGAGAAATAGTTGCTTTAAATATAATACAAATGCCCGAGGTACTCCGCAATCCTTGTTATAAGGTTCCTTTTCAAAAAACTTTTTAGCTCCTTTTCATTTTTCAGAAATAAAGAAAAAAATAACTACAATTCTATAACAAGGACCCTTATTCATTTAAATATGCTTAATACTTTATATTTTTCATCTCCAAGGCTTGTGAATCAAAGCCCTTGAGATAATTTATAAGTGGATTGTGACCCACAATCCACTGTGTATGCAATTCTATTGTAAAGACCCACCTTCATTTATATATTCTTATAATCTGTAGAGTTTGTCATTTTGGCATTTGAGTCCCCGTTAAACCCCATGAAGAGAACAATTGAATATGCCCATAATACCCAAGCTCCTAATACTATTGCTTGTTCAACTGTTAGTGTTGGAAATACAAAAGCATGAAAATTAATACAAAGCACATCGCCTAACATACCAGGCAAAGCCATTAAAACCGCACTTCTTAATTTTTCATTTCTTGTTAATTGATATTTGTTGAACACCCATTTTACTAAGAAGAATAAAGCTGGGGCTATACCCAAGAAAAAACCTATTACCAGAATATGATTGTCAATTAGAAAGAAAAGATGGCCCCAAAACCTAAAAGCTAAAGTGGCTATTAACCATACAGAAAACCCAAATACTACGCTGAAATTTTGATAATTCATAACTTGTTTTTTGATTATGAACACAAAACTAGAGCGTAAATAGCTCAGATAAATTCACTTAAGTTAAGAAAGCTTTTTACTAATTCTATTTCGAATTCTACTTAAGCTCTGCGCTTTTACACCAATGTAGCTTGCCAATTGATAGAGCGGGACTCTGTTTAATAAATCAGGTCTATTTTGCAATAAGTCAAGGTAACGTTGTTCGGGGTTAGACATAATGTGGCTTGAAAGCATCTCTTGATAATTGGCTAACTCTTGTTCTAAATGTATGCGTGCAAAGGTTTCTAGTTTTGGAAATCTATTTAGCAATTCTTGCTCAACCTCGAAGGGTATCAATGCCAAAACACAATCTTCTACACATTCTAAATAATGATTGGCCGGGGTATTTGTCGTAAAGCTTCTCAATGAGGTAATAAACTGTTTTTCGGTATAAAAGAAAGTCGTTTTTTCTTCCCCATCTAAAAGATAATACAGCCTAACACATCCTTTTAAATTAAAATAAGAGATATTCGATACCATCCCTTCTTGCAATAGAATATCTCCTGCACGGTATTCCTTTAGCGCTATTTTAGAAGTAATTGCATCAATTTCTTCCTCATTGAGTTGGACAAACTCCTTAATAAAATCGATTAAAATATCTTTCATCTTTATTAAATACAGCACTTTATGAATTTAACAAAGATATATCTCTTATAGAGGAACTCGGAAGGTTGACGTCCTTAAATTTTTAGTGCGCATTAATTTTTTATATGTTCGCTTACCGAGGCTTTTTGAACTAATACTTGTTTGATAGAAAATGCATGTAAAAATATAGCCGTAGGTAATAAAACTGAGGCTAACAAAAGGTAAGGAAATTCTACAAATTTATATCCAGCACCAGCACTTATAAAATCAGTAAAATAATAAGTGGATATAAAAGAATAAACTGTTAAGGTTAAGATACCCAATGAAACAAAATTCCATATTAAAATCCCTCTGTTTTTAATAAATCCTTTATATACAGCTATGCTTATAAAAATAGCAGATATCCCCACCAAGATATCAAAGTTTAGCCCTTCAAAAGTGGCTCTTTGTGGAAAAATGCCTTTGAGATAAGTGGCAAATATTAGAAGTTCTACGAAGATTCTAAATGATTGCAATGCTATTGGAACATAAGAAGGTGTTTGCTCAATAGCAGTTCTCATAAACTTTCGGTTTACCAAAACAACAATGGTTGAAATGATAGGGATAACCACAAAAAGTGGAATACGGGGAGGCATATCAAAACGCTTTAATACACCTGTTTGGGCAATAATAATTAAATAGGAAATCCAAATCACCACTCCAAAACCCAAAATTATTTTTTGCTTAGGCGAATAATTTCGAAATAACAACAGTAACATACTTACTGCTATAAGCGATAATAGATAAAAACTTACTTCTACCATGATTTTTAATATTGTACCATGTAAAGTTCGCTACTACTTTCCCAATTCTGTTTGACCCAAATTGCTAATTTTACTTCGCGCAGAAGAAGGGGATTCTCCTGTCATTCTTTTGTAAAATCTTGTAAAGGCAGAAAGCTCTGAAAATCCAAGCTTTAGTGAAATACTTGTAAGATCTTTCTTTGTATTTATAAGTAATAATTGTGCTTTTTGGGCTTTAAGTTGGGCAATATAGTCGTTTGGCGAAACACCATAAATTTCTTTAAATACCCGAATAAAATGGAATTTTGACAGCCCGCAGTTTTTAGAGATATTTTCCAAATTTAAACCTTGAAGTTCATTACTGTGGATATAATCAAGTCCTATATTTATTCTTTTAAATAATTCCTTTTTCGTAGAAGTTTTTTGAGCCCTAATATGTACTAGCTTCTGGAGCTTTTTCTCATTCTCCTTTAATAATAATTCAAGGATTGAAGCTGTGATTTCATACTCTTTATCCAAAGAATAATTCTCTTTATTCTGCTCATAATACAGATGAAGCAACAATAGTTTAGACTTAAAGGTAGCATCCATAAAAGCTGTCCGAGGTAAGACTTCAAATGATGGAATCTTATCATTCCCGAAATTATCAAGTGCCCACTCTGAAGCATGAAAAATATGTTGAATTACATCTTCAAACAGGGATTTTCCAAAGTGGATATTAAATGTAGTGGTTGACGCTCCTTTAGGGATATGGAGGTTGAAAAACTGGCTATTATTAGAAACACAATAAAAATCTTTAGAAACTGTATGCCAGTTTTTATTCAAACCTACTAAAGATTTTCCTTCAAAATTATAGAATAAACTGAACGGCCCTTTAATATTATTCCGTTCAGTCATACTACTTTTTACATTCAGAATCGCATTGGGCCAACCATCTGAATGGAGTGTATTTCCCTTATAGTCTTTACGATTAGTAAAATCATGAAGGGCACTCTTCCTAATCCATTCTATATCTGGAAATTCCTTTATGTACATTTACTTTATATTTTCTCCAAAATATCTAAATTTCTACATTCAAATATTATCCCTGAGTTATACTTTTAAATTCACTAAATACTCAAAGATTTTTAATATGTTGGTAAAAGAATTTTCTAAAAGAAATCTATTTGAACAGAACCAATACATAATTGGTAAAAATCCATTTTAATGTAAATTATGCTTTATTTAGGCTTGGCACAATCACTTATTAGTACGCTTTTCTTCTTATGGCGAAAGCCAAGCCATGTTTCTAATGTAATACTCTCTGTTTGGTTTTTTACAATTACGCTATTTTTTTTAGGTATAATAATACCTGAAGGATTGACTACTTATATAAAGATAGGCTTTGTGCCATTTTTAGCGCTTTCAGGACCCATATTTTATTTTTATGTGAAAAGTTTGGTTGAAAGCCATTTCTCTTTTAGGAAAAGAGACTTATTTCACTTGTTGCCTTTCCTCTTTCTAAGTCTACTCAGGGTCATATTTTTACCTGAGTCTGTTACTACAAGCTTGTATGGCAATAATAGTTATCAATTCGTATTCCTTGTATTTATTATACTTATTGGTAGTATCACGCTCCTTTATTGGTTTGCTACTTTTCGTTCGGTTCTACAACACCAAAAAAACATACTAGAATTCTTCTCAAATAAGTCTGATAATAAATCCCTTAAATGGGTATTGCCTTTCATGCTTTGTGTACTCTTAAGCAATTTACTTTTCTTTTTAACTCCTCGATTTCAAATATTTTTCCCATCAGTAGAGAACACTGTTTTTTGGTTACAGCATTTTAACTTTGCCATGATGGGTTATCTCTTACTTTATTTTGGGCTTAATCAACCAATTATTTTTAATGAATACCATCAAAAACAAGATAAAACTGAACAAACCCATAGCAAATATGCCAAATCTAGCTTAGCCCAACAATCCCTTGAAAAATATGCCTCTCAAATAGAAGCGCATCTTGAAAAATCAAAGCCCTTTACCAACCCAGAGTATAATTTACAGTTAATGTCGAATGAACTGGATATTTCTAGGCAAAACTTATCCCAAACTATCAATGAGGTTTTTAATAAGAATTTCTATCAATTAGTAAACGAATACAGGGTAGATGAATTCAAAAAATTATCAGTATACCCAAAATATACACACCTCACTTTGTTTGGCGTAGCCATTGAAGCAGGTTTCAATTCAAAATCTTCTTTCAATAGAATATTTAAAGAAGTTACGAGTCTCACACCATCGCAATATATTAAAGAAAAAAAATTACAAAATAATGCCCAACAGATCGGTTAGGTCTATTGTATCGCTTAAAAACGATATTCTTGTTTTAGGTTTTATTGATAACAAGATTCTAAAACGATGATGAAAATGAAAACAAGCTGGCTAGCTTTCTTTATAAGCCAAAAATATTTCTGTGATATTAAAAGATGGCCGATTGTATTTATAAGCCTTCTTTGCATAAACTTCACACAAGCCCAAGATTTTTTTTCAGTGCCAAAAGAAGAAGAGAAACCTTGTGCACCTCTGATTAACAATGTGGAAAATCGAGAAAAAATATCACTTGCAGGAACTTGGAATGCCCTTATTGACCCTACTATTTTTTCATTGAACGATAGATTCAAATTTTTAGAAAGGAACTATAAACCAGGCCAAGGTGAGTTAGTTGAGTTAAGTCTGGAGAACGGCCTTACTTTGCAAGTACCAGGCGATTGGAATACGCAAGACGACAGGCTATTTTTTTACAATGGAAAGGTCTGGTATAAAAGGGATTTTTTTGTTGAAAAGAAAAATGGGAAAAGGTATTTCCTACATTTTGGAGGTGTAAACTATAAAGCAAAAATCTATGTAAATGGTACTTATGTGGCGAGTCATACTGGTGGTTATACATCTTTTAATTGTGAAATTACAGACCAACTTAAGCCAGGTGAGAATCTATTAGTAATGAAAGTAAACAATACACTTACTGCCAATGATATTCCAACAACTAGCACAGATTGGCTCAATTACGGCGGCATTACACGTGATGTACATTTACTGGAAATGCCAAACGGTTTTATTCAGAATTACAAAATTCAGCTAGCTGCTAATAATCCTAAAAAAATTGAGGGATGGGTCACATTTGATGGGATAGAATCTGGAAAGGTGCAATTACAGATTGAAGAACTGGGTATAGATCAATCATTTACTATCAATGATGGACGCGCTAGTTTAAGTTTTGATGCTTCTCCAGAATTATGGTCACCAAATAGTCCAAAACTATACAAAGTAGCACTGAGTACTGGCGATGAAACCGTGGTAGACCACATTGGCTTCCGTACAATCAATACTCAGAATGGTCAAGTATTACTAAATGGAGAACCTATTTTCTTAAAAGGTATCTCACTTCATGAAGAAGCCATCGGTGCTAAAGGAAGGGCATCAAGCTACCAAGAAGCAGTGGAATTACTGACAACGTCTCAAGAGCTTGGATGTAACTTTGTAAGATTAGCACACTACACGCATAATGAAAATATGCTGAATGCAGCTGATAAACTGGGCTTACTCGTATGGGCAGAAATCCCTGTTTATTGGAATGTGAAATTTGAAAGCCCCGAAGTTTTGGCTATGGCCAAATCTAGGATGAAAGAGATGATCGATAGAGACCAGAATAGAGCTAGTGTTATTTTCTGGAGCTTAGGGAATGAAACGCCAAAATCAGATGCAAGAAATAATTTCTTTAAAGAATTGAATACCTATGTAAAAGGTTTGGATGATACCAGACTTACTACAGCTGCTTTAATTTTTGGAGGAGAGGAAATTCAAGCTATGGCTAAGGAATACTATTTTCCTACTATGCAAGGCCAAAAATTTGACACTTGGGATATTGAAATTGAGGACCCATTGGCCACAGTGGTAGATGTAGCAGCTATTAACCAGTATTTCGGATGGTATTACTCAGGATTCTTGGCTTTAGGGGCAAATATTCCAGCATTAAAGGCAAGGCAGACCATGTTGGATAATATTCATAAAATCAGATTTCATATTCCTGGGGATAAGCCTTTTGTATTCAGTGAAATGGGGGCTGGAGCTAAAAAAGGAACCCCTGGCAAAGAAGAAGATTACGTAATCTACTCAGAAGAGTATCAGGCTTTGGTTTACAAGAAACAAATCGAAATGGTAAAAGAGCAAAAAGGTTTAGTGGGAATGTCGCCATGGATCTTAAAAGATTTCAGGTCTGCCATGCGTCTTTACCAAGGTGTACAAGATTATTGGAACCTAAAAGGGTTAATTACAGATAATGGAGAAAGGAAAAAAGCCTTCTTCGAACTTCAAAAGTTTTATCGTTCATTAGAAGAGCCTGTTCAAAATTAATAGGGTTAACAAGGCCCATAATCTATTAAAATGTTGGGCCTTGATTTTTTCGTTTTTTAATGATGTATTTCAGTAAAGTAGTAAAATAATTATGGTGGATGGAATTAGCTCAGGATTTTCTTTAGTTTCTTTTTTCCTGAAAGCGTCCATCCATCTTTTATATTCATACCGATTAAGCTAAGATTAACTGCGCCCAAAAGAAGTTCAATTATCTGGCATATTAAATAGATTCCATCAATCTTATGGTAATGAGACCAATAAAAAAGAAAGATTGCCAAAAATATTAGAATACCTCCATTAAGAGCAATAAACTTCATTCTTCTCTTTTTTAGGAGAACTAAAGAATGTCTAGAATTTCCAGCAAGCTTTAATCCTGAAATTCCTAAAACAGGCATCGTCACGAGCAATAAAGGTATAGCATATAGTATTCCCCTTTTTACATTCCGTATGACATAAATATCTGAATCTAATTCTGCCAATAACGATGCAGTAAAAAATGTACAGATTAAAAGTAATGCAGCAATGCTTGCAAGTATATGAATCCTGATTATTCTTTTCCTTTTCATGATTTTTTAATTATCGATTATTATTAATGTTATAGCTTTGTGATGACTGTGAGATAGAATGAGGTATTAAGACTTGAATATTTACTTTATTTCCCACAATCGCACCTGCTATACCACTAGTGCCGATTTCAAAATCAGAAAGGTTTAATTCAAAGAAAGCTTCTAATTCATTCCCTTTATCGTTGAAAGATATCGTCTTTTCTATAGAGACTCCTCGGATATTTATATCAAATTTCCCACAATATTTGCCTATGTCTTCATAACTCAGCGACAAAGACTGGATATTTATCTTCGGATATTTTTCAATAAAGAACCAATTTTCCTCCATTAAATGCTTATCCCTTGTTTTATTGCCAGTATCTATCGAAGATATTACGGCACTGCCAGAGATATGGGATTCGGATAAATCTTTTGGATCAAACCTAATATCTATCTTAACTTGACTGAATGTACCCTTAACAGACCAGAAAGCCTTTTTAATAGTAAACGCTACTTCTGGAATAGAGGGCTCTTTCTTTTCTTTGTTATCTGTATAGGTAAGTACTAATAAAAATATAAATAATGTCAGTTTCATGATGATTTTTGTTTTGAGTGATCATGTCCCAAAACTCGCCACGAAATAACTTTTAGAATTGTAAAAATCGGAAGGTATCCATTTCTCTCCTTAAATTTTTAGGAGATTTCCCCGTAATTTTTTTAAATGAATTGATAAAATGCGGTTGATCAAAATAACTATTCTCATAAGTTATCTTGGTAAGTGGGGCGTTTGTATCGTCCATCTGTTGTATAGATTTCTTCAATCTGACCAACTGTAATACCTCTTTTGGTGAGCAGCCTATATACCTTTGGAATTGCATTCTTAGTGCACGAACAGATATCTCTAAATGTTCTGCTATTTCGGATATTTTGATATCCCCATTGGTCTTTTCTATTAAATCCATTGCATTTGAAATGGAAGTTGTATCTTTTATGAGGAGGGTATCCATAAAAACCTTTTCAACTAAATCGAACATTTCTGTAACTGTTGAACAGGTTTTTATCCTTTCCTTGAATTCATGTGCTTTTCTTCCGAACAAATGCATTGTATCTATTAACCATGGAAGTTGATTAATAGGCGTTTTTGTTAAGTAAGCAAGTATATAAGGCTTAGTATGAGCGCCAATAATTTTTATTCTATCAGTCAATGGTATTACGGTTATCTTCTGTGCAGATACCCTAGAGATAACCATATCGACTTTTTTACTGGCTTTCAGGTCATGATTGGTTGCCATGAATGGATATTCGAAGAAATAACCGAAAGTAATCCTAGGAAATGGAATGATATATTCTTGTTGTTCTTGAAAAAGGGCTTCAATCGGTTGATCGATAAAGAAATAGTAATCTACCAAGGTCGAGAGAAAATGATTATGAGGTTTTTGTGTGACAAATTTGTTGAACATCTTTTCACAATGGATTTCTCTTTTCAATATAATACTTCATGTAACAGACCTTTAGCAAGTATTTATCCTAAATCTATTAGCAATTAAGATTATATACTTAATTAATTTTAGCATCCTTGAATTGAAAGAAAATTCGATATTTAACCAAACTTTCATCATCAGATAGAAAGAATAACCATTGGCTTTTCAATGCTCAAAACAGCTCCAAACATTATGTGTTAGACAAGAATCATCTGCTATAAATAAGAATACATAAGTCCATACTTTCACATCTTTGCAGCAAAACTTAATGTTTGTTTTACGCATCCAAAAATTACCTTATATAAACCACTTCAACATTTGTTCCTTGTCGAAATTCAATCTATGAACTTAAACTTCCCAGCCTTTTCTGTATTGCCTCCCTACAAATTGATTGGCTTCTTCTTGATTGGTAATCTTCATGTTTTCTCCATCCCACAGCAACTTCTTACGTGCGTAAAAATCCATCCGGCCCTTACTATTTTTCTTACCAAGCATATAACTGCGAATAGCCAAATTACCCATAAGTACTGTTTCTGTCATTGGGCCAGCATAATCGAAAGATGAGGTTAAAGCTTGATGCTCTTTACTATTAAAACCAGCCTTACAAGCATCAACCCATTTGCGATGGTGCCCATACTCAGGCTCTTCATTATTTTCTACTTCAGGGCCAAAATCTGTTGTTCCATCATTTAAATAGAGTTTTGGCATCAATGGTGAACTATCATTAATATTGGTCGAAATTATACCTTTCTCACCAATGATCAATACACCATTGCTACTACCTTTACCCCCTATATCATGATCTGCAGGTATTATATCTGGATGCGCCGGACGAATACCGCCATCACTCCAAGTCATTTCTATGGGAGACTTACTTTTCTCTGTAGCATCAAAGTGTAAGGTAATGAATGATGATGGTGGGCATCCCTCGGGATGGTAATCTGCTGTCCACATCTGAGAATAAACAGAACTAACGCTACATTCAGCATCTGTTGGATACTTCAATCCTAACGTTCTAAAAGGAATATCGATTAAATGGCACCCCACATCACCAAGTGCTCCAGTACCATAGTCCCACCATCCTCTCCAATTAAAAGGATGCATATTTGGTATAAATGGAGTCTCTTTAGCAGGGCCTAACCATAAGTCCCAATGTAAGTCTTTTGGTTTTTGACTTGCATCTGGGCTTGGCATCGCCCCTCCTTGTGGCCATACTGGCCTGTTTGTCCATACTTGAACTTTTGAAATTTTACCTAGTGCATCATCATCTACCCACTTTTGAACCATATTCAACAATGGGTTAGACCCACCTTGATTACCCATTTGACTAACAATCTTTTTTTCACGAGCCATTTCAGTCAGTAATCTTGCCTCTTTTATATTATGGGTCATGGGTTTTTGCACATACACATGTATACCTCGTTGCATGGCAAAAGATGCCGCAGGTGCATGCACATGATCTGGTGTCGATATTGTTACGGCATCAATATCTTTTTCTTGGTCTAGCATTTCCCTGTAGTCATTATATAATTTTGCTTTCGGAAATGCCTTTACTGATCTTGAAGCGGAACCAGTAAAATCAACATCACAAAGAGCAGCCACTCTCTCTCTACCATTGACCGATGCATTTTTAATATCACTTGTACCTTTACCCCCAGCACCTATTGCTGCAAGGTTAAGTTGATCACTTGGGGCAACATAGCCTACACCACCTAAAACATGTCTTGGCACTAAAAAGAAAGAGGAAGCTATGGCACTATTCTTAATGAATACTCTTCTAGATGAAGTTGGTTTATTATTTTTTTTCATTTTCAAAGCAGGAGTTTACAGTAAAATTTAATTGGTTACTAAAAATAGCAAAATAATTTTAGCCTTTATAACAATTAAACCATTGAAATAAAAGTAGATATGATTTTGCTAATTCCCTTAATCAGAAGTATGAAATCTACCTCATATTTTTAAAATATTCAGTATAGGTCCTGAACTTATTTTAGTTGCAGCCTAGTTCTGGTAATCTTTTAGAAGATTGTGCTCAAATAAGATTTTATTCGATAAAGGTTTTTGAATATATTCCTTTACAAAAGAATAGCTTAAACACTTAGATTTATCATTAATATTAATGGAAGTAGAAAAAATAAACACAGGTATATTTCCTAAATATGGTAGGAAGTGCTTTTGGTAATAGGCTAAAAATTCATGCCCATTAATGTTGGGCATCATAATATCAACAATGATGAATCGTATTTCGTAAAAAGATAAGTTCTTAATGCTTTCCTTCAGATAATCTATCGCTTTTTCTCCATCGCATAATTTAACACAGGTTAAGCTAGGATAATGTTTATTTATAATAGTAGAGGAAATAAAACGATCTATAGCATCATCTTCTATCAATAAAAACCTTTCCTTTTTTTCTGAATTCATTGTTCCAAATTTGGGGGTTAATACAATCGCTATATTAAGTAATGAGTCAAGAAAGATTGCCTGTAAGCTGTTGAATTGTTAATAGAAGTTAATATTAAATTTTGCCAACCTTATAAGTATTCATGCATTCAAATTGTTTAAATAAAAATGATGTTCATACAGATTTAATTGCAAAATTAATTTGGAGTGAAAGTTTCAATAGGTAAAAAAATAGCTTCAAATTGTTATTTATCTTCTTAAATAATACTTGAAAGTATTGAAAAATAACTTCTTATGTTTGAATATAGTGAATAAGTTTTTTAAAAAGTATATACTGAAGTGAAATTTATTTTAAAGACAAAAATTTCAGGTTTCATTTTCCTTGGTATTTATTGACTGAAAAAATAAATGGCAAAATAAGATATAGGTTATATTTTGCAATCACCTATTTAAGAAGTTAAGCTCGTAATGCATGTGAATGATAAGCAAACAAAGCATTAATTAATCCATAAATCAATTATCTGAGAAGGTCGATATTTTAGGATTATGCCCTAACTTTTTATAAGTTTAGCCATGAAGATTTTCTTAGCTAAGTTACTTGTTCCTCTCTTAGGATTATTACTTTTTGGCATTTCCATAAATGCACAACCTAGGGCTTACAAAGCACCTAAATTTGCTGCTAATTGGAGTAAACCTGGGTTACATCCAGATCACATTACTTTAAATCTTACTGCTGACCCTTCAACATCTATGAGCGTGACATGGCGCACGAATGTAGATGTAAAAGAAGGTTTTGTCGAAATTGCCTTGGCAACTGCCGCACCAAAGTTTTGGAGAAATGCCAAAACAATTAAAGCTAAAACAGAAACTATGGATGCCTCAGCAATTGAACAGGCTGAAGTTATTTCTAACTATCATTCAGTAACATTTACTGAACTTGAACCAGATAAATTGTACGCTTATCGAGTTGGGGATGGCAGCATTTGGAGTGAATGGATTCAGTTTAGAACTGCATCAGGTGAAGCGAAACCCTTCTCTTTTTTATATGTAGGCGATGCGCAAAATTACATCATGGAACTATGGTCTAGGCTTATTAGGCAGGGTTACCAGAAAGTGCCAGATGCCAGTTTTATAATTCATGCAGGTGACTTAATAAACCATGCACACAATGATCGTGAATGGCATGAGTGGTTTATGGCAGGAGGCTGGATACATGGCATGTTGCCTTCTATTTCTGTACCTGGCAACCATGAATATCGATCATTTAACGATGAAGAATGGGAGCAAGGTATCAGGCATCTTTCTGTACAATGGAGACCACAATTTACGCTACCCGAAAATGGTATTGAAGGCTTAGAAGAAACCAGTTTTTATGTAGACTATGAAGACACAAGGATAATTGCATTGAATACTAATATTAGTCAAGCAGAACAAGTACCATGGTTAGAAAAAGTATTGGCTGAAAATCCAAAAAAGTGGGCAATAGCTACTTTTCATCATCCTTTATTTTCGGCTTCTGCAGGGCGAGACAATGTAGAATTGAGAGCACTTTGGCGACCTATTTTTGATAAATACCATGTAGATCTTGTTTTACAAGGCCATGATCATAGTTATGCTCGTGGCCGGGTTGCACCTTTAGGTGATAATGTAGTAGCGGGTGTAAATACCCGGGATTTAACAGGGACAGTTTATGTGGTTTCTGTAAGTGGTGGTAAAATGTATTCTCTGAGGCCAAATGGCTGGGAAGATTACGATGAAAAAAGAGATAGAGGAGCTGAGAACACCCAATTATTTCAAGTTATTAATGTAGATGGTGATAAACTTTCTTATGAATCTTATACAGCTACAGGAGAATTATACGATGCATTCGATATCATAAAAACTACAGAAGGAAAACCCAATAAATTTGTGGAAAGAAAACAAGAGGCTGTCCCCGCAAGACGCCATAATAATACCATCCATTATGCTGATAAGCTTCCTGAAAATGTAGCATCTGATTTAAAAAGTAAGTATGATGGCTATTCAATAGATCGGGTAGTATTTGTTGATCAAGATGGGTTTAAAGGGTATAAAGTAAAATTAGAAAAGGGAAGTACCGATATAAATTTAGATATCGACCTTGAAGGTAAAATCCTTAAAGAAGAGAAAAGTGAATAATAAGATTGAATCGATCAAAAATAAAAAGCCAATTTCTGTAAAAGATATTGGCTTTTTTACTTCATACACTCCACCTCGGTTTGTGGCTAACATACCGATATATCAATCATTCTGTGAACCACAGAACGGGATAATTGATGTTTTGCAGAAGCCTTCGTTTATTTACTTCATAATCAAAATTGAATATTTCATTCTTTCATAAATGTACCTGAACCTACAAGGTTATCTTCCCCCCTCCAATCTGGTCGCCAAAAAATATAACTTTGGTGGCTACCTGTATTATCAATATCAATTTGGGCTAAATTTATTCTCACGTTTTGCCAATTATCACCTTGTTTTTCTTTTAATAATTGTAGTGGAATAGCTATTTCAGTGATAAAACCATTTTCTGTTCTTGTTGTAGCCGCTAATGTTCCTTCAGGAAGTTTCTCAGCTTCATAAAGAGAACGATTTGCCTCATCGATTTTTACTGGAGGACTAATAATAAAGTAGTCAGTATAATTTCCACTGCCATTACCTCTAACAGCTTCTTCTAATGGCCTAGCATCTAAAATTAATGATAAACCATCTTTTTGTATTGGGCTTCTTTCTTCCGATACTATTATTTCATCATCGGTTACTTGAGCAGCCACGTACAAATAATTTTCATCATAAACTACATCAAAAACGAAAGAACCATCTTTATCTCCTTGGTGTGAAAATGGATTAGCTTGAACATATTTATCACTCACTTTATTCGATAAATTTTCCCATTCATCTATTTTACCATCTACATTTATTTCAAAACTCGCCTCATTAAGTTTAAAGAAGGGCTCAGGTTTAAACTTCTTTACCACATTTAAATTAACCTTGGGTTTATCTTTTGGTAAGTAATTGATATCTGCCCTTAATTCAAAAGGCTCAATATCATCAAAGCCAATATTTTCTTTAGATGCAATTTCCGTTTTGATAATTTTTACTGAGTTTGGTTCTATGGCATAAACTCCTGTAATTATATTCGATGTTAATCCTGCACTTGGTAGTAGTTCTAATGATACTTCCATGGGCACATCACTATCATTAGAAATTTTAATAGAGGTACTCTCCTCCTCAAATAATTCACTTCTCATCAACATCGGTGCTACATCAATTACCTTAGCACTAAGCAATGGACCTAAAAATTCTTTTTGGCCTTCAGTATGTACTTCTTCGTCCCATATACCATCTAGAAGTAAATTTGCCATAATTGGTCCATCTTCTGTCATTGTTATCCAAACCACATGATCAAATTCTCCTAATTGTGGCCCTCGTAATCTACTGCCTCCTCCAGTAGTAGCTAAAATATAATATTTACTATTGTTTCTTTCGTACTGTACGTATCTATGCCGATGCCCAGCATAAACAGTATGTTTTCTGTTTTTAAGTAGTATTTCTACATCTTTCCAATGCCTAGTATTAGCTTCTTGATCCCAAAGAGGTTGATGCATAAAAAGCAAAGTCCATTTCACTTCTTCATTTTCTTTGAGAACATTTTTAATGTATTCATACTGTTCTGCATCTATCGTTCCCCTACCCGAACCTCTGTAATTATCTTCAGAGTTGAGGCATAAGAATAGAACATCTTTGTAGATAAAATGATAATATGTTTTGCCAAATAACTCTTTCCATTTTGTCTCCATTACCTTGTTAGTAATATCATGGTTTCCAGGTGTATAAAAGAAAGGCATTTCCAGTTCTTCTATAAATCCATTGAATTCTGTCCATTGTCTGTCTAGCTCTGCTACATCTTCTGTGTATCCTTCAATTAAATCACCCACACTCATTACAAACTCAGGTTGTAGCAAATTCAATTTTCGAATTCCTTTTAAGAACACTCCAGGCCTGAGCCCTCCAGTTCTATCAGAAACTATAGCAAATTGAAAGTTTTCAGGAGCATTGTTTACATCTAGATTTGTATAAGGTTTTGGTCCAGAAACTGATTCGATAATGATGGATGGTTTTTCTTGTGCCAATAGAAAAGTACCAAAAAACGCAAAGTAAATAGTAAAAAACAGCTTTTTCATATGGTATATATTTTTCCCAATTTAAGTAGACATAACTTGTGGGAATGTGTAAAAAGATTAACTTTTAGTTAAGTTTAAAAATAGACAAAATCATGCATTGAAATCTTCATTCAATGATTTTAAATCGTTAAAATTTCATTTTAAACTAGTAATGGATAATAAAGCTTTTTTTATCAGCTGCGATTGGGGGACTACTAATTTTAGAATGAGATTAGTAGAGACAAGCACGCTAAAAATAATTAAAACTATAAAAACAGATCAAGGTGTAAAATCTTTGTACAATACTTATCTGGAACAAAATGCACAAACGCAAACACAATTCTTTGCTACCTATTTAGAAAAACAAATTCAGCAATTACCAACTGAGCACAGAAATCATTTAGTGATTGTCACTGGTATGGCATCATCAACTATAGGTTTGCAAGAATTGGCTTATGCCAAAATGCCATTCCACCAAAGTGGTGCAGGATTGAATTGGAAAATGTTGGTTATGGAAAGTGGGATAAATGTTTTGTTGATATCTGGTGTTCAGACAGAAACTGGTATGATGCGCGGCGAAGAAACACAGGCCTTAGGCATAGGAGAACTTTTAAAAGCTACTGGTGATGGCATTCTTTTATTACCGGGTACGCATAGTAAACACATTACTTATGAAAAAGGAAGTTTTACTTCATTGAAAAGTTTTATGACAGGTGAACTCTTTGAAGTACTTTCTAAGAAAAGTATACTTGCCAGTTCTGTAGCAGCTAGTGAATGGTCTAATGATGCAGAAAAAGCTTTTAAAGATGGATTGATGCATTCATTAAATACTGAACTAACGGCTGGTTTACTCATGGTAAGAACAAATGATGTGGTTAGAAGCTATACCAATACCTATAATTATTATTTTTTGAGCGGGCTACTTATTGGAGATGAATTAGCTTATTTACAAAAAACAAAAGCAAAGGTTTTTTTAGCTGCTTCAAAACCAATTTTCAACTTTTATAAAACAGCGCTTGAAGTGTTATTGCCATCTAAAAAAGTTATATTTTTTGAAGAAACTATTTTAGAGGACGCACTTTTAAAAGGGCAAAAGAAAATACTGGATCTATATGAAAAGTAAAGCATCATTTTCTTGGGATTTATACCATAAAACCCCAATAGTTGGAATTATTCGAGGGCTTTCTCTCGATACAATTATTAAAATAGCGGAAGCATACCAAAGTGCAGGGTTTCACACTTTAGAAGTAACCATGAATACCAATGCTGTTACAGATATTATTAAAGCGTTAAGAAGTGAATTTTCTTCACTTAATATTGGTGCAGGTACTGTTTGTACTAGCAAAGACTTAGAAAATGCGCTAGAAGCAGGAGCTCAATTTATAGTTACCCCTGTAATAGTAGAAGAAGTGATCAAAGGAGCTGTTGAAAATAAAACACCCATTTTTCCAGGAGCTTTTACACCAAGTGAAATTTACAAGGCTTGGTCTTTAGGAGCAACCGCAGTAAAAGTGTTTCCAGCAACCCAACTAGGTGTGCAGTATATGAAAGATGTTTCTGCTCCTTTAGATGAAATAAAATTAGTGCCTACAGGCGGTGTTTCTATTGAAAATATCAAAGCATTTTTTGAGGCAGGAGTTTATGGTGTAGGCATGGGCAACTCTTTGTTTAATAAAGATCTAGTTACCGAAAAAAAATTCGATGCGCTACAAGTACACTTTGAAAAGGTAAAAGCAGAAATAAAAGATTTTATAAAGTAGTAAAGGCAAGACGTAAAACATCTTGCCTCTTAGATTAGATTTAAATTGGCTGCGGAGTTGTGCGTAAATAAGGCTTAACTACTTTGTGACCCTTTGGAAATTTTTCTGGTATTTCTTCATCCTTCACAGAAGGAACGATGATACAATCTTCCCCATTTTTCCAGTTTGCTGGAGTAGCCACACTATGATTGGCCGTTAACTGTAAAGAATCGATAACTCTTAAAATTTCATCGAAGTTTCTACCAGTAGAAGCTGGATAAGTAAGCGTAAGTTTTACTTTTTTATCTGGACCAATAATAAAAACAGATCTTACAGTAGCTTTATCGCTTGCTTCTGGATGTATCATATCATACAGCGTAGCTACTTTCCTATTTTCATCTGCAATTATTGGATAAGTCATGCTTACCCCATTCACCTCATTAATGTCTGGAATCCATTTATTATGAGAAGCTATTCCATCTACACTAACAGCGATTGTTTTTACATTTCTTTTGTCAAATTCGTTTTTTAAAGCAGCTACTGTACCTAGTTCAGTAGTACAAACAGGTGTAAAGTCTGCAGGGTGTGAGAATAGTATTCCCCAACCACTACCTAAAAAAGAATGAAAATCAATGGTTCCCATGGTAGTTTCAGCCGTAAAGTTTGGGGCTACATCTCCTAATTTGATAGGCATAATATTAAAAATTTATTTATTGGAAAATGAAACAACCTAACTAATTACAAAAGTTAAACTGTTGTTATTAAGTAATGTACCCTGCAAAATAAAAGCGAAAAAAAATAGGTTTCAACTACATAAAAATGTAGCATTCTAGGTGTAAACCTAAAAAAGCATCCCTCTTTTAAAAGAATTTTTTGTTTATAAATAAGCTTTCAAGTTTTTGATTCCATCAGCTATTTTTAAAAAGTAGTTACTATCGATATTTTATTTTTATGCGGTTTTAGCTCTTTTAGATAAAGAAGAAATTCATTCTGCTACATAAAAATATTGCTTGCTTAAAAGCCTTAGTTGAAGATGATGTAGAAAATAGAAAAGTGCTTTATTCTGTAGACATCGTCTGCTATCACCTTAAGAATATAAATCACAAATTACAGGTAAATAGGAAGGCGATAGTAATCACCTTTTTGCTTAAAAGTGATATTTAATACTTTTCAAATTACTACATTTTTATGTAGTTGATGCATGTTATCCACTCCATTTACTTTGCAATAGTTGTTTCCCAACTTCTATTACAAGTAATTTTAATCGAAACTTTTTTTTATGCTTAAATTAAAAAAAACAGCTTATACTGGGATCTATTTGGCTGTTATTATGATTCTGACAAGCTCTTGCTGTGCTATTTGTCCCACATGTTGTCCTATTTCATCTATCACAACTAATAAGCAAGAATCGGTTCTGGTAAAGCACACCGCTCCAGATAACACGCAATCTTTTACTTCTCTTCCATTCGATCAAGAAATAAATAAAGTAAATGAAACAGACTAAGTTTTTATACATTATTGTCCTTTTTTTTCAATGTCAAATTGCTTTAGGGCAACTTCCAGAGAAGCTACAAAATGATATTTGCTCTGCAAGGTTAAAACCCATAATTGGTGCTGGTTTAAGCAATACTGGTAGCAGTGACGACTTTTTGGATTATTCCTCCAAGCCATCAATAATGTTAGGAGTAAATGTGCCCCTTCAGCTAAGTGAACGTACGCAATTTATTATGGGTGCTGTGTACGAAACCAAAGGAAGTGTTTCTTCTTATGAAGTGGATGAAGGTTTAGGATATTCTCCTAATCCTGCAGGTAGAATTGCTGCTGTTAATAATACCAATAGTTTAGAAACAAGAAGTACACGCGCGTATGTCTCTTTACCTTGGCAAGTAGGTGTAAAACCTATTAATGATATGCCCCTTAGCGTAGCTGTAGGTGTTAATAATAGCTTCTTGCTATCACAGAAATCTAAAGTAAATAGCTTCGGTACAGAAAGTACTAGAAATGGTACTGATAATTTGAGGAAATTTAATATAGGATTACTACTAGGTGTGGCATACGACATTACTCCTGTTATCTCAGCTGGTATTTTATACGACCACGGCTTGACAGATATTAATGAGCAAGAAGGTTTTGAATTACGCGATAGAACTTTAAGGTTTACACTCGCATACAAATTAAACTTTAATCCTATTTTTTGGGAATCGTATTCTAGAAGAGGAAGATCGAAAATGAAGATGTATCAATAATTAAAACAGCATTTTTAATTATTCATATGAAGCATTCGAGTGAAGTGTTCTATTCGCGATAAATCATTTATCACTTCCATTTTTAAATAAATACATTCCGAATAGAAACTAATAGCCCTACAAGTTCAATACAATCAGTTTATAAATAGTTTGTTTGATAATCTTAAAAACTTTCAACACGGCTTGAATGACTGTTAACTAATTGATTATTAATATTTTAATTCGAAGTTTCATGCTTATATTGATAATCCATACTTCACATTAAAAAGTAAGAACCAGTTTATAACTGGTTTTTACTTTTAAAAAACTTAATAAGCAAAAAGCTAGGTATTAACTAACTGTGCCGCTTTCTATTTCTTTGATTAGCTCATCTACAGAAATTCGATTCTGATAATTTACATCTACCCTTAGGGCACGTAAGCCATGAACACCCTGTAAATCTTCTAAAGCTAAATCTTCATATGATTCTTTGACATATCCCTTTTTCGCAAGGAAATTTAAATAAGTGCGATACTCTCTAGCATCTTGTTCTTGAGAGTAAACAATTACGATACTTCCAGGTCTAGTAATACGCTCATTTGTACCTTTTATATGTGCTTTATCCACACGCTTTTTAATGATTTCATAGCGGGCATTATAAGCACCCTCCACATCAAATTTCTTTTCATCCATTCTAAAATGAACCGAAATAGGCGTATTGTAAACCAGAATCAGTGAGGCTACTTCTATATTAGTATCTAACTCTTTCTGTATCACCTTAAACTCATTTTCCATTTCACACATCACTGTAAGCTGCCATAGTCTCAAGTTACGTAGGTAAATGGTATTGAACTTTTCATCTTTGGTAATGGACTCACCAATGTAGATGTTATATTCTACCCCATCTGTTTTGTATCGCTCGAAATAGTGAGGAAAAATTTTCTGTGCATCTATTTGCTTTTGATCTATATAAGAAGCGAGTCTCTGGTTAATCTGATTTACACTCGTATCATATTTCTTTCGCTCTTCGTAAACCGTTTGTAGGTCTGAATCAAGCATAGACCTATAATTTTTAATCATTAATTTAAGCCCTTCATCTATTTTTTCTAGATGATTAAATACAGGATATATATCCGATTTAAGAAATGATAAAATTTTATACTCACTACCAGCAGCCAGTTCTTTGCTTAGTTCTTTTATGAAAATATTTGTTCGGTAGATGAGCTCTTCAAAAATAGTCATCTCCGTTTGTTCAGATGCGGCTATTAGTACCTTCTTAACTTCCTTGAGTTGCTTGTTTAAATCACTGCTAACAGCTTTATTTCTTTTGGAAGAAGAGCCTTTAATATCTAACTGGCCATAAAGTGGATAAAGATTATTAAAAATAATATCTTTAAAAACAGGATGTTCGCCATTTAGCTGCTTGTACATAAACTTACTAGCTTCTTCTTCAAAACGCCATTTTACCGATGAATGGATAGTGGTACATTCCTGCTGTATGATTGCCTCTACCAAGTTTTGCGATTCTGTCTGAAACCTCTTTTGGGCCATTGCAATAATAGGCAGTATTTTTTCTAGAACACTTATTGAACCATAATGTAAATCATAAGCATTTTTTGCGCCTATCTCGATATATCCTAAAAATTCATCTTCATGTAATATAGGAATAACTATGTAGCTCTTAAACCCTGATTTCTTTAGTCTTTTTGAAAACCCGTGATTGGCTTTTTCATGATAATCATCTATATCCGTAACAACAAATGGCTCTTTATCATGAACCATTTGTCTATAGGATAAATCACATAATTCTAAATTACAATCGAGTGAGTCTCCTTCTTTAAGTAAAATACTTGGAATTTCTTCATCTTTTATCCTAACTATTTTTTCATCTTCTAAAGTAAGTACGCCCACAGTTAGGTCAGCATTATTAAATATTTTCCTAATACCCCACTGTATTCTATCAAAGGCATCTGGTGACTTTGAAATTAAGTTTGAAGTAATAGCTCCAATGGCCTGTTCTGTTGTCATATCAACGAAGCTTACCAAATTGATACCACGTATGATCCAACTGTTTGGTGGAAATTTTTTCTTCCATAAAGCTAAATCATCAATATTATTAATAAGCTCCTCATAGTCTTCTCTAGTAATATCTATCGCTTTATCAGTAGGTATAAATTCGCACATATCCACATTGATCAGCATTTTATAAGTGCGTATCAATTTTTGCTTTTCATTTAAAAGCTCAAACATTTGTGGCGTACTACCATTTACGAAATACCCATAGTAACGGCCTAAAATGAAAAAACAGCAATATAGATAAAACAAGTCTTCATCTACATTCTTAAAAGTAAATGAAAAAGGTTTACCAGAATCTTTTATAATATTATCAAAACGCTTTGAAGTAACTAAAGGCGTAAAGTAGAATGGCGGCGAGAGTATTTTAATCTCGTTTGTTTGCAAAGTATCATGAAAAAGTAATCCTCCTATTTTTTCAATACCTTCTTTATATTTATCGAATTCATTCGGATCTGAGATTCCATCCTTAAGTGCAGGATATTTATCCACTACTTTCAGATAGCTTTTTGCATATTCGGCAATCGCCTTATCATCACTCTTTGCTTTTTTCTCTAAATCTTCTATCAGCTTAATAAAGCTGAACTGCATAATAGCCGGAAATTCGATTTCTTTTCCATTATAAATCATCTCTTCATCAATTTTAATGTGCTATACTTCAGCAATTTATAAAAAATATTATGATTTTATTTTTTGTACCTAGGATACTGATAATTTGACAAATAATATAGTGCTTTAGTTCAAAAAAATTACTTTCCACTACAGTATTTCATTGTTGTTGGTGTCCATTGAAAATGCATCCATATTTATTATGCTTTGTACATATGCCTATTTAATTTTTTTAGTATATTGAAATTTTAGTTAAAATTTAAAAAATGGCGAATTTCAATATAGACGCTAAGAAACAAATGACCTATGATGCCATTGTGATTGGTTCGGGAATAAGTGGGGGTTGGGCTGCAAAAGAACTTTGTGAAAACGGGTTAAAAACCTTGGTGTTGGAAAGAGGAAGAATAGTAGAGCATGTAAAGGATTATCCTACCATGAATAAAGACTCGTGGGAATATGATTATAGGGGCGCTCTTAACCCAGAGGATAAAAAGAAACATGCTACAGGTGTTCGAGCTGGGTTTATAGGGGAAAACAACAAACATTTCTATGCGAATGATGAAGAAAATCCCTACACAGAAATAAAACCATTCCTTTGGATTCGTGCGCATCAAATGGGAGGGCGATCGCTTATTTGGGGAAAGCAATGTTACCGTTGGAGCGATATAGATTTTAAAGCAAATGCGATGGATGGGTATGGTGTTGATTGGCCTATTCGTTATAAAGATTTAGCCCCTTGGTACGAGTATGTGGAAAAATTTGCTGGGATAAGTGGTGAGCCCTTAGGATTACCCCAATTGCCTGATAGTCATTTTTTACCTCCCATGGAATTGAATTGTGCGGAAAAGCATATTAAAGGTAGAATTGAAAATGAATTTCCAGGACGTCACATGATCATTGGTAGGGCTGCCCACTTAACCAAACCCATTAATGGCCGAGGGAAATGTCAGTTTAGAAATAGATGTGATCGCGGTTGTCCATATGGCGCCTATTTTAGTAGTAATGCGGTAACGCTCCCTGCTGCAAATGAAACAGGAAACCTGACTATAAGGCCCTATTCAATTGTACAATCTATTATCTATGACGATGAAAAAGGGAAGGCAACGGGTGTTAGAATCATAGATGCTGAAACGAATGAGGTTATTGAATTTAATTCGAGGATCATTTTTTGTAATGCTTCTACTTTAAGTACTACTCAAATACTTTTGAACTCAACTTCTAATAGATTTGAAAATGGACTAGGAAATGATAGTGGAGAATTAGGACACAACTTAATGGATCATACTTACAGAGTTGGTGCAATGGGCAGAGTAGAAGGATTTGAAGATCAATATTACAAAGGAAGAAGGCCAAATGGAATTTATATCCCACGGTATTGGAATATAGATGAAAATACAAAATCAGATAAATTTTTAAGAGGATTTGGCTACCAAGGAGGTGCTGGAAGAGCCAATTGGGGAGCAGGCGTAAATACAGAAGATTTTGGGGGAAATTTCAAAGATAATATGATGCAGCCCGGACCTTGGGAGTTTTTCATAACTGGTTTTGCAGAATGTCTACCCTACCATGAAAATAAAGTGACATTGAATAAAGATGTATTAGATAAATGGGGGCAACCTACTTTGTCTATTGACTGTGAGTTTAAAGCCAATGAAAAAGCCTTGAATAAGCAGATACAAGAAGATGCTGTGGAAATGCTAGAAAAAGCTGGGTTGAAAGATGTCATTGGTTTTGATAATGAACATGAACCTGGTTATGGTATCCATGAGATGGGAACCGCTAGAATGGGTCGGGATCCCAAAACATCCGTTTTGAACAGTACAAATCAAATACATGCTGCAAAAAATGTTTTTGTGACTGATGGCGCATGCATGACCTCTTCTTCATGTGTAAATCCATCGCTTACGTATATGGCAATTACCGCTAGGGCGGCAAATCACGCAGTTTCAGAACTTAAAAAGAACAACCTTTAAATTATGGAAAGGAGAAAAGCGTTAAGAAAAACGATTCAATTGGCTGGGGCTGCTACCTTCACCCCTTCTTTGCTTACTTTACTACAAGCCTGCAAAGAGACACCTCGCTTAAGCTGGCAACCAATATTTTTAAATAATGACCAAGCCTTGTTTATTTCGAATTTGGTAGACACACTTTTACCAAAAACAGCCACCCCCGGAGCTTTAGAGATGAAGGTGGATATTTTCATTGATCTGGTATTTAGTAAAATGTATGATGAAAAAGCACAAGCTGAGGTAGTTTCTGAAATAGAAAAGTTCAATAATACTTGTAAGGAAAAATTTGGAAAAGTATTTACAGCATTAGAAGCTGAAGAGAAAACAGAAATTCTAAAAGAAGCTGAAAGAAATGCCGGTAAGTTGAACAAAAGTGTTTGGGGTACTGCGGTTGGTAAGCAAGAGCCCGTTGGTTTTTATCGAACCTTAAAGTCTTTAGCAATGTGGGGTTATTTTTCATCTGAAGAAATTGGAAAAAATGTGCTCAATTATGACCCAATACCCGGCGACTATGTAGGATGTATCCCCCTTTCAGAAGTTGGAAAAGCTTGGACTTTGTAACAATGCTAAGACTAGCACCAATAATTTAATACTTTCGTGGATTGTGAGTCACAATCCACTTTTTTACACAGCTGGGTTATAATCCCAAAAGACTTGATCCAACCCATGTTCAAAGTATTATTATTTTTAGATTTTGGTAAATGATTTTTGAATTTTTGGGTGGTTGTTTTTAACTATTTAATGCAGTTATGTTTCGGTTTCTGGATTATGCTCTTGTTTGTATGTTTAGCACAACGATAGGAGAGGCACAAACTGAAAATCATTAAATTCTACTATGCACTATTTTAGCAACTATTTTTATCTTTTTAGTCTATAAAATCTATTTTCATTTGATGAATATGATATAATTGGTTCATTCAGATAGTAAAAGTTCATCCACTTAGAATAAGCATGCATTTTAAAATAAGAGTTAAGTTCTCCTGCATTTTTATTTGTTGATAATTGGTTAATCTCTTCTCCTAATGCATTGAATACTTTTATTGTATCCGAAATATTCACAATATAATTATCAGTCAATTTTACAGGGCAGGGCATTTTAAAATTTGAGCCAATAAACCTTGAATTTATATACATTTTTAATTTGTCAGCTGAGTAGTCAACCCGTAATTTATCTAACTCAAAAACTCTTACTACTCTATCTTTGAAGAAACTCATGTCAATATTAGGAACGCATTTATCCAATCGGTCATTAAATACCTTTAGTGCATTTTCATTTTTCCTCATAAGTTCATTTAAATCTTTGGCTTCTATTACGAATGATTTATAGTCTGGATGAGCAAAGTATTCAATAATTCTTGTCAAGTATTTCAAATCGGTCAAACCATGAATAAACACATAATATTTAGAGGAACTTTGACTAATCTCAATAGATGGATGACCCCCAAAAAGCCTACATCCAAATTGGATTTCGAAAACTTTATCTTTCAGTTCTAAATTTCTTATTTTATTCTCAATAAATTCGTTAAGAGCTGTACTCAATCCTTTATAGTACCAAAAAATTTTCGAGTCGGGTTGGGAGGCATTATAACAAAAACCCATTTTCAACTTTGAATGAATATAATTTTCATATTCTCTCTCTGTTGCGGATGAAATTAAAGTCGACATTAATATAACTAGTATAGCTACTAAAGATGCTTTCATTTAAATAATTCTTATTGCTTACATCCATTTTCCCACTTTGTTGGTGTTTAATGTAAGAAAGTCCATTATTTTTAGGAAGCGCCTAATTTCAAGCCATATTTATTTTGTTGAAATTAGTTACTTGTTTTTCTACTCTTACGTTGGAACATCTTTGTTTGAATAATAATAACTCCATTTATTGATGAGGTTCCGTAAAGAGCTCGCATTTTAATATCTTTCTTTTGATATATATCAATAGTTACTATGTCAGAAAGTTTGTATTTATTCAAATCAATTCTATTGACTCTCTGTCCATTTAGTATAATCAAAGGTGATGGATTCAGTGGAAATGTACTTAAGCTAGGCATTAAGGTTTTAGTTGAATCCCATTCAAGTTTAGGGATTTGATTCGTTATAGTGTCATATTCATATTTTAGTTCATATTGGATTAGAGAATCTATATGCAGATAAAGAGTATTTTCATTTTGAGCTATGCAATTCAAAGAGACTAATAAATGAAATACAGTAATTACTTTTTTCAAATCAAAATAATTTTTTAAAAATTTGAACAAATGAATGAAATATACAACTATACATAATAAATCTCTTGTATGTCGTAGAATTATAATTTACCGCTCAGTAAGGTACCGCTCAAAAATTATTCTACGGCTTGAAATATAAAAAGTATTCTCCCCAAATGGATTGTAACTCACAATCCGCTTTTACCCAAATAAGTCAAGGTGATTTTTGTAATAATAATATATTCGACTTTTTCACTCAAGGTATGTGCTATTTACAATGTTATACTTTTAAAAATTCAATGGTATCTTACTATCAATTGTGGTCATAAATTCAAATAATTTATCTCCTAAAATTTCTCTTTGTAAATCTTTTGATTGTGCTTCAAAGTAGTCATAATTGGCCGTGTGCCCTGTGTATGAAAATTCAACTGTCCTAGTATTTATTTGAACTAGAAATAAAGACAACCCTAGTAAGAATACAGATATACAAGACTTAGTTTTAAACCAATAGAAACGATTTGGTATAATGTTGATGAGCAGATTCAATACAATTACACCCGATATAATCAATACTAAATCATAATTATTCCACCACCAAATAATACCGAAACCACCCACATAACTAGCGCTTGGAAAGAATAAGTTAACGCCACCCCAAACACTCGCAGGTGTAGGCATATCTTCAAATAAGTGGAATATAAAGCCGAAGAAGAATGCCAACATTAAATATTTATTGCTTTTAAGACTTTCTAGCACACTCGATATTTTGAACCTTTTCTTTAAAAGTGCATTAATTAAGACTATTAGGAGTATCAAAAGAATGGGAGCTATGAGCGAGTGGAAAGCACCGTGATGAGAATACCAAAACTTACCGAAGTATATTTCTTTTCCTGAATGACTTAATCCCAAGAGTGAGCCAATAGTCGAATCAAATTTTGACCATAAAGAAATGGCATCTAAGTCGGGTAATGCTCCTCCGAATCCTCCTGAAAGTATGATTAAGCCCTTCCTTTTCCATAAACCATTAGATATTGTCGCTGCAACAGTTCCAACTGCAACACCTGTTAAAGTATGAGATACTATATCCATTTAATTAACCACGAAGTCATAAATTAGCTTATGTGAGTAAGGGTACTTAAAATCTTTTTTTCTGTCCGCTCAATCATTAATTTACATTACTAATATAATGGTCATAAAATTATTCTTTCAAGAACATTTTTACTTCATCATCGGCTTGAGCATATATAGATTGTAGTTCATTTTGTACTTTTTCAGCTTCGCCCATTTGATCAAGCGCTTTCAGCGCAGTAAGTTTTCCTTTCAAAGATTTTGATCTTCTTGGCATCCGCGCCAAAGCTTTATCAAACTGTTCTTTTGCTTCTTCGTATCGACCATTTTCTAATAACCACTCGCCATATTGCTCAAAAGAAGGTTTTGTAATACTAGGTGGTCCTGTCGGAAATTCAGTCATATCTTCTATTTCGATTGCTTTCTTCATTTTAGTTTCGAATAACTCCTGATCTCCTTCTAATGTTGCTTTCAGCCCTTCCATTTGAGTTTTAATCACTTGAGCAATTTTAATAGAATTTTCTGTAGGTGCATATCTAACATTTCCAGCAGCACACATAGAAATACTAGAAACCTGAATTTTTAGTGAGTCTGTGTAAACATTAGAAGAAAGCCAGTCAATTTCATGATCAATGGTTTTGATATCCTCATTTTGAAAAGCTACTTGTGCTCTTAATAAACTACGCACAGATTTTGGAACAATCCCTATGTCCTCGACTTTTACGTCCAAATCAAGCGGGTTTTCCATATTCACTTTGCCACTTTCCGCCAATTGTCTGCTCTGCATGCCAAGCAAGTAACCTCTTGCTCCTTTGGTAGGATCCTTTGGGACATAAGTTAGCATATCGTTCAAGAGATTTTCTGCTTCGGTGTATCTGCCTTGTTGTAATAGTCCATAATGCAGCCAAGCATAAGAATGATACCCTCGGGCACCATCAGACAATTCCTTATTTTCCATCCGTTTCACACTAGCATCATAGGATACATCATTAGAGTTAACTACTCCATCCCATTTCCCAAGTGCTAAATAAATATGTGAAGGCATGTGTAATGCATGCGCTGCATCAGGTGCCACTTTAGCGTAAGCATCGGCGGCATCAATAGCGTCCTCAGCAGAGGTAGGACCATCCAAAGCATGTATCTTATAATGCAAAGCTCCTGGATGCAAAGGGTTAACTTCGATTATTTTATCAACAATGGAAGCTGCTAACCTTAAATCTTTGCTACCATTTCCATATTCTTCTGTTGCCCAGATGAGTGATAAGGCATAGAAGGCTGCTATTTCTTGGTGCTTTGGATATTTCTCATGCATAGAAGCCAAGTGATCTTTGATTAAATCATTTCTAGTTTTAAAATCACCATCTCCGTACATGATTTCTACGATTTCCCACATTGCTTTTTCTTTTGGGTTATCTATAGAAGCTAAACGCTCTTCTCTAGTATCTCCCAATCGGCTTAATATTGCCTTTCCTTTCTCTGTGTTTTGCAGTTTCCACAATGCCTTGTAATTACACATAGCCTCTCCCCAATGCGTTAATACTTCTGTGCTATCCAAAGCTGTCGCTTCCTCAAATGCCGTCAATGCATCTTCATATTCAAAATTGTGTAACAGCAATAAGCCTTCATCAAACTTTTTCTGGGTAGCAGGATTTAATGTGAAGCCGTGTTCCAATTTTCCCAAAGCCACATCCGTTGATTCTATCGAATCTTTTGATTGGTCCTCAGAGGAACAAGCTGTTATGATTAAGAGAAATGCAAGCGATAAATATGAAATTAGCTTCATCTAAAGAATATAAAGTGTAAATAAAAAATGTAACGGCCGGATAAATTCTATACCTTTTTAAAAATACGAATAGGGCCAGTAGGATGCAACTTATTAGGTTGTGATGAATCACAACAACCAATCAATTGAAGATATGATCGCTTTAGTATCTGTTATAGGTATTCTTAAACAAGTAGCATTGAATTACACCAAGTTCTACTACATCATTTACTAAACACTTTTATAACCAAAACTATAATGGGTATTTTATTTCTTGAAACTATTTAAATTACTCTGATTTCAAGCAGTTAACTGGGCTTGTTTTAGCTGCTTTTAAAGTTTGTAAAACTACAGTGAGCAAAGCCATTAATAAGGCAATAAAACCTGCTCCAACAAAATACCACCACGATAAATCAATTTTAAATGCAAAGGCCGACAACCAATCTTCAGTAATGATGTAACTGATTGGAAGAGCAATAATAATGGCAATTGCTACCATTTTAATAAAATCGGAAGAAAGCAAAGTGATGATTTTAAAATTTCCCGCACCTAATACTTTTCTTATGCCAATTTCCTTGAGTCTTCTTTCAGCAGTAAATGCAGCCAACCCAAAAAGTCCTAAGCAAGAAATAATGATTGCAATTATTGAAAAGTATTTCGAAAGTTCCCCTATCCTTTTTTCTGCAGTGTATTGTACCTGGTAGTCTTGATCAATAAAACGAAAGTCGAAAGCAAAACCAGGATTATATTTGCGATAAAATAGTTCTATGGCAGACAATGTTTCACCTACTTTTCCAACTTCTACCCGCACCATTACCTTTCTGGTAAACATGGGAGCCAATACAAAAAACATGGGTGATACTGTAGTCCTTAATGATTCGAAATGAAAATCTTTGGCAACACCTATGATCTTGCCTTTGAATGGGCCAACTTCTATTGATTTTCCTATAGGATCTTTCATCCCCATCGCCTTAATTCCTGCCTCATTGAATACAACTGTCATACTATCTTCATAATCTCTAGAATATGACCTTCCTTCTATTATTTCAATATCGAGGAGTTCTAGCAAATCATAATTGGCAGGACGAAAAGCAAAAGAAACTCTTTGCTCTGGATCTTTTCCTTCCCAATTGATATTGGAAGTATTTCCACCGCCAACTGTACTTTGACCCGCACTTGAAGCATTCACAACTCCAGGAATTCTTTTTAATTCGGTAAGAAATGTTTCTAAACTCGATTGTATGTTCCCTTCAATCTCAAAGTGGATTACGTTATCTTTATTATAGCCGATGTTTTTGCTTTGCACAAACATAATCTGTTGATAGATTACCATGACGCAAACAATAAAAATTACCGATAAAGTAAACTGAAAAACGACCAATCCTTTACGTACCCAAAGCTCACTCCAGCTATTGTGCAGGTTACCTTTTAATATAACTACTGGTTTGAAACCAGAAAGATATAAGGCTGGATAACTCCCAGCAATTAAACCAGTAAAAAATACAGCGCTGATCAATAGGATAATCTGATTGATATTTGGTTGAAATACCAGTTGTTTCCCCATAATAAGATTAAACTGAGGAAGAATAATGCTTACAACTACAATGGCAATGAATAATGCTATAAAGGAAAGCGTAATAGATTCAGTTAGATACTGAGAAATAAGGGCACTTCTCCGTACTCCTAAAGCTTTTTTTACCCCAACTTCTTTGATCCTTCTTGATGCTCTAGCCGTAGAAAGATTCATGAAATTAATGCAGGCTATTAATAGGATAAATATAGCAATGATGGAAAATAATCGTACGTATTCAATTTGTCCTCCAGCTTGCACACCGTTTTCAAAATTTCCATAGAGGTAGTTGTCTACAAAACGGGTAAGTAATATTTTGCGAAAAGTGTCTTCCGTTTTAGTAGAAATAAAATTTTCGATTTTCTTATTAAAAACACTTGCATCAATGCCTTCTTTGAGTAATAAATAGGTGTCTGGCCCTGCATTTTTCCAGTTAGTAACTTGTGGTTCCTCATCAGAAATTAACTTAATTGATAAAGCGAAATCAAATTGTATGGTAGAATTAGCAGGAATTGTTTCAAACACGCCGGAAATAATGAATTCTTTTTCTTGCTGGAATTCTATTGATTTTCCAATAGCATCTTCTACATTATCAAAAAATTTAAGAGCCAGCTCCTTAGATATCACTATGGCATTTTTATCAATCAAAACTTGTGAAGGATTGCCTGCCAGCATTTTGAATGAAAAAATATTAAAATAGTCTGCACCAACATAAATACCGCCTTCCTTGGTAATTTTATCATCTACACGTAAAGTGAATTTTTCGTACCAATCTGCTTGAGTGGCTACAGCTGAATAAGCGATTTCGGGCATTTCTTCTTTCAAAGCCTCTGCTAATAACCAAGGTGTAGAGGTTGTGGTAAATATATTACCATCCTGTTCCCTATTTTCCATCACTTGAAATAGCCTGTCCTTTTTCTCGTGAAACTGGTTGGTCGCTAATTCATTATTGACCCATAAATAAATCAGCAATGCACAAGCCAAGCCACTGGAAAGTCCCGTGAGGTTAATTAAAAAAGAACTCTTGTACTTTAAAAAATTTCTGTAAGTAAGTTTAAAATTATGACGGAACATTGCGTAATGATTTAAATGTACATATTTGGATTTCTTAATGGCAAAAGGCCGTAAGAATTGAAAGACATGAAACCAGTAATAGAGATTTTTCTTCCATCGGGGCATCTCAATCAATTCATGATAATACTGCTCTAAATCGCCCAAAATCTCTTCTATTAACTCTTCTTTACAGAGCAAGTTGAGCAATCTTTCCGCAAATTTGGGGGGAGTAAATCTTTGTGCTTCCAATTAAAAAATCAGATTTGGTTCAATGATAATCCTGGTATTTGGTTCCATATATTCACTTTTACTTCTTGACTCTTCTGTAGTACCTTCATACCGTAAGCCGTTATGGAAAACAGTCTTTTTCTCCTACCCCCTCTTAATTCTGTAGCCCCTCCTAATTCTGACTTTATAAATCCTTTCTTCTCCAACCTATTTACTGTTCCATGAACAGCCCCTATGGTTACTAGTCTATCAGCATTTTCTTTTAGTGCTTTACGAATTGCCAATCCATAAGCCTCTTCTTTTAACATTAAAATCATGAGCAGTACTAGCTCTTCAAGTTCACCGATATGTTCTTTTTTCATTTTATTAGTTCTATATAGTATAACAAATATAGTTATTTATTTGTTATATTAAATATAAGAAATGAGAAAATTGTTTTGGAAAGCCTAAAAATCCATGAATTTAATAAGAAATCAAGATAGATAAATTACAGTAATCTGTTATAAAAATGGCAAAACATCAAAAAATCAACCATTAGTCTAATTCATGTAATTCTGAAAACCAATAATCAATTAATGGATGTGTTTCTTTACTTATATGCGTTTTTAAAAATTGAAAAAAATCATGTGTGGTAGGATAGTAATTGCTTTGGGAAGCATATTTTTTCAAAAAAGCCTGAAGTATAGTATTTAATTTATCTGTGCCAATTAATTGGTCAATTTCATTGAAAGCTATTGCCCCTTTACCATAAGCAATATATTCTTGATGTGTCAAAACTTTACTTAACGGCCGCTCTTCTTCCAATTCTTTTTTTCTACCTTCATGATATCTTTTTCGCTGAATTGCCAAAAACTGATTGGCTAGTTTTTCTCCAAAGTTTTCGCGATAGATGCATAATGTAAGATATTCCGTAATGCTTTCGGTCAACATTTTGGCTCCTTCATTATCTGCTGGCATTAACTGATTACCAAACCACTCGTGCGTTAATTCATGGGCCATTACATAAAATGGCAGGTTCAATTTATCCTTCATCAATTCAGTATTAATGCCAAAAAGTATTTCGGAAGTGGGAATATTGTTGGCAACTAAAGTAGCTGTATAACTGTCTTCAGTAAGTGGGAACTCTATTATTCTCACCTGCTTATAAGGATATTTACCAAACCATTTTGTATTGTACTTCAACGCTGCTTTGAGCCCATTAATCATGAATTTTGCATTGTAATCATGCTCTTTTTTACAATAAAATTGAATGGATAAATCATCATAAAACTCCTCTTCAATATCATATTCAGCAGAATGGAATGAAAAATTAAATTTTATGGGTTTAGTAGAATGATACACGTAAAAATTTCTTCCATCTTCAATTTTTTGGGCAATTAATTCACCGGGGGCAATGGCAATCTGATTCTTTGAAGTACTAATACTTGTATGGATATTTACATAATCTGCATCACGGTGAAAATAATTATAATTCTTTGCAAGACTATCGGAAAGGGGTAATTCGTGTTCAACAAACTGATAACCCAATCTTGGCAAAATATCTTGTTTCAAATAAGTACCTTCTGAAAGTATATTCGAATTTCTGGCAAAAGTTGTATTCAAATTATTTGTGATACTAAATGAAAAAATTAGGCTGTCGCTTGGTTGTAATGGTGTAAGCAATTGGTATAAATGACTCTTCATTACCGAATCTCGTTTCAATATTTTGGCTTTCCCCTCCAAATTCAACTTTGTGATTTCGTCAAATCCAGTTCTTATTAAAATGGTATCAATTGTACTTTTACTTCTGTTTATCAACTTATATTTTCCTTTAGCATCGAAGCTTTTATTTTCAGGATAAATATGTAATTCTAAGTCAATGTCTGTGATTTTAGGTTGGCTAAGTTCACTGTATTTTCCCCACTCTTTCTTGTAGTTTTTTAGTAATGAAGCCATCTGTGAACCAGAAGGAAAATTCCGTTTATCTTGTACCTCAGCATCGTAAATTTTAAAAGCCAATAAAGAACACGAAACAACAAGAAAAATGATAGGTAAAAAAATAGAAGGTGAATTTCTCGAAATTGCCAGAACCAACCTTTCTTTTAAAGAAAAAACCTTTTCTCTATCCCAAAAGAGTAATGTAATACAAGCCAGTAATAAACCAAAAAGTAGCCAATAAGCGAGTAGCCCAAAATATCCTTGTAGTTGATAGCCGTATCCTTGAAAATCTGAATAAGTAAGGATTGGGAAATTATTGATTTTTAAAATATGAGAATGAATACCCAACTGCTCTAAAGCTTGAGGCAACAACCATATGCACGACAATACGAAAAAACCAAAAAATATATTTGGGAATAAAGTATGGATAAAATGGCTTATTAAATTCCAGATCAATAATGTGGGAAATACTAAGAAAAGAAGATGATAAACATAGAGACCTAATTTAAATTCATAATGATGATTCAATACTTGAATCAAAAGGCTCACTGCTAAAAAAATGAGTAGTTGAACTATTTGAGCCAAGCTTATTGCACCTATTTTAGAAAGTATGAGTTGCCAATTTAAAACAGGAGTGGCACCTATAAGCAAGTCCATATTATTTTGCCTTGCTTTATTCACTAACAAGCCCGAAAATATAAAAGTACCGAATATGATAACCAATGTATAAATACTTAAAGGAGCGCTGATAAGTATTCTAGTTAAAGGAAACATATTCAATTCACCTGTATTACTCACTTTTAATTGGATGAAGAAAACAGCCATACCTCCAAAAACATTGAGTATAATAAACATCCAATGCTTGATGATTCTTTTGAAATCATATCCCACCAAAAACAATAGGTATCTAAATCTCGCGCCTAAAGAGAAATTATAACTTATGGCTGATTTGAAATCTACCAAGGTTCTTTTTCTACTTTTAGTGGATGCTTTTGCAGAAAAGTTATACTGAATTTGAAAAATTAAATCATATTGAAAATCAAACTTCTTAAAAAAGAAAATATAGGAAAGGCCAGCTAAAAAAATCCACAATATCCTATTGAAGATTACTGTAAGTCTTACAGGAATTTCAGCTGAATTTTTTAGCTCAATATCCCAATGTTGTGTAGCTTGTTGAAAGGCACTCTGACCAAAAGGGTCTAGTAAAGCCAACAAATCGGGTTTATTAAATAATAAGTTTTCTACGATCAATTGCAGCAATAAAAAACATATTATTACAATAAAAGCACTAAATATATTTCTAGAAATGCCAACTATCACAAATACAAAAGTTCCAACAACCAAAATGGTTGGCAAAACATATAACCCAAATACAAGAACATATCCTAAGAATCCGAAAGAACCGATTTTAGGATTAGCTTCCCCTAGTAACTGCTCTCCGGCATAAATCCCTAAAGCTGTGATTAAACAGGAAATGAAAAGTAATAATAAAACGCTTGCAAATTTTCCATATAAATAATATGCTTTTGAGATTGGATAGGAGTACAAAATGTGATGGGTCTTATTCTTATAATCTCTATACAAACTAAAACCTCCAAATACTGCCGTGGAAAACAATAATAGTTTGGTAAAAAGAAAGCTAACCGAAGCCAATGCATAAGGAGAATTCAGCAATCTAATGATTTGGGTTGAGTCAGTCGGCGCATCAAAAAAGCCTCCTGAGCCTAGCATACTTACTAAGGTGAATAGAAAAAGACTTCCAATTAATACATAAAATAGCCAATATTTTAGCCATGTTTGTACTTCAAATTGAAAAACGGCATGCCTCATTTTAGAACTCATTTAAAGTTTGAAAATAAAAATCTTCCAATTTTGGAGTCATTGGAACACATGCTTTTAAAGGACGTTTTTCTGCATAAACCCTTATTATCAGTTTATTTTCCTCGTTGTACCTATCGCTCAATTTCATAAATGGAATATGAGACTTTGCCAATTCACTTTCATTTAATTCAGTTTCCCATATTTTCCCTTTTAGTTTTTCTGTAGCTTCTTTGGGTGCAATTTTCGTCAATAGTTTTCCTTGGGTTATAATTGCCATTTTATTGCAAAGCGCAGTGACGTCTTCTACAAGATGTGTGGAAAAGATTACAATATTATTGCTACCGATATTTCTAAGTACATTTAAAAACCTTGTTCTTTCGGCAGGATCTAAACCAGCAGTTGGCTCATCTACTATAATTAATTGGGGGTTGTTCAATAACAATTGTGCAATGCCAAATCTTTGCCTCATTCCTCCTGAAAAGGTACTCACTCGTTTGTTTTTTGCCTCTAACAGATTGGTAATTTCCAAAACGCTGTCAACCACCATGTCTCTTTCTTTTTTAGAAGAAATCCCCTTGAGAATTGAAAAATAATTTAATAAACTAGATGCTGTTTCTTTCGGATAAACACCGAAATCTTGAGGTAAGTAGCCTAAATGCTTTCTATACTCAGTTTTATTTAAGAATATATCTTGATTGTTAAAAACTACCTTTCCTGCATCAGGTAATTGTAGTGTAGCAAGTGTTCTCATCAGCGATGATTTACCAGCACCGTTAGGTCCCAACAAACCAAACATACCTGCAGTAATATCAAAACTAATTCTATCTAATGCTTTTACACCATTTGCATAAGTTTTGGTAATTTCTTGAATAGACAATAACATAGATCCAGAATTTTTTCAAATCTACTTTTCTGGATGTAAAAGGTTAATTTTATGCCTTATGGAGAAGTCTCATAGCATGCTATGATACCGATTTATAAGCTAAAAATCAGTGCTCTCTCATATGTTTGATATAAGCAGAAGGGGACATTTGTGTATGGGCTTTGAAAGCTCTATAAAAACTGCTTTTAGAAGAGAAACCGCAGTTTAGTGCCACACCTTCTACAGAGAGGTTTTTATTAGTAGGTTCGCCAATTTCAGTTTTGAATTTTTCAACCCTGTATTTGTTGATCAAAGAATAATAATTTGTATTTAAATGCTGATTGATTAAATACGACACTTTCTTCTCAGAGCTTCCTACAGTGCTAGCTAAATCCCTGAGCGTAAGGCTTGGATTGAGGTATAATTCATTATTTTTTAGTTGAAATAAAAGTGCCTTTTTTAGACTTTCTGCTTCTTGGTCAGTTAATAAAATTGTATCTTCATAAGGTATAGTCCCTTTTCTTTGATCAACAACTTGCTGTAATGATTGTATTTTTCTTTTGTTTAAAAACCAGTCTTTGGTAAGTCTATAAATAAATGATGCATTTAAAGCAAGAAAAAATGGACTAGGTGCGCCAAAAATAAAGCTGTCTCTACTATATAATTCATTTTCTAAACTTGTTTCCTTGATCAATGACTGATAGAAAATTACCCTTATTAATTCTGGAAGAAAAAATAAAATAGAGGCATAAATGGCATATTGTTTCCATGTAGCAAATCCAAAATATTTTGGAATTAAAAAGAAAGCATTGGTATAAAAAAATAAAGCGAAAACTATCAGTGAAAGCGGTGCTGGCGAACGTGGCCTTAATCGAGCATCGAACCAATCAGTAGACCAATCGATATTAATAGCCGCAAAGATGTAAGCCCAAAAAAGGATGTGGCATATAATTTCAACTTTCCTTTTACTAATATCAAAATAGCTATTTTGTAGGATTTCCATCAGTGAAGAAGCTACTGTTATTTTTCAAATATAGCTTTTCTAATTCAATGCATACTTATTGGAAAATTATTTTAAGTTTAGATACTTCGTGAAATTCATAGCCATCTTTTCCCACTTTGTAATTGTTGATTTTTACTATAGAATTTGAGCCAAAATAATTGATATAATACAGCAAATATTAGATGAGATAAATAAAATTTTTTATATATTTTTAAAGACTTTCAAACACTTTTGAATTCTAATTATACTTTTTAATGACTAACCATTACAGGTATTACTCCTCTTCTCAACAAAATTCAGATTTCGTTAAATTAAAAGATTTTTTTGAAGCAACTATTCCCAAAGATTCAATCACTTTTAAAACAAAAACATCTCTAATACCATTTTTTGAAAAAGTTTATGGAGCAAATACACTAGATGCGATAAAAGAAAAATTTCCAAAGATTATAAAATATTCCAATGAAGGAAACCATGAAAAAATAGCCTCTTTTCTACAATCAACTATTCACGAGCTTTTACCTCTTTTCTGTACCTCAAAAAATATTGGAATCATCAGCCCACCTTTTCACCTCTCTCCTATTCTCTTATCGCAGGCCTTAAAAGATCTAATTGAAGATGAAAAGTGGGTAGTAAATCTTAATGAAACAAATTTAGACTTAAAGCCAAAATTACTTGAGAAAATAGCAAATGCATTATTATCAGAAAATGAAAAGAACAGACCTAAAGATACAGTAACTGATTTTACGCTTGCATTGGAAAATTCAGAGAGTAATATCTTAAAGTTTATCAGATTTTCTCCCATTTATGACTATCTGAAAATAAAAAGAATTGAGGAAAAGCCACTCAAAAACAGTAAGTTAGATGGGTTATTATTTGAAGGGATTGTAATCAATACAGGTACTGATATTACCCAAACCAAAATACTTCAGTTGCTTGAAAGCTTCATGGTTACTGATGAAAGTAATGTTGAATTTAGTTATGGGCTTCAGTATATCTCTCAATTAGTCCGGTCTTTTCTAGATTTAGCCGAAATAGATTTTGGTAGTATTTATGTGCAAGAATCATCCTGGCATACACAATCTGAATGGACATTATTACGCAAGTTTGATCAAAACCTTTTGGATATTTCTTTAAAGAATGCTTCAAGTTTTTACAAAAAATGCATGGAAGAAGGACAATGCATTTTTGGGGAACTCTATAACCCAAAAAATTTGCAAGGTATAGAAAAGAAATTATTTGAAAATGGATATAGAAGCTTGTTACTCTTTCCTGTTTTTGATGAATATCATAAAGTATTGGGCCTTATTGAACTTGCAAGTGAAATACCCAATAGATTCAATAAAAACATTGTGCACGAATTGATACCTTTTGTGAAAATATTTGAAATGGGTATGAGGAGTTTTATGAAAGAAATTGATAATCAGGTACAATTGGTTATACAAGAAAAATTTACTGCAATTCACCAAAGTGTTAAATGGAAATTCGAAGAAATAGCAGGTTTATATTATTGGAATAAAACATCAGGCAATGAAGAGTATTCTTTACAAGCTATATCTTTCCCCCATGTTTATCCCCTTTATGCTCAAGCGGATATTGTAGGTTCTTCCAAACTAAGAAAGCATTGTGTATTAAATGATATAAGAGGGAATATAAAATCGGCCCTTGCAATTTTTCATGAAAACTTTTTTGAAGAAGCTTTAAATACTGATGTTGGTGATTATATAAAACAGTTGAATATCTATCTAACCAGCATTGATAAAGAAGGTAGCTTAACTAATGAAAAAGAATTGATCGTTTTTTTGAGGACTACAATCAATCCTTTTATAAAACAATATGCTTCTCAATTACAAAATGAGAATACTAATTTACAATCCTTCATCAAAGAAATCGATAATGATTTGGGCATATTTAATAGTCAACAAAACAACTTTAAAACTAGTGTAGAATTACTGAATAATTCATTGTTTAACTTTGTAGAAAACGAGAATACAAAGCTTCAAAAAGAAACCCCCCATTATTATGAAGGCTTCAAAACAGATGGTGTAGAACACACTCTATATGCTGGTCAGTCAATTTTACAACAAGGCACTTTTTTAGAAAAAGATTTAGAAAAGTTAAGGTATTGGCAATTAGAAACCATTGTTGAAATGACCCTTATGGTATCTCGCCTAAAAAAGCAGATTTCAATTCCTTTAGAAACGGCACAATTGATCCTAGCCTACAATGATACCCTTTCTATCAGGTTTAAGGAAGAAGAAAAGCAATTTGATGTAGATGGGACCTATAACATACGACATGAAGTAATTAAAAAAAGGTTAGATAAAATCAAGATAAAAGAAACAGATGAGCGATTAACAACAGCTGGTACTATATCTATTGTTTATCTAGATGTAACTACAAAACAAACATATATCGATTTATTAAAAAGATTAAAAGAAGCCAAAGGGCTTAATTTTAATATTGAAAACCTTCAATTAGAAAATATTTCTGGTGCTGAAGGTCTTGCTGCTTTAAGGTTGAATATTATTTAATTTGAAATATTAGAATAATACTTAATTCATATCTTTTATTACGAAGACTAATCATTCCTTAAACTATCTACCGGATTAAAAGTAATTGCTTTAAGGCCTTGACCACTTATAGCAACAACAGCAATAAAGAATACAACAAATCCTGGTAGGGCAAAAAACCACCACACCATGTCAATTTTATAGGCAAAGTCTTCTAACCATTCTGTAAGCAGATAATTGGCAATAGGAATAGCAATGATAAATGCCACTACAATTAATTTAATGAAGCTTTTTGAAAGCAAAAGTAAAATGCTAGAGATAGGTGCGCCTAAAATTTTCCTGATACCAATTTCTTTAGTTCTTTGTTGTAGATTGAGGGCAGTAAGACCGTAAAGTCCTAAGCAAGAAATGAAAATACCAAAAATGGCAAAGTAATTCACAAACTCTTTCATTACCAGCTCACTTTTGTATATGTTGTTATAATTCTGTTCTAAGAACCAATAATCTAAAGGATAGGTGGCAGCATATTGTTGTTGTATTTCTTCCAAAGCTTCTAATGCTTCAGTTGTTTTTCCAGGTGCAATTCTTGCCAACATGTAATTATGTTGCTTGTTAATCCTAATTATCAAGGGTTTTGTGGTATTATAAATAGAGCTAGAATGGAAATCTTTTACTACTCCAACTATTTCTCCTTTCTGTCCCCACATGGCAAATGTTTTTCCTACAGGCTCATTTATACCCATGGCTTTAACCGCTGCTTCATTGATAATGAAGTTGGTAGAGTCTTGACTTAAATCCCTGTTAAAGCTTCTTCCCATAGCCAGTTCCATTTTCATTGTTTTGAGAAAATCAAAATCAACCCATAAATGATTAAACTCTATTTCTGATCCTTCGATTTTCCCTTCCCAATCAACATCAATCACAGTATAACCAATTTCTAAAGGATTAGGATTTGAAGCCGAAATATGTGTGATACTGGTTTGATCCAATAACTTTTGCTTAATAGTTTCATAGTTTTTATTGCTTTCCCCTTCTAAGGAATACATCAATATATTTTCCTTATCTAACCCCAAATTTCTATTCATAATAAAGTGTACTTGTTGATATACGACCACAGTACCAATTACCATTAAGATAGAAAGTGCAAACTGAAAGAGAACCAAACCTTGTCGAAATAAGCCTGCATTAAATTTAGATTGAAAGTTTCCTTTTAGCACTTTTACAGGATGAAAAGATGCTATAAAAAATGCTGGGTAGCTTCCTGCTGCCAAACTAGTGGCAATAAGAATACCTATAAGAATAAGCCAATGTTGTGGTGAGCCAAAGTTAAAAGAAAGTTGTTTTTCGACAAGTTCATTAAATATTGGCAATAATACCAAAGCTAACACAATTGCTAAGACTGTAGCAATTAAAGTCAATAAAAAAGCCTCTCCCATGAATTGTTTTACCAAGGCAGTTTTTCGCGCGCCTATGGCTTTTCTAATACCCACTTCTTTGGCTCTTTTTAAAGACCTAGCCGTAGCCAAATTCACAAAGTTGATACATGCCAATAACAAGATTACTATAGATACAATAGTAAATAATACCACATACTTGATCTTACCTCCAATATTTACACCGTTATCGAACTGATTATACAGGTAACTCTTAGCAAAAGGGAATAAGAATGTATGCGCATTTTTGTGGTGGGCGTCATTCCTATATTGTTGAATGGCTAAATCAAATTTTTGGTTGAATTCTTCTAACGCTACTCCTTCTTTTAATTTAATAAACATGAGGTTGTTGTAATTACCCCAATCTTTATTAGAAGGACTGATATCTAAATAGTATTCTAAAGGCATTAAGAAATCGAAACTGAGGGAAGAAAAAGTTGGTGGGTTTTTAGCTATTCCAGTTATGGTAAAAGGGTCTTTATTTTCAAATAAAATAGTTTGCCCTAAAATCGATTGTTCTTGCCAGTCACTACCAAAAAAACTTACCGCAAACCTTTCTGAAATAATGATAGAATATTTTTCCTTTAATGCGCTTTCAGTATCACCTTGGATGAGTGGAAAATTAAAAATGTCTAGAAAGCCTTCGCTAACAAAATAACCCTGCTTTATTAAGTTTTTATCTTCTTTGGAAAAAAGTTGTTCATTTCCCCAAGTACTCATGGTGGCTTCTTCAATTTCAGCATAATCTTCTTCTAATTTTTTCTCAAGTGGCTGTGGACTCCCCCACCAAGTATTTACACTGCCATCAGGATACTTCATATTCACCATTAGATGATGTATACGGTCAATATCATTGTGAAATTTATCGAACTTCACTTCGTCTTCTACCCATAGAAAAATGAGGATACTACAGGTAAGGCTAATAGACAAGCCAACAATATTGATAGAAGCAAACTTCCTTTCCCTCCACAATCTCCTTAAAGCCACTTTGAAGTAATTCTGAAACATAGCAATACAATTTAATATATGGCTAAATAAGGTACAGGCTTTTTAGTATGAAAATGATTTGCAGTATCCCGATATTAGGATGCAGTAAAATGAAAATGGCGTGTTTCTATAAAGCTTGCATGTAGTAGTTTACCTTCAACTATTATATAATGAAGCAATATAGAAAAGTACTTAAATTATTCTATTGACTTATAAGCCAATAATTTGCTTGTCTTCAAGTAACTTCGTTTTTAATGTTTCATAATCTAGGGTATGTAAGGCTTGTTCCTTTTCAATAGCCAATACTGCCGCCGTTGCAGCTGACTGACCCAATACCATAAAAACAGGTTCCATCCGAATAGAGCCAAAAGCAATATGTGAAGCACTTAAGCATACCGGCACTAATAAATTAGTACATTCTTCTTTTTTGGGCAATAAAGATTGATATGAAATAGGATAAGGAGGAAAGCCTCCCACTTCTACATTTCCCTCATTTTTTACCTGTCCATCAACTACAATGCGTTGGCAATTGTGAGAGTCCATAGTATATGCCGCCATACCGATTGGGTCATCTACTACTACCTCACCTACACAGTTGGCTTGGCTCATTACGTAACTTCCTACTAGTCTGCGGGCCTCTCTCACATACAATTGAGGAGACCAATTTCCAGTTTCTACATATTCATCTTTAGGATAACCCCAACCACTAACTGCCATCTTCAATGAATCAGGCACCCTCGGATCATTTTGATAAAAATATAAAAGCCCTTGGGTATAATCTCTATGTTCCTTTATGATCTGCTCTCGTTCTGCCCAGCTTGCTTCAGCATAATTATGGCTATTATTGATCATATCCGTTGAAAACCCTCCCCGATTATTTATATCTGTTTTATTATTGGGCATGTTACTCCAAATGAAATATTGGCCTAATTTTCTCTTTTTAGGCTGAGCTTCAAAAAGTCTTGCCAATAATTCATATCGGGTAACATCGTAATTTTCAGGTTCTTTAATGGGTAGCATATTTTCTGGTGCATTGGTCAAACAAATGCGAAAATTATAAGCTTGTACTAGCTTATCACCTGAACCTTGCTCAGCCAATTGGTTATTGCTAATTCCCCAAAGTAAACCACTTGTAGGGTCTCCAGGAGTTTGATAGGGGTCTACACCGTCTGGAAATTGATGTCCTTCCAATAACTGTACACCATTGTAAGTCTCTCCATAAGTTTCATTGGCTTCACGGCCTACTGTATAACTAATTCCAGCAGCTGCCAATAAATCGCCTTCATAAGTAGCATCTATAAAAACATGCGCAGCATATTGAGAGCCATCTTGCATACTTATCCGAGTAATTTTTCCTTGATCTTTTTCAACCCCACTTTCTCTATTGAGTTTCTTACCTTTCAAGACCTGAATATCATTGGCTTTAAGCATTTCTTCATATACTTTTAAAGCTGCTGAAGGCTCAAAAGTCCACATCGCATCTTCTCCTTTTTTAGTTCTGGTTTGTCCTCCGTCTTTATAGGCTTCTGGTGTTTGAGTTGTCCAATTTTCAGGCTTACTGTAATGTGCTTTTATTTGCTGATAAAACTCTCTTGAAATACCACCAATAGCTTGTTTGTTACCAATATCAGTTTGCCCTAAACCACCTGTAGTAAGTCCTCCAATTCGGTTATTAGGCTCTAAGAGCACTACCGATTTTCCCATGCGCTTGGCTTGTATTGCAGCAGCTATACCTCCCGAAGTAGCGCCATAAATACATATATCGAAGTCTACTTTCGATTCACTTTCATTGCCAGCAGGATTACAAGCAACCAATAGTAAAATACACAAGAAACTCAACTTTAATATATTCATGCTGGATTAGTATTTAATTAGATAAACAATTCAATAAAATGACAGTATTCTACCTTTTTAAAAATCAATTATTAGGTGTTTTTCTAGAGCACTCTAAAAAAGCATTTAAATATAATAAAGTGCTTTATTCAATACTGTTCATTTTTACTATTTATCTTATCACATCATTTCAATTTTAAAAGAAGCTATTGAAATAAAGATAATCTACCAGTATTCTATGTGTAAAAGACTTAAATGAAGACTACTTGGAGCGAGCCTATTACATTGAATTTGTTTTTTGTAAACCTCCTAATAGTAAAGACTTGTTTGGATCCTTTTAATACAAAAAAAAGACCTGTCAAAGACAGGCCATTTTAAAAAAATATTAACGCTAATTATCATTTTCTTTTTTTCGAGAACTTTGTATCTGTCATGCGCGCTCAATCAATGCCATTTTCTATGGCATACCTCACTAATTGCGCATTACTGTTAATACCTAGTTTCGTATAAATATTTTTACGATGAGTTTCTACTGTATAGGTAGATAAACTGAGCTTATCGGCAATCATCGGTGCATTTAAAGATTTCGCAAACAATCCAACAATTTGTCTCTCCCTTTTTGTAAGAATCACCTCTTTTTTCTTTGGTTTTCTTAACTCATCTCTTTTTGCTTCAAAAACCACATCTACTAATTGTCTTCCAAAATACTGGCCACCATTGGCAATAGTTCTTACTGCTTCTAATAATTCTTTTATCCCCTCACCAGCTTTAAGTATATACCCTTCAATATCTAATTCCATTAAGACCTCTAATTGATCCCTTTTCCCATACATACTTAGAATCAATATTTTTGTATTTATTCCATCTTCACGAATCCTTCTGGTTACATCTATACCATTCATAGGTTCCATATCAATATCCAAAATTGCGATATCAACTGGTGTGCCACTTTGCAATATTTTAATAGCTTCAAGGCCATTATTAGCTACTCCTACAATTTTTATGTCTTTTTCTTTTTCTAATAAAGTTGATACCCCATCTATAATTAGTTGGTGATCATCTGCAATAAGTATCTTAATAGGCCCCATGATATTTATACTTTTATATTTATAATTACAGTAACTCCTCTTCCAAGCATTGCATCAAAAACAGCATTACCACCCAGTTGTGCAGCTCTTTCTTCAATATTTCTAAGCCCTAATCCTCCATTCTTTCTTGCCTGTGCAATATCGAAGCCTTTCCCATTATCTTCTATGATAATCGTCAATTCATCATCATTTTTAGTTAATGAAATATCCATTTTACTTGCACCAGCGTGCCTAATAATATTACCAACCGCTTCTTGGATAATTCGATAGATACCCGTTTCTTTTCTAGAGGATAATCCATTATTTTCTATACCGTGCATATCTAAGGTGACTGCTAACTTTCCTGAGCGGTTGATACCGTTTGCCATCTCTTCCAGTGCCATAGATAACCCAAGGTTATTCACAACACCTGCATCTAGTGTGTGGGAAACTTCTCTAATTTCTTCAGTTGCCCTATCTAGTAGCTCGCTAGCTTTTGCATATTGTTCCCTTTCACCTTCCATTTTTTCTTCCCATGAAGAAAAATACATTTTAAAGGTATGTAGTACACTTCCTACCTCTCCGTGCAACATACTAGAAATACGTTGTCTTTCTTCTTCTTGACCCATAAAAGCCGCTTCCATCACTTGCAATTCCTTTTGTTGCTTTAAAGCTGATAATTTGAGAGAATGCAATTCATCTTTTCTTAAAGCTTCTCTTCTTTCACTTCTTTGTCTATCTCGATAATAGACAGCTGCAAGTCCTAAAATGAATAATATTAATACCGATATTGCCATAGTACTTATCCATAGTTTTCGTGATTGTTTCAAGGCCTCAGCCTGTTGTTTTTGTATGGTATTGAGATATTCAATCTCTTGCTCTTTTTTTTCAGTATTGAATTTTTCTCTCATTAGAGAAATAGCCTTATTTTTATCTTCATTATACAGAGTATCTCTTATAGCATGGTAAGCCTTAAAGTTTTCATAAGCCTTTTCATAATATTTTAAACCTTCATAATTTTCTGATAACCCCAAAAATGCTCTATTTGTAAGTATTGGTTGATTAAGTGCCTTAGTAATGGCAATAGAGGTATCATAATATTTAATTGCTGTTTCGTATTTATTTTGCTGAAACATTAAATGACCTAAATTAAGATTTGCCCTCGCTATACCAATGCTATCATTCATTTCTTGCCATGTGTTAAGGCATTCAAAAAGATACACTCGTGCATTATTAAAATCTTTAAGTTTTGTAGATACATCTCCAAGTGTTAAAAGTGACAATGCTTCTCCTTGAACATTATCTACTTCTTTGTAACCTGATATTGCTCGAAGTAAGTGCTCCCTAGCTTTTTGATAATCTTTTTTAGTTCTATATAAACTCCCTCTATCGCTTTCAATATTTGCCAATATCCCCTTCTCACCCAAAGCTTTTGCTATTTTTTCCGCTTCATTAAAATAATAAGCGGCTGTATCAAAATTTGTCCTATGAGCATTATAAAAATTACCTAGATTCCTATAGGTATTACACAGTGTACGACTGTCAGGGTAATATTTCTCTTTTATCTCAAGGGAAGAAATATAATACACATATGCTTTGTCTATAGCACCCATATCTCTATATATAGTCCCCATGTTATTATATACAGCAGCCATTCCTTTTTCATCATTTAACAACTTCAATATTGAAATTGCTTCTTTTAGCTTTTCCAGTGCTTGCTGAAAATTCCCTTTGTTTTTCAACACCACACCCATTCTTTTTAAAGCAGTAAATTTAACTTCTTCATCACCTAATTCTTTACCAGCATTATAAGCCCACTGGGCATAATTTAAAGCGCTGTCTTTATGATTATACCTTAGCTGCCATGCTAACTCATTCGCAGCCTCAATTTTTTGCTTCTTGCTACCGTGTTGAAAATCATTGATAAGGCTATCTAATAAATGTGACGACTGCCCAAATAAATTGGCACCTGTAAATGATAGCCAAGTAATAAAGACCGATACTATTATCTTATACATATTCATAAATGAAAATTAAGTAAATCGGTCTTTATTTCCATATTCTAATTATCCTTATTTATCATCTCCATCTTCACTATTTCCAGTACTTGAACCATCATCTTGCGATGGTCCTACTCCACCTCCGTGGTCAGCTACTGCAATAAACTTTATTTTTTGATTGGGCCCACTTTTGGTGGCAGGTATGTCTGGTATTGTTCCCTCAATTTGATTAGATCCCTCATTGGTTTCTTTAAAAGGTCTACTATATACTAATTCACCATTTGGTCCTGTTGTTGGTCCTACTACTGGACCTGTTGGGGTAATAAAACCATCTTCATAAAGTACAGAATAATAAATTATCATATGGTCATCATCTTGTACTTGTAAATAGATTCTAGGTTTTAGTCTTGTTGCCATTCTTCTTAAGTTAAATTTGTTTGGAAAAAATAAATGCTAGTGGGTTGATCAAACCACGACCGAATAATGAATGATGACCTAATGCTGTAGAAGTCATCAATAGTTTTTCTTTTAAAATTGTAGATGTCCAAGTAAAAGATTCTTGACTCTCTTGTTTGTGTTTACTCTTTTTTAAAGCAATAACCCCTGCTACGAATGCAGCTGCCATAGAAGTTCCTCCCTTGTTACAATACCAACCTGTAGCTGCTTCAGTAGATCGAATATTGTCTCCTGGTGCTACAATATCAACCTCTTCACCTTGTGATGAAGTTACCCTTAATTTGAGGTTCTTATCTACAGCTCCAACAGCAATAGTAGATTTATACTTTGCGGGAAATCCCACTGTATTTTTCCATGGACCTCTATTACCCGCAGCGCAAACAACCGTACAGTTTTGCAAAGCTGCTTGGTCAATTGCTTCCTTCAATAAAATATCATCCGTATTAGTAAATAAGGATATACAAATGAGATCCACTTTTTGATGCAATGCCCAATGTATCCCCTTTGCCAATACTTCTTCTTTACTGATACCAGTATCACTAATTACTTTACCTATGTATAATTTACTGGCTGGAGCTACACCAATGTTGTGTTTTGGACAGGCTATAATTCCAGCTATATGTGTACCATGACCATTTAAATCATAAACCCCAACTTCACTTTTCGTAAAGTCTTTAGTTTCTTCGATACATCCTTTTAAGTCTTTGTGATTTTTATCAATGCCCGTGTCTAATACCGCTATCTTCACTCCTTCACCCTTTCCAAATTTCCAGAGTTCAGGAATATTCAATATATCTACCCCCCAATTTCCAGATGGTGGAATGGGCAGCTTTTCTTCAACTGATATTTCTTTACTTAGCATCAATATTTTACAAACTCTAAAACCAAACCCAATTGGTACTAGATTAAACTTTTATGTATTATATCGTGCGTAATATAACCTATCAGAACTGCAACCAAGCCCCTTATTCAGGGTATGGATAAAATACCCTGGTCAGGGTATATTTTTAAGATTTTTTTTACAGTAGTATCCTAGAGGACCCCTAGAGCGCATGCAGCATTTAATGATGGCTTTCTTAAAGTGAAAAAATTGTATTTTTCAGAGGTGGAGAATAATAAAATATCCTTTTTTTCAATAAAATATAAGATCTCACTTCCATCTTGTCAATCCGATGAAATACAAGAAAAACCATCGGAGACATAAATATACTTGAAATTAGCTATAAATATTTTAAATTCCCTTAATAAATAGGATTTTTAGCTTCAATGTGGGCATTTTCTTAGGCAAAAGTCTTTGAGTATAAAAAAATCTGAGCAGACAAGGAGTGCCCGCTCAGGTAATAAATCTATACAGGCATTTTCATATTTTCAGGATCCCAAGCCACAGCTTTTTTCTCAAAATAACTTTTATTACCCGCTAAAGTAGGTCCACATGCCCTTAAACCAAAAGCTGCATCTTCTGTTACTGGTTTTCCTTCCCTCATAGATTCAAAGAAGTTAGAAAAATGCTCAAAACGATCACCTTTGTATTCTTTTGGTAGGGAATATACCATTTCTTCTGGTGCTTTCATCTCATACATTGGCGGATATTTTTCTGCATAGTATTCCTTATATTCCTCTTGCATAGCCGCTGCAAAAGAATTGATAGACATTCCAGGCGCTTTTGGGAGTTTTTTCTTTTTAACTTCTAAGGAAGACCAACCAATTTTTATCTCACCTTCATCACCTACTATTCGGAATAAAAAATTGCCTCCAGATCCATCTACAAAATTTGCCCGAAGTACTAGATTAAATGCCGGATGTGTGTTTGTTTCAGGATAATCGAATACACCCATTTGTATATCAGGTACTTCTCTTCCATCTTTCCAATAGCGTAAACCACCAGATGAATACACCTGATTTGGGCCTTTTGATTGCATTATAAAATGTAGCATTGAAAGCAAATGCACAAACAAATCGCCAGAAACACCAGTACCATAATCTGTATAATTCCTCCATCTAAAAAAGCGCTTGGGGTCCCATTCCCTTTTATTAGTATTACTCAAGTAGGCGTCCCAATCCACTGTTTCTGTAGATGCATCTAAAGGTATAGAATATTGCCAAGCGCCAATGGCACTAAATCTATCAAAAATAGCTTCAGCAAAATTTATATTTCCAATAGCACCTTCAGCAATCAATTCTTTTGCTTTTACAAAGGTAATGCCGCTCACAAATTGACTACCTACCTGAAAAACAGCTCCTGTTTCTTTTTGTGTTTTGATTATTTCATGACCTTGTTCAACTTTATGAACCATAGGCTTTTCACAATATACCGCCTTGCCCTTCTTCATAGCCTCGATACTGATTTGATCGTGCCAATGATCACTAGTGGCATTAATTACAGCATCTATATCATTCCTTTCTAATATTTCTCTGTAATCACGCGTAGTAAAAATATCTTTCCCCCAAATCTCTTTTGCACGCGTTAATCTGCCATCATATAAATCACACGCAGCCACTACCTCTACACCATCTACCATAAGTGCTGTATTGGTATCACCCATACCCATACCTCCAGTACCGATACAAGCAATGCGTATTTTATCATTGGCTGAATAACGTTTAATAGGCCTAAGGCTATGAGCCAATGCCTGATTATCTGTTAAACTAAGAAGAGCGGGTGTACTTGCCAGCGCTACCGTACTTTTCCCTACTTTTCTAATAAACTTTCTTCTACTATTTCTATTCATTTTCATTTTTTTATAGTTGTTCAATTGAAGCTAATTTTACAATTTATTTTTGGCATAATCACTTACAAGTTAATTGAAAAAAGAAATTGTATAGCCGAATTCTACCTAAATGTACTATGGGTATACATTTCTAATTTTAACATTAGAACAAACTGAGTTGTAATTCTTTTTTTATCTTTATTTTATGAATGAGGTAAAGCTATTTGAAAGCAAGGAAATAAGAACAATTTACTATAAAGATGAATGGTATTTTGTTGTGAATGATGTAGTAGCTGTAGTTGCCGAGAGTATCAATCCTGGAGAATATGTGAAACAGCTTCGAAGGAGAGATAAAGAATTGGGCAAAGGGTGGGGACAAATTGTACACCCCCTTTTAGTAGAGACAAGAGGTGGTACCCAGAAAATGAATTGTGCCAATAAAACTGGGGTTTTAAGAATTATCCAATCTATCCCCTCTAGAAATGCAGAGCCTTTTAAACGATGGTTGGCAGAAACTGGTAGTCAGGCTCTTGATGAACGAACCAATAAAAGAATAGCTGCCTATAGAAAATTGAAAGAATCACAGAAACGCCTATACGACAATGCCATAGAGCGTGGGGTTTCACCAGCCGCTTTTGAAAAAATTCTTGATGAGGGTGATCTTTCACTGTTTGATGGCATTGATATCAAAAAAAAGTACCAAATTGATGCTGATGAAAGCGCTGATGCATATATGAATGCTTTGTTATTGTATGGAAAAGGTTTTGCTACTGAAATTACCAATCATAATACGAACAAAGACAATTTGAATGAACAAAATGAAATCACCCAAGAACATAAATCTAATAATGCATTGATTAGGAAAAATTTAATTGATAAAAAGATTATTCCTGAAGCATTGCCACCAGAAAAGAAATTAAAAAATACCCAGCTTGATCAAGGAAATGAAAAAGAAGGGCTTGAAGAGTAAAGAACTAAATTCCTCAGATTATTTATCCATGATTTTGGCATCATTTCAGAAACAAATTTTACCCTTGAGAGCCTTCTAATTTAAGAAATTCAGATGGATAAATTAAACCCACTCTGCAGTTATTTATTTGTGAAAACATCCCTTATAATGGCGATTTTACCCTTTTTTCTTCTATTTTGATTTTATACTTTAAGTCTATCAGCTGTTGACCTGTATCATATTTTTCCTTAATTTACAAAACTTATGGGTTCCGGCTATGCCCAGTTTTTACTTCTTCTAAAATACTTTTTTACATAAACAAAAAACTACTTACCTTATGCTTCAGCGGAAATTCGATAAGATCGTACAAAAACACTATCCCACAGCTTTAGATACCCGTGATACATCCATCAAATACCTAGGTTTACTTCAAAATGGACATACCGTAGATATTTCCAAGATGTTAATGGCCACCTCTCTTTGCTCAGATGATATCAACATTCCATCCACCTCTTTTTTCAGTGTGGTATTAGGCCCTTTTTTCATGGGTGGCTTGGGAGGCCTGCCCTTCGCTGGTGTGACAGGTTTTACAGCTTTTGCCCACCATGTGCCAGATAAAGGGGCAGCTTTTATATTTTATGGACCTCATATAGGAGTAACCCTAGAAAATGAATTGGGGAAAATGTATAGACCCAGACAGGAAAAATCTGGGGCTTCTTGTGGTGCTTTAATGTTGGCCTTACAAAGGTTTAAAGAAAGTCCTGACTATAAACCAGAACTTAAAAGTTCAGATTATCAACAGATGTGGTTAGAAGAATGCCTATTACCAAAAAGAGAAGAAATAGTGAATGATGCCAATCCAGAAAAGGCAATCACAGAAGCCTGCTTTTGGAAAATTGATGAACTGATCCATGAGTATTTACACCAAACAAGGACTGAGTTCAAGGTGGATAAAGTAGCACTTCTGGGTGGAATTGTCATAAATACCGATTATGGTATAGATGATTATTTTGATCTGAGGAATTTTGAAGTGATCAGCACTAGGAATTTATAGTGCTCTTATAAAAATACGATTAATCAATCGTAAGCATCCACTATTTAGATGGATAAACATTAATCCCCTTTCTTTATTAAGCAAGGGGATTAATGTTTAGTTTTCAATCACTAATAATTATTTAACAATATATTTACTTGGTTTGCTAAGGGTACCACTTGCATTTACCGCACGAATTTCAAATTTCTTTTTCCCTTTTTTAGAACTATCACTCTTGAATTTAGTACCATAAGCTTGGTCAACTAATTTTCCATCTAAATAGATATTATAAGCTACTACCCAACTACCTTTTGTGTCATCTAAAGATGCATCCCAACTAAGTATAATTTTATCTTCTTTCATGGTATGGGTAATATTTTTAGGCGCTGTTGGAGGACTTGTATCTAAATCGGGAATTTTGGCCATCATTAATTCTTCTATTTCAACTGCAATTAAATCATCTGCCCTATTCTTTTGTATATGCCCTTGTTTTCTATCTATGCTGGAATCCCAAACACAAACCCCATCTTCTGATAGAGTAATTTTTCCATTGGTGTATGCTTTGTAATTGTTTGATTCTCCTCTTATGGCATAATGGAGTGCACATTGATCATTACTATGCCTACTAATGTCATCGTCCCCACCTCGGTATTCAAAATGACGTTCATAACTTTTACGGATAATGTTATTTTCAGGTAGCTCCTTTAATTTCTGCCCTGTAATCACATTTCCATTATTGGCATTGTAATAATCCCCGTTGCCGTTTTCCCATCCAGAAGCCATAAACGGAGCTGGACAATTTTCTATCACATAACGACACATCCTATTTCTTTCCTCATTTAAACAAGACCATTCAGTGTAAGAACACAAAGTATCGGCGCCACCCCAATTTGTTCGGTCAAAACCTTGGTTATTATATAAGAAGTTGCCTCCCATAGTAGCTACTAATTTTACTTTTTCCCTTACCAATTCAACTCCTGTTTTCTCGCTGTATTCATCAGGTTCTGATTTTAAAAGGCCATAAAAGTTATGCATAGTACCAATTATGACTACGGTAATACTAGATTCTTGAGCACTTTCTAAAACCTCTCTATACAATTTAACACCATCTTCAACCTCTTCCCAGCTTTTTAGTGCACGAGGATAATCATTAGCAATATGATAATCATAGGATTTTTCAGTAGCATTTATTTTTTCTGCATAACCCATATAATCTCCTACTGGGATAGCTTTCCTGTTGTAGAAATAATTAATAGAACTAATACATAAGGAAGATTCTTTTTGATTGGTAGAATTGACCATTGCTAAAATATCACACTCTCCATCAGTTGCCATACTGTGTAGCATGGCTATACAACCAGCATCATCTGGATCAAAGGAAGGGTCTGTATCTAATATTACTTTTTCCTGTGCACTTAAAGAAAAGACGAAAAGAATAAGTAGACTAGTGTAAAAAATGTTTTTCATGGCTCTTTATTTAAAATTCACCTAACATAAAAGATTCAAGTTCTTCTTCCATAGCTGCTTTAGGCATTTTGAGAACTAGGTATGAATGATTAGAATTCTCTTGAGGTTCCCAAGTATTGCCCCCAGTATTATCTGCATTACAAAAACCATTTTCTACTTTATTCCAGTAGGTACCTACTCCATTGCGAATGGCATATAATACGGCTGTTTGATCAAAGGTGGCATTGTCAAAAATTTTACCTTCAAACTTGTCTTTCATCCATGGTGCATGTTTACCAAAGTGAAGAAAACCTAAATACAAGGGAGAATCTTTGGATAATTGATTGAACACTTCTCCTGTTTTAAGGCTTGCACCCAACTCAGCTCCAGAAAAGGTTACTGGGAGTGTGATTTTGTCCAATACATATTTCGTTACACCTGGCATGTCTCCATTAAAATTCCATTCATCTTTGCCAGATGGAAAATTACCTCCCATGATCACAAATTCTTTCACTTTAGCATTGATCAAATCCAGACCATTCATTGAAGAATATTCGTCAGGTTCTGAATCAATTAATTTTTTAATATTCATTAATGGACCTACTGTGATAATCACAAGACTAGCATCATCGCTTTCGCTCAATAATTTCCTGTACAGTTGGGTAGCTTCTGGAACATTATCATAATTTGCATCATGTGCTAAGTTATCAGCGATTACTTTGGAGTGGTTCCAAAGAGTTTCGTGAGCTTCTCCTGCCCTTCTTCCAATAGGAATGTTAGGATTTCCATAATAAGTATTTACAGCATCTACAGCACTCACAGAATATTTCTCAAGATTCCAACACATTACAGCCAATAACTCTGCCTCTCCTTTATTCTGAAAATGATTGAGCATAGCCAATGCGCCTAAATCATCAGCATCTCCTCCAAAATCTGTATCAAATATTAATTTTGGTTGTTTATCGGATTGAGTACATCCAAGAATACCAAAGAGGCATAAAAAAGCGAATAGCTTGATCAGCATTGAGTTTGTTGTTAATCCCATATTATTATTTTATAGTTGTTGGCGAAGCATGAAACAAGCTTGCTGTCAAAAAATTAGAATTTTGTATCAGAAGAATTTATTTAAAAAGCATTATAGATATATAAATCTTAAAAAAGAAATATTTGACCCATTCGTTTCGCTGATCCTATTCTATGTTAAAAGTTTATCTGTCAATCAGTTTTTCTTCGATAAAAATTATCACTATCAATACATTATACTTTGAAAGGGATAAATTTTCGATTTTTAAAATCTAAATGCATGATTTCTGTTAATGGGAATTTATAGTTTGGAACGTTTTTGAGTTGGTACGTTGAAGTTCAACTTCACACCTTAACGAACAAACCATTCCTACAACAAATTTTCAAATCTTAACCTAATGTAGTATAACTCACAGCAGCTAAAAGATGAATTAACACCTTCATCAAGCTATTTTAGCTGAATTCTAACTGCTTATCAAATCAAGAATCATCATCTACAACAGTCGTAAAATGTTTTTTGACTTTTGTATTGGCTTCTTCCAAAACTGGGAAGAAGTTTTGATTCTTGTCCCTGTAGCGGTTTAGGCTCTTCAGCATATAATCCAATAATTTTACTGCCTGATGTATATATAAACCTTTATTGAGCATAACACACTCTGCATTTAATGAAGTGGCGGCATCGGTAATCTCTGATCGAGAAGGTATCCCTTTCTTAGCGAGTGATTCCAAGACCTGTGTCGCCCATACTACAGGTACATGACCAGCGTGGCACAATTGCAGGATTTCTTGTTGTATCCTGGCCATATTTTCCCAACCAGATTCAATGGCAAGATCACCCCTCGCAATCATGACCCCTAAAGGATAATTTTTCATTCCTTCCAGTAACATAGGAGTAAGATTATTGAAGGCCTTCTGGGTCTCTATCTTGAGTATGATCCCTAATTTATTGACCGCATCGAGTTTTTCCAGCTCCTCTAAGAGCTCACGGACATCCTCTGCTGTATTGACAAAGGAGAAATTAATGATATCGGCATATTTCACTACAAACTTAAGATCTTCACGGTCTTTAGCGGTGAGGCCACTTATTTTGAGGTCAGAATCTGGCAGGTTAATCCCTTTATCTGCTTTCAAAGAAGAACCTGTTGGCTTGGCATGCACGATTTCTACTAAAATCTCACTTTCATTGATACCTTTTATGATTCCAGATATCTTTCCATCATCAAAAAGTATTTTCTCCCCTTCTTTTACATAATTAAATACTTCTTTAGATGTACATGATACAAATGCCTGTTCAATTGCAATACCTTCTTCATTATACTGTATCGGTCGTCCTGGTATTCCTTCTTTGATAATCCTTAACCTATCGCCTATTTTCAACAAAAGGGACTGTTCTATTTCTGGTAATTCTCCGACATTACATTTAAGGTTACCTTCCATTAGTTCCAATTCAGTACCTGTTTGTATGTAGCAGGTATCCAGTGTATGGGCAACAACTTTAACATCACTGACCTCTTTTACAGATAGAAATCTTTTTTTATCCCTGGCATCTGTAAAATAGACCTTATCCCCTACTTTTAGTTTCTCAAGCCAAGAAGCTTCCACTGGAACTTCTGTCTCTAATTCAGGATCAAGGACCGTGACCAGTTCAACTATTGCTGGGTCTATGACCTGCCCGAATTTATTCCTTTCAGGACGGAACCTACGTACCCTGGGCCCCGGTTCAATGGCACCTGTACGTATTTTTGGCCCTGCCAAATCCATGGAAATCTTGCAGTTCTTTTTCAACTTTTTTGAAGCAATAGCTACATGGTCGATCATCTTTTTCCACATCTCTGGCGTATCATGGGCACAATTGATCCTTGCTGTATTCATACCTGATTCGATAAGCCCATGTACTAGGTCATAATCATTGGCGGCAGTATTTGGCAAGGTTACCATTATTCTTACCCTACGGCCCTTTGAACGGTATCCGAATAAATCTTTGGTATGTTTGTTTACTATCTTTCTAGATTTTTTTATCGAGACTTTTTTATGTCTTTCTTCCTTAGACTTATCTTTCACTAATGCTTTTAAGATATCCCTGCTGTTTTGGAGACTTGCCACTACATGGGGTTCCGATTTAGCAATCCTAGAAAGTCCAAGGTTTCCTAATCTTTTCTGTAAACCAGATATGTCCATCCTTCTTAAAGCCCTGTAATGCACTAGATTAGGAGCACTTTTTTCAAATGATGGATGAACTTGTTCTATAGCTTGTTGTTCGTCAGTCTCTTCTTGATATAACTTTGCTAAGATGGATCGGATTTGGTCAATACTTTTTTCTACGACCTGTGGATTGAGTTTCATTCTAATATCAAAATCTTAAATAATAATATTTAGTTTATTAATAGTAATATATTAAATATAATAGGATTGATAAACTTGATAATACCTTCCCCATTTTTTTATTTAAATTTTTGGTTTCAGTCATTATAGATTGAAAACCATTTCATAATCTGTAGCTTTTCAATTTAAAGATGAAAATACTTATTAAGCTATTTTTTACTTTAGGATAAAGCAATTTTTCCCAGTACCCGATCTGTAGCTTAACCTTTTTATATCATCTTGCGGAAATTATTATCTATAAACTTGGTTACTGATAGTTTAATCATCAAAAAAAGAATCAACACGTATTTTCTTTATTTTATATTTAATTGTTTTAATATTTTATACTATCATAAGTAATTGATTATCAAATAAATACAAGATTTAAAACTACTGATAGGGTACTAAGCACTACAATTGGGGTGCTTAAAGCTACAGTTAGGGTTCTTAAAGCTACACATTGAGAACTTAAAGCTACAATCTGGGTAAAAGGCTACAGATTGGGTTATTCGTTTGATTTTTTTCGTGTAATTCGTGAAAACATTTAATTAAAGGCTACAGATCGGGTACTATAATTACTTAAAGCTACAGATCGGGTACTTAAGCTTTCATATTATTGCTACTGGAAGCATTTAACACTGAAATTGGCTCCTTAATAATTGTATTATATCCCTTTTCTACAATCAAAACTTGTTGAATACTGCTATTTTTATACAAAAAGCTACAGATCGGGGACCTATTTTGCCTTAAAGCTACAGATCGGGAACTGAATTTTGGTTTGTGCTATATGATACTATGGATACAAGTAAAATTAGTTGTAGCTTTAGAACGCTAAAAATAAAAATCTGTAGCTTTATGACCGTACTTAAAAAGTCTAGACCTTCTTCTGCTATTGTTGTAAAAAGCAATGATTTAATCAATGCGAAATTTAATTTATCTGTAGCGGAAACCCGCATCATTTTATTAATGGTATCGCAAATTAATTTTGAAGATGAGGATTTTAAAACCTATCGGGTACGCATTAAAGACTTTATGGAAAGTGCAGGAATTAGTGCCACTACCAAAAATGTTTACAGTAGAGCTAGAGAGTATACCAAAAAGTTAATGAAAAGGGTGCTTGAAATACCCAAACAAGATGGCACTTGGTTACAAGTAAGTTTTATCAGTAGTGCTGAGTACCCTGCAGGTAAAGGCTTTGTGGAATTACAATTTGATCCTAAATTGAAGCCCTACCTCATTCAGCTCAAAAAGCGGTTTACCACTTATGAAGCGCAGAACGTTTTGGCTTTAGGCTCCTTTTATTCAATTAGGGTATATGAATTACTCAAACAATATGAAAAGATTGGGAAAAGAGTAATTAGTGTAGAAAGTCTAAGGGACATGCTTGGTTTATTAGATAGTTATAAAAGTTATTATTTGTTCAAACAAAGGGTAATAGAACAGGCCAAAAAGGAACTAGACGAGCATTGTGATATTACTTTTGACTATAGGGAAATCCGTATTGGAAGAAAAATTGAAAAAATCGAATTCAATATTATTCGGCAACCAGAAGTTTATAATGATGCTGAAATAACAAAAAAAGACCTCAATGACGATTCCTTAAAATCAGACGAAAACACTATTGTTGAGATATTGAAGAATATAGGATTTACGTCGAGTCAAATCGAACGTACACTCCAACTTTATGAAAATAAATTAGCGGATTTAGCCTTGCTTATTGATGAAATCAGCAAGAATTACGGAAAAGGTAAGATCAATAATTTACCCGCCTACTTGTGGGATGTTATAAAAATAGACGGACTAGCGAATCAATTAAAAGATGTTAAAGGAGAAGGAAACAGGAATGAAGCAGAAATGGCTGCTGAAAGAGATGCTCTTGAAAAATTGGAACGTGAACAGAAACTTATTGCTTCGTGGAAAAGAGAATATGAATTAGCAGAAAAAATTCACAATGAAAAACTAGCCGACGAGGGTTTAATGAATTTAGATGCTTTTAGGATACATGTTCAGAAAAATATGGGCTTACGCACCATGTTAATAAAAGATGGCGAATTGAATCAAGACCACAGTCTTTTCAGATACATGCTGGGTGCTTTTGTAGCCGAAACGCAACAGAAAAATATAGCTGGTTTTACAGATTGGGTAAAAGATGTGAAAGGTTACCATATTTTACCTGACAAACAAAGTCGTGAAGATTTTAGGATTGCGGCAAAGCAAGCCTCACTTTTTTAATAAGTGCATTTTGTAGTCTGCTTATTTTCTTATTTTAATGGCAAGTCTTTAAAGATTTTTTTACCTATCTTTTGCTGATAGTTCATGGCGTATTCCTTTAAAATTTCAGAAATTAAAGAGCCGGTATATCTTATCTTTTCCCTTTCAGCTATGGTATCCATCATATCATAGATTTCCCTTCTTATTCGAAGGGATTTATATTGGTCTTCTATGTATTCCTTTTTTTTAGGAACCCTAGAAAGTATGCTATCTGGATTAAGACTAGAAATCGATTTTTCTACTTTTTTCTTTTCGTTAAGTCGGGAAATCCTGTCTAATTTACTCATTTAATAAGGCGTTTAAATTGATTAAAGATTGACCTAAATTGTAAATTTTCCACATTTGTATCTTCTACTAAACTGATATCTCGACCATAAACTACTCGTTCCGACAAGTAAGAATCAAATAAATCGCAATGCTGCCCTACAGTATCGAGGCATTCTGTAACACCTTTTACGTTAGGTCTCACTCGGTTTAGAAGCCCGTAAATTTGGGCACTGGTTTCGGTATTGTTTATAGCAGAAATGGTATTGATTGCTGGATCGATATCCAATACTGAAGGACCAAAAGGAATAATAATCAAATCGGCTATTTCAGCTGCTTGTTTGTTTATTTTATTGCTAATATTCCCTTGAGTATCAATGAAAATATGAGAATACTCTGAAATAGTAATTTTTAAGCCTTTTACAAGGTCTTTTGGCTCATAACCTATATCTACTACAATTTCCCCCTCTTCTAGCTGAGAAAGGCTGAAAATACTTCTTTGAGGATCAACTTCAAGTATTAAGACTTTTGATTTTTTCTCTCTTATTGCTGTAGCTACGGCCAGAATGGCAGTAATAGTAGATTTGCCTACACCGCCTTTTTGGTTTATTGTTGATATGATTTTAGCCTCCATTGTAAATTTAAATGTTTATTTAGCAATGTTAATTATAAAATGTTTAATATACAACGTATAATAAATACATTTGAAAATAAAATGTTTAATATATAATGTGAACATTGTACATTGTAAATTAACATGTTTAATGTAAACACTACTATTTAGAAGTTGTGCAGAATTTTAGCAATTTTTGGAAATGATGTTGAATTATATAGATTTTTCAGCACTAATATTAAGCTGTTTGATAAATAAAAACATTAAGTCAATTCAATATTAGATTTTTGCTAAATTGCGAAACAACATAGAAATTTTGTTTGATGTTTTGAGCTGATAATCCCACATCAATAAAAATCTCATACTACCTGCATACTTAACTAATATTTTTAAAAAGTTTAGCAAACCTCTTGTATTAAAAAAATAAAATGAATTACAAAAGAATAGTAGGCATTCTTGCGGCCGTAATGATATTTGGAGCATGCCAAGAAAAATCAGTAGAGGAAAACAAAGCCCCCAACATTGTATTCCTTTTTGCAGATGACTATACCTACGAAGCCATACATGCCTTAGGAAATAGTGTGATTGAAACACCTAATCTAGATAAACTTGTTAATCGCGGGACTACTTTTACACATGCCTACAATATGGGAGGGTGGAATGGAGCTATTTGTGTTGCTTCCAGAGCTATGATGATTTCTGGTAAGTATATCTGGAATGCTCATAATACAGTTTCTGATTGGAAAGCAAGAGATTCTGTGGCCATGAACAATACTTGGGGGAAATTAATGGAATCTAAAGGATACAATACTTACATGACGGGTAAATGGCATGTAGAAGCACCCGCAGGAGAAGTGTTTGGTACTGCGAGAAATATTCGTCCTGGAATGCCAGATGATTTAAGAGGTCGAACGAATTGGAAAGAAATATATGAAGCCTTCAAGGAAGGAAAAGATGTTAAATCTATGGTGCCAGCCGCTTATTTTAGACCTGTTGACGAAAATGATACAACGTGGTCACCTGTTGATCCAAAGTTTAAAGGTTTTTGGGAAGGAGGGAAGCATTGGAGTGAAGTAATCAAGGATGATGCATTGGACTTTTTGGAGGATGCTAGTCAAAAAGAAAACCCATTCTTTATGTACTTGGCTTTTAATGCGCCACATGATCCTCGACAGGCACCTCAAGAATTTTTGGATAAATATAAACTAGAGAATATTGCAGTTCCTGAAAACTGGCTTCCAGAATATCCTTTCAGGGACTCTATGAACAGTGGTTTTGCCATGCGAGATGAAGCATTGGCACCTTTTCCGCGTACACCTTATGCCATCAAGACTCACTTAAGAGAATACTATGCTATTATTTCACACCTAGATGAGCAAATTGGTAAAATAATAGATGCATTAGAAGCTTCGGGGAAAATGGACAATACCTATATCTTTTTTACTGGAGATCATGGACTATCAGTAGGACACCACGGATTGTTGGGCAAACAAAGCATGTTTGATCACAGTATCAGAGTCCCCCTAATGCTAATTGGTCCAGACATTCCTCAGGGTCAAAAGATTTCAGAAGATGTGTATTTACAAGATATTATGGCGACTAGTTTAGATTTGGCAGCCGTTGAAAAACCTTCGTTTGTAGAATTCAACAGTTTGTTGCCACTGGCTAAAGGAGAGACTAAAGAAGGCAATTTACGAGAGGGAGTTTACGGAGCCTTTGAAAAAGGATCACAACGCATGATACGCAAAGGTGGATACAAGCTCATAGTTTATCCTAAGATTGATAAAGTCTTATTATTCAATTTAGAAGAAGACCCATTAGAATCTGTAGATTTATCAGCAAGCCCTGAGAATAAGGAAAAAGTGATGTCGATGCTCAACGATTTAATGGTATTGCAAAAGAAAATGAATGACCCACTCGACTTAAGTAATCTTTACAATAACCTATAATGAAGCATAGGTATTTTTAGTCTTTAACTGCTTTTTTTTAAAATAGCACACTTTACTGAAACACGACCAATAATTATCACTCAACACTATGAAATTCAAACTCTTAATTATAATCTTAAGTATCCTATTTACTACAAGTGCCAAAGCCCAAGATAAAAAATATACTGCTGATTGGGAATCCTTGGACCAGCGTCCGGTAGCAGATTGGTTTTCTGATGCCAAATTTGGCATTTTTATTCACTGGGGGCCATACTCAGTACCCTCTTGGTCGCCCAAAGGGACTTATGAAGAATGGTACCAGACATGGTTTCAATCAGAAAGCATTTTTGGAAATGGAAAATTCACTGGGCAAGAAATCCCAGATTTCCATAAAAAAACCTATGGTGAAGATTTCAACTACATTGATTTTGCTAAAAATTGGAAAGCGGAATTGTATGATCCAGTAAAGTGGGCAGAAATCTTTAAAAAATCGGGGGCTAAATATGTGGTGATGACTTCAAAACACCACGATGGGTTTACACTTTGGCCCAATGAACACGCCACTAAGTCTAGAGGATATTTATGGAATAGTGTGGAAACTGGCCCTAAACGTGATCTTGTTGGAGATTATGTGCAAGCTATGAAGAGAGCAGGCTTAAAAGCGGGTTTGTATTATTCCTTGTATGAATGGTACCACCCTTGGTACCAAGCAGGTCTAGATAAATTTGTGACCGATTATTATCATCCACAGTTCAAAGATTTGGTCAATAATTATGAGCCAGATTTAATCTATGCAGATGGAGAATGGAATAACGGAGATGATTACTGGAAAAGTACAACCCTTTTAGCTTGGTTGTTCAACGAATCTCCTGTAAGAGACCATGTGGTTATCAATGATCGATGGGCAAAAGGCCAACGCCACAAGCACGGAGGCTTTTTTACTACAGAGTATTTAAGAGAAGAAGTGAATTTCGATAAACCTTGGGAAGAGATTCGTGGTATGGGTCTTTCTTTTGGTTATAACCGGAATGAAGATATTGAAGACTATAATTCTCCCCAAATGTTAGTGCTGATGTTGGCAGATATTGTAAGTCAAGGAGGGAATTTATGTATCAATGTAGGACCTTCAGCAGATGGAAAAATTCCGGTGATTATGCAAGAAAGATTGCTTCAAATCGGAAAATGGTTGGAAATAAATGGTGATGCAATTTACGGTACCAAAAAGTGGAAGAGGCCTTACCAATGGTCAGCAGGAGATCGAAACTTTAAACTTTTAGAAGAAGACCAACAGTATGTTGTAGGCGATTACATTTTAAAGCAAACGATATTGCAACAACCAGGAATGGCGGTGAAAGAATTATTTTTTACCACAAAAGGAGAGGATGTATATGTAATCAGTCCTAAATGGCCGGGAAGAGAATTGGTGGTAAAAGATTTTAAGGTGAAAAAAGAAACGGTGATAAGCCTCTTGTCTACAGGCGAACAGTTAACCTATAAAAAATCAGGAAAAGATATTATTATATCCCTTCCTGAATTTGACCCCAATGATTTCCAATCAGAGGATTATTATGCTTTTGTATTTAAAGTTTCTAAGGCAAATTAAAAAGCTATTTATAGCATTTGATCAACTTTATTTAATGGTCTATGCCCTTGTTGGATCATTGGGGAAATTATCTAAAATATCGATAGTGCCATCTCCATCAGAATCTTTTGGCCCATCACCATACAATAATTGAAATCCTATGGCTAGGTAAACATCAAAGATGAGGGCATCGAACTCATTCGATGGACCAATAGAAACTTGTACATTTGTAAATGTTGAAGGTAATCCGTCTACAAGGGTAGCATTGGCAGCTATCAATGCAGTAAATCCATCTACACTTATCAATATGTTCGAAAAACTTTGCGTTAAACCAGGAGCAGGTGATGCTGTACCTTCATTTACACATATAGTGGTTACATTATTAGACAGTCCAAGATTCTGTCTCATGGTAGTAATTTCAAAATCACGTACTTGCCTTGCTGTTACCAATCCATTGTAAGGTATGCTGAACCATCTCCATAGTCCATTTCCATCTTGTCTTACAAGGTTTACTCCAACAGTTTGTGGTCCTCTTAATGCTACAGGTTCCCAACCTACTGGATACACGAAACCTAATAATGGAAAGTCTGGATGTGAGAAAGTGCCCCCAATATTATTGACCACAGGAGGTACCCCGTTGGGTGTTTCTCCTCTAGGGATTCCGTTTGAGATATCCCAGAAAATAGCCCTTTCTCCAGTAACTTGATTACAAATTTGGGAATTGGCAGTTTGCACTGGATTAGGTCCTACGTTATCATTTCCGCAGCCTCCTAATATAAATAATAAAATAACTAGGCAAGTAGCGTGAAAATGAATTAATGGTCGAGGAGTTAAAATATCTTCTTTTGACATAATAGCAATCGATAAATTTATTAATGAATTGATAATTAGCTAAGCAGTTAATTATAGCTGTTTATTTATAGTTAAAATACAAAAAAGGTCATCAGAGAAAAAAAAATTATTTTTTTTGATGACCTTTTTCACTTCCCTGCGATACAACAGTAAATCAATCAAAAAAACTTTTTTTATCATGAAACTTATCACGCTTTTAACTTTTATCTCTTTAGCATATATCACCACTGCTTGTGGACAATCTTACCAAAATGCCTCTTATGCTCAAGACACTTATAATCAACAATTTAATATGAATAATAATCAAAATATGTATCACCAGTCGGGTCAAAGGTATACTGGAAATGGAGATATTAAAATGCTTCCTATCACAGATACTAGAACTGGTATGTTGATTGGTCAGTTGCCAGTACCATCGAGCTGGAATTTAGAGAACAATATTTTAAAAGGACCAAATGGAATTATGGCGGGAGATGTACAAGGTGGTTCTTTTATGGAGCAACAACGTAGGCTTACTTCTGTAAATCAGGTAGCAAGAGAAGATATCATTCCTAAGATCAAGCAAGTAGGTGGAACAGTAACAAATACATTTCCTATACCTGAAATTGCACAAATTGATCAGCGAGTAGGCGCACAATACTGGAAAGTAGCTCCAACACAAGATAGTCACGAAGCTTTGGGTATTGAATTTCACGGACAAGATGGTACAAAAGGATTAGCCATTATTCACTTTACTTATTCAAGGTCTCAGTACGGTAACATGTCTTTCTATTACCTAAACCAACTAAGTGCTAATGCAGGTGCTTACGAACAAGCAAAGAAAGCATACATTTATGCCTTGGCAAACTTTAAAATTAATCCACAATACATTGCTGCGCATAACCAAAGGGAACAGCAAAAATCACAAGCTAGCTGGAATGCTCATAACCAAAGAATGCGTAATAATAATGCAGCTTTTCAAGCTAGGCAAAAAGCGCACGTAGATACTTATAATTCCATGAACCAAATGTCTATGGATGCTTACAATAACAGAAACAATTCTTCTGATAGAATTCAAGAGCAATTTGTAGATGGTGTTTGGGAACAACAAAACATGATTGATCCTTACACAGGTGAAAATGTAAAAGTGGAAGGATATTATAACCAGTATTATATGAATAACAATAATGAATACATTGGTACTGACAATTATAATTACAACCCGAATTTAGATCCTAATCTTAATAATACAGAGTGGAGACAAGCCCCGCAGCCAAAGAATAATAACAATTATTAAAAAATAAACTTCAAAGCATGCCTGCTAGCCAGTAGGTATGCTTTGGATATTTCACGCAATAAAATTAACTTGGAAAGCAGCTTATTAATCCATTAATTAATTTTATTCGTGACCGATAGGGAAATTTTACAAGGCATTACCCAAAAAGATAATAATACTTTTTTGTACCTATATCAGACCCATAAAAATCGCATAATTCACATGGTTAACAGGAATAGCGGCAGCGATGATGATGCGATGGATATTTTTCAAGAAGGTATTTTAGCACTCTGGACCAATATCTCACAAGGCAAATATGAACTAAAAGAAGATGCAAAAATAAGCACCTATCTGTTTGCACTGTGTCGTAATTTATGGATCAGTAAACTCAGAAAAAGGAAAGAGGTAAAGCCCATTGAAGACCATGCATTACAAATTGATCCAGCCGAAGTAGATGCCCTAGAGGAAGAGTACGAACAAGTAAAGCAATTAAAAAGCCTTTTTAATAAAATGGGCGATTCGTGTAAAAAATTGTTGGATTTGTTCTACTTTAAAAAGAGTTCGCTCAAAGAGATTGCTGTATTAATGGATATAACTGAAAAGACAGCTAAGAATAACAAATACAGATGCATGCAAAACTTGAGACAACTCTACACAAAAAATAACACTAAATAATGAATATCACACTAATGGAACATATTGAATCCTATTTAGATGGAAACATCAACCGCACAGAGTTAGAGGAATTGGTTGCACCAGAAGAAATAGCCACGCTAGACGAGAATATAGATTGGTTTAAACGCAGTAAACTTGCTGTAGAAGTTGCAGGATTACAAGAGCAATTAAAAGAAATTGTATCTCAAGAAGAAGAAAAAAAAGAAGAGACTAAAGTAATTTCAATAAAAAAAAATTACCAGACTTGGTATTGGGCAGCTGCTTCAGTTGTGATACTGGTAGCCGCATTTTTTGGGATTTATAATAAGCAAGGCAATTTATATGATCAGCATCTTTACACAGATCCAGGTTTACCTGTTTTAATGAGCCAGTCGGATCAATATCAATTGTATGACGCCATGTCTTATTACAGTGAAGGAAACTATGAAGTAGCGGCTCAAAAATTAACAACCTTAGGAAAAACCTCAGATGCATCAGATACTGTCTCTTATTATCTAGGGGCTAGTTTGTTATATCAAGGAAAGGTGGATGAAGCCGTTACCAACTTAGAAAAAGTACAAAATGTAACTTCATCTGCATTTAAAGAAAAAGCTGATTGGCTTCTGGTTTTAGCTAACCTGAAAGAGGAAAAAATTGAAGAGGTAAAATCTGATTTATCGAAGATTTTATCAAATAAAGAACACCAATTTTATAGTGAAGCCACAAAGCTTGAATCTAATCTTAATTAGCAATTTTAATTTAAACACCTAGATAAATTTAACTTGGTAAGCAAGGATGATTACCTATGTTATGAAACTATTTACTGTCTTTTTACTTTTGATGGCATCTGCCATAACATTGTATGCACAATCGCCAGAACAATTGCTTGAACTTGGTAGAAATTCCTATCGATATGACCGATTAGATTCTGCAAATTTCTATTATGATAAAGCCTTTCAACAAACGGATAAAAACATCCAATTAGAAGCAATAACTGGGCTTACTAAAATAGCTTTACTTAGGGCAGACTTAAACGTTGCCGATTCTTTGATCAAAATAGGAGACAGTTTGCTGAAAGAAAACCTCAATAGAAAATCAGTATATCCATTCCAAATAACCAAAGGGGTATACTTGAAAAAAAATTCAGAATTTCAAAAGGCCCTTGCAATTCATAAAATGGTAGTGTCTGAAAGTGAAAATTGGGAAGATGGGATAGTGATTTATGCAGATGCCCTTTTCCAAACAGCCCTTACATTGGAAAGGCTCACGCAATACGATTCAAGTATTACCTATATAGAAAAAGCATACAAAATTTATCAACAAAATTTAGATACTACTTCAATCAAATTTGCTTCTATTTACAATGGTTTAGGTGTGTGTTATTACAGGGCCAACGATTTTAAAAAATCGAAAGCATTTTATTTGAAATCTAAACAAGTATGTGAGACACACTTTGGCCCAATTTCTAGCGATTTGGCACTTTGTCTTAGTAACCTTTCTAGTATTTCTAGAATCGAGGAAAATTATTATGAAGCAATAGATTACAGTGAAGCAGCCCTAAAAATCTTTAGGGCTTTGGATGATCAAGAAGGAATTTCAGGCGCATATTATTCTTTAGGAGTGTACTATTACTTTTTAGGCGATTACGGCAGAACAAAAGAATATATGGAAGCCTGTATAGCCTTACGAAAAGAATTGTATGATGCCAACCATTATGCGCTGATCAACCCTTACGAAGTATTGGGTATCGCTTTAGAAGAGTCTGGCGATTATGATCAAACCTTATATTATCTCAGAAAAGTAAAGCCGATCATAGTTGCCAACTTTGGAGAAGGTAGTTTACAAGATGGGCTCAATAGCGAGAATACTTCCATTTGTTTTAAAAACATCAATCAACAAGATTCTGCATTACATTATATTCTATATGCCAACAAAATACTCACTAAACATCTAGACGAGAATGCTTACCAGCTAGCGACCCATTATGTTAATCTCAGTAGCGCTTTATTCAACAATGGTTTTATTGAGCGAGCAAAAGCAAGTGCGTTGACCGCAGGTAATATTTATGAAAATTTGGGAATGTCAACTTCCTCAGAATACGCACAAAACCTGTCACAACTGGCACAAATTACCATTGAAGAAGAAAATTGGGAAAAAGGAGATCAATATTTTGATCAAGCCTTATCCCTTATTAAAGCAACTGAAAAAGATTCTGCAATGATCATGTTGCCCAATAACCTTACAGTGCTAAACGAATATATTGGGTACTTGTATAAAAAGTATCAGCTACAGCAGCGCAAAGAGGTATTAGATACTTTTCACGCTTATTCAAGTAAATACCTTTCTATTACCGAAAACTTTAGAAAACAATTTAATGATCCTTATACTAAAAGTATTTTGATCAAAGACAATGCACAACTGTATAACAAAGCAATTGGCATCTATAACCAATTATATACAACTACCAATGATGATGCACACTTGGTTTCAGCCTTTAATTTTTCGGAGTATGGTAGAACTGCCTTATTGAGAGATATGCAAGATGAAAAGATAAAATATTTCGCAGGCGTACCAGATACAATCATTCAAAAAGAAAAAGTATTGAAAGAGCGGATTAGTGAATTAAACCAACAATTAATAGAAGACCCGACATCTACAGAAAACAAAAGATTACTGTTTGAAAGCAAAGAAACTTTAAATAAGCATATAGAAAATTTATCGGTACAATTCCCGAAATACCATGCACTAAAATTCAATACCAAACTCTTTACAATAGAAGAAATACAAGCAAAATTAACTCAGGGGCAAAATTTAGTAGAATACATGCAAGATGATACTGCTTATTATGCTTTATACATCAATGCAACGCAAAGAGATTTGACCTATTTAGGCAATAAGAATATAGTCAATGATTACATCAAAGAATGGAAAGATGGTTTGATTGCCCAAGATGAAAACAAAACTAGGATCAATGGCCATCAATTATATAAGATGTTATGGAAACCATTTGAGCAATTGGTCAAAGGTGAGAAAGTTATTGCCATACCAGTTGGGCCTATTTTCTATGTGAATTTAGAAACCTTATCTAAAAACCCTGAAGTCGATGAATTTTTGATTTATGACTATAACATCTCCTACGCACTATCTTTCAATACCTATTTCACAACAGATAATACAGCTAGTAAAAATAATATAATTTCAATAGCACCTGGTTTTGAAGAAGAGATAAAGCAAGCATACAAACAAAAAGTGGATACACTAGAAGTTTTGGATGAAGCATTTATGGAAACCGTAAGACAACCTTGGGCGGTAAACTTGGCAAAAAAGCTGAACAGTAAATTTGACAATACTACTTTTATTGGCATACAAGCAAATGAAAGTAATATTAAAGCAAATATTAGCAAGGCAGGGCTGCTTTATTTTGGTACCCATGCAATTACCAATGCAGTAGATCCTCTGCGTTCCAAATTAGTGCTTGCCAAAGAAGTAGAAAAACAAATAGAAGATGGTTACCTGCATGCTTATGAATTATTTGGTTTAGAATTGAATGCAGAGCTTGCGGTACTTAATGCATGTGAGAGTGGTTTAGGGGCATTTAAAACAGGGGAAGGGATGATTTCTTTGGCATATAGCATGCAGTATGCAGGCTGCCCAAGTACTATTATGTCATTGTGGAAAGTAGATGAAAAAATAAACACAAAAATAACCAGCGATTTTTTTGAGAATCTATCGAAAGGGCTTACCAAAAGTGAAGCACTTAGAGCGGCAAAGTTAGATTATTTAGCTGCGACAAGCGGCTCACTGGCTAGTCCATTTTTTTGGGGTGGAATGGTGCTCATGGGCAAGGATAACACCATGAAACTTGAAGAAAATGATAAAATCCAATACTTTATGCTTGTATTTGCCATATTGGCTGTAATCATAGGTTACTTTTTTTACAGAAAAAAATACAAGCAAAAGGGCGAATAATTGATTTTAAAAATTCGGAAACTTTGTATTCAATTGGTGTAATTATTATGTTTATATTACTAAACTGCGACAATCTTCGTTATGCTGCTACTTAAAAAGCTATCTATTTTTTTAACGCTTACACTCTGTTGTCATCTTATTTATGCACAACAAATTGAATTAACTGAAGAAGATAAGGAAGCTATTAAATTTAAGTCTAAAGACTTTATGAGGGAACTTGAGAGTTTGCTCAATTTAATAAAAGACCCTACTATCGAATCGATTAAGCTAAAAGAACTTATCGAGAATAGCTACACTTCCAGTGCCAATCAAATTTTTTTAGATGAAAATGTAATCATTGAAGATGATATAGACCCCAACTTTTTCGATTATACAGCTCAAAAAAACAGTGAAGTACCTAAATATTTAAATGATTTAGAACTGTTTTATGAAAAGTCTGAAGCAGCAACCATCAGTATAGAAAATATAGAGGCATATGATGTGTCCCAAAAGGATTATATTTTCTTGCCAGTTTATTTCGAAACTACCTTTGAGGGCAAACATATTGTAATAGATAGACCCTATGGCACTGTACAAAGAATTGCCACCATTAAAGCAGAAAAAGAAGATGGTTTATGGAAAGCTTTGATTGTTAGTATTGTTTTTTACAATCCAACCATCCATACTTTTGTAGGAGAAGCGAAAAGGAAAAAACTAGAAGCAGCCAGGGCTGCAGCCGAAATCATTAAAGCACTGAACCAGAAAAAAGATAGTGTACAAGTCTTAGAGAAAGTAGAAGAAATTAATATGGATGATGCACTAAAGGCATCTTTTTTAAATTACCCAGCAAATGCCAGAAAAGGCAAAACTAATTTGGTAAGATGGCAAACGGGTGAGTGGGAAGAAAATGCCAAATTAGAATTATACCAAGATTCTAGGCTCATTAACATATTGGACGATAGCAATGGCAATGGCAATTACATGTGGACAGTACCTAAAACGCTTGAGCTGAATCAAGCCTATAAACTAAAATTGACCAATACTGCAGATGACCAAAAGGCAATTTTTAGCCCTGAATTTAAGATAAAAAGAGGATTCCCTTTGGGTATAAAAATTCTGGGGGCAGGTGCTTTGGTGGGATCAGCTGTATTCTTGCTAACCAGTGGAGGAGGGGATGATCCAGGAGGGGGCACACCTGTTAATCCACCTGTAGGTGGGGGAGAAGACTTAGCCGATCCTACGGCATTACCTGATGGTGGTTGAGCTTGATACTAAGAAAAATCAATTTGAAATATATTAATAGAAATGATTAGATAAATGAAACTGAAACTACTTTTCTCGTTATCTGCTATGATGCTAGGCATTACGGCACTGGTATATGCACAAAGTGGCGTAGCCATTTCTGAAAGCGCAAACCAAAGAGCAGATGCTTCTGCCATTCTAGATGTGGTTTCCACTTCTAAGGGGATGTTAGTACCTCGTATGACCAATGCCCAAAGAAATGCTATCTCAAGTCCTGCTACTGGTTTATTGATTTACCAAACAAACAGCACACCTGGATTTTATTATTATGATGGCGGCACTTGGCAAGCCATTGGCGGCGGGGGTTCTGGGGGAAGTGAAAGCGATCCCCAAGTTAGTAGCTCTATACCTAATATTATACCAGTATGGAATGGCAGTACATTAATAGACGGTTCGATTAGGGATAATGATGATGATGGGATAAGTTTTTTTCCTTTTGGAGGTGATGAAAAAGCAAGAATTGCCGAGAGTGATAATGCGGGTTTTTTACAACTTTATGGCCCATCCGGTTTGCAGAATATAAATTTATCATTTTTGAGTGGTGAGCCTGGTAATGGTTTTATAGCTATTAGTGACGGAGATGGTGATACCAGAACAGGTGCTTTTGTAAGCGCTTCAGATGTAGGCAGTATATTTACAAGGGGTTCTAATGATAATACAAATGTATTCATCAGTAATCTGGAAAATAATCCAAATAACGGATACATTGGATTATATGATGCTAGCGGTAATGAGCAAGCATCTATTTATGTTGATGCTAATGGCATCGGTCAAGTGATAGCTTCTGGTACAAAAAACTTTAGAGTGCCACACCCACAAGATGATACCAAAGAGATATGGTACGCCGCTCTAGAAGGCCCAGAAGCGGCGATGTATGCTAGAGGAACAGCTACCTTGGTAGACGGCGAAGCAAGGATTACCTTGCCCGAGCATTTTTCAGCATTGGCTGTAGCAAAAGGCCTTACAGTAATTACTACACCATTGTCTGCGGCTTCTACTGGTCTGGCAGTAATAGAAAAGACTACGGGCTATTTTGTGGTAAAAGAACTTATGAATGGTACGGGTACGTATGAGTTCGATTGGGAGGTGAAATCAATCAGAAAAGGATTTGAAAATTATGAGCCTGTAAGACAAAAAGTAGCTACTGGGGCAAAAAGAATTGGAAGTGAAGCAGTACAGGGTAGTAACAACAAAGCCAAAACAAAGGAATGATTAAAAGAAACTTTTATATCGTTGCCTGTTTGTTGTGGGTATTTCAGTACTCGTCAGATTTATCTGCACAAGATTTAACCATCAGTGGTGATGTAAAACTAAATCTTTCAGGTACTGTCAGTATGAGGCTATCAGGCTCATCCTCTTCTTTTAACTTAGAAGATGATGCTGATTTTGTAGATGCGGCTACTACTTCGGTAATACTTGAAGGGGACTTAGATAACAATACCAGTTTTGTTACTTTTTCAGGAAATCTAATTTTTGATGGAAGTTCATCACAAAACCTAAGTGCCAGTGCAGCGGTCAACAACTTAACTGTTTCTAACAATAATTCTTTGTCAATAGATGGGGCAGTACTGATTTTGAGTCAGCTTAATTTTGAACAAAGCACCATTACCACAACCGCTGACGATGACCTAACAATTTCCGAAGGGGTTACTTTCTCTGGTGTAGGTGCCTCAGGATATGTAAATGGTCCTTTAAGGGCCAGAGCAGATGGTACTTCAAATAATGTCTTAACCTTTCCAGTTGGAAGTGGAGGCGATTATTTGCCTGTGAGATTTGGTTTCAATCAAACGGGTAGTACTGGCTTGTATGTTGCCGAAGTAAATACAAGTAGCATTCCTTCTAACGGTTTAGCTTCAACTTTACAAAGTGTCTCTACCGCTAGGTATTGGTCTATGCGTACTTTCGATAATTTTTCTAATGCCTATATAGAATTGCCTGTGGATAATGAAGATGGTGTATCGCAAGCATCACTTGTTAGAATTGCTCGGGAAAACAATAATACTTGGCAAGATTTGGGTGGCATAAATTTAACAGCTATACCAGGTACCATTCGATCTTCTGTATCTTTCACAGAACTAGGGAATTTTATCATTGCTGCTGCTTCACCAAATAACACTACCCCTTCTATTTCTTCCATAGCTCCAGGTCGGGGACAAGTAGGGGATGTGGTTACCATTACAGGAAGCAATTTGGGGAGTAGTACAGGTACTGTCAAATTTGGTAATATCACGGTTAGCGCAGGTGACATCATCTCTTGGACCGATTCACAAATTGAAGTGAGGGTGCCAGATGGCCTTTCCCCAGGCAATAATGTGAACATTGAGATAACTGTAAACGGTTCTGGTAGTCCAATTAACTTTTCTTTCGTATTTGTAGTAACTGATGGTACTGTCGATTGTAATGCATTCAGTATAACTAATTTTCCTAAAAACAATTCCCAAATTCCTTTAAGCCAAACTACTACTTTTACTGCCGAGGTAACAGATGGCTCATTGGTAAGTTCTGCCGAGTTTTACTACAGAGGCATATCACAAGAAGCTTGGGAAGGTCCTTTTAATGCAAGTATAAGTGGTAATGATTTTTCTTATAATTTGGAAGTGGGGAACAGTATAGGTGAGGTAGGGATTGAATATTACTTTGTATTTAAATTAAGTGGCTGTACTGATGTGCAAAGTAGTATAGAACATGCTTATTTTTATTTCTCTAATGGTACAAATATTAATGGTTTAACGCCTGGTACTACTGCAGGCGATTATAATCTATTCTCCATTCCCCTAGACCTAGATAACAGTAATGTGACCAGTGTTTTAGATGAGTTAGGTACATTCGATAAAACTAAATGGAGGCTTTTCAGGGTACAAAGAGATGCGTATCAAGAATTTATTGGTTCCAATTTCTCATTCGAGCCAGGTAGGGGATACCTATTAATTTTTGAAGAAAGTAATACTTTTTCTTCTACTCCGGGCAGTACTGTAAATGTAACCAAAGAAAATCCTTTTCAAATGTCATTACAACAGGGTTGGAATATGATTGCCACACCTTACCCTTTTACTATTCAGTGGCAAGATGTTTTAACCGCTAACGGATTAGGATCTTTGGGTGATTTCTTTTATTACACATCCACTGGTTATACGGCAGGAAATGGGGAACTTGATCTTTTTGAAGGAGCAATTTGGTTTGCTGAAAATGCTACGAATGTTTCTGTACCTGTGTTAAAGAGTAATTCTGGAGGCAGAATCGCTGGAGGTAATGGACTACAAGAAAAATTTGACAAAAATAACTGGGAAATACCTTTGGTTTTGATAGATGACAAAGGTAGCGAATTAAAAGGAGGGATAGGAATGAAAGAAGAAGCTTCTTTGAGTAAAGACCATTTTGATGGTATGCGCCCACCAGCATCTAATTTCCAAAGTACCTTTCATTTTTTACATGAAGAATACTTCTATCCGTATTTTTTGAAAGATGTTGTACCTAATAGTAACCAGCACGAATGGTCTTTTGAAATTACACCTGCTACAGCTAGCAGCACATTGACCATTACTTGGGATAAAGATTTGATAAATGAGCTGAATTTACCTTTATATTTATTAGAACAAAACACAGGTATTATAATAGATATGTCTATAACTGATTCCTATGCGTTTCCTGCCTCAGCAGAAAATGATTTTAAAATTGTATTTGGGTCGAATGATGCATTGGTAAGGGCCAATAGCTTAATTGGTGAAGTGTATCCTAACCCTGCATCGACTTTATTAAAATTACCTGTTTCTGTCCCTCTTCATACCACTAATACACAACTTAGCATAGCCGTGTATAGTACAACTGGACAAAAAGTGTTGTCCATACATGAAGATGAATTATACGGTGGATATCAAGAAATTGAGATGCCTTTAGACAAAACTATTTTTAGTAAAGGGGTTTATTTGGTAAAAGTACAATTAGAAAGTGATGGTTTAGTGAAAAAGAAACATGTGAAGTTCTTGGTAAAGTAACTTGTAGAAACTTTCATTTGAGGATGCATGAGTTTTAGTACTTTATGCATCCTTTTTTACTTATAAGCTGAAAATAGGATTATCAAAACAAAGTGTATCCGCTTTTCTTAAAGAATAAAATAGCGATTCATAAAAAAGCAGCGAAATCGCTATGAAAGATTTTTTCAAAAAGTACCCTCAATAAGGAAAAATGCCATTATAGTTATTTTTTACCCGAATAAATAGGCATTTAGCTGCGCTGTTCCTAAATTGAATACCGAAACCTTTGCCAAATTAGCTCTATAATAGAGTTCTTGAAATTACTATCTCATCTTTTTACCAATTTAAATACCCGATTATTTTGCGACTATACTATCAACTAAGCGTTTACTTATTACTTCTCCTTTTTACTGCTAGCTGTGAGCTTAAAACAAATGCACCTTTATCTAATGCTACGCAAAAAGAAATAGTAGTGAGTTTAAAAGAAGGTACCAACATGGCATCAGCCTTGTCGCCTGATAAAAAAACATTGGCCTTAGATTTACAAGGCACTATTTGGATCATGCCTGTTGAAGGAGGAGAGGCAAAGGCCATAACAGATGGCATGGGGGATGCCCATGAACCAAGCTGGTCTCCGAATGGGGAGTTCTTGGCCTTTCATTCCTATAAAAGTGGAAACTATCAAATATGGACAATCAGCAAAGATGGTAGCAACTTGACACAAATGACCTTTGGAGAGTATGATTGCAGAGAACCCTACTGGTCTCCAGATGGGAAAAGTATTGTTTATTCTACAGATATAAATGGCAATTATGATATCTACAAAGTAGACATTGCAAGTAAAGAGATAGCCCAAGTAACCAGTGCACCAGAGAATGAATACCATCCAGTATATGCCCATCAAGAGAACGTGCTTGCTTATGTTTCTGAGAAAAAAGAGGCTGCAGGTATTTATACAATAAAAGATGATGGCACTGGCAATAAAATAGCATTGGCATCTGATAAAACACTTACTTCTCCTTCTTGGGATGCAGACGGTACACACTTAACCGTAAATGCCTACGATGGTAAGAATGGCAGTATTCTTTACTTTTCTAGTAATGGTGAAGATGAAGCAATAGAAATTGTAAACCAAGAAGATATTTTTCCATTTAGACCTTCATGGCTATCGAATCAAGAATTTCTATATACTTCTGATGGAAAAATAAAGAAAAAAACATTGGGTGAAAGCGGATTTACAGAAGTGGGTTTTGAGGCTAAGGTCACTTTATCGCGCCCCGTTTATGAACGAAAAAAATACGACTTCGAGGACCAAGCCCCAAATCCGGTAAAAGGGATTATGGGACCAGTAATTTCACCAGATGGAAAAAGTGTAGCATTTGCAGCTTTGGGTGATATTTATATCAAGCAAATTGGTACAGATAAAACAGAAAATTTAACAGACGATGCTTTTGTAGATATAGATCCAACTTGGTCGCCAGATGGGAAACGCCTGGCATTTTTATCTGATAAGGCAGGAAATATGGATTTATGGGTGCTTGAATTAGCGACAGGAGAAAGCACTAAGTTATTAGATCATGAAGAAGACTTAGGTTTCCCAGTCTGGTCACCAGATGGAAAAACAATTGCCTATTTTGTGCGGGATAGTAGAAATGTTTGGGGTTATGGGGCATTACATCTCATTGATGTAGCCACTCAAGAAGTAACTTCCTTAGAAAATACCAAGTTTGTACCCAGTAAGCCAAGTTGGTCGGCAGACAGCAAAACCTTGGCAATTATGGTGTTACAGCCTTATTCTAGCAGGTATAGAGAAGGATTGAGTAAAGTCATGCTAATCGATACAAAAGGTGATGTAAAAGGATATGTTTCTCCAAAAGAAAGTAGAACACCTGCCATGCGCAATGTAAATGGTCCGGTTTGGTCGCCAGATGGAAAGCAAATAGCTTTTATCCAAGATGGACTTTTATGGCAATTACCTATAAACAAAGATGGCACAAAGGCAGGTGAACCCATTGCCCTTACCAGCGAATTGGCTACAGCTCCAAGCTATTCAGCCGATGGCAAACACCTACTTTATTTGGCTACAGATACCCTTAAACTATTAAATTTAGAAACAGAAGAAATAGCCATTGTCGACATTGAATTAAACTGGAAGCATCAAGTTGGTGGGCAAACTTTTGCAGTTCATGTAGGTAAACTATTCAACGGGTTAGATAGTACCTATCAAGAAAATGTAGATTTGATTGTAGAAGGGGGAAAAATAAAAGAAATACTAGACCATGACCCCAATCGCGATATGCCTGTTATCGATGCATCTGATAAAACGGTTATTCCGGGGTTATTTGAAATGCATACACATCAACATGCCACAGTAGGAGAAAAATTGGGTAGGATATGGCTTTCTTATGGAATTACAAATGTACGTGAACCGGGCGCAGACCCCTATGATGCTTTAGAGAGAAAGGAAGCTTGGGCAAGTGGTAAAAGACCAGGACCGAGAGAATTTTTTACAGGAGGCCTCACAGATGGAAGTAGGATTTATTATGGGTTGGCAAACAGCATTATCTATAGCTCGCACTTAGACCTTGAAATGGAACGCGCCAAAAGATTAGGCTATGACTTGATAAAAACCTATGTGCGAATGCCTGATTCATTGCAAAAAATTATTACGGCTGCTGCTCATAAAATGGGGATTCCTGTTTCTTCTCATGAAATCTATCCCGCCATGCGTTACAATGTAGATCAGGTGGAGCACATAAGGGGAACGAGTAGGAGAGGTTACTCTATGAAGCAATCTAACCTTAAGGCAACCTATGATGATGTAGTCCAACTACTAGCAAAGTCACAAATGCATATTACACCAACTATCGGCTTACAAGGTGGATTCTACATTTTAGCCGAGAAACACCCAGAAATTTATGCTAATAAGCAGCTTAATGCACTCTATTCGCCTTCTTATGTGAATAGACTCAAAGCTTCTATGGGACGCATCCAAAGAGTGTTTCCATCCTATATTCAAAATTTTGAAGCTATACAACAAGGTATTTATAATATTGTACAAGCTGGTGGCAAGATAGGAAGCGGAACAGATTCGCCATTTATCCCTTATGGAACTAGTCTACACGTAGAAATGCAATTGTTTGTAGATGGTGGCCTTACTCCGTTTCAAGCATTACAAACAGCAACCATCAACGCAGCTGAAGCAATGGGCGTTGCAGATCAGTTAGGTTCTCTTGAGGCTGGCAAATTGGCAGATTTTGTAATTGTAGATGGAGACCCACTAAACAATATTCAAGATGCTTGGAATGTGGAAAGCACTTTTAAAGCAGGTATAGAATATAAAATTGATGATCTTTTAAAAACGCCAAGTTTATGAGCAAGAACAAAAGGCGAGAGTGGATTAAACAATCTACTTCTATTACTGCTGGTTTACTTTTGGGAAATAGTTTCCAAGCGAAAGCCAATAGCATCAATCTAAAGCAAGATAAAAAAGCTTCGGTAGTGGTAGCTGGGGCAGGCATTATGGGCTGTTGGACTGCATACTTTCTTCATAAATCTGGTTATGATGTTACTTTGTGCGATCCTTATGGTGCAGGCAATCCTCGTGCTAGTTCTGGTGGGGAAACTAGGTTAATCAGATATATGTATGGTAAGGATGAGGTATATTTTAATATGGCGAAAAGGGCAAGAAAGCTCTGGCTTGAAGAGGGTAAAGCTATCGGGAAACAGCTTTTTTTCAATACTGGCTTATTAATTTTTAGTGAGAAATCTATTTATGATTATGCCGAAGCTTCCAAAGGATTATATCAAAAAGCAGGGCTAAAGCTTGATAAGATACCTTCAGGTCAACTCAAAGCTAAATATCCCTTTTTAAATGTTGACGATATTGACCATGCCATTTATGATAAGGAAGCTGGTTATGCATTGGCTGCTGACAGTTGCAAAGCAATTGTAGATTATTTAGAAAAATCTGGTGTGAAATTTTTGCTGTCTGGGGCTAAACCAGGAAAGTTTGAAGCTGGTAAACTTCAGCATATTATATTAAATGATGGTACTACACTTTCTGCCGATTATTTCATTTTTGCCAATGGGCCTTGGATGCCGAAATCATTTCCAGAATTATTACAAGCGAAACTCAACATTACAAGGCAACCAGTAATGTATTTTGGGGCGCCTGCAGGTTCATTACCTTTGCTTGATAAAGGTTTTCCTGTTTGGATGAATCGAGATGCAGCCAATAAAGAAAGAGCCTATGGTGTATATGAAAGTAATACACATATATTTAAAATGGCTTACACACAAATGGATCCAGTGAGCTTTGATCCTACTTCAGGTAATCGAACAGTTATTAAAGCCGAAGTGGATCATGCAAGATATTTGATGGAAAAACGCTTTGCATTTATGGAAGGTGCACCATTACTATATACCAAAGTTTGTCAACATACCGATACGCCTGATAAAGATTTTTTGCTAGGGAAACATCCTGAAGCCAGTAATTTGTGGCTGGTAGGTGGTGGATCAGGTCATGCTTTTAAACATGGACCTGCAATAGGCGAAAAGGTAACTAACTTAGTATCTGGTAAAGAAAAAGAGCAAGAAAAATTCAGTGTTACTAGGCTTTACGACCTGAATAATTTCACCAAAAACCATAAGTAGAAATACTTATTTAAAGTAAATAAATATCTAAAAGCTGGCGCAATTTTAAGGGGATTTTCAACTTTTTTTTATTTTTTTAATAAAAAACTGGATTTATTTAATGTTTTTTTATTTAAATTAGCGTAAACCTAGCTAACCCAGTAAGCACCACTCTCACCATTATCTAATTTACTTTACTCACTTAGTAACTAGTAAGCTAAGTGATGACTATCCCAATTATTTAAATTACAACAGATACTATCTATGCACCAATTGTGTATTGGTGCCCTATTGTTTACTCCTAAACTTTTTTTATGAAACTAAAACAATTACTGTTTTGGTCTTGTATGCTATTGTTCAGTTTTACATTATCAGCTCAAGACCGTACATTAAAAGGGAAAGTGACCTCAGGGTCGGATAATCTGGCTTTACCAGGTGTTAACGTGATAGTAAAAGGAACCTCTTCAGGTGCCATTTCAGACATAGACGGAAATTTCAGTCTTAATGTAAATGAAGATGCTTCCACGTTGGTATTTTCTTACATAGGATTCCAAACCCAAGAAGTGGAAATTGGAAGCCAAACCACATTTAGTATAGTACTTCTCGAAGACGCTCAACAACTTTCAGAAGTAGTTGTAACCGCCTTAGGATTTGAAGAAGACGCCGATAATAGCGGTGTGGCTTATTCTAAAATTGGTGGTGGCGATTTGGTTAGATCGGGCGAAAGTACGCTAATCAATAGTATGGCAGGTCGTGCTTCAGGTGTACAAATCTCAAAATCGAGTGGTGATCCTGGTGCTAGTACTTACATACAGATTCGTGGTCAGAACACGATTACTGGTGAAACTCAGCCCCTTATCGTTATAGATGGTGTACCTATGAGTAATACTACTGGTGCTCCAAATGCAGATATTAGTAATAGTGGTGAAAACACTGGGGGTGTTCGTCAGCAAAGTCGTATGAATGACTTGAACCCAGCCGATATCGAATCTATGCAAATATTAAAAGGTGCCGCAGCAGCAGCACTATGGGGTTCTCGTGCTGCCAATGGTCTAATCATCATTACTACTAAGAAAGGTAGAGATGATGGCAAGTTGGATATTTCATTCAGAACAAGCCTGTCTTTAGATAGAGTGAATGTATTGCACCCGCTTCAAAGTACTTTTGGACAAGGACAAGGTGGAATTTACAGCCCAACGTCTTCGCGTTCTTGGGGAGACAAAATCTCTTTAAGACCAGGTGGTGCTGATGAGCAAATTACTGATCCTAATGCTGCTGGTTACGGTGGCTTTTTTGAGGGACGTGATGGCACACGTTATTATGCTATTCCGGCAGGATCTGCTGAAGACCCAAGCGGTGGTAAAAACTCTACTGAAACATTTAATGATGCTCGAGAAGATCAGGTATTCCAAACTGGACATATCGTTGATACTTATTTGAGCCTTAGCGGTGGTAACGAGAATAGTAATTTCTTCCTAAGTATGGGTGATTTGAATCAAGAAGGTGTTTACCGTGGTGTTTCAGATTATCGAAGAAGTACTATCCGTTTAAATGCTTCTAGAAAATTTGGTAAAATATTTAAAGCTAGAAGTAACGCCACGTATGCTAGAACTACTTCAAACAGGATACAAACAGGATCTAACTTGAATGGTTTGTACTTAGGTATGCTGCGTGCAGCACCAGATTTTGACGGAAGTGATTATATAGGAAACTATTTTTCATCTCCCGAAGCATCTCCGATTGTGAACCGTCATCGTTCTTACAGAAGGTATTTAGGAAACAATCGAAATCCAATTTATAACAATCCGCTTTGGACAATTAATGAACTAGAAAACTCAACTACAGTAAACAGGTTCATTATGTCTAATGAAATTAGCATAAAACCAGTACAATGGTTCGAGGTAATTGCTAGGGGTGGTATTGATACTTATGACGATATCCGTAAAACTTTATTCCCGGTTCATTCAGCAGGTGCGAACCAGACTGGTAACTACACTGAAGAACTATTTAAAGAAACTCAGTTAAATTTAGATTTCATCGGACGTATTACCGCTAATATCTCACCTAATATCTCTTCTAGTTATTTAGTGGGTTGGAATATTAATGATCGTTCTTACACGCGTTTAGGATCCACAATTCAAAACTTTTTGATTCCTGGCGGTCCTAGTAATTTTTCAAATGCGGTTGGTGCAGATAGAATTCCATCTAATACAGAGACTACTATACGTTCTACCCGTACTTATGCAACAGCAAATGTAGGATTCTATGATCAATTATTTGTAAATGTAACAGGAGCATTAGAATCAGCCTCTTCTTTAGGTGCCAATGATTTAACCTATTTCTACCCATCTGCCGATTTAGCTTGGCAGTTTACCCAGTTACCAACCTTCGATAATCTTGAGTTCTTGAGCTTTGGTAAATTAAGAGCGGGTTACGGTCAAGTAGGTGTACAACCAGATCCACACCGTACAGGTACTGATTTTGAAAGTGTAGACGCAGATAATATTCTATTTGGAAGCTGGGGTGCTGTACTAAGTGGTGTTGGTTATGGTAATGGTTCTTTTGTACAAAGTGATCAGCAAGGTGATCCTAATCTCCGTCCTGAGATAAAAACAGAGTGGGAAGCTGGTATAGATCTTCGATTCTTTAATGATAAATTGAGAACAAGCTTTACTTACTATTCTAATGAAATAGAAGACCTTTTATTAGAAGTAGCAGTTGCTCCATCAGTTGGTTTTGAGCAACGTTATACCAATGCAGGCTCTATGACCAATAATGGTTGGGAACTTGATTTAGGTTATACATTATTTAGCAATAGTGATTGGGAAATAGATCTTTTTGCCAATGCCAACCGAAATATAAATGAGATAACAAGTATTGGTGGTAGTGAAGGCGATGTAATTACTTTAGGTGGATTCAGTACATTGACTTCTTCTGTAGCTGCTGTTGGTAGTCCTCTTTCTTCTTTATTTGGTGGTCGTTTTTTAAGAAATGCAGACGGTTCGCTTGATTTAAATGAAGATGGTTTCCCACAGGTAGCACCAGATTTTGGAATTATCGGTGATCCTAACCCTGAATGGAGAGGTGGTTTTGGTACGAACATCAGATATAAAAACTTCAGATTAGGTGTGTTATTTGAAACTTTCCAAGGTTCTGATTTTGCACCAAATACTAAATCTGTATTGTATAATTTCGGAAAGCATGCTGATACTGGTAATGAAGTAACAGTACCTGCTGGTGGATTGACTAACTTTGATGGAGATTTAATACCTGCGGGAACTGTAGTTCGCGGTAACATTAGAGATTATGGTGCAGGCCCAGTATTGTTAGACGAGGCTTGGTACACTACCTTAGGTCAAGGTTTTAGTAACCTACAAGAACAGTTTATTGTAGATGGAAGCTGGACACGTCTACGTGAAGTTTCATTGAGCTATCGCCTTAACTCTGCTGCTCTTAGAGAAAAAACGAAATTATCTAGTGTGGAATTTTCATTCACTGGTCGTAACCTATTGTTATGGACAGATGTAGTAGGTATTGATCCTGAAAGTTCTTTGGATGGTGCTACTAATGCTCGTGGTCAAGATTATTTTAATAATCCAGGTGTTAAAAATTTCGTATTTGCTATCAAAATTGACTATTAATTATGAAAAAAATATCTATATATATATTATTAACATTCACCTTCTTTTGTTTTTCTTGTGAAAACCTTGTAGAGGATTTGAATGATGATCCCAATAACCCAACTGATGCACCAGCTGAGTTGATATTTACTGGTGTTCAATTGGCAAATGCCACTACTCATATTGGTTTAACAGCAAGGATGGCTTCTATGTGGAGTGGTCAAATGAAAGGGGTTGACCGACAGTGGGGAGATTTTCACGTGTATAATGCAGGTGCTTCTAATTTTACCAATATGTGGGATAATATTTTTTATGGCACATTGCGTAACGCTAACTTGGTATTAGATAAAGTGGAGCCTCAAGGCACAAGGGTTTTTGCAGGTATAGTAAAAGTGACCAAAGCACATTGCATTGGTAATGCTACTGCTTTATGGGGCGATATTCCATTTAGCCAAGCTGCTCAGATAGAAGAGTTTACCTCACCAGTTTTTGATCCTCAATTAGATATCTATAGTAGTCTACAAAGTCTTTTAGATGAAGCTATTGCAGATTTGGAGAGTGGTGTTGGTTTATTAGTTAGTTCTAATACTGACATATACTATGGAGGAGATCCTCAAAAGTGGATAGAAGCTGCTTATTCTTTAAAAGCTCGGTATTATATGGATACCAAGCAATATGATTTGGCAGCGCAGGCAGCAGCCAACGGAATAAGCACCTTTGGTAATTCAATGTATATTCAACACGGTACTACCAATGATGTGGATCAAAACTTTTATTGGGATTTCCTCGGCCCTTCTAGAGGAGGTGATATTGCTGCTGAAGATAATGATGGTCCTTCTTACTTAGTAGAATTGTTAAATCCTGAAAGCGACATTTATCGAGGAAATGCTAAAACAGACGAAACAGCTCGTTTCCGTTACTATTATCTTTTAGCCGAGGAAGCAGTAAATACACCTGATAGAATAGAGCCTAATACTTCTTCAGTATCTACAGGAGATGATTTAAATGGTTTCTTTGCGCAAAATGCTTCTTTTCCATTAGTAACTTATCAAGAAAATATCTTGACTTTGGCAGAAACAGCAGTAAGAGCTGGTAACTTTGATGAGGCTTTAACTCAGTTGAATGCGTACCGTGCATTTTTAAGTGCAGGAGGTTATATGGATCCTACGTATCAAGATGCATTTTCATTTACTTATGAGCCTTATGAAGCAGCAGACTTTGCCGCTGGAGGTATGGAAAACCCTGATGGAATTGCGACAAACGATGCTTTATTAAAAGAGATAGTTGAAGAGCGTTATGTTACATTTTACGGCCAAACTATTGTATGGAATGACGAACGTCGAGTAAGGGGTTCAGTTGCTGCTATTCCACTAACACCTAATATTGGATCAGAATTGCCATGGCGTTTTGTTTACTCACAAGACGAGATAAATGGTAATCCAAATGCACCTAATCCAGTACCGGGAGTTTTTGTCAATATGGCTATTTATCAATAGAATATTTATAAATTCAAAAAAAGGCTTTCAGTTTACACTGAAAGTCTTTTTTTTATACAAATTTTTCTCTCATGATAAAACAAAGAGGGCAACAATGAATGAAATTACACAGATAGATAGCTATCAGAAAGAGCAGTTTTCATATGAAATGAGAAATGGCAAAGTTGCTGAACACGATATTTATACTTTAGGTGATGGTGATAAAATAGTTGTAATAATTCAGGAGTTACCTGGGATTGGACAGGAAACGCTTAGTCTAGCAGATAAATTTGTAGAAAATGGATATACAGTAGTTTTACCCCATCTATTTGGTCCAATCGGAAAGACTTCTAGAGGCAATATTATTAGGGTTTTATGTATGAGAAGGGAGTTCAAGATATTTGCGAAGAATGAATCGAGCCCTATAGTAGATTATTTATCTGGATTATGTACCTCACTAAAAACCAAACATCAAGTAAATGGAGTAGCAGTAATTGGGATGTGTTTAACAGGAAACTTTGCCATATCTTTAATGGCAAATGAGGCCGTATTAGCAGGCTTTGCAAGTCAACCTTCTTTGGCAGCTTTGAGTCAAAAATCTCTACATATGGGTTCAGATGAAATAGAGGCGGTAAAGAAGAAATTAGACAAAGTAGGCCCAATGCATTGCGGAAGATTCGAGAAAGATAAACTCTGCACTAACCATAAATTTCAATTGCTAGATAAAACATTTAATCAAACTGAAAATAAAAGAATGATTTTCCACGAATTGCCTGGAAAAGGGCATGCTATTTTAACACTAGATTTTGTAGATAAAGAGGGGCATCCAACATATAATGCTTTACAAGATGTTTTTGAATACTTTGATGAAAGATTAACATAGCTAACATTGAAAGAAAACCTCAAGAAATATATAGCCCGTTATGTAGATTTGGAAGAACCTGATTTCGAATATTTTTATAGTTTGCTCAATGAAAAGACATTCGCCAAAAAGGAATTCCTATTAAATGCAAGAGAAACTTGTAAGCATCAGTACTTCATTACTCAAGGATTAATCCGTTGTTTTTATATAGATCAAAATGGGAATGAAAAAATAGTGCAATTTGGAATAGAAAATTGGTGGATTACTAATTTGGACAGTTTTAATAATCAAGAGCCTTCTGCATTATATATTCAAGCTCTTGAGCATACTACTACACTTTCTATCAGTAAACAATCACTCGAAAACGCTTACTCGGAAATACCAATGATTGAACGTTTATTTAGGATAATTACAGAAAGGACACTCATTGCTCATTTAAGAAGAAATCATTTTTATATGAAGGTATCTAGTAAAGAAAGGTATGATAATTTGGTAAGGCGTATTCCCAATTTTGTACAGCGTGTACCACAATACATGATAGCTTCTTACCTAGACATTACACCAGAATACCTCAGCGAATTAAGAAAATTACCTTCCAAATAGTTTTATTAAGATAGCTTAAGAGTATTGAAGTTAAGAGATAAGAAATTTGCTTCCATAAACATTTATATAAATAAATTTGATATGGAACGAATTGGTTATCAGGATATTCCCGTAGGAATGTTCGAAAAATTAATGTCTTTAGAAGACATGATCAATCATTCAAGCTTAGATTTAAAAATGCTTGAAATGATAAGACTCAGGGTCTCTCAAATCAATGGTTGCGCATATTGTGTAGATATGCATTATAAAGAACTCAAACATGCCGGAGAATCTGAATTGAGAATGTATTCATTAAGTGTTTGGAAAGAAACAGGATATTTTTCTAAGAAAGAACAAGCGGTACTTGACTTTACAGAAAAACTTACAAAGGTAGGAGAGGAAGGTATACCTGAAAATGTTTTTCAAAGCTTGACATATTACTTTGATAAAAAAGAAATAGCTTTACTTACTTTGGCAATTGCCCAAATAAATACTTGGACCCGATTAATGAGAACGTTTCAGTTCACCCCAGGAAATTATTTAATAAAGCAAGAAAGTTAAGAAACCTATCCTTTCACCTAAAGTAGAACTGTACTAAAGTATAGACATTTGCTTTTTAATTCAGTGCAATACCAAAGTACAGTTCCTTAATTCATTTAAAATGTATAAAAAGCTCATTTTAGTGATTACAGTAAGTATCATTACAATAATCCTTTCAAGTAATCTATCGATAAGAAAAAATAATGATATGGAACATGAAATAACCCTCGTAGTGACTTCCTCACCAAACCCTGAAGAATTACAATCCTTACAAGCGTATGTTGAAGGGGTTATGCCTTTATTACTAAACCTTGGTGGTACTGTTATTAAAAGAAGTAAAATAACCGATGTATACCATGGCAAACAATCCTTCACTTTCTTATTGGTGATGGATTTCCCTTCTCAGAAAGCCCTCACTGAAATGTTTGACAGTGAGGAATATAAAGCATTAATTCCCAAAAGAAATAAGGGTTTTATAGATATTGATATTTTATATGCTGAGGATTTAAAATAGTATTGAATTACAAAATAGTTGATTTTAGGTCTCTTTATGTTTCCATAAAATTTTATGTTCATACCCAATTTGGGATAATGAACTTTCAATCATTCCATGGAATTTTCCATCATCTTTCAATGGGTGTTTCCAAGCTGTTACATTATTCCTTTTACTAAAAACTGAATTGCTAAGCTTAGTATAATTGAGGATTTCATAGTTTTCAAAACATTTTTTAGCACCTTCAAGTCTGATTTTCAATTTTTCAATTGCCTCCTCATAATAATATTTTATATAAGCTAACAGCTCACTTATGGTACTATAAAAAAAGTTGTGTGGTTCATTCCAAATTCCTTGATTTCTAATTAGCCAATAATCAAAAGGGAATATTTTATCATTTCTTAATCCAAGACTTGTTCTTAATGATAGTACATGAGAATAAAATACCCTTGCTTTCATATTATATTCTTCATCAACATCGCACCATAAATCTCCCCAATCTATTAGAGGTTCTAACTCGTCGAGAAACATATTATGGAAATAGGGGATCTCCCTTAGTATATTTTGATTTTGAATAGGGGTAAGCCAAGAGGAGATAATAGACTTAAATTCTTCGAATTTGTCGTTTAAACAATGCGCTTGATAAAATTTTAATCTAACAATGTTACTGCCATTTTGTGGTTCAACTCCTAAAGGAAGTGTCCAATATGTTTTAAGGGTATTAGTATCGTATAAAAAAGCAATAATGGGAAGGTTTAGTTTCTTCCAGTTATACCAAGTAGATGATTTGATTTCTAAGAAGTGATAACCATCATTGAAACTAGTAAACTTTTTTGTTATTATCTGACAGATAAATACCTTACCTGTTATCTCGTTTTTATCAATTTTTTCAACTTCAGCCTCAGTACCCAAATCCGTTGGTTTGTTTGCCACTCGAAATATCCAACCATTTGAATCAAATAAATCTTGGATATAACTTAATGCTCGAGATTCGAATATTTCAATATCAAATTTATAGGGGAGATTCTTATTCATATCTTTTTCATTTAATTAATGATAAAATAAGCAGATGTTATTTCAATTATCTCTCATCAAATTAAGCTGTAATTGAAGCAAAATTATCGCAATGCATTTTTATAGAAATCTACTTGACTACTCAATTCTTGCTTTAGCGCTTGGTATGCTTCCTTGTCAATCAAATTATTCAGTTCATTGTCCGCTACTTTCTTATCAAATAATTCTTCATAAACCACTGTATCGCCCCCATGCATATATCTCATATATTTTACATCCTTTCTCACTACCCCTTCCACACCAGGGATATAGGGTTTGTGGCCCCAATCAGCCCTTATAAATTGATGTTCATAGAAAAACTCATCACGGGTAGAAGCATTTTCATCATTTAATAAGGGTAATAAGCTTTTGCCTTGCATTATTTCGGGGATATTTATACCAGCTAAGCCAAGTATAGTTGGAGCAATGTCTATATTGAGTGCTATATGATTTATTTGTTTTCCTTTTATCTCCATTCTTGGATCATAGATAATCATAGGCACTCTTATCGATTCCTCATGGCCATACCATTTACCAGCTAAGCCGTATTCTCCAAGATAGAAACCATTATCACTTGCGAAAATGATAATCGTATTTTTATCTAAGCTTCTTTGTGCTAGTTCGTCTCTTATTCTTTTTACTACTAGATCAACACCATAAATAAGTTTATAATAATTTTTTACCATAGTTTGGTATTTATCAGGAGTTGAAAACCGAATATTCCACCTATGACGTGCTTCATTTCTTTCTCTAAATTTCTCTGAAAAACTATTGTAATATTCGTCTTTGTTTAAAGGTTCTTCGGGAATTGTTACATTATTTAAAATAGTATCAAAGACTGGGTCAACTATAAACTGGCGTTCATCACCGTCTTGACTATGAGGTGCTTTAAAGCTTACAGAAAGACAAAATGGTGCTTCAGCTTTGCTTGCAAGTTCTAAAAAATCTACAGATTCATCACCAATACGTCTAGTCAAGTGTATAGAATCTCCGTTAGCATTGATAGTTTCATAATAGCCCCAACCTCCAAAACCTTTCCAATAGTCAAATGTGTTTTTGGGCATGTCTTTTTCTTCACCTACACCAAATTTGCCAATAAAACCCATATAATATCCTTTTTTCTTTAGCAAAGCTGGATAAGAATTTGACCATGCGGTGTCTGTAAAACTGGTTACAAAATCGTTAATTCCATGCCTTCTCGCATATTGACCACTAAATATACTTGCCCTGCTTGTTGAACAAATTGAAGTAGTTACGAAAGTATTTTTAAATAGATGGCCGTCTTTAGCTAATTGATCAAGATTTGGCGTTTGAACAATGTTATTACCCATTATACCCAGTGCATCAAAACGTTGGTCGTCGGTTAATAGGAAAATAATATTAGGTGGCTTTGTTCCAACTTTAGTTCTTCCCTCATTCGTTTTATAGGAAAAAAAGATAAATGAGACCAAATAAAATAAGTATATTTTTTTCATTTCCATAGAATACTTTTTTAGTCATTATTTTAAGTTAAATCGTAGTTCTCCGCCTTTTATTAACTCATGATGGTCTATGTTAAAAGCGTTAATTTTGGTATTATTAAATGAGATATTATCAATCCTGGAATCTATACTAGATGTTTGAGAAGATTTGATAATGAGTTGATTTCCTTTGTGGTATTTAGATTGTAAATTGATAATAACTTCATCGAATACTGGACTTGTAAGTTGGTAAGTGGTATTACCTGGGCAATCTGGATATATACCCATCATAGAAAAAGCTAACCAAGCAGATAGCGTTCCAGCATCGTCATTTCCTGGTATTCCTTCTACGGTGTTGTTAAAATATTTTTCAATACATTGTCTTACAGCTTTTTGTGTGCGCCATTCTTCACCTTTTACATAATTAAATAAATATGGGAAAGAAATATCGGGCTCATTAGTCATATCAAAGTAGTCTTTGTCGAAGCATTCTTGTAGTCTATCTGTAAAAATTTGTTCACCCCCCAATAAATTGATAAGACCAGGTGTATCATGAGGAACAAAAAACAAGTACTGCCATGCACAACCTTCCACAAAGCCTTTCCCTTTAGTATGCGCTCTTTGAGCCCCTTCCTTTAAACCAGCTAAAGGGTCAAAATCTGCCATCCAGTCACCATTGTTTAGTTTCGGCCGAAAAAAGCCTATTTCATTATCATAGAGATTTGTATAATACTTTGACCTTCTGAGCAGGTCTTTATAGATAGCTGGCTTATTCAAAGCATTTGCTACTTGTGCGGCACACCAATCTGAGTAGTTATATTCTAAGGTAGAAGAAACACTCCCCCAAACCTTTTCTCGGACTTCACCCTTAAAAGGAACATATTTTTCATTGTCACACTCTAGGGGTATATATCCTAGATTTTTATACTGTTCAATACATGGTCGAATAGTATTAGGTTCATTGTGATTATAGGAAGTATTTTTGAGCATGCCTTCAAATGCAGCCTGTACATCAAAATCTCTTAAACCTTTAGCATAAGAATCAGCAATGACAGAAAGTGTAGGATCACCCACCATCACATAAACTTCTTCGCTGCGTAATTCCATAAGTGGTAACCAACCACTTTCTTTATACATCTCCACCAAAGAGCTTGTCATGTCTTCTTGCAACTCTGGATAGAATAGCGTTAGAAATGGATGCAAAGTACGATAAGTATCCCACAAGGAATAATGAGAATAACGATGACGTCCTTCAGCGACTTTTAGAATTTTATCGGAATTCATGGCAGGATATTCCCCATTAACATCTTCTAATACAAATGGAGAAAGTAAAGTATGATAAATTGCTGTGTAAAATTTCATTTGATCATCTTTAGAGCCACCTTTCACCAAGATTCTATTCAGCATCTGTTCCCATCTATTTGTCGCATTATCAAGTACTTTTTCAAATTCGAAACTGGGTTGTTCTGTTTCTAAATTAAGTTTGGCATTTTCAATACTTACATGCGAAATACCCAGCTTTACGTATAGCGATTCTCCTGCTTCCATATCAAATTCAAAATCGACCCCTACTTTTCCGTCAGCTGTTTTTTCTTCTATTTTTTGATAGTTTTTAATGAGTGAAAAATCTTTTGCTTTTTTACTCATTTTCATCACGAAGTAAACTTCTCTGCTATTGGGACATCCACAAAACAGACCATCTCTTTTGTAGCCATGTACTTCATCATCTGAGACAAACACTATACTGCCATCCTTTCTATGACTGGTTGAAAAAGCCAAGTCCAATACAAGGTTAGAAGCACCACCTTTCTCAAAAGTGAACTTACTTAAGCCACAACGCAAAGTTGCTGTTAGTTCTGTTTTTACTTGGTGGTTATCTAAATAGTTGGTGTAATAGCCGGGAGATGCTGCTTCTTGTGAATAAGATGATTTTCTTTCTTTTGGTAAAAAAGAGCCATTTTCTGGCAAATAGGGCATAATAGTAATACTGCCTGCTTCATGGCATCCTACTCCATTTAAATTGAGGTGTGTGAAACCAAATATATGTGGATTGCCATGTACATAACCTGTAGATGGTGGTTTTGAAAAAACGGTATCTCTGAAAATATTGGCAGGATTTAAGGTTACCATTCCATTGGGTACCATTGCACCAGGTTGAGTTCTGCCCCCATCATAATCGTTAGTGCCAATAAATGGATTAACCAAGCTAGTCAATACCTTTTTTCTAGATGACTCTTGAAGAGGTTCCTGCACAGTTTGGCTACAGTTTGTAGCTAAGGCCAAAATTGTTGCTAAAGTGAATATTCTCAAAATTTGCATGAAAGTGTGATTATTCTGCTTTAAAAATTAAATCTGTCTCCCACATACTTTGGTGTGGGTGTTTTCCTTCAAATTCTTTTAAGCCAATTTCGAAATCAAATAAATCGGAAGGAGTGTCGATTTTAATCAAAAGATGATTAGTGCCTTGGTTTAAATCCAGTTTGAAAAAATGGGCATAAGGCCAAGATCTGATGATTTTATCTGTTTTATAAAGTATTTCATCATTCATGAAGACTTTGAAAAAAGCATTACAACCCATGGTAAGCCATTTTGATTGGGTCGTTTCTGATTCTAAAGTGGTATACAAATAAATTGTTCTTTCACCACGACCAGTGTAATATTTACTTAAATCTATTTTGAATCCTTCTGGATAAATGGGCTGTACATCATAAGGCTGCGCATAGAGTTCTTCTTCTTCCTTAAGTCTTACTATTTTTTGGATATCGATGAAGTCTGTATCTAGGTTAAGCCTATCCCTATTCATGTAGTTGAAAGAGGGCAATGAATTTAAACCATGATCGGGATAGGAAGCATGCATGGGCACTAATTCCTTATCATCTTGAATAAATGGCCCAATTAATTTCCAAGAGCCATAGGAGGGGATTCCTCGATTGATTTGATAATTATTGCCTTCCTCTACTTCAAATGAAATGTTATATTGGAAATTTGTCTGACCAATCCGAGCATTATCCTCCTCTTTCCACTTTAATTGAAAAGATCTGCTAACGGAATTTAATGCAGGAATTTCGCAATTGACTTGTTCAGTGTTAAAATGTGGTGATGTCAGTATTAAATTACCTTTCAAAATGCGATCACTTCTATTAGCAATTTGAACTTCTAAAGTACCTTTATTCCAATTACCTGCTATTGGAAATTCTACAATGCTAGTGTTGATAGTTGCGTCGTCTAAGCTTGTGTTATAAGGGTTTATATTAGACTCAATTAAATCAACTTCTGCAAAAGTATCAATAAATGATAATCCTGCTTTACAAGTCTCTTCTGCTAACCCAGATACTGTATTTGTATGTTCAATGCCTATAATTTCAGGACTCACCAATAATTCATTACCCACTCGTTTTTTCCAAGAATCAGGAATACTTTGATATCCATTCACTATTCCTAGCAAAGCGCCGGCGGTTGCTACCACGCAATCACTGTCATGTCCATAATGAAGGGCATCCATAATACCATCCATAGAATTGCCAGATTGTAACAATGCGAGTAAAGTAAAGGCTATATTTTGAGGGGCAGAGGTAAAATCGGCATCTCCATACCTGCTTTTGATTTTTCCTGCCACTATTTGTTTGTCTAACTTATTAAACCAATCCCTTACTGTATTGACCAATTTAGCTATCTCAGAATCTACTGGAAATAAAGTGACGGTTTCTTTTAATATCTCATTGATGTCATTCTCAAAAAACGCGATTGAGGCAGTGGCAGATAAAAACATCTCTGCTTCTACTGAAAAACCTTCATGATCTAATTCGGAATCTATTTTGGCAAAATACATGGCTTTTGTGGGATTACCAGGGTTGAGCATGCCCCATATTTCACTTCTAATTGGCGAACCCATGCCCCTATACCAATAATGGTTGTTATGACTTCCCGCATCTGGAATATCGAGACCAAGCTTAAAATTACGGCTAGCAATGCCATATTCTCCCCATGGAAACTTCACATGATTGATCCAATGCTCTCTTAAGTCAAATTCATTAACTAAAGCCCCTTTTTTCTTGACCATATCTAACCATAATATTTGAAGATCAAGGTCATCGTTAGAAAAGTTTGTTTCAAACAATTTATCACTTAACTCAATCTCATTGAAACATTTAAACCCTTCAATGGGGGCACCAAGAATTCCACCAGCACATTTCCCAATCCATCCACCAAGAACCTTATCGTAATATGTTTTGTAATGCAGTTTCTTTTTTGACATATTTTTTTGATTTAGCCAGTACTGATAAACAAATGAATAAAAAGTATTGCTTTTGTTACTTCTGATTTCTAATACTGGAGAATAATTATTAGAATAAAGCAGTAAAAATTGATGAGCTTAAAGATTTAATCTAAGAGCATGTTATTATTTATACTAAATTTAGATTCAGTCTATAGGTAGAATTTTCTGAATAAAGAATTAAAGAATGAAACTGGCAGTATTTATTTGGGCATTTATGCAAAGCTTTGCTTTGAGCCTGAATTTTATGTTAGTAAAAAAGAGTAGGACTAATTATTTGCTAGCTGCTATTTTCGGAATGATTTCTATTAAACTGTTATTTCAATATCTATTGAGATTTACAGATTTTAAGTGGAATTATGTGCAATTTATCATTGTTCCAGACTTCATTAACCTACTCGACGCTCCTACAATCTACTTATACTTAATGGGTTTGATAGGAAAAGATATTAGGCGGATATGGCCATATTATATAGTACCTGCTTTTTATTTTACCTTTATGGTAGCTTTCATGGTTTATGAAGGTGCAGATTTTGGTTTTTTCTCATACATCAATACACCTTACCATAGAATTACACTGGCAGTAATTATAATTATCAAGTTTCTATACTTATTCTTATTGATAAAAAATTTAAAATTCAGTAAAATTCATTTGTTCAAAAAAGACAGTGAATTGGCTTTATGGACTAGGCTTATTATTGTCTTCTTAGCCATATTGGCTGTTGTTGAAGTTCCTTTTTTAATTAATACCACGCTTCTTATCGATAATATGACTGAGGAAGAAAATAGGTTTGTTCGCCATTTAATGGAAATAAACTTTATAGGTTTCTATTCCTTGATTATTCTAGTAACAGGATTTTTCACTATTAAGAATCCTAAGGTTTTATATGGTGTTGAGACGCTAAAGAAAAAACTTAAAAAGCAAAAACTGCAGGATCCGAAAATAGCAGCTTATGAAAAAGAACTCAATCGATTAATTGAAGAAGAGAAAATTTATACCGATACAGAGCTAAATGAGAAAAGATTGGCCGAGGCGATGAACATACCCTCCTACATTTTATCTAATTTATTGAATGAACATAAAGGTAAATCTTTCAGCACATTCATTAACGAATTACGCATAGAAGAATCTGTAAGAATCCTCTCGGACCCTAAGAATCATGATTTAACTTTATTTGCCGTTGCCCTCGATAGTGGATTTAAAAGTGAATCTGTATTTTACCCAAATTTCAAAAAATATACAGGACTCACTCCATCTCAATTCAAGAAAAAAGTTAATAGTGAAAGGTCATGACTTTTTCCCATCTTAGACAAATTGAACCTAACTAAAAGTTAAAGTTTCAATACGAATTCAGGTATTTTTTCCTCTATTTTTTTAAATCAGAAGAAATGTGAAAGTATAATTCACTTTATTTATCTTCTTTCTAAAAAATATTTTAAATGGCGAGTAAGTTAGCCTTAAAAGAGCAGCTAGATAGCATCGATGAGTTTGAACAGGAACAAGTTCCCAAAAGCCATGTAAAGAACTTCAAAAGTTTTGTTGGGATGGTAGCAGGGGAACACATTGCAGGGACTGAATTTGTTATAGGACCATTGTTTGTATTGCATGGTGCGACGGCTGGAGATGTTATCTGGGGATTATTAATAGGCAATATATTAGCCACATTGAGTTGGACTTTCATCACCGCTCCCATTGCTGTCAAGACTCGTATTACCATCTTTTATCAACTTGAGGAAATCAGTGGTTATAACTTAGTATCCATTTTTAACTTAATGAATGGTCTGTTATTCTGTATCTCTGCTTCTGCTATGATTGGGGTTTCAGCTTCTGCATTTGGAATCCTTTTCGACTTTGAGACTCCAGGGCTTACAGACCTATACCCGACAAGTGTTGGCTTTATTGTAGTAGTAGTTTTTGTAGGAGCAGTAATTGCTTTTGTAGGCACTTTTGGTTTCGATAAAGTATCTAATTTTGCCAATATATTCGCTCCATGGATGCCCTTGGTTTTTCTAGCTTCGGGTATTGCCATGCTCCCGCAGTTAGGAATGACTTCATTTAGTGAATTTTGGACTATTGCCAATGAAAAAATTTGGACGGGTACACCTGTTGAAGGCCAAACGCCTTATGGATTTTGGCATATTCTCATTTTTTCGTGGTTATGCAACAGTGGCATGCACATCGGTTTATCTGATATGTCGATTTATCGATATGCCAAAAAAGCCCGATATGGGCTTGCTTCGGCATTTGGTATGTTCATAGGTCATTATATGGCATGGATAGCTTCAGGTATTTTATGCGCTGTTGCGCTACAAGCTGGTAATGAGAATCCATCTCCTGGTCAAATTGCTTTTATGGCTGCTGGAATTACGGGTGCCCTCACAGTTGTAATAGCCGGTTGGACGACAGCCAACCCTACAATTTACAGAAGTGGTTTAGCCCTACAAGCATTGTTGCCAAAAATGAAAAGATGGAAAATTACTTTGATATCTGGATCTGTAGCTACTTTATTAGCATGTTTCCCAGGTATTGTATCAAAGCTAGATCAGTTTCTTGGCATTTATGCCTTAGTAGCTATACCCATAGGAGCAATCATATTTACAGATGTATATTTATTCCCAATGCTAGGCTTAAAGCAGAATTTTGCCGCGCAATTGGGTTTGAAATTTAACTATTCTGTAGCGATAACTTGGTTGGTATCAATATTTATAGGATATGGACTCTATGTCTTTTTCAATGCCGATTTTTTCTTTTTCGTGGCAATTCCAGGTTGGATTAGCGGATTGATAATTTACATTTTTTCATCTTGGATACAACAAAAATATGTGTATAAAACTGCAATAAAATTAAATTGAGAGTATGCGTGGGTTACAAAAAATATTATCATACATAGGGCTAGCATTAGTAGTTATACCCCCATTTTTGGTTTTTAAAGACATTATAAATCTCGAACTGTACAAAGACTTGCTATTAGCTGGTACATTAATCTGGCTTTTTAATGCCCCTTTTTGGATCAATGAAAAGAAAAAACTCAAAAACTGAGTATATGATATATTTATCAATAAACACAACGAATTTCTGAAGATAAACCAATTGCCATGACAAGAAATAGATTTAGAAGACTCCTGATTTTAAAGCTTTATTTAGTAGCCATTCTTCAAGTATTTACAGGTTTTGCCAATGATTCTACCCAAATTAAAATTAATGGATACATAGGTGAAAAGATTCATCAAGTAATTGAAAAAAGGGTATTAGGACAGGATGTAGATATGTTGGTTGGTCCTTTTAAATATAAAAATGAAACATGGTGCTGGCAAAGTGAATTTTGGGGAAAATGGATGCTTTCTGCGGTGGCTGCTTACAAATATAAACCTTCTATCGCTTTGCTAGAAAAAATGGATTATGCAGTAGAAGGGCTATTGGCAACACAATTAAAAAATGGTTATATCGGTAACTATGGACCAGAAAGGCAATTAACAGCTTGGGACATTTGGGGCAGAAAATATTCTATGTTAGGCCTGATCAGGTATTATGAAATTACCGGAAAGAAGAATGCCTTAAAAGGAGCTGTGAAAGTTGCAGAACATCTTATGAGTCAGATTGGTCCAGGAAAAGAAGACATTACATACACGGGGTTTTATCATGGAATGGCAAGTAGTTCTGTTTTAGAACCTATAATATACTTGTATCAACATACTAAAAAAGAGGAGTTTTTTGATTTTGCTACCTATGTTGTAAAGCAATGGGAAACACAAGGCGGTCCTAAACTGGTAAGTAAGGCATTGAGCAATGTTTCTGTAAAAGACAGGTTCCCTCCTCCCGAAAAATGGTGGTCTTGGGAAAATGGGCAAAAGGCTTATGAAATGATGTCTTGTTATGAAGGCTTATTAGAATATTATAAAATAACTAAAAACCAGAAATATCTAGAAGCAATAGTTAAAACAGTTGATAATATAATAGAGACGGAGATAAATATTGCAGGGTCAGGGTCTGCTGTTGAATGTTGGTATGGAGGCAAAGAGAAACAAACTAAAGCGGCTTATCATACCATGGAAACATGTGTAACCATGACTTGGTTGAAACTCTGTAACGCATTATTAGATATCACCCAAGATGTAAAATATGCCGACCAGATCGAAAAGACATTATACAATGCGCTATTAGCCTCGGTAAAAGAAGATGCTTCAGATATTACAAAATATAGTCCATTAATGGGAATTAAGAGTATGGGTGAAGACCAATGTAAATTGCCCATACATTGTTGTAACGCCAATGGCCCAAGAGGTTTCACACTTGTACCTGATTTTGCGGTTAAAAGAATTGGACAGGCCGTCTCCATAAATTATTTAGGAGCTTTTGATGCTTCACTAACTTTAGAAAATGGAGAAATACTTCAATTAAATCAAAAAACACAGTATCCTGAGAAAGGTAGTATAACATTAAAAATAGAACCAAGCTCCGATGTAAACGTAGCCTTCAATCTGAGGATACCTCAGTGGAATAGTAAAAGTTCGATTAAAGTGAATGGTGAATCAATTGATAATATCATTTCAGGGGAATACTTAAAAATTGAAAGGATTTGGAAGAAAGGGGATATCATTCAAATTGAATTAGAAATGGAGGCCAAACTTCATGAGCTTAACGGCTATCAAGCTGTTACATGGGGGCCATTAACACTTGCTAGAGACGCTAGGTTTCATGACGGCGATGTTAGTGAATCAATCACGGTAGAACATGAAGATAAAAAAATTGAAATTACACCACTTTCTTCTATACCTAAGCATATTTGGCTAGGCTTTTCAATTCCATGTTTGGTAGGAACAAATTTAGAGTCGGGAGGTAAAGTACCCAAGGATATTAAATTTTGCGATTTTGCTTCTGCAGGAAATACTTGGACTGAGGAAAGTAGGTATCGTGTATGGATAGAAAAAACTTTGAATGTAATGAATATGAAATATGAAAGCTATTAGACTAATTTACTTTTTAAAGAATTCATTTATAGTATTTATATGCTTCTTTTTACTCACAAATTGTGAACAGGAGAAAAAAGAATTGGAATCCAAACCGAAACCTAATATACTTTTTATTGGGATAGATGACCTTAGACTTGAACTGGGAGCTTATGGGAATACTTTGGTAAAATCGCCTAATATAGATCAACTAGCAAAAACGGGTATGTTGTTTACCCAAGCTCATTGCCAAGTACCTGTATGCGGAGCATCAAGGGCAAGTTTATTAACCGGATTATTACCTACTCCCAATCGATTTTTAAATTATGCTACAGCAGTAGACAAAGATGCACCTGATGTAGTTTCTTTACCTGCAAATTTTAAGAATAACGGTTATCACACTGTATGCCTTGGTAAGATTTTTCATTACCCGTATGACAACGAAAGTGCTTCATGGAGTGAGCCTGCCGTGAGACTGGATTGGAATCAATTAGAAGATGGTTCGTGGTCTTGGGAAGGATGGCATGATTACCAAAGGCCAGAAAATATAAAAATAGATAATGAGACTGGTAAAGGTCCTCCTTATGAATATGCCGATGTGCCTGATAATGCTTATACTGATGGGCAAACTGTTGATATGGCTGTTCAAAAATTAGCGGCATTTCAAAATCAAGAAGAACCATTTTTTTTAGCTGTAGGAATATTAAAACCGCATCTTCCTTTCAATGCACCTCAAAAATATTGGGAAATGTATGAGCGCGAAGATTTTAACTTGCCAGATAATTATGCTGTGCCTGAAAATGCTCCCAATGAAGCTTTATTTAATTGGGAAGAGCTAAGAGCCTATGAAGGTGTGCCTGCAAAAGGTCCCGTATCTGATTCTATGGCTATTGATTTAATTCATGGCTACTATGCTTCTGTAAGTTATGCCGATGCATTGGTTGGAAAAATGTTAACTGCCTTAGATGAATTTGGGTTAGCTGATAATACGATTGTCGTTTTATGGAGCGACCATGGTTATTTTTTAGGCGAACATTCTTTTTGGACCAAACATGCTTTGTTTGAATTATCTACAAATGTCCCTTTAATAATCAGAAATCCAAATACTGATAAGGCAATAACCTCAGATGCATTGGTCGATTTAGTGGATGTTTATCCAACACTTTGTGAATTAGCAGATCTAGAAAAACCTACCCATTTACAAGGCAAAAGTTTTCATGCACTATTTGATAATCCTAATGCCGACCATAGGCAATTTTCTTATACTAGATATAAAAACGGAGAAAGTATAAAAGATGCTGGTTTTAGGTATACACATTATCTAGATTCCACTGGTATTGTAAAATCTGAGATGCTATACAACCATATGCTAGACCCTTCAGAGAACAAAAGTATATCCTTAGAAAATGAATATAATAATCAAAAAGATGGTTTAAAAATTGGCCTAGAAGAAGTAAAGAAAAAAATTTCTGAGATTCGATGAGTATATACTTTGAATTACTTCAATAACACTTAAGGAAAATGAAATGCATTACATAGTATGGTATAGATTTCGCAAATTAACATCATTAAATGTACTTGGAATAGTACAATTATATCAAGCTATGATTCAACTACATTTCTAACAGTTAGAATATATCCATTCAACAAATATTATCTATTAAACTAACTTATAATGATATTTTAAACAATATGAATTCAACATTGATTTTACCTATATTTATATAGAAATAAATATATGTTTAGGTACTTTCAACTTGTAGCCCTTTTATTTTTTTTTCTAGAGGGTAAAGCACAAGAACAAGATACTACCTTGTTTATGGCAAAGTTGGATGAAATTCTTAGACTTCCAGTCCAAGATGTTCTAAATGTATCAACAGCCTCCAAAGTACAGCAGGATATACGAAAAGCCCCAGGTGTCATTACGGTAATGGACAGGGAAGAAATAGAGGCCTTTGGAGGAAACAGTCTTTTCGAACTACTAGATAGGGCTACAGGGATATTTGCTACAGGGACCTATTCCAACCCTCAAAACATGATAAGTATTCGGGGAAAGCTCCCTGTGCAAAATAACAATCAGGTATTGATGTTGCTCAACGGACGGCCTATCAGAGATCCATATTGGGGTGGTTTTGACTTTCCAGTCCTACTTGCCTTTCCCTTAGAAATGATAGAAAGGATTGAGATTATACGGGGTCCTGGATCTGTCCTATACGGCACTAATGCTTTTTCAGGGATAGTCAATGTCATTACCAAGGAGAATATAAAGAATACCTCGATTAATATGGGAGGTGGTTCCTTTGGAAATCATTTTATTTCTATGGCACAAGGAACCAGCAAGGGAAAACTTCATGTAAACTCGGCCTTCAGATACTTTAGGGAAAGAGGCTGGAGATTAAATGCCATAGGTGAGGCCATGGATACCATTGGACTGAGGATGGGCGAGACCAATCTGGGTATGAATATCAATGCTCGGTATGGTAACCTAAACTTAAATACCTTTTGGGGTTACTCAGGCCAAGACATTATCGGCCATGCTCCTACAACCCAACTACCAGTAGATGTTAGGAATAGAGAAAATGAAGGAATCAGGGGTTTTGCAGATCTCGGTTATTCGCATGGTTTCACTGATGGCTGGGAGGCGGCATTGAACCTCAACTTCAACCTATTATCACAACGCACATGGGTTCCTCCTGGACAATTGGATGGGTATACTACTAGTTGGCTATTAGAACAGACCAATTATATAACTATTTCTGACAAGCTGGAAATGGTTATTGGTGGGACCTACTATTTTATAAGGGGAAGGGCGGAGATTGGAGACGACCCGCTCCTTGGAGCCCCAAGTTTTAAAGATGACCTTTACAATGCCTATATTCAATCAACCTGGAGTCCATTAACTTGGCTTGACTTTGTAGGGGGAATCCAGCTTAACAAAGTAAATGGACTGCCTTTGGATATAGTTCCTAGGCTTGGCCTAATTGGGACGTTAGGGGAACATTTTAATGCAAAGTTACTATATGGTAGGGCATATCGTGCTGGTTTCCCTGCTGAGAAGCGATTCCAGGCTCCACCACAGGCCGTCGGGAATCCTAATCTTGCTCCAGAGAGCATCAATACATTCGATATCCAATTGATGTACGAAAGAAAAGCTTGGGAGCTCGGGCTTACTTATTTCAACAGTTCGACCAGTGATATGATCACGCGCCTAACTGTAGAACAAGAAGACGCTACCTTCCTACAATACAAAAATATTGGAGGTCAAGAAATACAGGGTATTGAGTTGGAGGGGGGATGTGCTCTTGAAAATGGATGGGAAATGAACCTGGGTGCCACTAAGATATTCGAAACAGAAATGGTTACTGGGATAAAAACCCCTGACCTTATGCTTAAAACAGGGATAAGGTACGAACTAGAAGAAAGGTTTATCCTTGGTATACATAATTCTTTTTTTAGTGGATCTGATGTAAGATTTCAAGAAGGAACACTGATGGTCAATCCAGAGCCTTCTTCCTTCAACTGGACCACGTTCAATCTGAAGCTTGATATGAAGGGCATCATGGGCATCGATATGACCCCTGGTCTCTTTATGGATCTCTATATTGTCAATCTTTTGGACGAAGATGTTCATTATGTTGAATATGTACGTGGGAACATCAATACCATTCCGGGAAGGTCTGGAAGGGCATTCCATATAAAAATGGGAATTACGTTATGAGGTGGCTATTAACATTCCTTCTTTTGATACCGATGGGGTATCCTTTCAATGCTTTAAGCAATATCTCTACAGTAGAGCAGGATAACCTAGATGTCCTTGACAGTGGAAGAACATTAAAAGATACCCTATCGATAGTAAAAAAGTTAGGGCTTGCAGAGGAGAAATTAAAATCAGGGGCTATCGGAGATGCACTTGGACTAGCAGTAAGTACACTGGATGGTTCAAGTGTAATATATTGGAAAAAAGGTATGGCCCAGAGTCACGATTTGTTAGGTAGGATTGGTCTTCTTAATAAGGAAGAATCCATTGCTTTGGAGCATTTCCTACGTGCATCCTATTATTATGGTGATAGTAAGGAATATCTGGGTAGGGTCAGGATTTTCGATTACATAGGTAAGATATATATATCCATGGGGCATCATGCCCTTGCCCTTGATAATCTAAAAAAAGGACTTGATCTTGCCAATGAACATGTCTCTGCGCAGACTGGTGTATTTAGACTGGCAATAGCAGATTGTTACTTGATTAACGGACTGCCTGAAATAGCTGTTCCCTATTTACACGAGATAGACACAAAACTGATAAAAAAGGCGGAAGTGGCTGATAGACTTTGCAGAGCATATACCGATATGGGAAAGCTTGATAGTGCTCTCATTTATGCAGAAATAGAAAAAGATTGGCTACTCAAAGAACAGGATACAAAGTTGTCTAAATTATTGGAAAGTTATAACAGGTCAGGTTACCTATTAAGGCAGCTTGGTCAGTTAAAACAGTCACTTGATACCCTTGAAAGTGCCCTTTCCATCATTGATTGGAACGATCATAAGAAAGGTGTGGAACTACTTTCCAACTTGGCCACTACATACCAAGTATTGGGCGAGCATAGAGAAGCGAGAAAGCATTTACAGGAAGCTATAAGTATAACTGAAGAGCGAAGAGACCTATCTAGATCGGCCACCCTTTATAATCTGTTGGCTGCTTCATATCTTATTGAAAAAAAAGACATAACAGCAAGGTCAAATGTGGAAACAGCCGTTGAAATGGCTAGGATTACCGATAATGTCAGGGCAGAGGCAGATGCCCTTATAATATTGGAAAGACTGGCGGTGATAGAGGGTAATATTGCTTCTTCGCTATCCTTTAAGAAAGAAAGCGAAATTTTGTTCAGGGAATTAACTGAAAAACAAGCAGAGGTGAAGACTGAAAATGCTATTGAGGAGGAAATGGCCCGAGAAAATGAATTGAGGACAATCGGAGAACTAGAAAAAGAAGAGCAAAGGTTCAATGATCTTGAAAGGTTGAAGGAAGAAACGATAAGAAAAGGGATGGAACTCGAACTTGAAAGGAACCGTGCAACCTTATTGGAACAAGACAGGCAAATGCAGGAACAGATTCTTATGGCAGAAAGGTTGGAACGAGAAAGGGTTAGACAGGAACTCAACCTTTCTGAAGAACGGCTAACAGTCTTAGAAAAACAGTCGGAACTGGACAGGTTACATGCCGAAAACGAAAATAGGTCTCTCATGGAAAGGAATCGTTCTGAGACCATGGAGCTATTGAAAAAAAACAATGCAATGCAGGCTGATCAGATAAAAACCGAACGGACAAATCGTATCTTTCTCATCACTGCCATTGTCGTATTGATTGTGCTCATCATCATCATTACTTATTTATTGTTCCTCAGAAACAAAAAGAACAAGGAACTGGAGGTACAGAAATCTGAGATACAGGAAAAGAACGAAGAGTTGAGGGAAAGTGGTGAGCTACTCCAACAGAACATGTACATGTTGGAAAGGGCTAAGGAACTAGTGGCCAAGCAGAAGGAGATGTTACAGTTGACCGGTGATTTTGCAGTATGGGAGCAGGACTTTGGAGAAGGAGGTTTTTACGGTAACAATATTTTCTATAGAATATATGATTTAAATGAAGACATGGATAGAACAGGTGATATCTTTATCACCATAAGAGACCTTGTATACGAAGAGGACCGCTCAGGATTTTCACAAAGTTGGGAAGCTTGTTCAAAAGGGAAAGAAATTACAGGATACCAATACAGGATAGAGAATACTAAAGGGTTGAGATATATCAATAGCTCGATGAGACCCATCATTGAAAAGAATAAGGTTGTTGGCATATTAGGGGTGAGCATGGACATTACCGAGATAAAGGAAAATGAAAAGAATTTAGTGGAACAAAACGATATGCTCCAAAAACTAAATAAAGAACTGGACCAGTTTGTCTACAGAACCTCACATAATCTAAGGGCACCTTTAACCTCAATCATGGGACTCATTGGGCTCATAGAGCAGGATGATGACAAAGAAACTCAAAAAGGATATCTGGGCCTTATCACTACAAGTATTACAAAGTTAGATGAGACTATCAAGGAGATTAATAACTATTCAAAGAATGCAAGAATCAGTATAGACCTTGAGGAACTCGACTTGGAAGAGGTTGTCTTGGAAACCTACGAATCCTTGATGTATATGCGTAGAAATGCTGAAGAATGTAATCTTTACCTCGATATCCCCGAAGGATTCAAATTAGTATCGGATAGGTCTCGCCTAGAAATTATCTTCAATAACATTTTGTCCAATGCTATCAAATATATACATCCACTGAATAAGAAATGCGAGATTAGTGTTTGGTGTAGAAAGTTAGAAGAAGGAATCGTTATCAATGTCTCGGACAAGGGAATGGGGATTGCTGAAGATTACCAAGAACGAATATTTGAAATGTTCTTCAGGGCGGTAGATAGCTCTTCAATACCTGGTTCAGGACTTGGCCTTTATATCGTGAAAGAGGCAGTAGATAAACTTAATGGAAAGATTTCCCTTGATTCTGAACTAGGAATTGGTTCAAAATTTACGATTACTCTCCCTGTACTGGGAATAAATCAAGAAAATGTATAAAGCAGTTTGTGACTTTTTCTTTTTTTATGGCTCTCTACTGAATTGAAGAGATTTTTTAATAGCTCCCATCATATGTGTCTTTAACTTGTATCTCCAAAACAATGTCTACAAACATATGATTTCAATAGAAATAATGATAAAATGAATCCAAAAAAACACATAATAAAAAAAGGGCAATCTAATAGTTTGAATCTATTTATAGGATACGAAGAACAATTGGAAAAATTAAGAAAAGGGCTTGAAGAAAATATACGGAAATCAAAGAAATCCATGAATTCTATTGAACAACTATTAAAAAGAAGCTAATTAAAAAATTTGCTTTTGTTTTCTGAAAAAATGGAAGTAAAGACCCCGATAAACCCTGGTTGAAAGCACTAATAATAATATTGGTTTTCCCAAAATAATAATGGAATAAGAGTAGGGAAATGTAAGATTTCATTCCTCTAAACAACACGCTGGGAGTGCATTTCTTTATAGCTTTACAGTAATATATTTTGTATACAGTATACAAAAATTAAATACTTTTTATACATTTGTTCTATTAGGAATAATCGAAATTATGAAGCTGACAAGCATTGAATTAGGGAAACAGGCATATGAGAAAGTAAAGGAGCTAATTGTATCGAGACAATTGGTGCCTGGACAAAAGATAGTGCAAGAAAAACTGGCCGAGCAGCTTGGAATAAGTAGAACACCACTGAGATCTGGTTTACAAATGCTAGAAGCAGAATCTTTGATTGAATCAATTCCACGAAGGGGGGTTATTGTCAAAAAATTTAGTGATAAAGAAATACTGGAAATATATGATTGCCGAATAGCCTTAGAAAGCATGGCAGTGAGTCTTTTTGCACATAAAGCTTCAAAGAAAGAAATTGATGCTCTTTCAAAAATTTTCGAACCTTTTCTAAATATTCCTACAATTGATCAAGGTAAATACCAAAAAGCTGATAGTAAGTTTCATGATACCTTGATCAAATGTTGTGGAAATAATTTTTTGTACAACATATTCCAAAAAAGTAATCTTCTATTTTGTATAAACTTCATAGGTCTGCTTCGTCCACCCCAAGAAACACTACAAGAACATATTGATATTATAGCAGCTATAGAAAATAAAGATGCTGAAAAAGCCAGCAATCTTATTCAAGAACATTTGAGTATAACCAAACGGCTTATTTTGAAAAATATGAAAGATGAAGCATGATGTTTTTTTTCCAGTGAGGTATAGAATGGTCTTTGGCACTTTCATTTTGGCCATGATTGTGTTGTTTGATCGGATCTTACTTTCCGTTGCCAAAGATCCAGTTGCTGAATCTCTACAATTGACCGATAAGCAAATGGGTTGGGCCATGAGTATTTTTGCCTTGGGTTATGCTCTCTTTCAGACACCTGCTGGGCTTTTTGCTGATAAATATGGACCTAGGAAAATACTAACAGCTGTAGTGGGGCTTTGGTCTTTGTTTACGGCATTGACCGGAGCTGCTTGGAATCTTATAACCCTACTTATTGTCCGTTTTCTTTTTGGTGCTGGTGAGGCAGGTGCTTTTCCGGGAATGGCACGTGCAATCTATAGTTGGATCCCTCTTCAAGAAAGGGGCATTGTTAATGGGATCAATTTCTCTGGAGGTAGGATAGGCGCTGCATTTGCCTTGCCCGTAGTCGCATATTTAATGGATCTGGTCGGTTGGCGGATGACCTTTGTCATATTGGGTGGGATTGGGATTCTTTGGGGTTTAGTCTGGTTTTTATGGTTTAGGGATAATCCCGAAGACCATCATTCCATGAGTGCTGCAGAAATAAAATATATTAAAGAGCATACCAACAGAAGCGAAACCAAATCAGAAAAAGAAAAAATAGATTTTGGGAAATTATTTAGGTCTGGGCAGATGTGGTTACTCATGGGGCAGTACTTGGCCAGTAATTTTACTTTCTTCTTCTGCCTTACTTGGTTATTTCCACATTTACGGGTAAAATATAACTTAGATGCCCTAGAAGCAGGTTTTTTTGCTTCTGCGCCTTTAATTTTCGGGGCATTAGGTAACTGGTTTTCTGGATTTTTGGTCGACTTTATCTTTAAGAAAAAGAAGTGGGGGCTTTCACGGAAAATACCAGCAATAATCGGTTTTTTATTGGCCTCAGTTGGCATAGTGGCAAGTGTTTATATGGAAGAAGTAACTCCAGCAATAATATTTATATCTATTGCTGTTTTTGGGGCAGATATGACGTTGAGTCCATCATGGTCAGCTTGTGTTGATGTAGGAAAAGAGTTTTCAGGAGCGGTAAGTGGAACCATGAATATGGCCGGTAATATTGGGTCTTTTTTAACGGCCTTGGCTTTTCCATACATGTTGGATATGACCGGTTCTGAAGAACCATTTTTCTTCCTAGCTGCCAGTTTGAATATGATAGCTATTTTTTTGTGGCTAATGATAGAACCAAAGAGACCACTGGCAATAACAAGATAAAATTGATATGATAACCAAAGAAGATTTCAGGTACGTCTGTGAAAAATCAATTGAAATGATCGAAACAGCTGGTATTTACCTTACGGAAGCGGATAAAAAGAATATAACAGCAGCTGATTTTGGTCTTAGCAGGATCAAAGAAGAAGGGGTTCAGATTTTGACACTTTTTGATACAGATCGTATGGCTGCTAAGATTTTGGTGCTGCTCCCTTTTCAAACTGAACCTGAACATTGGCATCCACCAGTAGGCGATGACCCCGGAAAGGAAGAGATTATACGAGGAATTTGGGGAGATCTTACTTTTTATATTCCTGGACAAGATACATTGAAAGAAGGTTTTATTGTTAAGGGCAAAGAAGCCTGCTACACCATGCGAAACGAGGTTGTTATAAAACCTGGAGACCAATTGGTTTTACCACCGGGAACCAAACATTGGTTTCAGGCCGGTGAAAGAGGGGCTGTCATGTATTCTTTTTCTACCAAAGTAACAGATTTGATGGACCAATTTACTGATCCAAATATTGTTAGGGAAACTGTGATTGAAAGTTGAACAGCAATTAACTAAAATTCTTAACGATTAATCCAATAATTTAAATGAAAACATAACATGAAACAAAGCATTATTACAGCATTTTTGGGTAGGACACAAGATCGTTTTTCAGAATACCAAGAACCTACAAGTTTAGAAGAGCGTTTGGACCTGGTAGTCAAAATTCCTGGAGTTGACGGTGTTGAAATTGTGTATCCTTATGAAACGGAGGAGGCAGGAGTGACAAAAAAGATGTTCAATGATAGAGGTTTAAACTTTGCTGCTATAAATGCCAATATTAAAAAAGAAACGCAATGGGTACCAGGTGCACTTTCTAGAAGCAATCCTGATATACGACAAGGCGCTATTGAGATAATCAAAAAAGCCAAAGATTATGCGAAAGCTGTGGGGGCTCCTTTGGTAACTTGTTGTCCCTTGTCAGACGGCTATGACAATTTATTCCAAGTAGATTATCCAAAAGCTTGGCGGAATATGGTAGAAGCCGTTGCCGAAGCAGCTGATTATTTGCCTGAAGTACCTTTGTTCATCGAATACAAAATCAATGAAACACGTGTACATGCACAACTCGATAATTGCGCCAAAACAGTGTTGTTCTTAAAGGATGTAGGGAATAAAGCTACAGGAGTAACCATAGATTTTGGTCATGCAATCTTAGCAAAAGAAAATCCTGCCCAGGTTATTGCACTTTGTGAGGAAACTGGAACTGATTATTATCTCCATACGAACGATAACGATTTCAATTTTGATTGGGATTTGATTTCAGGCTCTAGAAATTTTTTGCATACAGTTGAATTTCTATTCTATGCAAAGGAGTATGATTATGATAAATACTTTACAGCTGATGCGTCACCCAGGATTTTCGATATGATAGGTTTCTTTACTGAACATGCCCAAATGAATCTAGCATTATGGAATCTAGTTGACAAATTGGATAGAAAAAAATATCGCCAACTTATGGAAGAAGAAAAGCACATGGACTTAATGAAGTTGGTGCGAAAAGAGATATATAGACTTTGAGTGTTCAAATACAAGTTCTTTGGCGAAGCAAAAAAGCGTGAATTTTGGAGAAACATCTTTATAAAGATTTTAATAAAGTATTTAACTCAAGGTGAAGATTTTCTAAAGCCTATCTATTTCGTTCACTTCTAATTTTTCGATAAAGTAAAATCTAAGTTTTTAGAGACCAACTTTAGCTATCATATAACATCAGGAAAAATAAAACCAAATAGTGACTCTAAGTGAATTAATTGGGCTGTTCATTCATTGGTGTTCAAAATATTATCAAAAATCGATTTCATAAAATTATAATAGAAATAATAACGATATTCATTGTATTAAAACCAGATGGGTATCGCCATGGAGAGAACCAATATTTCGGCTTTTTTTGGGTCAATGATATTAATAGTGCTGCTTTCCTCTTGTGATGGTACACAGACTTCTACGAAGGATAAAAAGCTAATACCCAACTTCATCATCATTTATACCGATGATCAACAATACAATGGTGCAGGTTTCAACGGAAACTCAATCATTAAAACCCCTAATCTTGATAAGCTGGCCTCGCAATCGAAAGTATTTACCAATGCTCATGTTGTTTTTTCCCTCTGTAGCCCAAGTAGGGCCGCATTACTCACAGGTCGTTATGGAATAGCCAATGGAGTGTTAGGTCTAGGAAGTAAGTTGAATAAAGGAGAGTATTCATTGGCCTATTATCTAAAGCAAAAAGGTTATAGAACAGCTCATTTTGGTAAATGGCATTTAGGACAATCTCCCGATGAATTAGGTTTTGAGACTTACAACTACTTCAAAGGAAATGGCACTTACTATGGGAGAAAGTTCATTACTGCCAACGATACAATCTTTCCTGAGATACACTGCGATGAATATGCTACTGAAAAAGCCATTGAATTTTTAGAAGAGATGTTTCAAAATGCCGAACAGCCTTTTTTCCTTTTCCACTGCACACAGACACCACATATGAATGGTAAACTGGTCTGGGATGCAAAACCTGCCACAAAAGCACTTTACAATACTGAAAATATGCCAGTGCCAGTAAATCATTTGGACGATTTGCAAGGTAAACCCACTTATCTACGAAAAGTAAGAAACCGTACCCAGGCCAAAAAATATGGCTATCCAGATAGCTTAGCCATCCAGTCGCATACCCGAGATTATTATGCAGTTATCTCTGAAATGGACGGGTTCTTAGGAAAATTATTCGATAAAATAAATGCACTTGGGCTAAATGAGGATACATTCGTTGTTTTCATGAGTGATAATGGATGGATGCTAGGTGACCATGGATTTACCAGCAAAGTATTGCCTTATCGTACCAGTACCCATGTTCCATTATGGATAAAAGGCCCTAATATATCATCAGGGCATAACAATTCAATAGTGACCAACTTAGATATATTCCCTACCATCTTATCCTTAGCAAATCAACAAATCCCGGAAAATATACATGGATTAAACCTTTTACCGCTGATACAAGGAAAAAAAGATTGGCCCAGGAAATACTTAGTTTACGAGGGGCTAGGTACTTATGGAGGTGGAAAACACAATATTTCTATTATTAGTCCATCAATGCGGTTTATCGAGACTTATACAGATAATACATTGGAAACTGTAACTTTTCAAGAGTTATACAATATGCAACGTGATTCACTAGAGTTGGAAAATTTAGTTGATAGTGCAAATTACAAGGATATAGTTTTAGAAATGCAAGATAAAATTTCAAACTTTAAATCGACTATCATAAAAGAATACAGTAAATGAAGATAAAAATATGTACTTTCGGTATTACTGTTGCTCTGCTTTATTCAAGTTGTAGCCTACAAAACAAAGAAGAAGGGATAAAACAAAATAGCATAAAAGAAAAGGCACAGTTGAGTGGAATCTATCCACACCTTGGATATTACAATAATGAAGGTGAATGTGGCACTGGTGCAGTAGTTCCATTTGCAGATAGACTTTGGGTAATTACATATGGGCCACATCTTCCAGAGGGTTCATCTGATAAACTTTATGAGATAACGCCCAATCTCGAACAGATAGTCCGAGAAGAAAGCATTGGCGGAACTCCTGCAAACCGCATGATCCATAAAGAAAGCGAACAACTTTTCATCGGACCTTATGCCATAGACAATAAAAGGAATATCAGAACTATTCCCTATACCCAAATGCCTGGTCGCCATACAGGTAATGCACGCCATCTGAATAGTCCAAAAGATAAAATATATTTTGGCACAATGGAAGAAGGCTTTTATGAAGTAGATGTAAAGACCTTGGAAGTCAATCAACTATACGAGGATGCAAACGCAAAAAGAGGGACAAAAGACTATAGTAAGTTATTGCCTGGTGCACATGGCAAAGGGCTTTACGCTGGGCAAGGAGTAATGGTTTATTCCAACAATGGAGAGCCCTCTCCAGAAGCACTCAAACAATTTGATATAGAATCGGGTGTTTTGGCTGAATGGGATGGTACTAACTGGAAGGTAGTGCGACGTAACCAGTTTGTAGAAGTAACAGGACCAGGTGGCATATATGGAAATCAAGATTCAGATAAGGATGCTATTTGGGCTACGGGTTGGGATCATAAATCGATTTTACTCGGAGTAAGACATAAAGTTAAGGGTTGGCAGTTTTTTCGTTTGCCTAAAGCAAGCCATAGCTATGATGGTGCCCATGGTTGGAATACCGAATGGCCGCGAATCAGGGATATTGGTACCAAGGAACAGCCCGATTATCTTATGACCATGCATGGTATGTTCTGGAAATTCCCTCATTCTTTTAGTATAGGAAATACCAGTGGATTGAGACCGCGCTCTGCTTATCTTAAAGTAATTGGTGATTTTACCCGCAGGAATGATGGTCTAGTGTTTGGGTGCGATGATTCTGCCCAAAAAGAATTCTTGAATAAAAGGAAATTGAAAGGAGGGATTGAAGGACCAGGTCAAAGTAATTCTAATCTATGGTTCACAGATATAGCTACACCTGATAAATTGGGCCCAAATACAGCAGAAGGAGCGGTATGGCTCGAAGAGAATCTTCAACCAGGAGCTATCTCCGAACCATTCCTTTTTGCTGGGTGGTCTTACCGTTCATGTTGGATACATAATCATGGTAATCGAGATACTGACATTACACTTGAAACTGATACAAAAGGGGATGGTAATTGGCAAGTACTCCGAGTAGAGGATATTCCTTCTCATGGCACAAAAAAGATTATATTCAAAGAGGATGAAATTGGTGAGTGGATCAGGTTAAAAACCAGTACAGCAACTACATTAACGGCTCATTTTAGTTACACAGCAGAAGATGGAAGGGGTATTGCACCAAATACAATTTTCAATGGTTTGGCATCAGTGGAATCATCTAACGTTATGGGAGGACTTTTGTATGGGCTTGGTAAGGATAGGAGGGCTTTGGGAATGGCAACAACCAAATTTAACGATACTTCTGAAGTAGATGACCACCTTTACTATGAACTGAATGAAAAGCTGGAACTAACCCCAAAGGAAGATCCTGAAATGCTCAGATTTATAGAAGATAAGTTTGCCATTCCTCAAAATGTAGTTTCAGTAGAAGAGAGTTCAATCTTGGTCATTGATGACCAAGGAAGGCGCTGGAGGTTTCCAAAGGGTGATGTAGCGTTTACTAATCTGACAAATGCTGCCACTTTACGGCTTTGTCGTGAAGTAGCTACCGAAAGAGATTTGATGAACTTACACGGTACATTTTATGAACTTCCTGCTGAAAATGCAGATGGTTTTGCCAAAGTGCGTCCGATTGCTTCGCATAATTACAGGATACACGATTATGCCAGCTACAGAGGTCTTTTAGTCATGACTGGTATTCAACCTGATAAAGCGAAGGGAAATGAACATGTAATTGTATCAGAAGATGGTAACGCAGCAGTATGGGCTGGGGCTATCGATGATCTTTGGAAATTGGGGAGACCGACAGGAAAAGGAGGACCATGGAAAGAAACAGAAGTAAAAGCAAATGTTTCGTCTGATCCCTATCTAATTGGTTTCTATAATGACCGTAGTCTTGAACTTTCACACACGAGTGATGAGCCCGTTAGCTTTACCATAGAAGTAGAACCTATTGGTCATGGCCCATGGATGGAATATGATAGAGTAACAGTTTCGCCAAAAGAAACATACAAGCACAGGTTTCCTGAAGCTTTTCAGGCCAGATGGATCAGGTTTAGAGTAGATAAAAATACAAAAGCTACTGCTTACTTAAATTACAAGTAACAATTTTTTAGAATTATAAACCTTAATTCATTCCCATTCCTTCACCTATTATTTTTCTATAATACAAAACTCCTAAAAAGGAACAATTAAAGTGGGTATCGGAAGTTAAACTCATACTTGCATCATACTACTATTGTTTTCCAATCTTTCACTAACTACGAATATCATTTTCTAATACCAGAATAATATTTTTTAACGCTAAAACACAGATTAAAAAAAGCTCAATACAACTAGAAAGGAAAACAATTTAATACATCGATTAGCACTGATTGTAAGTATTTTTTTGACTTTGGGAATAGAAATTAGAAACCAGCTTAATGAAATTTTTTAAACTAAGAAAATCTTCAAAAAAGATTTTTTCGTCAGGTTTATTTTTTTACCTATTAGCATTACAGTTTTCATACGCAACAAATAGTAATGGTATTACTGAGCCAACTTGTACGCTACCAAATCACGTGGAAAATAATACAGTTGGCGCATTTATTAAAGTTGATGCGAAAGAAACATCTTCAGGGGTAGAAGTATCTGGTGAATTAAAGAAATGGCATAAGGTTACTTTGATCTTGGAAGGTCCAGAAGCTGCTGAGGAAGGAAATATAAATCCATTTCTAGATTACAAATTAGATGTTTTATTCACGAATGGAGAAAAAGAATATTTAGTACCTGGCTATTTTGCTGCAGATGGAAATGCAGCAGAGACTGGTGCAAGTAGTGGAAATAAATGGCTAGTTCATTTTACACCAGATGAAATTGGTATTTGGCAATACCAAATCTTTTTTAAGCAAGGAGAAAATATCGCAGTATCAGAAGAAGAAATTCCAGGCACTTCAGTAGTTTCATTAGATGGGCTTACAGGCTCATTTAACATAGGAAAATCTGATAAAGTGGGCATTGATAATAGAGCAAAAGGCAGGCTGAAATATGTAGGAGGGCATTACTTGCAATATGCAGAAACCGGAGAATATTTTATAAAGGGTGGGGCAGATTCTCCAGAAAATTTTCTAGCCTATGAAGATTTTGATAACACCCCAAATGGCGGTGGTTTTTTAAAGAGTTGGGCAGTCCATGAAAAAGATTGGCGACTAGGAGATCCAACTTGGCAAAACGATAAAGGAAAAGGAATGATTGGTGCGCTAAATTATTTGGCGGAAAGGGAAATGAATGCCTTTTCTTTTATCACGATGAATGTAAATGGAGATGATAAAAATGTATTTCCATATCTTAAATATAATGGCAACCCTTCTCCACAAGAAGATAGAATGCGCTTCGATTGCTCTAAATTGGCTCAGTGGGAAATAGTTTTTGAACATGCCGAGAGTTTAGGCTTATTCATGCATTTTAAAACACAAGAAATTGAAAATAACAACCTACTCGATGGAGGTAATCTTGGAATAGAAAGAAAAGTATACTTTAGAGAACTCATTGCTAGATTTGGACATCATTTAGCATTTAATTGGAACCTAGGGGAAGAAAATACCCAAACAGATGCCCAAGTAATAGATATGGCAGCTTATGTGAAAGCAATAGATCCTTACGATCACCATATCGTGATTCATAGTACGCGTACCACTCAAAATTATATAAATCGATATACAGGCCTTTTGGGAGATAATTCTGAATTAACAGGAGCGTCTATGCAGATCAATTATGATGAGGTACATAAGACTACAAAAATCTGGAGAAATAATTCCATTCAAAGTGGAAAGAAATGGGTGATTACCAATGACGAACAAGCTTCAGGTGTTCCACCAGATAACCATGTTCCAGTACAAGAAAGGGATTTAGATTATCCCCAATCAGACATTAGAAAATATACTTTGTGGGGAAATTTAATGGCTGGCGGTAGTGGCGTAGAATACTACTTTGGTTACCAATGGACCGATTGTTCAGATCTTACCTGTCAGGATTTTAGTTTTTATGATAACCTATGGGATGAAACCCGCTATGCACTTACCTTCTTCAGGGATAATTTACCCTTTTGGGAGATGGAAAATTATAATGAGTTAATAGGAAATAACAATGATGATAATAGCAAATACTGCTTGGCAAAACCAAACGAAGTATATGTAATATACTTTTCTGATGCTTCAAATACAGGAACTATTGATTTATCTAATGTTACTGAAACTTCAAATCTGAGATGGTTTAATCCGAGAAATGGCCTTTTTGAAGGAAACAGTAAAGAGTTAACCCCCTCTGGGACAACATCTATTGGTTTACCTCCGAATGATGTTGATGAAGATTGGGTAGCTTTAATTGAAGCAGAAACGGTAAAGCCAGTAGTTGAAATAATGTGGAACAATACTATACAAGACATCACTATTTTTGAGAAAAGCCAGCTTCCATTATCTGTATCGATTATTGACACGGATGAACAAGTAGAAGATGTGAAATTTTATGCAAATGAAACTGTTATTGGAAAATCAACCACATCACCCTACCAGATTGAATGGTCAAATATGTTGGCTGGTAATTATGAATTAACGGCAAAGGCTTTTAATAAAATGGGTGATTTATTGGCATCAACTCAGGCAATTAATGTAACTGTTGAAATTGATTATGAACCTGTTGCCAATGCAGGTGAAGATATTACAGTTACATTACCTATAGAAATTGTAATCATTAGTGGTACAGGAACTGATCCAGATGGCGGGGAAGTGAGCTTTTCATGGAACGGTTTAAGTAATAACAATACGCTTATATTAAGTAATACGAGTAGTCAAGAATTAGTAGTAAGTGAATTAGTAGCTGGAGAATATGTATTTAAATTAACAGTAACCGATAATGAAGGGAATATTGCTAGTGATGAGATGAATTTATTAATAAAGCCAGCTCCCGTTATCGAAAATCAATTACCTGAAATCAGTTTATTATCTCCGCTTGCCAATACGGTAATTCAAGAAGGGGAGAGTGTTACATTTAGTGCTGAGGCTTTTGATAGTGATGGGAATATAAGTAAAGTGCAGTTTTTTGCAAATGAAACCCTCATCAATGAAGATAGTTCTTCTCCCTATGCTTTTGATTGGGAAAATGCATTACCAGGCAATTATTCTATTTATGCGAAGGTAATTGATAATGAGGATGCTGAGGTAAAAACAGAAGCAATACAAATAACTATTGAGAAAGCGCCAGTAGTAGAGAATCAATTGCCTGAAATTAGTTTATTGCTACCACTTGCCGACACGGTGTTTAAAGAAGGAGAGAGTATATTCTTTAGTGCTGCAGCTTTTGATAATGATGGAAGCATAAGCAAAGTACAATTCTTTGTAAACGATTCATTGATTAACATAGATAGTTTGTCACCATATGCTTATAATTGGGAGAATGTTTCACCTGGTAACTACTCGGTTTACGCAAAAGCTGTAGATAATGAGGAAGCTGAGACAAAAACTGAAGCGATACAAATAACAGTTGAAAAAGCTCCAGAAATCGAAAATCAATTGCCAGAAATCAGTTTATTGTCACCACAATCTAGTGCAGTTGTACAAGAAGGAGAGGATATTACTTTTAGTGCATCGGCTTTTGATAATGATGGAAGTATTGAATATATTCAATTCTTTGCGAATGACTTACTCATTAAAATAGATAGTGTATCTCCCTATATTTTTAATTGGGAGAATGCATTACCAGGAATATATACTGTTTATGCAAAAGCGATTGATAATGAAAAGGCTACATCGATAACTGAAGCGATACAAATAACAGTTGAAAAAACTCCTGAAGCCATTTCAACTAATTTTATATTGGTTGATGCTGCAAAAGATCAAGACATTTTTGACATAGTTGAAAACCAAAAAATTGAATTAGCTACACTTCCTTCCACTTCCCTAAACATTCGTTATAATAATACTACTGCCAATGTAAAAAGTGTGATGTTTTTGATGAATAATAAATGGACAAGAACGGAAGGAGTAGTGCCATACGCAGCATATGGTGATAAAAATGGGAACTACTATGAATGGATTCCTTCTTTTGGAACCTACAAATTAGTTGCACAGGGATACAGTGAAGGTGGAGGAAATGGAGATTTACTATTCACCGATAGTGTAAAATTTGAGATGGTATATGTGAAAACAAATCGCTTAAGAACTGAAAGTTCATTAGATAGCAATACTTTGGAACCAGAGATAGATTTTTATCCCAATCCAACGAAGGAATTTATGAACTTAGATATAACCTATCCTAATGAAGTTCCTATTAAGATAGATATTTACAGTTTTGATGGCAGATTAGTGAAGACTGAGTTATTAGATTATGAACCCAATGAAATTTTGCAACTTGATTTACAAAATGTGAAGCAGGGTCATTACTTATTGCGCGCGAGTTTCAATGGATATTCATCAGTAAAGAAATTTATAAAAGAGTAAGAAAATCATATGTAGCTCATCAAATGAATTCCTAAATTTCAGCTGCTTAAGCCATAGAAAATTAGGAATATGAAAAATTCAAGACGTAATTTCATCAAGACTGCGGGTATCTCTAGTACTAGCCCCCTTTTAATTCCTTTTGCAGCATGCACTAGTAACAATAAAGAAGCAAAGTATCAAACTGATTATACAACGCTTGATGCAGCAATACAAAAGCCTGTTTTTAAGAATGCATTGTTTTCTTCTTCTGTAATAATTGAGTCAGTAGAATTATTGCTTCATAAAAATAATTGTATGTATAGGGTGCGCTCAAAAGATGGTGCTGTAGGAATTTCAGCAGGGCACCCTTTTATTGCAAAGGCAAGTTATCCTATGGTGCCGCTTGAGTTAAAAAGACACTTTATAGGCAAAGATGCGCGCGACTTAGACCAGTTGATTTTCAATGCAGTTGAGTACAATGTAAAGCGGCAAGGAATTCCTTTAAATGTGCATGTAGCTGGTATCGAGTTTGCAATTCTTGATATGATGGGAAATATTGCCAATTTACCTGCGGGACAACTTATAGGTGATTTACTTCAGACGGAAGTATCTGTTTACTTAGGGCACCATCTTAGTAATTTTCGCAAATTAGAGCCCGAAGAATCTTTGGCTCTGATGGAAAAAGATGTACAAGAAACAAAGGCAAGAGCAGTAAAATTACGTGCGGGTAGGGGCGATAACCTAGCTTCAGATATTGATAATGCACCAGGGCGTACTGAGAAATTAATAAAAATGGCTCGAGAATTATTTGGTGATAATATGGTATTGATGATAGATGGGAACGGATCATATTCAGTTAAAGAAGCCATTCGAATTGGTAGAATTTTAGAAGAATATAATTATGAATTTTACGAAGAGCCCATTCCATGGGATTGGTATGAAGAACAAAAGCAAGTAGAACAAGCATTAACAATTAAAATGGCAGGTGGGGAAGAAGAATTTGGAATCCATGCTTTTAGGTATTTGGCAGGGAATGAAGTTTTTCAAATTTTACAACCTGATATTTTCTATTTCGGGGGAATGATCAGGACTATGAAAGTAGCTAGAATGGCAGAAGCAGTAGGTCTACAAGTAACGCCGCATATCTCAGCAGGTGGATTTGGCTTTTTATATATGTTACAAATGGTTTCAGTTTGTCCTGCTGCTTATAAGTATCATGAGTTTAAAATGTTTGATACTTGGGATGCGAATGGAGAAATTATTCCAATTGAACCTAAGGTAGGAAAATTTGAAAGTAAGGATGGTATTTTACAAGTGCCTAAGGGTGTTGGGCTTGGTGTAAATATAGATGAAGATTACCTCAAAAAACATAAGGTTTTTGATATTTAGTTTATACTTGAATTCGTATTTTCAAGATGATGTTCCGACAATAAAAAAGAAATAGCTGATTTTGTAATTTGGGATGATTCATTTTTTGGTGAAGCCAGTAAGACATCAGTAGAGAAATTAGCTCCTAAATCTAAATAGGATAGTTCTGGATATACATGACTCTTTTTTAAACTAGAAGGCACAATAGATACCCCTAATCCATTTTTTACTAGTTGAATGATTGAATTGATATTATTTGATTCATGCACCACATTTGGTGTAAAACCATATTGAGCACAGATTTCAATTAAGGAATTGTAATATACCGGTGCATAATCTTTATTAAAAAAAACAAAAACCTCATTTTTCAAAATACCCAAATCATCAACTGTTTCAATGCTTATTTTTTTATTGTTATACACCAAGGCATAAGTATCTTTAAACCATAACTTTGAATCAATTTTTGTAGATATGAGAGGTGCTCTAACTACCGCAAGGTCTAATTTATTTTGCTCTAACGCCATGATTTGTTTTGTGGTAGAAACCTCATACAGTTTTATATTTAGATAAGGATATTGTTGCATTAAAAACTGAACAAGCTTGGTAATTGTATCTGAGAAAGTAGAACTAATATATCCTATCCTGTATTCACCACTTATATTTTCAGAAATTTTCCGAGTTTTTATAACTATTGATTCTAGCTGCTTTAATTGAGCAGAAATTTCTTTTTTGAAAAATTTACCTGCTTCAGTTAATTGCACTTTTTTATTACTTCTATCAAATAGTTCAGCGCCAATTTCATTTTCTAATTCCTTTATCTGCCTACTAAGAGGTGGTTGAGAAATAAAGAGTTTTTCGGCTGCTTTAGTAAAATTGAGCTCATCTGCTACTGCCAAAAAATATTTTAAATGTCTTAACTCCATTATTATACCTTCAAAGTATTATTAATTGATAAAATAAGTCTTTTTAAGTAATAAATGGAAATGATACATTTGGAATAATGAATAATCGGAAAACAAAAATTAAAGTAAAATGGGTAAATCGACTGTACAAGAAATCAAAGAGCGTTTTGATAATGATGTAGAAAGATTTTCAAATTTAGAGACTGGTCAAGTTGCTACAATTGATGCAAAAATTTCACTTGAACTTTTAACAGAAGGTGCCAAAAGGATTAATCCGAATGCAAAGAACCTACTAGATGTAGGTTGTGGGGCAGGAAATTACACCTTAAAAATGTTATCGAAGATTACTGACTTAAACTGTACTTTGGTTGATTTAAGCATGCCCATGCTAGACAGGTCATTTCAAAGAGTTTCTTTGCAGACCCAAGGAGAAGTAACAATATTACAAGGAGATATTAGGGCTATAAAGCTCGAAGAGAATGCTTATGACATAATATTGGCTGGTGCCGTATTACATCATTTAAGAGACGATAATGATTGGGAAACAACATTCAAGAAACTTTTTAGGTTATTAAAGACTGGTGGGTGTTTAATGATTTCCGATTTAATTACACAAGAAACTGATGCCATAAACGATTATGTATGGGAACGTTATGGAGATTATCTTGAAGGTATTAACGGAAAGGATTACAAGAAAAAAGTTTTTGAATATATAGAGAAAGAAGACTCACCTAGATCCATGACTTACCAATTAGCATTAATGGAAAAGATAGGATTCAGTAAGACCGAAATCTTACATAAGAATATGTGCTTTGGGGCTTTTTGTGGTATTAAATAATAGTTTTATTAGCTACCTATTCGTCCCACCACTCAAAGTGGTAGGACGAGTAGTTATTGGTCAAGCCAAACCTTATTTAATCTGTTATCATATACCATAGAAGACACAGTAATAAATAATAATAGTTCGGGAATAAAATATGCTATTTCTGGTATGGCAAATTGCTTGCTTAATTTTACTAATCTGATTAAAATTAAAAATGTAAAATAGGTTAACTTCAAAATATCTGTTACGGCTTTTGGATTCTTTCTTGAAAAATGGATTAAGTAAATAATTAATATTCCCAAAAAAGAGATTGTAAGAAACTCAGAGCCATAAGGATAATGCATTATCTTACATAGCATACCTAAGATTGCCATGGATAGAAATGGATAGTTAAATCTAAATAGTTTTGTTCTTGAATATGTCCCGTTTTTATTAAAGAAGTTTAATATAAAGGCACTGATAAAAAGATTGACAGCAAAATTTCCTGAAAGAGGTAGTTCTATCCCAAGTAGTAAAAAAATATCGGTCACTGCAATTATTGCAAATACGAATAGAAAATATCTATTCTTGAGATCTGAGAAAATCACTAAAACTGCATGCATAAATATCTCTTATAAAAAACAAATATACGATACTAAGTCTAGCTATTTCACAGACTTATTCAATTACTTCATCAAGGAGTTTGCTCGCTGAAAACCAACTAACATATTAGATTTTTTGTAGGGTATCTAGTAAAAAACAGTAGAGAAACCAGCATTCAAATTATTATAAAGCTTAAGTAAATTTTCCTGCATAATATCATCGCTTTCCTGCAAATTGATTGTAACCTTTCACTTTTTATTCCAATTTGTAGTTGGTTCTAAAGCTAAAATAATGATTCGAAATTATATTAAAATTACTTGGCGAATTCTGAAAAGAAATAAAGTGTATGCGGTAATTAATATTGCAGGACTTTCCCTAAGTATGATTTGCGCTATATTGATTATGCTTTGGATTACTGATGAGCAGAGTTATGAAACTTTCTTTCCGAATTCGGAGGAAATTTATAGGCTAATAGATGTGGAGCAACACGACAACGGAGAAGTAGTTAAAGGTGCAGCAGTTCCAGCTCCTTTACCTGAGGTAATAACTGAAAAGTTTCCTGAAATCCTAAATTTTACCCGTGTTTACCCGAGGCTTAATGAAAATTTAATTAGTTCTCCATCTACAATACTTTATGAAAATGTTACTTATGTAGATTCTACATTTTTTAAAATCTTTCCATTAGAATTCCTTGAAGGAAACCCTGATAATGCCATTTCAGGATTGAATAATATAGTTATTACAGAACGAATGGCTAGTAAATTTTTTGGTGCTGACTGGTCGACTAAAAGCGTATTAGGAAGAGAAGTTACGATAGATAATAATGAAGGTTTTCAAGTAACAGCTGTCATTAAAAATCTTCCTAAAAACACACATTTCAATTTTGATATATTATTGCCTTTTGCGAGGGCATATACCTACAATTGGGATTTAAGCTGGAACAATTATGTTTATTTTTCTTACTTTAAATTAGAAAAAGGGGTGAACATAACTGAATTATCAGCTAAAATAGATGAATATGTAGCAACTAATGATGAACTTCTAGATACTTTCTACTTACAAGCATTAGAGGATATTCATCTTTATTCTGATTTGGCGATTGACTTATACGGAAGTAGTGAACCAAAGTATCAATATATTAATATATTTTATGTAGTAGCACTGTTTATAATTTTTATTGCATGTATCAATTTCATGAATCTTTCAACTGCCCGCTCTAAAAAGCGAGCAAAAGAAATTGGCATTAGAAAGACAATTGGTGCTGGAAGGAGTAACATTATTATGCAATTGTTAGGCGAGTCTATGTTCTTTGCCTTCATTTCCTTTTTTATTGCTTTACTCACTACTATTCTAATACTTCCCTACTTTAATGTATTAGTAGGAAAAGAACTGGTTTTAGGCATAGAACAATGGGAATTATTACTCACTTTTCTTATTGGCACCGCAATAATTGGTTTATTGGCAGGGAGCTATCCTGCATTTTATTTATCTTCATTTCAGCCTATTAAAGTGGTAAAAGGTACATTTTCCTCAATAAAGGGTGGAGTCTATTTTCGAAGAATATTGGTGTCTTTACAGTTTCTAGTGGCTATCATTATGGTTTCTGGAACGATGGTCATTTATCAGCAGTTTCGGTTTTTTATGGAAAAAGATTTAGGCTACAATAAAGATTTATTAATTTATTTACCTAAAAGGGGAGAAATTTGGAATCATTATCCAGCTTTTAAAAATGAACTGTTGCAAAGCTCTCTAATACAAAATGTGAGTGTTTCTTCTGATTTGCCTACTTATACAGTTCACTCTTTTGACGGGTTTGAATGGTCAGGTAAAAACCCAGAAGATACTCCTATTTTTCATGCTTTTTCCGTAGGCTATGATTATTTTGAAACCCTTGGGTTAGAGATTATTGAAGGTAGAGCATTTTCACCAAATTTCCCTACCGATTCTGTAAATTTCATTCTAAATGAAACAGCCCTAAAAATGACAGGGCTTGAGTCTCCGATAGGAGAGAAGTTTAGCTTATGGGATCGACATGGAACAATAGTGGGCATTGTAAAAGACTATAATTTTAAATCATTACACCAGAAAGTCGAACCCTTAGTTCTTAAATTTAATCCTTATTGGGATGCTTATTATTTTGTGAAAATCTCTCCAAATAACATAGAACAGGCAATACACGAAGTGGCAGATGCTTGGGAAAAATATAATCCTAATTATCCTTTTGAATATCATTTCCTTGATGAAGAATATGAAAATTTATATGTCTCAGAAAAAAGGATGGCTAAGATTTTTAATTATTTCACTTTTTTTATACTCTTTATCACTTGCTTAGGCTTGTTTGGATTAATCACTTATTTGGCAGAACAGAAAAAGAAAGAAATAGGGATAAGAAAAATATTAGGGGCCTCAATATCAAACATATTAATGTTACTTTCAAAAGAATTTGTTTCATTGATTTTGCTCTCTTTTGTAATAGGCATACCTATAGCTAATTATTTCTTAACTGAATGGCTTTCAAGTTTTGCCTATAAGATAACATTAGCATGGTGGTTATTTGCAATTCCAGGTGGTGTTATTTTATTAGTTGTATTATTTACAGTAAGTGGACAAAGCCTAAAGGCAGCTACATTAAACCCAACAGAATCTTTACGAAGTGAATAAATATGAAGTATTGTTAATTAATTTATAGTGAAAAAAGGTTATTTCACAAACTTATTCAATTGCTTAAACATGGTATTTGCTCGCTGAAAACCAACTAACATTTTAGATTTCTTTTGTTGCATGTCTAATAAAATAACAGTTGGGAAGCCACTTACGCCCATCTCTCTTGCAAAGACATACATGGGCTGTGTTTTACCATTAAAAGTTATCACCTCTTCGCTTTCTGCATTGATTTTTACTGCATAATAACCATTTTCCAAAGCAGTAACTACTTGTTCATCCTTAAAGGTAGTAGCATCCATTCTTTTGCACCAGCCACACCAATTAGTGTAAAAATCTATTAAAATAGGTTTAGGAGATTCATTTAATTTTTGATCCACATCATTAATACTAAGCCAAGTCACTTTATTGTTAGTGATCTTCGTTGAGGTGCTTGCGTGGTATTTTGGTATTGAATCGGAAAAATCAAAGTTTATAATCCGGGGTAAAGCAATAAATAAAGTTGAGGATAGTAATGCTATTTGTAAAAATAATGTCTTTTTCATGCTATAGAATTTTATACTATTTGAATAGCTTGATTGATTTATAATTGTCTATTTTCCAGTTTTTTGATAAAGGCTTCTCTATAACTCCTACCTATCGGGATTTCATATCCTGCTAAATAGATAACGTTCCCTTCAACAGAATCTATCTTTGCTAAATTCACAATAAAAGATTTATGTACCCTTGTAAATTGTGCTGCATTCAGTATATCTTCCCACTGCCTTAAACTTTGTAGAACAATGTGTACTTCATCGCCACAAATAATTTTCACATAATCTCTTAAAGATTCTACCAGTTTTATTTCCTCTATGTCTATCCGGTAATACTTTTTATCAGACTTTATAAACACATAATTACTTTTAGCTTCATTGTTATCACTAGTGGCAAAAGAAAGGTCGTTGACTTCATTTTTAACTGAATTAATGGCTCTTTGCACTGCCTTAGCAAATCTTTCAAAAGCAAAAGGTTTAATTAGATAATCCACGACTTCAAGGTCAAAACCTTCCACTGCAAATTCGGCATATGCTGTTGTAAAAATTACTTTAGGGGTTTTTGTAAGTGATTTTAAAAATTCTATACCCGAAAAACCTGGTAAATTAATATCTAGGAACATTAAGTCTACACTTTCTCTAATCAAAAAATCACTGGCTTCCAATGCGTTTTTACAAACTCCTTTTAGTTCAAGGGTATCAAGCTTACCAATAAAATTCAAAAGCACTTTTTGTGCAGGTAACTCATCTTCTACTATCAAACAAGAATACCGCATATTCAAGAAAGGTTTAGTTCTAATGAGGTATGATAGTAATTTTCTTCTTCATAAAAAGAAAAAGAAGCTTGCTCATGATATATCAATTTAAGTCTTTGTTGTAAATTAATAAGCCCTATCCCACCTGTTGTATCGTTTTGTGCTTGTAGCTTGTCTTTACTAAAAGTGTTTTTTGTAGTAAAGTGTAAACGCTTGTTTTCAGCTTTTATCTTGATAACTACTTCGGGTGTATATTGTACTTGTCCAAAGCTGTATTTAAAAGCATTCTCCACTAAGTTGATAAGTATAGCAGGGGCTATATTTAAGCCAATAAAATTACCTTTTTCTTCATATTGAATACTACCTTGTCCTTCAAGCCTAATTTGTTGTAATTCAACATAGTTTTTTAGAAAGCTCAGTTCTTTTGCCAAGGGTACAAATTCATCGTTACTTTCATACAGCATATACCGCAACATAGAAGAAAGCTTGAGAATAATATCAGGTAAATCGTCTGATTTTTCAAGGGCTGAAGCATAAATACTATTTAAGGTATTAAAAAGGAAGTGTGGACTAATTTGCCCCTTCAACAATTGTAACTCATTTTTTAATCTTTCTTTTTCTTTTTCTATGAAATCGGCTTCTTTTTGTTGATAGTCGCCTAGTAGTTTAAATGCTGTAAAACCAGCAACAAATCCTCCTGTTTGAAATGTAGCCTTTGAAATGCTATCAGTATCTAGCGTGATGATGCAATTGCAACCATAAAATAACTGATGAAAATTTACTTGCATTACTGCCCATCCAAAAATTAATAATGCAATGAGCGCAAAATACATGGTAAATTTTTTCTTTTTGAAAAATTTAGGCAGTAAGTACAAATTATTGATGTACACAATGGCGGCATAGAATAAAGCGAATATCAATAAAGCACGCATATTGGGTTGGTCGTGCTTGTGTTCGCCAATGGCGATAAAATAGGGGATACCCATAAATGCTACCCAAAAATAAATATTAAGGGCTGTGTAACTGCTTAACATTTTTTTGATATCGCCTGTCTCCATGGGTAACTTTATCATATCCTTCAAAGGTATCAGCTTTCATTAGGTTCACAAGTTTTTACTGCAAACAACATTTTATCGTCTATTACCTGCTAAAATCATGATACCTACACATAAATCGTATCATACTTGCACTTTTTCTTTGGGAGTATGCAGTTGGTAGATAATTGTTGTTACTGATCTCATGCTTAGATAAGTTTGGTAAAATGTAAAATATGTTCTTTCAACTTTTACGATATATAACTATCCTGCTTGCTTTTGTTAATTTCAATTGCTTAGCTCAAACGTGCTGTTCTGGAGGCGTGCCACTTTCTGGAAATTTGGGTATGCCATTAAGCGAGGCGAAAAGTTGGCAATTTAACCTGAGTTATGATTTAAATCTATTAAGAACACTTAAAACAGGTCGGGAGACACTTGATGATGACAGTAGAATACGAACAACACATTCAGCTTTATTTCAGGTTGGGTACAGCTTTAATGATAGGTGGGCTGTAGATGTTTTATTGTCTTATGTAAGGCAAGAACGGGACATCAATCAAATTGGTAGACCCGCCAATTTCGTGGCTACCAATGGTTTTGGAGATGCCGTTTTATTGTTAAAATACAAAGTATTACAAGATATTCAAGTTGGGTTAGGCGTGAAAGCACCCACTGGGCCTTCAGACTTAACCAGAGAAGATGGTATTCCATTAGCTGCTGATTTACAGGCTGGTAGCGGTGCATGGGATGTAGTGTTTTGGGGTGGCTTTAATAAGCAAATTACCAGCAGAAAAACCTTAGTATTAAGTAACAATACAATTTACAGATTAACAGGTGAAAATAACTCTTATTTAGGGAGCAGTACTTATGAATTCGGTAATGAAATACAAAGCACTTTCATTTTAGCTGATCAATGGTTTGTAGCAGGATCAATTGTAAGTCCTTCCATTGGTTTAAAATATAGAAGACAAGAAGAAGATTCCTTTAATGGAAATACGATGCCAAGTACGGGTGGACAATGGATATTTTTCAAGCCTGGATTCCAATATTTTGCCTTGCAAAATGTAGCAGTTCAGTTCAATGCAGAAATACCTTTATTAAGTGATATTACTGGTACACAATTAACACCCACAATTAGGATAAATGCGGGATTGTATATCAAGTTGAACAAGCGGAATAACAATCAGAATACCCCAATAGGATTTAATACCACAAATAAAACTTAAAATTTAATCTAAAAAACATCAATCATGTATAAATATATCATCCTCGTTTTTAGTACTTTCTTCTTTTTGAGTTGTAACGATGATCCTGTAAGTCCACAGGGTAACTCAAATAGTGGGAGTAGCAGTTTAACTAGTATTAGTGGAGATTGGTCCATTCCCATAAATGAAGTATTAGATGGTGGACCCGGGAAAGATGGGATTCCTTCTTTAACTGAACCAAATGTGATTACAGTAGCAGAAGCTGAATTTATAAGAGATTTTGAGTTGGTTTTAGGCTATGTGTCAGGCGATGAAGCAAGGGCATATCCGCATAAAATACTTGATTGGCACGAGATCATTAACGATGATTTGAATGGCGAAAAAATAGCTGTCACTTATTGTCCACTTACAGGAACAGGGGTTGGATGGAGTAGGATTGTCAATAATAGAGAAACTACCTTTGGTGTTTCGGGATTGCTATATAAATCTAATTTAATTCCTTTCGATAGATTGACTGATAGTAACTGGTCGCAAATATTATCGGAGAGCGTAAATGGCTCTTTAAATGGAGACAAGGCTTTAGAATATAAATTGGTTGAAACTACATGGGAGACTTGGAAAGAAATGTACCCAGAATCTACGGTAGTATCTACAGAAACAGGATTTGCTAGAAATTATCAGGTATATCCTTATGGTGATTACAGAACGAACAATGACAACTTGATTTTTCCTGTAAATCCATTAGATAGAAGATTGCCCTCAAAAGATAGAGTGTTAGGTGTTATTTACGATAACGATGTAACCAAGGTATATCCTTTAAAAAGGTTTGGTATTGAAAATACGCTAATTATTGAAGAAGTAGAGAATAGAAAAGTGCTGATAGTAGGCAATCTGCAAAAGAATTTTGCAGTAGCTTTTGATATTACAAACCATACATCTCAAGAGTTTACAGTTTTGAATGACCAAGGCAGTAAAATACTGGTAGATAATACTGGTACTGAATACGATATTTTCGGTAGAGCATTGAATAGCGACACCGAAGATTTGTCCCATATCCCATCGTTTATTGGCTTTTATTTTTCATGGGGAGCTTTTTACCCAAGACCTGAGATTTATTCTGGTGAATGAAAAATTTAACGTCAATTAAAGTGAAGATAAAGTCTAAGATGTTCTTAGGCTTTATTTATTGTTATCCCTCTGGATTTAAGTATTAATTTGGCTATTCCATTTGTTAGTAACTGCACTGCCTTCGTTTTCCTGAAATACATTGATTAGATAAAATTATTTCTATCAGATATAATTTGATTGACATTTAAAGATTGACAAGTAATCTTTGATTTATTTTTAGTGAATGAAGTTGTCTAAAATAAAACCTTTCGTCTGCAAATGATAGATTTCGCCCTAATCTTCTCCAATTTCTCCTTAAATAATCGCCATTATTCTCGTCAAAATTGGATTGCCTTGAACAAAATCTCTTCATTTTCGACTTGAAATACTTACTTTAGACAACCTCAATATTAAAATGCCTACCTCCATATTCTAAACAGTATATTTTTATCTATCTGAGAAGCGATAACAGGTGTTATTATCTAATTGTGCATATCTTTAAACAAGTCATTCACTAAGACTGTTTATCCCTAGAGCTAGCATATAAAATGCTATATTTTTTCTCAGAAGATAAATTGCTTTGTATTTATCACTATAAAAACTATTAGAATAGTACAATAATCTTATAACCGGCGCTATCAGTTAATTTTTTTTGATTATTTAGATTTTCTAATTTTTTAAATACATATACCTATCGAAAAATTGGATTCAAAAAGGAAGCTAAATCATAATGATTGAAGTTTTTCTTTCTAAAGCAAATGTATGAATTCATTAATTACCTTATTCTATTGTCAAATAAATACAGAAAGTATTAAAAGAACGTATTCTAAAGGATAGTTCTTAAAAGCAAGGACTTCGCCCTTAATTGAGGGGAAACATTTTTTACAGACAGCTTCATCAATTGCAAATTCTTGAATTTAAACTTTACTGCAATGCCCCAACCGTCTAGAGAGCTTCTCCATGAAATAGTAAGGTCCGCTTCTATTGGTATTTTCGAGTTCAATCCCGAATCGGGTTCCCTTAAAGTTGATGATATATATGCTTCAAGTTTAGGTTATTCTAAAAAGGAAATCAATAGTTTAGACATCTGGCAAGCGCTTGTGCATCCTGATCATATAGAGAGAATTCAATCAGAACGAAAACTATTTTTAGAAGGAGCTGAGACATCTTTTACTTCGGTTTATGCCTTGCGTTGCAAAGATGGAACTTACAAGTGGGTTCGGTCTACAATATTCAAGAGCGATAAAGGTTTGGTGACGGGTTGTCATATAGACCTATCAGACGAACGGGAAGCGCAGCAAAGTATCGTTGAAGCGAAAGAAAAATCGGAAGAAAGTAACAAAAGATATAAAGCTTTATTCGAGAATATGAGTAGCGGCTGCTCTATTTGGCGAAGAGATGGAGACGATTATATAATTATCGGTTACAACAAAAAAGGACTAGAAATGGACGGCCTAATCAAAGAAGATATGATTGGGTTAAAATTATCGGAAATCTATCCAGATCCGGTAAAAAAACTCGATGCTTTTAACTTATTCAACAAGGTACTAAAAACCGGTAAACCCGAGTTTATTCCAAAAACACGCTATCAAGTTAAAGACTATGAAGTAATAAGGGCTAATTATTTTTATAAATTATTAGACAATGAAGTAGTATGTATTTTTGATGATTTATCTGAGCAAGTCAAATCAGAAGAGGAACTAATTAAAGCCAAGGAGTTAGCAGAAGAAAGTATTAATCGTTTAACAATTGCTTCTAAATCTGCTCAACTTGGTATATGGGAGTGGCATATAAAAGATGATATTTTAGATTGGGATGATCGAATGTATGAGCTCTATGGACAAAATAAAGAAAAAGCTAAGAACACTTTTGAATTATGGTCCAATGGCTTGCATCCTGATGATAAAGAAAGAACTATTGAAGAAGTAAAAAATGCTTTAGAAGGGGTAAAAGACTTCGATACTACTTTTCGGGTGCTACAACCAAATGGCAAAGAGTTGTACATTAAAGGGAATGGTTTAATACTAAGAGATGGTGATAATAATGCCAAAAGAATGATAGGTATAAACCGAGATATTACAGATTCAAAAATTAAGGAAATTGAATTAAAAAAAGCCAAAGAAACAGCAGAACGGATAGCACAAGAATTAAAGGAATCGCAAAAAGTGGCAAGTTTGGCTAGTTGGCATCTCGATATAGCCACAGACCAAGTAACCTGGAGCGAAGAATTATATAAAATGTATGGGTTTGATTCAAGTTTGCCTCCGCCATCTTATACTGAACAAATGAAGATATTTACTCCTGAGAGTTGGGATAAATTATCAATAGAATTAACAAAAACGAGAGAAACAGGCAATCCTTACGAGCTTGAATTAAACTTCATCAGAAAAGATAAAAGTAAAGGTTGGATGTGGGTAAGAGGAAATGCTATTTTCAATGAACATAAAGAAATTGTTGGTTTACGAGGGGTAGCTCAAGATATTACCGAACGCAAACAAACGGAAGAAGATATTACTAAACAATCAAGAATGAGGCAGATTCTTATGGAACTGGCTTCTGCATTTATCAACATTCCTTTGGAAGAGGTTCCCAAAGCCATTAATGATGCATTGGCAAATATCGGAAGCTTTTTTAGTGTTGACAGGACTTACATCATTGAGTATGACTGGCAGAAAAAATTTGCCAAAAATACTTACGAGTGGTGTGCCGATGGTATCTCTCCTGAAATAGATAACATGCAGGAATTACCGTTTAGTGTTATAGACCCATGGTTGGAGCTTCATAAAAAAGGTAAAAACTGGGGAATCCCTGATACCTCTGCCATGCCAGATGAAGATGATTTTAAAGAAGTATTACAAGAACAAGGAATTAAGAGTCTAATTACTTTTCCTATGATGATAGGTAAGTATTGCATTGGCTGTGTGGGCTTTGATTCTGTAAGACAACAAAGAGACTACTCGAAAAGTGAAGAAGATTTGCTATTGGTGTTTGCTCAAATGCTAGTTAACGTGAAAGAACGAGAACGCGCAGAGCAAGAACTTGTGAATAGCGAAGCAAACTTGGTAAAAGCCAAAGAAAGAGCAGAGGCAGCAAGTGTGGCAAAATCGGAGTTTTTGGCAAACATGAGCCACGAAATCAGAACTCCACTTAACAGTGTTATTGGCTTTTCTGAGCTACTGATGCAGACTCAACTAGACAGTTCGCAGAAAGACTACATGCAGTCGGTCAATTATTCGGCTAATACCCTACTAGACTTGATCAATGATATATTGGACTTTTCTAAAATTGAAGCAGGCAAGCTAGAACTGGAACCAGAGTTAACCGATTTCTACGAGCTGCTTTTCCAGATAGTAGAGATGGTAAAGTTCAAACTAGAAGAAAAAAATATAGAATTGCTTCTATACATAGCATCTGATGTACCGCAGTATATCTTTACTGATGCGATGAGGATTAGGCAGATATTGGTAAATCTAATGGGCAACGCTGTAAAGTTTACTGAAAGTGGAGAGATTGAGATATCCATTGAAAAGTTGAAAAAATCAAAGAATGGGAAACAAATCACACTTAGGTTTGGAGTAAGAGATACAGGCATTGGTATTTCTGAAGCAAAGCAAAAAAGTATTTTTGAAGCTTTTTCACAAGAAGATGCTTCTATAACACGTAAATATGGCGGTACAGGTCTTGGACTATCTATTTCCAACAAACTTCTTTCGCTGATGGATTCTACCCTACAACTTACAAGTGAGCAAGGCAAGGGCAGCTTTTTTTATTTTGATGTAAATCTTGATTACAAGGCAGAGGTATCCACATTAAGTAATGATTTTGATGACATCCAACGAATTTTACTTATAGATGACAACCCTAGGAACCTAGAGATTGTCGAAAGTATACTTGTTAGCTTTAATATCGAGGTTGAAAAAGCCAGTAACGGAATTGAAGCATTGGGAAAAATCCAATCAAATTGGCAAGATTACGATGCTGTTATACTCGATTACAAAATGCCTTTCATGGATGGCAAAGAAGTAGTAAAACAGATTAAGGAAAAACTAGGGATTAAGATGGAAAATTTGCCCATTTTAATGATGGATGATGTATTGAACGAAGAGGAGTATAAAGCGATTGAAGAACAGAACATGATAGCTGGATTTCTTCATAAACCAATTACTAAAAAAGGTTTACTAGAAGGATTTATGCAGCTAAAAGGAAAACCAGAAGAAAATTTAGTGCCTACACTTTTGATGGAAGAGCAACCTAGGACAGACAATGTAAATAAAAAATCTTTACTGATAGTCGATGATAATCCAATCAATAGAAAGTTGGCGAATAGTATGATTGGCAAGTTACATAGCGACTTCGAAATATTTGAGGCAGAAAATGGAAAAATGGCTTTGGAACTAGTTTCCCAAAATGATTTTAACCTAATATTTATGGATGTACAGATGCCTGATATGAGCGGTTATGAAACTACTAAACAGATTAGGAGCCTTCAAGAAAAAGGTACAAGACCACCCATAATTGCTTTAACAGCAGGAACGGTAAAAGGAGAAAGGGAACGTTGTTTAGCGGCTGGCATGGACGACTACTTGAGTAAACCAGTTACCATGGAAAAGTTAGGGAAAATGCTTAAAAAGTGGGCAAAGATAGATGGAATGGAAAAAGAAGAAGACTCCGAGTGTTTTAACGAATTTACAAATCTTGATTTTAATTATAAGGCACTGGCAACAAAACTTAATAATGACTTAGAAACAGTAGAAGAAGTGCTTAATATGATAAGGGAAGGTGGACTAAGGAAATTCATCATGGAACTAGGGGAGATTCGGAATCATATGAAAAAGAAAGAGCATATAAAGGCACTAGCCCATAAGATAAAAGGTATAGGTTTAAACCTATGTTTTGATAAATTGGCAAATGCAGCAGCAAAATTAGAAAATGTGTATCCTAAATATGGCAGCAAGGAGGCGAAAGGCCTTATAAAAAACATAGAAGACGCACATGAAGTAGTAGAAAAGATTATTTTGGAAAAGGAGTACTTAGAAAGTAAACAAAGTATGTTTTAATGCCTTTAATCTTCTACCTGATCATTCAAAGACAAGTACTAGGAGCTTGAATCAAGCTTATTCCTATAAGTAGTGCTATTTTTGATTTTTTCAATCAAAGAGATAACGGTTAAAATTTCTACGGAACTATGAAAACAAAGGGCTTAGGTCTTCTATTTTGAGCGGTTTTAAAAGGATGCCTTTTACAAATGGGAAACTCTTGGCTTTGATAATTTCGTCGAGGCCAATGTGGTCTGTTAGTAAAAAAAGGTAAACGTCTTCAAGATGTTCTTGAACCTTTTCTATTTCCTCTAATACATTTGGTGTTGTCTGCATATCAAAAACAACTACATGCCCCTTTTCTTCTTTGAGATTTGACGATATAAAGCTTTGTAGATCATCACGGAAAGTTACATCAATGTCAGTTTTAAATTTTGCGATAAGTTTTTTAAAAATGAATCTAGATAACTTATCTGATACCACAAATGTAACTTTTGGAGTAAGGTCAATATCTTTGGTATGGTTGGTATCTATAGTTAATGAGCGATTCATTTTGCGGATGACTTCATCAATTTCGGCAATTGATTTTTCTAATAGATTTAGATAATCAATATTTTTTTCTTGCTTCATTATTTGTACGAGTCCCATTGCATTGGCCACAGGGCTGCGTAAAATATGGGAATGATAGAAAGCGAAATCTATCAACTTTTGGGTTAATGCTTGGATGGCTCTTTCTTTCTTCTTTTGCTCATCTATATCCATCACGATGCCTATTATCCGTTCTGTAATTCCTTGGTCGTTTCTTGAAAATACGATAGCGCGTGTATGAGTCCAGATGTAGGTTCCATCTTTTTTGCGGAGACGAAACTCTACTTCATAGCGATCTGCTTTGTTGTCAATATATAGCTGTTGAGCAAAAGTAGCATAGTCCACATCATCGGGATGTAACAATGATACCCACTTGTTATATGATGGTCCAAACTCATTAGGTTTGTAGCCCAACATTGTAAAGTAGTCATCAGAATAATAAGTCTCATCGGTAAGGTTATTCCAATCCCAGATAGCCTGTTTACTAGATTTTAGTGCTAATGAAAGCCTTTTTTCATTTTCATACTGTTTTTCATTCTTGGTCTTGTGGGTTGTTATGTCTCTAATGAAAAATATGATAAAGGTATCTGATTGGAATTCGTGTTCTACCCAACTTATTTCCACTAGCACTGCCTTTCCGTTCTTTTTGAGGATGTATCTTTCAGATAAATAATGAGAAGTAGCAGGTTTTTGTAAAAAGTAATCTTCGTGTGCTACTTCCCGTAAATTTTCAGGTGTTACTAGGTCGAAATTTAATTGAGTTAATTCTTCGCTGCTGTAACCAAAGTAAGCACAAAAGGAATTATTAGCGAATAGAAATTTTTCTTTATCAGCTACTATGGCAGGCAAAGGGGACTCTAAGAAAGCCTTGAAAAAAAAATCAGGTAGCTGATCAAATTCGAACATATTACCTTTGTAAATTATAGTTCACTAATATTCTCACATATAGTAAATATAAAATATTGCGCCCTATTTTCCATGATTGAATTTGAAAGCATATTTATCATGATAGATTATTGTAGGAGGTTCTATTGAATCAAGAAGAGAAATCTACAAAGTCTATGTAGAATACTACTTATAAAAAATCACTACAATGTTTATAAAGAAACAGACATTTTTTTGTTGCTGGAATGATAGACAGCCTCTTGTGCTTTAAGCACTTTTAGATAATATTCAATATCAGTTTCAAAAGATTTATTGTTGATCAAGGAATCAATAAAATGGGTCTGGGTAAAAAACACACAATCTGCACAGAACCCATGGTCGTAATGTTTGTAAGGTTGCGGGATTTTTGATTTACCTAAGGGTTTAAAAAAAATCTCTCCATTTTCTAGTAGATGTATAGTGCCTTTATCTGTGTCTATTTTCATGTCACCAAAGGTATAGCGGGGATTAGAAAATTCAGTTTCGTGATATCTACTGGCATCCCAAATGCCTTTTAAGTTATTTTCAAACTCAAAAAATACAATACCACTATCTTCACCTTTGATATTTGGGTTCAGCCTGTCCAACATGGCGTATATGCTTTTAATGGGCCCAAATAAAAATTGGAAGGTATCTATGAAATGGACCCCAGTTTCATAAACAAGTAACCTTTCCATTTCCCTGAAATAAGGCTGCCTGTTCATATATGCATCTTCTTGCCAACCATCTCCCATGCGCATCCTGAAATAAAATCCTTTCACCTGATTAGCAAATTCACTTTTGCCCAACATTTTTTTTATCTCTCTATACCAAGGTTGGAATCTGAAATTTTCATGGACCATAAACCGAATACCAGTACTTTCTACAACTTCTTGGATCTTTTTTGCTTCTGATAAGCTTGGAGCTAATGGTTTTTGGCAAATAATATTAATGCCTTTTATGGCAGCTAATTCAATTATTTCTAGGTGTGTCTGTGGGGGGGTGATAATATCAAAAAAATCAGGTTGCTCTTTTTCTAGCATCTGATTTAAGTCGGTATAAATTCTTGGAATATTGTATTTATTGGCAATGTATCTAGCTTTTTCACTATCGATATCACATATGGCTTCTAGGTTTACTTCCTCGATTCGATTCCAAGCATCATAATGGAAATTACTGAAGTAGCCTGCTCCAACAGCTACTCCTTTTAGTTTTTTACTCATAATCCTTTGTGATTTATTGCTCGATTTGGGTCAGTCTGCCACCACAACAATATAGCAAAAAGGTTCAAGATAGCCCCGACAAAAAAGAAAGGCACTGTAGAACCAGACCAATTTTGTAAATATGGGAAGACCAAAGAAGTGATAAAAGCACCTACATTGCCTGCCATGTTCATAGTACCCGATACTGTCCCTGAATTCTTTTTACCAACATCCACACAAAAAGACCAAGATGGACTCAAGGTCATGTCGGCCCCAAAAATAGCCATAGATAAGAATATAATGGCTCCTAGTGGGGTCTGCATGTAGATACTTCCAATCAGCCCAATTGCTGCCAAAGAAAAGCCCATAATAGCCGGTAGTTTTCTTGATAATGCCCACTTACCTTGTTTAAATATCCTATCTATCAACCAACCAGAAAACCAATTGCCAAATGCTCCAAATATCAAAGGAGTAGATGCATAAAGACTTGCTTCAATTGCGCCAAGTTGATAAGTAGATTTAATGTGGGGGAACAACCATGTAAGGCTAAAAAAGAAAGTAAAATTACTACTAAAATACTGACCCATAAGTAGCCACATATTTTTTGAAGAAAGTACATCCCTCATATTCAGTTTAGCGATTTCACTATCATCACTTTTTATGGTTTCTTGAATATTATTTAAAATATATTGTTTTTCATGTTGATCTAGTCTTTTATGTTCTTCAGGGTGATCACGGAAACCCCACCACCATATAACTGCCCAGAGTAATCCAATAACACCTAGAACAAAAAAGCTATTTCGCCAGCCAAGTGCTTCTATCATAAAAGCTACCATTGGTAAGGCAAAAGCAGCACCTAATCTTGACCCTGAAAAATTGATGCCTGTAATAATGCCTCTTTCTTTGAGTGGAATCCAATTGTAAGTAAAACGTGCAATTGAGGGGAAGGCCCCAGCTTCTCCAGCCCCGAAAAACAATCTTACGATTAAAAGGGAAATGTAATTGAAAGCAAGTCCTGTCAGGGCAGTAAAGAATGACCATATACTTACAATAATGGTTAGTATTTTTCTTGGCCCAAACCTATCTGCCATTAAACCTGATGGCACTTGAAAAAGTGCATAACCCAATGCAAACGCTGAAAATACCCAGCCCATCTGTTCTTCTGAAATGGCCAAATCTTCTGTAATTGGCGTTTTTGCAACTGAGATACATACACGATCTATGTAAAGCAATAAGGCTAATAAAAAAGTGCCGAAAGCCAATAAAAATCTAAGGGGTAGTATGCTAGTACTTGTTTTGGTTAAGGGGTTCATTTTCCAGATATTAATTGATGGCAAACTTCATAAAAACTTTTTTCGGTACCCACATTTCCTGGAAACACGATAAAAGGTATCTTCTCATACAAGCTGTCTATTCCTGTTTCCCAAACGGGTACCCCGGGAATTATCTGGCCTTTAACGATTGTCCTTTTTATATCGAGTCCCTTGGTAGCGGTATCGTGAGAGGTGATTCCACCTTTTGTGACTATAAAAGATGGTTTGAATGGGAGCTGTCTAACGATGCTAACCAAGCCATTGGCTATTGCTTTACTATCGCTTAACTGTTTTTCGGTTGTATTAGCTGCTACAAATTTTCTACTTGTAAAGAGAAGAATATGCTTTCTACTTTTTACTTGCTCGTTAATTTTCAGCAAGCAATTTTCGATTTCTTCAATAGGAGATTCTAGTAGTGCCCCTGCATTGATTTCAATAAATGCCAATGGCAATTTTTGCTTGAGAAGATAATTTAATTGGGCAGTTGTTTTTGGCACATAAGAACCAACCAATATTAAACCAGGTTCATGTGTATCTAGCTTTAATGTATTTATGTCCAATAGTTCTTTTTGTGGTATCCCTCCAAAACACTGAACAAAAGAAGCAGCTGTACGGAAAAAGAAATTATTATTGGAATAACAGAATGCCAAAGACACCTTTTCAAGGTCGGAATGTACAACAGCATCTATAGCACAAGCAGATTTTGGTTTTAGATTATCAAAAAAACTCTGGAGCTCAGCCAAGCTACTTTTCCTAATTTTTTCAAGTGAAAGAACAGCGACATCTTCAGAATTAACCCTGCCTTTTGTTTTTTCCTCAACCCAATAAGGTAAGTAACTTTTCTTAAAGCCAAAGCTGACATCTTTGGCAAATGGAGTGAGGTGTGCTGGAACTAAGTTGTTATTCTCTTTTACGTAATGTATCCCTTCTAAAGTGTATCTTCCTCCTTCAAAAAAAGCGGGTATCAAAATATCTATCGCTTCATCTTTTCCCATAGAAGATTTGAGCACTTCGGTCTCCAATGGGTAATGGCCTCTTAAAGTAGAATCACTTCGACTAATAATGGTAAAAGCACGATTTTCAGCAGCTTTTAAGATGTTATTAGAGATTTCTTCAAATAAAGTTTTAACTTCTTCTTCGGGTAAACTCCTTGAATTTGTAAGGATGAAAAAAAGTGGGTCATCCCTTTCCCATTCCTTTTTTAAAGTATCTATAGACCATTCTGTGAGAAGTGGAATATCGTGTACTGTTTGGCAACCTGTAGGATCATCGTCTAACACAATGATTTTTCCGGTATGGGCATCATGCCATTTTTTTATATCATCTAGGTAGGATATAGGTGCAGGAGGCAGATTTTTGAATACTTCTTCAATATCTAATATTTCTTCTTTCATTGATTATCGTCGATTAAGGCGAAAGCCCTGCAAGGTGCACCATCTCCACCTTCTATTTTTAATGGTACTGCCCAGAAGTCTATTTTTTTTGTAGGTAATAAATCTAGATTTGTGAGCCCTTCTACTATATGAACATTGCCTTCTAAAAGTATTTGATGGATAAGGGTCACTTCCTCAAGGTTGTTTACATCTGCTACCGAAGGAGGTTCAACACCTATTAAAGATACTTTTTTTGATACCAGCCACTTAGCTAATGACTTACTGATACGCGGTAATTGATCTCTATATTCAGCAGTACCTATTTTTTTTACCCAAGCTGTATGGAAAACAATTCCATCGCCTGGGACTATTTCTTCGATAAGTTCTTCCCCTAAATGCGCCACTTCTATTAATGCCGATGGAGCGATATCTGTTATTTTGACTACCCATGCCTTTACGTTGCATGCAGAAAGTGGGACATTGTCTATGGTTTTGTCATTTACACCAAAATGTAAAGGTGCATCCATATGTGTACCTGCATGGGAATAAATGTGTAAGGTACGAGCATTCCATCCATCTTTTTCTAAAGTTTTGGCATGCTCCCATGTAAATCCACTTATAGTATTGTTGTAGGGTAGGGTAAGGTCAATGTATTTCCTTGGCATTAGTCTTATTTTCCTGTTATTTCTTTTACTTTATTAAAAAAAGCTTTCTTCCTTCCAGAGCTAATTTTCCAATCTACAGGTACTGTTTGAAAGCCTTCTTCGAAAGGTTCGTCATTTCTCCTGAAATCAAAGAAACCCCAAGAGACATAAGCTTTAGTGGCAGCCACCATGTTATTGTTCTCCTTGTCAAAATCGTAATGGTCATCTTCGTTAAATAAGATGGGTTGCCCACTATAACCTTTTACAGCCTTTGTTTGCTCGACCATTTCTGTGATTCTTTCATGTTCCTTTACTCCGTTACCATGTATCAGAATGAAATCACTAATTCCAACAACATTTGGTTTTGGAATGCTTCCGCCACCATAACTGGTGCCTACCAATAGTTTTTCTCCTCTTTCACTGGCCCTTTTAGAAACTCGATCAATCAGTCTGTGTATATTATCTGCTTTTAGTATTTCATGGTCATACTTCTTTACATTGCACTCATTGTTTACCTCAATTAGTATATTCTTATATCCTTTTTTCAGTATCCAATCAGTAATTAAATCCGTGGCATTAAGAATGGCTTTTTCATCTGCTAAGTACTCGTCTTGTCCAAAGTAGAAATAACCTAATATTACAACCATACCTAACTCATCTGCTTTTTTAAGGATTTTATCTAACCTCTTTAAAAATTTCTTATCTAATCCACCATCCGCTTTAAAGGTTGAATTCCGCCAATCTTTGTTGCCATAACCAATAGGACTCCCACCCTGTAGATTTAAGGTAAATGCTAAAAGTCCGTGATCATACCAATCTTGCATAGCGTCTATAAACTCATTGGTATTTCTGTTTGGGTCCCACTTATCAGTATCTGGATAGTGAAATTGTTTTCTGGTTTCTGGGTTAGCATCATCAAAAATACCTTGAACCATTCTTGAGTTGAATAACAAACCTTCAATTTTATGATTGTTCCAATACCTGCCTTTGTAAGTCAATTCACCATTTATTAAAAATCGATTCTCTTCTATACTTACTGTTGTTTTGCCTTGTGCAAAAGTGTAATTGCATATCAGTAAATTTATGATTACTGCTAGTAGTGTTGAATTTATCTTCATGGTATTCTTATTTAAACTTCTTGCTGTTGTGTTATATGATTCAAGACAGCATCGGCTATCTGTTTAGTTGAAGCATTGCCACCCATGTCTTTAGTAAAAATACCTTTTCTTGTAGAAGCACAAATACCCTCATAAATACTAATGGCAGCTTCACTTTCACCTAAGTGTTCTAGCATAATGGCTGCGGACCAGATAGCACCTATAGGATTGGCTATGTTCATACCTGCAATGTCAGGTGCAGAACCGTGTATTGGTTCGAACATAGATGGGAATTCTTTCTCTGGATTGATGTTACCACTTGGCCCAAAGCCGAGACTACCCATAATGGCGCCCCCCAGATCACTTAATATATCTCCGATCATGTTGGTAGTGAGGATCACATCAAATACATCTGGTTTGAGTACAAAACTTGCCGAAGCATTATCCACATACATTTTGTTGTAAGTAACATCTGGGTAGTTTTCTGCTACTTCCTCGATTACGCTGTCCCAATAAGCTAAACTATTGATCAATGTATTGGATTTGGTTACATTGGTTACCTTTTTCCTTCTTTTTTGTGCCAATTTAAAACTGTAATGGGCAATCCTTTCTATTCCTTGTCTTGTAAAAACACTAGTATCAGTAGCCAATCCAAAGGATTTATCAGGGTAAAGAATTTTTCCATTCTGTACAAATTCCCCTTCATTATTTTCCCTTACCACTACAAAATCAATATCTTTTTCTGTCCTGTTTCTTAAGGGGCTAGTTACACCTGGCAATAGTTTTACTGGTCTGTAATTGACGTACTGTTGGAACATAGTCCTGATTTTAAAAGTGTACATCATAGCGGGTAGCGTGTCATCTACTTCAGGTAGACCTACTGCACCAAAGTAGATAGCATCAAATTGTTTCATTTGCTCAATGCCTTCTTCAGTGATAAAGACGCCGTTTTCTTTATAATGTCCCGCTCCCCATGGGAATGTCTCTAGCTCAAGTCCAAATTGATGCCTTTCAGCTATTTCTTTAAGGATATTTACTCCAACGGGAATAATTTCATGACCAATACCATCACCAGGTACTATGGCTATTTTGTAACTTTTCATCGACTATTTTAGATTTATAAATTATTTTTCTTTTTTCAATCTTTCTTTAGGTCCCAAACCTTTTGGTGCTTTATAGGCTAAGGTCATGGCCCATTTATCAAATTCAAAACCATCTTCCCTCATAGAAAATGAGATAGTATGTAACCCTTCCTTTTCAATTTCGAGATAGATTAACTTTTCTACACCAGTATGTACTTCTTCCGTTCGTTGCTTGCTTTCCCAAGACCATTTCTCATTTTTACCAGCGAATTGCATACGTTGCCCACTTTCTGGCCATGTGCCGTTAATACCTACATGAATTCCATTGTCTTCCGTACCAGAAGTATGTGTTCGTACCCAAACGTAATACTTTCCAGGAGTATTAAAATAAACATTGTAATCAAGCACCGCCATAATACCAGGTTCATTACTAAAACTTTCACCATGTACTAATGGGTCGTCATGAGTAACACGGGTATCAGGTAAAATTTCAAGATATGCTTTTTTGCTAGCACTTTGAGAATGATTGATATCAGCATCAGGTTCAATCTTGGCTGAAGTTGAAGTGTTTTGTAAATACCACTTTCTTACCGAAGTTGCTTTTTGAGTGGCAAAATGCTCAGCTTCAACGGCAACAATACCCTTTTTCTCTTCAAATATTTTTTCTTTTTGAATATCGATATATCCAGAACTGATATAAAGCGTGAGGACTGATAGCAAAATTACATTAGAAGTTTTTTTCATTTTTATATTGTACTATTTGAAGGTTCCTCAGTTTGTTATTGTGTTAGACCAAAAAGCAGTCTATAATGATTCTGCTTCAATCTTTTGAATTTTATAGTAGCAAGCAAGAGATAAATAAATTTTTTTATTGCAAGGCTTTTCGGCAAGGTTTGCAATAAATTGTGGAAGCATTTTTATTTGGAAATTTGAGCATTACTTAGTGAACAGTTGTAGATTAGTGAAGGAAGAAAATAGAAAATGAGAAATTGCATTAATTATGGATAGAATTGGTAGTACTACCCTTAAGGACATAGCTGAGACACTTAAGATTTCTATCTCTACTGTTTCAAGGGCATTAAGGAATCATCCAGATGTAAATCAGCAAACAAAAGAAAAAGTATTAAAACTGGCCAAAGAGTTGGACTATGAACCCAACGAACTTGCATTGGGACTACTTAAAGGTCGTTCTAATCTTGTGGCCGTTGTGGTTCCAAAGGTAGCTTATCATTTGTACGCCACTGCCATTACTGCTATTGAAAATGTAGTGCGAAAACAAGGTTTTATTTTGGTTACGGTGCAAACGCATGAGTCTATGGAAAGAGAAATTGCGGCTGTAAAGGAACTATTAAAAAATAGAGTAGCTGGTTTCATTGTTTCGGTAGCAAGTAAAACTGGTGATTTTAGTCATTTTGAATTGATAAAAAGGAAAAACATACCTCTTGTTTTCTTTAATAGGGATTGTGAAGATATTGAAGCATCAAGAGTAATTATCGATAATTTGGGTGCAGCCTATAAAGCGGTGGAACATCTTTATAAAAAGGGATATGAAAGAATTGCTTATTTAGGCGCATCCGAATTGGTACAAATAAGTAACAGGAGGCTAGTTGGGTACAAAAAAGCAATTAAGGATCATGGTCGTAAAATGATTCAAGATTATGAACAACACTGCGATTTTGATAAGGATAGTGTGATTAAATCCATAGACACTTTGATGGAACTACCACAACCACCAGATGCAATTTTAGCATTTAGTGATCAAATGGCTGTCAGTGCATTATCAAGGTTGAAAGAACTAAAAGTTAGCATTCCAGAACAAATAGGTATTATCGGTTTTAACAATGAACCGACAGATGAACTTATTGTACCTTCATTAAGTAGCATTGCCCAACCTGCTTACGAAATGGGCAGGATAACGGGCAACTTCTTACTAAAACAGATAAAAGAAGACAAGGGAGATATTTCTGAAGAAATATTATCGACAAAGTTGATCATTAGAGATTCTACATTGAGATAATTTGGTATATAATGGCCATTTTCTTTTACAAGAAAAACTTATGTGCCCAAAAGTTTTAGTCAGGTTTTACAGTATCTCTAGTTAATAGAATAATACATAAATTATCTTCATCATACTTTTGCCATACTAACTTATTATCGTAGTATGAATTCCATTTTTATAGTATCTTCACTTTTAGTATTGATGATGATAAATAGTTTTTTGATGTCATATATTATAGATGCACCCCCAAATTATTTTTTTAATTGACACTCTTACCAAAAAGGGACTTACCTATTCTTCAATAAAAATCAAACAACGAAAGATTACTATTTTTTTACAGAGGAAAACATAATTTTGAGCAACCAATAAACCCTAGATAAATATTTGAATGAAGGCTAAAACCAACTCTTACTTTTTCATTTTATGCTTTTTTTTAATAAATGCGTGCCAACCAACCATTGAGCATGAACCAGATACACAAGTCTTAGATTATGTTGATCCAATGATTGGTACAGATGCCCATGGTCATACTTTTCCAGGGGCAACAGTACCATTTGGGATGCTTCAATTAAGTCCCTCTAACGATTTTAAAAATTGGGATTGGTGTTCTGGCTATCATTACTCAGACAGCATTCTTAAAGGTTTTGCGCATAACCATATCAGTGGTCCGGGTCTTTCCGGGTTAGGAGATATACTCTTCATGCCTACTTCAGAATTGCATCTTTTACCTGGCACCGAGCAAAACCCTGAAATCGGTTATCGCTCACGTTTTTCTCATGAAAAAGAATCAGCATCCCCAGGCTATTACAAAGTGTATTTAGATGACCCCAAAATTCAAGTAGAATTGACAACTTCAAAAAGAGTAGCTTATCATCGATATACTTTTGATGAACTAGGGGAAAAATTTGTGACCATAGACCCCACTCATGGTATCGCAGACTTTGCATATGAAACAGGTATACAAGTCATTTCCGATACTGAAATCTCAGGTTATAAAAAATCTAAAAGTGGGACAGCAGGTGATCGAACGGTGCATTTCTATGCCGTTTTTTCCAAGCCATTTAAAAATGCTGGTATTGGAAAAGGGGCAGGGTTACAAAACGGACTAAGAAATTTAAGTGGTACTGATGTGAAGGGATTTGTTAGTTTCGATATAGTTGAAGGGGAGTCGATTGAAGCAGAAGTAGCCCTGTCCTATGTTTCTCAAGAAGGAGCAAAATCCAATTGGGCCTCTGAGGGGAAAGGATTAGATTTTAATTTGGCTAAAGAAGCGGCAGAGGATTTATGGAAAGAAAAATTAGGGAAAATTATTATTTCTACTTCAGATGTATCTAAGAAGAGAACATTTTATACAGCAATGTATCATTCCTTTATTTCACCAAATCTTATCTCTGATATAGATGGGAAATATTTTCTTGAAGGATCGATAAGGGAATCTTCTATTCCTCAGTACAGTAATTTCTCTACTTGGGATACTTACCGGGCATTACATCCGCTATTTACTATTATCGAACAGGATAAAACGGCAGAGATAATAAATAGCATGGTATCTAGACATTCAGAGGCTGGACTTGTTCTACCAGGTTGGGAAGCCATAGGTTACGACAACGTATGTATGATAGGGTATAACATGACTTCTCCAATTGCAGATGCTGTTTTAAAAGATATTTCTGGAATTAATGCTGAAGCAGCCTATGCTGCCATAAAAGCTGCAGCCTTTGATAAAACCAAACACAGTCAAAACTATGACCAAAATGGTATGGAAGGTTACATAAAATATGGCTATGTAACCGGTGAGATAGGCTCCTCTGTTTCTAAAACCACAGAGCAAAATTATTATGATTGGGCAATCGGTAAAGTAGCAGAAAAACTAGGTAAAAGTGAAGATGCTGTTTTATTTAATCAAAGGAGTAAAGCTTGGAGAAATCTTTTTCACAAGGGTACTGGTTACTTGTTTCCTAAATTAAGCACTGGTGAATTGTTAGCATTAAAAACCAATACTTGGAATGGCTTGAGAAGCAATTATGTATCTGGAAATATTTGGGCATATTCTGCTTATACTCCACATGATATGAAAGCAGCCATTCAGCTACAAGGGGGGAGAGAAGCTTATACAAATTGGCTAGATGGTATTTTCAATAATAATATAGAATTGGAAGGGCACCAACATGTAGATATATCTGGATTTATAGGGAAATATGGGCATGGAGATGAGCCTGGTCATCAGATGCCTTATTTATTTAATATAGCAGGAAAACCATGGTTGACTCAAAAATATGTGAGTGAAGTCGTTAATACCATGTATTCAGATAAACCAGATGGTTTGATCAATAACGAAGATTTAGGCCAAATGTCTGCATGGTATATATTTAGTACGCTTGGTTTTTATCCGCTTGCTCCGGGTGATTTAACCTATCAATTTGGGGCGCCACTTTTCGATGAGGCAACAATTAATTTAGAAAATGGAAAACAATTTAGGGTAGTTGCTAAAAATCAATCAGCAGAAAATATTTATGTACAAAAAGCTTGGTTGAATGGAAAGGAATATGACAAAACCTACATCAAACATACTGATATTCTTTCAGGGGGAATACTTGAGTTCGAGATGGGTAATAAACCTAATAAAGCATGGGGAACGGAACCTGAAAACTCATCTTTAGGTACATTTAATGATCAAGAAAGACCAGAGATTAAACAGTTAGCTGCATTAGCCCCCATTGATAAAAACAGGGATAATTTTTTTGAAGATGAATATAGCATTGTTTTGACGAGTGGGGATGAACAAGCGCAAATTTATTATACCCTAGATGGTAAGACTCCTAATACTGCTAGTAATAAATATAAGGATCCTATTAAAATTACTAGTGATACAGAATTAAAAGCAATAGCGACGCTTGCTAATTCAGCTAATAGCACTGTTTATAAAAGAAAATATTTTAAAAGTGTGCTTGCTAACTTACCAGAAGGGTATCCAAAGATATTAGTAGAAGAGAAGGAGACGCCGTATGGCAATGCTGATTGCTCTATGATTTTCGATCAAATAATTGCTTCTGAAAGTTATAGCGATGGCCGATGGACTGGATTAAAAGAGGATTTTGACATAACCTTAGATTTAGGAGAAATGAAGGCAATCTCTAACTTCTCTATTGGTGGACTCACCGATACAGGTGTTTGGATATTTCCACCAGACGATATAGAAGTTTATGCTGGAAGTGACTTAGATAATCTAAGGATAATTGGAGGTATTGATATTCCTGAGCTGGAGGAAGATGCCAAGGAAGTAGTTCGCTATCAATTTGATATTAAACCTAGTAATTATCGTTTTTTGAGGTTTAAAATTAAGAATTATGGCATAGCACCTGCCTGGCATGGGGCAGGTAAAGGGGAAAAAATGTGGTTATTTTTAGATGAAATTATAATAAAGTAATTTTTTTTGTGCCCTTATTTAGTGGTATAACCGATTTGAATTTGTAAAAACTCAATTAATAAATCTTTTTTTTCTATTATACCTTTTTAAGGTATATAATTTTTCTATGTGAATTCGAGATAGCTACTGTTTTATTAGTATTGGTAGATAAGCTGAGAGATAATGACAAAAAAATATTTCAATAATGTAATTAAATAATTGAAAATCAAGAGTTTAATTAATTTTAAACCTTTAATAGAAAATTTTTTATAGTTACCCTAATGTTAAATTTTCTGGGTTATGCCACAACACATCATAAGAAGTATTATCACTACATAGGGCAACTGAATAATTATGCAAGGAAGGGGTTTTTCTAAAATACCATTGCTTATTATTAAAATAAGCAACCTTGTTGATTCTATCTAACTTTACATGTTCTAAGCCCTCTAAGCCTATCCCATCAGCTTTTACAACACTTTCTTTCATTGTCCAAGTATCATATAAAAATTTTTTTTTGGCTTTACCGTCTAACATTGAATAATTATACTTTTCAATGGTATCTAGTTCAAAATCAAAATCATTCATGGTCATTTCACCTACTTTCTGCAAGTCTATACCTACTAAATTATTCTCAGCAATAACAACTGCAACCATTTCACTAGAGTGTGAGATTCCAAGTCCTCTTAATCCTTTTAAAGACGGCTTGCCATTTTCATCTTTCTTTAATGCCTTAATATCTAAAAATGTTGGCCAGATGTTCTCTAGCATACTTTTAAGTAATATTCTAGCTGCCAACATTCTTATTTTATCTTCAATAAATAAGAATTCATTATAAGTTTTTAATTCAATTTCCGTAATAAAATCTTGTGGTTTTACAGTTTTAACAAATTCTCTAAAATCGTCGATTATTAAAAATGATGCGTAAATCATACCATTTATTTATTGCTTTAATATTAAATACTATAATAAATATTAGGTATTATTGTTTAGGTAGGTAATAATCAAATTTACTAAAAAAGGAGTGCGGTATATTTTTTGAGCGTTTAAATATAAAAGTATATTTATACCTAATATTAAGTATTGTTTAATAAAATCCCAAAATAGATTTTTGCATTAGATTCTTTTTTGTTCTATGTTTGTTAAACAGTAACGCTATTTACGACCTCCAACACACTTCAAAGTTATATAACTTTCGGATAACTATTCCTAACAAACAAAATTCAAAACTTCTAAAATTAGACTAGGGAGAAAAACCTTAATTAGTTAATCTAATTATGGGATTATACTCCTAACCCAGTATGCAATTTTGTGCAGAAATTACATACCAATGGTAATTCTATGCCTAATTTTTAGAAGTTGTTGAATCTAATCTATTGAATCTTTAAATCGATTAAAATGTATAACAAGAAAAGCATCGCTATTGTTGGAATGTCATGCAGATTTCCTGGTGCAGACAATCCTAATTCCTTTTGGAATATATTGTCCAAAGGTGAAAATATGATAACTGAAATTGGAAATGAGCGTTGGAATCTAGAATCCTTTTTCGATCCTAACCCATCCACTCCTAATAAATCTTACCAAAGACATGGGGCCTTTCTAGATAGAATAGATGACTTCGATCCTTTGCTATTTAATATATCACCTGCAGAGGCAATTGAGATGGCCCCCTCCCAGAAATTGATGTTAGAGTTAACTTGGGAGGCTATTGAGCAAAGTAAACTGCCATATAACAAAGTAACAAACGAAAAAGTAGGTGTTTACATAGGTAATATTTGGAATGATTTTGAGCATGTAAGAAAGCATTTAAATGCCAATACTACCTCTCATTCTGCCATGGGTCAGTCAACAAATATCATTGCCAATAGGATATCATATTCATTTGGTTTTTCTGGACCAAGTTTATCTGTTGATACTGGATGTTCTTCTTCACTTGTTGCCTTGCATCTCGCTTGCCAAAGCCTATGGGATAAAAGCACAGCCATGTGTGTAGTAGGTGGGGTAAATCACATTCTAGACCATGATCAATATGTATTACTTTCCAAGTTTGGTGGGCTTTCTAAAAAAGGACAATGTAGCGCATTTAGTGCTGAAGCAGATGGCTTTGTGCGAGGAGAAGGTGCTGGACTAATATTATTGAAAAGGTTGGAAGATGCAGAAAGAGATGGTGATAATATTATAGCTGTGATAAAAGGCAGCGCCATGAATAATAATGGATACAACGTAAACCTACCAGCTACAAGTGTTAATGGGCAATTATCCATGCTAGAAGATGCTTATAGAGATGCGGGAGTTAATCCTTCTGAAGTACAATATGTTGAAGCGCATGGTACAGGTACTAAACTAGGCGATCCAACAGAAGCAGGTGCTTTGGGGACTTTCTTCTCTAATGAAAGAGATAAGGATAAACCATTAAAAATAGGTTCAGTAAAAACTAATATTGGACACCTAGAAGGGGCTGCAGGAATTGCAGGATTGATCAAAGTATTGTTATCAATCCGTCATAAGCAAATTCCAGCAAGTCTCAACTTTGTAAATCCTAATCCTGATATACCATTCGAAGAACTCAAATTGAAAGTGAATGATAAACTCAGTAATTGGGAAGTAGAAAGTGGTAAACGAATTGCTGGTGTAAATTCTTTCGGTTGGGGAGGAACCAATGCACACACAATAATAGAAGAGTATATTCCAAAAAAAGAGACAATCAATAATTCTTCTTCTAATCCGACTACAGATGAATTACTATTGATTATTTCTGCAAAGAATGAAGGCTCCTTAAAAGCTTATGCCAAAAGGTATAAAGAGTTATTGGAAAAAGTATCGACAGCAGAAGAGGTAGCTGATGTGTGTGTAGCAACTGCTATTAACAAACCATTGTTAGGACACAGGATAAGCTTTACAGGGACAAGCAAAACGGAGTTGCTTACTAAACTTGAAGATTTTATTCAAGAAGGCGTGGCTACACCACCACCACTTAATGAAGACAGAAAGATAGTGTTTGTATTTCCTGGACAAGGAAGCCAATGGATTGGTATGGGCAAGGAGCTCTACCAAAAAGAAGCAGTGTTTAAGCAGGAAATTGACGAATGTGAATCGGCTTTCAACAATTTTGTGAATTGGTCTTTAACCGAACAAATTTTTGCAGAAGCGGAAAAGAGTAGACTTAAAGAAATAGATGTAATCCAACCATTCCTTTTTGCTATGGAAGTAGCCATTGCCAAACTATGGATGCATAATGGCATTACTCCTGATGCAGTAGTAGGGCACAGCATGGGTGAAGTAGCTTCTGCATATATTTCAGGATCCCTCAACTTGAAAGATGCTGCTAATATTATTTGTAGCCGTTCTAAGTTGATGAAAAAAGTAAGTGGTACAGGAGGGGCAATGGCTGTTACAGAATTATCTGTAAAACAAGCAGAAGAAGTGGTTGCAAAGTATGAGGGTAGCTTATCAGTTGCGGTAAGTAACAGTCCTAAGTCTACGGTTATAGCAGGCGATGAGACCAATTTATTAGAAGTTCTAGAGAAACTTGATGCAGAAGGACTTTTCTGTAGACAGGTAAAAGTAGATGTAGCATCTCATTCTCCGCAAATGGAGCCTCTAATGGAACCTCTAAAGGAAAACATTGATGGAATAGCCCCTAGAGAAAATCTAATTACCTTCTATTCTACTGTAGAAGGTAGGGAGATGGCTGGCATTGAATTGACCAAAGAATATTGGGCTAAAAACTTAAGGGGAATGGTTCGTTACTCTGATATAGTGGGAGAGTTGTTAAATCTCAACCATAGTATCTTCATCGAAATGAGTCCACATCCTTTACTTACCAATGCCAACAATGAATGTGCTGAAGCGAATCACATACAAATCGCAACCATTGCATCAATTTTTAGAGATAAACCAGAAAGACTTTCATTTTTAAGTAATACAGGTAAGTTATTTGAACATGGACTTTCGGTAAATTGGCAATCACTTTTTAAAGTTGAAGAAGCTCCTAAAGTAGCGCTTCCTGCCTATCCGATGGATAAGAGGAATTATTCTTTGGAAGATAGATCCGCACTGAAAAATAATAGATTCAATACCATAAATCCATTGCTAGGTCGAAGGGTAAATTTAGCAGGAATAGATGATGTTTTCATTTGGGAAAATAAATTGACCCTTGAGCATTTATCTTTTGTGAAAGACCACAAAGTAAATGATACTGTTGTTCTTCCTGGTGTAAGTTATTTAGAAATACTTTATGCTGCTCTTAAAGATGCATTTGGGAATGGTTTCCACCAAGTTAAAAGTCTGAAATTTAACGCTCCCGTTTTCTTGGAAGAAAATGAGTCGATTGACGCCCAATTGAAAATAGTACGTAAGTCACAAAAGAGTGCACAATTCTTTTACTATACAGCTATTGGGAAAGATAATGAACTCGAGTGGGTTGAATGTGCTTACGGCGATTTAGAAATTTGCGGAAGCCGTGAAAAAGTATCGGACAGTTATTTATATGAATTAAGGCATAAACACGATGATGTAGTTGTCAATAAAGAAGAGTTCTATAAAGTTACTGATTCTATAGGTATTAAATATGGTAATCTTTTTCAAGGTATTAACTGGATCTTAATAAATAAAGAACAAGCTATAGCGCATATAGTACCAAATTCTTTAATTGACCAAAGTGGGGATAATTACTTCATACATCCAGCGATTTTGGATAGTTGTTTCCAAACGATATTTACTCCAGTAAGAGAGTTTGGCGATAAAGAATCTTTATACACTACTTTCTTGTCAGATTTAAAAGGCTTCAGGTGGTTTAAAAAACCCGAAAAAGGAGATAGTATTCTTGTAAGGGCGCAAAACAAGGGTATGGAAAAAGATGCGAACGGAGTGATAAAGCAAAAGGTAAGCCTAGATATTTATGATGAAAGCGGTAACCATTTAGCGGATGTAGAAACCTTAGAAGCTACTATTATCGATAATAGGGCCCAAGAGGAAGAGGATAATACTATGCGTGAATGGCTTATGAATGTAAGTTGGGATAAAATTGATATATCTACTCAACAAGAAATAAATCAGAAAAAAAGGTGGGTAGTATTTGAGGATCATTTAGGTGTAGTAGAAAAATTAGAACAACTCATTCATAAAGATAATGGTACTGTAATTAGGGTGGGGCCTGGTGATGATTTCCTAAGATTAGACGATTATCATTATTTGGTGAACTACCAAGAGCCTGAAAGTATGAAAAAACTTTTAAAGGCACTAGTAAGCAATGACTTACCGATAGATGGAATAGTTCATGCAGCTTCATTGAATGATCACATCCAATATGATAATTTACATTCAGATGCGCTAGAGCAACTACAATACGACGGGAGTATACTTTTAATGAGCTTGCATAAGGCATTAATGAGTATTAAAGATGAGTGTACACTTCCTAAGCTATTCGTAATAACAAACGGGTTGCATGCATTTTCTAACAAGCATATGACTGTAAATCTCGCTCAAGCACCACTGTGGGGCATGACTAAGGTATTATTTAATGAACAAGTAGAATACCCATGTTATAGGCTGGACTTAAGTTTCTTCCCTGAAGAATCTGAAGTTAAAACTTTGTATCAATTGCTTCATCAGGAAGAATTAGAACCAGGTTTACTTGTACGTAACCAGCAAGTGTATGGAGAGAGGTTGATCAAAGATAGCAGAGTGCTTACTAACATTGCACAAGAAACTTTCGATGAAGACAAGACCTTTGTAGTGACAGGCTTTAAAGGGATAGCTTTTGAGTTAGTTAAATGGCTAATTGGAAAAGGAGTCAAACACATTGCCTTGTTAAGTAGAAGTGGTGCTGTAACCGATAGCATTGCCTCGCAGATAAATGACTATAATAACAATGGATGCAATTTAAAAATTTATAGTGTCGATGTATCTGAGTTTGACCAGCTTAATAATGTTTTCAAGCTTGTAGAACATGAGATGCCAGTAATAGGAGGGATTATCCACGCGGCAGGTATAATAAAGCCTAATACCATTCTCGATTTGGAGAAAGAAGAGTATCTCAACATTGTTGCTCCAAAGATAAAGGGTACTTGGAACTTGCATCAGTTGAGTTTGACTCGACCTGTTGATCATTTTATACTATTTTCTTCTGCTTCTACTTTTATTGGTCTTAGTGGTCAAGGAAGTTATGTTGCTGCTAATTCCTTCTTAGATGGTTTCGCTCGATTCAGGAAGAAAATGAATCTTCCAGCTACAACTATAAATTGGGGGGTAGTAAAAGATGTAGGGATGGTAGCTGACAAACAAGAATTGGAAAGATATGCTTTAGCCGAAGGATTTATACCTTTTGAAATGAATAAAGGTGTAAAAGTCTTGGATAGGATTTATTCTCCTAAACTGATAAAGTCAGGGATTACTTTGATAGATTTTAAAAAGACAGCAGACTTTTATAGCAAACTAGCGTCTACAAATTATCTTTCTAAAGTAGTAGTTACGGAAGAAAATAGCCAAGAAGATGGAAATCTAATCAACTTATCAGAGGTTACGGATGAAGAAGCCATAATACTTTTGGAAAGTGTGATAAAAAGTAGGGTGACTTACATTACAAAAACGCCTTCTGATATGGTGAGCAGTACATCTACATTTAAAGGGCTTGGCATGGACTCTTTAATGGCGGTACAATTGAGACGTCAACTAGAAGATCGATTAAATGTGAGATTGATGGTGAATAGCTTCTCGAAGTATCCTTCTTTACGATCTTTTGCAGAGTTTACCCTAAAATTGATTGGCGAAAAAGAAACACCAAAATCTACTTGGTGGAATGTGCTTCCAAAAGATAAGCCTAAAATTATTTTGTATTGCTTTCACGACGCTGGTGGTAACAGCTCTATGTTCCTTAACTGGAATGATTTAGATGCAGAAATAGAATTACGTGCTATCGAGTTACCAGGTAGAGGACTTAGGGTGGATGATAAACCGATTACTGATTTCAGTGAATTAGTAGGAAAAGTTACATTAGAAATTGCACAAAATAGTAATGGTTTACCATTTGTTTTCTTTGGGCATTCAATGGGAGGAGCTGTGGCATACGAAACGATTTTGTCACTTAAAAAGAAAGGTTTACCATTACCTTTAATGCTTTTTACTTCTTCAACTCCAGCCCTCTTTAACTATGATAAAAAGGCACTGGATCCTAATATGTCTGAAGAGGAGTTGATTGCAAGGTTCCCACAGCTGGGCCCAGATAAGCTCAACGATAAAAAGATCAGACAAGAGCTTATTGATATAATGCGTTCAGACTTGTCATTATTGAGTAGCTATCAATATCAGGAAAATGATAAGCTACATATGCCAATAGTATCTCTTAGAGGTAAAGACGATGCATCAGTTTCTCTTGATCAAATCATAAAATGGAAAGAAGAAACAACGGCTTATCATGAAACAATACAGCGAGAAGGGGGACATCGTTACATACAGCAAGATGAGCACTTTCTAGTTGGATTAATCAATGAAAAAATACAGAGCCTTATTGGACATATTAAAATCTAAAACTATGAAAACTGAAACTATAAATGATGTAAAATGGATAGGTAAGCAAATTTTAGGCACATGGGAGCTTTTGAAGTGGATTTATGAAGATGAAAATGGCCATGAAGTAGCTTACTTTGATGAGAAACCAAAAGGACTTCTAATGTACATGCCTTCAGGTCTTATGAGTGTACAAGTAAGCAAACCCCAACGGAAGAGTTTTTCTTCCAAGGGGTTTGATTCAGGGACAGAATCTGAACAAGCCGAAGCATTTAGATCTTACATAGCCTATTATGGGAAATACAAGGAAATTAGTCCAGCCTTATTTGAACATCACCTTGAGCGTTCACTTTTCCCAAATTGGGAAGGAGATGTACAAACAAGAGAAGCCAAATTGGATGGAAACTTACTCGAACTATCAACGCCATCATTACCAACCAAAAATGGCAATATAATATTTAGGTTGACTTGGCGTAAAATATACTGAAAATTTACTAGTAATAAATTGTTAATTTAAATTGAATCGGATAATGGAAAAAGTAGTTTTATCAAGAAAAAATATTGAGGTTATTCACAATACTGAAAAGAATTATTTATATCTAAATTGGAGAGGCTTTCAATTAGAGGATGATATTTATGAAGCTGGAGAACAAATCCTACAAATATTCAGAGGATTAGATTGTTCTAAAGTACTTAACGATAACCGTGAGGTTGTAGGCCCATGGAATAAAGCTTCAGAATGGACTCAGACTTATTGGTTTCCTGAAATGATTAAAGCAGGATTAAAGCAATTTGCTTGGGTGTTCCCAGATAATATATTTGCTGAACTTTCAGCTCAAAAAGCCATGCCTAACACAGAATTAATTCATAAGTTTAAATCTTATGAAAAAGCTGAAAAATGGCTTGAAGGTACATTTGCAGTAGCAGATTGATAAAAAAAATAAGTAATTATCAGTAAAACCTGCTTCCAAATAGCAGGTTTTTTTTATGTCTTTTCTTTTCTTATAGACTGATAAAGTAGTAATTCAAGGGGGGGTAATAGTTATTGGAGAAAGTTTTCATTTAAAAGTATTTAATTACTAATTTAACTTTCCAATAAACCTTCAGCTATATGAAAAAAGGAATACACTTTCCCATACTTCTACTTTTTCTTTTAACAATCCCTTCTAAGTTTTTTGCGCAGCGATTAGTAGTTAGTGAAAATAATAGGTTTCTTGTAACAGAAGATGGCAAACCTTTTTTTTGGTTAGCAGATACAGCTTGGGAATTATTTCATAGATGTGATAGGGAAGAAGCTGATATGTATTTAAAAAAAAGGGTAGAACAAGGCTTTAATGTAATACAAGCAGTAGCCCTAGCGGAGATAGATGGTTTGAATAATCCTAATCCCTATGGGGAAACACCATTACAAAATAATGACCCTACTTCGCCCAACTCAAAATATTTTGAGCATGTAGATTATATTATTAAAAAAGCGGATAAATTAGGATTGTATATAGCCTTACTGCCTACATGGGGAGATAAATTAAATACAAAAAGTTGGGGTGTGGGTCCTGAAGTCTTTACAAAAGAAAATGCGAGAGTCTTCGGGAAATGGATAGGAGAGAGATACAAAGATTTTGATAACATTATTTGGATTATTGGAGGAGATAGAAATCCTAGAGAAGACAGTGATGATGTTGCCGTATGGAATGCAATGGCTGAGGGAATCGCTGAAGTTGCAGGAGGATATGATAATACATTAATGAGTTACCATCCTCAACCCAAAGAAATGGGTGGTTCTTCAACTTGGTTTCATCAAGAAACATGGTTGGATTTTAACATGCATCAAACAGGACATTGTGCAAATTATCCTACTTATAAAAAAATTGGCCACGATTATCAATTGCAACCTACTAAACCTGTATTAGATGGCGAACCACTTTATGAAGACCACCCCAATTGTTTCCAACCAGAAAAGCTAGGACATAGTGTTCCTGAAGACATAAGAAGAATCATGTATTGGAATGTATTTGCAGGTGGTTTTGGACAAACTTATGGGTGCCATGCGGTATGGCAAATGTTTAAAGAAGATAAGGAACCCATTAATAAGCCATTAAGACCTTGGCCAGTTGCTTTGGACCTCCCTATGGCAAATCAAGTGAAGCACCTTAAAAATTTGATGCTTTCAAGACCTTTTTTAACACGTATCCCAGATCAAACAATAATAGTAGATGAACAAACGGATAACGAAGAATATGTAATTGCAACTCGCGATAGTGAGGGCACTTATGCCATGGTATTTTTCCCAACTGGTAAACCTTCTCATTTACAGTTTAGCAAAATTAAAGGAGAGTCCTTGAAAACTTGGTGGTATGATACCCGTACGGGTTATGCTACTGAAGGAGGAATATTGAAAAAGTCTGAGAAAGTATTAGTGACTCCGCCTTCACAAGGAAAAGGTAATGATTGGGTATTGGTTGTTGATGCTGAAAATACCAATTTCCCCAAACCTGGAACTTTGTTAGACTGAAGACTAGATATTTATTAGAAGATTATTATGCGTAATCTAGAGGACATAAATAGAGCAATGCTCTTTTTATTTAAGATATATGGAATCCATTTTATTTAATTAATACCTATCTTACAAGTACACATTAAAAATAAAACCTAACTATGAACCGACGAACTTTTGTTAAATCTACTACTATTGCTTCACTAGCCATGAATCTCCCATTTACTGGAAACTCGAAGGATGCATTGCTAAAAAGAAAATTTAAACTCTGTTTAAATCCTGGGAGCATTGGGGTTCAGTTGGATCAAAAAGGGACTTTGTTAGCGGCTACCAATTACGGTTATGAGGCAATTGTGTCATTTCCAAAAGAATTAATGACTTGGACCGATGATGAAATATCGGCATTTAAAAGTGAAATGAAAGCAAAAAATATATCATGGGGATCTACAAATTTGCCGGTCGATTTTCGGAAAGATGAACAAACTTTTCAAGATGGGCTAAAGCAATTACCACAAGCAGCTCAAGTCCTACAAAAAGCTGGTGCTAGTAAGATGAATACTTGGATTATGCCTACACATCCTTCCTTATCTTATACAGCAAATATGAAACTACATGTACGTAGGTTAGGAGAATGTGCCAAAATAATTGGTAAACATGGAATTAAACTTGGTTTGGAATACGTTGGCCCAAAAACCTTGATGGCTAGAGATAGGTATCCTTTTATTCATACATTTGGTGAATGTATGCAGTTGATAGAAGAAATTGGTGAGAAGAATGTAGGTATACAATTAGACAGTTTCCACTGGTTTTGTGGAGAAGACTCAGTAGAAGATTTACTTAGTTTAAAACCTGATCAAATTATCACCATAGATTTAAACGATGCCAGATCAGATTTAAGTAGGGATGCACAAATAGATGGTACTCGTGAACTAGCAGGGGCAACCGGTGTAATAGATATAGCAAGTTTTTTAAAGGCACTAATTGAGATAAAGTATGATGGTCCAATTCGTTCAGAGCCTTTCAATAAAAAGCTGAATGAAATGGAAAATGAAGAAGCATTACAATTAGATATAAAGAGTCTTCATAGCGTATTGAGTAAAAATGGGATTAAAAAGTAGCTAATGGTATTATGTTTCTTCAAAGTAAGCTGGATACTTTTCCATATATGTCACCTTTATCGTTTAAAAGTTAAAGCCTAATCCAGCTCTTAGTCTTTCCAATTTATGTTCTTGAATAGTTCTACCTCCGGCTGTCCACCCAAAAGGATATTCAACAGACATCTCTTGGCTTTGCAACCCAATTTTGAAAAAAATAGCTTGAGTTTCACTTATCCATGACTGTAATCCTACAGATGCTTCCCAATACCATCCTCCACTGTATTCAAATTCTTCCTTATCTCTGCTCCAAGGAAATGCTCGACCGATATTAAATTGGTAAAAAGGGCTTAGTTTTTTCTTTGTTAGATTGCCAGTAATAGCAAGATAAACAGGTATTGCAGTATTTAATTGATAATGATCTATCCCAGTACCCGCACCAATACTAAATGCAGTAGCCATTCTATACTGCAATGAGAGTCGTGCAGATAGTGTACTTTCATACGCATCGAAACCATTGAATGATTGATTGATCAACAATGATTCATCGCCGGTCAAACTTGCTATTTCTACCGATATAAAAGTTTTTTTTAGTCCGGCGTATTTTTCTGTTGGAACCTCGTTTTCTTGGGCAAATAGAAGACTACTTTGTAGAGAAAAGAGTAACAATGTTATTTGTAGATATAGTTTATACATCTTTATTTTAGTAATAAAAGGCTACTTCTTTTTTAAAAGTAGCCTCCTTGGTTTGTTGATTAGTTGATAAATAATGTACTCAATAATTCAAGATTACCGCTTTCATAACTGTATTGGAAAATGCCATCTTCACCTGTAAGAATGAGTACTTCTTTATAAGGAATTACATCGAAAGCATGAGGATTTTTAAAATGTTCTATTAGGTTTTGGTCAATCGCCATGGGATCAGTAATATCAAATTGCTTTAAACCAAAGCTACCTTCGCACAAGAATAGATTGTTGCCATCAATACCTAAGCCATGTGGGTTATCCATAGGGTAGGTTTTAAGTAAAGATGGATTACTTAAATCACTAATATCTACTACATCTAATTGGTTAGCAAAACCTTGACATTCTGTTCCGCTTCTCAAAGTAACGTAGGCTAAATCACCTTTTACAACTACTGGATCACATGCATTAATATGTTGGTAGGTAGAGAGTTGTTGTGGGTTGGCTGGATTACTGTTGTCAAAAATATGCATCCCATTTTGAGCCCCAATAAAAAGTAAATCGCCATATGGGAAGATAGTTTCTATTCCCCATCCGATCCAAATTTCTTGATCTTTTTGTGGATCACGTTCATTGGTAATATCGAATAATTGCATGGCATGTTCGTTCACTGCATATAAAAATTCGCTATTTAGTGTAAACCTTGCCATAGACCCACCTGTTCCAGTTTCGGTATTACCCGTTGGTGGTGCGAAGCTAAGATTAGCTCCATCGGCAGCAAAACTTGAAAGAGCACGATTATCTTCTAACCAAATACCTGGTCTTGCCTGCCATACGTTTGCATCACAGTCAACAGACTCTACTATTTCCTCTTCAACAAAATGAGTCACCACCCCGTCATCTTGTGTAAAATTAAAATTGACATTGGCTGTAGACTGAACCATCTCCCTCACAACAGGATTAGGCAGTGCATTTTCGATTCTTGCCACCTCAACTACATTTGCAGGATTGCTTATGTCTAATGCAACTAAATCTATGTAACTATCTGCGTACAAGATATCATTTTTAATGGCCATATCTATATTACCAGGCACCTGTACAAATCCTATTTTTTGTGGTGAAACTGGGTTGGAATTATCAAAAATGTGGATTCCTTCTAACCATTCATTTACTAGCAAATAGTCGCCATAAACATAGATTTTACCCGGTTGGGTAATATCTCTAGGAGGTTCGCTTATTACTGATTTTCGGAGTTCGCTAAAAGAAATATGTACTGGATTATACAGCGAATAAGTATTCGATTGTTCGCATTCGCTGCCACATGATACTAAAAATAAAAGGGGTATTAGACCTAGGAGTAGAAATGATTTTTGCATGGCAATAAATTTATGTTTGACTACATTACGGGACAATTACTGCCAATGCTGCAAATGAAATTTGAAAACTTTTTATTCTTATATTATGCTATGAACCAATTACATTAGCATTGAAATTTCCCAAACATCGTTTTACTTAGCAGTATGAATGTTGGAGAGAACTTGATTTATTCAGATATACTTATTTTGAGCTTGGCTTCTTATTTAGTTATAAATAGCTTGTTAATTGGCTTAAGAGAAAGGAAAAGTAAATCGATTTTATTTTTTGCAACCGCTTGTTTCTCTCTAGCAATCGTTTTGTTACAAAGTGTTTTATACATTGAAAAATTAATCTATGAAATAGCGTGCCTGTTGATTTGGGCTGCTTTTTATTTCAGTCTTCAATATCACCGTAGAGATTATAAATTAAACTGGAGTTTCATACTTCACATTAGTTTTCCAGCAATATGGGTAATCATCCAATTACTTCAGGCTTTACCAGAGGTAAATGGTATTTTCGAATTTGTTTATCTTCTATCTACTTTTGGTTATGGATGGGCCTGTATTTATGAAGCTTCGAGGTTGAGAAAAGTAGCTTATTGGGATGAAAACTATCTTTATGTACTTTTTATAGGACTCATTATCATTATCTCATCGAGATTCATACTTCCTGTATTTTTTCAAAGTATGGAAATCTATACAACTTATTACCATATAATTTTGGGCAGTTATTTTATATTGCTTTCTAGTTTTTATATTAAAGCGCCCATCAAAAACTTTGAAGAACAAATGGCGACAGTTCAATTAAATGAGGCCATTAACTATGAGGAGGAACTGAAGCGAAAACTAAAAAATGCTATGAAAAGAGATAAATTATTTCTTGATCCTGAGTTAACACTCAGCGACTTAGCAGATAAGTTAGCAATGAAATCAACGGCTTTATCAAATTTCATAAATAATAATTTAGGGAAAAACTTCAACGATTTTGTCAATGAATACAGGGTTGAAGAAGTGAAAAGTTTAATGGCCAGCTCAACCACAGACCCACAAGTAACCGTTATGGAATTGGCCTATGACGCAGGATTCAACTCAAAAGCTTCTTTTAATAGAATTTTTAAGCAATTTACTCAAATGACCCCAACGCAGTTTAAGAAGTCAATTCAAAAAGCTGATGCATAAATTCGTTAAAATAATCCGTCTCAAATTATTTTTAAGTCTTTTAAGACCTCCAAGTGTCATTTATTTTGCTAGAAATCTGACTATTTAGCCAAATGAATTTTACCCTTTTCAAAATCGCTTTTAGAAATCTGCTAAAAAATAAAATTTATACCTTAATTAATTTGGTGGGCTTAACCTTAGGTATAAGTTTCGCATTCTTAATTTACATTTATGTAAAGCTTCAAATAAGTTACGATACTCATATTCCTCAATCAGAAAATGTGTATCGTATTGCAGCAGACTATACCATTAGCGGCAAGGAACATGTTTATGCCAATGCACCTAGACCCCTGGGAGTTACCTTAACAGAAGAATACCCAGGTATTGAATATGCAGTAAAAATGTTCGGGTACAATGGTTTGCGAAGACACAAGGGTATCCTATGGAATGCAGAAGAAATTAATGACGAGAAATATACCTTTTCAAACAAAGCTTTTTTAGCAGATACTTCATTCTTTGAGGTATTTGGTCTTCCTTTAATTGAAGGGAATCCTGCGACCGCACTTAAATCACCGGGTAGTATAGTTTTAGCAAAAAGTATTGCTCAAAATCTTTTTGGAGACATATCTGCCCTTGGCAAGCAGATTAGGTTAGAAGATGATGCCGATGTGGAAGTTACTGGGGTTTTTGAAGACATCACTGCGCCCACTCATCTTCCCTTTGATGTACTTATTTCTTATCAAACTTATTTTGATACAGATGAAACAGAACATCGGTGGTATGGAGCGCATGTCTATACCTACGTGAGAACCTCTTCTACTTTTAAGCCTTCAGATGTTAATAATAATTGGCAGCCATTTTTCGAGAAATATATGAAAGAAACATTCAATCTGTTAAATGGCTCTGCTGAAATTATCTTTCAACCCATTACTTCGCTATACCTAGCAGATGAATACATTTGGGAGCCCTATCCACATGGAAGTTCACAAAACGTGTACATATTTTCTATAGTAGGCATCTTTTTATTAATAGTGGCTTGCTTTAATTATACTAATCTTTCATTAAGTCTTTCTCTAATTCGAAGTAAAGAAGTAGGTGTTAGAAAATCATTGGGGGCTAGCAAAAATAGCATTCGCAGGCAATTTTTAGTGGAATCAATTTTAACATCTTTATTGGCTTCCATACTTTCTATTTCATTCATCAGTGTCATTTTTCCTACCTTCAATTATTTAACACAGCAAAACCTAACATTTAGTTTTGTAAATCAACCCTCAGAATTATTGATATTACTTGTACTAGGCTTAGGTATTGGTGTCATTTCAGGAATTTACCCTGCCTTTTATATTTCTTCCTTTAAAGTTTCTACTGTTTTAAAAAGCATTAAAAGTGTTACACCAAAGCAAAATGTTTCTATAAGAAAGGTATTGGTGGTTTTACAACAAGCTATCTCCATTGTATTAATTATTTGTACACTTGTAGTGATTGACCAACTGAATTTTATTAGAGAAATGGATACGGGATTCGAAAAGAAAAATCTTGTTTTCATCAATATTCGAGATTCGGTAATACGTAAACAGCTTACTGTATTTGAACAAGATTTAAGAAATATCAAAGGAGTAATCGATGTTTCAATGACTAATGACACCCCAGAGTCAGGCATTAATGAATTTAGTTATGAACTGGAAAATGCGGATGGTGAATTTATTTTAACGTCTTCGCAATCTATGGATGTTGGTTTAGACTTTATAGAAACCATGCAAATGAAGCTTTTAGCTGGCAGGGTTTTTACAGAGAATGACAGTGATTTTAAAGGATTGATTATCAATAGATTTTTAGCAGAAAAGTTAGGTTATACACCAGAAAAGGCCGTAGGAGCAAGGCTTAGATTTCCAAATGCAGATGACCTCGACAGGTCGGTAATAGGTGTAGTAGAAAATATAGTAATGGGTTCTGCAACCGTACCTCAACAGAGCTTAACACTAGGTTTTGATCAGCAACAAAGAATGGCATTCCTTGTAGTAAGGGTAGAAGAAGATAACCAGCAAGAAGTGTTATTGGCTGCGCAAAAACTGTGGGAAAAATATGGCAGTACATTTCCTTTCAGCTACACATTTTTGAATGACCAGTTAGATGAATTATTAGGAAAAGAAGACCGTTTATATAACTTACTTTTATTTGGTTCATTACTGATTATTTTCATTTCTTGTTTAGGCATATTTGGCTTAGTTTCCTACACTGCAGTGCAGCGTACAAAAGAAATAGGCATAAGAAAGGTATTGGGAGCAAAATCGCCTTCCTTATTTTATGTGGTGATTCGAGACTTTTTAAGTTCTTCAGTAGTAGCCTTTTTAATGGCAACTGCTTTGGGGTGGTTTATTGGAATAGGTTGGTTAGAAAATTTTGCTTACAGAACTCACTTTGAATGGAACAATGTAATGATTGCTGGAATTATCAGTATAGTAATAACACTGTTTACATTGAGTTACCATACTTTAAAAGTAATTAAAACCAATCCTGTTGATAGTATTAAAGAGTAGGGGGGCCTTCAAAACAAAAGAATTAGATAGATGCCCTAAAGAAATCGATGAATTCTTGCTATAAAGTTCTACAACAATATTGTTTCATGGTTTATTTTATAGCCTTTAAAAATAGCGAGGAAAATAGGAGCGTTTGGTTTAATATTTTATCTAGCCTTCTAAAAATGTAAGTAAATATCCATCTAAATCCTTAATCGAAAATTCAAAAAGTTTACACTCAGTTTCATGTAATGGATTGATAACCTCTGCTTTAGATTGAACACTATTATAAAGTGCATGAATGTCTGGCACATTAAAACAGAGTGTAAAAGAACCTCCAGTTTTTATATTTTTAAAAAAACTATACTCTGATCCAAGCTTTTCTTTACTCTTAAAACTTAGATGAATTTGTGTATTTAAAGCAATTTTCGCCCAGACCAATCTTCCTTCTTCTTCCTCAGTAGCAATGGGTTTTGCTTCTAACAAACTTTTATAAAAAGATATGCTTTCAGATACATTATTTACCATTAATTCAGGTGTGAATTCTTTAATGATCATGTCACTTATTAATAATTTAATAAAGGGATTTATAAAGAGAATTACTTTCCGGTTAAATAGTTTAAATTGGTAATTGTTCAAACCATAATTGATATTTTAGAATCGAAACTAAAAAGCAAAAAATACCTCAATCTTTATTTCTTTAATCAGGAGAATTACAATATAAAAGTTTAGAAGAATCATTTCTGGTGATAATACCTTCCAAAATGCCATTGTTCAGTTTAGATTTCCAAGTATTATGATATCCTTTTTCAATACACATCTATCGATTTAGCAATTGGAATTTTGCTTATTTCATGACTTTCATTTATCAGATGTAAAAGCTGCCTGATATAACTGAAAAAATGCTCACGCAACAATTAAGAGAATTGGAGCAATCGGGATTGGTAAAAAGAAAAATATATCATCAGGTTCCACCCAAAGTTGAATACTCTTTGACTGAATATGGCCAGACCCTCCGAAGAATTCTGATCGAGCTAGGCACATGGGGTCAAAAACACATAGAACTTAACGGAATAGTAATTGAAAAGTGACTATTGGTTTTTTGCTCCCCATTCGGTCAGCTTCTCCATAATTGGGAGCAAACCCTTTCCTTCTTGGGTAAGGTTATACTCTACTCTTGGAGGGACTTCTGGGTAAGAATGGCGTACAATCAAATGATCCGCTTCAAGTTCTCTAAGCTGAGTGGTCAGCATCTTCTCTGTTATTAAAGGTATAGCCCTATGCAGTGCTCCATATCGGTTATGACCTATTGAAATCTGATATAAAATAACCATCTTCCACCTCCCTCCAATTTTATTCATGGCAAAGGTCATAGGGCAAGAAGCATTCAGTTCTTGTTCGTTGCGATAATTGGTTGAATTTTTTTTCCTAGTCGACATCTTCGTTTCAGCTGATATTTCTCAAATAGTACAAAAAAGTAGGCTACCTACTTTAAAGTAGGTGTATTGATTGAAAGTTCCTAAAATAATTACTTTGTCAAAAAACTAAAAACAAAGTCAATGATGTTATTTGAGCCATTTAAATCTAAACATCTTCAACTCAAAAATAGAGTTGTAATGTCTGCAATGACTAGAAGCCGTGGAGAAGTCCCGAATGAACTGCATGAAAAATACTATACCCAACGAAGCAGCGCAGGACTTATCGTCACTGAAAGTAACAATATATCACCAATTGCAAGAGGTTATTTGTGGACTCCTGGTCTTTATTCTGAAGAACAAATAAAGGGCTGGAAAAACGTTACTAAACAAGTTCATAAACAGGGAGGAAGTATCTTTGCACAGTTGATGCATGCAGGGAGGATATCTCATACCTCTATTTTACCAAATAAAAGCCAGCCTCAAGGAGTTTCAGACATACCTGCAGATGCTACTTGTTTTGCCTATGACGATCAAGGGCAACCCAATCAAGTAGCTTGTAGTAAGCCTCAACCTCTAAGCGAAAGCGGTATAAAAGAAGTAGTAAACACCTTTCAGAAAGCTGCTGCCAATGCAATTAAAGCTGGCTTTGACGGCATTGAAATACTGGCAGCAAACGGCTTCTTATTCGATCAGTTTTTTGATCCTTCTGTCAACACCCGATTGGATAAATACGGTGCTCAAAACTTTGAAAACAGGACAAGATTTTTATTAGAAGTAGTCGATGGAATTTTGAGTTATGTTGGTGAAAAGGCTATAGGAATTAAACTTTCTCCCAATGGGCAACTCAATGGAATTGCAAAGTATCCAGACTGGAAACCGTTTTATGAGCACCTCTTATTCGAGCTTTCTAAAAGAGACCTTGCCTATGTTCTTCTTGCTAACCAAGGGGCCGTTGGAGTTGGAGAAGGTTATGATGCAGCATGGGCAGCGCATTGTAAAAAAATAGTAAGAAGTACCTTGGTACTCAATGGAGGATATGATGCTTCAAAAGCTGAAGAAATCATTAACGAAGATAGTGCAGATTTGATTGCTTTTGCTCGTCCCTTTATTGCAAATCCTGATTTAGTAGAACGCTTAAAAATTGGTGAAACTTTAAATGAAGTAGATTATAGTAAACTCTACGGTGGCGGAGAAGAAGGTTATACGGACTATCCAACCCTCAATAAAGTTCACTAAGCATGATGAATACTAAACAAATATCTCTTGTAACGGGAGGTGCTGGCGAAATTGGGCAAGCAATTGTCCAATCGCTACTTTCAAAAGAACATCATGTAGTCATCAATTACAAAGGTTTAGAAGATGAACAAGCTGCACTATCTTTCAAAGATTCACTTGAGGAAGATATGCAGGAACGTATCAAGCTTATAAAAGCAGATATTAGCAAGCCTGCCCATGTAGAAAAATTATTTGAAGAAGCCATAAGTTGGAAAGGACAACTGCACAATTTGGTGAATAATGCCGCAATTGGCCTTTTCAAACCAATTGCTGAAATGACTGATAATGATATTGCAAAAATCGTAGAAGTCAATTTTTATGGAACATTATATACATGTCGTTCAGCTGCAAACCAATTAGCAAACGGTGGAAGCATTGTCAATTTATCAAGCTCGAGCACTTCACAAATGCTTGTTGGTTATGGTCTATATTCGGCTACAAAAGGAGCAGTGGAACAGCTATCAAGAGTACTAGCTAAAGAGCTTGGACATCAAGAAATAAATGTGAATGTGGTGTCTCCAGGACCTATCGATACAAATGCTTTCTATAGAGGTAAGAGCGAGCAATTTGTGGAACACTTAAAGCAATTATCTCCCTATAACCGGTTGGGAAAACCAAAAGAAGTTGGCGATCTGGTAGCTTTTTTAACTTCTGGGGAAGCCAATTGGATCAATGGTCAAGTGATCAGAATAAATGGAGGAGCGGTTTAGTTTAGGCATTTTGTAATCAGCTGAAATCCAGCAAATTACTTATTTAAGCATATAGATTAATTGAAATCTTTTACTCTATACTTATAATCCCATATGCCGGTATGGTGACTACGTTTTTAAACACATTGTTTACAATGGTTAAATCCGCTTTTCTCACCTCAGTTCTGGCATAATTTCCTGGTTCAATAGTATATGAGCTGTATGCGCCTCCTTGTGGAAATAATTCAGTTACATCTATTGTTTTTTCTTGAGCGCCAATATTAAAAATAATGGCACTTTGATCGGCACCTTGAAACATGGCCCCTACAAGAGACGGATATACGATTGTGCCATCATCAAAGAAATTAGGATTTTTAGAAAAGGTCAAGTTAGAAACCGATGTACGGTTTTTGGCCGCATTAAAAATCAACTGATGTACCATACCGTAAGCGGATAAATCCCAGTCCCCAATTCTTACCAAATTGTTATTATTGAGCTGGTACTCGGTAACAATAGCAGCAAATGAGGGGATACCGGTATGTGTGACATGGCTCAGTAGTACTGTCACGCGCTCATTTCGAATCGGTAAAACCGTTAATAGGCCTGAAAAGAGACCGTGAATCCAAGTAGACGCTAAAGAAATAGGCGTTCCAGGTTGCTCAGGATTAAATTCAAAAAGGTTGTACTCGGTAAACCATACTTCCCAATTTTCGGGAAAGGCATTAATCCCTGCGGTTGGATTTCCTGGAGGGCCTATGGCATTGAACTGGTTTCTTTTAAAGGGTGAGGAGAGAATGGTTGGCAGTAGCGTTTCATCGAAATTCTGTCGACCTTCTGCCACACTTCCAGGGTAAGGGTGCATGATTATAGCATCAACATTTTCGGCTAGGTCAAAGAGTGGTTCATTCCAGTTAATTTGTCGGTCGGGTCGGTTACCTGAAATGCCAGTGCCACAGATGCCAATTTTGGCAGCAGGAAAGTTTTCACGGATCACCGGTATCCATGTACGCATAGCAAGTGCGTAGTCTTCAGCTGTTGGATATTTATTGAGGTAATCTTCCTCACTTAGATACAGTTCATTGCCTAATTCAATGTAGTTCACAGGTAAGCCTATACTTTCGGCATGGAGCAACATGTCTACTTGTTCCTCTAAGGTACTCGAAAGTACATTCAAACAATAAAGTGGCTCTGCGCCCAGTTTATCTATCTTTTGTTTGAAATTCTCTAGTATGTTAGAAGGCTGTGGAACTTGCGATAAATTGAAATTATTCACCAAGTCACCGCCGAAAGCTGTCCAGTTTTTTTCATCAATAATACCTCCAGCCTGCCAGTCCCAATATTGAGATTCTACGCCTCCTGGGTAGCGTAACATAGTGGGAGAAGTAGATTCCAGTAAGTCATAGAATTCAGTATCACTAGCAAGAGGATCTGATAATCCTTGTTGGTTGAAACCCACGAATGGCGTGGATCTGGATGTCTCAATGGATGCTATGATATCGGTTTGGTTGATAGGTGCAGCACTTTGATTGTCATCATCACTTGAACAACAGGTCAGTGAAAAGCCAATGGTCAATAAACTTATATAAGCAAGGTTTCTCATCTATAATACATTTTGATGATCTACTTTTTCTATGCTTTGACCAAGGAATGCACAAGAGGTTTAAAATTGTAATAAAAAATAATTCATATTTTACACAAGTAATTGATAACCAGCATATTATTTTGTAAAATAATGATAAATGAGACAGAAAGACACTAGAGTGGATTAAAACTATTTGTCAAATTTTTGATTCCTATCGCTTAATTCTATTGCAACCTGGGATGCAGTCTATCAAAAATATGTTGTTTGATATTATAGAATTTGATACTATGTAGTTAAGTGATTTTATTCTTATGAGTGTGGGATTTTTCGGAGGAAGTAGCCTTTTTTTGAAGGTTTTCATACTTATCGAGTAAAATCATAAAGCACCGAATTTTTTTAACTTTAATCAATATCTCATTCTTATTATAGCGATTTTTAATTGTTAAGGCCTCAAAAGATTGGGTAAGAATGGCCTCAACCTGGGAACGTTTCGATTTAAAAGAAACTACTATCAACTAATTTACCGAATTAGGCTTTCAAAGTAAATTACATAAACATCCATATACTATCCTATTTTAAAAACACTTAAAAAGGAAATTCATCCGAGTCGGTAAAAAGCTAGCTCCAGACATCTTTATGCATACGTATGTTTAGCTGTGTTTTCCCTCCAATTATTTATTTATAATTTAACAGTAATCATCAAAGTATTAAAGTTTGTCATGAGAACTAAACAAAAGAACAGGAGGGAATTTGTAAAAAAAGTAGGCACCGCTAGCGCTGCAATAATGGGGATTCCTACTTATATCCCAGCATCTGCCTTAGGAAAAAATGGTTTTGTGCCCCCGTCAGATAGGATAACCCTAGGTTTCATTGGCGCAGGCAACCAAGCCGAAAACGACGCTAAAGGATTCTTAAAAGACAAACGTGTGGAGATAGTAGCCATATGCGACCCGAATAAAAGAAGCAAAGGTTACTGGAATGGAAAAGAAGGAGGAAGAGAGTATATCATAGATTTGGTAAATGAGCATTATACCAATGAGAAAGGGAAAAAGTACAAAGGCCCAAAGGGCTATACAGATTTTAGAGAGGTGATAGGACGAAAAGATATTGATGCAGTAGAAATTGTGACTCCCGACCATTGGCATGCCATTCCCGCTTTGATGGCCGCAGCCGCTAAGAAGGATATTTATTGCCAAAAACCACTTTCATTAACTGTAGCAGAGGGAAGGGCTATGAGCAACGCAGCCAAGAAATATGGTATAATTTTTCAAGTAGGCAGCCAACAGCGATCAAATGAAAACTTTAGATGGGCTTGTGAAGTGGTAAGGAGTGGCAAAATTGGGAAACTTAATAAAGTGACTTGTGGTCTTCCTGGAGGGACACCAGATTTTGGGAAAACAGCGCATTTAACAGAAACGGTGCCTGTCCCTAAAGATTTTGATTATGACATGTGGTTAGGACCAGCCCCGAAAGCGCCTTACTGTCCTGCTAGAACCCATGTTAATTATCGGTGGTTATTAGACTATTCAGGCGGGATTTTAACCGATTGGGGAGGACATCATCCTGATATTGCCCAATGGGGAATAGATGCTGATGGTTCAGGGCCAGTAACAATAAGAAATGCTAGGTCTAAGTGGTCAGACCATCCGATTTACAACACCGCGACTGAGTTTTATTTTGAAGCAATATATGAAAATGGCGTAGAATTGATTGTGAGCAACACAGGAGAAGGCATCGATATTCCATTCGGTGTACGCTTCCATTGTGAAGGTGGAACAGTTTGGGCAGATAGAAGGAAAAAAGATGCTGATCCAAAAGGTTTATTGGAAACAAAAATAGAGGAAAAGGACAAGTTATATACCAGCGATAACCATTACCAAAATTTTATCGACTGTGTTATCTCTCGCAAACAGCCTATTGCTCCCTGTGAAGTAGGACATCGTTCCATTACTATTTCACACCTAGGTAACATTGCTATGATGCTAAAAGAAGACTTGGAATGGGATCCTATAAAAGAAGAAGTGAAAAATAACTTTGCTGCCAATCACTTGCTTTATAGGAAAATGCGGGCACCTTGGGATGCAGTCTATCAGAAATATGTTGTTTGATATTATAGAATTTTCACTATTAAGTTGAGTGATTTTTATTCTTATGTGAGAGGGATTTTTATAATTTCCCAAGATCGCAGTTTACAAGTAAATAAATGCAGTTTAGGGACAATATTTTTTCTAAACGACCTCTAATGATTTTTTTTGACATACGAATTAACATAAAAAACATGAGGTTATTTACAACTATCTTCCTATTGGTAGTATCATCCAGCTTTATATCAATAGACATTTTGGCGCAAAATTTTGCCCTGAACGGAAAAATCATTGACGATAGCTCAGCAGAACCCGTAGAATTTGCTACAGTATCTGTGTTAAATCAGTCAGATTCCTCTTTAGTAACAGGAGGCGTTTCAAATTTCGAAGGCAAATTTAATATAAACACATCGCCAGGTAATTATGTAATCAAAGTGAGTTTTGTATCCTATGAGACAAAAGTTATTGGTGGTGTTTCAGTAAATGAGTCACAACCAACAGCTAGCTTGGGAGAAATACGATTAGAAGGATCAGCCACGTCTTTGGCAGAAGTGGAAATAGAAGGCGAAAGGAGCCGCCTTGTAATGGATCTTGACAAAAGGGTATTTGTGGTAGAAAAAGACTTGGCAAACCTTGGTGGTTCAGCTTCAGATGTATTAGATAATATTCCATCAATAATGGTAGATGCAGAAGGAAATGTGAGCCTTAGAGGTAACAACAATGTGCGTATTTTGGTAAATGGCCAACAATCTGGAATGTTGGGTATCGATGGAATTTCAGGCCTACGCTCCATGCCTGCTAACATGATTGAGAGGGTAGAGGTAGTGACCAATCCTTCTGCAAGATACGATGCTGAGGGTAATGCTGGTGTCATCAATATCATTTTAAAGAAAAACAGGAAAAATGGATTTAATGGCAACTTTGATTTTACAGTAGGATATCCTGAAAGGTATAATGCGGCCATTAATTTAAATTACCGCATGAAAGATCTAAATTTCTTTGTGAATTATGGTTTGTCTTATAGAAGTGGACCTGGTAGAGCATTCACAAGGAGGGATTTTACAGTCGATAATACATTCAATAGATTGGATCAAAACCAAGATTTTGAAAGAACAGGTTTGTCAAATACCATAAGATTTGGGGCAGATTATTCTATCAATGATAAAAATACACTTACCGGTTCTTTTATGTACCGTTTGTCAGACGATAAAAACTTTGCAGATATAGATTTCAGAGAATACGATGCTTCTAATACCTTAATAGGTGCTAGTTTTAGGGATGCCATTGAAACTGAAGATGAAAGTAATTTAGAATATGCCTTAAATTATAAAAGGGATTTTGGAAGAAAAGGACATGAACTGATTGCTTCTATTAACTATAATGAAGGCCCTGAGACTGAACTATCAGATATTACAGAGCAAATTTTAGATCCCATAACATTACAGCCCATCTTCGATGCTGACCCGCTTTTACAGCGCAGTGACAATACAGAAAATCAATCGAACTTTGTGTTTCAAGCAGATTACATTCAACCCATGGGTGAAAAAGGAAAACTGGAATTGGGGGTGAAAAGTAGTTTGAGGAATATAAGCAATGATTACTTGGTTGAAGAACAAAACGATGAAAGCCAATTTATCAGATTAGATGACTTGAGTAACCGCTTTGTATATGATGAAAATATACATGCTGGATATATAATTTATAGCAATAAGTTGAGAAGGTTCACGTATCAAGCTGGTCTACGTACAGAGATAACAGATATTTCTACCAATTTGCTAGATACAGAAGAGCTTAACGATAAGAACTATACTAATTTTTTCCCAAGTGCACACGTAACCTATGATTTATTGAATGGCAATTCAATGCAAGTAAGTTATAGTAGGCGGTTAAGGAGACCGAGTTTTAGATACTTGATTCCATTCTTTAATTATTTTAATCCACAGACAATTAGGGGTGGCAATCCTGATCTTGATCCTGAATTTACCGATTCATACGAATTTGCCTATATCAAAAACTGGGAAAAATCAAGTATAACGAGTAGTATATATTATCGTCGTTCTCAAGGAGTAGTTCAATGGATAAGTAGGGTAGATGAAGAAGGGATAACCTTTCGCAGACCAGAGAACTTGGCCAATGGAGAAGCGTATGGTTTAGAATTTATCATTGACCGCGAAATGGCAGAATGGTGGAATATCAATGGAAGTTTCAACTTTTTTAGAAATATAGTGGAAGCAAGTAATCTAGCCGCAGAGTTAGGGGAAAGCCTTTCCGCAGATACATACACTTGGATGACCAGAGTAAATTCCAGAATGACCTTGCCAGGCAATATAGAATTTCAACTGATGTTTAACTATCGCGCACCGATGGAACAACCACAAGGAATCAGGAAATCGATTACTTCTATGGATATTGGATTGACCAAAGATGTAATGAAGCAGAAAGCTACTGTTTCCTTTAAAGTGAGTGATGTATTTAACTCGAGAAAATACAGAAGTGAAACATTTGGTGAAAACTTTACAATCGAAAGTTTATATCAAAGGAGAGTGAGAAGTTTTGTATTGAATTTTTCATACAGATTAAATCAAAAGAAATCGAGAAAACGCAAAGGGAACAGGGGTAATAGAGGAGATGGGTTTGATGAAATGTAAAAAACTTTCAATAAAATTGGGTATACCCTTACTCTTAATCATGAATTAAACTTAGATTTTTTCTAATTTCTAAATTTTTATACATTTCAATGGAATCTATGTAAATGTAAGTTTCATCGAGTAAGCTTATAAAATACTTACTTATTCCTGAATCTAAATCAAATCCCAAGGATTTTCAGCTTCTGTTAAAGGCCTGAAAATGCCTTATTTTCTTGTAATTTTAAAAGCTCAATATTACCTCCCAGCCTTTATTAGCCTGTTTTAAAAAAGTATCTTGTAAATACACATCATAAGTTCTTGCCCAAAAAGTTCCAAACATGAAGTAATGGTTTTACAGGGTTTAGGAAATAAAATCCCTAAAAGTAGATAAAAAAAGCTTCATTTTTAGTTAAGTCGCACATTATAAAGCAAAACAAAAGCGAACCTTTATAGCAATAATCAAGCCATATTGTTGTTTTCTTGGGCGGAAATTAACACATATTATGAAGCAAACAAATACCATATTAGTAGTTGATGATTTTCAAAGTATCAGAAGGGTACAAGGCAATACCTTAGCACGTTACGGATTTAAGACAAAAGAAGCAGAACACGGTAAAGCTGCCCTAGATATTCTTTATTCTGGAGATGCTGAAATTGATTTAATTGTATCTGATTATAATATGCCTGTTATGGATGGCCTTGAATTATTGAACAAGGTCAAAGCAGATCATAAATTCAAGGATATTCCTTTTATTCTCCTTACTTCAGAAGAATGTAAAGAAAAAAAGAAAGAGGCCAAAAATGCAGGTCTTGATGCATGGATTACCAAACCATATAAAATAGACGCCTTTATAAACAGGATCAATTTTTTATTGAAAAACAACTAATCGTATGTCCCAATATGATCAAATGTTCATAGAGGAGGCCAAGGAACAGTTGGAAATAGCCATTGGTGCGCTATCTTCTTTAGAAGAGGGCACAAAAGATGATCCATTAGACGAGGCTTTCAGGGCACTCCACACTTTTAAAGGTGCTGCCTATATTTTCAATCTTGAAACACTTGGTGACTTCGCCCATAAGTTAGAATCAATTTTAGATGCCATCCGAAAAGGAGGTGTGTCAGACACCCTTTATGTAGCGGGGCAGTTATTGATATTCTTAGATCATTTACAAATTTTAATGGATGATCCAGAAATAACAGATGAAGGACTAAGGCAGACGCATCAAGAGATATCTACAGAATTAGACATCCTTTCTGAGGAAATAAGTAATGAGGAATTGATGATTTCTCAAGAAGCCAGTAAAAACGAAGACGGTCCAAGTGCAGATAGGCCACTCATTACCTATCTTATAAATATTGTTCCACTCATTGAAATACAGGATGGCGATTATCACCCTGTGATAGATATTATTGAAGATATAGTGGATAGTGGAAATGGAAAAGCTAAAGTTTTAGCAAGGCTTCATGGACCAAGTGGGGATAAAAATTCAAAATCAATTAAAAGTTGGAATATAATTATATGTAATGATACTAGTAAGGGGGACATCGAAGCGATGTTCATGTTTATTGATACAGATGTAAAACCAACTATAGAAAAGCTTCAAGAAGCAGATCTATTCTCTAATGAAGGCTTTACTGCCATTTTAGATGAGTTAGAAGAAAATTCTAATGATGATATCAATACCAGTATACATGAATTTATAGAGGGCACTAAAAAAACAGCACCAAAACCACAAAAACAATCTACTCATACTGCAAAAACCGAAACCATCAGGATATCAACAAGAAAAATTGATAAGCTAATGGATTTGGTAAGCGAACTGGTAACTGATCAGGCTAGTCTAGCTATGCTATCAGAAAAGTTTGGAGATACTGACCTAGAATCAATTGTAGAAAACATGGACAGGCACATACTCCAACTAAGGGATATTGTCTTCGATATGACATTGGTACCTATAGAGACTTTAATGAGCAGGATCAGAAGGATGGTTAGGAATCTATCAAGGTCTTTAGGAAAAGATATCTCTTTTGAGACCATAGGTTCCGAAACCGAATTGGATAAGATGTTCATAGATATGCTAATGGATCCTATCATGCATATTGTCCGAAACAGCATGGACCATGGTATAGAATCTCAAGAAATAAGAAAGCGCTTAGGAAAACCTGAAAAAGGACAGATATTGGTAGAGACCAATTACAATGGGGCAGATGTACAAATTGATATATCGGACGATGGCAAAGGGCTTGATACAGAAGTCATATATAATAAAGCATTAGAGCGTGGAATTATATCGAAAGGAGCAGTACTTAGCCAAGAAGAAATATACAGTCTAATCTTTGAGCCAGGTTTTTCAACCGCAAAAAACGTTACCGACATTTCAGGGAGGGGTGTAGGGATGGATGTGGTTAAGAAAAATGTAATGCAGCTCAAAGGTGAAATTAATGTGAGCTCAGAAAAGCAAAAGGGTACCACTATCACCATCAAGATTCCCCTTTCTCTTTCCATTGTAGATGGACTTTTAGTAAGGTCAGGAAATGAACAGTTTATCATTCCGGTTCAAGTAATCAAAAAGTGCCATGAAGTAAACTTAAAGGGATTATATGGCAACTTCAATGATACGATGGTACTCGATAACAAGCAGTTCCCATTTATCGATTTGGAGAAAGAACTTTTAAATAGAAGTGAAATACCAGAAGGAAATGGTATAGCTATAATAATAATGGATAGAGGCCGAGAAGTTGTCCTAATAGTAGACGAAATTTTAGGTGAGTTTCAAGCAGTACTAAAACCAATAGGAGCACACTATAAGCATCAAGAATTTATATCTGGGGCCACGATCTTGGGTGATGGTAACGTAGCCCTTGTATTGGATGCGAACAAATTAATTGAACTAAAAACCAAACATTCCGAACATGTCACAAAATGAAGAAACATCTACGGACAAAGAAATAGTTAGGCACTCTTACCTTTCTTTCATGCTACAAAAGGAATACTTTGCTATTGAAGTAGGATATGTTATAGAGATTTTAGAAATCCCCAAAATTACCATGGTTCCCAAAGCCGAAGATTATATGAAAGGAGTCATAAATTTAAGAGGTAAGGTACTACCAGTAATAGACACCTGTAAAAAGTTTGGTTTACCTGCCACAGAGATTAAAAAGGAGACTTGCATCATTGTGTTAGAACTAGCTGTAGAGAATGACCAAATTCTTTGCGGTATTTTGGTAGATGAAGTCATAGAAGTATTTGAAAGCGATTCGAATGCTCTGCAAGCTTCGCCAAGCCTCGAAAAAGGCATTAGGTCCTCTGCTGTAAAAGGTATGATAGAAATAGAAGAAGAATTTATAATGGTATTAGAACCAGAAAGCACTTTTGGGGTCAATGGGTTGCTACCCGATGTCTTCGAAGATGAAAAAGAAACAAAAGTAGCTTAATTGAATGGATAGATAATTCCTATAAGAAACGTAATTCAAATTAATAATAAAGTAAAAACCAGCATTTCACAAACATCAAAAGTATGCATAAAATTACTACTCTACTATTAACTATCATTTTAATGACCTTATCAGTCGAGCTTTCATACGGTCAGTTTACCGTTGGCGCTGACTTTAGAGCAAGAACAGAGCTCAGAGATGGCTCTAGGATACTTTTGGACAGTACTTCAAATCCTTCCTTTGTTAGTTCACAGCGTTCCAGATTAATTACCAGCTTCAAAAAGGAAAACATGGAAATGAAAATAACCATGCAAAACGCAAGAATTTGGGGGCAAGACAGAGAGCGGGGCAACGTACCAAACCTTAATTTAACAGAAGGATGGCTACGATATAGCTTTAATGAAAAACTAGCTGTAAAAGTTGGTAGGCAGCATCTTGTTTTGGATGATGGAAGAATTTTCGGGATGAGGAATTGGAATGATATAGCGGTATCCCATGATTTGGCTGTGCTTCAATACGCAGATAAAAAATGGAGACTGCAGACCGGTGCAGGCTACAACAATGATAGAAATAGATATTTTGAAGGCCCGTATGAAGTAAACAATTACTATAAATACATGGCATTCCTTTGGGCAAATAGAAAAATTGGCGAATCACTGGATATATCTATCTTGAATTCTGTAGATGCCCATGAGGATGAAAACAATTTCGAGACCATATATCCTCGCATCACTTCTGGTATTTATATAAATAAGGGAGGGAAAGATTCCAAGTTTTCAATGGAGGCTTCAGCCTATTATCAATACGGAAAAAATCCGGAAGGAATAAAGCAGAATGCTTATATGATATCAATTATACCAAGATTCAATATCAATAATTGGTTGTACAGCAAATCTGGGTTGAACTTCTTCAGCGGGAATGATGAAACGAATGACAATGGGCAAAATAATGCTTTTAATAAACTTTTTGGAGATGGGCACCGGTACTATGGCTACATGGATTATTTCTTAAATATCGAGAGCAACACGAGAGGAGGAGGTATGAGGGAATTGTTTGCAGGCCTTTTCTTTAAAACAGGTAAGAAATCTGAACTTGAAGTATCTTATCATCATTTCGCCCTAGGAGGTCAAATGATCAATACAGATATAACTACTGAGGTTGTTGCCGCAAATAGAAACCTTGGTAACGAAATAGACCTACAATTAAAAATAAAATTACAAGATGATCTAAGTGTTCGTTTTGCTTATGCTACCATGTTCGCTACTCCTTCTATGGAATTTATTAAAGGAGGAGACCATTCAAGGTATCAGCAATGGGCCACTGTCATGCTTATAGCCAAGCCAACTTTCTTTACATCTGAAAAAAATAAAGCTGAATAGATATGTTAAGTTCTAGATTTACTACAAACCAAAGGATTGTCGCCATTTTTCTATTTGTGACTTTGATCACTGTGGCAGGAGCAGTATATAATAATCTCCAGACCCAAAAGCTCAAAGGTGAGATTGAAAAGATATACAATGATAATCTATTAAGTATCGATTATCTGATTGAGTCTGACAGAGATGCCTATCAGTCAAGTATTTCTCTTGCTCATGCTTTGAGTGGAAGAAAAGAGATAGATGAAGCAAAACTTGATTCAACAATAGTAGAGATAAGAACCAATTTGGCACAGACTTTACAACGATACGACAAATTCTTTAAGATATCTGCCTTTACTAAGCTTTCTGAATTTGACCAATATGATGGTTACGACAAAAATTTTAGAGAGAAGTATGATGATCTTGCCAAGCATACTGAAAAAATCATAGAATTGATAGAAGAAGGAAAGTATAAAGAGGCCAACAATCTATATTATTCAGATTACATGGCAGCCTTCGAACCCATGCGTACAACCTTAGATAAATATACTGATCTAAGTTTAAATTCAGCAGAAAATGCACACAGTGCGAGTATAGAGTTGAGTGAAAGTATTTTCATTAACTCTATGATTGTTGCCTTTTTGGTTATGATTTTTATTGTAGGTGGAGGCTTTTATCTAAAGCGAAGTATCTCAAAGCCTCTGAAAGAGGCGATGACTATTGTTGATATGATTTCGAAAGGAGATTTGAGGGTAAAAATTAATAGGCAACAATATAACCCTAAAGATCAAATCGGGTTTCTACTTCTTAAAATAGATGATATGGCAAAAAGCCAACGTAATATCATAAGGACAGTTAAAAAAGGGGCAGATTACATCAATAGGGCAAGTGAAGAGTTAAATTCTTCGGCAGGCCAGTTGTCACAAGGAGCTTCATTACAAGCTAGTTCAGTAGAAGAAGTGTCTTCTTCAATGGAACAGATGGCTGCCAATATTCAACAAAATACAGATAATGCCAAGGAAACTGAACACATTGCTTTAAGTTCAAACAAATCTGTTGAAAGTTCTAATAAGTCGGTAGAAGAGACACTGGACTCAATGAGTACCATTGTAAGGAAAAACTCCATCATAGGCGAAATTGCTAGACAGACCAATCTTTTAGCATTAAATGCTGCTGTAGAGGCCGCTAGAGCAGGAGAACATGGAAAAGGTTTTGCTGTAGTTGCATCAGAAATACGCAAGTTGGCAGAAAGGAGTCAAAATGCTGCGAAGGAAATTGATGATATTTCAAACTCTAGCGAAAAAGTAGCTAGAACTGCCGGAGATATGTTGAATAAATTGGTGGTAGAAATAGAAAAGACCAGCAATTTAGTAGCAGAAATTAGTGCAGCAAGTGTAGAACAAAATGAAGGGGTTAATCAAATAAACATGGCCATTCAACAACTTAACACGGTTGTACAACAAAATGCTGCTAGTGCAGAACAACTTGCTGCAAACTCTTCAGAACTAAATGGACAATCAGATATCCTTAAAAAAGCGATTTCTTTCTTCAAGTTAGATGAAGAAACAGCAGACACCAACACAAACAATCAATTGAGTGGAACTGAAAAAGATATATTCGATAAGTCTTTGGCAGATAATAGTATTGGCAACAAGTCAAATGGTTTTGAATTAGTAATGGATGAAGGATCCTTCGATGAAGATAACAAATTCGAAAAGTTTTAAAATTTCCTATATACTAATAGTCCCTGGCAAGTATTTTTCAGGGACTTTTTACACTATTTAAAAATCATTAGAATGGTTTAGATGGACATACCAGGAAAAAATATGGAGCTGCAAGGATTTGTCCAAATGAAGGATAGAGACTTCGATAAACTTAGTGAATTTATCTATAGCAAATATGGTATAAAAATACCCATTGCGAAAAAGATATTATTAGAAACCAGGCTCCAGAAAAGATTAAGAGCGTTAGGCATCAATTGCTTCAAAGAATATCTAAATAAGGTAATACATGATAAAGAAGAGGAAGAGACTAGGCGGATGATCGAACAGGTCTCTACCAATACAACTGATTTTTTTAGAGAGCGAGATCATTTTGAATTTTTAAAAAAAGAAATACTTCCGAAATGGAAAGAGAGAGAACAAATGAAAATATGGAGTGCTGCAACTTCTAGCGGTGAAGAGGCTTATTCCATAGCAATCACAATACAGGAATTTAACAGTCTAAAGAATATCGTTATTCCTTATGAGATAACCGCAACCGATATTTCTGAAAAGATACTAAAACAAGGTGCTAGCGGTACATATAGTTACGATAGAGTCTCAGCATTACCCCATGAAATATTAAAGAAATATTTTTTAAAAAGCCACGACAAAAAATATGTGAAAGTGGTGAAAGAAATAAGGAATAAGATAACCTTTGCAAGACATAACTTAATGGATCAAATTTATCCAAAAGGGAAAAGATTTGATATAATTTTCTGTAGAAATGTGCTCATCTATTTCGATAGAGAGACACAAAGAAAGGTTATCACAAAATTATATGAACGTCTCGAACCAGGAGGCTATCTCTTCTTAGGACATTCCGAATCTATTTTTGGGATGAATCTCCCCTTAATTCAAAAAGCACATACCACCTATCAAAAGAGCATTTAAAAGAAAATCCTAGAATCGAAAAGAGTAATCATATTAATGTTTAATATGCCTCACTTTAAAAAACATGTTGGATTTATTCAGTAAATAATTTTGCCAACAACACACTAACCAAAAAAAAATCATACAACTAAGTATTAAAATACAAGCTTGTATTTTTCATTGATCTAAAAACGTCCTTGATGATAGAAACCAAGGTCAAATGTCATAAACCAAATAGATGAAAGTCATATGCTGAAAAACGATTCATCAATATATTCAGCACAGTTCATTATTTAATTCATATTGTAAATAATCGAGAAAATACTGTAGAATTTACTGATTTCTTGATATTGGCTGACCATTCATATTTTAAGCAAGCTATCTTGGAAAAGGACCATTATAAATCGGCTTATTCACCAAATGTTTCACTTATTTAATTATAGATAGGGAAGATTTTATAGAATAAGTTAGGGTGTCTTTTCCATGAAACTTGAGGGCTTTAAGGTCCAATACCTTAACCAGTATTCAAATATAAAATCATGACAAGCAGTATAAGTAATCTAGAAAAACTATCTGATCAGATTTATCAGGAGGGGATAGAAAAAGCGGAAAAAAAATCGCAGGAAATCCTCCAAGAAGCTGAGGCCGAAAAGGAAAAGATGTTAAACCAAGCGCGAAGTGAAGCAAAAACAATTGTTGATGAAGCCAAGGCAGAAGCTACCCATATTCGACGCAGTATTGAAAATGAATTAAAATTAAAGGGCAAACAATTTCTGAGCGATCTGAAGGCTAAAATTGAAGATTTGCTATCGGATAGGATTATCAAGACAAATACCGAAGAGGCCTTTGCTGATGCAAAATTTATGCAATCAGTTATAACAGAAGTAGTAAAAACATGGGATACCAATGAAGACTTCATACTTACCCTTCCAGCTGACTTAGAAGAAAAATTGAAAGGTTCTTTTACCCGCAGTATCAAAGAAATAATTCCTAATATTTTCATCACATTCGAAAATGTCATTGATAGAGGATTCAGAATAGGTAAAAAGTCCGATAGTTTTCATGTGTCTTTTAGCGAAGAAGATTTCGTTGAGATTTTCAGATCATATCTTTCTGAACAAGCCAACCAACTTTTATTTAAAGATTCCGCATGAGCTATTATTATCTTATATCAAGCCTCCCGGATCTTTCAATAGGAATGGATACAAAGCAAATCGATTTTGAGAAAACTTTCGATTTGATACAGCGTAACCTTACTCCAGAAGACAATGAGCTATTCCAATATCTTATTTATCCCAATGATATTGGGAATCTTCTGTCTATTTTATTTCATGAATATCATCAATTGCCTTTACTTTTACTCAAAAAAGTAGCTGTCTACAGTGAGGAAGAGGTACGTGAATATAGATTTTTCAAGAGTAATTTCCCCGACTTTTTAAATGATTTTCTAGTTGAAAACGAAGCCAGGTTTCCTACTATGATAATGCAGGAAATGGAAGAAAAATTAATGGCTAATTTCTATGAGGAAGTGGCAAATTTAAATAATCCTTTTATCACTGAATACTTCCATTTTCTTAAAAAACTAAAAAACCTAGGCGCCGCTTTCAATTATTCGGCTTACAAATTCTTATCAGCACCTCTTATTAAAGATTCGGAGCGGCTTATTGGTCAAATAGGGCCTAATAGTTCACCCACCGCTACGCTTACAAAAGATTATCCATATGTAGAAGAGTTTATCAAAGTATTGTCTGGAGGTAAACCTGAAAAAATCGAAAATTTTATTGACAGAATTCTGTGGGATTTTTTAGAGGATAATAATAAAAGCTCCTTTAGCAGAGAAGAAGTTTTTACTTACACACTCAAATTACAAATGATACAAAGATGGTCTTTACTTGATTTTAACGAGGGTTCAAAACGATTTAAAAAGCTACATAAAGATATTATAAGCAATGTTCAGTTTCCTAAAGCATCTATGATATGAATACTGGAAAAGTAACCGGCGTAATCTCCAACCTCATTTTTATTGAGGCAGAAGGAGCAATCACCCAAAACGAAATTTGTCTAATTCATGCAGAGAATAAATTGCTCCTTGCTGAAGTAATACGCGTGAAGGATTCTCTTGTATCTGCGCAACTTTTTGAAACCAGTATGACTATAAAAATTGGTAGTCAGGTAGACTTTACTGGTAAAATGCTTGAAGTAGAACTAGGCCCAGGCATTCTGTCTAAAAAATACGACGGTCTGCAAAACGACCTTACAAAAATGAGTGGCCTTTTTATTGAAATTGGTCAATCCTCTTCACCATTGGATGAGGATGTACTTTACAATTTCACCCCCTTGGCAAAAAAAGATGACAATGTGCTTGCAGGTGATTGGCTAGGTAGTGTCACTGAAAATTGGATTGACCATAAGATCATGGTACCATTCAAATTAAAAGGAACCTATAAGATTGCATCAATAGTAGAAAAAGGGGATTACAGGATAAAAGATGTCATTGCCACACTTACATCGGAAAAAGGGGAAGTAGTAGAAGTAACCATGGTACAAAAATGGCCAGTAAAGCGAGCAATAGATGTATACCGTCAAAAAGTACGGCCAAATATGCTATTACAAACTGGGTTACGTGTAATTGACACGCTTAATCCTATTGCGGAAGGAGGTACCGGATATATACCTGGGCCTTTCGGAACGGGCAAAACTGTACTACAACAAGCCATAGCCAAAAATAGTAAAGCTGATGTACTTATTGTGGTAGCTTGTGGTGAACGAGCCAATGAAGTGGTGGAAATTTTTACGGAATTCCCGCAACTAACTGACCCAGTAACTGGAAGGAGTTTAGATGAAAAAACCACAATTATTTGTAATACTTCTAACATGCCTGTTGCTGCTCGTGAATCTTCTGTATATGTAGGTATGACACTAGCAGAGTATTACCGCTGTATGGGTTTAAAAGTGTTGATTTTGGCAGACAGTACTTCTCGTTGGGCACAGGCACTTAGAGAAATGTCTAATAGGATGGAGGAATTACCTGGTCCCGATGCATTTCCGGTAGAGCTCCCAGCCACTATTGCCAATTTTTATAGTCGGGCAGGAATCACCGAGCTTAACAATAAAAAATGGGGCTCAGTCACTTTTATAGGTACTGTATCTCCAGCTGGAGGTAATTTTAAAGAGCCAGTGACAGAATCTACAAGTAAAGTAGCTAGGTGCTTTTTCGCGCTATCCCAAAAACGTGCTGATGCCAAAAGATATCCTGCGATTGATCCATTAGCTTCTTACTCTAAATATTTAGAGTACCCTGAGTTTGCTAAAAATGCAAATGAACTCATTCAAGAAGGCTGGGTAGAAAAGGTAATGCGATGTAGGGATTTGATCAGAAATGGCCTTGAGGCAAGAGATCAAATCAGCATTTTGGGTGATGACGCAGTGCCTGTAGAATATCATACAGCTTTTTGGAAGAGCGAGTTGATTGACTTTTCGCTCATTCAACAAGATTCTTTCGATGATGTGGATATGAATGCTCCGATTGAAAGACAACAATATATGCTTAACAAGGTGATGGAAATCAGCGAAATGGATTTCCCACATACTGAATTTGAAGAAGTAGGGACCTTTTTTAAGAAACTGATCAACCTACTCAGACAAATGAATTATTCTGCTTTTAACTCTACAAAATTCAAAAAATATGAGGAAGAGCTAGATGAGGAACTAAAGAAAGTACAAGAAGAATTAATGACTGAACCATGAAAAATAAGGCTTTCAAAAGAATTTACACGAGGATTTCAAGTATCACAAAAGCTACTTGTTCATTAAAAGCCAGTGGTGTGCGCTATGGAGAACTGGCTTGGGTCAATGGCATGCCTGCCCAAGTTATAAGTGTAGTCGGCGATATGGTTACCGTGCAGGTTTTTTCTGGTACTGAAGGAGTTTCCTCTCATTCAGAGGTAATATTTTCGGGATCACCACCCACTTTAAAAGTGAGCGATCTATTGGCTAGCCGCTTCCTCAATTGTTATGGGGAACCCATTGATGGTGGACCTAAACTTCGCGGAGAGGAGCGGATCATAAAAGGGAATGCCGTAAACCCTGTAAAACGTTCAAAACCTTCTACCTTACTGGCTACCGGGATTGCAGGTATCGATTTGAATAATACCTTAGTAACAGGACAAAAAATTCCTTTTTTTGCAGATCCTGACCAACCTTACAATCAAGTTCTTGCAGGGGTTGCTATGCGAGCAGAGGCAGATAAAATTATTTTAGGTGGAATGGGATTGTCAAATGACGATTATCTTTTCTTCAAAAATACCTTTACTGAAGCAGGTGTTTTAGATAAAGTTGTTTGTTTCATCAATACATCAGAAAATCCGCCTTTAGAGCGCTTACTAATTCCTGATATGGTATGTACAGCGGCAGAATATTTTGCCAATGATAGAAAGCAAAAAGTATTGGTACTACTCACAGACATGACACTTTATGCAGATGCCCTTGCCATTGTTGCAAATAAAATGGATCAAATCCCTTCAAAAGATTCTATGCCAGGTTCATTATATAGTGATTTAGCAAGTATCTACGAAAAGGCTGTACAGTTCGCGCATGGTGGTTCCATTACGATTATTGCAGTAACTACACTCAACGAAAGTGATATTACACACGCAATTCCTGATAACACTGGCTACATTACTGAAGGGCAACTTTTCTTGAAAAAGGACACCGATATTGGTAAAGTAATCATAGATCCGTTTCGCAGCCTCTCAAGGTTGAAACAAAATGTAATTGGCAAGAAGACAAGGGAAGACCACCCTCAAGTTATGAATGCGCTTGTAAGATTGTATGCAGATGCAGTAGACGCCAAAACCAAAAAGGAAAATGGTTTCGACTTGAATGAATACGATGAACGATGCTTGGCTTATGCTAAAGATTATGCTAGAGAGCTGCTGGCTGTAGATGTTAACCTATCGATAGACCAGATGCTTGAAACGGGTTGGCACCTCCTCAAAAAGTATTTTGAAAGATATGAAGTGGGAATCAAAGAAGGCCTGTTGGAACAATACTGGGAAGATGGTAAACCGAGAGAAACAGTAAAATTGGAAAGTCATGGCGCTAAAGTTTCACTATAACAAGACAACCATTCAGGAATTTAAACGGCAACTTGCTATTAGAGAAAAAGCATTGCCTATTCTGAAAAATAAAGAAACAGCACTTCGTCTAAAAGTAGAAAAGCTCATGCGTGAACTAGATGAAGTAGAAAAACAATTCAATAAACTCGATCAGAAGATGGGTATTTTTAATGCTTTTTGGAATGAATTTCCAGAGATTCTTCGAATAGATGACGTAGAGATTTTTCAGAAGAGGGTTATTGGTGTAAGGGTTCCAGAAATTGGGCCTGTTAAATTTAAAATAGCCGATGTAAGTTGGTGGAACCTCCCCACTTGGATACCTTCTGGTATTGAGCTGATGCAAGAAGTAATTAAAATTGATTTAAAAAAGGATATACTTCAAAAGCAGATAAAACTACTGGATTTAGCCAGAAAAAAAACTACCCAGAAAGTAAACTTGTATGAAAAGGTACAAATCCCTGACTATGAAAGTGCCATTCTGAAAATTAAAAGATTTTTGGAAGACAAGGAAAACATTTCCAAAGCAGCCCAAAAAATTATGAAAAACCGTAAAGTAAGGAGGGCAGCATGAAAGCACAATTTAAAAAATTGAACCTTTTGGTCTTTCACCGTGAAAGAGAGGAAATTACAGATATGCTTCAAGAAATTGGCGTGTTAGATGTAGAGGTTGATTCTGAGTTTAGAAACGAGGATGTACAGCTACTGGAAAGACAAAATAATAATTTCACCAAGGCGATTGAAGTCATTGAGGAACAAGCTGGGAAGAAGTACCAAGCCATAGAAAAAACTGGAGTATCTATTGATGAAGTGGCTGAAAAAGTCATGGAATTAAAGTATAGAAATGAGGAAAATGTACAAAAGAGGGAATCTCTTAGAAAAGAAAAGTTGCAACGCTTACCTTGGGGAGATTTAAACTTGGAGAAACTTTATCGTCTGCAAGAACACGGTCTTGAAGCGCAGTTTTGCATGGCTACATTGAAAGAATTCAAAAAATATGATTTCAAATCACAAGTAGTACAGGTAGTTTATCAAAGCTCAAATCGAGTATATTTTGTAGTAATTGCAAAAGAAAAACGCTCTTTACCATTCGAGTCAGTAAAAATACCTGAAAAAACACTTTCTGAAATTGCTGAGAAAGAAGAAGAAATTGAAACCGAAAATATAAAGATAGAAGAAGAGATTGCAACTTATACTTCTTTCATTCCACAGATAAGGAATAAAATGATAGCTATTGAAAATAAATTATCATTTGCCTTAACGAATGGAAGCTATAAGGAATATGGGGCAGGCTCGATACTGTCGCTAAGTGGATGGTTTCCAGTAGGCATGGAAGATAAACTAGTTAAATACTTGAATTTAAGAAAGTTATCTTATTCTATTGAAACTCCAGGTCCAGGGAGTAAAGTCCCTGTTTTGTTAATTAATAAAAACTATCCTAAGCTATTTGAACCCATTACAAAAATATTCGAACTCCCAAACTATTACGAACTTGATCTTACGCCGCTCATTGCAGTTTTCTACCCTATTATGTTTGCTTACTGCCTTGGAGATGCAGGGTATGGATTAATTTTTTTGGTAGCATCGGTAGCAGGTTGGTTCACATTTTTAAAGAAAGAAAAGCGCATTGCAATCTTGGGAATTATCCTTGGTCTATTTACTACCATGATGGGCATTGTAAAATCTGGGAGCGTTTTTGGTATACCCACCACAACCAATGACTCTTGGATACTTTTTCAATACCTCCGCCAATATGTGATTATACCCGATGATCGTGATTTCGTTTTTAATGCATTCAATGTTGCGCTAATGTTTGGGGTAGTCCAGATTATTACGGGAATTATTATTTCTATTGTTAACAAACTAAGGTTTGAAGGGTTGATATATTCCCTTTCGCAGTGGGGCAAACTGTTGATAGTTTCCAGTGTGATATGGATTTTTTTAGCTGATATGCAAGGGATTGAAACATTACAATCATATTCAACTTTGAGAACAGCATTACTCATTACAGGAGTTTTGATGGTCCTATTGTTTCATGACATGACACAAACTTTACCTGTTCGGGCTGCCAACGGCTTTTTACCACTATTTTTTATTTTCACTGGTATTCTAGGAGATGTTTTATCCTACGTCCGATTGTTTGCCCTTGGTGTAGCTTCCTCGGTACTTGGTTTAGTAGTTAACCAAATAGGTATGGAAATTTTTAAGAATGATTGGTGGGGAATGATCATAGCTGTGATATTCCTACTCTTTGGCCATACCTTAAATTTTTTCATAGCCATGTTAGGTGCTTTTGTACATCCACTTCGATTAACTTTTGTAGAATTTTATAACAATGCACAATTCAGAGGAGGGGGAAAAGAATACAGACCATTTAGAAAAGAAAGTATAGAATTTGAATAAAAAAATATGGAAACATTACCTTTAACACTCGCATTTATAGGGATTGGCTTATTAGTAGGTTTAGCTGGCTGTGGCAGTGCTATGGGAACAGCTATTGGTGCACAAGCTACATTAGGTGCCTTAAAAAAACGTCCAGAATCTTTTGGTTCATTCATTGTACTCAGTGCACTCCCAGGTACTCAAGGGCTTTATGGGTTTGCAGGCTTTTTTATCTTGCAAGATTTAATAAGCAATCAAATGACCTTGTTACAAGGGGCAGGAATTCTTGGTGGGGGATTGGCACTAGGTCTTGCAGGGCTTTTTTCTGGAATGTACCAAGGGAAAGTTTGCGCCAGCAGTATTGATAGTATTGGATCAGGGAACGATGTTTTTGGTAGGGCGCTTATCCTAGCTGTATTTCCTGAACTTTACGCCATCATCGCATTTGCATCCTTGTTTCTTATACGAGGTATTTTGTAAAATAAGTTGCCGTCTTTCTAACCTGTTTTTGAATTCAATTAAACTGAGTTAGAGATAGCATATTAATTATTAAGACTTGGCCTGGGAAAAGTTTTGGCATGTGTCATACAGACCAAGGCTTTGGGCCAGTCTTACCTATGTATAGAAGAGAGTGTTGACCCCCAACATCTGCTGAATGCACATATAATTAGAAATCAATTTGTTCTTTTAGCAACAAGCATTCAAATCCCAAACATATTTATGGTACTACAATCAATTTTATGATGATTGTCATATAATCATCCAATCCTTATCATGGAAAAATCGGGATTTTTAGGTTATAAAGTATATAAGCAACACCACAATACTAACAGATTTTATCTACTAAAAGATTAAGCTATGATACCGATAAACAACATATTAGTACCTGTAGATTTTTCTGAGAAATCTGAATATGCTTTAGGTCAAGCAATTGCTTTTGCAAAGACAAGCAACTCCAAATTAATACTTTTCAATGCTTACCATAGACCCATGGTCCCTTCAGGAGTAGAAGTAGAGGTTGAAAAATCTTTCCTTAAAAAACGAGCAAGAAGTATTGATAAAAAGTTTGATGATTTAATCCAGAATTGTCCTGAGTTGAAAGATGTAGAATTTACCACACGTAAAATGCTGGGAAAATCGACAGATAGTATTGTGGCGGCAATTAAACCCATGGATATCGATTTAGTAATAATGGCTTCCAAAGGAGCTCATGGGTTTGATGAAATATGGGGAAGTAAATCAGCAAAAGTAGCCATGAGAGCTAAATGTCCTGTATTGGTATTACCAGATAGAGCAGATATAGGCAATTTGAACAATATTGGTTTCGCTTGTGATTTTAAAAATAAGATTGATTCTGAAATGCTGAATATCTTACCTCTTTTAGCAAAAATTTATAATGTGAAGATTCATGTTATAAATGTTACTTTATCAGCAAAAGACACTTATGCTAAGAAGCATAAAGATCCAATTAAGCTACACCATTTATTAGAAGAAGTACCCCATTCATTTGATTATATCTACAACAGGGATGTAGAATATGGATTGATTAAATATTGCAAGGATAATGATATTGGTTTGTTGGCTATTATGCCGAAATCAAGAAATTTCTTTGAAAAACTTTTCAGAGAAAGCCTAACTGAGCAAATGGTTTACCATATCGATATTCCATTGCTAGTGTTGAAATAACTGCTAAAAGCAGATTAAATATGAAAGCAAATTAGGCAAGTAGTATATGATAAAGTGTAAAGTTATTTACCCTTACTGAATGACATCTCAGCTCCTTTACTAGTAAATACCAGGAACTATTGGTGCTATTATATCATGGGCAATTTTCGCCTTTACTGATATTTACCAATGTTAGTATACACACATAAATTTAAAAAAAATGAAAAGTCCAGACAAAAAAGCCTTGAACATTAGGCATATGATCGTGGGTCTGGACCTTAGCTACATGGATGAGGTCTTGATCCGTTATGCCGCCTTAGTTTGTAAATTTTTTCCTATTGAAAAGATTTACTTTATGCATGTTGCCAAAAATCTAGAACTACCTAAAGAGATCAAAAAGAAATACCCCAACATGTTGGCATCTGTTGATGAAGGAATCAAAAGGGAAATTGAGCTTAAACTTGAAACTCATTTCAATAAAAACCTTTTAGTGGAAAAAATAATTGAGATAAAAGATGGAAGCCCTATTGAAAAAATGATTAAATGGGCAAAGTATCGGGATGTAGATCTTATTTTATTAGGTAGGAAAAAAAGTTTAAAAGGATCTGGCATTGTATCGAGTAAAATTGCAGCTAAAGCGTATTGCTCTGTTTTGTTTGTGCCAGAAAATCCACCTATGAAGGTAAATCGTATCATGATTCCTTTAGATTTTTCTGAGCATTCTCGCCTTGCCATAGATTATGGATTAACTATAGCCGGCCGATCAAAAGCTACTTTAGCATGTTCTCATGGATATAGCGTGCCATTAGGATATTACAAAACTGGGAAGGGTTATGAAGAATTTGCGGATATCATGCTTGACCATAGCCATAATGAATTAAAGTTGTTCTTTAAAAACCAAGGTCTAACGCCTAATGATATACCTTGTCGTATGTTATTAAGCAAACCAGATAAACTTGTAAAAGTTACTTACAAATATATTTGTGGTCAAAATTTTGACCTTGTAATAATTGGATCAAAAGGCCGCACCTCCGTATCTTCTATGCTTATGGGCAGTTTTGCCGAGAAATTCACTTACATGAACCATCACCTGCCATTACTTATCGTCAAAAATAAAGGAGAAACCATGGGCTTCTTTGAAGCTCTGTCTAAAATTTAAATTTCCCCCACAGTTTATAATTGCTGTGGGGATTTTTTTTATTACATAAGATTTTCCTTTCACACCATTTCTAATAAGGAAATTTGACGAAATAAGGTATCAGTTTTATTTGATTCAGATTCCGTAGGAATCCCATTATGATAGTTCATTTAAGAGAAAGCATGAATAATCAACCCATTTAGGGGTGTAAAATCTGCTTGTATGAATGAATATAAATATCACCTCTACGAGGTTTTACCTACATAAGATCAGGGTTATTTATAACAGTTTCATTCCTATGGAATGACCTTGTAAAATAGTGGGCATAAAAATAATCATGTGAACAAGGGGGCTTACTGTACAAGTCTTTGATGGTACGAATTGAGGAATATTTGTACATGCCAAAATGATATTTTATTTAATCCTGATTAATAATAGGATTTGTTCATAAATTTTAATCCTTCAGCTTTTGAAAAGACTTACTTACAAACTCAGTTTTTCAGTTAAATTATTTTATCATTTTTGAATTCATAAATTATAAATAACCCATATAATTAAGATTGAAGGAGAAAACCTTTTCGGTTGAAGAATATCCCATATTGCCACATTTTTTTAGTATAAATTTCAACCTACATTATTGTATTTTTAATTTCTTTATTATTTTCAATAATGAACAATTTACGTTGCTTGGCAACTACTTTTTAATAAACAGGAAAACAAACTTTCATTTGTGGGAAGGTAACAATTATGGCTACCAATCAACTATTCTTAAGAAAAATTCTTGTTGCAAGTACTGGCCTCTTTTTGTGCCTTTTCTTAGTGGTACATCTTTCTGCAAATTTCATTTTACTATTTCCTGAAGAAATTGCTAGAGGAATGTATAATTCCTATTCTACAACCTTACGCGAAAGTCCATTAATTAAAGTGGTTGCCTATCTATTGTACCTTTCTATTGTTCTTCATGTATTATATGCACTTTTAGTGACGCTTAAAAATAAAAAGGCAAAACCCCAAAAATACGTGCAGAACCATACACAAGAAAACAGTACTTGGGCATCACAAAATATGGGGCTATTGGGTATAACTATTCTCCTTTTTATTGTGATCCATCTCTCCAACTTTTGGGCAAGGATTAAATTGGGTATAGGCGATAGCGTAAATCTAGATGCGGCAGGTAACATAGATGTTTATGAAGTGACTTACGCGCTTTTTCAAAATATCTACTACGTTGTATTTTACACCATTTTAATGATACCATTGGGTTATCACCTAAATCATGGTCTCAAAAGTGGATTTAAAACACTAGGTTTTTACCATCGGAAAGGATTAAAAATACTAGCCAAAGTATCTTTGGTTTATGCAGCCATCATAGCTGTTGGTTTTGGTATCATTCCGTTTATCGTTTACTTTAAATAAGTAGTCTTGATGAAACTAGACCCTAAAATACCGGAAGGAAAACTAGAAGATAAATGGCGTAATTATCAGGTAAAGGCGCAACTGATCAATCCTGCCAATAAGAAAAAATTAAATGTAATTGTGGTAGGTTCGGGCCTTGCTGGAGCTGGAGCAGCTTCTACATTGGCAGAATTAGGTTACGATGTAAAATGTTTCTGCTATCAGGATTCAGCGAGAAGGGCACATTCTGTGGCAGCACAAGGTGGTATCAATGCAGCAAAAAACTATCAGCACGATGGAGATAGTGTTTGGCGAATGTTTTATGATACTTTAAAAGGTGGTGATTTTAGGTCAAGGGAAGCCAATGTGTATCGCTTGGCAGAACTTTCGGCCCCATTAATTGATCATTATGTGCAGCAAGGCGTACCCTTCGCTAGGGAATATGGAGGTGTATTGGTCAACCGTAGTTTTGGGGGCGTTCAAGTGCAAAGAACTTTTTATGCACGTGGGCAAACAGGCCAGCAATTGCTCATGGCAGCCTATTCACAGCTCTACAAGATGATCCGTGCTAAAAAAGTAGAAATGCTGGCAAGACATGAGATGATGGATTTAGTTGTCATCGATGGAAAAGCAAAAGGCATTATTGCTCGTAATTTGGTCAATGGAGAAATTAAAAGGTTCGCTGCTGATGCAGTAGTGTTAGCAACTGGTGGATATTCAAGAGTATTTAGGTTATCTACATTAGCCATAGGTTGCAATGGAAGTGCTATTTGGAAAGCGCACAAAAGAGGTGCTTATTTTGCCGCCCCTAGCTTTACACAGATACATCCCACCGCTTTGCCACAGTCAAGTGAAGCGCAATCTAAGCTCACCTTAATGTCAGAATCATTGAGGAACGATGGACGTATCTGGGTGCCAAAACAAAAAGGAGATACCAGAAAAGCGAATGATATAGCTGAAGATGAAAGAGATTATTACTTGGAACGCCGTTATCCTAGTTTTGGTAATTTGGCACCACGTGATATTGCCTCTAGGGCAGCCAAAGAGCGGATTGATGCAGGTTATGGTGTGGGCAGGCTAAAGAATGCTGTATATCTAGATTTTCGGCATGCTATCGAAAGATTTGGTTTGTCAACCATTCAAGACCGCTATGGCAACCTGTTTTCCATGTATAAAAAAATAACTGGAATTGATGCTTACAAAGAACCTATGCAAATATCACCCGCTGCTCATTTTTCTATGGGTGGGCTTTGGGTAGATTATGAACTGATGACCACTATTCCAGGACTATATGCCATTGGGGAATGTAATTTCTCTGATCACGGAGCAAATCGATTGGGAGCCAATTCTTTGCTACAAGCGAGTATAGATGGTTATTTTATTCTTCCTAATACAATCAATAATTACTTGGCTGCTGCACTTAAAGAAGACCATCCTTCTATAGAACATCCAGCGTTTGAAGAGGTCGAAAGTGAGGTGAAAGCACAAATTCAAAAACTGTTGCAGGTCAAGGGAAATAAAACTGTAGATCATTTCCATAGAGAACTTGGAAAAACCATGTGGCAAGAATGTGCCATGAGTCGCAACAAGGAAGGATTGGAAAGTGCGATTGCACAAATAAAAAATATTCGTGATGAATTTTGGCGTGATGTAAATGTAACTGGAAGTGCCGATGAATTGAACACAGAGCTTGAAAAAGCTTTAAGACTAGCTGATTTTATAGAACTGGGAATTTTAATGTGTACCGACGCCTTGCAACGAGAAGAATCTTGTGGGGCACACTTCAGGGAAGAATATCAGACAGAAGATGGCGAAGCCATGAGAAAGGATGATGAATACGCCTATGTATCTGCGTGGGAATACAAACAAGGGGATTTTGAATTGTATAAAGAATTATTGGAATTTGAGAATGTAAAACCAACCGTTAGAAGCTATAAATAATATTGATACTATGAAAGTCACTTTCAAAATATGGAGACAAGAAAAGCCAGATGCAAAAGGAAGCATGCAATCTTATGAAGTTGACGAGCTTACAGAAGATATGTCTTTTTTAGAAGCACTAGATCACCTGAATGAACAGTTAGTACTCAAAAATGAAAAAGTGATTGCCTATGAATATGACTGTAGGGAAGGAATTTGTGGGCAATGTGGAGTATTCATAAATGGAAGGGCACATGGGCCTAATGAAAATATGACCACCTGTCAATTGCATATGCGTAGTTTTAAAGATGGTGATACAATTTATGTAGAACCTTGGAGAGCAGGCCCTTTTCCTGTAATTAAAGATTTAATAGTTGATCGATCTGCATTTGATAGAATCATAGAGAAAGGAGCTTACATTTCTGCAAAAACTGGTACCGCCCCAGAAGCAAATGCCATTTTAATTCCTAAAGAAGTTGCCGATAAAGCGATGGATGCAGCTGCATGTATAGGATGTGGTGCCTGTGCCGCTACTTGTAAAAATTCATCTGCTGCGTTGTTTACTGCAGCAAAAATAAATCATTTAAACCAATTGCCGCAAGGACACCCTGAAGCCAATAAACGTGTATTGGAAATGACAAAGCAAATGGAAGAAGAAGGATTCGGAAGTTGTACATTTACGGGTGCATGTGAAGTAGAATGCCCAGAAGGAATTTCCATTTCAAATATTGCCGAAATGAATGCAAGATATATCAAAGCAAGTATTTTGAGCTGATAATATTAATACACCGATAAATGAGTCTATTTATCTAACGCTTAATTTCTATCTTTTTGATTGATTGGCTTTGTCATTTTTTTTAAATTTAATTCTCTGAAAATCAAAAACTAAACAACTAGATACACCTCCACTATGAGAGAACAATTCATTAAATTAAAATTTACCAGCTTTTTCATTTTATTATCTTTCCATTCTTTTTCACAGGTTGATTTTTCAAAACATGTACTTGTAAACGGTAGCGCTGACAAATGGTGGGCAAGGAGCCATGCCGATGTGAACAACGATGGACTTTTAGATTTTTTTGTTGTACATAATAATGCTAGTGGTGGGCCCTTATTGTGGTATGAAACCACTCCTGATTTTAGCGAATCAAAAAAACACGTTATTGCTGAAACTAGCCCCGAAGGCAAGAAATTCGCTGGAGGTGACTTGGCTTCAGGAGATATTGATAATGATGGAGATATAGACGTTTTAGGACCTGTGAGCCCTGGAGAGTGGGGTGGGGCAAGTGAACCCCTAATCCTTTATTGGTATGAAAACCCAAGTTGGAAAGCGCATAAAATTGCCGTGTTCCCTTCTTTTGTTAAAGATTTTGATCTAGAAGATTTAAATGGTGATGGCAAACTTGATGTTGTTGCCACTACCCATCACACTCGAAAATTATTTGTTTATCGACAGGATGATCCAGACTCATGGAGCAAAGCTGCTGAAGTGTATGTAGAACATCTTCATGAAGGCCAACATGTTGGAGATGTTGACGGCGATGGAGACATTGATGTTGTTTCCACTGCTTTTTGGTTCAATAACCCTGGAGGAGATATGACTGGAGTTTGGTCTGTGAAAACGATAGATCCTTATTGGAATAGTGATGACGGCTACAGTTGGATACATAATTCGACAAAAATTGTTTGTGCAGATATAGATGGAGATAAACGTGATGAAGTATTCATCTCCTGTTCTGAGAAATTCCGTACGCGTGTTGCTTGGTACGATCTAGATACTGAAAATGGTAACAAATGGATAAAACACGAAATAGGGACGAATGCATATTCACACACCTTACAAGTGGGTGATATGGACAATGATGGTGACCTTGACGTAATCTCAGGAAATAATGGAGATCAAGGTTTTCCTGAAGCAAGTCCTGTGATACTTTTCTTACATGGTGAAGGTGAACAAGATTGGCAAATGTGGCAAAAACAACAAGTCCTCACCATGGAAGGTGCTTATAATTCCTATATCGGTGATGTTGAAGGAGATGGAGACTTAGATTTTTTCCGCTACGATGGACATGAAGGCGTATCATATGAACTATGGTTAAATAAAACAGTTGATAAATAAAGTCCTGGAAGTAAAAAAAGATTTATGGAGGGAGGATATAGTTAAAAGGATTGGAAATAGACAAAAGACTTGTTGGAAACCAATTAATCTTTGAAAAGATATCCAGCAACTATTAAAGAATGATAGTCCTTTCTAGAGATACTTTTTAGTAATTCTTACTACTTTCAGAAAGATATTCTTCAATATTTCCCAAAGGAAAATTTTCCATTTATTGATGTACAATTAATACCTATTACCGTAGCTTTACATTGTTATTTCGTTCTAATTTAGGAGTAAACAAGAACAGGAATACACATTGTTAGCGGGAAGGTAATCTTTATCTTCCTGCTTTTATATTTTGTATGAAGTGATATTTATTTTTTTGCCGAAATTCCCGTGTTAAGGAAGGCATTCTTCATGTTACAACCCCTAAAATTGAAACCAAGTGGTATTGCTGTTTTTAATAAAATACTAATTGTGCAAAAAATAAAAAGCCCCTCAAAATGAAGGGCGTTTTGTACTTTATTTGGTACTAAATGTAAATTTTTATGGTGAGAATCCACATTTAAGACGTCGGTTTTTCTTCAGTTATTTGAATCATTTACATTTGTTATCATTTAAAGACAACTTGATTCCTAAACATTCAACCCTTTCATTGCTGCATAAAATATAGCTTAATACCTTGTGATAATAAATCTTTGAGATTTTTCGCATAGTAACTATCAGCAAGACTCCATGAGTTGAAATTAACTAATTGATAATTAGAATTATCACAGGATTTTTAAAGAATACATAAATTATTACTTCATATTGCTATAAAGCATCCATCAAAACATAAACATATGTTATCGTTTTGAAAGATCAAAACGCTGAATTTTGTCATAAATAATTCTTTTAACCATGACAAAATCATTTTTCATTACAGCTTCATTTTTATTGTTGACTTATCAAGTCAATGCGCAAACTGGAACCGTTATCTTTCAGATTTCAGATATTTTAGCTCAAAAAGGCGGAAAAGTCTCAGCAGGTATATTTTTAGAAGACGATTTCCCAAAAATAGGGAAAGCGCTCAAAAGCAAAGATCAGAAAGTAAATGCTGATTATATGGAGATAACTCTCGAAGAAGTTCCCATTGGTACCTATGGAGCGGTTGCTTATCAAGATATTGACTTGAACAATGACCTTAACACCAATTTTGTAGGCTTCCCTAAAGAACCTATCGGATTTGCAAACGGTGCAAAAATTCGCTTAGGACCACCCTCTTTTGATGCAGCATTAATTCATGTAAAAGGAGGGGAGGCCACGAAAGTGAGCATTAAGCTTCAATAAATTGAATTTCTGTTTGAATTAAAATCAATGAAATAATCTTCCATTATGAAAAAAGTTAAAATCAATTATTTACGCTGCATAACTGTGCTAATCCCTTTTTTTCTATCAAGTTGTTACTCACTGAAAAAGACTGTGGAAGAAAGCAAGCCACATTCAGCTGAAATAGATTGGCCTAAGAATTACATCCCAGAAAAATCTAAATTTTTCGTACACAATGAAATCGATATAATAGCTGATCCTCAAGAGGTTTGGAATATATTGATTGCAGCAGAAGAATGGGAAAGTTACTACATGGGAGCATCAGATTTCAAATTTACTGATAGTAATAGTTCAGGAAAGCTAGAAAGTACTTCGGTGTTTTCTTGGAAAACCATGGGACAATATTTCACTTCAACTGTAAAAGAGTACAAACCACCATACCGATTAAGCTGGGAATCGAACAAAAAGAGTATCCAAGGTTATCATGCTTGGTTAATTATTCCAACTGAAAAAGGTTGCAAGTTAGTAACCAGTGAAGCGCAACATGGCTTTATGGCCTCTATGGAAAAAAGGTTCGTCCCCAATAAGTTAGAGAGATTACATGATGTTTGGCTGGCCCAAATCAAGAAAAAAGCTGAAGAAACTCTTCAAAAATAAATCTTAATCAAATAAAGGGTAAAATTTTATACTCCTTTTTATCCCAAAATTTAAAAAATATAAATCATGAAATTAACTCAAAAAACAATTAATAGATTAAAAGACAAATATGGAAACTGGGTATTGATTACCGGAGCAACATCTGGCATAGGCAAAGAATTGGCCCATAAATTCGGAGAAGGCGGTTTTAACCTGGTTATTACAGGTAGAAGAGAAACGTTATTAAATGAATTGAGCACTTATTTGTTCGATACTTTTAAGGTTGAATCTGTACCTGTTGTTGGAGATCTTTCAAAATCCGAAGAGGTAGATAAGTTGATTAAAGAAACCGCTCATTTATCAATCGGAGTAGCTGTATTAAATGCAGGTTTTGGTACTTCTGGCAAATTCATAGATGCTGATATAGAAAAGGAGGTAAATATGTTGGATTTGAATTGTAAAACATTGATGAGAATGACCCATCACTTTGTCAATAAAATGAAGGGGCAATCTAAAAAAGGGGCAATTGTTTTACTGAGTTCAATGGTGGCATTTCAAGGAGTCCCCAATGCTGCTAACTATGCTGCTACCAAAGCTTATGTACAATCTTTAGGAGAGGCTTTGGCAATAGAATTAAAACCCGAAGGAATTGACGTTTTATGTGCTGCTCCAGGGCCTGTAGCTAGTGGTTTTTCTGAGAGGGCCAATATGAAAATGGATATGTCATTGAAACCTGAAGATGTAGGTGTTCCTATTATCAAAGCCATTGGTAAGCACACTACTGTTTTACCAGGATTACTCACTAAGTTCTTGGTATATAATTTAAGGACACTACCCAGGTGGGCAAAAGTACTGATCATGGGTAAGGTGATGGGAGGATTTACCAAACACCAGCATACTTAAGTAGCATTAATCTTACCATAGAATAAATTTAGTATCGATTAGATATAGTGATAGAAGTAGAGTTTTGTACAAATGGTGAAGAAACAAGTGTTGAACTCCTTCTTCCGTTGGGAAAAACCCCTCAAAAAATGTTGCTAAACGGCGATGAAGTGCCCTTTTCACTAAGGAACATAGAAAATAGTCGTTATGCTTGTATTATGGTTCAAGGGTTAGGAGCTCATCAAATTACTTTAAAGTTAGTTTGATAGTCATCATTTATAGATTATTAAAAGACTGGTAATAATTAAGTATTTCTGTGCAAAGTTTTGTATCATTCAAAATACTGGTAATAACTTTAAATAAGTTAGTTTTACAGAAATAAGAAGATATGAAACTATTGTTCAGGATAAACATAGCAGTCCTCATTTGCGGTTTTCTTAATTTTCATGTTTCTGCCCAAGTGCTCTCTGAAGAACCGTTACAGAATGATAAACCAATAGAAATTCAGTTATTCAGGCGAAACCTTGAGGTAATCAAGCAATCTACCCCCAGCGCAGCATATTTGCAGGATATTGTATTGAAAGTTTCAAATGATATTATTTCTATCAATAATAAGACGAAACTTTTAAAAGAGGACTCTTTGAAAGACTTGACCGTTTACGAGTTAAAATACCTTGAAGCCCAAGAAAAGAATATACTTAAAGACGTAGAAAAATATAAGTTAGAAGCCACAGGTCTTAGGGCAGATATGCTGGCTTATAAAGCTAGTTTAGATACATTTTATCAAGAAATCGAAGGTATCAGGGTCGATAGTCTTATTTCATATTTTCAAGCTTCGAATATAGATAGCATGTTGGGCAGGGAACATGCAGTTTTTATAGAGCAGTTTAAAAGTACCAAGTTTAAATTGGAACTGGCTAGGAGTGAAGTAGATCAAATTCTGGAAAACTTAAGCAACGAAACTAGATTACTAAATGAGCTAGGCTTACTTCAGGTAAGAAACATAGGACTTATTGTGAAATTATCTAGTAGTAAATTGGGTATTCGTTCTTCAACAATATGGACTATCGGAAGAAAGGACAATTTCACAAAAGATACACTGGCTAATCTTAATGATAGTCTAGGCATGATAACAAAGTACCTACTAGAACATACTTGGCGGTTCTATATTCATGCATTGATATACTTCATTATCTTGGGCATTACACTGTATCTTAAAAGGCAAAAGGAACTTTGGGAAAGGTACAATCAAAAAGAAGCCGAAATTGAACATGTACTCCGACCATTGCGCAACCCGAATACTTCAAGTTTTTTGCTTACCCTTTCGCTAACAAGTTGGGTACATTATGGAGCTCCAGGCGATTTTTTTGATGTTATCCTGATTATGTTACCCATTCCAATCTTGGTTTTCATTTATAGGTTCAAACAACTCGTGCTATTTAGGGAAGCACTTTTTTTTGCCATTGTATTCATATTAGTTCATTTCCAGCATTTCATTGTATTTAATTCATTGTTTCATCGTCTAGTGTTGGGCATATTGGCTGTATTGATGGTATATTCCATCCATAGGATACAAAAGAAATCTCCAGGTGAATACCTTAAAACTTTTAAGTATCTTTTTATACTTTCAGAATATGTACTTTACTTGTCTATTTTCACAAACGTAATAGGCTACTTTGAACTTTCTCAATTTTTAATCAATCAAGTTTCAGCAAGTATCGTATTAGGAGCTTTATTCCATATTTCCTCTTTTGTGGTTCGGGATATTTTCAAACTTTTCCTTTTGTCCGATAAACTCCAACAGGTAAAATCAATCTCCAAGAACTATGATTCCATAAAATTGAGTGCACACAGAATCATCCGTGCTCTGGCCGTTTTTTCCTGGTTAGTGGTAGTTTTGAAGAACTCTGGATTTTACGATGAAATAACTGAGCCCATCTTGACTTTTTTATATGAAGAAAGGTCTATAGGCTCTGTAACTTACTCTATATCTGGTCTGGTGTTATTTGTAGTCACCATCTATCTTTCGACAAAGCTCTCCAGAATTATCGAAGAAATTTTCAAAGAAGATTATAGGGACGAGAGCAATTTGCAGAAAAGGAACTTGGGAACAATTACCATCATGGTAAGGTATGGAGTAATTTCCGTTGGTTTGTTGATAGCCATAGCTTTTTCTGGGCTACCTGTTGAAAATATTACCATAATTATTGGTGCTTTAGGTGTTGGGATTGGTTTTGGACTACAGAATATTTTTAACAATCTAGTTTCAGGGTTCATATTGGCAGTAGAAAAACCTATACAGATTGGAGATATTGTACAGGTTGAAGCCTTTACTGGAGAGGTGCAAGACATAGGAATCAGGGCAAGTAAAGTTAAAACTTTTGACGGAGCAGAAGTAATCATTCCCAATGGTGATTTAATTGCCAGTAATGTTATCAACTGGACCCATTCCGATAGGTATAGACGTATAGAGCTCTTTGTAGGTGTGGCCTATGGTACTGATACTGAAAAGGTACTAGATTTACTTAATGAAGCCATTAAAAAGTGTGCGTTAATTAGGAGTTATCCTGAGCCTATCGTAGTGTTTCACAAATTTGGGGATAGCTCACTTGATTTTAGAATCTTATGTTGGACAACAATTGAAAATTTCTTACTAGGTAGAAGTGAATTGAGTGTTATTATAGATAAATTATTCAAGGAACATCAAGTTACTATACCATTTCCTCAGAGGGATTTGTACATCAAAAGTTTTAATAATCAAGATAAACAAAACAAGCCGTCTTGAAATATTGATTTTCTGCTTTGAACATAAAGTTTAGAGTACTTACACTTATATCACACTTATGCTTTTGCAGAGAAAAAATAACCTATTCTCCTTATAAATGCGGAGAATAATAGATAGGTTTCCCTTTAAAATAGATTCTAGATAACATTAAGCAGGCATTTTTGTCTGCTTTTTTGCTTTGAACCTATCATTGTCACAGTTCTTACCCATAATAAGTACAATTTCCTTAGATTTTTCTCTTTCATCGCAAAAACCCCTAAAGTGATGGCAATACCAATCCAGCCCACTTTTTAGTAAGTTTTCATTGTCCCATAAGTTGTATGGTGTCTGTATTAGGCCAGAAGTGGTGTTTCAAGCGGGCCTACTCTTTTGTCCCTCTTTTTGGAGATAAAGACCGCATTGGCAGTGAACACCCCGAAAAAGACCCATACCTTTTCGTTGGGACCGTTCCTGGCCCTGACCTTTTGCAACCCATAATGGTTCTTTTGGTTACCAAAACTACCTTCCAGTTGCGTTGCCCTATCCTTGTTCAGTGCAGCCTTGAGCTGTATGACCTCTTTTTCAGGCTTTCTCCCTTTTGGGTCAAAGGAGTGGAATATATAGTTTGCTGCACAAAAGCGCCTGTTCTCATTGGTGGCGTATATCTTGTCGGCTGATACCTGATGGCACTTTCCAAACGTAGATTTATGCTTGATGACACTTATCTTCAAGCGTTTGCATTCATTGAAGGCCTTGTAGCTGAAATGTTCGATGATGTTGATACCACCCACTTGTAGCATATGTACCTTCGCCCCAAATTCAGTAGGCTTGTTTTCCTTACCTCTCTTTATTGGTCGGATATAGGGTTTGTACAAGGAGACTATCCTATCCTTGACCTTGCTCCCGGGATGCTGGAACAGATAATACTGCTGCCGGTAAATTTTTCTTATGGTATTTAGATACTGATAAAAACCTTCCTCCAAGCTGTCCTTGAAATATACATTGAGCAGCTCCTGTAGGGCATTAAGTCCCCGTTTGAGCAGGTTGAGCAATGACCTTATACGTTTTCGGGTCTTCTTGTGTGACCTGCGTTTGAGTTTGCTGTAGGCCAGGTACCTGCGCTTTTGTACATCAAAACGCTCTTTTTCCTTGCCAAGGCGTATCTTCGATATTTTCCGTAAAGGGAAAAGTTGCTTGGCATATACCCATGTGCAACATTCCCATAATAGTTTGACATCTGTAGGGTAACGGATATAACTCTCATAACACGTCGCATCCATTTTGAGAAAGTGTTTCATTTCTATGTCCTCATACCAGTGATCTATCAGGATACGTTGTACTTTATCCAGGTCTGCTTGATGGGCGATAAGGCCCCTGATCCTACTCACGATGCCCGTGTCCCTGATCAGTTCCAAATCCCCAAGGCGCATACCACAAAAAAGTTGTAAAGTAGGATTGTGGTTGATATGTTCGATGAGTTTTTCATCACTTACTCCAAGTTCATGTTTCAGGAACATCAGGGCAAACTTGCCGCTATTATCAAAATATTCTTTCCTACCACAATTATGTCTAGGACGTGGCAAACAATTGCCTAATTGTTCCAATGGCAGTGCTTCTCGCATCCTTCCCCAACTACTTATCTTGAATTTGTACCATAGGGTCCCATTTGTTTCTTCGGGAGAAAATAATGTAAATTGCATGGACTTTTCTTGTTGTGTCGTAACTCTAAGAAAAGGAAAACCCTCAAAAAAATGGAACTTTCCATGATTTTGAGGGCTATTTTATTGGAAATATATTACAACCCCCTGATTATCAGTGAATTGATATTGTAAAGGTGAGCCTAATTTAGATAAAATAGATGGAGTTCAGAAAACTGTAAGACCAATTTCAAATGTTTCATTAGGTTATTATTATCTACCTGATTCAATGAATATTGGTATAGGCTTACAATATGAATACTTTTCAGAAAAGTACGATGTTGCCTTTTCTACGCTTACCTTTAGATATCACGCAATTAAGTTTCCCCTTTTTATAAATAACAAGCTATCAAAAAAAATTTCCTTAAATATTAAAGTAGCCCCATCTTTATATTTTCCATTTGTCGTTGATAGTAACCTCACAAGATTAAATTTACCAAACGAAACAGAATCGGGTAAGCTTGGTATATATTCAGCACTGTCTATGATATTTAATAGAAAAAAAGCTATAAACTATGGCTTTACCGTATTTTATAATTCTATATTACAAAATACTACTTTGCTTCTAGATTCAGATTCTATAGCTAATCAATACACCTTTTCCCATGTATCCATTGCATTCACCTATCAAATAAGATTGAGTAAATGATAAGAAACTTTTTAAAAACGCTTATACTTTCATTGGTAATAAATGGATGTTACCAAGAAAATGTTTTAGAACAACCTGCGTCACCAAACATCTCACTATTAGGATTTGAATATATTCAAAATCAGGGGAACGACCCAATAGATTCAGTATATATTTTTCTTGAAATATTTGATGCTCAAAATGACTTTGGGATAGAATCATTTGAAAATCTAGACCCCTTTAATGATAATAGCAATCTTATTATCGACGTATTCGATGAAAATAATGTTAAAATAAATTTTGCAGATAATCAAAGCTACAATGCTTTACTTTTGGACCCTAAAACAAATCCTTATCTAATTGTATTCAATCAACGTAATATTGACATAACAGAAAATCCATTTCTCAACTTTATACAATATAATTTCAATGAATTTAAAAGTGATATAATATTTACATTTGAAATTTTTAGAGGGGCAAGTTTTGGAGGCCTTGAAGAAAATAAAAAATACTAATTCAGAATTAGGGCCATTGATCGGGCAGGTAATGTGAGTAATGAAGTAAGCACACCACTATTTTAAATTTATTTTTTACTTCATTGACGTTCTTTCAACAATAAAACCGCTTTTAATTGAGCATTATAAGGTCAAACCATTAGATTTCAATAAATTTGTAAATCAATTAAAGAAGCAGAATCAATCTTAATTATAACATTATGAGTAAGGAACAAGAGAAAAAAGATAACCAAATTAACATTGAACTAACAGAAGAGGTAGCAGAAGGTATCTATTCTAATTTAGTGATGATTGCACACTCGAATAGTGAATTTGTACTTGACTTCATTCGTTTGATGCCTGGTGTACCTAAGGCAAAAGTAAAATCTAGAATAGTTGTTACCCCAGAACATGCCAAAAGATTATTAGATGCCTTAAAAGATAATATCGACAAATACGAAAATGCATTCGGGCCAATCAAGTCTAACCAAGAAGCTCCAAAATTTCCAATGAACTTTGGTGGTACCGTGGGAGAAGCATAATCATTCTCAATATCCTTATAAAAAAACACCTTGCTAGAATTTATCTAGCAAGGTGTTTAGGTATTTGAACTTCATTTCTTTTATCCTACACTACCTTCTAAGCTTATCGCTAAAAGCTTTTGTGCTTCTACGGCAAACTCCATAGGTAATTGATTCAATACTTCCTTGGCATAACCATTTACAATTAGTGCTACCGCTTTTTCCGGGTCAATACCACGTTGGTTACAATAGAAAATTTGATCTTCGCCAATTTTAGAAGTAGTAGCTTCATGTTCTACTTTTGCCGTTTTATTATCTACTTCTATGTAAGGGAAAGTATGTGCTCCACATTGATCTCCCATCAATAGAGAATCACACTGAGAAAAATTCCTTGCCCCTTCGGCTCTCTTCATAATCTTCACCAAACCACGGTAACTGTTTTGGCTTTTTCCTGCCGAAACTCCTTTAGAAACGATTCGGCTCTTGGTATTTTTACCAATGTGAATCATTTTAGTACCTGTATCTGCTTGCTGGTAGTTATTGGTAACCGCCACTGAATAAAATTCTCCAACAGAATTATCTCCTCTTAAAATACAGCTAGGGTATTTCCAAGTAACTGATGAACCTGTTTCTACTTGTGTCCAAGATATTTTTGAGTTATCACCGTAGCAAATGCCGCGTTTTGTTACGAAGTTATAAATGCCACCTTTACCATTCTCATCACCAGGATACCAGTTCTGTACTGTAGAATATTTTACTTCAGCATCTTTAGCAGCATAGATTTCAACCACAGCTGCGTGCAACTGGTTTTCATCTCTCATGGGTGCAGTACAACCCTCTAGATAACTTACATAAGCACCTTCTTCCGCTACTATCAAAGTTCTTTCGAACTGTCCAGTATTTGCAGCATTGATCCTAAAATATGTAGAAAGTTCCATGGGGCAACGTACCCCTTTTGGGATATAACAAAAAGAGCCATCACTAAACACAGCAGAGTTAAGCGCAGCAAAATAATTATCATTAACAGGAACCACAGAGCCTATGTATTTTTTTACTAGTTCTGGATGCTCCTGCACTGCTTCAGAGAAAGAACAGAAAATAATTCCCAATTCACTTAAGGTCTCTTTGAAGGTAGTTGCAACCGAAACACTATCTATTACAGCATCTACAGCAACTCCTGTTAACCTCTTTTGCTCATTCAATGAAATCCCTAATTTTTCGAAAGTAGCCAATAGTTCAGGATCTACTTCATCTAGAGATTTAGGAGTCACTTTCTGTTTAGGTGCCGAATAATATACTATATCTTGATAGTTTATTTCAGGAAATTTTACATTTGCCCACTCAGGAGATTTCATATTTTGCCATTTCTTAAAAGCATCTAATCTCCATTCCAACATCCAATCAGGTTCATTTTTCTTAGCAGAAATCATTCTGATTACCGTCTCATCTAAACCCTTTGGCACTTCGTCTGTCTCAAAATCAACCGACCAACCGTGCTCATATTCTTTGGAGGTGAATTCCTCTAATATTGCATTATCTTTTTCTGCGCTCATTAAAGTGCTCTTTTTATTTAGATTAATACTAAATTACAAATTTATAACAAAAAACATAGCTTTGTGTTCTATGTCTCGATATTTATTTCCTGAATTTTTCAAGTAACACTTTCTTTTATAAAATTACATGTAGATTAACACATTGATGATTTAATTGATAGATTGTTCAATCAGTTTCTCAAATATTTTTATTTATCATCTTACCCCAAAGTGGTTTAATAATTTTTTCATGAATTCCGCTACAGCAATTACTGATTTCCCGAAGAATCAACCCAAGGTTATTAATGCTTGGTGTATGTACGACTGGGCTAATTCGGTCTATACTCTCACGATTTCATCTGCCATTTTTCCTATTTATTATAATGAAGTTACACGAGAAGCTTTTGGAAGTGATAGGGTAACATTCTTTGGAATATCCATTGAAAACACGGTACTATACTCCTACACATTGGCATTTTCATTCTTTGTACTTGTACTTATTTCTCCTTTGCTCTCAGGCATGGCAGATTATGGTGGTATGAAAAAGAAGATGATGAAAGCTTTTACTTATATAGGTGCTTTCTCTTGCATAGCACTTTTCTTCTTTGAAGGAAAAAATATTGAATGGGGTATTATTTTCTGTATGTTGGCAAGTTTAGGCTGGGCTGGTTCATTGGTTTTTTACAATGCATTCCTACCAGAAATTGCTTCAAAAGATAAATTCGACAGGGTCAGTGCCAAAGGATTCGCACTAGGTTATGTTGGAAGTGTTATACAGTTAGTTATCAGTTTAGTAATTATTCAAGAGCCAGAGTGGTTTGGATTGGAAAAAGGAGCTTTTCCTGCCAGATTATCCTTTTTAACCGTGGGTATTTGGTGGATTGTCTTCTCACAAATCGCATTCTATTTTTTACCTAACAATGTGCATCACAGAAAACCCAAAAAAGGTAGTTATTTCAAAAAAGGTTTCAGTGAATTAAAGAAAGTTTTTGGGCAGGTTAAAGTTAATTCCCCCATAAAACGATATTTAATAGCTTTCTTCTTTTATAATAGCGGTGTACAAACTGTAATGTTATTGGCTGCCACTTTTGGAGAAAAAACTTTGAAGCTTCCAGAAGCAAACCTCATCATGACTGTACTTTTAATACAGTTGGTAGCCATTGCAGGTGCCTATCTTTTCGCAAGAGTTTCAGAAAGAAAAGGCAATCGATTTTCTTTAATCATTATGGTATTAGTATGGATTGTAATCTGTTTCGATGCCTACATTTTAAAAACACCTTTTGAGTTTTACATACTTGCTTTTGTAGTAGGAATGGTAATGGGTGGCATTCAGTCACTTTCTCGTTCTACTTATTCTAAATTAATACCTAAAAATACAGTAGATACCGCTTCCTATTTTAGTTTTTATGATGTTACTGAGAAGAGCTCTATTATCTTAGGAACATTTAGCTATGGATTTATTGAGCAAATCACGGGCGACATGCGCAATAGCGCATTATTTCTTGCTTTGTTCTTTACGATAGGATTATTGGGTTTATTGAGATTTAAAATGCCAATAAACAGCAAATAATAATTAAGCTTTACGGATTTTACAAATACTTATTCTTGGCCTCCTGTTTTATAATTTTGAAGAAAATCAGGTGAAAAGGTTTCTTCATTTTTAATTTTCTGAACCGCCAACTGATCTTTTTGTAATAACCAAAATTTCCAGTCACGTTCTAATGCAGCAACCCCACCAGGGTATGATTTAACCACCGAATTGATGCTGTGTTTTGAATCTGTTTGACCATTTACCATGTTATCTAGTATCTTACCGACTAGTGAAGAGCCTTCAGGTTTTGAAAACAAAAAATACACAAGAGACCAGCCCAATGTGCGCGACTGATATTGTTTTTCTTTAATATCATTAGCTCTCCATTCCTTGTTATTAAAAGCCAAATACTGACTAAGAGAAATCAATTGATCATTGGTAAGCCAATCTTTACACCTTTCAAATTTTACTAAATTTGGTTTAACTACTATATTATCATCTTCAAACACCAAATTTTCAAAATATTCAGATAGACCCTCATTGATCCATAAAGGCCGTTTTTTAAAATATTTTTGCTGTCTGTTTAAAAGATTACTTACCAATAAATGGCTTACCTCGTGGCAGATATCCTTAAATAATAATTTATCGTTCTTTCTCTTCCATACAACTGCTTCATGGAATTTTGAAGAATAAAAAGCACCATCTGTAGTACTCTTTGAAAACCCCATTTGATAAATTTTATAAGAATAATAATCTCCAAAAATACGCAGCTTTACATCTAAACTTTCTGGTAAATTTAAGTTGAGCTTTTCTTGATAAAAGAAATATAAAAAATTTACAGCCTTTTCAATTTTTTTTGACTCTTCTTCAGTTGGCTCGTAGCCTTTATAAACAATCTTTAATTGAGGTCCACGCCTATTAATTTCATTGGATTTTAGACCATCCAATTCTGCATTAGCAAAACTTGAAAAGACAAGTAGGGTTACTAAAAAAAATTTAATTGAAGAAAACATTAGATTAAATTAAACTTAGTATACAGTTTGGCTCAATAGCAGTTGTGTAGCAATTTGTAACATTGCAGATTTCAAAAGATAGACATTTAACTTCATAATAAAAAAGATAGTCCTATAAATGATATCAAATAGCCAGTATTATCACAAATTACCTACTTAGGTAAAAAAAATAGAACTATCTAAAAGAAACTGGTCACCAATGTAATAGAAAGGAGCATTTAGCTTAATTCTGCAATAATAAATACCGCTAATTACAGTAAAGAGTATGGATATTTAGATTACTATCAATCGTATGAATAAATCCTTACTGATACTTTTTGTACTACTGCAAACATTTTGCCTGGCACAAGGAAATCAACCCTTGGATTCGACATTTGTCTTTATACTTCAAAATGAAGAAAGATCGTATAAACATCTTGAAAAATATGTACAATGCTTAGAGGACCCTACCAATAAGTTAACTGTAGATCAAGTAATTAATGGCACTCACATTTTTTTTCCTCATAATACTTTTTTTGAGAACAAAGCAGCCAATACCAATTATACTTACTGGGGGAAAATTTCAATTAAAAACCCACATTATCACAAAGTAAAATCTATACTAAATGCAGCCGTATCGGGCACCAATTATGTAGATGTCTACTACCGAGATCAAGACGGTAATCTAATACATAAAAAAAATGGTGAGTATGTTCCTTATGCTGAAAAGGATATTAAAAAATCTAGGACGAATAAAGTAAATCTTGAAATACCACCACAAACTCAGTCAGAGGTTTATTTTAAGATCAGGAATATTGATAATAGAGTTCCTCATTTTCAAGTCGATATAGAATCATTAAATAGCTTTAATAATGAAATAGAAGCAAGAAATTTAATTCAAGGTATTTTTTTAGGTGTAGTATCTATTATGGTGCTTTACAACCTTTTCTTATATTTCTTTAGTAAAGATGAAGCTTACCTCTACTATGCACTCTATATTGCAAGTACCATATTTTATTTTATTTACCATTATGGATTCGCATTGGAATCTTTCGCAAGAAATTTACCACAAACCAATGCATACATTTATGTTTTTTCAGGACTAGCCACAGTATTCTATTTCCAGTTTATAAGAAAGTTTATGGATCTTTCAGAATTGGTTCCTTTATGGGATAGAATACTTCTTTGGGTAATTAGAGTAAGAACCGTTATTATTTTCATTGAACTAGGTATTTTGGCTACCACATTCAATTTTGCATTGGTAGCTTCTATTAGCACGAATACACTACTATTTATTGTACTTTTTTCAAGTGCGTTGCTTATTGTACTTTTAAAAACAAGGAGCAGCATTGCACTTTATCTGATCTTTGGAACAGTTGCCCTCAAAATTATGGCATTGGTGGCTACTTACTTACTGTATTATTGGGAAATAAAAAATGCAATAGGGTTTATTCAATTGGGCATTGTATTAGAAATCTTATTGTTTTCACTTGGTTTGGGCTATCGCTTTAAACTGAACGATGAACGAATGATCAAATACCAACAAAAGCTCATTGGGCAACTTAGAGATAGCGAAAGTCAAAATAAAAAATTGAATGAGAAGTTGGAACAGAGCAATCAGGAATTGGAAATGAAAGTACAGGAAAGAACAGATAAGGTAAGGGAACACCAACAAGAAATTGCCATACAAGCCAAAGAACTGGTAGAAATGAATTGGGAGCTTTACGAGAAAAATGATAAGCTCTACAAAATAAATCACGATATGGAAAAGGCCAATATAGCCTTGACTTCAAAAAATAAAGAATTAGAAATACTGAATGAAAAAATAAACGATACCCTTGCAAAATTAAAGGCCGCACAAGTCCAACTAATACAATCAGAAAAGATGGCATCGGTAGGTTTGCTTACTGCTGGTATTGCTCATGAAATTAATAACCCTATCAATTTTGTTTATGCTGGCGCAGATACACTTCAAATGGTCATTAAAGACTTAATGGAAGTATTAGAACAATATGATAAAATTTCGCCAGATAATAGTCATGAAGAAATTATTGCCTTTTTAGAAGATATGAAGAGGTTAAAAGAAGATCTGGAATTTGAGGAAAATAAAGAAGATGTATACGCACTTATTAATGATATAAGGGAAGGAGCTGAAAGAACTGCAGAAATTGTGAGAGGCCTAAGGGTATTTTCTAGATTAGATGAAGATGAGCTAAAAACAGCTAACATACATGAAGGCATAGATTCCACACTTACACTTTTGCGTAATCAGATTAAAACCAGTATTGAGTTAGTAAAAGAGTATGATTCAAATATTCCACCAGTTGAATGCTATCCAGGTCAGCTGAACCAAGTTTTCATGAACATTTTGGTAAATGCGGTTCATGCAATTAAAGATGGTACTAACAGCGAAGAAGGTAAGATTACAATTAAAACTATCGCACATACTTTGGTTTCGGCAAATCATACTAGTGATCATCAGAACGATGATGGTTTCCTAGAAATAATTATAGAAGACAATGGTAAAGGAATTCCTCAAGAGGTGAGCGAAAAGATTTTTGAACCTTTCTACACCACCAAACAAGTCGGCGAAGGCACAGGTTTGGGGCTTTCTATAAGTCACAGTATCATTCAAAAACACAAAGGAGATATCCGCATTGAAAGTGAGCCAAATAATGGTGCTAAGTTTATTATTAAATTACCCTTAAAACAAGAGTAATTACTCTAAGAGTGATTACTACAAGACTAGTTACTCCAAAAGTGATTATTCTTTGATAAATTTCCAAATTGCTAAGCCTTTTGCACTTTCCAATTTTAATATGTAAAGTCCTTTAGAGAGGTTTTCGGTTTCCAGTTTTAAGTTAGTAATGCCTTTTTGAAGAGAAATCCTATTTTTACCCATATACAACCCCCACTCTATAATCAGCATTGATATAATTGGTACTTGCCAAAGGAATTAGTGCATTTATACTTTAACAAAATACCTCAATTTCTAAATCGCTTGAATAAAAAGGATTTCAATTCACCTTGAAACAAAATAAATGAAAGTAATCACTTCATTCATCATTATTACCCTTTTGATGAACACTTACATCTACTCCCAAAATGTTGATAACTATATATATACTCCACCCAAAGCTATTAGCGATGGATGGGAAACCAATAATATAAATTCACTTCAAATAGATACTTCGCTCATACATAATTTTTTCAGCCAAATTGCCACAGCAAAACATAAATTACACAGTGTGTTGCTCATCAAAAACAAGCAATTAATTATAGAAGAATATTATGATCAAAATACCATAGACAAGCCACATGACTTACGGTCTACTACTAAAAGCATTCGATCGATTTTAATGGGCATCGCTATTGATAATGGATTCGTTGAAAATATAAATGATCCTATTTCAAAATATCTTGATAAGCCTGCTCCCACTAAGAACCTAGATCAAAGAAAAGATGAAATTACCATCAAGCATCTTTTAACCATGTCGAGTGGGTGGGATTGTAACGACATGGATAAAAAATCGAAGGGACAAGAAGATAAAGTATATAAAAAAAACGATTGGTTGCAGTATACGCTTAACCTACCTTTGATTAATGATCCAGGTTCAGTTTCCAACTATTGTACTATGGGCACAGTCCTGATAGCTGAAATAATAAGTAGAGCTTCTAATATGACCATTGATCAATTTGCTGAAAAATATTTGTTCCAACCTTTACATATTAAAAATATTCATTGGGGGCATACTTCTAATAAAGAAGTAATTCCTGCTGCCAAAAGATTGTACATGACACCAAGAGATATGGCTAAAATAGGTCAATTAATTTTGAACAATGGCTATTGGGAAGGCCAACAAATTGTTTCTAAAAAATGGATAGAAGAATCTACTACACCAAAAACCAAAATCTCCAATTTAGATTATGGCTATTTGTGGTGGAATATCCCCTTTAAAAAGGATGATGATTTAATTCCCTCAAAAACTGCAACGGGCAATGGCGGACAGTATATTATGATAATTCCAGAAATGGAAATGGTCGCTGTTTTTACAGGTGGCGCCTATAATTCAGAAGAAGATAAATTACCTTTTGTAGTCATGCAAAAAATCTTTATTCCTACTTTTAAAAAGTAAATACAAGGAAAAACCTTCCAAATTACTACTCTTTAAGTATTTCAATACTGCTGGATATTTACAAAAAACTAGCATTCATTTTATAAAAAAACTGATTTCTTTTCCACCCTGAGTGATATTTTTATAGCACTAAAAAAATCTATTCTTATCAATCTATGAAAAGATGTCGAAAAGTAAATTACGTAAGATACAAGTTACTAACAGAACTTTTCTTTGGAAAAGAAGTCACGAGCACTTAGCTGATTTTAAACATTCAAAATGTGTTGAGAGGTTGGTTATATATCTTAAAGGTCACAAAAAATCGCCTTTGGAGCTCTTTTTTAGAGAAGAAGATAACCTAGTTATTAAAATTGATGTGAGTAGAGAAAAATGGTGTGTTGGTTATCCTGATGAAGGAGTGATTTGGCTATATCAAGATAAAGTCTCTACTTCCAATATCGGGCTCAGCACACAAGAAAAAAGCAAAACTATTAATCTAAATCGCCCTGCTGTAATTGCCAAATTGATTCAACACTTCATCGATAAAGAATGGAAACCCGAAGAAATAACAAGGCCACTAAAGATACATGATGCTTTAGAACTTCTTGAGATAATTGAATTACCTAACGGAATAAAATAAAGATAAGCTAGAATTCTGGCAAGTGCGATGTTAATTTTTCGGATTGAAAGGTATAGCCCAAGAAATACTGAGATTGTTACAATTGGCGCAAAAAAAGCACAAACCGCCCATAAATATTTGCAGTTTGTGCTTACTATTTATTTTTCTATCCTTTTATCTTCATGTTTTTGTAAACGCATGCCAATTAGAGCTGCTACTGCCAACAATGACACAAAAAATATGTAAGCTAAGGTCTGCATATCCATGGTTTTATTATTTTATGATTGAAAATAAAGCACAAAAATAGACATTCAAGGCTAAATTAAAAGTACAAACTACCTTAATCTATCACTTAACGAAAAGATTTTAAAAAGTATAAAATAATTGTACGGATGAATACTTTTCACTCTATTCCAACGGTATTACTTCTTCGTTCCAAAATAATTGTATCTCTCCATACTCCTTCCATTTTTCCTATTTTCTCTCTATATCCTACCTCTCTAAATCCATGCTTTTTATGAATTCTCAGACTTCCTTTATTTTCAGGGAAAATACTTGCTTGTAAAGTCCAAATTCCATTTTTTTCACTCTCTTTAATAAGTAAATCTAAAAGTTTTGTGCCAATTTGTTGCCCAGTAAAGTCTAACGATATATAGATACTTACTTCAGCTACTCCACCATAAACGCTACGACTCGACACAGGTGTAAGTGCAAACCAGCCAACAATTTGGCCATTTAAAGCTGCAACCATTCTACAAATCTTCAAATGCCCACAGTCCCAATCAATCCAACTAGGTACACTTAATTCGAAAGTTGCATTTCTGGTCTCAATTCCCTGTCTATAAATTTCCGAAACTTGCCCCCAATCTTTTTCTTCTAATTTTCTGAATTTCATTTTAATGCTATAATCCAGTTCAAGTGTGGGTATGAAAATAATAGCCCTTTTAAAGGGCTATTACATTCGAATCTAATTGTAATTCTATAATCCGAAACGCTCTTTGGTCATAGCTAAATACTCCTTGTCTGTCATTGTATTTCTTGCCCCCATCATTTGTATTGCATCTTCACCTACTAAATAGCGTAGTTCATCTCCATGTATAGCTTCGTCAATTACCTTAGCTACTTCTATAGCCGGAGCTGCAATTGCTGCAATATCTCCCATAGCATTCATAAGTTTACCTACTGTACCCTGGTATTCTTTCAAGTTTTCATCATTATTAAAATCGAGTGAACGACCGGCAAAATCAGTAGCAATTGCTCCTGGTTCAACTAATTTTAATTGAATACCAATTGGCCCTAATTCGTATTGAAGTGATTCTGTGATTCCTTCTACAGCCCATTTCGTACCATGATATAGGCTAAACATAGGTAGGGTAACTCGTCCACCAATAGATGAAATATTAACAATTGTGCCTGACTTCTGCTTACGCATAATTGGTAAAACAGCTTGTGTAGTTGCAAGTAAACCAAAAACGTTTACATCAAACTGTCTTTTAATTTTATCCATAGATGTAGCTTCCATTGGACCTCCAGCACCATAACCAGCATTATTGACCAACACATCTATTGCCCCAAACTTTTCAACAGATTCTCTCACTGTATTTTGAATAGAACTTTCTTCAGTTACATCTAACCTAGTAACCAATACATTTTCTAACTCATTAAATTCTTCGCCATCGTTCGTATTTCTCATGGTGGCCACTACATTCCATCCTTTTTCATTAAAGTAGTGTACTGCAGCTTTTCCTATTCCTGAACTTGCCCCAGTTATTAAAATAGTTTTACTCATTTTCAATAGAATTTATAGGTTTTAAATTATGATTTGGATTCAGTAGATAGTATGAAAATTTAACTAAAAAATGTTTTATATAATTCTAAATTTTGATAAGACTAATGTCTTCGTTTTAAATTTGACCATGAATACATTCTACTACTTCCTTTATAAAATCTTTATGGCTCATGGTATTCAAACCATCTGAATTTTTTATGTTTTTGGGTAAGGATTTCTTGTAACGCCCCTCCAATCCTTTTAAGGTATGGGCATAAATAATTATCGGAATTTCACACAATTCTGGATCATGCACCAATTGTTCAGCAAATGTAATTCCTCGCAAAGCTCGTTCTGCTTGTCCCTCGTCTCTCGTTAAATCTGAAAGAATCAGATTTATTTTATCCTCTTCTTTTTCACTTACCTTATTATTATCGATGAGTAACTTTTGTGCCTCGTCTGAATTTTTGACGGTATAAGTATAGATATTCAGTTCATCTAATATAGCAATAGGCAAAGCGTAGGTAAATGCATCATCAATCCAAAGTACATTATAGGGTTTTTCCCTTTTTTGCAAATCAGTAATTTTAGCTAGTAATTCTGTTTCGTTTCTAATGCCAAATACCTCAAGAACTCCTTCTAGGTTGCGTACATTAGACAGTTCCCACATTACAGGTTTAATATCTTGTAACAAAGTTGATTTAATATCACCTTTGTATTTGGCCCAATCAAATCGTTTTAAAAATCGAGCTGCCGCCTTTGCTCCTTGTTTAAATAAACCAATTTTATTTTCATCAGAAATTTCAAAGTCTAACCAATTAAATCCATCTACATTAATAGATTCTACTAAATAATGATACTCAGGATTATTCCTCAAAAACTCATAATCTCTTAAATTTCTGACTCCATCGAAAGTACTTCCTAAAAAGTTAACTATGCCATCTGTATCTTTTGCTCTGCGACGGTCAATACCCAATTTAACACCTATCGTTGGTCTGTTTGGAATTCTACTTTCTTGGTGGAATACATCAATGGGGAAATTAGACATAATGCCACCATCCAATAATTTAACACTATTAGGCAGTCTCCCATCAAAATCTGCCTTTTTACGCCAAAGTTGTCCCATTTCTTCTTCATTGCCCTTTGCCCATTCTAAACTTACCTCTTTGGGTTCAAAAAATATTGGGATAGACATCGAAGCACGAACAAACTCTGCTGGATCAACACTTTCAGGGTTTTCAAAGTATAAATCTGCCATAGCAGGAAATTCAACTTTTGTTTGTGTGGTAATATCTGCGGCTATAATGGCCAGTTTTATATCCAATTCATTGGTTGTTAATGTTTGGCGTTCTTTGCCATAATCATCAATTAGCTTTAATTCAAATGGAATATCACTTATGTTGTGCTCCAAGTCCTTCCAAGTGTTATGATACAAAATATCCGAAAGCCAACTTTCAAATGCATCTCCAGGATTCATCCCCAAATCGCCCAATAATTCTGGTAAATTTTGAAACAATCTAAAATAGGTGGCTGTCTGGTTCTGATTTGTAATGGCACGCATCATACCTACAGCATCACTACCACCATCCACAAAATCCATAAATTCCTTTTCAGCGATAATTTTTAATATTCGCTCACTTTTTTTGTCATAAGGTTTGCCAATATCCGCCAATATGAGGGTATTGATTGAGCCAGCAGAAGTGCCTCCCAAACTCAAGAAGCGAATACCCATTTCTTCTAAGATGTAAGTAAAACCAACCAATGCCAGACCAAGCACTCCTCCCCCTTCCTGTACCAAGTTTACATACTGATTGCCCTCATGGTCCCAAATATCAGATATTTTAAAGTCTTCGGGTTTTCTTTCTTTTTCTGCTTTTAGCTCTTCTAATAGACTTTGAACACTTAATGTGAAATCTTTTATTTCCATGATTGATGATAAGTTTGAGATTTTTAAACAGCCGCTAGTATTAGTTGGGAGACAAAAAAAATTGTATTCTTTAATAAGTTTGTCTTTCTAAAACTAAATAATTTAAGGTATTAGCGAAAATGTCTTAGGGAAAGATTTTAGGAAAAATAGTCATACGAATACGGGAAAGGAAAATGATTTCAATACTTGAAAAAGTTTTAGCTGATCTACCAATTTGGTGATGATTAAGAAATGATTGAACCTAAAAAAGTACAACTAATGTGAAAAGCTGTTCGATTTATAAATAGGAAAGTTTCTAAAATATAGTTGAGGGCCAATGTCTAGTTTTTTTCTAGAATTCAAACATTTTATGAGACATGATTTTTTTCTCCCTTAGCCCTTTCTGAAGTATTTATTCATAATTTTCTGAACGAAAATAAATAATTAGCATCATAGAGTTTTGCTAAAAAGAAACATGGATATTCTCCTTATCAGAAAGGTTAATCAATATGAGTGAAAATATAGAAAATAACAGACTGAATCCTATTTGGAAATACTTGCTCTTCATATTTTTCATCATTGCAAAAACTTGTTTTTGTTCGGCTCAAAGTGAAGATTCGCCCATTTCTAATAAAACAGACAAAATTGAGGCAAGAGTTACTGGTTTAAGGTATATAAACATTCATGTACTCGAACTAGAAAAAACCCTTAAGCTGTATCGTGAAATCCTAGGATTTAAATTATCTGATGCTGAGGTACTTCACGGTCCAGAAATTGAAGGAATGCTGTTGATGAAGCTTAAGGCTAATGAATTGGAGATTGGATTATCTTTAACCGCGCCAGAATTTCTACATACAATAGGACCGGTGGGAAATACCAACCATAACCACTTTATGCTTAAAGTAAATGATATTGGCCCAATTGGAGACAAGTTAAGAGAAGAAGGTTATGAGTTGGAAAATGAACACTATGTTCGCGATAAATACACATTTTTCAAGGGGCCAAACGGGGAAATCATAGGGCTTTCCTCTTGGTAAATACAATTGGATTTAACGAAAGTTGAGTCTTTGTGAAGTAAGGTAATGGTTTTTAAGAAGCCGCAGCCCTTTTCAAGCGATCGTTAATTGCAATTCCTAATCCCTTTTCTGGTAAAAATTCACCTAAAATTACCTCTGGCTTTAGTTCAGTAAATTCGCGCATGTAAGCAAATAAATTTCTTGCCGCTTCTGTCATATCTTTTTTTGGAGATAAAATTTTAAGCAAGGCCGGTTCAGAAGTGGCGTAAGGATTACTAAAAGATAACACGCCATAACGCTTAAGCTTATTTACCTCAATTAGTTCTGGTAAATTGCCTAATACAAGTGGTATGCCCGGAGAATAATGTTTAGACAACATTCCAGGTGCTGAAGGTTTTGAACTAGAGGTTGTTTTAATATCAACTTTACCAATCAGGTTTTCGATACTTTCTATGGAAAGTCCGCCTTTGCGCAAAATAATTGGGGTTTCCTTTACAAAGCTAATAATAGTAGATTCAAGTCCTATATTACAATTTCCTCCATCTAGAATATAGTCTATTTCACTGCCTAAATATTGATCTACATGCTTCGCTGAGGTTGGACTTACAAAACCAAACGGATTCGCACTCGGTGCAGCTAAAGGAAAAGGCAATTGTTTTAATAATTGGAGTGTAATAGGATGCTGAGGAATTCGAACAGCTACTGTATCCAGTCCGCTGGTTACTATAAATGGCACTATCGATTTTTTAGGTAAAACCATAGTAAGCGGCCCAGGCCAGAAATGAGTAGCTAATAATTGAGCTTTAGGTGGCAATGGCCCAGCATATTTCTCTACTGCTTCTGTACTATATGAATGTAAAATGAGTGGATCAAAAGAAGGCCTATTTTTTACCGAAAAGACTTCACTAATAGCCTTTTCATTAAAACCATTAGCTGCCAAACCATAAACAGTTTCTGTAGGTATTGCCACAAGTTTTCCTTTTTCAAGAAGATTTTTTGACTTTTTTATATCCACACCTATCTCCGCCATATCACAATTAATAAGGTCTACTAAGTAAATTATTTTTACATCAAGTTCAATGTATCGCCATTCATAGCATTGTTAAACTTTCCACAAAACAAGCAAATAAGTACTGCATTAAAAACCCTCTTTCGGATCAAAATTTCTAGTAATTAATTATTGGTGACAACTTTTTACAATTCTTTACTTCCTCGTGACAATAAACATTTTATTAAAATCTAATTTAGTTACAACACTAGCAAAATACTATCTCAAAATTTTCCATGTCAAATTATATAAACCAACCCTCATGAAAGTGCTATTTACCTTCATTACTATCGGCTTTTTGTTATCTTCTTTTAATACACCCCTAATCACGGAATATGAATACATAGAAATTGTAAACCTTGAAAGAAAGCCTTTAATAGAAGGGGTACTAAATGGCAAAAGAGCGTATTTTTTATTGGATACAGGATCCGATTTAAGTTTTATAAATAGTGAAGAACAAGAAAATTATTCTTTTAATCTGACAAGAAAAGGAGGAGCTAATATACATTTATCGGGGATGGGCGGGCAAATATTTGGTCTTAAAAAAGTAGAAGATGCACGCTTACAATTAGGAACTCAAATGATTTATGCCCGCTATTTAAGTTGTGATATGCAGCATATCGTTGAGTCGCTCGAAAAAACATCACATTTAAAAATATGTGGCATCATCGGTTCAGACATTATGAAGAATTATGGTTTCAAAATAGATTATGAAAAAGGATTGGTAGGCATTGCATTAAAAGGCAATTTCTATTCTAAGAAGTAGTAGTCCAAAACAAGACATTATTACTGACAAAATATTGCTTATGCATAAAAAAGATAATTATACTTCTAAATCATCAAAGAAGGGCTTCTTATAGAGGCTTCTTCTTTATTTTTGTTTTGAACTATTATTCAAATCATTTTTTTCTTAATGTAAATTCAGTAAAGATTATATTTAAAAATTACAGCCAATTACAACCATCAATGCTCAAGTTAATTATCATCTTTCTATTCAGTATATTCACTCAAATTGCCATTTGTAAAGAATTGGTAAAAATCAAAGATTTGAGTGGCTATTGGAAATTTTCCATTGGCGATTTAATGGCTAAAAAAGAGCCTAGTTTCAACGACAATGACTGGGATAAAATAAAAGCTAGCGATTGTTGGGAAAATCAAGGATATAATGGTTATGATGGTATAGCTTGGTACAGAACCTCTTTTAAATCAAATATATTACCCGATAACAAAAAAATATACCTTCAATTGGGTTTTATAGACGATGCAGATGAAGTCTATTTAAACGGAAAACTCATTGGTTATTCTGGCAAATTCCCCCCTTTCCCAAGAACTGCATATAGGGCTTTCAGAGAATATTTTATTCCTAATAATTATTTGAAAAAAGATGGAAGCGATAATGTGATTGCTGTAAGAGTGTATGATCAATTTTACAATGGAGGTTTTACTGGAGGCAAAGTGGGGCTTTACTATGATAAAAATGCGATAAAAATGGCCATTGACCTTGAAGGAGTTTGGAAATTTAAGAAGGGAAACAATAAAAATTGGATTTATCCAGATTTAAATGACAGTAAATGGGAACCCATTCTTACACCATTGTTTTGGGATTATCAAGGGCTTAAACATTTTGATGGGAATGCCTTTTATAGAAAAACAATTTTCATTTCTAAAAACTTAGCGCAAGAAGCGCTTTATCTTTATTTAGGAAAAATAGATGATTTTGACGAAGTGTATTTTAATGGTGTGCTTATAGGTACTACCAGAGACAATAAAAGATTTGGTCAGAGTCAGTCTTATCAAGAAATTAGAAGATACAAAATTCCCATACAAGTAATAAAAGAAGACGATTACAATAACATTACTGTGAAAGTGATGGACATTGGTCATAATGGTGGTATCTATGAAGGTCCTTTAGGTATCCATACCCATTAATCACCCTTCCGTGCAACTTCATATAAAATTACGTGTCTATTAGTCCAAAAGAAGTGATATTTATATTAACTGAAAACTGAATTTTTGAATCATGAGAAAACTTCCTTTTGTACTATTATTTACTTTTCTATCTAGCACAGTGCTATTCGCTCAAAAGTATATCAAGGGCAATCATAACGTAACAAAAACTACCAGAAATGTAGGCAGTTTTAGTGAGATTAAAGCTGGAGGATCTGTGAATGTATTTCTAACCCAAGGCAATAAAAATGAAATTGTAATTGAAGCTGACGAAAACTTGCATGATTATATAATAACTGAAGTTTCTGGCAAAAAATTGACGATAAAAAATAAAGAACAAATTAGAGATGCCGAAAAACTAGATGTGTATGTTACATTTAAAGAAATTAACGCACTTGAAGGTTCAGGAGCTACAGATATTGTAGCACTTAATAAAATACAAACTTCGAAAGAATTCTTTCTTTCTGGAAGTGGTGCAACTGACGTGCTACTCAAAAAAGGATTTTCTAGTAATTCTTTAGAATTAGATGGAAGTGGTTCTGCCGATATTGAAATGGTGAATGTGTCTACCAACAATGTAACAGCTAATCTATCGGGTTCAGTAGACTTAGAAATAGATGGCAAAGCAGAAACTTTAACTATAGGTGCTTCAGGTTCAAGTGATTTCTTAGCCAAGCAATTAATAGTAAGTTCTGCTACTATTTCAACAAGTGGATCTTCCGATGTATCTGTACATACCACTAATAGTATAAGCGTGAATGCCACTGGATCATCTGATGTGTATTATTGGGGAAATCCATCTAATAAAATGATCAATTCTTCCCGAGCTGCAGATGTAATGCTAAAGCAATAAAAACTATTTAATATTTACTTCTGGCAAATAAGAAGTAAGGTAGTTTTTTATAAGGGAAAAATATTCCACTTTAAGGGCATAAATAATAACTTCCATGTATTTATGCCCATCTTCTTTCAAAAGCAATTTTACTTGGGGTGTTTTTTTTAATGAAGACCAAGGAGCATTATATGCTACTTGTTTTACTTTATTGACCATATCATTCATAGTCAAATTACTTTCTGAAGAAATCTCTACTTCAAATCTATGGCTCTTCATTTTCTCTCCAGGGTTCGATTTAATCTGCATAGAGCCTGAAACTCGGCTATAAGGCAAGTTAACTATTTCACCAGTATCAGTTTCTAATTCCATAATGCGGTAGCCCATTTTCTTAATTTGTCCTGTCACTTCTTTTAATTGAATACGATCATTGATAACAACCGCACCTTCAGTTTTAAGGATAATACCTGCAATAATATCTCTAATGCCATACCAGGAAATCCAAATAACGGCTATTAGACAAATAGAAATTATAATTACTGAACCCCAAATTGAAGTAGAAGAAAGGCTATTCAATGCCATCATGAAGAATACAAACCAGGTAATGCCTTCAATGGGTGGAATTAATCTTCTTAACCAAACTCTGTAACTTGTGCGCATAACCGTCTTTCTAGACACACGACCTAGAAATCTAAAAAATAAAAAGAAGACTATTCCTAAGATCAGGAACCGAATAAAAGCCAATTCATTTAAATGGAAACTGAAATCTAATCCTTCCATCTTTTATTATTTCAAAATTTATAAAATACCGTCTTCTGTAAATACTTGTATGAGCAAGTGCTCCAAGTAACGGTTTATCTTTAACATACCCCTTTCTTCTTCTATTAAGCCACTTCTTTTCAATACTGTTAATTCATGGTGCAATTGTACTACAGTATGGTTCATTATTAAATCTAACTTAGCGATAGATAATTTTCTATGTAACATCAATTGGATAAGGATTACCGTCCAAGATGAAGGCAGTTTTCGCAAAATATCTATTGATGGCAATTTGGGAACTTCAATTTCCAATACATTGTCCTCTACATTTTTCATTGAGCTGATCCATGTTTGCAGGGCAGTACCAATATTTCCATAAGATGCATCGAATAACGCTGAGAATAATTGTGCTAATTTCCACTTAGAAATCTTGTCTTCCCTGTTTTCCCCAATTTTAAATTTCATCCCACTAGATTGATGCCTTAATAAAATAATATCTTTCAGGGATTTAGCATCAAATGGCTCACAATCAATAATTTGTATAAAACTATCTTCTAGCTTCACCGTCTGGTTGATAAAACGATAAGTAACAGGGTTGATCAATACCATAAACAGATGGGTATGGCTGTATCTGTCTATCATTTCTATGAGGGTATGAATAACTTGGTAGCCAGAAGGTGTCCTCATCCACCATCTTTCAAAATCTTCAAAAATAAATACTGAACTTGTAGAAGTTTGACGTAAAAAACTATCAATACTTGTATTTATCTTTAGTTTTTTAGCTATAGCATTTCTAAAATCTTCTGGCTCCGTACTTCCTTCTATAGGAGGGTCAATTCTATAAATTTGTTCTTTGTCGAAATGCTCATTTGCAAGATAATCTGCTAAAAAGGACTTACCCGACTGTGGCATTCCCATGACTAAAACTGCACCCGTTTGCTTTTCTTTAAACCTGGTAATTGCTTTTCTTCCTTGTTCAAGTTGCTTTTTTCTTCCATACCATAACTCATCTCCAGACAGGTGTTCCGATAAAAAAAGTTGCTTATAATAATAAGGTAAAAGTTTTAATGAAGTTGGATCAGGCGTCGTCTTTTCATATAAATTGAGCAACTCTTCTACCAAAGCTTTTTTAGGTTTTAAACCTCCTAGTTTTCTAGCTGCTAATAATCCTTCACTTCTTCTGTAAATCAACTGGGTTAAGCTCTCTACACTTTTATCTTTCGATATTTTTACCAAATCAGTCACTTTCAACAAGGCTTTTTCTCTTGATCGTGATCTCAAATTGAATCCAATGTTAGCAGAGCTTTTCACCATGTTATAGGCATTGAATTTATCTGCCAAAGCCGCAATTAATTTATCAGTATTGCCTATATAAGTATTTGTCGTTTTCTTAATATCAGCAATTAAAAGGCGGAGTCTTTTATTTTCTTCATTTAAGAGTTTTAGTAATTCGAGTTTTGCATTGTTGAGTTCTACTAGATCCTCTTGTGTAAGGATATTTTCTACACCGAAATTAATGAGCCGAATAACATCTTTTATTAAGATAGTAGACTTTCTAGTTGTTTCCCGAACGGTTTGCATTTCTGCAATTAATGGCTCAATTAAAGAGGTTTGCAAATGATAATTAGCAACTACCGAAGGAGAAAAACTCATAGAAGCGATTTCTTCAAGTTTATCTGGTGCAGGATTATTCATCGCTTCTTGCTCTAAAGTAAGCAGCTCATAAGGCAAACTACCTGTGAGTTCTTTTAAATCATTCAGCAGGTAATCAAAATCCCCGTTTTCAGAAAATACTGAAGTATCAGGGGGAGTTAATTCAGAAATTTCTTCATCTTTCTCTAACTGTAATTTGAGTTTTCTCAATTTACTTTGAACATGCTTTAAAGTATGAATGGCACTTTGCTGTACTTTATCTGAAACTGTTTGGTTGTAGTGCATCATTCGTTCCCTGATACTGTTTTGTAACAGTTTCATACTTACATCTAAATTAAAAAAATTGATGTACAGCTTCAGGTTTTTTTCAAATACCTCTGGAAATTCTAGCCAATGTTCATATCTACTTTTTGCAGATTTTAGGGCTTTATTCTGACTGTAATAGTTTTTAGAAATTTGTAACTTATCAAGGTTTATAGATAGTTTACTTAAATCTCTTATGGTTTCATTTTGTAAAAAATCATGATAGCCCGTAAGCTCTACTTTTAAATCATTTCTTAATGATTCATGTTTATCATAGACTTGTTTAAGTTCTTCTAAAGCTTTGCTAAAAGTGAAATCTTTTTCGTTAAACCGCTTTTCTATCAAGTTTAACTTCTGAAAATATGCATTTAGGTTCTTTTGTAAAAGAGCGATGTACTTGAAATAATCTGCCGTTAATTTTCCCGCTAACTGGTGCTGGTTTTGCATGAACTGCCTGTAAATATAAAACTGGCATATTTTTTCAAAATCAACTACTACACTAAGAGGCTGATCAAAGAGTTTTGCCCAAGCTATTTCTATAAAATTGAAATATTTTAATAAATCTCTTCTGTAATCTTTTAAATGTCGATAGTCATATTTCACTACTCTTTTAGAAGCATTTGTTCTATTTAAATAGCTAATTTCCCCACTATACATCTGGCAGCCAAGTTCTAATTTCTTTTTTATGGCTACTAAATCGTTATCTCTAAATTGGTATACTAATTTCTTGAATTCTTCTAAAAATTGTGTGTGTATTTCAAGGACTTTTATTTTTCCTTGAGATCCTCTTCGTTTAAATCTATTTTTGAGCTGAGTTTCTGTTTTTTGAAACAAAGCAATAATCGCCAGATTAAATTTGTCTTGAAGTTTATGTAGTTCAGATAAATACTCTGAGTAATAGTTTGAAGTAGTATCTTCGACCCTTTCCTGTAATTCTTCTACCCATTTTGACAACGATTCGTTTTCAGGTAATTCAAAAGAGTTAAAAACCAATTGGTCATCAATTCCTTCTAAATTTTCATCAGAAATATCTGAAGCTTCAGGTTCAATTGCATCACTTATTGGTGAAATACCTACTTGAATATCCTTAAATTCGGAAGAACCATTGTACAATACGATGGTCCCCGTTTCATTGCATAGTTTTGTAGTCTGTTGATAAAAAGATTCAGCTTCTACTTTCTCAACATCTGGCAATTCGGCAAAAATCAAATCGGTTTCTGCCGATTCTGATTTTATAAGTTCATATAATGGGCGGCTATCGAGTAATGTGTTTATGGTTTTAATTTCGATTGATAGCCTGAATTCATCCATTAAGTTATTCAGATTTCTTAATAGCTCATTCCCATCGGTATCTAAAGAAGATGTATGCACAATCATACGTACATTAGCATTGAGCCAATCATCTGTAGAGGTAAGAAAACGGATCATGGTAAGGATGAAGGAGAGATTCCTCCCTGTTCCTTCCCACCAAATATCGATAGATTGTCTATTGCCAAACTCACGTTGCTTTTCATAATCCATTACAAGTAAGTTCACATCGAGTTGTTTGAGCTTATAGAGTAATGGCACAAATTGATTCTCAGCTTTTTGACCCCTTGCCCATCCTATTAAAATTGTATTTGGCTCAATACCGGAGAAACCATAGGTTTCCGCGATATTTGCCATTCCTTCGTAAATATTTTTATGGTAATATTGCCTCGCAAAAACACCTCTATAGGCCTCTTGCCCATTTTCTCTACCCCTTACCCCTACCATTTGCTCAGATTTAGGGATCACCTGCCCTTCTTTACTTTCAACCACATTAAAATTAGAAATGAGTCCTAACCTGCCCACCAGTTTAGAACCAAAATCGACTAGATATTCTCTTTGATTGGCTGCTCCACTAAAAAGTAGGATATTAGGCCGCCAATTACGTTGATCAGACTCTCTTTTACCAATTTTAAACAATGAACGCCTCACAATTTCAGCATAGACTCCTTGCCAAATATTACTGAATCCTAAGTTTATCTGTTTCTTGGTTAATAAAAAGAACAAAACAGCTATAATGAGAAATGCCAAAAACATAGCGGCTGTATTCAATTTGAACATGACGCCAAATGTTGCCAAGGCTCCAATAATACTTACCCATCGAGGTATTTTAAATTGAGGCCTAAAGTCTGAACCCGACCAGCTTTCAAGCGCACTGGTCAAATTTATGAAACCATAAGCAGTCAAATAAATCATGGAAACTGTGGGGGCTATCACATCTAATTGACCAATAAGTACTCCCATTTCTGCAATTATAAAGGTTACAATTAGCGCATTTCTTGGTTCATTGTCCTTTCCTTTTCCTTTGGCAAAACGCTTCGGAGTAATATTATCTACAGACATGGCCTGAAGAATACGTGGTCCTCCCAAAATTCCTCCTAAGGCAGATGATAAAGTTGCCCCCCAAATACCACTTACTACCAGTGGGCTTCCATAAGCAGCAAAAAGTGATATTTTTGTTAAAACATTGTAATCATTTACTAAAAATTCTCGGTTTACCGAAACGGAAAGAAATACGGTAAGACCAAGGTATACGATAAGCCCAACAATAATAGCAGCCATCGTACCCGTTGGGATTGATTTTTTAGGATCTTTCAAATCACCAGACATGGCAACTCCTGCAGTAAAACCTGTTACAGCGGGGAAAAAGATTTCAAATACCCTTTCTAATTCTACCCCTTCATTAAATACAGCCAAGCTTGCCTCTTGCGCTTGAAAGGTGGTATCCACAAAAAATCCACCAGCTACAATAGATACAATGGAAAGAAAGATAGCACCCATGATATAGTACTGGGTTTTGATAGCCAAAGAGGTACTGATCAGCGCTACAGTTGTAATGATCAATAAGGTAATAGTACCAGTAATTCGCAATTTTAAAATTGCTTCGGCACTTGAAGTATCTTCCGTTGTGAACCCAACTACGCTGTTAAAACTTTCACTAAAACCAACGATATATAAGGAAATACTTAATGCGGTAGCTACATACAAGGCTATACCGATAGAACCTCCTATGGGTAAGCCTAAGCTCCTAGAAAGCATGTAATACAGTCCACCTGCTTTCACTTTCTTATCTGTTGCCACTGAGGAAACTGACAATCCTGTGGTTATAGATATTACATGGGCTATAAGTATAATAGCTACCGCAGCGACCAATCCTGCCTGCCCCACAACCCAGCCAAGGCGTAGATACATTATAACACCAAGTATAGTTAATATAGATGGTGTAAACACGCCACCAAATGTTCCAAACTTATTTGCTTGCGCCATTTATTACAATAGATGGTAAAACAAAAATCCCAGCCAAGTGGTCTCCAAGATTTTTTCAATCTTTAAAGTCCGAACTTATAAAAAATGAGCTACATGTAAAAGAAAAAAATAGGTAAGTCTGATGGAAATTGAATGAACAGCTTTAAAGTTGTTTGATTGGTTTTATTTAATCATCGTCATCTTCAACAACAGCGGCTCCCATAATTATCGGTTGATAATCGCTTAATATGCTAATACTTGCCCCTACAACTTCTTGCTTATAAACTTTCCAGTCTTGATCAAAGAATATATTAATTTTCCCCACTAGAGATGCAATCTGGTTTTCTAATTGTTGCAAGATCAATAAGTGGTTTTCTCCGATTTCGACATAGGGTGAATTAATGTATTTAACCGTTTCTGATATTTGATCATTAATGGTACCTGATTCCCGGATAACTCCTTGAATTTTTGGCAATTTTATTTCTCTAATCAAAGTTTGCAAAATGGTATCAATTTCAGTCGAATAGCTTTTCAATTCATTACTTTGCAAATCGTTATGACCTACCAAACGCATTTCTACATTAGATACACTATGACGAGCTTCTTCTAATCGATCTAATGCGGCAGAGGCAGTATAAACCGCAATTTTCCACCTGTTAAAGTAATTTTCGAATGAAGCATAATTTATAGAGAGCTCCACTCTAGGATCAGGTAAAACTTTTATTGATTGGGTAGATTTCTTAGAAGCATAAGATACCTCTACCTGATACAAACCCGGAGAGACGGGAATTCCTGCTGTTTCAGTATCGAAGTATCCATTGTATTTACCGGGTAATCTTACCGATTTTCTACATAACTCCCAGTTATAGCGATTCAAACCGTTTTTTACAATAGCAGTATAGGTTCTTATAATTTCACCTTTTTCATTGGTTATCTTCACAGAAGCCATTGGTTCACCTTTTTCTGGTTCTAAGTAAAATGTAATAGGAACTCCTCGCCTACGATTTCTACCTTCAAAAATATCTGAGGAATATATTTCCGATCCAACAGGTGGAGCATATATCGCTTGATGGGCATCAGGCAGTTTAAAAATATGCAAAGCAGTTGATTTTATTTTTTTCTTATCTAAAACCCACTCTCTTAATGGACTAATATCATCTATGATGTATAAAGAACGACCAAAAGTGGCAATAGCAAGATCATTGGTAGCAGGCTGTAACACCATATCGCTTACAGGTACTGTTGGAAAGTTATCTACAGGCCATTTTTCCCAATTTTCACCTTTATCTAAACTCACATATAACCCAGTTTCTAAACCTGCAAATAATAAAGATTCGGCTTCTTCATCTTGCCATAAACTTAAAGCATAGCCTTTCATCACTTCATTATTGGCAATATTCTTCCAAGTTTTTCCAAAATTTTCAGTATGTAAAATGTAGGTTGCAAAATCATTCATTCTGTGATTATCCAATACCACAAATGCTTCTGCATCATTATATTTTGAAAGTACGAGTTGATTTACCCAGTTTTCTTTTGGACAAATCTTATCTGGTGGGGTTATATTCTGCCAAGTTTTGCCTGCATCCTGGGTAACATGTATTAATCCATCGTCAGAACCAGCCCAAATTATCTTGTTATCTTCACTATTTATAGCTATTGCTGTAATGGTTGTGTGATTCTCTGCTCGGGTAGCATCTATGGTTAGACCACCACTTTTAATTTGCTTTTGTTTTTGGGGATTATTGGTAGTTAAATCTGGGGAAATAATCGACCAACTTTTTCCATTGTCAGTACTTTTATGCACAAATTGGCTACCTAGATATATCACCTCCTTTTTTATAGGATCCTTAACAAACGCCGTATTCCAATTCCATCTTAACTTTAAACCATGTGGGTGAACAGGTCTTATAGATTGTTTTAAGCCTGTTTTTGTATCGTATCGAACAAGGTTTCCACCTTGCCATAGTGAAAAGCCGTATCGTTCATTATCTGATGGCACTACATCAAAACCGTCACCTAAACCTACATTTTTCCAATCTTCATTTCTAATACCTCCATCTTTCCAAACAAATGCTGGTCCCATCCAAGCACCATTATCTTGTAGTCCGCCATAAACATTGTAAGGCACTTGATTATCTACACTTATATGATAAAATTGACCTATGGGTAAATTTCGCACATTTCTCCATGTCTTCCCCTTATTGGTAGTAATTACCAATCCCCCATCATTGCCATCAATAATGTGTTTTGGATCATGAGGGTTTATCCAAAAAGCATGATGATCACTATGTGCATTTCTACCTGAAAGGAAAGTTCTAAAGTTCCTACCACCATCGGAACTAACCGTAACCATAGACCATAAATTATAAATTCTTTCATGGTTGAAAGGATCCACAAAAATATCGGAATAGTAAAAGGGCCTATTTCCAATATTTCTTTTGGTTACCAAATACCAATTTTCACCCCCATTGTCTGAGCGATATAAACCATTTTCTTCAGCTTCCACCAAGGCATAGACCACATTGGTATTCGAAGGCGCAATAGCTAGACCTATCCTCCCTAATTTACCATCAGGTAGTCCATCATAACTATCTTTTTGTTGCCAAGTTTGACCAGCATCAAAAGATACGTAAAGTCCTGAACCCTCTCCACCAGATTCAAAAAACCAAGGCCAACGCCTAAATTGCCACATTGCAGCAATAATTTTACTTGGGTTATCGGGATCAATTACCATATCGGCAATGCCCGTAAACTCATTTACATATAGAATTTTTTCCCATGATTCACCTTGATCGGTTGTCTTGAAAATCCCCCTAGCAGTACTTGCTCCCCAAGCTGTACCTTGTGCCCCAATGTAAACAGTAGCAGGGTCTATTGGGTCAATAATAATTCTATGAATATTTTTAGTTTCTTCTAATCCTACATGCTGCCAAGTTTCACCTCCATTTTTTGATAGATATACTCCATTCCCTGAGTTTTGGCTATTTCTTGGATTTCCTTCGCCTGTTCCTACCCAAATGGTTTGGGAATTATTAGGATCAATTTTGATAGCACCAATTGAAGAAGTTGATTGCTTATTGAAAATCTGTTTCCAACTTAACCCTTCATCTTTAGACTTCCATATGCCACCTGAAGCAGTGCCTATATAAATTATCGATTTATCTATTAGATCAACATCTATAGCCGTTACACGCCCCCCCATACCTGCTGGACCAATAGCTCTTGGTTCAAATTCATTCAACAATGCATTCCATTGAGACTCTTGCCCAGTGACAGGTAGCTGGCTCAATATAAATAGCAATAAAGTTGAAAAAACCAGTGGGAGATTGTTCAGCATCTTCTTTTTGCGATAATCGGTTATAAAATGATAGTAAGCCCCAATAAGCTGTATCTTATTGTAGTAGCATTATATGAGTGCCTCTTTCCAAAAGAGATCAATGATGATAAATTGAAGATAATTATCCGATAGTAAGCAACAGCTAAAATTAATATGATACAGACGAAATCGAAATCAATATCTTCTACTTAAATATTAATAATTCTTAATAGAGATAATAAACACGACTAATCTCAATACTTCCTCTAAGTAGTATTCTAATGACTGAAAAGTTCTAATTCAGCACTTTTAATTAAAAAAGTACAATTTTTTGATGGCACAGTACAGTTTTAAGGAAAAGAATTTGTAAAATGGCAGTTAGAATTACATTATTCCATTTACACTGAAACTGAAAATCATAACTAGAATGTAAAGGAGTGTAATGCAGAATATCATTCAAAAAAAGGGAAATGGCTGCTGATAAAAACAAATTACTGTATTGGAAAAAAAATATCACCTACCTTACAATCCTATTGGCCGTGTGGTTCATCGTTTCCTTTGGTTGTGGGATTCTTTTCGCACCCGAACTCAATAAAATAAGGTTAGGTGGCTTCAAACTCGGTTTCTGGTTTGCACAACAAGGAGCCATTTATGCCTTTGTGATTCTCATTTTTATTTATGTTTTCCTCATGAATAAACTTGATAAAGAATTTGACCTTGACGAAAAATAAATTTCAAAAATATTTTAAGACTACTAACTCATGGATGTACAAGCACTGACCTATATCATTGTAGGGATTACCTTCGCTATTTATATTGGCATAGCAATATGGTCTAGGGCGGGATCTACCAAAGAATTTTATGTGGCAGGTGGTGGTGTACCTCCATTGGCTAATGGTATGGCCACTGCTGCTGACTGGATGTCTGCGGCTTCCTTCATTTCAATGGCTGGATTGATCTCATTTATGGGTTACGACGGAGCTGTATATTTGATGGGTTGGACCGGGGGTTATGTATTGTTGGCGCTTTTACTTGCACCCTATCTTAGGAAATTTGGAAAATTTACTGTGCCTGATTTTATTGGTGACCGTTACTATTCTAACCTTGCTAGAACTGTAGCTGTTATATGCGCTCTGTTTGTATCCTTTACCTATGTGGCTGGACAAATGAGAGGGGTAGGTGTTGTTTTCTCTCGTTTTCTGGAAGTAGATATTAACATTGGCGTAATTATAGGGATGCTCATTGTTTTCTTTTATGCAGTTCTAGGTGGTATGAAAGGCATCACCTACACGCAAGTAGCGCAATATTGCATACTCATATTTGCTTTTATGGTACCCGCGATATTTATCTCTATTCAGCTTACTGGAAATATGATACCTCAAGTAGGATTTGGAGATACACTAAGTAATGAAAGTGGTACATTTCTTTTAGATAAGTTAGATGGCTTGCACGAAGAGCTGGGATTTGCTGCATATACCGAAGGAAAGAAGAGTATTACAGATGTATTTTTTATTACAGCAGCATTAATGGTAGGTACTGCTGGGCTTCCCCATGTAATTGTTCGATTTTTCACTGTACCTAAGGTGAAAGATGCACGTCTTTCAGCTGGTTATGCTTTGGTATTTATTGCTATTCTCTATACAACAGCTCCAGCTATTTCTGCTTTTGCACGAACCAATTTAATCAATACAGTAAGTAATCAAGATTACAAAAGTATGCCTCTTTGGTTCAGCAAATGGGAAGATACTGGTTTAATCACTTTTAATGATAAAAATAATGATGGCAAAATCCAGTATGTAGCAGATGCTACTACCAATGAACTCACCATAGACAGAGATATTATGGTTTTGGCGAATCCCGAAATTGCACAACTTCCTAACTGGGTAATTGCTTTAGTAGCCGCAGGTGGATTAGCTGCTGCACTTTCAACAGCCGCTGGTCTTCTGTTGGTAATCTCAACCTCAGTATCGCATGATTTAATAAAGAAACAAATCAACCCGAATATTTCGGAAAAAGGTGAATTGCTTTGGGCAAGAATTGCCGCAGCAGGTGCTGTAATCATTGCGGGACTCTTCGGTATTTATCCTCCAGATTATGTAGCAGCTGTAGTTGCTTTGGCATTTGGTTTGGCAGCTGCTTCTTTCTTTCCGGCTATTATTATGGGCATATTCTACAAAAGAATGAATAAAGAAGGAGCCATTGCAGGAATGATTATAGGGCTCTTATTTACCCTCGCCTATATCATTTATTTTAAGTTCATTAATCCTGAATTAAATACAGCGGAAAATTGGTGGTTTGGTATCTCTCCTGAAGGTATTGGCACCTTGGGCATGTTAGTAAATGTACTGGTATCGGTTACTATATCTAAATTCACTCCTGCTCCACCTATAGCAGTTCAAGAAATGGTTGAAGATATCAGGTTCCCAAGAGGTGCAGGACAGGCAACTCATTCGCATTAAATCTACTTTGAGTCAATATTTATACATACAAAATTTTGTTCCCCATCTTTTTCTTGAATATGAAAAGTTTGTTTGTTAATTTAAAATCTTAATAAACCAAACAAGCAACTTTTTAAACTTTAATGAAAATGAGTCGAATAAGAAACCTGGAAGATTATGCTGTAGCTTATAGAGAAAGTGTTGAAGCACCTGATAAATTCTGGGGAAACATTGCAGAAGAATTTACTTGGAAAAAGAAATGGGACAAGACGCTAGAATGGGATTTCGAAGATTATTCTTGCAAGTGGTTTGCTGGCGGAAAGCTAAACATTACAGAGAATTGCCTCGATAGACATCTCACAGAAAGAGGGGATCAAGCTGCCATTATTTGGCAGCCCAATGATCCACACGAAGCCGCCATTACCTATACTTATAAAGATGTACACCGAGAGGTATGTAAAATGGCCAATGTGCTAAAAGCACAAGGAATCGGCAAAGGTGACCGAGTTTGTCTATACATGCAAATGGTGCCAGAATTGGCTTTCAGTGTTTTAGCTTGCGCTAGAGTTGGTGCCATACATTCAGTAATTTTTGCGGGCTTCTCTTCGCATGCTTTAGCAAGTCGTATTCAAGATGCTGAAGCAAAAATGGTAATTACTGCCGATACTGCTTACCGTGGAGGTAAACAAATTCCATTAAAAGCGGTAGTCGATGAATCTTTAAATGCTTGTCCTTCCATAGAAACTTGTTTAGTGCTTAAAAGAACCGGTGAAGAAGTTTTTATGAAAGCAGGAAGAGACATCTGGTTGCATGAAGCTTTAGAGCAAGTAGATGTTTCGAATGAAGCAGAAGAAATGGATGCTGAGGACCCACTCTTTATCTTATATACTTCTGGATCAACTGGTAAACCCAAAGGTGTAGTCCATACCACAGGTGGCTACATGGTTTACACTAAATATTCATTCGAGAATGTATTTCAATATGATAAGGGCGATGTTTACTGGTGTACTGCCGATATAGGCTGGATTACAGGACACTCTTACATTGTTTATGGACCGCTGTTAGCTGGTGCTACTACATTAATGTTTGAAGGAGTACCTACTTGGCCAGATGCTGGTAGGTTTTGGAAAATTGTCAGTAAATTCAAGGTTACCCAATTTTATACAGCGCCAACAGCCATTAGAGCATTAATGGCCCAAGGACTCGAATATGTAGAACCCCATGACCTAAGTTCTTTAAAAGTATTGGGAACGGTAGGTGAACCCATCAATAGCGAAGCTTGGCAATGGTATTATGAACACATTGGCAAGAAGAAATGCCCCATTGTTGATACCTGGTGGCAAACAGAAACTGGTGGTATGATGATTTCTCCAATTGCTGGAATTACCCCCACAAAACCCACTTTTGCTACTTTGCCATTGCCTGGAATACAACCTGTGCTATTAGATGCTGAAGGAAAGGAAATTGAAGGAAGGGGTGTGGAAGGCAATCTATGTATCAAACATCCATGGCCTTCTATCTTGAGAACCACTTGGGGTGATCATGAAAGGTGTAAGTTTACTTACTTTTCTACCTACAAAGGCTATTATTTTACAGGTGATGGCTGTAGAAGAGATGAGGACGGTTATTATCGTATACTTGGAAGGGTTGATGATGTAATCAACGTATCTGGGCATAGATTAGGAACAGCAGAAATTGAAAATGCCATTAATACCCATAGTGCTGTTGTAGAATCGGCAGTAGTTGGTTATCCACATGAAATTAAAGGACAAGGCACTTATGCCTATGTAATTTGCGATGCCCAAGCTATGGAAGAATATTCCTTGGAAGAACTTAAAAAAGGTATTTCAGGCATGGTAGTGAAGGAAATTGGTCCTATAGCTAGACCAGATAAAATCCAGATAGTACGTGGTTTACCAAAAACACGTTCCGGTAAAATTATGCGTAGAATTTTAAGAAAAGTAGCCGAAGGTGATACTGGAAATTTAGGTGATACTTCTACCCTTCTTGATCCAACAGTTGTAGAAAGTATTAAAGAAGGAGCTATTAAATAATGTTTTTTTTTACAGGGAAAGAAAGCCAGTTTTTACTGGCTTTTTTGTTTTAATTCCTATGGATATCGCTTAGAGTATGTTCTTAGGATTGCCTATAATTTAGTTGTAATTAGAATGTGAGTAAATCTAGATAGGGGGTGAAGCGAAGACTTCAGAAAGTCTTTAGCCTTATAATTTAATTGTAAGCATTAGCTGAGTAATGCATTACTAGGTAGTATTAGCAATTATTTTTTTCCATACATTTTGCTTATCAGCTTTCTTATATAACTTTTTTAAAGTTTTATTAATTTGTCGATGTGCTTGGTGATAGTCTTTGTCTGTCCAAATGGCGCCAAGGTCATTAACATTTTTATCCATCATAATCAAATTTAGAGGCTCTGTTGATCTTTCAATTTTGATATTGTCAGTTGTAAGTCCGACCATTTCGAATGAGATTGTATCGTTCTTCAGAGCAGTTATTTTGTAACTTCCATTTTGGTCAGTTAAGATTACCTCCCCGCTAGTTTTATTAGTGATTTTAACTCCTTGCAAACAGGTCAAATTTTCGTCTACAATTTTCCCCGTCAGAATGATCTTTGACTGAGAAAAAGTCTGGTTTAAGAATCTGATAATTATTATGAATAAGACCTTATTCATATTTGTTGCTAAGGACCTACTTAACACCTTAACGATAAAACATCACTTCTGTCCAAAGAATATAAGATAACATATTGCAATCAGCTTTCCAGTCCAATCAAATGAAAACATAGTTGTTTCTGTTATGCACCCTTTAATTATTTAATCCTTTAACTTCAGTATTTTCTCCATACCTTCTTTTTCTTTTAGCATCAATTTAAGAGAATTTAAAACATGTTCATCTACATATTTTTTGGGAATAATATTCGCTATCATTTTACCTTGATAGAGAAGTAAAAAATCCTTCATTTCTTTAATTTTCCATAATTTTTCCCATTTCATCTCTGATTTAAAAGATTCTCCTTTTATTATAAAGCCTTCTTCATTGAATGCATAAGTCATTTCTTCGTTTAAAGATTTATTCGAATTATAAAGCTTTCCTGCATTTATGTAAGAAATTATCACTGGGTAAAACATAAAAATGCATCCTATTAATCCTGATACTACTATACCTTTACTTGATTGAGTTGGAGCGTCTGACGTAAGATTTGAAATCATTGAAATGAAACTATTTAAAAAGATAAAAAATCCCATTCCTGCCATTATCCAAGTTATTACTCGACTATATGAAGCTTTTATTAAAAACTTTCTATAATCATCTATAGTCATTTTAAATGTAATTTCCATATTGCTTTAAGTTCTATAAAAAGTATAAACCGATCACATAAGTCAATAAATTACAAGTTATTCTCATTTTTTGATAAATGAAGTTTTGTTATATAATAATGTGGCTTAACGTCAAAGTAAAAATGCTGTTTGATTGACACCAAACAGCATTTTTAAAATATTGGCCACAGTTTTTATTTTATTTCAAATGTTTCATACAATTTAAGAGTGTAAGTTCCAGTAAACCAATTTATAGTTACCAAATCTACTTTAATTTTTTCACAGAATTTACAGTCATTTAGAGAAGCCATAAAGTCTACAGGAATATCACTTTTATCTGAACGTTCAGTAAAAGCAACTTCATCATTTTCCTTTATTGCGGAAATTCTATAATTAAGTATTTTGTATTGAATTTTTAAACTGTCCAGAAAATTTGACTGAACTGTTAATTCATTTTTTAAACTTTCCACTGCATTTAAATAAGTCAATTCCAAAATAACATCAGATTTAGATTCAAATTCCTTAGTAATTAGTTCTCTTTTGTCTAAGGATTGTCCTAAACTCAAAAACTGAATGAACAGAACAAAAACTGTAATTAGAATTTTCATTTTTTTTAATTGTAGCCAATAAGTGACTGACTGCATAAAAATGTACAGTTATTTCAATTATATCACTTTCTAATTATAGAATTGTAGGGTGCTGCACAGTGGTGTACAGCTTGGTATCGCTTATTTCAGATGAAAACAAAAATTTACCTACGCTTTTTTACACCAAGTATCCCTAGTAATCCACGCGTCAATTCTCGAGCAACTGTTCTTCCAATTTGGCGACCCACTGAGCTGCTCATTACTTGCTCTAACATGGTTTTCTCTTGACGAGAACGCCTACGACTAGTAGAAGATCTAGCTTTTTCTTGCTCTGCTTTTTTAGCGGCTTGTGCTTCTTCCTCTGCAGCACGTTTGATTTTATCCTTTAAAATTTCGTACGCACTTTCTTTATCTACCGTCTTATTATATTTTTTGACCAATGCAGACTGACTAATGATATTTTGGATTTCTGCATCTGTCAATATATCCATGCGAGACTGAGGCGCACGAAGTAATGTATGCACTAATGGCGTTGGAATACCATCATCATTCAATGCTGTGACCAAAGCTTCACCAATACCTAGTTGTGTCAAAAGTTCTGCTGTGTCATAAAAATCTGTTTCGGGATAGTTTTCGGCGGCCATTTTAATGGCTTTTCTATCCTTTGCTGTAAAGGCACGCAAAGAGTGTTGGATCTTCAAACCTAACTGCCCTAGTACATCATCTGGTACATCTTGTGGGTTTTGAGTTACGAAGAATAAGCCAACCCCCTTAGAACGAATCAGTTTTACAATCGCCTCAATCTGCTCCATCAATGCATCCGATGCTTCTTTGAAAATCAAGTGCGCTTCATCGATAAAAATCACCAACTTTGGTTGGTCAGCGTCCCCCTGTTCTGGGAAAGTACTGTATATTTCAGCCATCATTTGCAACATAAAAGTCGAAAACAACTTGGGTTTATCTTGTATATCTGTTAATCGAATAACCGAAACTTGACCTTTCCCATTTTCATCTAATCGACATAAATCATCTACATCAAATGAACGTTCGCCGAAGAATTGCTCTGCACCCTGTTGCTCAATCTCAACTATTTTACGCATAATGGCACCAACAGAAGAAGTGGCAATTCGACCATATTCCTCTTGGATTTCTTCTTTCCCTTCGTTAGAAATGTATTGAAGTGTCTTTTTGAAATCCTTTAAATCTAATAAAGGCAAGCCCTTTTCATCACAATATTTGAATACTACAGCCACAATACCTGACTGAGTATCATTCAAATCTAAGATTTTGGAAAAAAGAACAGGGCCAAACTCGGTTACTGTTGCTCTTAGCTTAGAACCAGGCTCATCTGAAAGGGATAAAAACTCAATTGGGCTCACATCTGCAACGAATGGAATACCTATCTTTTCGTGACGCTCATCAATTTTTCGGTGACCGGGGCTCGGTGCTCCAATCCCACTCAAGTCTCCCTTAATATCCATCAAAAGTACAGGGACACTATTCGAAGAAAGCTGTTCTGCAATGATCTGAAGTGTTTTAGTCTTACCAGAACCTGTCGCTCCAGCAATCAGACCGTGGCGATTAAGTGTCCCCAATGGGATTTTTACTAAAGTATTTGTCTGACATTCGCCTTCAAGCACCGCACCGCCGAGTGTAAAAGATGAACCTTCAAAAGTATATCCTTCTGTAATGGTTTGAATGAATTGTTCTTTCATGATGAGAAAAGTGATTTGTTATTTAGTTTCTAAGTGTTGGAAACTAATCTTTATCTTTTTGTTTCTTTGAAAAAATCGAAAATAAGGTTTTTTACGAGCTTCTCAAAAGGTTTTGTCTTTAGCTATTGGCGATTCGATTTTAGGAAAGTAATTCTTTGTTGTTTGTTAATTTTCTAAGAATGGGAAAAAGAAAAATGAAAAACATCTGGCTAAACTGCGTTTCAATGTGATTTAGCTTCTGTTAGGTAAAGTATCTTTTAATCTTTTAACTAATTTCGCCCTGCTTTTCCCTTGTTTACTGAGTTTTGACCATGAAACCAAAATAGCATCATAACCTCCTGAAAGCTTCTTTTCTTCATCAGTTAAAATCAGTAGCTGAGTTCCATTTGCTTGCCAAGTGTGGACATCCTGATCAATATTACTTGAGTTTTTAAGACCTTCAAAATAGTAGGATTTAACTGACATAGTTGTACCAGAAGGGCCAATGAAAAAAGCGATAACTTTTCCTGAGAAATCGAATTTATCTTTTTTATCTTCAAATACTTCATTAAAGTATTTTGCTTCATAGCTATTTAAAATAGCATTGTTATCTAATCCGCATTTTCTTATTTCTGATACTTGCCCAAAAAGAATATTTGTCTGAAATAAGATGTATATCGAGATGAGTAATATTTTCATGATTTAAATTATTTTAGTTAACAATTGGCCAACTACTAATAAGTGTTCAATTATTTCAATTTTATCACTTACGAAACGTAGAATTGCCTTGTGCTGCCTAATGGGATAGAATAAAAAAGAAATATGAATTACTATTTCAATATGGTTTACAGTAGTTTCAAAGAACTTTCATATCTGCCTAACGTAACAGCTACTGAGCGAAACCCTTACATATAATCTTTCACAGACAATAAGTTACATACATTAACTGATGCTTTTTTAATTTAACCTTACTCCTTGAATCAAAATAGCAGATTCAATAGATTCTTCTTTCAAATGAAGAAATTTTCTCCGTTCCTCATCCATCTTAAAATTGTCAAAATCCTCCTGACTATCAAATTCTACTAAATGAATTTCGTAAGGAACATCAATGTTGTTTTCAATTATGGCGTTCTTATTTGGTCGAATACGCAAGGTAAGTCGTCCATTGTATTTTAAGATAGTAGGAATTGCTATTTCTTCAAATTCATGAAATATTTCTTCTTTCCCCTTTTTTATATATATCAATTGGGTGATGTGTATCATTCGGGTTTTGTCAATTATTTAATGATATAATCAAGTACAGAATCTCTGCCGTTAATATAATCAAAATAACTAAGGGAAACTTCTTTGTCTGGATCGAGATTACCTGCCGGAAAACTATCAAAATAAGCAAACCAAAAACACTTGCTTATGTCCCTGCAACCATTTTCCCAATCGTAAAATGCGGTCCATATCCTTAGAGATATTTTAGAGTTGGGAAGTGTCATTTTGATACCACCATCGGCCCAAAACTGCATTCGATCCCCAACCTTTTCGCCCACTATAACAGCTTTTCCCCCAAGCGTATATTTCGCATAGGCAGCAGTAATCAATCCGGCTGAAAAGGTGCCATGACCTGTAATTACCCAACATTTTTGGTCACCAACAAGATAGTCATTTATTGACCGGATGAAAGGCCAGGGCAAATGATAGTTATTGCCACCTGGATTGAACCTCAGATCAAAAACAACCCTAATGGGTTGCTTAGCCTCCATTTCTGCTGTAACTATTTTGAGATACTTGCGAAGATACCTCTCCTCTGTATTATAATTATCATTTATTTGCACATACAGGGTGTTCTCAATGAATTCATGATGAACGTTTTGGTAAATGTTCTTTAGGGTTATTGAACTATGATCCTTAGGTTTACAAGACTTCCACTTGGCGTCTTTGATTTTTGAATAGGGATGCAGCCAGTAGGGAACCCAATATCCAGGAATCTCCTTTTCCTCGGTAGAAGCGAAAATCTCTCGTGTCAGTATATTTTTGTTTTCGTCCTCTATAGATATACGAATCGAATTAGGGCTTAAGCCCAATCCTATAGCATGCAAGATTTCAGGTGATATAAAGAATAGTGGACTGTTGGCCCTAAGATTTTCCCATGTACCCCCATGCCATGGTTTTATTTTGGCCAAGAGTTCTTCTGGAGGTATTCCATTGATGGTTAAGATGCGTTTTCCTAGCAACTCTTCATGGCCTTTCTGAGCTAAAATGGTAAATAATCCTTCCTTAAACCAGTAAAATCTAAGTGGTACGTTATTTAACCTCTGGGCTCTTGCTCCCTCGCTGATATTCGTATGTCCATTATCTGCATAAGCAACAGCCTTGGCAATTTCCATTTCAAAGGCTGCTTCGGAAATAGGGAGTTTACTTTTTAATTTATCAAGCTGTAAAAAAAAGGAATCTCGCTTCATTTGTGTATCAAAACTTTTGTCATAATCAGGGTAAAGCGATAGATATTCAATGTCTTGTCGCTGTGATTCTTCCAAGTTTTTTGGATCAGGGAATGTATAATCTGGAGGATAAACAACAAACCGTTTGTAGAAAAGAATACCTATAATCACAAAAATTGTAATGAATGAACTTATGAACCACAATGTTATTTTTACCCATTTTTTCATTTTATTCATATGGTTTAAGCTCCCTCTCCAAACATAATTAGTATTAATTCACAAGGTTCTTCTGACTCATTCCACCATTTGTGATTTACATTAGCAGGAATAAATACCGTATTTCCTTCAGATACAGTTACCGGTACACCATCAACAATACCTTTTGAAGTTCCTTTAATTACAACTCCCATCATTGGGAATGGCGCAGCCTGTTCCCGTGCATCATCGCGGACCCTATCACCTGGTTCCAAACTCATCCATCCACTGCGAAGGCCTTTTTGGTAATAGAAAATAGAAGCATTTCCTCCATGAGCTTTCCGAGAAGCACTTAGTCTGAATGGAATGACTTCAGGAAAACCTTTAGTCCAAAAATGAAAAGAGAAGGTGTTCATCTCTCCATTGTCATCTTCTGTGGGTATAAAACCCTCCATTTCATAGGTATCTAGCGGTGTATAGTCGCTTGAAAATGCTTTTACCTGAGCAGTCATAGCATTTATCTTACCTTCATCAATAGCTTTTAATATGCCTGCTTCAGCACGATAAATGTAAGTGGGTTCTTTAGGTAATCCTTCTGACATGAAGACTTCCCATTTCTTTGATTCGATTTCTTTGCCAGTAACAGTAATAGTCCACTTTCCATTTACTTCGGGGACTTCAATTCCCACAATTCTGGCTTTAGTTGCATGTCGATCACTTTTGTAATCATCCACAAAAGATTTGATAATGGTTTCTATTTCATTTTTAAGTACATCAGAAGTTTCAGTAAATCCCTCTGAAGAAGTTTCCGGAATATTAATAATTTGACCGTTGGCTATACTTAAAAACAGTGTTATAAATGATAGAATCAATAATATTTTGGTGTTATTTAAATTTTTCATTTGAGTGATTTTTTAATTTTTACAAGGCTCAAATGAAAAGAATCTTTCCCCCTCATGCATCAATATAACAGGGCTTTGTGATGAGTGAACAAGTATTAGTGACGACTGATCAGAAGTTTACCGATCTGTGTCACATACTGCTTGGAAACAGGAATGGTATTTTCTCCACCTTTTAACTGAATGGTCATACTTCTACTGCTTGATTCCACAACTTCAAAGTATTTGAAATTAATCAAATACTTTCGATGACATCTGTAAATTGGCGAAATTGGATAAACCAATTGGTTTTCAATATTCTTTAAGCTGGAGCGAATTACTTCCTTTTTACGCACTCCATTTTTGAGAAGATGGATGTCTACATAATTTTCGTCACTTTCGATATAGAGGATTTCATGGAAGTAAAGTTGGATTTCCTTGTCATTTTGAGCTTTAATAAAACAGCTTTCATTAGATGCTATCGAAGCAATCTTACTTTTTCGCACATAATTAAGTAAGCCCAAAACAAAAAAGGAGACTGTGATACTAATCAAAAAGACTCTTCCGCAGACAAAAAGGTATTCCTTAAATGTAAAATTGGTAAACCCTGCTAGATAGCTCTTATACAAAAACATTAAAGCCCCGACAAAAAGCATCATTAGGGAGTACCATATGAAAGCTCTACCAAGTGTCCATTTTTTAAATGAATTTGGAAAGAGACTTGGAATAGCAAATTCCCAGACATAAGTAGATGATGAAAATAGAAAACCTAACGAGAACAAAAGAAGATATTCATAAAGGGCACCTGTGGTATTTTCAATATTAAACGGCTTAAATATAAGAATGAAAACGCTACATAGGATTCCAATGAGGAAAATCCAAAAGGCATTTGTTTTGTTGTTTTTTGGTCTGGGAAATGGAGTTTCAAAGTATTGAATCATTTGATTCTGCTATTAACTTATTCAGCTGTTCAAGATTATGTTCATTTAGGAATTAATGGATGCTAACTAGTGCGTAAATGCATTGCGATCCCATTTTGTCTTATTGTAATGATTTACTGTCTTAATGAAACACTTCAATATTTCATTTAACTACTGATTAGTCGCATTAAACACCTTAACGGTTTCATTCAATTTCCGCATTGTGGTATATAACTACTTCATAGCTCCATATAACAACTGATTATCAGCATTTAATACCTTTGTGGTTTTATTTAACTGATATTTGGTAGTATTGTACAACCTAATTATTCCTTTTTTAGCTGTAGAGTGGAGATTGAGTAATATGCTTGGCCGCTTTGCTAAAAATAATCAGCTATTTATACTTTTCATTTCAATATTACCTTAATGCCCTTAACTAAAGGTTTTTTAACTCGGAAGTCGATAATAAGTAAGCAACAAATTATAAGTGGGATAATCATTTGGTTCATTTTTGCTTGTATTCTCTACCAATTTCTCAATTTAAACCGAGAGATTTTACGGAGCCTCACCGGTGCTTTAGGTTACACAAGACAATATCCTTTATTTCTTTCTTTTGAAGAGAGCTTTTGGTATAATTTATTTTATGCGTCGTTAGCGTCTTCCTTTGCTTTTATGTGGGCTGTCAATCATATACTTCGGCAAGAATATAAAGCATCTTTTGGCAAAAGTAGACTAAATATAAGGAGAGCAATCAACGAAACAGGCTTTGTTTCATGGTCTGCTTTGTTCTGGTTTGCAAAAGTAGGAAGTGTTTTTGGTATTATTTATTTGAGTTTCCCATTTCAAGATAATATTGATTTTTTAAGAGACTTTTCTTTATTCTTGATTTTATTACCCATAGTATTATTACTAAGTACTTGGCCTCAATTAATTAGTATTTTCGGTCATTATTCTATCAAGAACCTTGTTCCCACAGTAGTAATATTTTTAAGCATGAGTTTTTTGCTTTCGCTACTTGATATTGATAGATCATTAAAAATTAATGAGCTTATGAATAAAAATTCTATTATTTATCAATATAAACTTGATGTGCCAAAAATAATGAGTCATGGACAACATCATAATAATTTTGGGTCTCCTTATGGCGATTTATACTTAGTGAAGGATACTATAGAAGAAAACCCTCCTATTATTTTGTATAATGAAATAGATCATCAAATAAATTCTTTTCAAGACTTGGCGTGGGAGCTATTTAAAGACAAAGAAAAATTAGATGAAGTAGAAAGAGCTAAGTATTTTATCAACTTGCATATAGATAAAGAGGTGTCTATCAATTATGTAGATGATTTAATTTATAAATTAAGGAAAATCCACCATTATAAGATACAATATTCTACTGGAGTTAAATTCTCAAAATATTCTTCTACCTATGTTTATTTTAAAGGATTAGGAATGCCAGTACCTTTTCGTCCCTTTTATTATCCTGAGTTTGAAAGCTTCTTAGATTCAGCCGAAAAATTAGACTTCACCAAGTATGCTATTAAATTAGATAGTTCTTGGACGTATCGTGGTTTCACAAAAAAAGGTAAGGAAAAAACAATAGTAATGTACATCGGTGAAGATAATATTTTGCTTAATGGTAAAGCATTTAATAAACCTAAAGTAGCAGATTTGATTTATCGGTTTTTAGCAAAATATCCTCAAGAAGGGCTTATTGTTATAGATAAAGCACATAATATCAATTTTAATAGATACATAGAATGCCTGGATATTATCCATATACAACTTAATAAGTTAAGGAATGAATATTCTATGAAGAATTTCAATAAGCCTTTTAATGAACTTTACTTTGATAGAGGATCTGTGAAACAAGCACACCCCAACCGTGTGATAGAATGGTCACAAGAAGAAAAAAGACTGATTAGACTTATTCAAAAATCCAAAGAGGTGAGAAGTAGGAAAAAGAAAAATCCATGAATACTTTCCCCTATTGATATAGACACCAACATCTACTATAAATTGATTTAACAACTTCTGCTTCTAGTACTAAATCTAGTATAAAAACTACAAGTAAGATAAAAATATTTTAAAAAATCCTTGACTCCAATTTATATAAAAACTACATTTGAGGTAAATATAAATTTATGAGTAAGCATCACTTAGGAGAATTTGAAGAAATCGTTTTGTTAACCGTCGCTATTTTAGATGGTAAAGCCTATGGAATAGCCATTATAGACGAAATGGAAAGCAGATTAAATCGCAAAGTTAGTATAGGTTCTTTACAAACTGTTTTAAGAAGGCTCGAAAAAAAGGGATACCTCAATTCAGAATTTGGAGAAGCTACCCAAGCAAGAGGTGGAAAAAGGAAACGCTATTTTAAAGTTACCAACTTTGGCATGAAGGTGCTACAAGAAACTAAAGAGCAACGCATTAACCTTTGGAACGCCCTACCCAATATTTCTTTCAACAACTGATATATGCATAATAAAACCAATCCACCAAAGCTTTTACTCCGTTTTTTCCAATGGTTCTGTCACCCTGATTATTTGGAAGATATTGAAGGAGATCTTCTAGAACGATTTGAAAGAAACATAAATGAACAGGGTTACAAAAAAGCTAGAATTGAATTTTTTAAAGAAGTTGTCAAATTATTTAGACTGGGCATTATAAGACCTATGGAAGGTGTCCGACGATTAAATTTTTACGGTATGCTTAAAAACTATTTTAAGGTTGCTCCAAGGATATTTTTACGAAACAAATTAGTATCAAGTGTCAGTTTATTAAGCCTTATTTTAGGGGCAGTAAGTTTTCAATTAATTTTTGCATGGGTTAATAATGAGTTAAATGTAGACAGTTTTCATCACCAACGCGATGACATTTACCTCATCACGATGAAAACAAATCCAATGGCTAAGCTACGTGCTGGTATGTACAAAGTTGAGCCAAACCAATATCCTTCTGTTAAGAGTTCATTAACAATACAAAAGTATGGTGCAGAAGAAGGTAAATTAGTATATAATGACAAAGAATTTAGAGGAGAAGCATGGGTAGTAGACAGTACATTTTTTGATTTTTTTGATTTCCCACTAGCATTTGGATCTACCGATAAAGTTCTCAGAAATCCAACAGACATAATCATATCTAAATCTCTTGCTAAAAGGATCTTTGGAGAAAAGGAATCTATTGGAGAATCATTGAAACTTCTAATAGATAACAATGGTGTATATCAAATAGCAGGTATATTAGAAGATATGCCATCTAATAGTTCTATAAAATTCGATATACTTATCCCAAGACATTCACAAAAACGTTGGGGACGTTTATCTAAAAACTTGATACTTGTAGATGAAAATTTTAATCAAGAAAGATTCAATAATCAAATTGCTGATAAAGGAAGATTTAAAAAGCAATTTCCAGAAAATAGACTTGGAACGATAGCTTTTAACTCACTTTATTTCAATAATAATTTTGATTTTGGAATTTTAAATAAAAAAGGGAATATGAATCAAGTTTGGATAATGATTTTTATTTCTTTTTTGGTTGTTTTCGTGAGTACAATAAATTTCACAAACCTACTGACTGTATTACAATTATCTACCATTAAACCATTAGTAATCAGACATGTAAATGGAGCTTCAAAACTTGATTTAGTTATACAATCTATTATTAATAAATTACTTCAGTTTAGTGTAGCAATAATCATTTCAACAATTTTAATTTACTTTCTTTTTCCTTTCTATGAGCAAATAATAAATACCCAAATTGACTTTAATCTATCGGACTGTCTTTTAAATATTACTATTGTTTTAACGATAATAGTAACTATCTCTATCATCTTTTCAATTGCCCAAATCTATAAAATAAAAATAACAGACGCATTTCAAGGTAGATTAGTTAAGGCCAAAATCCCAACAATTCAACGCGTATTAATAACCTTACAATACGCAATAGTAATTTTCTTAATAATAGCTTCTGTTGTTGTTTATAAACAATTCAGTTACTTAATGAATCAAGACTTAGGTTATGATTCGCAGAATATAATCTCTATTAACTTTTTTGATGAATTCGATTTCCGTAAATATGAATCTGAAGATGACTTCAAAAAGGCATGGGAAGATGGGAAAAGTAAATTCGAATATGTTTGGAATAAGCTAGAATCACATCCAGATATTTTAGAATTAGCTCAAGGTGATTTACCTATTCAAGGTGTTGCTTATGCTATGGATTGGAAACCAATTGATAGTATCCATGAGTTCTCTACTCAAAAAATAATAACCTTTGGAAATAATTATGATAAACTATTAGGTCTTGAAATAATTAAAGGAAGATTTTTTAATGATTCAATAGATAATGACCGTGACACAAAAGTAGTCATTAATGAGGTTGCTGCTCGCCATTGGAATATTGAAGATATTGAAAACATTCAGCTAAAAAGTGCTTCTTGGGGTGACTTCGAAGTGATTGGCATTGTCAAAAACTTTAATTATGAACATTTATCATCATCCATTAATCCAATTGTACTTATGTATATGAGTGGAATGGACGATTCATTTTTAATGAAGATAAAAAAGGATAAGCTTCAAAACAGTTTGTCTTTTATTCAGGACTTATACAATGAAGTGAATCCATCAGGACAATTCGAATATACCTTACTTGAAGATGAATTAGCAAAACAATACGAGCAAGAAAAATTGATAGGAAATATCTATTTTGGATTTACTATTATAGCCCTTAGTCTTTCTTTAATAGGACTATTCACCTTTGCTATGTATGAAAATACAAGAAGGACTAAAGAAATGGGCATACGGAAAGTACATGGTGCTAAAGTAAGAGAGATATTTTCGAACCTAAGTGCTTCTTTCATAAGAATAATTATAATTGCCATCTTACTAGCCTTCCCTACTGCCTATTATCTTGTGAACAAATGGTTAGAAAACTATGCCCACCGTGTTGATATTGGCATTTTACCCTTTATTTCAACTGCAATAATAGTTTCAATAATTGTCCTTTTAGCAATAGGATGGCAAACTTTAAGTATTGCTAAACAAAATCCCATTCATGCATTAAGAGATGAATAAAAATCAACCACCAAAGCTTTTACTCCGTTTTTTCCAATGGTTCTGTCACCCTGATTATTTGGAAGATATTGAAGGAGATCTTCTAGAACGATTTGAAAGAAACATAAATGAACAGGGTTACAAAAAAGCTAGAATTGAATTTTTTAAAGAAGTTGTCAAATTATTTAGACTGGGCATTATAAGACCTATGGAAGGTGCCCGTCGATTAAATTTTTACGGTATGTTCAAGAGTAATCTAAAAATAAGTTGGAGGAATATTGCTAGAAACAAAGTATTCTCTTTGATTAATATTTCCGGTCTTTCATTAGGTTTGACTTGCAGTATCTTAATTTTATTGTGGGTACGGGATGAGTACCAAATAGATAACTTTCACGAAGATTTAGCCCAAATTTACAAGGTAACCAGTATCGAGTATTCTGGCAATGAAATTAATGGTAGTTACGATACACCTGGACGTTTAGCAGAAGAGCTAAAGAAAGCTTTTCCAGAAGTAGAAATGGCTGCTGCACATTCAACAACAGGTTGGTATACCTTTGCTGTTGAAGATGAAAACATGGATGTTTTTGGAGCTTTTGCGAGCGAAGATTTCTTTAAAATATTTTCTTATCCCTTACTAATTGGTTCTTCAAAAGAAGTACTAAAATCTCCTGAGAGCATTGCTATTTCTAGAAGAATGGCGAACAACTTCTTTTCAAATCCAGAAAATGCCATTGGTAAATCCATCAAATTTGAAAATTATAGGGAACTAAAAATTACAGCAGTATTCGAAGATTTGAATAATAGCAGTTCAGGAAATTTTCAGTACATTATTAACTGGGAGTTTTTTATAGAGCAAAACAAATGGCTAGAAAATTGGGGAAATTCTGGCCCTAGCACTTATGTGAAATTAAAAGAACAAACTGATAGCAATCTTCTCATTAAAAAAATGCAACACTTTATCAAAAATTATGATAAAGGCTACTCCGAAATAGATCGATTAGAACTAGGGTTACAACCTTATAAAGACCAGTATTTATATACCAATTTTGAAAATGGGAAAATTGCAGGAGGAAGAATTGAATATGTGAAAATATTTGAAATCGTAGCAGTCTTCATTTTATTAATTGCCTGTATCAATTACATGAACCTAAGTACGGCAAGGTCTACAAAAAGGGCCAAAGAAATTGGGGTGCGTAAAGTTATCGGTGCTATGAGACCTTCGATTATTGGTCAATTTATGCTAGAAGCATTACTGTTTACTTCCATCGCCATTTTTCTATCGCTATTGTTAATAAATTTGTTACTCCCTCAGTTTAATATTCTGACTGGTAAATCCATTGCTTTCCCCATTAACGATATTACTTTTTGGTCTGGTATCACTTTATTAACAGTGGTAACAGGAATAATATCAGGCGCATATCCTGCATTTTTACTATCCACATTTAAACCCTTATCTGTTATTAAGCAAAATGCAAAGGTAGGTACCTCTACAGGTCTATTCAGGAAAGGGCTTGTCATTTTCCAGTTTTCATTATCTATGATATTTATTGTAGGGATGATCGTTGTAAGTAATCAAGTTGCGTATGTTCAAAATAAAAATTTAGGTTACCAAAAAAACAATCTTGTTTACTTAGCGAGTAAAGGAGAATTGTCAAGTAATTTCGATTATTTCAAGAATGAAGTACTCAAAATTGCAGGAGTAGAAAGTGTTACAAGCATGTCTAGCCGTCCAATAGAATTAGACAATTCCACTGGCAGCGTAGAATGGCAGGGAAAAGACCCCAGCGAAAGACCGACATTTACCCCCGCAGATATTGGATATGATTTTATAAAAACCATGAAATCCACATTAGTATATGGTAGAGATTTTTCACAAGATCATGAAGATGGAACTAATTACATCATCAATGAAACTGCTTTAAAAACTATCGGGTATAAAGATCCAATTGGTATGCCTTTTACCTTATGGGGAAATAAAGGAACTATTGTTGGAGTAGTTAAAGACTTTCATTTTGAATCACTACATGTTCCCATTAAACCACTTATTCTGAGGCTTAAAAAAAGTAGTACTTATGGCTATGCATTTATTCGTATAAACCCAGAGAAGATGCAATATGCCCTTCAGGAAATTGAAAAAATACACGATAAAATCAATCCTGAATTCCCATTTGAACATCAGTTTGCCGATGAAGAGTATGCCTATTTATACAGGAATGAACAAGTAGTATCAAAAATATCGAATATTTTTGGCTTTTTAGCTATTTCTATCTCTTGCCTTGGCCTTTTAGGTTTGATCATATTCATGGCAGAACAACGTGTAAAAGAGATAGGCATCAGAAAAGTATTGGGGGCAAGTGTAACACAAATAGTAACGCTGCTCTCCAAAGATTTCATGATACTTATAGGCATTTCTATAGTACTAGCCTCTCCTGTAGCTTATTATGCCATGAATAATTGGTTACAAGGTTTTGAATATCATATAGATCTACAATGGTGGATGTTTGGAATTGCAGGTTTTGGTGCAATATTGATTGCACTTTTAACAGTAAGCTACCAATCAATAAGAGCAGCGATGATGAAACCAGTAAAGAGCCTGCGTTCTGAGTAGAAAGTAATCAATATTATACTATTTCGAAATTCGATGAATACAAAATCTCCGCCCAAGTTACTTCTCAATTTCTTCCGCTGGTTCTGCCACCCAGACTATGTAGAAGATATTGAAGGAGACTTATTAGAGCGATTCGAAAGAAACATAAATGAAAAAGGCTTCAAGAGAGCTAGAATTGAATTTTTAAAAGAAATTGTCAAATTAATAAGACTGGGCATTATTAGACCTATGGAAGGTGCCCGTAGATTAAATTTTTACGGTATGTTCAAGAGTAATCTAAAAATTAGTTGGAGAAATATTACCAGAAACAAAGTATTCTCCTTGATCAACATTTCTGGCCTTTCATTGGGGCTTACTTGTAGTATCTTAATTATGCTCTGGGTACAGGATGAGTACCAAATAGATAATTTCCACGAAGATTTAGATCAAATTTATAAGATAACCAGTTGTGAATATTCTGGAGATGCAATAAATGGAGGTTACGAAACTCCCGGTCGATTGGCCGAAGAATTGAAAAAAGTATTTCCAGAAGTTGAATTAGCTGCAGGTAAATCATGGATGAGGTGGAGAACTTTTTCTGTGGAAGACAAAAAAATGATAGTTCCAGGTACATATGCAGGAGAAGATTTCTTCAAAATTTTTTCATATCCGATATTAGTCGGTTCAAAAGAAGAAGCATTAAAGTCTCCCGAAAGTATTGCTATTTCAAGAAAGATGGCTAACAACTTCTTTTCTAATCCAGAAAATGCCATTGGTAAATCTATCACATTTGAAAATCAAATTGAGCTCAAGATCACGACAGTATTTGAAGATTTAGCCGATAATAGTTCTGAGAATTTCCAATATATAATGAATTGGGAATATTTTATTGAACAAGCCAATTGGTTTGAAGATTGGGGTAATGCTGGGCCTAGCACATATGTAAAGTTAAAAGAACAAGCTGATAGCGAACTTTTCAGTAAAAAAATACAGCATTTTATTAAAAATTATGACAAAGATTACTCTGATGTAAGACGCTTAGAACTGGGGGTACAACCTTATAAAGACCAATACCTATATACCAATTTTGAAAATGGTAAAATAGCAGGTGGGCGCATCGAATATGTAAAAATATTTGAAATTGTGGCAGTATTTATCCTACTAATTGCCTGTATCAATTTTATGAACTTAAGTACGGCAAAGTCTACAAAACGAGCCAAAGAAATAGGGGTAAAAAAAGTAATTGGCGCAATGCGTTTTTCATTAATAAGTCAGTTTTTGATAGAAGCACTTCTATTCACTTCCTTGGCCATCGTATGTTCCTTAATACTGATATATTTCCTTTTACCACAATTTAATCTTATTACAGGCAAACAAATCACTTTCCCTTTTGCTGATATTTCTTTTTGGTCTAGAATCGCTTTATTAATAGTGGCAACAGGAATAATATCAGGTGCCTATCCTGCATTTCTATTGTCAACATTTAAACCAATAGCGGTAATAAAACAAAATGCAAAAATAGGTACCTCCTCTGGTATATTTCGTAAAGGCCTTGTCATTTTCCAGTTTTCCCTATCTATGATATTTATTGTAGGAATGATTGTAGTAAGTAATCAGGTAGCATTTATCCAAAATAAAAACTTAGGTTACCAAAAAAACAATCTTGTTTATGTGGCAAATAGAGGGGAAATGAGAACAAATTTTGAGTATTTTAAAAATGAAGTACTTAAAATTACAGGAGTAGAAAGTGTAACTAGTATGTCTAGTCGCCCTGTAGCATTAGAAAATTCAACAAGCGGTGTTGAATGGGAAGGAAAAGATCCCAATGAAAAACCAAAATTTACCTCTTCTTCCATCGGGTATGATTTTATTGAAACTATGAAATCTACCTTGGTTTATGGTCGAGACTTTTCAAAAGATCATGAAGACCGCACGAATTATATCATTAATGAGACTGCTTTAAAAACTATCGGTTATGAAGACCCCATTGGTATGCCCCTTACTTTATGGGGAAATAAAGGAACCATTGTTGGAGTAGTTAAAGACTTTCATTTTGAATCATTGCATGTTCCCATAAAGCCTCTGATATTGAAACTTCAAAGAAAAAGAAGAACCTTCGGTTATGCATTTATTAGAATAAACCCAGAGAAGATGCAATATGCCCTTCAGGAGATTGAAAAAATACACGATAAAATCAACCCTGAATTCCCATTTGCCCACCAGTTTGCCGATGAGGAATATGCTTATTTATACAAGAGTGAACAAGTTGTTTCAAAACTTTCAAATATTTTTGCCTTTTTGGCTATTTCTATTTCCTGTCTTGGTCTTTTAGGTTTGATTATATTCATGGCAGAACAACGTGTAAAAGAGATAGGCGTCAGAAAAGTATTGGGGGCAAGTGTTATACAAATAGTGGCCTTACTCTCCAAAGATTTCATGAAACTCATTGGCATTTCAATAGTACTAGCCTCTCCTATTGCCTACTATGCCATGAATAATTGGTTACAAGGTTTTGAGTATCATATAGATTTACAATGGTGGATGTTTGGAATTGCAGGATCAGGAGCAATATTGATTGCTTTATTAACCATTAGTTACCAATCCATTAGAGCTGCCTTAATGAAACCTGTGAAGAGTTTGAGGTCGGAATAAATAACCGCAATTATAGGTTAAAACATAAACTCCTAATTTTCTAAATCCTTAACGAAAATTAGGAGTTAGAATGCTAAGAAATACAATACTCTCATCATTTATTAAGTTTTTAGCAAACAAAATGAATGTAGAAAGGCAGTGTGTCACAGTCCATAATTCACATTTTCAATTCTTTAACTTGTTCTCAATAGCCTCAGATAGATAATTAGTTTTAGATATAAAATTATATATTGTATCAGTTTTCACACCATTTTTATCTACAATAAGGTATTTCGGAATATTCCAAGATTCAGAGTTTGCAGAGTCTTTCTTTATAATTATTAAAGGGAAATATTCTTCAAATTCATCTGATAAACTAATATGAACTCCTTTTAATCCCAACTCATTCATTTTTATAAACCATTCCATTTTATCGTGTGTATTATCCTCCAACCCAATTGCAGTATAAATAAAGTTTATATTTGAAGAATTAAGATTTTTGTGAAGTTTTAAAATATGAGGGGTTTCTTCTTGAAGAAAATCATAACTAAATCTTGTGTTAACACAAATTAGACAAGGTCTACCTTTGAATTCTTTCATATTAAGTAGGTCCTGATATGTCTTTATTTTATCTTGATCAACTTCTAAAAATACTATTTCATCATTTTTTATAAATAGTTTGTATTTCCAATAGTCAAAACTAAGAGAACGAGAAAAAGCAAAAATAGATACGATAACTGCTAGTATGCGAATTAAATTTTTTTTCATTTGTTTTGCTTATCCTAAGCTTTATAAATTAATTTCAAATTGATAATAATTTATAAAAGTAGTTCACTTATTCTTTCACAAAAAGTAAATCCTTTACACTGCCCGCTTCTAAATAAAAGGCAGAAATATTTCCTTGTTTATCCCTGTGAAATTCTGCTAAACCTTCCCCTAAAATCATCTTATCTTTTCTTATTAGATCTATCGCAGTTTTGGGTTTATTATCAATTTGGATAAACAGTCCATCTTCTTCTATTATAAGCTTATAGGTTACGTCTAAATCTTCATTATAATAAGCTCCCACATATTCATTCAAAATCTTAGAAGAAGTGTCTCCCTCTACAATACGTTTTGCCAATAATTTTTTATCTCCAATATGTAAGATTACCAATGAAGTTACTTTAGACGAATCCAGTACAAATGAAAAGGAGATATCGGTTTCTTTCACAAAGAATTTAAAAGATGATGAAGGAAAGACTTCTATGTTAGTTTGACCGATGATATCGACATAATATCGCTCGTTTTCATTATAAAAGTTTAATATTTGACCATTTGCCAATTCATACTTTCCCTTATATGATGTAAAAACATACGAAGGTAGTTTAACAGTAGTACGCTCAAAAGGCAACGTTTTTGGTAAGGTATTTTTTACTTGAATTTTATTATCAGCAAAAGCTTCACTTAAAATAATATCTGCTATTTTTCTACAAATCTGTGCCGCTTGTAACTCTGCTGAATTGCCAATACATATAACCGATAATTCTTTAGCAGGTATCCTCAATAATGCTGAACGGAAGCCTACATAGGCCCCACTGTGTTCAATACAATCATATTCCATAATACTACTATGCTCTAACCCAAAGGAATAATCAAGTAAGTTTCCATTTTTCAGCCGTCCTCTTGTATACATTCTAGCAGCGAAGTTTTTAATCGGCAACTTATTGTTATAAAAATTCAAATCCCATTTTACTAAATCTTCTGTTGTAGTAAATAATCCTCCATCACCAGAAATGATCAAATCAGAATCGTATAGCTCATAATTATCTCCTGTTCTATCTTTTTTGTACCCTAAAGCCCTGTCTTTTTTATCATTAATTTCTTGTGAGAAAAAACTCGTATTTTCCATACTCAATGGTTTAAAAACAAAGGCCTTGGCAAAATGATCTATACTGAGTCCGCTCACTTTTTTTACTACCATACCAAGCAAAAAATAACCTGAATTATTGTAAAGCATATCTGTACCAGGTTCAAAAACAAGTTTCTTTTGCCTTGTAATCATCTTAAGAACAGTTTCTTCTGAATTGAAATCTTGTTCATCGAATCCAGATAAATCTGCTAACTTAAAAAAATCTCTAATACCACTTGTGTGATGAATCAAGTGTCTAAGTGTAATTTTAGAAGCATAATCAGGAAACTCAGGAAAGTATTGATCTAATGGGTCCTCTAAAGATAAAAGTCCCTTTTCTTCAAGAATAAGGATACAAGCAGCAGTAAATTGTTTTGAAAGAGAAGCCACTCTAAAAACTGTTTGCTCGCTTATCGCGTTGCGATTTTCCAAATTAGCTAATCCTGTATTTTTAGAATAAACAATAGCTCCATTTTTAACTACAAGCAAGCTCAAACCTGGATCTACATTCGTTTCAAAGGGTTTTAATTTCTTTTCAATCTTACTGATTGTAACGGATTTTGGCGATTGAGCAGCAGAATAATGGCATACACATATTATAAATAAAAGATAGAAAGTATTGAAAAAGCTCCGCATTGAAGTGAATTCTTTGGTTAAAAAGAATGAGATAGTTATAAGATAGTAATTAGTTAGAAGCTTAGTTGTAAAGTATTATTATAACTTAAAGCTAAAAAAGTGTATGGTAAGTGATGCTAAAAAAAATTGACGCTGTAGATGTTATCTTATTAAAGTATTTATACTGTATAAATTATTCTAATAAGAATAATTAGGTATGTGCTGCTATGTAAGTAATTTAAGCTTTATCATAAATTTACCTACTTCTATTTACTTAACTATCAAGTATGATAATTAATTCTCAATCAATATAAGTAACACTAAAAAATTCTCCTCACTACTTTTTTAGCTAGCATTTTTTCAAATCTTAATGAATCTTAATTCTAGCAATACTGTTAAAAAACTCAGGTATTTCAGCAGGTAAACTTGTAACTAATCATTCTGAGATCCGTATTTCCATAAAAATCAATTAAAATAAAACGCTTATAGATTAAGAATACACACCATTTTTTAAAATTTACACAATCTTAAGCTATGTTTTATTTTAATTTTATTGACAACTCCATAAAAAGTAAATTTCTACTTTTTTTTAGTTTACTACTTTTCATCACTACTGCTTGTTCAGATAGTGATTTATTAGTCGATTCAACAGTAGAAGAACCTGAACCAGAAATAGTTGGGTATCCTGATGTAGATGAAAGATTATGGCCTTTTTTCGAAAGATTTGAAGAAGAGGGCAGAAAACAAGGAATTGAAGTTGATTTAAGAGCGGAAAATATAACTGGAGAAATTTTAGAGATAGATGAAGACCGAGTAGCAGGTCAATGTAGTTTTAATAGGTTTAATCCAAATCATGTAACTATTGATCTTGAATTTTGGAATAACGCCAGTGAAACCTTTAGAGAATTTGTAGTTTTTCACGAATTGGGGCATTGCTATTTGTTTAGAGACCATAGAGAAGACACCAATACAAATGGAACTTGTAGAAGTATTATGAGAAGTGGTACAGAAGATTGTAGAGATAACTATAATCGCTTTACCAGAGGAAGTTATCTGAATGAATTGTTTGATCCTAGATTTGCCAGAGATATTTTTGATAATCCTGATATATAAAGGTAATGAGGTCAAAAATGGTTGGTGTTTTTCGTGATTTTTTTGCTTAAGTTCCCCATATCAACTTGAAGAGGAAGTAGGCCCTGCTGAAGACTACCCGTCTGGGGAGCACCCTGCCAGCAATAAAGTTGGTGCTTATACGATAGTGAGGCAGCCTATTTTCCAGGCTGCTTTTTTTGTACTATATCGGTAAGCCTTATGGCTAAGAAAGCTTATCTTCGAGCTGTTTACGAGCCTTATTTTTGAGTTGTAAATACCATTTGATAAAGGACTTTCTATTGCTGTAAGATAAACCTCTGTGAATACTCAAGTTGTCTTTTAAATGTCCGAAGAATGACCCTAGACCATTGGTTGATTTGGGGATATCGGCATCCTTTAGGAAGTGGAACAGATCGGGTAATGCTTTGCTGATGAGTGTAGCTGTTCTTCTAAGGTTTTTATGCCGGTACCACCATCTTTTCGTTTTCTCATTGATAGCCTTTTCATTAATAAAAGCTTTGTGTGTATTGTACCAATTATGATACATCTTAATAAAGGCCCGCTTATCATTAGGGGTCTTTACAAGTGGCAAAAGATTGATGATATACTTTAATTCTTGGGAAGCCAAGGTCTTGGGGCGTTTTCTTAGCCAAATATGGGACATTCTGTGAATATGTACGATACATCTTTGTATAGTAACCTCTGGCAATACCTCACCAATTGCCTTGAGCATACCTTTATGCCCATCACAAGTAACTGAATATATCTGTACACCTAGTTTACCAAGATTGATCAGGTCTTCTGCAATTTCCCGATAGTATTCCCCTGATGAGAAACGGTACAACTGCGTGTATTTTATATCATTGTCTTGATAAAGGATCAGACATAAATCATTGCTGAAATAAGTCCCATCAATCATTAAATGTACTTTTGAACGGGCGCTGATCTGAAAAGCTGGAGGTTTATCCAAATAGGTCTTGAACATGCGTTTTAGCGTTGAAATACTGTAGCCACTATCTTTTGATAAATAGCGGTATGTCAAACGTTCCAGTACCCATTTCTCAAACCAGACACGCTGATTGTTTTTGGATATTTTTAAGTTAGAAGAAGTAAAGAATATACCACAATCCTTGCACTTATATCGCTGTTTACCTCCTCGTTTTGACCATTTGATCGTCTCCAAGCTGCCACATGCCCAGCATCGTTTTTTTTGATGTTTTCATAAACAAAAAAAGTTTAGTAAAACCACTTTCACTAAACTTTTTAAAACCCCTCATAACCCCTTGACCGTAAGTTGTTTAAAAACAAAAATAGCTCGTCTTACCAACCATTTTTGACCATTATACCTATATAAAAAAAGAGGCAAAAGCCTCTTTCATATCTTCGCTAAGTTCTTTGTATACTATTGAGCAGAATCAGATTCTACATCAAGAAGTAAATCTTCAGTTTCTGTGCTTTCAATTGCATCGCTAGCAGCATCATCTGTTACTTCAGGTAGGTTAAGTCCACCTGGAGTAGCTTCATTTCTAGCTTTCTCTATATTTGGTGAAGTAAAGTTTTCGCCTACATTTTTATCAATGGTAGCATTAACGCCCAATGAGAATACAAATAGGGCAATTACAAAACCCCAAGTTGCTTTTTCAATCCAATCGGTTGCTCTACGAGTACCCATAATTTGACTTGCAGAACCAATATTGCCAGTTAATCCTGTTCCCTTAGAATCTTGTGCTAAAACAACTAGCACTAAAAGTACACAAACAATTATAATAAGAACAATTATGAATGTTGTCATATCAGATGTCTTCTCTTATTTTTTCAATTAAAGATGCAAAGTAAGCCTTTTTCTCTGGATATTTCAACATCAGATGCTCATAAATTTCAATAGCTCGGGGTAATTTGCCTTGGGTAATCATTAATTTAGCCATTGTTTCGGTCATCTTCGTAGTATCGGCATGTATACTTTTATCGTATAAGTCCCTGGCTAAATGAGAATATTCCCTGTTATCATGATCTTGGGCTGTTAATTCGGGAATTGTATTGATAAATCTGTCGATTACCTCTTTTTGAACATGTGCACTTCCATCTAATTTATTGGTTTTTGCTGTTTTTTTTTCAGCATCAATTAAATGGTTTAACTCAAATAAATTATCATCAAACATTTGGTTCGTTTCGCTTATAGTTTCAGCTTGTTTTAAGCTTTCAATTACATGTTTAGTTTTTTCTGCAGCCCCGTTAGTAGTATGATTTTCTTCTTTAGTTAATTCGTCTTGATCTATTGTTTTTTCATCTTCTTCTTTAGACTCAGTTGCTAGAACTGTAGGTACCTCCTCTTTAATAATTTCTTCTTTAACAGATTCTAGATCTGATGAATCTTGTTCACTTTCTGATTCTAATTCGGCATTCTCTTGTCTTATTCTATTTAAGTCAGCCAAGCTTTCCATCAACTCATTTCTGAATTTATCTTCTTCTTCAAGGGAGGAAGGATCGGTCTCATTTTCAGTTTCTGATTGTTCTGATTTCAGCGATTCAATATCAAAATCTTTAAATGTATCCTCTTCAGTATCATCGTCCCATGTTAATACACTATCCTCTTCAGTATCATCGGAATTTTCTTCTTCCTTATCAGAATCAAAATTATAATTGTAGTCAGGTAATTTGTAATCTTCTGTTGAAAAATCGGAAAGCCCCATATCTTTCTTCGGCTCACTAGAAATGGTTTCTTCTTTACCTTCTTCCTCTATAACTTCCGTTTCTTGCTGTTCTTCTTGGGTTATGCCTAATTCTTCTTTTTCTGCCTCTTCCTCGAAGGTATCTAACAAGGCATTCATTTCATCATTAGATTGTTCCTCTTCAGAAGTCTGAATTTCTTCATTGTCTTGTAATTGATCAAAAGCATTAACTTCTGTATCTATATCTAAATCATTTAGATTAGGAATATTTACATCTTGATCAAAATTACCTTTTATTAAACGCATTAAAATGGTTCTATCTGCTGTAATTGTAGCAGCACTTTTTATCATTTCAGAGTTACCTGCAGCCTTAGCCAGTAAAACCTTTGCCGCCTGAAAGTAGGGATAAGTTCTTACCAAGTCTTCTAGTTCAGAAATATGCTCAATGGTAATACTATCAGGGTTTTCGAGAAGTTCTTTAAGCCTATCAGAATCCACAACTCAATTATTTAAAAAATAAAACTTCAAAGATTAAAAAATTTACATAAATATAGCATAATTTCAAAATAACTTATTGATTTCTAGTATATTTTGAAGTTTGGCATGCCAAGGAGGAACGTTTTGAATACACAAATATTTTTAGTTTCAATAAGGGATTACAATTTACTAGTTGCTTATTACCAATCTGCTAAGGTGCGGTTAAATATATCAAAAATAATCTGTTCGAAAATTTCATCTATCAACCCATCTTCAACATCAGCTAAATTTTGCGTAGCTGGAAAATCGGCAAATTGTGAAGCAGAACCTTTTTCTATACTGAGTTCATCATTAGGAACTACAATATAATCATAAGATACAGCAATGGTAAGCCTCTGTAATTGAGCGCCTTGTGTCTCAGTAGCACCTGCTGAGACCGGTCTTAGTTCATACCGGCTAATGAAGCCAGAAAACTGTAAATCTCCAGCACCTACTACCGGGTTTAAAGGTGTATTTCTTTGGAAATAATCTCGCAATTCTTCTGTAAACCTGATTCCAAGATCTGCAGGGCCATCTGGAGCATCATTTAAAAAATTGTCTACAGAGAAGGAAGTAGCCCCTTCAGGAATTGTAGCTCCTGTAAAAGTAAGCCTTGGGGCACTTCTACAAGAGAATAAAAACATTAAAATTAATACGAAGGATATATTTTTCATGTTAGTTTATTCGTCTATTCCGTATTGTTTTATCTTTCTATACAGCGTTCTTTCAGATATACCTAAATCACGGGCAGCATATTTCCGCTTATTGTTATTCTTTAATAAAGCCTTCTTAATTGTATCAAGCTCAATTTTTTCCAACGATAAAGTTTCATCTTCCATCTTGTGGGTAATATCTTCTATAGTATCATCGATATGAAACTTGTTATCTTCATTTATTGGCTCAGTACTAGGCTGATTTTGAATGATCTCTTCAGTGGTATCTTTATGGCCAAGGAGTAACAATGAAGCATTGTCCATTTGCTCTTTAAAAGGTTGATCTTGAATATCATGGAAAAGGTGTTTATTGTCTTTGTAGACTTCGCTGTTAGGCACATCGCTATCCAAAATGTTTAGGATCATTTTCTTTAAATCGGTAACCTCTTTGCCAAGACCTTCCATCCCATTTTTCAAATCAAACAAAACTTTGTACAGAATATCTCTTTCAGAAAAATCGTTGGTAGACGACGAACTACTTTTGTTATTACTTACACCTGTTAAAACAGGTAACCTACTACTCTGGTCTGAGGGTAAAAACTCTGCTAACTTTCGAGCGTCAATCATCCTTTCTTCGGCCAAAACAGATACTTGATCTACAATATTCTTTAACTGCCTGATATTACCAGGGAAGCGAAAATTCCGAAGTAATTGCTTGGCATTATCATCTAATAAGATTGGCTTCGTTCTATTTCTTTCGGCAAAATCTATGGCGAATTTCCTGAAAATCAATTCCACGTCCTCGCCCCTTTCACGCAAAGGAGGAACATCTATAGTAATAGAAAACCGATAATATAAATCTTCTCGGAATTTGCCTTGTGCCACACGTTCCTGTAAATCTACATTGGTAGCGGCCACTACCCTTACATTGGTCTTTTTTACTTTATTGGAACCAACCCTTAAAAACTCTCCATATTCTAAAACCCTTAGCAACATTGCTTGTGTTGCTAGTGGCATTTCAGCGATTTCATCAAGAAAAATTGTTCCATCATTGGTTACCTCAAAATAACCTTTACGGGCTTCTGTCGCTCCTGTAAATGCCCCTTTTTCATGCCCAAATAATTCAGAGTTTATAGTCCCTTCTGGTATCGCACCGCAATTAATAGCTATAAATTCACCATGTTTTCTAGCACTTAATTGATGAATGATTTTTGAAAAAGTTTCTTTACCACTTCCACTCTCACCTATTACTAAAACACTCGAATCTGTACCTGCTACAGTAGCTGCAATTTCGATTGCTCTGTTTAGTTTGGGTGAATTACCAATTATTCCGAACCTTAGTTTAATTGATTGTATTTCTTGGGTATCCATTAATCTCTTCTTGTTGTCATGCAACTTTGAATAAGTACAAAGTTACTCGCATCACTATAAAAAATCCCTTTTATCTGCTGTTTTTGTAAATCGTTTATAATTACTGATTATCTGTTAGGTAAATGCTTCTTCCCTTCCTATCGCTACCAATACCTACTAAAAATAACAAAATGAATAAAAAGGTGTTCAAGTGGCAAAATGTTTTTTACCAATTGAACACCTTCAAATTTATAATAATACTTTGTTAGATTAACTTAAAACAAGTTAAAAAATCAAAAACGTCTATTCTGTCCGGTTAAACAGCCTTGTAAAAATCTTGCTTCAGGTTCAGTACCATATTGCCTAGCTTTTTGAAAGGCCTCACAAGCTACATTTGCCTGATTCGCTGCAAAAGCTATCCGTCCTTCGTGGTAATGGTATAATCCCTTCAATTTGATGTATTCAGGCCGAACATTCGGATGCGCTCTATATTGATCTAGCTCTAAGATAGAAACTGATATGTCTGTAGAAGCACTTGCCAAGTCGTTCAATAGAAAATAGGCAACTGCTCTACTGTTTATTGCCTTGATCAACTGCATAGGCTTATCCATTTGTGGAGTATAAGCATTTATAAATGCAGTATAATAAGCAATGGCATTGTTGTAGTCTTTTGTAGTTGTAGAAAGATCACCAATAACTTTATAAATAAACAAATCTCTCTTTTCAGGATTATTCTTTGTCAGCTCCAAGTATTTTTGAGCTAGGCTATAACCTTTAGTATAATAATCTGGCTCATCTGGAATTTTATTTTCAGAAAATAAAATAGACAGTTCTTTCATAGACTCCAAATCGTTCTGTAGTGCTGCTTGATAAAAGTATTGCACAGACTGTCTAATATCTTGAATGACTTGTAACTCCCCGTTAAGGTATATGTACCCTAATTTTCTTTGCGCTTCCACCACACCATTTTCAGCTGCTTTACTGTACCAAAAAACTGCATCATTATTTCCTTGATTATAAAAGTAGCTTGCAACTCTCATCTGAGAATCGGTATCGCCTTTATTAGCCAAATAGCTTACATAATCTAAGTCATCTGGGTTAATGTATCTGGTAATATCGAACTTAGAGAGTTGAAACATTGCCTTTCCTGCTAATGAGTTCTTTGAGGATCTGGCCGCTTTTAGATACCACCTTACAGCCTTTTCAGGATCTATTTTTGTACCTCGCCCAGTAGCATACATATCGCCCAACACTAAATAGGCTGTATCGCTTTTATTGTTAGCTGCTTCTTGGTACCATTGGTATGCATTCTCGGCATTTTGTGTTACCAAAAAACCACGTTCATACATATTACCCAATTCTAACATAGCAGGTACATAGCCTTCTAATGCAGATCTTTGGCAATACTCTAATGCCTGTGCTGGACTTCTTTGTACTCCTTTACCAGTGAGGTAATTCTTATAAAGGCCATAATAACGTACACCCATATTTTCACTTCCACTTCCTGATATATACTGCACATAGTCTGGATTATTTTTATCGATGTATACTTCAAGGTTTAAGCCTTTTAATTCGTTTCTAGCTTTTTGAACACCAGCATTCGAGGCCCTGATTAAATTCAACACAGCCAAGCGCATATTTCGTGGGACATCCGCATTTTTTGTCCTTAAACCTTCAGCATAAATTTTTCCTAATTCATATTGGGCGTCTGGATTGCTTTTCTGGGCGGCTTCAAAGAAATTACGAAAAGCTTTCGCTTCATCTTTTGGTAAGCCGTTAGAACCATTTTGGTAGTAAGTACCAATCTTATAAAGACTTTCAGCATCACCTTTTTCAGCCCTATACAGTAAATATCCAATCTGTTTTTTATCGCCAAGTTGATCTACTGGTAGTTTATCTAAACGAGACACTCCTCTTTCATCGCCAAGAGAAAAAGCCTTTAAGTAATAGTTTACTGCTTTCTTTGTATCTTTTGGCACTTCTCCAGCACCTGTGTAATAAATATTACCCAATTTGTAATTTGCTTCCGCATTATTTTGTTCAGCGGCTGCAATGTAATAGTTTACTGCAAAGCTATAGCTTTGTGAAGTTCCGGAACCCGACTCATAAAAATTACCTAAAGATAAAAGTGCCGAATCGTAATTGCTTTTTGCAGATTGATCGTAATATTTAAAAGCTTTTTTTAGGTTTACATTCGCCCCTCCCAATCCTCTTTCATATACTTGTCCTAATTGATACAAAGCTTTGGCATTCCCAGCTTTTGCGAGTGCCTTTATCTGTTTTAAGTCTGAAGTAGAATAACTTTGGGCTTCAACCTGAAATACAGTAAACAGGCTGCAAGTCACTATCAACAGACTGAACACACATTTAAGCATGGCAAGAAAAATTTATTATAAAATGTGAAAAGTGCAATTGTTAAAAAAATTACCTTTTGATAAGGTTTATATCAAACACAAAAAAATTAAGGTTTTATTGCCCAAAATTAAAAAAATATTCCGCAAAGTATCAAGTAAACTAAATTAAAACCTAGAAATACTAGAAATACTTTTATAATCTTTTATTTGAGGTTTTATGTGCCAAAAAACTATAATGAGGATTTAAATCAGTGTAAAAGCTTATTTACTTCTTCTAGGGCTTCTTCAGAAAGGGGTTTGGTTATGAATTTAACCACTAACTTATTGTTAATTATATTGTCAATATCTCTTTGATTGTCTGAACTTGATAATATTACAATCTTACATTTATCCTTAATGCTTTCTGAAAATTTCTCAAATTCATACAGAAATACAAACCCATCTACAATTGGCATATTAATATCCAAAAAAATCAAATCAGGTAAATTTCCATCATCATCCTGAACACTCTCTAGATATTCTAAAGCGCTTTTACCAGAGTTCTTGATTTCTATTCGATATGCAAAACCAGTTAACTCTATTATTCTTTTATTGATAAAGTTATCTGTATCATTATCGTCAACTAGCATTACTAGATCTACTGCCATTTTTTAATCAAATTTGATATTTTATTGATCTGGGCTATTAATTAAGGTTATAACTGCGTTTGAGATGCTTTCTTGCAAATAATTCAAAAAGTCCTTTGCAAGTTTTATTAAAAAAATTGACCTGTTTTATTATAAAAGGATTAAAAGCGGTGATAAAAAATTGGTCCACTCAAAATTAAGGTAAAGTTTCTAATTAAATAAAGATATATTAAAAGTTATAAACCAGACATGATACTTACCTAAAAATGATTATTGAAGTAAATTTTTATGTTTGTCTTTTACCATGCAAGTATTAATACTTAGCTTTACAACTTAAGTTTAATTAGAAAACAATAGGTTTAATAATCAATAATCTATTTTAAATTCAATTATGATGAGAGCAGAAATTGTTACTCAAAAAGGAACCATGACAGTGGAGTTTTTTGAGAAAGATGCGCCAGGAACAGTAAAAAATTTTACAGATTTGGCCAAAAAAGGATTTTATGATGGACTCACTTTCCATAGAGTAATACCTGGATTTGTAATTCAAGGGGGCTGTCCAAATGGTACAGGAACTGGGGGACCAGGGTACACCATTAAATGTGAATTAGATGGAGATAACCAATATCATGATAGGGGCGTTTTGTCAATGGCACACGCAGGTCGAGATACTGGTGGATCTCAATTCTTTATTTGTCATAATCGTGAAAACACCCAACATCTAGACAGAAATCATACTGTATTCGGTAAAGTAGTAGAAGGGATTGATATAGTAGATTTAATTAAACAGGGTGATGTAATAGAGAAAGTAACAGTTGTAGAAGAAGCATAAAAGCTTAATTATATTATTTAATTCAAGAAAGCAATGAAATTACTGTTTCATTGCTTTTTTATATTCATTACCGTTTGTGGGGTCAATCGTAGTAAGTAGTTCTACCGCTTTTTCTCTTAATGCTGGATCTCCTTGGGAAAAAATATTTATTAATTCGGCAGCTTTGCTATCGAAAAAAGAATTTACCATTACTGCAGTAGGAAGTTCATTCCTCACTTTCTCAATTTTCTGTAGTGCTTCAAAAATAATTTTCCTTGCGTTTTCAGGATCTTCTGCAAAAGTATCCATGCCTAATCGATGATATTCGTACAAGGCTTCTCTATAATCTATAAAACGGGTATTGTTCAAATTTTCAGAAACCCAATATCTGTCGCGAGTATCACTTAAAGAAGTCCAACCTGGTCCACCACCTTGTTGCTCCGAATTTGCTGCAATATTTCTTGCACGTTCAAGGTATGGATTCCCCCCTAATTTGCTGAACGAATCATAGTCAAGCCCGATAATTACATAAGCATAAAAGGCAAGTAAAGAGGTCAACTCTGTTGTGAATGTATTTTCAGCAAAAATTAAAGGTTGGGAAACGTTATAGGTAAAGACCCATTTATTATCAAAGAAATTTAAAACTGGTGTTTCATAATCTGTTCCATATACTGGTCTGGTAGATTGTAATTGTACGTTGGCCTGAAAGTTAGTAACGGTAGATTCTTTGCCCAAAATTATAAGCAAATTACATTTTATTCTCTCTTCTTCTTCATATTCAATCTCTGTCCATTTCGTTGTGTTCATAAATTCAGAAATGGCATTTTGCATATCATCAAATATTTGCCTCTCTTGCGACTGTACTCTCTCAGAGTTGATTTCAACATTGCAAAGTAACTCTTGCGCCTTTATCTGAAATGATAAACAAAAAACTAAGGAAAAAACAAAAAAATATAACTTGCGCATCATGCTCAAATTTGAATCTTGATTCTTATAAAAAAGCGAACAATAATGGAATTACAATTCTTGATTAATAGAATTAATACCAAAAAGTAAAGTTCAACTCAGTTTTTCAGCTATTCTTTGAATAATATCTTTAGCAACCTCTTTTTTAGATTTCAGTTCGAATTCGGTTAGCTGCTCTAACTCAATGATAGTAATTTTATTAGTATCAACGCCAAAACCTGCCCCTTGATCTTGTAATGAGTTTAAAATTACCATATCAAAGTTTTTACTTTTCAACTTGTTTTGTGCATTGGTTAGTTCATTATCAGTTTCTAGTGCAAAGCCTACTGTAAATTGTCCTTCCTTTTTAAGTTTACCTAGCTCTCCTGCAATGTCGTGTGTTTTTACAAGCTCAATCACCATTTCATTGCCTTTCTTTTTAATCTTTTTTTTAGCGACTACCTTGGGTGTATAATCTGCAACAGCTGCACTAAAAATTGCAATATCTGCTTTTTCAAATTCTTTCAAGGCACATTCATACATTTCTTCAGCAGAATTTACATGATACGTCTCAATATTATTTTTTGAAGGCAAATCTATATTTACAGGACCACTTATCAATTTAACATGAGCTCCCTTCGCTGCCGCTTCTATAGCTAAAGCATATCCCATTTTACCACTAGATGCATTGGTAATATATCTAACAGGATCTATAAACTCTTTGGTAGGACCGGCTGTAATCATGATAGTTTTACCTTGAAGCAGCCCACTTTTCACAAAATATTTTTCTAATGATTTGAGTATATTTTCAGGTTCTGCCATTCTGCCTTTACCATCAAGACCACTTGCCAATTCTCCAGATTCAGCATCAATTAAAATACCACCATCTTTCTCTAGTTGTAATATATTCCTTTTAGTGGTTGGATGCCTATACATATCTAAATCCATGGCCGGGGCAAAAAAAACTGGGCATTTTGCAGATAAGTAGATTGCCATAAGAAGATTATCTGCTAAACCAGAAGTCATTTTACTTAAGGTAGCTGCCGTAGTTGGAGCAATGAGCATGGCATCTGCCCATAAACCAAGTTCCACATGATTGTTCCAAGTACCTGTTTTATCTTTTATAAAATCAATAAGTACCGGATTTTGTGAGAGTGTAGATAAAGTGAGAGGAGTTATAAAATCAGAAGCTGAAGCAGTCATTACAACTTTTACTTCAGCTTCGTTTTTTTTAAGGAGTCTAATAAGATGCGCTGCTTTATAAGCGGCGATACTACCGGTGACTCCCAATAAAATTTTTTTTCCTTTAAGTATCATTTATAATAAACCAAGATCATCCTCTTCTTCAGGAATCTCTAGCTCCTCACCTTCTCTTTGGTAATATACTTTATCTTCAAGAAATTCCTCTGCGGCTAAGAGCGTGGGTTTCGGCATTCTTTCATAGAACTTTGAAATTTCAATTTGTTCTCTGTTTTCAAAAATCTCTTCAAGGTTATCTACTGAAGTAGCAAATTCTGCCAATTTGTTACTTAGTTCTTCTTTAACCTTGGTTGAGATTTGTCTTGCTCTTTTTGAAATAATAACCACAGATTCGTAAATATTATCTGTATCTTTTATTAATTCTGAAATATCTCTTGTTTCTATTGAAGAATTCGCCATGTGCTTTTTTTAAATTTGGTGCAAATATAAAGAGTATTGTTGCAAAAATTATAAGAACTGAAAAAAATTAGTTTATCCCAAGGTCTTCAAGCTCTTTTTGGGTACTATTAAAAATTGTCTGCGCCTGATTAATGTAATCAGACTGAGGAAAACGATCAAGTAGGTAATAATAATATTCAACTGCTTTTTCATATCTTTCTTGTTTAAGCGATTGAATACTCATTTTTGATAATTCATATTGCGCTTCTACTTTCAAAAAAGAAACTTCTTCCTTTAAGTCAGAATCTGGGTAATCTCGTTGAAAATTTTCATAAGCAATTACCGCTGCTTTGTATCTTCTTAGTTTATGATACTGTTTTGCTACAGTATATGCTTTCATTTCTAGTTTCTCTCTAAGTTCATCTATTACCATAGCACCTTGGTCTGCATAGGTACTTTGAGGATAAATATTAAGGAAATCTTGCATTGCCTCGATAGCTGTATTGGTATTAGATTGATCTAAATTGAAGTCTGGAGTACTTTCATAATTGGCATAAGCAAACATATATAAAGCCTCTTCTGCGAATTCACTCCTTCGATAAGTGTCATAAAATTGTTTAAAATAATAGGCAGCTAAATCATATTGCTTTTGGTGATAATGACAATACGCATAATAAAATTGCACAAATTCTGCCTCTTTTCTACCAATCATATTTGGCAACAAATCTTCAAATACTAGCCCAGCCCTGTAGTAATCTTCATTATCATAATAATCTACCGCTGCTTTGTATTTAAAGTCTATATCCGGATTTCTAAGCACTTTTGTAAGATTACTACAAGAATCTAGTAGTAACACTCCTAAGAAAAGTATCAATATTTTTTTCATCATTTTGCAAAATTACAATTAAACCTTTTTAAAAAAAATATATTTAATTGCACTGATTTTAAATTAAAGATTAATCTCAATAGATTAATGCACTTTCTATCTTCTACGATGCCTAACTAAATAACAACTTTTTTTCAATCTAACTTTGATTAAACGTCATTTCTTTTGAAAATGCCATTAAATGTAAAAAAAGCTATTCCAATCATATTATTCTTCTTTAGTATAGTAATTCTAGGGTACTATACTTCAAGAGAAGAAACGCTTCAAGTGCTATTGCTCTTTATGTTAATGTTTGGTTGTTACTGGGCACTTGTAAAATCAAACCTGTCCGTTAAATGGATAATTTTTTCAGGTATTATTTTGCGTCTAGCCCAGTTATTAATGCTTCCAAACCTTTCGGATGACTATTTTAGATTTATTTGGGATGGGCAATTGATACTTAACGATATTAATCCGTTTTATCGCTTACCATCTTATTATATGGAGCTTACAGAGCGTCCAACAGGTCTTACTCAATACCTTTACAACAACCTCAATTCACCCGATTATTATACTGTTTACCCTCCAATTTGTCAATTTACATTTTGGATAGCTGCCTTAATAGGAAAACAAAGCATATTATTGAATGTAGTAATTATGCGAGTATTTATCATACTAGCAGAAATAGGTACGCTCTTTATAATCCCTCAAATATTAAAAAAGTTAAAAATAGATACCTCAAAACTTAAATGGTATGCTTATAACCCTTTGGTAATAGTTGAACTTACAGGAAATCTGCATTATGAAGGGTTAATGATTTTTTTTATAAGTCTAGCTATTTATCTAATACTAAATCATAAAACAATATTATCGGCATTGGTTTTTAGTTGTGCTATAAGTACCAAGTTACTTCCATTAATGTTTTTACCAATTCTATTTTCTTACTTAGGTTGGCGTAAAACTTTAATATTTTACTTTTTCACAGCTGTAGGTATTTTTACCTTATTTATATGGTTTATCGACTTCGATATGATTCAAAATATGGGAGAAAGCGTGAACCTATATTTCAAGCGATTCGAGTTCAATGCGAGTATTTATTACATTGTTAGATGGATTGGTTTTCAAGTAAAAGGTTATAATATAATTGGAACTGCTGGTGTTAGGTTAACTTTTGTTCCAATCATTCTAATTTCGCTTTTATCTATTTTTAAATCTAATGATTTGCAATTAGTAATTATTAAAATGCTATTTGCAATGAGTGTTTATTTTTTTACAGCAACTATCATTCACCCATGGTACATTACAACATTGGTTTTCCTGGCACTTTTTACAGATTTTAAGTACACACTTTTTTGGTCAGGATTGTCACTTTTATCCTATGCCACTTACAGAGATACAAGTTATGAAGAAGTTACTTTATTTTTATTTATAGAATATACTATCGTTTACACTGCCCTATTTTATGAATTGTATAAACATAAACCTTTAAAAGATTTCTTTTCTGGACTAACTGAGACTGTATTAAAAAAAATAACCGCCAACAAATAGATGCTGGCGGCTATTAACATGTAATATTAATTTTTTAGAAATTAGAAATTATCGCAAATGTTGGCTGGCAACTCCCTAATTTCACTGTATTCAGTACTAGTAACAGTACCTTTAGCAGAAACTATATTACCATTAAATCTTGTAGAAAACTCATACTCAACACCTTGAGTTAATTTATGAGAAATCATTTCACCACTCTGGATAGTTCCTAATAACTTAGGAAATGCATCTGAAGCAGTGGGTTTATAGTATATAGTAGCTGTTGCGCCAACTTGGAAATCACCACCATCGCATGTTCCTATCAACTTAAATTTGATAGCCTCATTAGGAAAAGTTAAACTAATGTTATTACTTCTGTCTACAGAAATAGAAGCAGAACCTATATCATCACCAAAATCACTTTTCACTGTTATCTTGTAATCTTCAATACCAGGGAAACCCTTAAACTCAAGTGTTGAACCATCAATAAATGAAAACTTTCTTTCTTTAATAAATACTTTTTCTTCTGATGTTACAGGATCAATGAAGGTTACGCTATAAGAATATTTGTCTCCGTAATTGTCTTCTTGTCCGAATTCAGGAACCATATTAGAATTTACATTTACAACTAAATCTTTGATACTTGAAAATGGACTTCTAAACAGTCTGTTTCTAATTGAGAAATCGATTAAGCCAAAACGTTTGAATTTTGAGAAAATATTTGATCCATTAAATTCAGTATCTGAAGTATTTTTTTCTTCTGGGTTTTCGTTAATAGGCTGAATTAAAATCTTCAAATCACTTTCTTCAAATACTTCATTAAAGTCAATATTAAAATCAAAGTCTTTTGAAGAAGTAAATGCCTTTGTACCATTAACACTAACTTCTAAAGAAAACTGCGCATCTGCATAAATACTGAAAGGATCCCCCTCTGTAGTCCTAATAAAACCTCCTAAGGGATGAGAGCTGTTAGAAATTCTTGTTCTAAACTGAACTGTTCCAAATAATGGATTACCATCTTGATCAAGAAATGTAGTACCAGCAGGAAAATTAATATTAAATCCAAATCCTAAAAGTGAAACTCTACCATTACTTAAAGTATTAGAAATTGTAAAGTCTTGCAATAACTGACCATTTTGACCTGTTTCCACAAATGACTCCAAAAATAGTAAGCCTTCAGGTGGCTCTTGGAGATTAATCATATCAATCACTTCTACACTGTTGCCAATATCAGTTAGGGTTACGTTTCTAGCAATAGTTTCGTAACCATCTACATTAGCATTAATTGTAAAATTGATTGGGTTAGAAGGTGATGGCAGTGCATCTGGATGTAAAATTAAAGTAAGCAAACCATCACCAGCAGTAGAATATTCTCTTTCGCCAATTAAATCTAACACCATTGAAGCATCAGGACCAGTAATTGAGATATCTGCAAAATCACTTATCGGTGAGCCATCAATCGCATTGGTTAATTCTACAGCTATAGTTGTATTTATAATGTCATCGGTATCTAAAACGATGTTTACATCCTCTATAGGGTTGTCACAACTCCATAGGAAAATAGTAAAACCAAATAATAAAAGTTTAATAGATTTTCTCATAGCAAGCTATTTATTTAAAGAAATTTTTTGATTGAAAAGATGGAATTAAATTTTGAAGCCTAACCTGAACATCATTACAGGATAGAACCTATAATCTTGCATGTTTTCTTCCATTTGGGCACTTTGAGAGCTAGTACCACTTAACATTTTTGTTGCATTGATAGTAACATCTGGAGAACTGTTATAATATGAACCCAGCTCAAAACTGAAATTTACCCTTCCTGTAGGTACTGCTCTACCAAAACCTAATGCAGCATAAGGAGCAAGTCTTTCATAAGCCACATCTATACCTAGAGTACCTACATCATCTCCTTCAATTACGATTTCCCCAAGTGAGAAAACTTCATCTCCTGCATAAGCACCTTGCATAGAGTACCGCTCATTTATATGATATGCTAAACCTCCGGTAAGCCTGAAACTACTACCATTAAAAGGATGGTAATCGGCGAGAAGCTGTAAAGATCTCATGTCTACATCTGCAGAAACATCAAATGGCTGACCATCAAAGTCGAATTGAAAATCTTGATCAAATTGGAAATAAGTACCTCCAAGTCTAAATTGAAACTTTTGGGATAAACCTATACCTACATCTAAACCAACACCCCTAGTGCTTCCACTTAACCCTACTCCAAACTTTACACCTTTTTTATCCTCCTCTGGTTCCTCTGTTATTTCATCTTGAGCTAATAAGGGTATCTGAAATAACCCTAATATTAAGATGACATTTAGTAGTCGTTGTACATTCATAAAAAACTAGTTAGATTATTAAAGATTTTATGCTGAGTAGAATTCAAAATCATTTCCGAAGTGTACAAGTGTTTATCATTTTATACAGAATCAGTTTATGATGTACTTTTTTTGACGTTTTCTTTCTTTTTTTGAGAGGAATTTTTCAGAAAGATTAATGCGGAAAGAATTATTCAAAATATTATTCCTTAAAAGGAACTATTTAAAAAATATACATGTATAATTTTAATAAAAAAAAGAATAAAATAATTAAAATGTGAATTCTTGCCTAATTTGTGAACAAATGTTTATTTGTACTCTAAGAATCAAAATCAAACAATGAATTCTGTCTATAACATTGGGGAAAACATTAAAACTTACATGCATGCATTCAAGGCATTATAAATCTGTATCTCTCTTTATGAACTAATATTTCTTTATCTCATCTAATAAGATTCTCCCTACAGCTTTTAGAACACATATAAGATACATTGTAAAAAATTTATTATTCACGGTTTTACTCACACCAAAAAAATCATCTAATTCTTTTGTTCACATACCAATAAAATAATTTATGAATACTTACTTCAGTGTCAATTAAGAGGAACAAATAAGTTTGAAAGTATGATAAAAAAAGCTTGGAGATAAATCTTGCTGAATGAAATAATGAAATTCAAAGATTATTGAATATTTGAAAGAAAAGTTAAAAATCAAAAAATGCTTATAATATAACATCATAAGCATTTCACTACATATATTCATTATTTCTAGTTCTGATTTTGATAAATCAGTTCATTGCTTTTGTTCTTTTTGTTGATTTTGCTTTCAATTCACTGGTCTTCTCACTCTTTAATGCGTTCATTATATTATATTCTAGGCTTATTCCAGTTATTCCTGTAACAACAAGATAGAATGAAATAAAGAACAAATAAGGTAAGTTTAATGCTACTAATAAAACGCCTAAAGGCAGTGATAAAATAATTCTTGCTAACCTGTCACCATGTCCAGTGTTTACTTCAATATTTCCCATAGTATTTACAATTTTGAGGTTTATTTTTTGAATGATGTAAATTTACATGAGTGATAAAGCCTCAATTATGACCTAAATCAAAGAAACCTATGTTTGTATTATGATTAATATCAACTTTATGGGAATTTCTACTTTTTCAAGGTAAGAAGACAAGGTTTTACAAAAGTTTGGGAAATGTTTGTTGATTTATTTGGTTACATTAGCAAGATTTTAATATTTAAGTCAATATATAAAAAAGTATGACCGGCACATCTCAGAAGAAAAAAGAAAGTCCTCTACTTAATTTCGCAATTAATATTATTATACCTTCAATAATCTTAATGAAATTTAGTGGCGAGGCACATCTTGGACCAGTGAAGGGATTATTAGTAGCCATCTCGTTTCCATTAATTTACGGTATTTACGATTTTATAAAAGAAAAAAAGGTAAATTTTATTTCAGTTTTAGGCTTAGTAAGTATTTTAATAACTGGGGTAATAGGCCTTTTACAACTCGATGCACATTGGATTGCTGTTAAAGAAGCAGCCGTACCTTTAATTATAGGCTTGGCTGTGATAGTTTCTTTATGGACCCCATTCCCCTTAGTTAAAAAATTATTATTCAATGATAAAATTATTGATGTAAATAAAATCAACCATATTCTTCAAGAAAAAGGCAATACTTTACAATTTGAAAAGAAGATGACAACCGCCACTTATTTGTTGGCTGCATCTTTCTTAGTTTCTGCAATTCTCAATTATGTATTGGCTAAAATTATTATTAAAAGCCCTTCTGGCACAGAAGCTTTTAATGAAGAACTTGGAAAAATGACTGCGCTTAGCTTTCCTGTTATTGCTATTCCATCTACTATTATCATGATTTTAGCACTTTGGTTTTTGGTAGATGGTGTAAAAAAACTTACAGGACTAGAGTTAAAGGAAATTTTCAATGATCCTGATAACGCCTAATCAATAACCACAATTGATAATAATAGCATGTTAAATCTTTAGTGCAAACCTTTACTTTTTAAACCATACTATTACTAATGGCAAAATTCACTGAAACACTATCCGAAGAAAACATCACATTTATTCAAGACCAAAAAATGTTTTTTACAGGTACTGCGCCTACTTCAGGTAGAGTTAATATCTCCCCTAAAGGCATGGATACCTTTAGAATTATCGATGAAAAAACAGTAGCATATTTAGACCTTACAGGAAGTGGAAATGAAACTGCTGGTCATATTAATGATAATGGAAGGCTTACATTTATGTTTTGCAGCTATACTCAAAAACCGCTTATCTTAAGGTTGTATGGAAAGGGAGAAGTAATATCAACTAACCATACAAAATGGGAAAAATTAGCTTCATTGTTCCCACAGTTACCAGGTACTCGGCAACTCATTATAATGCATATTGATTCTATTCAATCTAGCTGTGGATTTGCTGTACCATTCTATGAATTTCAATCTGAAAGAAATGTACTTGCTGATTGGGCAGAAAAAAAAGGAAAAAATGAATTAGAAAATTATCGTTTAAAAAACAACTTAACTACAATAGACGGTAAAGAAACAGGGTATACTCCTTAATTATTGAAATACTTATGATTTTAAATAAATAGAAATGCCTGACAACACATTTGTCAGGCATTTTCTTTAAAAAAAAATTTTTTATTTATTCAAATGAATAAGAAGTTTAAGTTTACTAGTGAAAGTTATTATCCACCATACTTAGAAAATCTCTTGTAGATTCTTCACTAAAATCCCAACTATATTTATTTACGTATTTCTCTTTCAACAATTTTATAGCTTCGTGGTAATCGCTACAATTATCTATCATATCAATCGCACCTTCAAACTCAGTTTGATCATCTCCAAATAATTCCTTTTTGTAACGCATTTTCATATTCAAAGGAATATTACCCTTAAGCGATTTTCTTTGATTTGCTTCATTTTGAATCAACTTTTCTTGAATAGCTGCATACCCAGGTGATTCTTCCTCCTCTTCCTCTTCTTCTTCACTTATAAGTGGATTTTTACCTTGCTCTACATTTTCTTCTTGTTGTTTGTTAAGCTGTAGTTTTTCCAACAAAGTCATCGGGGCTTCTTCCTGATCCGAAGTTTCGTCTTCCTTCTCAAGCTCATCTGGCACCACTGCTTTCGTAATTCCTGTAGCTTCCTCTTCTATTTCATCTTTAAGCATAAAATCCCCAAATTCACTTGTAGCATTATCTTCGGATTCTATAATACTTTCTAGCGTATTTTCTTCTTCAATCTTTTCTTCTGTTTCAGCGATTTCTGAATTTGCGATTGGTTGTTCTTCTTCAATTATATTCTCTGCTTTTCCCAAGGTATTTGTATCCTCCTCAAGTTGCTCCTTTATTGGCTCTTCTTCCTCAGTAATTGCCTTTTCTTCAACTTTTTCAACTTCGTTTTCCTTTACCTGTTCAGAAGTTGCCTCTGTCACATCAGCTTCACCTAATTTTTCTTCCTCATTAGAAAAATCTTCAAACTCGAATGATTCTTCGCTTGAAGCTACTTTCTCTTCTACATCTTTTTCACTCTCTGTAGAAAGCACAAAATCATCTTCAGAGAAATCAGGCTGTTCTTCTTCAACATTGTCCTCTTGCAGATAGGCTTTATCTAAAATAAACGTTTTATAGGAATCAAATTCGCTAATTACTTCAGAGGTATTACTTAATAATGCCGGATATTTTTCTGTGCACTTGTTAAGTATTTTCAGCGCTTTTTTTGCTTTAATCTTATTGCCTTCATCTTGTAAAGCATCAAAATATTTTTCAATTAAAGGAAAATGGTACCTGTAATATTTTTTTAGGGGAAATATTTGATTTTTTACATAGATTTTTCCAGTAAAGCTATCATAAAGCTCCTCGAAATAGACTGAAGGGTCTATAAGGAAATACAGTGTTTCTCGAATTGAAGAAGATAAGAAAGATTCGAAGTCGCCCCTACTAATACTAATATTTTTAGAGAGCACATTCATTAATTTATTAAAACTCTGCCTTACTTCGGGTGCTGCATAATTAAAAAATGGACTATGGAGTGCAGCTCCTTCCTCTTGCCAACGTAAATACATCTTTTTTACAAGAAAGAGATTTATTTGTCTTATCTCAGTAAGGTTAACGAGATGTTTGCCTTCAATTCGGTTATTTTCCTTATAAAATTCGTCACATATTGAACTAGCCACTTCAGCAGCATATTCCCTTATATAGGCTTTATTCAGTCTGTAGCTCATAAAAAATCTGGTTAATCAGCTGATTCATACAAAAAATATGAAGGTAGAAATTTTTGATAGTCGAAAAAATATACACTTCACAAAACTAAGAACTTCTTAAGTAATAATAAACTTTAGGTGTTATAACGTAAAAACCATTTTAAAGTGTTATGCCAATAAGATGCCTCAATTTACAAATATATGTTTCAAGTTAGTTTAAAAACACCTTTTAATGAGTTAGTTAAATGTTTTTGAGCTATTATTTGAGAAATTTGCGTCAATAACCATACCCATAAGAGATAAAAGAAAGTGTTATTGATGTACACTCAGCTCCATCATAAAATTAATACCTAAATTGAATTATCCTTGTCTAAATCTATAGTTATTTCAAATAACTATTAGCATATTTTATACACCTAGTATAAGCGTGTGCCTTTGTGCATTGAATAATAAAGTATCTCTCACAAAGTTTTACTTTATAATAGATTGAGCGTTTAAAATTATTTTAGGTATGTTATCTGGTTTGGTTTATAAAAGTGATAGAAAGGAAAACTGTTCAAGAAATGAAATTGAAAGTATATTATCTACTTGTCAGGAAAGCAATAAAAGACGTAGAATTACAGGTGTTTTATTATATTCAAATACTACTTTCATCCAATATTTAGAGGGAGATTTTAAAGAGGTTATCTCGCTTTATAATAAAATCAAAACAGACCATAGGCATAAAAATGCAGCTATTTTAGGAATCACTCCTATAAATCATAGAATTTTTCCGGGTTGGCAAATGGGTTCTAAAGAGTTTGATCCCAAAAAAATTAAATTTGAAACAGATTTACACATCGGAGAACCCCAAACACTTTATCAGGTATTAAACAGTAAAAGAGCAGCAGGCAATAAAGCTATTGATGTAGTAAAGAATTTTTTTGCAACTAATTGATAATCATCATACTAGCAAGTATAAATTAAAAAGTGGGTATTACACTAAAATCCTCTGCAATTGGTAAGCAATTACGAAATTGAATTAAGATACAGGTTAATTCAGAATAAAATGAAGCCCATTATTTCAACAAAAGCGTATTGAGGTGTGATTAACTTCTTGAATTCTCATCAATTTTAATTGTTGGAACTCTGCTATTCTTTAGTAAGCCTTAGTACAATTAATTATTCGTGTAAACTCCATCTTTGTTCACAAAAACAATAGCTTGAACTGCTTCTAAAGGAATATGCTTTTTTTTCAGCACTAGTTCTTTATTAATGTATTCTGTGGCAGTAAATAGCAAGGATATATTTTGTACCCTTTTTTGCTTTAGCATATAATATTGCTTTAGCAGACCATTTACTAATCTAATTTCAGCTAAAGTTAAAATACGTTTTAAATCTTCTGGTAATCTTTGAAATATTTGTAAAGATTCATCTGATTCCTTTTTTCCAAAGATTAGTTTTTGAAAGTTTAGCATTGTATGTACTACTTGAGATAAATAATATTGATGATAGTAGTAGTGTGGCGTAATGGATTGGATGTATTATTATTCGTAATACTGCAGACTTTTGTTACAAATAAATTAAAAAAATCTTGATTTAAAATTGATTTTAAAGATTTATAACAATTAAGTAATATTGTTAAATATTTTCATCAAATAATGATATTACAGTTATGGCATTGAGACCTTTTCATGTAGCTTTTGCAGTTTCAGACCTAGAGAAAACACTTCTTTTTTATAGAGATATATTAGGATGTGGCATTGGACGCACTTCAGAAAAATGGATAGATTTTAACTTTTTTGGACATCAGATAAGTGCTCACCTTAAACCTTCTGAAGTAAAAGCTGCAGATAAAAATAGTGTGGATGGCAAAAACGTACCGGTAAGGCACATGGGTGTAATATTAACAATGGAAGATTGGCATCAATTAGCCGATAAAGTAAGGGCCAATAATATAGAATTTATCATTGAACCTTATGTTAGATTTGAGGGTGAACCTGGAGAACAAGCCACAATGTTTTTTTTAGACCCTAGCGGTAACGCATTAGAATTTAAAGCCTTTAAAGACGATGCTTCCATATTTGCTACCTAAGCAAAAAGCTTAAGCTTGTTTATGTAGCCAATTTTCGGCTAAATCAAAATCATCAAAAAATTGAATGGCAATTTTAGGGCAAATTCCTGAAAGATAGTTAGCATCTTGTTTTACTTGGTATTCACCCAAAAAATTTACAGCTGAAACAATAGCTACAATTAATTTTTTTTTGAGTGGTCCTGCTTTTACTACATATTTTTCTTTAAACCATTCGAAAGATTCAGGTTGTACATGCATATACTTCTGATCCAGTAATAAATGATTAAAAGAGCGCTGTTGCAATATTTCTAAAAGTTTCTCCCAAGCATGCTGAAATTCTTCTTTTGAAGTATACCCATAAAATATCATTTCTAGGAAAACTGGTGACTGATGCTCTACTAAAGTTATAGTTTCCCCTGTAAATAATATCTTACGTTTACTGCTCATTAACTACTTTGTAAATCTTTGGTGTGTAACTATTCGCAAAATAATTATTTAAAGTGGACTAAAGCACATAATAATAAAAAAAACAGGAATTATGGGTTATTTACTTTTTTTTGGCACAACCTAAGTAGTAAGCATGTCTTTAAATACTTAAAAAATATTGATGTACTTTGTTGTGAAATATTTCTTGAATAATACTACGTACGGTAATTTCACATATATTTTGTACGAATTTTTCATATTCCATTCATTACACACGAATTATTCTTTAATTTTACGTATTATGCTATAAGAAGCCTTTAATTTTTTTAAGTTAAGGCTTTGCCAATTTCTAATGCATGTTACTTTTTAATAAATAAACACTCTATGGCTTTCGGTTTTTTTAAAAAGAAAAAAAAGGAAGAAGAGGAACGTTTACATTACGATCCTACTAACATCCACATAAGAGATATTCGCAAAAACTTTATACTCGATTACGACCTTAAAACTTGGGAAGTAGCAGCTGAATTTGAGTATGACTGGGGAAATGAATATTTTACCTATGAATATAAATTGGTTTCTGCTGATGATGAAGTTTACTTATACATCGAAGAGGATGACGAATTATACATCACTGTTTCCAGAAAAATAAATTTTGGAAAACTTGATGAATCTGTCGAAGACGGTATAAGAGAAAAAGGCAGGCCTCCTAAAATTGTAGAATATGATGGGAAAAAGTTTTACCGCGAAGGAGAAAAGCCTGGCTATTTTAAAAATGTAGAATCAAAAGGAGAGTCTGAAGAATTTGTAAACTGGGAATATATAGATGACTCAGAGGAATGGGTTTTGAATATTGAACAGTGGGAAGAAGATTCATTTGAAGCTTCCTTAGGTAAATTTATAGATGCCTCCGCATTTAGTAATATTTTACCGGCTTAGAACTCAACATCATTCACATTTCATCGTAAATAATTAAATACGTCAAATTTAATTTCTGAAATTTTTTATGAACAATATAAAATTAGTAGCATTATTAAGTATTATTTTTCTTACCGTTTCTTGTGGAGGAAGTGAATTCAGAAAATCTCCAGTTGATGAACTTATCAGAAACTTAGATGCCGAAAAAAATTTCACAATCATTCTATATGATATGGATGTTGAAAGTGGTTGGCCAGATAAGTTCAAACATAAATATAAAGTAATAAAAGAAAAGGAAGACGGCACTCCTTTCGAAGAACTTACCGATTGGTATGATGTTTCTGAAAACATTTTTGGTTACTATGAAAATGATATGGGCATGGAGATAGTATCAAAGGTTGATGGTAAAGTGACCAAAGAAACATCCCCTCCTGGTTATTCAAGATATGTAGGAAATCAAAAATATGGTAATTGGCGAACTGATAGTAGCGGAAATTCCTTCTGGGCTTTCTACGGACAATATGCCTTTATGAGTTCAATGATAGGACTAGTTGCAGGACCAGTTTACAGAACAGGCTATTACGATTATTACAATAATTACAGAGGCAGAAGGCCTTATTATGGTACTACTGTAAATGGTAGATCAAGGTATGGAACGCTTTCTGATGCATCTAGAAGGCAAAACCCTAGTTTTCATCAACGAAGCACGACCAACAGTGCACTTCGCAGTAGAGTAAATAATAGTATTTCTAGAAGTTCAGGTGGTAGAACCAGTAGATCTACTTCAAGATATGGTAGCTCTTCTAGGTCTAGGTCTTCGTCTAGTGGTGGCAAATAGTTAATAGAATAACGATATTTATTAAATCCCTAAGTAATTAATGCTTAGGGATTTTTTTTATTCCGCTATTAAGTCTACCAAATTTTGGACTAATTGCTCAAATTGAGCAGGCTGGTTGTTAGTCAACAAAATAATCGTTCTTGCTTTTGAAGGAAACCTGATAAATGTTGTACTGTATCCAGGATTACTCCCATCATGTTTTAATATCTTATCCCCTTTGTCTGATTGTAGTATTTCCCAACCGAAACCATAAGGATAAATTTTTCCACCATTCAATGTAGTAGGAGTATATGCGGTGTCTAAAGTGGTACTGGTGAAAAGGGAATTTTCCCTTAAAAAGTTATCCCATTTCATTAAATCCGTAGCATTGGAAGATACCCTACCAGGACCTTTGCGGGCACCCAAATAGGTAGCGTAATCAGTATATGAAAAACTATCTGCTGGCATATATTGCTGTTTATCAATATCAAAAATATAACCCCATGCCATATTCGATAAAGCCAACTTTTCATCCTTACTACGGATAGCAGTATTTGTTAAGCCAGCAGGCTCAAAAAGTCTCTGTTCAGAAAAATCTACAAAATCTTGTTGACTTACCTTCTCAACTATACTTGCCAATAAAACATACCCTGTATTGCTATAAGTATACTTTTCTCCAGGATCAAATAACATAGGGGGATGATACTTTACCAAATATTCTATAATTTCTTGGTTTCCAGCTACTTTTGATTTATCCCAATAGTCATAAAAAAGCTTCATATAATCTGGTAAACCTGAAGTATGATGCAGCATTTGACTGATGGTAACTTTCGGATAAGGTAACTCTGGAAAGTATTTCACAAGCTCATCTTCATAATTGAGCTTGCCTTCTTGCGCCAATAACATAACGGCTGCAGCTGTAAATTGCTTTGAGACCGAAGCCAACTCAAAAATATCATTTTTTTTAAGCAAGCTTTTTGTTAGAAAATTACTATACCCTTTTACTTTTTGTACTTTTACTATCCCATCTTCAGCTATTAATATTACGCCACTTAATGAATCTGATTTATCAAATAAATCATCAGCTATTGAATACCAAATAGTGTTTTCATTAACCGAATCGCTTTCATTGTTTTTGTCTTCAATCTTATTACAACTATTGAAAACTAATAATGCAATTAAAAAAACACCTAAATTATAGTAGTTACTCTTATTAAATTTTCTAACATTCATAAAAATGAGTGGTTTTTATATAGAAAATATGATTTTTTTTACATTTTTTTATGTTTTACAAATTAATGGATAGTAAATTGTCCATTAACTTCTTAAATACCTAGGAATTAAGAGTATATGTAACTTGAAAATATTAGTACAGTTAAAAAATTAATATTACTCAAAAATTAGTTATGTACCCAAAGAGGCTGTTTATCTTTCTCTTATTAATTACTGTTTTAAGCTCATTTACTTCTAATGCGCATGAAACAGGACAGCCAGGTATTTATCCTCAAGATCATGCTGAACGCAAGGCTTATTTAACAAGACTAATTGCCGATTTTGTAAGTTGGCCCCAAAATGAAAATTTGAGTTCTGAATCAACATTTATTGTGGGGGTGTTTAAAGATGATAATTTTTTTAAGTACCTTACTTATCTTTATAAAGATGTTGAATTTAAGGGTTTGAAAGCAAAAGTAGCCCTTATTGAAGATGTTAATGATATAACCAACTGCCATATACTTTTTCTAACAAAGACTTCTTCAGAATCAATAGACGAAATACTGAAACTTACCATTAATCAACCAATCCTTACCATTGGTGATCATAGTGATTTTGGTACCAAAGGCACAATCGTTAATTTTTACGATGAAAAGGATGAGGTTAAATTTGAAATTAACATTAATTCTTATAAGAATTCTGAATTAACTATTGATTCTAGACTTTTTGATGTAGCGAAGATAATTGACTAATAATGCATTAATTGTATTTGAACAATTAATTTTTTGACCTAATCAAAGCTATGCTTAAGAATCTGTCTATCAGAGGTAAACTAATATTCATTATTCTTGTCGTTACCATTACAGCCTTAATCTTAGGCTTTATTGCGGTTTATATCAGCTTTTATTCTGCCCTAAAAGAGGATCTTAAACACAACATGGTCAACACTTCTAAAATAGTAGCAGATTATAGTATAACACCACTCCAATTTAATGATAAAAACCGAGCTATAGATATCTTAGAAAAGCTTAGTAACGAACCACAAATAGAGTGTGTACATATAGAAGCAAACAACGGTGAAATATTGGCCTTTTATAATAATGAATGCTCGTTGCCAGCCATGACTATTCCAGATATTGGGTCAGGCGTATTTTATGATGATTGTTTACATATCTTACAACCAGTGGTATATAAAAACAAAACCCTTGGCAAGATATACCTAAGAGCCTCCACTAGTATGATAGACGCCAGGTTAAGGGATATTATACTTAACATGTTACTCATAGGATTTTTAGTATTAATTATAGCCTTTGCATTTGCCAATCGTTTACAAAAAATAATTTCAGAACCCGTAAAAAACTTAATAGCTACCACCCATCAAATATCTGAAGAGGGCAACTATTCGGTAAGGGTTGAAAAAAAGTATAAAGACGATGTAGGCAATCTTTATGACAACTTCAACCATATGCTAGACCAACTAGAAAACAAGCAAAAGGAGGAAAAAAAGAGTAAAAAGGCCTTACAAGAAAGCGAAGAGAAATTCCGAAACATTTATCAAAACTCAATAATCGGAATTTTTCAATGTAATATGTTAAATACTGAACTTATTGAAGCCAATGATAAAACTTGGCAAATGCTTAAAATTAAGCCAACAAAAGATCCGATAATCAATAAAATACTATCTATTAAAGATGCTGTAAAAATCAGGCAAATCTTAATTAATGACGGCTTTATAGAAAATTACGAAATCTCTTTAAATCATCTTCAATCTCGAAGTTGGTTCTCTATTTCTGGAAAATACTTAAAAGAAAAAGAAGTTTTTGAAGGAGTTATTAAAGATATTACAGAAGAAAAAGAAAGTTTTCTTGAATTAAAAAGGGTTAATTTCGAGCTTGATAATTTCGTTTACCATACTTCTCATGATCTTCGTTCCCCGTTATTATCTATTCTTGGATTAATTTCTATTTCAAAAAATGAGTCGACCTTAGAATCAATACTCTACTATTTTGATTTAATTGAGAAAAGTGTAAAAAGACTCGATGCTTTAGTGATTAATTTACTAACACTATCTAGAAACCAACGGGTTGATGAAAAGAAACAGCTTGTAGACGTACAAGAAACAATACAAGATACCATTGAAATTCTTAACTTGAATAAACCAGAAAAACTAGACATCCGCATGGATATCAAACAACACAATAAGTTCTTTTCTGATCAAACCAGGGTAAGTATCATATTGAACAATCTCATTTCAAATGCTTATAAATACCAAAACCCATCTGAAGATAAACCCTTTGTTAAAATAGAAGTAGAAATTACGGAGGAAGAATGTCACCTATCAGTTCAAGACAATGGTCTTGGTATTAGCCAAGAAAGCCAAAGTAAGGTATTTGAAATGTTTTATAGGGCCACTGATCAAGCCCACGGCTCAGGACTCGGGTTATACATAGTAAAAAATGTAATTGATAAACTAAAGGGAAGTATTAGATTCGTTTCTGCCATAAGAAAAGGCACCACCTTTTATGTTACTTTGCCTAATCATTTGCATGATGTAGAAGAAGAAGAGCTAACAAACTAAACTTCAGGAAAATCTCTATACATAAACTCTACTGTTTTATCTTGCTCATCAGATTTGTAACCAAATCGGTTTTTTAGCTTTTTATCAACCACTTTTTTATTTAAGAAAAGGTTGATTTCTTCTATGGAAAGCGTGCTCTCAATTTCACCGAATTCGTTAACCTTAATATCGAATCCTTCTAAATCTGGATGTACTTTAGGTATACTTTTTTGCGCTTTCTTATTTTTTGCTTTCTTCTTCATCTGTAAATTTTTTAATATAATTCTATTAGCGAAAACGAATACTATTAAACCAATAATAAGCAAAGCTGGCTTATTACTCAGTTAAATTAGTCTCATTAAAGATAAAAAATTATGCCCGAAAGGCATGCTGTTATACAAGAAAACAAATTAAAAATTAAAGTCTAAATTGTGTGGATACTTTCACGCCAAAGCTACTTGTATTTTCATCTAGATAGGTAATCCGGTGCAAGAAATCTACTCTGACAAACCTCAAAATATTTTCTATGCCATAGCCTAGTTCTACATAAGGTGTATCATTCAATGCCCTAAAGCCTTCAATAGAATTGCCAAAATCATCTGTTTGAGGAGTCAGGCTAAGGTTTTGTTCAGATACATTTCCATAGAGCGCTTTCCCTGTCATAAATAAACGCCAATTCCATTTGCGCAATAGCGGCACTCTATTGAATAAAAGCCCTTCAAAACGGTGAATTAGTGATAGGGAAACATACTGGTCACTTACAAATTCAAAGAAATCCATCATATTGAATGAATTTTCATTGAAGAATACCGACTCGTTTCCTAAATGGGCTTCTAACAAAGGATAAGGCAATGTAGATGGAATATACCCTCCGCTTAATAAATAAGAGGTTCGTCCAAAAATTCCCAACCTAAAGCTTTGTTCTAAGCGTGCATCAAATTTATTAAAGGAAAAATCTCCATTTAAAAAGTCTTCAATCCCTCTTGTGTACCTTACCGAAATAATCGGCTTATTACCAGAACCTAGACTAATCCTACTATTGTCATTTTGAATAAAAGATTCTCCAGGAGCAAAACGCAATTCAAATATCATTTCGCTCACAGAAAAATTACTTCCGAAATTTATATCATTCCCTGTCTTTTGATACAAGAAAGGAAATAAAGGTTCGATTTCGCGATTGCGAAAAGTGAATTGATGCGTTAGTCCTTTAATTAAATCGGTTCTCGCCCACATCTTATTAATTGTGTGCATATAAGGTCTTCGCAAAGTACCAAAAGAAGCGAAAGTATTGAAGAGTGGATTATTATCGAGATTATCATTGAATATACCTACTTGATCAATATCCAATTTCCTAGACACGCCAAAGACAGTCCAAGGGCTTCTAGCAGCAATATATTCTGCACTGGCACTGTACTTAAACCTTTGATCGTCAGTACCATAGGCTCCGTAAGCTTTAAAGATAAATTTCTTGCTAAAATCTGCATTGGTTTTAAAACCTAATCTTATACGGTGTCCTTCAATATTATTGATATTGTATGCATAAATGTAAGGACCTACATCTATCTTGCCTACCTTTTTATAACCATATAATACTATATTGGCAATCTCTGTATAGGTTTTAATTACTGGCAGGTTTTTCATGGTATCAATCATATGATACACATTTAGCTCAGTTTCACTCAGGGGATCGTGGCGATTCTCTTCCCAAAAAGTATCGTCTGTCAATAAAGCTTGTTCGTCTAGCGTAACTTCTTGGGCATAAAAAGAAAGTGGTTTAGGCTCGTTTATATTAAAGTCTTTATTGGAAACATAAAATTTCGCAAGCATACCTGCCCAATCATCCCTTATTTCGCCAATATCTAAAATAACCCTTGTTTTATTAGGTAGCCAAGCGCCTCCATCTTCCACTCGCTCATATTCTTGCTGTATCTTAATTTTCTCAATGAAGTTTAGGTTTGCAGAAGCGGGTATTTGAACATCTATTTGCTTTAAAGCATAGTTGTTAATTGAATCAGCTATCCACATAGTACCAGTAAAAGCCAAATCTTCAGGGCGTTTTGGAGTAAATCCTATTTGATAACAGTTTATTCCATTTACATCAATTTGCCATTCTTGTACTTCAAAATCGTAAAATGTCTTCCAACTTTCAGAAATGGGCGAAACAAAATCTTTCTCCACGATTTTCATCCAGTTTTTATAAAAATTATATTCTTGAAATGAAGAGCCTATTAATTGTGATACAGTAGTTCCATCTGTAACCCCAATACCAGTAACTTTAGATTTTTTTATGTATTCTTTCTTCCTTTCAGGATCTCTGTTATAGTACACATTAGAAATAGATTCTGAAATGAAAATGGGTAAAATTGGCTTACCATCTTCTCCTGCTATTTGTTGAATGCTATCGAGTACTCCGGTAATCTTTTTAACTATCTTTTTCTGCCGAAACTTATCTGTAATATTATCTACATCAATCTCAATCTTAGTATAGCTCTCATGTTCATAAGCCAAGAGCTTTCTTTTATCATTCTTGTCTTTGTTATCCACGACATTTCTTAGGATCTCCCAGGCTGGGTTTTCATATTCTCCAGAAATAATATCAACCGTTTCTAGCGTTGTGGCATCGGGGACCAATTGAAAGTCAATATTTTGTGAAATACCTCTTTCAATAAATTTTACTTTTGATAAATAACCAATGTAAGAGGCTGTTAAAGAATCTTTAGGAGAATCGGTTACTAACTTATAGTGCCCTTCAAAATTAGTAGTTACTCCTTCGGTAGTGCCTTCAAAATACAAATTTACAAATGGCATGCCCTCCCCAGTTTCACTATCTGTAACTTTACCTGTAATAACTGTACTTTGGCCTAAAGCAGAAAAGCTATAGAACAACAACAAAACAAGTAATGAAATATTAAAGGTATAGAGATTTTTCAAAAGTGATTTTTTTAAATCCTACTTTGTTTCATAGTTAGTGTTATGGATCTTTATTGTGGTTAGAGTTCGATATTTGACTGCAACTGTAAAATAGTTTTTACCAGTTTATTGGTTATTAAATTTATAATAAATTAATTAAAAAATAACCGTTAAAAGTTAAACTATGTTGAAACCCTTAATATTGGCTGTAAGTTCAATAAAATACTCGTTAAAATAAATAGCTTTTTTCTTTTAGATGGGAAAGCTTCATTTTTAGGATTGACTTAACCAAAAAGCTCCTCACTTTTTTCAAAAAGTTTAAATTTATGATGCTCGATACTTCTCACATGCAATACCCCTGCTACATTTGTTAAGAACACACTTTCGGCTTCTAATAATTGACTTTTCTTAGCCATTACTTTTTCTACCTTGTATCCTGCTTTTAATAATTTAATGATCATATTTTTCCTAGCTACCCCAGCGATACAGCCCGATTTTAAACTAGGTGTAAAAATCCTGTTATTTTTTACCCAAAAAATATTGCTTGCAGTGCATTCAGCTACAATGCCTTTATGATTGCACAATACAAGATCGTCAAAACCTCTTTTTTCACGCTCAATAGATGCTGCAATGTATGGTAAAGAATTGCTGGTCTTAAATTTTGAAAAAGGGGTGTACGCAAGTGAAACTTGTTTGCTAAATGCCAATTTCAATGTTTTAAATTCAAAAAGTTGGGGTTCTTCTTTAACTGTAATAAGTACATTAAAATGATTGTTGTCTGGTCTATAAAGTCCCCCTGGTTTTCTCCAAATATGCAGCTTTACCCTAACTTTATTATCTAATTTATTTTTGTGTATGAGCTGTAGAATTTGCTGTTCCAACAAATCTTTCTTTAGGCCATCTATTCCTTCATATCCCAAAGCTTTCATACCGGCCTTTAATCTTTTTAGATGATCTTTGAAAAAGCGGATTCTTTGTTTTTTGTATATAATTGTCTCAAAAAGTCCATCTCCATACCTAAACCCCCTGTCTTGATAAGGAAGCGAAAACAGTCTTTCATCAATTTGTTTGAAGTTGTAACTTATTAACATGGTATGAAGATGCCACTGAAAATCTGATTATTGGGTAAATTTTAGCTGTTTTATAATTGCTTATTTACCTGCCCTCTTTTCTTTAATAACCTACTATTAATAGATTGTAAATAAATTCGAAAATAATAAATAAGATTTTAATCAGAGATATTTGCTTGAGAAGAGTTATCAGATTTTTTCATACTTTTTATTCAAATGTGTCCATTTAGAATAATCTTATAAGGTTTTAAAGATATGACATTTCCCTTTTCATATCTTTTTCTTTAATATCTTCTCGTTTATCATGTATTTTTTTACCTTTTGCTAACGCAATTTGTAGTTTGGCAAATCCGCGATCATTAATAAAAAGCCGCACAGGAATAATCGTCATCCCTTTATCTTTTGTACCAGCTTCTAATTTTCTTAATTCTCTTTTGGTGAGTAATAATTTTCGATCCGCTTTAGCTTCATGGTTATAAAAACCACCAGAACTATAAGGGGCAATATGCATATTTCTTATCCAAAGCCCATCTCCGATAAACAAACAAAAGGCTTCAGACAAACTCACTTTCCCCGTACGAATTCCTTTAATTTCAGAACCTTTTAGTACAATACCTGCCAAATACTTATCTATTAAGTGGTATTCAAAACCCGCTTTTTTATTCTTTATGTTTATATCTTTTTTAAATTCTAATTTCTTAGCCATGATCTTCCTCTCTATTTTTTATAAATCCATTTACTATAACAGGTAAATTTGTAAACCTGTTACATTCTAGGCAAAAGCGTATGTCTTTTTCGAAATTAAGTCCACTTAATCTTTTGGCATGTCCTGCATTTTGCAAATAAGCATAAAGATCGCTTTTTGCAGCTTCATACAGGGTAATAGCAGCCAAAGAAGCATCCCCTTCAATTTCATAATCAGCTAAAAGTAAAGTAGCTAGCGCACCTGCAAAAAGGGTATCTTCCATACTGAAATGGTTTTTCCAACCGGCACAAATGATCAGAACATCTTTTGAGTTATTATGTTGAAGATACTCCCCTACTGCTGCAAGGTTCAAAAAAGCCCCAATAAGAATTTCATCAGCAGCTTCAGCTACATGAATGGCTTTTGTTCCATTTGTTGTAGTCATCACTATACTTTTATTAGAATACTGCTCATCCATAAACTCGAACGGAGAGTTTCCTAGATCAAACCCTTCTACTTTTACGCCATTTCTTTCCCCAGCCCTTAAAAAACCTTTTTCATGCCATATAACACTTTCGGCAACTTTTGCTACTGGTTTTATTTTTTTTATACCTCTCGCCAAACCCGATACCATACTAGATGAAGCTCTAAATATATCGGTAACCACTACTATTTTTCCTTTCGGATCAAATAGATGAATCATTGCTGGGGTAAGACATACTTCTATTTTTGCCATAAATTTCTCTATACACCTGGCCTTTTATTCTCTTGTTTAAAATACCGCTTTGGGTAATCAAAAAATACTTGTTCACCTTTTTTCGGTTGAATATCCTCCCATTTATCACAATAGAATCTGATACAAGAAATACCAGTTGTAGGTATATTGTATATGCGAAATTCTGTAAGATAATTACTGAGGGAAGTCAATTCAGGATTATGCCCTACCAACATTAAAGAATTGATACTATTCTTTTGCTCTTTGATAATGGCTAATAGGTCTTCGGTAAAAGCATCATAAACCTTCTTTTTCCATTTTATATCATCGGTATCATAACCCATTTTCTTGGCTAGGATTTTCGCTGTAGTCTTTGCCCTTTTAGCAGGAGAAGCTATGATTAAATCGGGGATTATTTTTTGTTCTTTTAACTTTTCGCCCATAAAAGGGGCATCTCTTTCACCTCTTTTGTTGAGTGGTCTGTCAAAATCTTGTAGACTTTCATCTTTCCAACTGGATTTGGCATGTCTTACCAAATAAAGCGTTTTCATTGAATAGTTATTTAGCTTACTTAGATGCTACAAATGTATAGGTATAAATATTGAAGTTCAAAATTAATGTAGACTAGAAAAAAGATAACTTATCTATTTTTACTTGAAAATCTTCCCTTTTATTCCTAGAGCTTATGTAATTATTAATATATAATCCCCCTTGGTTTGTGGCGCAGTGCAACTGGCGATGTCACCCTGGCCCGCAAACCAATATATCAATCATTCTTTGGCTCACAGAATGGGAATAATCTTTTTTTGGATAAGTGCTGATTCTTTTAAATACACTTTTATGTTTTCAATCCTCTTCAATGAAAGATAATCATTACTTTATTACCTTCTTGGAATTAACCTGATATGTTGGGTGTTGAAGCTCACCTTTAATAGATATCTACAACTTTTAAGCAAGACCAAATTTAAAGACTGTCGTTTGCTTATACGGTTGCTCAGGATGAACAATAGTAGAAGGAAAATGATGCTGGTTGGGTGAATCAGGATAATGCTGGGTTTCCAAACAAAATGCTCCTCTTTTTTGATAAACTTTCCCACTTTTTCCTTTTGGTTCTGGATCTAAAAAGTTGGCGGTATATAGTTGAACTGCCGGATGGCTGCCCAATATTTCTAAAGTCCTACTACTGGTTGGTTCTACTACCTTTGCCACTAAGCCCAATTCATTTAATCCATTATTTGGATTATTGAGGACAAAATTATGGTCATAACCACCCCCTCTTTGTAACTGTTCATTTTCTTCAGCTATATCTCTACCAATTGGTTTTGCTTGAGTAAAATCAAATGGAGTACCTTTTACGCTTACAATATCTCCACTCGGGATTACGCTTTGAGTTACAGGTGTAAAATACTTTGCATTGATCATAAGATCATGGTCAAGTATATCTCCCGCTCCTGCTCCCTTTAAGTTAAAATAGGCATGGTTGGTTAAATTTACTGGTGTAGCCTCATCTGTTTCGGCATAATAATCAATGGTAAGAGCTCCATTTTCTTGAAAAGTATAAGTTACTTGTATCGTTAAATTGCCAGAATAATTTTCTTCTCCGTCTGGACTAAAATAAGAAAAGGTGACTCCTACTGCTTGTTCGCCCGAAAATGTAGAGGCTTCCCAAATCTTCTTACCAAAACCCTCGATACCACCATGTAAATGATGTTCCCCGATATTACAAGCCAGTGAGTAAGATTTTCCAGCTAAGTTAAACTGCCCGTTACTAATTCTATTTGCATAACGCCCAACTATAGCACCAGAAAAATATTTATGATTTTCATAGTCTTCTAAGGTATCAAAACCCAACACCACATCATCTAAGTTACCATTTTTATCTGGTACGACTAAGCTTTGGATACTTGCCCCGTAATTGATCAGGCATACTGTCATACCTTTGGAATTACTAATAATGTATTTATTGACTTTTTTGCCAGATTTACTTTTACCAAAATTTTCTTCAATGATTTTCATAAATAATACTTGATTTTTTAACTCAATCGAGAATATTAGTTATTTTAAGGGGTGAAAAGAAAACAAAGCTATACATATTGGCCTTAATTAATACATAATTAAACGAAACAAAATATCGAAAATGGAAAACTTTCCTTGGTTTGAAAACTACCCTGAAGGAGTAGCAAAAAGCATAGATCCTGACCAGTACCAATCGGTAATGGAGATAATAGATGAAAGCCTCACTAAATACAGCGATAGGGTCGCCTTTGAAGGTATGGGAGCGTCTTTGACTTATGCCAAACTGGATCAACTTTCAAGAAATTTTGCCGCTTACCTACAAAGTATTGGATTAAAAAAAGGAGATAGAGTGGCTATTATGATGCCCAATGTACTCCAATATCCCATTGCTTTGTTTGGTGCCATTAGAGCTGGAATGATTGTGGTAAATACGAACCCATTGTACACCGTAAGGGAAATGGCGCACCAGTTCAGCGATTCAGGGGCTGATGCTTTAGTGGTTTTGGCCAATTTTGCCAAGAACGTTCAAGAAGCCTTGCCAAAAACAAAAGTTAAACATTTGATCATTACGCAATTAGGTGATCAATTGGGCGGTCTTAAAAGTACTTTGGTTAATTTTGTAGTAAAATATGTAAAAAAGATGGTACCCGCTTACCATTTACCACAGGCAGTAAAGTTTAATGAAGCACTAGCAAAAGGGGCTTCAGCCAGTTATACCAAGCCTGAAGTTAAAAATACAGATTTACAATTTTTGCAATATACAGGTGGCACAACAGGTGTATCGAAGGGAGCTTCTTTGACCAACCGCAATATTATCTCTAATATTTTGCAAATCTCTGAGTGGATGAAGCCAAAATTGACGGAAAATGGTGAAATCATTGTCACAGCATTGCCTCTCTACCATATTTTCGCGCTTACAGTCAACTGCCTTACTATGCTTAGAATTGGCTCTAAAAATGTGTTGATTGTGAATCCTAGGGATATGAATGCATTTATAAAAGACCTCAAGAAATATCAGTTTAATGTTACAACTGGGGTAAATACTTTATTTAATGGCTTACTAAACCAACCTGCTTTTAAAGAAGTTGATTTTTCTGGCTTTAAACTAGCTGTGGGTGGTGGTATGGCAGTACAAAGGGCAGTGGCAGAAAAGTGGCATGAAGCAACAGGTGTACCTCTAGCAGAAGGTTATGGGTTGAGTGAAACTTCGCCTGTACTTACTTGTAATCCTGTGGATGGCACCGAACGCATCGGAACAATTGGCATACCTGTTCCAAATACAGAAGTAAGGATTTTAGATGAAGATGGCAATCCTGTTGAGAAAGGGCAACCCGGTGAAATATGCGCTAAAGGGCCACAAGTAATGCAGGGGTATTGGCAAAGAGAAGAAGAGACCAAGAAAGTTTTCTTTGGCGAGTGGTTTAGAACGGGCGATATCGGCGTAGAAGAAGATGGTGGATACTTCAGGATTGTAGACAGGAAAAAAGACATGATCTTAGTTTCTGGCTTTAATGTATATCCTAACGAGGTGGAAGATGAAATAGCCAAAATGGATGAAGTGCTTGAAGTAGCAGCTATTGGTGTACCCGATGAGAAATCTAATGAAGCAGTAAAAGTATTTATTGTAAAGAAAGATGAATCACTCACAGTGGAAGCAGTAAGGGCCTACTGCAAAACTTGTTTAACAGGTTATAAAGTACCCAAGCATGTTGAGTTTATGGATGAACTTCCAAAAACCAATGTAGGAAAAATACTACGACGTACACTCAAAGACATGGAAAACAAGAAGAGAAAGGAAGCGGAGACAGCGAGTTGATAAGAAAATAAGCCCTCAGATTAGTTCTGGGGGTTTATTTTTTATCCAAACTCCCACAATATCTTTTTCTTCAGTTTTATAGCTTTGTCTAAAAAACTAAAACATTTTTTAAATTCGTTTTCAAATTGCTCAGCTTTGGTTTTTGTTTTAGTGTAATAAATCTTGTTATTAATCTGTATTTCTGGTTTCACTTCTATCAAATCATCAATTTTCCCGTAGTCATCAAGATAACTTTTTAACTGAATTTTATTTCTTAGGTATTTGTAATTATCAAGGTAGAATAAATCTCCTTCAATATTTACATTAATTCCACCGATTTCTAATTGATTTACTTCTTTTTTTAATTGTCGGTCTTCATAAATTGAATGTACTACTGGCAATTTTGTACTATTTTTAATTAGATGATTTTCTATTTTTTTCAATGCTTGCTTTAAGTTTTCAGGATTTCTTTCCCTATCCTCTACCTTCTCACTTATGATTAGATATTCATTAAAAATGTCATTGATACTATTAAACCTTTCCTTACCAAATAGGATTTTAGATAGCTTAAACAAAATCTTAGCATTGTCTTTTTTTTCAAGTGGTTTTTTCTCACCAATAGTAATTTCACCATAAGTGTTAGGAGTTACAACTTTTATTTCTTCATCCAGAAGAAAATCATTTAATTTCAGATACCATTCAAAAATAATTTCATCTTTAAATGAACGCGCTATATCTGGACTTTCAATACTTTTGTCATGCACATATAAATCCAAGTCCATTCCCATAATTAAACTAATGATATAGAATTATTTACCCTATTGTGGAATGAAATATAAATAATTTTCAGTATCCCATAAACTCTAATAAATTTTGCAAATTTCCCTTTCAAATTACCAACTACACAAACCTTCAAATAAACATTTATACCTTACCTTTGCACTTTCAACCAAAATAATGGCTTTTGAAAACCAAGCGACTTAAAAAAGATAAAGTAAATATCGTTACCCTCGGCTGTTCTAAAAACTTAGTAGATTCTGAGGTGATGTTGACTCAACTGCAAGGCAATAACATTGATGTTTCGCACGAAGCCCAAAAAGATGATGCTAATATTGTTATAGTCAATACTTGTGGATTTATTGACAATGCCAAACAAGAATCTATCGATACTATTTTACGCTATGCCGATGCCAAGCAGGAAGGCTTGGTAGAAAAAGTATTTGTAACAGGCTGCCTATCACAGCGTTATCGTGAGTCACTTGAAAAAGAAATACCTGAAGTAGATGCTTGGTTTGGTACCATGGAGTTGCCTTTATTGCTAAGACGTTTCAATGCGGATTATAAAAAAGATTTAGTTGGTGAACGTATTACTACCACTGCCAACCATTTCGCTTACATGAAAATTTCTGAAGGTTGTGATCGCCCTTGCTCCTTTTGCGCCATTCCACTAATGCGAGGAAAACATGTTTCAAAACCCATGGAAGATTTGGTAAAGGAAGCCAAAACATTGGCTGCCAATGGTACCAAAGAATTACTGCTCATTGCCCAAGATTCTACCTATTACGGTTTGGATATTTACAAAAAACGCAACCTCGCCGAACTGCTCGATCGCTTGGCAGATGTGGAAGGTATAGAATGGATCCGTTTGCATTATGCCTTTCCTTCTGGCTTCCCAGAAGATGTATTGGATGTAATAGCAGCAAGGGAGAATATCTGTAATTATATTGATATGCCTTTGCAATCGGGATCTACAAAAATGCTCAAATTAATGCGCAGGGGCATCACCCGAGAAAAAACAGAAATACTTATTGACAAGATCAAGCAAAAAGTACCAAATATTGCTATTAGAACTACCCTTATTGCTGGGCATCCGGGAGAGACAGCATTAGAACACGAAGAAACTTTGGGTTTTGTAGAAAAGATGCAGTTTGACAGGCTTGGGGTATTTACTTACTCGCATGAAGAACAAACCCATGCTTTTAACATGGAAGACAATGTACCTGAAGAAGAAAAGGAAGCGAGGGCTCAAGAAATTATGGAACTGCAACAAGACATCTCTCTGCAACATAACAAATCACTTATCGGCAAGGAGCTTAAGGTTTTGATCGACCGCAAAGAAGGTAGTTATTTTGTAGGCAGAACTGAATACGACTCCCCAGAAGTAGACAACGAAGTACTCCTACCCACCGATGATTATGTACGCATCGGCGACTTTGTAAGAGCCAAAATAAACGATGCCACTGAATTTGATTTGTTTGGGAGTGTCAATTTCAAATAAAGATAATGAGCTTTTGGGATAGATTAACTAAAAAATTAGCCATTGATCCTGGTTCAGAAAGACTAAGGATTTCTGATGGAGAAAAAATCATATTTAATCAACCTTCAAAAATTTCCATAAATACTGATTTGCAAAAAGTTACTGGTATTGGTTTAAATACAATTACTATTGAAAAAATCATCTATCCTGTAAATAATGTAATGCAAGACTTTTATGCTTTTGAAAACTTATTAAGAGGTTCTACTACACAATCTATAGTAGAAAAAAAATGGTTTCAATCAAGTTTTTGGATGTATCTTTCAATTCCGACAACAATTACAGAAGTGGAAAAACGAGCTTATAGAGACTCTGCTGAACATGCAGGTGCAAGCGCGGTCAATATGCTTTTTCAATCATGTGCTGCAGCTGTTGGTTTAAACATTCTATTCAAGAAGAAGGACTTCGTATTAGTTGATTTTAGTGCTAGCAAGGTTGAAATTACCATTTTCATCAATTCTCTTATAAAAGATGGTCAAAGTACAACTATTGGTACTTGGAAAATTAGAAAAGTTATTAAAAATCATATTTTCAGAACTACAAAAGAAATACTAAACAATGAAGAACTTGATACAATCATCAATCACTTAGCTAAAGAAACAAAATACATTTCTTTTAGAGGCAAACAAATTTTAAAAGATGAAGTAATCGAGATACTTGAGAAGTACTTTTATTTTATAGAAGATGAAATCTTAGAACTTTTTGAAAGAGCCTCATCTGATCCACAAATACATAAAGCATTAGCTAACGGAATTTTTTTTACAGGAGGTGGAAGTGAAATTAAGTGGTTAGTCGATAGAATAGCTAAAATGATAAAACTCAATTATGTTATAAGTTCCAATCCTACCTTGGACAATATTAATGGAATTACCGAAGTGATGAACAATCCAAAAAAGTTCGAAGACTATCTTATGGTATAGTTATCCTCATTATGCTAAAAATAATGCTACTGTGTTTGGTTTGTTTGGGAAGGTTTCTAATTATAGGTGCACTGAAACGTGATACTATTAAAGTTTTTTAAAGCCTTAGTTTAAGCATCGAGTATATCTTAGAAAAGTAAAATCATATCTAAAATCTTGGATACATGATGCTAAAACCTAGAAATTATAACAAAGTATAAAATATTCTATGTATAAAAAATGAGTCATGCTCTTAAATTCAAACTTAGATAAAAACATAATCAATTAGTGTTATTTTGTTAAACATCCTTGTATGATTATCCTTTCGTCCTTAATTTCGAGCATATTTTATACAGAAAGCTATACTAACAACCAAGGGACTGATATATATTTAGAAGATAATGGATTTAAGAAAGTTACTGAATGTTATAATTATATTTCTTTGTTTTACTCTTTATAACTTACCAAAAAATTTTGCCCAAAGTTGGGATGAAATTGCACAAATATCTCCAGAAGAGGACTCAACCATAATTACCCAATATGGAGAGAGCTTAGCTATAGATGGGAACATAGCAGTAGTAGGTGATACTGGTGTAGTAGCGTCACCTATTGGTAAGGCTTACATTTTAGAATGGAACGGTACGGAATGGCAAACCATCGCTAGACTTACTGTTTCTGATAAGGAAACAGACTATTTTTTTGGAAGCTCGGTATCTATCTCGGGCAATACCGTAGTGGTAGGAGCCCCTCGTTATGATACAAATGGAAATAGAGATCAGGGTAAAGCGTATGTTTTTGAAAGACCCGAAACAGGATGGACTGACATGACAGAAACTGCCCAATTGACGGCTTCAGATGGAGCAGAATTTAATAGTTTTGGAATTGCGGTATCCATTTCGGGTAACTCTGTGGTTGTAGGGGCTCCGCATCATAATATCAATAGGAATAGAGATCAAGGTAAAGCTTATGTATTTGAAAGACCTGAAATAGGATGGACAGACATGACAGAGACTGCTCAATTGACGGCTTCAGATGGAACAGAACACGATTATTTTGGTGAATCAATATCCATCTCAGGCAACACTGTGGTAGTAGGGGCTCATCATCATGATACGAATGGGAATGGGATTCAAGGTAAGACCTATATATTTGAAAAACCTGCAGTAGGCTGGGCGGACATGACAGAGACTGCCCAATTAACCTCCTCGGATGGGGCAGAATTAGATCGTTTTGGAAATGACGTATCCATCTCGGGCAACACTGTGGTAGTAGGTGCCCCTGATCATGATACGAATGGGAATTGGATTCAAGGTAAGGCATACGTATTCGAAAGACCTGCAGCTGGTTGGACAGATATGATAGAGACTGCCCAATTGACTGCCTCGGATGGGGCAAGATTTAATTTTTTTGGTAAGTCAGTGGCTATATCGGTTAATACCGTGGTAGTAGGGGCTTCTTTTCATGATACGAATGGGAATAATGCTCAAGGTAAGGCTTATGTATTTGAAAGGACTGAAACAGGCTGGACAGATATGACAGAAACAGCACAATTGACGGCTTCGGATGGAGTAGCATTAGATTTTTTTGGAAGTGCAGTGTCTATATCAGGCAGTACTGTAGTAGTGGGTGCCCCTAAGCACGATGCAAATGGCTATATAGATCAAGGAAAAGTTTACATGTTTGAGAAAAAAAAACTTGTAATTTCAGGTATACAGGATACTACAGTCACAATAAATCAACCTTACAGTTTTACGCCAGCAGCTTCACATGAGGATGATAATCAACTAACCTTCTCCATTACTAACCAACCAGCATGGGCTACTTTTGATATCAATACTGGTCAATTGAGTGGTACACCAGCTTCTATAGGTACTTTCAGCGATATTGAAATATGCGTAAGTGATGGAAAGGAGAAGGCTTGCTTAACAACATTTTCTATCACTGTCAATGAAATCCCGAATAATCCTCCCAAAATATCGGGTACTCCGAGTACAATACTCACGGTAGGTCAGGTCTATGATTTTACACCAACCGTTTCGGATGTTGACAATGATACTCTGAACTTCTCCATCATTAACCAACCAGCATGGGCTACTTTTGATATCAATACCGGTCAATTGAGTGGTACTCCAGCCTCTATAGGTACTTTTAGCGATATTGAAATATGTGTGAGTGATGGAAAGGAGATTACATGTTTGGCTAATTTTATCATTACGGTCGAGTCACCACCTAATCCAATATGGAAAGAAGTCACACAGACCTCTCCAAATAATAACCCTGAAAGAAGATATGGAAAGAGCGTAGCTATAGATGCTAACATAGCAGTAGTAGGATATAATGACAATACAGAAGAGTCTACTGGTAAAGCCCACATATTGCAATGGAACGGAATAGAGTGGCAAACCATCGCTATACTTTCTGCTTCGGACAGTGCTTCAGGTGCTAATTTTGGAAGTGCTATATCCATATCGGGCAATACTGTGATAATAGGCGCCCCTACATTTAATATAAATGAGAATTGGAACCAAGGTAAGGTCTATGTTTATGAAAGACCTGAAACAGGCTGGGCAGACATGACAGAAACAGCCCAATTAAAGGCATCAGATGGGGGACCTGACAATGAGTTTGGAAGTCAGTTATCCATATCGGGCAATGTTATAACTGTAGGAGTTCCTAGATATGATACCAATGGGAAAACCTGGCAAGGCAAAGCATATTTATTTGAAAGGCCTGCAACAGGTTGGACAAACATGTCAGAAACGGCTCAATTAACGGCTTCGGATGGAGCATCTCTCGACGAGTTTGGAAGTCAGATATCCATATCAGGCAATACTGTGGTTATAGGGGCTCCTAGTCATGATACAAACGGGGAAAACAGACAAGGCAAGGCCTATGTTTATGAACGACCGTCAGGAGGTTGGACAGATATGACAGAAACGGCTCAATTAATAGTGTCGGATGGGCTAGAATACGACTTTTTTGGGGAATCAGTATCCATTTATGGTAACATTGTAGTAGTAGGCGCTCCTATGCATGATACAAATGGGAACAGGCAACAAGGAAAGGCTTATGTATTTGAAAAACCTGAAACAGGTTGGACTACAATGTACGAAACGGCTCAGTTAATAGCATCGGATGGTGCAGTATTCGATGGTTTCGGACGTGTGATATCTATCTCAAGTAGTACAGTATTAGTAGGTCTACCTTTTCATGATATGAATGGAAATATCAACCAAGGAAAGGTTTATATATTTATGAAAGACACTGACCCCATGTTATGGGGCACGCCGAGTACAATAGTTATATTAGGTCAATCCTACGATTTTATGCCAATAGCTTCGAGTACAAACGAGGATACTTTAAGCTTTTCTATTACTAACCAACCAGAATGGGCTACTTTTGATGTCAATACTGGTCGATTGAGTGGTACTCCTACCTCAACAGGCAATTATAGGAATATACAAATATGTGTAAGTAATGGGAAAGAGACTCTCTGTTTGGCAACCTTTACCATTACTGTAGATGTTCCCCCTAGCAAAAAGCCCATCATATCAGGTACACCAAGTACTGTAGCTATAGTAAGTCAGGCTTATGAATTTATACCAACCGCCTCGGATGAAGATGGGGATACTCTGAGCTTCTCTATTACTAACCAGCCTGAATGGAGCACTTTCGATGCCAGTACTGGAAAAATAAGCGGTACACCCAATCTTGCAGGCAATTATAGGGATATAGAAATATGCGTGAGTGATGGGAAGCATATTGTTTGTTTGTCACCCTTTACCATTATTGTTGACATACCTACTGACAACATGCCTACCAATCATACTTGGAGCAAAATTACGCAAATATCTCCAGACGAGGACTCTACTATAATTACACATTTTGGTATGAGTCTAGCTTTAGATGGGAATGTAGCAGCAGTATTAGTAAGGGATTCCAGTTTAGTAGAACCATCTTTTGATAAAGCTTACATATTGGAATGGAATAAAACAGAGTGGCAAAGCGTTGCCGTACTTACTGCTACAGATGAGGATAATTTTGGCGAAACGGTATCAATTTCAGGCAATACTGTAGTGATAGGCGCTCCTTATCATGATACAAATGGGAATCAATCTCAAGGAAAAGCATATATATTTGAAAAGCCTGTAACTGGTTGGACAGATATGACTGAAACTGCTCAATTAACAGCTTCAGATGGGACATTATTAGATGATTTTGGCCAATCAGTGTCCATCTCAGGCAATACTGTGATAATAGGCGCTCCTGAACATGGGTTTTTGGATCATGGCAAAGCATACCTATTTGAAAGGCCTGAAACAGGCTGGACAGATATGACTGAAACCGCCCAATTAATAGCTTCGGATGGCGCAGAAAATGATAATTTTGGAAGTGCAGTATCTATTTCAGGCAATACTGTAGTGGTAGGGGCCCCTGAGCATGATACAAATGGGTATTTAAGGCAAGGTAAGGCCTATGTGTTTGAAAGACATGAGACAGGTTGGATAGATATGACAGAAACGGCTCAATTAATAACCTCGGATGGGGCAGTGGGCAATAATTTTGGAAGCGTAGTATTTATCTCAGGTAATACAATAGCAGTAGGCGTGCCTTATCATAATACAAATGGGAATATTTATCAAGGCAAGGCTTATGCTTTTGAAAAGCCTGCAACAGGGTGGATAGATATGATAGAGACAGTCCAACTGACAGCATCTGATGGAGCAGAATATGATTTTTTTGGCAAATCAGTATCTATTGCAGGTAATACTGTAGTAGTAGGGTCTCCTGGTCATGATACAAATGGGATTAGGAGTCGAGGTAAGGCCTACATCTTCGAAAGGCCTACAACAGGGTGGATTGATAAAACAGAGGTAGACCAATTAACTGCCTTGGACGGGACATCAGGTAATAATTTTGGAAGTGCGGTATCCATTTCTGATAATTCTCTACTCGTAGGAGCCCCTTTTTATAATTCGAATGGGAATATCAATCAAGGAAAAGTCTACATGTTCATGAAAAACATATCACCTATTCTGTCAGGTATTCCAAATACTACACTTACAGTAGGTCAGGTCTATGATTTTATACCAACTGCTACGGATGAAGATGGGGATACACTGACCTTTTCTATCACTAATAAACCAGAGTGGACTGATTTTGATGTAAATACTGGTCAATTGAGTGGGACGCCCAGTTCTGTGGGCACTTCCAGTGATATAGAAATATGTGTAAGCGATGGAAAAGATACCACATGCTTGGCATCCTTTTCTATCACTGTCAATGAAATCCCAAACAATACGCCCACGATAGCAGGTATACCAAACACGATAGCAACCATAAATCAGATCTATGATTTTATACCAACTGCTTCGGATGAAGATGGGGATTCATTGACCTTTTCTATCACTAACCAACCACAATGGACCACTTTTGATACGCATACTGGCCAACTGAGTGGCACTCCAATTTCATCAGGCACTTTTAGTGATATTGAAATATGTGTCAGTGATGGAAAAGATACTGTTTGCTTAACAACCTTTTCTATTACTGTCAATGAAATCCCGAATTACCCTCCCAACATCTCGGGTACTCCCAACACGAATCTCGCTGTAGGTCAGGTCTATGATTTTATACCAACTGCTTCCGATATGGATAATGATACCTTAAGTTTTTCTATCGTTAATCAACCTGAATGGGTAGCGTTCGATACCAATACCGGTCAAATGAGTGGCATTCCAGTTTCTATTGGCACTTTCAGTGATATTGAAATATGTGTCAGTGATGGAAAGGAGTCAGTTTGTCTTCCTACTTTTAATATAAATGTAGAGACACCTCTTTCTATTAACAATATCTCATTAGGAAACACGACATTTGTTTACCCCAACCCCACTAATAATTTTTTACATTTTGAAATGGACAATGAATTAAGAGGTGATTTAAATATTGTTATTTATGATAATATTGGTAAGAGACTAATTGAAAAAACCCTTTCAAAAAAAAGCAATTTAATTAAAGAAAGTTTAAGCTTGGGACAAACGTATAGTGGTCTGATTTATCTAAGGATAGAGATTGGAGATAAAATAATCACTAATAAAGTAAATAAGATATAGAAATAGATAACCTAAAGAAGTATGTTCAATCTTTAAACTTAGCCAGAGTTAAATCTATGTAGCACAATCTAAAATTTAATTATTATAGACTAAATTATTTAACTGAAACTTCATTTCTATGAGAACCATCTAAAGTTAATTTAATTGCTTGGCATCTGGATAGTTCTGCATTAAAACACGAAGAAAAATTGAGTTTTGTAAAGAAAATACTTTTCGATAGGCATGAGTTATTTATTTACTCGCATGAAGAAGTAAAGGAAGCGAGGGCTCAAGAAATTATGGAACTGCAACAAGACATTTCTCTGCAACATAACAAAGCACTGATCGGCAAAGAACTCAAGGTTTTGATCGACCGCAAAGAAGGTAGTTATTTTGTAGGTAGAACTGTATACGACTCTCCAGAAGTAGATAACGAAGTACTTCTCCCCACCGATGATTATGTACGCATCGGCGACTTTGTAAAAGCCAAAATAAACGATGCCACTGAGTTTGATTTGTTTGGGAGGGTAAAGTTTTAAATTTCAAAAAACTAGTTTAATCTATGAAGTTAATAGTTAGCAGTATACTAATTTTCTTAATAACGGTATTGAATTCCTATTCCCAAACTAAAAGTTTTGATAACAATAATGATAAAGTAAGTTCAGACACCATAACACACATTGTTTATGTTTCTTTTTTCGTCAATAAAAAAGGACAAATGAATGATATTGAAATAATGAGAATTGAAGGGGATACAACAGACCCAATCTTAGTAAAAAATCTTGAGAGAGAGGCTCTGAGATTATTAAAAGAAGCACCTGAAGTTAAAACCAGAGGTAAAAATGCCCTACCTACCAATCAAAAAATAGTATTACCAATGCAATTTAAAATGCCTGTAAAAAAAGAATGAAAATAATATTATTGTCATTTTCATTAGCTTGTTACATCCATATCATATCTAGTACTTTATAAAATAATTTCTACCATTCTTTTTTCTCTAGAAATCCTAAATCAATTTCAAGTAATTGCTTAGAAAGAGATTTTTATAGCATCTAAAATTAAGAATACCAATTAGTTTTATCCGTTTTGGAGAGCAGTTTTATTAAACACTCTTTAAGGGCAAGCTATCTGAGTTTTCACAAAATCACCATTTTCATCCAATGTAATTCTAAAACAATTACCATTTGGCGTTCTCATGATAATTCCTTTAGTAACATCGTTGATGTAAACGTCACCATTAGTCACCTCTAATTTTGCATTAGGTGCTTCCGTTCCAATACCTATATTTCCATTTTGGTCTATACGCATTCTTTCTATAGCAAACTCTCCATCTGTACCAGTTTGAAATTTAAGTACACCATTAGCATTATTCGCACTAAAAATCACCCCTGCACCATTCGATACTACAGATCCAAAATTTTTAAATTTATCTTGACCATAGGAGCTTGAAATACTGTTAATCATGAATTTACTCCCACTATTACCAGCTTCTAAAACAATTCTTGACAATGAACCAAAATCTGTAGAATTATTCTTTAACCTCAGTAAGGTTCTCTCATCGGTCACTCCTTGGCTTGTAGACTCTATATGCAATTTATTGGTCGGATTTTGAGTACCTATCCCAAGATTTCCGATATTGTCAAGTCTCATCCTTTCGAATGGAAACTCTCCATCGGAACCTGTTTCAAACTTTATAATCCCATTACTATTGAACGCTCCTAAAACTAAACCAGAACCATTTGAAACCACCTGACCAAAATCTTTATACCTATCCTGCCCATAAGAACTTGATATATGCAAAAGTCTTAGATGCTTACCACTATTTCCTGACCTAATCGTAATTCTAGCAAGAGAACCCTCATCTGTTGAATTGTTTTTGAGATTTAACAGTGTTCTTCTATCGTCTAAACCTTGAGTTGTTGTTGCGATATCCAATTTATAATTTGGATTGGTTAATCCTAAACCTGCATAATTACCATTAAAGTAGATATTGTTATTATTAAACGCCCAAGGAGTTGGGTCGAAAAGAATATCATTCCCATCACTTATAGAAAGGGTATTGTTTTGATAAGATAAGGTCTGTAATTCATTGGTTGAATCATTGTCTAATATTTCTGGAACTGGAGGTGTCGTAATCGTAAAATTAGGATAGTTTCCAGAAATTTCAGCCGAGCCTTCGCCAGATAGCTGTAGCTCTTGATTCGGATTGGTATTAATAATTGAATCATTTTGGATAGCTATCCCTTCTCCAGCAAAATAACTTTGCACACCTCCTTCATCTGAATTCAAGTTTAATTGCACACTATTCCCATTGCTTATCGATAATATATTGTTATTTAAAGACAAAGTCTGTAACTCATTCGTAGAATCTGAATCTGTAATCTCAGGCACTAGTGGAGTTGTAATGGTAAAATTAGGATAATTTCCTAAAATTTCTGCTGAACCCTCACCTGTTAGTTTCAGCTCTTGATTAGGTCTAGTATTAATAATAGAATCGTTTTGAATAGCTATTCCTTCTCCTGCAAAGTAATTTTGGATACCACCTTCACCAGAATTCAAATTCAGTTGCACGCTATTACCATCACTTATTGATAATACATTGTTATTTAAAGTCAACGTTTGCAATTCATTGGTAGAATCTGAGTCTATTTTTAAATTAAGCTCTGGTGACGAGATGGTAAAATCAGGATATCCACCCGTAACTTGAACCGTTCCCTCACCTGTTAAGGTAATTTCTTTATCAGGGGCATTATTAATGATATTATTATTTTCAATGGAAATACCTTCACCGGCAGATAAATCTTGAGCTGTTTCAAGTGCATACAAGGCAAAAGGTACCGATAAAAATTGAGTAATGCCCAGTAATTGATAGCTATTACCTCCACTTAGATCTACCTCTATTTGTAAAAATTTATCTCCATTACTCCAAGCAATGTTATCAAAAGTGTTGATTTCTTGGTTACCCTGTCCAATCACTACGTTAAACAGACCAAAATCATTGGTTCTAACTGTATGGTTTTCAGCATATACAATATTTCCTTGAGGCGATTGATCAATAATGCTTATTCTCAACGATATATCATTATTTGAAAATACCACCCCTGAATTATCAGTAGCTATTCCTTGATAATTAATACCTTGAGGCACTTGCGCTGTACAAGTCAAAACTATCAATAGAAAACAAGAAGTTAGTATGTGTTTTTTCATAGCGGTTATAATTTAATGATCTTGGATATGGACAAAACTTTGTTTTTTTCATCCATAATATCAATGAAATAAAGTCCCTCTTCTAGGAAACTCAAATCAATTTCACTTTCTTTAAATATCAGATTTTCCTTAAATATTTCTTCTCCCAATAAGTTGTATATTGTCAAATTTAAATTGGTGCCAGGTACACTAATTCTTAAATAATCCCGTACCGGATTAGGATACATTTGAGTATTCACATTTTCCAACAATTCATTTTCTAAGGAAGTAACCAACTCATTAGTAGGTAAAAATGGAGAAACAGTTACTTCAGAAGATTCAGAGGAAGATTGAAAGGCAGAACCTCCAAAAGAAGAAATTTGAATGGAATCTACACTGCCAATTTGCCCAAAGGAAGAAATGCGATAAACCGCATTTATTTGAGCTTTTGAAATAGAAATACACCCTGTAAAGAGTAGTGTTATGAATAGAATTTTATGCATGTTTACAGTTTTAACAAAAATAGGCGATAGTATTTTTATTATTAACTCAATTTAAACATGTTAACAATCAAAAATAATGTGTTAAATCCTCAGTAAAATGGATTTAAAATAACATCCTATTCTCAGCAAAATAAATTTTCCCTATATTTGATAATCTAAAAGAAATACTAATTTTTCTCTATAAATTTATATTTGAAAAATTGCCATTTCTGGAAAATCACATTTTAGCTGAAACTACACTATCATGAGTTATTTCAAGTTATTTCAACCACTTTTACTACTATTTGCTTTTTTTCAATGCACTTTTGCTACTGCGCAAGATAAAGATGCCCCACCTACTATTACAGAAAAGGTAAAAGGCATGCAAGCCTTTGAAGGCTACTTCAACTTTTATTGGGATGCGAACAAAGGTAAAATTTGGTTAGAGGTAGACAAGTTTGACCAAGAATTTCTATATGTAAGCTCGCTAGCTGCTGGTGTAGGTTCAAATGATATAGGTTTAGATCGAGGACAGTTAGGTGGCAGACATGTGGTTAAGTTTGAGCGAAGTGGTCCTAAAGTATTGTTGATAGAGCCAAATTATTCTTACAGGGCTATCAGTGACAATGCAGATGAAAGACAAGCGGTGGAACAAGCTTTTGCTCGTTCAGTTTTGTGGGGTTTTGAAGTAAGTGCCGAAACCGATGGCAAAGTATTGGTAGATGCTACTCCGTTTTTCATGAATGATGCACATGATGTAGCAGGCAGGTTAAAATCCCGTAAACAGGGAAGCTATCGAGTTGATATGAGTCGAAGCGCTATATATCTACCGAGAAGTAAAAATTTTCCTAAAAACACTGAATTGGAAGCTACACTTACTTTTACTGGCAATCCAAGTGGCAGTTATATCCGTTCTGTAACACCATCACCTAAAATTGTAACTGTAAGACAACATCATTCTTTAGTTGAGCTGCCAGACGACGAATATGAAATGCGTGCCTTTGACCCAAGGGCAGGTTATAATGGCATTACCTACATGGACTATGCTACCCCTATTTCAGAACCAATTACTAAAAGATTTATCGCCCGCCACAGACTCAAAAAGAAAAATCCTGAGGCTGCTATGAGCGAGGCAGTAGAACCCATAATTTATTACTTAGACCGTGGCGCACCAGAACCCATCCGTTCTGCTTTGTTAGAAGGAGCTTCTTGGTGGAATGAAGCTTTCGAAGCCATCGGTTATAAAGATGCTTTCCAGGTGAGATTATTACCCGAAGGAGCGGATCCAATGGATTTACGATACAATGTAATCCAATGGGTCCACCGCTCCACAAGGGGTTGGTCTTATGGTGCCTCTGTAAGAGACCCTCGTACTGGCGAAATTATCAAAGGACATGTATCTCTCGGTTCTTTAAGAGTAAGGCAAGATTACTTGATTACTGAAGGACTACTAGCGCCTTATGAAGAAGGCAAACCCGTATCGGAAGAAATGCAAAAAATGGCGCTAGCAAGGTTACGTCAACTTTCTGCCCATGAAGTAGGTCATACAATTGGTCTAATGCACAACTTTGCTGCCTCCACTTTCAATAGGGCATCGGTAATGGATTATCCGCATCCACTTATAGAAATGGACGGTAAAGGCAATATTTCTTTAGCCAATGCCTATGATACTGGTATTGGAGAATGGGACAAAGTAACTATTGCTTATGGTTATCAGGATTTTCCGGAAGGTACAGATGAAAAAGCAGCCTTGAATGCCATTATCGATGATTCTATAAAGGAAGGGATGGTATTTATCACCGATCAAGATGCTAGGCCAACAGGTAGTGCACATCCCTCAGCACATTTATGGGACAATGGTATAAGTGCTGTTGAAGAATTGAATAGATTGATGGATATCCGCCAAAAAGTAATTGCCGATTTCTCTCTTGATAACATTAGAGCAGGTATGCCCAAAGCTACTCTGGAAGAAGCTTTAGTACCCATGTACATGCTACATCGCTATCAAATTGAAGCAGTTGCCAAAGTATTGGGGGGGCTCAATTACACCTATGCCATTAAAGGTGATAAACAATTGGTAACCAAAGTAATCGATGGTAAAGAACAACAGAAAGCACTAGAAGCCCTGTTAGCTACAATTTCTCCTGAAGCGCTTACTTTACCAGAAGATTTAATTGCCCAAATACCTCCAAGACCAGTAGGTTTCCCAAGAACTCGTGAAACATTTAAAGCAAGAACCGGATTAACATTCGATCCCATGGCCGCTGCAGAAACTGCTGCTAGCGCTACATTATCGTTTATTTTTCATCCGCAAAGAGCGGCACGATTGGTTGAATACCATAGCAGAGATGCTAAAAACCCAGGATTAGAAGAAATCATTGACCAGGTGTTTGATCATACTTTGCCTGCTTCATCTACAACGAGTGGATTACAAAAGGAAGTACAACAGCAAACTGGCAAACTGGCCCTTTTACACCTCATGCAAATGACTGGTGGTAGCAATACTAGCGAACAAGTTAAAGGATTAAGTATGTTCAAGCTCAATGAATTGAAAGATAAATTGAAGGGAAGAATGGGCAATGCCAATAGTAGCGACAAAGCACATTACTTTTATCTTGTATCAGAAATAGAGAAATTTTTACGCAATCCGAATACAGATAAATTACCTTCTCCCCTGTCTCCACCAGATGGCTCCCCTATTGGCATGTCACACTTCGGTATGTATGGTATAAATTTTAATATGATGTGTGGAGGAGAATAAAATTAAATTATTTAATGACAAAGCCCAGTGTAGCAAAATTGAATACACTGGGTTTTTTACTTTTATTGAAAATCGTAATTGATAAATTGAAATAAGAACTATAAATTAATTCTTCTATACTTTTTAGAAACAATTAAGTATCTGCTATTCATGCAAGCTGAACTAAGAAACATTTGGACCAAGTACTTTTCTTTCAATTGGAAATTTGGTCTTACTCTAATACTGATTGTTTGTATTCCAAGATTTTTCCTCGTACTTCAAGCCAACCAAACAGGAAATTATAGTACCATTGGGTTAGTAATGTTTATTTCTGCTATAATCCCTTTTATTTTTCTCAATAAATACGGCCAAAAACAAATAGGTATAAAGAAAACTAACAAGCTACTATTTATAATTTATGCTTTATTAGCAGGGCTTGTCTTTAGTATTTTATTCCATTATTTAGGAAAGGCACTTTATGGAGAATCATTTAAAAATTGGTATGCATATATCCGTCAATCCTATAATATTCCTACTGATATTTCAGCTTCTGACAAACAAATCCTATTTATTGTCATGGCACTCACTGGAATGACTTTCAGTCCCATTGGAGAAGAATTATTTTTTCGTGGAATCGTTCATGGTAGCTTTGCTAAATCATTAGGTGCCCAAAAAGCATCTGTTATTGATAGTGCCGCATTTGCTCTTACCCACATCGCTCATTTCGGATTAGTATTCGTGGATAATGAATGGGATTTTTATCTCATACCTGCTTTTCTTTGGGTAAGCTGGATGTTCTTAGTAAGTATCCTTTTTTTTCAAATGAAAAAAGCAACTAATTCAATTTGGGGTGCAGTACTATGCCATGCCGGCTTTAATCTGGGTATGATCTATTGTATATTTTATTTACTATAAGATTATTAAATTAGCTATCAAGCTAAAATTTTTTTTTATGAAAGCAGCAATAACTACAAAAGCAGGTCCTCCAGAAGTAATTGAAATTCAAGATATACCATTGCCTACCCCTAAAGTTGGTTGGGTGCTTATAAAAGTAATGGCTGTAGGAATCAACCGGTCAGAGATGTATACCCGCCAAGGGCATTCTCCAAGTGTAAAATTCCCTATAGTGCAAGGCATTGAGTGTGTTGGAATAGTAGAAGATGATCCTTCAAATACTTACACGAAGGGACAAAAAGTAGCAGCCATAATGGGTGAAATGGGTAGGGCTTTTAATGGCAGTTATGCAGCGTATACCTTGGTACCAATCAATATTATTTTTTCATTTGAAAGTACTTTACCTTGGAAAGTTTTAGGTGCTATCCCTGAAATGTTTCAAACGGCTTATGGTTCTTTACACGAAGCTTTGGAAATAAAAAAAGGAGAAACATTCTTAATCAGGGGAGGTACTTCATCGGTAGGAATGCTTGCCTGCCAATTGGCAAAACATGCTGGATTAACGGTAATTTCCACCACTAGAAATCCCAAAAAAGAAAAATATTTACTCGCCAATGGTGCTGATTACGTAATTATTGATGACCAAAATATTTCACAAAAAGTAAAAGCTATTTTCCCAAATGGAGTCAATAAAGTGCTTGAATTGGTAGGCACTGTTACTTTAAAAGATTCTTTACAATGTATTGCTCACAAGGGAATAGTTTGCATGACTGGCATTTTAGGAAATGCTTGGACCATGAAAGAATTTTCTCCTATGTACGATATACCAACCGCTGGCAGGCTAACTACTTATGCTGGAGATGCTCATAATTTAAGCAGTGCTATGTTACAAGAATTCATTCAATTGGTGGAAAAAGAAATTATCAATCTTAATATTGATAAAGTATTCAAATTAGATGAGATGGTTCAAGTACATCATTATCTGGAAAGTAACCAAGCCAAAGGTAAAATTGTCATAGAAATGTAACCAAGCTAAGTATTCATCATAAAAAGATGCGATTAGTGCTTGGTAGAAATCTCGAATCGAGCATCAAATTTCTAGCAAAACAGATAACAATATGGACAAAGAATTTTCAACTGAAGGATTTTATGATTCATTAGCTGATGATTATCACTTGGTATTTACTGATTGGGATAAGTCTATACAGCGTCAAGCCAAAATTCTGGACAATCTCATTAAGCAATATGCGCCCAATAAGCCTGAAAAAATACTAGACTGCACTTGCGGCATTGGCACCCAGTCACTTGGTTTGAGTCAATTAGGATATAGCATATTGGGAACGGATTTAAGTGCAGCATCAATAGCTAGGGCGAAAGAAGAAGCCAAGATAAGAAATCTTGCCACAGCATTTGAAGTAGCCGATTTAAGAGTGCTAGCTAGCAAAATTCAAGGGCAATTTGATGTTCTAATAGCATTCGACAATGCATTGCCACATTTAATTAATGAAGATGATTTATTATTAGCAGCGAAGAATATCCTTGAAAAAATGAATACCGATGGCATATTAATCGGAAGCATAAGAGATTACGACCGATTATTAGCAACTAAACCCACTACCACCATGCCCATAAATAGTAAGGAGGATGATATTAGTAGGATTACCTTTCAAACATGGGATTGGAATGATAATAATACTTATGTAGTGAATTTTTTCACACTTAAAGGAAAAAACAATCAATTTGAAACCAATGTAAGAAAAGCAATTTATCGCGCTTACACCCGATTGGAGATAGATAACATTTTAAAACAAGCAGGATTCAAAAAAATAGAATGGCTTTTTCCTGAAACAACAGGTTTTTATCAGCCTATTTTTATCGGATCCAATTAATATTGTTCCTTCTAAATCGGCAGTCTTTCTCTTAATGTAATTATATGAAATTTATCATTTTCGACATCGATGGAACATTGGCAGATACCAAAAAAGTGGAAGACCAATGCTTCATGCAAGCTTTTGAAAATACATTTCATTTGGATATTACCAATCAAAAATGGGAAGATTTTAAAAATGTAACTGATTGGGGAATTACAGAAGATATTATTTTTAAAGAATTCAACAGAAAACCCACTGAGGCTGAATATGAAGCAATGATTTCAAACTTTACTAATCTTCTAAAAATAGAAAAGGAAAGAGATAATAGTCAATACAGTGAAATAAGTGGAGCAAAATCTTTCTTTGATACACTTGTAAATAATAATGAATTCAAACTAGGTATAGCTACTGGTTCGTGGGAAGCTTCAGCCAAAATAAAGCTGGAAGCCATAGATATTTCCTTAGAAGGTATTTGCTTTTCTAATAGTGATCACCATAAAACAAGAGAAGCAATTACAAACGATGTCATTAGACAGATGAAAGGTAAAACAACAGAAACTCCTGAAGACATCATCTACTTTGGAGATGGTGCTTGGGATTTTATAACTTGTCGAAATATTGGAATCCGATTTATCGGCATAGACAATGAAAGCAATGGAAAACTTAAGGCTCTGGGCGCAAAAACAGTTTTCAGAGATTTTAGAAACCATGACTCAATAATAGCCGAATTAACTAAAAAAGCTTAAAGAAATAATCGTAGTGCAAAAAAGGTAAGTATATGGATGAAAAGACCAACAAAAATGAAAAATTATGGGATAAATTAGCAAAAGCAGGGGTACTTTGTTCTCAACCTAAATTGAACTTAAGCCCTGAAGAAGCCAAACAATACATTAACAAGAATAATTTTTATACAGATGATTTTGAAGGGAAAAATGTACTTTGCTTAGCATGTGGTGGTGGGCAACAGAGTATAGGATTTGCTTTATTGGGAGCAAATGTAACTGTAGTAGATTTTAGTGAGGAACAACTAGAAAGGGATAGGTTAGTCGCCAATAAATACCAAAAGTCGATTCGGGTTGTCAAATCAGATATGCGCGATTTATCTTTTTGCGAAGGAGAAACATTTGATATTGTATATCAGCCTTATTCCATAAATTACATTCCTAGCATAGAAGAAGTTTTTAATGAAGTGGCCAGGGTTTTAAAACCTAATGGGGTTTATGATTTGATGTTTCACAACCCATATGCCCACGGGTCTTGGAAAGATGGCTGCTGGGGGAGAGAATGGAAAAAAGGTGAATTATGGCAAGAAAAAGGGTATCCGATATGGCAACCTTACAAAGAGGGACATCCGATAAAAACCCATGACCCAAACTGGAATTTTTCTACTACTAATGATGAAGAAGTAAGTATTGAAAGTCCACAAGAGTATAGACATACTTTATCTACTATTATGCTTGGTTTAATTAGTAGAGGTTTTGAAATTACCAATGTAAAAGAAGAGATAGGTTCATCATATGAAAGTGAGCCAGGCACTTGGGAACATTACACTTCGCGACTTCCACCTTGGATCTACCTCTTAAGTAAAAAGAAAGTGTCTAGTAAATGAAATACCCTACTTTTCTAAAAAAATGTAGCATTAATGATTTTTACTGCTTCTTCAAACCTTTCCTCCCAATTTCCACTCAATTCCTTATAATTGATTTTTCGCTTTTTCATCTCTTTTCTGTGGAATACATCCAATTCGTTTCTTCTTGTTTCACTTAGCCGAGTACCATCTTGTACATAGGGCACAGCAACATTTAAATAAAAATACAAATCGAAATTGTTGGCTTCTTCAATCCAATCATCAACTTTTAGTTCTTTGTTGAATAAAAACCGAGCATAAGATTTAGTAATCGTAACATCAGTATCAACAAATAGTATTTTGTTGGCCTCTGCTACTTTTTGGTTAATGGTTCTAGCGTGCAGTTGAGCAATTTGATCAAGGTGTTTAGGCGTACAATCCTCTGTTTCTTCAATAACTTCTCTTGCCATTTCAGGCACATATGTAGTATTAAAGTAGGTGGCTAGTTTTGCTGTCATGGTTGATTTACCTGTACTCTCTGTACCCAAAACAGCAATTTTCTTCACAAAGTAAGGCTGTGCAGCTCGAGCAATATAATCCCAATGCAAAAAAGGATTGTCTCTTATTTGAGAAGCCGAAATAGTTGTTTTAGATCTTTCTACATCGAAAATTTCATGCTTACAATTCAGGTATTCTGCCAAATAATCACCATACTTTTCAGAACTAAAAATCATATCAACTTTTCCTATTACCTCTTTGATTTTTCTTGCCCAAAGCATTGAAACATGTCTAGATGATTGAGAAGTATTCGGTAATTCTTCCTCTAGGTAATTCAATAAAATAAGCTCAATTTTTTTTTCAGGGAATGTTTGTTGTAACCATTGCAATCTAATATTACCAGCTATATTTTCTTTATCCGAAGTACAGATTAGCACTTGAAGTAAATTACAATGTTGTAGAGCAAACCTGATTAAAGATATATGACCTTGGTGAAAAGGATAAAATTTTCCGATGATAAGCCCCTTTTTCATACTCGATAGTTTTAAAAACCAAAGGTAGTGAGACTGCGTATGGTTAAGATTTGAACATTTATTAGAGGAAGGGTTTGTTCGTTAAGTCGTTGAGGTGTGAAGTTGAACCTCGACGTCCCAACCCAACAAAGTTTCAAACTATAAATTCCCATTAATAAAAATCATGCATTTAGATTTTAAAAATCGAAAATTTATCTCTTTAAAAGTTACATATTTACCTATCAAACCAAGTATTTCTTTTACTTAGTTTCAAATCCCTCAAAATAGCAGATTTCACACTAATATCTATGTTATAAGATTGGCGTATACCAAAGGGAATCCAGCTCATTTGCATCTGCCAGCAATGGAGATCTCTTGAAATATTTAAGCTAGTAAAACCGAAGCCTTTCTGAGTAAAATCATAAGAAGAACGGAAACCTATCCGCCAGTTTTCAGTCAATTTTACATCTCCACTAAAAGTAAATGTTTGTACAATGGAAGCATCCCTAAATCCTTGTTTGCTATATCGAAGATTGTAGTTTACCCGCAATGTCCATGGCACGTTAAAATCTATGTACAAATCAGGATTATTGCGAATGTATTCTAATTGTTCTTTTTCCCTTTCTGTAGCATCAGGTTTTTCTTTCTTTTCTTTAGGTGGACTTAAGGAGGTTGAAAGGGCAATACCTGCACTGGTTAGCTGCCCTATTCCATTGCCCGTTTCCCATGCATACTCAGGTGTACGCCTTTGTGTTACACTTCTAGTTCCATTGGCATTTTCAGTTACTTCTTGTAATTCATATGTATATGGATCAATCGTCGCATTCAAGTTTACAGACATACCATTTACTACAGGTAGGTTTTTAAACAATTGCGTTCTGGCACTCATAGAAATGTTAGAAAGATTGAAAGAATCTGCAGCAAAATTATAGCTTGAGCTAATACTCAAGTTTTGCAGCACAGGCACTTTCTTTGGTTTAGCTACACCCGTTGAATCTTCTTTCCCTCTTACTTTTGCTTCTATCTGGTTATTGATACTAAACGACATGGCACTGCTTCTCCCTTGGCTAGGCCCTCCATATAAAGCTCCTTGAAAACGTGAAACTTTTTGAAAATTCTCACCAGTTTCATCGCGTTGTACATTTTGAAAAAAGCCAAAACGTGGATCGGAAAAATCAGGGCGATAGCTATAACTAATACTAGGCGTAATCATGTGTCTAATCCCTTCTATTTTACCGATTTTCGGATAATAGAAAGCATATAAACGAGTAGTCATGCCCACACTTCCGCTATAATCAAAAGCACGGGCAAAGCCAGGTTCTTCATTCACAATTACGCCTTGTTCTTCTTCAGAATACACATAACTTGCTTTTTGTGGATACCAATACTCATTGTAATTAAAGCCCGGGGATAGTTGGAAAAACTTCAACAGCGTAATATTGGTAGAAATTGGTATTCTATGAACTGCACCATATTGTGCATCTGCCAAAAAAGTACCGAAATTTCCGAAGAAATCGTCGGGCATCTCATCTTCATCCTCTGTTCCAGTGTCTACATCTGTTGGGGTAATATCATCTGAGAGAAGCCTAAACGAAGTAAAAGGATACCTCCTTGTATCTTCTTCATTTGTTACTTCAGCCCTTGCATTTACAGAATAAGAAAAACTCAATTGTGTAAGAGGATTTTTCTTAGTAGAATTTCCTTTAAATGGAAAAATTCTTCTCATAGCCAAGTTGGCTTCTGGAAATAGGTTGGTTACCTGTGTATTTACGTTTTGATTGATCCTTAAACTTGCCCCAGCAGTAAATGGCGTACCTTCAAAAGTTTTATTATAAGAAACACTAGAATTGAAAGAAGCAGATATAAAGTCTTGGGTATTAAAGGAGTTATTTCTGTTAAAAGAGGAAGAACCTACATTTACATTTGCCGAAAAACGCCCTGTTCCTCTCGATACAGGTGAATGTCGCCATCTTATCCAATAATCAATAGTTTCAGAGGTTTCTAGGTTATCTAATTGTCTTTTTACATTGTTGTAACTTACACTAAATCCACCGCCAAACTTATACCTTACTTTATAATTAGATTCCAAAGAAGCGCCCCAACCGCCCAATGAATATATTTGTCCTAGTAATTTAACACCTGCATATTCTCCTACTGGCAAATAAAATCCGCCATCTCTGAGGTAGAACCCTCTTTCACGGGTCTCTCCATAAGTCGGTACAATGAGTCCAGCACTTCGTTTATCTGAAAATGGAAATAGCCCAAAGGCAAAACCAAGTGGCGTAGGCACACCGTTTAATTCAAAATTAAAAGGCCCTGCGATTACATACTTATTGGGCACTATTTTAAGCTGCTGCGCACGAATTCCAAAATGAGGTTGTTCCAAATTACATGTTGTATAGATATTACCCGCCGCATACATGGCATTTTCTGGTGTTCTTTTTACTACCCCACTTTTAATGTAACCATCACCCTGTTGGGTAACAATACCCGAAATAATGCCTTTCTCTGTTTTCATGTTATAGGTCATTTTTTCGGCATTATAGGTCTGCCCTGCTTGGGTAAAAACAGGTATACCAGTAAGCGTACCAGTAGAATCGGGCACACCATTGGCATACACCGTACTTTGCTTCATATCGAATTGTATCTCAGCAGCTTCAATAACCATATTGCCATAGGTAACCTTTGCATCTCCATATAGAAATACTTTACCAGTAAGCATATCATAATTAATAGAATCTTTGGCCGTATATTCTATAGTGGTCTCAATATCACCTTGTTGCTGTAGTGAATCTGTAGCAACTGCCAAACTATCCGTGGCTAAATTAGTAGTATCTGTGAGTATGGCGGTTGTATCAAGTACAATTGTGCTTGAATCTGTTACTTGTGCTTGAGTTATAGAGCTAAATATTAAGATACATAGGGTAATATGTACTAGTACATTTGAAGAAAGTGCAGCATGTAATATAGGTTTATGTACCGTGATTTGACTCAAAATTGACTAAAAAAAGTTACTAGCGTAAAAAACACACAAATAAAGAAAAGGGGACTGATGAGTATCTAACCCTTTAATAAATACTTTTTATCAAGTATTTTTACTAAATAGTAATAGAATGAGTTGAACTGCAACTATTTAACATTTTTTTGATTCAAAGTATAAAATAATACTAAAAGAACACAGAATACGCTTACCAGTTCTATTTATTCTAAAACAGGATGCAATTTTATGAAAAATCTCTTAATAATTCCCTTAGCTGTTGCCGGAATTATATGCAGTTCTTTTAAACCTTTAAATTTACCTGCATTTACAGTTAAAAAAATCGTGATTGATGCCGGACACGGAGGCTTTGATCCAGGTTGCTTAGGCGGATACAGTCAAGAAAAAGAAATTACTTTAGATCTTGCCTTTAGATTAGGCGAATTGATTAGCCGATTTCACAGCGATGTTGAAATCATATATACTCGTACCAAGAATGAGCAGTTTGTAAAATTGATTGATCGCGCCCAAATTGCCAACCGTGCCGATGCGGATCTTTTTATCTCAATTCATTGCAATGCTTACCCTAAATCACATATTAAAGGTACCGAGACCTATACGATGGGTGTAAGTTCATCTGAAGACAACTTGGCTGTTGCCATGCGAGAAAATTCAGTAATTTTAGAAGAAGAGAATTACCTCGAACTCTATGATGGTTTCGATCCAAAATCTCCAGTCTCTTATATTTTATTGGCTAACTTACAACAAGCTTATCAAGAAAACAGCTTATTGCTTGCCACACTTATTGAAGAACAATTTAGCAGTAGGAAAGAACGCTCAAGCAGAGGAGTAAAACAGGCAGGTTTTTTAGTATTGGCTAAGACGACCATGCCTAGTGTATTGGTTGAAGTAGGTTTTTTAAGTAATGAAGAGGAGGAAGCTTTTTTAAATACTGAACTTGGTAAAGTAAAAGTAGCCACTGACATTTATCGCGCTTTTCGCAACTACAAAAGATCATTAGAGGCAGGGTAGGTTTTAGCATGAAAAACCATAAACGACCCCACCCTGCCCGCTTTATCGAGCGGAGCGAGATATCTCCCTGCTCTTTGTCTTTACTGCTTTTAGGAAAAAGACATCTCCCGTTGGTCGATGTGACGGGGGCATAAAAAAAGCCTCCTAAAAGTAGGAAGCTTAAGCACTGTATTTGGTTACTGTTCTTTAATATCTATTTTCCTCGTTACTACTTCTTCTTTGCTTTTAAACGGTACTGAAATAAATAGTTTCCCATCTTCAAATACAGCATCTATATGATCAGTCTGTACTACTGGTGGAAGCGCAAGGGTTTTCAATAATACTGATTTACTAGAAAAGTCCTCTTCAGTTTCTGGTAATAAAGAAGATCCAAAAAAGGTGTATATATTCAAAAATTGGTCTTTCAACTCAATATCATAATTATCTGCCTGTAATGATGGAGTTTCTAATTCAATAGCCAATCCTCCCTCCAAGTTTTGTATTTTTACTTTAGAATCACTGATGCCGCCACCTACTATACTTTGTGCTACAGCTTCGCCTGCAAGAAATCTCAATAAATTTTTATCCGTTTTCATAGCTTGCTAAGTTTGATACGGTTTAATCTTTACAAATGCTATACCTTGGCAACAAGTTACTTTTTGGAAGATGAAATCAGGAAGTTATGTCAGTAAAAACAATAAAAAGCAGACATAAAGTCCATTTTTTTAATTAATGTTACCTTGTTCAATATGATATTTCCAGTTCGAACTGAAGTATTAATTTCTGGTGCTGGTCCTGTGGGATTACTTTCTGCTTGTTTATTAGGTAAGTATGGGATTTCTTGTGTGGTTATTGATAAAAATCCTGAACCTTTACAAATACCACGTGCTATTGCCTTAGACGATGAAACACTTCGTATTTTACAAGTGATAGGCTTAGATCAAGCATTTAGAAAGATTTCAAAAAAGGCAGCAGGCTTGCAATTGTGTAACCAGCAGGGTAAGCCACTTTTCACACTCACCAAAAAAGCTGTTTCGGGCAAAGATGCTTCTTTCTTATTTCATTCCCCTTCTTTAGAGAAGCTTTTAAGAGAAAAACTGAACTCCTACAAAGAGGTACAATTAATTCAAGGGGCAAAGCTGATTGCCTTTCAACAAAAAGGAGATTATATCGAAAATCAAGTAGCGTTTGATTTAAATAAGTATACACTCAATGCAACATTTTTAATTGGTAGTGATGGAGCCAATAGCTTAATAAGACAAGAAGGAAACTTCGGGTGGCAAAACTATGGCTATACTGCCACTAATTTTAAAATGGATATTGCCCTAAAAAATCCTAGGGATTATTCCCCATTTATTAAAAAATTTATTGGCCCAAATAAAAGAGCTTATGTGTTTCTTGATAGTTGGGGCACTCACAAAAGAGTGGAGTTTTCTTTACCTAATTCCAAAGACAAAAACTTTGAAAACTACTATCCGAAACTGAAAAAGATATTAGGTACTTCTCACTTTACCATGATGCACCAAGCCTTATATACTTTCAAAAGTGGCTTGGCAAAATTATGGTTGAAAGACAACATAGCTTTAGTTGGTGATGCAGCTCACCTTATGCCACCCTATATTGGTCAAGGTATGTGTGCAGGCTTTAGAGATGCACATAATCTTACTTCTAAACTTTTCCTTATTAAAAAACAAAATTATAAACAACAACTACTCACTACTTACCAACAAGAAAGAAAACCACATACACGTTTTGTGCTACTACTTACCATCATTACAGGGTTATTATTTATCTCACCTCTTAGGTTCTTACTTTTTTTTATTGGTTATCTGCTCCCCAAACCTTTACGTAAATTTGAAGCACCTCCAATAAGATTACAAAAAGGAAATTTTTATAAGGGAAAATTAGCTGGTCATCTATTTCCACAATTTAATGTTTACAATAGACAAGGCGAGGAAATCCTATCTGATGAATGCCTACATCAAGGATTTACAATGGTTTTATTTATAAAGAAAGGAGAAAATTACCACAAAGCACTACTAACAAAAAAGAGCATTACAGATGCATTAACCATCTTAAATATGCAAGTGTTAAGTATATATTCTGAAAAACCAGCTTCAGAGCCTGAAGGGAATTATTGCATAGACAAGGGATTATTGGCACCTTGGTTTCAACAGCACAAATACGCTGTTTTAATCTTACGCCCTGATAGATACATCTACGCAGCTTGCAAAATAAATCGGAATAATGATGCTGAGACAATCATTAAAACTAAACAACTTTTAAATTCACTCATGAAATGGGTTAAATAGTTAATAGTATTTTTTCGAATCATCATCAAAATCTTACTTTAAATCATGCTTAGACACAACTCAATAAAACAGTAAACACGTTACTCCCACCGCAACATTTCTATTGATTATGGGAAAAATGAAAACGCTTACTGAAAAAGAGAAAAAGGAAATTCACCAATGGTTTAGAAAAATAGATGCGATGGTGGCCGCAAAAAAAGCAGAAAAATCTGCTAAAAAATCTAATTAGGGCATTATTCAAAGTTGAGGATAATCCTATCCTTAATTTTTTTATCATATTTATTTTGTGGAAAAAATAAATTATATATGTTTGCACCACCAAAAACAAAAGGGTGATGTAGCTCAGTTGGTAGAGCAAAGGACTGAAAATCCTTGTGTCGGCGGTTCGATTCCGTCCATCACCACTTTTTCTTCCTCTTTTATCTCCCAATCTATTATCAATTAGTCCTTTTTTGCATTAATTACTACTTCCTCTGTGAAATCTTTGTAATGTAAAATCAGCCTAATTCCCATTTTCCTTAAGGCCGCAATTACAAGGCTTCTAAATTTTCAGCTTTCTTATGAAATTTTGGACTTTATAACTTAAATGTATCCTATTTAAATGAGGTATTTTAAAATTGGTTTATAAGAAAACTCTTTCCGATTTAGACTGCTTTATTAATTATTTATAAAGCAGATCTTGGTTTTTTCATTTAGCGAGAAAAAAATGATTACAATTGAGTTTTCTTCAAACGCATATTTAATTTTGCGAAAGCAATAGTAGATGAAATGGAGTGATATGAAGATATATTATACAATCATCGTTTTTTTAGTAATCCTCTTAATTGCAGGATGTAATGAAGACGAACCTATAGCTCCTACCCCAGTTCAAGTAATTTCGAATACAACATTTAATAAGACAGTTTCAATTGGAAATGTTGAAAGAGAATATGTCTTGTATGTCCCTGAAGGTTATGATGGAAATACGCCTGTTCCTTTATTATTCAATTTTCATGGATATACACAATCTTCTATAATTCAAATGAATACAATTGGAGATATGCGTTCAATTGCAGATACTGCTAACTTTATTCTAGCTTATCCTCAAGGTGCTTTATTTAATGGTATTACGCATTGGAATGTAGGTTCTTGGACAGAAGGAAGCGTCGCTAACGATTTAGGTTTTACAGATGCTATGATTGATGCCATATCTTCTGAATATAACATTGACCCATCGCGCATTTATGCATGTGGTTATTCGAATGGTGGTTTTTTTAGTTTTGAACTAGCTTGCCAATTGAGTAATAACATAGCAGCTATTGGTACTGTTGCAGCTACCATGTCTGAAAAAACACTTAATGCTTGCAATCCCGCCCGGCCAATACCAATGGTTACCATTCATGGTACAGCAGACAATGTTGTGAATTACAATGGAATTTTCCCAGTAGCAACCGTATCTCATGATGAAATCTTGAATTATTGGGTAAGTCAAAATAATACAGACTCTATCCCATTTATAACAAACTTACCAAACATCGATAATTCAGAGAGTGCCGTAGAATTATATGAGTATCTAAATGGTGAAGACGACACTTCAATTAAACATTATAGGTTTATTTCTACTGGTCATGTTTGGCCAGTTAATTTTGGAAATCCTGAAAAGGATGCCAGCAACATCATTTGGAACTTTGTATCAAATTTTGATATAAACGGACGTATTGAATAGCGGTCTCCCCTCTCTATTTTATACAAAAAATACAGTAAAAAGGCTTTAATCCTTTAAAATTACCTTCTATCAAATATACAACTCTACAATTAGGAATTAACTCATTATTTCTTTTAATTAGCAACTCTACAATTAGGAAACAACTTATCTAGTCATGAAAAAGTATCAGCTTGGTGAATTTGAAGAAGTAGTACTTTTAACCGTGGGAGTGCTTTTCGATGAAGCGTATGGCATAGCAATTAAAAATGAAATCGAATCTCGCCTAAAACGAAAAGTCAGTGTAGGCGCTCTACAATCTGCACTCAGAAGAATGGAGCAAAAGGGCTATTTAAAAACACGTGAAGGCGAATCGAACCAGATTAGAGGAGGCCGCCCTAAACGCTATTTCACCATAACGGCATATGGGAAGGCAGCTTTAGAATATACCAGAGATGTCCGTAGCGAACTATGGCAAGCAATTCCTAAAATGGCGCTTGATTTAAAAATGATATGAAAAATTTTGCCGATTGGTTATTTCGAAAATTTTGTAATCCTGATTACTATGACGACATCCGCGGTGATTTGGAAGAGTTATACTACAACTTATCGCAAAAACACGCAACGCAAAAGGCTAACTTACTATACCTAAAAGAAATCCTATTGTTATTCCGTTGGTCTTTGTTAAAGCCCATATCGAAACCAACATTTTTTAATCACTATTTCTTATTCAACTCAAGCATGTTAAAAAGTTATTTCTTACTCGGAATCCGCCATTTAAAGAAAAATAAACTTATCTCTGGCTTTAATTTGTTGGGACTTTCCTTTGCCATAGCTTGTAGCATTGTCATCTTTATTTTCTTAGAGTTTGAATATACTGTTGATCATTTCCACAAAGACCATGAGCGTATATTCTTAGCAGGTTTCAGTAAAAATGAAGGCGGTAAGGTTCGTACTTATGGTTATGTACCCGAAGCTATTGGGAACATTTTGGCTACTGAATATGCCAAGGTTGAACAAACTGTAATTACCAAAAGATCAAACGGAGTAGTGCAGTATAAAGACAATGACCCCTTTTACGAGAGAATCACTTTTACTGATGAAACATATTTGCAGGTATTCAATTTCCCGCTTTACGAAGGGAATATCGAAGAACTTTCTGATCCTTCTAAGGTAATTATAAGTCAACCAATGGCTGAAAAATACTTTGGAGATACCGACCCTATTGGGGAGGTGTTACAGCTAACTATTGGAGAAAATGAATCGTTTGAGCTAATTGTGGGAGGTATTGCTGAAAAATTTCCTCATAAACGAGGTTTTGCTTTTTCATTTTTAGTGAATATAGCCCTGTGGGAAAATATGAACGCCGAAAGAGATCCTTGGTTGAGCTACAATGCAGCTACCTTTATTAAAACAAAATCAACTTCAGATATCTTTGAAATACGCGAACAACTAGATAAGCAACTCCCCATTTTTGCCCAAAAACGTGATGAATACATCGAGGGAAAATTTGAATTTATATCCCTTTCAAAACTTTCATTAGAAACTTATAAAATAAGAAATGATATCTCACAGGGACATGGCAATGACTCTGGGCGTTTAACTTTTGCCATTATCGGTATTCTTTTGCTAACCATCGCTTGTCTAAATTATATTAATACAGCTACAGCCCAAGGTGCCAGGCGTATTAAAGAAATAGGTGTACGAAAAGTAATTGGCGGTAAGAAAAGCAGTATCATTAGCCAATTTCTAATGGAAAATTTGGTATTAAATCTACTAGCACTTGCCATAGGCAGTGTCGTAGCCTATCTGTTTTTATTACCAGCTTTCAATAACTTATTTAGTTTCAATCTGCAATTTGAATGGGATAATCGTACTTTTTGGTTATTTGCACTAGCTACACTTTTTATAACCACGATTTTATCTGGTGCTTACCCCGCATTTTATTTATCAAAATTTCAACCGAGTGAAATACTGAAAGGTGATAAACAAATTAAGTTCAAGAATACATTTTCAAAAATTTTTCTTACGGTACAATTCATCATCACTTTTATCTACATAGTAGTTGGTTTGTTATTTACAGCCAATACGAGCTACCAACAAGGAAAAGAAATTGGCTACCAAGCAAACGATGTAGTAGTTATAAAACCAAAAGACGATACAGCTTATAATTTCCTAAAAACAGAATTGCAAAAAAACAATTTGGTAGAATCCATTACGAATGCTGACAACCATGTAGCCTATAGATGGGAAACTAAAGATTTCGAATTCAAAGACATTAAAAATGAAACAATCATCCACACAGTAAGCGACGATTATTTGGAAAAATTAGCCTTTACAATCCTAAAAGGCAAAGTACCCCAATTAGGAGATAATAGCGAAATAGATGAAGTAATTGTGAATGAAACCTTTGTGCATACGCTTAATACGACAGATGTTTTAGGTCAAGAAATTAAAATAGAAGATAAAAGATTTTTTATAGCAGGTGTTGTAAAGGATTTCCATTTCATGAATTTTAATCATGAAATCCAACCTGTACTTTTCAAAATTAAAAATTCGGACACCTACCCTTATCTGTTAGCTAAAGTCAGTAAAGACAATGGAAAAGAAGTATTGGAAGAAGTTCAACAATTATGGAAAAAAGTTACTCCTTCCTTTCCTTTCAATGGCTATATTCAGTATCATGTCTATGATTCATATTTCAATTATATGAAAGGTGTAAATTCTGTCATAGTTTTTTCTTCATTGCTAGCAGTATTACTTTCTTGTACAGGTTTATTCGGTTTGGTTTATCTAAACCTTACCAGCCGCTTAAAAGATTATAGCATTATGAAAGTAATGGGGGCTTCTTCCTATGATTTATCAAAACAAGTACTCCGCATTTTCATAGCTTTTTTGGTAATAGCCATTGTACTGGGTTTCCCTGTAAGTTTATATGTTTCTAAAGTCATGTTTGGGGTTGTGTTTAATAACCATATCCCAATTAATGCTTTATACCCTACATTTTCTGCTATATTCTTATTGATTATCTCATTTACAACTATTTCTGCCTTAATTCTTAAGATCAGCAAGCAAAATCCCGTTGTGGCTTTAAGAAATTCATAGTGTTATATTTAAAAATTAAAAATACTTGGGCAACCTTATAAAAGCTTTTGGCATCTGAAGATTGATACTAAACAATCATTTCAAATGGCAAATGCTGTAAAAGTTCCTTCTATTCAATCCTATCAAATAGATCTAGCAAAAGAATTTCAAATACCAAAATGGCGCTTGCATCTAATGAGAGGGTTATTTTTGTTGAATTTCATTAGTTTATTTTTTGATAATTGGTCTACTATACTTTTCCCTAAAGAACAGCTAGATACTTTAACTGGTGTAACCATTAGTTTCTGGGCTTCTTTTTCTCTACTTAACCTGTTAGGTACCAGGTTTCCTTTACAATTTACACCAATACTACTTTTACAAATGCTTTATAAATCAGCATGGATAATAGGTATTTATTTACCTGCCAAAAATGCTGGCTTATTGGATGAAGGTCTTAACTCATTTTTTTGGATATGCGTCGCAGGAATTGTATTAAATCTTCTAATCATTCCTTGGCGATTTGTTTACCAATGCTATTTGAAACATTTTTTCAAACTAAATTAAAGTCCTTCCAAGAAGTGTATAATTTGTTTAGATAATTCTATAAAGCTACATTTAGTCGAAATAAAAATATTCAGCTTTTGATAGCTTTTAAACTGTTATCTACACACTTTATATGAATAGTAAAACTATTATTTCCCTCTTGCTCTTATTTGTTCAATACCAATTCGGTTTTGCTCAAGATCGTGAATTTTATACAGGTAATCGGTCGATTTTAGGGACTTATAAAGAACGTTCTGCTTCTGTAGCTACAGGAGATATAGATGGGGATGGTGACGAGGATATTATTGTAGCAAATGGCAGGCATTGGCCAGGTCAAAATCGAATCTTCATTAATACTGGTAAGGGTATTTTTACAGTTGAAAAAGATTTAGGCAATCAACGTTCAACCTCTTATGCGGCCGAATTGGCAGATTTAGATAATGATGGTGACCTAGATGTGGCAGTAGGTAACGATATGGCACCCAATTATACCTATATCAATGATGGGAAGGGAAACTTTAAACTTGGAAATACTTTCGGGATTGACTATGCCCCTACCAGAAATCTAACCTTAACTGACATTGATCAAGATGGAGATATGGACATCCTTATTACCAATAGAGGTCGTGCAAATGAGATATGTTTAAATAATGGAAAGGGAGAATTTACGACTAATTTAAGTTTTGGCGATAGTAAAGATTCAACCATTGATGTAGAAGCTGCTGATATGGATAATGATGGTGATATAGATTTGATTTTAGCCAATAGGGATAATCAAAGGAAATATGTTTATTTGAATAATGGCACATTAGATTTTACCGAAAAGATTCCATTTGGCCCTCAAAATGATAATACCAGGGCAGTAAGTGTTACTGACATTAATAATGACGGTTTACTAGATATAGTTACCGCCAATATTGGCGCATCAAATATTATCTACTTTGGAAGTAAGACTAATCCTTTCACAAATTCTGTGGTCTTCGATTCTTTGAGCAGCAGTAGCTTTTCCGTCTCCATAGCTGATCTTGATCAAGATAACGACATGGATATTATAATTGCCAATCACGGAAGTATTAATAGGGTATTTTGGAATATTGAAAATGGTAAAACTTGGGAAAGTACTGAATTGTCGGAAGAGAATTTCAATACCTATGATATCATAACTACAGATTTAGATAATGATGGTTACATTGATATCATTGAAGCAAATTCAGATGCTATTAATCGCTATTATCTTAATCGAATGAAAAAATAAATTAAACACACAATTATGCCATCAATTAACAATAACAAACTACAGCCCAACAAGAATCTGAAAGTTATTTATCTCCTTTCCATTTTTATACTTCAGTTACCCATTTTCACCTATGCGCAAACAAACTCTCTAAAATTAAAATATTTGGGAACAGCAGGTTGGGAAATAACCGATGGCGATTTTACTGTATTGGTAGACCCTTACATTTCTCGCTTCAAATTGGGCAATGGCCCCTCGGTTAGCCCAGAAGATACAAGAGCGACTGTACTTAGATCAGATATTGCTGTTTCGGATACAGTAAGTATTGATAGCATCATTACCAAAGCAGATTTTATATTGGTCCATCACTCACATTTCGACCACCTTGCCGATGTACCATACATTGCCCAAAAAACAGGGGCAAAAGTAGTAGGAACAGAAACTACCTGTAACATTCTAAGAGCTTATGGCATTCCAGACGAACAATTGTATCCAGTAAAAGGTGGAGAAGATTACCAATTTGAAAAATTCTCTGTGCGTGTAATTCCTTCCATTCATTCTGCATTGAATGGGAAGCACTACATAGACAACCGAGTTTATTCTGAAGTACCCAATGCTCCATTAAAAGTCTCAGAATTTATTGAGGGAGGATCTTTGATGTTTCTTGTTAGACTTAGCAGTCAAGAAGTTTTGACTATGGGCTCTATGAATTTTATAGAAAGAGAGCTACTTGGCTTGGCTCCAGATATTTTATTGGCAGGGGTCAATCGCTCTCAATTAGGCCTTTACAATTACAACCAACGACTACTAAAAGTCACCAATTATCCTAAAGTCATTATCCCTACTCATTGGGATAATTTTAGGTTACCCTATAGTTTTTCTCAACAAAATAATGTGGATGTTAAACTTATACCGTTTAAAGAAGATGTGAAAATACTCTCCCCCCAAACAGAGGTCATTATTCCAAAACATTTAGGAACAATTACTATTGAATAAAAATATATCTGAAAGATAAATCTTTTTGATGAAGCATTTTAAAATGCAAATACAGAAAATTTAACTAAACGGAAGCGTCTAAAATTCTTACTTCACCTAGGTTATTATTGTTATCTATTACCAACTTCGATCACAGTTTAACCTTTAGAAGATGAACGAAACGACAAATAATAGCCAACTCTTTATAAAAATCATTTTAGTAACCCAAACTGTTGGCTTACTTATCTACACTTTTATCGCCATGCAGAACGATGGCTTGAATTTTTTTGAAAAGGCCATAGAATTTGCTACATCTTTGCAATGGATAGGACAGTTTAGTGTAGATTTCAGTTGCTATTTATTATTATCTGGTTTATGGATCATGTGGCGAAATGAATTTTCTACTTCTTCAATTGCCATTGCCGTTGTTTGTATGATATTAGGCATCATTGTATTCGCTCCCTATTTGCTATACTTATTGTCTAAAGAAAAAGGAGATTTGAAAAAAGTGCTTGTTGGGAATAGAAACTTAAAATAAATACTCAAACCTCATTAGCATAATTCAGTTTTAATCTTCAATGGATGCCATAAGACAATTTATTGAAGGTTATGTTTCTATTTCTGAAAAAGAATGGGGGGTCATTTCACCATGCTTTACTAAACAATCTCTTGAAAAGGATGAAATTTTATTAAAAGAAGGGAAAGTTTGTAGACATTTATATTTTCTTGAAAGTGGCCTACTACACTTTTACATTAACAAAGAAGGAAAAGAAATTACTAAATTTTTTACCGTTGCTCCTTACTTTTTTACTTCTCAAGTTAGTTTCAACAGCCAGAAACCTGCCTCTGAAAATATACAAGCCATAGAAAAATCAGTAATTTGGAAAATTACCTACAAACAATCTATTGAACTCTTAAAGCTGGATACATGGGCCAGTTTTGCTAGAAAGATAACCCAAGAAGTTCAGTATTATACTGAAGTAATTCTCGAAGAAGTTCAAACCGAAACAGCTGAAAACAGGTACTTGAAAATGCTTGAAAACAACGGTGATCTGCTTCAACGTATTCCATTAAAAATATTGGCCTCTTACCTTGGCATAGCACCCCAATCTTTAAGTAGGATTAGAAAAAATTTATACCTCAAAGAACGAAGTTAACCTATGTGCAGTGGTTGCTGATTTATTTTTCGGAATTTGGCAGTTGTTCATCCAAAACCAGTTCTGAAAATGAAACAAAGTAATCATCATTTCAGCTATAGAATAGATATAGCAGCTACAAAAGAAAAAGTTTGGCAAGTACTAACAAATGTATCCATATGGCATGTTTGGGATACAGAATTGAAAAAAGCTACCCTTAAAGGAGATTTTGAACTAAACGCTCAGGGGGAATTAATTCCAAAAAAAGGCCCAAAATTAAAGTTTTTCATATCAGAATTTTCACAAAAAAAAACTTACACTTTTAAAACAAAAATGCCTTTGGGGTATCTGGTCATTACAAGAAATATAAAGGAAGAAAATGGTATGGTTTCCTTTACTGATGATATACAATTTACAGGTTTCTTCAAGTATGTTTTTGGTATTATACTAGGAAGGCAGTTCAAAAAAGTTTTACCTAAAGTAATGCTTCAATTTAAACATTTAGTAGAACAGAAATAAAACCCCATATTTTATTCTTTTTAAAATGATAGCACTTAAATTAATTTATTCAGCAAATATTATTGTAGCTGGTTGGATCAGTATTACATCTATTTTTTTCCCACAAAGGGCTATATCTACAATCTTTGAAAATGCTTATCAACCTACTGAGGTAGTAAGATTAGTAGGTTGCTTGTGGCTAGCGATTACTATTTTATCCATTTTAGGAATATGGAAACCTATCACTTTTTCACCAGTATTATTGGTTCAATTGATTTATAAAGGTACATGGCTTTTAATTATTGCTTTGCCTGCAATTACAAACAATCAGCCCTACCCCACTGGAATGGCCGCATTTTTCATGGCTTGGTGCTTAGCATTACCCTTCATTATTCCATGGGTAGCCTTATTTAAGTAAATACAGCACATGATAGTAATTTATGGTTTGCATACTATTTTGGAGATTATAACTCTTTCAAAAAATGAAACCATACAAATATATTTTCTTAATAAGCTCATTATTATCGACTTCCATTTTAATTATAAGCTGTAAAAAAAACAATGAATGGCGGCCTATTTACAATGGAGAAAGTGAATTGAATTTCAAGCATTATCTTGGCAGACCAGATAGCTCCATCCATATTGAAGGATTAAAGAAAGACAGTTTAGGTAACTATGTTGAAGGTTTAGGCTATAACGACCCGCTAGAAGTTTATACAATCGCTCAATTAGAAAATGAAAATGTTATTAGGATTTCGGGAGAGATAATTGGTGGTTTAATCCTTATCGATAGCATTGCAAATTATCACTTGAAATTAAAATTTAAATGGGGTGATATAAAATGGAAATGGATGAAAGGACGCCCTAAAGATGGAGGCATTCTATATCACCAAGGAAAATTTAGACATGAACTGCAAATTCATGAAGGAGATATTGGAAGTTATTGGGCTAAAAAAGTGATTTTTGATGTACCTGCCAATACTACCACTAACTTACCTGAAGCTATATTAAAAGCAAGGCCTTTTTTAAAACCATACGTTTCTACTTTAACAGATACTATGTGGATTTTTAATGATGAGGCTACATTACATCGTTTTGAAGGGAAAGATGAATGGCAAATAGTATTAGCCAACCCATATAATGAATTATCTCATGGTGAATGGAATACTTTAGAAGTAATTTGCTGGGAGAATCATGCAGTCCATTTAGTAAATGGGAAAGTAAATATGGTAATTTTGAATTCTTTTTACAGAGAAGAGGACAAGGTTTTACCATTAAATTCAGGCAGGCTCACATTACAATCTGAAGGTGCCGAAATATTTTTTAAAGATATTTACATTAAAAAAATAAATGAAAGGCCTACTGTTTTAAATAAATATATTGAGTAAATCTTTCGTCATTATTTTTAGTTATTATAGAAATTAAATTTAAGAGAAAAAAAATTCCTGGCAATGAAAAAAATTAACCGATTAATGACCAATATCTGCTCAGATAAACTACCTGAGAGCAAGGTGTTTTATACCAAACTTTTCGACTTTAATGTAGATTTTGATAGTGATTGGTTTATTCATTTAATTTCAAAAGACAAACAGTTAGAATTGGGGATTATCGACCGAACAAATGAAATTGTTCCTAAAGATTTTCAGAACAATCCAAAGGGTTTTTACATTACTTTAGTTGTAGAAAATGCAGATGAGGTTTTTGAAATAGCTAAGGCTGAAAAATTTGAAATTTTAAGCGAACCCTCAGATACATTTTATGGGCAAAGAAGATTATTATTAAAAGACCCCAATGGCACTTTAGTAGATGTTTCTTCCCCGATAGAAAATTTTGAATTCTAGTATTAAAGAAAATAGAATACAATTGTTTAAAATCTTAATAATTGTATTCTAAATTTCTTCTCTATGAATCTCATAAAAAAAGATTTTATTCTGATTAGCTGAGGTTGTTTTCAGCTTAAATGCAATTCCAAGTTTTAATCTAGCACATCTTCTATGGTATCAAAACCTCCTTTTTCATATTTATTAGTATGAAATCGATTAAGCTCTTTTAATTTTTCAAGTAGTTCTAGAATTTCCTCATCACTTGAATCTCCCATTAATAATTGTGAAACTTTTGCTGTCTGTAACTCTGCTATTTTAAATATTTCCTCACCATAAGGTGTAAGCTTCACAGTTCTAATCCTTTTGTCTTCTTTCCCTATTTCTTCCATCAATAACCCATCGCGAACCAATCTCTTAATAATCTCAAAGGCAGTACTCTTTTCATTAAGAAGCAAATTTACAATTTCATTTTTAGAAGGAGCATCCATGTATTTTACTCCGCTCAATACCCCAAAATCTTCAAAATGCCTAATAGGTAAATCTTTAAATGCTAATTTGCCCCATAATTGAGCAAAATTACTGAGTCTACCAAACATATGTCCTAATTCCATTTTTTTCTCTCTCATATTCCTTGTATCAGTCTCTTCAATAGGATTGAGCTTGGTATATAACCACTTTGAAAAGTCCTTTATAGAATAATTTGAACGCTTATCTGAATAAGCCACCCAGTGACTAAATAAATCCTTAATTGCTTCACCTTCTTTCATTTTATTATTTTTTTGTAATAATTAATAAACAAAATTGTAATTATAACGTTTCTATTCCAGAACTTGATATTATTACAAAATAATGAAAAATTTATTACAATTCCATATTACATTATATTTGTTATTTACTTTTCAATACATAACAAATGCGCAATCGAATACTGGTAACCTTTCAGGTTATGTTATTGACAGTAAAACAGAAGAACCATTAATTGGAGCAGCAGTAAGATTATTAGATACTAATTATGGTTCAATCACTAACATAGATGGCTATTTTATAATTAAGGATATTCCAACGAAGACATTTACCATTGAAGCATCTTATGTTGGATACAAACCTGAAGTAAAATATAATATAGTAGTTAAATCAGGAGGAATTCCCGACATCAATTTTCAGCTGAGTGAAGATGTTGATGAACTAGATGATATTGTAATTGTAGCAAGCCCATTTAGTAAACAAGATGAAACACCTATCTCAATACAAAAACTTTCGCCAGAAGAAATTGCAACATTCCCAGGGGGTAATAATGATATTGCAAAAGTAGTTCAGGCTTTACCTGGAGTATCTGGTTCTGTAGGAGGTTTCCGAAATGATGTAATTATACGCGGTGGTGCTCCCAATGAAAATGTTTACTATTTAGATGGTATAGAAATACCTAACATCAATCATTTTGCAACCCAAGGAAGTGCCGGAGGACCTGTTGGTTTACTTAATGTATCTTTTTTTGAAGGTGTAACCCTTTCAACCAGTTCATTCGGAGCTCAATATGATAATGTCCTTTCAGGAGTTTTACAATTTGACCAACGTGATGGAAATAACCGCGATTTTAAAACTAATATAAGGGTTAGTAGTAGTGAAACAGCGCTTACTGTAGAAGGACCTTTATTAAAGAAAGGAAAAGAATACAGCAATACTTCTTTTATAGCCTCAGTAAGAAGATCTTATCTCCAACTCTTATTTAAAGCTTTAGAACTACCATTTTTACCAGACTACTGGGACTATCAATACAAGCTTACCCAAAAAATAGATAAGTACAACGAACTAATTTTTACTGGTGTCGGGTCCGTTGATAACTTTTCTGTAAACATCTTAGATGACCTTGATGCAGAACAACAAGCAAACCTAGATCAGGTTCCGATAATTGAACAACGGACCAACACAATGGGTGCAAGTTGGAAAAGAAGATTTAAAAATGGCAGTGGTTTTATGACAACTGCTTTAAGTACCAATGTATTGAATAATGACTTCCGCCAGTTTAGGGATAATGCTCAACAGACAGACCTTCTTTTAAGTAATATTTCAAGAGAACAGGAAACCAAACTTAGGTATTCTTACACACGCTTTGCTGGAGATTGGGTAATAACTGCTGGAACTGTTATACAAAATGCTGACTATGAAAATAATACCAGTGACATCGTCAATGGATTTCAATTTGATAACGCTATTAATCTATGGAGGTATGGTATGTTTGGTCAAGCTTCTAGAAAATATTTTGAAGAGCGTCTAGGATTATCTTTCGGATTTCGTTTAGACGGAAATTCTTTTACCACTAACGGTAACAAGCTATATCAGACATTTAGTCCAAGATTATCTTTATCATATAAATTGAATCCAATTGGTAGTTGGACCTTAAACTCTTCGATAGGTAGATATTTTAAGATAGCTCCTTATACTGTTTTAGGATTCACTGATAACAATGGTAATCTTGTTAATAAAGATGTAGAGTATATCCAAAGTGATCATATTGTTCTTGGAATAGAGCATTTATTAAATCCTTCGACGAGAATTTCAGTAGAAGGTTTTTATAAGAGATACAAGGATTATCCAGTTTCATTAACTGATAGTGTATCCCTAGCAAATCTAGGTGCTGATTTTTCTGTTTTAGGTAATGAACCTGTTTCTAGTGTGGGTTTGGGAAGAACTTATGGACTTGAATTTTTGATACAGAAGAAATTTACCAAAAACTTTTACGGCATACTAGCACTAACACTTTACAAAAGTGAGTTCACAGGATTTAACCAAAATGAGTATATCTCTTCTACCTGGGACAATTCAACTCTACTAACTTTTACAGGAGGTTATAAGTTTGGAAAAAACTGGGAGCTTAGTGCAAGGGTAAGATATTTAGGTGAAACGCCTACCGCTCCTATAGATGAAACTGCAACACTTGAAAGCTATCCGGTAATTATAAGAGACTACTCTAGACAAGGAGAACAACGTTTGGATGCATTTAACCAAACAGATATCAGGATAGATAAGAAATGGAACCTTAAAGGATTTACTCTAGATATATTCCTCGAATTTCAAAATGTATTTGGCCAACAAATTCCTCAGGAACCTCTTTACGGATTAAGAAGGGACGAAAGTGGTAATGTATTACAACCAAGATCTATTTCGGAAATAAACAATATAGAAACGAATCAAATATTGCCTACACTAGGGCTTGTAATAGATTTTTAAAAATTAAAAAATAGAAAACCCTTTTCACTTACCTTTTCTAATAAACATTAATATTCAAATCCAATCAGCTTTTACTAACAAGACTAACATATATTAAAAATTAACCTAATTATTATCATTTTGAATATTATCAATCTTCTTTCTGTCCCTGAATGGATAGAAAACTCAAAATTAATTGCTGTTGCAATTACAGACATGGAAGGTAACTATACCTATATAAACAGGCATTTTAATGACCTTTTCTCTTGGCTTAAAGATGACCTAATAGGAAAACCTTCAGCATTAACCATACACCCTGATGATATGGAAAAGTGCCAAAAAGCTGTAGAAGAGTGTATTTTAAACCCAGATAGTTTTGTATCAGTAGAAATTAGAAAACCTATTGGTAACCCTGACAATTATGAATGGACTGAGTGGGAATTTTCTTTAATGAAGGGACTTGATGGTGAACCACTCGGTATTTTATGTCTTGGTTATGATATTACTAACATCAAACATCTAGGTAGAGAGTTAGTAAAAAAAGATGATCTGATTTTTAAAATGAACCAAGTACAATCTCATGATGTACGCGGTCCTGTTGCTTCTATGAAAGGCTTGGTAGATTTAATCATCTCGAATGATGGACAGGATATAGAACTTCTAAAAAAATATAGCACCCATTTAAAAGAATCATTGGATAAATTGGATTCTGTTATCCAAAGAGTAGTAAAGATGGGTGAAAAAGAAAAAAGCGAAGAATTACTATAATAATAAAGAAGTTCTCTTCGGAATTATATAACGCCAATTTATAGATCTGAAGCGAACTTTTTACACTGTAAAATTAAAGCCTAATTGAGTTGTAATTAGTACGATCAACATAAAGGAATATCAAATCTACTTATTATTAACTTATTGTCAATCTAAGAGTGATTATCGCTGCCAGATGAAAGCTTTCTTGAAAAGAAAAATAAAATCTTGTATCTTTCTCAAGGCTTTATTTATTATTTATCTGCCCTTCAAATACATTAATTCCATATTTAAAATTATAACCTGTAACCTTCAATACAGAATAACTTTTAGGACTAATGTATCTTTAATTAAGTAGTTAATGATATCCCATCTTCCATAGCTTCAATTATTGTGAAGCATCATATAATCCTTAAAGTTTGTTGAAAAAGAAGAACTTTGGCCAATTATTTAAATAAACTATTGCATTTCTTTTCTCGTAAACCACTCATAATTAATACTATAACAAATTGAGCTTTGATGGCAATGACCATTTAAAGACTATATCATTACAAAGCTTATCCCAAAACACTTATCGCATAGTATTATATTTTTTAATGCACTTAAACTAAAATGGATTCTAATTATATTCCTATCATCATAAATAAAAATAAAATCATTTTTTCTACAATCGCATTTATCTTCTATTTAAATGCATATGCACAAACTGAAAAAATCGAATTTGGTGAGAAGCATATCATTAATTCCTCCATATTAAAAGAAGAAAGAGAAATAAGAATATTCGTACCAAATAATAACCAAAACGGTAACGAGAAATATCAAGTACTATATTTATTAGATGCGGAATGGCATTTTCATTTTATTTCAGCACTTGTTGATAAATTAATTGCTACTGGTGATATGCCTAAAACCATTATTGTAGGAGTTGTGAACAATAATAGAAATAAAGACCTTACTCCTGCTGGTACTAATGATAATCCACAAAGATTTGGCGGTGCCGAGAAGTTTCTTGATTTTATTACTGATGAATTACAACCTTGGGTCAAAAAAAATTACAATACTCACCCCTATAATATTTTAGCAGGTCATTCATTTGGCGGTTTATTCGCTGTTTATAGTATGATGAAAAAACCGAATGCCTTTCAATCTTATATTGTTCTAAGCCCAAGTTTAGGAAGAAACAATGAGCAGCAAATACGAACTGCTGAAAAATTCTTCGATGCTGAAAACCACATGCCAAAAGATGTATACATTGCAGTTGGCAATGAAGGTGGTTTCACATTCTTAAGTACTCAAAAGTTTGTCGACATTCTAGATAAAAAATCTACTCATAAATTTAGGTACACTTTCGAACATCTTCCTATTGAAAATCATGCTTCAATAACTGCACAGGGCTATATGAATGGGTTGAAATTTATATATGAAGGCTTTAATCCTGAAAAATTACCCATGCTCGACGATATTTTTCTTATTGAAAAACACTACAAAGATTTATCTGAAAAATATGGGCATGAATTTAAAATTCCTGAGGAGTATTTTCAAAAATTCATAAAAGAACAAATTGGCGAAAGAGAACTAGATTATGCCTTATTTATACTTGGAAAGTATAAGGATAATTATCCTCAATCAATATATGTTCTCCAGTTTTTTGCCGATATAAATCTTTTACAGGGAAATTTTGATGAAGCAAAAAAATATTATCTTCAGTTAGATAAAGCTGGTGTAGAAAGCGATGAATTAAAAGCAATATTAAAAAGTTTAGAGGATTAAAAGCATTTTTAAATTCAATTCATTAGCTTGGAAAATTTAATAAATACATATGAAAACCCTAAAAGGTGAGCAAACTGTTAATCAATTAGAAAAAAGGAAAGGAGGTTACTATTTTCTAAAAATCCATGCTGACTTTGTAAATCAATTCGAAAAGAAAAGACATACACGTTTCATCTGTAAATTGGATAATATCCATTCATTTCAATGTGGCCTCAATCACCTTGGTGATGGTAATTACTTCATAATAATATCTAAAAAGAATTTAAAGTCAGTTAATAAACAGCTTGGCGATACCATTCAATTCGAGTTATGGGAAGACCCTAATCCCCTTGGAGTAGATATGCCTGAAGTACTAACTGTTTTACTTGAACAAGATGAATTGCTCAGAGAAAAATTTGAACGTTTAACACTTGGTAAACAGAGAAGTGTGATTTTCTACATTAATAAAACAAAGGATATAGACAAACAAATATCTAATGCCATAGAAGCAATTCAACTTGCTGATAAACCAAGAAAGAAAAAGTAAATGAATGAATTTACCTGTAGGTTAATCCAATTTCAAGATTACTTTATTATCCTCGCCGTTAATTTGTGGGTTTTGATCACGCCTATGCAACCTTCTACTTAAAGGACTCACATTGCCTTTTAAATAAATCTCCATTTCTTTTAATGAAATTTCGCCATTGTTATCTTCATCGGCTTCCCCTTGTAAACCTTTTAGAAAGAAGTAAGTAAACAGTGAATGGTATTTTTCAGGATACCAAGAAGAAATTTGATCCCCCGCTGATGATGAAAAAACCGCACTTCTTTCGTCATTCAACACAGCTGTTTCAGCATTAATAAAAATTGGTGAGGCATTTCGAATTAACATACCTTTTTGAGTTGCTCCACTAAAGCAAGCATCTAACACCACAGTAATACTTTTATAGGGTAATTGTGTTAAGTTTTTATAAAATACTTCAGTAGAATAACCATTTAAAGCCACTGCAGCAGGATCACAATCTACAGGCACAAAATATCCTTTTTTACTTTCTAAATCTGGCGCCCCATGCCCAGAATAAAATATAAACACATCTGATTCATTTGGAACCACTAAATCGTAAAGTCTCCCTTTATAATTACTTTCCGTTCCGAATAGACTGTTGAAATTTCCTTGTGTAGCATTCTCTACATACAAAATGTTCTCTTCTTTAAAACCAAATGCTTTTAGAAGATATTGCTTCATTGCTCTTGCATCTGCAATGGCAAAATCTACCGAAGGAACATCTCTATTCGCATACTCCTTATTTCCAATAACTACCGCAATAGCATTTTCATTTACCTTACTGGTTGTAGGAATATTGGTATCCACATCTGAAATACCTACTTGAACAACATTGCTTATTACCTCGGATGTTGGGTTAAAATCAAACTGTTGTAAGTTTAACTCTACTGGCTTAAAATTATACAATACCTGAGTATCATTAAATTGAATCGGCCTATTGCTATCATAAATATATTTTCGGGCATAAGAACTATGCGAAATTGTCATATAACTTATGGCGAAAGCCTTTCCATCAAAAGCATATTTTGTATCTCTTAGATAAGCATTTTGGAAATTGCTTTCAAAAGTAGCAGCATCATTGATAGATACTGGTACATAAATAGGATTTAAATCTGGAAATTTAATCTTGAACACTTCGCTTTCTGTATCATAATCTAGTTGCGCGTTTAGCTTATCTATATCTACAAAAGTATTAGCAATCAATGTCATTCCCTCAACAGTCAATTCATCTATTTTTCGCTTTCTGGTCTCTTCATTCACTCTTGCTCTGTAATCATCTAATTTTTCATACCTACCTTTCTCTTGCCAAGGTTCTATCTTTTTTTCTACATATTTAGAAACACTAGCATTTACATCAGGAGCTTGTAATGTATAATTGATGGCATAAAAATTTTCTAGATCTGTATTAGGTACCCAACCTTTTTTCTTTCCAAACTCAAGGTAACTCCAAGATCCCGATCTATTTTCGTTAATGAGTTTGCTCTCCATACCATATAATAAATTACCAACGGTATAAGAGGATGTCATATCCTTACTTTTAAACTCTGTAGAAGGTACGGCCACCTTCGCATAAGTTTGCATAAAGTTTTGTGTATTAAGAGCAATGCTACCAAATGGTTCATTATTGCTAGAAAACGCCAAATTTATATCTCGATGATATTTAATTACCGGTAAGTCAAAATCACCTAATTTTATATTTACATTGCCATTATTATCAGAATAATATTCCTCTGAATGTTCATTTGCTAGCACACTTACGGAATGGTTAGATAAGGTCTCAGAGTTTCCTCTTTGGTATTCTATAGGCCCTTTCTGAAATTCATATTTGTATTTTGTTGCTGAAAAGTCTTTACCCAATGAACTGATTAACCAAGCCGCAGAAACTCCCATAGTTATCAATGCCCAGGTAGGCATTTCGTCTCCAAAAATATCACCATCAGGTGCTTGTCTATATCCATAATAGCCTACACCAATAGGCAAGAAAATTCCAGAAAATATTTTCCCTAACTTAGGAGACTTATATTTTTTAGCTATCTCTACATTGGTTTCATATTTATACTCTGGTTGGTATTCTAATTTTGCCACCAGTTCTTCATTATTTACAGAAGGATATTTCTCTACATTTACACTATAATGTCTCTTTACTAATTGGGCGCTTTCTTTTATAGGCTTAGGATCCGAAGTAGTTTGGGACACATAACAAGCATTTAAGCTGAAAAGCAGTGAAATAATCAATAAGTACGAAATAGTAGTTTTTAAACGATACATATAACAGGGCTTATGATAAAAAAAGATATTAATACAGGCTTCAAACTTTGTAAAGGCCCTAATATCTTATTCTAAAAATAAGAAATCCTAGTGATTGTATACCAGGATTTCTTAAAAAGGAAAGCTTGTATTTTTTTGAAAAAGCATCCAATATTTAACTACGCTATTATCTATTGACGAGTTATTATTTATTGATTGAAATTAGTTCGACTTCAAAAATTAATGTTTCATTCGGGCCAATATCACCACCTGCTCCTCTAGGACCATATGCTAAATTAGAAGGGATAAAGAACTTATATTTTGATCCTGTTTTCATTAATTGTAAACCCTCGGTCCAACCTCTAATTACTTGGTTCAAACGGAACGATGTTGGCGAGCCTCTATCAACGGATGAATCGAAAACAGTTCCATCAATAGTAGTACCGTGGTAATGTACGGTTACTTCATCTTCTGCACTAGGTGACGCGCCATTGCCTTCTTGCATCACTTCGTACTGTAAACCACTTTCTGTAGTAGTTACTCCCTCTTTTTGTCCATTTTCAGCTAAGAATGCTTCTCCCTTTTCTAGGTTTTCTGCCCCTGCTTTTTGGCTTTCTGCCATTTGTTCTTGCTGCTTGCGCATGCTGTAAGCTTGTACTAATTGTTGGCACTGTGCCTCTGCAATAACCAGCTCTTGTTCTGTAAGTACATCTTGCAAACCTTTCATTACCAATTCTATTTTAAAGTCATCCATTTGACCCTTCATATTATTTCCAATACTTACGCCTACACTATAACTTACAGAATCGTCTTCACTAACAATACTTACACTATTTCCTCCAGGCAACTTATCGCAACCCACTATCATACCTGCTAAAACCAAGCTTGTTATGATTATACTGATTAATCTCATTTTATTTATTTGATGTAAAAAATTTAGATAAGGTGCAAATATGAGAGTTTTAATGCAACAAAGAAAATCTACTTCTTATGCAATTATGCTGATTATCACATTTTAAGCTGATCAACTTCAGTTGAATTAAAATACAAGGTCAGTAACTTATGGCAACCTCAAAATAAAACCATCATGAAATATTTAATTATTTTCACTTGCCTTGTATTATTTACAGGATGTGCTCCTAGCTTACAAGTAAATTCTTACCTAGCACCCGAAAACAATTTCGACAATGCTCCCACTTATTATTGGTCCCCTTTTCAAGAACCCGTTAAGTTAGGAAACCCCTCGATAGATAACATTGCTAACAGAAAATTGATCAAGCAAGCAGTAGATCGAGAAATGAAAAGAAAAGGTTTTATGTTGGACAGTTTAAAGCCAGATATCATTGTAGAGTATTTTATAAATATTGAAAACAAAAGATCGGTAATTACTGCTCCGTTGCCAATTTCAGATGATTTTGACATGGAATACCGTGTAAAAGTTGAAGAAATTAAGAAAGGCAATTTTGTAATCCATATTGAAAACTCAGAACACACTAAAACCTTATGGATTGGAAGTGCAGAAGCTATCTTTGATGCCGAAACTACGGATACAAAGCATAAAATAAATAGTACTGTAAAAAGAATCATGCTGAATTTGCCTGATGTTTCTAAACCATCTGTGTTAGAACAAAAACTTTCTTATTAAATTAGCTTATGGAAAATAAGCGTGCACTAATAGCTGGAGGATCAGGTTTGGTGGGTAAGCATTTATGCGACCTTTTGACAAAAGAAAATCAATACGAAGCGATTTTTTCATTGGTGCGTAAACATTCTAAAAAACCACCAAATAATCTTACAGAAATAATAGTCAATTTCGATGATTTAGAAAAAACTGAACTGGGCTCAACTGTTCAAGAAGCTTACTGCTGTTTAGGTACTACTATGAAAAAAGCAGGCTCAAAAGATGCTTTTTACAAAGTGGATTTTGAATATGTTTTGGCTTTTGCTGAATATGCTTTAAAAAATGGAGCATCAAAGTTTTTACTCATAACTTCTATGGGAGCTGACCCACATTCATTATTTTATTACAATCAAGTAAAAGGGAAAATAGAGAAGGCAATTAGTAAATTAGCTTTTGATGGCATCCATATTTTCAGGCCTTCTATGTTGTTAGGAAATAGGCAAGAAAGCAGATTTGGTGAATCGATAGGAAAAACTGTTTTTAATATTTTTGATCCAATTATTCCAGCAAATTATAAAGGTATTGAAGGAGAACAAGTAGCTAAAGGAATGCTCGTTCAAGCTAAAAAAGATACCAAAGGGGTGCATATACATGAATCGGGGGCTATTAGAAAAATGGCTTGAAAATTTCTTTCTTTTATAAAAAGAGTCAGTTTAATTTCTTTTCTAGCCTCACCATATCAATACACCTAATCCCATTTTCCCAAATTTCTTCTTCATAGTTATCTAAAAAATATCCTTTAAGAATATGCGATAACTCGAATCCCATTTTTTGATAAAGGTACAGCTGATGTATGCTTGAATTGCCTGTACCTATCCAAAGAGTAGTATATCCTTTTTGCCGACAAAAATCAAAAGTGGCACTCAGTAACATTTGCCCTACTCCCTTTCCTTGAAAGGCCTCTAGCACGGCAATATTTTTTATTTCCGCTTCTAACATTCCCTTATTAATAAGTAGGCAACAGGCTATGATCTTTTCATCGAATACTGCTGTTAATGCAGTAGCCTCTAGTAAATATGCTTTTATTGCATTAGCTGAAGGATCCGCCAATTTTAGTAATGGAATAGGGATTTTACTTTTATCTTGCGCAATAGAAATGGTAATATCTGTAGAAAACTTTCCCAAAACCTTATATCGATTAAGCTACAAAATGCCTAAGGTCAAAATAAACCAACATATAAGTTTTTCCTTCTTTATCAGTTACCCTTAATAATCCTTTGCTACCTGTCGGAAATGAGAAATGTAGTTCATATTCTACATCTACATGCATGGCTTCAATATTCACAAAACGATGATTCTTCGTTACAATGTTTTGCTTAAAATCAAATTGCCAATTAATCTGCTTCAAAATATGTCGGTTCGATACTTTTGGTGTATCGGAATCGTGCCCATGGATAGTAACTGGTACTGTAAAATTATCAAAAACCGATTTGGTAAGAAGCGCATCAATATGAATGGTATTGGAAGTATGATCTAATACATAACCAGAGGAAGTCCACACTTTTTGAACAGCGATATTTTCTATTTGCGTTGTAGTTTGCACGAGATCTATCCCCCCACGTTCCAATGCATAATTTTCTGCGTAACACATAATGTCTTTAAAAATGCCATTACCACGCTCAGAAGGTAAAACACCGTAAAGAATTCCTTTGGCTTTTCCATCGGTTTGAAAATTAAAAGTTGCAAAACCAATCGTATCTTCCCCTCTATTTACTAACCAGCAAATGCGTTCGTCACTGTCTTCGGCATAAGACCTTACCCAATCTTGATATCCTTCTGTAACACTATTATTATCAAAAAATGGATTGATTCGGTAATGATTTACGTAGGAGCCAAAGGTTTCTTTTACTATATAATTAAGTGCTTCATGCTCTTCTTGCCCAGCCCTTATAAAGGTAAGATCTTTGTTTTTGATATCTTGTTTCTTTGTTTTCGAAATATCTTTTGTGTAGTAAGCTAAAGTATCTGCCACTATAAAAGGCATGGCTGTTTTTTCTAATCTATGCAGTTGGGGTAACCTCACTGTCGGGATACGAATAATTGCTGTATCTACATTATTTTCAAGAATTTCGTTTAAAAGAGGTGTTGCTTCAATTTCTTCTACTCTTGCCCTATAAATTACCAATCCGAAACGTTGGCTGTCTACTTTATGATATTTTAGGTTAGTCATTCTATTTAAATATTGTTTATAATTTAGCTAAAAGGGGATATTCTGTCTAGTATGCGTTAATTTTTAAATATAGGCAATATTCTAAAAATAATGAATGCATAATTCCCTACACAATCTTTTATATTCTCCATCAAAAATGATAAATTTGCAACCTCAAAAAAATTGAAAGAGAAATGGCATCGATTACACTTAAAAGAAAAGTCCTTAAAAATAGGCTAAAAGCTAAAAATAAAAATATTATTATTAAACAACTCAATTCAAAACCTGTGATCAAAAATATAGATGTTCAGGAGATAAAAGAGTCGTTTAAGAAAAGTGAAGTAAAAGCAGAAAAGAAAGCTAAGGCAGCGCCTAAAAAAGAAGCGCCAAAAGCAGAAGCAAAGGTTGAAAAAGAAGTGGCGGTAGAAGAAACTCCTAAAGCAGAAGCTAAAGTTGAAAAAGAAGCTGCGGTAGAAGAAGCGCCTAAAGTCGAAAAAAAACCTAAGGCAAAAGCAAAAAAAGAAGAAGCTCCTAAAGCTGAAGAAGCTGCTCCTGAAAAGGAAGAGAAGAAAGAAGAGGAATAAAATTATTTTTTTTGAGAAAGCCCGTTTGATGGAATCAGACGGGCCTTTTTTGTTTTTGGCATATTATAATCGATAAAGACATAAAGCATTCAATTTTTTTGTGCTTTTAAAGCAGCATAAATAAAAGTTTATCCCGTTACATTTTTCAAAGTAGTAATGCATACTTTCTGAATAATAGCTAATAAATTTTTTAATTACTGTTTTAAGATGTTTCTAAAATCCTTTCTTTCTGTATTATTCTTATTCTTTTCTCTCAATCTTATAGCCCAAGAAATTCCTGAAAAAGAAACTAGTCTTTGCTGGTTTAACCTCGCTGTTGAGGAAGACATGTATCTGCCCATGGAGCTCGATGCTAAAACCTTAATGGCAATTACGTTCCAAAAAGACAATCCTGAAGCAAAGGAATTAATGGGAAATTCTTTAGCGGTAGTTTACAACAAACTCAATAAAGAAACAGCGATTACCCTCCTTCCGGTTGAATCTCTTGAGGGAAAAGTGAAATACTCTAGAATGGGTTACCCTTTGGCTTCTTTGAAAAAAGCGAGTAAAAAAGGAAATTTTGAACAGTATGTTAGGGTCGATATTGAAGTAAGTGGCGCTCGTAATACCACCAATACTTTTTCTCGTGAAGTAACAACTGAAGTAAACCAAGATGTACAGCGCACTAAAGTGAAACCACAAATCAGGGTCATATTTAAATTTGCTGATAAAGATGGCAATACTATCGATAAGGTTCAAGGAACATATCGCCATGATGAAAAAGTGGAAATAACTTCGAGAAGACTCTCAACCATGGGTTGGTCTTTGGCTTATGATCAAGAAGCCGATGCTATCCCATACTATTATTTTCTTGAAAAAGCAGTGGAAGATTTGGTTAGCAAGTTGAATTGATCCGATTATTTTATCGATTCAACTTTCCTCTTTTTCCCAATTCAATCAACTCTAAATTAACAACTTTCCCAGCCAGTACATCGAACCGCAGCATGGTACGCATTTTATGAAAGCCGTGGTTTCCAGCTGCACCTGGATTTATGTGCAATAGGCTTCTTTCTTTATCTGGCATCACTTTTAAAATATGAGAATGCCCACAAATAAATAATCCTGGCTTAACCTCATTCAAGCGTTTTTTTATTCGAGAAGTATATTTTGGCGGATACCCACCAATATGAATGATGTACACCCTTAAATCTTCACAAGTAAATATTTGCTCTTCGGGAAATTCAGCCCTCAAACTACCTCCATCAATATTTCCGTAAACTGCACGCAAAGGTTTAAAAGCTTGTAATTTCTCAGCTACCGCTTCAGTTCCTATATCTCCTGCATGCCATATTTCATCACAATCTTTAAAATAAGATAGCATCTCATCGGTCAGCGTACCATGAGTATCTGAAAGTAAACCAATTTTCATATCTAATTTACCATTAACTTTGAAAGCTAAAGTTTACAACAAAATTTATGGGAGACAAAACTTTATTAAAAGTAGGTTTGGTACAACAAAGTTGTGGGGATAATAGAACTGCTAATATCGAAAAATCAATTGATGGAATCATAGAATTGGCAAAAAAGGGCGCTCAACTAATCGTACTGCAAGAACTACATACCGATATCTATTTTTGTCAAGCAGAAGAAGTTGAGAGATTCGATTTGGCAGAAAGTATCCCAGGACCTACCACCGAGATTTTTAGTAAAGTAGCCAAAGAAAACGAAGTAGTGTTGGTAACTTCTTTATTCGAAAAACGCGCTGCTGGGCTTTATCATAACACCGCGGTAGTTTTCGAAAAGGATGGCAAAATTGCAGGAAAATACCGTAAAATGCACATTCCAGATGACCCTGCTTATTATGAGAAATTTTACTTTACTCCTGGTGATTTAGGGTTTGATCCTATACCTACTTCTGTTGGCAAACTTGGTCTTTTAGTTTGTTGGGATCAGTGGTATCCTGAAGCAGCAAGATTGATGGCATTAGCAGGTGCTGAGCTACTAATTTACCCTACGGCAATTGGTTGGGAAAGTACTGATCCAAAAGATGAAAAGCAAAGACAGTTAGACGCTTGGATCATTGCGCAACGAGGGCATTGTGTTGCCAATGGATTACCACTTATTAGCGTGAACAGAACAGGCTATGAGCCTGATTTTAGCGGAGTTACAGGTGGTATTACTTTTTGGGGAAACAGTTTTGTGTCTGGTCCACAAGGCGAACTTTTAGCGACTGCTCCACATGATAAAGAAGTAAACTTATTGGTAGATATAGATATGACACGCTGCGAAAATGTACGAAGAATTTGGCCATTTTTTAGAGATAGACGTATCGATGCTTACCAAGGTCTTTTGCAAAGATTTATTGATTAAATACAGGAATTTCAATACCTATTTTTTCCCTATTCAGGTTAACTCAAGCCAGCAAGTTTTGATAGTTACTTACTTATTCCCTATCTTTTGATAACAATCAAAGCCCATTATGATAATGGTCAGCTTTTTTCAGCCGCTTCATAAGGAATTTTACAGAGATTTTCATCAAATCTAAATTACTAACAACCATTTCAAAATTTTTAAACAAGCTAAATATGAAAACAAAAATTCAAAAGGGCCTGCAACTACAATATGGCAACGGTCAGCTTACCGTATTAGTAGTGCTCAGAATGTTAATTGGCTGGCATTTTCTTTACGAAGGTGTTGTAAAACTCTACAATCCTGCCTGGTCTGCAGGAGGTTTTTTACAAGATTCAAAGTGGATTTTTGCTGATTTTTTCCAATCATTAGCAACGAATCCTCAAACTTTAGAAGTAGTTAATTTCCTAAATGTTTGGGGGCTTATCGCTATAGGTCTAGGTTTAATGCTCGGTGTTTTTAGCAGAGTAGCTGCTATTGGTGGCATCATTCTACTTTCCATGTATTATCTATCACATCCTCCATTTGTAGGACTCAAATATGCGCTACCATCTGAAGGAAGTTACCTCATTGTGAATAAGAATTTAATTGAAATTTTTGCCTTGGCAGTACTTTATGTTTTTCCAACAAGTAAAATCATTGGTATAGATAGGTTAATCTTTGGTTCAGGTGAAATTGCAGAAGAAGAAAGTGAAAGCAAAGATGTGCAACACGCTTAGTTAAATTTTATTCAAACTTCAAAAGAAAATACAGATGGCAACTGAAAATAATAAAAAAGGAATAGGGAGAAGAGACCTCATAAAAGGTCTGGCAGCCGTACCAGTACTCGGTGCATTTGCGTTTAGCGCTGCAAAGAAAAAAGACTATGACACAGAACTAAAAGAAGAAATTTTAAAAGAATTGGATATTGAGGCTGCAAGACCACCCGCAGGAGGTTCTATGGCAGGCGACCCAATTCGTTTAGGAATTATTGGTTTTGGTATAAGGGGAAAACAATTGGTAAAAGCAGCAGGCTTTGCCACTCCAAGTTGGTTGAAATCCATGAAGGAATCTGCCATGAAAAACCCCAATGATACCAGATTGAAAGATTTTCTGGATCAAGAAAACCTGAATGTTCAATTTACTGGTGTTTGCGATTTGTTTGATGTACGCGCTGAAGAGGCACTTGAAACCGTAAAAACAGATAAAAATACACCAAAACGATTCAGAACTTATCAAGAGATGCTAGCCAGTCCAGATATTGATGGGGTAATTATAGCAACACCTGACCACTGGCATGCACCAATCTCAATTGACGCTGCCAAAGCTGGGAAACACGTATATGTAGAAAAATGTATGACCCATAAAGTGGGTGAAACTTATGATTTATATGATGCTGTAAAAGAATCTGGTATTGTATTTCAAGTAGGTCACCAGCACAGGCAAACACAAAGTTTCTTAACAGCGCAAGATATTATGCGCAAACAAATTTTAGGTCATGTTTCACTAATTCAGGCCAATACCAATAGAAATAGCGACAATGGTGCATGGCAATATAATATACATGAAAAAGCTAGCCCTCAAACCATAGACTGGCAACAGTTTTTAGGTAATGCTCCTCAAATTCCATTTAATGCTGAACATTTCTTTAGATGGAGAAAATGGTGGCCATATGGCACTGGATTAACTGGTGACTTGCTTACCCATGACTATGATCGTATCAACTGTATTCTTAAAATGGGTATCCCGAATTCAGTAATGACTTCTGGAGGTATTTATACCCATAGAGATGGCCGCGATGTACCTGATGTAATGCAAGTAGTAATGGAATATCCAGAATTTAGTACTGGTAGCAGCCAAGAGAAAGGCAAAGAAAAAGGGATGACCTTCTTGTACAGTGCTACATTAGGTAATCAGTACGGAAGAAATACCGCATTAATGGGCCATGATGCAAGCATGGAATTGATAGGTGATAGATTGACTATTCATGCCGACCCAAGATCAACCCGCTTTAAAGACATGCTTGAGTCTAAGAAAGTAGATAATGAAACGCCTTTATATGCTTATGATCCAAGGTCTAAAGGAGTAGATGGCGTAACTTCTGCTACTGCTAAATATTTTGCTAATAAAGGTCTGCTTTACACCTATAGAGATGGCAAGCGTGTAGATTCTACACACTTACACATTAGAGAGTGGTTAAGTGGAATTAGAAATGGTACAGCTGTTAGTTGCGGTATAGAAGAAGGTTTTGAAGAAGCGATTGCTGCCCATATGTCTTGCCTTTCTTACCAACTAGGTAAAAGAATAGAATGGGATCCAGCTACAAGAAAAATTACAAATGTAGATGAGGAAATTCTAGTAGGCGGTGTTCAAATAGTTGAAACTTAATTCGAAATAATAAATTTTGAGGTAACACATATAAAGCTACACTAATGTTTAGTGTAGCTTTTTTGCTGCTTTAGAAATCTTCATTTTAATCATTCTTCAATTTCTGCAACAGCTGTACTCAAAAATATATTAAGCGGTTGCATGATTTTAAATTGCCCTGCCAGCCAATCTACAAATTCATGTTGCTTTGCTTCGCTATCGGCAAATTTGGTAAAGACCGTAAAACTTTTGAAGCGGAGCAAATCGATATGTTCATGGTCCTTGGGGTATCCTTTTGGGGCAGTTTTAAGTTGATCTCCTTGCAATTCACCAAATGTAGATTTAAATGTTTTATCATCTAAAATTTCTTTAAGCTGATGGGCATTATAATCTATTTCTTGTCTTATTTTGGCTAACTCAGCAGCTTGAGGCATATAGATTCCTCCCCCTAAAAAACAGTTCCCTGGTTGTAAATGCACATAATATCCAGCTCCTTTTGTTTTTTTACCTCCCTGTGCTATAAATGCTCCCATATTGGTTTTGTAAGGGCTTTTATCTTTGCTAAAACGAATATCTCTATTGATTCTAAAAATGCAGTCTTTAGCCAATAACCCAGTTATTGAAGGATCAAAAACCGTGATTTTTTCGATAAGTTCTGTTACAAATTTTGAGAAATTTTTTCGAACTGCTTGGTAAGTGGGTTTATTCTCATCCATCCATTCCTTTCTGTTATTTTTTTGGAGTTCATTCAAAAAATCAAGTACATCTTGCATAATCAATTCATTAAAAATTAGAAGAAACGATAGTAGCAGCCCTTTTTACAAATTGTTAAACCTTATAAGTTTTTGCATTAAGCATAGTTGCTAAAATTTTTGAAAAGCAAAACTTATAAAGATTTGAACTTTGATGGTAAATTAAGAACCAATTTAAAAAGAATTCTCAGCTTTTTAATAACTCTTGTACACAAGACATCATAAAAAACATTTCAGTGGCAATTTGCTTACAACGTTCATTGTAAGTCGAACTTTCTTCAGGGGTGTTATCAGAAACTTTCGGATCAATGTAAGTAAGTGGTATTCTTCTATAAGCACCTGGAATAAAAGGACAATTTTCATCCGCATGATTACAAGTCATTATAGCTATAAAATCTGTTTGCGGGTTCTCAGCAGCATCGTAAACTTTTGAATAGCACTGTAAAGGTTCTTCATGCTCATCATAAAAAATTTCATACAAAGGATTCTCATCCTCACTTTTTTTTATAATCTTAAAACCAGTCTTCCCAACAGCAAGTACTGCCCTCTCATTAAAAGCTGTAGCCTCGGTACCTCCAGAATAAGTTAAAATATTATTTAAGCCATACGCATGTGCTGCCGTTTTTGCCCAAATTTGCCCAAACATACTCCTCCTACTATTATGGGTACAAATAAAAGTAAGTTTGGCAAATTGTTTTTCCTTTAATAGTGCTACAATTTCATTCGCGCTTTGGGTTAAGCCTTGTTTTCTTTCTCGTTCTATTTTATCAAAATCTTTTGCTATTGATTTTGTATATTCTTGTAGTGGTGGAAAAAGTGACATTTATATTTTTTCTTGAAAATAATTGTAAATAATGAGTTGGTAAAATAGTTAGTCTTGAATGATTAGTAATAAAACAGCCTCCAATAAATTTGAAGGCTGTAAGTAAAGACTCAATTTTTTAAATCAATCGCAACATCCTGTGCCAGGGCAGCAAACTTCTTGCTGCTTTTGAGATTTTGATTCAGGCTTTTGGTTTTGCCCAGGTTTTGTTGCAAATACCGTTATGCTAAAAATACCAGTTTTTCCTTGCTTAATGCTTTCTAACTGGTCTGCATCCAAATACTTTCCTAGTATATCATCTGGTATTACTATCTTTTTCTTCTTTTGAATTTGAATATTTTCGAATCCACTTTCTTCTATAAATTTCAGATATTCAGTTTGTTGTATTGCCCCTGCTACACAACCTGCATACATTTCTGCATCTCTTCTTAATGCCTCAGGAAGTTCTCCTTCTAATACTATATCGGAAATACTAAAATGCCCTCCTGGTTGCAATACCCTAAAAATCTCTTTAAAAACTTGTTGTTTGTTAGGCACCAAGTTTAATACACAATTACTCACCACAACATTTGCTTCAGAATCGCTCACAGGCATGTTTTCTATATCTCCATAGCGAAACTCTACATTATTAAAACCTAAAGAAATCGCATTCTTTCTTGCCCTGTTAATCATGTTTTCGGTGAAATCTATCCCAATCACTTTACCTTTCTCACCAGTCTCATGGCGGGCTATAAAACAATCGTTACCAGCTCCTGATCCCAAATCTAATACCGTATCCCCATGCGATATTTTAGCAAATTGAGTTGGTAAGCCACAGCCTAATCCTAAATCTCCTACTTCTTCATAACCTTTAATGCTACTGTAGTCATCTTGCATAATGTTGTAAACTTCTTCAGAGCTATTTGTAGCTCCGCAGCAACTACTTGCATTTTGTAACTTATCTTGTTCAGCAATTTTGCTGTACTTTTCTCTTACGATTTCTTTGAGTTTTTGAGAATTTTCCATGATTAATTATTTTATTGCAATATTACGATTAAATTAAGTGTAAAAAATGTATTTACCAATAACTGGAAGATATATTTATATTAAATTTAAAGAAACTCAACAACAGTCATTTCCTTTCTCATTAAAGCTAGAGAAAAGCAAAGAGAATTTTTTTGCTACTTCATCCCATTTCACTGGGTCAATGCAGTAACTCACTGAAACGCCTTCAATCGTTCCTCTAATTATGCCAATTTCTTTTAACTCTCTTAAATGTTGTGAAATAGTAGCTTGTGCTAAACCAAGTTCTTCAACTAAGTCTCCATTGATACAAGCATTTATTTTGAGTAAATATTGAATAATGGCTATTCTAGCTGGATGTGCCAAAGCTTTAGCCAATTTGGCTAATTCATTTTGATCTTCGGTAAAAAGTTCTGATCTAGTAACTCCCATAAGTCAAATATTATATTGCAATATTACGATTAAATATTGCTACATCAAAATATTTTTTTGCTGAAATAAATATTGAAGGTTTAAATAAAACTGTAGACAGAAAAGAAAATTCTAACAATAGTAATAATAAGTCACTGATTACAAGTTATTTACAAATAAATTGCAATTATTCTTTCAGCCAGTATTTTTGATATATTTATTTATGATTTTTCTATAGCACTGATTAAAATGGCCAACTATATTTGACCCTTTTCGGATTTTTATGAAAAAAACAAGTTAAGAAACTGTAATAATTCTCAGCTCCAATACAGACATTGGTACCTGCTAATTATGTGTATAATCGAAATTGAATTTCAAATTCAAATGCTACGGAACAAATAATTTCATGCAGAACATTTATTATTTTTCACTCCTGATTCAATTATAGATTTTTATTGTTTCAGAAATTTAAATCTTTTACCATCCAAAGACATGAAATAGAGTCCAGGTTTTAAAAATTTAGTATCAAGGAAAAAACTCGGATTAAAATACTTACTTTACATTGATTATCACATAGATAGTTCTAAATAATAATCGTAAAGAGCTGCACAAATACCAACTACTCTATCTTTAAAGGTTGACATTTCACTTAAACCCATCTATTCGGTAAAGCAGATATATATATCTAAATGAAACATGATTTTTACAATCATTAATAAGATAAAAAACCACTATTTTTCTAAAATCTTTTAAATCATGCTAAATATCAGCGTTTCAACCTAGCTGTTTGGGATAAATACTCACTTTTGTTGCTAAAACTCTTTATCAAGCAATTAGTTATCATCAAATTAAGCTTAGTTAGACTTTGTTACTAGAAGACATCAGATACATGTTAGCAAATAAAATCTAATTATTTACATTAAAAAACCGCCTTAGAATAACTTATAGACGGCTTATTATAATTAAAATATAAACGAATAACTTTACTTTTTACTAATCCCAGTCTACATTTGGTATAATAAATAAGGTAGTTTCACAAAAAGAGTCTAAATTGAATACGATTTTACCTCGTAATACATTTAATAGTCTGAAATGATTTCTACTAATTAAAATACCACAGACTGGTAGAAAAAACTGTTGTTCTTTCAAGTGATTATTTTTTTTATTTATATCTATCTTGGTACACAAGCTCCGTTAAGACATTTTTCATCTCGGGCACAACTGTCACAAGGGTCAACATAATCACGACCAGGTACACAATTTCCATTATCACATACATATCCATCTCTACAAGAAACACCACAGCAGGGGTTTTGTATTTTCTCACAAGTATCAAGATATTCATCAATATTCCATTTCGATTTACATTTATCATTAAGTTCAATCAAATCAAGAGCGACTTTTGCGCAAGATGATATATCACCTTTAGAACATTTTATTGCATAATATATAGCTTTAACTCCAAATTTTAAAAAAGCCCAAAAACACTTACCAAAACCAGTTCTAGCATTTGGTACATTGTAATTAGTTTCGTATAAATCTATTAAAGCATTATTAGAATAAATATACTGCCATAGTGCTATATCAGACTTAATATATTGTGTTTGCTCTTTTGTAAATGTATTTCCTGAAGCAAAAATCTGCTTCTCATAGGTTTGTAATTTTTCAGGCACATCGCCACTCATTTCCAATGACGTTACATAGTCAGTGATTTCATTGCTCAAAGACATCTCCACTTGATATTTTTCATCAAACTCGAAATTTGGGTCAAGGCCTCTATAGTAATTCTTCATATCCACATCATATCCTTTCTTGTTTAAAAAATCAGTTATGAAATATATATAATCTTCTACTGAACCCTCTAAATAAGAAGGTGATGAATTCAATTCAATAAAAAAATCATCTAAAAGGGCTGTTTCTTCTTGTGATAGGCTAAAGTCTATTACTTCTTGCTCCTGACTTTCTATCACTTCATCCGTATCACAAGAGAACACTACAAAAAATATAAATAACAATAAAAAGGTACTTTTTTTCATCTTAATCAGAATTTGAGTTAGAAAAAATATTAAAAACAAGTTGTTTAAAATTACAATTGGGGTCACTTCTAGATATAGCACCAAGTAGTACTATGTAACCTTACATTAAAAAAACTATAACATTGCCGGCATTACGAAGGCGAAGTATGAAGCGGATATCATACGGTAATCTCAATCTTATAGACTACCCTTTCACTGTCGCTCACACAATAGCGATATCTTGTAAATTTTCAAGTAATTTCATATATAGCCACCTAAGTCGAGGTGAAAACAAGACTATATCAAATGATTTACACTGATACTTATTGTAATAAAATTCTAGATTTTCTGAAGTTGAAGTAGCTTACTTAGCCAAAAATATTTCTGGGAATTATTGAATGTGAATATTACACCTTACAAATAAGTGAATGGTGACGGACAATTTCTGTCCGTTATTTATGATTTTAAAAAATATCTCATGTTTTTTCTACAATATTTGATATTGCATCCTTGCTCTCTCAATATTTGAATCATTCTCCTAATCGTTCTTTCGTTACAATTAAACCTTTTTGCTGCGTCTTGTGGTGATGTTAATCTTCCCTTTTCAATCATCTCTTTCAAATACCCTATTCTTTGAGTGTAAATTAAATAATTCATGGATTTATAGTTTCGTTAGATTTAATAGTAGTCAATAACGCACACCAAACTTCCCTAATTAATAGTTCAAATCTTTTCTTTATTGCTCAGAGAAGAATTTTTGGTAGTATTACAGAATGTATGCTGCTAATTTAGAAATATAAAAAAGAGTTTTAATCTTCCTTTGGAGAATGCTGAGAGCGTTTTTTTATAGTTGATTAACTCAAAAAAACTCTAGAATACATTTTGAGACACCACCGAATTTTTATATGCTAAGGAGGAAGTTTATTGTATATTTAATTATTAGCTTAGAAATAGCCATTTCTTGTGATATTATAATTATAGCAACTATTTTAGTGGTATAAAGTTTTAAGTAAATACCTAAAAATGTTTAAAATTATTTTATAGGATAATAAAGACTATATAGCAAAACCAAAAGCTTATGTAGAATCCATATAGTAAAAAGTGGCTACTTTGTTGGAGGAATTGTCTAAAAGTAACCTTCTCAAGAAAATTAAAAACAACTTTGTTAATCTAACTATTTTTGTTGTAAAGGTTCTTTGGTAACAATCATTATCATATCTATCACTACCATTGTATACACTTATATCATTAGTCTTTATATAGTTATCTAGTGAGATTTCATATTATAGTTTTATCCAATTAATAAATTCATATTTTACCTCTACATCTAAATAAATATTGCACTAAATTCCTGGTATTTTTATTATTTAGAGTCCAAATTAACTTAATTTCTTATATCATAAATTCATCTATAGGATTTTGAAGTTACAGTAGAACTCTATTTTATCTTAGGTGGAACCTAAAGCAGTTACAACTACTTTTGATAATTCAATAGCATCTTGTAATAGTATTATATCGAAACAAGAAGTATTTCAATTTCTAAAGAGAGAAAGCGGATGTAAGATAATACCAAAGCTACAACTTTTGGAGTAACCCCAATCCAGAATCTTTCAACATCATCATTGACTGAACAAATGGAGACGGCACACTCTTAACAATAAGCTCCACACTTGAAATGAGCGATTTATCTTAAGTAGAAAACATTAAAAATTTATTATTTTATTTTGGTGTAATTCATAAAAAACACAAAAAAAAGAACATGAAGTTTTATAAACGCTTCATGTTCTGAAATTGTAGTTTAAATAATTGATTTGTAGTAATTTATATATTAATATTCTTGATTGGTTGTATTTTATTTTAATAACTTTTTACTGTGTGGGTGCTGGTTTTATACTAATGTGTCTTCCAAAGGTACAATAATTACTTATTTAAATGCAAAATCGAATTTAAATAAAGAATACTGTAATTGTAAAGTTGGTTTAGAAAGAACTGTAAAATGAGATAGCGCAGGTAGTTGGAATCTTTGTATTTTCGATTGAAATCTAGATATTTTCAAACATACTAAGAAAAAATTCTAATTAAAAATTGAAAATATACAAAAAGTAAGGACCAATATAGATAATGACTGTAATTAGTATTATTGAAGATATTGATGTAAGGTTTGGCTAAAAAATCAATTATTTCAAATGCAATTAGCTTGAGAATACTACCATATGGCACAAAAAAAAGCCAATTACTGATAGTAATTGGCTTAACTCTTATGGTTTTATCTTATTTGGTTTCTGCAGTATCTTCCTTTTTTAAAGATAAACTGAGCGATTCAGATTTACCATCGTGATCTGCTACTAAAACATCTCCTTCTGAAATTTCGCTTTTAAGAAGCTCCTCAGCGATAGGATCTTCAAGATATTTTTGAATAGCTCTATTTAAAGGTCTAGCTCCATATTGAGGATCATAACCTTTCTCAGATAAGAAATCTTTAGCAGCTGTAGTTAGTTCAATTTCATAACCTAAAGTAATAAGACGATCGAAAAGCTTTTTCAAAGTTATATCGATGATTTTATGTATATGCTCTCTTTCAAGAGAATTAAATACTATCACATCATCTAAACGATTTAAAAACTCTGGAGAAAACGCTTTCTTTAAAGCACTTTGAATGGTGCTTTTCATCACATCGTCTTGATTGCCTGCTTTAGCTTGTGTATTAAAGCCAATACCTGCACCAAAATCTTTGAGGTCTCTTACACCAATATTAGATGTCATAATGATAATTGTATTTCTGAAATCCACCCTTCTTCCCAATCCATCTGTCAATATACCATCATCTAACACCTGAAGTAATATATTGAATACATCAGGGTGAGCTTTTTCTATCTCATCTAATAAAACAACACTGTAAGGTTTTCTTCTTATCTTTTCAGTCAGTTGTCCACCTTCTTCATATCCGACATACCCCGGAGGCGCTCCAACAAGTCTCGAAACAGAGAATTTCTCCATATACTCACTCATATCAATTCTTACAAGCGCATCATCTTTATCGAATAAGTTACTTGCAAGTACTTTTGCTAACTCTGTTTTACCAACACCTGTTGGTCCAAGGAATATGAATGAACCAATTGGTTTTTGAGGATCTTTTAGTCCAACCCTTGTTCTTTGAATTGAACGAACCAATTTATCTATTGCTTCACTTTGGCCGATAACCCTGTTTTTAAGTTCATCGCCCATATGTAATAACTTATTACTTTCTTTCTGAGCAAGGCGATTTACTGGTATTCCTGTCATCATAGCAATTACTTCTGCTACATTCTCTTCTGTTACAGGGTAAGTCTGTTCGTTGGTTTCTTGTTCCCAACGCACCTTAGCACTTTCAAGCTGATCGATAAGTTTCTTTTCTTTATCTCTCAGCTTTGCTGCTTCCTCATAACGTTGGTTTTGAACAACTTTATTTTTTTCCTTCTTAATATCTTCAATCTGATCCTCAAGCTTTACAATGTCATCTGGTACATGTATATTATTAATATGTACTCTTGCACCTGCTTCATCTAAGACATCTATCGCCTTGTCTGGTAAAAACCGATCACTAATGTATCTATCAGATAGCTTCACACAAGCTTGAATAGCTTCGTCACTATAGTCTACATGGTGGTGATCCTCGTATTTACTTTTTATGTTATTAAGAATCTCAATAGTTTCTTCTGGTGAAGTAGCGTCAACCATTACCATTTGGAAACGTCTAGCTAAAGCACCATCTTTCTCAATATATTGGCGATACTCATCTAAAGTAGTAGCCCCAATACATTGTATATCACCCCTAGCCAATGCAGGTTTGAACATATTAGAAGCATCTAGTGAACCCGATGCTCCACCAGCTCCTACTATAGTATGAATTTCATCAATAAATAAGATTACTTCAGGAGCTTTCTCTAGCTCATTCATAACCGCCTTCATCCTTTCTTCAAATTGCCCTCTGTACTTAGTACCAGCAACCAAAGAAGCAAGATCTAGTGTAACAACCCTTTTGTTAAAGAGTACTCTTGAAACCTTCTTTTGTACGATTCTTAATGCTAATCCTTCTGCTATTGCAGTCTTACCAACACCTGGCTCACCAATAAGTATAGGATTGTTCTTTTTACGCCTACTTAGTATCTGTGCCACCCTCTCAATTTCATTCTCTCTACCTACAATAGGATCAAGTTTATCTTCCTCTGCGTATTTAGTAAGATCCCTTCCAAAATTATCAAGGACAGGCGTTTTAGATTTCTCACCCGATCTTGACGATTCACGTCCAGAAGATCCTCCAAAGGACATTCTTGAAGAAGAACCTTCGTCATCTCCGTCATCAGTATCTGAAGAGGCTGAAATTGGGTTATCAGTATGATATTCCAATAGTTCCTTGATTACTTCATAAGTCACATCAAATTTGTGCAAAATTTGAGTAGCAAGATTATCCTCATCTCTTAAAATTGAAAGTAAAAGATGTTCAGTGCCTATTAATTGAGCCTTGAATATCTTGGCTTCCAAATATGTGATTTTGAGTACTTTCTCAGATTGCCTGGTTAGAGGGATGTTAGCCAAGTTTTTTACATTATGACTAGCAGTTCCTCTTGTAGCTTGCTCTATTGTTGTACGTAATTCATCTAGTGAAATACCTAACTTTTTAAGCAATGCTACTGCTATTCCTTCTCCTTCTCTGATCATTCCGAGTAAAAGATGCTCTGTACCAATATAGTCATGACCAAGCCTTAAAGCTTCTTCACGGCTAAGGGATATTACTTCTTTAACTCTGTTAGAAAATTTAGCTTCCATAGACATGGATATATTAAATAAATGAAAGTATGATGTATAAAGTTAAATAAGCGAATGGTAAATCAAAACAATTGATTCCCATTTTATAAAGTTGTTTATTATTAGTTATTCCGTGTTCTAAAATCAACGCTACTATCTAAAATTATTTGTTTAGCAAGTGGTCCTTCATTAAATAAAAGATCCAGGATAGCTAGATTTTTAATAAACGTTGAAGAGAATAACTGATTATAAGGTTTAACATGAATAATACCAGTATCTAAATCCGGCAATAATTGGTTTCTTAAATCTGATTTAAAGTAATTTCCAGCAATTTCTGTCTTATAGTAACTGTCAGTTTGCCTTAATACAACAGACATATCTAAAATTTTAAGACAAACTGACAGAATATTCCAATTCAATTCCCATAACGTTTCGTAGTTTGCGAAAATTTCTTTTTCAAAAAAATCTGCATAGTATTCAAAAAATGGTGCTTTTGCATAGGCAGATTTTATAGCCCTCCAATGCCTCAATTGCCATTTCTGCTTGTAATCAATTCTTAAAAACTTAACAGGTTTTTTCTTGTCTTCGTGAATAATCGGAATGCTTAGTCTATCAATTTTATTAGATGTAAGTATGTATGTTCTGTTTCTGTATGTCTGTTTTATAAAATGCTCCTCTGCTTCTAAAAATACCTCATTATATTCACTTAATAGCTTAAAATAACTAACACATGGAAAATAATGGAGTTCAATCAATAAACTATTTATTTCCTGTGTATTAGTCATCAAACTTGAATTTTAAATAGTTTATAGGATAACCTAGGGCTTTAAATTTACGCTCATACCTTGTTTCTATGTTATGGTGTTCTGCCAAAAGCGGTGATTTATCCAAATCAAAAGTATATGCTAGTTCTTTAATTTTGTTCTTTTCAAGAAGCTTTAAAGTGTAATCAAACAATTTTTTATTATCTGTTTTAAGCCTTATCCAAGCATCTTTCCTGCTTATTTTCCTATATAAGTCTAAAAAACGCTGATTTGTTAGACGTCTGCGTTCATCTTTTGTTCTCGGTCTTGGATCTGGATGAATTATCCAGATTTCATTTACTTCATTTTCACAAAAAAAATCTTCTAAATCATGGACTTTACTGCGTAAGAAAGCAACGTTATTCATTGCTTCTTTCATTGCTAAGTTTGCCCCAGACCATATCCTATCTCCTTTTATATCAATACCTATAAAGTTCCTTTTAGGAAAAAGGGCCGCTAAACCAGTAGTATACTCCCCTCTTCCACAAGCTATCTCTAAGGTCAATTCATTTTTATTGTCAAAAATAATGTCTCTCCATTTTCCTTTAACTTCTTTAAAAGATACTTTACCTGGTTCAATTATGTTGTCAAGACTTTTGTTTTCTTCAAATTTTCTTAGTTTTTGTCTTGCCATTGCAAAGTTTTCTAATTTTTGGTGTTAGTTTACTTTATTGTCTTTCCAAGGTTTAAACCCAAGAATAAAGCGATGTGTTTTGATTAATCTCATAAGATTTACTCTACTATTGATTTTCAGCTTTCAAAAATCGAGTATAACTTTACGCCTACATTTTTATCAAAATTTTTTACATAAAATTAGTAGTAGTAATAGAACATATGGAAGCCATTAATAATCTTGATAAACTTGTTGTAGTTGGCGATAGGGTTTTGATTAAACCTAAATCGCAAAGCGATAAAACTAAGAGTGGACTATTTTTACCACCCGGTGTACAAGAAAAAGAAAAGATTCAATCTGGTTATATATTAAAGGTTGGTCCTGGTTATCCTTTACCATCTCCTGGAGAAGATTATGATGAACCTTGGAAACAAGCAGATGAAAAAGTAAAATATATACCATTACAAGTGAAGGAAGGCGATTTAGCCATTTTTTTACAGAAAGGTGCTTTTGAAGTAATTTACAATGCCGAAAAATATTTTATAGTACCTCAACACTCTATACTTATGGTAGAAAGAGATGAGTCTCTTTTTACTTAATATCAAATCTTTAAAAATAGCTTTTTCAAGTTTATAGGCATTCGTGTTAACATCTCTATAAAAAAATAGTAACCTAGTAATATCCCAATAGAATCAGCCAGAAAATCGGCAAAGTCTCCAGTTCTAGTGGGAATGACAAATGCTTGTATTAACTCAGTTGTTGCAGCGAATAATATGCTCAAAAATATAAGAAGCAATACATAGTTATTCCATTTATCTTTTTGTTTGAAATACTTAATTCCAGCAAAAGCTCCTAAAAATGTCAATATCATAAACAATAAGGCATGTATAACCTTATCTGAATGCGGGATATTGCTTCCTCCCCCTTCAGGTTTAAAAAAGAATAACAAATAATTTATTATTAAAAACCAACATATAAATGGCAAGAAGTATTTTAATTTGTTTTTCATATGAAAATGAAAAATAGCATGATTAAATTAGCGCGAAGATAATAAGGACACTTAATATCAGTATTGATAATATCTTAATTGTTTCACCATTAATCTTCATGAATTATCCAGCATGAAAAAAACTCATCTTCTCATTTTCTTCTTAGCTTTTTTAGCTATTCAATCAGATATTTTTTGTGCATCATTTAAGCCGCCTAAAAAAAGTTATATTGCTACAATTTATACCCGACTCGGAAAAATTGAACTAATTCTTTTTGATAATACACCCAGACATAGAGACAATTTTATACAGTTAGCAGAAACTGGTTTTTATGATTCTACTACCTTTCACAGAGTACTACAAAACTTTATGATCCAAGGAGGAGACCCTAACACAAAGTCAGACTCAAATGAAAAAATTGGGATGGGAGGCCCTGGCTACACAATTGATGCAGAAATTGTAGAAGGATATACACATGTAAAGGGGATGCTGGCTGCTGCTAGAAAAGGAAATAGGATCAATCCAGAAAAAGCATCAAGTGGGAGTCAATTTTACATTGTACAGAATGCTGAAGGCGCACACCACCTCGATGGTGAATATACCATATATGGTCAGGTAATTAAAGGAATAGAAACCGTCGATGCCATTGCCGCTGAACCTGTAAACAGAAAAGGATTACCCGATGAGACAATAAGAATAACGGTAAAAGTGGAGAGATTAAAACGAAAAAAAATAATGAAGATGTACGATTACCTTTTTGGAGATAGTTAAATCATTTTCTTAGCTTTCGCTAGATTAAAATCATTATTGACCGTGCTCATTTCATAAAAGTTAACCGACATAATTGAGTAAGTCCATATTGCGGCCTTTTTTTCTGCTTTTATTGTGGCTATTCTTTTGGTTTTTTCATATGAGAAGCTTTCCAAAGAGTGTACGCCTGTAATCCTACTTTCAAAGTAAACGATCACAAATACTTCTTTGCCTTCTTTAATTTGTAATGTCTTTATATTATCAAATTTTACAGAATTGGCTTTGTCCTTTTCAAGGAAAAGATATAAATCACTTAAGTACCTGCTAACTTTTAAATCCTTTACTTTTTCATTCAAATAAAAGTCAGGACTAATGTCATCTTCTATTATTACATCTGGATTATCAAAAATCTGGTTTATTTTTTCTTTGCTATATATACTTTCATGTACTTGTTCGTCTCTTTCTTCTTTACTTATATTTTCTGCTAGAAGTCTATTAAGTAGCACTTCATAGGATAAAATCAGATTTTCTGCCCCTGAAGTCACCAAATCGTAAGTAGCCTTATCGAATTCACTTTTAGGACTTTCTTTAACCAATTCTTTACTAGGTGACTGAGAAGGCTCACAAGAAGAGAACACGAATAAAAGTAAACCAGAAAAAGTTAGTAGCGATTTCATTTCAAAAAAATTACCCTTTATAATAAACCTTCTCTTATACATAAATTATACACAAAGAGATTTTGATATCTTACTTAGAAATGATGCGCTTTTTATAAGCAGAAAACAGCATATTAAAATTTTTAATTCTGATTTTAATATACGCGTTACCATTATAATAAAGCAACTATTACAATAAGTAGATTTGCTAATTTGTGTTAATAAATTTAAAGGAGATTATAAGTTGATATTAAAATTACTTGAGATTTTCATTTTTCTGAACTTTCAGCTTTTGCCCTTCAGCAATATTTTTGCCATAGGGTAAATCATTCCAAGTGCGTAAATTCTGAATAGTTTGATTGTACTTTACCGCAATGAGGTAAATATTCTCTCCTTTCTGTACTGTATGGTATATGTAATTCGGCTCCTGATTTTTAATGTTAATTTCTTCAGCTACAGATTCAATGTCATTAGATGGCTTTGTATCTATTTCAATTTCTTCTGCCAAATCGTTTTCTGAAGAAATGGTAGTTGTATCATTAATACTAATTAATTCGTCTTTTTGTTCATAACCTTTTTGAGTAACAATTAAATCTTGACCTGGATAAATCGTATAATCAGAAAGGTTATTCCAATCGACTATATTCTTTATCGATGCTTCATACAAGCCTGTTATTTTGTACAGTGTTTCCCCTTTTCTTACAGTGTGTATTCTAGGGTTAAAACCTAGTCCACTAATTTTTTTAATAATTACTTTATCATCTTCATATAACCAAGCTTTCCCAGTTAGTTTATTCCACCTCTTTATATCTTCAGGTATTACTTGATAAGTATCACTTAATTTATAAACATAGTCACCTTTTACTGTTTCATGTTCTAATGTTTCTATCATAGAAGGGTCTAAATCAGTATAAATCTTATTTGCATCTGTTGTAGTAGTAATTGGGGCTGCGTCTAAATCTTCATTCTTTTTAACAAGTTGAATTCCTTCTGGTCTATTATCCTGTGGATTAGTAATAAATAAACTTTGTGGAGAAGTTACTTTATTAGATTTATTCTCCGCTACTACTAAGATACTTCCTTCATCTAAAGAGGTATTTTTATTTAAATTATTCCATTTTAATAAATCAAGAACAGTAATACCATTTTCTCTAGCTATTGTAAATATAGTCTCCCCTTCTTCTACGACATGTAATCCTTCATTTCCTAAATCATTTTTTGTTGTTTGGGCAATTTCATTAGGTTTTAAATCAACATCATTTTCCTTTTCGTAATCAATAAGAAACCGTTGTTTAACAAGCAGCCATGGATCAATAGGTTGAGCTGCAGCAATATCTTGTCTAATCTGTGTTGGTTCAGATTGAAAAATATTCTTTTTTAAAGAGATTTTTTGTCCAGGTACTGCATTTAAGGGTGATTTTAATTTATTCTTTACAAGTATGCTTTTAAGCTTAACTCCATAAAGTTGAGAAACATCCCATAGTGTTTCTCCAGGTCTCAGAAAGTGGAAAGTACTTTCAGATTTGCTTTTCTTTGGACGCAAATAATAAACTATTCCGGGAGTTAAACTAAGCGCATCTTCCGGTAAGTCATTATATAATGCAAACTGATAAGCAGTTAATTGCATATACTCTAATAGACTTGATAAGTTTTGTTTTTCTTTGGCAATAATTGCTGGAATTTGATTGGCTTTCAAAAAAATAGCTGTGTCTTCGCCAAAGGTTCTTACTGTTATATCTGTAAGGAGGGGTACATTTACTTGAGAAGATATTCTATTATTTGCCAGTGAAAAACTACTTATATTAAAAGTTAATAAAAGTATAACAGTCCACTTTAACAAGTTGAGTTTATTTGTTTTCATGATGTGGTTATGTCCTATTATTTGGTAATTGAAAGATAAAAGTATTGAATCTAATTTTAAAAATGCCCAAAAAATATTTGACAAAAAATTAAATAAAATTCATTACCATATCACAATAGTTAAAAAAACTACCACAACAATATAAATAAAATGGAACTATAAAAAAAGAAAATTATGAAGTACGAATATTGACTTTCAATACTTTTTCTCTAAATGTTCAGGACAAAGGAGCTCTAAAAACCTGTAAGAAATCGTGAAATTAAGATAATAATAATTCTCCAAATCACTTCTACTTACCCTTGTAAGTCTGGGTCCTTCAATGTTATCATTCACCAAATCTGTATTATCAGAGAAAGTTTTCGTTGTTGAAAATTCTAACCCTAAAGAAATTCGGTCATTAACCAGTTTTTTAATTCCTACCCCAAAGGGCACTGCCGCTTGAAATATTGCACCACTTGTAGGAGGAGCATTACCAGTTGTCTCATTCAGAAGATTAGCAGTTACACCAAGTCCACCAAAGATATAGGGACTATATTTAAGGCGCTTTTGATTTTTTCTAAAATTAAAAAAGTGATATTCTATCACACTACTTCCTTCAACAATTAAGCTACTAAAACCAAAATTTCGCTGTTGTAAGAAGGGATCGTTCTGAAATTCATCCCTACCAGAAAGCATCCCAACCATTGCACCAGTCCGAAGGCTTACTGCATGGCTGAAATTTATTTTAAAAAAAGCATTAACACCTGGTCTTGTATTTTCAATTCTTAAGTTTGGAGCAAGGTCTCCTTTAAAATTAAGCGCACCCACTCCAAAACCTACTTCATATTTTTGAGAGAAGGTATCTAAGCTCGAAAAGCTAACCAATACAAATACCAAGAAAAATAATTGGACAGTTAAGACTTCTACTTTTTTAAACATTACTTTATAATAGTTTAAAGGAACGCAAATCTAATCATACAAACTGTATAAAACATAATTGTAAGAATACTGCTATATGCAATTATTTAGAAATGCTTAAATAGTAAAAGTTTTCTATCTAAATTTTGGGGCTCTAGTTGTTGAAAATATATAAGAAATTTGGAATCCTGTAATTAAATAAGCATCATTATCTGGGCTTCCTCTAAAGTTATTTGGCATTCCAAATCCATTAATAGACCTATATGTACGACCATCAATTGGGCTAACATAATCTACTACTTCACCTACAATTTCTGGCACCCTTGCTTCACCACTAAACATATCTATAGGTTCTGCAGATCTGTCGTGCAAAGCTCTTGCCAAATCGTCAGTAAATTCTGCTGGGTCAACATAGTCTCCACTTATATCATCAAGATAATCTGTAAAAGTAACCCTATAAGCCATCTCAAAAGAAACATCCATTTGTCTTGATATTCTATACCTTACACCTATACCCAAAGGAATAGACAAGCCAACAGGTGAATATGGAGTAACTTGATTTTCAGTCCTTAAGGGACGTAAATCTACCCATTCAGTACCTGAAAAACCTTCAGGCCTCTTGGCCTGCGGATTATGATAAAAAACGCCAATCCCAGCTAAAGCATAAGGAATAGGGATTTCGGGCCTTCTATAAGAAAGACTGGAATTCTTTATGAAATCATATATTACCACTGATGAAAGCTCATAAATCGTATTTCTGAAATGAAGATTTCTCCTATATCTGTAATAACCACCTGTAGATAAATCTTCAGGGTCAGAAGTTCTTAAATCACTACCTGCCATCTGCCCCCAAGCTGCATTTAACCTAACAGAAATACTGGGAAACAGCCTTTTTTGAACAAACATACCAATCTGTGGCCTTGAGAATTCAATATCAAAACTAGCTAACCTGTTTTTTGGAACTACATCTCCAAAATAATTAATCATATTACCTGATAATCCTACACTCCAGTATCTTTTTTTCTTGGTAAATCTTCCTGCATTTCTCCCTCTTTGGGCAAAAATACTTGATGAGGTAAAAATGAGAATTGAAACAAACAGTAAAAAGTTAGTTGAAGTCCTCATGCGTTGATATTAAATAAATAGAAGAGTTGTTTAAACACAATTTGATAAACTGCATATACTCATCCATTAACGCTGATAGAGACTTTTATTATCAAATATTATGAAATGCTGCTTCATTAGAATTGGAAACCAACCCTAAAAACCCAAGGACTTGTATAAAAAAAGGACGGTCTTGTATTAGAATAATTCAAGTTATAGAGTACTAATAAATTAATTCCCCCTCTTCTTCCTACAGGTTGAAATAAACCAGCACCTACAAAAAGAGCATCAAACCATTCACGATTTCCCTCATTCCCAATCTTTAAACTTAAATTTTCATACTCTGCATAAGGATACAAAACTTGGGTAATGTCATATCTTGCAAAGATTCTATAGCCAAGTATATTTGTTTCGAAGGGAGGAAAGAATATTTTATTATTTAAATACCTGTAAGTACCTCCAACACCAGCGGAAAACTGTTCTGTAATTCTATATCCAACCAATGGTGAGACATCAACAAAAGTGATATCGCCAAATTGCAATCCAGCATTTCCACCAAAATAGAGTCTATCTCTTAAAGGTATTTTTTCATCGTTTTCATTGGAATCATCCTGTGCAAATAGAAAACTTGAAAAAAATACAAAACTTAAAGTTACTATCCAGTTAATCTTCATGAAACTATTTTTATTATCAAAAACAACTTTAAAAGAACAGCAATTTAAAAACTTCTGTTCCTGCACTATCATTAATTAAGTTTACTTGAATATAAATATAAGCGTAAATGTATTTTCTTTGCGCAAAAAATTACAATAAACAACATAAACATGGCGCAAAGCAAAATCAGAAAAGAAGACGCACTTACTTATCATCTTGAAGAATATCCAGGCAAAATTGAAGTAATCCCTACCAAGGATTCTAAAACACAGAGAGACTTAGCTTTAGCTTATTCACCTGGTGTCGCATTTCCCTGTCTCGAAATTGCAGATAATCCTGAAAAAGTATATGACTATACAGCAAAAGGGAATTTAGTAGCTGTAATCTCAGATGGTTCTGCCGTATTAGGTTTAGGAAATATAGGACCAGAAGCTTCAAAACCTGTAATGGAAGGAAAAGGTATCCTTTTTAAAATTTTTGCTGGAATAGATGTTTTTGATCTTGAACTAGACACTAAAAATATTGATGAATTTATTAATGTAGTAAAAGCGCTTGAACCCACTTTTGGAGGTATTAACCTTGAGGACATTAAAGCCCCTGACTGCTTTGAAATTGAAAGCAGACTCAAAAAGGAAATGAATATCCCTGTTATGCATGATGACCAGCACGGCACTGCCATTATTTCTGGGGCGGCATTGCTTAACGCTGTAGAGGTCGTGAACAAAAAGATGGGTGATATAAAAGTAGTTGTATCAGGTGCTGGAGCTTCTGCCATATCATGTATTAAAATCATTATTGAATTAGGCGTAAAGAAAGAAAATATAATTGTTTGCGACAGTAGAGGTGTAATTAGGTCAGATAGAGAAAACCTTAGCGGTTTCAAAAAAGAATATGCTACAAACAAAAACATCGGTAGCATTGAAGAGGCATTGGTAGGCTGTGATTTTTTTCTTGGTTTGTCTAAAGGTAATTTAATGACACCTGAGATGCTGTTAAGCATGGCTGATCAACCTATTGTTTTTGCATTAGCTAATCCTGATCCAGAGATAGATTATACATTAGCCATTGAAACACGAAAAGATGTAATTATGGCAACAGGCAGATCTGATTTCCCAAATCAGGTTAACAATGTGCTAGGATTCCCTTTCATTTTTAGAGGTGCATTAGATGTAAGAGCGACTGAAATTAACGAAGAAATGAAGCTTGCAGCAGTGAAAGCCATTGCTTCCTTAGCCAAAGAACCTGTACCCGACATAGTGATGAAAGCATATAATTTACAAAACATTACTTTTGGGACTAATTATATCATTCCTAAACCATTCGACCCTAGGCTTTTAACCACTGTAACACCTGCTGTTGCCAAAGCAGCTATGGAGAGTGGTGTAGCTCAAAGAAAAATAACAGATTGGGATGCCTATGAAAATAGCCTAGTAAAAAGGATGGGTAATGATGACAACTTATTACGTGTTTTAACAAATAGAGCTAAGCAAAAATCTAAAAAAATAGTTTTTGCAGAAGCAGATGACCACAGAATTCTAAAAGCAGCAGAAATCGCCTTAGATGAAGGTATTGCTACTCCAGTGTTCTTAGGTGATGAGGAAAAAATCAAAGCCATCATGCAGGAACATCATATTAAAATGGAAAACGTTGAAATTATAGACCCGAGAAGCGATAACAATAAAGCGTTACGTGAAAAATATGCTAAAATATTTTTTGAAAAAAGGCAGCGTAGAGGGTACAATTGGTTTGAGGCAAAAGAGAAGATAAAATCACGAAATTACTTTGGAACAATGATGGTGGAAGTAGGTGATGCAGATGCACTTATATCTGGCATATCTCGAAATTATGGTAATACAATAAGACCTGCCCTTGAAATTATTGGCACTTATGCGCCTGGCAAAAAGGTATCGAGTATGTACCTGATGATCACAAAACAAGGGCCCCTATTTTTTGCCGATACCACTATTATTCCTAACCCTACCGCAAAAGAATTAGTAGAGATAGCAAAACTCACAGCAACAGCTGTAAAAAGAGGTTTTAACCTAGAACCTAAAATAGCACTTTTGAGCTATTCAAATTTTGGTTCATCAGATGATGAGGAACCAAGAGTAGTTAGAAAGGCCGTAGAAATTCTTAAAAAGAGTGAACCGGATTTAATAGTAGAAGGTGAGATTCAAGCTAATTTTGCTTTGAATCAGGAAGCCCTGTCTGAAAACTATCCTTTTGCAAACCTTGTTGGCAATCCACCCAATATCCTTATTTTCCCTAATTTATCTTCAGCGAATATTTCTTATAAACTTATGCAAATTATGGGTTCTGCAGAAGCTGTTGGGCCAATTATCTTAGGTATGAATAAACCTATACATATTTTACAAATGGGTAGTTCAGTGAGAGAAGTGCTAAATATGATCAGTATAGCAAATATAGATGCCCAGAATAGGGAACAATAAATTTTTAATAACACACTTAACAGCGTCTTATAAAATTAAAATTATAAGACGCTTTTTGCTTTACAATTCAAACTATATTTCTCGCTAAAAAGGTAATAGAAAGGGTTTTATCAAGTTTTTAAAGAGATCTTCTTTTTGATTAACTTATTTTTTTATGCATTTAAGCCAAGAAATACCAACCACGCTACACAAGAAAATAAATGATACCAACCTAAGCTTTTATGAAAAAATCGAAATAGATCGTTTTCATGAATTTGCAAAAATTATTGGCTTGGAAAATGGAATAGATATTAAAAGTATCTATCATATTATCGAAAATAATGAAGTAATTGCTGAAGTAGGTGCAGGTTATGGAAGAGCCATCAATGCTTTAATTGATAGTGGATTTAGCGGAAAGATTTATGGCGTAGAAAGGGTATCTCATTTAGTATCTTATATGAGTCACCATTTTGCAAGTAACGATAGTGTTGAAATTCTACAAGACGATGTAAAAAAAATAACCCTGCCAGAACAAGTTGATACAATACTTTGGATATGGTCTGGAATTTTAGAGCTTTCACTTATAGAACAGCAAGAAGCTTTAATACAATTGAAAAAACATCTCAAACCAGAGGGCAAAATCATTTTGGAAACACCTTATGAAGATGTAAAATTTATAGGAAAAAAATCAAACGATAACTATATAAGGTTTGAAACGGATTGGGGAAAAATAGAAGCCTACCTTTCTACCTATGATGATATTAAAGCAATAAGTAAAAAAGCAGGCTTTAACAAACTTGAAAAACGTCTTTATAAAACTGAAGCAGACCTTACAAGAGTTTTCTATATCCTTGAGAACTAATATATTAAAGCTCTCTCACCCAAATATTTCTAAAACTTACAGGGTTACCGTGATCTTGTAATGAAATAGGTAGTTTATCTTCATGAGCTTTATAATTAGGAATCCCTATATACTCTGATGGCCCCCTAATTGTAAAATGATTTTGTACAACCACTCCGTTATGTAACACGGTAACAGTAGCAGGACTGGTTAACATACCGTTCCCATCAAACTTAGGAGCTTTAAAAATAATATCATATACCTGCCATTCTTCAGGGCCTCTCATTGCATTTACAAGTGGAGCCGATTGCTTATAAATACTGGCTGCTTGACCATTCGAGTAGGTTTTACTTTCATAAGAGTCAAGCACTTGTACTTCATATTTACCCATTAAAAAAATACCACTGTTTCCCCTACCTTGTCCTTCACCAACTATCTCGTCAGGAGCAGACCATTCCACATGCAATTGCATATCTCCAAATGATTGTTTTGTTCTAATACCTCCTGTACCCTTTACTACTGTAAATGCTCCATCTTTCACTTCCCATTCAGCAAAACCACCTGATTTCATACTTTCCCACATATTTAAATCATTTCCTCCAAAGAGTACAATAGCATCTGATGGTGGGTCAGTATTAGTTTTTCCAGGATTTATTTTAACTGGAACTGGCTCCCAAAACTCTGTTGCCTCGGGAGGTAATTTTTTTTTGTCCTGTGCCTGAATAAAATTAAAATTCAATAATAAGATTGTAGATAATAAGGGTAAAAATATTGTGTGTTTCTTCATCTTCCGTTATAATTTGTTTTAGCTTAAATTTATCAAGCTTAATAAATAAAAACAGAATTAAAGAATTATTTAACCAGAATTAGCTTGAAGAAAGAATTATGGTTACTAAAAATTAAAATAAAAAAGGGAAGAAAAAACTCGATAAGGTGGATACTATTTCAGGTAGTTTTACTGTCTATTTTAGCACGAAGTTCTTCAATAACTGATAGGTAATGCTGTTCTTTGTTTTCCATTTCTTCTTTGGTTGCCTGAAGCTCTTCATAGTTTTTACGCATTTCACTTTCTTGGGCACGCAAGGTAATTGTTGCAGTTTCCGCCTCTTTCAATAGTTTTTGGGTTTGTTCATTGGAGCGTTTGTTAGCAATAAATAAGGCTAATGTTTCAGCCATTTTCGCTAGAAAATCAAGCTTATATTCAGCAAATTCTCCAAAAGATGCAACCTCAACCACACCTTCTGTTTTACTATTTAACTTTAAAGGAAGTAAAACCAAAGAATTAGGAGTAGCTTCTCCAAGACCTGATGTTATTTCAATATAACCTTCGGGAATCTCTGTTAAGTGCGTCATATTCCCTTCTACAAAACATTGACCTAATAATCCTTCACCAGCATCAACAGTTTGATCGTGGTATTTTTTTCTGCCATATGCATAGCATCCTTCTAATTTGAGAATTACAGATTGCTCTTGAAAATCTGCCACATAAATCCCTCCTTGGTTGGCGCCAATATACTTTACGATATGAGCGATAATAACCCCATAAATATCTTCATTTTCATAACTTCTTAGCAATTGTCCTATTTCTGCTAATCCTTTGGTGCTCCAGTTCCTATTATCATCTTCTTTACGTGCTTTTTCAAGCTCATTAAGCGATTCTTTAAGCTCCTCTTCATTAGAATATAAATTCTTATTTTTCGCTTCTGCTTCAGCTAATAAGTTATTGTTCTTCTCTTCATATTGTTTGTTCAAGTTCAGTAAAAAAAGAAATGTGCCTAGTAGTATTGCTGTTTGTAAAATTAAATCTTCAAATAATGTAGATCTAAAGTTTTGATTTAGCGAAAATGCCTCACTTTCAACCCCAAATAATTGATTAAAATTCTCAAAAAAGAAGCCTGCAAGAAAGGGGAATAAAAGTGCGCTCGCCAAGGATTTTTTCTCATCTAATGTAAATAGAGTAAGTGGAAGTGCCATCATACTAATGATTAGCATTCTAGGAGATATAAAATGCACTACGCCAATGCTTTCAGGTAAGTTTATCTTTGTAGAAATATTCAGAAACAACAAACCACTTAGCGGAATAATACAAACTAAAAACCTTGACAGTTTAATTAATCCAACCCTGTTTATGAAATATATGGACGAAGCTAAAATGGTTACTAAAGTTGTAGGCCATAAGCTTGCTCCATTTCGAAAAAATAGCAAAACAGTAAAAGACAAAGCAATCAGGCTGATAATTACAGCAAATTGATTTGAAAGAATTACCCTTTTCTGCACAGGAAAGGGTAGTGAGTCTTCTACTCCTGCCTTTGATATGTAGCTCCAAAAATGTTGCAACTTACGCATAGCACAATTACTTCTAGCTGTTTTATTAAAGCAGAAAGCAGCTAAAAAGTATGTATACAGTGCATCATAAATAAAAAAGTCCATTGAATGTTCTATTCAATGGACTTTTTTACTTTAACTATGCTAAGCTAGACACTTATTTTTATTCTTCGTATGCCCATTCTATCCTATCTTTCATATCTTTTACAGAAAGCCCCATCGCTTTAAGTTTTGCCCTTATATAATCTACTTTATCATAATCTTTATTTGACTTTGCTACTTTGTAGTCCTCTAACACTAGATCAATCGCTACTTCTACATTACTTGGTTTCTCTTCAAATAAGCCTAGCACATCTTCAGTAATTTCAATGAATACATTCACCATTCGATCAAAAGTAGGTTTATCAAGTGATTCTGGTTGTAATTGACCTATTTGAATAGCATTTAATTTTTTTTGCATGTTAAACAAACCAGCAATGGCTACTGCTGTATTTAAATCATCGTTCAATCCTCTATAGATACCATCTGCAATGCTATTGATCTGTTGTATTGCTTTCTCGTTTTGATCAGCATTAACTGATTCATCATACCTTAGTTCTTTAACAATCCTAAGCCCATTCATCAGTTTATGGTATGCTTTAGAAGCGGCTTTTAATGCATCGTTAGAAATATCCATTGTACTTCTATAATGAGCCTGTAGCATAGCAAAACGAAGTGTCATGGGAGAATAGGCTTGATCGAGCAACGAATGATTGCCACTAAAAAGTTGATCTGGCAAAATACTATTCCCTAAAGATTTACTCATTTTCTGCCCATTTGCAGTCAGCATATTCGTATGAAGCCAATATTTTACTGGTTCGGTATCATGGATAGCTGTACCCTGAGCAATTTCACATTCGTGATGTGGAAATTGTAAATCCATGCCACCACCGTGTATATCGAAGGTTTTTCCTAAATACTTGTGGCTCATTACAGAACATTCTAGATGCCAACCAGGAAAGCCTTCACTCCAAGGTGAATCCCATCGCATAATATGCCCACCAGTAGCCTTTTTCCACAAGGCAAAATCAAGTGAATCATTTTTCTCATCTTGCCCATCAAGTGTTCTACTACCGGCAATCAAATCATCGATATTTCTACCAGAGAGTTTACCATACTCATATTGCTCGTTGTATTTTCTAACATTAAAATACACTGAACCATTTACTTCATAGGCGATTCCAAGATCTATCAGCTCTTTGATCATTTTTATTTGCTCAAGCAAATGGCCCGTAGCGGTAGGTTCAATATTGGGGGGTAAGTTATTTAAGCGCAGCATTACTTCATGAAAATCGTTGGTATAACGCTGCACAATTTCCATTGGCTCAAGATTCTCTAATTTCGCTTTCTTTCCTATTTTATCTTCTCCATCATCGGCATCATTTACTAAATGACCAACATCTGTAATATTACGGACATACCTTACTGTATATCCAAGATGTTTTAAGTATCTATAGAGAATATCGAAAGAAGTAAAGGTTCTTACATTTCCTAAATGCACATTACTATAAACCGTTGGTCCGCAAACATACATGCCAACAAATGGCGGATTGATAGGTTCAAACGCTTCTTTTTTTCGGCTAAGTGTATTATATAATTTCAGTTTCTGATGCATGCGCCAAAATTAGTAAATCAGTATAAATAATTCCCAACTAATTTTCTAATGGGCAGAACTGATATTAATGATTTTATAATTATCAGATAGAATACCCCTCTATGGTTTTATACACAAAAAAACCGACTTTATAAGTCGGTTATATTTTTAGAGCTTAATCTTTAAAAATATTCTCATAAATCCCATTCGCTCTCTAGAACCCTTAGCGCATTTCTATTTGTAGGATCTCTTTTAATAACAATTTCAGCATAGGGTTTTGCAAAATCTTCCGGCAAAATACCTTCTTCAAAGTAATCTAAAGCACTTTCTTTCAATTTCCAATCTGTAGGGTCTTTTGCTATGGCTTTTAATAAATACTCTAGTGCTGTATGCTTAAAAGAGCCATCCTTATCAGCAAGAATTTGGGCTATTTTATAAGCCATCTTGTACCAAAACACTTCAGATTCGTCTCTTTTTATGGCATACATACAAAATTGATAACCTGATTCGAAATCCAAGCCTTGAGAGACATCCCCCACAAGATTTTTAAAAGCTTCTCTGTATTCATTATGGTTAAGCAAATGTACAGCTTCGTCAAACTTATGTTCATTAATTAATTCATCTAACAGAATTTCTACCTCAGCATTAATTTCAACATTTGTTTCCATGTTTTTAAGTTTTTTAAGGCTTCATTTACAAATTCCTAACCAATATGAAATATTTAAATCTTTTTTATTTTTGAGATTTTAAACGTACAAATGCACGAATAGTTGGCTATTGTGTTTGATTAACTTATAATTTAAACTTCCATTTACTATATTCATTTCAACATAGCTGGAAGTTTTTGAACCAATAAAATAAATTTAACAGAAATGAAAGAAAAAATACGTGTACTGGTCGCGGGGTGTGGAAACATGGGTGCTTCCCATGCAAGAGCATATCATAAAATGCCAGAATTTGAAATTGTAGGCCTAGTTAGTAGAAGACCCGAAAGCAGAAAAGCACTTAATGATGAACTCGGCGGGTTAGCTGGTTTCAACTCGTTCGAAGAAGCATTGGCAACCACTAAACCAGATGCCGTTTCGATTAACACTTATCCTGATACTCATGCAGAATATGTTATAAAAAGCCTTGAAGCTGGTGCACATGTTTTTGTAGAAAAACCCTTAGCACTTACAGTAGAGCAGGCACAAGCCATAGCAGATAAAGCAAAAGAGGTAAATAAAAAACTGGTAATTGGTTATATCCTAAGAGTACATCCCGCTTGGAAAAAGTTTATATCTCTCGCAAAAACATTAGGAAAACCATTGGTAATGCGTATGAACTTAAACCAACAAAGTAGTGGTAAAAATTGGGATACGCACCTTAATCTAATGAAATCTATGTCGCCTATTGTCGACTGTGGCGTACATTATGTAGATGTAATGTGCCAAATGACGAGTTCAAAACCTGTTAGCGTTAATGCTATCGGTGCAAAACTTACCGATGAAATAGCGGACGACATGTATAACTACGGCCATTTACAAGTAACATTTGAAGATGGTTCTGTGGGTTGGTATGAAGCTGGCTGGGGCCCAATGATCAGTGAAACGGCTTTTTTTGTAAAAGATGTTTTTGGACCAAAAGGTGCGGTAAGTATCATGGAGAAATCTGGCAATTCAGATGATATTGATTCTCATTCCACCACTAATTCTTTAAAATTACACCATGGTAAATTAGGTACAGACAGGAAATTTTCGAGTCAAGATGAAATTATTAGTACAGAAGATGAACCTGATCACCAAGGATTGTGTGATTTAGAGCAAGTTTTTTTCTTAGAAGCAATACAAAAAGACCTAGACCTAACTGACCATATTAACGATGCCGTGAATAGCCTAAAAATTGTTCTAGCTGCAGATAAGGCATTTAAAACAGGTAAAACCGTAATGCTAGATGAATAAGAATGTAAAAATACGTTATAGTAAATTTTTCAGACCAGAAAAATATAAATACCCAATATTATTTGTTGTATTTATATTTCTCGGTCAAGACCTTTTATTAGAGCTGCCTGTAATTTTTCAAAGATTACGGGCAGTTAACTTTAAAGGTGTTACTGAAGGTAAAATAGATTCTGTTAATCCCAAAAAAGTAATCAGGCAAACTCTCACGGGAAACAGGCTAATTATTGAAGGATATCACGTAGCATATACTTATGAAGTAGAAGACAAAATTTACAAAGGGGAAGTTTATATAGCCAATGGTACGACACAGTATGCTTCTACCTATCAATCGCTGAGTACAGAAAAAACGCTAACTGTAAAATACGATATTAAACAACCAGAAAAAAGCACTTTGGATATGCCTTATGAAGATGCTTTTCTTTCTATGTAATTGAGAAATGCATTTCTTTGTTCCTCGTCACCAGCGGTGAGAATATCATTAATTTTAATCAACTTTCTGTTTAGCATAAGTTGTTGGTAAACGGGAATCCTTAGAAATTTCTTCTTATTATGATGTAGACAAACATCAATTAAAAAATCCTCAAAAGCCCTTAATTTCCAAGCAGGGGCCCCATTATTACTAAAAAAACCTCGTTCTTCTGGTGTTCCAAAATGTTTTTCGGCAAATGGAAAAGTCCAGCCTTTACCTGCCAGTCCCGATTTCAAACATTCTTTCTCGTACTTTCTACAAAAATTTCTATACACTTCAATGGGGTAATCTTCCAAATCGTGATAGAAGTCACTTCTAAAGGTTTGTAGACGATATCTGTTAAAATGCAAGCCTTCGTCTAACATTAAAACTACTTCATTTTCTAAAAGGATAAATTTTTTGGGAAGTCTTATAATTGGTAATTTTTGTACACCTCCAAGATTATGATAGACTTCTAAAACTTCATCAGCAAAAGAAGTCTTAGCGATAGTATTCCATCCCATTTCACTTAAATGCTCCTGCGAGCGAAGTTGAAATTTTTCTTCTAATATTTTAATAAACTGATTATCTAAAAAACTATACATTAGACGCTCTTAATATTGTTTTATTCCTCCAGTTTGTACATTCCACAAATCGGTATAAATCCCATCTTTACTTAATAATACATCGTGATTTCCCTTTTCTACAATTTCCCCCTCTTTGATTACTATAATTTCATCGGCATGCCTGATTGTGGAAAGTCTGTGCGCTACAATAATTGCTGTTTTATCTGCTACCAATTTGTATATGTGCGATTGTATAGAACGCTCAGTTTCAGTATCCACCGAGCTAGTTGCTTCATCTAATATTAAAATTGGAGCATCTTTTAAAATTGCTCGTGCTATACAAATTCTTTGTCTTTGTCCTCCAGAAAGCTTTATCCCTCTTTCACCAACTATAGTGTCATAACCTTTGGGTAATGAATGAATAAAAGCATGTAATTGTGCCTGCTTACAGGCCTCAATCACCTCTTGCTTTTCACAATCCATTCCGTAAGAAATGTTTTCTAAAATAGTACCGTGAAATAAATAAATATCTTGACTCACTAAAGCAATGTTACTTCTCAGGCATTTTAGGCTTATATTTCTAATATCCTCATTGTCTAAGTAAATTCCACCAGCATTTACATCATAAAGACGCAATAATAATTTTATAAGTGTTGTTTTACCGCCACCAGTCTGCCCAGCAATACCAATAGTTTGACCAGCAGTGATTTTTAAATTCATATTGTTTACTATAGGTATATCATCTCCATAAGAAAATGAGACATTTTTAAAAGTGATATTTCCTTTTGCTTTGCCTATATCTTTAGCAGACTTTTCATTTTTAATGGCTGAAGGTGTATCCATTAATGTAAAAATCCTTCTTGCACTAGCTTTAGCCCGTTCAAATTCATCGAATATAATGCCCAGTCTTGTAACAGGCCAGAGTAAACGTTGTATCATTAATGCATAAAGCGCGATATCTCCTACACTAATTCTTTGCATGTCATTAATGATATACCAAGACCCGATGAACATCCCACCGGCAAGTCCTAAAGCAATCAACATGCGAATAATTGGGGTATACAGCGAATTATATTTAATAGCTGCATAATTGGCATCTCGGTACTCTAAAGAAGTTTCTCTCACTCGTTTTTCTTCAAAACGCTCGGCTGTAAAACTTTTAATGACCGAAATGCCAGAAATATTATTTTCTAATCTGCTACTCAACTCGCCTACAGCTTCCCTTATTCTTCTATATCTAGGAGAAATAATTCTTTGATAAATAAAGCTACCCCACACAATAAATGGTATGGGTGCAATACCAATAATTGCCATCCAAATATCTACACTAAACAGTGCTAACCCAGAAAATAAAAACAGGGTAATCAGTTGTAGGATTTGATTTAAATTATCGTTAAGAAAGCGTTCGAGCTGGTTAATATCATCATTAAGCATGGCTATGAGGTTGCCAGTTCGGTTAGATTCGAAATATGCCATTTCCCTTGCCTGCATCTTTTTATAAGCATCCATTCGCAAATCATGCTGCACTTTTTGAGCTAACTTCAGGAAACCATTTTTTAACATCCATTCAGTAAGGCTTTCAAACCCAAAAACCAAAACAAAAACAACAGTTATCCAGATTACCTGCTCAAGCAGTCCGTTTCCGACTAAAAGTATAAGCCATGCTGGCGTTTGATTATTGAGCACATCAACCGACCAGCCGACCATGATAGGCGGCATTAAATCCAGTATTTTATGGGTGATGCTAGAAAGTGCTGCAAAAACAAGTAATCCTTTGTAATTACCAAGGTATAAGAACAATCTTTTCATCGGAAGAAAAGCAATATCTCGGTTTTCTTGCATGCAGCAATATCTTTACATTGTATTTCTTGACAGTAAACCCACTCCATCGAAATTGGGGACGTGAATTTAATACGGAAGCAGCAAAGTATAAAATATTAAGAAGGCTATTCAGCAATTAGTTAAGACCCTAGAAGAGAAACCCATTATTTGCTGATTATCTTAGTAAAAGCGGCTCCTCGGTTGCCAACTATTTTAAGTATGAACAAGCCTTTTAATTGTTGCGTGTCCATATTAATCCTAGCTTGTTTTACTTTTTCTTGTCGATTTACTACCAATTTTCCACTTGTATCAAACAAAGAGATTTCAAAATTTTCACCTTCCATGTTTTCAGGAAAAAGAATATCAAAATTGTTCTCAGCTGGATTTGGGAATACACCTATATCAAAGTTATTGATATCATCGATACCAGTAACCTCTAATAGTTTCTTGAAATCGGGTATACCAAAGCCAATTTGATTATCAGCTTGTTCGCTTTGAGATGCTATGCTTCTAATAGTATCTATCAATTGCATGTTCGTTAAATCGGGATTGGCTTGCCAAATTCCTGCAGCCAAGCCAGTAATTAATGGTGCTGCAAAAGAAGTACCGCTCGAAAAAGTAATATTTCCTGTTGAGCTACTCACTGTAACAGAGCTGCCTTGTGCCACAACATCTGGTTTCACCCGTCCATCTGCTGTGGGGCCAATAGAAGAAAAACCAGCATAATTTTGCAAGGCAGTTACAGCACCGACTGCCAAAATTGAATCTGCGTCTGCAGGTGGAGTTATTGTACCCCAAGAATCATTTCCTTCATTGCCAGCACTAGCTACAACCAACATACCTGTAGCTGCTGCCAAATCAGCTGCAACCGTTATTAATGCAGTTTCACCATCCAAATCATTTTGGCTGTAGTTGTCTATAACATCATCAAAAATATTGTATCCCAAAGAAGCATTAATTATATCCACCCCTATACTATCTGCAAATTCAGCTGCTTTTAACCAATAAAACTCTTCTATTCTACTTTCACTGGCCACTTCCTCACTTCTTAACAATACAAACTCAGCATCGTAGGCTACCCCAATAAGACTTTCTGGTAAATTGGCTCCTATGACAGAAAATACTTTTGTGCCGTGATCGTGGTCATCGAAAACATTGCTTTCATTCTCTACAAAATCATAAGTGGCCAAAAGTTTTTCTTTTATTTGTAAGGAATCGAAGACCGGGAGTTGATCAGCATTTCTAAAACCTCCATCAATAACTGCGATTTTTATTCCCTCACCAGTAAAGCCAGCTTGATGCATTGCAGGAATACCTAACATATCTAACTGATTAAAGGAATTTCCATAAAAGGCAACATCTTCCTTTAAACTATTTTCAATTGAAATTGCATCTATCCCTTCTTTTTCATTTAATCCTAATGTGCCTAGGTTAAAGTTATGCTTTCTAATAAAAGAAAATTGGGCAAAGCTATCTGCGATAGCTTCAGATTCAACTTCTACCAAAGCCCCGTTGAGCCATTTTGTAGTATAGTTAATTTTTGCCCCAACGCTTTTCAGTGAATCTAAATAAAGTTGGCTTACAGGCAAATCTCTTTCTGTAATAGAAATTCCTTGTCGTACTCTCCTATTTATCGCACTTTCAGAAAGGAAGGCTTCTGGTTGCCCTACTGAAAAGTTTGTTCCTACCTTATCTTTAAAGAACACTAAATATTTAAATGGCTGGGCAACATTAGTGGTGTGTAATCCTAAAAATAGAACAACCATTAAAAAGTGCTTGGTGTGAAATCTGAAAAGTTGCATTAACTGCTCTTAATTCTAAAACAATAAACTTACTCTAATTATTTATGTAATGTTTGAATGATTAAATAAACAACAAAATATGACACAAAAGTTTGCTCAAAAAAATATATTAGTTGTTGGTGCCAGTTCAGGAATTGGTTACCAAATTGCAAAAATCCTTGTTGCCGAAGGAGCCCATGTAGTAACTGCTTCTAGAAATAAACCAGAAGGTTTAGATACTCCATTTATCTCTTTAGATGTATTAGACATGGATGTAAAAAGCCTACAGCAACAATTACCAGAACAATTACATGGTTTGGTTTATTGCCCTGGTAGTATTAATCTAAAACCTTTTAATAGATTGACCGAAGCAGATTTTCTAAATGATTTCAAAATTAATGCTTTGGGTGCAGTAAAAGTAGCACAAGCATGTTTGATTCCCTTTAAAAAGGCAAAAGGTGCTAGTGCCGTTTTTTTTAGTACCGTAGCTGTGCAAACAGGCATGGGCTTTCATGCAAGTATTGCCAGTGCTAAGGGAGCCATAGAAGGATTAACAAAATCTTTGGCAGCAGAACTTGCCAATAGTAAAATTAGGGTCAACGCCATTGCCCCTTCTTTAACAGATACGCCCTTGGCAGCAAACCTCCTTTCAAATGAAGATAAAAGAGAAGCCTCTGCCAAAAGACATCCGCTTAATACAATTGGGCAACCCGAAGATATGGCAGCTGCTGCCACTTACTTACTTTCAGAAGAAAGCAAATGGATGACAGGGCAAATTTTGAAAATTGATGGTGGTTTATCATCTGTGAAGAGCTTATAAGAAAGAAAAAAATATGCGTAAAATTTCAATCTTTTGGCATAGAAGGGATATTAGACTCGCTGATAATGCGGGTCTCTATCATGCATTGAAAGGCAACAATCCTGTATTACCACTCTTTATTTTTGATAAAAACATTTTAGATAAGCTAGAAGATAAGAAAGATGCCAGGGTAAATTTTATTCATAACTACATAGAAAAGCTTAGTGATAAACTACAAGAAAACAAAAGTACTCTTTTAGTAAAATACGGAAAGCCAGAAGAAGTATGGGTTGAATTATGTGAGAATTATGAAATTAGTGCTGTTTATACCAACCATGACTATGAACCATATGCCATAGAAAGAGATAACCAAACAGCAGCTTACTTACAAAGCAAAGGAATCTCTTTCCATACGTTTAAAGATCAATGTATTTTTGAAAAAGATGAAATACTTAAAGACGACGGCAAACCCTATACAGTGTTCACACCTTATAGCAGAAAGTGGTATTCTAAACTGGATAGCAAACCAAATAATTATTACTTAAAATCTTACCCGACTGAAAAATACTTCAATAACTTTTATAAAACAGATCCACTGCCGATTCCTTCTTTAATAGAAATGGGATTTGAAAAAGGGGATTTTGTCTATCCTGAAAGAGTGTTGGATAAAGATATATTGAAAAACTACGCTGAAAAGAGGGATTTTCCGTCAGTAAAAGGAACAACAAGGTTAAGTGTACATATTCGATTTGGCACAGTAAGTATCAGACATTTGGCTCAAAGAGGCATATCAAATAGCAAGAAATGGCTTAATGAATTAGTATGGAGAGATTTCTATATGATGATATTGCATCACTTCCCACATGTAAAGGAGCATAATTTTAACAGAAAATATGATGCTTTGCCATGGAGGAACAATGAAGAAGAGTTTGAAGCTTGGTGTAAAGGAAAAACAGGATATCCTATAGTAGATGCAGGAATGCGAGAATTAAATCAAACTGGTTTTATGCATAATCGAGTAAGGATGATTACAGCAAGTTTTCTCACCAAACATCTATTAATAGATTGGAAATGGGGAGAGGCCTATTTTGCCAAAAAATTACTCGACTTCGAATTAGCTTCTAACAATGGTGGTTGGCAGTGGGCAGCGGGAACGGGCACAGATGCACAACCTTATTTTAGGATTTTCAATCCATATTCTCAGACTGATAAATTCGATAAAGCGCAGAAATATATTAAAAAATGGATTCCTGAATTTGGTACAGAATATTATCCAGAACCAATCATACCTCATAAAGAAGCTAGAGAGAGAGCCCTTGAAACATACAAAAGAGCACTAGGTAAGGAATAATAAAATTTTACTAGTTACAATTAAACCAAAAATTAAAAGCCAGACTCACATCATGTAAGTCTGGCTTTAGCATATATATCTATTTTTCAAAAAAAACTGGCAACTGTTTTGTACTATATGTTATGTGTAACTTTTTAACTAGTATCTCATTTTTTTATTATAAACTTACAAACCTGCTATACCATGAAACTATCACTCAAAAGTACCATCTTAAGGCTCATTGGCGTTGTTATATTTGCTTGTTTCCTGATTGTAGCCAGTGAAAAAGTGATCATTCATTTAATAACAAACTGAGTTTACTTCTACACTTTGTTGATTCTATACCCAACTAAGATACATAAAAAGTTTTCAGCAAGTTAAATAGTACTACCAATTCAACAGCTTGTTCTTTCGATCTAATTAAATGTAATACATTGTTGGTCTTATAAAGAAGCTTTCCGTTGTTCCACGCCTCTAATTCATGCTTATTATTAGAAGTGATAAAATAAATAAAATTATCTCCGTCTTCAGAAGTTTGATAACCTATTTCAACATTCTTCATATCCATATTCACCCCATTAAGGCTTAGAATTCCTTGCTCATTCACATCTATATCTCCTGCTAAATGCTGAAAATAGTAAGACTTTAATTTAATTTCTGTTAATAGATCTTCCTTTTCTTGTGCTTGCGCAAAAAGACCAATGCTCAAAAGCATCAGTGTTATTGATAAATAAATTTTGCTAGTTTTCATCAGTTAATTTATTAAGTCCCTTTATGAAACATTACACATGTAATATTTTTTACCTATGATAACTATAAAATCATAAATCACATTTCATTGTTAGAAATTGTTAGGCATTATTAAGTACACTTCACTTAGCTAAAACAAGGCAATTAATTATGAAAATAAGCTAATGTGTTCATAAAGAAATGTTTAAAAACAAACAAAAAAAATACTACAAAGTCTTTGCGATATTGATAAATCGTACTACATTTAATTATTGCAATATCTACCCGCGCCAAGGCATATCTCAAAAAATACAGCTATCCTTAACACAGCTTGTACTTTATTAATTGAAGGAAATAAAAAATGGAAGATATTATTCAAATAGGATTTATAGGGCATTTTAGGGAGAACTATCTACCTCATATCTCTGCTGAAAAAGCATTGTTCGAAGCATTTGATGCGCTAGAAGTTGCCTATGAATCTAAGTGGATTTCACCCGAAGAGATAGAGGATTATTCTGAAGTTGATAGTATAAATGCTTTCTGGATGATTTCAGATCCAGAAAATGCTAATATGAATGCTATTAATTTAGTAAACTACATACGTAAACAAGACATCCCATTTCTTGCAACAGGTACATCATTTAAAACATTGATCAATGAATTTGCTGTAAAAGCTTTAAATGAAAATTTAAATAATTCTTTCTTTGAATACTATGAGGAGATTACTGATTATCAAAATGTTTCAGTAAAAATAATTCCAGGTACACTTGCAGAAAGATGTTATCTAAAAACTTCAACCTTTAATCAAACTAACTGCGATTTTGGGCTTAAAACCGATAAAATATCAGCATTAGAAGAATTAGGATTGGTAATTTCGGGAAAAGATGAAAATGGTGCTGTAAAAATAGTTGAATACCCTAAAAATCACTTTTATCTAGGCACTTTGTACCTTCCACAACTCAATTCTGAAAGTAAAATTCCCAGCAAATTAATAACTTCTTTTGTGAAATCTGGAATACTTGATTTTTTGAGTAAAAATAGTATTGTAACTCGCTAGAACTGCAATTGTATAAGCTGAAGGATTACTTTTCAACAGTAATATAATTATAGCTTGAAATATAAAAGACAAACCTTATGAACCCAAGGTTTGTCTTTTTTTATAATTAATTTTGGATTCCCTGTAAAGATTTTTTCTTTGCATAACCAAACAAACTCAATGTAGTGAAAAGTACAAACGCAGCACCAAAAAATAAAGATGTTATAGTAATTGGAAATCTTTCAGACAGCTATTTTGCCATCGACATAGCCGATTTTCTACAGCAAAAATCAGATTTTTCCGACTTAATCATGTTAAAGACTTTTGCTAATACAGAATTCTGTCCAAGATTTACCATTCATGATGAAGATGATTACTCAAGTATAGGATCAACTCTTGCAGGAAAGACGGTAATAATTGTATCTATACACAGAGGGCATACTTCTAGAAATGAATTGGCCATGCGCAATTTTATTTTAGCAAGAGCTGCAAAAGATAATGATGCCAAGGAAGTAATTTTAGTCGAGCCAGAACTATTTTATTCAGCACAAGATAGAGGTCCGAAAAGGGAACATGGAAAGACAAATTTTGAAAGAGAACTTGCAGATTTATACAAATTTAATGGCCAAGCATTTACTGCAAAATTGTACGCTAACTTGTTAAAGATTTCTGGAGTAGATAGCATTGTTACAGTCCATAACCACAGTGTTTCTACACAACATGAATATACTGAAATTTTTGGTGAGGGAAATTTCGTCAATCTTTTTCCCGATGGCATATTTAATTATTACATCAATCATTCTGGTATTGTTGACGCTTCAAATACAGTGTTAGTAGCCCCCGATAAAGGCGCTTCAGAATTTGTAGGAAGTGTTGCTAAAGCGAACGGCACTAGTTTACCCATGATAGTGATGGATAAAGTAAGGACTGGTGAACGCAAAGTACTAGTAACTGTGGCACAACACTCTCAGTATCCACTTTCTTATATTAAAGGACGCGATGTAGTAGTACTAGATGATATGGTACGTACAGGGGGCACTATTGTAGCATGTTGTAAAGCACTGCGCGAACACAGTCCTAGAAAAGTAATCTTTATGACGACCCACTTTCACAGTGCAGAAGAAACAAAAGTAAATTTATCTACTACAGCCATTGATGAAATTATAACCACTAGTACTTTGCCTTCTATATTAAATAGAGACAATCAAGGGAGGTTACGTAAAAAAATGGCAGTATTAAAAATCAATAAATGGATTGCTTCTTACCTTAACGAACGATTAGATATGGGGATTAAAATTGAAGAGCCATTGTATGTTGAGAATATGTCGGATAAAAACCCCAGGTCGAAGGAAAAATGGATTGGAGAACAAGATGATTAATAACTAACTCGATTACTCATTCGAATATACTTTATACGCTTCAATTTTTTGTTTTAACCTATTGGCTAAATATTCATGATATTCGCCAAGATTTTCAAGAATTAAGCCTGCTTCTTTTCTATACACTTTAATTTTTTCTAATGACCAGTGTGAGGGAGGAGGCTGTAAATTGACAATACGATCAGCCATTTTAACCATTGCAGCTTCTTTTCCCACACTTTTAATACTTAGTAAGCTCCCTTGCATTTGTTCTAATTTGGGTAGGCTTTTATCCTTGGTTAATGCTTGTACCACAGTCAAAACTTGCTTACCAAAATGCTGTTCAATTTCATCAGCCTTTACTGCTGTATCCTCAATGGTGTCGTGTAGTAATGCGCCTTGCATGCATAAATCACCATCTACATCATCTGTTGAATTGGCTAAGGCTGCTAATATTTCCATACAGACATTGCTCAAGTGTACCAAATAGGTCAAGTTGGTTCCTGGCACTTTCTGATCTTTATGGGCAGCTGCAGCAAATAATATTGTTTTTTGATATAGGTCTTGGTTCCACATAATTGAGTACAATTTCATTTTGTGATTAATAACTAATATTAGTTATTTTGGCAATATTTTATACCTTATTTTAGTTACATACATTGTTTAACTAAAATCTAAAATATCAACTATGAATCTTTTAATATTATTAATTATTCCCTTTTTTCTATCACTCAATATAAATGAAAAAAACTTAGAAGTAACAGAAGATACGGCAACACTTGTATTTTATCGTAAAGGACAATTTGCTGGTGCCTTACAAAATTACAATGTTTATGTAAATGGACAGAAGTTATGTAAAATTAGCAATGGAAAATATTTTTCTGTCCAAGTTAATCCAGGTGAAACCTTTTTTACAAGTAAGGCTGGAGGTATAGAAGTTTTCAAAAAGAAGGAAAACCTTTCTATAGAAGCTGAAGCTGGACAAACATATTATGTTGAATGCAATCTAAAGAGAAGCATTACTAGATATAGAATGGAATTTACCGAAGTAACAGTCAATACAGCAAAAAGAGAAATGAAAAGGTTAGAAGAAGACAACTGCATGACAGGAAACAATTAATACTATCATAAATTCATTGATAGACGTATTAAACAAGGTTTAATACGTCTATTTTTCCATCAATACCCCATTGCAGTGGCATCACCTGTTCTGGTATTATCGGCGGCTCCTTCTAGCATTCCATCTTCTGTAACTAAAACAGCTTCAATTCTACCAATCTGTTCTATTTCTCTAATACTATGCCCCATTGAACGCAAAGTATCCAGCATTAAACTATCTAAACCTTGTTCTACTATAACCTGATCTGGCAGCCACTGTGAATGCATTTTCTTCGCATTAACCGCTTCTTGCATGGTTAATCCATGCTCTAATACATTCATAATTACTTGGTAAACATTGGTGATAATGGTAGAACCACCTGGTGTACCTACTACCATTAATAATTTATCATTTTTCTCAATAATGGTAGGGGTCATACTACTCAGCATACGCTTACCAGGCTGAATAGAGTTTGCTTCAGCACCCACCAAGCCAAACTGATTAGGCACTCCCGGTTTTACACTAAAATCATCCATTTCATTATTTAAGAAAAAACCAGCACCTTCTACTAACACTTTACAACCAAAATAGCCATTAAGCGTAGTGGTAATTGCCACTGCATTTCCTTCCTTATCTACAATAGAAAAATGGGTCGTTTCAAAACTTTCTATGGTTGCCACTTCACCTGCTTTTATTGCTTGAGAATTAGTTGCTGAATCCATAGCAATAGAACTATAACGATCAGCTAAATAATCAGCATCTAAAAGCATCTCTAAGGGCACATCATAAAAATCCATATCACCTAAGTGCGTAGCCCTATCAGCATAAACCCTTCTTTGTAATTCTGTCATCAGGTGAATACTTTTCGCTGTATTCAGACCAGTACTTTTAAAATCGTAATTGGCACTGCCCAACATCAGTTGTGCCAAGGCTACCCCTCCACTTGAAGAAGGTGGCATCGATATAATATTAAAACTATCCTTATAAGTTACTTCAATGGGCTTTCTCCACGCAGCTTGATAATTTGCCATATCTTCTTGAGTGATTATTCCACCACCTTTTTCCATTTCCAGCTCAACTAGTTTCGCTGTTTCACCCTTGTAAAATCCATCTCTTCCTTGATCTCGTATCAGCGATAAAGTTTTACTTAAATCTTTGTGATAAATGGTATCGCCTGCTTCAAAAGGTTCATCACTCACTAAATAAATATCACCATTTACTTCCTTAAAAACTTCTTGAAAACGGGCGAGCAAACTAGCTTCATATTCGGTTAGTTCAAATCCATTACCAGCCAAATCTATAGAAGGTTGAATAAGTCTTTCAAAGGGCAATGATCCAAATTTTTTATATGCTTCATCCATCCCTGCTACAGTTCCAGGTACGCCAGCAGCTAAATGTCCTCTTTTACTCAGGCTACTAATAGGATTTCCTTCTCCATCTAAATACATGTCTTTATCTGCATTCCCTGGGGCTTTTTCCCTAAAATCTAATGCGCCAGTCTCCCCATCAGCCTTTCGATAAACCATAAATCCACCACCTCCAATATTTCCTGCTTTAGGCAAAACTACAGCTAAAGCATATTGCACTGCAATGGCAGCATCAAAAGCATTCCCTCCTTCTTTTAATACATCTAACCCTACCTGTGTAGCCAGTGGATGTGCCGAAACCACCATGCCATTTTTAGCTAAAACCCCAGTAGTAGGTTTATCCAAAACCAAAGTTTGGGGATTTTCACGGCAGCTCATTGCCCACAATAGCATTAACAGCAAATAGAATTTACTTTTCATATTTAATTTCAGTTTTATGATTTATCTATTAAAAAGCTTTAGAAACTTATTTTTTGGAATTAAAGTAAAGATGTGTTGGAAATTGGAAGGCTAAACTTAAAAAGTTTGTTGATACAGTTCCAAATATACAAAGTATTATATGGATTAATACTTAGAATATAGCTGTAATCAACCTATTAACTGTGTAATACAAGGTAGAAATGAAGTACATTAAACGCTTTTTTGTTCAAGGATAGATTTACTAGAAATCTATCTAAACAAAGAATTTCTGCCCCACTATTGAAAGAAAAGTAAAATATTTTTTGGAAGCGTTGACCGTAAATAGTAAACATAAACCATAGCCTTTAAAAACTAGGGTTCGTTATATGTTCTTATAAGGTAATTTATACAACCTCTTTCTTGCCACGTGATATTGGTAATGTAACCCCTGGTGGTAAATCTAACTTAGGAGCATCGGGCATATCACCCCCATCATTATCATCATTGCCATTTTCATTCGTATTTTTGATATACATCAATACTTTGAAAACAACTAAAATATTTAATATCAATATAAAAATATAATCTGGGTGTGAAATTATGAATTCCAACATATCAAGACTGGCGAACTAATGAAAAATAATTAAAAAATGGTAAATAATGCTGTTGGTAATGGAAGGTGATAGTATAATTTCAGAAAAATTAAACTTTAAGATAATAACGAAAACAATTTATTCAAAATTTAGTTACCAGCTTTTTTTAGGAGTTGGGTTTGTGGTAAAGTAAGATTTATGTAGCAAAAAGAAGATTTTTAAAAAATTCTAAGACTATTTTAAGTTACGTTTGAAAATTTCACCACTCCATTTTTTCTTCAATAAAAGCAGTTAATTCCGCAGCATTTCTTTGGTGTTGTACCACATTCGGATGAAAATCACAGCCTAAAACTTTATTGAACTGTTCACTAAGTCCGTAATAATAAATATTTTCTATACCTTTTTGCTTCATCTTGTCCATAGCCTCTTCAATAAAAGATTTAGCTGTGGAACGAGCCTTTCGTCTTCTTGGATAACTGTCAGACATCATCGGGCTACCAAGACAAAAAACAGTAGTATTTGGGTAGTATGCATGTATTTTTTCTAGCAAATTGAAATAACTTTCAACAAAATATTGCCTTTCTGGATTTCCTTTAGCAAAATCGTTCGTAGCTAAATTGATAACTACAGCATGAGGCTGCCATTGATTGAAATCCCAACAGATGCTATCATTTTGGGGATAAACAAAATCGTACATTTCTGTCATTGTATAACGAATGGCATCGCTATAGTTTCGATAAATTCCCATACCAGAAAATGCAACAGCTCTATATTCTGCACTTAAATTGCGAGCCGTAATTGCACTATAAGTCATATATCCATTTTGTGTAAGAGAGGAATATTTACATCTTGCGCTATCGCCTTCATTTCCATATCCACAAGTAATAGAGTTACCGATAAACTCAATTCTTCGAGAAGGCAATGGGTCATGTGGTACAAGGTGTCTTCCAGTATCTAAGCGTAGGCCTAAAAAAGAAGTACTCCCTGTTGCACCTTCTGTTCGACGATATAACTTAAGGGTATGGGTGGTATCCGGTAAATTTTCGGCAATAGTGTAAATCAAACTATCTGGAGTAGCACGCAAAAGCTGAGGGAAATTATCGTCTAAAAATACATAGAAATAATTGGCTTGTGGTTTTCCATATCCATCCTTTATAAAAACATGGTCTTTTAATAAAACCTTGCATGAAGTACCTCTAAATGTTGCATTTATGGTCGAACCTGTCCAGGCAAATTTTGCAGTACTACTATCATTGTTAAAATGAAACCTACCTGAATATTGCAATAATTGGTCTGATGGAGGAACCAATACGAATGTTGGTAGTTCTTTCTTACACGAAGTGGCAATAAAGGCAATTATTATAATTGAGCTAGGTAATATAAAGTATTTTTTTTTGACTAAAGTTACACCTATGTTTTTTATTAGATAGTTAAAAAATATTATCATGTAAATAAGCTAAAAAATGCGTTGTTGAATGTCGAAAACTAAAAGTTTTATTTTTAAAAGCAGTTGAAATATAATTCCTAAACCAGTAAACTCACAAACAATTGGATGTTAGTATAAAACATACTCTCTTACAACGGTTAGAAGATCCACTTTTTGAAGAAAAAGGAATCAATTTTTTTATTAAGCGGGACGATTTAATTCACCCTACAGTATCGGGTAATAAGTGGCGTAAACTCAAATATAATTTATTAGAAGCTCAAAAGCAGCATCATGAAACACTATTGAGCTTTGGAGGGGCTTACTCTAACCATATTTATGCCCTAGCAGCTGCTGGAAAACTTTTTAATTTTAAAACCATTGGGGTTATTAGAGGGGAAAGGCCAGAACCATTAAACCCTGTTCTTGAATTTGCTAAGAACAACGGAATGAGGTTATTTTTTATTTCACGAACTGCTTACAGAGACAAATACAATCCTGAACTTATAGGAGAGTTGAAAGAGCGATTTGGAAAATTTTATATGGTGCCGGAAGGTGGAAGTAATATGTTAGCTGTAAAAGGTTGTTGCGAAATTATTGATGAGATAGATATTGATTTTGACTACATCTGTTCAGCATGTGGTACTGGGGGCACAATGGCAGGAATCATTACAGGACTCAACGGAAACAATAAAGCATTAGGATTTTCAGCACTCAAAGGAGGCGATTTTTTGAAAGAAGACGTAGCTCAACTAATAAAAGGGTATTGCGGCCAAAACTACCAAAACTGGGACATAAATACCGAATATCATTTTGGAGGGTACGCAAAATCAAAACCTGAATTGCTAGAATTCATGAAATATTTTGAAAAGCAGCATAAAGTGCCTATTGAATTTATCTATACAGGAAAGATGCTTTTTGGATTGTATGACCTTATAAAAAGAGATTTCTTTAAACCGGAACAAAATATTATTGCTTTGCACACAGGTGGTGTAAAATAGCAAATAAGGCAGCTTTATAGCTATAGTATTTTCCGTATCTTATCAGGAAAATAATAATATTATCTTTCAATTTGAAAAAGTACACTGCTTCATTGTTTCGCTTAGAAATGCAATACTTTTACCAACTTTCAACGGAACAATAAAAATACTTAACACCAGTACCCGAAGAATATATCAAATACCAACAGTTCAAAAAAAAACAACTTACCAGTCTGGTCCAGACCCTCCTTTCTTTTTACCTTTCTTTTTAAGTTGCTGGAAATATTGTTTTTCCTGCTCTTGCATAGATTTTAAGATTTGTTCGGCACGTGCGCGATCTATTTCTGGGTTTTGCGCCTGTTGTTGCTCTTCTTGTTGTTTCTGCTTTTCATCTTCAGACTGTTGCTGCTCTTTTTGTTCTTGATTTTCCTGCTCCTCTTGTTCCTGTTTCTCCTTGTCTTGTTTTTCCTGTTCTTGTTGCTCTTGTTTATTATCTTGATCCGACTGCTCGTTTTTATCGTCTTGCTGCTGCTCTTCTTTTTTCTGTTCTTGTTGGTCTTGTTTCTGTTGATCCTGCTTTTGCTCCTCCTTTTTCTCTTCTTCTTCCTTTAATTTTCGTTTTACTACTTCATAATTATAGCGTGCATCCTCATTATTCGGGTTTGCCCTTAACGAAGCTTTAAAATCTTCTAATGCATTTTTTAAATCATTTTTATTGGCGTTAATTACTCCAAGTTGCTGATAAGCCACTGAACGTAAATCTTCATTTACATCTTGCGCACAGAGGTTCTTGTAATAGTTAACTGCATCGGTTTCATTATCTAAAGTAAAGTAGCAATGGGCTAAATTAAGTTTTATTTCTGGGTCTGTAACGCCCATAGAATCAATCAGTACCTGATAATTGAAAGCTGCTGTTACATAATCTTTATCTTCATACGCTTCTTGCGCTTTCTTTTTCAATTCGTTTATAGCGGCAATGTCTCCTGGGTCTATACTAACCAACAAAAGCAATAACCATATTGAAAAATATTTACCTAAAATCATATCCTAATAACTTTTACAGAAATTATCATGTCTATCATTAAAAGTATAAATGCAGCTAGTAAAAAATAAAAATACCTGTTGGCTGCTGCATCTATCTTCTTACTGTTTCTTAATTCCCCTTCTATATTCTCAATGGCCCTAATAAGTTGTGGCGTTTCATTGAGATTATCATTTATTTCAAAATATTCCCCACCAGTAGTTTCGGCCAGTTCCCTTAAGCTTTCGGGCTTAAGTTTTGTAATTACTTCTGATCCATTATCATCTCTCTGAAATCGGTAGCCTTGTGGTATTTTACTTCCACTTTCAGTTCCTATTCCTACCGTAAATAAACGGATGTCCTCACTGCGCAGTTCCTCCGCAATAGAAATAGCATCAGTTCCGAAATCTTCTCCATCACTAAACAATACTATAATTTTAGATTGTTGTTGGTTTACAGCATTGTCTTCCGCTTGTTGGTGTTTCTCAATAGCCATTTCGATAGCTGGCGAAAATTCTGTCCCACTGTTTGAAAGCAAGCTAGTATTGAGAGTATTGATAAACAAAAGTAGGGCACTACGATCGAAAGTTAGTGGGCATTGCAAAAATGCTTCTGAAGAGAACACTATCAATCCTAACCTATCGCTACTGAATTTATCTACTAATCGCTCTAATTCAAGTTTAGTACGTGAAAGTCTACTTGGCTGAATATCTTCAGCATCCATAGAGCGAGAAAGGTCGACCAAAAAGTAAATGTCTTTCCCAACCGATTTAATCTCTTTTTGCGCAAGTCCGAAAGATGGCCCTAGCAGTGCTACGATCATTAAGCAAAAGTACAGCGTTCTTATGCCTAACTTGATAAAAACTTGCTCAAAATTACTTTTTACCTGCCGTGAGATTTTTATGGTTCTCACTACATAAAAAGTATAGAGTAATAAAAAAGCACCAATAAAAGAAAACTCAAATACGCTCAGTTCCCTGAAAAAAGTTAATTCCATTAAAAAAATGAGTTTTATTTTAATTATAAGCTAAAATTATACAAAAGCCAACCAAAAATTGAGAGGAGGGAAATATAAAATAATGTGTGGGAAAACATAAATTAATAAGGTTCATATATTTTTTAATTTAGTTAAAATTATACTTGCTTATTTTAAACTCTTTCTATTACTTTGCACCACGTTTTGGCAGACGAGGCATCGGAGAGTTGCCTGAGTGGTTAAAGGAGCGGTTTGCTAAACCGTCATCGGGAAACCGATGCGTGGGTTCGAATCCCACACTCTCCGCTCAAAAGAGATTAGGTTCGGGGTGTAGCGCAGCCCGGTTAGCGCACCTGGTTTGGGACCAGGGGGTCGCAGGTTCGAATCCTGCCACCCCGACGAATTTACTTCTCGATTTGTAAGCATTTGCAAATCCGGTCTCGTAGCTCAACTGGATAGAGCAACTGCCTTCTAAGCAGTAGGTTCCAGGTTCGAGTCCTGGCGGGATCACAAAAGCCTTCTAGTTATCTAGAAGGCTTTTTTTTATTCAATTTCTCAAAACAAATAATCGTCTAACATATTTCTATTATTAAATACAAAGCATTTAACATTATAAACCAATTAACCAAGATAAATTAACTATGAATTCCCTCATCCTAGCACTAGACTGGACTGCCAACATTAATCATATCGGTTTTTTTGTAGCAAAAGCAAAAGGATTTTATCAAGCAAATGGCATAGATTTAACCATTATCGACCCTTCTCAAGATAATTACAAAGTTACCCCAGCCAAAAAAGTAGAACTAGGCGAGGCCGATTTTGCGCTTTGCCCCATGGAAAGTATTATCAGTTATCAGACTAAAACCAAACCATTTAATCTCAAAGCTATTGCTGCCATTTTTAGAGAAGATTTAAGTGCCATAGTTTGTAAAGAAGGAAGCGTCCATTCTCCCAAAGACCTAGACGGTAAATCTTATGCCTCATACCGCGCCCGTTACGAAGATCAAATCGTAAAACAAATGATAATTAATGATGGTGGAGAAGGTAATTTGCAAATTGTTTATCCAGAAAAATTGGGGATCTGGGATACTATATTAGCAGATAACTACGAAGCTACATGGATTTTTATGAATTGGGAAGGTGTTCAAGCAGAAAATGAAAACATCCCCCTCTCCTACTTTCAAATGAAGGATTATAATATTCCGTATGCCTATTCACCTGTAATTGTTACCAATGGATCGAAAATAACCTCAGATAAATCACACTACAAAAATTTTTTAACAGCTACAAAACAAGGTTTTCTTTACGCCAAAAATAATCCTAAAGAAGCAGTAGAAATTTTGGCAGCTTTAATCCCCGAAAAAGATAAAAACATTGACTTAACAAAAAGCTTGGCTTATTCTAGTAAATATTTTGGCAATGAAAACGAATGGGGTATAATGGAAGAAAGTTCAATAAGCGAGTTTTTAGAATGGATTTATACGCATCAACTAGAAACTATTAAACTTTCTACCCGTGATTTGATTGATAATAGTTTGCTATAATCAATCAAATCACGATTTCTTAAGTGTTGAAATTGGTGAAGTTATTTAGCTGAGGTTCAATTAAACTTTATAAAACCTCAGCTTTACAATAGCATTATATCTTCAATAAATGGTTACTTTGTGTGTACAAGAAAAAGTTTGTCCTGCATTTAAGTACTCATTCCCTTCTTTTTCGAAAAAATCTTCTTGCCCAAATTCATTGTCAGCTATGCCATGCCAAGGTTCTATACAAACATAAGGCGATTGCCTATTTTTAGACCATATGCCTAAATATGGAAATCCAGTAAAGTCGAAAGCAAGTATAGGTGTTTGTTCCCCGTTAATTAACGTTACTTTGCTGGAATTCAATCTTTTAAAAACGAGGGCATCTTTATCGAATAAGTCATCGGTTATCGAAATATCTGTATTACCTGAAAAAACTTGTTGCGTTTTACCATCAAATACCCCCTCTGCATTTAGAATAAAACTTTCTGCTGTTTCAGCTTTATCAAATCGTAAAATATAATCTGAACGTTTTTCATCTACATTCAACGGGCAGTTAAATGCCGGGTGTCCACCTAAAGCAAAAGTCATAGTCTCCCCTGCATGGTTTTCTACCTCATAAGTTATAGAAAGTGTATCTCCTACTAATTCATAGACCATATTAATGGCAAAGGCGAAAGGGTATAACAATTTATCCTCTGGTGTGCTTTCATAACGGCAAGAAATTTTATCGGTCATTTGGTCTGTTATTGAAAAAAGTCTGTCCCTAACAAAACCATGTTGCCCCAATTTGTACTCCTTCCCTTTCACATAATATTTCCCTTTATACAACTTACCGATTATTGGAAATAAGATACAAGAATGCCTTCCCCAAAATGTTGGGTCTGCTTGCCACATATACTCTTTTTGGTTTTCCTTTTTTACGAAACTAGCAAGTTCAGCCCCTTTTTGATTGATGCCTACTTTTAAAAGGTCATTTTCAATAATATATCTTTCCATCTTACCTTTTATCAAATTTTATTTGGGGTAAAAAATTGTAATAATGATTTTAAGGAAATAAACTAAAAATTAGCGTGATGCACAACCTAAACTCCGTATTTTTCACATTCCTTTTCGCCATTACTTTTCATAGTTTTGTTCAAGGACAATCGAGTTCCGTAGAAGAGCAAGCTGTAAAAACAAATATTCAAAAATTATTTGATGGTATGCGCGCTGGAGATAGCAGCATGGTTAGTGCTGTTTTTCACCCTGAAATACGCATGCAAACAGTAATGGAAAAAGATGGGAAAACTATACTTCACAATGGAAGTGCCGAAAAGTTTTTAAATGCAGTTGGCACACCCCATGAAATTGTCTGGGATGAACGCATTATGAGTTATGAAATAAAAGTAGATGCCGATATGGCAACCGCTTGGACAGAATATGCCTTTTACGCAGGTGAAAAATTCAGTCACTGTGGAGTAAATGCTTTTCAGTTTTTTAAAGATGATGAAAAAGGTTGGCTCATTACTCAAATTATTGATACTAGGAGGAAAGAAAATTGTAAAAAATAAAAGTAATTATACCCTTTCATTTGATGTAAAGTAAGCGGCTATTATCTTTCAGTACAGAAATTTACTGAAACTAAAAGCATATGAAATCCTACTTTTTAGCAATATCTTGCCTACTAATTTTTTGGTCTTGCAATGAAAATAAAACATCACAAACAAAAGAGTTCACATTAGCAGATGTACCAGTAATTGCCCCATTTGAAGACATAGACACTTTGGCAATAAACGATTGGTGGAACAGAGCCACTACTAAAATCATCAATCTTAAGGTAGATAGGGATAGTGTTGTAGCATTTGGAATGTATACTGTTTCAAATAATATTTTAAAGCTTTCTGCTCAGTTATATCCACTTTACCCCGACGAAACTCGAGAAGTTAGATTAGAAATTAAAGATGGAGAAAATTGGAAAGAGATTCAAAAGAAAAATGTAAATGACATTGGTTGGTCGGCACTTTTTAGGGTAGAAAATTGGGACAGCACCAAAGATATTCCCTATAGATTGCTACACGGTGAAAAAGCAACTTTTGAAGGCTTGATAAGAAAGGATCCTAAAAAGGATGAAATAGTATTGGCTGCCTTTTCTTGTAACTCTAATAAAGACAGAGGCATGCGAGAAAACTATATTCGCAATGTAGACTTTCACAATCCAGATCTATTGTTCTTTGCAGGCGACCAATCATATGACCACACAGAACACACCGCTGCTTGGCTGAAATTTGGTTTACAATTCAAAGAACTATTTAAAGACAGACCTTGTATTACTATACCCGACGATCACGATATTGGGCAAGGAAATATTTGGGGTGAATATGGCAAAGTGGCAGAAAGTACTGCGGGAAATGATGGAGGTTATTTTTACCACCACGAATATGTAAAAATGGTTGAAAGGGCTCAAACCGCGCATTTACCAGACCCTTATGATCCTACACCCATTGAACAAGGCATAGGTGTTTATTATACAAACTTGATTCTTGGTGGGGTAGATTTTGCTATTATCGAAGACAGAAAATTCAAATCTGGGCCAAAAGGAAAAATCCCTCAACAAGGACCTAGACCAGACCACATTAATAATCCCGATTATGACCCTGCTTCTGTAGACGTACCAGGCTTAGAACTTCTAGGTGGAAGACAACTCACATTTTTGAATGACTGGGGACAACAATATGATGGTGTAACCATGAAAGCAGTACTATCCCAAACAGGCTTTTGTGGTGGAGCACACCTGCATGGATCTAAAGAAAACCGATTACATGCAGACATGGACTCAAACGGTTGGCCTCAAACAGGAAGAAACAAAGCTTTAGAAGCTATTAGAAAAGCCAATGCAGTACATATCGGAGGCGACCAACACTTAGCAACAGTAATTAAGCATGGTATTGAAGAACATGGAGATGGACCGTGGGCGTTTGTTGTTCCAGCCATAGTTAATAATTACTACAGCCGCTGGTGGTGGCCGCTCGAAGAAGAAATTAATGAAAATCCTGTAACACCAGATTTACCTTGGTCAGGAAACTTTTTAGATGGGTTTGGTAATAAAATTACTTTGCATGCTTATGCTAATCCAGATTCAAATTCAAATGGGGCTGGCTACGGATTAATCCGATTTCAAAAAGGGAATAAGGAGGTAACTTTTGAATGCTGGCCAAGGGAAATAGATGTAACAATGGATTCTGCCAAGCAATTTACAGGCTGGCCTGTCACTGTAAATTTATGATAAAACCATAATAACTCTGTTTTTCTACTTATTGAAAAATATACCTAAAAATTATTTTTTTTATCTGTTAGCAAAAAAATGAAATTAAAAAATCAATAGATTTTATTTGATTTATTATAAAACAAGAAAAAGTTAAAAGAATATAGGTGAAATTTAAATTTTACCTATACCTAATGCTATAAACACCCCTGTTTTTTTGTTTATCTTTGAGTAATAGTTCTGAAATCCATGACGTGTTAACCCTACTACCAAAATATTTAAATAAATATAATTCAGGATAGTAAATCAATAAATTAACACACAAAGAAATAACGCTATAATTACTTCTCAATTAATAATTGGCAAAATGGATTACGCCATATTTAAGAAAATAGATCACGAGGTCTATCATATAAAGTTCACACCAAACTTGCCTAATAAGGCAGATTTTGAAAAATACCTCAATGAATTAACGAAGTTAATTTACAATAATAAGGGAATTTATATGGTCTTTGATGCCTCCTATGCACCTTACATTCCACTAGAGTTCAGGAAACAACAAGCAAATTGGATGAAACAACATGAAAAGCAGATCTTAAATTCAATATTCTGTGCCGTTTATGTTATTCCAGACTCAATCCAACGTTCCATTTTGAACTCTATATATCAAATTCAAAAGCCTGTTTCTCCCTATAAAATCGTTGAATCTTACAAACATGCAATAACATATTTGTTACAGATGAAGATGAATAAAATAATTGCTTAAATATTTATCTTTAATCAAACTTTCTCTTCTTACAATTACTTATATACATAAATAAATTTGTGAGCAGACATTCAATTATATTGTTCGACGGGGTGTGTAACCTTTGTAATAGTAGTATCAATTTAATTATTGATCTAGATAGAAAAAAACAGTTTAAGTTTACCTCTTTACAATCAGAAAAGGGACTTGAACTACTAAAATCCCACGAGCTGAACATTACCCCAGAGACCATTATTCTTCTTGAAAATAACAAAGTATATCAAAAGTCTGAAGCTGTACTAAGAGTCTGTAAAAAGCTTATCTTTCCTTTACCTATACTTTACTTCTTTATAATCATACCCAAGGGTATTAGAGACTATGTTTATGATACTGTGGCAGCCAACAGATATAAATGGTTTGGAAGAAAAGAAGCATGCAGAATCCCTACTCCTGACTTAAAAGAAAGGTTTCTCTAATACACCTCTTCACTTTCTTTTGCAAAATAAGAACTGTAATGATTTACTAAGTTTGTTGGATCAGAGCCATACTGATAATAATTCTCAGAAGAATAACATGCCTTATTTTCAGCACTAAATTTATCTGCAGCGAAATGCATATTTTTTAATACTGTTATAGCCTGTTTTTCATACTTTATAGGGGTGGGCTGGTTAATTTTTTGCCAAAATTGTATTTTATGAAAAAGCATATCAATACAGAATAAATCAAGTTTCTTCTTATTTGTCTGCCTTAATACTTCTAAAAAGTCGAATGAACTTAGTTTTAGAAATTGTACTTGAGGACTTTCATTATCTGCATCATTAACAAACTCCCAAAGTAACTCTAATCTATTAGGCAAAATAGCATAACCGTAAATCTTAATCTGTTTTGCATTGATCAATAGTCTTAAATTTTTTATTATTTTCTCATAAATCATTGGATTCCTTAGCAACGGTTGCAATTTTAAAGTAGCTACAGAATAGTGATAAAGCTGGTTAGGCTGCATGTGTGAGTAAGTTTTTATAGATAAAAAAATGTTATTGAATGTCAGTATTAAAAAATAGATTAGCTTTAAATACCTAAAGCAATACTCATATAAATTGTTATAATTTCAATCTCTGGTTTAATTTAACATCCTCTTAATTGCTCAACGCTATATTATGCCACATCTTATAAGTCTACCTCAAACAAAGAAATACTGGCAAATAAAACTCAAGTATTTTTACATCATTCTATGTCTAAAGGTTTTGCTAACAAGTGAATTATACGCGCTCGATAGTTATCCTAAAAACAATGCATTAGACGTAATCACTTATGATTTTTACTTGTATTTGAATGACAATAATGACAGTATTTTTGGTGAAGCACAGATAGATTTAAAAGTCAAGAACAAAAATGCACAAAGTTTTACCTTAGACTTGAGTAATGTTTCAACGAAAAGCAATGGCCTTGGTATGTTAGTAGATAGCGTCTTGGTTATGGGAATAAAAACCATTTTCACGCATGAATCTGACCAACTGATATTACTTTTTAAAGATGCTGTTGAAGTAGAACAATTACTAAGTATCAAAATATTTTATAGGGGCATACCAATAGATGGATTAATTATTTCTGAAAACAAATATGGAAGCAGAACCTTTTTTGGAGATAACTGGCCTAACAGAGCACATCATTGGTTACCTTGTATCGATCATCCTTATGACAAGGCTTATTGTACTTTTACTGTTGAAGCCCCACCACATTATGAAGTAATAGGTCCTGGAAGAAAAACAGAAGAAAGTCTTACAAAAAGAGCCACTAAAATTACTAGTTGGGAAAGTACCGCCCCTTTGGCAACCAAAGTAATGGTTATTGGAGTAGCTCCATTTGCCATACAATATTTACCTCAAGTAAATGAAATACCCGTGCAAAATTGGGTATTCCCAGAAAATAAAGAAGCTGGTTTTTACGATTATTCACCAGCATCAGAAGTACTCGCTTATTTTGAACAAAGAATTGGTCCATTTGCTTATGCTAAATTGGCAAATGTGCAATCCAAAACTAAATATGGGGGCATGGAAAATGCCAGTAACATTTTTTACTTTGAAAATTCGGTAACTGGTAAAAAAACCATAGAAAACTTAATAGCGCATGAAGTCGCTCACCAATGGTTTGGCGATGCCGTAACTGAAGCAGACTGGCATCATATATGGCTCAGTGAAGGTTTTGCTACTTATTTTACCAACCTATTTATAGAACATAAATATGGAAAAGATTCGCTTAATCGCAGTTTGCAAAAGCAAAAGAAACAAATTTTAAATTTTTATAAAACAAATCCTACTTCCTCTATAATCGATTTTAATATCAGTAATTTAAATGACCTACTAAACACAAATACCTATCAAAAAGCCAGTTGGGTATTGCATATGTTACGACAAGAGCTAGGAGATGAAATTTTCTTTAAAGGTATTAGTACCTATTATAGAAATCATAAAAATGGAAATGCTCTCACCCAAGATTTCCAATTTATCATGGAAAAACTTTCTGATAGATCTTTAGAATGGTTTTTCGAACAATGGCTATATCAACCTGGTCTTCCTAAAATTAGTACTAGTTGGAAATACGATAAAAGAAAGAACATGTTGAAATACACTGTAGAACAAGTGCAAGAAGAAGCACCCTTTAAATTTACACTTGATTTAAAAATACTTTCTTCGGAAAATAAAGTTACATATAAACACATCGATATAGACCAACGGGTACACATTTTTGAACTGCCTTTAAGCAATAGGCCAAAAAACATTGAAGTGGATCCGTTCAAGAAAATGTTACTTTTTAATGAATAAAGATTGGTATAATCAATAAAATCAAGTTATACTTTTTTGTGAAAAGTAAACATTTTAACCTGGCTATTTTCATCCTTTAAGTATTCCAAATAAGATTTGATGGCAAAATCATTGGAGTTAAACGCCAATGAGTCCCAAGGGATTTCATCTAATTTATACAAACACAATTCTGAGCTTTCCTCGGTAGTTGTAAAGTCCTTATCTTCTAATTGTGCAGCAAAGTGCATCATTACCTGATTTATTGCTGGTATTGTAAAAATAGAAATTAACCTACCTATTTTCACCTTAGCATTGGTCTCTTCAAAAGCCTCTCTAGCAGCACCTTCAGTCAAAGACTCTCCATTCTCTAAATATCCTCCAGGTAAATTCCAGTAGCCTTTTCTTGGTTCTATTGCTCTTTTACACAGAAGAATACTATCTTCCCACCTCGGAATACAACCAACTACAATTTTAGGGTTTTGGTAATGAACTGAATTACAGTCTTTACATACAAAGCGGTAAATGGAATCTCCTTTGGGGATAGTCCACGATAGGTTTTTGCTACCGCAATTACTACAATAATTCACGAGGTTTTATTAAAGTGAAGGGGTATTTCCCCCATCTACAGGCAAATTAATTCCATTTACAAAAGCTGCTACTGGTGAAGCCAAATAGGCCACTGCTCCAGCTACTTCTTCAGCAGTAGCAAACCTCTTCGCAGGCACACTATCCTTCATAATCTGTTCATACTCTTCGAATGTTTTCCCATGCTTTTGAGCTCTTGTAGCAATTAAAGAATCTAACCTTGCTGTTTTTGTAAAACCAGGAAGTACATTATTTACAGTAATGCCAAAAGGAGCTAATTCTCTAGCAAGTGTTTTCGCCCAAGATGCTACTGCACCTCTTGTTGTGTTAGAAACACCTAAACCAGGTATTGGCACTTTTACAGAAGTAGAAATAATATTGATAATTCTGCCATATGCGCTCGCTTTCATACTTGGCATAAAAGCTTGCACTAAATGCTGGTTGCATATTAAATGTGCAGAAAAAGCCTTAATAAATTCTTCTGGTGTAGCATCTATGGCATCTCCAGCAGGCGGACCACCAGTATTATTCACAAGAATATGCACTTCTCGTCCCTCAGAAGTATAATCTTGCAACTTACCCTTTAACAAATCAGGATTAAAAAAATCAACTACCAAGTAATCATGTTTATTACCTGTCAGTTGATTTAATGCTGTCTGCACTTCTTTTAATGCTTGCTCATTTCTAGCACATAGGGTAACAGTAGCACCCATTTTAGCTAATTGAATGGCTACTGCTTTTCCAATACCTTGTGTACTACCACAAACAAATGCTTGTTTGCCTTTAAGAGAGATATCCATAGACAAAGGAATGCGGTTTATCCATTATTTGCAGCTCTAACCGCAGCTACTTCTTCTTCGGTTACTTCAGAAGCATCGTTACCAAAACTAGTCCTTACATAGGTCAATACATCTGCAATTTGTTTATCAGTTAAAAAACTGTGCGACGCCATTACGTTGTTGTAAACTTCTCCTTTAACTTCAATCTCACCATTAAGTCCATTCAGAACTATTCCAATCAATTCTACTTTATCACCTAAAACCCATTTGGTTTGCGTTAATGGAGGATTCATACCTGGTACTCCATTACCATCTGCCTGGTGGCAAACTTGACAATAGGTCTTATAAATACCCTGCCCTTTCGGTACTGCTGCTTTTGCGACAGTCTCTTTAGGTTCAGCTTTTACTTCTTCTTTTGGAGTTGCCTCGCTTTGAGCTGTTTCGTTATTACTACCGCCACAAGCCACAATAAAAAACATGATGCTAATTACAATGAGATAAGCTTTATTCATAAAAGATATAGATATAAATTAATGAGATTTAAAATTTTCTTATAAAGAGGCAGTGGTAACATTATCATAGTACAGAACCCGCCATATTTTACCCTTAACAGAATCAGAAATGTACAATGAGCCATCTGGACCTTGTGCTAAGCCCATAGGTCTATATTTTGCTTCTGAAGGAGACATTATTTCTTCTTTTCCTTTAAAACCTTTAGCAAAAATTTCCCACTCACCAGAAGGCATTCCATCTTTAAAAGGCACAAAAACTACTGAATATCCTTGTTGAGCAAAAGGGCCTCTATTCCATGATCCATGAAAAGCGATAAATGCACCATTTTTATATCTTTCTGGAAACTGATCACCTGTATAAAAAAGTAAATCATTGGGAGCCCAATGAGCAGGAAAATTCATGATTGGCTCTTTAATACCTTCACACCTACCAGTTGCTTTACCATCTCCTCCAAATTCAGGAGCCAATATCTTTTTATTTTGAATATGATCATAGTAACAATAAGGCCATCCAAAATCATCTCCATCTGCTATTTTCAAAAATTCTTCAGAGGGCAATTCTGCACTTTGGTCCTCTGTGTACATATCTGAAAATAAGTTATTGAGTTGGTCTCTGCCATGTTGTAAGGCATATAAAGCATTTTCTTTTTCATTCCATTCCAATGCTACCGCATTCCGAATACCTGTTGCATAACGGTAGCCATCTTTTTGTTGATCTTGTCCAGCTTTGTTGGCATCAAATCGCCAAATACCTGCTTGCAAGTCCAGCTGTGGGCATGGATCTAAACCAGGTGATCCTGGTGTTCTCGCTTCTTCCATACAAGCATTTGAAGGAGCACCTACATTCACATAAAGATTTCCTGCATTGTCAAAAGCTATGGTTTTAGAAGCATGTGCACGTTGGACTGGAAAACCTCCTACAATCAGCTCTGGGGCAGCATTTGGATAAACTTTACCATCTATCATCGGATAACGGTACACAGAAGTATCAGATGTGGCATACAAATACCCATTGTAAATATGGATTCCTGTACCTGTATAACCTCCAAAACCAGCGTGTATATCCATTTTACCATCATTGGTAGTATCACTTACAGTAAGTACACCAACTTCATCTGCTAATCTTCTAAGTTTTATAAAAACATCACCGTTATCATTCACAGCAATATGCCTTGCTCTACCAGTAGAATCGGCCATGACAACCGCTCCAAAATTCTCGGGTAGAGATATCCCTCCATTATTTAAATCAGCAGTAGGTAAGTTACTCACCTTTTGTTCCACTTCTGTAGCTTCATTTTGCTGCTTACAAGCATTCAAAAAACTAATCAGAAAAATTATAATTAAAGATGAGAGAATTGATCTTAGATGCATCATAGGATTGGTTAATTTTGGCAGAATAACCTAATGTATTTTAAAATGATGCGTAAATATAAAAAATAGGAGATAATTCAGAAAAGTATTTAATAAAAGCCAACTACAAGGTCGAATTGACTTTTTTAGAAGTAGATCTATTTGCGTCTTTTGTTGCAATAGGAAAAGTAATATTGACCGTTGTGCCTTTTTGATATTCGCTTTCTATATTGATAAATCCATTTAAAGAATCTACAGCTTTTTTAACAATATATAATCCCAATCCATCTCCTTCCGAATCTAAAGTGCCGATATAAAACATATCGAATACTTTGCTAATATTTTTAGGTATAATTCCCGAGCCATTATCCTTAACTGCAAGCTTTACAAAGTTATCTTGTGTAGATAAATGAATTTCAATTTTTAATGCCCTTTCATTATCCTTAAACTGTAATGAGTTTTGTAATAGAAGCTCTATTATGATTTTAATAATCTTAGGGTTTACCTCCATCATTAAAGGCATAGTATCTTCAACTACTAACGCATCTGCTGAGCTAATTTCATTTCTCCTTTCCGATATTACTGAAGCTATAGCTTTACTTATGTCGAATAATTTTTCTCGATTATTGGCTTTGTTAATGATACTAACAAAATTAAGTTTCTGAAAAAGGTCTTCCATCTTTTCAATAACTCGCTCTAACCTTTCGAGATACTCTTTGGTGTTGTCATTATTCCGCAACTCTATTTTTAATAACTCTTGTAAACCTTTTATTCTAGCAACTGGCCCTTTTAAGTTATGGGAAGTCCTGTATAAAAACTCATCTAGTTCAGCCTTAGCCTTGAGTAATCCTCTATTTCGAGATGCAATAATTTTTTCTTGATTTTTATTTATTTTTTCTATGGCCTCATTTTTCAGATTTAATTCTTGCTGTACAGATTTTAATCTTACATATGCCTTTTTAAGGATTTTTAAATTTTTGAAATGTCTTTCATTAGCCTTGTAAATTGTTTCTGTTTGTGCTACTAACTCTGTATTTAATTCTTTTAATGCATTAGAATTCTCCAATAATTCATTCCTTTGTTTTAATATCTCTTCATTTTTTTGAGTAATCTCTTTTGTCCGTTCATTCACCTTTCTTTCCAATTCAACATTGTAATTATCCTGCAATAATTTGTTTTTTCTTAATTCTTTAATGAGGCTATTTTGGGTAGCAATTTTGTTAATTTCATTTTGTCTGAATTGAAAAATAATTCCAAGAGTAAACATGAAAATCTCAACTAGAAAACCTATCTGAAAATATATTTTGAAATTTCCAATGCCGATGTAAAACAAAGCTATGGTGGTTAAATAAGATAATGCTACAATCGACACTCCAGCACAAGCCAAATAATGCTGTATCTTTCTTAATTTAAAATTTATAAGAAAAATTATTGAAACCAGTAACATGGTCAATCCAGAAATGGCATTGGCTAAGTGAGCAAGCATTAATTCGTAATTGTCTCCAAAAAAAATCCAGCTAACTACAATTAGGATAAATACTGCATTGATGAATATTGCGCCTCTAAAAATCTTATTTAATGTATTTCTATATTTATAATTAAAGCTTGATAAAAAAAGGACATAAAAAATGGGTGCGATATTTTGTGTGATTTTCAAAGCAAAATTGAAATTTTGGAAATTTCCAAAAAGGTAATTTGCTGTATAACCAGTATCCCAAGCAAAATAGATAGAAGTAGCTATTATATAACCAGCATAATACAAATACGCCTTTCTCTTGAGAAAGACGAATAATAAGACCGCACTAATAAATAAAACCAGATTTATAGCTAGGAACAAAACATCTTTTATCGATAGATAATAATACTCCCACATCCAATCTGAATAATGCCTTAGTTGCCAATTAAATTCTATTGGTGTATTCTTTAAATCCTTGGCTTTGATATATACTTCGAAATTGCCTTTTTCTATGTTATGAATGGGAATTACAAAGCTGGTACGACTAGATAAAACTACTTTCTTATTGGCATTTTCGAATTCACCTCCCTTAAATTCGCCTTTAATTTTATTGCCTTGTACAATATAAGCTTCAGCCTTACTAATTAGTGGTAAATAAATAATTAGTCCATCGGCTAAAATTTTGGTGTTAAAACTTAATTTAAACCAACCATTTTGCGCCTCAAATCTATTTGGTAATGATTTAATGTTCACCCACAGATTAGGAGAAGCCTCCAATGCTTTGTTTATATCTAGTTTCTCATCTTTATTTTGTAAAACTGAGATATAATCATCAAGTAATATTTCTTCTGGTATTTTCTTAAGTAATAGAGGTGAGTCTTGACAATATGAAGAATAGGCAAAAAATAAAATAACACAAATTGAATAAAGTAACCCTTTTAAATATTTGGGGATACCCAATAAACTTGGTATTTCATTAAATATAAAGAATTGTGTAAACAGAATCTCATCTTCATTTGTCGCTTTTTTTTAACATGAAATACACCAATTTATTGCTTGAAATTCCATGCAAATCAGTCTCTTCAAAGTAAAAGAAGCTTTTACCAATTAAACTTTCGGTTCTATCATTATTATTACAAAATATTGTGATTTTTCTTTTGTATACTAGCTAAATATTGTTGGTTTTCATCTTCAAAAAGCAATTCAAAAACCCACCCTGCATCTGTCACTAAACTCTTCATTAAATCCTTGTCTACATAAAGCCAATCAAACCAATTGCCTACTTTTCCTTTATAAAGATATTGGTAAGCTACTTCACCTATGTAATCTTGTGTAGGTTCAATACCAAATTCATGATTCAGATAACTAACATCACTAGAATCAAATAAAACTTTACCGCCGGGTGCAAGTATTTTTTCACAATGCTTTAAAAACAAAGAAAGGTTTGCCAATTTACCTACTACTCCTAGGCCATTCATAAGCATTAATATCGTATCGTATTTCCCCTTTTGAATGGAAAAGAAATCACATAGAAACACGTTTTCAATGCCACGTTTCTGCATAATTTCTACACAATAGGGCGAGATATCGATTGGGTTGACAAGTAAGTCTTTTTCTTGCAGTATGAGAGAATGGCAGCCTGTTCCTGCCCCAACATCTAGTACTTTACCCGCACATGCTTCAATGGCAATTGCTTCTAGTATCGGAAAATCATCGAAATCTCTAAAAAATACCTCTACAGGCATTTCTTCTTTATCTCCATAAGAAGTGTTAATTACTAGGTCATCTGCATTCTTACCATTATAATAATCGTATAATGCCTTTCCATATAAATCTTCTTCAGGTAATAAATTACTACTTCCCAGATTTACCTTTTCCACAGTATTACTCCCCGTATTTTACCATTGCCTGACAAAATCCATCCATTGTACCCCCTCTATTTACCTCACCCATTGAAACACCACCTTGTAATTCCCATCCTTCTCTTAATAACCGCTTCACTTCTTTTTCAACAAACCTCGGATTCGAGCTACTTATAATTTTATAATCTGATACTTTTTTATCCATTTCAACAAACGAAATTTGAATTTTATATAATGATAATTTTGTTAAACTAATCTAAAAGGAATTTTGCCGGTTCAGTTTTTATGTGAATTACTTAACATTCAAAGATAGTTTTTTTAAAATGACCAATTTGGCAAAGTTTTTAAATATGTTCCTTTTCAATAAATAACCAACAAAAGTAATAGCTGAAAATAGTAAACTTGCAGGAAACCAGTTATAGTGTTAGAGATTTTAATAATTGAATATTTTACACAGAACCTTATAGTTTGCTATCGACATCAAACAATTAACCATAAGGTATTATGCTACCAAAAATGAGATTTTTTAAACTTATTCCATTTCTCATACTTTTCCTCATTGAATTTGCCTATGCGCAAACCCCACAATTAAGAGTACAAAGTGGACACACAAATGCTGTAAATGACATTGCCTTCAGCAATACAAATAAAATATTAGTAAGTGTGGGTGATGATGCTGTTGTTAGGGTTTGGCATACACAAACAGGAAGAGAGTTAATGCTGTTAGAAGGACACGAAGGCCCTGTGAATGCGGTAAGCTTATCTCCAAAAAACCAAACTATAGCCACAGCTGGAAATGATAAAGTTATTAGGATTTGGCAACTTGAAAATGGAAAACCTAAAGGCAAATCTTTCGGGCATAATGAAAAGATAAATGCATTAGATCACCACCCAAACGGTAAATTTTTAGCCAGTGCCGGTGACGACAAAGTAATTATTTGGGAAACAGCTTTTGGGAAAGAACATAAAAAACTTGAAAACCATAAGGGAAAAATTCTTGCCTTGAGCTTTTCTAGTGATGGTAAAAGAATGGCCACTGCAGATAATTTAGGAATCATTTATATATGGAATACTGAAAATTGGGAGATTGCAAAAACACTTAGCGGCCATGAAGGAGCTGTAAATTCCATTGACTTTAGTATAGATGGAAAATATTTGGCTACTGCAGGAAGAGACAAAACGATCAAAATATGGAATACTACCTCAGGAGGTCAAATACGATCGCTTTACGGGCACGATGATCAAGTAAAAGATGTGATTTTCACAAAAGATGGAAAATACATTATTAGTGCATCTAATGATCAAACTGTAAGGATTTGGGATACATCATCATATCGGGAAATCAATCAATTGAAAGGTCATAGAGGTGTAGTAAATGCATTGGCATTTAATGGGAACAAAAATCAAGTTGCCTCAGCTTCTGAAGACCATACAATTATATTTTGGGACCTTGTCTCAGACCGACAAGTAAAACAATTATCAGGATTCGCTTCATTTGTGAATGTAGTAAAATACAGTGCAGATATGCGGGTTATTGGTATGGGTAACCAAGGGGGAAATATTAAAATAATTGATGCTGCTTCAGGTAATTGTTTACTCACTTTAAGAGGCCATGAAAAGGCAGTAAATGATATTGCTTTTAGTCCAGATAACAAAATGATTGTGAGTGCCAGTGATGATAAATCTTTACGTATTTGGGATATTAAAACTGGCAAAAACATTTTCGCACTCATTGGACACTCTGCCTCTGTTACCTCGGTAAACTTTAGCCCGGATGGGAAATGGATATGTAGCGGCAGCAAAGACGAAACCGTTAGAGTTTGGTCAACCTCCTCTTGGAAAACTTATAAAATCCTTTATGGGCACTCAGATGGTATAACCGACCTTGCATATAGCCCAGACGGCATGACCATTGCCAGCAGCAGTGAAGACCAATCTGTTAAAATTTGGGATGCAACTATTGGCACAGAGGTCAATAGTTTTTATGGTCATAAAGCGGCTGTAAATGGCTTGGCTTTCCATCCTGAAGGCGGGCTACTTGTAACGTGTAGCGATGATGAAACAATTATAGGTTGGAATACCCTTAGTGGAGAAAAAAACTTTGAGCTTACTGGTTCTTCAGCCAAAATAATGGATATTGCATTTAGTCCAAATGGCACCTATCTGGTAACTGGTGACGATAATAATATTGTGAGGGTCTGGAATGTTGAAAAAAGGAGAATGGCAAATACTTTTTTTGGACACCAAGCAAAAGTAAATGCGGTTACTTTTAGCCCAGATGGGAAGTACATATTGAGTGGGAGTACCGATCAACAAGTAAAACTTTGGAGTCCTTCATTAGGAGAAGAAGTACTTAATGTTGTCTTTCTTTTCAATGAAAGAGATTTTACGGTTACTACTACCGATGGCAAATTTGATGGAACAGAAACAGGCATTAATAAAGCCCTTCATTTTGTGCAAGGAAATGAGATTATTCCCCTTCAATCATTGTATGAAAAAGCTTATACACCTGGACTCTGGAGATTGATTTTAACGGGTGAAGAATTACCAGAAACAAGTGTAAATATCAACAGAAGTTTTTCTGCATTACCAGAAGTGTATTTTGTTTCACCACAATTAAAAGGCGATGTAGATGGCATTAAAATGACTCCCCAAGGGGCAATTAGTGATTCTTCTGTAATAAAGGTTGTTATTGAAGCTTATGATCAAGGAGCAGGTATAGATGAGCTGCGGGTATACCAAAACGGTAAATTAATCCATAATACAGGAAGGGGCTTTAAACCTAATTCTGATCCTGAAAAATACAAACAGCTTGAATTAGATATAAAGTTAACAGAAGGGAAAAACCGACTTTCGGTAATTGCCTTGAATGATGATCGTGTTGAATCTTTACCCGATTTAATAGAAATTGCTTACAAATCTTTTGTGGTGCCAAAGTCTAAATTATATATGTTGGTGATTGGCATTAATGAGTATCAGAACAATTCCTATAATCTCAATTATGCCCGAGACGATGCACAAGCGTTTCATAAAGCGGTAAAAAAAGGAGCCAATGATATTTTCAAAGAAATTGTTTCTTATGAAATTTTAGACAGGAAAGCCACTGCAGAAAATATTAAAGCGGCCTTCGACGAGATTTTACATGTCGCCTCAGAAGAAGACGTGTTTATATTTTACTATGCAGGACATGGCGTTATGTACCAAGATGCATTTAGCGAAGAGTACTTCCTCTGCCCTACCGATGTAACTAAGATGTATGGCAATAAACGCATACTAACCCAAAAAGGCATTTCAGCAAGTCAGTTAAATGAATTATGCCAGCGGGTAAGGGCACAAAAACAACTCATTTTATTAGATGCTTGCCAATCTGGTGGTGCTACAGAAATATTTTCCTTCAGAGGACCAGTTGAAGAAAAAGCCATGGTACAGTTAGCAAGAAGCACAGGTATTGCCCTTATTGCTGCAAGTGGCTCTAAACAATATGCAACAGAAGTGGCTTCATTAGGACATGGTGTATTTACTTATTGCTTATTAAAAGCCCTAGAAGGAGATGCTGATACTGGGACATCTGATCAAAAAATTACAGTTGGTGAACTTCGTACCTTTCTTGAGACAAGAATCCCCGTAATGAGCGAACTTTACAAAGGTGTAACCCAATATCCGACCGCATACAGCTCTGGTCAAGATTTCCCCATCGTAATTGTTAAATAATTTGAGTTAAATTTGAGGCTATTCACTTAAATCAAAAGAAATAAATCCGTATGGTATCACAAGAATATAGTTTCAATACTATCATCATTATCATAACCGTGATAGCGAGCTATTATGTAGATAGGAGGCCAGATCTAAAATATAAATTCATGCTCAACCCCTATAAAATCGCTAATAATAACGAGTATTTCAGGTTTATTACTTCGGGTTTTATTCATGGTGGGTGGATGCACTTATTTTTTAATATGTTCACGCTCTACCTATTTGGCAGCATGCTAGAACCCATCTTTCAATATAGTTTAGGAAGTGCAGGTAGCTTTTATTACGTTGCTTTTTACATCGTAGCTATTGTAGTGGCTGATATCCCATCATTTATCAAACATAGAAATAACCCAGGTTACAATGCACTTGGGGCATCTGGTGGTACCTCTGCTGTAGTTGTTTCTTACATTATGTTTGACCCCTTAGTATCTTTAAGACCTATATTACTCCCTATACCCATCCCAGGATTTATTTTTGCTACTTTATACATGGCTTATTCTTATTATATGGCTAGAAACGACCAAATGGATGGCATTGGACATGATGCCCACTTTTTTGGGGCACTATTTGGTGTTTTGGCAAGTATAGGCATCCAGCCCGACGTAGTCCCTAATTTTATTAGCCAATTAGCCAGTTGGAGATTATTTTGATTCCATTCAAATTCTACCTAAGATGGTATGAATGTCAAGTATAATAAAGCTAACGCTACATTAAAGTTTTTAAAGTTTTTTTTGACAATACTTGTTATTTTAAGGCTTAGAATTTTATATTTGCACACCTAAAACAAATCAAGCGGGAGTAGCTCAGCTGGTAGAGCATCACCTTGCCAAGGTGGGGGTCGCGAGTTCGAATCTCGTCTCCCGCTCGAAAAGCCCAATAGGATTGGGTTTTTTATTTGAAGCAGTTTTGCCGGGATGGTGGAATTGGTAGACACGCAAGACTTAAAATCTTGTGGCCGCAAGGCCGTGCGGGTTCAAGTCCCGCTCCTGGTACTATTTTACAATACTGCTTCAAATTCTTCCTTTCAAAATTAAATCTTGTAGAACTTATTATCGGTGTTGATTGTATTAGATTATTCAACATTGATTTTACCTCTCTCATTTACTGTTAAAGTATTGATAATATGGACAGCACAAGACAAAAGAAATATTCTCGATTAATACAAAAAGATTTAGGTGAAATATTTCAAAGAACAGCAAGAGATTTATTTGGAGGAGCATTTATCACTGTAACACAAGTGAAAGTAAGTCCAGATTTAGCCCAGGCAAAAGTGTATCTTAGTTTTTTAATGGTCAAAGATAGCCAGGCATTGCTTCGTGAAATTGAAAGAAACAATAAAGCCATAAGACAACAATTGGCTAGTAGAATCGGCAAACAAGCAAGAGTTATCCCAGAGTTGTTTTTCTTTATTGATGATACCGAAGAAGTGGCCAATAGGGTAAATCAATTGTTTGAAAACTTAGAAATTCCACCAGAGGATCACCATAACGATAGCATGAAAGATTATAAGGATGATGTGTAAAACATCATCTTTTTTATTTTTCTGGACTTGAGCTAAAACTTCATTATCATTGTTCGATAATTTGCAAACCAAAAAAAACAATAAAATTATTGGTTCGTGCGTCAGAAACCATAGACTTTTAGCGTACTTTGCAAAAGTATCAAGTTTCTATTTTTTAGTTCAATCATAGTTTGTCATGCTTGGTTACTTCCGGTTAAATGATCCATTTAGGGTAATAACTGTTCTTGTTATACTATTAATTATCAAGTTACCTCTTTTTATTAATGGCGGGGCAGTAACTATACAAGAACTCAACTGGATGCTGCTTGGAGAACGACTTTCGCAAGGTAAATTAATTTACTCACAAGTTATAGATAATACAGCCCCCCTTGCAGGTTTGGTCTATTGGCTCATTCATTTACTATTCGGGAAATCTTGGCTTGCTTATCATTTACTAGCAATGATATTAATCTGCATTCAAGGGTTTTATATCAACCTGGCATTTAACCAAACAAGAGTTTTTAATGAAAAAACCTTTGTACCCCTACTAATATATGCCCTCTTCATGTCAATATCCTTCGATATGAGCACGCTCTCACCTGTTCTTATGTCGGTTACATTCTTAGCCATAGGGTTAAAAAATGTGTTGTACTTAGACAGCCAGTCTCCGGTACAAATGTTATTTAGTACGGGTTTCATTTTAGGGATAGCCACACTTTTCTACTTACCTGCCATCATATTTTTGCCTACTTCCATATTGTGTTTTGTGCTCTTTAGGACTTCTTCTATCAAATCACTACTTAATATTTTTTCAGGCTTTTTGCTTGCTGTAGTACTGGCATTTCTATTCTTTATTTTTAGTGGCAATATTGGAGAGTTTTATCGATATTTTGTACAGTCAATCGTGTTGAGTAAAACTTGGGTTTACAACTTTAATCAATTGTTAGTGTTATTCAGTTTCCCAACAATTTTACTTGTGTTCTCCATTTTAAAACTGAAAACTTCCCGAGGTTTTATAAACTACCAGCAAAACAGCCATTGGCTCATCATAATCTGGACTATTTTTACACTTATTGCATTACTTCTCAGCCCAAAAATCAGCAGTATTTCATTCATCATATTTGCTCCTGTATTTGCATTTTTTATTAGCCAATTTTTATTACTTCAGAAGAATAAAATAATTGGTGAAATATATTTAATACTAATTTTTGCCGCAATACTTGGCACTGCCTATTATTCATTTTCTGGAGTAAATACTGATGGCCATTTTTATAGCAATGTTACTATAAAACAAGAAGATACAAACCAGAATGAGAGAATTATGGTCTTGGGTAACAATATAAATGCCTATTATAAAAATACAATTGCCTCGCCGTTTCTGAACTGGAAAATTAGTGCTCGTTATTTAGGGAAACTCGATAGGTATTCTGTTATTAAATTTGTGAAAAATAATATTGTTGAAGACAAACCTAAGCTAATTATAGATTACAGCCCTGAAAAAATTTCGAAAACGATATTTGAACAAATCCCACTTTTATACGATTATTACACACCTTTAACAGAAAAGGATATGATTGTTTATGAAAGAAAAGAAGAGAATCAAATACTAGAAACCGCTAATTAATTTCTTCTTCTTCTAGAATTTATCTTACGCATTTTTTTCTTTGACTTCTTATTTTTTGGAATCCATGTTTGCCCGACAGGACGCTGTTTATCATAGGCCGACTTACAAGAAATTCCGAAAGATGAAAAGAATATAAAACAGAGAAAATAAAGCAAATATTTTTTCATAGCTTAGTAATAGTTAACTAACAAATAATTAAGGTAGAAGCTTAAAATATATTATCGAAAATATAGCCATAATTTGTTCTAAGCACATTTATAAACCTCAAATTCATCTATTCCAAATTAACAAGTAATAAAAAAATTGGTTTAAATACCCATTTTCCAATAGGATATTCTATTAAAAATCGACAATAACTTCAAAATGCAAAAAATTAAGACCCTCATATTCACTTGTTTTATATCTATTTTTCTATCAAATCTTTTATTCGCCCAAAAGGATAATAAAGATATAACCATTGTGAAAAGTATTTTGCAAAGGCAATCAGAGGATTGGAACAGTGGGAATATAGAAAGTTTTATGAACGGATATTGGAAATCTGATCAATTAAAGTTTATTGGTAGTAACGGTGTTATTTATGGATACGAAGCCACCTTGGCAAGATACAAGAAGAATTACCCAGATAAAAAGACCATGGGTAATTTAAAGTTTGACATTATTAATGCCGAAAAGCTTAGTGCTAATGTAATATTAATAGTAGGAAAATTTACGTTAACCAGAGAAATTGGTGATGCTTCGGGTTACTTTTCACTAACGTGGAAAAAGATAGGCAAAGAATGGCTCATTATTGCCGATCATACAAGCTAACATTTATAAGCATTTTGTAAGACTTAATAGAAGTTTTTACCGTTAGAATCCTAGTCTTAAAAAGTGGTAAACTTCTATGAAGTTATTTTTTAATCTATTTTTACTGATTTTTTCAGCAAGTGTAACACTTGCCCAAAATACACCAAAATACAGTAACGAATTCTTAAGCATTGGCGTAGGTGCTAGGGCCTTGGCTATGTCTAATACACAAGCAGCCATTACCAATGATGCTACTGCTGGTTACTGGAATCCTGCAGGCTTGCTTAATATAAAAGAGAAATATGCTTTTTCATTAATGCATGCTTCTTATTTTGCTGGTATCGCCAATTACGATTATGCTGGTTTTGCAACACCAGTAGATAGTAAAAGTCATATTGGTATTTCACTAATACGGTTTGCTGTAGACGACATTCCCGATACTCGTTTTTTATTCGATGCAGATGGCACACTAAACTACGATAACATTAGGTCATTTTCTGCAGCAGATTATGCACTTTTACTGTCCTATGCACGCCGATCACTTCTAATTAAAGGCTTAAGAATAGGTGGAAACTTTAAAGTGATACATCGGAATGTAGGCATTTTCGCAGATGCATGGGGATTTGGTCTTGATTTAGGACTACAATTAACTAGAAATAAATGGCATTTTGGCTTAGCCCTAAGAGACATTACCGGTACTTATAATACTTGGTTTTTTAACCCAGAAACATTTTTTGATATTTTTACCCAAACTGGTAATACCATTCCTGAAAATTCTATAGAAATAACACTGCCGAGAGCATTGGCAGATATTGCTTTTCAACAAGACTTTGGTAATCTTTCACTTATTTTCACCACTGGGCTAGACATTACTTTTGACGGTGAAAGAAACACAATTATTAGGTCTAACCTCTTTTCAATTGATCCACATGCTGGTCTTGAATTAGGATATAAAAAAGTAGTATTCATACGAGGAGGAATAGGAAACTTCCAGCAAACCAAAGATTTTAATAGTGAATTATCTTACAATTACCAGCCAAACTTTGGCGTGGGTATCAAGATAAAAAATATCAATATCGATTACGCCCTTACTGATATAGGTGACCAGTCGGCATCTCTTTATTCTAATGTTTTTTCGGTTCATGTAGCCATGGGTAAATCTAGATTTGCTACGCCAAGACAACAGTAAAATGAACAAAAAGCTCTGCTTATTTATACTTTTACTCAGTTTTAAACTACAAACTGTTTCAGCACAAATTCTTAACTCTTGGGTTAATTATAACCAAGAATATTATAAAGTAGCTGTAAGTAGCAATGGAATATTTAGAATAACTTTTACTGAACTTCAGAATGCAGGATTTCCTGTTAGCGTTATAAACCCGCAACACCTACAACTTTTTCATGATGGCCAAGAGATGGCAATTTTAGTACAGGGCGAAGGTGATGGTGTATTCAATACAAACGATTATATTGAATTTTACGGCACTAGAAATGATGGATCGTTGGATGCCACCATGTACGATGACCCATTAAATCATACTAATCCTCATGAGGGATTATATACAAATCAATCTTATTATTTTTTAACCTATACCCTTGATAATACCAATGGCAAAAGAATAGAAACATATGATGCTACTGCAAACAATGGTGTAACTGTAACACACCATGAAGAAACAGCTAGAATCAACTTTTTTTTCGAGCAACTGCAAACAAGAAACTTAGAAAGATTTTTTGCCAGTGGGCCTCTTTTCCCTACTTTTTTTCAATCTATTTCCAATCAGGGATCACTTTTATCTGGCTTTGATTTACAAGGTAAAGGCTTTACCGATTTATTTGCTGGAGGCAATACTTACAAAGAATTTGCAATTCCTGTTTCTAATTATGTTGATAATATTCTCGCCCCTAGGCTAAAAATCAAAGTTACGGGTAGGTCAAATACAAATCATAATGTCTCTTTATTTGCAGGTGTTAATTCAGGAGCACTCTCTGAAATAGGTACGCTCCAATTTCGGAATTACGAGAATGCAGAATTAAATGAACTATTATCCTTTAATACTCTACCAACAGGTGTAGATACCTTCTATGTTGCTTACCAAATTAATCCCTCTACTGAAAGCCTGAATGAAATCATTTCCTTGTCGAGCATTGACCTAACATATGCGCAGGCATTTAATATGGATGTAGTAAATGAAAAACTATTTACAATTAAACAACAAAATACTCCCTTACGAACAATCAATATTGAAAATTTCGCCAATGAAATGCAGTTGTACAATATAAGCGACCCAAGTAATATTCAACTTGTTCAAGGCTCGTTAGATGTAAATAATACGCTCACCGCTACTTTACCAGAAAACAATGCCAATATCATCTTATTTGCTACCCAAAATATTACAAAAAGTATAGATGCTATTGCTCAGACGAGAATAAGTCCTATTACTTTAGATAATGCGCAATATGTTATTATATCAAATCAAAATTTAATGCGGCCAGCTGGTGGAGAAAGTGATGTTGTAGAAGCTTATACTACTTATAGGGCTTCACCCGAGGGAGGTAATTATCGTGTACTTACCGTAGATATAGAAAATCTTTATAATCAATTTACTTATGGAGAAGTAAGCCCTGTAGCCATTAGAAGATTTATAGAAGTATTATTTCAACGAGGCTCCCCTGAATTTTTACTGCTTATAGGAAAAGGGCTTTCCTTCAATTACAACTATGAAAAAAATAAGCCAGCAAGCCTCAGCTGGACTTATCAAAGCTATATCCCTTGCTATGGTGAGCCTTGTTCTGACAACATGTTTACCGCAGGACTAGAAGACACTTTTCTTGAACCTGCCATTGCTACGGGAAGAATACCAGCCTCTACCCCACAAGAAGTCATCAATTATTTAAATAAAGTAAAAGCACATGAAGCTTTTAACAATGATGCCCTTTGGAAAAAACAGATTTTACATTTGAGTGGCGGGCGGTCAGTTTCTGAACATAGAGAACTATCTGAACATGTAAATAATTTAGCAGCCTTCCCAAGAGCTACCTTAGGGGCAGATATATCTTTCATAAGAAAAGAAACAACAGCCACCACTGAGTTTATCGATATTTCTGATGAAGTGAATGATGGATTAGGATTGATGACATTTTTTGGACATTCATCACTTACACTGGTAGATCTAGAATTCGGTTTTGTTAGTAATGAAATTCGGGGATTCAACAACAAAGACAGGTATCCATTTTTATTTATGATGGGCTGCAATGTTGGTAATACTTTTACTGGTACACGCTCAATAGGAGAAGATTGGTTACTCACAGCAGATAAAGGCTGTATTGGTTTTTTGGCTCATTCATACTTGGCTTTTGTTGATACTCAAGAAAGGTTTTCAAACAATGTATATCGTTACTTTTTCAATGATACCACCCAAATTGACCAGCCAATAGGTATATTACTCAAACAAGCGATAAAAACATATATCAGCGAAAATCCAAATAACCAACGAGATTGGTCAAACGCCCAACAATTTGTACTTTCTGGTGATCCAGCCATTCGACTTTTTAATTTTGATAAAACCGATTATGCTACTAGTACACAAGGACTTAGGGCAGAAACTTTTGACATTACCACTGAATTAGACAGTCAAACCGATTCATTTAAAATCGCTATTGAAGTAAAAAACTTTGGTTTAGTAAACACTGATTCATTTGAAATTGCAGTAAGTAGAACTTTCCCAGATGGTTCAATCAGGACTTATACTCCAATTAGTTATCCGCATGTGGCTTTTAAAGACACCCTATTTTTTACCATTCCTGTAAGTGCTGAAGATAAAATAAGAGGTGGTGGAAATAACTCTTTTGAAGTAACACTTGATGTTGCACAGCAAATCGACGAGATGGATGAGCTTAATAACACTGCTACCCTCGAACTTTTTCTTAGACCTCGTAGGATATTCATTATCAGCCCAAGTGAATATGCCATTGTAAATGAGCAACCAGTAAGATTATTTGCCCAAAGTGCCGAAGAAGTAAGTGTTGAAAGGGCATATAGTTTTCAATTAGATACAACCGCTTTCTTTAACAGTCCTGCATTTAGAGATACTACGGTATTGGCTACTACTACTCCTTTTTGGGAAACAACACTATTAACTGAAAATCCAGCCGACAGTGTAGTATACTATTGGAGGGTTCGCCCAGCAGAAACTACCGAAGAAAGTGATTGGACGAACAGTTCCTTCATTTATATCGATAATGGACAAAATGGTTGGTCTCAAAGCCACCCACAACAGTTTATTAATAACTTGAATGATAATCTCTCCATTGATGAGAATAATGGACATTGGCAATTTACTGAAAATAATATACGGCTCGATGTAAAATCGGTGGGTGATAATTCACCCGATCCATTAGACTATGAAATATTCTTGAATGATTTCAGAATTGCAGCTTTAGGTATTTGTGGTGAAAACTCGATAGTTTCTTTGGCAATAGACCAAAATACTGGGAAGCCATATGTCATTCCCATTTTCCCACAATTACGTTGTGGTTTTGGAGAACGTGGTGAAGCTTACCGCATACTTGACAATGATCTTAGGGCTTTTAATGCCATGAGTATATATTCTGATTTTATTGATGAGGGAGATTATGTATTATTTGTAGCTACAGGAAATGTACGCTTCAGTGATTTTACCGAAGCCAACTATGCAGGTTTTGCTAACTTTGGTATAGACCCTGTCAGGCTACTGAATACTCTAACTTCTGGTGATCCATATATTGCATTAGGTAGAAAAGGAGCACCAGTAGGTAGCGCTGAAGAGATTTTTGCAAGATATACAGCCCTTACTCCATCCAATCAACAAGAAATAACTGCCAATTTCAGTTTCAATTTAAGTACATCTAATGGCTTAATTACAAGTCCTAGAATAGGCCCATCTAGTAATTGGCAGACCCTATTTCAAAATATTACTGATAGAGATCACCCTGATGAAACATTCCAAACTGATTTAATTGGGGTAAGAATTCAAGGAGAAGAAAATATTATACTTCAAGACATTACAGAAAATTTAACTGACTTAAGTTTTATCAATGCAGATACTTTCCCTTACCTTAGGTTACAGACTAACCTAATCGATACTATTAGCAAAACACCTATGCAATTAATCGATTGGAAAGTTTTGTACGAAGGTGTACCTGAAGGAATATTATTCAGAAATTCTACTGAAAATAATGAGGTGAAAATTGTAGCTGAAGGAGATACAGTAAAATACAATTATACTTTCAACCATGTATCAGGTACTTCCTTTAATAATCCAGTTATTGTTGCCTATGAGATACTAAACAATAACACCAACAGCATAATTACTCAATACGACACACTTGGAACGTTAGCAGTGAATGACTCTTTAGCTATCAATTTTGCTTTGCCTACTGCTGGTTTCGCAGGAGAAAATAGACTGAATGTTTTTGTAAACCCAAGATTACAAGTAGAACAAGTCTTTGAAAATAACATTCTCGAAGAAACATTCTTGGTAAAGCCTGACACGGTAAATCCTTTGTTAGATGTATTATTCAATGGGGTAAGGATTTTAGATGGAGACATAGTTTCGGCTACGCCATTGATTACAGTTATGCTGAAAGATGAAAATCCATTTTTAACTAAAAATGATACTGTTGGTCTTGAACTTTTTTTAAGTTCTTGTGACAGTTGTGCATTTAGAAAAATTGCCCTAAATAGTCCTGAAATAAGTACTACTAGCGATGATCAAAATCTATTTCAATTATTTTTTGAGCCTCAAGAACTAGCAGATGGCATGTATACTTTAATGGTAAATGGAAGTGATGCTAGTGGAAATGAATCTGGTGTAGAACCTTATAGAATTAGATTTGAAGTTATTAATGAAGCACGTATCACTCATTTTTATCCTTACCCAAATCCATTTTCAGATAGAGTTCGCTTTGTATTTACATTGACAGGGAGTGAGATACCTTCAGGTATAAAAATCCAGATTATGACTGTAACAGGGCGGGTAGTAAGGGAAATAACCCAAGATGAACTTGGACCAATTCGCATAGGAAATAACCTTACTGAATACGCTTGGGATGGGCGAGATGAATTTGGAGATCAATTGGCAAATGGCGTATACCTTTACAAAGTATTCTTACAAGCCAGTGGTGAAGCATATAAACACATAGAAACAGCTGGCGATGGGCTTTTCAAAAATGGCTATGGCAAAATGTATTTGATGCGATGAATCAAAATACTCGTGCTACCACTCTAAGTGGTAGCACGAGTATTCGAGTATTTATCACGCATCAATACCATATAATTTAAGTTTATTATAAAGTGTTTTCCTATCTATATTGAGCAGTCTAGCCGCTTTAGATTTATTGTACTTTACTTTTTCAAGAATTTTAATAATTGTTTCTTTTTCATTCTTTTCAATCATCTCTTTCAAATCACTCGTCTGATGCATTGTTTCACTCACACTATCTGTCACAGGTTTTTCTTCAACCACCGGATTTGTAATCTCTTCTGGTAAACTTTCAGCTTGTACTTCATTATCTATGGTGAGCAATACTGCCCTTCTAACAATATTCTTAAACTCCCTCAAATTTCCAGGCCATGAATATTGCATGAAATAGTTTTCCACTTCTTCACTAAAACCATTTACTTCTTTATCTAGCTCTTTGTTAGACTGCGCTAAAAAATGATTTGAAAAAACTGATATATCATCCCTTCTTTCTCTCAATGGAGCCACTTTTATCTTAAATTCATTCAATCTGTGGTAAAGATCTTCTCTAAACTCACCTCTTTTGGCAGCATCTGACAAATCTTCATTGGTAGCTGCAATAATGCGTACATCTACTGCTTCGTCCTTATTGCTTCCAATTTTTCTTACCATTCCCTCTTGTATGGCCCTTAACAGTTTTACTTGTATTTCATAAGATAAATTACCTATTTCATCTAAAAATAAAGTACCTCCATTTGCTGCTTGAAATTGCCCTTTTTTATCAGTCACAGCTCCAGTAAAAGATCCTTTTAAGTGCCCGAATAGTTCACTACCAGCCAATTCATCTGAAAGTGCCCCACAATCAATAGCCACAAAAGGTTTATCTGCTCGCTTGCTTTTTTGGTGGATCATTCGAGAAACATATTCCTTTCCAGTACCACTTTCCCCAAGTATAATTACAGATAACTGGGTAGGTGCTACCAAATCAATATATTTCATTACTTCTGTAGATTCTTTTGAAGTACCTTCAATAAATTGAATTCCTTTACTAGTTTCTAATGGCTGTTTCGATTTGCTGGTTTTATTTGGTGGAGGTGTGGTGTTCTCACTTGTACCTTGCTCTAAAGCTTGGTTAATCAGTAATAGCGTTTCATCGGGATTAATCGGCTTAACCAGATATTCAAAAGCACCCATCTGAATGGCTTTGACCGCCGTTCTGATATTGGCATAACTCGTCATTAAAATAATAGGTATTTGAATATTTTCTTTCCTTATCTCTTTGAGTAGTGCAAGCCCGTCCATGTCGGGCAGTCTAAAATCGAGTAAGGCTATATCAAAGACTAATGCAGATTTAAGTTTTTCCAAACAGCTTTTGGCTGTCAATACTTCTTCTGCTTCAAAGCCTTTTTTTTCTAGAAATTTCTTTACCATTAACCCAAAAGATGGGTCATCATCTACGATAAGTATGCGCGGCATAATGTTTTGCTTTTCGTTATCGGCAAATTAATCAAAAGAAAAAAAGGAAAGAAATAAATGAAAAAATAAGGAGGGAAAAAATGAAAAAAATTGGATTCAATTGGCAATAAAAAGGAGCCGGAAAAAATTCCGGCTCTTTTTCAGCTGGTTGATTGTATGGAGCTTATTTACATTCTACAGTTCTACACAATTGCTGTGCGAACAATTTATTATAAAACAAAAGCGTGCCGAGAATAGAAATAGCCATTTCAGCTATTTGTAGGAGCATTTTCAAGAAAATAAAGCTGTAATTTGCGTATCATCATAAACAAATTGTGGAATTATTCCACATAATGTTCCCCGCTTTGTTTGAATGTAAAAAGATATCCATTTCAATAATTAAATCAATTGATATTGATACGAACTCCACCCATAATTACCAGCTGATCAAAATCAGAAATAACATATTTAATTTGAGCAAAAGGAGTAACTACATCTGACACATAAAAATCTGCACCACCACCTAGGTTAAGACCAAATGCGGTATCTGATGCTTCAGGTTCAAACCCAGGAAGATCATCCCCAAAATTAATATCAGAACTAACTTTTGAATTACTAATATTAATACCCCCCAAAGCATAAGGCCTAACAGTTTCGTTATTTACATCTATATAATAGTTAGCATTTAAATTAATGGTCCACAAAGATTGTTTTACTTCAAAAACACTCACTTCTTCTTTATTGGGGAAAAAGAAGTTTATGCCAACCTGACCAGCTAAATTATCTGTGATAAAATATTGACCATTAACACCCAGACCTAATGTTTCTATTTCACTACCAAAAAGTAAACCACCACCTGCGGTAATGCTTCCTTGTCCTTGAGCAAAAGCGAAATTCATAGTAAATAGAAAGCCTGTAATCAGAATACAAATTTTTTGTTTCATAATTGAAAATTTAGTTTAGGGCAAGCACATTAAAAATCGTTTTAATTAAGCGCTCACCATTACAGTTAATTTATCAATAAATTTTACGAGCATTCTGAATTAATAGATGCATAATAAATCAATAAAATTTAGCTATCCTTATATTGCGTCACCCATTATAGGTTTAATTTCTTGATTATGAACATTATTCTTTTCAAAGCTGAAGAAATCAATAACTTAATTCCAATATCAGACAGAAGGATAGAACACCTTTTGCGCATCATTAAAATAGCTGAAAATGAATTATTTGATGCAGGAATAATCAATCAATCAATTGGGAAAGCTAAATTTTTATTTACAGAAAATAGACAAGTAAAAATACATTACACTCCTTCTGATGAAATAACTGATAAAACATTACCGATACACCTGATCATAGGTATGATAAGACCTGTAAACATTCAGCGTGTAGTAAAAGATTTATGTACTTTGGGGGTAGCACATATACATTTTACACAAACCGATAAATCGGAGAAATCTTATTCGAATAGCAAAGCTTATCTTCCGGAACGATTAAAGCATTACCTAATAGAGGGCGCCGAACAAGCTTTTAATCCTTTTATACCAAAACTTTCTTTTCACACTAATTTAAAAGAAGCAATACTTTGTCAAACTATCGAACAGAAGTTCGGGTTTGACAACTATGTTCACGATAAAAATTGGGGGCAAATTGCACTAAAAAAAGACCCCGTTTTGTTAGCTTTAGGCCCTGAGAGAGGCTGGTCTAACAAAGAAAGAGATTTACTTCAGGAACATAACTTTATCCTTTGCAGTTTAGGGAAAAGAGTAATCAGATCCGAAACTGCAGCCATTGCTGCCACTTCTATTTGTTTGGCTAGTTTAGGGTATATGTGAATCTAGAATTGTATTAAGAATATGGAAAAAGAAATTGTAAATAGAGTAGCAAAAAGTCCAATAATTACACTAAATCTAGAAGATTTATATAAAGAAGGAGAAAGGGTATTAATTGACTTAAAAAATGTTCTTTTTCAAGAAATGATTTTGCGTGAAAAAGATTTTAGAACATGGGTAAAAGAACATGATTGGTCGCAATATGAAGATAAATATGTGGCTGTAACATGTAGTGTAGATGCGATTATTCCCGTTTGGGCATACATGCTTGTAGCCACAAAAGCGGCACCCTTTTGCCATTCCATAGTATTGGGTGACTTAGAAGCATTGGAGCGTAAACTTTTTGATGATTCTTTGGAGAAAATAGATCTTGAGGAATATAGAGATAAGATGGTTGTTGTTAAAGGATGCAGCAAGTTACCTGTACCTGATGCAGCTTATTTACGCATTAGTTATAAACTTACTCCTATTGTAAAATCATTAATGTATGGTGAGCCTTGTAGTACAGTTCCTTTATACAAAAAACCAAAAAAGGCATAAAAAAAGCAGTATTTAAAATACTGCTTTGAGATATAAAACATTAATTATGGAGTCAACTAAGGTAAGGCATCTTGGTGCCTAAAAGAATAGATAATAAGCTCTGCTGTTGACTTAACACCTAACTTCTTAATAAGGTGTTTTTTGTGAGTAATTACAGTTGCAGGTTTTATCCCTAGAATTTCTGCAATTTTCTCATTATCACTTTCCATCGTCAAAACACGCATTACTTCTCTTTCTTTCTTAGTAAGTAATCCTTTCTTTTTCTTTTTGTAGCCATCATAGTCAGGAGAAGCGAAAACAGCACCACTTGGCCTTTTCACTTTATCAGAGACATACATGGGCTTACTATCATTGATAATCCTTTCTAACATGCTAAATAGAAAAGTCTCATCTTCTTCAAAAGTCACATATTCAGAAATGCCCTCTTCTTCCATCTGGTCAAGAAGAATATTATTGGCATCCATTGTTAACATGACAACTTTTGCGTTTTTGTTTTTTTGTTTGATAGACCTTGCTGCATCTATTCCACCGATGTCAGGCAATTTTGCATCTATCAATGCGAGATCTGGAACGTTTTGATTGATTAAATGAATCAGCTCTTTTCCGTTTGAAACTGTACCGACAATCTTGAAATGATCATTAGATTCAATAAGTGTCGATAGAGAGTCTGAAATGAGCTTGAATTCATGAGCAATCACTACTTTAGTTTTTGCTTTAGCCATTTTCAAATTGGTTTTTTAACGTTAATATAATGATAATTAGGTAGTAAAGATTAGTTCATGATGAACCGTAACAGTAGTCACTAAAAAAATTAGCTATTTATAGCTGACTATTATTGGGTAAATAACGTGAATTATTTTTAAATTCCAAAGCAGGTTAGTTTATTTTTGCGAACTTATTTAATGAAGTAGTTTTGAAGTACACCAAAAAAAAATAATCGTTTGCCAAAAAAATCAAGTATTTATAATGTTGTTACCATATTTACTTTAGCAAATGATTTAAATTTTATATTAAACGAATTATTATAGAAGCAAAGTATACACTAAATATTTGGGATAAATTGTGCTTCTATAAATCTATCTTTCTCTCTAAAATCGTTATATAATTTTATACTAAAAAAATGGTGTGCATCTAAAAGCGCTTTTATCGCATTTCCGTATAGCTCATTTATTTCAAAATACAACATACTATTAGCCTCAAGTACTCTATCGGCCATATTAATAATGCTTTCATAAAATATCAATGGGCGATAATCTTCTACAAATAATGCCATGCTAGGCTCCCAATCTAGTACATTTTTATCCATTAGTTTTTTCTCCTTGTTTAAAACATAAGGAGGGTTACTCACCAAAACATCTACTTTGGGTAATGATTTCAACGTCTTTTCATCCAGTATATCTGCTTCAATAAAATTGATGGTAACATTGTTTAATCGAGCGTTATTCTTTGCTACTTTTAAAGCCTCTCGACTTATATCTAAAGCATAAATTTCTGCTTGCGGAAAATTAATTGCCAATGAAATGGCTATGCAACCAGAACCGGTACCAATGTCTAAAATCTTTAATTTTTTACCTTTTATTGACTCTAAATTATTGGTAATAAGATTAACTAATTCTTCTGTTTCTGGTCTGGGTATTAATACGTTTTTATCAACCATAAATACATTACCACAAAAGTGTACTTTACCAGTAATATACTGTACGGGTGTATGTTGTTTTAAAGCCGCAATATTTTTAGCTAAATCGCGTTCTGGTAGGTTTTTTACAACTTCCTTTTTTAGGATTGATAATTTGTCTAAACCCCATTTATCTTCAAGCAAAATATAAGCAAGTTGATTTGCCTCACCTATCGGGAATACTTGTGTAAGTTCAGATTTTACCTTCCTAAAAAGTTCTTCTGCATCCATAAAAAGCCATTAAAATCCATTGGCGGTAAATCCACCATCCACAGCAATACATTGGCCCGTAATGAAACTGGCTGCTGGTAAACAAAAATATGTAACCATAGAAGCTACTTCTTCTGGTTCTCCCACCCTTCCTAGGGGTGTTCTTTGTAAAACCTGTTCTAGATATGCATTGTCTTTTAATACCGTTTGTGCCAAAGGTGTATTAATATACCAAGGTGCTACTGCATTTACCCTAATACCTTCTTTTGCCCATTCTACTGCAAGATTTTTAGTAAGTTGGTTCATAGCAGCTTTTGACATTCCATAAATAGCTCCTGTTTTCAAATGAGTAAGGCCTGCCACCGATGAGATAAAAACCACACTAGCACTGTTTTTATTTTCTTTTAAAAATTTATGGCAGCTTATGCATAAATTATAAGCAGACAAGAGATTGGTTTGAAGAATATGGTTGATTTCTGAGTTATCGTATTCAATCGCTTGCTTTCTAATATTCGTACCTACATTATTTATCAAAATATGCAATGTGCCAAATCTTTCTTCAATTACATGAAGAATAGTTTCAATTCCTTCTTCATTCGTAATATCCGCTGCAATTCCCACTGAATTTGAATGAGGATACTTTTCCTTAAAAAAAGTATTTATCGTTTTTACCTCCTCTTTGTTTCGTGCAACAAACAAAACCTCAGCTCCGCAAGCAAGAAGTTCATCTACAATAGCTTTTCCAATACCTTTTGTCCCACCCGTAACCAAGGCTTTTTTACCTGCTAAGCTCCAAGAGTTTTTCTTCATTTTTTATGTCTTGTGGTCTTAATTTCCTAAATCCAATATTATCTAATAATATTTTTCCTTTCTCACTTTTGTCAAATACAAAGTTAATTCTTGCAAGTGTATTCATATCAAAATCTGCATTCATGGTAAAAAACCTATCCATTGATAATGAGTATGATTGCAAGCATAATTGAGACCTATTGTTATTGAGCCAAGGTATTTTAAAAAGTATAGGCTTTTGAGGAGTAGTTGCCTTTGCAAAGTTCTTAAATGCAATACGATTTACAATACCAATTGAATCTATAAATTCGATTGAGAAATCCAGTTCATCATTCAGAATAGCAGGATCTTTAATAAATAGCCCTTCTTGGTCAACATTATCTCCAAGATAGACCATGGAAAAATTAAAAGAGGCATTTAATGTAAGTTGTTCTGCTTCATTGAAGTTGGGAGTCAGTAAAATCGAAAAGGTGGCAGTAGAGTCCTTTTGCATGGCTTTGCTCAAATTTTTAAACTCAGTGGCATCCCAACCCAATAAGATTCCATTATTGCCATAGATAGGTGCAGCATGATAATCCACCTCACTCCAAATTTTAAAATTTTTACTCTCAATTTTGGCGGAATCAAATGTAGTAGTAATTGGATCAATATCTTCATCAAAATTTGCCAGTTCTACCTGACTATTATCTTTAAATTGATTGAATATTACAGTATTCTCTTTTAAACCAGGCATATAGTATGTATTGTACATCACAGGTAGCCATTGCATTTTACCAGAGGTACATTTCAACATTACGGTAATTAAATCGATTGTTAACTGGCGTTGATCTCTACCACTCATTATTGCAGCCTGATTTATTAACCAGTTGTAAGGAGGCCTTAAGTCTCGCCCTTCTAGCACTTCATTAAATTGCGCATAATTTGCTTTATATATATTAATTGAATTACTAAAATAATACTGTGAGGTATCTGTATAATGAACTCTTGGCAAGTAAGGTCCCATTGTATTTTCTGCATCATACCCAGCATTTAAGGCTAAATGAGAGATATTTTCAATTTTTAGTAATTTTTTACTTTTAACATTCTCAGGTGCTAATTCTATAATATTTTTAAAATCAAAATGGGTATTTGCGGTATAATTGGCATTGTAGGGCAACCTGCCAACTTTACTCAAACTTATTAGTTCTCGAGCTACTCCTGCACCTTCGCCATGACCTATCACAGTAGCTACCCTAGAAGAGTCCAAACTATTAAATAGTCTGTGTGTTGAATCACTGTTCCATTGATGAAGTGCGGCTAGGTGTTTCTGAAGCACAACTGTTTTTGCATGCAATTTTTCATCTTTTGGCATATTGAGCCACAAAGAATTAAAATAGTTCAAATCGGGAATTATGACCATATATCCCATACTTGAAAGTGCCTCTGCGATATATCCAAAGCCATTCTCAAGCCCACTTGTCAAAGCTTCATCTCCATGAATAATTAGCACCAATTCTGATTGTAAACTATCTACCTCAGGTATCCAAACTTGTGCATTAAGGGGTATATGTTCTGAGTCAAAGCCCCAAAACCATTTAAATTTTTTATCAAAATAAGCAGCACTTTCTGGCAAAACTTCACCAATATCGAAACTTTTAGAATTGAATGATAATCCTTGGTTGTACGTATTGCGTTGTTGGTCATTTCCCGAGCCATAATAAAATGAACTGATCCTAAAAGAGTCTGTAACGATCTTTTCATTGGGTAAACGCTCTAATATTTTCTTATCTAACTTAGGGTCAAACAACACATTATCTTCTTGATTAGAAGCAGCCAGCAAATAGTAAATCCCTATATCTAATAAAATAATCCCCAATACAATTACCCTGGCCCAAATTCTTAATGAGTAAAGAACAAATCTGAGTCTACCAGATAAAATAACCCATATCAAACCAGCTAAAATACCCTGTATTACTATTAATATAAACACTGAGAAGAACAAAAAACTCAGGTGCATATCTTCTCTTAAAAATATAAATACAAGCAGGCTAAGTAATACAGCGCATGCAGCAACTTTAAAAAAAACTGGAATAGCTTTGAGTACTTTAATAAGCAAGAAGCTTATAAACGCACCTATTATTATGAGAAATACAGAAAGTAAGAATCCGGTTAAACCGTCTGCGAATTTACCTAGGCCAGACTGAAAGAAAATACCTAATAATACTGAAACTGCAATACTTGTGAAAAGTAAACCAATGGTGGCTACTCCCCAAGCATCTCTATCGAAAAGATGATTGCCATTTTTATCAGATTTATTATTGTATGCAGACATTTCTATCTAAATAATAATACATTCCTATCATTAATCACCATCGACAAAGATTTCTTTTTTTATTCAATTTCTCTGTCAATTTTTTATATAAATGCTTTATGGAATTTTTGATTCTTGCTTACCCTTTAAAAAAAGAGGTATTTATTATTAAGGAATTAGTCAATTAATTAAAAATGAATTGTTTTTCCTTAGCTAGTAGTATTCAGCTAATGTGTTTACAGGTGAAAGGTTAACCAATTTTAAAAAACTTTAAATAAAAAAAGTCAAAAAAAATCATTATTCAAATTTAAGCTTTAATGCAGCAATTATAAGGAATACCCATGCCAAGATAAAAAACACACCTCCAATTGGTGTAATTGCCCCTAAAATCCCTAAACCAGTAAAGCAAAGTACATATAGAGAACCTGAAAAAAAAATTATTCCTACAAACGTGCAATAGATAGCATATTTTAAAAAATTAGAGGTAGGATATTGCCTTATCAGTAACGCTAAGAACAATAAACCTAAAGCATGGTAAAATTGGTATTGTACTGCCGTTTGGTAAGTCTCTGTCCTTTGTTGTTCCATTAAAAAATCTTGTAATGCATGAGCACCAAAGGCACCAAAAGCAACTGCAAGCATACAAAAAATGCCTCCCGAAATTATGGTAAATTTTATCATGTTAAATGAATATTTTTATAAATGAACATCTTTTTTAACTTTACCTAACCAAGATAATCCTTACTGCTGTACAAAAACATTAAAATTACTATTAATGATGGTCTTACTTTTTCCTATATAAAAGATTAAAAAGTACAGTAAACAACTAATAATCATATTTTTTTCGCTAACGAGCATATACCTTACTGCATAATTTGGCAAGAACCTAAATTATAAAGTTTGAATTATTTCATCTAATACTAGCCTTTATTTAAGACAATTTTACATTGTAACCAGTAAATTATGAGATTGGTCTTATTATCATTTTTTTTAATATTCACTCTTTGTGTCCACCAAAACATAGTGGCACAATCTGCTGTGTATATTTTTCAAAATTTAGAGACTGGCAAAGGAGACTACATGTTTCGGTATGGTATGGCGAATGAAGATTCTGCAAAGAATTTGGCTTATAGGCAGATAGTAGAATTAGGATACGACAGCACATTAGTAAAGCCTTTGGCTTCTACTCCAGAAAAAGGTTATGGATTGATTGTAAGAAGTTATTACAGAAATAAAAAAGGAATAAATGTAACCGTCTATGGAGCATCCCTGGGCCAACCTTCTTATGAAGATGCTGAAGGAAAAGCAATTGATATGATTATAGACCTATATCCTGCATGGGATGAGGAGCTTTATGATTATAATGTAATACAGTATTTTTACGACGAAGAAGAAAAGGAAAATTGATATGCTAGTTTAAAATGAATTTTTCTTTTGCCATGTTGTTGATTATTTAAATCTTAATGTTTTTTAGCGGCATTTGACTATTTTTACTTGGGTTTAAAAATATTAGTCGTTATTTCTCTTTTTATAGGTATAGTTTTACTAGCTAATTTTTTAACTGCAACTGATCTAATAAAAACTCAATTTTTTCAAATTCAATTTTTCAGCATATAATGAGTAGGTATTTCAAAGCAACAATATGGGTAGTAACTGCTACATTCACTGCTTTCACCCTCTTTTCTTTCAACAATAATGATCGCTTTTTTGAAATTGCCAAAAGCATGGAAACATTTGCTTCATTATTTAAAGAAGTAAATAAATATTATGTTGATGATGTTGAACCTACCGAATTGGCCAATGAGGCTATCACCAACATGCTGGCTTCGCTTGACCCCTACACCAATTACATACCAGAAGATCGCATAGAAGACTATAGAACTATGACAACTGGTGAGTATGGAGGTATTGGTGCAGATGTAGAAGAAATAAATGGTAAAATTATAGTTACCATGCCCTTAGAAGGCTATGCTGCAGCAAAAGCAGGTATAAGAATTGGAGACGAAGTAGTATCAATAAATGGCTTGCCTGTAGCAAATAGACCTTTGTCTAATATCCGTAATTTATTGAAAGGCCAAGCCAATTCTAAGGTAAAGTTAACCTTAAAGAGATGGGGTGACGAAGAAACTTTCGATTTAGAAATTACCCATGAAAAAGTAAGGGAAAACAACGTACCTTACTATGGTATGGTTACCGAAGATATAGGCATTATTAAACTTACCGACTTTACACAAAAAGCGGGACTTGAAGTAAAAAATGCTTTGGTAGACCTAAAGGCTGAAGGAGCAGAAAAAATTATATTAGACTTAAGGGGAAATCCTGGTGGGTTACTTAATGAAGCCGTTAATATCACCAATGTTTTTCTTCCAAGAGGGTACGAAATAGTTAGTATGCGTGGAAAATCTGCTGAATGGAGCAAAAATTATCGCGCATTAAACGAGCCTGTTGACATAGACATACCTATTGCCATTTTAGTGGATGGCAACAGTGCTTCTGCTTCTGAAATTGTTTCAGGCGTTTTACAAGATTATGACCGAGGTGTCGTAATTGGTGAAAGATCATTTGGCAAAGGATTGGTACAGACAACCACCATGCTTTCTTATAATTCTCAATTGAAAGTTACCGTAGCAAAATACTATATACCAAGTGGTAGATGCATTCAAGAAATTGACTACTCTCACAAAAATGATCCTATAACTGACGAGCTTAAACAGCGCAAGAGATTTCTTACACAAAACGGTAGAGAGGTTTTTGATGGTGCAGGCATAGATCCTGAGTTAATAACAGATAGGGTAAATTATGCGCCTATTACCAAAAGCTTAATCAACAAAAAGCTAATTTTCGAATATGCCAATTTGTATAGAAATTCGCGCGATTCTATTGCTCCAGCAAAATCTTTTACATTGAGCGACCAAGAATATGATGCTTTTGTAAACTGGCTGAATGATAAGGAATACGGTTATAATACAGCAGTTGAAAAGACACTTACAGAATTAATTGCCAGTTCCAAAAAAGAGAAAAGGTATAATGATATTAAATCTGAAATTGAAGAATTAGAGGATCAAATTTTGAACAATAAGAAAACTGATTTATTCACTTTCAAAGATGAAATTAAAGAAGTATTAGAATTTGAGATTGCTATAAGATATTATCTACAAAGCGGTGAAATTGAGGCAACTTTCGATGACAATCCAGACATTCTAACTGCCATAGAAATTCTTAATAATCCGACAATGTATAATGAATTGCTGCAGAGTCCGCAGTAAATAATTTACTTTTCTGTATTTTTATTCATAGAAGGCGAGCCATATTTTTTTTCTAAGGTCTCAAAAAAAGAATTTCTATTTTTACCAAGCTGTAATTCTTCTTCGTAGGTTTGCCAAAAGTTAAACATGTCTTCATACGAACGATAAAACCTATCGTCCAATTTATACCCATCTTTTTTAAATTGGTTAAAAGCTTTATCAATTTGTTTGTCGTAAGATTTTACACGAGTATAATAACTCAAAGGCTGATTCAGTTTTCTATCATTGAATAAATGGTTGAAATATTCTGACATGGCTGCCATACTTCTAGCCCAAGATTCTAACTCACTCAGTTCATTTCTTGAGGTAACAATCAATCTTTCACATTCATACAATGCTACTAAAGGAAATAAATCATTGAGTACCAAGGCAAAATCAACCCCATAACAACGAATCTGATAATATACATCTCCTGTACTATTATTTTCAATTAACGCTGCAATATGGCTAGCTCTTTCCTTAAAATAGATTGGTAGATTATTATTCCTAAGAAAACTTTCTAGGCTATCTACAAACTGAAGGGAACGATTATATTGTTGTAAAATATCTTTATAATGCTCGCTACGTTCACGATACTCTTCGTTTGCTTCAAGAAATGAATGGTAATCGCCAGATAAAATACCTTTATATGAAACTACTTTGATTTTTTCACTAAAATCACCTTGCCCACTTACTGGAGAAAAATAAATTAATAGCAAAAATGATAGCAAGAGCGCTCTCATAGTTTCAGTATTGAAATGGTTATCGGTTAAGTCTATCCTATGTATATCAATAATTCCAATATACAATTTATGCAAATATACCCTTTCCTTATTATATATACCTATCTAACTATAAAATCATATCGACAAACTTCACATATATAATATGCTACTTGCAATATTCTTCGAACCGAGAATTTTTAATTACTAAAAAGCTCAACTCAGCGTAAAAACAAATTACACTGTATCATATTTATATTGGTAATATGATTCTTTGTAAGAATGGCTTTTTTGTGAAGCACTTTAACTACATGGAATTAAAACAATAAATAAGGTCAAATTAATTTGGCGCTCGTAACAATCAATTAATTGAAAATAATAATACATAATGAAAATTACCTTTTGGGGGGCCGCAGGCAAAGTTACAGGAAGTATGTTTCTATTAGAACTTAATTCCGATTTTAGAATTTTGATAGACTGCGGCATGGATATGGAGAACATGACAGAAGATTCACCAATTTATCCTGGAGCCTGCTTTCCTTTTGAAGCCAGTATGGTAAATGCTGTAATTTTAACCCACGCCCATCTAGACCATTCTGGTAAAATACCCAATTTGGTAAGAGAGGGATTTGAAGGCCCTATAATTTGTTCCTCAGCTACCGCTTCTCTTATGGATATTCTACTATATGACTCTGCAGCTATTAACAGGATAAAACTTAACAAATACCACAAACGAAAAGCGAAAAATCCAACTATTACCCCTCACTTTTCATTGAATGAAATATACCTAGAAAAGCATGTAAAAGAAGCTTTTAAACAGGTAAAAACTATTGGATTCGATAAAACCTACCAATTGGCTAAAAAAGTAAAGCTACGCATGATTTCAACAGGGCATTTACTAGGTGCCGCTAATATTTATCTAGAAATAGAAGAAAATAAACAAGTTACTTCCTTACTTTTTAGTGGCGATGTAGGTAGATTCAACTATCCATTATTAAAAGACCCTGAAACTCCACCCCCGGCAGATTATCTTATTTGTGAATCGACTTACGGGGGAAAAACCCACCAAAGCAGTAAAGATACAGAAGAGGAACTCTTGAAACATATTACAGAAGCTTGTATTAATAAACCTGGTAAAATTATTATCCCAGCTTTTAGCATTGGTAGAACACAAGCCATCTTATTCACCATTCATAAGTTGTTCAAAAGTGGTAAGCTACCCAATATACCTGTTTATGCCGATAGTCCTATGGCAATGAAGAGCAATCAGGTTTATGAAAAATATAGCCATAGCCTAAATGAAGAAGCTTTGTCTTTTAAGCAGCAACATAAAGAATTGTTTTATGGTGAAAATTTTGAATACGTAGAACAATTGGAAGAGAGCAAAAGAATATCCGATAAACCTGGTCCTTCCATTATAGTTTCTTCTTCTGGTATGTTAGAAGGTGGAAGAATTCAACATCATATCAGAAAAAATCTTAGAAACCCCGATACAACCATTCTTATGGTAGGTTTTACTCCAGAAGGTACTTTTGGCCATCGATTATTACATTCAAATGGCAGTGTTGAAATAGGGCAAAAGCAAGTTGAGGTATTGTGCAAAATAGTAAAGACCGATGCCTTTAGTGGGCATGGAGATCACCATGATTTACTCCATCTGATAAACTCACAGAACAAGGAAAAAAACAAAGCAATTTTCCTTGTTCATGGAGAACCCGAGTCTTTACAACACTTGCAGCGCGAAGTATTAAATGAAGGTTTTGAAAAAGTGACTATTCCTAAAAAAGGAGATTCTTTTGAATTATGAGTTTGGGTTTAAACCTTTTCATCATCTATACTTTCACCATTTTGCTCACTACCGTTTTTAGGCATTACTTCTTCTAACTCATTAATTATTTCTTCATCAACTTTCCCATTTTTCATCGACCCTAAAAACTCTGGTAAATCAATACCAGCTTGTTTCGCCAATTCGTGCATTGGAGGTAATGTGCTAATAAAATTCCTAATAAAATTAGAAGTGCTTCCACCTTCAGCTCCATTGCCAGAATCCCATACAGTGATTTTGTCAATTTTGAGGTTAGACATTGCCTCAGTCTGTTTAGCTACCAATACTTCCATTTTCTCTAATAACAATAAAGTAGCTGCTGCTTTACTGTCTCCATGGCAAGAACCCACTATTTGCTCATAACCCTTGGCCTTGGCTTGCAGTAATTTCTGTAAACCTTCTGCTTCCGCTCTGTATTTCATTAAAATCGCATCTGCATCACCTTGTGCTACTCTTCTTATTTGTTCTGCTTCTGCTTCTGCATCAATTTCTATTTTTCGTTTTTCTATTTCTTTTTGAACAATTTGTTCTTTCTCTAATTTAGAAAGTTCAGCTACTTTTTGTGCTTCTAGAATTTCGCGTTGTGCTTTTGCTTCTGCAACCTCACTTCTTTGTTTAGCTTCAGCAGTTTTTTCGGCAAGTTCTGCATTGTAATCAGCTACTTTTGCTTTCGAAAGGTTTTCACCTTGTACCGCCTCTGCTTCTAAATTGGCAATACCTACCCGTTTTTTCGCTTCTGCTGCTTTTGTACCTTGTTCAGCTTGGGCAAATTCGGAAGCCACTTCAACGTCTTTTTCTCTATTGGCTTTAGCTTCCCCGATAGAACCACTTCTTTCTTGTTGTGCTACTTCAACTTTTGCCAAATTAACTGCTTCAGCTGCAGCCTTTTTACCGATTGCTTCTATGTAACCAGACTCATCAGTAATATCTTTTATGTTCACATTGATCAATTCAAGTCCTACTTTATTGAGTTCTGAAGCTACGTGTTTATTAATCAATGAAAGGAACTGTTCTCTATCTTGGTTAATTTCTTCAATAGTAAGTGTGGCAATTACTAGTCTGAGTTGTCCAAGTATAATATCAAGTGCTTGGTTTCTAATTTCTTCTTCATCTAACCCTAAAAGCCTTTCTGCCGCATTAAGCATTACCCCTTCTTTTGTAGAAATACCAACTGTAAAAGTACTTGGTGTATTGATCCTAATATTTTGTTTGGAAAGTGCCCCTTTTAGATCTATTTCAATTGGAATAGGGCTTAGGTTCAAATATTGCCAATCTTGAATAACAGGAATGATAAAAGAACCACCACCATGCACACATTTAGCACTTTTACCTGTACCTACTTTTCCGTATACCACTAATATTTTATTAGAAGGGCTCCGTTTATAACGGCTTATAAAAATAGCGGAAACTAAAAGTACAAAAACACCGATTACACCCCCAAGGCTTGATATTAATTCCATAGTGCTAAAGTTTATATCATTAAAAAAAATTTACATGTATTTATTGCTAAGGCTAAGGTAATTGCGGTTTATTCTCATATGGTTCTACCAATAACTTTCCGTTTTCTACTTCGTAAACCAATACTTTTTCCCCAGTTTTAATTTCTTTACCTTCTGTTAAGGCATCATAAACCAATAATCTATCTTGTATTAATATTTGTACTTGCCCCTCTCCCGACTTTGAAGCTGGAATTCCCAAATACACTTCTGCGGTTTTACCAATGGCGTTATCAAGTTTTATATTACCAGAAGTTTCTAATTTTTTTAGCTTATTGATCAAAACAACCATTCCAGCAAAACCTACAAATCCTGTTACCAATGCACCCAATAAAATTCCTATTTCTCCAAAATCTGTATTTTTATTGAATATTACACCTGCCCAACCACCTAAGCCTAAAAAAGTAAGTACTGCAGAAAGGGTTATATCATCACCACCAACATCAATATCTAAATCTACATCTAAATCGAGCCCGATTAGCGCTAATAAGGCTTTTACACCCAAAATACCTGAGGAACCGACTGCAATTGTCCAGTATATAGTCTCAGAAAGTGACTCTGTTCCAAACAAATCTTGCAAAAATTCCATACTGAACGAATTATTAGATACAATCAAATGGATATGTCGTAATAAGGTACGGAGAATTACACAGCATTCGAAAATTATTTACTAAAAAGTGTATTCTAATGCTAAATTATTCTGCTAACATTGCAGTATAACTGGTGTACAATACTCTAAAAGATTATGAATAAAACCGAAGCTTCGACCAAAATCAGTAAGCGTACTGCAATACTTCAAAAAAAGTGTCCTAGATGCAGGAAGGGGAATATGTTTAAATATTCATTTTTGAAGAAACCACATAAGTTCAATAACATGCATGAGAATTGCCCTCATTGTGGCCAAACTTTCCATCCAGAGCCTGGCTTTTATTTTGGGGCTGCCTATATCAGTTATGGCGTTAATGTAGGGATTATTTTGGCTTTATTTATAACCATGAATGTACTGCTTGAGAAACCTACACTTACCCAATTGCTTATGGGCACCATTATTCCAGCCTTACTAATGGTACCCATCAATTTTAGGATTTCGAGATCAATTTTTCTACACTTATTCGGAGGTATAGATTTTAAGCCTGAATTATATGAGAAATAATTATAATGTGCCAAATCTTTCAGTGGCAGTTTTTGCTAATGCCTCTCTATGATCTGGATGTGCAATACTTATGAGTGCTTTGGCCCTTTGTCTTAAGTTTTTACCATAAAGGTTCACAACCCCATATTCAGTAACAATATAGTGTACGTGAGCCCTTGTAGTAGTAATACCTGCCCCTTCTTTTAGAAATGGTACTATCTTAGACTGTCCTTTTTTAGTGGCAGATTGTAAGGCAATAATAGGTTTTCCTCCGTGTGAAAGTGAAGCTCCTCTCATAAAATCCATCTGACCACCCACTCCAGAGAATTGCCTAGGACCAATTGTATCTGCACATATTTGCCCAGTTAAATCAATCTCTACGGCACTGTTAATGGCAGTAACTTTAGGATTTTTCCTAATTAATGAAGTGTCGTTGGTAAAAGCTGCATCTTTCATTGTAACTATAGGATTATCATGCAAAAAGTCATACACGTCTTGTGTTCCCATAACAAAACTAGCAGCAATCATATGAGGTAATACTTTTTTATCCTCGCCTGTAATCACCCCTCTTTTTACCAAATCAATAAGCCCATCAGAAAACATTTCGGTATGAACACCCAATCGTCTATGGTTTGTCAACTGGCTTAAAACTGCATCTGGCACACCACCAATTCCCATTTGCAAAGTTGCTCCATCTTCTACAAGTTCTGCTATATACTTCCCAATCTTATATTCTTCTTCTGAAATCTTTCTTTTGGGTACAATCACTATTGGTTTATCTACTTCTACCAAAGCATCTATCTCACTTATATGAATAATCCCGTCTCCCAATGAGCGAGGAGCCTGAGGATTTACTTCTGCGATTACAAACTTCGCAGATTCTATGGCACCTACTGTAACATCAACAGAAGAGCCTAAAGAACAGTATCCGTGTATATCTGGTGGCGTAACTGTAATCATTGCCACATCAATTGGTAATATTTTTTTTCGGAAGAGATAAGGAATCTCACTTAGGAAAATCGGAATATAATCGGCATCGCCTTTTTGTACAGCTTTTCTAGCATTACTTCCTACAAAACAGGCATTATGTCTAAAGCTCTTAGCATAATCTGGGTTTACATAAGGTGCTGGGCCCTCAGTATGTATATGTATTACTTCTACCCCTCTAAGTTCATCAGCACGCTGCATCATTGCATCAATAAGTAAATGCGGCGCCATTGAAACACTATGTACAAATACCCGATCACCTGATCTAATACAAGTAACCGCATCTTCAGCAGTGGTATAGCGTGGTCTTTTAAAGTGGTCTGCCATGTTTGTTCTTTTTATTTACTGTAATATTTCAAAATTTTTTCTAATGATGCTCATTTTCTGCATCTAAATATAACCTAAAACACTTTTATCAAGGGCAAAACTAGTATACAAGTCTATCTACAAACATGACATTTATCGTATTGAAAAAGGATAAATTGCATAAAAAAAACACCTCTAAAGAGGTGTTTTCAAAATTTAGAAGATAATTCTATTAATTCTTTACATACTGTTTGCCATTAATTCTACAAACTTGTCGTCCATTTCAATAAACTGAGTAGGACTATACAAACGTTTTGGTTTTATGGCTTCTAATTTTCCAATCAGATTCCTGATTTTCATTGCCTTATCCTTTTTAGCCGGGCTAATCGCAATTTTCAAGATTTTGATGAAAAGCACAATATCCTCACAATTCTCTTTTCCTAATATCCTAATTTGGCGTTGGATACTATTTACTAACTGAGAAAATAAATCGTCGTCTTTTTTACAAGCATACATCAATGCCAACACAGATTTGATTTCCAACATGGCATATGGATATTTCTTAAGACTTATCTCGTTTAATAGGTTATTGATCTCCCTAGCTGCTTCATCAAAATTACCCACATAGTAACAAGAAATAGATCTGTAAATAATGTAGTTGATGAACTTAGGCAAGTCTTCTCTATCACATTCAAAACCTTCAAAAAGTCTTTGATTCTCAGCATAAAGATCAGATTCACACTTTAAGCGGATATGCCTATTCAGTTTTGTATTGAGGAACTGAGGAGAAAATGAATAAAGGCCATAATTAGTTAATAAAGTAGCCGCTTTTTCATTTACTTGGTCAAAGTACTTCTCAGCCTTTCTAAATACTTTATAATGCGTGTAGTATTCTAATCTTAAGTATTCGAATACTAGTTTTAGATGGAAATAAATAGAATCTAAGTAATACTCTTCAAATATTTTTTCCACATTGTCTAAAATATCCTCTATTGGCTCTTTAATATCCTCAACATTCTCTCCATCTTCAATAAACAACCTATGGAAAATACTCAAACAGTTCTGATACACATACAAACGATGTGACTTGTAAAGCTTACATACGTTATCCATCTCATTATTGAGAAGTGTAAGCTCCATCTTATTAATATCGTCACCAGTAAGGGTAAATTCGCCAAACTTTTTAAAATACTGCGCCAATAAATCTTCCGCTTTATCTACCGCTAGCATGTAAGCAACATGTTTGTTATAAAGCTGCGAATATTCAAAGTAGTCTTCAGAGTTTATATGTAGTTTTTTTAGCGTTTTATAAACTATGGTCAGCTCATTAGAAAGATCATAAGCCAATAACTCCTTTTCAAGTTTTTTAAGGGTTGCAATGGCTATTGCCTTCTTTTTGGTAAAAAGTATCTCATTGATATTAGAAACTTTTTTCAGAAGGTCAGTCCTAGGACTTTCCATTTGCTGGAGCAAATATTCTTCAATCTTTTGGTTAAGTCTGGACCTTAAGGTGTAATAAGCATTGGTATTTACCTCGAGTTCATCCATTATCTTAGCGTCAGATAGTTGCCTTAACCTCATAGCCTCAAGTAAATATGCAGACTTATCTGCATTACTTTCAATCAATATTTCATGGATTGACTCGTAGTCGTTAGAAGATAATTGCTTAATTATGTGTTTCAATTTTGCCATACGATATGCAAGTTGTTTTAAAGACTTAAAGGAGCAATACTCCGATAGTTTATTGAATTCAGGCTACTTCATTATATATAGCACCCTTAACCGCCTATTAAAGATTTAATTGATTGATACTTTAATCTTACATTTTGTAATAATGAAGTATTATTTGGATAGCTTAAAATATTTATTTCAAAAAATACTATTTTATTAGTATAAAAAAATGCACTATAGCATCTATAAATTTATTATCTAACCAAATTATAAATGTATTATTATATAAACTTTTAAATAAATTAATACCATTTTTTTAATTCGATTTATAGCAATTATTCCTTTTACATAAAATATTGAACTTATATAGCAAGGAATTTTTATAGATGTAAAGCCAAGTTTAAGTTAGTAAAAAAAATTGTACATTATAAAGATTCAGTAAAATTGATAACTAAATCTTAAAAACTTACTAAAAAAAATATTTTTGTTATTTAATAGTACCACTAACTCATTAAAAATGAAAGTTTTTGAAAAGGGGCTGAATGTAAGTTTTTTTCAAAAAGTCAACTTTTTTTAGTAGTTAATCTGTCAAAATCGAAGATTTTTGAAGTTTACTTATCACATAAGGGGGAACTTGTCAATGTTATTTTTTTGAGATAACTATTGTTTTAAAAGTAAAAAAATAATCTCAATTTGTATTAAATGTATTTTTCCATCGCTTTTAGCCATCTGTCAGGAACGATGCCTTGATTGGCAGTTTGGTAATCGGAATGACTACAAGGAATGATTACATTTCTACCAAAATTTTTCATTTCATCTGGAGCAACCGGAATCTCCATCCACCATTTATCTGTTTGTTTGCTCTTATAAAATACCAATTCGTGTGCGTGTAAATTTTTGTTAGAACCTAATAGTGGCACGATGTACTTTATATGAAAATTACTTTGAAAACTATACTCTACTTTTCTATGAACAAAACCTTCGATAAAGTACCAAATCATGGTTGAAACAACTTTACTAACTAGTTCGTTTTTCTCATTTTCTAGGGTTAATCCATACAAACCCACCGAAGTTAGTTTCTCATTTGTCCCAGCATACCAACATAACTGGCACGCCTCTTCACCACTCAACCCAAACGGGTAAAGCACATTATTTATTGGTAATTCAGCATTTCTAATAGCGGAAATATCAAAACTAAGCATATCCGCTGCCCGCATTAATGGTTCTATATCTTCTACATTATCGCGCATTTGACCGACACTTCTAACTTCAAAGTTGAGTTTCATAAAAGTATCTAATACCTTTTTTTCTACATGATATCTTTGATAACCCAAATGGCAATAGTCGAATAAGTAATTAGGATGGTGCAAGAGCATTTTTTGTGTATGACCAAATTCTTCATCATTAGAAGAATCCATGTCTACTGCGGCATCTACAGTTAATACAGAAAGCATTTTACCCATTTCCTCATAACTTAGAAATTGCCCCATATCTAATTCATGGTCACAGCCCAACACAACTGGTAATATATCTTTTCTAATTAAATGGGCACTTACTTCCGAAATTCTACCGATAGTATCATCTAATGTAGCCCCAGCTCGTAAATTTCCAAGATCTACAATTTTTACTGTCTTGGTAAAAGACTTAAGGGTATACATTCCTGACCTTAGTTGATGATAAGCATCATTATGCGTTTGCTCGGCCTCCTCCTTCTCTAAAGATTGCTTAATTGTAAAAAAGGCGATATCGGCTTTTTCTAATTCCGGCAAAACAGACCCAAAAAAGTCTACATGTGCACCAAATCCTTTTAGCGATTTGTAAGTATCAATATTTTTGTCTGATAAGCCGTCGAAAAATAGTCTCATATCCATAGTAAGCAGGGGGGTAATTTATTTAAATTGAAAAAAAATGAGTGGTGTCACAAACCGATTCAGTTAAAAATAAATTATGTTTATCAAGAATACATTTTATTTAGGAAACTAAGGGCTAAATTTGACATAAATTCACACCTATCCAATAGATATTTCGTTCAACAGTCATCACTTATGCCCTATTACAAACTGACGCAATTTATATTCGAATCTTATTTACATCTTTTGAGATAATTGGCCTTCAATGAGAAAAACCAAATCATTCTACTTCCCCTTTATTGTATTTACCTTTTGCCATCTTTTGTTTATAAATATCTGTTTTGCACAAAGCGATACAGTAACTTACCAGAATCAGTTTAGGGGCATTTTACGAGGAGATAGCGTGTTTATTGGCCAAGTAAACGACAGTGTATATATACTTAATGGAACAGATACACTAAGGTTATTAGATATAGCCCCAAAAGTTGCAACAAAAACTGAGAAGGTAGAAGAAGTAATTGAAAACTGGAAAAAGAAAGGAAGTTTTAACCTTAATTTTTCGAACGTAGGACTTACCAATTGGGCAGGCGGTGGTCAATCAGCTATTTCTTTAGGGGCTATATTAGTTTTAGAAGCACTAAGAGAAACAGATGAAAGTATTTGGAAGAATAATTTTAGCACCGCCTTTGGCATTACTAGAATAAATGGAAGAGGTTTAAGGAAATCGGACGATGCCCTTAGGATTCTCACCCAATTTAGTAAAAAGCTCAATGCTCATTGGAGTTTCTCTAATAGGTTTGAAATGAATACACAAGTTTGGGAAGGAATCAAATACACCATTAACAATACCACCGGGGAAGAAGAGCAAGAAAGGATATCAAACATTTTATCGCCAGGCAGATTCGAAGTATCAACTGGTTTGCAATACAGCGCAAAAGGAGATGAGTTTAGAATAGATGGCATGATATCTCCCATTTCCGGCAAACTTACTATTGTATTAGACGATTCTGTGAATGTGGAAAGTTTTGGTATAGAAGAAGATAAAAAAGTACTCTCTGAATTGGGGATTCAATTTACTTCGGGTATCAGCACAAAATTTAAACAGAACATTACTTTTACCAATAACCTACACTTATTTGCCAATTATCTCAAAATAGAAAATATAGATGTAAACTGGGAAACACTACTTGTGCTTAAAGTAAGCAAATACATCAATACAAACTTTTCTACTAATCTTATTTATGATGATGATATCGATATAAGAGTAACCGATTCAGATGGTGAAATTATAGCAGAAGGACCCAGAACACAATTCAAGCATGTACTTAATGTTGGAATGAACTTTATTTTTTAAGTTTGCCGACAATTAGTGAAGCATTCAATTCAGTTATCTGAAATGTTGAATTTTTTTTAATAGAAAGTAATATTCAGATCATTGCTTCTATTTTTTCAAAACCACTATTTTTTAAGCTAATATTTATTTAAATCTTTTCTTTAATGAGTTTATTAATTGTAGGAACCGTTGCTTTCGATGCCATTGAAACCCCTTTTGGTAAAACCGATAAAATTATTGGTGGTTCTGCTACTTATGGCTGTTTAGCCGCCTCTTATTTTTCTAATGATGTAAGATTAGTTGCTGTAGTTGGCGATGATTTTTTAGCCGAAGACATTGCTTTACTAGAGTCGCATGGTATTGCTACCGAAGGACTACAAATTAAAGAAGGGGAGAAATCATTTTTTTGGGCTGGCAAGTACCATATAGATATGAACACAAGGGATACTTTAGCCACAGATTTAAATGTTTTGGCAAATTTTGATCCCATTATACCTGCAAGTTACCAAGGTGTTGAATACTTAATGCTAGGAAATCTCTCACCGCAAGTTCAAAAAACTGTCATTGAACGCTTAGAAAAAAGACCTAAGCTCATTATGATGGACACCATGAACTTTTGGATGGATACTGCCATGGATGCACTTTTAGAAACTATAGGGATGGTAGATGTACTCTCCATCAATGACGAAGAAGCCAGGCAACTTTCAGGAGAGTATTCTTTAGTAAAAGCAGCAAGAAAAATTATGCAGATGGGTCCAAAGACACTCATTATAAAAAAAGGCGAAAATGGAGCACTTTTATTCAATGGCCATTCTGTTTTCTTTGCCCCTGCTCTCCCCTTAGAAGAAGTTTTTGATCCAACTGGAGCAGGCGATACTTTTGCTGGAGGATTTATAGGCTATTTGACAAAAACCGATGATACTTCATTTAACAATATGAAAAAAGCAGTAATCTATGGTTCGGCTCTTGCCTCTTTTACTGTGGAGAAATTTGGGGTAGAACGCATCGTGAACATTAGTGATGAAGATATGAGCAACAGAATTCAGCGATTTGTAGATTTGGTTCAGTTAGAAGGAAGTATTTAGTATAATAAAATGAAATCAGTCACTTCCTTTAATTTTAAAGAAATTGAGGGATATAGGTTTGGGTATAGTCCTTTAGGCAAGCCCAAACTCTTAGTCTATATTTATTTTATAGATGGATTATTAATTGACACTGGGCAACGCACTATGCAAAAAGAAGTGTTGAACACACTCAAACCGCTACCAGTTGAACAAATCTTTATCACTCACCATCATGAGGATCATACTGGCAACATTGACGTTTTGAAAAAACAATTCTCCTGCCCAGTCTATTCCTCAGACTTATGCACCGAATTAATGAAGGCCCCACCAAAAATCAGTTTTGCACAAAAAATGGTTTGGGGTGATCGTGAAGCTTATGAGAAATTACAACCTATAAAGGAAGAAATTAGAACTGAGCATTTTAGATTCAAAATTATTCCTATCCCCGGTCATGCAACTGATATGGTGGCACTTTACGAACCCGATAAAAAGTGGCTTTTTTCAGCCGATTTATTCATCAATACATATATCGGCTACTTTTTACAAAACGAAAGTATAGTTGACCAAATCAATTCCATTCATTCAGTTTTGGCACTCGATTTTGAAGTGATGCTCTGTGCACACAGACCTATAGTAGAAAATGCCAATGTTAAACTCAAAAAGAAACTCGATTTTTTAACCAGCTTATATGAGCAAGTGGCAGTTTTAAACGATAAAGGATTTCCAGCTAAAAAAATATTTCAACAATTGAAGCTTAAAGAAGATTGGTTTATACGATTACTTTCTGGCGGAAAACTATCAAAAATGAATATGGTGAAATCCGTTGTGCACGATTTGGAAGTAGGGAAACAAATTGTTAATTGTTAATTGTTAATTGTTAATTGTTAATTGTTAATTGTTAATTGTTAATTGTTAATTGTTTTATCTTTTACTTTTCTTCTTTTTCTTAAATTGAAGTTCTAGCTCTAAAGTTGGTATTACAAATCCTTGATCAAAGTCTTCCTGTCTCTCTTTATAATTTTGAATCCTAGGGTTGAATTTAATTTCTTTGTCATCCTGTGGACCAATATCCATGTTCATATTAGAAATATTATGAGAATCTAGATCACTTTTGAAAGTCTGAAGACTGTTCGCAGATTTTCTTGTCCTATAGAAGTCTCCAAACTTTTGAATTCGCAATGAGAATGCCTCCAAATCTTTCTTTTCTACAGTTTTAGTATAAATAGAATCATTAGTAAAATGGGTAGTCAATTTATAGTTTATTCCGTCTTGGCTTATATAAGAATAATTGTAAGAAGTGTCTGGCAACTCAGAAAATAAATGATAGGCTATTTTTTCCTGAATATCAATTGTATCCCCTACTAGTTCATGTAATTGATACATAGTATTCTGACTTAATGTGAAGTGGAATATAGAAAAAGAGAAAAATACAGATAATAGAAGTGCTTTCATAGTAAAGTGTTTTCTTCACTAACGTATTTCTATTAATAAATACCTATATTTAGGTAATTATTTAGAGTTATTATCTTTCTGAAGGCTAACGATTTATCTTAAGCTGACTACAGTTCCACGAAAGTTTAATTTTTAAATCTGCAAATCCAAAACAGCTGACTAACTTAGATAAATCTATTTATTGAGGTAAATACTCTTTCTGAATATATTCAAGTGTTGTCTGTTTTTTGAGTTTAGCTATTATAAACTTTGTGCTTAAAAAGAAACTACTAACTCCTAGCATACCTAAAATTCCAGCATAAGGTGCATCAAAGAAGAAAATGGAATACTCACCCATTTCAACCAGGTTATCAATCATAACATTAAAAATAGATATCCCAGCTATGGATATGCCACCTATTTTTAAGGCCGGTATTGCTTTATTTACCCTACTTAAAATACCCGAAGAAATATAAAGCTCCGGATTATACAACTTCATCTTTTCCAAAAGTAAATTGATAAACGCTCTATAAAGATTGGTCTGATTCTTTTTGTTCCTTCCTTCCCAAGATATCAAGCTTTTGATTTTTTATTGAACCGCCATCTTTCAATATAATTTTACAAGAATAGACAGTTTCAGAAATGTCTTCATCGTTATACCTTTCCTCCATAACTTCAATATCTTTGAAGAAAACCAATTCTTTGATTTCTGAGAAAAAGAATTTTTTACCATTTTCTTTTAATACTGAAGGGTAAGGAATGGCACCATTAGATTGAATCACTTGTAGGTAATCGTCTTGAAGCTTAAAATAATAGTATGCTTCGTAATAAATATCCATAACCTATTTTTAACAATAGTAACTAAAATAAGGTATTTATATTCTCTAGACAATCCATTACCCATTTTCACTACTCCGCCACTACAAAAGTGCTACCTCCTACAAAAATTATATCCTACTTGGTTATACTGTATAAAAAATAAAAACTTACCTTAAATAACAATCCCAGCATTAAGATGAGCTAAAATTGCATTGGAGTTTTATGCTATAAGTCTCTGACTACCCGAAAACCATAGAAGTAACTAACCCGAATATGAGGATTGACCCTATTACGATTAGCAACACGGCAAGAAAAAGTACTTAGATCCCATGAGCCACCACGAAGCACACGATATTCTCCGCTTGAAGGCCCTTGAGGATTGCTTCTAAGTCGACTACTGTAATAATCTTGTCCGTAGTAATTGCTACACCACTCATATACATTACCGCTCATATCGTAAATACCTAACTCATTAGGGGATTTTTGTCCTACTCGGTGTGACTTACTTCTTGAATTATTTACATACCATGCTACATTGTCTAATGTGTTACTACCAGCGTATTTAAACCCTCGACTGTTATTACCGCCCTTGGCTGCATATTCCCATTCTGCCTCGGTGGGCAGACGGTAGTTTTCTCCTGTTTGTTGGTTTAATTTATTCAAGAATTCCTGTATATCATTCCAACTTACATTCTCTACTGGGCATTGGTCACAGTTTTTAAAATGACTGGGATTTGTACCCATAACTCTTTGCCATTGCGCCTGTGTAACCTCGTATTTACCAATAAAAAAATCCCCTACTTGTACCTCATGAACAGGCTTTTCATCAACCCGCCCTTCATGGCTACCCATGTTAAATGTACCACCTTCAACAAAGACCAGTTCTAACCAAGGAAGGTCTTTCGGTGGGGGCACAACTTCTTTACTCAGTGCAGTGGTATCTACATTGATAAGTGAGAGATTTTCTTTTTTATTGAAGTAAAAACTTTTTAAAAGGGAAGAGGATTCCCATGGTCTTTGACTTGTTCCATAGGCTTGTATCATGTCTGCTCTCACTTTTTGGAACATAAGCGAGACTGGAATATTAGGTTCTTCTATGTGTTTTAAAAGGAAGTTGGTATAATGACCATTCCTACCATTGCCATCACTGGCTACTGTACCTGGTGCTGTGGAGTAGGCAATCACTGAACCTAAAGGTGAGCTCATTACTCTAAAACCCCTGTCTCTACCACTCCTACCCCAACTCCGTTCAAAGGGGTTATTCCGACAAGCATCCAAAATGATAATATTAGTTCCTTTCGTATTATCTTCCAACTGCGCTAATACCCGATCAACTTTTAGTCCATGGTATTCTACTTCACTCTCTTTTTTAGGATTGGCATCCACGGGTAATAAATAATTTTTGTTATTTGCCTGTAAGCCATGTCCTGCAAAATAAAACAGCCCTACGTCATATTTTATCAGCCTTTCCCCAAAATCATCCACTGTTTCACGCATTTCGTTCAAAGAAAGGTTTTTCTTAAGAATCACTTCAAAGCCCAATCGCTTGAGTGCCGTCGCCATATCTTTGGCATCGTTTATTGGGTTTGCAAGATTATTGGAATGCGAATACTGGCTATTACCTATTACTAAAGCCAAGCGTTTTTCTTGGGCCAGAAGATAATTATTTAATAATAGGAGAACAGGTAGAAAAAATAACAATCTCATATTGGCAAACTGATAAAAAGGTAAAAAAAATGTTTGAGCAATACATACTTTGCCGCTTCATTTATTTATACTTTTTTAGGTAAAATAAGTTTCAAACAATACAACTTCTAATACTTTTTAGCCAAATATGTCTAAATCACCTCCGCCACTACAAAAGTGCTACCTCCCACAAAAATCATATCTTCGGAAGCAGCATTCTTTTTGGCTGCCCTAAATGCTTCATGCACCGATTTATGAGCAATAAAGTTCAATCCCATTTTAAATACGGCTTTTTCCAATTCGTTTACTGGCAATGCCCTAGCATTGGTAGGTTGGCATAGGTAAAAAGTGGCATTTTTCGGAAAGAATTTCAATAATTCAAAAGCTTCTTTTTCTTTGAGCATTCCGAAGACTACATGTAAATGCTTATATTTTGTTTTCTTAAGTTCTTCTGCGATGTACCCCATGCCTGAAGCATTATGTGCTACATCGCAAACTATGAGCGGTTCTTGTTCTAAAATTTGCCAACGTCCCTTTAAACCTGTAAGCTTTTGAATGTTTGCTAACGCATCTTGTAAATGCTCTTTTTCAACATAAAAACCTTGTGTTTCAAGTAATTGTAAAGTGACCAACACACCTTTTAGGTTTTTGATTTGATGGTCACCCAATAATGACAATCTTTGTTTTGACAAAAAGGGTACACCTAATTTTAAAATATCCATTCCATTATCGGTTAACTGAATATCAAAAAAATCTACAGCAAAAGATAAAGGTGCATTTTCCACCTTTGCTTTTTCTCGAAATACTTGAGCAACTTCTTCTTGGTATTCACTAATTACTACTGGAGTATCTTTTTTGATAATACCTGCTTTTTCAGCCGCAATTTTTGGCAGCGTATTACCCAAAATATGCATATGATCAAATCCAATATTGGTAATTAAACTTAGCAATGGATGTATGATATTGGTAGCATCTAACCTGCCCCCTAAACCTGTTTCAATGATAGCAATATCTACTTTATTCTGCGCAAAAAAGTCAAAGGCTAAAGCAACGGTTACTTCAAAAAAGGAAGGTTCTATTTCTTCAATTTTTTCCTTTTGCTGTTGAATCCAATTTGCAATAAAGATTTCAGGGATTTCTGCCCCATCAATTTTTATCCTTTCAGTAAATGCCTTTAAATGAGGGGATGTGTACAAACCTGTTTTGTAACCTGCTGTTTGCAGTACTGCTGCTAACATATGCGCAGAACTACCTTTACCATTCGTGCCTGCAATATGTACTGCTTTAATTTTTTCTTGCGGATTTCCAACTGCTGCACACAATTGCAGTATATTTTCAAACCCTGGTTTATAAGCCCTGCTCCCAGTCTTTTGAAAAAAAGGCAACTGGGCATACATAAAATCCAAGGCTTGTTGGTAGGTCATAATTAAAAATATCTACTAAAGTTGAAAGTATTTAAAAATCGATGTTTCTAATTTAATACTATTCCGATAAACCTTAAATCAGCAGTTATTTATACAAAAAATCCCCTTTGAGGTTCTAACCTTAAAGAGGATTAAGTTTAAATGTAAATGCAATTCTTACCTCGCCGTAATTACAAAAGTGATACGCCCAGTAGTTATGCGCGGTGGATCTATCGATGAATTTTCTTGCTCAAATATCAAATCCATCACAGCATTTTTATAAGCACTGATTACGCTACGGTCGGCAATATCTGAGTAAATACGTGAAGCACTGATTACCTCGCCTTCATCATCAATTTTGACCTCAAAAACCAATTTCCCAGTTACCGAAGATTTATCATTTACTGTAGGTGGAGCTTCCCAATTCCAGCCGGGCATATCTAATGATGAACCACCTTGTCCACCACCACCTAGCAATGCGTCTGAATTAAGGCTTCCGTTTTGCTTACCCATATCTCCCGTACCAGTCGTATTTCCGTTGCTATTTTGTTTGTTTTCATCAGCAGTTCCTGTACCACCCAAAGTAGTTGCTGGGTTTACTTCTTGTTTCTTTTCTTCTACTTTTTCTTCTTTTGCCTCAGTCTTTACTTCTTCTGTTTTCTCTACTTTTTCTTCTGGTACCGCCTCAACAGATTCTTCCACTTGAGCATCGGTTGTAGCCACAATTTGATCGGGTGCTTCGGTGTTTTCTACAATATCATTAGACTCTTGAACGGGTGTAATTTCCTGAATAGTTTCAGTTTGTTCTACCTGCTCTACTATTTCAGGTGCTGGTTTGGCTTCATCTAAGCTTTCGTTTAAGTTGGCAGGTGCTTTACTTTGTGTATCTCCAGAGCCAAAATCATCTGTCCCAAAATTAATCTCCATGCCATAGTCGGTAATAGGCTCAATGGAAGGCCTCCAAACCACTAAGTTCATTAAGAAGAAGATTAAAGCAGCAAAAATGATAGAACCCACCACTATTCCAATGGTTCTTGCTTTCCGTTCTTCAGCTTTTAAATCGTACATAACACTAATGCTTTACTATTATAACCTCATGCCTTAAGCACTGGTTCTTTTATTTCAATATCATTCAGGTTTGGTAGCCAATGTTACTTTAGCTTTTAACTTAGTAGCTATGCCAGCTACGTTTACCAAGTATTGAACCGGTACTTCTTTATCTATTGAAATTACTACCACTCCTTGCTCTTCACCAGAAAGCTGGTAACGCAATTCGTCTTCCAATAAATCGAGTGGAATATTCACTTCGTTTACATAATACTTGAAATCTTTATCAATACTCACGTTGATTTTTGGCAATACTTTTTTAGAAGCCTTGCTAGAAGGCACACTTATATCGAGCCCAGATGGCGTTACAAAATTCGATGTCAACATGAAAAATATGAGTAATAAGAAAATCATATCTGTCATTGAAGACATGTTGAAAGTAGGATCTACTTTATTTTTTGATTGAAAACCCATGTTTTTGAATGGTTAATTGTGAATGGTTAATGTGGAATAATTTAGATATCAGTGAAGAGTATTTCACTTTAGGTTATTATCTAAAATCCCGAATTACCCATCAATTGTCTTAGTTTGGTTTCTGTAAAAGGTCTATAAATTCAATAGAAGTCACTTCCATTTTATGGATTACTTCAGATACTTGCCTTACCAAATAATTGTAGCAGATATAAGCTAAAATACCCACAAATAAACCACCTGCTGTAGTGATCATCGCTTCATAAATACCCGATGAAAGCAATTTTGGACTTACAGAACCTTCTTCTTGAGAAATGGCTATAAAAGCATTAATCATACCGATTACCGTTCCAAAGAAGCCAATCATTGGAGCCGCACCTGAAATTGTACCCAAAACTGAAATGTTTTTCTCCAATCTGTATATTTCAATTTTCCCTACATTTTCAATGGCAGCTTCAATATTTTTAAGTGAAGAACCTATGTGATTAAGACCAGTAGTAAGCATACGCGCCATGGGTGTTGTGGCTGCGCTACAGGCAGCAGTAGCACCAGCAATATCTCCTTTTAGTACAGATGTATTCACTTTATTAAGTAGCGGTTCAGGATCACTTTGCGCCTTCTTGATCAAAATCAATCTTTCTATAAAAACGATGAGGGCAATTAAAGCCAGTACCCCTAGAATCGCCATGATCCAACCACCTTTAGTCACAAGCTCCCAAAGTTCAATTTGGTCTTGTAACACAGGGCTGGTAAGTCCTTCTTGTACCACATTAAGGGTATCCTGCTGCTGTTGCATAAGTATCATTGATGTTTGAGGTTATTATTGAATGGAATTAAAAAATTGTATAATTAAAAAATATATAAAAGCATCTGTTTCAAATAAACAGATTTACCTATAATATAACAAACGAAAAAACTGAAATTATTATTTTTTATAGAATATTTTTTGGCATAAACTATAAATTGTAAAAAAATATCACCGTAAAGGCAAGTTTAATGACTTATTTAGTATTTAAAAACCCAAATACTATCATAATCTCCTTTAGCTTCAGCTACTTTTTTGTTAGCATCTGCCCTACTAGCAAAATCAGCTAATGAAACACGGTACTTATTACCACCCGCTGCAACTACTTTTGCATCTGTATAACCTTGACTTATAAGCCTTTGCCTGCGTGTCATAGCTGCTTTCTCATTAGGGTAGCTGGCAATACTCAAGTAATAACGACCCGTACGATCGCTAATCAAAGCTTTTGAATCACCCGTAGCTGTTGTATTGGTAGTTGTGTTTTCCTTAGCAATAGCTTCTGAGTTATTTTCTTGCTTGGTAGCATCTGCAGTATTTTCATTCTCATTAGCTTCATTATTGTTCGCTGATGTACCTTGATCATCAGTAGTCTTATCTGCCTCTTTATTATCCGCTACTTCTTCTTTCTTATCTGTTACAGGTGGATTTACATTTTCTACCTGTTCTGTTTTTTCTTCTCCACTAATAAAAGACATGGCTTTATCACGCGCACTCTTATCTAACATTAGCCAAACAGCAACCAATACTATAATAATTGATGGAATTAATATGCCCCAAAGGGTGGCTTCAGGAAACTTATTTCCTTCTTCTTCAGTAGAGGAATCTCCCCCTCTTGCTGCCAAGGTAGCTTCATCTAGAGGTGTTATTGATAATTTGGGCAAACCATAACTACTTCCTGTAAAACTATCTGGGTTATTTTTGAAAACAATGTTTCCATAAATTCCTTTTTCAAACGTACCCAAACCATTTATTTCAAACGTTTCCCCATCATTCACCTTACTTTTTACTTCATCTCCCAATGCCGCAATCTGTTCCTCTACCTCTTCTTTCGGCATATCCGTTTTATTGAGAATAAAAGTGATTATAGAATCATCAACATCACCATAGCCTACATCATCTATAAATACAATTTCAGCAGAGGGCGGTTTTATAATATTGGTATCTTCATCTAATACAGCACTTAAGGGTTGCGAAGTAAATGTACCTAAACCTGGTACTTGTACATTGGGTCTTTCTTGCAATGCCTCTACTAAAAAATCTGTAATCATAATAAAAAAATTAAAGCCCTAAATATCTAAAACACTGATTATCAGCTATAATTGTATTACTTTAAATTTATATTTATGCTAGTAATAGCACTAGAAACCTAAGTTGCCTAAACGGTAAGTAGCTCCTACTAATACATTAATTCCTTTATTTTCATAGTAGAGATACCGTTGGTAATTGTTAGTAAGAATATTGTTTAATGCTACAAATGCTGAAAAATTATCATTGATAATATAGTCAGCTTTTAGGTTCAAATCAACAATATCATCCAAATCAATTGTATTTCCAGTTACTGGTTCCCTTCCTTTAATTCCAGATAGATGATACAAATCTAAATTCACAAATAATTTTTGGTTGCTGTTAAAAGCCACTGACAAAGTATTTACCAAACTAGGTCTGTGAAACGGATCTGCCAATGAATCTACACCATAATCATAAAAATTAGTTTGTAAAATTGCTTTTACGGGCCCGATATCGGCAGAAGCTTCCACTTTTAAGTTGATAATTCCCTCGGGATTTCCTTCATAAAAAACATCGAACTTTGCTTGATCTTCATCACTATTTAAAAAGTAAAATAAGTTTTTTACCCGACTATAACCTGCCTCAGCTTTAAATCCAAGTTTACTATTTGGAGCAGTTTCAATTCCGCCTGCAAACTCAATTTGTTGGTCTGTGTGCGCTAAAGGAATATCAGCACCAATAAATGGATTTTCCCTGCTTAAACTTCTGAGGGTAACCTGTTCTAGTCCGCCAGCTAACCTACCATAAACCGCTACTTTATCTTCCACCAAACCATATTTCGCATAGAGGTCAGGATAGATTCTCACCCTGCTATCCGAAAAAGTGGTATCGCCATTATACGCGAGTCTAAAACCTGCCTTCAAACTCAATTGATCATATTGATAATGATAAGCACCATTAAGCAAAATCAGATTACGGCTTACTTTTAACGAGTCGTTTTTCGTGTTAAAAATAAGATTGACACCAGCTTCAACCCTAGAATCATCATTGATTTCGTATTTGCCTTTACCAAAAATATCAAAATTGGTTTCAGAGGCATTGAAATTATCACCTAGGGTATAAAAATCGAATCCCGCTTCATAATGTATATCAGCCAAAGGATCGTCATTCATAAAGCTTAGTCCCAAATCGAAGATGTTGTAAATCTGCTTTATATTATCTATATCGAATTGCGCTTCAAGGGGAATGGAATCATAACCATAAAAATGAACCACATCTCTTTGAAAGCCAATATTCCCCTTCAAAATCCCTTCTGTCAAAAAATATTTACCAAACAAACCAATGCTATTTTCACTGTTGGCAGAGTTCTCTCCATCGCGTGGCCCTCTTGAAGAAGCCAAATGTTTTATGTTTCCACCATACTCAAAAATACCTTCTTGCCCTGCATAATAGTGCCCTTCTAAATAGGTGGTAAAGAAGTTACCCAAACCCGCTTTCAGATATCCATTAGAAAGTGGTAGCCGACTACCGCTTGGTTTTCTGAGCTGAGCAGCGTCAAAATCTGGATCAATCCCTGGTAATTGAAGCAATAAAGGTGAAAGTGAATATTGCTGTTGAGCAGCCTGTTTTTCTCGCTCTATTTTTTGCATTTTTTGCAATGGTTTTGGCTTAATAGGCAATTCCAGTACACTTTCCTTTTCTATTAATAAACGAGCATCATTCAAATCTCCAGCGGCTTCTTCCCATTGGTCTTGGGCAAGTACATTACCCGATAAAAAACCTACAAAAAGGAAAATGAAAAATGAGGATTTATTTGATAATTTAATTCTTTTCATGATATGCTTTAATACTTAAAATGTTTGTAGTTTGATGTTAACATTCAAGTTTTAATCTATTTCTTCTAGGCGTCTTTCAGCCCTTGCTTTCACGTCTGCATCATTGCTATAATTCACAATGGATTCTAATGTAGCCTTTGCCTGAAAATTATTATCTAGGTCTATGTAATTTTCTGCTATGATCAAAAAAGCTTCATAAACCCAAGCAGTATAATTTTCATACTTGCTTTTCACTTCTATCAGTGCTCCAGTACTTTGTTCAAATTCCTTTTTCTGTCTGTATGCTAACCCAACATTATATTGAGATTCAGCTGCATATTTATCTTGAGCCATTGAAATGGCTTTTTGAAATTGCGTAATGGCAGCATCAGCTTGTCCTTGGGCAAGTAAAACCTTGCCTTTATACAATTCTGCAATGTTGAAATTGGCCGTTAGGTTTTCAGAAATAATTTGGTCTGCATAATAGTTGGTCGCTTCATAATCATTAATTTCAAAATAAGATTTTGTGAGACCAATCAAGGCATCGCGGATATATCTTTTCCTACTTGCAATTTGTTGCAGTTCCCCATACTTTTCGGCTGCCACAGAGAAGTTTCCACGTTGGTATTCCAGATCCGCTACATTCCTCACAGAACGTTCTTTATAGTCTCCTTCTACTTGGTTATAACTTTCTATGGCATTGCCAATATTACCTAATAACTCATAGCTAAACCCAAGTTTATAGTAGGCTTCATACGTATAAGAAGTAGTAGGAGTCGTTTGAATGAATTGAGTAAGTTGCTGAATAGCTAAGGTGTAATTTTCATCAGAAAATGGCTTTTGGGCTGCTTCAAATTTTGCCTTCAGTACAACTTCACTTCCAGAATAAACCGAAGAAAACTTACCTACATATTCTTGTAAGTCATAAATAGGAAAACCACCTGTATTTATTTCTTGTAAAGATTGAATCGCTGTTTCAGCTAAAGACTTATTAGACATATAATTATCTAATATCTTTTTATAGTCAGTAACCGCCGCTTGTAATTCTCCATCGGTACTTGCTGCCAGTGCCCTTTTTGCTAAAGCATACGGCACTACCTGACTCTGCGGATATTCTGTAATTAAAGCCCCATAGTGTTGTTTGGCTTCATCCCTGCGATTGTTTTCGAAATAAATCTCTGCTTTATTGAAAAGTGCTTTATCTCGGTAAGTAGAGCTTGTATAATTATTTATTACCGCATCGTAATTAGCTACAGCGTCGTTTAACCTATTAATAAAACGCGCTACCTGCCCTTTTTGGAAATAGATATAATCTGGTTCTGGAGGTGTATTCTGTAATGCAGCATCATAATACTGCATGGCTTGTTGGTAACTTTTCAACACGTAATAACAATCTGCTAATCTTACTAAAGCATCAACTTGTTTGGCTTGGTCAGATGTAGTATTCGCATTATTGATAAACTGAAGAAAATACCTTGAAGCGCGTTGATAATCTTTATTGTTGTAATAGGCATAACCTATTCCATAAGTTGTTTCCTGGTAGATGGGTGAAGCAGGTGAAACCTTATCGTAATAAAACAATGCTGAATCATATTTATTCCCTATAGCATAGGTTTCTCCCAACCAATAATTGGCAGCATTTGTAATTTGAGGTTCAGCCTGATAAGTAAGCGCATCTTTTAAAGCAGCTACGGCTGTACGATAATTCTCATCATTAAAATCTTGAACAGCTTTATTAAAGGCAATTTCTTGGTAAGCCTGTTGTAAGCGAGTATTCTTATTTCGCACTTGCTTTAAATAGGCAAGTGCCTTTTCATAATTACCAGTATTTAGAAAAGCATCACTTGCCAGTGAAATTACCTCCTGTTCGTGTTCACCACCTCTAAACTGCGCCATATAATATTCCCCACCTTCTATGGCATCTGTAAAACGCCCTATATCATATGATACTTTTACATAATAATAAGCAGCTTCTTCTTGAACATTTGGGTCAAAAACCATCTTCCTACTTCTATCGAAAGCTAAAATGGCTGGTTCTTTATTATTACTAGCAATATATGCCAATCCCAGATGAAATGCCCCTGCTTGTGCAAGTGTATCTTCGCCATTGGCAGCTTTAGACAAGAAATCTACAGCACCTGCTGGATCATTATTTTGTAGTTTTGTATAGCCAATCCGGTAATTAGTAGCCCTATCTTCAGGGTTAGGAACTTCTTTGAGGTAATCATCAAAATAACTTCCAGCACTGGCATAATCAGTCCTTAGGAAATAACTTTCACCAGCCAACAAAGTAAGACCTGGAGGTGGATCATTATTTACTGAAGTAGCTAATTCTAGCACTTCATTGTATCGCATTTGTCGATAATATACCGCTGCAATCAGTTCCAATGATTTATCTCTATAGTCTATGTCATTTCTAGAATTTTCTAAATACCGCAAAGCTTCTTCATTATTCCCTTCGTTGTAGGCTATATAGCCAGTATAATAGTTAGCAGCTGGTGCTCTCTTGTGTGTAGTATTCGACACTAACATTAAATAGTTCTTAGCACTACGGTAATCTTCAAGTACAAAATGGGTATATCCTATTTTAAAAGCGGCTTCAATATCCCAATCATCTTGAACACTTTCCAAATTGGTATAGGCAAAATTTCTTAAAGCTTCTTCATAATCGCCCTTATCAAAATAATAGCTGCCTAAATAATAATAAGCCTGTTGGGCTTTAGGGTGAGTAGGATAATCAGAAATGAAATTATTGATCCTTACTTCAAAATCTGATTGTTCTAGGTAAAGGGCACAAACTCCAGCATAAAATGAAGATTGAATGTAAAACTCCTCGGCAGGATTTTTAGATGCAGAAATATATTGTCTGAATTTTACTTGTGCAGCACGATATTGTGCTTTATCAAACAATTCTGACCCATCTTTGAATATCCTGTTAAGTGCCTCATCTATTTGTGTATTTTGAGCACTTAGATTTATACACAAACCCATTATTAGGGTAAGTGTCAAAATATATTTCAACATAAATATTTCAGGAAAATTTAGGTTCATTCAAAAAAAATATACCAACAAGATTTAAAATGCTGGTAGCTTAAAAAAGTAAAACAAAATGTTTCGCTGGTCTAACTTATCGCCAAAGCCCCATTTTACGATACCGCAAATAAAAAGTTATTTTACTTAAAAAAATAGCTATAAAAGAGCCATACAAATATAAACTATTTACAATGTAATGCAGAATAGTTTTAAACAAGTATAGCAAAATTCCCCACAATTTTACTGCCATTTATGCATTTTAGTGTATTTCTTATAAATAGGTGATTAGAGAAATATCTTTTTGCGAACAAACAAAAGAGGTTAAACTTAAAGTACCTTTATAACAAGCTAGATGAAGTCTACAGAAATTGAATCATGTTCCATGTAAAAACAATAGATTTTTGTACTGAACTATGCATTTACTGCAATCCAAAAATATCGATATTGGAAAAATCTATGTTGCCACATACATTTATCATTGCAATCTCTTAGAAAATCATTAACTTGTATAATGTAAATTATTAACCAAACTACAACTCAATGAAATCTAAGCAAATTACTTTGGCGGATTTAGCCCGTGAATTAAAAGTATCCCCTGCTACCGTTTCACGTGCTTTAAAAGATCATCCAGATATTAGTGCCGACACAAGAAAGAAAGTAAAAGAACTAGCAAGGTCACTTCACTACAGACCAAATTCAATTGCCCAAGGATTAAGAAAACAAGAATCTAAGATTATAGGTGTAATTATTCCAGAGATTGTCCATCACTTTTTCTCTTCGGTCATAAGTGGTATTATGGAACACGCATATAAAGCGGGATATAGAGTAATGCTATGCCAATCTATGGAAATGTTGGAGAAGGAAATTGAAGATGTTGAAGCATTATTTTCAAGTAGAGTAGATGGTATTTTAATTTCTCTTGCTAATGAGACCAACAATTATAAACATTTAGAAGAAGTTCGAAATTATGGTGTGCCCATCGTTTCTTTCGATAAGGTCTGCCAAAATATGCCCAATCATAGTAAGGTCATTATAGATGATTATGAAGGAGCATTCAATATAACCACCCATTTATTAGAGCAAGGTTATAGAAATATAGCCCACATTCATGGGCCACTCAATCCTATTACCAGTCAAAACAGACTCAATGGGTACAGAGATGCACTATCAGCCCAAAACGTACCTGAAAATCCAGATTATATAATGGGTTGCCAATTTGTAACCCAAGAGGAAGGATATAACTTTACTAAAAAACTTATCAGTCTTCCCAATAGGCCTGATGCTATTTTTGCTGTTACTGATTTAGTAGCCATAGGTGCAATGGTAGCTATTAAAGAGGCTGGCTTAAGTATCCCTAACGATTTGGCCGTTGTAGGTTATAGCGATTGGGCGATGGCCTCTGTTGTTGAGCCTTCACTTACTACTGTTGCACAACCCGGATTTGAAATGGGCAGTCTCGCTACTCAACTACTAATAGATGAGATAAAATACTTGCATGAGGACCATGATTTACCCTATAGGCACACTACTGAAGTATTAAAAACTGAGATGAAAATAAGGGATTCATCGGTTAAAAAAGCGGTATTAGCATCATAACTCTCAAACTTTAATGCAACTTCAATTTTCAATTGATTTAGATGAGTTGTAAAACTTTAATTAATTGAAAAAAGAGAATGATATAAACAATTACATTTTAAATCTGTCTCTACCTCTATTATTAGGATAGATTGATATGATAAATATCCTTCTTCAAGTTTTATCCTTTTATTCAATTGCAATGGTTTTACTTTTTTGCAATAAATTGAGAAACTTCTTCACTAAATTTTAAAAGGGATATTCAATGAAGAGATGGGGAGCTTTGCTAATTACTAGCTTTATATGTTTTTATATAATTGGTTGCCAAAAACCGGCAATCGAAAAACCAAATATTTTATTTATTGTAGCAGATGACCTAGGTTATGAAAAGCTAGGCTGTTATGGTGGCATTAACACGAATACACCAAACATTGACCAGCTTGCTAAAAATGGAGTCCAATTTATGCGTGCTTATACAAGCCCTGTTTGTACGCCTAGCCGAATGAGTATTTATACTGGAAGGTATGCTACAAAGCATCAGTATACCAATGTATTGCCTGTACATTTGGGCACAAAAGAATTTGTAGATTTTGCAACAATACCCACCTATGCACAAGAATTAAGAAAGCATGGCTATGCTACTGCTGTTACTGGGAAGTGGCAGTTAGCTGCACTTGAGTTTCATCCTGAGCATTGTAAAATTGGGGGATTCGATTCTTGGTGTATTTGGCAAATTTGGAGAAATGGAAAAAAGACTACTCGCTATTGGCAACCTGTAATCAATGAAGATGGAATAATAAGAAATGATATAGACTCACTTTATGGACCCGATGTTCTTACTGATTATGTGATTAGAAAAATGAAGGAAGCTAAAGATGCTGGCAAACCATTTAGTATACAGCATAATATGATGCTGCCTCATTATCCGATTATAGAAACTCCAGATGATAAACTTAATGGCAAAAAAGCCAGTCTAGATAACATGATCCGTTACATGGATAAACAAGTAGGAATCCTTGTTGCTGCCGTAAAAGACTTAGGGATTGCGGACAATACTATCATTATTTTTGCGGGTGATAATGGTACAGAAACAAAAGAAATACGACTAACAGAAAAAGGAGAAGTACAAGGAGGAAAACATACCATGACTGATGCTGGATCACATGTGCCCCTTATATTCTATAATCCAATTAAATTCACCCCTAATAAAAAGATCAATGATTTAATTGACTTTGCAGATTTTTTCCCAACATTGTGTGATTTTGCAGGAATTGCCTTAGATAAAAAGTTATTCGAAATAGATGGTATTTCTTTTTACAATACATTAATACGTGAAGAAAAAGGAAAGCGAAATTGGGTCACTGCAGGTTATAGAAGTAATTACATGGTATTTGATGGCTATTGGCGATTACATCAAAATGAAAACAAACTATATGACTGTCGTGCTCTACCTTCAGAAAAGGAAGCCGATATGAATACAGAAGAAGCACAAACAGCTTTTACTAAGCTTCGAAATGTGTTAGATGAATTACTAGTAAATGAATAAGGATAGCATTAATTTTCAGCTATTAATGCTAAGATTTCCTCCACGTATCCCCGGTCATTAGATAAACGAGGTACTTTGTGTTGCCCTCCCAATTTGCCTCTTTTCTTCATCCATTCATAAAAAGTATTTTTGGGCAAAATAACAATTTCGGGTTTTAATAAAGCAAGATCATGTGCTCTTTTTGCATCGTAATCTGAGTTAATTTCTCGCAAAGTTTGATCTAATACTCGATTAAAATCATCCATTTCTGCTGGTATGCTCTCAAATTCTATCAGCCACTGGTGACCTCCTTTTTTACCTGCTTCTAAATAGATTGGAGCAACAGTGAAATTCACAATTTCGGCACCTGTTTCTTTACAAGCAGTAGTAATCGCTACTTCAGCATTTTCAATGATGACCTCTTCTCCAAAAGCATTGATAAAATGTTTAGTCCTACCCGTAATCTTAAATCTATAAGGTGATGTTGAAGTGAATCGAATGGTATCGCCAATTTTGTATCTCCACAGTCCTCCATTAGTAGAAATAACAACTGCGTAATTCTTCCCAACTTCTACTTCCCCTAAACCAATTGTTTTGGGCTGTTCCTTGTCGAATTCCCCAGAAGGGATAAATTCATAATACACGCCATAATCTAACATTAAGAGCATTTCGTTGGGCGTTTCTGTATCTTGCATCCCAAAAAAACCTTCTGAGGCATTGTACAATTCAATGTAATGCATGTCCTCTTTTGGTATGAGTTTTCTAAAAGTTTCCCTGTAAGGATCAAAAGCAACTGCCCCATGGGTAAATACTTCTATATCTGGCCACACTTCACAAATATTGTCTTTGCCAGCTATTTCGAGAATTCTTTCCAATAAAACGATTGTCCATGTAGGTACGCCAGATATATTGGTAATTGGCTCATTTAAAGTGAGCCTAGCCATCTTTTCAATTTTCTCTTCCCAGTTATCCATTAAGGCAATTTCGATTCCGGGGGCACGCATATATTCTGCCCAGATAGGCAGGTTTTTCATAATTACCGCAGAAACATCTCCATAATACATTTTGGGATTTAACTTGCTTCTAGAATAAGTACCGCCTACCCCAATGGTTTTTCCAGTAAATAGTTTAGAATCTGGTTTTCGGTTAACATACATGGAAATAAGATCCTTACCAGCTTTGTAATGACAATCTTCTAAAGACTCTTCGGTAACTGGAATAAATTTACTACGAGCATTGGTAGTACCTGAAGACTTGGCAAACCATTTTACTTTGCTAGGCCACAATAAATTTTGTTCGCCATGCAACATCCTATTAATGTAAGGGAAAAACTGCTCATAGCTCGAAATTGGCACATTGCGCTTAAATTGTTCTGGTGAATCTAAATTAGAATACCCATATTTTTTCCCCCATTCAGTATGCCTCGCCATACTAATGAGGTAATCGAATATTTTTTGTTGTACATCATGAGGATGATTCATGAAATGTTCTATCTGGGTAATTCTTCGACTCATTACCCAGTTAAAAAACGAATTGAGGAATTCCATTCGAGACTTTAGTTAATCCTTATCTTCTAAAATTGTTTATTTGGCAATTAGAGACAATTATACGAATAATAAACCATACATATTGTCTTCGGCTTACCTGTTAATAGATTAATAGAAAACATGGTAAACCACTTCTATTTTAAATGCCTATCAATCCTCAAAAATCTTTCTCTTAAATTCATATTTTTCACCTAAATATGCTTTTCTAACTATTGGATCTGCTACCAATTCTTCTGGTGTGCCTTCTCTTAAAATATTGCCTTGCGAAAGTATATAAGCCCTTGACGTAATTGAAAGTGTTTCAGTAACATTATGATCTGTGATCAGAATACCAATATTTTTATGGATTAGTTTGAAAACTATACGCTGTATTTCTTCCACTGCTATAGGGTCAACGCCTGCAAACGGTTCATCTAATAATACAAAGTTTGGATCGGTGGCCAAAGCCCTTGCTATTTCAGTTCGCCTTCTTTCCCCACCCGAAAGCACCATCCCTAAGTTTTTCCGAACATGGGTCAAACTAAACTCTTCTAATAGCGATTCCATTTTTTCAAATTGTTCTACTTTAGAAAGTTTGGTCATTTGTAAAGGCGCTAATATATTTTCTTCAACGCTTAACGTACGAAATACCGACGGTTCTTGAGCCAAATAACCTACTCCCAACTTAGCACGCTGATACATTGGCAGCTTGGTGATATTGTCACTTTCGAGATAAATATTACCTTGGTTTGGTTTAATCAAACCTACAATCATGTAAAAAGTAGTTGTCTTTCCTGCTCCATTGGGCCCCAACAAACCTACAATCTCTCCTTGACTCACCTCCACTGAAACATCGTTTACCACTTTCCTACCTTTATATTTTTTAATCAGGTTATCTGCCTGTAATTTCATAGTGCCTTCAAATTGGTTATGCCGAAATTATATCATAGGTATGGTTATAAAAGATATCTACCGCTGTCTATTATAATTGATGTTTTTTTTGAGTTAGAAGCAGCCAATAGAAATAAACCTAACAGATTAAAAAAATCGACTTTTTTTATTTTACTGAAGTATTTTTAATTCAATTGATCCAAAAATAATATAAATTTTCTGTACTGTTTTAAACGGAGTTAGCTCTACAATTAAATGCTACATTACAATGTGTACAATTAATTGATTTACTGTTTCTTAGCTAGAAAATTAAAAAAAGTTAAAAACTGAAATAACTAATTATTTAAGCATTATAACTATTTGGTCAAAAGATTGTACTAAATGAGAATAATCCTATTCCTACTTATGCAAAATGGCACTACTTTCGCAAATAATTGTTAAATAAAAGGGAATAGTACAATATGTATTATTTACAAGTTGCGTTTTGAGCAAAATTATCATTAATTTTAAAATACTTAAAACACAATATAAAATCCTACTATTTAAAATAATACCAAATAAAACTAATTCTACTTGCTTCTTATCCTTTAAAAACTAACGCTGAAATTGTCAGATTGAACTGAATAATCCGTAACATAACTTTGAATAATACAACATTACCGACATGTTACGACTTAGCCTAGTACTATTTTTATTTCTACAAATAACCGCTTATAATGTAAGTGATGATAACAATGTGAATGATATATCCATTATCAAAAAATCATTCAATAAAAGTTATTATACCTACCAACTGAATGTGACCTACCCTGAGATATGGGATAGAATGAATACTCGACACCATAAATTAAATATCAATATTCAAGGTGTAATGTTTGGGGCTATCAACAACTTTCAAGATCAATTAAAATTAATTGAAGAATCGAATGGTTTCAGCTATCTTAATTTCGATTATTCTGTTTGCAGTAACTTTGATGAGGCGATGAGTTTAAAATTCCTAAACAGAACATATTTACCAGATATGGACAACGCTCAGGAATTATACAGAACAATTAATTACGATAAAAAGCAGGGAACAATTATTAAGTTACACCATCTTTTCGACCCCACAATTAACCATAATCAAGAATTGATTAAAATAATTAATAAGAAGTTTAGCAATTGCAGTATAAGACCTACTACAAAACTTAAATCATTCTGTCTTTCAAAAACATATCTTACCATAATACTAGACAAGAATATTTTACCCGATAGTTTCTGTTCTACCGAAGTTCGATTACCTTGGTCCGAAATAAGCCATCTCTTAAATACTGAAAGTGTTGGATACAGACTATTAAACAATTAGCATCTAATTTTCCATCTTTTGTACAAACACTTTTTTGATAAAAGCGCAAAAAGCCTTTCTTTTGTCACGAATTAGGAATTCCCTCGAAAATATTCGGGGGATTTGTTTTTTTAACTATTCCATTTATTGGATAAGTTTTTATAAAAATGGTCTGAAATACGATGAGAAGAACAAAAATTAAAGCGCTACTAAGCAGTAGTAAAATCGGAGAAAAAGTTAAAGTTTCAGGTTGGGTACGCACAAAACGCGATAATAAAAATGTTGCGTTTATCGCATTAAATGATGGTTCTACTATAAAAAATATACAAATAGTTACCACCCCTGAAGTAGCAGATGAAAAAGTATTGAAAGACATTAATACAGGAGCTTGTATTAGCGTAAATGGTGAATTAGTGGCCTCTCAGGGAAAAGGACAGGCTGTTGAAATACAAGCTGAAAGTGTAGAAATTCATGGCAAAGCAGATCCTGAAGAGTATCCTTTACAACCCAAAAGACATTCTATGGAGTTTTTGAGGAGCATTGCCCATCTGCGTCCTAGAACTAATACCATTGGTGCAATTTTGAGGATCAGGCATACCCTTTCTTATGCCATTCATAGTTTTTTTAATGATAAAGGGTTTTATTATCTACATACACCGATAATTACAGGTTCTGATGCGGAAGGTGCTGGAGAAATGTTTAGAGTGACAACTTTAGATATGCAAAAACCACCTTTAACTGATGAGGATAAGATAGACTATAAAGAAGATTTCTTTGGCAAGGAAACCAATCTTACGGTTTCCGGTCAGCTAGAAGCTGAAATAGGTGCGCTTTCTTTAGGTGAAGTATATACATTTAGCCCTACTTTCAGGGCCGAAAATTCCAATACGACCAGACACCTCGCTGAGTTTTGGATGATTGAACCAGAAATGGCATTTTATGATCTAAAAGATAACATGGACTTGGCCGAGGAGTTTGTAAAATACTTAATAAACTTTGTGCTAGAGAAGTGTCCAGATGACATGGAGTTTTTTGACAAAAGAGCTGCCAATGAAGATAAAAGCAAACCTCAAAATGAACGTAGAGAAATGGGCTTGATTGAAGGTTTGCAATTTGTGAGTGAAAACGAATTTGAGCGGCTTACTTATACCGAAGCCATCAAAGTATTGCTGAATTCTAAGCCCCATAAGAAAAAGAAGTTTAAATTTCCTGTTGAATGGGGTATTGACCTGCAATCGGAACACGAACGTTATTTGGTGGAGAAGCACTTTAAAAAGCCAGTGATTTTGGTGGATTATCCTAAAGAAATCAAGGCATTTTATATGAAACTGAATGACGATGGCAAAACTGTTGGCGCTATGGATGTTTTAGTACCTGGCATAGGAGAATTAATAGGAGGATCACAAAGAGAAGAAAACTTAGACAAGTTGCTCGGTAGGATGAAAGAAATGAATGTGCCTGAAGAAGAGTTATGGTGGTACTTGGAACTTAGAAAGTTTGGTACTGTACCCCATAGTGGTTTTGGTTTAGGTCTTGAGCGCATGTTACTGTTTCTAACAGGAATGGGCAATATCCGCGATGTAATCCCCTTCCCTAGAACACCCAAGAGTGCAGAGTTTTAACGAGTCTTGCAAAAACCCGCAATTAATTTGCGGGTTTTAAAATTACCCTGCTAAATGATAATAGTCTTTAACCACAGTTTTTAGAAAGCGAAGAGGAGGTAAATCATGTTCTATTTTTAACACTTCAGTTACTTTTTGAGCAGCATTATTTGTAGGAACATTCGATTCGCCTAATCGGTAAGCAGCAATAGCCTCTTTTACAATAGCAATGTCCCTATCAGATAATAATGATACCTCAGGAAAAATCGGTATGTAGTCTTCTTCAAGTTTAGGAATCCTTACAGCTTTTCTACTATGCCTTTTTCTAGTACTTACCAATGCAGTGCCCGCTACAACATCACCCAAGCGTTGCCCTCTTCCACCGCCTAACATCACCAAAACTGCTACTAAGCCAGGCCCCATCAACATTAAATCTATGGGCCTGAATATCCATCGTAATAGGTATTTACCTACACCGGGCTGTTTACCATTCAATGATACGATTTTTAGCTTAAACTGCGCCTTGCCAACTGATTGACCTTGAAAAAAAATTTCTGCTATTAAATCATATAAAAACCAGGGAATTGCCAACAAAACTATAAACATATATTCGTTAGTTACATTCAAAGAGCCCAAAATTGATATTACCAATATGGTGTAACTAAACAGTATAAAAAAATCTATAAGCCATGCGACTATACGATCGCCAAGGCTACCTGTTTCATATTCAATAAAAACATTTTGGGTGGTTTCAATGCGAATGATCGGCATCGTTAAAATACTTTTATATTTGAGTTTATATGGGTAAAACTAATAAATAAAAACTGGCGCTTTACTTTTATGCCTTAAGTTTGTTATAAAAAATTACGCAAAAAATCTTCTTAAATTATGGAAATAGCAAGCCTTTACAAATTGTATATAAATTCGGGCAAGGTCAGCACAGATACCCGAAAAATTACCAATGGCTCACTTTTCTTTACACTTAAAGGAGAAAACTTCGATGGGAATAAGTTTGCACTTGATGCTTTGGATAAAGGAGCAAATTATGTAATTGCCGATGATCCTCAACTAGAAGGCAAGCATCCAAATATTATCATCACTAAAAATGCATTAACTACCTTACAAGAATTGGCCAATTACCACAGAAAACAATTAAAAGCAAAGGTAATAGCTATTACTGGTTCTAATGGGAAAACAACCACTAAAGAATTAGTACATGCTGTGCTTTCTTCCCAATATAAAACCATAGCTACTCCTGGCAACTTCAATAACCATATTGGTTTGCCACTTACCATTTTGCAAACCCCTGCCGATACTGAGATATTGATATTAGAAATGGGTGATAATAATATGGGTGAAATAGCAGCCCTTTGCCAAATAGCAACACCAGACACAGGACTTATTACCAATATAGGAAAAGATCATTTAGAAGGATTTGGTAGTTTTGAAAATAACTTGCGTGCCAAGAGCGAGCTATTCGACTATTTATTAAAAACTGATGGAATTGCTTTTATCAATTCAAATGATACCATTTTGAAGAATATGAGCAAGAGGTTTGCTAAGCCTATCATGTATGGTCAGAAAGATGATTTTTCATACCTAGAAAAAGAATCTGAACAAAGTTTCGTAGGCTTTAATATTGATGGAAAGAGTTATAACACGGCTTTGTTTGGAGATTTTAATTTTGCCAATATTGGAGCTGCTTTTTGTATTGGTAGATTTTATAAAGTTCCTGATATGTCTATTGCCCAAGCTATCAGCGCTTATCAACCTGAAAACAACCGCTCACAAATCAAAAACACGGAGCATAATACTATTTTATTAGATGCTTACAACGCCAATCCGTCATCTGTTAGCGCTGTTTTACAAAGTTTTGCCACACTCCATACTTCTTTAACCAAATTAGCAATACTAGGAGACATGCTAGAGCTAGGAACCACAAGTAAAGAAGAACATGCCAATATGATTGCCTTGGCAAAACAACTACAAATCCAAACTTACTTTTGTGGCCCCTTATTTTTTGAACATAGGCAAGGAAATAATCTGCTCAAATTCTTTAAAAGTAAAATCGAACTGGTAGAACATCTAAATAATGATAGCTTAGAAAAGCATTATATTTTATTAAAAGGTTCAAGGGGTATGCAGCTTGAAACCCTCCTCAATTGTCTATAATTACCTTTTTCCCTACATCTTAAGACTACAATAAATAGCATATGCGTTACATGCCTATTAAATGTGATAGTATCCGCTAGTTATATAAAATATTTGCCGATGAAACTTTATACTGAAATAAGAAACTCCAAAGGGAAAGTGAATTTTAGGCTTTTATTCGACGAGGATAAAAGAATAATACAGACACTGTGGCTAGGTTACCAACAAATGGACGATATAAAAAGGGGTGCTGGCAAAATCATTAATTTTTTGAATGAAACCCATGGAACTTACTTTGGGCACATTAATGATGTTACAGGACTTAAAAAATTGTGGTCTGCCAAGCAAGGGAAATTTGGTGGTATTTTCGTACCCAAAATACGCGAATTAGGCATTAATTTTCAAGCTGAGATTAAAACGCATCAACAAATGGAGGAAACTGCTGAAAACCATTATCCGCTTTTAAATATTGGTAATGTGAATTACAATATTTTCAAATCTTATGAAGACGCCTTACTTTGGTTAATGGGACAAAACCATTTGCACCTTGTTTAAATTCTTGTGATAATGCTTTGTTAAGGCAGTTTTACTTATCAAAGGATTATATATTTTTGCCACACTTAAACAAAGTGTGGCTTTTTTATAATAAAAAAATATGGGATTTAGATCAGTTCTAAGTAAACCATTGGCAGCTTGGATCAATAAAGAAGATAAAAAATGGATACAAAACCCTGAGAAAAGCCAGCAAAAAATGCTTGCTATGCTGGTAAAAAAAGGGGGCAAAACCTTATTTGGCAAGGATCATTACTTAGCTGATGTCCAGAATTACCAAGATTTTAAGCAAGCAGTACCTGTTAGAGATTATGAAGATTTAAAACCATATGTTGAGAAAGTTTTAGCAGGTGGTAATGACGTTTTATGGCAAGGAAAGCCTACTTATTTTGCCAAAACTTCTGGTACTACATCTGGGGCTAAATATATTCCTATTACCAAAGATTCAATACCAAATCACATTAACTCCGCTAGAAATGCATTGTTGAGTTATGTACAAGAAACAGGCAAGTCTCAATTTTTAGACAAAAAACTCATCTTTCTTTCGGGTAGTCCAATTCTAGATAAACACGGTGGAATACTAACAGGTAGGCTTTCTGGAATGGTAAACCACCACGTGCCGGCTTATTTAAGAAGCAATCAAATGCCCTCTTATGCTACAAATTGCATTGAAGATTGGGAAGAAAAACTCGATAAAATTATTGAAGAAACATTGCCTCAACCAATGTCGCTTATCTCAGGCATACCACCTTGGGTTCAAATGTATTTTGACCGGATAAAGGAAAGGACTGGTAAAAAAATAAAAGATGTATTTCCCCATTTTTCTCTATTCGTTTATGGTGGAGTCAATTTTGAACCTTATAAAGAAAAACTTTTCGATTCAATTGGTAAGCGCGTAGATTCCATTGAGACTTATCCCGCCTCTGAAGGCTTTATTGCGTATCAAGACTCGCAGAATGAAGAAGGCCTACTCATGCTCTTGCATTCGGGAATATTTTTTGAATTTATTCCAGCAGAAGAATTTTTTGATGAAAACCCTACTCGCTTATCTATTGGTGAAGTGGAGTTAAATAAAAATTACGCCCTGATCATCAATTCAAACGCAGGACTTTGGGGATATTCAATAGGCGATACTATTAAGTTTATATCGAAGGAACCGTATAGATTATTAGTTACTGGTCGGATCAAGCATTTCATATCTGCTTTTGGTGAACATGTAATTGGCGAAGAAGTAGAAAAAGCCTTGAAGTTTGCCCAACATAAACATCCTGAAACAAAAGTAACTGAGTTTTCAGTGGCACCAAAAGTGAAAGTAGACGAAGGTCTACCGTATCATGAATGGTTGATAGCCTTTGAGAATGAACCTAAAGACTTACAAGCTTTTGCTAAAGATATAGATGAGCATTTATGCCAATTAAATAGCTATTACGATGATTTAATACGAGGAAACATTTTAAAAACGCTTCATGTTACTACTTTACAAACTGATGCTTTTCAACAATATATGAAGTCTATTGGGAAATTAGGTGGTCAAAACAAAGTGCCCCGATTGGCCAATGACCGTAAAATTGCCGATGTAATAATTCAATGGAAAAAGTACTAATTATGTAATGAATTTAGTACATTAGCTTTAAGAATTAATGAAACTTTACATAAAAACGAGCTTCTCTCATAACACAGTGCAACATGTGTTAATTATGCTAAATGGCTAGCATAATAACTACATCAGATCATTGTTTATGTGCTTTTTTTAGTAAATTTGAAAAACAAATCAACCAAATCGTTAACTTAAACTTATACAGTTATGGCTGAACAAGTGAAAGAAAAAGAAGATAGATTGGAAGAAGATGAATATTATAATGGTATTGAACCTTATATTTCTAAGGATTCTGAACCAATGATTTCTACAGTAATTGTACTTGTTGCTGTTGTAATCCTTGCTTTCTCTATTATTTCTTCAATTGAAATATTCTAAAAGCATATTTAGAATTCAACATTAAAGAGTCGTTTTCTGAAGTCGATAAATTAGAACCTCAGTCCAATTGTTTTTACAACTGGGTTAAGGTTCTTTTTTATGTAAAAAGCGGCACAGAAACTTTTATCTGCACCGCTTAATTAAGTTGAAAAGTACTACAAAGCACTTTTCTATGCGTGTGAAACGGGGGTATTTGCTATTTTGGCTAGAAATTTACCAAATTTACTTTTCTTCTTTTTCTTTTTTCTTCTTTCTTTTTTTCTTCCAGAGAAGAGACCTAATTCTTTTACTACTGAAAATACTACTCCTGCCCTTGTACCTTCTAGTTCACGTTCTACTGTTGTAATAGCCACATTTGTCACTATTTCTCCCACTGTTTTACCACTATTGAAGGCATCCATGGGTATATTATACTTTTTAAAAGCATCTTCCAAACCTGCTTGCTTCAAGAATTCTCCTTCAACAATGCCTTTTTCTTTAAAAGTTCTGGCAGCCTTTACATAAGCAGTCAGTGTTTCAAACTGCTCTGTTGTTATGCTTAGTTGTAATCTTATTTTTGCCGCTTCGCTAAGCTCCGATTTTTCAGCTTCTGAATCGGCATATATCATTAGAACAATGTCAGTCATTAAATGAAAGCGTAATTCACTATCAGTTAATAAGCCGAAGTAGTCCGAAAAAGATACTTCTTCAGGTGCATGTATTGCTGATAATACAAGTGCTTTACCTGCTTCATCAAGGTCAGCCTGATCTGCAATTGTTTCAATAAGTTTTCTTTCTTCTTCTTCCACTTCTCCATCTGCCATAGCCAAACTTGCTAATGTAACAAGATAGGCAACTCGCTCTTTTCTTTCAAATTTGGTTAAGAAATTCTCTGTCATGAGGAATTTTATTTTAGTTAGATAATTTTCTAATTAATTGAATTAAAAATCTCATGCCACAGTAAAAGTAGGCAAAGTAATATTCGCTGGGAAAAATGCAGTTGTGAGCTTCTTTTTTATGGGTATTCACTAGAGAAACACTCAATAAAAGACTAAAACTGGGGTAACAACCTGTACTTTTGCTTCAAATTGGTTTTAATACATATGTGGTAAAAAATCACTAAAAATAATAACTGAGTAAAATTCAATTCAACTATTTCACCCAATCGTGTAAATCTATAATTTCTTTGGCCATGTGCTTCCAGGTATATTTACTTTTAAATTTCTTTATTCTTTCTGTAATCCTACCTGCTTGCCCTTTCTCAAAAAAATCTTTGATATGTTGAGCAATTTCAACAGCAGAAGTAGTCATACTGACCAAACCAGTACCATAAGGCTCTATTATATCTTTTAAATTGCCTTTATCGGTTACCACGACAGGCAAATCGAAATGGAAAGCGGCAGCAACCACACCACTTTGAGTAGCACTTTTGTAAGGTAACACACAAAGATCAGCTGCTGAAAAAAAGTGAGGTACCTCATGATCAGGAATGTACTTGTTATAAATGTGGATATTATTTTTATGAGGCAAAGCATCAATCAATTCTTGATATTTATTGAAATCCTCATAGCTTTCTCCTGCAATAACTAACTGATATGTATGATCCAATTTGCCAAAAGCTTCAATTAAAATATCTAACCCTTTGTAAGCCCTGATCAATCCAAAAAATAGTAAAGTCTTTTTATTACTGTCAATCTTTAATTTTAACCTTGCAGTTTGTGTATCTATTTTGGTTCCGAAGTGCGCATAAATTGGATGCGGATGTTGTAAATACTGGGCTTGAGACACATATTGTAGTAGTTCTTTTTTAATAGCATTGCCCATTACTACATACCCATGCTGCTGTTCTAAAAAATATCTATTGAGTTGGTAATCGCTTAGCTTTTTTTCATGAGGGGTAATATTGTTGATAAGGGCAATATTCACAGTCTTATTTTTGAGCAATTTACACACAGAACCTTGTGCAGGCGCCAAGAAAGGCAACCAATAGGCTGTTAATAATAAATCAGGAGAAAATTTATTGATTTCACGGGCAGTTCTATAATAACTTATCGGATTAATACTATTCAGTTTCCTGACAGAGGGTATTTTATCAGCATCGTCTGATGCAGCAACGTATTGAGAAGAGCCTGGAAAAAACAAGGAAGGATATTGCAATGAGAAATTAAATGCCTTCACTTCTGCAAAGTTCTCCAAAGCCCGAAATAATGAGGCATTAAATTGAGCAATTCCACCTCTATACGGGTAAAAAACAGACTGAAAAGCAATTCTCATAGAAAATATAGTTCGCAATCATAAATAATTGATTCACAATTGCATTAGTTTATAAATATTAATAATTTTGCAAACCTTTTTAAAAAGATGTTTTAATCAAAATTTATGTTTCATTAAATCTCATGTTTATTGGTGTGCAAACATGGGTGTAAAAAACACCACTTAAAAATTATATGGCAGAACAAGACGAAAACCAAGCACAAGCACCAGGTTTTAGCTGGGACGATTTAGAATCAGGTGGCTTTGGCGAAAATTATAGCCAGAAAGAAAAAGATGATTTGTTGGCTATGTACGATGGTACCCTCGGAGAAATTACTGAAAAAGAAGTAATTGAGGGACTTGTAGTGAGTATTACAGACAGAGAAGTAGTACTCAACATCGGTTTTAAATCAGATGGGCTAGTATCGCGTAACGAATTTAGGGATTTAGACGAACTAAAAGTAGGTGATACTGTAGAAGTGTATGTAGAAGATCAAGAGGATGCCAATGGGCAATTGATCTTATCGAGAAGAAAAGCCAAGATTGTAAAAGCTTGGGAAAAAATAACTAATGCTTTTGAGCATGATGAAGTAATTGAGGGTATTATCAAGAGAAGAACCAAAGGTGGTTTAATTGTAGATATTTTTGGTATCGAAGCATTCTTGCCTGGTTCTCAAATAGATGTGAAGCCTATCAGGGACTTTGATGTTTTTGTAGGGAAGAAGATGGAATTGAAAGTTGTGAAAATCAACTACACCAATGACAATGTAGTAGTTTCACACAAAGTATTGATTGAGAAAGACCTAGAGAAACAAAAAGCGGAAATTCTTAACAACCTAGAAAGAGGTCAAGTACTAGAAGGTGTTATTAAGAACATGACCAACTTTGGTGTATTTATAGACTTGGGTGGTGTAGATGGTCTATTGCACATTACAGATATTTCTTGGGGAAGGATTTCACATCCAGAAGAGTTATTGGAACTTGATCAAACTGTTAAAATCGTTGTACTTGATTTTGACGACGACAAGAAGAGGATTTCTCTTGGCATGAAACAACTTACGCCACATCCTTGGGATTCGTTGGATGAGAGCATAGACGTTGGTGCCAAAGTACATGGTAAAATAGTAAACGTTGCTGATTACGGTGCTTTCTTAGAAATTGTACCAGGTGTTGAAGGTTTGATACACGTTTCTGAAATGTCTTGGTCTCAGCACTTAAGAAACCCACAAGATTTCTTAAAAGTAGGCGATAAGTTAGATGCGCAAGTATTGACAATTGACAGAGAAGAAAGAAAAATGTCATTGGGTATTAAGCAGCTTACCGAGGATCCTTGGAAACGCTCAGACTTGATGATCAAATATGCTGTTGAAACCAAGCACAAAGGCATCATTAGAAACTTAACCAACTTTGGTTTATTCATAGAGTTGGAAGAAGGTATTGACGGCTTAGTTCACGTTTCTGATCTTTCTTGGACAAAGAAAATCAAACATCCTTCAGAGTTTGTGAAAGTGGGAGATGAATTAGAGGTAGTTGTTCTTGAATTAGATATTGAACAAAAACGTCTTGCTTTAGGTCACAAACAATTAGAAGAGAATCCATGGAACGCTTTTGAAGATATCTTCACTACCGATTCTGTTCATAAGTGTACTGTGATCTCTAAAAATGACAAAGGTGCGGTACTTGAATTACCTTACGGTATCGAAGGATTCTGTTTAGGTAAAAACTTGAAGAAAGAAGACGGTACAACAGCTGAGGTTGGAGAAACGCTTGAGTTCAAAGTATTGGATTTCTCTAAAGATGACAAGAAAATCACTCTTTCTCACTTACATACTTACAAAGAAGATAAACGCAGTAGCAAAAAATCTTCTGAAAGTAAAGGTGGTGGAAAATCTGTGAAGCAATTCAATAAGGATAACGATGGCGGAGCAACTACTTTAGGTGATTTAGATGCACTTGCCCAATTAAAACAAGATATGGAAGGAAAAAAATAAAAAAGACTTTTCTTCTAAATAATAATGAGGTCGTTCATTTTGGACGACCTTTTTTATATTGTTTTAATCACTTTACAAGGATTTCCAGCTGCAAAAACATTGGATGGTATATCTCTAGTAACCACGCTCCCAGCACCTATCGTAGTATTATCACCAATGGTTACGCCCGGACAAATAATGCAACCTCCACCTAACCATACATTATTCCCTATTTTAACTTCTTCTCCTAACTCCCTACCAGAATTTCTTAAAGTTGCTTCTAATGGATGGGTGGCCGTATAGATTTGTACTTTTGGGGCAGCCATTAAATTGTCCCCGATATATACCCTACAGACATCTAAAATCACACAATCGAAATTAAAGAAACAGTTCTTTCCTAATAAAATATTATATCCATAGTCACAGTAAAAAGGAGGCTCAATTTTTACACTTTCAGCATTACTTCCTAAAAGTTGTTTAAGAATACTTTGCCTTTGCTCAGAATCATTATCAGTAGTAGTATTATATTGCTGAAATAATAACCTAGCGGTGTTCCTTTCTGCTACAAGCTCAGGATCCTCTGGTAAATACATACCTCCTTCTAGCATTATTTCCTTTTCTGTTTTGCCCATGTTTTAAAAATTAGATGAAGTGAATTATTATTGTGAATAAGAAAAGCCCGAGAAATCCCTACACTTAGTAAAAATTAATTGTTAATTGTTAATTGTTAATTGTTAATTGTTAATTGTTAATTGTTAATTGTTAATTGTTAATTGTTAATTGTTAATTGTTAATTGTTAATTGTTAATTGTTAATTGTTAATTGTTAATTGTTAATTGTTAATTGTTAATTAATAAAAAGAGTTGAGCCTTCAATGACAAAATAGGATTAAGCTTTAAGTTAGCTATTTTTGGTATTTACTTCAAAAATGTATGCAGCGGAAATACTTTCTTTTATTTTTCTTCTTGTTTTCTGAATGTAAGCAGGCAACAGAAACACCTAGTACTCCTACTTTAACTGTAGCCATCAACAAGGAACTTCCCAATTATTTTACTGTAAATGGCACTCCTACCCTCCTTCTAGGTGGTAGTAATAATGACAATATTTTTCAAGACCATCCCATTGAACCTCAACTAGATACGTTGATTGCCTATGGTGGAAATTATATACGATGTACTTTAAGCAGTAGAGATTTTGCTAACCAATGGCCATATCAACAAAGAGGAGATGCTTTATATGATTTAAATATTTTTAGCGAAGCCTATTGGTCGAGGTTGGATAAGTTTTTTAAGCTTACCCAAGAAAAAGGGATTATTGTTCAATTAGAAATTTGGGATACAAGAGATTACAAACAAGTTAATAATTGGGCAAAACATCCCTTCAACCCATATTATAATGTAAATTTTACCGAAGAAACATCTGGCTTACCGGTTGACATTACTGATACAAGCAGCCATCCGTTTTTTGAAACTGTTCCAACACTTGATAACAATCAACTCGTGCTCTCTTTTCAGGAAAAGTTAATAGAAAAGTTACTGAGCCATACATTTAAGTATAACCACATTCTCTACTGTATCAACAATGAATTTACTGGCAATGAAGCTTGGAGTAGCTATTGGGCCAAATTCATTAAACAACAAGCAGAAAAAGCTAATCACAGCATTTTGCTTACAGATATGTTTGGTGATTTAGAACAAACCATGCCTTCTCAGCTTCAAATATTAAAAAATACAAATTTTGATTTTGCAGATGTTTCTATGCAATCGATTTTAAAAGGAGAAACCTTTTTTCAATACATAGCTAGTTTAGCTAATAGTCTGGGAAACAGACCAATTACGTTAGTAAAAGTATATGGCGGTGAGCAGAATGATTTTACGGGAACTTTTGAAGATGGACCAGAAAGATTTTGGAAAAGTATTTTTGGAGGTGCGGCAGCCATTCGTTTTCATCAACCACCGCAAGGGGCCGGTTTAAATAGATTGGCTCAAGTAAATATTAAAAGCTTAAGAATGCTATCTGATTCTGTCAACTTTTTTGAATTAGAACCCATGAATGAATCACTTATAGACAGACAAGAAAATGAAGTGTTTGCGCTAGGTAATACAAAAGCATATCTTCTATATTACCCAGGTTGTGGAGAAGTCAACTTAGCTCTAGAGACTAAAAAAGTTCAGGTTAAATGGTTGAACATACTAAACGCTAAATGGGAAGAAAGCTACCAAATTGATGTAGACTCAACTATTACACTTAAAAGTCCTTGTGAGGGGAAATGGGCTGCTTGGGTGAAAGTTCTTTAATCATCCAATTTAAAACGAATTTTAACAGTCCTGCCAGAAGATTCTGGTTCATCTTCTACCGTTTTTGGAAACCAATCGGGTCCAGTTTTCAGTAAACGAATCGCTTCTTCGTCACAGCCATACCCTAGAGAACGCAACACTTGAATATCTCTCACTTTGCCACTTTTTGTAACCACAAAACCGAGTTTTACTGTCCCTTTTATATTTTCTTCCAAAGCCTTAGAAGGATAGCGCATATTTGTTTCCAAATGTGCTTTAAAAGCTTTCATACCACCTTTAGGGCTTGCATAAGTTACAATAGTAGGCAATCCTAAATCTTCCCTATCAAGGTAGATTACAGAACCAGTTGCATTTTTATTGAGTGGTCTTTTTTTCATATAACTCGAAACAACCACCTCAGAAAAAGTTTCTAATTCCTCATCGATAGTAATGTTCACCTCATTATCTCCTTCCTCTAAAACTACTTCTTCATCTTTAACACCCAAATAGTTTACAAAAAGTGAATTTTCTTCAGATGAAGCAAGCAAGATAAACTCACCATTGGCATCTGTAACAACTCCTTTCGCATTACTTCCGACCAATACATTTACACCTGGCAGCGGATTTTTTTCGGAGTCTGTAATAGTCCCTTTAATTTGTCTTTGTACAACTTGATTGTCATAATAGGCGGCAACTGTCTTTTTTCGTGAACGACTCACTTTAGTTTTGGCAGTAGATAATTCTTGTCGAGCAATGCTTATAGTATCTTCCATGTCAAAATCATCACCAAATGTCTCATCAGCTTCCATAGCAAAACCCGCATCTTCACTTAAAACATTATTTTCTGCAATTCTAATTTCGCTGATTGCTTCTTCTTCTGTTTCAACTATGTCTTCCTTTTCTTTTGCTGGTTGTGCCGCCGCAATAGATTTCTCTGAGTGAGAAGAAAAATTATCGAAACTTCTCTGTTGATTTTGAATTGATTCAGCCTGCTTATAAGCTTCTTCACGTAAAGTATTTGACTCTACTTGCCTTTCAGTTTCATCGCTACTTTTTTCAATGAATTCCTGTGCTAACTGATCTTCCATGTCATCACTCTCAGAAGTTATATCAGTAGTTTCATTTAACGCATCAATTTCTTCACCTTCATCTTTTTGTACCTCGCTTAAAATAGGTTTTGCATCATCATTAATTAAAAAGTAATCTTTGAATAAGAAAACAGCACTAAACATGAAAATAATAGCCGCAGCTGCCGCATAACGCTGATAATTAAATGCTACTACAGTTTTCTTGGTTTCACCAATACCTAATTGTTTTCTAATGGCATTTAGCGCGTTTTGTCGTTTAGTGCTACTTTCTATCAAAGCCAAACCCTCAACTGCATCTGCCAAGAAAGGATCATCTAACATGGCTTTTTCTAAGTGATGCATTTCAGCAGCAGACATGTTTCCAGCTAAATAGGCTTCTATCTCAGCAGCTAATTTTTGGTCACTATGAAAATGAAGGTTACTCACTGGCTTTTTCTATATAGATTTTGAGTTTTCTTTTACCGTTTTGTAGATAGCTTTTTACTTTTTTTAGTTCAAAACCTGTTATTTCTACTATTTCATTGTAGCATTTCTCTTCTAAATAAAACAATTGCAAGCAGGTTTTTTGTTTCTCATCCAATTGTTCTATTCCAGATTCAAGTAATTGCAATAGCTTCTCCTTTTCGGTTATTCCTTCTTCATTACCCTCAATATATTGATGCAAAACATCTTCAGATTCCATAAAATTATCTGAATTTAAATCTTCAATCCCTACCAATTGAGATTTTTTCTCTCTCCTCAAATGCATCAAGCAATGGTTTTTCACCAATACATATAACCAACTTTTAAAATTAGCTATTTCATGCTGCTTTACTTTTTCGGTAAGTAACTCATAAACCTGCATTACAGCATCTTTACTTTCCTCTTCATTCTTCAGGTATTTCATACAAGTACCAAAAACCAACTCCACATATCGGTCAAAAAGTTCACTCAAAAAGACAGTATCACCAGACTGTTGGTATACTTCCAACAATTCGACATCTGTTTTTTCTTTTTGCCTTGAAACTTTAAAAAACCACATTAATATACTTCTAGCTTTACTTCAAATATCCTTTTCTACCTGCTTAAAAGCAAGATTTTGACTTTTTACAAAAAAAATCAAAAAAAATTTATGGAATTTATGTCATTGCTACATCCTACCATAAACAAAGAAAAAAATCACTTCATAAACTTTTTTGATCATGAAAAAAATAATTGTTTTAGTAGGCCTTGTTTTAATAGCCATGTCTTTCGGGATTCCCGAGCAGGAAATTTTAATACATGGTATTGTAACTAGTGATAGTAGTGGAGAAGCATTAATTGGTGTAAGTATTCTAGAAAAGGGAACTTCAAAAGGTACTACTACTGATTTAGATGGTAAATATAGCCTTGAGGTTTCTAGTGAAAAGTCTGTGCTGGTATTCAATTTTATTGGTTTTGTTTCACAAGAAATTGAAGTAGGGAGGCAAAGAGAAATTAATGTAGTACTTGAAGAAGATGCTCAACAATTAGAAGAACTTGTAGTGACAGGTTATGCTACTCAACAAAGAAGCTATACTACTGGAAGTGTAAGTGGTGTGAATAAGAACAAAAGGAGAAGTCGAAAAATGGCTGCAGAAATGGAATATAATTCCATGGCAGACGATTGGGGAGGAAATTTCAATACCGAAGAATATGACTTAATCAATGAGAATATTTTCCAACAACCACAAACTAAACCTCTTTCCACTTTCTCTATTGACGTAGATGCTGCCTCTTACAGTAATTTAAGACGGATGTTAGCAATGGGCCAAACCCCACCTAAAGATGCTGTAAGAATTGAAGAAATGGTCAATTATTTTAATTATGATTACAAAGACCCAGAAGGTGAGCATCCTTTCTCTATCGCCATGGAATTGTCTACTGCTCCTTGGAATGAAAAGCATAAATTAGTACACATTGGTTTACAAGGTAAAAAACCAGATTATACCATGACGAAACCTTCAAATTTGATTTTCTTGGTAGATGTATCTGGCTCTATGAGTGATCGTAACAAGTTACCGTTATTGCAATCTTCCTTGAAATTATTGGTAAACGAATTGAAGCCAACAGATAGAATTGCATTGGTAACATATGCGGGTAATGCAGGCTTGGTATTGAATTCAACACCCGTTTCAGAAAAAGAAACCATATTAAAAGCCATTGAAAATCTTGAATCTGGAGGATCAACAGCTGGGGCACAAGGTATAGAACTAGCTTATAAAGTAGCCGAGAAAAACTTAATGGAAGAAGGGAATAATAGAATTATTTTGGCCACCGATGGCGATTTCAATATTGGTACTTCTTCAACTTCAGACTTAGTAAGAATGATTGAAGAAAAAAGGGAGAAAGGTATTTTCTTGACCATTGCAGGCTTTGGTATGGGCAATTATAAAGATGGAAGGATGGAACAGATAAGCAATGCTGGCAATGGAAATTACTACTATATCGATAATATAAGAGAAGCGAAAAAAGTATTTGTTACCGAGTTAAGGTCTACCTTGTTTACCATTGCCAAAGATGTAAAATTACAAGTAGAATTCAACCCCGAAAAAGTACAGGCCTATCGTTTAATTGGTTATGAGAACAGAAAACTGAACGATGAAGATTTTAATGATGATAAAAAAGATGCAGGAGAGTTAGGTGCAGGACATACGGTTACCGCCTTGTATGAAATTATCCCTGTGGGTGTTGAGTCTGAGTTTATCAAAAAAGTAGATGACTTAAAATATCAAGTTAAAACAACTACCAAAGAAAGCGATAGCAAAGAGCTGCTTACAGTAAAATTCAGGTACAAAGAACCAAAGGGAAAAACCAGTAAACTTATTACTGAAGTATTGAAAGACAGACAAATCAACCTAGATAAAACCAGTGATAATTTTAGGTTCTCTGCAGCCGTTGCTGAATTTGGGATGTTGCTAAGAGATTCAGAGTTTAAAGGAAATGCAACTTATGAACAAGTGATGCAATTAGCCAAAAATGCCAAGGGCAAAGACAGTGAAGGATATAGACAAGAATTTATCAATATGGTAGATTCCTATAAATTATATACAAAAAGATAGCCTCAACCAGTAATTAATTCTAAGATTTTTCTTTATTATTATAAGGTTAAATCCTGATTAGCAAAAGCACTACAGGAGGGAACAATAAACCTTCTGTAGTGTTGTTTTTTTGAGCTGTATTACATTTTATAACTATTATCTATGAACAGAGGCATCATTTTGTTGGCTGTATTGCTTATAAGCCTATTTTTCTCTTTTACTAATTCCGATTTCAAAGGAAGTCCCGAAAATGATGAAAAAAGCACCTTTGAAGAAACCAAGGAGGTTAAAACACCTTCAAAAATGATAGATGCCAATGCTTTTGTAAAAGATACTCAGTTATACAGCGAAAAATGGGATGAACTCCCCCAGCCTCTTTTTTGGAGGAAAATCATGAAATTACCATCTGATTATTGTTTGGTAAATATTGCAAACACAAGACAAGTACTTACAGAAATTCCGACCAACTATTACATGAAAAAAAATAGATATGGAAGGGATGCTTTTAAAGATAGTATAAAAACTGCCAACGATTTACCAAAAAACACCCCTATTTATATCACATCTGGAAAAAGCCATTATTATAAACTTGAAAATACATTAGAAGCAATTCCGACAGCTGTAAAAATTTTTGAATCTTTAGAAACGGATCCTTGGTATGCACAGGCAATTTTGCTCATCGAAAGCCCCAACAAATTACAAAAGTCCCCAACGGGCGCTTATGGTCCATTTCAGTTAATGCGCGGTATCGCTCGCATGTATGGCCTTGAAGTTAACCGTTATAAAGATGACAGACGCTACCTTGATAAATCTGCAACAGCTGCGGCAAAGTTCATCAAAACCATATGTATTCCTGAAACACAAAAGATGCTTCATAAATGGAATGTCAATTACAAACAAGAAGACCTTTGGTTTAAGCTTTTAGTATTACATGTTTATCATGCAGGCGCAGGAAATGTGGGTTCTGCTTTAAACGTGATGCAACCCAAAGAAGGAGGGCAAGAATTTATTAAAAAATTATGGCAAACTGAAAGTAGAGGATTTAGAAATGCTTCACAAAATTATTCTCAAATTGCCTTAGCAGCCTTATTGGAGCTTGATGACTTACTTCAGCCTTACCAGCCATTGCAATTAGAACCACTACCCCCTGTATTTATTGGCGAAGAATAGTTTACTGCTTACTATATTTGGAACAATTACAATTACACAGTGTGTTCCAAGCATATGACAAAAAGCGAAACCACAAACTTCTCATATATCAATGCCATAGGTACTGCTGTGCCGAAATACAAAATAGATCAGCGGCAAATCGCTGATTTTTTTTCCAAACAATTGGGTTTAAATCCCTCCCAAACCCATGAGTTGAAAGTTTTACACCGTGCAAGCGGAATTAAAAACAGGTATTCTGTTTTACCAGATTTCCAAAAAGGATACGAAACTGATTTCTTCAAGAACAATAATTTTCCTAAAGTATCTGATAGGATGCTTGTTTATAGGCAACATGCTCCTGAACTTGCCAAAAATGCCATCCTTAACTGTATCGCTGAAAATAAAGATATCACCCTAAAAGACATCACCCACCTAATTACTGTTTCTTGCACTGGCATGTATGCCCCAGGACTTGGGATTGAATTGGTTGAAAGCTTAGAAATGAACCATCATGTACAGCGAACAGCTATCAATTTTATGGGTTGCTATGGTGCTTTTAATGGATTAAAAACTGCCGATCAAATATGTAGGGCATACCCGCAATCAAAAGTAATGGTAGTTTGTGTTGAATTGTGTTCCATTCATTTTCAAGATAGCAAATTACCAGACGATTTACTTTCTTGTACTTTATTTGCTGATGGAGCAGCAGCGGTACTGGTTACTGCTCAGCCTCAAAACGAAAAAGCTTCATTAAAACTCAATAGCTTTTATTGTGATCTTTATCCAGATGGCAAACAAGATATGAGTTGGCAAATTGGAGACTTTGGCTTTGAAATGCAGCTTTCTTCTTATGTACCAGCATTATTGGGAAAAGGAATAGAACAACTACTAAGCAACTTACTTTCAAAAGCAGATGTAGCAAGAGATTCTATTGATTTGTTTGGTATTCACCCTGGGGGTAAACGCATTCTTGAAGTAATAGAATCTCGATTAGATATCGCAAGAGCCAAAAATAAATATGCTTTTGAGGTACTTAAAAATTACGGCAATATGTCATCTGCCACAGTACTATTTGTACTTCAATTAATATTGGAAGAGTATAAGGAAACCCAAAATCCTTTAAAACTGCTGGCAATGGCCTTTGGCCCAGGGCTTACGCTAGAGTCAGGTTTATTCGAAATTATTCCCGCTTTAGTAGCAAACTCAAAATTACAAGCCAATGAAGTGGCATTGAGTTAGTGATTTACCAGCTTGGGATTGAAGCTTACATGTCAGAACAGTTAGTAAAATTAAAATTAGCCATTTATTTTAGCCGCTTAGAATAATAAGCAACGCAATCATGTTCCTCAATCCGGATAACTTTCTGAACGCCTTTAGTTTTCTGCTACTTTATATGATAACCTTTTCTGTAGCAAAGTTCATCAAATCAATTATTTCACCTTATAAACTTAACCAAGAACTTACCGAAAAAAATAACTTAGCCCTAGGGGTAAGTACAGCAGGTTATTTTATTGGCGTAACCTCTGTTTATGTAGGTGTTTACGACGGCCCTACTTTGCCTGAATGGTGGCAAGAAGTGTATCATGTTGGGGTTTATTCTTTATTAGGCGTCATCTTGCTTAATATTTCTAGGTTTATCAATGACAAACTAATTCTTTACAAGTTCTCCAATAATAAAGAAATAATAGAAGATCAAAATGTTGGGACTGGATTTGTGCAGGCGGCCTCTTACATCGCATCGGGTTTAATTATTGGTGGTACATTGCATAGTGAAGGGGGATCATTTATAACTTCCATGGCATTCTTCGCTTTTGGTCAAGTTTGTCTTATTCTCTTTGCACTTTTATACGATTGGCTCACACCTTACTCAGTGCACGGCGAAATTGAAAGTGGAAACACTGCTGCAGGCATGGGATTTTCTGGCGGTTTTATTGCCATTGGCATTATTGTCATGAAAGGGGTTTCAGGAGAATTTGTTAGTTGGACGAGCAACTTATCTAACTTGGCTTTCAATATAGAACTTTTATTTATTTACCTCATTTTTGTCCGTTTCTTTTTCGACAAAGTAATTATACCCCATGCCGATCTCAACAAACTAATTTCAGTAGATAAAAACCTTAGTGCAGGCACGCTAGAGTTTATAATATCTATTAGCTTCTCAATTGTATTATTTTTTATTATTGACCATCAATAACTTTAAAGAATTAACTATTTTTAGGTCATTACTACTTGTAATAACAAGTTTTATATAACAAATTAGCTTTATCCTTTTTTAAATTAAATTAATATGAATCAAAAACTACGATTACAGCTCTCTTCTATGATGTTCTTAGAATACTTTGTTTGGGGAGCTTGGTACGTGACCATGGGCACATACCTTAGTCAAACACTTCAATTTTCTGGTGTAGAAGTTGGCTTGGCTTACGGAGCAGTTTCCATTGCAGCAATGGTTTCGCCTGTATTTGTGGGTATGGTAGCCGACAGATTTTTTCCTACTGAGCGTATTTTAGCATTTCTCCATTTATTTGGTGCTGTAGTCTTTGTTTTAATAGCTAATGCCGATGAGTTTAGCTGGTTTTACATTCTTTTCCAGTTATATGCTATTTGTTTTATGCCTACTGTAGCACTTACCAACTCCATTTCATTTAGAAATTTAGATAATCCAGATACTCAATTCCCAGGAATTCGTGTACTGGGAACTATAGGTTTTATTGTCGCTGTAAACGTGGTGAGTTTTTCTGGTTGGGAAGCCAGTAAAAATATGTTTTATGTTGGAGCAGCATGCTCGGTAATATTGGGTATTTACTCTTTGGTACTTCCACATACACCACCTAAAGATAAAGGAGCAAAAGTAACCATTAGCGATGTATTGGGGCTTAAATCTTTGAGTTTGCTAAAAGAGCGTTCATTCTTAGTATTTTTCATTTCTTCTATCTTGATCTGTATTCCTCTTTCATTTTACTATGCTTGGGCCAATCCATTTTTAAATGAATTGGGTATGGAAAATGCTGGATCCAAAATGACATTGGGTCAAATTTCAGAAACTGTATTCTTGATTGTAATGCCTTTCTTTTTTAGAAGATTAGGCGTAAAAATGATGTTGGTGGTTGCTATGGTATCTTGGGCTTTAAGGTATGTGCTTTTTGCTTATGGTGATTTAGGCCCAACTGTATGGATGCTATATTTAGGTATTCTTTTACATGGTATCTGTTACGATTTCTTTTTTGTAACTGGACAGATTTATGTAGATAACAAAGCAGGGGAGAAAATAAAAGCTGCGGCACAAGGTTTGATTACATTTGCCACATATGGTGTAGGTATGTTTATTGGTTCTTATATTTCTGGTGAAATTGTTGAAATGTACACCCTTTCTGAAGCTGGAGATGCATTACAGAGAAGTTGGGAAAGTATTTGGTTAGTACCAGCAGCACTTTCGGCAGCAGTACTGGTTCTTTTCGTTATTTTCTTTAATGAGAAGAAAAAAGTAAATATGCCCGAAGAAGTTAATGCATGATTTTTTTCAATACAGAAAATATATAAAAGAAGCCCAAGAGTATACTTGGGCTTTCTGTCTCTTAAAATAGTTTGTTATTTCTTCTTTTTTCTAAAAAGATACCTATTGATAAATATACCAGTATTACTTCCACCTACCTCACCCGGAGCACTAGAACCATATACTCCAGAAACTACTTCATAAAGTTCCCAACCTTCGGCATACATTTGCCCTAATTTACCACTGATTTTTTGATCATTTTCTACAATGTTTTTGAAATTGATACCAGTAACACTAAAGAAGTTCTTAAGTTTTTCTTCTGATAATTTACCACCAGAATCACTAGTAATCAATCTTGAACGACCCAAACCAGCTGGGATAACCGATTCTACACTGGTCACAATTTTAAATTCATATTGTACCTCTGGACGATTGGCTGCTGCAAAACTAAAAATGATTGCTACTACCGCTAATAAAAAAGTGAATACAGGGAAAATTTGCTTTTTCATGATAAAAATAAATTGTTCAAAAAAATTCTAACCTGTTTAGTAACGCCAAAAATAACTTCTATTTGATATACGTAGCTGAACAAGTAGAATAACCTTTTTTTATACCAGAGGTAGTTTTCAGCTATAAGCGACTGGAGACGGAAGGATAATTTTTGAACCCTATTATAAACTAATTCAGCTTGAAATCTGCCTGATTAAACCAACGATTAGTACATAGGGCAAGGGGAATTAACAATTATTTGCTATTTTCATATAGGTTGTATTTACCCTTATTTACTTAGTATGCAAAATTTAAAGTCAACTTTACATAAGCTGGATACTAAAATTCATACATTAGTAGAAGGTGTTATCGAAAATCCTTTTGATAGTAAGAAGATTATACAAGAGGAAAATGCCATTCAGAAACGGATTAAACGATATAGAAAATATAAAAAATGGACTGCTTTCGCAGTGGTTTGTTTGGCAAGTACTTTTATACTCACCTTGATATTTGGAAAGGAGTATCTAGAAGAAATCGTGTTTTATGACTTCTTCTTGTTGGGAGTAATGCTGCTACTCACTTATCCTTTTCACTATATTTTTGAAATTAAAGTAGAAAAACTGCAAACAGCACTATATCTTAAAAAATTAAAATCCCACTTAGAAGAAGTAATACAAGAGCCTGTGCTTCAACCCCAAAATAATAACGAAGCTACGGTTAACACTAATAGTTTCTTGAATCCATTTAGTGAATAAATGAATTCAACTTCAATTAATGAAAAAGAAAAACCTGTACAGGCTTTAAATAAAGCAAGTACAGGTCAAAAAAATATATGATAATTGGTTAATTAGCGTCGGGCACTTTAATAAATACCATCTCGAACACAACGGTAATTTCTTCACCCGTAACAATAGTACCGAACATAGCGGTCGGTGGTTCAATATCATACTCCGTCATGTTAATAGTATAATTAGCATTAATGCCAAATTGTTCGCTACTCAGGTTATTTACCTTCCCATTAACCATAATTTCTTTCGTAATTCCAGCTAGTTGTAATGTACCCTCAGCGGTTACTTCAAATTCATCAGATATAGTAACTGGAGTATTTAGAGTGAAAATAATAGAAGGATAAGACACACTTCTAAGTGCATTGTAAGTCTTCATATCCATGACGTCTTTCCCACTTTTAATTGATCTCGCTTCTACAGCCACTTCCATTTCACTTATTTCGAAGTTAGCTTCCACGCTATTTACGGTTAAAGAAGCGGTTGTCTTTTCTATTACAGATTCCCAATCATGTAAAGTAGAGGTTCCTTGAATTTTAGCAGTAGAACTTTCATCTAATCTATATACATCCTGGGCAGTTAGCTGGAAAAAGCATAAAAGACTTAGGATAAGTGTGAAGCCTGTGCTATAAACGAATGTTTTCATGAGCATAAGGTTTAAAATTTTGTTTCCATATTTGTCTTACCAAAACTATAGTTGATCAAGAAATTTCTGCATGACTCCAGTCACTACAAGTAATGATTGTCATCAATGAATTGAAAAAGCTTAATAGAATACTAAAAGCCTGAAATTAACGGCATGAAAGAAAAATCACTGAATAGACAGATACTTCAACTAGCTATTCCAAACATACTTAGTAATTTGTCTATACCGCTACTAAGTTCTGTAGATACTGCGTTGGTCGGGCACATGCAAGGACTAGAATACCTTGGTGCTGTAGCGGTAGGAGGAATGATTTTTAATTTCATTTACTGGGGTTTTGGCTTTTTACGAATGGGCACCACTGGGCTTACCGCTCAAGCTTTTGGTAATGAAAATCGTCAAGAAATTTCTTTGGTATTGGGCAGGGCATTATTTATTGCTGCCATAATCGCTATTTCCTTATTAATCTTACAATATCCTTTGGCGATTTTGAGCTTCTTTTTGGTGAAAGCTTCGCCAGAAGTAGAAATTTATGCACAAAGCTATTTCTATATTAGAATATGGGCTGCACCTGCTACTTTAGGTATATACGCCATACAAGGTTGGTTTATGGGCATGCAAAATGCTAAATACCCCCTTTACATGGCATTACTGATCAATCTTAGTAATATTTTATTCAGTGTTATTCTTGTAAAAGTATTCAAGATGAACTCTGATGGTGTGGCTTTGGGGACAGTCTTTGCTCAATATATAGGCTTATTTTTCTCCGTTTTCCTTTTTTACTTTAAATACAGCAAATATGCAAAAGGAATTGCTAGAGAAGCCTTATTGGAAAGCAAAGCAATAAAACGTTTTCTTTTTGTAAATGGAGATATATTCATCAGGACAATATGCCTGGTATTTGTATTTAGTTATTTTACTGCGGCCTCAGCCACTTTTGGCGATGATATACTGGCTGCGAATACCATATTAATGCAATTTTGGACTATACTGGCTTATGGCATTGATGGTTTTGCCTTTGCAGCAGAAAGCATTGTAGGAAAATATGTTGGGGCAAAAGCCAAAGCAGACCTCAAAAAAATAATAGAATATCTTTTCTTATGGTCTTTAGGTATGGGCTTAGTATTGAGCACTATTTTCTTTGCCTTCGACCAACAATTGTTACAGCTTTATACCGATAAACCCTTGGTAATAAACTTAGCAAAAAAATATATATGGTGGACTATTTTCGCCCCTATAATCAATGGTGTCTGCTTTATTTGGGATGGCGTATTTTTAGGAGCAACAGATACGGTTGCCTTAAGGAATTCTATGCTTATTTGTACTTTCCTTATTTTCTTGCCAATATTTTTCCTTTTTAAAGAATCTTTGGGCAATACAGCGCTCTGGCTAGCCATGACACTTTTTATGATTGCCAGAGGAATTTCTTTATCAGTATTTGCTTATTTCAGGATTGATAGATGGACAGGGATTTAACAGGTATCTATTTTCAATCTTTCTGTAATCGTTTAGCAAACCTTTCTGCACTAAAAAGCGAAATATTGAAATTAGTTTTACCCTCTAAAGTTAAATCTGCTAAAATTTTACCTGTAATATTAGAAAACTTAAAACCATGGCCAGAAAAACCATTGGCTATACATACATTTTCATTCTCTGGATGGAAATCTATTATTGGATGTAAATCTGGAGATTCGGTATGCATACAAATACTAGTTTTGATAAATTTTCCAGCTAAATCAGGAACATACTTTTCTAGGTACGCTTTCATCAAACTCAAATCATTTTCGTTCAATTCCCTATTTATATTGTAAGCAGTGCAAAATTCTCTAATAGGATGATTGGCATGAGGATAAAAAGCGACTTTACAAACGCCTTCACTTTGGTCTAACATAGGAAATCCATAGATATCTAGGTCTTGTTCAACATTCCATAAAAATATGGGGAATTGGGTTTTATTAAAAGCTGTTATATTTCTTTTGGGTTTTACCCAGTATTGTACAATACGTTCTGGTTTTAAGGTAATGCCTAATTCTTGCATCATCCCTTTTGCCCAAGCTCCTGTGCTTACTATTAGTTTTTCAGTAAAATAATCTCCCTTATTGGTTTTTACCCGAATACCTTGTGCATAGCTTTCAGCATCCCAAAATTCTACCAACTCATTTAATCCAAATTCTGCCCCATTTTTTTCTGCCAATTGCAGTTGGCTTTCTACAGCCTTTTCAGGAATAACATAACCTGCTAGTTTATCTAATAATGCCCATGTGTCTTGTGCTGGTCTAAATGGTTTGTATCGCTTAGCTATTTCCTGGCTGTCTAACAATTCATAGGGTAAATCGTAAGCTCGGGCACTCAATTCCGATTGTTCTACAATGGAGTTATTTCGAGCTCCCATCATGAGGGCTCCGGTAATCTCAAAAAAAGATGTATCACTATGTTTTTCAATCTCTCGCCATTCTTCATAAGCAGCTTGAAGTATAGGGATATACTGCTTGCCTTCGTAATATGCCTGCCTTATAATTCGAGAGTTGCCATGGGTAGAGCCATAAATGTGGGGTGGATTATATTGGTCAATTCCCAATATTTTTTTATTACTCTTTGATAATTGATACAGTGCCGCACTTCCAACAGCTCCTAAACCAAGCACAATTATATCATAAGTTTTTTTACCAAATAACATATATTTCTAAAATCAGTATATCTCCTAATTTTAATAAAAGTGGGCTATAGGTATAAATTACCCAATAGTTTGAACAAAAAAATCAATCATCAAATTAAAACTAAATGTTTAAAATCATACTTATATAAATACTATTTCATTTTTCTACTAACAGCCTAAACTATTTATTCAAGAAAATGGAACAACTAGAGGTTTTACTGGGAGATATTACAAAGTTAGAAGTCGATGCCATTGTAAATGCCAACAACACTAATTTACTTAGTTATGAAGGTAGTGGTGTAAATGGCAAAATAATAGAAAAAGGAGGCGATGCTATTGTGCAAGAGTGTAAAAAGATTCGGATAAAGATGGGAAGTTTATCACCAGGTCAAGCCATACTGACTACGGGTGGTAACTTACCTGCCAAACAAGTAATCCATACCGTAGGTCCTGTTTGGAAAGGAGGAGAAGAAAAAGAAGAAATGTTATTGACCGATTGTTACGATAATGTTTTAAGAACAGCGGCTGAAAATGGTATTAAAACGATTGGTATCCCCAACATAAGCACTGGTTTTTATAAATTCCCTAAAGATATTGCTGCCGAAATAGCTGTTGGTACTTGCCTGTGGTTTTTAAAACAAGAACTTGGCAAAAAACTAGATAAAATCACGCTGATCTGCCATAATGAAGAAAATTATGCTTTATGTAAAGCTGAATTAGAAAAAAGTCTATAAAAAAGAACGTACTTTTATTTGAAAAGGAAAAATTCTTTAAAGCCTTTAGTTTGTAAGAAAATAAATTGACTTTTGCATAATCATTTCAATAAGAAATATTATGAACAAAGGATTTCAAAAAGAAGAAATAGAAAGAATAGATCAATTGGCTGCTCAAGTTGGTCAGTCTTTTATTTTTCAAGAAGGAGTAGAAAAAAGCGAAGAGTTTGCCTCCATTTTTTTTATAGGGATTTACAAAGGAAAAAAAGTAGTTTTCGATGCCTTTGTTTATACCCTTGAAATGGAATTTATCTCAAACATTTATGATGCTGCCAAAGATGCTGTTATTGAGGAGTATCCTGAATATGAAGGTGAAGATTTTGATGAAGGTGCTGGCAAACATATGGAACTAATGGAAGAATACGCTTCGGAATTAGCTAGAGATGAAGACTTTCAAGTGTGTGAATACATTGATTTTGATGAAGAAGTAATCTATGGGGTAAGTATGGACATTTGCTTAAATGTACCAGAAATTACTAGAGAAGTAGTTGAAAATTTCACTAAAGCATACCAAACCGGCGCCTACGAATCTGACAAGACATTTTACGCTTTTGATTGGGAGGGATAACTTTCCATGCCTATCAGTTTTTAAAAACCTCAAGGTCTAAAAGTTAATAACCTCTTGATCATCAGTTTCGATATAGATAACACGCTTATACCCTACTCCAAGGAATTTAAAGTAGTTTATCCCAATAAGTTTTTCAGATTAATTGGAGCCGAACCTATTAGAGTTGGAACTCACGAATTATTTAAATTCTTAGTTGAACAAAAGCATGAGATTTGGATTTATACCACCTCTTATAGGAGTATATTCCATTTGAAAAAGACCTTTTTAGCGCATGGTTTGAAACCTAGTAAATTTATTAACGAGCGAATCAATCAGAAAATCTTAAAGAAACATCAATGCAAGTCATCTAAAAATCCTGCGCTTTTTGGTATTGATCTCCATATCGATGATTCACTTGGTGTAGCCAAAGAAGGAGAGCTTCATAATTTTAAAACTTTCATCATTCAACCTAATGATGTTGATTGGGTGGAAAGAACAAAAGATTATTTAGCTGAGGTTTAAGTTGGGAAAGGCTCATGAGCTACTCTTTCAAATAAATATCTTTTTATCTCAATAACACTTCTTTTTTTTGCTTTTCATAAGATTAATAACAATATATAGGTATTAGAGCTATTATATAAACCTATACGATTTGAATAATATGAAAGGAATAATAGACTTTGAACCAAATAATTATTATCACCTTGTAAACCATGCAGTAGGTAATGAAAATCTTTTTAGAAATGATGAGAATTTTCGTTACTTCCTTAAAAAATATGCTCAGTACATGCAATCTGTTTGCAGTACATTAAGCTATTGTCTCATGCCTAATCATATACATTTTCTCATCAAGACACATACCGAGAGTGAATTACAAAAACATCCAAAATACAAAGGCAATTTTCATAAATTGATTATGCAAGAGTGGAGTAATCTTTTAAACGCATATGCTAAAGCATACAATAAACGATATGGTCGAAGAGGCTCATTATGGATAAATTATACTAAACGTTTTTTAATAGAATCTGATGAATATTTAACCAACACAATCAATTACATTCATCAAAACCCAATAAAACATGGTTTTGTAAAAAAGCCTACTGATTGGAATCACAGTTCTTTCAATAGTTTATTATCTTTAAAAGATACTCGTTTAGAAAGGAACATGATTATAAATTGGTTTGGAGATACTAAAGCCTTTATTAAGTTTCATTCAGAACAAACCGCAGAATTAATTGAGGCATGGGAGTATTAAAATTTCTTACACCAAACCTATCAGGTTTTTAAAACCTGATAGGTTTGGGAAGAAAAGAGCTAAATTACGATTAGCTGAAATCTATATCAGTATATCAATATTTTTTCTTGTTAATTTATTATTTTTCCAGTAGTAAAGAAGCAACTGAAACTAGAAACAAATTTTGGCAAAAGGCACATTAAAAATATTGATGTTGGGTTGGGAATTCCCACCCATTTTAAGTGGTGGATTAGGACAAGCATGTTTTGGTTTAGCCAATGCCCTAAGCAGTCGTGTCGAGCTTACTTTAATCCTTCCTAAAAGACATGCCAAAGCAAAATTACATGCTGGACAAATCATTGGTCTCAATCAACTTGAATATGATGATGAGATTGAAAAACGGATAGAAAAAAGCTATGAAACATTCACTACGATTAAATATGTAGATGCCAGTTTTGACCTTTATCCAATTGCGGAAAGAAAGCAAAAAGCCATAAAAGAAACACAGACCCGAGAACTTCAAATTGAACATGTAACTAGAAAACCATCCCCGTTAAAAGACCTATTTAATGAAGAAAACATTTATGGTCCTGATATTATTAAAAAAGTAGATGCTTATGCAAGAGTTGTAACCGACCTCGCCAAAAATATTGATTTTGACATTGTGCATGCACATGATTGGATCACTCTACCGACAGCTATGATGTTAAAAGCAAAATATAACAAGCCTTTTGTTGCCCATATACATTCTTTAGAAACTGATCGCGCTGGTGTTGATGCCAAAAACAAAGTTTTTGAAATTGAGCAAAAAGGAATGGAAGCGGCTTCTTTTGTATTTTGCGTAAGTAACTACACAAGAAATTGCATTACCAAATACTACAAGACTCCTATTGAAAAATTGGTTATTGTGCACAATGGTATGGAACAATTAGGGAATATTGGCAAAAAGTTTTTCCCAAAAAGAGCAAAATCTGAAAGAGAACAAGCAATAAAAAAAGTATTATTTCTTGGGCGTATTACAAGGCAGAAAGGGCCCGGTTTTTTGGTTGAAACTGCCATTCACTTACTAAAAAAGCAACAAAACATTAAATTTATTGTCGCAGGGATTGGTGATAGATTGCGCCATACCATGCAATATGCAAAAGATAGAGGGATACTAAAACATTTTGAGTTTTTAGGTTTTTTAGATAAGGAAAAAGTAAACATGCTTTTAGCGGATAGCGATGTTTACTTTATGCCATCAGTCTCAGAACCATTTGGGCTTTCAGCTCTTGAAGCAGCACAAGCCGACTTACCTGTAGTAACATCCAAACAAGCTGGAGTAAATGAGGTATTGCCCGAAGTACTTAAGGCCAATTTTTGGGATACGGCTACTTTTGCCAACTATTTATACGCTTTGCTCAATTACGAAGGACTCAGTCAAGAAATAAGCAAACTCACTAAAAAAGCCATTCCTGCCATTACTTGGACCAAAGCCGCTGAGGATATCTGTTACTATTATAATTTGCTTGAAATAGAAAAATCTGTATCTCAAATAGAAAATATTTAATGAAAACCATTGGATTAATTGGAGGCATGAGTTGGGAGTCTTCCCTAGAGTATTATCGTTTGGTGAATGTATTTACCAAAGCTGCTATAGGTGGATTTTCTTCCTCAAAATGTTTGATGTATTCAGTCGATTTTGCAGAAATTGAGCATTTACAACACCAAAACAATTGGGACGAATTAGATGCTTTAATGGCAAATGCTGCTGCAAAACTCTATAAAGGTGGGGCGGAAATAGTAGTATTATGCACCAACACCATGCATCTGTGTAGTGATGCCATTAAAAAAGCTGTGCCTATTCCCTTTTTGCATATTGCTGAAGCTACAGGCAAAGCCATACAAGCTAAAGAAATGAAAAAAGTAGGCTTACTAGGTACGAAGTTTACGATGGAAAAAGATTTTTATAAAGCCACGCTTAAAAATCAATTTGGAATCGAAACCATTATCCCTAATGAAGGGGAAAGATCCCAAGTACACCAAGTAATTTACGAAGAGCTAGTGCTAGGAAAAATAGAAGCCGAGTCTCGCAAAATGACCCAACAAGTCATCAAAAATCTAGTAGCTAATGGCGCAGAAGGCATTGTTTTAGGCTGCACAGAAATTCCCTTGCTCATTAAAGCCCATGATGTAGACATCCCTATTTTTGACACCACTACCATTCATGCTAAACAGGCAGTAGATTGGGCTTTGGGGGTGGTTTAGCCTCTTAAGAGGATGTTGGATTTTTTGTGATTCTAAAATAATTCAATTTTCAAATGTATTTTCCTCAATTTGTAAAATGACTGAGTTAGCATTTCATTCAAAATATGTAGCGCCATATTATTTAGACTTAATGAACTTAAATTTTTTGAATAAATCAATTGAAGAGACTGAAACACTTTTTAGTTCTCTTCAATTAATTTCCAATGAACTTCATGACAAAACAATAATTAAAATGCTTAATGATTCTTGGAGACCAAGTAAAGTATCAGCTTGGATTATTGGAGTTTCTAAACGAAATAATCTAGTTAGTGAACTTGAATTTTTTTAAGAAGAAAAGGGCTTCATCATTCAGAACATGTATTATTAAATCTGTTAATTTTAAAAGGTCAAGATTCAAGCCGTTTCTTGATTGACTTCATTGATATGCAAATAGATTACCTAACACAATCCAGTAATAAATTTGTGGTTGAAAGTTTATCTATTGAATGGGCAATCTCAATACTTGGATATATCGATTCCCTATATTCAAAATCAAATCTAAAAGAATTTTATAGATCAGAAAGATGGTTAAATTTCGAAAATGAATTAAAAGTCCTACCATTTTATGATGCTATTAAACAAAATTTTGAGTCGGCATATTATGGAGAAGAAATAAAAGAACTGATGAATAGAATAAACTTACGAGAAGAAAATAAAGAAAATTAAAGCTTTATCATTCAAACACGTCTTAAAGACATTCACAAAAGAGTCATTAAATTAGATACATTAATCTATCCTGATTTACTTTCTGCAATAAACCTAATCATCTTTGTATGATTAATTACCTTACAATTCTAAAATCTCAAAAACCCATCCCCTTCACATTTCGTAAATAATTCCACTAACCATCAATTATAAAAAGTGAAGATAAATTTAATGATGTGGCTATATGCCATTGTTCTGATGCTTATTTCAGGATTTTCGTTTTGGGCTTGTTCAACCGAACAAAGCGCACATAATGACGCCAAAACAATTATTGCGCAAATTAATAGTACATTGGAGGATACTTCCCAAAAAGATATCGCCCTAAATCAACTCACTAATTTTTCTTGGAACCAAGTCCATTTGGCTACTCCCTATTCAGATTTAAGGCAAGTTTTATCTGATAATGGCATTAGAAATGTCAATATCAATACTTATAACATCGCACAAAGGGATGATATCAACTTGATGGTTTTTATTGAAAAAAACAGTGTAGTAAAAGTTTTACCTCTTTCAAGAAGAGATATAGACTTTAAAGCAGAAAATACTCAACAACTTTTCGATACCTCAGTACAAATAGCAAAAAGTGAATTGGGCACAAACACATTTGCTTTGAGATAACAAAAAAGCTACCTAAAAACCCGTCACTCTGAAGCATGAAATGCTGAAAGTGCCTGTTAGCTATTTTTAGTATACTTCTAATGAGTAACAGACTCTTTCACAAAACTTCGTAATGTTCAGAGTGACGGGGTTCACTTGATAAAAGTATTTCTAATAAACTTTTACTGCATATCTTGCAATAAAGTATCTACTGCTTTTTGCAATTGTTCATCTACATTGTTCGCCTTGCTATCTGGTGCATTTTCAACAATAATATCTGGCACTGCAGGTATATTTTCCATACTTTTTTCTGTTGCATGCACATACCAAGCACGGAATGGTAAACGTACAAATGAGCCATCAATCAGTCCTTTTCCACCAGTGGAGATAACTGCACCAAAAGTAGGTTTACCTACCAATTTACCAATGCCTAAATGTTTATAAGCATGAGAAAAAATCTCTGCATTGGAATAACTATTTTGGTTACATAAAGCAATTGAATGTTTGGTCCATGAAGCTAGTGGCAATCTTTCCCCAAAAGGATAATGCGATTTAAAATTTAAGTGTGAAGCTTCTAAATTATCAGCTGCTCCTCTAGGTACAGTATAAGCATGCTGCTTCACATTAAGTACTGCCATCAGGTAATCGGTAGTCCATCCACCTCCATTGTAACGCACATCTATCACTATGCCTTCTTTACCTAATCCTGCAGCTGTTAATTCACGTTCAAATTGCTCAAAACTCGTCCAGTTCATCCCTCTAATATGGATATAACCCAATTTGCCATTAGAATAACTGGCAGTAAGTTCTTTCCTGTCATCCACCCACTCTTCATATAATGCCGTTCTAATCGAAGTAGCTGGCCTGATTACCACTTCTCTGGTTTGTCCATTGGCACTATTTACAGTGAGAAGTACTTTTTCTGAAGCAGTATTTACAAAGGGAGCGTAAAAGTTTTCGGTGGCTGAAACTGGTGTACCATTTACTGTTGTAATTACATCACCCTCATTTAGTTTACTTGCCGTTCTATCGGCAGGTGTAGATGGTACCACCCTATTGATTTGAATTCCTTTGGCAATGGGTACAATTTCTACTCCTAATAAACCTGTCCTTTCCCTTTGGGTATCTGCACGATCGGAACCATACATGCCCATATGACTTGCATTTATCTGTCCAAGCATCGCATTGAACATATCTCGAAAATCTCTTTCAGTAGAAGCTTCTAATGCCCAAACTCGATATTTATCCCGTAATACATCCCAATTCTGACCGTGGAAACCTGGATCATAGAAACCAGCATTTAAGGTTCGCCAGCCTTCATCAAAAATTTGCTTGCGTTCCTCATTATAATTTAGTGTAGTTTTAGCTGTAAATGAACGCCCTTCTTGCTTGCCACTTTCAGCATTAAATGTAGTAAAACTACCTCCAGACTTTATAGCATAAATTGTTTTACCGCTACTTCCCAGACTCACACCAAATGGATTTGTTCCACCAGAAGTAAGCGCTTTTAATTCTGAACCATCCCATTTTATTTTGTGCAGATCAGACTTGGCATCAAAAGTTTGACGACCACTACGGTTATTCACAAAATAGAAGAACTCTCCATCAGCCGAAATCACCATATCTGATTCATTGCCAGGGAGCGAAGTAACTTGCTCTAAACGATAATGGATATCTTCAAAATCAATTTGAATTGGGCTTACTTCATCTTCATCATCGTCTTTTTTCTTATCCTTTTCTTCTTCTCCATCGTCTTCATCCCAATCTTGTTTGGTCTTCTCATAATCTTCCTTCTTTAACCATGCAAACCAAACATCCGTATCACCATTATTTCTACTTGATAGGAAACCCAATTTGGATCCATCTGCACTCCAAAATGGATCTCCATCTCCTTTAGGGTGCATACTCACATTTACAGGTTGTTGGCTTCCATCAGCTGCATGGATGTATACCTCTTCATTAAAATCAAGGTCATCTAAAGAATAAGCGAGCCACTTAGAGTCAGGGCTCCAAGTTACACCAGAGGGAGTAGCCCAGCCATCTTGCAATGTTACCATACTCGACAAATCACCACTTTCAGAAATATTTGCCGAAGTCAAAATACCTCTTCCTTTTCTAAAAACTAGCTTTTTGCTGTCTGGAGAAACGACCAAATAACTCTCATCATCAGGGGTATTGGTAATTTGCTTTACTTCGTGTTTTAAACTTTTAAAAATGTTAGTTTCTTCAGGGTCACTCGAATTGACCATATAAATATCATACTGCCCTCCTTTGTCGGAAGTAAATAATAAGGTAGAATCGTTCAACCACGCTACATCTTGTTCTCTGTAAGGGCTAGAAGCTAACTTTACCGTTCTCTTTTTCTCCTTATCGTTTTCACCCACAAAAATTTCCCCTCTAACCACTATGGCAAAATATTTCTCATTGGGCGATATGGCATATTCTGAAACATTTTTGGTGTAAGTCTTGTGTTCTATTGGATCAAAACGATAGTCTGTGCTGATATTTACATTGATTTGAGCGGCTTCTCCTCCACTTGTAGGGATGCTATAAATTCCATCTTTTCTTTCAAAAACAATAGATTTACCATCTGCGCTAACATCGAAATATCTGATACCATCTTGAGAAAAAGAGGTAATGGCAGTAGCAGTACCCTCTCCTTTTCCAGTCGAACTAATTGATTGCTTGTAAATATTATATTTTCCATTAGAAGCACTTAGGAAATACAAAGTATTGTCGTCACCCCAATCTGCTTGCACATCTTGTCCTTCGAATGTAGTTAACTGTGTATAAGTTTTATTTTCCGTATTGTATATCCAAATATCTCTGTTGGCAGGCCCTTTATAAGCTTCTCTTACAACCCTACATGAACCCATTACCATAGCAATCAATTTTCCATTTGGCGAGGGAACAGGATGAAAACCTACTGCATCTAACAATCGAAAGGGAGTTCCTCCATTTACTGATATTTTATGAATTTCTAGTTCTCGCTCAATTTGAATAAAATTACGACGCGTTTCAAAAAGTATGGCATCGTCTCCATGCCAAGCGGTTGGCTTATCTACATCAGAATGGTAAGTGAGCCTTGTAGGTATTCCACCCGTTACATTCATTACAAACACATCATCATTACCAAACCTATCGCTGCTAAAGGCAATTTTACTTCCATCTGGACTCCAAACTGGCGATGATTCATAAGCTTCGTGGATAGTTAATCTTCTTGGTTGCTCCCCATTTTTATCGGAAATCCAAATATCGCCTTGAAAACTAAAGGCTATTTGGCTACCATCTGGGCTCAAAGCTGGATAACGAGCCAAAGGGGTACTTTCTTGATTTTGCCTCGCTTGAAGCCCCACACTTATTAATAATAAGGAGTAAATTAAAAGTAGTTGTTTTTTTATCATTTCAGTTAAAGTTAAAATTTTGACATTTTCATTAGAATTAACTTAATCCCAAATTAACATCTTTTGTTTCTTTCAAAAAACTAGAATGAGATGTGTTTTGACATTTTCTTTCCGAACTGCAATTTCGATTCTTGTATTAAATCTAGTGTTGGTTTAATTCTTAAGTATCGATTTTCTAATTTTGTATTATGGATAAAAGAAATACAATTTTTGAGGATAATCGTGAGTCGGAAACAGATGCATTTGAAGAAAGGATAGTAAATCCTGATGGTATAGGTTTGGAGCATCATACATTTATAGCGGCTTGTGAAACTCCTGAAGAAAATGTTTTTTGGGTAATTGCCCATGACCATAAAAGAAGGCCTCATATTTTTGGTACTGCTCCAGACTTCAAAACTGCTGAAGCACAGGTATTTGAAGCTTTAGAAGGTAAAAGAGCAACAAGTCGCAGTTACCAATTTGCCTTAGAAGAATATTTAGAACAAAAAATAGAAGCAGCAGCAGTACAAGGAACTAACATGGATTTTTCAGAAACTTCTAGGTTAGAATTTGTATATGAGAAATATGGTGCTTGTAAATATCAAATAAAAAGAAAATCTAGTGCCGAAATTGAAGTGTATGGTATACGTTACCATGAAAAATTTAAGCCTGAGCCCGATTCTCCCACATTTAAACTCAATAAAAGAGAGTTAGACAACAAGGGAGAGACAAAAGCTAGAGGGCAGATTTTTTGTACTGAAGCGCGCAAAGAACAAGTGGATCGATTTAAAAAAGCACCCAGTTACCTCCACATTTTCGGTTTAGACTGGAGTGCAGAAATTGATGATGTAAAATATTGGTACCGCAAGTTAAGCAAACAATACCACCCAGATAGAGGCGGTTCAGTAAAAAAATTCAGGGAATTGACAGAGAGTTATGAGAAAGCGGTGAAGTACATTCATGCCAGGAATGAAAGGGATGGGTTTGTGTAAACCCTCGTCCTAAACCTTCGAATTAATTCGTGGGTTTAGGATAGATGTTAGCTTTCCTCAAACCCATTCAAATCCAATAACTGCTTGTACTCTTCATCAAATGCCGATTTTGAATGATGTTTCTCTTGGTTTTTGATATATCTTTTCACTTTCTCAACAGCAGATTTACTTACAGAAAATGCGCCATAACCAACTTGCCATTTAAAACCTTGAATGATGCCAATTGCTTCAATTTTTCTTGAGCTACTTCCTTTAATTTGCTTGATAACATAAGAAAGGTTGCGTGTCGGTTTTAGTTTAAACAATATATGCACATGGTCTGGCATACCATTGATAGCTATTAAATGACAATCCATCTTTCGAACTTCTTGAATCACAATGCCATATACCTCTTGCTTTACTTTAGAGTTTATCAAAGGTTGTCTATACTTAGTAGCGAATACTGCGTGTATGTAGATGTTTACAAAAGCGTGAGGCATAATTGGTTTGATTGGTTCATTTTTCAAACTCAGTATAATTGTCTGTGTTGTGTAAAATCATGACCAGCCTATGAATTAATTCGTGGGCTATATTCGTATTTACAAAACACAAATAGCGTGTTATATTAAAAATTGCTGCTTATTTTTGCTGTTTCAATACAAAATAGAATTAGCAAATAATAATGAACAAGACATATAACCCGCTAGAAGTTGAAGATAAATGGTATGCTTACTGGATGGAAAAGCGTTTTTTTGCTTCCAAGCCCAATCCAGATAAAGAACCATATACAATTGTAATTCCCCCACCCAATGTGACAGGGGTATTACACATGGGGCATATGCTAAATAACACCATCCAAGATGTATTGATCAGAAGGGCACGTATGCAAGGCAAAGAAGCTTGTTGGGTACCAGGTACTGATCATGCCTCCATTGCTACAGAAGCCAAAGTAGTAAAGCTACTGAAAGAACAAGGCATTGAAAAGAATGATATTTCCCGTGAAGAATTTTTGAAGCACGCATGGGAATGGAAGGAAAAGTACGGGGGTATCATTTTAGAGCAACTCAAAAAATTGGGGGCTTCTTGCGACTGGGACCGTACTCGCTTTACCATGGAAGAAGAAATGAGTAAGGCAGTAATTAAAGTATTTGTTGATCTTTATGGTAAGGGTTACATATACCGTGGTGCACGCATGGTAAACTGGGATCCACAAGGTAAAACCGCGCTATCAGACGAGGAAGTAATTTACAAAGAAGTACAATCGCGTTTGTACTATGTTAATTATCAATTAAAAGACAGTGATGGTCACTTGACTATTGCCACTACCCGACCAGAGACTATTCTGGGCGATACAGCCGTTTGTGTAAATCCGAATGACGAACGCTACCAGCACTTGGTAGGTAAAAAGGTAATTATCCCTATTGTAGAACGGGAAGTAGCTATTATTGCCGATGATTATGTAGACATGGAGTTTGGTACGGGTTGTTTAAAGATTACACCTGCCCATGACCTTAATGACTATGAAATTGGATTACGACATAATTTAGAAGTTATCGATACCTTAAATGCTGATGGAACACTTTCAGAAGCTGCTGGGCATTTCATTGGAGAAGATCGTTTTGTGGCAAGAAAGAAAATTGCCAAGGCATTAGAAGAAAGAGGGCAAATGCTCAAAATAGAAGAACTGACCAATAAAGTTGGTTTTTCAGAGAGAACCGATGCAGTAATTGAACCGCGTATTTCTACACAGTGGTTCATGAAAATGAAGGAAATTTCCAAGCCTGCATTTGAAAATGTAATGAACGACGATGTGCAATTGGTGCCACCTAAGTTTAAAAACACCTATCGCCACTGGATGGAAAATGTAAAGGATTGGTGTATTTCAAGACAGCTATGGTGGGGACATCAAATTCCTGCTTATTACTTGCCTGACGGGTCTCATGTAGTAGCAGAAACTGCCGAAGAAGCATTAGAAATAGCCAAAAGCATAAAACCAGATATTACCCAAGAGCAATTAAAACAAGACGAAGATGTGTTAGATACTTGGGCATCTTCATGGTTATGGCCTATTTCAGTTTTCGATGGCATTACCCAACCAGAAAATGAAGATATCAATTATTACTATCCAACCAACGATTTGGTGACAGCACCTGAAATATTGTTCTTTTGGGTAGCTAGAATGATTATTTCTGGATATGAATATCGACAAGAGAAGCCATTTAAAAATGTATACCTCACAGGAATTGTAAGGGACAAACAACGCCGTAAAATGTCAAAGCAATTGGGAAATTCACCTAATCCTTTAGACTTAATTAAAAAATATGGTGCAGATGGCATTAGAACAGGTATGTTGTTCTCTTCGCCAGCTGGCAATGATTTATTGTTTGATGAAAAACTTTGTGAACAAGGTAGTAGATTCAATAATAAAGTTTGGAATGCACTCAGATTAATAAAGAGTTGGGAAATAAAGGATACTGAGACTTCTGAAAATAATAAGGAAAGTATTACTTGGTTTGAAACGAAATTCAATCAATCATTAACTCAGATTGAAGACCATTACAGTAAATTCCGTATTTCAGATGCATTGATGGGCATTTACAAATTGGTGTGGAATAGCTTCTGCGATAGATACCTAGAGATGGTAAAACCTGCTTATCAGCAACCTATCGATAGGCAAACTTATGAAGCAACTGTTGCTTTTTTTGAAGATTTAATGAAAGTAGTTCATCCCTTTATGCCCTTTATTTCTGAAGAAGTATGGCATTTAATTAAAGAAAGGGATGAGATGGATTGCATAATTATAGCTGAATATCCTGTTCCTAAAACTTACGATGAGGTAATCTTAAAAGAAGCGGAGGCGGTTTTTGAAGCTATCAATAACATAAGGAGTGTAAGGAGCGAAAAAAATATCAGTAAAAATGATCCTTTAGCTTTATACATAAAAACTGCTTCACCAAAGGTTTATCAAGACTATCATGCAGTTTTAAAGAAACTTGGTAATCTTTCTGAATTAAATTTTACAGAAAATGCCATAGAAGATTGCGCAAGTTTTGTTTATAAGGCAGATGAGTTTTATATTCCTCTTGCCGATAAAATCAATCATGAAGAAGAAAAAGCCAAACTTCAAAAAGAGTTGGAGTATACAAAAGGTTTTTTGAAGTCGGTAGAAAAGAAACTAAGTAACGAACGCTTTGTAAATAACGCTCCAGAAAAAGTAGTAGCGATGGAGCAACAAAAAAAGACCGATGCCGAAAGCAAAATTGCTTCTATACAAGCAGCCTTGGTAAAATTAAATTAAGCACTATGAAACCATACACCCATCTGCCGATCAGCTTTTTAAGTACATTGAAAAAATTCAGTACTTATGCTTCAATTTTTATCATTTTAATAGGCATGTTTAGTGCATGTCAGAAAAAGACGAGTACTACTGTATCTAGTATAACTCGTAAAGCCAAGGCCAAAGAAGTAGATTATACTTATTTTGAAGCAAGAGGAAGAGTGAAGTATGAAAATGGAGAAGACAAACAAAGGTTTTCCATTGATATTCGAATGTTGAAGGATAGTCTGATTTGGCTTTCTCTTCGCTCGGGTACTGGTATTGAGGGAGCAAGGGGGCTCATTAAACAAGACTCTATCTTTTTTATCAATAGATTAGAGAAGCAATATATGATGTACACCTTTGATGAACTAGACGGAAAAGTCAATTTTCCATTTAACCTACAAATGATGCAATCTATCATAGTAGGTAACCCAGTAGTTTTTGAAGGTGGTACTGCGTTTGTCGATAAGGAAGAAAACTATAAAGTACTGTCACAATTGTTAGAAAACCTCAAGATTCAATTCTGGGTTGGCAGGAATACTTCAAAACTAGAAAAGATAACCGTTGAAGATGTAAATAGCAGGAACGAGCTAAACATCAGTTATGCCGATTTCCAAAGAGTTGAAAGGACAGATATTCCTTTTGAAATCAACTCTATTATGTCTTACTATGATGAAACGGGAGTAAAAGATGCTACTGTTGAAATGAAATACAGTAAGGTGGAAATCACAGAAGAAGCTTTAAAATTCCCATTCAAAATATCTCCACGACAAAAAAGAGTGTATATCAAGTTCGATGAAGATCAGGATTAGATTACTCATCTTATTTCAAAAACCCGTGAACTGCATTCTGCGAATTAATTTGCTGAACGCAGTTCATGGGTTTTAAAAGATGAAACTGCCTAGATTTCATCAAAGTCCTATCATTTTTTCTATTCAATTTAGTAATTGCAATAATTCATCATGCCCAAAACATTACTAGCCTACCTCCAACTCATGCGCCCTGCCAATATAATTACATCCATTGCCGATGTATTAGCAGGTATTTTTATTGCGCATACTTGGCGCGATGGAACCTTTTCCCAAAGCCCTTTTATAATGGATAGTTTATGGTTGGTGCTTTCCACTATAGGCTTGTACGGCGGAGGAATCGTATTGAACGATGTATTTGATGCCAAACTAGATGCTGTAGAAAGACCAGAAAGACCTATTCCTAGTGGTCGGGCAAGTAAGCAGGGAGCAACTTTATTAGGAGTATTACTTTTAGCATTCGGAGTAGTAACCGCTTTGCAAGTATCTTTCTCTTCAGCTATACTGGCTACCTCTATAGCAATTTTAGCTGTTCTGTACGATGCCTGGGGGAAGCATCAATTAATATTTGGTCCTATAAACATGGGCTTTTGTAGAGGGGGGAATCTGCTACTTGGTGTAAGCGTCATTCAAACTGCCATTGCCCCATGCTTGATACTAGCTGTCATTCCTGTAATTTTCATAACGGCAGTAACCATGGTAAGCAGAGGTGAAGTAAATGGAGGAAATCGACCCGCCATTATTGCTGGGGCTATATTGTACCTCATTGTTTTACTCTTCTTAAGTGGCCTATTTTTGCCCTACAAAAGCTACCAAAGTTGGTATGTAATGCCTTTTGTTTTCTTTTTCGCTTACTTGGTTTATAAACCATTATTGAAAGCTTATAAAACCTTAAAACCAGCAGATGTAGGCAAAGCCATTAAATTTGGCGTGTTATCACTTATTATTATGGATGCAGCAATGGCATCTGGTTTTGCTGGAATTGAATACGGATTAGGCATTGCCGCACTTTTACCACTATCTATGCTCACTGCTAAATTATTTGCTGTGACTTAAGTATAATTTTTTTGAAAATGGAAAAATCATTGATGATATACGGTGCTTATGGGTATACGGGTGCACTCATAGCTGAACTAGCGGTTGCCAAAGGATTAAAACCCATCATAGCTGGTAGAGATGAAGCAAAGACCAAAGTCATAGCGGATAAATACCAATTACCTTTTCAAGTTTTTGACTTAGATGACTCAACTAATTTAGAAAAAATTCTTAGCAAGGTTGAAATCTTAATGAATGCAGCAGGACCGTATTCCAAAACAGCCAAGCCTATGGTGAACGCATGTCTTGCTACTAAAACCCACTACTTAGATGTTACGGGAGAGTTAGCTGTTTTTGAATGGATTGCCACTAAAGATCAAGAAGCTAAAGAAAAAGGAATTACGCTCTTACCTGGTTGTGGTTTCGATGTAGTTCCTTCCGACTGCCTAGCTGCCATGTTAAAAGATGAAATGCCTAATGCTACCCATCTTTCATTGGCATTTAAAGGAGTAGGTTCATTTTCAAGAGGAACTGCCCTCACTATGTTAGAAAATATCAATAAAGGGGGTACTATTAGAGAAAATGGACTCTTAAAATCAGTGCCTGCCGCGTACAAAACCAGAGAAGTATTTTTAAAAGGGAAAAAGAGATTGGCTGTGAGTATTCCTTGGGGAGATGTATCTACAGCTTATCATAGTACTGGTATCCCTAATATTATTGTTTATATGGCAACGAATCCATCTATGCTAAGAGGTATGAAATTCACTAGGTATGGAGGTTGGTTACTTTCCCTTCCTTTTATTCAAAGTATGCTAGAAAAAAAAGTAAGAACTTCTGTAAAAGGACCAGACACACAAATGAGAAAAACTGAAAAAAGTTTTTTGTGGGGAGAAGTTAGAAATAATCAAGGTGACCGAAAAGAATTATCCCTTGAGACACCTGAGGGATATCAACTTACAGCCCTAACTTCAGTTTGGATCATTCAAGCATTATTAGAGGGAGAAATAAAATCTGGATTTCTTACTCCTTCAAAAGCATTTGGAAAAGATATGATATTGCAAATAGAAGGGACTAAGTTGACCGCAACAAAGTAAAACTCACAATATTATCTCTTTCTAAAAATGCGCTTTATATATAAAAAGATTTGCTTCAGGCATTCTTTACCAATAATATATACTGGCAAGCTGACTAATAACATAAAGCACAATAAAAAAACAGCACCTAACAATTCCATAAAATTGCTCAAATTTTATTTTCGAATTGAAGTGTTAGGCTGTAGTAATTAGGATTTTTTCTAACTTAAAAGTGCTTTTCTTACATCTTTTAAATCATTAGCTGTTAAAGACAACTATTATTCAACCCAATAAAGGTAGCATTTTTTTGATTGGTATCATACAATAATATTACTTGTCAATATTTAATATAAAATTCAAATAATGAACTTAAATAGCACTACTTTTTAGATAAAGTAGAAAAAAAGTGCATTTTTAATGAAAATCTTACATTCGAATCTTATTGAAATATTTCTAATAAATATTTTAGAGCAGTTTAAATATCATTAACAGCGGATTTATTATATTTATGAAACTTAGTGATAACTTACATCCGTATTAACTATAAAAGATAAATTAAAAAGCACTTGAGCTATGCTAACATTTCAGAAATTCAGCAACCTTTCCACAGAAAATAAACTAAAATATCTCTCAGAAAATGGGGTACTTTTGTGTAGCAGAACCTACGCTAAAACAAAAGTATCCCTCTATTCGGTAGGCAGATTTTATGCAGAAGTTTGGTTTAATAGAAACACTGATGACATAAGCAATGTCCTTCCATTCACTACTACAAAATGTTTAAAAGTATACTTAGATATGATAGATATATCTGATGTTTATGCCAACTAAAATTAATTAACTTTCAAAACAAACACTCTGAATTCTCCATCCTTCTCATTTTAGGTTATTCTACCTAAATCCATTTTTTCAACTCCTTCCCCCCTTCTTTAATTTAACAGTAACCAACTTCATTTTAGTTTTAGCAGTAATTTGCCAACTCTTTTTCCCAATCTTTCTCCTTTTTTTGTAAAAGCTGTATTCATCTCATTAGAATCAAAAGGCGATTCTGCATGTACAGCTGAGGCACCAAAAGCTTGTGACCATTCAGGTCCACCTACTACTATCATCCCGAAAATGAGCATAGATCGCAAAATAGATAGTTGTGTTGTTTCCTCGCCTGCTGAAATTCCACCTGCCGTAACGAAAGCTGCTCCCAGTTTATCTTTTAAGGGCGATCCTTCAAATGGCCATGAATTAATAAATTTTTGAACTTCGGGAGCTACATTAGCATTGTATACCGGACTGCCAACAACAATGGCATCGGCTGCCAATAACTCTTCTTTTGTGATATCTTCTACCGACTTGGTTAAAACTGTAACTCCTATAGACTTTGCCCCTTTTTCTACTGCTTGCGCCATTTCTAATGTATGTCCGCTTTGGCTGTAATAAGCGATAAGCATTGTTTTTCCCGAATCATTATCTTGCGCAAACAATGTAGAAGAGAAACATAATATTATTGAGAGAACAATGGCTTTCATTTTCCTTTTTGATTTGGATAAGAAAAGTCAAATACATCTGGTCTATGGTAATGACCTGCTACATCAAAATCCATCTTACCTTGTGTACAGATATCTAAATCTATTTCGGCTATTACCAAGGCTTCTTCATTGTAAACTGGGCTAGCCAAAATTTTCCCCAAAGGGTTATAGGCTGCAGTTCCGCCAGGACACATAATCTCTGCGAAAGAATTTAATTCACCCTGTAATTGCTTAGGATACATCTCTTTTTTTACAAATTGATTACAACCTAGCACAAAACATCTACCCTCAGTTGCGATATGCTGCAAGGTACCTTGCCAAGTGGGTCGGGCATCTGCAGTTGGTGCTATATACACTTGCACACCTTGTTGGTATAATGCCATTCTAGCTAATGGCACGTAATTCTCCCAGCAAATCAAACCTCCTAATTTCCCCAACTTCGTATCAAAAACTTTCAAGTCTTTACCATCTCCCTCACCCCAAATTACCCTTTCTGTTCCAGTCGGTTTTAATTTACGATGTACCCCTAGTATTTCACCAGTATCATTGATCAAAGCAGAAGAGCAATACAAAGTGCCACCACTCAAAGGTTCTTTTTCAGTAAAACCTAGATAAATATGTAATCCTAATTGCTGCGCCATTTTTTGTACGGGTGCCAACTCATCTTTTGAGAGGTCAACCGATTCATCAAAGTACCATTGCCATAATTCCCTACCTTCATCAGTCCGTCTGCCAACAACAGCGCCAAAAGACAGGCCCCTTGGGTACAAAGGGATAAAAGACTCGGGAAATACCACCAATTTGGCTCCCTGTTTAGCAGCGTCTTCACACCACGTAATAACTTTTTCTATACAAGCGGCTTTATTGAAAAGTGTCGGGGCAGCTTGAATTAATGCAGCGCTATATTTTTTATAGGTTTCCAAGTGTGTCGAGAATAAGTTTATCTTTGCAGCCAGCAAATTATTAAATACAACAAATAAATAAAATGAAAGCAATTTTATATCTCATAATTTGGCTTACTTGCCTCCCCTTATTGGCTCAAAAACAAATCACCTTAGATGATGTATTTGGTAAAAGTACGTTTGTTCCGAGGAGAGTGAGTGGGGTAAACTGGATGAATGATGGAAACTATTATTCAGCTCAATCAAGAAATAATATTTATAAAGTCGATGTAACTAAAGGGCAAGCTGTAGCAACTATTTTCGATGGTACCAATCTACCAAACGGTAAAAATTTAGCTGGCTATAGCTTTAGTGGAGATGAAAAAAAACTCTTATTGCAAACCGATAAAGAAATGATTTATCGTAGATCATTTACTGCTGAATATTTAGTTTATGATATTGAAAGTAAACAAGTCTCTCCATTGAGTAGCAAAGGAGCACAATCATACGCTACATTTTCTCCAGATGGTAGTAAAGTTGCTTTTGTTAGAGCTAATAATTTGTTCTATATAGACCTCGCAACAGGGAGTGAAATCCAAATAACTAATGATGGGAAATTTAATGAAATCATTAACGGCAGTACCGATTGGGTCTATGAAGAAGAGTTTGGCTTTGTGAAAGCATTTTTTTGGTCTCCAGATAACCAAAAGTTAGCCTTTTATCGATTTAACGAGTCTACTGTTCCAGAATACAATATGCAAGTATGGAAAGATGGTGCGCTGTACCCTCAAGATTATCGCTTTAAATATCCAAAAGCAGGAGAAACCAATGCTGCCATTGAATTAAAAGTATATCACCTTTCAGACAAAAAGATAGTCGATATTCCTTTGGGCAACGAAACAGATATCTACATTCCACGAATTATGTGGACAAAGGATGCTAACTTACTTTCGGTAAGGCGAATGAATCGCTTACAAAATCAGCTAGAAATTTTACATGCCGATGCAACGAGTGGTAATGTAACCACTGTTTATACAGAGAATAGTGATACTTACATCGATATTAACTACTGCAATGATTTAACTTATTTAAATGATGGTGCTCATTTCCTTAGAACCAGTGAAAAAGATGGGTTCAAACATGTATACCTCCATACAATGGATGGTGCAGAAGTACAACAAATTACCCAAGGTGAATGGGAAGTTACCCAATTGGTAGGCGTTCATGAAGGTAAAAGACCGATGGTCTATTATATCTCTACCGAAGCTTCTCCTTTAGAAAGACATCTGTATAGGATTGATTTAAAAGGCAAGAAAAAAGAAAGGCTTTCAGAAAAAACAGGTACTTATTCTGTTGATATGAGTACAGACTTTCAATACTTTATTGAAAACTACCATACCGTACAAACACCTAATATTTATTGCTTGATTAAAACTGCTAAAAACGAGCGTATTAAAGTTCTTGAAGACAACCAAGCACTTAAAAATACCCTTACCGAATATGATATTTTAGATAAGGAGTTTATGGAGATTCCTCTTTCAAATGGGATAAATCTAAATGCTTACATGCTCAAGCCTGCAAATTTTGATGCTTCTAAAACTTATCCACTATTAGTTTACCAATACAGCGGACCAGGATCACAAAATGTAAAAAAAGGTTGGTCTGGTGGCCATTTCTTCTTACACCAATACTTGGCGCAACAAGGTTATATTGTGGCTGTGGTAGATCCTCGTGGCACAGGCTTTAGAGGAAGAGACTTTAAGCATATTACCTACAAGCAATTAGGAAAGTATGAAACAGAAGATCAAATAGAAGCTGCTAAATATTTAGGCAAGCTAAATTATATAGACGAAACTCGTATAGGTATTTGGGGATGGAGTTATGGCGGTTATATGTCTTCACTTTGTATTATGAAAGGGGCCGATGTTTTTAAAACTGCTGTAGCCATGGCTCCTGTTACAACTTGGCGTTTTTACGACACCATCTATACAGAAAGATACCTACAACGTCCACAAGACAATGCATCGGGTTATGATGATAATTCTCCCATTAACCATGTAGGAAAATTGAAGGGTAATTTCTTACTCGTGCATGGTACAGGCGACGACAATGTGCATTTTCAAAATTCTGTAGCCTTACAAAATGCATTGATAGATGCGGGAAAACAATTCGATACTTTTTACTATCCTGACAAAAACCACGGTCTACGTGGCGATAACGACAGAGGGCATTTTTATAAAATGATGGCAAAATATTTAATGGAGAAGCTATAAAAGTAAATAACCCATCCAATGGTGAAAATCATTTGGATGGGTTTATACTATTAAAAATCAATATACTTTTTTGTAAAATATCAATTTTCATCATCTGAAAATAGAATTGAAACTTTAATCAATTCTTTTATTGAGCAGTAGACTAGTTATTAATTATACCTCAAGCTGCTAAGAGCCAATCATTTGCCTCATCTTCATTATCAAAATAAGCAGTTTGAAAAGATGGTGCATTGGCTTCATCCATTGTCTGCTGTATTGATAGACTTTCTACATACTCTTTACTCAAAAGAATAGCTATTTTTTGAAATCCAATCTCTTCATATATAGAGAAAAGTGTATCACTTACCCATTCCTGTATTTCTGAGGTAATAGAAAAACCAAAATCTACCATATTTCCCAATACTCTTAACGGTTTATGTTTTTTAACCAAATCTGCAAAGTCAAGAATCTCTTTCTTGTACTCTTCATCAGTCATATTATAAGTCTTTTCATTGAATACATAATAGAACATCTCTTTTTCACTATCATGCAAAACACTAAAATACTTAGATTTCAAAATCTGTTTCATAGGTCTAAATTTTGGATTTTATAGATAATTTTCAACAGTAACGCAAAGAGAGGTTTAATACTATTATCTAAGTATTTTATTATTGTTTAACTCACAATTTGTTTAACCTAATTATTGATAAAATTAAAAATATGCAAGTCGAAATTTTCTAAAGCAAATCATAATATTTTGATTTTCAGTATTTTATTTTATCTAATTATAATTCTACTTACTCCTAAAGTAAAATATATTTTAGCGTTAAAAAGAAGATTAATCAATTAAAATCTTAGAAAAGTGCTAAATAATTGGAATATTTAATCGTATCATTTAGCCAATAATAAAATTTTGATGTAAGTTATTTCGATATATTAATTAGTCATCTAGCTTAGGGCAAAGTGAGGTTATCCTTTCTGTCTTCAATAACTTATTAAGAATATAGCATAAGATGAATTGATACCATATAAATATATTACCATTCGGAATAGCAGTATTTGCTATAGAAGACATATATAAATTTCTATTTATTATGATATTAGGAAGGATTTTTAAATACTTCAACTCATTTCCAAATCCCTTCTGTAATCCCTTTCCAATCATCGGTTCTAAAAGGGTTTACAGGTAAACCTTCTTTGGTGTAAAGATTTAGATCATCAGGGTTATCTGCCCAGCCATAACGTACAGCTACTGGTTTTTTAACTTCATCTGCATGGAGTACTACTTCATTACCTTCTAACCTTGCCTTTGCCCAATAGAATTTCTGATCTGCACCTGCTACAGCAAATCCATTTACATAACCATATCTATCTTTTGCTTCTAATCCGCCACCCACATGGTCAAACTTTATTCTTACTTCATTTCCGTTCGATTCCATAGATTTATACATAGGGCTACTATAAGGAATATCTTCTCCATAAGCTATTTTCCTTGCAGCTAATGATAATCGGTACCCTACGTCTTGCTTATTTCTTGGATGAATATCATCTGCCTCACCAATATCAATAATAACAGCTTCACCAGTATTTGGCAAAGATAAGGTCATGCTTTGTGCTTCTCTCAATTCAGCCCAATCACTATTAATCGGTTGATCTGATGCTGCTTTAAAATTTGCCAATTGTACCCAAAAAAATGGGAAATCACCTTGTCCCCAACGGCTTCTCCAATCTTTGATCATTAATGGAAATAATTCTCGATAAGCATAAGCCCTACCAGCATTAGACTCTCCTTGATACCAGATTACCCCTTTCATGGCATAAGGTAATAATGGATTAAGCATCGCATTATACAATAAAGAAGGGTAACTATTGGGAGACCTTGATATAGCTGCTCTTCCTTCACCTATTTTATACTTCCATTCACCAGCCAACGGAACAGATACAGTATAACCTAATAATTTGATTAGCTCTGGATTCCCATAAATCCCACCTCCACCACCAGTATCTTCCACCCTCACCACAATAGTATTTTTCCCGGGTTTTAACAATCCTTCTCTTATAGGATAACTTCTTTCAGCATTATAACTATTGGTTTCACCTACTTTTTCTCCATTGATCCAAGTAATATCATTATCATCTATTTTTTGAAGAAAAATTTGAGCAATTCTATCAGCTTCATCTTTAGATAATTCAATACTTTTCCTGTACCAAACTACGCCATCTAGTCCATCCAATCCTTTCCCCTCCCACAATCCTGGAAGTTCCATTGTTTTCCAATCACTTTCGTCTAATTCTTTTGCAGCCCAAATGGCCTTATCGCCTTGCATACCAGCATCCTTTTCAGGCAGATTTCCAATTACTTTTTCTAATTCCTCTCTTTTTTTCTTGTACATCACTTCCAAATCCATCCCTTTTAGATCATTGGCTATTTGAGTAAAAGCAGGGACGGTTGAAATTGCCTCAGAACTGATCCAAGTTTCCACGTTGGTACCCCCCCAAGAAGTATTGAGTAGACCAATTGGAACATCTAATTTTTCTCTTAATTGGCGGGCAAAAAAGTAGCCTACAGCAGTAAAATTGCCTACAGTCTCAGGAGAACAAACCGCCCAATCACCCCCAGGTACTTTTTCTTGAGGAATGTTGGCTATTTCTCGTAGTACTTTAAAATGCCTTATTTGGGAATCATTGGCACTCGCTATTTCTTCATCTGCATTGTTGGAATTATTCACAATCCATTCCATATTCGATTGGCCCGAACATACCCAGACTTCACCTACTAGGATATCTTTAATTTCAACTGTATTCTTTTTACCTTTAATTGTTAAACTATAAGGTCCACCAGCGGGTGTAGCAGGCAACTTTACCATCCATTTACCCATTTTATCAGCTTTTGTTTTTATTTCAGCACCATTAAAATTTAAAGTGATTTTTTCTTTTTTTGCTGCAGTACCCCAAACCGGGACAGGTACATCACGCTGAATAACCATATGGTCAGAAAACAACAAAGAAGGTTTTACTTGTGCTGTAACAATTGTGTAGGTTAATAACAAAAGGGATGTAAAGAAGAGGCGAATTAGATTCATTTTCAATTTAGTTGAATTCTCGAAATTAATAGCAGTAAATGATGAATACTTCTCAGTATCCGATATGTTGTTAAGTTAAATTCTCATTGTTCCATTTACAAATATAAAAGTACTTAAAATGCTTCAATGGCTATATTTTTCAACTGTATTAGAAAACAATATATAGCAATTGACATGCTTACGTTCTTATTGAAATCTAATAGTTTTATACTGATACATATGAAATTACGCACTCAATCACCAGCACCTATTTTTGAGCATGAAGACATTTTTGGAAATACAATCAATATAAAAGACTGGAAGGGTCACAAGATTTATTTATCGTTCTTTAGAAGTACAGCTTGTCCTTTTTGTAATTTAAGAGCATACCAAATGATAAAAATGGTGCCTCGCTTACAAGATAAAATTAAAATGGTCTTTATCTTCGAATCAAAGAAAAGCTATTTGTTAAACAGTTCTTTTACAGATGACTTAAAGCATATACATGTAATCAGTGATACAGAAAGAGAATTATATCACTTATATGGAGCGGAAAGCTCACTTATAAAAAAATTGAGCTCATTTATATCACCTAAGTATGCATCCCAACTTAAAGCAGTAAAAGATTTAGATATAAAACCGAATAAAGACGATAAGAAGACAGATCAAAACCAAATACCTGCAGATTTTCTGATTGATGAAAATGGAACCATTACTGTTGCCCACTACGGAAAAACCATAATTGATAGATTAGATGAAGAAGTTATTGTGCATTTTGCAGAAGAAGAAAGTATTAATGTATCTAATTAATTTTCGAGAAGCATTAATCTTTATAGGGTGGTTCGGGCATATTTTTTCTCACTGTAAAAAGTAAAATTGCCGTAATTAGCATACCAATTAAGAAGATATCATTTGGGAAAGAGAGTTGATAAAACCTTGAAACAATAAAACCTAAGAAAAAAGGAAGTAGATGGACTGTCCTTAATAAAAACCTACTCATTAGTCTTATGAATGGGCTTTTCTTTTTCTTCTTAACAACTAAAGATTTGTTGTGAAACATTATCAATTAATTTAATTGCAGAGGCAAAAATACTAAGCTTAATAGTGTTTTGAACAATATTGCATAAATTTCAATAATTCATCCTCATCTCCTAAAACAATGGCTACAGCACCACTTTTAAAAATTGTATTGGGGTGAGGATTGAAAACAAAACCTCTTTCAGGATCTTTATAACCTAATATATTGACACCTGTTTTCTCCCTTATATTCATCTCTTTTAAGGTTTTTCCATGAAACTCTTCTTTCATATCTTCGAAACGAAGCTCGTCTAGTTCTAAATTATCTGAACCCATTCCATTAAGCATACCCAAGAATTCTACAACTTCTGGTCTGGTTACCAATGTTGCCATATGGTGCCCTCCAATAGCATCTGGCATCACTACATGGTGAGCCCCAGCTCTTTTTAACTTACTTACTGAGCTTTCTTCAGATGCCCTAGCTACTATTTTGATAGTTGGGTTTAGTTCTCTTGCAGTAAGTGTCACAAATACATTATCCGCATCTTTAGGTAAAGTGGTAATAATTGTTTTAGCACGTTGTATGCCTGCTGCCATCAAAACCTCGTCTGAAGTTGCATCACCTTGCACCATAAATACATTCTTAGCATTGGCATACTTATCATCTACTTCTTCTTGATTAAGTTCTATTAAAACAAAAGGCACCTTGCTTCTAAATAATTCTTCACAGGCTTTGGTGCCATTATTACCATAACCACAAACAATGGTATGGTCCTTTAGCTTATCTGCTACTCTGCTTACCATATAGCTTTTAAAAATTTCTTTAAGTTCACCCTCAAATAAATATTTAGTAATAACCGATACAAAATAGGCAAAGATACTCAGGTTAAAAATGATATAAAATGAAATAAATATCCTGCCCGATTCACTCACAGAGCCTACTTCATTCATACCTACAGTAGATATGATGATCACACTCAAATAAAAGGCTTTCCAAAAATCAAAGCCCTCTATCGTCATTAAGCCCAATATACCAATGAAAAGGCTTGAAACCAGTAAGGCAAATGCAAAAAACAACTGCCTTAACCTTCTGCTAATTGGTTGGATAATCCTATGTTTAAAATAATTTCTTCTCGACATAGCTAGGAGTACACAATTCCTAAAAATTTAGCTAGCTCGTTTTCCTGTTGCTTCAATGATTGGTAAACCTGTAATGCTTCATTCACTTCTTCATCAGTTTTTGCATTTTGCACCAAGTCCATACTTTCGAGACACATTTTCCTTATAGTCCTGTATTTGAGTCTAAGCATGTTTGAGTATACTACTTGATGTAATTTCGCATCTTTTTCAGGTACAATGATATGGTGTTTTTCCCAATTTTTACTAATTACATTTTTCTCGGAAATCATATCTACCACCAATTCCTTAATTTGCGGATTACTATGTTTAATGAAATGGTCGCTATTTAGTATTTTTCCTTCTTCCAAAGCCTCATTAAACTCTGCTACTATTTGTTTACTTAGTGGATCATTAAATTCAATCTGATCAATTTCTTCCAACACATACTGATAAAGATTTCCACCTTCTTCGGTTTCACTCGCTCCGTATTCTAGCAAAATACGCACACATTCCCGTTCTTGAAAATTTACAGGATCATTTAAAATCGGAGGCTGTTTTACACCTTCTACAGGTAATTCATCTGTAATTACACCACCTCCATCAGTTCTTGTTACTCCATCGCCTATTGCACGTTGCTCCCTAAACTTTCTATTTCTTTCTTCCTTAAGTAAAATCTTGTTTCCTTCACTGATTAAGATATCTTCTTCAATAGAAAGTAAGTCACTGCACTCTTTGTAAAAAACAGATCGCTTAATCGGGTCTGGAATTTTTACAATAGATGCTACGATATCCCTGATAACTGCTGCTTTTTGCGAAGGATCAGCATCTGATTCTTGCATACCTAAAGCCGTCTTAAAAAGAATAAAATCCTTAGTCTGTGATTTTAGGTATTCTTTGAATTTTTCTCCCCCTAACTTTTGAACATAAGTATCAGGATCCTCGCCATTGGGAAAAGTAACTATTTTTACATCAAGTCCTCTTTCCAAAATTAAATCGACTCCCCGCATAGAAGCTTTAATACCCGCAGGATCACCATCATATAATACAGTGATGTTCTTAGTAAAGCGGCCTATTAATTTTATCTGTTCTTCAGTAAGTGAGGTACCAGAAGATGCCACTACATTTTCTATCCCAGCTTGGTGCAAGGAAATTACGTCTGTGTAACCTTCAACTAAATAGCAGTTGTTTTGATCTCTAATCGCCTTTTTTGCTTGAAAAATACCATAAAGAATTTCACTTTTGTGGTATACTTCAGACTCAGGTGAATTGATATATTTTGGTTTTTCATCTTTCTTGAGGGTTCTCGCACCAAAACCAACAACCCTACCTGTTACCGAATGGATAGGAAACATTACTCTTCCCCTAAACCTATCGTAATGGTTTCCTTTTTCATTTTTTAATACAAGGCCAGCTTTTTCAAGAATTTCGGTTTTGTATCCTTTTTCTTGGGCTTTTTGAAGAAAATTATGCCAGTTATCCAATGCATACCCTAAGCCAAAAGTTTTCACAGTTTTTCCTAAGAATCCTCTTTCCCTGAAGTAGCTTAAACCAATGGCTTTGCCATCGTCGTGGTTGTTCAACAAATCTTCAAAAACTTCTGAGGCATAATTGAGTACAATGTACATACTTTCTTTTATGCCTACTTCTTCTTTTTGCTCGGGAGTTAATTCCTTTTCTTCAAAAGCAATATTGTATTTTTTTGCTAAGGTCTTTACTGCTTCAATAAAACCGACCCCTTCCATTTCCATTACAAAAGAAATAGCATCGCCTCCTTTGCCTGTACTAAAACATTTATAAATACCTTTTTGTGGACTTACAGAAAAAGAAGGGGTTTTCTCATCGGTAAATGGGGAAAGTGCCCACCAATTTTGTCCTTTTTTCTTTAATGGCAAGTAATCTTCTACTACTTCTAGAATATCGGCAGTTTGTTGTACAGCTTGAATGGTTGCATCTTGTATTGGCATGCTCAAAATTAAACAAAATTCTTACACACTTAATAGCTTAAATAGCATAGAAAACCCGATTTTCTTAAGCTTATTTTCAAGCTAATTTAGCATTAATTTTAGATTGACTTTCACAATTCTACTTTAAACTAAAGCACGAAAGTAAATCTAACTAAAAGCCTCATGTTATTGAGATATAATTATATAGCTTTACCTACAAATTAATATAAAAATACATGACTATCACTGAAGATAAAATTTTAGCAGCACTTTCTACAGTTGAAGAACCCGATCTAAAAAAAGATTTGGTAACGCTAAATATGATCAAAGACATCAATATTGAGGGTACTTCGGTAAGTTTTACTGTAATCTTGACAACACCAGCTTGCCCCTTAAAAGAACTGATCAAGAACAATTGTACCAAAGCTATTAAAGAACATGTAGGCGACCAGGTAGAAGTAACCGTAAACATGCATGCAGAAGTTACTTCGGTAAGGAATAACGCGCCAGTTCTACCAGATGTAAAAAATATTATTGCAGTGGCTTCTGGAAAAGGAGGAGTAGGCAAATCTACTGTTACTTCTAATTTGGCTATTTCTTTGGCTAAGTCTGGGGCAAAGGTAGGTATTATCGATGCTGATATTTTTGGTCCTTCTATACCAGTGATGTTCAATACGGAAAGCGCCAAACCCGGAGTGGTAAAAGCCAACGGAAAAAATATGATCATTCCAGTGGAGCAGTATGGTGTAAAATTATTATCAATCGGCTACCTTGCTCCTCCAGAAAATGCTGTTGTTTGGCGAGGCCCTATGGCAAGTTCTGCTTTAAGACAATTCTTGAGTGATACTGATTGGGGAGAATTAGATTATTTATTGATTGATTTACCTCCAGGAACTAGTGATATCCATTTAACATTGGTACAAACCGTACCAGTTACTGGTGCTGTTGTAGTCACTACACCACAAAAAGTAGCATTGGCAGATGCGCAAAAAGGAGTTTCTATGTTCAGACAAAAACAAATTAATGTACCGGTATTGGGCATCGTGGAAAATATGTCTTACTTTACCCCAGAAGAATTACCAGAAAACAAATATTACATTTTTGGTAAAGACGGCGGGAAAGTACTTGCCAGAAGGTATGAAGTACCATTCTTAGGAGAGTTACCTTTGGTTCAAAGCATTAGAGAATCTGGCGACGAGGGGGAACCTATAGTAATGAAGAATGAAGTAGTAACTGAAGCATTTAATCATATAGCCTCAGAATTGGCAAGAAGCGTTGCCCTTAGAAATGCCAACATGGAAAAGACTGCAAGGGTGGAAATACAGCAACTCTAAAATAGAAGAATTCACATATTCTTTTTAAATTTGTACAATACTGATATAACAGGTTGAAATGAGCGAAAAAATAGAACTAACCGAACTCAACGATAAAGTGGAAGAAGCACTTAAAAACATTAGGCCATATCTCGAAACAGATGGTGGTGATTTAAGGGTGCTTGAAATAACGGAAGACTTCATAGTAAAAATAGAATTATTAGGTGCTTGTGGAAGTTGTCCTATGTCTACTATGACGTTAAAGGCTGGCGTTGAGCAATCGATATTGAGTGCTGTTCCTGAAATTAAAGGAGTTGAAGCAGTAAATATCACAAGTCCTGATGACCCTAGGGCCAAACTACCTGAAAACATGCTTTAGCACTTTTTTTTTTAATCTTTATATTTTTTTCTCATTCAAATCTCACACTACATTTCAACTTTTTTTTATTGAAACCTTTGTAAATCATCATCGGTAATTTTTCAAATTATTGTTCATTTTATTTTATTTGCAATAAATCAATTCAGCAAATATCTTGATTTAGAACATTGATAATCAATTAGATAACTTTATTTTAAAATTATTTTTCAACTATGAATATATCCCAATTAAAGGATTATAAAGCCCGTGTAACGGCTTTGAGGAGGTATCTTTGACTACGATCAAAAAATTTTAGAATTAGAAAGAGAAGAAGCACTTACAGCCCAACCTGGTTTCTGGGACGATCCTCAAAAAGCAGAAGCTACACTTAAGGAAATAAAGAATAAAAAGAACTGGGTTACCAGTTTTGAAGACGTGAACACACTCATGGGCGATGTTGAAACATTGTATGAGTTTTTTGAGATGGAGGAAGCCAGTTTAGAAGAAGTAGATGAAGCTGCTTCAAAACTAGCTATTGCGGTAGAAGCCCTTGAGGTGAAAAAAATGCTCAGTGGTGAAGAAGACCCACTCGATGCCATTATGGAGATCAATCCAGGTGCTGGTGGTACTGAAAGCCAAGATTGGGCGTCCATACTACTCCGTATGTATTTAATGTGGGGTGAAAAAAATGGGTTCAAAGTAAAGGAAGTCAATTACCAACCTGGCGATGTAGCAGGGATTAAAAGTGCGACTTTGGAATTTTCTGGTGAGTTTGCTTATGGGTTTCTTAAATCAGAAATTGGTGTACACAGATTAGTGCGTATTTCACCCTTCGATTCTGGGGGAAGAAGACACACTTCATTTGCTTCTATTTTTGTGTATCCGGTGGTAGACGATTCTATTGAAGTAGATGTAAATCCCGCAGATATCACTTGGGATACCTTTAGATCAAGTGGCGCTGGTGGACAGAATGTAAATAAAGTAGAAACAGCCGTAAGACTGAAACATGCTCCAACAGGTATTGTAATTGAATGCCAAGAATCTCGTTCGCAATTAATGAATAAAGAGAAAGCGCTTAAAATGCTGCAATCTCGCTTGTACCAAATAGAATTGGAGAAAAGAAGTGAAGAAAGGCAAAAACTAGAAAATTCTAAACTTCGAATAGATTTCGGATCCCAAATAAGGAACTATGTATTACATCCGTATAAATTAATAAAAGATGTACGTACTGGTGTAGAAAGCTCTAATGTGCAAGATGTACTAGATGGAGGACTAGACGATTATATTAAAGCTTTTTTATTGGGAGCAAGCGAAAGCAAAACCTAAACCACCAAATTAATTTAACACATCATGACAACCAATATTCAATCAAAACTTATCAAGGAAATACTTTCTACCCTTCAAATAGATACCTTATCTCCTGCTTACACGACAGGACAAAAATGGGGAACACTTCAACATAAGAAAAAAAGAGCTATTTACTCCCCAGGTAGCGGTGAATTACTTGCCGAAGTAGAAATGGCAGATGAAGCCGATTATGAGCAAGTAATTAAAGAAGCACAATCGGCTTTTAACTATTGGAAAGCACAACCCGCTCCCAAAAGAGGAGAAATTGTAAGACAGATAGGACAAGAACTTCGTAAATATAAAACTGAATTAGGTAGACTCGTTTCTCTTGAAATGGGAAAAATTGAGCAAGAAGGTTTAGGAGAAGTGCAAGAAATGATTGATATCTGCGATTTTGCTGTTGGGCTTTCCAGACAATTGTATGGGTTAAGCATGCATTCTGAAAGACCTGAGCATCGCATGTATGAGCAATATCACCCATTGGGAATTGTAGGAATTATTTCTGCTTTCAATTTTCCTGTTGCAGTCTGGTCTTGGAATGCTATGATAGCTGCAGTATGCGGCGATGTTTGTATTTGGAAACCTTCTGAAAAAACACCTCTCACTGCTGTAGCTTGTCAAAAAATAGTAGCTGAGGTATTGAAAAGGAACGAGCTCCCCGATGGTATTTTTAACATGATAATTGGGGATGCCACCATAGGTGCTACCATGGCCAATGATAGAAGAATACCCTTAGTTTCTGCCACAGGTTCTACACGAATGGGTAAAAAAGTAAGTGAATCTGTAAATGCCAGATTAGGCAAATCATTACTCGAACTAGGTGGAAACAATGCCATTATCATAACAGAAAATGCAAATCTTGAATTAGCTATCAGAGCGGCAGTTTTTGGAGCAGTTGGTACAGCTGGTCAGAGGTGTACTTCTACTAGAAGACTTATTGTACACGAAGCTATCTATGAAACCGTAAAGTCGAAACTTCTTAACGTGTATCCATCTTTAAAAATTGGAAATCCACTAGACGAAGAAACTTTAGTAGGTCCTTTGATAGATGCTGATGCAGTAAATAACTTTAAATCAGCACTTGAAAAAGTAAAAGCAGAGGGGGGCAATATTCTAACAGGTGGCGATGTTTTAAATGGAAATGAAGCTTTTAAATCAGGTAATTATGTTACACCTGCAATAGTAGAAGCAAAAAACCATTATAATATAGTGCAAGAAGAAACATTCGGGCCAATTCTTTATTTGATAAAGTATAATGGTGAAGTTAAAAATGCAGTTGATATTCAAAATGATGTAAAACAAGGTTTATCATCTGCTATTTTTACCGATAACTTGCAAGAGGCTGAGGTTTTTCTCTCAAATGGTGGATCGGATTGTGGCATTGCCAATGTAAACATAGGTACATCTGGTGCTGAAATTGGAGGAGCTTTTGGGGGAGAGAAAGAAACTGGTGGTGGTAGGGAATCGGGTTCAGATGCATGGAAAGTGTATATGAGAAGGCAAACAAATACGATTAACTACAGTAAAGAACTACCTCTAGCTCAAGGTATTAAATTTGAAATATGAAAGTTTTTATTTTCGGAATAAATTTCTTAATTAACATTTAATTCTTTTTTTAAACTACATACCAAATTTTTTATATAGAACATGTCTGAAAAAAAATACCAATCGGTGATGTTGATTGATGATAATGAGATAGATAATCTTATTAATCAGAAAATGATAGAAGCATCAAATATCTGTGAAAATATCTTCGTACATTCTGGTGCTAGAAGCGCTATAGAGTTTTTAAAAAATATAGAAAAGATTACGCATGTAGATGCGATGTCTATTCTTCCCGAGGTAATTTTTCTTGATATAGACATGCCATTAATGGATGGCTTTCAATTTCTTGATTTATTCGACAAATTGAACGATTCAACCAAACAAAAATGTAAGATAGTGATGCTTACTTCTTCAATTAATCCTCAGGATATTAATAAGTCTAAGAATTACGATTATGTGAAGAAGTATATTAATAAACCACTTACCCAGCAGAATTTGACAAGTCTAAACTTAGACTAATATATTTTTAGGTAAGTAGTTTTGATTTAAAGTCTGGAATTACCCCATCAATTATATTTATTATAATAGTGTAAAGTATTATGCTATAAAGCTACTCTTTGAGTAGCTTTTTTATTTTTAACATACATCAGATTTAATTTCATCTTCAAACCAAGTTTGACCATCTACTTGATTAGGCGAATTATTGAATTCTGCCTAGTTTTACAAGCAAATAAGATGTTATGAAAGTTAGGTCGTTAAGTGAGGTTATTATTTTCGAAAATGATAACTACATCATTATTAATAAACCATATGGGGTTGCTTCATTACACGAGAGAGACATTACGCGTTTAAGTATTCAACAATTAGCTGCAAATTATATTGAAACTGCTCAGCTTTGCCATAGGTTAGATAAAGAGACATCTGGTGCCTTAGCGATAGCTAAAAACCCAGATGCTTACAAAAATCTATCTCAGCAATTTTCTGCTAGAAAGGTAAATAAGATATATCATGCATTTGTAGGAGGTATTGCAGAATTTAATAACACAATTTGTGAGCTTCCTATAGCACCAAGTGGAAAAAGTCATGTGAAAATAGATAGAATTGAAGGCAAACCTTCTACCACTATTATTAATACTCTTAAAACTTTCTCTAAACATACTCTGGTTGTTTGCCAACCACTTACGGGTAGAATGCACCAAATACGCATCCATTTAGCCGCATCTAAATTTCCTATAATTGCAGATACTCAATACGGCGGAAAAGACTTGTATCTATCTCAAATTAAGTGGAAATATAAATTAAGTAAAGCACAGGAAGAACAACCTCTTATCAAAAGGGTAGCATTGCATGCCTTTCAATTGTCATTCAAAGATTTAAATGGGGAAGAGATTTTAGCAGAAGCTCCTTATCCTAAAGATTTGAAAGCATTGAATAATCAACTAGAAAAAAATAGCAGGAGATAAATTTCTTATTTTTGTTTAGCCATTTTCTTGTCCTTATTTATCCTTATGCCATTCTCCACTTTATTGGCCCTTGCCCTCACAATATCACAAGCAAGGTATATTGCCTCCCTTAAAGAAGTTGGGCTTGCTAAATTTTTTCCTGCAATATTATAAGCTGTTCCGTGATCTGGAGAAGTGCGTACTACACTTAAGCCTGCTGTATAATTCACCCCACTATCGAAGGCTAAAATTTTAAATGGAATAAGTCCCTGATCATGATACATCGCCAAAACCGCATCAAATTTTCGGTAATTGAGAGAACCAAAAAAACCATCGGCAGGAAATGGACCATATACTAAATTTCCCCTATTCTTAAAATCGGAAATAACTGGCGAAATAATTTCATTTTCTTCTTTACCCAGCAGGCCATTTTCACCAGCATGCGGATTTAAGCCCAAAACAGCAATTTTAGGTTTAATTATTCCAAAATCTTCCTGAAGTGTTTTTATAAGAATTTTTAACTTCTTATGAAGCCTGTCTTTGGTAATTGCCCCACTAACTTTAGATAGTGGCATATGGCCGGTTACCATGGCAATTTTCATCTTTTCTGTAACCATCATCATCAAAGAATTACCTTCAATGCCAAATTTGTGCTCATAGTATTCGGTATGACCTGGAAACTTAAAATCATCGTGCTGAATATTATCTTTATTAATTGGAGCAGTTACAACAGCATTGATGAATCCACTTTCTAAGTCGCTCGTAGATTTCTCTAAGGCTTTAAATGCAGCAAAACCCGCTTTTTCAGAAACTTTACCTGGTTCTATCTCGAGGTGTTCTTGCCAACAGTTTACAACATTGGCTTTTTTCTCATTAATATAACTATTCGGATTATACTGATGGTAATTGAATGATTCAATTCCCAATAATCGCTTGTATCTAGTAAGTATTTTCCCAGAACCATATACAATGGGCGTACAAATATTGTTGATCCTAGTATCGGACAATACTTTTATAATTACTTCAGGTCCAATTCCATTAAAATCACCTATCGATATCCCTATTTTTGGCTTGCCTTCTTTTTTCGCTGCTGATTTTTCCATCTTAAGCCTTATGTTACACTATTAAAAATTGAAAGATAAACACTTATTTCCTTTGCTCCTTTTTGCTTTCCTTTACTTTTACATAATGTAGTGTTATATCAATCTGTATATGTTTAGTATAAAGTTTATAAATTGCTGATAATATAAGAATAATGCCAATAAAGCAAATATAAATTACTATAAAGCACTATAATAATTTGCCAAATATATTAAATTAATCATATAAAGTTCTGTGTGATGCCCTATGTAAAACCTAAAAAACATCTTGGCCAGCATTTTCTTAAAGACAAGCAAATAGCACAGAACATTGTAAATGCCTTACTTAGCATAGATAGCGACCTACCTATACTCGAAATAGGTCCAGGTACAGGAGTACTTACGAGTTTACTCCTTTCACAATTAGAAGTACCTTTTAAAGTAATAGAAATCGATCAAGAGTCTATAACCTACTTACATGAAGTACTCAATTTACCACATGAGCAGATTATTCAAGGCGACTTTTTAAAAGCGGATACAAGCCATCTTTTTGAAAATCAGTTCAATATTATAGGTAATTTCCCTTATAATATTTCCTCTCAAATTTTTTTCAAAATACTGGAAAATAAACAAGTAGTAAATAGGGTTACTTGCATGATCCAAAAAGAAGTAGCTGATCGAATTGCCACAAAAAAAGGAGGAAGAACTGCAGGTATACTTACTGTTTTGGTTCAAGCATTTTACGATGTTACTCATGAATTTGATGTGCCTCCCAGTGTTTTTATACCACCACCAAAAGTAGTTTCTTCAGTAATCACTTTACAAAGAAATGAAACTGTACAACTAAATTGCGATGAAAAGCTGTTTTTTAGCGTAGTGAAACAAGCTTTTGCCATGCGAAGAAAAACATTGAGAAATAATCTGAAGCAATATAAGTTACCAGTGAGTATTACCAGTGAACCTTTATTTTCTAGGCGGGCAGAAACACTTTCTGTTCATGAATTTGTAGAACTTACCAGACTTATAGAAAAACAAAGAATGGATTAAATTATGCAGCAATATATCTCGCTTTTTAGGTCTTTGTATGAAGCTGAAGTTGACTACCTATTATGTGGTGGGTTAGCAATCAATATATACGGCATACCTAGAGTAACAGCAGATATAGATCTTATGCTCGATTTTAAACCCGAAAATCTAAAAAAATTCAAAGCTGTAACACAACAATTGGCTTATGCAGCATGCATTCCCATAGATGTAGAATCACTTGCCTCTGACGAGATGCGCAAGAATATAGTCACTCAAAAAAATCTGGTTGCCTATTCGTTTTATAACATCAATCATACCTTCATGAATTTAGATGTATTGGTAAAAACACCCTTTTCATTTGAATACTTGTGGAAAAAGAAAGAAATAAGATCGATGGATGACTTCAAAGTATTTCTTGTTTCTATACAAGACCTCATTGCCATGAAATTATCTACTGCAAGAAAGCAAGACTTAGAAGACATAGAAATTTTACAGAAACTCAGCAATATTGACGGAAATAAGAAATAACTGAAAGAAAGTTCAGTTCTACTGTTAAAATTTTAATTCGTGACGATATACAGCTTACGAAGTCCTTTTTTCATTCTTTCTATTTTTTAAATAATTGTAGATGAGTATTTCCCCAAATAACAAAAGTATTGACATTTCGCAGGAAGTAATTACCGAAGAAAATACCAAATGGAGTAATACAAATGAGTTGGATACTGTAAATCATTGGTTAACATGTATTTTGCCCTTTGTAAGCAAACTCCAAAATGAAGATGATAAAGCAAGAGCTATCTTTTTTGAAAAAGAATTGAAAAATAAAGGATAAGCCATTATCTCTAAACTAAAAACAGCTCCTCTCTTACAGACTTCTAACAAGTGAATACTGAACAATTACACGAAATTGCATTGAGCCTAATACCGGGCATTGGCAATGTTTTGGCAAAACATTTAGTGAGTTATTGCGGCTCACCTGAAAATGTTTTTAAAAAGCCAAAAGGGAAACTTATGAAAATACCGGGCATCGGAGAAAAAATAGCAGGAGCTATCACAACGGCCGATGTTTTAAAGAAAGCAGAAGAAGAACTGATAAACGCCGATAAACAAGGCATTCAGATTTTATTTTATACTTCTCCCCTATATCCGAAAAGACTTAAAAATATCGTAAATGCCCCAATCTTACTTTACTATAAAGGAAATGCTTCACTCAATAGTACTAAAATATTAAGTATAGTCGGTACAAGACGAGCTACTGAGTATGGCAAACATTTTATCAACCATCTACTTACTGATTTACAACAAATAGATGATTTACTTATCGTTAGTGGTTTGGCTTATGGTATAGATATTCATGCACACAAAACAAGTTTACAAAATAACATCCCTACGGTAGGTGTCATGGCAAATGGGCTAGACATTGTGTATCCTGCCGAGCATAAAGATATAGCCCTTCGCATGCTTCAAAATGGAGGTTTATTGACAGAAAATAGGCTTGGTGTAGAACCTAGCCCTCCTCAATTTCCAGAAAGGAATAGGATCATTGCTGGTATGGCAGACGCCGTTTTAGTAGTTGAAGCTGCCAAAAGTGGTGGCGCCCTCATTACTGCCGAAATAGCCAACTCCTTTGATATTGAGGTTTTTGCACTACCAGGTGGCGTGAATCAAAAATATTCGGAAGGTTGTAATAACTTGATTAAAGAACATAAGGCACATCTGATATCCTCTGCAGAAGATATTATAAAACTCTTAAATTGGGATTTGCAGAAAAGTGAAACTAGAAAGAAAGTCACACTATCACTGAGTCCGGAGGAACAAGCCATATATGACTTATTGGCCAATAAACAACAACAAATAGATGAGTTGAGTTATAAAAGTCAAATTCCTATTGGTAAGTTGCCTGTAATACTGTTAGAGTTGGAAATTAAAGGAATCGTTAAAGCACTACCTGGCCAAAAATATTGCTTGTTATAAATTCATTTCATTTTACTCTTTGCAATACTTCAATCCTTTCTATAGTACTTTTGAATAATTTAAGATTCTAAAGCAGAATAAATTTGAAATAAAATATTAGAATTCCAGAAAAAATTATTTACTTGTAATAAAAGTAGGGACTCCAATAAACACTCAGTTTTAAAACGCCTAATCAATTTTATAAAATGGCTAATAAGGAAAAAGTGTTCGAAGCTTTTGGAGAATTGCTGTATGCAGTTGCCAGGGCAGAAGGTAAAGTAAGAAAAGATACTTCTGAACAATTAGAAGCTTTACTTGAAAAGTATACCTGGGCAAGCGATGCTATTTGGTCTTTTAAATACGAGAAAAAAAGGAAAAATACATTTGAAGAAACCTACGAACATGCCATCGATACATTTGTAGCTCAAGGCCCTATGGCAGAGTATGAAACCTTTTTTGAATTATTAGATGAGTTAAGCGAAGAATCCCATCAATTACTTGGCAGCAGGGGCAAAAAAATTCTTATTAACTTTAAGCGAAGATTGAACAGGAAATTCCTAGAGAATAAAGATATTTTCTCAGATGAAGATTTTGAAGATGAATAGTCTGATTGTCAACTGCTACAAAACCCAAAAGATATTGCATGAATGAATCAGAAAAGAATCCTTGGAGAACACTAAGCGTTAAAAAAGTTTATGAAAATCCTTGGATTGCACTTACTGAAGCAGCTGTAATCAATCCTAATGGTGGCATGGGCATTTACGGAAAAATTCATTTTAAAAGCATTGCTTTAGCCATTATTCCTATAGATTCCCAATTAAATACTTGGTTAGTAGGACAATACAGATATACTCTTAATGAATATAGTTGGGAAATTCCTATGGGAGGAGGAGGATTAAAAGAAGATATCTTACTAGCAGCACAAAGAGAATTAAAAGAAGAAACCGGGCTTTCTGCTAATAAATGGACTAAATTGATAAGAATTCATACTTCTAATTCTGTAACAGATGAAGAAGGTTTTATTTATCTAGCAGAAGAATTAGAATTGGGAATACCTGAAAATGACCCAACAGAAAAGCTTATTGTAAAGAAAATACCCTTATTTGAAGCTATTAATATGATTCAAGCCGGTAAAATCACAGATGCCATTTCTATTGCAGGCTTGCTCCATACAGCTAGAATACTAAAAATATAGTATTTTTTCTACATCAATGTTTAATCTTAAATACAATAGTGCCAATATATGAGCATTTATAGCTCATGTATCAACGATTACTATTCTTTTTAGGGTTCACCCTTTTAGTAAATACTAATATAAATGCACAAATTTTTAATGAAGGGCTGGGTGCAGTAACCCATGGCTTAGGAGGGGTTATAACAGCAAGTAATCAAACAGAGGCGATTTTCAATAATGTTGCAGGTATTACTTCAGCCAAAAGTATCGAAGCTATATCAAGCATTAGAAGCCAATATAATGGTTTTTTCGTGAGTATAGGTTTTGGATTAAACCTTCCTCATAAATATGGGAATAGTGCATTTTCGGTAAATCGTTTTGGCGATAATATTTATAGTGAGCAGCAACTTTCAGCCGCTTATGCTTTTCAAAAGGAAGGTGTACAAATTGGTATAAGAAGCAATCTCTTACAAGTCAATGCACTTGGCTTAGGTTCTGCAATCACTGCCAGTTTCGACTGTGGTGTTATTACAAAATTAAGCAGCAGTCTTTGGTTAGGGGCTTATGCTTCCAATTTCACTCAAACTAGTTTTTCAACACAAGATCAAACAGAAACTATACCTGCTACCATTGCTGTAGGCATAAAATACCAGCCCTTACAAAAATTTACTATTCAAGCAGATATAGTCAATGAAATTGAACAAGCACTAAGTTTCAGAACAGGGGTTGAATATCAACTGTCAAAAAATTTATCGTGTAGATCGGGAATCAACAGTGCTACAAAGTCTATACATGGGGGTATATCTTTATTATTAAGAAAATCTACATTTCATTATGCAATAAGCAATATTACCCGATTAGGAAATACCCATCAACTATCCTATGTATATCGGTTAAAGAAAAAAGCTAATCATACATATGAAGGTGTATAAAAAATTATATAGCCTCATATGTTGCTTATTTCTTGTTTTAGTAAATACAGCAAATATTTTCGCACAAGACGATGTGCCTATTGATGCCATTATCGATTGTTTTTTACCCGATGCTGAAGAAGAAGGCGATTATGAAGGCATCATAGATTTACTGAACCAATATTATCAAAACCCAATCAATTTAAATAAGGTAGACAGACAAGAGTTATCCGATTTACAAATACTGAATGAAAATCAGCTAGCGTCATTTTTTGACTACAGAAAACAATTCGGAAAGTTTATAAGTATTACTGAAATACAAGCCATTCCCGGTTTTGATCTTGTAACCATCCGAAATTTATTACCTTTTGTAAAGATTGAAGATAGGCAAGGCAGTCAATCATTTTGGAAAAGGGTGAAAGAAGAGAAAAACAAGTATTTTTTTATACGATACCAAACTACTCCAGAACTTAAAAGAGGTTTCACTAAGAATGTTGAAAATGAAAACAGGTATGAAGGTGATGCTTCAAAATTGTTGTACAGATTAAGAATTAGTCATTCCAAAGATTTTAGCCTCGGTTTCACCTTAGAAAAAGATGCTGGTGAACCTTTACAGTGGACTAAAAAAAACAATACCTACCTTACCGATTTCGTATCGTGGCATTATTCAAGGTATAATTTGGGAAAGCTCAAAGCATTCAATATTGGCGATTATCAATTACAAATTGGGCAAGGTTTATTACTTGCTGGAGGTTTCCAATTGGGCAAAGGGGCTGAAACGGTACAAAGCTTAAGAAGAAGTACTCGTGGTATTATACCATTTACCTCTGCTGCTGAATTTGGGTATTTAAGAGGGGCAGCTGCTACTATCCAAATTGCACCTAATACTACACTTACTTCTTTTCTTTCTATTAAAAAACTTACAGCTAACCAGCAAATAGATTCTTTGGGAAATAGCTTTGTAAGTTCAATCTCTACTACGGGTTTACATAGAACCAAGACCGAAAGAGAAAGAAAAAATACATTGAGGGAAATCACTGCTGGTTATCATCTCAATTATCGACTTCCTTTTTTAGAGGTAGGCACCACTGGATTGGTTACTAATTACAATCTGCCAATCCGAAGAAATCCTTCTGATTACAACCAATTTGCTTTTAATGGGAATCAATTATTGAACTTAGGTTTGAATTACAGTTTGTACATAGATAATTTTTCATTTTTTGGTGAAGCGGCCCTTTCAAATAGTAATTATTTAGGGCTTATAAGTGGCGTATTAGTTGGTTTAGGCAATAAATCGGAATTGGCTTTTGCTTATAGAAATTACCACCGCCAATTCCATAGCATTTATGGCAATGCCATTAGTGAAGGTACAAGGGCTAATAATGAACAGGGATTTTATTGGGGCATTAAAATGAAACCCATAAAAAAATGGGAGTTAGCGGCTTACTACGACCGATTCAATTTTCCATGGTTACGCTTTCAGGCTGATGCTCCTTCTGGTGGTTATGAATATTTGGGTCGACTCACTTATAAACCTAATAAAAAACTGACCTACTATTTGCAATACAGGTACGAGAATCGAGATAGAAATTTGAGAGACAATGACACTTCCTTAGATATACTAGTCCCAGTTACACGGACCGATTGGAGAGCAAATCTAGATTATAAAGCCAATGAGATTTTTTCACTAAAATCTAGGTTTCAATACAGCCAAAGGAAACAAGGAAATTTACATAGTGAAGGTGTTGCCTTGATGCAAGATATTGTATGCCATATACAAAGATTCCGCATAGCAGCTAGGGTCGCTATTTTCGACACAGATGATTTTGATACTAGACAATATGCTTATGAAAAGGATGTGCTGTATGCGTTTTCTATCCCTGCTTACTATGGTGAAGGCATCAGGAATTATTTATTGATCAAGTGGAAAGCCTCAAGAAAATTAGATTTTTGGGCAAGATACGCCGTTACCCGCTGGTACGACAGAGATACCATAGGCAGTGGTTTAGAAGAAATAGAAGGCAATCGCAGGTCTGAGATAAAATTGCAGTTGAGGTGTAGGTTTTAGATAATGTCACGTAAATAAAAAAGTATTTTAACAAGTTCTTGAAGATATAAAATTATCAAATTTAGAGGTGTTTATCGATTTTAAAAATAAAAGAAATCTATTTCTCTATTTTATGATACATCATAATTAAAGGTTTATTCTTTTCCAGATTATTGGCAAAAATTCTTTCTTTATTTCAGGTTTAATAACTGTCGGTACAAAATATTCGTCAGTCATAAAATTTGTTACTATAAAATATTTACCATTTTTAAAATTATACTTAGCATAATTGAAGTAAAACTCATAAAGACCTAAACCTTTATGCTCATAAATTTGTATTGACATTAAATCCTCTAACTTTAATATAATTTTTCCCTCATTTAAAATTACTTCGATTTTGTTTTTATCTGTAAAAATTTCAATAATAATATTTTTACTTATCACGAAGTAATGTAAAGTCATAAACAAGGGCATTATGCTAAGTAGACAAAATGTGGTAATAAGTACAATTCTGGTAGAATCTATCTCAAAACATAAAAATAAATAGAGAGCAGCCCCAATCATACCAAATCCTATAAGGAGGTTAAAAATTTGGCTTACGCCTGGAGCATAACTGTATCTGAAAAAGGTATTTAGTGGCATTTAATTAAATAATGTGATACACTCTACTCCTTCGCCTTGGTAGCCTGCCATTGTACTACTTCCCACTCTCCTTTTCTTTTGACCAATGTGCCACTGTTCAAATATTTTGATATGGCTCCATCTGTATTGGCCACTAAGACGAATGCCAAAGCAGCAGTTTTTCCAAATACCCTAATTTGCACATCATCAGCATTGTATTTTACACTTGGTGCATCACTTTCCTTGCTATCTTCTTCTCCAAAACCTTGCATGATTTTATTTTTCCCAAAACGTTCTCCTCCAGAACTGGTGTAAATCAAGTCTTCAGCCCAAAAGCGGTCGTGCATTTCTTTTTTATCTACCTTTTCAAGAAATTCATTGACTAAAGCGAATATTTCTTTTTCCGAACTAGAAGGTTGGGCGATAAGATTTACTGAAAGATTAAAAGTAATTATAATCAGTAAAATAGATTTTAATTTCATCATAGATTAAAGTTAAAAATTTTCGCCAGAAAGGTACATATCCTATTTAGAGACCGCATTTAAAATCTATTAAAACCTCCATATAATCTAACCATTTCACGTTATCAATTACTACCCAATTTAAATGAATTTATCACTAATAAATTGACATGAAAAAAATATTACTTTTAAATTTTTTGATGGTTTTATTCTTTCAAAATGTATATGCGCAAACTTATATTGGAGGATTTAATTCTAATACAGGCATAGACGAGGGCAATCCATTTTTAGGAGATTCTGTTTGGACTGAGGCTGGTTCGCCATATATATTATTAGGTGATATAACCATACTAGCAGGATCAAGATTGATTATTGAGAATAATGCTAGAATTATTGGAAGATCACATAACATCAATATTTTTGGAAGTATCCATATAGAAGGGTCTGTAAATCAAAAGGTAGTGTTAGATAGTGCTACCACAATAAATTTAAAAAATAAAATTTCTACCTCATCAATTAGATTTGCTCATTTTAAAAATCAAAGTGAAATCTCTATTAATAGTGAAAATGTAAGCGATAGCTTATCAGGGCTACAAATTATAGATTCCTTTTTTGATAATAGCGGCTTAGAAACATTCAGAAATCTGATAAAAACCGATTTAGAACTTATTAGATGTGAGTTCATAAACGGATATGTCCATAAAAACAGAATATTCTCAGGTATTTCAGATTCAATAAAATTCAATTTTATAGATTCTGAATTTAGGGATACTAAAATCTTATCCGGTTTCAGGGATTTTGGTGGTATTCAAATTAATAATTCTGATTTGAAAAAATCAGAAATAGATGTAAAACAAGATGGTGCAAATATTACTTTTAATGATTGCTTAATAGATAGTTCTAAATTTGTTTTTCTTGGGAGTTCATCTTTTCTAAATATAGAAAACAGTAAAGTGATGAATTCATCTCTCTATGGTATGTTTGGTTACTTGACAATATCTGAGTCTGAAATAATCAATCCAGCATCTGACACATCACTTTATCATATAAGAGCGAATAATATAAATGCTGAAAATTCTACATTTGAAAGTAATTTAACATTTAACTCTGCTGGTATAAATAAGCTTAGTGGAATTCAATTGATTTCAAATAGTAATATCAATAGTAGAATTGAAAATTGCACTTTCAAGGGATACAAAGATATTATTACATCAATAGGAAATACACAATTTGAAAAAGTAAAAGGGAATTATTTTTTAGATTTTCAAGGATTTGCCATTAATAATCAATCTCCTAATGACGTAAATGCCCAAGAAAATTATTGGGGTACAACAGAATTACTTCAGATTCCAGAATTAATCTTTGATAGTCTTGATACTACCAGTAGTTCAAGTCTAGGAATAGTCGATTTTTATAATTTTTTATCTAATCCATTTAGTTCAGATACCTTAACCAAACCTGAAAATCTTTTTAAAGGATTAAGTAATGATAAGGTATTTTTAAGATGGGATAAAAACAAAGAAACTGAAGTAAGCAGCTATAAAATCTATAGTAGAGCAAGCGAAAGAAAACCTTTCAAATTAATAGATGAAGTTACTGATACTACATACATTTCACAAAACCTTCCTTTAAATAATCAAATTATTGTTTCTGCCAATATCTCCGAACCTAGTGATTTATATGATTCCAATGAAAGTAGCGCTTCATTATATGCAAAATCATTTTTCGAAATCAACCTAGTTAGTAAAAATACACTATGTGGTACAGATTCACTTGAACTAATGTTAGACAAAAATGCCGAGTTCAGTACAGTTAACTTTTTTCTACTAGAGCTATCAGATACAACTGGAAGCTTTGAAAATGCCATTACTTTAGATAGTATAAATCAAAATGTAACTGGCTTTAAAACACCTTTACCAAGTTATATTGAATCTGGCAAAACATATTCTATAAGGATAAAATCAACCGAATTGGAATTAATATCTGAAACCTTCTCGGTTACCCCAATAAAATTTCCTAAAAATACTCTTACTATTGCAAATAGTAGTTGCCGTGGTGATACAATAAATCTTAGTATAAATGAATTTTCACCTAGCGCATTAATTACATGGGAGTTAGACAGTGGATTTATTTTGGAAAACGTTGGAGATACTTCTTTTACTGTATTTTTTCAATCACCAGGATTAAAAAATACCAAACTAATTATTGACGATAATGGATGCGTAACAGATACTAGCTTTAGTAATAATGTATTATCTACTCCCTCAAAACCTGAAATTTGTATCGTCACAGTCGATGAAACAACCAATAAGAACAAAATAGTATGGACACATAATTCAGATTTAATAAAAACTTATGCTATTTATAGAGAAACCAATGTGGCAGATGAATTTTTACTTGTAGATAAAGTTGAAGCCAATGAAACCCTTTCTTATATAGACGAACAGTCATTCCCAGATCAAATTTCCAACAGATACAAAATAAGTGCAATTGATAACTGTGAATATGAAACAGCTTTAAGTAACTCACATCAAACTATTCACTTAACTATAAATAAAGGCTTAAACAACTCTTGGAACTTATTGTGGAATCAATATCAAGGTTTTTCTTTTGGCACATATAAAATATACAGGGGCACGAACGCTTCTAATGTTGAACTTCTCACAGAAGTGGCAAGCAATCTAAATTCCTATACTGATATTGATGCGCCAGAAGGAAATATTTTTTATCAGATTGAAGTAGTTCAAACAGAAGGCTGCGATACAATCAGAAATAATGGAAGGGTAAACAATGTATTATCCAGTAAATCTAATATTGCTAGAAATGCGGAAATTACTTCAATAGAAAACCCTACTTTTTCAGATATAGAAATATTTCCAAATCCAACTACTTCAATCATTACCATTAATAATGAAAATTTAAGAAATGGTAGATTTAAAGTGTTTAATTCAAGTGGGCAAGAAATTTTAAAGGGTAAAATTGAAAGAAAAATTTCCATTGATATTGCCCATGAACCAGACGGTGTATATATAATTGTTATCCAAACTGATAGCGGAGTTATACAACAAAAAGTTATAAAACAGTAATTGGCAAAAAGGAGCACACTGCTCCTTTTTTACTTTATTATCAGATTCACTTTAATTTTTAAAACAAAAACTCCTTTTTAAATTGCAGCTATAAGACTGATACATTCCAGATTTTTTGAAATATATGATTATGAGCTATAAGCCAATTTTGCTTTTTTTAATCTTAGTTTTTTTTAGCAATTTACTACAAGCCCAACGCAGAAACCTCCCCCCTTATAAAAACGATAGAAATGACATTACTACTCGGGTGAATGACCTTTTGAGTAAGATGACATTAGAAGAAAAAGTGGCGCAAACTTGGTGTATCTGGACTCAAAAAAATGAATTGATATTGGACGCAGCAGGCAACTTTGATGCGACAAAAGCAGCAAAAAACCTGCCCTATGGTATTGGACAAATCGGACGTCCCAGCGAGGCACTCAACCGTAACTTGATGAACAACCGTTCTCCAAGAAATATGGCAGAATTGACCAATGCCATTCAAAGGCATTTTATTGAAAATACCCGCTTGGGCATACCTGTAGTTTTCCATGAAGAATGTTTACATGGGCATGCTGCCAAGAAAGGCACTTCTTTTCCACAACCAATCGCTTTGGCCAGTAGCTGGGACACAGAATTGATAGAAAATATTTTTGAATTGGTGGCAGAAGAAGCTCGTTCAAGAGGTGCACACCAAGCCCTAAGCCCAGTGGTAGATGTGGCTCGTGACCCTCGATGGGGACGTTTTGAGGAAACTTTTGGAGAAGATCCGTTCTTGGTCTCAGAAATGGGATTGGCAGCTATTCAAGGTTTTCAAGGAAAAGGGCCTGAAATCGATGATAAACATTTGCTGGCTACCCTTAAACATATGACAGGACATGGGCAACCTCAAGCTGGAGTAAATACTGCACCAGCCAATATTTCAGAAAGGGTCTTGCGGGAAATATTTTTTCCTCCTTTTGAAAGGGCAGTAAAAGAAGCTGGTGTGCACAGTGTAATGGCGTCTTATAACGAAATAGATGGCGTTCCTTCTCATGCAAATGGTTGGTTGCTTAATGAGGTACTACGTGGTGAGTGGGGATTTAATGGTTATGTAGTTTCTGACTATGGAGGAATAAGCGATTTATACAATAGGCACTTTGTAGTGGAAAATAGCAAAGAAGCAGCAGTGACTTCCTTGTTGGCTGGGGTAGATATTGAATTACCCGATAGAGTAGACTTCAATACTTTGCTTGATGTATTTAAAAATAATGAGCTGCCCATGGGCATTTTAGATAGCGCTGTGGCCAGACAACTCCGTGGAAAATTCCTGCTAGGACTATTTGATAAACCTTATGTAAATCCAGATTATGCTGAACGTTTTGTAGGTTCAGAAAGAAATGGAAGATTGGCGCTTGAGGCAGCTGAAAAGTCTATGATTCTGTTAAAAAACGATTACGACCTACTCCCATTAGACCCGAACGATTACAAAACTATTGCGGTAATAGGACCAAATGCCAATCAAACTTTATTGGGAGGTTATAGTGATGTGCCTCCTTATTATGTAACTGCTTATCAAGGCATTCAAAATTATCTTGAAAATGAAGATGTAGAAGTGGTATACAGCGAGGGTTGCAGGATAACGGAAAAAGGCAGTTGGTACCTTGATCCTATTGAATTACCCAATCCTTTAGATGACCAAAGGAGGATTGAACATGCCGTTACTGTAGCAGAGCGTAGCGATTTAGTAATTTTAGTATTGGGTGGGAATGAGCTTACTTCTAGAGAGGCATGGTCAGACTCCCATTTAGGCGACCGTACATCATTAAAACTTTTTGGCAGGCAAGAAACACTTTTCAAAAAGCTAATAGCCACTGGAAAACAAGTAATCGTTATTCTTCAAAACGGAAGACCCTTACAAATTGATAACCTCGCTAAAGATGCCCATGCCTTGTTAGAGTGTTGGTACTTGGGCCAAGAAACTGGAAACGCTATTGCCAATGTTTTATTCGGCGAGGTAAATCCATCAGGTAAACTTCCTTGCACATTCCCAAGGTCATCTGGACACCTTCCTGTTTTTTATAACTATAAACCTACTGCTAGAAGGGGTTATATGGATAATGATGATTCACCCCTTTTTCCATTTGGATATGGCATCTCTTATACCAACTACAGGTATTCAGGGCTTACTTTACTTAGAAATACCATTACAAAAAATGAGAACACAAGCTTAGAAATTACTATTACCAACACAGGTGAATATCGCGGAGATGAGGTAGTACAATTATACATTAGGGATAAAGTAAGTTCAGTGACCAGGCCGATAATGGAACTAAAAGCTTTCCAAAAAGTAAATTTGAGACCAGGGCAAAGTAAAGTTGTTACATTTACGATTACACCAGATATGCTCAAATTTTGGAATATCAATATGGAGTTTGTGGTCGAACCTGGTACTTTTGAGATAATGATCGGCCCTTCTTCAGTTACTTATGATGCAGTGGATTTAGTAGTGACGGAGTGATATTAAATTATATTTTTTAGGAAATATTCTAAGTGATTAGGATCAAATAAAGTATCATTTTGGCATAAACAAATATTTCTCAATTAGAAAAATAGTAAACATGCCTAGTACTACCCCCCTTGTTCGCATGATTATTTTCATGTTTAGCTATTTTGCAAGCTCATCATACCGTAGGAATGAAACTGTTATAAATTTCCTTAATCTTATATAGGTAAAACCTCATAGAAGTGAAATTTTTATCCATACATATAAACTGATCTTACACCCCTAAAGGGGTTGGTCATTCATGTTTATATCAAATTATCTATAATAATGGGATTCCTACGGAATCTGGGCAAAAAAAAGTGATTCCTTATTTCGTCAAGTTTACTAAGAGTAAAATAGTCTTAATTTTCTTATTTGAGAATGGTCATATAGGGAAAAATAATTTTTCTGTAAAGCGTGATTATTTGATACAGCGATCCAAACATTCAATAATTGACTTAATAGAGCCAAGAAACTATAACAAAGACTACAGAGAAACAAAGACATTGTTAGGGTTTGCATGAGTTGATAACAAACTATTTCCTTATTTAAAGATATTGTGTTTGATTATTACGAATTTACTCAACTACTTTTCGCGTTAAAGCAAACATCATTAAATGCAATAGTGGACCGAGCTATTACTCAGACCACCTTTGCTTATACGACTTGTATAGATACAGACTCTTCTTGCTTAGTAGGCAATCAGTTTTCCACCAAACAGCTTATTGTGTTCTACACCTTCCTCTCTAAGCGTTGCGAGTTGCAAATATCTTTCATCGGCATTGTAATCCGCCAATCGGCTTGAATCATCTGCGTGAAAGACCACCACTTTATCTGGAATCTCCATATCAGCACCATCACCTTTCCCGTCCACTTTCTTTATAGGATTGAATACATAGTCAAAGTGTAGGCCATATTCTTTAAAAAGTGGTGCTGCTGCTTCATTGAATTTAGACCATTTAAGAGCTCCATTATCCTTAAAGTTTAAAAGCTGGATAACATACAGTCTATCATCAATATTCGAATCAAAAACTGTTTTCATTGATGTGATATCTTCTTCTTTGCCCAAAACAAGGGTAAGTCGCCTAATTGCACCATCCCTGATATGGTCAATTTTTTTGATTTCTTCATCTTGGGTATATTGTTCGAACAAAGCCATATCTTCAGCATAGTTCAAACGTATTTCGTCTGGTTGCTCAATGTTATTTTCTCCTTCAATGGCCCTTTTCATTCCAATTTTAATTACACCAACATTCCCCAATTTGTATTTATCCCAATAGGGCTGTGCCTTTTCCATAAATTGGTTTAGTTGGCTAACACCATTTTCATTGTACCATAAAAAAGTGATAAAGTAAACTCTATTGGGATTATCAATTCCCGAAGGCATTGGAAGACTCGCCGTGTCTTTTTGATCATTATTCATCTTAGAATTTGTTTTTAGTTGCCCCTGACATTGAATAAAACTGAAGCAAATTGCAAGGACAGTCAATAGTTTCAGTTTGTTTTTAAGTTTTCTCATAGTTAAATTTATTTACGACCAATTGGTCATATTTAAGATAAAATTTTTTAGTTTTCATTCACTTTACATATCCAAGAATACGTAGATGTCTATTTCTTCAAATGCCCTATCTCGAAACGGAATTAGTTTTTTATAAGCTTCGCTTTCAAATGCAGCCTTAATGGCATCTTCATTATCAAACTCCATAAAAAGTAAGAGCGGATATTTACTCTCTCCGTTTATGGTAGCACTCAATTTGGCTCTTTTTAGATTTCTACCACCTGCATTTTTTAAAAGGGGTATAACATTTCCTGTGTAGACTTTGATATCATCCTGATTTTCTGTATTCAATTTTGCATTTACAACCAAATAGGCCGTAGAAGATACTGTTGTTTGATTGCTTGTTTCTTGTTCATTATTCATTTTAATAGTCGATTTAATTTGTCCTTGACAATTGATTGAAACTATTACCGCCCCAAGGACGGTGAGTCGGAATAGCAATTTTTTTATGTATTTAATACTGTTATAATTTTTCATTTTCGTTCCGCTTATGAATTAATTAATCCACCATCAGATACGATTTCTTGTCCGCTGATATATGAAGAATTATCTGAAAGTAGGCCGCTGTTGATTTTCCAATTCAACTGGTAGCTCCTGTTACTAGATACGTTCTCATTTTTAATTATTAAATAAACGACCAATTGGTCGTAAATAGGTTAAAAATTTTTTTTAATGTTGGATTAATTTAAAAATTGTATTTAGAAATATCCTCAATGCTTCATCATTTCTTACTCCTTTCATCTTGATAATTGCACCATCAAAACTGGTGTGAATAAAATACGTGAGCTCCCTACTATCAATATCTGTCCGAAAATCTTTCGCTTCTTGTGCTTCTTTTACACAAGGTTCTATTTTATCTATAAATTGACGATGGCCTTTCTCAATTAACTTACTAAAGGTATCATTGTAACCACCAATTTCAGAGGTTAAAGTGTTTAACAAGCAGCCATATGCACAACCCTCTTCTGCGAAATAGTCGCTTAAAGATTTATAAAAAAGCTTAAGCTTATTAGCTGCTGAAATTTTTTTGTTTTCATAAAGTGTTTTCTCCATAAACGCCAAGGTATCATCAATATATTGCTGCAGCACCTTTAACACATATTGTTCTTTGGTGCTGAACATTCCAAAAAAAGTACCCTTCGGAATGTCTAAAGTTTTTACAATATCTTTCGCACTAGTATTATGATAACCATTTTTTCGGAAAAGGGAAACACCTTTTTCTACTGCATGTTGCTCATTGTATTTTTTATATCTGCCCATATTTTTTACGACCAATTGGTTGTAAATGTATAAATTTCTATATTTACCTCAAAATAATTAAAGCTAAAAATGAAAATTTCAGAAGAAATACTTAACAGGAAAGGTGTAAGAAAAGCAAATGATATTAGTGAAGAAGTACTCAGGCTTTTAGAAAACGGGTTAATCGAGACCGTTAATCTTACAGAGTGGTTAGCCGTTGATCAGCTTAAAGTACTCAAAAACACTTTAAATAACTTGAGTCTGAACGACCGTTTCTCTCAATTTGAAGCTGTTGTAAATGCCCAAAAAAAACCTTCATCGAACAGTAACTCCAAATATATTGGAATTGAGTTTGAGAAAATAGCAGATACAGAAAAGGTTTTTCATTACTTAAAGACGCATACTTCGGATATTGTAAGATGTTGGGCTTGTTGGGCAGAAAGCGCTAGGGCTAAAACTACAGATGAATTGCTACAAAGAATGAAAACTTTTGCTGCCGATAGACATTTTGGCGTAAGGGAAGTGGTCATTTTTGCATCTAAAGAACGATTGGTGGAAGATTTTTCGAATTCCGTAAATCTACTTCAAGCGTGGTGTACTTCAGAAAATGAGAACATTAGAAGATATGTTGCTGAAGTATTACGACCCAATGGTGTTTGGACCAAAAAAGTAGAAATACTTCATCAAAATCCTGAATTAGGATTACCACTAATAAGTCCTTTAAAGTCTGACATTTCAAAATATGTCCAAAATTCAGTCGCTAATTGGTTGAATGATGCTTCTAAGTCTAATCCTGAGTGGGTCATAAAAATATGCGAGGAATGGAAAAGGGAATCTGAAACAAAGGAAACAGCTTACATAGTGAAACGTGCAATGAGGACGATTAATAAATAAAGATAGTTGATGATGCCTACAGTATTTTGTTATGCTACAATAACAACAAAAGCTTGTAATGAGCGAGTATAAAATGTCATACCTTGTTTATTGTTTTAACTCTTTAAAATTTCAGCCTGAGTTATTTATTAATTGTTTTGAAGTCCAAGAATTTTTTCTGCTTCTGTAAAATAGCTCATCAATTGTATTTCACGACTAACAACTTCCTGCATTCGAATTTTGAATGTTTGTAAATTGGGTTTTGCATTCTCTTTAGAATTAAAATCGGCTGAAAGAAATAACTCAATAATTTTTGGAACCGGAGTGTAAGTAGATGCCTGTTGATTATAGATTTTTGATAGGATAAGCAGTTCCTCATAATCAAAATGCACTACTAAAGGATGAGACTTCGCAATGTCCCAAGCATCATTAGAAGGCGAGCTACCCATAATATTTCCTCTGGTAAGTACTTCTTCAAAAAGAGCTGATTCATCTTCAATAAAATTTTTGATAAAAATTTCATTATCATTCAGGCTATCGAGCCTATTAACTATTTCTCTGTGGTAAGGAACCCAATATTCTAAAAGCTTTTTATTATCATTTACTTCAGATTTTATTTTTGATAGTAACAGTTTTGCCTCTTTTTCCTTTTTACCTTCTTCTATTCTTTCACTTAAAAATAGGCCAAGAATGACACTAAAAACAATTAAGAATAATTGTTTGATACTTTCAATTACTGATTTTTTCATTCCATTAATTTCTTTGTTCATTTTCTCTATTAAATAATTAGAGAATTTTGGATTGCAATTCTTAGTATTTCTAATAGAGATAGAAACAATTTATAACTCTCTCAGACTTTTATTTTTCAAATACAATTAACAAACTCTCTATAAATAGACAAGTTTATAGTATTGAAAGAAGTATCAACTTATTTTGTTATAATACAAAGCTTGCTCTTTAGGCTAAACTTTCCTATTATCAAGAAAGCCTGCTTTTATAATCTTCATAACCAAATTGTTTCACTAACTCGAAGGCACCATTTTCTTTGATAATACCAATGGCAGGAAGGTTGACCCCATTAAATGTATTATTTTTCACCATGGTATAGTGAATCATGTCATCAAATATCAAAGTATCACCCACTTTTAAGTCTTTTTCAAAAGCATAGTCCCCTATTACGTCTCCTGCCAAACAAGTGAGGCCGCCCATTTTGTAAACATGAACACCTTCTGAAGATTTAGTAGCTCCCGATATGTTGGGTTGATAAGGCATCTCTATGGTATCGGGCATGTGTGCGGAAAAAGAAGTATCGAGCATGGCACTTTTCACTCCTTGGTTTTCTATAATATCTAATACAGTAGCTTTCAAAAAACCTGTTTCCCAACCTACAGCACTACCAGGTTCCAAAATTATATCGAGGTCATAATTTATCCTTAAATTCTTAATGAGGGAAATCAATAAATCTATATCATATCCTTTTCTTGTAATGGCATGTCCTCCCCCTAAATTCAACCATTTTGCTTGATGTAATAAATGCCCAAATTTATTTTCAACAGCCTCTAAAGTTCTTTCTAAAGCTGCTGCACTACTTTCACATAAGGTGTGAAAATGAAGCCCCTCAATTCCTACTGGCAATGTATCTCCTAATATAGAGGCAGTAATGCCTAATCTAGAGCCAGGTATACAAGGATTATATAAATCTGTTTCTACTTCGGCATATTCTGGATTAATCCGTAATGCACAACTAATAGAATGTGGTGCTTTTTTGAGAAATGGTTTAAATCTTTCGAACTGAGATAATGAATTAAAAGTGATATGCCCGCAATATTGCATGATTTCCTCAAATTCATTTTCTAAATAAGCAGGACTATAGGCATGTACTTCTCTACCAAATTCTTCGAAACCTAATCGTGCTTCATGTAAAGAACTGGCAGTCGCGCCAGGTAAATATTTACTTACAAGTGGGAAAGTACTATGCATGGCAAAACCCTTTAAAGCACATATAATTTTGGCGCCTGAGGCCTTTTGCACCAAATCCAATATCTTAAGGTTATTGTGTAATTTTTTCTCTTCTAACACATAACAAGGGCTGGGAATCCCTTTCAAAGTAGCCTTATCCAACATGCTATTTATTGTACTAAATCTTTTTTGTATTTGATCATCTCAACTGTAGCACTTTTACAAATGCCACCAATAGGTGGGTTAAACTTTCTGATGCTGATATGTACGTCTTCAATATTGTTAAAAGATAAAAGCATTTTTGTACATATCTTATCTGCTAAAAATTCTAATAATTTTACAGGCACTGCCATTTCTTCTTTTACGATTCTATACACGTTTTCGTAATTGATCGTATCGTGCAAAGAATCATCTTTGGCTGCCTTCGAAAAATCGACAGTCACTTCAACATCAACTCCAAATTTTCGGCCTACTTCTCGTTCAGTTTTATAAAAGCCATGATAGGCAAAAAACTCCAGCCCTTCTAACTTAATTTTTCCCATATTATGAAAATTTTTTAGCTCAGGAATGAGCTAATTTCAAAAAGTTTTGAGCGCGAAATTAGCAAAAAAATATGTAGTAAATAGCTGAAATTATGCTATTAAGTAATGGAAAAATAATAACCTATTGATTCTAACTTGATTATTTTTCATCCATTACTAAAAGAAAACGGCAGGAAGTTAATCTTTTAGCCCTTTTCTTTTTTGATAGCGTTCATGGATACTCTGCGGTTTTTGGAATCGATCATTTACAGAAGTACCAAAACTTGTTTGTTGCACCTGGGTTTTCTTTTGTAAATCCTGACGAATACCAGTAGTTTTTCTTGGCAAATCTTGGGTAGGTTCTGTCTTTTTCTTTTTTACTATTTTATCGAAATGGTTATCAAAATCCCAGTCTATATCGGCAGGCACTGTATCTTGAAATGAAGAAAACCTAAAAGAAGATTTATCGGCAAGTTGTTGAATTTTACCCAAGGTTTTATTCATAAAATGGTTCAATTCGGCAATCACCCTTTTTCTTCCGTACTCCAGCCTTTCAATCTCTTCTTTTTTAACTTGTACTTTTTGATCGGTAGCTGCTATGCGATCTTTGCAATATTTTTCTGTTTTTTCAAGGATTTTCTGCGCCCTATTTCTAGCTTCTTTCAGCATTTTATTTGCCTGAAACTTACTCTTGTTTATAATCAGCTTTGCCTCTTCTTCTGCATTCGACTTAATTTTCTCATTCAGCTTTTCTCCATTTTCTAATGCTTGGAATAGTTTATTTTCAATACCCCTGTAGCGAGAAAGCTCATTATTAAGTTGTACAACTTGATTATTGAGTGAGCGGTTTTTGTGTTTCATCTGTTCAAACTCATTAGAAAGCTCAGATAAAAAACTGGAAACTTCTTCGTGAGAAACCCCTCCGATAGTTTTCTTTGAAAATACTTTATGCCTAATATCCTGCGGGAGCAGATCCATAAAAATAGGTTGTTTGGTTTATTGTATATGCTTATTTGGGTTTTATTCCGAAATATAAAAATTAATTCGGCAAAAAGTAAAATTACCATGCGAAAAAAGAGGGTTTCACTTTAATGCATTGTTATTTCTTTAATTCTATCGTAATTCATGTCTAAAAGCCAAGTGGATACGGTGTTATCATCACTTGCAGAAATAAGCTGATTTCCCTCTTCTAACCATAAAAGTTTATTTACAGATGTCCCATGCCCTGCATTTCTGGCTTTGTCTATAACTTTCAATAAACGAAAAGATGCAGTGTGCCACACTTTTATAGATTTGTCTTTACTACAAGTGGCAAAAAATTCTCCGTTGGGACTAAAAACTATATCGTTAATGGTATACATATGGCCAACAATAGATTCATAAGCCTCATACATTTCCGATACTTCCCAAACTTTTAGGTGTGCATCACGTCCGCCACTCAATAAATATTTCCCATCTGGGGAAAAACTCAAACTAAAAACTGAATTATCATGTGCTGCAGGTATTTCATGTATTAATTCCATACTATCAGTAGAAAATATCCGGATACTATGATCACTATACCCTGCCGCAATACTTTTACCAGAGGGGGAAAGGGCCAGTCTTCTCAATGACTGTTCACTTAGTTTTAATCTTTTAAGTATGATTAGCTTTTGTTCATCTATGACTATGAGTTCGCCGTTGCCAGTACCTACATAAATCAACCCTTCTTTCTTTTTAATATCAAAAATGGCTGTATTATCAATCTTTAATGAAGCCTTCTCTTTTTTTTCATTAAGGTCTATGATATGTATACCTTCTGTATTTTGTCCAACAAATATTCTGTTCTTTGCAGGATCATAACACATAGCATAAACCGTGTTGGGTACTTGGGCAATCAATTTACCCTTATCAGGGTCCTTTAAATCCCAAGCTACAATCATTCCATCAGATCCAGCAGAAAAGAATACGGATGCTTCAACACTTTTCTCAAGTGCAAAAACACTATTACGGTGCCCAGTAAACATGGCTGTTTTTTGTACTTCTATAGCTGTAATGGGTTTCATATGTGTCAATTAATCTTCAATGCTCAATTTCTTGAATACTTGATTTCTATTTTGTGAAAGAATAAGTTATTATGCTTTCAATTCCTTATAGATTTAATAAAATTGAAGAACCTTTTGTTTTAAAGATATATGCGTGGAGTATTGCTTAGTGATTAGGATTAAATAAAGTATCATTTAGGCATAAACAAATATTCCTCAATTCGTACCATCATAGACTTGCGCAATAATCCCCCTTGTTCACATGGTTATTTTTATGCTCACCATTTTGTTAGGTCATCATTCCATAGGAATGAAACTATTATAAATAATCTTTATCTTATGTAGGTAAAACCTCGTAGAGGTGATATTTTTATTCTTGCATACAAGCTGATTTTACACCCCTAACGGGGTTGGTCATTTATGCTTTCTCTTATAATTATCTATAATAATGGGATTCCTACGGAATCTAAATCTAATAAAACTGATGCCTTATTTCGTCAAATTACTTACTTCAAGCAATTGAATAATAAATCAAAATTTAAGAGCATTTATTTAAAAAGTGCTTTTAAATTTTAAATAACCTTTTAACTACTTAAGTTTCAACACTAAGTCATCTGTATTTACTAATGCTCCACCATGTAGTTGAATACTATCGACAATACCTTCTTCGGTTGCAGTAACTGTTGTTTCCATTTTCATTGCCTCAATCACAAATAAGGGCTGGTTTTTCTTAATACTTTGTCCTTTTTTCACCAAAACATTCGATAATAATCCTTGTAATGGTGCAGCAATTTGTTTTGGGTCTGAAGTATCGGCTTTTATATTTTCTTTTTTGTCAACCTTTATATTTTCGTCTTTAATAGTGACATGCCTCAATTGTCCATTTATTTTAAAGAACATGCTTACATTACCTAATTCATCTGGTTGACCTTTAAGCATGAGAGAAATTAAAACATTTTTTCCACGATCAAGCTCAACCATAATTTCTTCCCCTACTTCCATTCCATAAAAGAAGTTCTTGGTAGGAATATTCACCACATTCCCATATTTCAAATGGTTGTCATAGGCATCGGTAAATACTTTTGGATAGAGTTTGTAGGAAAGAAAATCTGTTATCGCTAATTCTCTCCCCATCCCTTTTTTGAACTTACGCTTAAAAGCCTTGAATTCCTTCTCAAAATCGATAGGTTCTAAATGCGCATTTGGTCGATCAGTAAATGGTTTTTCATCCTTTAAAACCAGCTTTTGTAATTTCTTTGGAAAACCACCAACTGGCTGCCCTAATTCACCCCTAAAAAAACTCTTAACAGATTCAGGGAAAGATATTGTATCGCCCTTTTCCATCACATCTTCTACGGTTAAGCTATTACTGATCATGTATTGCGCCATATCTCCCACCACTTTAGAACTCGGGGTTACTTTCACGATATCGCCAAATAACTCATTCACTTTACCATACATGTCTGTTACTTCAGGGAATTTATCTTCTAAGCCTAAGGCAATCGCTTGTCCTTTTAAGTTTGAATATTGACCCCCTGGAATTTCATGACTATAAACCTCTCCTGTACCAGATTTTAATCCCGACTCAAATGGATAATAATAACTGCGTACAGTCTCCCAGTAATTGGAATATTCCGCCAATTTCTTCGTATCCATTGGATTTTCTCGTTCGTGAAAACGAAGCATTTCTAGTAAAGAATTGAAGTTTGGTTGAGATGTTAGTCCAGAAAGCCCAGCTAATGCTACGTCTACAACATCTACCCCCGCTTCAATCGCCCTTAAATACGTAGCTGTTTGTATGGAAGAAGTATCATGCGTATGTAAGTGAATTGGGATGTTAATTTCTGACTTTAATGCTTCAACCAATTTAAAAGCAGCCTCAGGTTTTAACAAACCAGCCATGTCTTTAATCCCTAAAATATGGGCACCCGCATTTTCAATATCTTTTGCCAGTTGTATGTAGTATTTTAAGTCGTATTTAGTTTTAGAGGCATCTAAAATATCTCCTGTATAGCATATGGAAGCCTCAGCTAAACCTCCTGTTTTTTTTCGCACATATTCAATACAGGGGGCTAAAGATTTCATCCAATTTAAAGAGTCAAAAATTCGAAATACATCTACACCTGTATTCCATGCTTCCTCAACAAACTTTTCTATTAGATTATCTGGATATGCCTTGTAACCAACTGCGTTAGAGCCCCTGATCAACATTTGTAGCAAAACATTGGGCATGGCTTTTCGCAATAAGGCCAATCGTTCCCATGGATTTTCTTGCAAAAAGCGCAAACAAACATCAAAAGTGGCTCCGCCCCAAACTTCCATAGAAAATATTTCAGGGTGGCTTTTGCTATAACCTTCTGCTACTTTTAACATATCGAAAGTACGCATGCGTGTTGCCAAGAGGCTTTGATGCCCGTCACGCATAGTAGTATCTGTGAAATAGATTTTCTTTTCATTTTTTAACCATGCTGCAAATTTCTCAGGACCCAGTTCATTCAATAAATCTTTCGTTCCCTTGGGATATGTATCTACATTTGGTGCAGCTGGTACAATAGGTTTTGAAAAAACATGGTTGGGGTTTACTTTCTTCACATCGGGGTTACCATTGACAATGGTTTGGCCTAAATATTTTATAAGCTTATTGGCCCTGTTCCTAGGTTCGGTAAATTCAAAAAGTTTAGGTTCATTTTTAATGAAGTTAACGGTAACTTTTCCGGCACGAAAGGTTGGGTGTTTCAAAATATTATCTAAAAATGCCATATTGGTGTTCACCCCTCTAATTCGAAATTCTGCCAATGCCCTGCGCATTTTTTTGCAGCAATCATCAAGGGTACGGCTCATTGCAGATACCTTTACCAGCAAAGAATCGAAAAATGGAGAAATTGCTACTCCTTGGTAAATGCTTCCTGCATCTAAACGAATACCAAAACCAGAAGCACTCCTATAAGTAGTAACTACTCCATAGTCTGGTTTAAAATCATTTGAAGGGTCTTCGGTAGTAACACGGCACTGTAATGCAATGCTATTTACTTGTACCGAACTTTGACTTGGAATTTTAATCTGTTCATCGGCCAATTTGTAGCCGGCTGCAATGAACAGTTGAGTTTTAATTAAATCGATATTGGTAACCATTTCGGTAACTGTGTGCTCTACCTGAACCCTTGGATTTACCTCTATGAAATAAATGCTACCATCTTCATCTACTAAGAATTCTACAGTACCAATATTATTATAATCAACAGCTTTGCAAATGGCTATCGCATATTGGTAAAGTTTATCTTTAGTTTCTTGGGGAAGTCCAATGGATGGTGCAAACTCAATTACTTTTTGATATCGGCGCTGTACCGAGCAATCGCGTTCGTATAAATGAACCATATTGCCATGGGTATCGGCTACAATTTGTACTTCTATATGCTTTGGGTTTTCCACAAATTTTTCAAGAAAAACAGTATCGTCTCCAAAGGCATTTAAAGATTCACGTTTTGCTTCAGGAAATCCTTTTCGAAGTTCTTGCTCGGTTCTAATTACGCGCATTCCACGACCGCCACCGCCTGATGCAGCTTTCAACATAAGCGGATACCCAATTCTTTCAGCTTCGGAAAGTGCAGTTTCTATGCTGGTTAACTCGATGTCATTACTTTGAATAATAGGGATTTTATTGGCCACAGCCACTTCTTTTGCCATTATCTTATCGCCCAATGCTTGGAGGACCGATACTTTCGGGCCGACGAATATGATTCCGTTTTCTTCGCATTTTTGGGCAAATTTGGCATTTTCTGATAGAAAACCGTAGCCTGGGTGAATGGCATCTACTGCGTTTTCTTTCGCCACTTTAATGATGGCATCTATATCTAAATAGGGTTTTAAGGGGTCATTATCAGCACCGATTTGATAACATTCATCAGCTTTATACCGATGCAATGAGTAGCGATCTTCATACGTATAAATGCCTACGGTTCTTACGCCCATTTCTACACATGCCCTAAAAATACGAATGGCAATCTCGCCTCTATTGGCCACTAAAACTTTGTTAATTTTCATGTTTACGAAACCCTAATAATTTAGTATTGAATTTAGAAAGGAAAAGAACCACACTACATGGCAGCTTAAAAAATTGTGTATTCACACTCAATAAAATTACATTTTAATTTAAGGAAACAAATTATAAAAGGTGAAAATATTAGCAGGTCGTTTATATAGCATCTTTATAGACTTTTTTAGGGCTTCAAGCTATAGCCTTTTTGCAAGAAATTTTTATCAAACTTTTTTTAACTTCAAACATTAATAAATGTCCTAATTTAAAATTAATCTAAAAGTGCCTACAGCAAATAAAATAGTCTCGTTGCAACAATTACAAAACCTTCGTGAGGAATGGAAAAAAGCAGGTTATAAAGTGGTTTTCACGAATGGATGCTTCGATATAGTACATCTAGGACATATAGATTATTTAGAGAAGTCTGCAGCTTTGGGCAGTAAACTCATTGTAGGGCTCAATACAGATACTTCGGTAACCCAATTAAAAGGCCCAAGAAGACCGATAAATGAAGAATATGCCCGTGCAAGAATGTTAGCAGCTTTTGCTTTTGTTGATGCAGTGGTACTTTTCGCCGACGATACCCCTTTAAAACTCATAGAACAACTCACCCCAGATATACTTGTGAAAGGAAATGATTATGCAATTGATGATATTGTAGGCGCAAAACATGTTATGGCAAATGGTGGCGAAGTAAAAACTGTAGATTTAGTAGCAGGTTTTTCCACTACAAACCTTATAGACAAAATACAAAAAGCTAATAGTTAAGTGAAAGCCTAAAACTATGATTGACTTTTCCAACATAAAAGAATATACAATTGAACCTCCTGATGGTTGGAATCTCCTTGGCGCTAAAGAAGAGTTTGATGCACTTTCGGATGAGTTCAAAGACCAAATCTTATTTTTAAATGAAGAGTCATCCAACTTTTTGTATGACTACCTTAAAGTCTCAAAACTGCATACTGGTCCTTTATGGTCTCCTTTTGAAAAAAAGAATTTCAAATTTATTGAGCAAATAAGTCTTGAAGAAGACGAAGCAATAATTAAAAAATGGCTATATAATAGAGGAATACCATTTTCAAAATGGGTGTATGTTTTGCCAAATTATGACAAAGGAGGTTGTTTAACCATGACTTGGAAAATGGTTATAAAAAACTGCTCAAATTTATTTTTTAGTGACGATATCGTAATTTTCGATGAAACCAATCAATGGTGCCTTACTTACTGGCATGAAGATGAAATGTTCTTTGGAAAAATTAATATAACCAGCCATGAAATGGGTTACAAGGAAGTGACTGAAATGAACGAAAAAGAAAAAAAGTATCCAGGGTATAAACACCCATTAAAAGATTAAAATGGAGTGCCCTGTTTTATTAATACAATTATAAATCTGCAGGAACCGAATATTTATACAAACCTTCTAGTCTTACAGTAATAAAGGTTTGATCATCTACCCAAAAGTTTATATTTTGCTCATCGGGTTCAGAATAAATTAGCCTTCCATTTGGTTCATTTTGATTGTACAAGTAAAAACCATCCTTTGTACCGTTAGAACTATTAAAAATCTTCTGATAAACAATCATCGGTTTTTCTCCATGGTTATTACCAGTTATCAAAGAAACATATTTACGTTGCCAAGCTTTTTCTTGGAACAGTAAATTATCATTCTCATAAACCTGAATCTTGTTGAAATATGGTGGGTCATCACTTAGGGCATAATCGTATAGTATACCTTGGATTTGATTTTTATCTTCATCATAAGCAATGATACTAAAATTATTATCTTGAGCCACTTCAAAAGACTGAATACCAGTATTTTGCAATACCCTAAAGTTACCAAGCCAAATATGGTCACGCCTCGATTCCAGCATCATCGGATAATTATAAGTGACTTCTCGTAAACCATCATTAGATGTATTGATATGGTAACAATTTGGTTCGGCAAGATATGGACGAACCACTAACATACGGTCATCAATTATCCGTGAGAAACGACCATAATCAAAAGAAACCACTGCCACAGACTTTTCTTCATTGGTCTCTAAATTCTTACGCATTAACATGGCTGAATCTAAAGAAAGAATGCGTTCACCATCATATTTAGTCACATAATAATATTCTGTGTTTGAAAGGGCACGGATAGTACTGCCTTTAAAATTCTCTTCTAGCAATGTATTTTCATTAGTCAATAAATTGTAGCGGTACAATTTAGCATTAGAAAAACCATCTGAGGGATGGATAGAATAAAAAAAGCTAGAACCATCTGGAGATATCTCGTATTCATACAGGTAATTATCAAATGCTATCAATTGTTCACTTTGTAAATCTGTTACATATTGATGTTGATAATCGAGGATGGGAACCTGGTAAATAGTATCATTATATTCTTTCCTCAATTCAAGTAAGAGGTCTACTTCATTTGCAGGAAAGGTGTAGTCTATGTTGGCAATTAGAAAAAATTGATTGGATAATTGAGGTTTAAAAGATGCCAACTGAGTTGTATCTGTACCACTAGTTAAAAAAACTTTAGCAGATTGAATGAACCCTTCTTCTAAACGGATATCGAGTTTATCATCCCCTCTTACTAAAAATCTAAAAGGTATTTCACTATCCTTTTTTATGGGTTCAGGATTTATCGGATTAGTAAATACTTCATCTTCTTCGCATGCCCATAATGAAGTTAAAAATAACCCAAGAACAAAATAATAACCGATTTTAAGCATACTAAACCTCTTAATTAATTTGACTTTAATTACCCAAAATTAACCATTAAATAAAACCTAGTAAAGCAAATTACTGTTTTTAACAAATAGATATTTCATTCCTCTATTTTCATTATCCAATCTCCTCATTTTATATCATCAATCTATATTCAATAAAAAAAGTATAAACCTTCGTCGAAAAGATTATTGCCTTATTGGCTTTTTGATATTAATTTTGGCCAGTCAAAAAAAACATTTTTCATATTCAGATTTTTCTCTGAAAATTATAATCCATGGAAGCGACTAAATTTCAACCTAAAAACGCAGGCAAGAAACAAATCTTCAAAAATCCTCTTTTAGAAAAGCTTACAAGAACGCATATTTCCATTCCACTCATTATTTTTTATGGACTCTCTGCTTATATGATGTTCTTAGGTTTTACTGAAACCGCCATTTCTCCTTTTGCTATTATCGGTATTTTTGTATTTGGTTTTCTGTTATTTACTTGGGTAGAGTACAATGTACATAAACATGTTTTTCACATGTTACCTACTTCTAAATTCAAAGAAGAAATTCAATATAAGTTTCATGGTGTACACCATGAGTATCCTAAAGACAAAGCAAGGTTAGCCATGCCACCAGCTGTAAGTATTATTCTTACTGCCATTTTGTTTTATGGATTTCAGTATATAATCGGTGATTATGTGTACGCCTTTTTACCAGGTTTTTTATCTGGCTATGCAAGTTATCTAGCTGTTCACTACATTGTTCATGCTTACAGACCACCAAAAAATATATTTAAAGTGTTGTGGGTACACCATGGCATTCATCATTACAAGGAAAACGACAGGGCATTTGGTGTTTCTTCTCCCTTATGGGACTATATCTACAGAACAATGCCTAGAACGCAATAAATATTTAGATAAATTATTTTTAGAAAGCCACTTTATTAGAGTGGCTTTTTTTATATATTTCAGTTATTATTTTTTTGATATCACAATTGATAAAAACTTTTTTAATTTAAAAAACAACACTACTTAAATTACATCCAACTATTAACAACATGCAAGCTTTTATAGAAACCAATAAAGAACGTTTTTTAGAAGAACTTTTTGAACTACTCCGCATCCCTTCGGTTAGTACTGATAAAAAATACAAAGGTGATGTTTTAAAGGCCGCAGAATTTTTAAAAAGTAAGTTAGCAGAAGCCGGAGCAGAAAATACGGAGATTTGTGAAACACCTGGCTATCCCATTGTATATGCCGATAAAATTATAGATAAGAACCTGCCAACTGTATTGGTTTATGGACATTATGATGTACAACCTGCCGACCCTTTAGATTTATGGAAATCTCCACCTTTTGAGCCAGAGATTCGCGACGGGAAAATTTATGCCCGAGGCGCCTGCGACGATAAAGGACAAACCTATATGCACGTAAAAGCTTTCGAAACCATGATGCAAAATGGTGGCGTTCCGTGCAATGTAAAATTTATGCTAGAAGGAGAAGAGGAAATTGGCTCTGAGCATTTGGAGTGGTTCGTTAAAAACAACAAAGAAAAGATTGCAGCCGATATTATCTTAATTTCCGATACAGGCATTATTGCCAACGATGTACCTGCTATTACAGTAGGCTTACGTGGTTTAAGTTATGTAGAAGTAGAAGTAACAGGACCTAATCGCGATTTACACTCTGGTTTATATGGAGGTGCGGTACCCAATCCAATTAATGTACTTACCAAAATGATCGCTTCTTTGGTAGATGAAAATGGCAAGATTACAGTACCTGGGTTTTATGACAAAGTTGCCGTTTTAAGCGATGCAGAAAGAACAGAGTTAGCCAAAGCTCCTTTTAGCTTAGCGCAATTCAAAAACGATATTGGCTTGAAAGATATAGAAGGAGAAGATGGTTATACAACCCCCGAAAGAGTTTCTATCAGACCAACTTTAGATGTAAATGGCATTTGGGGTGGTTACATGGAAGAAGGGGCCAAAACTGTAATTGCCAGTAAAGCCAATGCTAAAATTTCTATGCGTTTAGTACCCTTTCAAGAGCCTGAAGAAATCACCGAACTATTTACCAAACATTTTCAAGCCATTGCACCTAGTAGTGTTACAGTAAAAGTTACCCCACATCATGGCGGCGTACCAGCAGTAATACCAACCGATTCTATTGCTTACCAATCTGCCAGTAAAGCTATGGAAACTACTTTTGGGAAAGTACCTGTACCCATTAGAGGTGGCGGAAGTATCCCGATTGTGGCCATGTTCAAACAAGAATTAGGTTTAGATTCTATCCTCATGGGTTTTGGCTTAGACTCAGATGCCATCCACTCTCCCAATGAGCATTATGGTGTTTTCAACTTTATGAAAGGCATTGAGACCATCCCCTATTTCTATCAATATTATTCTGAGATGATGAAAGGGTGAGGAAAGAGTATGATGATTTCTAGGTTAGGAAGAATTGAAATTAGTATTCTCAATTTTCAACACTCTAGAAAAAATTTATTGAATCTAATTTGAATTATACGTTTTAAACATAAAATGAGAAAAAGCGACTTTGATTCTAGATTAAAGTTGCTTTTTATTTTTTAGGTAATTTATTGTAGGTTAAATAGCTATCCAAACTATATCATTTTTTAATTCTTTTAATTTTTATAATTATCATATAATAGCTTAACACCAAAACTGATTCCTTTTAATAAATGTCCTTTGATAGGAAAGCCTTCTATTACCCATTTTTCCATTAAGTTCGGGCTAATTTGCATGATAAAGCTATGAGAAGTGGCTTTTAGCTCAGCAGGTGCGATGGTATCAATTATTGAAATTCCACCGTGCCAAGAACCGACTCTATCTGTTTCATACAAGACTGGTTCTTTTGAATTACTTAAAAACCGCTTCATTGACCAACTGCCATATAATAAAACCCAAAAAGTATTGCTAGTCTCATCTTTCGTTCTAATTGTTTCTCCTGCCTCAAATCCAAATTCTTGGGCTTCATTAGCCACTTGTTGTAACTGCTCAAGAGTAAGCGCACTAAAGAAAGGCACTTTACTCAGTTTTTCTATATTTATCGGTGTAGGTACCATCTTTTTTAGGATTTAAAAAAGGCAGGGGTAGACTTCCTGCCTTTTGGTTATATTGATTTTAGCTACTTTAAAACATTCCTCCATTCACACGTATTGTCTGTGCCGTTACCCAACCAGCTTCAGGACTGGTTAGAAATTTTATCATCGGCAAAACGTCTGATACTTCTCCCAATCTGTTTTGAACAGACATATGTTTCAGATAATCAATTGAATGGTCATTTTCTACTGGATAGAAAAAGGAAGTATTAAGAGGGCCAGGTGCAATAGAATTTACTGTTATTCCTCTTGACCCGATTTCTTTGGCAATCATCTTTACAAATTGCTCTGAAGCTGCTTTGGCGCCCGCGTAAACAGAGTAAAGTCCAGTTGTTACAGAGGTGAGGGTGGTTGAGATGTTAACAATTCGCCCTCCATCTTTTAATCGTTTTGAAGCTTCACTTAATAAGAAGAATGCTGTTTTTGTATGAATATTGAACATCTGGTCATATTCTTCTTCCAAGACATCTGCTGCTGGTTTTTTAAGCATTGTACCTGTAGTATTTACAAGAATGTCTACTCCTCCAAATGTGCTTTCAGCTTCATCAAATAAACGTTTAATTTCAGATACTTTTCTTAGGTCAGCTTGTACCAGTTTTGCATTGCTACCAGAAGCTTTTATTTTTTCCACAACTTGTAAAGCATCTTCTTTGCTATTATCGCTAAAGTGGTGAACAATTACGTTTGCTCCTACACTTCCTAAATAGATTGATGTTTCTGCTCCTAAGTTTTTAGATGCTCCAGTTACAATTGCTACTTTTCCTTTCAATGCTTGACTTAAATTTTCCATTTTTAATAAGATTTTAAAATGATTAATATTTGTTTTTTAATTACACTTCAAATCTCTTGTAAATGGAGAGGTTATGTTAAGTCAGTTTTAAAGGCCTTATAGTCAATTTCTAAGAATTGCGATATTTTGCAGGTGTGAGACCTGTTTTTTTCTTGAAAAATCTTGAAAAATTGGATGTGTCATCAAAGGTTAAGCTAAATGCAATTTGTGATACTGTTTTATCTGTATTGTTCAATAAGGATTTTGCTTCAGAAATTATGCGTTCATCAATCCATTGTTTAACGGTCTTGCCTGTTTGTGACTTAATAACATTACTCAGATGGTTGGGGTGAATCGTGAGTTCATTAGCAAAATCCTGAACATTCCAAATAATTTCTGCATTGCCTTTAATGATGTTCAAGATATTTTTATTGAGGGCTACTTGGAAAGACTTTACTATCTCAGTTGGCCTATTTTCTAAAGAAATGGTTGCTCGATGCGACAATAGTAACTCTTTTGTTTGAAATAGAAATGTAACGAGTTGGTTGGCAACAATTCGTTTTTTGTATGCCGACTTTCCGTTATATTCTTGGATAAAAACCTCACATTGCCTATTGATTCGGTCATATGATTGATTTTCCAAATACATAACAGGAACTGTTTCTTTTAATAAAAATGGAAAATCTTGCTCTACACTTCCTGGATAATTGGCCTTTAAAAATTCAAGTGAAAAGGTTAACATAAAACCTTTCCAGTTTTCTTCTATCGTAAAAGATTTCAAATGTCCGGGTAGCGTGAAGTAAAAAGACTTAGGTTTTAATTCAAACCAATGCTCATCGATTGTATAATGCCCTTTCCCTGATTCTATAATTAAAAATGCCACATAGTTTGTCCTAAAAAATGGAGAAGACATTGGTTCATCACCGTGAAGTTTGTCTAAAGAATGTATGGTAAAATCGAAATCCTGTTCAATTTCCAAATTGATGGAACTAAAGAATTCTGATATTGAATTGTATATTTTTTCTTGTTGCACGATATTTATTCAGAATTGCAGCTTCAGGCAATTTTTTTAAGTTTAACAGTTTGTAAAGCGCTCCAATGAAAAGCTACTTCCAAGTTTGGAAAGGCTATAGAAATTAATGTTTAGTACTTTATCTGCCTAGTATATAAAATTGTTAAGCGTCTTTATTAATAAATTCTGTTAGATTATCTAATACTTTTTTTGATAATCTTTCCTGTGCTTCTATTGTCCACCCAGAGATAACTTCTGTTGAAATAATATTTTTGAAATTGTCAAATTCTTGTTTGTATTTTCCAATGCCATCACCATCAAATATCGCATAATTATTTTGATTTGATATCCAATTTTCAAATGCTGATTTATCGAATGTTAACCCTAATGATGTATTTATTAGAATCTTTCCATTCCCAAACTTTAAGAATTCTTCTCTGTTTAGAATAGTTGTATTTCTGGGTAAATGAAGCGATAATATTTCTGTTTTTTGCAATAAGTCATTCAAAGCAAGATAGGTAATTCCATCTTTTTCAGCTTTGGGTTTTCTACTTCTATTGTAATAATAAACTTTTGCTCCAAAGGCCTGCAATTTATCAGCTAACATTTTTCCTGTTGTACCCAACCCAATAATGCCTACTTTTCTTCCGGTAAGTTCAACAGGGCTTTCTTTCCATTGTTGGTTTCCAATCCCTTTTAAAAGTCGTATTAGTTCTGAAATAATATATTCAACCAAACCTTCGTCTCCATAATCCCTAATACCAGTAACAGTAATCCCATTTTTTTCAGCGTAGTCAATATCAACATTTGAAGATTTCTTATCATATAAGCTGCAACACATACCAACGTATTTTAGCCCTTTTGCATTACTCAGAACATCAGCATTTAATTGAGTACCCCAAGAAACAAAAACACAATCTGCATCCTTAATTCTTTGTATAATCTCCCTTTCCGTATTTGGTTTATCTTCATAAAGCTTAATTGGTTTTTGTGAGTACTTATGTAATCTTTCTAATGCCCAGTCTTGTAAACCAGTTTTATCTACTATTACTATCTGTTCGAACATAAGCTTTGTTTTTAGTGCAGCTAATCAGCTAAATAAGGAAAATTTTCTGCTAATTCAATTATAACACTTACTCGCTTTTGAAAGGCAAAATCTGAAGGCTTTTTATATAATATCTTTGCAGATAAAGCATTTAATGAAATGTAGAATTGTCGATGAACTATAATGACTTTTATACTTATTCTATGATTCTATTTTCAACATAAAAAAAGCTTTTGCACCAAGCTTTTGTACAATTATCAATATTTCAATCAATATCGATAGTAGCTATTTGTGTATTCTTTTTTTTCCTAAAATGATCGTTCCTTACAAACTAAAGTAAAGTGAATCATGAATTGCTTCAATCTAATTTTAAGAAGGCATTGCTTTCGACTTAAAATAAACAAGCCAAACAGATTTTTAAGGTGATAATTTTTTTCAAACCATCTGCTCCAATCCACTTAGCTTTTAGGAAATATGCTTCTACTTCCTTTTTAAGAATTTTGTTGTTCTAGCCATTTCAAAATCACCTTATTTGTTTCTTCTGGGAGCTCTTGTTGGATCCAATGGCCACAATTCAAATTTGCCACTTCTACCTTAGGCACAAAATCTGATAAACCTTCAAACTTTGGAATTACATCTTTTTCTCCATAAATCATAAGTGAAGGCTGATGGATGATGGGATCCACATCTGCTAATAAATGCCAGTTTCGGTCAAGGTTTCTATACCAATTTATACTTCCTGTAAACCCTGTCGATTCAAAAGCTGAAACAAAGACATTCAGCTCGCTATCACTCATTACAGGCTCACCCTGTGGTTCTTTTGCTTTAGCAAGATTAATCATCGCCATCCCTGGTTCGGGAGCTTTTGGGGGAATGTTCTTACGGAACATATTACGAAGGAATTGGGAAGTGTTTTTATCCAATATTGCATCTGCAACACCTGGTTGTTGATTGAAATGGACAAAATAGTAATCGCTTCCAAAAAATTCCTCCATGAACTCAATCCATGGTCTTTCTCCACGCACTTGGTAAGGAACAGCTAAGGCAATAATTCTTTTCACACGGTTAGGGTGCAATAAAGACAACCACCATACAACCATGGCACCCCAATCATGACCTACAAAGGTGGCGTTCTCATATCCATAATGATCGAGCAGTGCAATGAGATCACCCGACAAATGTTCGATGTCATAATCTGTTATTTTTGCTGGGCACGATGAGTTACCATAACCCCTTTGGTTAGGGACGATAACATGATAGCCCGCTTCTACTAGGGCAGGCACCTGATAACGCCAAGAAAAGGCATGTTCTGGCCAGCCATGACAGAGTACTATAGGTTTACCAGCATTTTTTTTACCTGCTTCAAAAACTTCTAGTTCTACACCATTAACTGAAATCAAAGTAGGCTTTGGGAATCGTGTTTCTTCAAGAAATGAGTTCATAACGTTTGTCATTTTTTTTGTGTTTTAAAGATTTGAGACAAACGTATGACTACCCTGAGACAGCCTTATGTCAAGGGTAAAATAGAATTAGTGGTATTTATCAAAATACTCTTGCAAAGTCATATTGTGAGGTTCGAAATTTCCTGAAAGGACTTCCATTTTATGAATTCTATCTGGTCGAAAAAACCGAAATCCCTTACGTAAGCGGCACCATGCGATCATATACCAATTTTCAGCACTCAATATCGCAAATGGCTCTATCACTCTATCTGTTGTAGTACCCTCCTTGTTGATATATTCTATTTTTACAAGGTTGTAATTGGTGAGTGCATGTTGTAGGTCAGAGAGGTTGTTGCTGTTTCTCTTTTGATTTAAAGCTTCATCATATTGTGTTCTATTGGCAAGCAGATTCACTTTGTCTTTTATGGTATATCTTAGAATAGATTTGATTTTATCGATTGCTTCTGAATAATCCTTTATAAATGAGGCATCTTTGTTTTTCAATACTAACTGCTCTGCAAGTATTAAAGCGTTAGCTTGTTTTTCGGTGAACATTACAGGTGGTATTCTGTAACCTTCCATAAGCCCATATCCTTTCCCTTCTTCGGTAAAAATAGGGACACCTGCTCTCTCTAATGCTTTTATATCTCTATAGATAGTTCTTTTACTCACTTGAAATTTTTGGGATAATTCAGTAGCTGTAATAATTCTTTTGGTCTGAAATTGAATTAAAATGGCTGTTAATCGAGACAATCTATTTACTTCAGAATATTCCATTTTTCCATTATTTGTACCACTTACTTTTCGTGAATTTCATATTAATTTCCCTATTGATTTTCCAAACCAATCATATCTCCAATCCAATGTCAAGAATTTGATAACCACTTTTTACCGTAAGTTCGATTATTAGTAAAATTCAATTGGTCAGCTTATGTTTTTCTATCATCTTTTCAATTCGATATTCAAGTTTTTTTCTTTCATTTGGTCTGTTATAAAAGGTAGGAGCCTTTGAAATATAGTTAAGTACCAAAATTTCCTTTTCATTTAACTTATCAAGCTCTTTATTGAAATATTTTATTGATGCATTTCTAAGCCCTGTTATTCCATGACCGAATTTTGAGATACTCATATTGTATTCGAAGCACTTTCGTTGACTAAATCTTTTTTCTAAGTCTAAAGTGATGATTTTTCTACGAAAACCTATGCCAAGATTAAATAGAAAATTATCGGGCTGTTTTAATTGTTTTCCAGGAATATAATTGATGTAGATTTCATCACATTGGCAGTATTTTTTCTCCTCTTTTAAAAATGAGATAATTAATGATTGCCAAAAGTTATTTTCAAAGAAACCAGGATAATATTTCCCTAATGTCTCAATATAGTTGTTTGGAATTGAATCAGAGTTTTCTACATTATTATATAACCATACTTTTTGTTCATTAGATAGAACGATATCAATTGAATGTTCTAGCTTATAAACCGTATATGAGATAAACCCAGTAAATAGAATAATTAAGAGAAGAATTACCTTAAGTGATATTTTAAAAATTCTATTCAAAAAATACAGTATCTTAAATTTCTAAAAGGAAGTAAAACTAACAATTTTATAATATGAGATATGCTATGAAATACTAAATTTTCGCAGTACTTTGTGAACTCTTGTGCTTATTTTATAACTCTATTTTCGACATAAATATGAAGCCCTCCATTCCAAGGTTTGGCGCAAATATCAATATCTCCATCACCATCAACATCGGCAGCTGCTAATTCATGTATTCTTTTTCCTTCAAGAATAATTTGTTCTTTCCAACCCAAAGATTCATTCATTCTGTTTTCCCAAATGTAAAGTTTGTGCACATCTTGAGATAAAGGACCTCCACCAGAACAAATATCAATATCTCCATCTAAATCGAAATCTGCCAAGGCTAAAGAATGAAAGTCTTGTTGTGTTGATTCCTTAGAAAGAAGATGATATTCAAACTCAGAAGTATTATGATGGTTTTCAAACCAAAAAACCCTCCCATCTTCTGTATCAGCTTCTGCTTGAATAATATCTAAATCACCATCATTGTCTAAATCGTAACACCAAGTCCTCAATGCTAATCCAAACTTTCCAGGCCTACTTCCATTCTGAGGTGTCAATGTTTCATGCATTTTCCATTTTTTCCCTTTTCCATCCACATTTTCGAACCATACATTTCCACGAACAATATCAATATCATGGTCTCCATCTAAATCGCCATAACCATGTGGTGCTACACCACCATGAATGCCTGTACCAATCTTGTTGTAATCCCAATTATTCTTATAATCTTCAGGCATTTTGTACCAACATAAAACTGGATTGTCTTTGTGATTAGAAAGAGACAGGATATCTAAAATACCATCTCCGTCAATATCTACTACCACATTATCATGACAGCTTATCATATTTTTTTTATGCAAAACAAAGTGCTCTTCCTTCGGTTTTCCAGTGTTTTCATACCACGAATCACCTACAATATAATCTATCCATCCATCTGAATTAACATCGTGCGGACAACCACCCACATCGGTACTGGCTCCTGCTCCCATCTCATGCAATTCCCATTCATTTGGCAGCCTATTTTCATACCAATACATTTGCCCAAATCGACCAAAAACCCAATCTAAATCACCATCATTATCTATATCGGATAAACTGGTTTGCCCCATCTTTTTGCTAAACTCGCCAATCTCGTGGCAAACAAAAGAGAAGTTTTGTCCAGCAATTAATTGCGGAACTAGGCATAATAAAGCGATAAGAATTTTTGTCTGCATAGGTATGAAAGGTAATTTACAATGGCTGTGATGCATTTATAGCTACTAGCTTTGTATTTAAAATTACCTTAATTTAACAAAAATCAGTTTGGGAATGCAATTAACTAATAATGAGGTTGTCTAAAATAAATCTTGAAAGAGGTAGTTATTTCTCTTCCAATTCTTTTTGCCAATTATCTAATAATTCCTGACAAATTTTGTTGAATTGCTTTTTCATAAATGGGTGGATCAAAAGGTTGTGAATTGTATGCTTGTAGGTAAACTCAAACACCATTGTTACTTTAGTTTGGCTTGCAGTAACTTCTTCTACTTTCCAAGTTCCTTGTAAGAATTTTAGCGGATAAGGATAGTCTTCCGCATCGGTATTTACTTTAAAAGAATATTGCTCTCCTTCTTCCCATAATGTTGCAACTTCAGTCCAATTATCCTTTTTATGGCTACAACTCCGTACCATTCCTTCTCCTTCTCCAGAAATTATCTCAACACTATCAATATTTGGAGCAACTTTGTGATAGTTCGAAACATCAGATATTACCTTCCAAGTATTTTCTTTTGAAGCATTAATTATTCTTTCAAAAGTCAATAGTTTAACCCCTTTGTCTTTGATTGAATCTATTTGCGCAAGTCCTACAGATTGGCCAATACCAAAAAACAAAACAATAAATGCCACGCCTAAAATAATTTGATGGCCAAGAACAGAAATATTGAATGGCTTGATCAAGAGTATGACAATACTTGCCAAAACCCAAATCAGATCTTGAACAATGATGTAAAATACAGCTTCTGGGTCAGGATTTTTTAATTGTATAAAAATGGAATAAGAGAAGTATAATAATCCCAATCCTATAATTAGGAAAATGATTGATTTTTCTAGTCCGAACCATTGAGTAACTCTATTCTTGAAAATCAATAAAAAAAGTCCAGAAGATAAAGAAAAAATTCCGTTGCCTAGCAATGCAATTTGTAATACATTCATTTCGTAAGATTTTTTGATTTTTCAAATATCTTACGGTTGCATCTATTCTCTCTTGACAAATGTTAGGAACTTGAATGGGCGAGGTTTTTTCTTAACCTGCTTAAAGACTCTGGGGCAATACCAAGCATTGAAGCAATGTATTGTAATGGAACATGGTTGAAAAGCTCGGGCTCTTCTTGAAGTAAGGACTCAAAACGTTGTTGCGCTGTGGTATGAAGATGTGAGAACATACTGCGTTCCAACAGGGCAAAGGAATGTGCCAATAACAAGTTATCAAATTCGAGCCATTTGGGTTGTTGTTTGCAAAGTTCAAAATGTTTTGTTCTACTAATTACAAAGACGGTGCAATCAGTTACTGCTTGTATATTCCAATAATTTTCTGTTTCAAATATAAAACTCGAAAGTGAGGTAATAAATCTCCCTTTACTACCAATCCATAAGGTAACTTCCTTCCCAGCTGCGATGTCGTACATCCTTAAATATCCAGCATTAATAAAAGCCATCTCTCGGCAAATATTTCCAGATTTTAATAAGTATTCTCCTTTTCTATAAGTTCTTATTTCAAAAGAAGAAAGAATGGATTCCAAAGATTTATGATCAATATTAATTTGGTTCGATATACATGCTCTTAATTGTTCCATTGTCTTCTTATATTTTACTGCCACATCTAATCACTTTAGCTGTTAAGTTCATTAAAGTTAGCTCTAAATAAAATTTGATACATACTTTCATTAGATATTGGTGAGTAAACAACATTGGAAATATATTTTCAGAAAATTTATTCAATCAACTTTTCTCCTACTCCTAGACTTTATTCTAATTGAACAGCACCGTAATAATGATGGGAAAATTATAGCTAAAGAAGTAAGCCCAAAAAAGTATTTATCCATTTTGTTTCAACCAGTCACTTCTTCGTTTATCTGAAAGGTGTTTTATCTTAAAATCTTCGAATAAGGCATCGAAACCATGACCATCTGGGGAAGCCGCCGTTAAGCCTACCATTACTGGTATATTATCTGGAAAATAAGCCAATCTCATGAGTTTAAAGTCGGTATTATCCAATGAATATTTAATTTCAATTGAATCTAACCTTCGGGTAACTTCAAGCCAAACAGCATCAGGTTTTTGTTCTAATTCCACAATACTCCAATCACTATGATTATGGGTCACAACCGCACTTAAATTGATTTTATTATTCACATATTCAACACCCGTTTTAATCCAAGTTTTTTCGTCTATTCTCACCATTATTCCCATTTGATCATATCTACTCTCATAGGCACCCTTAATCTTCACTTTTAACTGAAACTCTCCGCCTAAACTAGCATAGTAAAATGGGCCATCGTCAACAGTAAATCCATAATGTGTTTTTCTCCAAAAATCGGTTTTAGGAGTCACAAACATCGACATAGCATTTTCACTAATTATTTCCCATTTATCTGGCTCATTAAACCACTGCATTTTTTTCATAGGATAACTTCTCTAATTATAACCTTGACTAAATGCAAATTAAGCAATGCGGAATTCAAAACGATAAAACATGGGAATTTTGAAGCAGTGTTAACCTCAGATGGTGTATGTATTTCAGGTTATATTATTTCAAACTATCTGTACCATATTAACTTTTTTTATGGGCAGGGATTAAATCACTTGTATCTTTTCCAGTTTCACGTATAGCTAAACGACAAAAGTTTTTTCCTGAGTTAGACTGTGATTCTAACACAATCAACTTACCTCCAACTGCTTTCATTAAACTTCTATCATAATTCATCAATTTATAACATGCTTCTACATCTCCTGTGCCTCTTAAGGGGCAATGCAAATGAATTTCTGTAAAAGCAGTATCTTTCGTTATCTCTGTAATTTTAAAGAATTGTTGGCCATCGGGCGGCATCATTTCTTGCCATGATTTTGCTAAGGCTTCTAAGTTTTCAACGGGTCTTGGCCGATTCAATATCAAATTCATTTTAGCAGAATAGTTTGTTGCCCAACGAGTAAAATTATTGAAAAAGCTTCTTTGTGCGAAGAATGACAATACCTTCAATGTAGCATTAAACACTACTTGTTTTTCTAATAGCTTTTTCATTATCCTAATGCTTGAATTTGTTGGCTTAAAATAGATCTGTATAATTTTTTATCAACATACCTTTGGTGTCTGGGCGTATTGATATAGTTATTTTTCCCCTTCATGTCTAAAGATTTATGTTGTTTGTTATAGATAAAGTTTTGATAGGATTTGCTTTCTTGCTGTTGTGCTTTCAAGTAAGATGCAATTACTTCTCCTTGAAGGTTAAATAAGCTAAAAACTGCAGAAGAAACTTCTATCCCTCCAACAAAGAAAAGATTGTCGTACTTTTTAGAAAAAATCTCTAAGTAAGGAGAAATTTCTTTGCCTTCCTCTTTATCAAGATACTTATCAGAAAGAAAAGGAAATGCCCTTTTATATCCTGTAGCAGCTATAATCAAATCGATTTCTTCTTTTGTACCATCTTTAAAAGTTACTTTTTTACCAGCTGCACCGGTAACATCTTCTTTGGCTTCAATATCTCCGTGCCCTAAGTAATGTAATAAGCGACTATTCATAATAGGGTGCGATTCCATTAAATGGTGAGTCGGTTTTTGCAAACCAAAATTTTCTAAATTTCCCACCAAAACTTTATTCAATAAATACTCTGAAATTTTTGTATCGATACGCTCATTTGGAAAGGAATATTTTTCTTTAAAGAGATCCGAAGGCATGCCCAATGTATATTTTGGGATAAAATAATAACCTCTTCTCATACTGATATATGCTTTATCGGCTGTTCTTGCTGCATCACAGGCAATATCACAACCAGAATTTCCAGCACCAATGATCAATACTTTCTTACCCTTAAAAATCTTGTCTTCTTTGTATTCAAAACTGTGTATTAATTCGCCTTCAAAATTCCCCTTAAGAGATGGCACATTCAAATGCCAAGTGATACCTGTGGCACAAATTACTCCTTTATAAGTTTTGACTTTTCCATTTTCAAAAGTTACTTCCCAATAAGAATTCGCCTTTTCTACTTTTAATACCTTAGTATTAAATATTGCCTTAGAAACTAGATGATGGTGGGCGGAATAATCTTCGATATAACTTTGAACCAATTTATGACTTGGGTAGTCTGGATAATGACCAGGCATTGGAAAGTCTTTAAAGCCCGAGAGTGATTTTGAGGAAATAAAATGTGCTGATTTGTACATGGGCGTTTCATCACGATCAATATCCCAAATACCTCCAAACTTATTACCAGCATCTACTATTTCAAAAGCTATGTGCGCCTTTTGAAGTGATACCGCGGTGGCCAAACCTGCTGGCCCTCCACCAATAATCAAATACTTCATTACTTATTTATTTTTGATTAAAAAAGATGCAACTAAGTTAGAAGTCGCCCAATCAAAAATGTGTGATAAATATCAATTAATGGCAGCGCGAATTCTACTCAAGGTTTCTCGAGTAACCCCTAAGTAACTTGCTAAATACTTGCTAGGAACCAGTTGCACTAAGTGAGGCTCATGTTGTATTATATAATCATACTTTTCTTTTGCAGTATATGTCTGAAGGATGAGCAATCTTTTTTCAAGCTGTATGGTGTATAATTGACTGAAATGATTGATAATGCCTTCTATCTTATTAGATTGATTTTTGATATTAATCAGTTGAAGTTTACTGATTTTGTATACTACTCCATCCGTTAACATCTCTATACTTTCATAGCTTGGCTCTTCGGGAAAAAAACTGGTGAAAGATGTGACAAATTCATTTTTAAAGCTGAACCATGTTGTTATATCATTTCCATCTTTGATAGTAAATGAACGGGACACGCCTTCTGACAAGAAATATAAGTTTTTACAAACCTCACCTTGAGAGAGCAAGAAGTCCCCTTTCTTTTTAAGTTGTTTAGTGAAAGAAATAGCTATCCCTTGTAAGGTATCCTCACTTAAATTCGGAAGGCTTGATTTGACAAAAGTTTTAAATTGATTCAAATCTGAATTTGTAAATACAAATGAATTTCTCTTGGGTTATGTTAGGAAGATAAGCAATATTGATCATAGTGAAAAAGGCTCTTTACTTTTTATTTAATTGAAAGTATAAGTCAATTATTTTTTTCCTCTTTTTCTCTACGTTTGACCAATTAATTTCACCTGTTGAATTACTATTAAATATGACACCCTCTTCTGAAGTCCATCCTATTAAATGCATAATGGCATAAACCTTCACAACTTTTTGCTCATATTCATCTAATTTCTGTTGTTTGAGTATTTCATTTATATATATTTCACCCAATTCACTTCCATACCAATCAGCAATGATTCCTCCAATGCCTTGTAAGTAGTCTCCTTTCATGAGAAAATCTAAATCTACAAGTCCATTGAATTTTCCTTTATGGATCATCACATTTTTAGAACTCATATCATCATAGTACAACTTTGGCCTAACATTTTGGAAGTAACTTTCATATGAATCTATCAGGTCATTATATATGTCAATAATTTGCGCATCAATCACTTTTGTAGACTTATTTCTCGCTAAGATATCTGCTCGTTTATCTTTTAAAATCTGACCAAGGTTTTCTTTATTTTCTTCGTTCATTCCCGTTAACCCTCCAAAGTTTGTCTCTTCAGAAAGTGTATTGAACTTATCATAGATGAGTGAAATATCTTTGGCTATTTCTTTAAGATTTGATGGTGATAAATCGTGAAAAACAATGACTAAATCTTCACCTTCAATTTTTGTTTGAATCTGATAGCAAAAAGGAAATTTTGATTTTGAATAATCTTCGGAAATAATGGCTGGGACTTTAATATTTAATTTTTGAAAAAGTGGAAGGAATTTATGTGTACCATAAAGCCACTCTTTTTCTTTGTTCATCCTAAGTATATAGCAATTACTTTCAAATTGTAATTCAAATACTTCATTACATATACCAATTGTTTTACGGATAATTTCAAGTGGCTTTTCACCAAATTCATTTTCACAAATCCTTAAAATTGATTTTTTATCCATTAAGCTTATTTTGAATAATCGAACGTACTTTTTATTTTTTTAATCCAATTTTACAAAGGGTCTTGTATTTCACCCATAAAGTAACTTCGGTACTTACTATAAATAATTTTTACAATTCTTTTACCACTTTGCATGGGTTTCCTACAGCCAATACATTGTCTGGTAAATTTTTAGTAACAACACTTCCGGCCCCGATGGTAACATTATCTCCAATAACCACATCTGGGAAAATAATTGAATTTCCACCAATCCAAACGTTATCACCAATTTTTACAGGTTTAGCCGATGTGAGATAGCGGGAATCATCTCCATCTTCCATTATCCGTTCTGAAGCTTTTAAAGGATGGCTCGCTGTGTATATCTGAACATAAGGGGCAATGAGTCCATTTTGCCCAATGGTTATCTTATTATTATCTAGAAACATACAATTAGTATTCACAAATGTGTTTTTCCCAATTGATATATTTTCTCCGTAATCGCAAAAAAAAGGAGCTTCTATCCAAACCCCATTACCTTTAAATCCAAATAATTCGCTTAAAATCCGTTCTCGCTCTTCTATTAGTTCTGAATCAAGGTTGTTATAATCTTTTAAGAGTTTTCGTGCTTTATGGTAAATTTTAATTAATTCAGGATCTCTTGAATTATAATAATCGCCTTGAAGCATTTTTTCTTTTTCAGTCATATGATTTTTTAATGAATACCGATAAGTAGACAACTATAATTTCACTCATTTTTATTTGCATGATTATGCCTATACGCATTGTCTAATTCAACAATAATACTTGCTAAAGTTAAATAAAAATGAAGGATATAATTGAAACCTGGAAAATCTACTGCAATGGATTCTTTTAAAAAAAGGAGCTTAAATTTACTCTTTATAAGCTATTGACTTTTTTATCATCTATGCTTCCTAATTCATTTTCAATAATTTTGATTACGCCTTTTATTAGAGTTTTAACATAGAAATAATGCCCCATCTTTATATTTCTGTATCGATTGGTTTGTTCTAACAGCATTTGAAACTTTGGGTCTCTTTTTAATGCATCAAAATTAAGCGGCACGTACCCAATTGTATTTTGATACCCTGCTTTATTTGCGACTTTAGGGTACTTATAGTCTACATTCGTATACACCCTACTACCAACTGTATCATCTTCCAATTCAAAATAAAATTCTAAGTTTTCATCGGTATTGGGTCTAAAAGCATTGAGATAATAATCATTGAAAACATTTGAAATATCTGGCGTAGAAGCATTATTACTAGTGATCCGTGGGAAAATACCTTCATACAATGATTGAAGCGCAACACGAATGGTGTCATTTTTAATAATGTCAAGCCCTACCTCTTTGAGTCTACTGTAAGCAGCATTAGTAGGATAGATATATTCATCTCTATTTATCCAGTAAAAATCGAAACAAAGGCTATCTGTATAAGGTAAATCTTTGGCAATGAACTCATTAATACGGTAATGACTCTGATTGCCCAATTCTAGATTTGAAGCATCTCTCCAAATATCCTCATAAGCCTCTAATATCTCGAATCTTACTTGGCGTAATAAGACTTTTTCAAGTTTGGCCCGCTGCTTTTTCTGATTGATGGTATTTATTTGCAAGGCTATCAAAATTCCAATCACTATTAGAATTATCTCACCTACCGCATAAATTAAATACTTCGTGATTTTATTTTCCCCAAGAAATTTTTGCCTTACTTTTCTAAAGAGTTTTGCCATTGATTTTGGTTATGAAGGAAAATGGACTTCTGAAAATTATTATTTCTTTCTTAGGAACAATAGAAATTATGTAATTAATCACGAGCTATAGTTAGATTCTTTCAAACATATATAAAGTATTAGATACTCTTTCTGCAAACTCTTTATCCTTTCTTTCAAATTCAAAAAAACCTTCTTCTAGTTTATTCGAATTAGATTTAATCCATTTTAGAAGAAGATCTAACTCATATTTTGTCAGTTTTTTGAAAATTCCACTTTTATGGTTCAAATCATAATAATGATAGTCAATAAGTTCTACAAAATTCTTAAAGCCTTGTGAATCCAATTCTAAATTCCATTTATTCAATAAAACAGGTATGTCTTTAAGCAGCTTTTGAATTTCTAGAAAAAGGCTATCATTAAAATATCTACTTGTATTAATATCGTAAGTCCACCAAGCGATTAAAAATTTTTTGATGGCATCCTGTTCAGTTTGATTCCAATTAATCCAATTACCATACTCTAGTTTACCCAAAATGACAAAAGTGTCTACGATAAGTTTTCGCTTAGCTGCTAATTCAAATATTCTTGGCAAATAGTGCTTAAAATCGTTTACGACTCCCCAAGTTGTCATCGCTTTAAATGCATATCTTGAAATATCTTCATTTTCTAATTCTTTTAATTGTTTAGAATGCAAAGTTGATTTATCTGTATCTGAAACACAGCATGGACATCCTTCAATAGTTGAATTAAGAGGATAAGTTGCAAAAGTGTTATAAAGTACTTCTAATGCTATGTCAAATTCTTTGGTCATTTTTTAGCTTGACAGCAAATAATAATTCTCCTCAATTATTACAATTTAAATTAAAACTGAAAGATTAAAATACCCATTTTAAACTTACTTAAGAAATTAAACATTCATAACTTTTTACCAATCTTCCTACACTTTTTATAAATCTATCACTTAATAGAAGGATGCCCATCTGAAGCACCAGTTAGTGGTAAAAACTTGATTTTCCTAAGTGATACTTTGGCATCACGTACTTCTTCACCCCTCAAAAATTTAGGGATAACTTCATCGAATATTTTAATATTCCACATGGCATTTTCATGACCTGCATTTTTCACCACTAAATGCGTGAAATTACTAAAACCTTTACTCGTTTCATTCACTTGCTCAGCGGGTGTTCTACAATCTAAATTTCCTGTCACAAACAAGGTTCTAATGTTAGAAGTCAAGGGTTCAGCTGCATCAAATGCTAATGGATTTTCTGGCCAAACAGCTTTTGCATCGTAGAAAGGGAAATTTACCACATTCCCAAATTGGCTCTCCTTTGCTTGTTTTTCAATCTTTTCCCAACGCTCTTCACTCGCACCAGAAGCAAGTGCTTGGTTAATGCCATTTATGGGCACACCATAAGCAAAAACAATCCTTTTCTGTACAAACCATGTCAACATAGAATAATCGCCTTGATCAATGGAATAAAGCAACCTTGGAATGGCAGGTATATCGTATACATCATCAATATCTAACCTTAGAATTAATGACAATCCGAAAGTACCAATCTTAACTGCTGTCTTCTTTCCGTTCAATGGATTTTTTACAGTGACCAATACTGGCTCTTCTTTTAATTTTTTCATTACTTTTTCAAGAAGTAAGTTGAGGTCGAGAACAGTTTGGTTCACTGTAGCATCTTTAGCTGCTAAAGCTGCAACTTTCTTAAAATGGCTATCGAAATAGAATGGATAGTTGAAAGATTGATTGGGGGCATCTGCCCCGATTAACACTGCATTGGCGATGTTATCAGGAAATAATTTCATCATTGCCATGCCTATATGCGTACCGAAGCTAAACCCAAAGATGGAATACTTTTCTATTTTTAGTGCTGTGGCTATGGCTTGCATATCTTTAGCATGAGCTACAATGTTGTAACCAGCATAATCAATCCCATTTTCTTCCGAATAAACCAAAGCATCTTTACATAATTTTTGATAATGAGTTGCTGCTGCATCTTCTGAAACCATAAATTCGCTCGGAAGCTCTCCTTTCCAAATGTGTGTCAACTTTTTATCTGTTGTCCCTCTTTGATCTACAAAAATTAAATCAGATACTTGTAATATGGGAAGCCAATCTGAAAGGTCTTTGGGACTTTCTGCTTGCCAAGTACAGGCACTTCCTCCACCTTCTAAATATATTACTGGAGCTTCAGGGTTCTTTGCCAAGCTTTTAAGCCTGATAAATTTTATTTTAATTTTTCTTGAATCGGGATTTTGGCGATTTTCTGGAACAGTTAAAAATCCTACCTCGCCTTGTACTATAGACTTATCAAGTGTTTTATATTTTTTTTGTTTTATTTCCAGTTCATTTTGCTGGCTAAATGCTTGAAAGAAAGGAAAGAGTAAAAAGATTAATATAATTTTAATTGTGTTCATCATCGCTGTTTTTTCTTCAAATATGAAGGGAATAAGCACAGTCTGAAAATACAAAAGGTCTCAAATTGGCATTTGAAACTTATTTTGATTGAAGGTATGCACTAGGCGTCATACCAGTTTCTTTTTTAAATGCTCTATAAAATGATGCTTTAGAACTAAACCCTACTTTTTCGCTAAGACCGAGTAAAGAGTACTTTTTGTTTTCTTCATCTTGCATTAATTCTTTAAATGCTTTCACCCTATATCGGTTGATTAAATCATTAAAATTGGTTTGGAATGTTTCATTGATCATTCTTGATAAATCATTAATAGGCCAGCCTAATTGTTGAGCAAGTTTGGCAACATTTAATTCAGGATCGGTATAAACCACTTCACTTTCGAGTGTGTGTACCAGTTTCTCTTTTTTCTCACTAAGTTCCTGTTCAGAAAATTTAAAACGTACTACTTTATCAGTATATGTACCGACAACTTTCATAAATTTTACCAGATACAAGTAACCTATTCCGTAGATACAAATTCCAATGAATGTACCTAGAGGTTTATAAATTAGAAAAGAGTTATCATCAAACTTTTCAATATTTAACAGAGCGATGGGTATGGCAATCAATAAAAAAGCGATAATGGTTATCCAAGCCATTAAAATGTAATTTAACCACCTGTTTATTGCTTTAAATTCTTTAAGGGCTAATTTTACCCGCTTTGCTTCTCTATAAGTAAGAAAAGTATATACAAACAATTGAATGACACCTACAGCAGCAATAGTTAAACCCAAAGCTTGGATTTCTTCTAAATGAGCATAAGCCCATTCCATATTAAATCTGATATAGGTAAAGAATGCTGAAAAGAAGACACCATCGATGAGTATTGAGGGTATGAAGTGATAAAAATCTTGAAATTTGAATGATCTATTGGGTTGTTTTATAGATAAAACATGTAGGTAGACCAGTGGACCGTAAGAAAAACTGAAGTCCATTGGCACTGGAAACTTAGCATTAAATGCATGGATAGATTTTTCTAACACTAAGTGTAGTAAGACAAAAGAAAACAATACAATTAGTAAGCCTATATAGAGATTAGGTAACCTAAAAGGCTTGTGAAATAAGATAAATCCAGATAAAACCAAGCCTTGAAAAACCGCCAATAAAAAATAGAAATTGAGACTATCGAGCGAGGTATCGATCATTGTAACTGGTAATGATTTGCAATGTTAAACTGTAATAATTTTTGAAGGTAAAAAACATATTCTATTTAAAATGTTTTTCAATCTCCATTTTTATTAATTGGGCATGAGATAGTGGTTTGGCAGGATTTTCAACATCACCATTTGTTTCATAGTCTAAAAGAATGAGGGTATGCTTTTTAGCAATGGCGTGTAGTTCAGCTAATTCATTTTGAAGCCTGTTATGTAAAACCCAACTGTAAACGGGAAGATATATTAATTTTCTGGCAGAGATGTAGTCTAATAATTCTTTTCCATTAATTCCCTTCCTATGTCCTTTTGGAACACCAAATTTCCTTACTGTTCTTTTCAAGCCTTTCATAGAAGTTATACTGAATTTTGAAGTATCAATATCTTCATTTTTAAAGACTTTTAATCCTTGCCAGATGCCTTCTACCGATTCGGCAAATACATTTTCAGAAAAGGGTACGGGAATATTACCAATCGGATAAAAGGGACTAAATTTTACCATTGATAGACTTCCTTTAGAAGTAACATCTACAATGCTTGCTTCAGGAAATTCCTTTTTTATACTTTCTATTTTCCTTCTTTTACTTTGGACTATGATCATTTAAATCTTAAATATTGGTTGAAAGTATGCCTAAGAATCAAACCAAAAAATATTTTATGAAAGAAACTAGAAGGCTGCATCTTGAGAAATTTGAAAAGGTGCAACCACCTATTGCTCAACCCAAACAACAAGCTTTTATAATAGCTCAACAATCGATAAAATCTAGTTGATTAGTTAATATACAGTATTATGAATAAGATTGCTATTACAAGAATTACATTTAGAACAACTTCAAACTTAAAATTTTTTTGCTTGATAATTTCAAGTAAGAATTGGTAGATTAAACTCCTAACAGTATAAAGGATTGCTACATCTATTGTTAATAATATACCAGTAAATATTCGCATATGCAGTAGAAATCCGTAGGCATTATTAATTAAAAATATGGCAGTTAAAGAAGGGAAAAGTAGTAGAGCCCCTAAATACTTTGTTCTGTTAAACAGCAATAATATTCCTGGAATTAATTCAAAGAAGCCAAGTAGTTTTGAAAACCATGATGAATAACCTAGAAACACCCAAGCTAGGGTAACACCATCTATTTTATACAATTGCAAATTATAAACTTCTTCAGGAAGGATGAATTGAAAGTCTAAGATTTTGATAAGCCCATAAGCTATCATAACCAAACCAAGCAAGTATCTAATTATATCAATCCATACTTTTGATTTCATTTAACTAATCTACATAAAAAGAGTTAGCGATAGTTAAGGAAAATTGACTAAATAAGGTATCACTTTTATTAAATTCAGATTCCTACAGAGTCCTATTATTATTGATAATTCAATAGAAAGTATAAATGACCGACCCCCTTAGGTGTGTAATATCAGCTTGTAGGCAAAAATAAAATGTCACCTCTACGAGGTTTACCTACATAAGAATAAGGTTATTTATAACCGTTTCATTCCTACGGAATGATAAACTTGCAAAATGGTGGACATAAAAAAATCATGCGGAAAAGGGAGATTACTGCGCAAGTCTATGATGTTACGAATTGTGTAATATTTGTTTATGCTAAAATGATACTTTCTATATCTTAATCACTAAGTTGGGGAAATAGGATTAAATCGAATCCAAAGCGTTATCAAACTCATATCTTCCAATTGAACATTTACAACTTGGCATTTTCCCGTCTCAACTCATAAACAAAACATGCAACATCATTAAACACCCTTTCTTCAACAAACTCAAATCCTAATCTTTCATAGAACCGATGGGCTTTGGTATTGGTCTTCAATGGATCAATTAAAATACTAGTTACAACAGGATCCTCAAAACATCTTTTAATGGCTAAATGCATCATTTGTTTTCCATAGCCTTTGTTCAGGTTTTTTGCTTCTCCTATCCAAATGTCTATGGCTCTTTTGTGTGGGTCTACTTTTCCCCAATAATGGGTTTCTTCATGGTGAGGGTCAATAATTTGAATAAAACCAATGGCTTTCCCATGTAACTCAGCAACCAACTGTTCGCGCCATTCAGGTCTTCTTTTTAATTCTACTTCCCATTGCCAGTCACCATCAGGATCGCTATCAATTACATGTTGTTGGGTATCCCAAAATTGCAATAAGTCTAAATCGTTGATAGTGGCAGGTCTAAGCTTGATCATAATGTTGTCTTAATAGTAAATCTTTAAGTTTATTAAAACAACAAACTAGTATTTAATTAAATCCCCATGATTCTTGCAAAAATTCCATTACTTTTTAGGCTTCACAAATCCTTTTACTGTTCTGCCACCATGTTTCCAGGCGTCTTCGTTTTCTTTTTTTAGATAATCTTCTAATTGATTATTTGGGGTGAAATTGGCCTCGGCTTTTTGGGCTAATTTGGTAAGTTTTTTAATAGCTTTATTTTTATCATTGATGCCAATCTTGGCTTGTGAAACTGATTTTCTCAATGTCTCGATTACGTCGTCATAGACTTTTGTAGGTACAGGAAATGGATTACCTCCCTTGCTCCCATGGGCGAAAGAAAATCGTGCTGGATCAGAAAAACGAGAAGGAGTCCCATGAATGACTTCACTAACCAGTGTAAGCGATTGAAGTGTTCTTGGACCTAGGCCTTTTAATAAAAGTAGCTCATCGAACTGTTGTACTTCATTTTCTTGGGCTAACCATAAAATACTCCCTAATCTTTTTAAATCGATGTCTTTTTCTTTTACACCACAATAGCTAGGCAGCTCCATACGCGGTACTTCATCGAGAATTTTTTGAGGTGCTTCTTTGGCAATCGTTAAAATTCCTTGCTGCGTTGGTTGGGCTTCCGCATGTACTAAATTGATTATTTCGCCTTGGTTATCACCACAAACAGCGGTATGTGGTTCTTTTATAAAAGATTCAATGGAGGCTGAATGCCAATGGTATCGCCTTGCCATAGAGGATTTTGGCTGCATTCCTTGTTGCACCACAGACCAGTCGCCTTCATCACTTACTACAAAACTATGGAGGTATAATTGAAAACCGTCTTGTATGGCGGTGTTGTCTACTTTTGCAATCAATTTACTGCATTTGGTTAATGATTCACCGTCTAACCCTGTTATCTCTCCTACGCGCATCAATTCTCTTGGGGTTTTCAAAGAGGTTTTTCCTTTACCACCACAAACAAACAAGCCCAGTTCTTTAGCATGAGGGTTTATTGATTGCCGTAATGCACTCATAATGGCTGTAGTAACCCCTGAAGAATTCCAGTCCATACCAATGACTGCCCCAAAACTTTGAAACCAAAATGGGTCAGAAAGTCGTTGAAGCAATGCTTTTTTCCCATATTCAAGCATAATGGCTTCTACGATGGGCAAAGATAATTTTATCATTTTTTCGAATAACCATGTGGGAATACCACCACCCATTAATGCCAAATCTGCTGAACCAGCTCGTTTCATCTTTTACGATTTTTTTGAGTCCATTTTTTCCAAGCCAACAAATACCTAAAAGCAGTAGATTTATGAGGATTCCACGTTTCAGCAATAACTACCATTTGTGCTTTCAGTTTTGTTTGGGCATCTAAATTATACAGTTGAGTCATGATTTGCTTTGCATGAAAATCATCATAAGGAAATATGTTAGGTCTTTGTAAAGTGAATAACAATATCATGTCAATCGTCCACTTTCCTACTCCTTTAATTTTAGATAATTCACTAATTACTGCTTCATCTGTCAGCTTTTCCCAATCAACTTTATGTTCCTTCCAATGTTCAACAATATTCAGAACTGTTTCATACTTTTTTGCTGAAAGTTTGATCCCATCAAAAGCATGTTTTTCAAATACTGAAAAGTTATCTAGAGTGAGCAAGGTCAAATTTGATTTGGCCAACATCTTCTCAAAAACCTTCTTAGTACTCCTATAGTGTATCTGCTGCTCTAACACACAACTCATTAAATCGTGGAAGACATTATTTGTGCTTACTATCTGAGGTGAAGGAACCGATGCAATGACTTCGGCTATAACAGCATCAGTTTTTATTAGGTGGGATTCTTCTTTTGTGGGCATATTAAGTTGGGAATAATCTTTTGCTGGTTATTGATCCTTACACCTTAAGATGAAACAATAAATGGCAGCTATTCGTCTAAGTCAATTGATGTCCTGTAATATAATTCTTCCATGGTTATTTCAATCCCTAATGAATTGATTTTCACCACTGCATCTATGCCTTCATAACGTATAATCTGCCACAAATCACTCTTATTATTTTTGTAGTGTACATCAACTACATATTTCTTTTGCTCAATCAAAACATATTCTTTAAAAGTGGGGATTTTCTGATATAAAAAGAACTTATCACCTCTATCATATTCAGCTGTAGATTTTGATAATACTTCAAAAATAACAATTGGGTTTGTCACAGTTTCAGTCTCTTCTTTACCCCTTTCGATATCACCACAGATTACCATACAGTCGGGATAAACATAACTATTTGATTTGTCAATATGTAATCTCACCTCACTATTAAAAGGCAAGCAGTTAGATGCTTTAGCGCTTAATTTATTTCTTAGACCAGCATATATATTCCCACAAATTAAACCGTGATTTAACGTTCCACCAGCTAATGCATAAATACTACCATTGTGATACTCATACTTTGTATTAGTAGCAATTTCTTGTGCTATATATTCTTTGACAGTTAACTGGGTTAATTTATGGGCTTTCATAACTACAATATAACTAATATAAAAATTAATTAGTTGTTCTTGTTCTAAGTATAAATTCTCTACCGTATATATTTTTCTCTACAACTTTTTTAAAATTCTTGATATATATTAAAATATTGGTTATAAATAATTTATGATTATTACTTTTCCATTATGCTTGGCTGTTCATTTTTCCTTGATGAAAAACGAACCAAAAAATCAAGAAAATCCATAAGCTCCCACCCGCAACCTGCCCGCCTCCCCGCTGGATTTTCAAGCCTGTACTCTTAATGAAAATCACAAATCCTTTACGATATTTTTTCTGTACGGTAACAAGACAAGTGTATCAGTAAAGAATCACTCCAATATAAACTCATTCCAATTCTTTTTTATGAATGCTAGCAGATGCTGATTCATCTCTTGTAGATTATAATGAGAAGCTACTTTTTGTAAAACTTCGTCATTATCAGCTGACTTAGCTTCTTTTATTAATGCCAGCATCTTTGTATTTTCCATCAATTGATAAGCAGCCATTAATTTATTAAGTTTTGCATCAAGTAGTCTCTCTTCTAATTCACTCTCAACAGTAAATTCTTTACCTATATCACCCATATTGATAGCACTTTCAAATAAATACGTATGATAAAAAGCGTGTAAAAAAGGTGAAAGTTCATCTATAGTTTCGTCAATAATACTATTGAAAATATTTTTACTATTTGGATTATTTCTATAGGCAATTTCTAGAATTTTCAAGTAAATCCTTTCTGTTAAATCTGATGCTTCTTCAGCAGTTTCTATCTTTTCTTTAGTAATGGCTTCTAAACTTTCCCCTAATTCTATTTGTGCAAGCCCTCTTATAAAAGTATTATTATTTTCAACTAAATTTAACAGTTCTTTTGTCCTATTTTGAGTTTTATATTCCTTCTTTAGTGCTCTTTTTTTTGATTTATCCATTCCAATAATATTTTAATACAAACAGAATTAGTCACTTGAATAATACCCCAAAAACCTCTTCAAATGGATCACGGCCAACTACTGTGTAAAAAAATAAGGCTCCTAACCATCCGTGCAAAATACCTAAGACAAACAGATTTCTTATTTTCAAATAAAGGTAGCTGTAGAAAGCAGCAAGTAAAAATGTACCTATTACCAACCAATAATACGGAAAATGTACGATAGCAAATAATAATGCTGTGATTGAAATGATTGTAATGTCAGCTAGTTTTTTGTATTTCAAATCTTGAAGATTACCAGCGATTAATCCTATTGTCAATAATTGCTGAATTGTTCCCCATATGGGATATAAAATTAAAATAGGGATAATGTGCCATGTTATATTAATCGTTTGCTGAAAGTGGCCAATGGCAAAGCAGCATATGACTGAAATAATACCAAAAGGTATCACTTTCAAGGCTGATGCTTTAAAAGTATCTAAGGTTAAACCCCAGTATTTAAATATTCCTTTGATTTCAATTTTCCGATAAACGATATAAGCAATCCAACTAACAGATACAATGGTTATGAATGGCAGCCTCCATGCTAAAAAATCCATAAACACAAATTTGCCCAAAGCAGTAATCAAAACGGCAACCATCTCGATGAACCTCCTTTTATCGGAAATGCGAATCGCAATATTAGAATAGTCTTTGATTTTACTCATTAGTATTATTCGTTCTGTTCATTTAGAAATTTTACTAATTGGTCACCAGAGGCTGTCAAGGCTGATAGAATTGCCTCATTTTCAGCCCTTTTCTGTGTTTCTTTAATGTCTGCATCTGATTCCTCTTTACTGACCAACTGTTCCTTGGTAACAATACTTGAATAAGGTACAATACCTGTTCTAATATCGAAAAGTAGTGTTTCTAAGGTAGCGAATGCTTTTGCTTGGTCTTTTTTGAATACTTTGTATTTATAATAAATATCACTTTTTATTGAAAAGATAATGAGTAAATCTGCCTGTAAACGAACTGCTGATTCCCGCAAGTTGGTTAATGTTGGGTTTTGATCAGTCATAATATTTGGCATCAAAACTACTTTTTTTACTCGGGCCGATCGATCAATAGTTGAGGTCAGTTTGTCAATGTAATTCTGTTTTAATTTTAGGAATTCTTCATTGTATCTGTAACCAGCATAATATCTATTTAAAGAGGTAGTCCCAAAATTATATATAGCAATCCTGGCAGAGTCAGGTAGTTTAATTTCCCCATCGAGTAATCTTTGTATATCTTCCTCGCTGATAGTGCGGTCCTTCGCATTAAACAATGACTTCTTAATTAAATCATTTTGGTTATTGGGTTGTGAATATGCTGAATAGCCATTTGGTGAGCCGGTATAGCATGAAAACATAGTACCAGTCATTAATATTATCAATATATTTTTCATAAAACACTAGGTAAAATAAGGGTAATTACTTTGAAGAAAAATATTTATAATGGTGCTAATCTCCAATCAAAACTTTCTTAAATGGTTAATCTATTTTATTAAATCTATTAATAGAGTAAATATCTCCAATACATTGTTATCAATAATAGAAAAAAGGGCACGTAGCCCTTTTCCTTATATTTCCATATTACCTGAATCTTTAAGTTTAGTGCCTCTTTTCCATATTCATCATTGCATAGTCTTTCAATACAATATCAATACTTGAAATAACCAAATCTGGATCATCCCAATGTACAAAATGCCCCGCATCTCCACTGTATAGCAACATGCCTTTATCTACCGATTGAACCACTTCAGTCCATCTCCATAATCTGTGTTTCATCTTTGATCTGAATAGCATTTCATCGTCATACTCTTGGGAACGGTATTTTTTTGGCATATCAAACCTCCCTCCTGTAATCATATGCACTGGGATATTGGGCAATTTACTTTCCATTATTTCTTTAAACTCCTTTGCTCTTATGTCAGCCAAAACCTCTCCTTCCCTTTGAATGGATGCTGGTGCTTTTTGCCTTCCTTTTTCCAGTTGATCAATAAAACTTTGAATAAGGCTATCAACTTTGGCTTCTTCCCAATTGAGCACATCATAATAATCTCTCCTATTGGTATGATTCTCCGTAAAATCGGCAGGATCTATAATCACAAGTCCAGCTAATAATTCAGGATAATGAATGGCAAAGCCACGTACATACAAGCCCCCTAATGAATGCCCTACCAATACATAGGGTGGTTTTATCGCTAAATGATTAAGCAAGAGAACCAACCTGTCAGCCACATTTTTTATAGTTGGCATTTCTACTATTGGCTCAGATTTCCCTATGCCTGGTCTATCATAAGTTAGCAAAGGTGCAAATGAAGCGACACTGTCTATTACCCTATCCCAATTGTCCATGGGAGTACCTAGTCCGCTTTCAAAAATCACCACAGGTTGTCCTGCTTTCAGATTTTCAAGCCCCTTTGTATTGATCCAAATTTTAGAAGAATCAAGGGTAACAAATCGTTGCTGTGCATACCCTATCATGCTGATTATACAGCAGCATAATAACAGTAAACCTTTCATTAATTTGCCGATAACCTCAGGCTTTCATATCCTACAAAACTTATATGAAGGTCTTTGGCATCATCAGATTCAATTTTAAATGTTCCATCCAAGTCTGATACAGTACCGGCATTTGTACCAGCAATCACAATATTGGCTCCCGGCATTTCCTTTCCTTGTTCATCATATATGGTGCCTGACCATATTCCATTATCAAAATTGGCTTCTACCTTAAGCTGGCTATTGTTTAATTCTGCCTCCTCTACGATAACCATTCCTTGTTTACTATTATCTGGATTTACTTTTCCATCATTTATTTTAAAAACAATAGGCATATCCATTCTTACCCTTACCGTTCTTCCTCTTTGACTACCAGGTTTAAAATCAGCTACCTTTTGTATGACTCTTACTGCTTCTTCGTCACAGCCATACCCTATTCCTTTTATAGCTTTTACGTTAGAGACTGCTCCATCTCTTCCTACTACAAATTGTACAATCACTTTCCCTTCCACATCATTTTCTCGTGCTTCTAAAGGATATTTTATTTCATGTGATACATAATCATAGAATGCTCCCATTCCTCCTTTATACTCAGGCATTTCTTCTACCACGGTAAAAACATCGCCGTTTACCTTAGACTTATTCGAAAGGTAATCGAAATTTGCGCCTTTCTTTTTAAGTGCCACATAAATAGCTCCGTTTGGTTTGTCCACATTCATGCTATGGATCATATCGGCATCAAGATTTTTCAAATCCGCAATATCTTCGATACTTTTTCCTTCATCAGTAATTGTAATTTTAGAAAAAGTGAGCTGGTCTTTTATTTTCATTAAATCTGATTGCATATCGGAAGGCAGCTGGTCAAAGTATATTACACTACTTTGGCTGCCTAATTCTTTCAACTCTTGATCTAGTTCTTCGCTACAAGCGAATACTATAAAGAGGGTAGCACTCAATACAGATAAGGTTATTAATTTCCAAGGACTTACATTTCTCGCATTTTGTTTCATTGCTTTTAAACGTTTTAAGATTAAACCATCGTGGAAAGAGCTGGCCAAGCCCAATCCATTCGACTTTAAAGTAGCACTGATCAGTATTTTTGAATATTTATCTATATGATAGGACTTAAGTGCATGCGCATCTGCCTGATATTCATGTATCTTTCTAATTTCTTTGAGCACAAACCAAATTGAAGGAAGCCACCAAAAAACTACTTTAAGTATTTCGAAAAAAAGTATATCGTAGGTGTGTCCTAATTGAACATGGGCTTTCTCATGTTTTAAGATTACTTCATAATCCAGTTCGGTATTATCAATGTCGTTACTCAGGAAAATCCAATTAAAAAAAGTAAAACTCCCTTTTACATTTGCGTTTTTTCTGATGTAGTAGTTATTGTGTTTTTCGTAGATGCTCTTGCGTTCTAAGGCAATGAGGTGAAAAATATTTTTCGAAAGTTTTATGAGGAAAAAGACACTTATAACCAGATAAACCCATATAAGCATTTCATAATTGAAAGTAGGTGTATTTGCTGTTGGTGTTACTACCATAGCATCTATGGGTATAGCAGTCATGTTGATTGTATAAATTGGTTCTGGACTACTAAAAAATAATAATTTAGGCAGTTTTAGGAGGGGAATAACTAGTGAGAATAATGTAGCCCCTAAGAGATAAAACCGCATTTTTGCGTATTGCTGTTCTTTGCTTAAGAAAAGCCAATAACCCAAGACCAAGATGCTATGAATTACAGCTAATTCTATGATGTAATTGTTCATGATTTCTTGTTTTTAAGTTCTTTAAGCAATTGCTCTAATTCATTAAGGCTCAGGTTATCTTCTTTGGTAAAAAAGGAAACCATTTGTTGGTAAGATCCACTGAAATACTTTTTCACAAATCCCTTCATAAATGTCTTTGTATATTCCTCTTTGCTAATCAATGGATAATATTTATGAGATTTACCATGTATCTCATGGCCTACAAATCCCTTTTTTTCTTGTAATATCCGAACTATGGTTGATACGGTGTTATAAGCAGGTTTTGGTTCTGGCAATTGATCAATAATATCTTTCACAAAAGCTAATTTCAAATCCCAGAGTACTTGCATTATCTCCTCTTCTGCTTTGGTTAAATCTTTCATTTAAATGGTACCTTTTTCGCCTTAAACTATAAATTTAGTTAAAACTAAAGACTTAGTTTATAATATGCAAATTTTTGAACTATAATTTTAGTTCATAGGAGAAAATCATTCTCAAATGGATGCTTAAGAGGAGGAATATTAAATCTTACAATTAAAATAATAGAGTCTAATAAAATTATGAAGAGGTGTTTTTTTGTAGTAATTGAAACACCTCTTTTGCCTGATTAAAATGTCGCTGTTCATGTAAAACAATAATGTCAAAAGCCGATTCAAGTTTATAAACAATATTCCTGTTGGCTGGAGAAGATATAATAACACCTTTATCAATTAAATCGCTCGCACTTTCAATCATGCGTTTTAGTTCAGTTTGGTGCACTTGAAATTTATCTAAAATTCCTTCAGGAATATCACTTGTTGCAGGTTCCCAAATAGGAAAGGTCTTCATTTTCTTTTTTCTATCGGGCTGTACTGCACCCAAAATTGTTTTACCCAAAAATGAAACTATAAATCCGAAATTCGCTATAAAAGGTAATTTGTAAGTGCCTTTCCTTAGCGATTTAATTACAGGAAAATAAGTATTATTAATTACGATGAGATGGTCGATATTTTGAGCAATACTCCAAGTATTGGCATTAGGTTTCCAATTCAATTCCTTAATACTAAGATTACCAAAGGCTTTTATAAAGTCCTGCGTATTGCTATCGATTTGTTCAAGCCATTTTTCCATATCTAATAATTTAACCTAGGTGGAATTGCAAGAAAACACATGAACTCCAATAAGTCAAATTTATACTCCATATGACTTTTTAGCTTCGACTATTTTCTCTTCTTCTGAAATATCTGGAAATAGTTTATAGCTTGGTGCTATGATTTTCTTTACTTTTTCTACTTTAATTCTGGTGATGCTCTTAAAAGGAAAAGCTCCTTGAGTAAATTCCTCCAAACTATTTTTCATTGCTTTATATTCTTCGTGCTCTTCTGTTATTATTTCAGCAATGCCTTTCAATTGAAATCCTTTTTGTACAAACACCTCAATGAAACTCAAACATACTTGATTGTTCTCTTTAATATTTTTGATGGTTTGTGGAGAAGCAATATTGGCTATAATAATACTATCATCTCCAAAAGCCTTGAATGCTTCTTTCGGTGAGACATTAGGCACATTATCAGAAGAAGCAGTAGCTAACCAGCACAACACACTTCGATCTATGTATTCTTTAATTTCTTTGTTGAGCACAATAGCGTTTTATTTAATATTTAAATAGTTGGTAATGTCTATTACCATTCTGGAAATAATTCTGGCTGATTTTTCTTTAAAAACTTATATTGAGAACTAGTTAAGAATATATAACCTGCTGCTTGACCATTATCAAGACAATAATAAATCTTTCCCTTTACATTATTCTCTTTTATTGCATTTTCAATCAATTCCATAAACATAGGGTCTAACCAATCGGAGTTCATCTGTAAAGTTTCTTGATATAGCGTTCCCTCAAATTCAAAGGCATAATTAACTGTTTCTTTTTCCCAACTGCTTTCAAATTCATCAATTATATTTATTGGAGTAAAAGCCCCTCTTGAAGCTTCAGAAAATTCTGTTGTCAATTCCTCATAAGGGTTTTCTAAGTTGCCAGTTTCCCAATCAAAATAAACAATAGTTTTAGGAAAGCACAGTAAAATACTCTGATAACTATCTATTTCAGACTTAGATACACAATTTTTAGCTTGCTCTTTTTCAGTATCATTTAAATGATCAAACAGACCAATATTTTCGTATTCAGTTATTATTTTTTCAATATTTTCCGAATTGAAACTATTATCATGGCTTTGGGAAAATAAGAAATAATCAGAATTATATGTTCCCCAAGCCTTAAACTGTTCTTCAGTTAATAGTATTAAGCCAAATTCATTTTGGCCATAAACACTATTCCCACCCCAACTCTTATTGGCATAATACAACCTATAATCTGAATTTAAATCTGCTAAATATTTATTTACTCCATTTGCAAAGTCATTATGAATTTTGAGTAGTGTGTCTATTTCTTGCTCATCTTTCTTTTTATAGTCATAAAAAAACTCATTTAAATATTTTCTACCCTTTACTTCAAAACTTATACTCGCTCTGTATTCAATTAAATCACCTCCCCAATCGTTTTCAACTTCAAAAACCTTAGCTTGAAAGTTATTAAAGATAAATTCTGGAATAATTAACTTTATTTCTTCATAAATTTTAAGGTAAGCATCATCAGGTTTTACAGGATATTTATTAAGGTGGAAAGTTTTTGCATTGTTACAATATTTTATTAGTTCATATTTCTGAAATAACTTTTTGCTATTTTCTACAGAAAGTATCTTCTTAAGGCTGTCATTAGAAATAATTTCTACTTTGTTTAAAGTCTTGATAAATGATTCCTCTTTACTTTTATTTTCATCAAAATCCTCATAAAAAATAGCTCTTTCAGATGCATAAGACAGCACTTCACTTTCAATAGTCAGCTCAAAATTTTCAATTTTCTCCTTTACTTCTTTAAAAATTACATCATTGATTAGCCCTATAGCGAACAAATCTTTAAGAGTCCTAGTACATGTTTTACCAAAAACACTTCTTTTATGATTGATTAAGTCAAACTTTTGGTATTTCGGTAATCCATATGAGATAAATGAAGTCCTCCTTACATCTTCAGGAAAATTTTCTTCATCTTTAATTGCTTCTTCAATTTTAGGCCCTAAAATATTTTGTATTAGACTGTCTGATTTACTTTTTAACATTTCTTGATCTTCCTCTGTAAAAGGTGTATTCCCGTTTTCTTCTAGAAGTTTTTCATACAACTCTATAGATTCTAATGAACCAGAGCGATATTCCAAATCAATTCTAAATGCTTTACTCAAATAAATCAGAATTTGAGAACGTGAAAAACCTTTAACGACTTCTATACTTCCATCACTTAAATTTGGGCTTTTGTATCTTTCAAAATTATTCCCTTCTATTTTACTTCTTAAATCCTTTCGCCCTTCATCTGATAAAATTTGGATTTCATACAATTTGTCTGCAAGGATATAGGCCTCTTCTTTGGTTAAGATTTGACCATAAATAAAGCAAGTATTAAAGATTAAGATTAGAAGAATAATAATTCTATTCATATAACTACCCTGTAAGTTTTACTAATCAAGTTAGAATATTTATTCACTTAGAATTAAAATATTATCAAACTCTAAATAGTTAATCAATCCCCCTCTGCCAACTCTCTATCTGCTACTACATAAGCCCAGGCATTCCAGTATTTGCTATCTAATATCTTTTTATGGATGTCAATGCCTTTTTCCATTTCGCCATTGAATTTATACCAATTGCCTATGCCATAAGCATTGGTAATATCTGAACCTGTCCAGTCTTTCGATGGCTTATTGAAATCGACAAGTTCTTCTGGTTTTACTTCTCTTTTGTAAAACAAAATTCTTGAAGCATAAGGATACTTCATATCTGTACCTTCATCAAAAATAAATGATTCGATAAGGTCATTGGCAGCTGTAGAATCTCCTGCCAATTGAAGACTATTGTATAGCCAATCGGTTGCCCCAACTTTATTTTTAGCTGTAACTACTGTATTTACGCAATTCTTAAAAGCATCTACAGCTGCTGGATAATCTTTATTTAAATAATGTCCCAAGCCAATATGGTAATAGATCCAAAACTCATAAGTGCCTTTCACTTTCCCATCTTCATAATATTCTAATTCATCTTTATTAGATTCATTGATCAAAGCAATTGCTTTATCTAAATCAACCATGGCTTCCTCTACTTTTCTTGTATTTAGTAGTCGGTGTGCCTTGTATCTCAAAAGTTTATAAGATTCTGGAAATTGGGTCAAACCTGCATTAAAAGTTTTTATCGCATTTTGGTATTGAAAAATAGTCGCATATGCATTCCCCAACTCAATAAAATCCTTTTCTGTTTTTTCAGACTTGCTATCTAATGCTTCAATAATTTTTTGATACTTCGCCAAAGAAGTAGCATCTGCTTTTCTTTGGTAAAGCTTTTCACCACTGAAAGAAGTCGCCTCTATAATGAGTTCAGGTTGCTGCTCCTGATTAATGGTAGTTGTTTTATTTTCACAAGAGGTAAAATAAATACAGCATATAATAAGAATGTAAAATTGCTTTTTCATGATTTTAAACTTTTAATATCCTTTTGCAGTAGCATCACCAGTTCTTTTATTATCAGCAGCTCCCTCATATGAGCCGTCTTCCCTGACTAAAATGGCTTCAGTCCTACCTAGCTGTTCAAAAGACACTATTTCGTGTCCTAATGCTTCTAATCCCTTAATGGTAAGGCTGTCCATGGCTCCTTCTTCTACTACAATTCTATCTGGCAACCATTGGGAATGGTGTTTTTTTGCATCGACAGCTTCTTGCATCGTCATGCCATGATCAATCACATTGACTATATTTTGATAGATTACATTAATGATTGTCGAACCACCCGGGGTTCCTAACACCATATATAATTCCCCATTCTTTTCTACAATAGTTGGGCTCATACTACTCAACATTCTTTTGCCAGGAGCAATCGAATTGGCTTCGCCACCTACCAAGCCAAAAATATTGGGGAAACCTGGTTTTAAACTAAAGTTATTCATTTCATTATTTAGGAAAAAACCAGCACCATCAACCAATACTTTACAACCAAAATACCCCACCAATGTGGTTGTGATTGAAACTGCATTTCCCTCTTTATCTACAATAGAAAAGTGTGTTGTCTCTAAACTTTCGATTTTATCTACCGAACCTGCTTTTATTTCTTGAGAAGGAGTTGCTTTGTCTAGTTGTATTGAGGCATTTCTATTTTTAATGTAGTTATCATCCAACAACATTTCAAAGGGTACATCATAAAAATCCATATCACCCATATGTTCAGCCCTATCAGCAAAGACCCTTCTTTGCAATTCTGTCATAATATGGGCCGTCTCAACCGTATTATGCCCCAATTCATTTAAATCAAAAGCATTAGAACCTTTGAGAAGCTGCACAATGATCAACCCACCGCTTGAAGAAGGCGGCATAGATACTATATTAAAAGAATCTCGGTAAGCACCTTCAATTGGATCTCTCCACACAGATGAATAGTTTTCTAAATCTTCTTTGGTAATAATACCCCCACCAGATTGCATCTCTTCAATAATATAATCGGCTGTTTCTCCTTTATAAAATCCATCTCTCCCCATATCTCTGATCCTTATTAATGTGTTTGCTAAGTCTTTTTGAACCAAAGAATCACCTTCTGCCCAAGGCTGCTCTTTTATAAAAAGCATAGACGAATCGTTGGTGGCTTTAAAATCTTTTTGTGCCCTATTGAAAGTCCAAGCATCATAATCAGTAACAGCAAAGCCTTTATCTGCTACATCAATAGAAGGTTGTATCAATTGCTTGAATGGAACGGTGCCAAACTTTTTGTGTATTTGATCCATCCCGTCTACTGTACCAGGAGTGCAGGCTGCCAAATGACCTAACAAAGCTTTTAATTTCATCACCGTATCGGCTTCGGCATCGATGAACATGTCCCTACTAGCCGCTAATGGTGCTGTTTCTCTAAAATCTAATGCTCCTTTTTCACCCTTCGCTGTTCGATAAATCATGTATCCGCCTCCGCCTAAATTTCCTGCTTTTGGTAATACAACTGCCAAGGCATATTTCACAGCAATAGCTGCATCAAAAGCATTACCTCCATTTTTTAACACTTCGAGGCCTATCTCTGTAGCGATTGGATGTGCTGTAACAACCATACCATTCTTGGCAACTACTCCTTCATTTTCTTTTCTTGGTAAGAGTATATCATCTTGGTTAGCATTTGGTAATTTTTCACAGCCTATAAAAGAAGCGATGAAAAGAGAGATCGCCAGAAATTTAAAGAACAGGTTAGGTTTGAGATTCATGATTTTCTTCAGTTAAATTAGCCTAAAATATAATATATATAAAGTCACGATTTGAATTCAATAGATAGCTTATTAAATCCGACTATTAATTAAAACAGTAGCTTAAAAAAAGCCAAAAGTATTAAGTCAGTACTTTTAAATTATATGTCCACATCACAAGTACTTTAGCCTAAGAAAAATCCAGACAAAAGCACACAGAAAAATCGCTCCTTTTTATTTCAGATTTATTCATTATCACCAATAAAAAAGATAGCGGCATACATTCTAATAAAAGTAAGACTTATCCTCCTTGTACATAATCGCTTAGATAAGTAAAAGAAGCTGTAAGCTTTCCATCTTGGGCTATAGTCGCTTTATTTATCATGCCTGTATCTGTTTTACCAGTTAGTTCTGGCAATACGTAATCAATCAACATATTGCCAAAAGCATGAGAGGCATCGCGTGGTAGTTCATTGGGTAGGTTATCAACAGCCATTACTGTTATGTTATTTTTTGAAGAGAAAGCAGGTGTTACCTGTTCCAATTCTTTATTGTAATCGTAAAAAGGATTATCTATAGAAGAAGCCTTTCTTGTAGAAGGAATAGAACCGTCTATATCGCAAGTTATATCTGCAATTACCTTGATATTAAAATCAGGCTGCTTGGCATCTTCTCTTGTAAATAATACGGGGGCATTTGGGTCCCAGTATGCTCCAGCTATAAGCAAATCACCTTTTTTAGCATAGGGTAAGAAAGTACCTTCATATGCTTCAGGGTTTTCAAAGAAATTTTTCAATGAAAAACGTTTCCCTTCTTTATGTTTATTGTAAGCACCCGGTTCCAATTGTGTGTATACCGGTTCATCAAATTCTTTTTTCAAAAAATCAGCATTGCTTATTTTTCTAATCTTCATCCCATCTAACACTTCCATGGCACCTTGTGCCACTCTACCCCCGCCTGTTAGTATTATGCGTGTTTTTCCTAAATTCACTTTTTTAAACTCACTTTGCATTTCCGCTAAATCAAAACACTTATGAGCTGGAGTTAACTCAAAAGCCTGATGCCTTAATCCCCAAGCAAGTATTCCATTGTAAGCACCTACTAAACCTGCATATCTTCCAAAAGCTATCACTCGTTGGCTTTTGGTATCGGTCAAAGTTTCGTAATCGGTAAGTTGTATGCGATTGTTTAAAATAGAAATTAGCAAATCTCTATTATACGATTGCTTCTTAATGGTATGTGAAAAGAAAAAATAGTGTTTCTTAGCTACCAAATCTTCAATGGGCACTTCTTTAATTCCAAAAAGCACATCACAATGTGATACATCTTCTTCTACCTCAATTCCCTGATTGGCATATTCGGAGTCTTTGTAACACCTGATAGGGCTTTTTTGTACATAAATTTCTATTCCTGGAAATTTTTCTTGTGCCAAAACACACTGTTCTGGGGTCAAAGCCACTCTTTTATCAACTGGTATTTTACCCTCCCTAATAATTCCTACTTTCATAATAGCATTAGTAAAATAATAACAAGCTCACATTGGTTATTTGCCCTAAAAGGTTGAAGATAAAAATGTTTTTTACCTTCTTGTTAATTCTGCCACTAAATTGAAGAATTAAACTAATTTTTAAAACCTAATCTGTGAGAATTATTAAAGAAATAGGCTAGTTTTGTGTCATTAACCTAAAAAAAACAAATCATAAGAATATGGCAAATAACAGAACTTTTACCATGATCAAGCCTGATGCATTTGGTGATGGAAATAGTGGTGCAATTATTAAAATGATGGAAGAGGCGGGCTTTAGAATTGTAGCTGCCAAAGTAACCCATTTAACTCCAGAACGTGCAGGACAGTTTTATGCTGTACACAAAGAACGCCCATTTTATAATGACCTTTGTAACTATATGAGCTCTGGTCCTATTATGGCGATGATCCTTGAAAAGGACAATGCAGTAGCAGATTTCAGAAAATTAATAGGTGCTACCAATCCAGCTGAAGCGGCTGAAGGCACTATTAGAAAACTATTTGCAAAATCATTAGAGGCCAATGCAGTACATGGTGCTGACTCTGATGAAAATGCAGCTATAGAAGGCTCATTCTATTTTGCTAAAACAGAGCAGTTTTAAGTAGAAGTGGCTCGCAAGTGGGTTTGATTTTTAGCGCAAAATTTTAGTGTTTAAAATCAAACCCTTTTTTATGTCCATTTTACATTCACCAAACAAGCATTTATCCCTTCTTCATTGAACATCTCCAGCCAAAATAATTGCTGCGCAGAAAGCGTATCGTTTGGTGATTTTACTTCTATAAACAAATAATCATCTTCATTCCAAACAAATAAATCTGGAAAACCTCTGGAATTGTCTTTTAAATTCTGACACATGGTAAGCAAGACTTTTTTTAGATTTTGCAAAGGAACTTTGCTAATGAATACCTCCAATATATCCCACAATTCTTCAAACCAACCTATTACTGGATTAGCTATACCATATTTAACTTTATACATATTAGCCAAAAAGTCATAACAGGCTGTTTGATCATCTAACAATCGTAATCTATTTTTGATGGCCTCATTTCTAAGGAGCAGAAAATTTTCAGTAAAAAGGTCATCTGGGCTTCGTTGAAATGGATGGTGTAAACCAGTGTGTTCATCATCAAAAATGATATCCCAAAAAAATAGCCCCCACACTGCTCGCCAGATATAATTTTCAGCAAAAAAGCCTTCCATCTTTTTATGAGTGGCATAATAATCCAATACACCCATTTCTACCTGATATTGCCAACTTTTATCGATACTGATTACTTCTGCCTTCTTCTGAAACTTACTTGTACTTTTTACATAGCGTTCGCTTCCTGTTATTTTTAATAAAAAATCTTTAGCAAAATATTTTTCTTCTGCATTTTCTGGTGACTCTAAAATATCATTACAAAGTTTTATAGCTTCTTCATTACTCCCTGTTTTATGATAAATCCTAGCCCTTCGTTCTCTAGAAGGTGCTTTTTGAGTAAAGTTGTAAATGGTAAGGGCTTCTTCAGGCAATTTATTTTGCTCCAAAAAACGAGCACTCTTGAGCACCAATCTGTCGTACAAAGGTTTGGCAGAAAAACCCAAGGGAGTTGTATTCAATAACCAGCTATGGATCAATTCAAAATAATCATCTGAAGTAGTTCCATGTCTCAATTCCCTAAAATATCTATATGCGAGAGAAAGCATTAGTTTGTCTTCTGCATCTTTTCGGTTTTCAAAATTAGCGCTCAAACGATTTTCATCTATCGTCTCGAAGCGCAAATTCCCCAAATCTCTTATCACAAATTGAGACATATCTAGGTCTAGTGTTCCAAAGTAAAGGAATTGCAGCATCAAAGCTTCATCAGTAAACCCTTGCTTTATAATCGGCTCTTCTTTAAAAACTTCCCAAAGTTCCTTTTCAGGTAATATCTTTTGCAGTAAGCCAACTAGCTCAAGTTTGTTATACTTACTAAGTCCTTTTATTGTAATGTCGAAATAGGACAACATTTCAAGTAATTCTTTCCTATTGTATAAATCAAGTAATTCTAAGGCACTATCAGTCTCAGATCCAACAATGGCACAGAATCCTTTTTTAATAAGGGTTTGTAGCGTGTTATCTAAACTTTGTATTTCAGGATAATTAAACTTACTGAATCTAAAATACCTGCCTTTTCGGTTTTGTAACCTCAAAAACAAACATTTTTCGTCTTCTGGTAAAGACTTGAAATATTCTATAAATAGCTTCTCAGAATTAGAAAGTAGAAGGGAGTATTTACTTTCTATAACTGAAAGTAAATGAAGATAATTGGTGAGATAATACTTTTCAGGTAGTAGTTTTTTTTCATCCACACATTAAGACACTTTTATTAATGCGTAAAATAACCAAATGGAAGTTATACAGCAAGGTACAACTTCCGCTTAGTATATCATTAAATATTAGTCGAGGTTTTTAACCATGTAACCTTCAGCAAAGAACCTATATTGGTCATAAATTGAACGCACTGCTCTTTTCAAATAACGCTCATTGTCAAAGTCTTTGTTTCCGAAAACTCCAGAAGCATAACCCTGCCAAATTACCCTTCTCTTTTTACGATCGTGTAATAAGACTAATAAAGTTCCTTTTTTCAAATCGTACTCTATCGGATTATAGTCTTCATCTAAGCTTTCTCTTTTGGCCCAAGCTTCTATGTCTGGCTGGTTATAACCCATAAATTCAAAGTCTTCGAAAAACATACGATAAGACACCAATAAATTAGGCTTCTTATCAGTGTACTTGTAGCCTTGTAGTTTCATTCTGTATTTTATAGCATCTTCAATAATAGGATTGAAAACTGCTGGATCCTCACTATTATCACCCTGATCTACAAAAGTAAAAGTCTTGTATTTTCTGAATTTGCCATGATAGCTGTAGTCTGATTCTATGAGATAATCTTTAGAACTGCTGCAACTGGCAAAGATGCCAATTACAAGTAGTAATACAATGCTGGAGTTTTTCATGATAGTATTGTCAAAATATTGCAAAAATGTATAATTGAAGTGAATAAAAATTTGAGTGGTGTCAGGGGATTCATAAATATTAAAGTACACAAAAAATCAAATGATACAGCCTAAAAAGTCATAATCATTTGACAATATAACTACTTAAATCTAAAGTATTAAATTAACTGTGTGTTGAAATTGTTCTAAGAAGTATCTTATTTCGTGTTACTACATGAAATTTAACACAAGAAAGAGAAAATTCAAAAAATACCTACTAAGTAATTTACTTAAAAGCCAATTTAAGATACATCTATACCCTTTTTAGAATTCAATTATTAAATGTTTTACTCATAAACTGAATAAAAACTTCCAATGTATGCTGTAAATAACCTGTATAGATTTTTTTTGGTTAAAATCATTTTTATCGAAAGTTAATATTACATTTTACAATTTTAACCCATAAAATTCTGCTACTGATAAAGTTTTCATAAATTGCACTGAAGTGGTGTAGAAGGGAAATCAAAGCTTCATATATGGCAAATAACTACGACGCAACTTATTGGATAAAAAAACTAAATTTAATTAAACATCCTGAAGGTGGTTTCTTTGCGGAATCCTACAAGTGTAATGAATTTTACAAACAAGCACATTTACCAAAACGCTACAATGGTAATAGAACCTTCGCAACTTCCATTTATTTTTTAATTGAAGGCAATGATTTTTCTGCTTTACATAGAATTGCATCGGATGAACAATGGCATTTTTATGCTGGAAACCCTCTAGATATATATGCTTTTAAAGGAAATGAATACTATAAATTCAAACTGGGCAACGATTACGAGCAAGGGGAAAGCTTTCAAGTGACCATACCCCATGGTTTTTGGTTTGGTTCAAGACTAAGTAAAAATACTGGATATGCTTTAGTCGGATGTACTGTTGCACCCGGTTTCGATTTTCAAGATTTTGAAATGGGCACTAGAGAAAAATTGCTTTCTAACTACCCACAACATTCCAATTTAATAAAAACTTTAACCCGAGATTAAAGAAAAACAACTACTACAATGGAGAATTACATAGCAGCAAAAGACAGGTACGACCTTATTCCCTACAATAGATGTGGAAAAAGTGGGGTAATGTTGCCAGCAGTTTCATTAGGTCTGTGGCATAACTTTGGAGGAGTCGATAGCTTCGAAAATGGCCGCGATATGTGTTTAAAAGCATTTGACATGGGAATTACTCATTTTGATTTGGCTAATAACTACGGTCCGCCTCCTGGCTCAGCAGAAGAAAACTTCGGTAAGATATTAAAGCAAAATCTCGGTATTTACAGAGATGAACTTATAATTTCTAGCAAAGCTGGTTATAGAATGTGGCCAGGACCTTATGGAGAATGGGGTTCAAGAAAATACCTAATGGCTAGCTTAGATCAAAGCTTAAAAAGAATGGGCCTTGAATATGTTGATATTTTCTACTCACATAGACCAGACCCCAAAACACCTATGGAAGAAACTATGGGTGCATTAGATAGCATTGTAAAACATGGAAAAGCATTATATGTAGGTATTTCTAGCTATACCCCTGAGCAAACTTTACAGGCCATAAAAATATTAAAAGAGCTAGGTACTCCTTGCCTCATACATCAACCTCGCTATTCTATGTTTGACCGTTGGATCGAAGATGGCCTTTTAGATGTACTAGAAGAACATGGAATTGGCTGTATTCCTTTTTCACCATTAGAACAAGGTTTACTAACCAACAAATATTTGAAAGGAATTCCTGAGGGTTCTAGAGCAGCTAAATCTTGGGGATTTTTACAAAAAGATCAGGTCTCTATAGAAAGAATAGAAAAAGTAAAAAAATTGAATGAGATAGCAGAAGCCAGAGGACAATCAATGGCGCAGATGGCATTAAGCTGGGTATTAAAAGATAAAAGAATTACTTCTGTATTGATTGGTACTAGTTCAGTAAAACAACTCGAAGACAGCGTGAATTGTCTTAAAAACCTAGATTTTACCAATGATGAGCTACAACATATTGAAACTATTTTGAAATGATAAAATTGAATAAAATGAATTTGAAAGCAAGCCTACTAGGTCTTGCTTTTGTGTTTTTTACCATAAGTACTGGAAATGCACAGACACCTTATTTCCCTAAAGCAAATGAAGCATGGGAAACCATAACAGCCAAGGATGCCGGTTTTAATGAAGATTTGTTACAGGAAGCTGTAAAATTTGCAGAAGAGAATGAATACAGCGGATCGAGAGATTTAAAACAGGCTATTTTAAAAGGTTTTGAAAGAGAACCATTTCATTATCTAGCAGGACCTGTTAAAGAAAGAGGTGGTCCTGCAGGGCTTATTATCAAAAATGGATATATCGTTACTTCTTGGGGAGATCCCAATAGAGTTGATATGACCTTTAGTGTTACCAAAAGTTATTTGTCTACTATCGCAGGACTTGCTTATGACGCAGGAATCATCCAATCTGTAAATGATAAGGTATCTCAATATGTATGGGATGGTACTTTTGGAGGCAGACACAATAGTGAAATCAATTGGCACCATTTACTTACCCAATCTTCGGACTGGAGTGGGGCATTATTCAATATGAAAGATTGGGCTGATCGTCCACCCAGAGAAGGAGATATTGATGATTGGAAAAATAGAACTCTAAATACTCCAGGAAAAGTATTTGAATACAATGATGTTAGGGTAAATGTTCTTTCTTATTCTTTGTTACAGGTATGGAGAAAACCTTTACCTCAAATTCTAAAAGAAAAAATCATGAATCCTATTGGCGCTTCTTCTACATGGCGATGGTATGGTTACGATCACTCTTATTCACTTATAGATGGTGTTCAGATGCAATCTGTTAGCGGTGGTGGTCATTCAGGAGGTGGGATTTTTATCAATACCTATGATCATGCCCGTTTTGGTTTACTGTTCTTAAGAAATGGAAAGTGGCAAACACAACAACTTATTTCTGAAGATTGGATAGCTAAAGCAATCACTTCTTCTGAAGCAAATGAAAGTTATGGGTATATGTGGTGGTTGAATAAAGGAAATAGAAAATGGGAGAATGTAGATGATGAATCTATATACTATGCAGCAGGATTCGGGGGCAACTATATCGTTATAGACAAAAAGAATGATTTATTGATAGTTACCCGATGGTTAGAGCCTAGTAAACTAGGTAATTTTGTAGCCAAAGTTCATCAAGCTATAAAATAAAAAAAACTCGCTGGTTAGTAAACCAGCGAGTTCTTTTTGCTATATGTTAGCATTACTGCAATTTAGCCATAAATTTTTTAGCATTATTCACTTCTTGTGCAGAAGGATATTCATCAACAATTTGCTGATACACCATTTTGGCAGAATCGTTATCACCAGACTCTTCATATGCAATGGCTAATTTCATGAGATATACTGGAGTAAACTCTTCATTGGGATAGTATTCTGTTGATTTTTTATATTGTGTAATTGCCTCTCCAACTTGTTCTTTTTCCAAATAGGCATCACCTAAAAGACAATATGCCCTAGCTTGCACTAAGTAATCACTACTACTAAAAGAAGAAAGGTACTCTATAGCTAAATCAAAATCACCTAATTTCAGATAACTTGCACCTGCATAAAACTTGGCTAAATTACCTGCATCTGTCATGCTGTAATCTTCACTTATGGCTACAAAGCCATCTGTGTAGTTGCCATCACCGTCTAATGCTTTTACTAAGGAATCTTTTTCAAAATAAAAAACTGCAGGAAATAATTGCTCTTGTGCAGCAACATCTTGCTTATTTACATACCATTGGTACCAAAATATACCTCCAATTATCAATACTGCAACTGTTAATACTCCAGTAAGCAAATTTTTATTTTTATCTGCAAATTGCTGGGTTTTGCTCAATTGCTCCTGTATTGCTTCAGGGCTTTCATATATTTTTGTCTCTTCTGATTTTTTCCCTGAAGTGCTTCTTGTTCTTGTTGCCGTCTTATTTTTCTTTGCCATTGGAATATTTTTTAGGCTGCAAAAATAAACAATAATTCTTAAATTAAGGAAATACCCTATTTTTTTAATGTGGTCTTTTACAAACAAAATCTTACTTGAAACCTATCTTATTATTTTTATCTCAGATAATTGAAAATAAAATTATTAAGTAAAGTCACAAAAAAAGGCTTAAAGAAAAACCTTAAGCCTCTTTTTAAAAAAACAAAAATCTTAATTTGTTGAATACGGGTAATCCTCTTGTAAATAGATATCCTTGTAGATTTCGGATGGATCTGGATAAGGAGATTCCTCAGCAAATTTCACAGAATCTAATACGATTTGCTTTATCTCTTTGTCTTTAGCTTTTAAATCTTCTTCAGTAGCATGACCCAACTCTATGATCTTGGCTTTCACTTGTTCTATAGGATCTTGATTTTTATATTCAGCTAACTCTTCTTTAGTTCTATATTTAGCTGGATCAGACATAGAATGTCCTTTGTACCTGTAAGTTCTAAATTCTAACAAAGTAGGACCATTTCCTGCTCTTGCTCTTTCAGCTGCCTCTTCAACAGCATTGTGTACTTCATCAACTCGCATAGCATCTACAGGGTAGGATGGCATATCATAAGCAGAACCCAATTTATATAAATCTGTTACATTCGAGGTCCTTTGTACAGAGGTGCCCATGGCATAACCATTATTTTCAATTGCAAATATTACAGGTAGCTTCCAAGACATTGCCATGTTAAAAGTCTCATGAAAAGCCCCTTGCCTTACTGCACCATCGCCCATATAGCAGATACAAAGCTTTCCTGTTTTGTTATATTTTTCAGCAAATGCCAATCCAGCTCCTAAGGGTATCTGGCCTCCTACAATTCCATGTCCTCCCACAAAACCAACTTCTTTGTCGAACATGTGCATTGAACCACCTTTTCCTTTCGAACAGCCAGTTATTTTTGCAAATAATTCAGCCATAACCGCATTAGGATGTGTCCCAAGTGCCAGTGGTTGTCCGTGATCACGATAAGCGGTAATGTATTTGTCTCCTTTTTCTAAGGCAGAAACCGCTCCTACTGCACACGCTTCTTGACCGATGTACAAATGGCAGAAGCCCCTAATTTTTTGTTGACCATATAATTGTCCTGCTTTTTCTTCAAAACGCCTTATTAAAAGCATCTTTTCATACCAGAACATGTAGGTATCTTTTGAAAAAACAGCCTCATTTGCATTCTTTTCTTTTTCCTCTGTAACCATTATTTGATTTTTGACTTAATGAAGATCAATTTCGAAAATCATAATTTTTGCCGAAATTCGTAAGTTTTAGTTTAATTTACAAACTCAAATATCAGTGCTAAAGTTTGTGTGTAAATTCCTTCCTAATATTCAATAGGCATTAAGCTTTATAGAATTAATAAATTGTAGTCTATCCTGTATCGATTATGGCTGAAAAAAATTACAAAAAATATGCTGTTATAGTAGCAGGAGGCAGTGGAAGCAGGATGCAATCTTCTCTTCCCAAACAATTTATTAAAATCGGCGACAAAGTTATTTTAATGCATACCTTGTTAAGATTTATGGAATCAGATGCTTCTACAAATCTAATATTAGTGCTACCAGAATCACATGTCTCTACTTGGCAAGAATTAATCGAGCTTCATCAGTTCGATATACCTCATAAGATATGCATAGGAGGTAATTCTAGATTTCAATCAGTTAAGGCGGGAATAAGCGAATTACCAGCAGATAGTATTGTTGCTATACACGATGGTGTAAGGCCTTTTGTAAGTACCCAAACTATCAATACTTGTTATGAAATAGCCAAAGAGAAAGGAAACGCTATTGCAGCAATCGCCTTAAAAGACTCAATAAGGGAAGTAAACAATGGGAGTAACTTTAGCAGAAATCGGAAATTTTACAGATTGATTCAGACACCACAAACTTTTAATACGCACCTCATACAGGAAGCATATCAATCTGAGGAGAAGTCCTTTTTTACAGACGACGCCTCAGTATTTGAACATGCGGGACATAATATCAATCTTGTAGAAGGTTCTTATAGAAATATAAAGATTACAACTCCGGAAGATTTACTATTTGCCGGAGTTTTATTAGAAAGTCAAGCTTAATAAACTTTATTTAGTATTCATCCTCATTAAAGAAAAAATCTTCTTTAGTAGGGTAATCAGGCCAAATTTCTTCTATATTTTCATAAGGTTGCCCATCATCTTCTAATTCCTGAAGGTTTTCAACAACCTCCATAGGTGCACCAGTCCTAATTGAATAATCTATTAATTCGTCCTTAGTAGCTGGCCAAGGAGCATCCTCTAAAAAAGAAGCTAGTTCTAATGTCCAATACATAATTATCTAAAATTTAATTTATCAATTTGTTAGTTTCAGCTAAATGGCTATTGCCATTAGATGACTATTTTGAATCCGAACAACGATAATAATCTTTCATTATTTTTGCGCGAAGTAAATAAAAAAAATCAATTTACAAAACTTTATATATCATATTGACTTTCAATGTATTATCGTTGCCACCAAAAATATGGTGTATATATTTTCAATTGTTAAAACATATTTTATAAAAAAAGTTTAAAAAAAAAATTTTTTATTACAGTTTTTACCCTTCTAAAGCACAAATAATTGCTAATAAATTCTAATAAAAAAAGGGGGCAACTTAAAGTTGACACCCCTAAATGAAGTTTTATATATCGAATGAAGAGAGCTTATTCCTCTGAACCAGTGCTTCCTCCCTCTAATACTTCTTTGATATCTTTTCTTGAATTGTTTTCATAGGCTACAATCCAAGCATCTTTCACACCCATTTCCCTTAAGTACTTTTTAAAGGTATCTGCTTCCCAGTAATCTCTAAAAAAACCGATGGTATATTTTTTAACACCATCTTCATCTTCGGTCCAGAAATTACCCTTTTCTTGGAACTGGGTTAAATCTTTATTTCTAAAAGCACCAATTTGTACTTTATATACAATTCCTTGTGTATAATCGTCTCCTCCTGCTGTTACATTTTTGCCACAATCGCTTTGTACATCTGTTAGCTTTTGCTGTAAATCGGCAATTTGCTGATCTTTAGATGAAACAATAGATTGTCTGTCTTTTATTTGATTTTCAAGGTTTGATATATTTTTCTTTAAAGCAGAGTTCTCTGCAGTAAGTGTATTTACATCTTCATACATGGCCTTAAATTTTATAGGATCCATGTCTTTCATTTTCTTTTTCCACTTTTTAGCTTCCTTCTTGTTAGAAGCTGTCTTTTCTTTTTTACTTTTCTTCTTTTTCTTTTGGGCGCTTGCATCTTCAATAAATCCACCGCCTAACATGAAAAATGATAATAGGGTGATAATAAATAAATTTTTCATACAATACTTTTTTATATGCATAAATTAAGTCCTAAAAAATATAAATTAAGAATTTTTGGTTTTATGTATTAATGCGCTCATTATCAATATATTTCAATAAAAAAATGATAATTAACAACGGCTAACAATTGATTTAAGCATAATATCTTCAGTTTTTATTATCATGACAAAAGATATTCCATAAAATTTATTTGTAGTAATTCATTCAAAAAAGCTTAATACTAATCGCTTTTTTTACTAAAAAACTATAAAAGTTAGTAAAATATAATACTTTACTAATATGAAGTTTATGCTTTAGCTAAGATTATTTTTTGGAGATTCAATATAAAGTATTCTTAAATTAGAATTAAAAAGTCATTTTAATTATATGCAATTCAAATAAAAAAGTAACCCAAAAAACTTACTTTACATTGACTGCCACAAAAATAAGCACATACAACTAATAATTTCATTTTTTTTGATTAAAACTACCCTAGGCCTCGGTAAAGGGGATAAAATATAAGATTGAAGGGTTTAATCATCTACAAAAGCTTCAAGTTTTAGCTGCATTTTCGCTACTCTTCCTTCAACTGACTCCGAACTAATTTTTTGCCGCAATCTATCTACGAGTATAGGGAAAGAGAAAGGAGTGAATTTAATTGGATGCTTAATTAATATTTTTTGCTGTTTTATTTTTTCAAGTACTTTGTACAATCTTCCTTTTTCAAGTTGTAGGTCAACAACCTCGTTGTATGCTTGTTTTATGAGCAAATTATCAGAGTCGTATTCAGAAAAAACCTTAAAAAGTAATTCTGTTGAAGCTTGAAGATGTTTACTAGCTTTATTTTTACCTGGATAGCCTTGAAATACCAATCCTGAAATTACAGATATTTCCCTAAATCTTCTTTTGGCCATTTCTGCTTCATTGATACTTTGCTCCACATCAAACATAAGATTCTCTGTTGTAAAAAGATCAAGCTCTAAAGCATGTTGCAGTGGAATTTCTGTATCTGCCAATAATTCAAAGCCATAATCATTCATTGCAAAAGAAAAGCTGATTGGTGTTAATTGGCTAATTCTAAAACCAATGAGCGCTGCCATGATTTCATGTACCAGCCTTCCCTCAAATGGATAAATAAAAAGATGGTAGCCCTCTTCACTTCGCATATATTCAATCAGCAATTCATTAGAAGTAGGAATTGCAGACCATTTTTTTTGTAAGGAAAGCATGGGTTCAATTTTAACCATCTCCCTTTCATTAGAATGCGCATGTAATTCTAATTTTTGCTTTATCAAAGTAGAAAGCTCAGAGGATAATGGTAAACGAGAACCCATCCACCTTGGAACTTGCGCTTTTTTATTCTTCCCTTTCTTAACCAAGGCGGTCATTTTATCCATTTTTATGAAAACAAGGCATTTACCAGCAAACCAAAAAGTATCTCCTTGTTTCAGTCTTGCAACAAAATACTCTTCAATTGTACCAATATATCCACCAGACAAGTATTTTATCTTCACCACAGGTTCCCCTACAATGGTTCCCATTGACATGCGGTGTTGCATCGCTATTTTTCTGGAAATAACTTTGAAAAGCCCACTTTCCTCAACAATCACCTTATTAAATTCTTCATAAGCACCTAGACTATCGCCACCGGAAGTAATAAACTGCAAACACCAATCATATTCTTCTTGCGTAATAGACTGATAGGCATACGTTACCTTGATTTCTTTATAAATCTCTTCAGGCATAAAACCATCAGAAACAGCCAAAGTAACCAAGTACTGAATAAGTACATCAAGTGGTTTATCAATTGGATTCCTAGATTCCATGTACCGCGTATTTCCAGTTTCCGTCACATCTTGCACAGCTTCCCTTAGTGCAGCCCCTTCTACTAATTCTAAAGAATGTGTAGGTAAAAAATAAATTCTACTCTGTGCATCTGGCCTATGTCCACTTCTACCAGCCCTTTGTAAAAATCGACCTACTCCTTTGGGTCCACCAACTTGAATTACAGTTTCTACAGGTCTAAAATCTACTCCTAGGTCTAAACTGGATGTACACACTACCAATTTTAATTTTCCTTCATGCAAAGCATCTTCTACCCAATCCCTCAATTCCCTTTCAAGTGATCCATGGTGCATAGCAGCCAAACCTGCAAATTGAGGCGCTTTTTCTATAATGGTTTGATACCAAATTTCTGTTTGTGCCCTTGTATTTGTAAATATCAGTGTAGAGGTACTGGATTCAATAATAGGAATGATTTTATGCAACATGTTTAAACCTAGGTGACCGGCCCATGGAAATTTTTCTACCTGATCAGGAAGGATAGAAATAACCTCAATTTTCTTTTTAATACCGGACTTGATAATTGTATGCTGTTTACCAATTAGTATTTCTGCTGCTTGCTGCAGGTTTCCAATAGTTGCGGAAATACCCCAAGTTTTAAGCCTAGGCCTAAGCATTCTTAATCTTGATAATGCTAATTCTACTTGAATCCCTCTTTTAGAACCCAATAATTCGTGCCATTCATCTACAATTACTGCCTGTAAATCTTTAAAAAAGAGGTTATAATTTTTCTGAGCAAGCATTAAATGAAGGCTCTCTGGAGTAGTAATGAGGCATTCTGGTGCATTCCTTTTCTGCTTATTTTTTTCTGCAGTTGAAGTATCACCTGTTCTAAATGCAACCCTCCAAGGCAGCCCTAATTCAATAATAAGCGCTTCCATGGCCCTATGAATATCTTTGGTCAAAGCCCTTAATGGTGTAATCCAAAGTATTCTTAAACCATTCTTCTTTGGTTCTTGCCAGGTTTCAGGATATTCTCTCAGGTATTCTAATACACAGGGAATCCAGAGGGCATAAGTTTTACCGCTACCAGTTGGGGCATTTAGAAGTCCACTTTTACCCGATAAATAGGCATCCCAACATTCTTGTTGAAAGCTAAATGGTTTCCAGCCTTTCTTTGAAAACCAATCAATAATCGCTGCTTTCCCTTTTTCTTCTATATGCATTTAGCGAACTATGTTTAACCAACCAGTGTAGGTCTGCATCAAGCATTCACTCCGAATTTCGTAATAATACAAACCAATTGACATCTCGTTCGCATCCCATTCATTTTGATAATTGAGAGATTCAAAAACAAGGTCACCCCATCTATTAAAAATTTTAATACTTGATCCTGCTAACCAACTGTCTAACTCAAAGGTATCATTCACACCATCGCCATTTGGAGAAAAAGCATTACTAAAAAATAAATCTGAAGTAGTTATAGGTGTAAGCGTCACATTCGCCTCTAATTCACCACAATCATTACCGGCCCTTACAGTAAAAGTACCTCCACCGCTAACAGTTATTTCTCTAGTAGTACTATCATTTGACCAGTTGAAATATTCAAAAGTTTCATCATCTACTCTTAGTACAGTTTCTTCTTGCACACAAACTGTTTTATCATCACCAATAGATAAAAACAAAGGTGTATTTTTGAATTGAACAGCCATTGAATCTTCTAGCGTACAACCTCCTTTTTGAACAACTACAGAGTAGACCCCAGTCTGACTAATATTAATTTGAGGAGTAGTATCGCCATTGTTCCATAAATAGCTATCAAAATCATCAGAAGCAGAAATATCTATATTATCTGTATCACAGGTCGTAAAGTCATCCATTAATTGAAATACTGGCTTCGGGGTTTCTTCAATTTCAATGGTATCTAAATAGGTGCCACAGCGGTTCGATACTTCTAAATAATAGATACCACTATCAGCAACTTGTAGAATAGGGTTATCAGACAGAAAGTCTTCATCACCCGCTTTTTCCCATTTATAAGTTGTATATTCTCCAGGATTTAAAAATATGGTTTCGTCATCACAAATCAGCATATCAGGCCCTAAACTGACCGAAGTAGGTTCAAAAATAACATCAAATGTATCGGTAGCAGTACAACCTTCAAAAGTTAAATCTACGGTATAGGTACCTTCACTATTAATGGCAATTTGTCTCTCAGTACTACCCGTACTCCATTGATAGGTATCGAACTGGGGGCCAGGATCAAGAACAGTAGCACCCCCTGGACATAACTTTACTTCTTTTCCTGAAAAGGAATTATAATTTGAAAAATATCCATAAACGGAACTAAAACCTAATTGATGCAATATTCCCATATGGAAGAAGCCACCGTTATTTTCAATGAGATGGGGCCCTACTGATAGATTAGCAGTACTGAAATTTACTAAGGCAGAAACCCATTCATTATTAGTACCAGGGACTACATTGAATTGACTGAAAATATTTAGAGGCCTGCCATCTAGTATAAAATCACCCTGATTACCATTTCGGGTCAATAACATAAGTGCGAAATTGCCAGAAGCCGAACGAACAAAACCTACTTGCCCTGAACCAGTACAATCTATTTGTGGCAAAAGTGCATCTCCAATTTCTCCAACATGTCCTGTTAATTGATAAGCGTACACTGGCTTGTTAGCACTGATGAAGACCGATCTACCTGAAACATTAACTCTAATACGCTCACCTGCATTGATGGTATTAATTGGAGGTGTATTTCCATTTACAGTTATAGTCGTATTATCTTCAGTAGCCCAAACAAATACTACTTCTGCGTCTGCATAACCCCTAACAGCAATGTATTCTGTCCCTAATTGACTGATAGGTACTAATTGATCTCCCGCCAAATCCCAATATGGCCCATTTCTGATCGAATCGTCCATACCTGTTACAGCAATGGGCTTATTAGAAGAGATGCTAGTCCCTCCTAATTTTGAACCTGCAAGCGTAGATACAGCTCTTAAAGAATAAGTCTCTCCTCTATTTAACATTATGGAAAACTCTTCACCAGCATTATGTCCGATAACGACAGTACTGGGTGTAATCGCTATTTCAGTACTATCTTCAGTAGCTACCAATTCTACCGTTGCATTCCCATGTTCGTTGTTGAATAAATCCTGCCCTGGAACCATAAAACGTGTACCAAGTGCATTTTTACCTTTTAAAGGAAAGATCTCTGGGTTATTAGTTGCTGAAACTTCATAGTACACGGTAACTGGAGCTGATGCAGTAATAAAAATTCCTTTATCTAAAACTTGATCTGCTGGCTGGTTTTCAAATATGCGAAGCGCATAAGTTACATTGATCGAAATAGTACCATTGGCTGCCACTGTCCTTGTAATAGGTCTAAACAAGGGATTTGCAGGCATACTAATTCTAATAAAAGCTTCTTGATCTAAAGTAGAAATCCTAAAATTAATGGGACTATCACCATGAACTACTGATACGTCTGGTGCAACAAACCAAAACTCAGTATCAGTTTGGGCAAATGTTAATATTATGTTGAATAAAAAAGTAGTTGTTAGTAGTAGTTTTTTCATTTTCAATTGCTAAGATGAAATTCTCTTCTTTACCCTAAATATAAAGCATTTCAGTTAGCTCAAAGAACAAAAAAAATAGGGACTTCATTACAAGTCCCTATCACAACCATAGTAGTCTATTTGTTTATGCTTCTTCTACTAATGTATTATTTTTTACCAATTGTTCCTGAACATCGTAAGGAACTGTTTCAAAACCAACAGGTTCTAAGTTAAAACTTGCCCTGCCTTGGGTAATTGATTTTAACGAAGTAGAATACTTATCAAGTTCTGCTAAAGGTACTTTCGCACTTATAGCCTGATATAATCCTTTGGCATCTATTCCAGTGATTAAAGCTCTCCTAGTTTGTAAATCCGTCATTACTTCACCCGTTAGGTCATCTGGTACTAATACTTCAAGTTTCCAGATGGGCTCCATTAATTTAGGATCTGCATTTAAAAATGCTTCTTTAAACGCTTTATTACCAGCAATTTTAAAGGAAATATCATTAGAATCGACCGAGTGCATTTTACCATCGTGCACCAATACGCAAATGTCACGCGCATAAGAATGAGTTAGCGGAGCTTCTTCCATTATTTCCATCACTCCTTTCAATACAGAAGGCAAGAAACGAGCATCTATCACTCCACCTACTATGCAGTTATAGAACACTAATTTTCCACCCCACTCTAAATCAATTTCTTCTTTTCCTCTTATATTAAACCCTTCCGGATTTTCCATACCTTCGTGATAAGGCATAATGGTTAAAGTAACTTCAGCAAATTGACCTGCTCCACCCGATTGCTTTTTATGCCTGTAATTAGAAGTGGCTCTTTTTTGGATGGTTTCCCTATACGAGATTTTTGGTTTCACAAAGTCTACTTCTATTCCGTAAATATTTTTCAAGCGCCAGCGGGTAACCGCTAAATGTAACTCTCCTTGCCCAAATAAAAGCAATTGCCGCAACTCTTTAGAATATTCTATCTCAACGGTAGGATCTTCTTCGTGTATCTCCTTTATTACTTCAGATAGCTTGTCTTCATGTTGCTTATTTTTAGCTACTATGGCAGTTCTTATCCTTGGCTTTGGAAATTCCATAGGCTTAAAGGCAAATGTCTCACCTCGGGTTGTTAATGTATGATTGGTTTGGGTATTTTTTAGTTTCACCGTAGCACCAATATCTCCAGCAACCAATTTATTAACCGTATTCCGGTTTTTCCCATCCATGATGTACAATTGATTGATGCGCTCTACCACGTCGGTTTGTGCATTTTGTAATTCCATCCCTACTTCAAGCACACCAGAACAAACTTTAAAAAATGTGATTTTACCTAAGTAAGGCTCTACCAAAGTTTTGAATATAAATAGGCTCACCTTATCATTGGTATCGCACTTTACTTCTTTACCATCTACAGTTTGCTCAGGATATAGTTCTGCTGCCGAAGGTGCCACATTATCTATAAAACCCATCATTCTACCACTGCCCATATTTTTTTTAGCAGAAAGACAGAAAACAGGGAAAACATCATGATTTAACATGCCTATTTTGAGACCTTTTCTCAGCTCATCTTCTGATAGGTTCCCTTTTTCAAAATATAATTCCATCAAGCTTTCATCATTCTCCGCAGCCTTCTCTACTAATTCATTATGAAGTTCCTCTGCCCTTTCCATCTCGCTTTCTGGAATAGGTAATTTTTCTGGTTTCCCTCCTTCTTCTGGGAAACGGTACATGATCATTTTCAACAAATCGATAATGGCATTAAATCCCGTTCCTTGATTCAAGGGATACTGCATCAATGTAACCGCATCACCAAAACTTTCTTTAGCAGTATCTAAGGTATTTTGAAAGTCAGCCTTTTCGTTATCGACCTGATTAATGGCTATTATAGTAGGTTTTTTATAGGTATCAATATTATTCCAAATCAGTTCAGTACCAACTTCTACTCCATGCGAAGCATTCAACACCATTACACAGGTATCTGCTACTCTTAGAGAAGATACTATCTCTCCTGAGAAATCATCGAGACCCGGTGTGTCTATGATATTGATTTTATAATTGCGCCACTCAGTGTGTAAAGAAGTAGCATAAATAGAGTTAACTCTTTCGTGTTCAATCTCATGGTAATCTGATACAGTATTTTTATCTTCTACTGTACCTCTTCTTGAAATGATACCTGCTTCAAATAACATGGTTTCGGCAAGAGTGGTCTTGCCTGCTTTCGCCCCTCCCAACAGAGCAATGTTTTTTATGTGTTTTTCATCGTAAACTTTCATGGTGAGCTTGGATTTAGGTGAGAAAAATAGTTTAGTATCTTCATGAATAAAGATGATAATCTTTGTTGATTGAGATTATTCAAAATTAAGTAGCTGGCTGTGAGGGGAAATGATAAAAATCAGTTGAGCAATTAACTTGCGACTAACTTTTATGACTTCAATCAGAAGTTAGGGCTTTTTGAAATGAAATACAAACGTTAATGCCATGCACTAGAAATAGCAATAATTTTACTGCATAAAATCATATTCAAATCAAGTGCATTTTTGCTTTTTAAAAGTCTAATAATGACTTGGAAAATTCTTCAAGAATGAAAAGAATATTTTTGAAAAGATTATAAGAAAAATTCACCTTCCATAATGAATAAGCCTATCTCAGTAATAGTAAGACAATAGCTTTTTGTTGCACGACAAATAGTTTTCTTTGAAAAATAAAGCATTAAGAAATAATCGTAAAAGCATAATCATCTCCAATAGATTACTCTTCAAGCACAAATACTTTTAAATCATTATTGTTTCTTCCAAAAATTACATTGTCTTTATTATTAACCTTGATTGTATGAATGGAACGAACATCTCCTCTGATCTTTAAACCAGATTTTTGAGGATTTAAGGTAGTAAAGTTTCCTTTACCATCTCCCAATAAGACCACACCATAGTTTGCATCATGCTGGCCTAAACTTACCCGTGTTAATGACTGATTACCACCAGTAAGTAAATCCAAATTACCATCTCCGTCGACATCAATGGAGTTGAAAGCATAAATTGGAGAAAGTTGTGCCTCAATGGGTAAGTCTGTCATCTCAAGTGTACCATCACTATTATTCTCAAGATACACCGATTCGAATTTTTGAGCATATAAAGTATCAGCACCAAGTAATTGATCCTGAGAAAAGTAGTCACTTAAAGAGGCCGTTGCAAAGGTGTTGTAATCAGAGTATTTTTTGTTCAAGGATACAAGTTGACCTAATAGTTCATCTCGGCTGTAAGCAAAAACAGGTTCATCATGTAAATAATAAGAGAATATTGGGTCAATAGCTCCATTCTCATCAAAATCCTTATAAATCAATTGAGCAGGTCGATCTATTTCTGGCTGGAATGGATTGTTACGACCAATATTACCCAATACTATATCTAAGTCGCCATCTTGGTCAAAGTCTGCAGTATGAATTGTATTCCACCACCCACTATTTTTCTCTAAATTAGAAGGAGTTTGTTCCTTCAAATTCCTTCCGTCTTGATTCATCAAAATAGTTGGTTTCATCCATTCACCCACTACAATTAGATCAGGTAAGTTATCTCCATTAATATCTAAAAACTCGCTATCTGTTACCATTCCGATATTGAAAAGCGAAGATGCCCACTGTTCTGTGACATCTGTAAAATTGCCTTTCCCATCATTTTGCAACAAATAACTTCTAGGTGCAATGGGATAAGTATTGGGAGTCAGTCTACCACCTACAAAAAGATCCATATCGCCATCTTGGTCAAAATCGGCTGCTGTAACATTTGCTCCACTTGTAAGCATTGTAGGCAAAGTATTGTTTGTCTTTTGGAAATTACCCCGCCCATCGTTTCGGTAAAACCTATCTTGTAAAGGCGCTGCTTCTTTTGAGAAATCACTTCCACCACTTACTACATACAAATCTAAGTCGCCATCTTGGTCGGCATCGAAAAAGATGCCATCGGTATCCTCACTGGCCGCATCTTCTACAAAAACTTCCTGATTAGATTCTGTAAATGCTCCTTGAGCATTTTGGAAAAATAATGCCCCACTTTGGTTTTTTGCACCTCCCAAGTATAAGTCTTCCAATCCATCTCCATTCACATCAGCACCTATAATTTTAGGGCCCAAATCAGAAATAGCCCTAGGGATAAGTTTATCTCTTTTAAAATCTAAAAAGTAATTTTCCTTATGCTGAAAATCAATGCCTAAATTGTCTTTTTCTTCTTTAAGTAATAATGTTTCTTGAAGCTCTTCAGTTGAAGTTTTCTTCTGTGCATCTTCCTGTTGGAGTACAAGTAACTGGTCTGCTGTTATATTTTTTAGCGTTTGTTTTTTTTGATCCGCCCATACAACAGTCAAACTATCAACTTGATTGATTTGACCTAAACCAAATACTAACTCATAATTCACCGAAGACTGAAATCCTCTGGTTGGGTAAAATGTCTGAGTTTGAGTACCTGCCGATGTATAAAGCGTAACATTAGCCCCAATTCCAAATGTGTTTTGCCCATTTCCTTTAAGTCGTATTTTTAGGTAATGGTTTTGAGTAAGTGTTTCACTTTGATTCTCATAAAAATCAGCCACTTCATTAATATTGTTAATTACTAAATCTAAATCGCCATCATTGTCAAAATCGGCATAGGCAGCCCCATTCGAAACATTATCTTTCTGGAGTCCCCATTCAGTAGATTTTTTTTCAAAAGTGAGGTCACCATTATTTTTGAAAAAATAATTAGACACTTGAATGGAAGGCATTTTTTCAAGTAATTCTGAGACAACTAGCTCCTTATTTTTTTGGGATTGACTGATTTTCTCATTGGCTACATAGTTCATGAAATCCATGTTGAGGTAATCTCTAGGATAGCCGTTGCTCACAAACAAATCTTTCCAACCGTCATTATCAAAATCGGCCAGCAAAGGTGCCCAGCTCCAATCTGTTTTTGAGATACCTGCTAATTGACCAATCTCACTAAAATAACCATTCCCATTGTTGAGCTGAAGCATGTTACGCATGGTTTGGTGGTGAAAACCACTCTGAATGAGTTGTGCGTACTTTACATGGTTTTCTGAACCTAAAGATATTTTTTGTCGATAATTCCCTTCAGGAAGCATATCTAGTGTAATTAGATCTGGTTTCAGGTCATTGTTGAAATCGCCTGCTTCACAGCCCATAGAAAACATGGAGACATGTCCAAAGTAATCTCGAATTGATTCTTTAAATGTTCCGTCCTGTTGGTTCAGATAGAGATAATCTTCTTCATTGTAATCATTACTTACATAAATATCTGCCCAACCATCTGTATTCACATCTACAATAGCAACCCCTAATCCAAAACCTAACACATTCTGATTTATACCAGCTGTTCTACTAACTTCAGTAAAAAAATCTCCATCGTTCCGAAACAATTTATCTCCTAGATTTACATCTACTCGCTTTTTATAACTCGTAAGGAGTTTATTAAAACCTGCATACTGCTGGGTAGAGTGATTGATCAGAAACATGTCTAGGTCGCCATCCCGGTCATAATCAAAAAAAGTGGCTTGAGTAGAATAGCCAAAATCATCTAGTCCATATTCATTTGCTCGTTCTGTAAAGGTCAAGTCTCCATTGTTAATAAAAAGTAGGTTTCTACGCTTTTGAAAATTTACTGCTGCTGAACGACAAACATAAATATCTAATAAACCATCGGCATTTACATCTGCCATGGTTACGCCTGTATTCCAAAGTCCTTCTGCTGAAACTCCTGCTTCTTTAGAAATTTCTTTGAACTTCATATTCCCTTGGTTGAGGTAAAGACGGCTAGCCACCATATTGCCTGTGAAGTAAATATCTGGCAAGCCATCATTATTGATATCTCCTACAGCCACACCTCCACCATTGTAGAAATAGCCATAGTTCAACACATTAAAAGTCTCTGTTTCTTTTAAAACATTCTTGAATTTAATACCTGTAGATTGGGGAGAAAGTAAAGTAAAAAGCGTTGCTTCTTTCTGATCCGAACAGGCAATGAAAAGTACTGGGAAAATGAGTGAAAGTAATCGTTTCAGTTGCATATTGTTTTGGGTTTCGCTTAGAAAAGACATCCATTTTATTACCCTAGCTATTTGAAAATGAAAGTAATCCATTCATAATTAATTTAGAAAATCTACAAATACATCTCTTAACTGAGCAATCTACATACATTCCTTATACAAAGCATAAAAATAGAGTGCTAACCGAAATCAGCACTCTTTTATTTATTCTAAAATTATTAAGTAACTTGAAATTAATTCACATCCCACCACAATCTAGTATCATTTTTATCGCCTCCGGAAAGACTGCCAATGGCAGCATCTAATTCCTGAGCATTAGTGTTAAATTCACTAGCAGTATAAACCATTCTCCTAATAATTTCATCAGCGGCTACATCTGGGTTGTCAGAAGCTGCACGTACATATTGCTTAGGATAACCAGTACGACGAAGTTCTGCCCATGCTTCCCAACCATTAGGGTAAAGTGCTAACCACTTCTGAGTCATGATTTGCTCAAACTGACGTTCTTGAGAACCACTCACGTCGAAAGCTACCGGAATATCTGTCAATGGAGCTGCTCCTGTTTCATATGCTACAGGAGTTGCCGCACTAGAAACATAATCTCCAGCAGACACACCCCATTCATCCATAGAAAGTTGGATACCTTGCTCATATAACTCTTGCGCAGTACCACCCATATTCCAGCCTATTAATGCACCTTCTGCACGTAAAAATGCTACTTCAGAAGCTCTTAAAACAGGAATAGGTGGGTTAGTACCTCCTCTTGGTAAAGGAAGGAAAGCAGCACCTACATCTGAATGGTTGCTATTCTGGCTTACACCCAAAGTAACCCTGGTTTGTCCATTTAATAAGCCTTCATAAGGAATACCATCTCCATCTGTATCACCGTCAGCTGCTGGCGAGAAGAATTGGCCAATACGAGGATCATCATAACCTTTCAATACACTTTCCATGGCTGCACTCATTCTGAATTCTCCCCAGTTGGTAATCGTGTTTAAAGGGTTAAGGTTTTGCGCGTCTGTACCTACAAAAGCATTGTCAGCATTGCTTTCAATTACACCTGCAGTAATGGCTTTCTCTGCTTCAGTTTGTGCCATAGAAGGATTTACAAAGCGTATACGCATCGCTAAACGCAGACGAAGGCTATTTGCAAAGCGTAACCATTGGTCGGCTCTTCCACCATAAATACGGTCGCCTCCTGGAAAAGCCAAAGCATCTGGATTGGCAGAAAGTACTGCAACAGCCTCATCTAACGTAGAGAAAAAGTCCATGTAAGCATCTTCTTGACTGGTATAAGGTACAGATAGTTCTTGGTTTCCAAAATCTAAGTATGGAACTGGACCCCAGTGGTCTGTCATACGATGGTAAGAATTTACCCTCCATACTTTGGCAACTGAACTCAATACATCTTCGCCCGCTTCAGTAGAAAGGTCTTCTACCAATTTAATTTGTGGCGCAGCCTGTCCGTAGAAAGAACCCCAAGCTAAATCTGCCCAACGTCCTACTTGAGTATATCGGTCAGAATCAAAGTTAACCGCTGTGGTAGCATAGTATTGCACCCAAAGGTCAGAGAATAAATTTTGTGAAATTTGGAATCGCCAATGCAATCCGTTCATTCCAAAGTATTGTGCTTGACCAAAGGCTAATTCTAAAACCCCTGGGTTTTCTGCTAGAAAATCTTCGGTCAATGCCCTAGGATTTGTGTTGATTTCATCGAAGTCGTCTGTACACCCGAAAAAGCAGGTGGCAATCAAGCAAAAAATCCCTATCTGCTTGATTGTTTGAGTTGTTAAGTTTCTCATATTAACATATTTAAAAAAAGAATAATATTTTCCTTAAACTTTTACTTTTTGTTTAATCTTTATGTTTAAAATCCAAATTGAAGATTTACCCCAAAACTTCTAGTAGTAGGTAAGGCAAAAGATTCAAATCCATCTGCAGTTATTCCTGTTGAAGTTACAACTTCAGGATCTACAATTTCAGCAGCGTTACTTATAAAGAATAAGTTTCTTCCTACAAAAGACACTTTCGCCGTTTTAATAGGTGTTTTAGAGAGTAAATCACTAGGCAAACTATAACCTAAAGATATTTCCCTCATTCTAACATTAGAAGCACTTCTAACAAAAGCTTCACCTACTGGAGCATTCCGGCCACCAAGGTTGGTCCAAAGTGTTTCGGCATTTACACTCACATTATTAGGAGCCTCATTTACTACGGCACTCTCATCAGCGTAAACATTTTGACCGAAAATTAAAGAACCATCGCGACCAGCCGCAGAATTAGCTGTTAGCCCATCGGCTGCTAAAATAGCTTCGGTAAAAGAAACTACTTCGCCCCCACTACGAATATCAATTACAAAATTAGCATTGAATCCTTTATAAGTAAATGAATTTGTGATACCACCAATCCAATCAGGGTTAAAGTTACCAATTACAACATCGAGCCCTGGTGTAATCATCGGCACACCTGCCAACGGATTAGCAGAACCATCATCTAGAGTAGCAGGTTGTATCATCACATTACCAGCATTGTCACGCATGAAACCTCTAGAGTAAATATTTCCCCACATATCACCTACATCGAGTCGGAAAGAACGCAAGAAGTCTGCTCCATAGTTCAATTGGTCAATACCTTCTGCTAATTCTACAACCGTACTTACATTTCGGGCAAAGTTAAATGCAATATCCCAATTAAAATCTTTGGTTCTAATAGGGTTAGCAGTTAGTACAATCTCTACACCTTCGTTCTGAATATCTCCACCATTTAAGAAACGTTGTGAAATACCTGAACCTTGAGGCACATCTTGGGCAAAAAGTTGGTCTTCAGAATTAGTCCTATAGTAAGTAAAATCTAGTCCTAATCTAGCGTTCAAGAAGCGAGCATCTAAACCTAATTCAATAGAACGTGTTCTTTCAGGTTTTAAGTTAGCATTGGGTTGAGTAGAATTTAATTGTAGAAATCCTCCTGATACATTTACTAGTCTAGCTAATTGAAATGGATCGGTGTCATTACCTACCTCAGCATAAGAAGCCCTTGCTTTTAAGAAAGAAATAACATCAGGAAGTGTCACTAATTCACTTATAACAGCACTTAAACCTACAGAAGGATAGGAAAAACTACGGTTTTCTTCTGGTAAAGTAGAGCTCCAATCATTTCTGAACGTCAAATCTAAAAATATACCATTCTTATAGCCTATCTGACCAAAGGCATAAAGCGAGTTTACCTCTCTTTGAAAAAGTTCTTGTGTAGAAGCTTGGGGAACTGCTGCATTGGACAAAGCAAACAAATTAGGGATAAGCAATCCTGGGTTTCCTCCTGTTGTAGCAGTTAATCTATTTCTATTTTCAACACGTGTGTTGCCGCCCACATTGGCATCGAAAGAAAAATCGCCCAAATCTTTAGTATAAGTCACCAAAAAGTCAGTATTCCACTCATACCTATCATCTGATATAGCGTCATATCTTCCATTGTCTGCAATTATGTAAGAATCGTTGAATAAGCGATTTTCTCTAAAAAAATTAGACCTATCTAGTGCAGAGCGACCTAAAATAGTCAAACCGTCAAAAGGTTCATAAACGACAGAAACAAAACCAATTACACGGTCTTCAGTAGTTTCATTCAGGTTGCGATTAATCGTCCAATAAGGATTAGCTCCACCATTATCACCTGGTACCCAATAATGTTGTCTTACACTGGCACTAGGGTCAGTATACTCAAAAAGGCTTGCTTCTGCAGTACTAATATTTCTAGGCAAACGAAGTGCATGTCGTACTGGATTGGCAAAATTTTCACCAGTTGCTAACTCATTATCAATCTCTGAACGGATAAAATTGATTTTTCCATTAAAGGTAACTTTATCCCCAATTTTATTTTGGATACGCAAATTGAGATTATGACGGGTCAACTCATTACCCGGAACAATTCCTTTCCTATCATCATGCGTATAAGAGAAATAAGTACTCGTTTTATCATTGGAAGTAGAGATAGAAAGGTTTGTTGCCAAACTTCTTCCTGTATCAAAGAAATCACTCACATTGTCTGGATGCGCCGAGTAAGCATAAGTAGCATTTGGAAAATTAGGATCGGGCGACCAGTGAGCCACTTGACTTCCATCTAACCGAGGGCCCCAAGTAAAGGTAGAGTTCGGTACATAAGTACCACCACTTCCTTGTCCGAATTCATTTTGGTATTCATGTAAAAGAATAGCGCGATCAGTTGTAAAAGTATGATTGAGATTCACATTAAAACCACTTGATCCCTTTTTAGTGTTAATTACGATTACACCATTATTCGCCCTACTACCATACAAAGCAGCTGCATTAGCTCCTTTTAGTACAGAGATAGACTCTACATCATCTGGGCTAATATTGCTGATGTCACCTCCCAATGGAACACCATCTACAATGTAAAGTGGTTGGCTACTTCCGTTTACAGAACGGTTTCCCCTTAAGATTACCTTAGAAGCACCTGTTACTCCAGTACCTGATGTCTGTATAGATAGACCAGCTACTTTTCCCTGTAAACCATTCACTAAGTTCTGATTAGGTCGTGCTTCTGCAATCCCAGCCAATTCTACATTTTGCGCAGCATAAGTCAGGGCCTTTTTGTCTCTTTCGAGGCCAAAAGCTGTCACCACTACTTCAGTTAATTCTTTGGACTCTAGAGCCAGGCCAACATCTACAGTAGATCTGCCATTGATAGCCACTTCCATATTCTCATAACCAATAAAACTGAAAATTAGAACAGCATCACTTCCAGCCTGAAGGGAATATTTCCCATCTATGTCTGATACTGTACCCGTTCTAGAATCACTTTTAAGGGTAATGTTTACACCAGGTATAGGATCACCGCTATTCGCGTCTTTTACCACACCCGATACTGTGTTTTGGGCATAACTACTCCATGAACATAGGAGTAGCCATACTACCACAAAGGAAATTTTTAGATTTCGGTAGCAATTTTTCATTGTAAAAAAAATAGGTCTTGTTAAAAAAGTTTGCATTTACTTGTTGAGCAATGTTTAAAATTCAATAAGTAAAAGGTTTGTTAACATTTAGTTAAATGGACAGAACTATTTAAGATAAATGGTTGATTAAAATGATAATTTGAACCTAAGCTGCCAAGGTTGGAATAGTTCTGATTTATAATATTAATTAATGATATAGCCTTATGCAATACTTTTTGTAAATTAAGTGAAGGTCATTTTGACATGACAAAAATAGCTTACTTAGTATTTTTAAGTAAAATGGTATTAATTTCGTCATCTCTAACATTTCAGAATTGAGGGTTGATTTAGGTATCGATTACTCACTAGGCTATTTTACCACACATCACAGGCGTTTTATTTTCACTATAGCAATATGAAAACTACATTTCAAATATTCTAAATTTTTGAATTGTTGTTTTAAAAATTTATTTACCGCTTTAAAGGTGAACCAAGAAACTTCCTATATTTATAGAAAATGGTTTTTCAATTTTATGTCTAAACCTAACTATTTTATAGCAAGATAGACATTCTAATACAATGAGTCTTTTTACTTAGCGACTTTAAATCGCAGCCTTTTTAGTGACGGGTACGTACAGAATTATATTTAAAGATAAATTTAGATCATATGACATTTTCTACTGTAAGAAAGCTATTTGTTGTTTGTGTTTTGTTATTCTTAAGTGCTACTTTTTCTGTTTCAGCTCAAGAAAAAAGATTAAAAGCTATACGTGTACATGGTGGCAGTTTTCATGATTCTTATCAGAACCTTACGCCTGAAGGATTATTGAGTATGATCAAAGGGGGAACTAGTAATGGTTTTAACCTCTCAGACTATGAAGAATATGCAAAATATGCTTCACTAGAAGGAGGAAACATAGGCATCGATTTTATATTGACTCCCCAAAAACCTTTGTTGAAGGGAAATATTATGCAGGAAATAAGAGTAGGTGTAAGTGCTAATATTGAAAGAGAGGCCATGATAGATATGCAGAAAAAACACATAGCAACAGATTCTTATTATGATTACGAAACGGTAGGGCTATGCATTATAGAGAATGAATTTATACTTCAAGGCGCTTACTTACTTCATTTAGGTTTAATCGAAGATAGATTAACAGTTTTTGGAGGATTAGGTGGTAATGCAGGTACAACTTTTAATAACAGATTTATATTTGTTAATCTAAATGATGAATTTATTGCTGCGAGAAACAGTCAGTTTTTTAGAGGTTATGGATTACTAGGTGCTTCTTACAGAATGGGAAGAGTTAAACTTGACTTAGAATCTATTTATGGAGCTGGCTGGCAAATTGTAAATGGAGCGGATAATAATATCATGAATAGAACGAGAGGTGTACAATTTGGCATTAGTTATTTGCTCGATAGATAATTGCTTTCTGAGAATATATGTAAGTATTCTCTATCTCACATTAATTTTCCTCACCAATAGAGAAAATATACCAGGGAAAAACCGCTTCATATACAAACCGAAAAGTTCTTTTAAGCCTGCAGGGTAAATTTCACGTTTACCCTTTTTTATTGCCTGAATAATTTGTTTGGCGCAATTTTCTGCTGATAGTCCTTTGGCTTGGCCTTGGTCCATATAATTTTGAGGACTGCCATCGGCAGTTAATGCATTTAAAGAAATATTAGTTTTAATGTATCCAGGACAAACAATAAGCACTTTTACATTTTTTTCCCAAAGCTCTGCCCTTAAAGCATCAAAGAATCCATTTACTGCATGTTTAGAAGCCGAATAAACTGTACGTACAGGTGTGCCATATTTACCTACCACACTACTAATAGCTACCAGCTGAGATTCAGTCTGTTTCACTAATGCAGGTAAAGCAGCTCTAGTAAGTGCCACAGTACCCATAAAATTTATTTCCATTATTTTTCTAAAAACCTCTGGCTTTGTCTCTAAAAAAAGGGAACGCTGGCTTATGCCTCCATTATTGATCAATATATCTAATTTGCCAAAATGTTGTATTACTTGGGCAACTTCTTCGTGGTAATCATGATCCTTCTCTAAATCGAGTGGTACAATCAAGCTATTTTTAGCTGTAAGCCCTAAGTTTTTTTGCACATTTTCTAAAACTTCCCTTCTTCTAGAAGAAAGCACTATGCAGGCACCAAGTGCTGCCAACTGCTTTACCAATGCCTCTCCAATGCCCGATGAAGCACCCGTAATCCATACTACTTTACCTGCTAACTTTTTCATGAATAATTCTTTATAGAAAGGTGAATTAATAAATGTTTAATTAAATTGCCTTAAAAATTAAAATACACGCAATAAACACATCATTTTTTAATAAATATATATGTAAATACCTTGAGTGTATGAACCATTAGTCACAAGTTCCGAGTACTAATCCCATTCATTTTTAAGTATTTACCTATTATCATTTTTTAAATAATGTTTGATTGACCTGAAATCAACTTAAAGCTATTTTACCTGCTATTTACATCCAATCATAGTCCCAAACTACTAAATACTAGTCAGTACCAAAATTTTTATGAGAAAGCATACTCAACTTACAATCGATAGGATTGCAAAATTTAGAAAAAAATTAAAAGGAAATTATTACGAGGACCTAACCCCAATGAAGGCCTCCTATTACAAAACACAAGAACCCCTCCCATTTGAAGATACAAGCAAAGTAACATTCTCACCTATAGAAGTAGGTAAAAAATGGGGATCTCAATATGATTGTGCCTGGTTTAGGTTTACTGGAGAAGTGCCAAAGCACTTTGAAGGACAAGAAGTGGTAGCACTTATAGATGTAGGTGGCGAAGGTTGTGTATTCGACTCTGAAGGTAATCCCATTCAAGGACTTACCAACAAGCGGATTGAGTGGACGATGAAGGAAACTATTATTAAAAAAAGAATATACTTATTTAAAGAAGCAAATGGAGGAGAGCAAATAGAATTATTAATTGATGCAGGTGCCAACAATATTCTGGGTGTAGAAAATGTGCTTACCTATGAATCTATGGAAGATGGTGTTTTTAATGAGGCAGATTTAGCCATTTTTGATCGTGAGTCATGGTATTTATACATAGAATACGACTTGCTAACCAACCTGATGGAGGACATTGCTCCGGCATCTAGGCACCATAAACTATTAGTGTATGCGCTTAACGAATGTATCAATGTATATGGCGATGGCAAACCCGAAAATATTGCTGCCTGCCGGAAGATTTTACAAAAAGAGCTCGATAAAAAAGCCAATGCCTCTTCTGTGGAAGCCTCTGCTGTTGGACATGCCCATATTGATATAGCTTGGCTTTGGCCATTAAGAGAGACTGTAAGAAAAGCAGCCCGTACTTTTTCTACTGCCCTATTGCTTATGGAGGAGTATCCAGAATTTAAATTTGGTGCTAGCCAACCTGTGCTCTACCAAATGATGAAAGACCATTACCCTGGGCTTTATAAACGGATTAAAGAAGCCGTTAAAAATGGACAATGGGAGTGCCAAGGTGCTATGTGGGTAGAAGCCGATTGCAACTTATCTTCTGGTGAATCATTAGTAAGACAAATTATTCACGGGAAAAAGTTCTTCAAAGAAGAGTTTGATGTAGAAATAAATAATTTATGGTTGCCAGATGTATTCGGTTATAGTGCTGCCTTGCCACAGTTATTGATCAAATCAGACGTGCAGCATTTCATGACACAAAAAATTTCTTGGAATCAATTCAATACATTTCCGCACCATACTTTTTATTGGAGAGGCATTGATGGCACAGATATTTTTTCCCACTTCCTCGCTCCTAATAATTATCGCTCCGATGTTAGTGCTCAAGATTTGAGAAACCTTGAAAGAAAAAATTTCGATACTGAAAGATCAGAACATGCCTTGTTCTTATACGGTGCTGGCGATGGTGGTGGTGGCCCAAGTAGAATTTATGTTGAAAAACTGATGCGCGCCAAAAACTTGGAAGGTTTGCCCCGAGTAAAATTAGAGTTTGCTTCTGACTATTTTGAGAAAGCAGTAGATGAAAGCCGTGATGTGCAACTCTGGGATGGTGAATTATATCTTGAATTACACAGAGGTACATTAACGACCCACGCTCTCACCAAAAAATTGAATCGCAAAGTAGAACTTTTACTGCGAGAAGTGGAATATTATTATGCCTTGTATTTTCCGGAGAACTATCCTAAAGAGGCATTAGATAGACTTTGGAAAGTAATATTACTGAATCAGTTTCATGATATTATTCCAGGTACTTCTGTTACTCAGGTGCATGCTGAAAGTATAGAACAATACATGCAGACCAAAAAAGAATTAGAAAAAATATTGGCAGATGTAACTGAAAGTATTGGGCAAAAGATACATAATCCTGATGGCGAAAATGCAAGTTTACTCGCCAATTCACTTTGTTGGGAAAGAGAAGAGTTAGTTGTATTACCTAACACATCTGAACCTCTGGCAGACATAAATGGAAATGTAATCCCCGTGCAGCAGATAGAGCATGAAGGAAAGAAAGAACTGCTAGCGTCTGTAACTATTCCTTCTAGTGGGCATACTTTGATACAAGAAGATGAAAATGCTACTACACTTATTCACCAAAATAATTTAGTGGTTACTGATACGGAGTTAGAAAATCATCTTATCAAGATTGTATTCGATGCTGAAGATGGTTCCATTTTAAGTATTTATGACAAAGAAGCTAGAAGAGATATACAGGCAGAAAACACCAAAGGGAATGCTTTCAAAATATATATAGATGAACCTTTACTCTGGGATGCTTGGGATATTGATCTTTATTACGAGGAAATTCCACCTGAAAAGCCTACACTAAAATCCATAAAGGTTATTGAAGAAGGACCTTTAAGAGCTTCCCTTCAATTTGAATACGAAGATGAATTCTTTGCCATCTCCCAGATTGTTAGCCTTACAGCCTATTCAAAACGAATAGATTTTAAAACCAAAGTTAACTGGCACGAAACAGATAGAATGCTAAGAGTAGAGTTTCCTGTAAATATTCGAGCACGGCAAGCTACATTCGAAATTCAGTACGGTTATGTACAAAGGCCTACTCATTACAATACATCTTGGGATTTAGCACAGTTTGAAGTAGTAGCTCACAAATGGGCAGATATTTCACAGCCAAATTATGGGGTAGCTTTGATCAATGATTGCAAGTATGGGCATAAAATTAAAGGAAATACCATTAGCCTAAATTTACTGCGTTCCCCTAAAAACCCGGATCCTTTGGCAGATATGCATATCCATGAATTTACTTATTCATTATTTCCGCATCTAAATGATCATGTAAAAGGGAAAGTGCCGCAAGAAGCCTATCAGTTAAATATTCCTCCTATTGTTTTACCCATTGAAAAACAAAAAGGAGAATTAAAGGCGCATCAATCACTATTAAAGACAGACCGCTATAATATTATTATAGAAGCGGTAAAGCTAGCTGAGTATAGCGATGAGTTAATAGTTAGATTGTATGAATCATCTGGTGTTGACTGTTATGCGCAATTAGAAGTGGCTTTTAATTTTAAAGAAGTAAAACTGGTAAACATTATGGAAAAGGATATGGATGAATTAGAGGTAGAAGGAAAAAATATTAACCTTTTTTTCAAACCTTTTGAAATTCATACCATTAAATTTACCAGATAATGTTTTATTAACTTTAGTATTTAATATGAAAATCAGCTATTTCACTTTATTATTTTTTGTAAGCCATTTTGCTTTAGCACAAAGCCCAATTGGCAAATGGAAAACTGTAGACGATGAAACTGGAAAAGAAAAATCGGTAGTTGAAATCTATGAAAAAGAAGGGAAATTATATGGTAAAATAGACAAGATCATGGATTTAGAAGAACCGGATCCTAAATGTGAGGAATGCCCTAAAAACGATGACCGCTACCAACAATCTATTCTAGGTATGGAGATTATTCGAGACCTTGAAAAAGATGGGGATGAATGGGAAGACGGAACAGTTTTAGATCCGGAAAAGGGCAAAATTTATGATTGTAAAATTTGGCTAGAAAATGATGAAACGCTTAAATTGAGAGGCTATGTTGCCTTTTTTTATAGGACACAAACTTGGTATAAAGTAAAATAACCCGGAATACTTATTTTTTAATCTCAAACTTCACCTACAAACACATGAGTAAGCATAAAATTTTAGTGACAGGGGGCTGTGGATATATTGGTTCTCATACCATTATTCAGCTGATTAGAAATACAGATTTTGAAGTCATATCTTTAGATAGTTGTGTTAATTCCTCTGAAGATACCATTTGCAGGATTGAAGCTATTACAGGGAAAGACATTAAAAACTATAAAATAGATTTAAGGGACCGCGATAAGACTGCAAGCGTATTTGAAGAAAACAATGATATTATTGGTGTGGTACACTTTGCCGCGCTAAAAGCAGTAGGTGAATCGGTAGAAAAGCCGGACTGGTACTATGATAATAATATCAATTCCCTGTTAAACATTTTATGGTGTTGTGAAAAATACAAGGTAAATCATTTTATTTTTTCTTCTAGCTGCTCTTTATACGGCAATGTAAGTAGCTTACCAGTAAATGAAGATACCCCTTTAAGTAAAACGGAATCACCCTATGCCCATACAAAAAAATTAGGGGAGGAAATTATTCAAAGTCTAATTCATGTAAATGAGATACAAGCCATCAGCCTGCGATATTTTAACCCTGTTGGAGCAGACCACACAGGTAAAAATGGCGAAAACCCGATTAACAAGCCGAGCAATTTAGTACCCTATATTACCCAAACAGCAGCGGGTATTTTAGAGAAAATGACAGTATTTGGAGATGATTATGACACCCGCGATGGCTCTTGCATTAGAGATTACATACATGTAACTGATATTGCTGATGCGCACATAAAAGCCTTAAAATATTTATTGGCTGGTAAAAATAAAAGCAATTATGAAGTCTATAACTTAGGTACAGGAAACGGAGTAACCGTTTTAGAAGTAATAAAAGCTTTTGAAAAAGTTACTGGCGAAAAACTTAATTATGCAGTTGGACCTCGCCGCCCTGGTGATGTAGTAGCGGTTTATAGCGACAGCTCAAAAGCATTAGAAAAACTAGGTTGGAAAACAGAAATAGGACTAGATGACATGATGCGTAGTGCGTGGAAATGGCAACAGACTTTAATTGAAGAGAAAGAAGGGTAATTCAATTTCTATCCTTATTTAGGGTTTGAATCCCTGCATAGGGTGTCTAAAATTTTTTATTTTGATACACTTACCTCATAAGTGGATATAGCTACATCGTTATAAAAGATATGTACATTGAATTGCCCTTTTTTGTCAAACACATAATCAAAGCAATAATTATCTTCTGAAGTTGCATATAATTCTTCCTGAGAAATAGTGGATAATTTTACCTTCTTTACTTGAATTTCCATGTTATCCATTTTATTCTTCGTAAAATTCTTAAAACAAAATTTTACACTCTCCCCTTTAGTAACAGCTAAAGCAAGTTTTTCTGGAAATAAAGGCCTAATCTGATGGGTAAATGCCCCCCGATATATAATGGGCCTATTTAAAAATCCTTGAAGTGTTGGAGGGTTATCCATTAATAACCAAGTCGTATCAAGGGGGAAATGATTCCAAACAAATAACTCTGGAGCTGCTAAAAAATAACCCGGGTCATAGAACTGATTAAATTTTGTTTCCTTCCCATCGCTTACAATATTTCCACTAGACCAAGTAGCATCGCATATATACCATTTCCCATTTAATTTTACCGCATTCCAAGAGTGATTAGGCCTGCCTTTCCCTTTTATATTAGCATAAGTAGTTCGACCATAACCATCCACAATTTCAGCTTGTATACCCACATAGCCAGCCATTTCTTTTATTAAATAGGCATAGCCTGTGCAGACTGTTTTTTGTTTTTCTAATAAGGTTTCAAATACTTTTTTACTGAAGTCTTTATTCCATTGCGCAAGCTCCGCTGGTTTATCTATCAGCTTTTTTCTTTTGTTCTGATTTTTTAAGAAAAGCTGATAATCGTTTTCAATATTGAGGCAAACCCAAGTATAAATTGCCCTAAATTTTTCAACTTCATTATCGAAAGGTGAGCAAAGTTTATTGACCAATGCATATAAATTCTTTAAAGAATGTGATGGATACAAGGCAGCCACACTATCTGCTTTGGTAAAATCCATCTTCCTTACCTCTTCTTGTGCCTTTGAAATACTTGGCAAAAGGGTAATTAAAATAACCACAATCAATCTCCCCATAAACCAAGCTGATTATTTAAATATTTGAGTTATTCCAGAGAAAAATTTACTAAAACCCGATTGTTTTTTACTTTCGTACAGACCTTCTACAGCAACTTCACCCATCATTTCACAAACTAGTTCAAGATCCATAGTCATTACAAATTCAGTAATATTTTTGGAAGTAACTTTTACTTCCTTATGTTGGTAGCCGATGTAACTGAAAATCAAAATATCTCCTACTTCTAAATTTTGTAGTTTAAATTGTCCTTCAATATCTGTATAAGTCCCAGTAGAAGTACCTTTAATCAATACACCAACCCCTGGTAAAGGCTCATCATATTCTTTCGAAAAAACAGTTCCTTCAACAGTAATGCCCTCCTCTTCGGTTTTTTGAGTTAATTTATCTTGATAATTATTATGGATAGATTGCTCAATATTTGTTTTAGAGCGCTGTTGTTGTGCCATCAACTCTTTGCCGCCTCCCATTAATAACAAACTCAAAAAGCCTGCTTTCAATAACTGATATTTTGATTGAGGCTTTGTGAGAATTTCTTTTTCATAATCTTTTAGTTGGGCTGGGTTAAAGCGCCCACAGGTATGTGCAGGTTTCTTTTCAAAAAAATCAATTATTTCTTTTTCACTCATCTTGGTGAAATCAATCACATTCTTTTGACAATTCTCACAAAATCCTCCAGTAGAAGTTGGGGTGAAAGCTTTCCAATTTTCAGTACAAGGCTTGGGAATAGTAAGTTTAAAATCATTCATAAGATTTAGGTTTTAATACTGTGGCACTTTGTTATTAGAATAACAAGTCTTAAATAAGTTACAGAAAATTGGAAAGTCCATACCTTATTAATCCTAAAAAAGAATTAGAAATGATTAAAATTCACCCTTTCTGGGTTAGTAAAGCGTCTGCTTTATCAGTTTTTACCATCCCAAATCTACCAATACAGGTAAATGGTCTGAGGGGTAATGATTGCCATAGGTAGTATTGAGCACCATGTAGTTTTTAACAGTAAAACTATTGGAAGGAAATACATAATCAATCCTTCTTTCTAGTTGATTAGTACCTACTTCAAAACCACTAAAAGTGCCGTTAGGCCCTAAAACCAATTGCGCTTTTTCTTTGCTATCATTTACCTCAGGAGCTGCAATGAATATTTTTATAGGGGCTGTATCTGGGGTTAAATTTAAATCTCCTGTAAGTATGAAATCGTTGCCGCCACTTATTTCTCGAATTTTTTTTAAAATAAGTTGGGCACTTTCCTTCCTAGCTTCTACTCCTACATGATCAAAATGAGTATTAAAGAAGTAAAGCTGCTTTTCCGTTTCTTTATGGGTCAAAACCGCCCAAGTACAAATTCTTGGTAAAGCAGCATCCCAGCTTTTCCCAGGTTTATCTGGATTTTCAGAAAGCCAAAAAGTACCACTTTCTTTCAATAAAAAAACATTGGCATTATAAAGTATTGGTGCATACTCCCCTTTCTCTTTACCATCATCTCTGCCTACACCCACCGATTTGTATAGAGGTAAAAGCTCGTTTAAATCATCCAACTGGGTTTTGAGGACCTCTTGCATACCCATAACTTGCGGTTGATAAAATTTTACAAGTTTCGCAATTTCATGTTTCCGAACATCCCAACCATGTCCCTTAGCAGCGTCATCCTTACTATCATACCTCACATTATAACTCATTACCCGCAGCAAAGCTTCTTCTTCAGCTTGAATCAATGACATAAATATCGAAAAGTATAAAAGTAAAAAATACATGTTAGCGCTTAGTTTAAATGCTCTTTGAGCAATAATGCTTTTTTCTGACCTATTAAAATGCTTAAATCTGTTACCGAGGCTTGTTTTATTTTATTGACCGATTTAAACTCAGTGAGCAATTTTTCAACGGTTCCTTTGCCTATTCCTGGTATTTCTTCCAATGCAGTATTTAAGCTGTTGGCACTTCTCCTATTTCTATGGTGGGTAATCCCAAACCTATGTGCTTCGTCTCTTGCTTTTTGCAACAAGACCAAAGAAGGTGATTTTTTATTGATATGGAGTGGCAAACTATCGCCAGGAAAATAAATCTCTTCTAACCTTTTCGCAATGCCAACAATGGGTATTTGCCCGTAAAGGTCTAAATCTTTCAATGCATTGCAAGCTGAACTCAATTGACCTTTACCTCCATCAATTACAATTAAGTTGGGCAAGGGTTTATCTTCTTCTTTCAATCTTTTATAGCGGCGATATACAACCTCATACATAGAGGCAAAGTCATCTGGGCCTTCTACAGTTTTGATATTGTAATGCCTGTATTCTTTCTTAGCGGGCTTGCCATCTTTAAAACAGACCATCGCCGATACAGGATTTGTCCCTTGAATATTTGAATTATCGAAACACTCTATATGCCTTGGTAGGTCTTTTAAATTCAAATCTTCTTTTAACTGAATGACTGCATAGTTCTTATTCTTACTTTTTTGTAACTCGACTTTACGCGTATCTTTCTCCTTCTTAAAATAAAGCGCATTTTTCTTAGATAAGTCAATCAGTTTTTTTAAATCTCCAATCTTAGGAACATGCAATTCTACTCCTTCTATTTCAATCTCTAAGGGTATATTGGTAACCACTTTATTAGATGCCGTATTGAACTTTTCCCTGAAATCTAATAGGGCAAATGCCAACATGTCGGCCTTAGATTCGTCTAATTTCTTTTTTATTTGAATCGTTTCTGTTTGAGTAATACAGCCGTTCGTAATTTTAATAAAATTCACATAAGCATTTTCCTCATCATCTATGATTGAATAGGCTTCTAGCGCTTGAATATTTGGATTAGTAACCAGCGATTTATTTTGGAAATTACTTATTAGCTCATATTTATTCTTCATCTCGGCAGCTAACTCAAAGTGCATATTGGTAGCTGCTTCTTGCATGGCATCTTTGTAGTAATTCTTTACAGGCGAAAGATTGCCTTTCAGTATTTCCAAAACTTGCTGTATGTCATTATCATAATTACTCTCTTCTTGCAGACCTTCACAAGGGCCTTTGCAATTTTGAATATGGTATTCCAGACATACCTTAAACTTTCCTTGTTTTATATTTTCTTCACTTAAAGTATAACTGCAAGTTCTAATATGATACAATTGCCGGATCAATTCCAACAAAGTATTCATGGTTTTAACACTGGCATAAGGCCCAAAATATCTGTGGGCTTTATTTTCAATATTACGGGTAGAATAAACCTGTGGAAAACGCTCTTTGGTTACGCATATATAAGGGTAGGTTTTATCATCTTTCAGTAGAATATTGTATTTCGGCTGATTTTCCTTGATCAGGTTATTTTCTAGCAATAAAGCATCAAATTCTGTGTTGACCACCACATATTCTAAATCCCTGATTTCACTGACCAGTTTTCTTGTTTTTCGGTTAATGGTACCTTGTTTGGTAAAATAGCTGCTTACCCTATTTTTTAAACTTTTGGCTTTTCCTATGTAAATAATTTCCGAATCTGCATTGAGGTATTTGTAAATCCCTGGCTCGTGTGGAAGCTGAGCTATTATTTTTTCTATTTTCTCTTTATAGTCTATTTTCATTGAATATTCCCTGCAATAGTTGAATAAACCCCGTCGGAGACCCAGTTGGAAACCCTGTGAAGCAATTTATAAAAAAGATTGAAATACTCTTCACTAAAATATGATTATTCAATCTGTATTATAACAATAAAAAAACACTACCTGAATGTTCCAGATAGTGATTCCAAAGTTAGTATTTACTTTAATTTTTATTCAATCAATACTTTATTTACCCATAATTTTTCATTGCTTCTAAACCTAATTATAAATATTCCTGCACTGAGTTCCCTTTGTTTCAAAAGCGTCGAATAGGCATTCACCTCTATGTTCCTTGTACTGATCAACTTACCTGTACTGCTTATGACTTCCAATTGCCCCTCTTCCACATATTCAGGAAAATTCAATTGCATCGCATTATTATTGATACTGATGAGCATTGATCCGCTTGATTGTCTATCTTCATAGTTTTGAACCATAATGCTAGTAAATGTAAAAGAACCATCTGTATCGATTTGCTTGATGCGATAATAGGATTTGCCCAGTATAGGAGTATTATCGTAAAAAATGTAATTGTTTATATCCTCTGAATTTCCAGCGGCAACCACGTCTCCTATTCCTGTAAAATTAAAGCCATTTAAAGAACGCTCTATGGAGAAAGAAGCACTATTTCTTTCAGCAGCCGTGGCCCATTTTACTTGGACCCTTTTATTTTCATAGTCTGCTTTAGTACTATTATTTATAAATTCCACAGGTAAAAGTCCTGTACATACGCATCTAGTAGATCCAGTAACCGAAGGAGTACTATTAGGATCTGTTGTATTACAGAGATCTACATCACCACTAAATGCATTAGTATTATTCAAATTTATGCTTCCAAAAGAAATCCCTTCGCATCCCGAACTGCTTCCTAATCCAGAAACACTATTCGCGCTATTTACCGTTAGTGTACCTGAAATAGTTATATATGTACCATCTAATTTCAATTCACCTCCACTATTTACAGTTAAATTACCACCAATGGTTACCCCTCCATCTAAGTTAGCGTCAGCTCCATTATTAATAATAAAATCATTAGTTATATCAACAGTACCTGAAGTATTCAGATTGTTAAAGTCACCACCATTAACCGTTAAACTAGTTAATTGAAGATCGCCATAGTTATTAAAATTACCATTTGAATTTAAACTAATTCCTGATATTGTTCCGAAATTATTTACTGTTGAGTTACTGCTATTTATATTTAAACTACCAGTATAAGTTATACTTTCAGAAATACATAATTCCGTATTACTATTACCATCAACAGAAACGCTACCTGTAAAACTACCACTACCTACTATACATACAACTTCATTATTAGAAGCTGTATAGTTCCCTGAATCTGGCGCTCTTACAATCTCATCGCAACTAGAACAAGAAGAACCTCCATCTAAGGTACAACTGTTTATATCATTAGCAGTACAACCAAAAATACCATTCCCAGTATTTACAAAATTACCATCTGATCCAGTGTAATTAATACAACCAGTCCCGTCTATTTCAGAGCTACTCAAACTTTCTAGTTTGTCCGTTACATTGATACACCTAGCATTAATGGTTAAATCGGAGCTATCATCGGTTTTTAAATGCTCAACTTCAACAGTTGCCCCTAATTCAATTAATCCATCGCCTCCACTATTGAAAAAAAGCTCTTTGGTATCTGAAAGTGTCCCTGAACTTGAAATGGTCAAAAAACTATTGCTATCTTTCATTTCAATCTTTTTCCCTTCCATATCCAAAGACCCGTTTATAGTAAGGTCGTTCCCATTTTCAAAACCAAAATCGCTTGCACCATCATTGATTACATTAAAACTAGCTGGAATAATTACATTGTCACTTGATGGATCAGGTTCAGAGCCGCAGTCCCAATTATCACCATCTGTCCAACTTGTACCATCTCCACCCCCTGTAAAAGTACAATCGGCTGCTTTAAGGTTAATTCCATTAAAGATTAGCAGGATGAAAAAGAATAGATTTAAGAAGTAAATATTTGACATCTATCAAAAGCTTAATTACATATTGATAATGCCTTTTATTAAATGAAAATTTTACTTGTTCTTCTTCCATTAACATTTCATTATAAAATTTCTTTAATTAATGGAAATATATCCTTAAATAATTCTCTAGGGGCAATAATGGGATAGGCACTATTTTACCATTCTCTATTTCTGTTAATTTTATCTTTCTCCCTAAATGCTTGTTCCAGATCCACATCAAAGTAGTTGGCCAAATCGAGTAAGTAGTTTAACACATCTGCGAATTCTTCTTTCAGATTGTTTGCTGCCCCTTCTTTCCCTTTTTCTTGATACATAGCTTTTGCATTTCGTATAGCTTTTGCCAATTCTCCCACTTCTTCCATCAAAAGCATAAATATTTCTGTATCACTATTTTTATCCCATCCTCTTTGTTTGCATATTGCTTTAATGTAAGCTTGTAAATCTGCTAATGTAGGTTTATCTGGTAAGCGGTTCATAGTGTCCCTATCTTTTTTAATGTTGAATGATTGATTTATAATAGTAAAAATGAAGTATTATAACCTGTTCATTGGTTTATTCCTATTAATTTTTTCTTGCACTAGTCATGTAAATGAAGTCGATATCATTATCAAAAATGGAAATATTATCGATGGTACTGGAGCAGCAAGTTACAAGAAAGCCATAATTATTAAAGAAGGAGCCATTATCGATATAGTTGATAATGAACAAATAAGCTATGAAAGTGAACAAATCATTGACGCTTCCGGATACACAGTAAGTCCGGGTTTTATTGATCCCCATACCCATGCCTTAGACGATCTTAACTCAAAAGATAGGTATGCATGCATCAACTATTTAGCACAAGGAGTAACCACTGTAATTGCAGGAAACGATGGTGGTGGGCCAGTACTTGTAAAAAAGTCATTCAACAAGTGGGAAAAACAAGGCATGGGGGTAAATGTGGGACTGGTTGTAGGACATGGTACCATTAGAAAATTAGCCATGGGCATGGATGACAGCGTACCCGATACCAATACACTCAAAAAAATGGAAACATTTACTGCAAAGGCCATGGAAGAAGGAGCGCTAGGTTTATCTACTGGTTTATTCTATGCCCCTGGCAGCTATGCTAAAACTGATGAAGTGATTGCTTTGGCAAAAATTGCTGCTCAGTATGGTGGTATTTACGATACCCATTTAAGAGACGAAAGTTCTTACAACATAGGTTTAGTTGAAGCAGTGAAAGAAGCTATTACCATCTGTAAAGAAGCAAATTTACCATTACATCTCTCTCACATTAAATGTTTAGGAGCCGATGTTTGGGGCAAAAGCACAGAGATTATAGACATGGTAGAAAGTGAACAAAAAGCAGGTATGGTGATTACAGCCAATCAATACCCTTATAATGCTTCAGGTACCAATGTTATTTCGGCACTTTTCCCACGTAGTGCTCTGGTAGGTGGACCAGATATGTTTCAACAACGCCTTGACGACCTAAATGCGCTCAATAGCATTAAAAAAGATGTAAAAGAAAATATGCGTATAAGAGGTGGGGCTGCATCACTTTTAATTACGCGTTATGCCGATACGACTATCATAGGTAAAAACTTAGAACAAGTAGCTTCTATTTGGCAAATGGATTCTGTAAATGCAGCGGTTGAAATTGCTAGAAATGGCAATGCAAGACTAGCTTCATTCAATATGCAGGAAACGGATATTAAAAACTTTATGCAGCAAGAATGGGTAACTACAGGTTCAGACGGGTCTACAGGTCACCCTAGAAAATACGGCTCTTTCCCAAGAAAGCTTCAAAAATATGTATTGGGACAAAACGTGATGGACCTACCTACTTTTATACGGAATTCTAGCGCAAAAACAGCCGAGATTTTTAATATCAAAAACAGAGGCTATCTTAAAAAAGGATACCAAGCAGATATCCTCATTTTTAAACCTGAAGAAGTACAAGAAAAAGCAGATTTCCAAAACCCAGAGCTATTAGCAGAAGGAATGCACTGGGTAATCGTAAATGGAAAGTTGGCCATCGACCAAGGAGTTTATTCAGGTGAAATGGCTGGAGAAGCTGTCAAAAGATAAAATGACCTTCCTTGGGATTTTAAGCCCAAGGAAGGATAAACATTAATCAATTCTCTTCCACTCCCTGTACCACTACTACTCTGCCTGGTTTTCTGACATTGATGGTATGGTCATACATGGCTTCACAAGAAATAGTAGGTAAGTAATACTCTCCTGCATAACTTGCATTGAGCCTAATTTGAAATACTTTAGTTTTAGAAGCTTTCAAATCGAAGAATGTATATACCCTATCATCTCTTATGTCTTGATATTCTGGAATACTTACATCTTTGGGTTGCAAGCTACCATCCATACGACTATTGAGTATCTCCCAACCCGATGGGAAAATCTGGTTGATGACCATTTCTTCATAATCTCCTCTCAGTCCCGGATTGGTCACTTTTACTTCTGCTACGAAATCTGTTCCTTGTTGTAGGTTTGAAGGGTCGATCTCTTTGTTATTCAAATCTAAATAGCGCACACTCATTTTCAGGCTGTTTTCACTGGCAGTCTGATCTCCCCTTGCTGGCACTCCTTCACTTATTATTCTAGTAAACAACACCGTATTACTGTTATTCACCAAAGATACATTTTGCGCCTGTCCTACTTTTACATCTATCGGTTTCTGAATCACAGATAAATCTGTCATAGCCTGTATATTATTCTCACCTGGAACATTCAATGTAAATTTCATACCATTGCTGTCATTATCTAAGCCAGCAAACTTAGAAATAGCTATGAGGCAGTAAGCCGTTGTTTGGGTACTAAGCCATCTATCTGCACTTAAATTGGCGGCTATGCTTTTTAGTAATTCAAAGCCCTTGGCTTTATCTCCCATTAGGCAAAGTGTTTCTAATATCATGGCTCTATCACGTACATCAGAACCATAAGAACCTGATAGTTCTCTATACTTTTTCACCTCTGTAGTTAAACCTTTTACCAGTTCTTGCCCAGCTTTATCTTTACCGATTAAGTAATATGCAGCTGCTAATCTCCACGCTCCTGCAGTACTTAATTCACGCATTTCCCTTAAACGGTTCATCGCACCGGTTTCTGGATTGTTACTTAAAGCTAGCGCGTATAATCGATAAGCTTGCATTAACCCATCGTTGTAATAATTACTATTATATCGCCAATTACGAGCCGCTTTTCTAAGGTATTTCCTAAGGTCAGATTTTAAAAACGAAGGTACTTGATATCCTGCTTTTTCGGCTTCCACAAGAAAATGATACGCATAAACAGAACCCCATTCACTCGTTTCACGTTGCCCAGGCCAGTAAGCAAAACCTCCTTCCGTTGTTTTAAATCTATTCAGTCTTGCAATGGTTGCCCGCACATTATTTTCCATTTTTTGTTTTTGCTCAGGAGTTGCATCCAGTAATTTACCCGCAAGCAGTTGTGGGAAACCTGACGAAACTGTTTGCTCTATACAACCATAAGGATACCTCAAGAGATATCTCATCCTTTTGCCAAGGTTAATAGGTGGAATCCTAGATACTTCTAACATGGCAGCGTTTGTACCAGCAATACCCACCGCCCCATAAGAAGCATTCCAAGTATCACCCGGTTGTACCATTCCTTCAATAATGTTGGTTACTGGTGGATTAGGATTTCGTACATCTAGTTCAATTTCATCTTCTGAAGTAATTCCGTTTGCTTTGGCAGTTATCTTGATTTTTCCAATTCCAATCAGTGCTTTTACATCTAAATCGAAATAGACCATTTGTTCTCCAGTGCCCCCTACTGCTACTTGTTTAGAATTTTCTTTAAATTCAACCAGATTATTACCCGATACTTCTACGGTTACATTATTGATAGCAGGATCAGAAACAAAAATATTTACAGGCAATTTCACTTTTTCTTCAGGCCCTAAAACACGAGGTAATGTACCTAAAACCATTAAAGATTTCTTTACAGGAGTTACTTTCGCCACTTTTCCGTAAGCCCCTTCCCTAGCGGCAACGACCATTGTTTTTACTGAACCCACATAACGAGGCATGGTAATTTGGTGCCTATTACTTTCCCCAGCTTCTAACCTAAAAGGTCCTAGATGTTTAACCACAGGCTTAAATCGATTCGCTTTGGCATTTTTCTCTACTTCCTCACTACCGCCACCACCTATGGCTAACAACCTACCTAAAGAACCACTAAATGCACCCATTACTTCATCGTACAAATCCCAAGTTTTTACACCCAATGCTTCTCGCGCGTAAAAACTTTGCCAAGGGTCTGGCGTTTTGAAGCGGGTTAAATCCAACAATCCTTCATCGACTACTGCCAAAGTATAAGTCATCGCTTTACCAGTAGCTTCAGATACATTTACTTCAAAGGTTTGTTCTGGTTCTAACACATCAGGCATTTTTAATTCAGGCTGCAAATGTGTTTCAGCATCATCAACCATAATGGGGATTACCCCATAAAGTCTGATTGGTAAATCATTTGTAGTTTGGGCATGTGGTTGGATCAAAGAAACATTCACAAAAACATTTGGCGCCATTGCCTCTGTAATTTCAAAAGAGAAAGGTGTTTCACCTTCTTGCGTTTGTATCCAAAATGTTTCTAATACTTTTCTGCCATTTTCTATGCTAATAAAGGCACGGCTGTTTTTACTGCCTGGTATGGAGAGCACCGCTTTTTCACCCACTTCATATTTTTCTTTATCGGAAGAAAAGCTCAACATAGTAGCTCCTGCAGGCATATCATCTCTGCTTCCGCCCCAAGATGTGTAGTGGATTTCTCCAGTACAATGCCCAGAAACAGGATCACAAACGCTAATGTAATACCTGCCCCAATTATCTAAATCAAAGTTGAAAGTAGCTTTGCCATTGCTCGTATCCGTTTTGCCTGTAACAACAGGAGTACGATTTTGCCTACTTAAATAATTGGCTACTGTTCCATTGTCATTGTTCCACCACCAACTCCAGTTCAAGCGATACACAGCGATATTAACTCCTTGTCTATCAACTGGATTGCCTTCTGCATCAACCGTTACTACATCTAAGGAATTGGTTTTATTATAAAATAACCTGCTCCAACTTTTGGTTTCAGGCAATTTCATTCCGGCAAAAGAACGATAAGGATAATAAGGCATGGTAATTCTATCTATGCTAAAATTCCCACCTTCTTCAAAAACTTTTCCCCTAAAATTAGCTTGTAGTACCCCTGGTGCTCTTTCTTCTACATTTATTTTTGCATTAATCGTTGCCTTGCCGTTTTCATCAAGCCTACCACTAAATACTTGTTGACTTTCTCCATAAAATGTTCTTCCTCGGTCATCAAAATTATAATTTTCATAACCTTGAAAAGAAGTATTAGTCGCATTGAGATCTAATTCGAATTCTGCTTTCAAATTAGGTGCTGGTGCACCATGTAACCATTTTACCTCTAAATCTCCTGTAACGTCACCCTCAGCTGCCAATAACTTATCTGTTCCAAAATCAAGATTAATTTTCAAACGATTAGGTTTTACTGTCTCAATTTTTAAACTTTTGGTAAAGGTAGTTCCTCCCACCAATACAGTAGCCATCCAGTTACCAGTTGGAGCATCTGCATCAGTAACCGAAGTAAAATTATAGACTCCATCTACCCCTTGCGTACTTACCTGCTTTTTAACAATTTGCCCCATTGGGTTTTTTAACTGGAATACAACAGGGTGACTAGCTGGAAGCAATTGATCTTTATCCTCTAATATGAAATTGAGAAAAAGTGTGTCACCTGGCCGCCACACACCTCTTTCACCATAAATAAATCCTTTTATACCTTTTTGTACTACTTGTCCGCGTACATCAAAATTACTCAATGATAGAGACGAGCCATCATCTATCTTTAAATACCCTTTCTGATTGCCCAAAGTAGCCACCAATAAAAATGGTTTCTTATCTGAATCGAGCATGGCGATGCCTTCCCCATCACTTACATTGCTGTCTAATAATCTGTGTTGGAAGTTGTAAACAGCTACTTCTGCTCCACTTAATGGTTCTGTGGTCTTCAAGTCGGTTACCACTGCTAGCATTTCACCATTATTTCCCCTTTTGGCAATTAACCCTAAATCGGAAGCCAATACATTTTTACTTACAGACCTTCTTGAGCCGTAGTAAGAAGGGTGGCAAGGATTATCGCGTTCGTTCCAATCGTGGTAATCGTAATAATAATAATCGTCGTAATAGTCCCACGTGTTTTGATCCCAAGTCTCTTCTAATTCTTGTAAATTATCTTCACTTCTACTTTGAGGAGATGTCTCACCCGAGCTTTCACCCGAGCTTCCACCAAAATCAAATTCTTCTTGGCAAACATAGGCGGCATAAGACTTATTAAAAGAAAGATTCACTTGGTAAATAGCCCCTGGTTCCGTTTGTATCAATTCTGATAAATCGATTGAAAAACGATTCCACTTACTCATATCTGCATTACCAGAAGTATTGAGTTTCATATTTTTGAGGATAACAGGTCTACCCACTCTTTTTAAATCACTCGTTCCATCAAGCGAATTCATTTGAAGAAACTGCGCTATGTTATCTTCATAAATCTTTATAACCCGCACGTCTACTTCATTTAGCCCAACTGCTTCAAAAGGAAGTACAAGCCCTCGAGAATCTGGTAATATGGTCCCCTTACCCACAAAGCGTACCTCAGGTTTCATTTGTTCAAAAGCAAGTGTTAAAGAAGTGCCATCTCTTAAAGCATAACCTTGGCTATTTTTAATACCCGGTGATACTTGAAGGCTTTTAGCTCCTGCTTGCCTAACAGAAGGATAAACTAATATTTCGTTGGCTTTTACTTGGTAACGCAAACTTCGCAAACCAGCAATTTGGATGAGCCCGTCTAGTTCCTGATTTTCTTGTAACGGATCAGAAAAACGCAATACCACATATTGTTCAGGACTTTGAACTACTTCGGTATTCATCAATTTAAAATCTCCCAAAGCAGGTACTTCTATATTATCACCTCCCTTAAAATCTACACCCATAGCAGAACCATTCCAAGCCAGTGCTAATTCTTTGGCGTTTTCTGTTCTTTGAATACCATTAATGGTAAAAAAATGAGTTAAATCACCTTCATCTGGATGCTCCCAAGTAACTTCAAGTGCCTTCCCATCTATGGCTGCTTGGAGTAATTTTTCAACTGCATCTTCATCGGCAACATCTGCTGTATAAACCATGCCTCTGAGCTGTTGACTACTAGGGTCATTATTTTCATCTGGGCCTAATCCTTCAATTTGAACATCGAAATTCTGGGTAATGGTGGCAAATTCGTAAGTCAATTTTTCCATGCCCTCGGGTGCATCTACCAAAGCTGCTAAATCAAATTCCAGCAAATATTTCTCCCCTGAAACCAATGCTTCACTAGGGGTAAATTCAACGGTACGGTCATCGATCCAAGTAGCTGTGCCATTTACCGAAGGTTTAAAGTTGAACAACCCGGCATCGGCATTTTGTCCTATCCTTGCAGTATCGGCATATTCAGCGGCTAACTGAATCTTTACAGACGATGTTTTTGAGATTACACCAGCCGTATAAGCACTAACATAGGAAGCAAAAGAGGCATCTACAGTGGTTTTTATGCTTTTATCTGCTTTTAAGGAATGGGAGAAATAAAGAAATCCTCCAATTGCAGCGGCGATCACAAAAACGGCAATAAATAATTTTCTGGTAACGCTCAGCAAAAGCATGGAAGAAGTAGCTAGCGGCTTCATAAAAAAGTTTGTCTAATGGGTTGTAAGAACTATAGTAATACTTTTCAATAAGATAGGATTCGATACCTTATGAATAGCTTTTTAAGTAGGTTGAAAAGTATGGTAAATACTAATAGATAAAAAAATATAATTCCCCGAATAAAGTATCCTATTCGAAGTATTTGCTACGAAAGTAGGATATTTATTTGACTTGCCCCAAGATTTTTGAGGGTAATTTATAAAGTGACTGAATAGAATTTGGAGGGTAGCTAATTTACTCCATTAACACCATAGACTTTGAAATACAATACACGGAAAAAAGGTCAATATCTTTTATTTATTTTTCTTCTTTTTCCTTTTTTTCTTCATTTGCTTTTCTTTTCTCTCAAAAGTTGAACTAGACACGGCATTAATCTCCTGTTCTAAAATTTGAATTATAATAGACTTTAATTCATCATACTCAAAGTTTTCTTCTATAAATCTAAAAGTTGAATGGGAATCCTCTTTAGACATACCAATAGCATATTTTGGTCCTCCTAATTCTGCTGAAATTGGTGAATTCTCTGTTTGAATTGTAAATTCTGTTTTTCCAGTTTCATTTTTCACATAAAAAACATGTTTATAGTATAACTCTCCTTCTTTAGTAGCAAATTTTTCAAAAGCCAAGATGGACTTGTCTTCCCAATTAAATTGGTCGAAACAAAACATCTCTTTCAAGTTATCTTTAAGTATACCCTTATTATAAGCTTCATAAAGCTTTTCTCTATAGGGGGCTGCTTTTTCATATTCTTTTTTCCCATAGTATACTTGAATTAATTTTGCATAGGAGTGAAAATCACTTGGTGCAAGCTCGATTAATTCTGTAAAAGCTATTTCAGATTTGTCATATTCTTGTTTTAGATACTCATAAAGTCCGATATTGTATAAAGTCATTATATAATATTCAGATTCTTCAGATAATCTTTCTTTAGAAATATAGTATGCTTCCAAAGCCTTTTCTGGTTGGTTTAATTCAGTATATAGTTGAGGAATAATTGCAAATGGGCGCTCAATAGGGTCGACCTTTTGTGTAGCATCTATATATGAATCTAAAGCTTTATCATACAACTCCATACTCAGATAAGAATCGCCAAGCCCACTAAAATAATTAGAATTAGTAGAGTCCAATTTTATTGCTTGCGTGAAAGATTCAATCGCATTTTCAAATTGCTCCATATAATTTAAGGTCGCTCCCTTAATGAAATAAGCATCTGGATCCGTGTTGTCTTTATCTATTGACAAATTCATTAATTCTAATGCCTTATTATCATTGGCTTTCATATAGTAAGCCATCGCTACATAGTATATCGCTTTTGCTGGATACTCATTTACTTTTTCTGAGTGCTTTGAAATAATAAAATCATATTTCTCTTCCATGTAAGCATTTTCCAATTCGTTCGTAATTTCCTCTTGAGCTAAACTAGGCAGGCAAAAAAGGCTAAGTATTAAAATTTGTAATATCTTCTTCATAATTAATGCTTAGTATTTCTTAAAAACTTTTCTCTTAGAAAGTAGAATACATTTTGTTTTATGTGTTACAAAATGAAGGCAGGAAGTTTTTCATTTTTTCTTTTCAAGACAATCAATATTTAAAGCAATTCCATTTTTACCTAATCTTTCTAGTTCATTTGGGAGAAAACTAAGCGCACATTGATGATCATATTCATAGACAAGCCAAATCAAAATATCTTTTTTTTCAATTCCTATTTTTCTCAAACTTTCAAGATTGGGTTCTAGCAAATCCATAAAAATATTAATATAGTCTACATAATTTTCACCTTCCTCATCTTCTTTTAGTTGTAACCACCACATTGAAGGTTCATTATTTTTATCAAATTTTGATTTTTTATGTTTTTGGGGATTCCTTCCAAGTAATTCTGTCACTTTATTATATGTATCCCAGTTAGACTCAAATGCAATGTATAGATTATAGTATTTCATTTTTTTAATACTTCACAATAATTTAGTTATAGCCAAACGAGCTACTTTTTAGTCTGAATCAAGTGTATTCAATAATACTAAATCTTATAAATTTATTTTTGGGCATTAACAATCTTACCTTAACGGCTACCCCTCAACGGCTTCAATAAATATTCTAAACCATTGAGTTTAATTTCGTGCATGGTGGCCAATAAAACACCCAATTTACCAGCGGGAAAACCTTTAGTAGCAAACCAATTAAGATAGTTGGCGGGTAAATCACATAATAGCCTGCCTTTGTATTTTCCAAAAGGCATGGGCATACTCGTTAATTGTTGTAGGATTTTACGTTGTTCTTCAGGGTCCAATTTAAGTTGCTTTATACTAAATAGTTTACACTAATACTTGAAGAGATTTTGAATATACAAATGGTTATTAAATTGTACTATTTTCTGATGAGTTGTTAAGTCGTATGGTTGAAAATTAGTGATTAAGATAAAATATAGTATCATTTTGCCATATACAAATATTCCTCAATTCGTACCATCATAGACTTGTGCAATAATCCTCCTAGATTATAAGATTATTTTTTTGCCCACCATTTTGCAAGGTCATCATTCCATAGGAATGAAACTGTTATAAATAACCTTGTACTTATGTAGGTGAAACCTCGTTGAGGTGATATTTATATTCATTTTTACAAGCAGATTTTATACCCCTAAAAGGGTTTGGTCATTCATGCTTTCTCTTAAATTAACTACAATAATAGGATTCCTACGGAATCTGAATCAAATAAAAGTGATACCTTATTTCGCCAAAGTTCCTTAAAGACATTTCACAACTCAACAACTTTACGAAAAACAATTTTACTCTTTATAAAAAAATCTTCGCGCTATGGGATAGCAGCATGTCGAATATATTTATATTTCTTGCTATGCTAAGAACAGTATTTTTTAATGGCGTTATTGGCTTTTTCTTCCCCTAAGTTTTTAGCCTTCTTTAAATCGGGACACGGGTCACCTTTTTTGGACAATCCTTTTAAGACACCTCTTTGAAAATATGCGCCTGCATGGTTGCTATCGTATCGAAGTGCATTATTATAACTCTCCATGGCACCATTTACTTCCCCTTTTTTGATAAGAGACACGCCTTTTATGAAATAAGCATCTGCCGAACGCGAATCCAGCTTGAGTACTTCATTCATATCTATTATGGCCTGATTGTATTTTTCTAACCTAAAACTACACATGCCCGAACCCATGCGGTAGGCAGAATTATAGGGATCTAATTTGGCAGCCTTCATATAATCTTTGCAGGCTTCTTCTAATTTGCCTTTTTCTTCTAAAGCCCTTGCCCTATTAAAATGGCTAGGTGCATCGTTTGGGTGGGTTTTTATATAACTTGAATAAGAGATAATAGCAGCATCATAATCTTTTTGAGCATATAGGTCGTTACCTCTCTCGAACTCGTTGGCTGAACAGCCTGCTAGTATGCTTAATAACAATAAAACACTAGTAATCTGAAAAAACTTCATAAATGGTTTATTATACAACTAAGACGCCTACAAAATGCAGGCTTTCAAATAATTTCGGTAAAAGTTTTGTAAAAAATTTATCGATAAGAATTAGATGATATTAAATAATGAAGGATTGATTAATGGAAGGAAAGTAATTTAATTTTCGTCTACTACATAAATATCCTCGCCCCGCTTTTTAAACATATATTTTTCACGGGCAAATTTTTCAAGTTTTTTGGCATCACTAGAAAGCTCTTCCATATTTTCGTCTATCCTTACTATCTCATTCTGATAGTAGGCTTGCTCTTCTTGAAGGTCTTTGTATTTATTGTTTTGCTTGAAATTATTTACCACGCTGTTGCTATCAAAAAATAACATCCATACAAGAAAGGCCGCTCCAGTAATAAAATAAATATTACCAACAACTTTCATCATTTGCTTAAATATGGGAGACTCTTTCATGATAAATAGAAAAAACTTATATAAATAGCCTAAAAAGTTAGCTTAATTACTAAAATAGAGATAAGAAATCGAATTATCAACAAATTTTTTAACAACAAGAATTTACTTAAACTCAATACTTTAACAAAGTGCTTTTAATTAAAAGCTTATACTAAACGGATAACCTTGTTTTGAACGATAGACTTAAACATGAATTGCTAGTTTAAATTAGCTAAAATGTAATTAGGCTTATTAGATTTGGAATTGAGTTTTGGAAATAGATAATGACATCAAAAAAAGCAATAATTATTGGTAGTGGCATTGGTGGGTTGGGCTTATCGGTAAGATTGGCCTTGCAAGGTTACCAAGTAGAAGTATATGAAGCCAATGCATATCCTGGAGGTAAATTATCTGAAATAGCGCAAGATGGTTTTCGGTTCGATGCTGGTCCCTCTCTTTTTACCATGCCCCACTTTGTGACTGAACTTTTTGAGATGGCCGGTAAAAATCCAGCCGACCATTTTAGTTATAAAAGGTTAGATGTTGCTTGCCGCTATTTGTATGAAGATGGTTTGGAAGTTGATGCTTATGCCGATCAAGCGGCCTTTAGGAAAGAATTGGCAGAGAAATTCGGTGAGAGTGAAAAAAGTATTGAAAAGTTTTTGAATAAAAGCAAGGAGATTTATCAAATTACTGAAAATGTCTTTCTGAACAAATCACTTCATAAACTTTCAACTTATCTTAACTATGGCACGCTCAAGTCTATGATGCAACTATATAAGTTGCAGATTTTCAGCTCAATGTATGAGGCTAACAGCAAATATTTCAACAACGAACAGACAGTACAATTCTTTAACCGTTATGCTACTTATAATGGATCGAATCCATATAAAGCTCCTGCAACATTAAATGTAATCCCCTATTTAGAAAATGAGATTGGTGCTTTTTTTCCAGAAGGTGGCATGTATAATATTAGTCTAAGCATTTTTGAATTAGCAAAGTCTTTAGGTGTTTCCTTCTTTTTTGAAAAACCTGTATCAGAAATTTTAATAGAAAATAGCAAAGCGAAAGGAATAGTAGTAGATGGAGAAAAAATAACTGCGGATTTGGTCATTAGTAATATGGATATGGTAAGTACCTATCGTAAATTGCTCGCTAAACACAAAGCACCTGAAAATTTATTAAAACAAGAGAAATCTAGTTCTGCTCTAATTTTTTATTGGGGTATTAATCAATCTTTTCCCCAACTCGATCTACACAATATATTCTTTAGCGACGATTATAAAGCAGAATTCGATAAGATAGCAGAAGGGAAAGAAATTTATCATGACCCTACTGTTTACGTTAATATAAGTTCCAAATATGCCCCAAAAGATGCTCCCGATGGTGCAGAAAATTGGTTTACCATGATCAATGTACCCAATAACCAAGGGCAAGATTGGGAAGCACTAATTACAAAAGCAAAAGACGATATTCTAGACAAAGTTTCTCGTACACTCTACACCGATGTAAAAAAGTTAATTGTAACAGAAGCCATTTTAGATCCACGAACCATCGAAAGCAAAACCTCTTCAGCTAAAGGAGCATTATATGGTAACAGTAGCAATACGCCCATGGCAGCTTTTTTCAGGCATCCGAATTTTTCAAAAAAATATAAAAACCTCTATTTCTGTGGTGGTAGCGTACATCCAGGTGGCGGCATCCCTTTAAGCTTGCTTTCAGCAAAAATAACTGCCGACCTAATAGAAAAAGCTATTTAAATGAACAAATTTCTATATGCAAAGCTGATCAATTCAGAAGTAGAATTTAAGTTGAGTTTTTTAAGTATTCGTTTACGGTGAGTATCAACAGTCTGCGGACTAATGAAGAGTTTTTCTCCTATTGCTCTGCTTTTATAACCTTTTAGCAACAACCTCGCTACATCAAATTCTCTGTTGGTAAGCTTATCTAATAAAGAATTTGCATTGTATAAATTCTTGGCAACCGTTGTATTAAACCCATTTTCGTCTAACACTTTGGCGATACTTACAATCTCAGGAACAATTTCTTGATTAAGGACAGATATATTTACTAAAAACAAGTCAACCTGTCCATTTTTATTTAACTCAAGCACGTTTGCTTGCTCTAATAAAAAAGCATATTTGCCCCATTCTGTCTTTAGCCTGTAAGTACATTGAAAAGACAATAACTTTCTTTTATCAATGGGATAAGAATTGATAACCTCTCCTATTGTTTTATGATGCCCGTACACTATTTTCGGGGCATCGTCAGGGTGAAGTAGACTTAAAAAATAATTCACTCCTTTTTCCAAAAACTCATCGGGAGAATACCCTAAAGAGGCTTTTACATTGCTACCAATAAACTCATATCCTGCAGTATGCATATTAACAACTACAAAAAAATTATCGGATAATGGCAGTATTTCTTCTACAGTTTTCTGTTGAAAGATATGTTTGTCTAAAACTTCACTACTAGGATTAAAATCGCTTTGCAGAAATTCTTTCCAACTTTCAAGATATTCTGACATGATAGTATGGTCAATTGTAAATCGTAATCCTTAAATCCACCCTTTTTTAAGGATATATTAATTTTAAGGTATTCTTGAATAGTAGCCAAAAAAAACTATAAAAAAGTATTAAAAATCACACTTTTTTGTAACAATCCTCTAAAATACCATACATTTAAAGCTCATATGGGTATATTAAAATTCGTAATTTAATCCAGTGATTATTTCATAAATAACTGATAATCAAATAGGTATATTTTTTAAGGCAGTCAATAGTTAGATGATACCTTATACTGTTGTACTATTTAAATATTTGAGTATCCAAAACTTCAAAATCCATAAAATTCACTCCTAATTATTTTCTGATTACATACATTTTGAAAAGGATATATAATGTAGTAAGTTGCTTCAAGTCCAAAATGTCAAATTATGGAAAAAGCACCTGCTAAATACACCATACAGCAATTTATGGATATCACTGAAATCGGTGGTAGTTCATTTTCACCTGATGAAACCAAGTTATTGATCAATAGCAAAGCAAGTGGTATTTACAATGCTTATGAGGTTGACATTGAAAGTGGTGAGCAAACTCAAGTAACCTATTCAGAAGACAACGCTATTTTTGCACATTCCTATTTCCCTGACGATAATCGCTTTATTTTTTCTAGTGATCAAAGAGGCAATGAAATTTCCCACATTTTTATAAAGGAACTTAATGGAAACGTAAAAGATATTATTGATGATAGCAGCGCTAAAGCCGTCTTTTGGGGTTGGAGTAAAGATCGATCCAAATTTTATTATGGCTCTAATTCGAGAGATCAACGATTTTTCGATATGTACCAGATAAAAGTATATCCTAATAACCCAGATGGAAATCTTTACAACTCAACCTTGGTATACAAAAATGAGGAAGGCCTTAACCCCTCAGGCATCTCTCACAATGGTAGGTACCTCATACTTTCAGAAACCATTACTCGAGAAAACAACAACATGTATTTGCTCGATACTGAAACTGGCGAAAAGAAACTACTTTCTCCACATGAAGGAAATATTTTATTCAATGCCCAGTATTTCAGTAAAGATGATACAAGACTGTTTTACCTCACCGATGAAAACAATGAGTTTAAATATTTAAAAAGTTATAACCTCGAAACAGGTGCCACTACCGATCAACTAAAAGAAGATTGGGATATAGCTTACGCCTATCAATCGAAGAATGGCAAATACAGAGTAATCGCAATAAATAAAGATGCCCAAACTGAAATAAAAATCTTTGATAAAAACACTGGCAAAGTACTCAAATTACCAGATTTGCCAGAAGGAAATATTACCTCGGTCAATATTTCGACATCTGAGAATTTAATGTCTTTTTATGCCAGTAGTTCCAGATCACCCCAGAACTTATACCTCTACAATTTTGAGACTCAAAAGGTAAAGCAATTAACAAATACCATGAGCCCCGAAATTAATCCTGAAGACTTAGTGGCTGGCGAAGTAATCCGATATAAATCATTTGACGGCATGGAAATTCCGGCCATTTTGTATAAGCCCAAAGGCTTGGAAGCCAATGAAAAAATTCCTGCTATGTTGATGATTCATGGAGGGCCTGGCGGGCAATCTAGGTTAAATTATACAGCGAGAATTCAATATTTTGTAAATCATGGATACGCAATTTTAGCAGTAAATAATAGGGGTAGTTCTGGTTATGGCAAAACCTTTTTTGCTGCCGACAAACGAAAACACGGGATTGACGACCTTCAAGATTGTATAGAATCTAAAAAATACCTCGCTTCCTTAGAATATATAGATACCGATAAAATAGGTATTATGGGTGGAAGCTATGGGGGCTACATGGTAATGGCAGCGCTTGCTTTTAAACCTGAAGCATTTAAAGTTGGTGTTAACTACTTTGGAGTTACCAATTGGATACGTACCCTTAAAAGCATTCCCCCTTGGTGGACTTCTATGAAAGATGCGCTTTATGACAAAATGGGAGATCCCGTGGCTGATGCTGATATGTTATATAACAAATCACCTTTGTTCCATGCCAAAAAAATCACCAAGCCTTTTATCGTATTGCAAGGTGCCAATGATCCAAGGGTATTAAAGGTAGAATCTGATGAAATTGTAGCGGAAGCAAAAAATAACAATGTTACAGTTGAATATGTCATTTTTGATGATGAAGGACATGGGTTTACGAAAAAAGAAAATAATATCGCTGCCTCCAAAGCAGTACTCAACTTCTTAAATAAATACTTAAAAGGAGAAGAAGAGGCACAAGCTAGTTAGGCGCAAGAGAGTCTTTAAAAACTAATTAATCTCTATAGCCCTTCAGTTTGATGATGGCTATTTAGTTTTAAAAATTTACCTATGAAATATATAATCAATACCGATAAACTTCCTTCGGCAACTGAGTTGTTGAATTTATTCTCTCAAACCACATGGGCAAATAAAAGGTCCATAGAAGGTATAGAAGCCTTATTGGCTAAAACAGATGTATGTATCACCATTTGGAACAAAGATCAATTAATTGGATTTGGGAGAGCTATCACCGATGGTACTTATCGAGCCTTAATTGATGATGTAATTATTGATGAAAAATACCGAGGAGAAGGACTTGGCGGAATGATTATCAAGAATCTTAAAGAACAGCTTAAAGAAGTAGAAGAAATATTCTTAAATACAGACGAACACTTAGAAGAATTCTATAAAAAATATGGTTTTGAAAAAGTGAAGTGTTTGACAATGGTAAACCATCTGAAATATGAATTAAAAAAAAAGTAATTGAGTTTTCATATTTTCGATTTGATATGAAAAATATTATAATCACCCATTTAATGATTATCACCGTTTGCTCTTTAGCCTATTCTCAGACTATTACAACAAACGATTGGAAACTAGAAATAAGAGACTCAAGTAATTACAATCAAAGCTTTCTAAAATATTGGAGATTTGTAAAACCAAATCCGTTAACTATTAAAAATGATTCTATAATCATAAATAATGATGTCTTTAATCCAATTATAATTCCTACAGATTTACCCTTAAATGAACAACTTCTCTATGACTATCATACAAATGACACTATTTATGAACTGAAGGCAAAAAGAATAAATTTCACTGATATAGAATTTTCAATTAATGGAAAATATCTAGAGAAAATATTTTTCACTAGAAATGGATTATCTGTATTATCTCCTACTTTTTACTTGGGATCTGCAGGTATATATAAACAAAATGAAGAAGAGATATTGAGTATGAACGCTTATGAGGTTAAGCAAAGTCATAACAAAAAATCTAAATTACTTATTGCTACTGGAACTGATGAAGTGATTGATTATGCAGAAAATGAAAACAACATTAAAATTTATTTTTCTTTCACAAAAAAAGAAGTAAGAAAAAAAGCAAGAATGGATAAGTAAATCTATTGCAGTAGCCTGTATCTTTACATCAAATTAAACAGCCGGTGAAACAGGTAACAAACAACGAATATCACCAAAAAATCAATCATGCTGTTGAGTATATCAATACCCACCTTAAGGAAAATATCGCCCTTGAAACCTTAGCACAAGAAGTAAATATTTCAGCTTATCACTTTCACAGAATCTTTAAAGCATATATTGGCGAAACACTAGCCCAATACATAGCAAGATTACGCTTAGAAAAAGCTGCTCAAAGTTTACAACACACCAATACATCATTAGGTAAAATTGCCCAAAATACTGGGTATAATTCGCAATATTCTCTTTCAAAAGCTTTTAAAAAACATTTCGGAACCTCTCCTTCCTCCTATCGAACCACTTATAGTAAAAAGCTTCCTGATCAAACATACCCTTCATTAAAGTTAGTACCTGAGTTTCGATATGTAGAAAGCCAACAATTGGTTTATATCAGGATAACAGATACTTATGGTGATGAAGAAGCTTATAAACTGGCTTGGAAAAAACTGTGGAATTTTGCCAAAAAGAAAAAATTACTCCATGAGCAATCGGCTTTTTTGGGCTTGAGTCATGATGACCCCAACATTACAGAAAACCATAAATGCCGTTTTTATGCCTGTATTTCAACCCATAGAAATATAACTCCTGAAGCTGATTTTGGCACGCTAACCATTCCTTCGGGAAACTTTGCTGTTTTCACACTCAAAGGTTCTTATTCAAACCTAAACGATTTATATAAATACATTTATCTACAATGGCTACCTCATAGTAAAGCAACCTTAAGACACAGTATGCCTTTCGAAAAATACCTCAACAATCCTGATTTAGTCTGTGAAGAAGAAATACTAACCGAAGTTTTCATACCCATAAAATAAATGAACATGGAACCCTTCATACAACTAACAACAGATAATATCAACAATGAACATATTTGTTGTGCCATTTCCGATAAAAAATGTACTGATAGCTACCAAGCCAAAAAAGATTGGCTTTCAAAAGAATTTAGTAATGGATATGTGTTTAGAAGAATAGATGCACGGGCCAAAGTTTTTATTGAATATGGTCCTGCAGAGAATGCATGGCTCCCTATTGCTGCTCCTAATTATTTAAATATCAATTGCTTTTGGGTTTCTGGAAAGTATAAAAAAAGTGGCTATGGAAAAGCTTTGTTGAAATTTGTCATGGATGACGCCATTAATGAGGGTAAAAGTGGAGTGGTGACAGTTGTAGGTACCAAAAAATTTCACTTCATGAGTGATACCAAATGGTTGCTGCGCCAAGGATTTGAAGAAGTAGAAAGCATTACTAGTGGCTTTAGTTTATTGGTAAAAAAAATTGATAAAAATGCCCCAAATCCTAGTTTTAATAATTCGGTGCAAAGTGGGGAATGTCCTGACAAAGAAGGTATAGTCGTGTATTATTCAAATCGCTGTCCGTTTGCAGAATTTCATGCTAGAAACTCATTGATCGAAACAGCTAAAAACAGGAATTTACCATTAAAGATAATTAAGCTTGAAAGCATGGAACAAGCACAAAAAGCTCCAAGTCCGGCTACTATTTTCAGTATGTTTTACAATGGAAAGTTCATTACCACAGACCTAAGCGTTTGTATGGATAGCAGATATGATAAAGTTATGGAGAGGGCTAAGGCTAAATAAGCTGTTTGGCATTTATAATGCTAATCATACAATTACTTAGCTAAAACCAATCACAAAACATTCCATGTAAAAGTTGAACTTTAAGTAAATTTGAGTGAACGAGAAATTCACTAAAATTGAAATCTAAATTAAAAGAATACAGATTACTTCGCAGCTTAACTCAAGATGAGTTATCTAAATCTTCAGGTATATCTATAAGAACCATACAAAGGATTGAAAAAGGATTATCTACTGGAAGTCCCTTCACGATTAAGGCTTTAGCGGAAACCTTAAATATTGAAAATGTAGACTTATTGCAGGATGAAAATGAGCTAAAATCTTTTACTGAAAATGAAAAAAGTAAGTTGCAATTATTGAATTTCAGCGTGTTAACTATGTTGATTTTACCTTTTGGTAATATCATTTTTCCTTCCATCATTTTCTATGTAAATAGAAATCACGCACTGATGAATTCGGTTGGGAAAAAGATTTTAAGTTTCCAAATAATAAGCATGCTTGCTTTGCCTTTTATGCTGTTTCTCTTGTTCCTCTTTCTAGGCAGAGGAAATGGGGCAGTACCACTCCCTATCACAATTTCTTACGCAGTTTATGGATTGGTAAATATTATAATTTCTATCAAAACTTCCATAGAAATAAAAAATGAAAAAACAGTACTAAGTTTTATACCAAATATCCTTTAAAAAGCTGTTGGCACAAAAATGTCGTAAAGATGGCATATGTCTTTCACACTGCTTTATAGTTCCAGCTATCATTTTTGATCCTATACAAAAATGACATGGAATGAAATTAAAGCTTACACTTCTCCTTTTATTACTTCTCATTGAGAAATCAGCTACATCTCAAGAACTCAACACCAAAAAATTAGATGAACTCTTTTACTCACTTGAAAAAAGAGATGAAGCCATGGGCTGTATCACCATCTCAAAAAATGGAAAAATTATTTATGAAAAAGCTTTTGGTTATCGATACATAAATAAAGATTCTTTATTAGAAGCGGATGTAAATACTAATTACAGAATTTGGTCTATAACCAAAATGTATTCGGCTACTATGATCTTTCAATTAGTCGAAGAAAAGAAACTTTCATTGTCAACTACCTTAAGTAATTTCTATCCTGAAATACCCAATGCTGAGATCATCACCATTGAAAATATGCTAGAGCATAAAAGTGGAATCCCTGACTTTTCACAAAATCTCCCAGATATTTTATCAGTAACAAAAGGAATGACCTCGGAAATAATGGTAGAGAACATAGCTAGGCTCAAAGCTGATTTTCAACCCGGCACCAAGTTTAAATATAGTAATTCCAATTACTTACTATTAGGATACATCATCGAAACATTAGATAATAGTATCTATGAAACTTCACTCCAAAATAGAATTTCATCAAGAATAGGGCTCACCAATACTTACTTTAAAAATGAAGGATTAAATGCATTAGAAAACAAAGCTTTCACTTATCAATATCGCCATCAATGGTCTAAAATTGATGAAGGTATGTTTAGCGGACCTATTCCTGCAGGAGCTGGCGGAATCTTATCAACTACTAAAGATATGTCGAGATTCATAGAGGCTTTATTCCATGGAAAACTTATCTCAAAAAATAGTTTAAAGTTAATGATGCAAGGTGAGGATTTTTATAGACTGGGAATGATGCAAACACACTTTGAAAGTATCGAAGGATTTGGCCATACAGGAGGATACATAGCTTCAGAATCAAGCCTTTTTTATTATCCTGAAGATAGCTTGACTATAGCTTATTGTACCAACGGAATCGTAATCAGGAAAGAAGAAATATTAAACCATGTTTTAAAAATATATCATAATCTACCTTTTGCTATTTCAATCAATAGAAAGCTTCAAGCACTCATCATTCTATTTACAGGATTAATCATTTTGGGTGGAATGCGATTAACGTCAGCTACCTTCTTTAAAGCAGAACACTTACTTGCATTAGGTTTTATCATTGCCTTTTTATTTTGGACAGGTATCTTAATTTCGGGCTTCTTAAATGGTGATTATAATCACTTTCAAAATAGCATTACAGAGCTAGATGCTTTTTACAGTAATTCTGGCTCATTCATGTCAAGTATACAGTTTATCATCGCTTTACTCGCTATACCTTTCTTATATGTACTTATTAACGTATGCCTGAAAAAAAGCTTGAATATCACACCTTTAATACCAATTGCTCTAATCCCACTTGCTATGGCAGGCACTTCATTATTTCCCTATCCCAATAAGTTGAATTCAATATTTATCAATCTTATTATTCTAGCGGCATTGAGTCCTTTGGCAGCACTTTTTTTTTGGAGAAAAAAACGATTAAATAGCATTCAATTACTATCAGTGATAAGCTTGTTGCCCATTATTATTTCTTTAGGTTTACTTATTTCTAGACCAATGATCCCTGTTTTTGTAGGCAACAACATGGGATTTATCCAAAGGCTACTTTACCTCGGTCTTACATTATGGTTAGCATCTTTAAGCTTTAGTTTTAACAGGATTTCAAGCAAATTACCTTATTAATAAGCTTGCTTAAATCCATTTTATGGCTACTTTTAATGGCAATATCCTTAATTACTTGGTAAAGATGAAAACTACGATAAGCATTCTCATTGTACTATGCCTCATTAGTTGCGACACTCCCAAAAGTACCTCTAAAACCGATGTTGAAAAAAGAGAACTTGTACCAGAACCTGATAAAGAATTACGATTAGCTTATGAACAACAAAGGGATTCATTGCAGGAAGCCTTACAACCTATCAAGGAAAACTTTAAACGTATAAATGCCACTAAACAATGGACTTTAATTGAACCCATAGAATTATTTGAATCAACCGAAGGTGGGGAAGCTAAGTATTATTATGCAGATACCACTTTAGAAAAAATCTCTGCCCAATACTTAGGTGAAACTTATCAAATACTAACAGAATACTACCTGCTAAATAATGCTTTATCTTTTTCTTTCGAAAAAGTTTATAAATACAATAGACCAATATATTGGGATTCTACTGCTATGGTAGAAAACAATGATAATCAAGTGTGGGATTTTGAAAAATCAGAAATTACAGAAAAAAGAAGTTATTTTACGAATGGCAAACTATTCCATCAAATAAATAGTCAAAATAGTACAGATTTGACCAATCAAGCTTATATAAAAGAGGAAAACTTGGCCATTCAAACAGAATTTGAAAAACTATTGAAGTTGAAAAATGAATAAGACAAACTTATTTTCTTACCTATAAGCATATTCCTACAACCATCGTTTTTCTTTTGTGATAAAAATAAATATTTTACCCAAAAGCACTTCCAACCTCAATATCAAGACCAACTACTAAAAAAGACTCTGAATGGATTTAAAGAACGATTTTATTTCAACCACTATTGAACTACCACCCGACGAAGATGGAGAAGTTATAGCTACTTTAGTGAGCTCAAAATTGAATAAAGAAAATCGAAAAAGTGTATTGTATATTCACGGCTATATAGACTATTTCTTCCACCCACATGTATGCGAAGTATTTCACGAAAATTCATTCGATTTTTACGCGCTGGACCTCCGCAAATATGGCCGTTCTTTATTGCCACACCAAAAGCCCAATTACTGTGAAAGTGTTGAAGATTATTTTGAGGAAATTTCAGCAGCTATCCATATAATTCAACAAAAAGGAAACGATGAAATCTATTTATTGGGCCATTCTACGGGGGGGCTCACAGCTTCATGCTACATGAATAAAGGAGAAAAAAAAGAAGCCTTAACTGGTCTAATTTTAAACTCTCCCTTCTTTGGCATGCCACAACCAAAAATAATCACCAGTTTCTTGTACTTTGCTACCAAATTAGTAGCCAGCGTGTTACCATATGCTAAGGTAGATAAAGGACCATCTTCCATCTATACTAAAAGTATTCACAAAGATTACAAGGGAGAATGGGATTTCAATCTAAGTTGGAAACCCATTGATGGATTTGCCATGTATTTTAAGTGGTTTATCGCCATTGTGGATGCTCAACGCAGTTTAAAGCAATCTGATATCAATGTACCAGTACTTCTATTACATGCCAGTAAATCTTTTAAAGCAAAAAAGCATTCACAAGAAGTAAGTAGTGCCGATATTGTACTTAACATAGAAGACATGAAATCTGTCGGCCCAGGTTTGGGGAAAGACGTCGATTTAATTAGTATTACCGATGGAAAACACGATTTGTTCCTTTCTGTAAAATCGGTCAGAGAAAATGCTTTCAAGGAAATGTTTCAATGGTTAAAAACACACTAACAACCATGTTAAAAATACATTACATTCTTTTTTTAATCTCTTTAATAATTCTGGGAGCAAGCTCTTGCATACCTAAAGCAGGCAAAAATTTATTTATACTTTCGGGGCAATCTAATATGGCTGGTTTAAATCCTGACGAATCGTTTACACCTGCTGTTGAAAAGCAATTTGGGAAAGAAAATGTGATAGTGGTAAAAGATGCTCTAGGAGGGCAACCCATTAGACGATGGTATAAAGATTGGAAACTGCTAGAAGGCGACGAACCCAAAGCCCAACCCGATTTGTATGATTCTTTAATGGTAAAAGTTAAGGCTGCTATCGCTAAAAAAAAGATAGCTACTATCACTTTTATCTGGATGCAGGGTGAGAGAGATGCCAGAGAAAAATTAGGAGAGGTATATGAGCAAAGCCTGCTTGGACTTTATAATCAACTTTGTAATGATTTAAATAGAAGTGACACCAACTTTATTATTGGAAGATTGAGTGATTTCGATATGGAAAACGCCAAATACCCCCATTGGACGATGATTCGGGATATTCAAGTAAAAGTAGCAGAATCAAATCCTCGCATTAATTGGATCGATACTGACGACCTTAATGACGGTTATAACAGAAAAGGAAAAGCTATAAAAGACGATTTACACATGTCTGCAGATGGATATGTAACTATGGGTAATCGCTTTGCCGAAAAAGCCATTGAACTGATTAAAGACAACTAATTCACTACAAATACTATCATAAAACTTTGGAGCAGCTACTAACTAAAGTAAAATTTTATTGAATAAAACATGAAGAATAGCTTAAAATCAATCATAATTCTATTATTTTTTTCAATTACATGCTTCAGTCAAGAGTTACCTGTAGAAAAATCTGAAAATCATATTTTAATAGAAGGCACAAACATTTATCTAATACCGCCAAGTTCTTTTGAGCCTTCAAAAAACTTCAAAGGTTTCCAAAAACCTATTGATCCTACTTCAATGATCATGGCTATGGAAATTCCAGGACCCTACAATGAAGTTATTAAAGGCTTTAGTGAGGAAATGATGAAAGCCAGAGGAATGGACCTGATTTCCAAAAAAGAAGTGAGAATAGCAGGTTTTGATGGCCTGATCATTGAACTGAACCAAGCCGCAAATGGTATGGTATTTTCCAAACGCATTCTAATTTATGGCGACGAAAAAGCATCGACTTTTATTAATGGGGTTTATTTGAAAGATTCAGTGCAATTGGGAGAAAGCATTAAAGCAAGTGTACTTACCACCTACATCGATACGGCCTTAGTAACAGACCCCAGGGCTGCATTAGATTATACTTTGGATGAAGATGCAGGTGCATTGAAGTTTCATTCAGCAATTGGCAATGGCATGCTATTCAATAGAGATTTAAAAACCCCCACAGAAAGCTTAGATAAAGTGGTATTGATTACCGATAAATCATTTGCCAAAATGGAAATTCCAGATAATAAAGCTTTTTGTATATCGAGATTAAATGAATATCCAGATAAATTTTCGGTCATAGATGATAAAGGAATCAATGAAATTGAACTAGATGGCTTAAGTGGTTTTGAACTTTATGCCTCAAATGATGCTGATGAAACTGAAGAAATGTATCAGGTAATGCTTTTTGAAGAAGATGGAGGCTATTTCTTATTTGTAGGAACCTATCTAGCTGGAAATGAAAATGCCCTAGAAGATATTAAAGCGGTAATTAATACTTTTGAGAGGAAATAATAGCATAGCATTTATTAATAGACAAAAGCAGAAGAAATATTTAAAATTCAGTAGTAATTTCGGAACAACATATCTTCATTCTAATTAAAAAGTCTAGGTTGTTAAAAGTAGCCTTTACATCACTTTTTTTTCCCTTGAATAACAATGCTTAAACTATTCCATATAAGTGAAAAAGGTGATATAGATGAATTTATTCCTAGAAAATCAAAACAAATTTGGGAATACAAAGAATACGTATGGGCTATAAGTGAAGCAATGGTTCACAATTATATATTTCCCCGAGATTGTCCCAGAATTTGTGTGGGAAATGAAGTAATAACGCATTTATCAGATTGGGTTGACAAGGAAGAAATTTCAGATAAAAAAGCGTTGATATTTATTCCCACAAGTTGGGAAGAACAATTCAAATCCTGCACTATTTATCGCTATGAATTAGATGCAAGTAACTTTAAATTAATAGATTCCATTGCTGGATACTATGTGAGCGAAGTGATAGAGAAATCAATAGAAATCAATAAAATCGCAGATTGTCATAAGCAACTTCAATTAATGAATGTTGAAGTTTTAATGAAGCCTGTAATAGAGTTGAAAGAAATAAGGCAAAAGATAATTCAAATCACCAATAATTTTTCCATTATCAGATGGAGCAATCTAATTAGCAGTGAAAAAAATGAGAAATGATAATATTAGAGTTTCAGAAGCATATTGTGTGATAGACAGAGAAAGCGGTGGGGAAGAAAAATTAAATGAAATGGGTATCAAACTATATAGTTTGTATAAAATGTCTGAAGTATTTTAATTAAATTCCATTTCAAGTTAATTGTCAATTTTAAATGATTAATTGTAAATGTATTAAACCTTGATAATGAGTATTTTACTTAATCAATAAATTATAGTTAATTTAGTCTGACTACTTAGTTAAAACCTAACAGATAAATTTCTAGGAGAAGTTGTCTCAAGTTATTTTTTTGTTCAAAGAGATTAAAATCACTAGCTACAAATAAGAAGGTAAATATCGATTTATATGAAAAAATATAAACTTGTTTTCATCTGCTCATTAGCGATATTTTCATTTTCAACATGCTCGCAAGAAAAAGAAAAACAAGCACTTCAAAAACCAAATATCATAGTTATTCTAGCCGATGATTTTGGAGTTGGTGATATCCAAGCGCATTTCCCCAATAATAAAATACCTACCCCTAACCTCGATAAGCTTGTAAATGAGGGCATGAGTTTTAAAGATGCCCATAGTAGCTCGGCTGTATGTACCCCCACCCGCTATGGTTTACTCACCGGCAGATATAATTGGAGAACTCCTTTGCAAGAATGGGTGATAGCCTGTTATGAACCACCTCTTATAAAACAAGAAAGAAAGACTTTACCTGAAATGTTACAAGAACAGGGTTATGCAACTGCCTGTATTGGCAAATGGCATTTAGGATGGAATTGGCAAGGGGAACAACCTAGCCAGCGGATAGAAGAAAAAAATGGCTTAAAAAAATACCAATGGGATTTTTCCAAACCAATAACCGGAGGCCCGACCGAACATGGGTTTGATTATTATTTTGGAACACATGTACCCAATTTTCCTCCTTTCACCTTTATTGAAAATGATCATGTAGTTGAAATGCCTACTTCCACCTATACCTATGTGGAAAATTCAGATTTTGTGGTCATGCCAAGGGGATTTGAAGGCTCACCCATGGCACCAGATTGGAAATTCGAGCAAATACTCACTGAAATAACAGAAAGAGCTGTGCAATATATCAATGACCAAAGTAAAACTGAGCAGCCTTTTTTCATGTATTTCCCAATGACCTCACCACATGAACCTGTGGTACCCACCAAAAAATTTGCTGGAAAAAGTGGAATTGCCCCAATCGCCGATTTTGTAATGGAAACAGATTGGTCTGTTGGTGAAATATTAAAAGCATTAGACCAAACTGGAATTGCCGATAATACACTTATTGTTTTTACAGCAGACAATGGCCATTCGCATTACACAGGTTGGGATGATCTTGTGGCAGCTGGACATATGCCTAGTGGTGAATTTCGAGGGCATAAGGGTGATATCTGGGAAGGTGGTCACCGCGTTCCATTTGTTGTAAAGTGGAAAGATAACATCAAACCCGCTTCGAGCAGCAATCAACTGCTTTGTTTAACCGATATCTATGCGACCGTTCATGAGTTACTGAACGAAACACCCCTACCCGCAGATGAAGGAGAAGATAGTTTTAGCTTCCTTCCAATTCTTTTAGATCAGAACACCAAATCGCAAAGAGAAAATATCGTGAGCCATTCTGTAAATGGTGAATTTGCTTATCGAAATAATGATGGGTGGAAAATTGTATACAGTCTGCCTGAAAAGAATTTGAAATTATCGAGAGGTAAAACGGCAAATGTTGAGCTTTATAAAATAAAAGAGGATATAAATGAAGCACAAAATGTTATAGACGACCATCCTGAAATGGCTGAAAAACTAAAAAACGAATTTGCAGCTATAGTTGATAGAGGTACAAGCAGAAAAGGAGAAAAACAGGCTAATGATGTTGACGTCAGATTTGATATCATTCAAAATGCTAGATGGGCAAATCAATAGCCATATCTTAAAAGTAAACTTTAGATTTTATGTGTCTCAAAGTTTTTTGCTAATCTAAAATTCAGGTATTTTTTAACATTTTCCGATTGCACTCATAAAATAACTTTAAAATGATTGAAAGGGAAAATAATGGCCATTTCAAAAAGCTAAAGGAACAAATCGTTTGTCCAGTTGAGTTTTCGCTGCGAATTCTTGGGGGGAAATGGAGAGGATCGATTCTCTATCAATTGAAAGATAGCCCTTTAAGATTTAACGATTTAAAACACAGGGTACAAGATGCCACAATTGATTACGAAGAGGCAGATAATTATTTATCCAATAAAATACTTTCTAGCCATTTAAAAAAACTAATAGAATATCAACTTATTGAAAAACAAATTTGCGATGAAAATAATACAATATATGCCCTTACGCCTCATGGGAAATCTATAATGCCTATTTTAATTGATTTATTCTATTGGGGAGAAAAAATAATGCAGTTACCAGATGGTAACCATCATTAAGAAAAAATAAATATAGATTCACACCGCAACTAAATATGCTTAAAACATGAAAAAACCATTGCTATCTGCGGTATTAAATTTTTTCTTTATGGGGTTGGGATATCTATATAATGGAAAAAAAATTACATTGGGAATCATATTGACAATTGCTGCATTTGGATTTACCTATATCGAACAATTTCATGTTTTTTCTGATAATAAAACTTTCCAATCTCATGACTCGCAGGCATTTATAATTCTTTTTGTAAGTGTTTTCATTGCTAATACTGGTTTGGCGCTCGATGCTTACATAGAGGCTAAAAATTTTAACTCAAAAATTGAAGTACAATGAAAGAATCATTTCAATTAAAAGAAGTCTTTAAGGTGAAACCTTCAGCAATTTACCAAGCGTGGTTAGACAGTGAATTACACAGTCAAATGACTGGAGGAGAAGCCGAGTGCAGCCAACAAGTAGGTGAATCGTTTACCGCTTGGGACGGCTACATTAGTGGAAAAAACGAAGCATTCATTGAAAATGAAAAAATTGTTCAATCTTGGCGAACAACAGAATTTCCAGAAAAAGAGGAAGATTCTAACTTAACCATTATTTTAACTGAAATTGAAGAAAGCACAGAACTCACCCTTATCCATAACAATATCCCAACAGGGCAAACACAATACAAACAAGGTTGGATCGACCACTATTTCGAACCTATGAAAGTATATTTCAATCAATAGATGAAGTATTTAATCTTTATAAATGTTTTAGCAACTTTAGTTTCATGTGAAGTTCAAAAAAAAGAGGAACAATTCTCAAAACCATTTCCATACGATATTACAGAAGAAACTGCCAGTAGAAAGCCTATAAGTGCCGCCATGAAGCGCAGTTTTGAAAAATATAGTGCTATTCACCCAAGAAATAACGAATTGTATTCCCAATTTAAATACACCAGATTAGAAGGTCTCGATTACCATGATCATGATGGTACAGTTTCACGCCGAGACCCCTCTAAAATTATTTTAGAAAATGGGAAATACTATGTTTGGTATACCAAACGCCATACAAAGGTAATTCCCATCGGAGCAAAAAATGCTCACAAAAGCAATGATACCATCCCTTCTACCGATTGGGATTTAGCGGAGATTTGGTATGCGACCAGTACAGATGGATTTACTTGGGAAGAACAAGGAGTTGCAGTACCTCGCCCTCCAAAACCTGAGCTGGGCTGGCGTTCAGTTACTACTACCGATATTTTAAAATGGAAAGGGAAATATTATTTGTATTACCAAGGATTTATGGAGGCCAGCGGAACAAGAGGTGACTATTGCCCAGTAATAGCATCTTATGCAGATTCACCTGATGGACCTTGGACACCAGCAGGAAAAATAATTATAGAAAATGGGCCAGAGGGTTCTTGGGATCAATATGCCATCCATGATCCTTATCCTTTAGTTCACGATAATAAAATATACTTGTATTATAAATCCGCATTTAATCGTCCTAATCCAGTATGGGTGGCAGGTGGATTAGCCATAGCAGATGATCCCTTGGGTGAATTCAAAAAACATCCCTTGAATCCAGTTATCAATTCTGGTCACGAAGTAAGTCTTTTCCCTTTCAAAGAAGGTGTTGCTGCAATTATTGTGAAAGATGGTACAGAGCATTTCACCATTCAATACGCTAAAGATTGGGTCAATTTTGAAATTGCCTCTGTTAGCGAAATGCTGCCCATTGCACCAGGGCCTTTTGTACCAGATGCTTTTACAAATACAAGCCATGGAAATGGAATAACATGGGGTTTAAGCCACTTTACCAATGCAGGTAAGAATGGAGTAAATCAACATTCTATACTTGCCCGATTCGATTGTGACTTAAGCCTTAAGCTCGATGATCCTGCAATGAAGCAAACAGGTACATGGCATAATATTGATGTTTATTTTAAACAAGGACTGAATAAAAAACAAAGAGAAAGAATTCATAAAGAGCATACAGAATTACTTTTAAATCAATAAACTAGTCTTACTAAAAATTTTAATGTATTCATAAACAAAGGTAGAGGCAGGGCCACCCAGGCTCGCAGCCCTTTTGATATTTTTTAAGTAGATTGTACGCCACATCCACCGTGACTAATAGAAAGTAAATGAATAAATCAGTTGACAATTATTTTATTGAAGGTTGTGGACGCTGCCCTCTTGGTGGCACACCTGACTGTAAAGTTCATCGATGGACCCGAGAGTTAGAATTATTGAGAAAAATCATCCAAGAAACCGGATTGACAGAAGAGTCGAAATGGGGAGCACCTTGCTACACTTTTCAAAATAAAAATGTACTAATGCTCAGTGCTTTAAAGGATTACTGCTGTATAAGTTTCTTTAAAGGAGCGCTATTAAGTGATGAGAAAAATTTGTTAGTAAAACCAGGGCCAAATTCACAAACGGCTAGATTATTTAAGTTTAAAGATCTTGATGAAATAGTACAAATTGAAAACGATATAAAGGCGTATATTTTTGAATCTATTGAGATAGAAAAAGCAGGACTTACCATTCCATTTATAAAGAATCCTGAACCAATACCTGAAGAATTAGAAATGAAGTTTAATAAAGATCAAGTTTTTAAAACAGCCTTTGAAGCACTAACTCCCGGACGCCAAAGAGGATACATCCTCCATTTTTCGCAACCTAAGCAATCGAAAACAAGACTAGCTCGTATTGAAAAATGTACACCCATGATTTTAAATGGCATAGGATTAAATGACAAATACAAATCCATGAAAAAATGAAAACTGTATCTCATAAGTCATATTTTCTATCAAATAAAAATCTGGAATAAAATTTTTTCTGCAAGCATTCTGCGAGCTTAAATAAATCTTCTAAAATCAATGATTACTGAATTGAAGCCACATCATAAAAAAGCAATTGAAAATCTTATCAGTGAATACCAACATGATGAAAGATTCCTTGCCGTAATTATTGGAGGATCTGTAGCTAAAAAGTTAGCCAGAGAAGATTCGGACGTAGACTTTATGATTGTTGCCAATGATGAAGAATTTACAAAAAGAAACTCGATAGGAGACCTTTTTATTAATCGAACAGATTTGTGTGATTATCCTAATGGCTTTGTTGATGGAAAGATCATCGACATGAAATATCTAAATAATGTCGCAGAAAAAGGAAATGAACCATCTAGAGCTGCTTTCGACGGTGCATTTATCGCTTACTCTAGACTAGAAAATTTAGAAGATATTATCAAAAAAATCTCTACATACCCCGAAAATAGAAGAGATGAAAGATTAAAGTCTTTTTATGCCATGGCCTTTATTCAAAATTGGTTAATGGGTGAAGCCAATAGGCATGGAAATATATATACTAAAACTAGGGCAGCGTCACAGTTGGCATTATATGCTGGGCGATTAATCTTGACATATAATCGTATACTTTTTCCGTATCATAAATGGTTTATGCAATACATTGAAAGGTGCCCCGAAAAACCAGTAAATTTTATTGATCAAATTCAAAACTTGCTCAAAGAACCTAACGCTCAGAACTCGAATATGCTATTTCAAAATCTCAAAGATTTTAGAGATTGGAATGTGAGTGATTTAGAAGCTTATGATTGGTTCATGAAGCAAGTAGAATGGAGCTGGATGAACAACAACACTCCTCTTGAAGATTTGTGATTCAACTAATTCCGTATTTTTAACAAAATAACACTGCCCCTCAAATTCAAAAAATAAGATATGCTTAAACACGAGCGTATCATATAATTCCTTTGAAGTCAATTATTCAGTAAGTGTTTTCAATAAAAAATACCTGAAGGAATAAGGATTCGCCAAATTCATAAAACAGCCAGCATAAGTAAATTGAATAATTATTTCTAAAAAAAATTGTGCAAGTAAAATCTTGCATATATATTAGCAAGCAATCACTTGCTTATTAAAAATAGTATAACGTTTTGAGAAAAGATGTATTCAATGCAATTGCCGATCCTACCAGAAGAAGTATCTTATTACGATTAACAAAAGAAGCCCAAAATATAAATGCTTTAGCAGAACAATTTAACATGTCACGACAGGCAGTATCCTTACACATAAAATACTTGGAAGATTGTGAAGTCATTACCATTCAGAAAAAAGGCCGAGAACGTTATTGCTTCATTCAAGCACAAAAGCTAAGAGAAGTAGCAAATTGGATAGAACATTTTAGAGAAATGTGGACGGATAAACTCCAAAGTCTTGACAAACTACTCAATGAAATACAAAGTAAACCTAAGCAATAAATTAAAATACATTTAGTAAAATGAACGATGAGCCATTAATTTTAGAACAAGAATATAATGCCCCAATAGAACTAGTGTGGCGTGCTATTACCGAAAAGGAATTGATGAAGCAATGGTATTTCGACATTGCAAATTTCAAATTAGAAGTGGGATGTACCTTTAATTTTGAAGGCGGCAAAGATGATCGATGTTATATCCATATTTGTGAAATATTAGAGATTGTACCGCTCAAAAAATTAAAATACTCTTGGAAATACGAAGGATATGCAGGACTAACTTTTGTTACATTTGAATTATTCCCAATTGAAAATAAAACAAAATTGAGGCTTACCCATGAAGGTATAGGAACTTTACCACCAGATAACCCTGATTTAGTAAGAGGGAATTTTGTGGAAGGTTGGACTTTCTTAATCCATCAATCTCTAAAAGAATTTACTGAAAAGAACAAGCCAGCAAGTACAACATAAAATTCTTAAGTACACAGGCAAAATTATATTACAAAAACTTATGAGGTTTCATATCTGCAAAAATTTGATAGTGAGCGTATAAAAAAACTTATAAGTTTAAAATAACTATCCCATGAATTTATCAGCAAAAGCCCAGAAAATCCATGATCAAATTAGTGTCGTAGGCACAAAATTGGGCGATTTGAGAAAAATTGCGAAAGAAATCAAAAAAGACCATGCCTTAGCCATGGAGCTATGGTCAACAGGAAATTACTTTTCAAGGCAATTGGCTATCCTAATCATGGATAAAAAACTGCTATCTCAAGAAGTTATCAATCAACTTGATAAAGATATAGGGGAGCATTCATTTGAGGAACGCAATCATCTAGCAGACTGGCTCATGGCGAACCAACTTACCAAGGATAAGAAAATAATTTCCCTGATAGCATCTTGGGAGGAAAGTACTTCTCCCATGCAAAGGCGCATTTTTTGGTATTACCAAGCACGATTGAGATGGATGGGGCAAACACCACCAGATAATACAGATACATTGCTCGCATCAATTGAAGAAAAAATAATGAATGAAGCCCCCGAAGTACAATGGGCCATGAATTTTACCGCTGGTTGGATCGGCGTATATGATGAAACAAGGCGAACTAAGTGCATTAAACTTGGTGAAAAGACAGGGCTTTACAAAGACGAAGTTGTACCACGAGGATGTACTCCAAGCTATTTACCTGCATTCATTACAGTTGAGGTTAATAAAAGAAAAAATTAGAAATGTAAATTAGCCATTACAAAAAAAATCTTTAATACTTACACCCTTAAAAGCACAGGCCTGAAAATCCAGCGGGGAGGCGGGGAGGTTGTGGGTTGAAGCTTTTGGATTTTTCGGTAGCCGATGCTATTGATTTTTTCTTTGGCGGCCACCGCGTGGTTCGTTTCTATTGCATCAAGGCAAAAGAAATGAACAGCCAGAAATGATTATTAAAATAACACACTAATAATTAGAGATTTATATATTTTAATTGAATGTTTAAAAAAGTCAAAGGAAGAAAAAATTTGAATTAAAAATGAAAATATCTACATAGAAATTCTTAAGAAAGAAGGATGGTACGAATTTTTTAAGAAAACAACTTCTTTCATGGTGCTTATAACACTTCCATCCAAAACCTAACAAGTAAAGTCACTATGTCTTTACAAAACTTAATATCATTATTTTAATCTCCTCCGCAGCCTCCACAACCACTACAACCACTGTCGCCGCTATCTCCTGAAGAAAATCCGGCTGAACTATCTGCTGAGTCGAAAGCATCGTCAAAGCTTTCAAAATAAGTGTCGTACTTTGTGTCGTCATCAAAGAAATCCATATAAAACCACATCATATCAAAATCATCAAATTCTTCCGAATCGTCAGATAATTTCTTTTGTTGCCTTAGAAATTCCTTATCGATGTCTTTAAATTCTTTTAAATCTAAATTCTTAAGCAGGAACATGTTTCCACCCAAAGCCATTAATCGCTGCAAGGCCTTTTCCTTGTCTTTGGCTAATAATTCATCTATTTCATTATCGAGGCTTTCAAGGTAGTCTTTGATTGCTTTTTGCAGTTTTATACCTTGTTGATTCAATGAAACTGAACCAAAAACTTTAGCAAAAAAACCATCTTTAAAATTCTCATTAATAGCTGGGCTTTTTTTAATAGCTATTCTGTAATAATGCCCTCCATTAGCAGCTCTATAAGCCATTTTTATAAAATTTTCCAAAAGTATCTCAATGGAGGCATCTTTTTGAAATGGTTTTAACAAGGTGATTTCGTGGTTCTTAGGTTTATGTTTAATAAAATTCTTATCAGCCACTACATAGGTATTGCTTGTCCCATCTTCTGCATTTTCAACCTCTTTGATCTTGATTACTTTCTTTAAAAGCAAGTCCATAAAGGTGTATTTCAGCATTTCCTTCAATTTTGCTGAACTTCCATTTGTAATGAGTAATGTCTCTGCAGGAGTTATTTTTGAAAGTATTTCCATTTGTATTTCAATATGTTTTTGGGTATCACCCAGTTCTTATTTCTATTTACTCTTGTAAAGTTGGTATCGCTAAACCTTGTGTCAACATCTAGCCATATATCGCTAGGCGGCTTTTGATTAAAAACGGATTCGTAAAAATCTAGTGTCTTGCTATATTGTTCCTTGAACATGTCCCTTTGCTCTTTCCCTTTTGTAGGGCCGTGGTGGATATTTCTTTTAATGGTGTTCTGGCACAAATCTATCCAATACGATTGCGTATAAAGCAAGTGTAAATGCCAAGCTTGGTCTACTTGATCAGACGGAGTAAGTGGAAAGTCTGCAATGGTTATCAGGAATATAAATTTCTTATACTCAAATACTGTTCGCAATGCATATTCCAAAGTCCAATCATTGTCCCTCGCCAGTCTTTCAGAAAATGTAAGCGATGCATTTATATCGTCTAGCTCAAAGTGCTTAATTTTCTCCCATTTTGTAAGCTGCGCTTGGGTCATACTTATATGTATCAGTTTGAGTACTTTTATTACAATCTAACCACTCAAACAAGTAAATCAAAAAGTAAATGTCCGTTCTTAAATTATCGACAAGCATGAATGACACTCGTCTTTCTACTTGAAGTGGTACGGTGGGTATAATTACTAAAACAAAAAAATGATACTAGATGAAGTTATACTATTTTTATTTTTTCCCCTAAAATGATTAGTTTGTGTGATATATGACAAAATGTAGAATTAGATATTAAGTCTACGCTTATTTATCGAGAAAATATATACAATGCATATATCCGCTACTTAGATATAACTGCTAATAATGATGGATAAATATTTAGAAAAGAGAAATGAAATTATGAGGTTTTTCAGCTCTGAAAACAAAATTGAAAAGTCTAAACCAATTCACTCTCCATCAAATAATTTCAATTTGACAATTATAAGCTATAAGACTGGGGAAAATACATGGAATTATACAAGAGGAATTGTAACAAGCAATAAAACAGGGAAAATTATTGCAGATGTTAAAAGAAATTATTCTCATTTTTGGTTTACATGGTGTAAACATAATAACAGCGAAGAATATCTTTTATGTGGAGAAGATTATCAAGGACAAACTGTAATAAACTTATCAAAAGAAAAAATCGAAAATTACTTTCCCGAATCTGGATTTGATGGTCATGGATTTTGTTGGATAAATACATATATCTCTCCTGATAAAAATGTTATAGCTGTTGAAGGCTGTTATTGGGCTGGTCCATACGATGTGATTTTTTTAGATTTTAGCATCCCTGATATCTTACCTTATAAGGAATTAAAAAGGATTGAAGATATTGGAAAAATTATGGGTTGGGATAATAATGGAAATTTTGTTTTTGAAAAAGATATTGAAATAAGAAAGTCTGATGGAGTTCCTTATGATAGTTTATCAGAAAATGAACAAGAAATACTTGATAATAATCAAAGTTTAGTTGAGTATAGAACTGACATCATTAAAATTAATATTGTTGAATTAAAAAGTAATGCCTAACATCTTGTAAAAGCTCATTTTCGCTCAGACAGGACAAGCAAAACTTTTACTGACATTCGTTACCAAACATTAAAATTAAGTATTCAAGTGTTTTGGAATAAGCTCCCACATTGTGATAAATTATTTAAGAAGTATCTAAGTCCTTGGTATCCTTTAGGTGATAAACCTTATATGATAAGACCTGATATGTATGTAATCGCAGCTTTCGAGGGTGAAAGGCTTGATATAAATGATATTCAATATTTGGATGAAGATGCTCTCACACAGACGATGCAAAACTTCGATGATTATAGAAAGTATTATATGCAAGATTTTCAACACTTTGTGAAGTTTGACAAATTGGACTTAGAGGTTATAGATGCTGTTGATAATTATTTTGGAGAAACTGAAGTAAAAGAGTTAATAAAGCGAAGCGACCCAAAAGATTTGAACAACAAGTACTTAGCATATGTAACGGAATTTGGATTAGCACTTGGTGATTTATTTGTTGAGACAGGAAAGTTTGAGTGGCTTTATTCTTACCCTGATTTCCATTCAATTGTTGTAAACCCAGAGACAGGAAATGGAATAACTGTTTTTGATTGGGCAGTTAAAAAATTCAGCTCTTATGGGATTTCAGATGGATTTAAAGCGAAATTCTTGAAAGCTATTGAGATAGTTAATGAAGACATTAATAATAAAAATGTTAGTTAACAAAAACTAAAACAACCATGCCTTCAGCTGATTAGACTAGAAAGCTGATTACAATCTGTGAGTTTGCGTCCTATCTAACGCATTTGTAAGTTTAAAATAGGTAAGGTGTTTAGCCTAAGTATTTTTCAATAAAAAATGAAATTCATCTTTAGTCTTATTTTCCTAATCCCTGTCTTTTATAGTTGCCAAGAACACAAAAAAGATGGGTCTAAAGAAAGTAATCTAGAGCTTGAATTAAATAGTTTAACGCTTATTGATTCTCTTAAATCAATTTGTAAAAAAAACTCTACCGATACTTTTGATATTGAAAAATTAGAGGCGAATGATTTCAGTAAAATGACACCTATAGATAAGAAGTTGTTTCAAACTATTTATCCAAATAGAGATGACTTTTCTGAAAATTCATTTTTCATTTATTCATACTTACCTTCTAACAAAGAGTATCTTTCATTAATAACATATCAAAAAAATTATGAAGGTGAAAATTATCGAGTTGACTACATGGATATGGTAAATATTGACTATACAGGAGCACAGCTTGACAAAATCCGACTTACAGCAAAGGACAATGAAGTAATCACTTATGAAGTTGTCAGTTTTTTAGAAAATGATACTCTTAAAATAGTTGAAAGAATTAGTTCAGAGCAATATTTTGAACCATATATAGACACTCTCTACACCAACCAATTAACTCTTATTTTGAATGGAGAAAATAGAATTGACACATTAGAAACTAAAAAGTACTTTGAAGTGAGGAAATATTAAAATAAGAAGGTAACAATATATATCATATTACACTCGAGATTCAACCACTTCATATACTGAAAATCAGGTGCGTACAGGAAAAAAATAATTATAAATTTAGCAACCTTACAATTTACATCAGGAGAATAAGGGTGAAATTTTTTACTCTAAATAAAAGAGACAGTAGATGAATTTATAGTATTTTTATTTTTTCCCCTAAAATGATTAGTTTGTGTGATATATGACAAAGTGTAGAATTAGACGTTAAGTCTACATTTAAAGAAAGTCATAAGAAGCATATTCTCACATATTTTATGCTTTTAGCCACATTTAGCATGCATTCACTCTGTTTTAAAAGAATAATTGATTACCCAAATTGAAAATATTAAGATGGAAAATTATCAAAATCAAACTTACTAAAAGGTAATTTATATTGCTTAGAAAGCAATCATACAAAATTTTGTTAGAATTTAATTATGGGAAAAAAGATTTTTACAGAAAAGCAAGTAAATGTATCGGCTTTTCTTGGAGGTCCAATTCCTCCAGGAATTTTAATATACAGAAACTATCTAGCACTTGGTAAAGAAAAACAAGCATACACAACATTAGCTTTAACATTAATTTTTACATTAACATTTTTCTACGCTCTTTTTCAGGTACCTCAAGTTATCATGAATAAGATTCCCACTTTCATTTTTACAGCATTTTACGGAATCCTAGCATTCATTTTCTACAAATCCTTCATGTCTAAAGAAGTAAATGAAGCATTTGAAGCTGGAACACAAAAAGCATCAAATTGGGCGGTTGCAGGAATAACTTTAATAGGGTTGATTCTCAACATAGGGATTATTTTCGTATATGCAATTGACAAGCCTTTTTATGATGGAGAATTAATGAAAGTCAACGGAAATGAACTCTATTATGAAACTGAATCTGTAAAAATAGAGGATGTCAATAAGCTAGCAGCACAATTTAAGAAAAACGGATTCTTCGGCTCAGAATATGGAAATATTGCTAAACTTGAACTCATTAATGAAGAATATTTGATTACAATGGTTATTAATGAACAAATTTGGAGCGATGAAGAACTTATCAATGGTTTGATAAGCATGAAATGGCTAATGGAAGTCCGATTTGACAGAAAGGTCAATTTAAGATTGGAATCAATATCATTTTCAGGAAAATCAAAATATAAAGACTTATAAAACGCACGATAAAATCAGCTAAAAAATCATGCCCAGCCTAACGGACTGGCCACACTTTAGCTTAGGGCGTTAGCGACAATTCTAAATGATATGAAAAAGCTTTTAACCTCGCTATTCGTAATTTTTGTACTAATCATTGCTGGTGTTTGGTTAAAAAATCCTCAAGTTTTCAAAATAGCATGGTATCAACGCCCTCACGTCGATACTTATAAGAGTTTTCCAACAAGAGCGATAAAACCAAGTCCAACACCTTTATCGTTTCCTGTTGCCCTTGTAGATCAAAAAAAAATCAATGAATTCAAAGTAAGGAATTGGCAAGGCGACTTAATTCCCTTTTCTAACTACTTCGAAAAAGGAGGTTTACTTGCTTTTCTAATCATTAGGAATGATACCTTGATATATGAAAAATATGCTTCGGATTTCAGTAGAGAGTCTGTATCAAACACATTTTCCATTGGTAAAACTATGGTTTCCTTAATGATAGGAAAAGCCATTGATTTAGGTTACATCAAGAGCACTGATCAGAGGATTATCGAGTTTTTGCCAGCGTTTAACCAGATTCCTAATTTCAATACTTTAACGATTGAGGATTTGTTGAATATGAAGTCTGGATTAGAATTTAATCGTGCTGGTGATGGAATACTGAATGATCTCTTTTCACATGAAGCGAGATTTTACTATACCGATAACCTCAAGAGGGATTTACTTAAATCGAGCTTTGATACCATTCCAGCGGTTCGCTGGAAGTATAGCAATCTTGATCCATTAATATTAACCTGGCTAATAGAAGCTGCCACTGGTATGTATGCTGCGGATTTTTTTGAAAAGGAGGTTTGGCAACCCATAGGAGCCGAATTCCCAGCAAGTTTTGGTTTAGACAGACTAAAAGGCTTGGAAAATTCACCCAGCAGTTTTCAATGTACTGCATTGGATCTTGCAAAAGTTGGTAGATTATTTCTAAAAAATGGACAGCTCGACTCAACCGAAGTATTGTCTACAAATTGGATCAATAAAAGCTTGTCTATAAGCCCATCGAATAGGAAGAACACTTCTAAAGGAAGATATGAAAGAACGCACCAGTACTATTGGTGGCTACCAACCGAAGAATTTGAAGGGGATTATTCAGCAGAAGGAATGAGGGGCCAACGACTTTATGTAAACCCGCAGGACAAAATCATAATTGTACAACTTGCAAAAAATGGATATGGCGGATATCCTTATAGAAATATATCGAAATATGCTTCCAGCTTAGATTAAATGTCACTAATATGCACAAAGGCTCCATTGGCTTTAGGTGGCTATAAGCAAATACCTATGAAAGGTCGTACTTTTATCAGAACTTGAACCAAAGAAGCTTAATAGGGAAGTTAGGTACAATTAAAAAGTAATTCCCACTTTGTCCGATTTTTCCAATCACTGAAAAAAAATAAAAATCAAATGTCGATTGATGATAAAAACGAATCTCGATTTTTTCAAAAAGTAATCGATATAGGTGCTAATAAGGAGCTATCTTTCACGGAAATCAGGTTTCTACAAGTAACGAATATTGCCTCTATTTTAGGTGCAACGTATAATGCGATTTGGATGCTAATTGCAATTTACCTCACAGACTCCCCAATAATTTACGGAAGCAATACATTGATGGGATTGATGTTTCTAGTTGTGCTATTTTTTAACAAAAAAGGTTGGCGGGTACTGGCTTCAGTGTGGCTTACTATTTCAGCGTTTATATCGGTTCTCCTCTTTCTTTATTTGCTAGGATATTCGTCAGGTGTTGCGGTCACTTTTTTCCTAATAATTATTCTGCCTTACATGACTTTCCCCCGAAAGGCGCGGAAATTAACTCATGGCTTTAGTATGCTGGCTTGCTTAACTTTGATTGCTACCGTGTTATTTCAATCAAATATTAATGCTCAATATGGCGAATTAGACCCCTATTTATCACAAGTAATCAATATTAGTATAACTGGATTTATTTGTATCACAATTATGTGGAGTCTATCTGTCTTGATAGACAAATCAGAGGAGTCCTTAATAATTGAACAGAAAAAATCTGATGACCTTCTGCATAATATTCTACCGGCAAACATAATAAGAGACTTAAAAGAAAATGGTAAGACAATTCCTAAAAGGCACAATAATATAACTATTCTATTTACAGACTTTGAAGGTTTTACTGAGCTAGTAGCATCCATCTCGGCAATCGCTTTGGTCAATGAGCTCAATGACATTTTTGGACGATTCGATGAAATTATGGAGGAAACGGGAGTTGAAAAAATTGAAACAATTGGTGATGCATATATGGCTGCATGTGGCCTTGAAAAAGAAATAACAAATCATGCTACTAATTGTATTAGAGCAGCACAAAAGATGCTATCGTACCTTGAGGAGAGAAATAAGAGCCATGAAATAATATGGAGGATGAGGGTTGGGATACATTCAGGAACTATAGTAGCGGGTGTTGTAGGTAAAAAGAAGTTTGCATACGATCTTTTTGGAGATACAATAAATACAGCTAGCAGGATAGAATCCGCTGGTGAGGCAGGTAAAATCAATATCTCCTCATCCACTTATGAGCTAGTTAAGAACGACTTTACATGTCTTTCTCGTGGAAAGATCTTTGCAAAAGGTAAAGGAGAATTAGAAATGTATTTTATAGAATAAACAGTAGTTAACAAGGTGTAAAATGCCTAGCTACCCTTCGGGATGGCAAAGCATTATACAAATATCGTTTTGAGTCATTTAAAAAGTATAAATTATCCAATGGGAAGAATCATACAAATTATTTGTCTTTTTATATTACTAAATGGCTTATCAGGCTCTGCCCAAAATATGTTTCAGTTTGATTCATCAAAGGTTTCTTATAAATCATTAAAGATTGCAAATAAGATTGCCAAAGGAAATATTTTGGAAAGTAATACAATGTACGCGAATGCTATTCCTTCTCATCAATATAGATTATATGAACTTTTACTTGAATATAGCTCAGAGAAAGAATTAATAGCATTAACCTCATTTCCAAATGGGGTTGTACGTTGCTATGCTTTTATGGGATTATTAGAATTTAAATCTGAATCTATATTGAATGTTATAAATAAGCATACTAATGATTTTGAAGTAATTGATACTCAAATGGGGTGTTTTAGTTTACAATATGCTGTTTATGTATTTATGGTATTTGAAGCAAAAAAACATGCTAAGAATAGACTTAGAAATAAGATAAGTTGGAGAGATAAGAAAAGAATAAAAAGACATGATAAGATCGCTACTAAAATCTTTTTCGGACGAAATGTTTAAAATTTATAGACTTAACAAAAAATAAGCTCTAAGTGAAGATTTGTTAGCATACAACTTTTGAGAGTATGTTGTAGCTTAGGAGAGCAGTAATAAAGGTTTTTCTCTTATGAACTTATTTAAATCCTAGGAATCCATTATTGCATAATGAAGAATAAGCTAAACTTACTTGAAAATATTCCTTACTTAGTTTATTTGATAATATTATTATTGAATGACTTTTACTTCAAGGCAGAATATCATAATTGGTTAACAGGTAAACTGTCAGATTTTTGTGGCCTTTTTGTTTTCGTATCTTTGGACAGCTGTTTTCCCAAATAAAAGGCAATTGATCTATTTCTCCACAGCCCTTCTCTTTGTGATTTGGAAAAGTCCATTCTCACAATCTTTTATTGATTCCTTTAGTCAAAGTTTCTATCCGATCGATAGAGTTGTGGACATAACAGATTTAGCGGCTTTAATAATTCTTCCAATTTCTTTTCACTATAAACCAAATCATAATAGCAGACTAAAAATCAACCCGATCCTTTTGACGATCTTTTCAGTATTTTCTTTTTTGCAATCGGAATAGTTTTCCTAGAGGAATTGATTTACCTTAAAAACTTAATATGAAAAAAAATGCCTATAATATATGTAAAATCGTAACCGCTGAATATGTGTCAGAAGATAAGAATGAAATTTATTTACTCGTCGTTCCACTCAAAGTTGTATGATGAGTAAGCGGGTAAACTTAATTACCCTCCTATCTCCCCTTCCAACCTTTCTACTTCTTCCGCTAAATTTTCCCACTCGGTATTTTTCTGCTCCAATTGCTGCTTTTGTTTTTCGTAAGCTTCATTTACTTCTGCCAATTTGTAAGGATCACCATACACCGAAGGTTTTGCCATTTCATCTTCATTAGACTTAATTTTGGCTTCCAAGTCCATCACTTCATTTTCTACTTGCTGTAGCTTTTTTTGAACGGTATTCAATTCCTTTTTCAGCCTGCTTTGCTCTGTGGGCGTAATTTGTTTTTTCTGCTTTTTGGGTGAATTGGCCTTGTTTTGTTTTGCAGCAGATTTTTGAGTATCAAATGCCTCTTGCCTTTCGGTGTACCAGCGATTGAATTCCGTATAGTCACCAGGATATTCTTTTACTACCTGATCTTCTACATACCATATTTTAGTAGCAGTTTGAGAGATAAAATGCCTATCGTGAGAAACAATGAGATAAGTCCCTGTGTACTGCTGCAAAGCTTGTATTAAGATGTTGACCGATTGAATATCTAAGTGGTTTGTAGGCTCATCGAGCAGTAAGAAATTGGCTTGGGAAATGAGCGTTTTTGCCAAGGCCACTCGAGATTTCTCCCCACCAGAAAGCACCTTAATTTTCTTAAAAACATCATCGCCAGAAAACAAAAAGCAACCTAGTATGCTGCGCAATTCCATCTCTGTTTTCTCTGAACCAGATTCTCTTAATTCCTGTAAAATCTCATTCTCTACATGTAAAGCTTCTAATTGATGCTGTGCGTAAAATGATTTAATTACATTATAACCTGGTTCTCTTGTACCATTAAATTGTTCCGTACCTGCAATGATCCGTAACAAAGTAGATTTTCCCTTACCATTAGCACCTATAAAAGCAATTTTATCACCACGCTCAATCATCAAATCAGTATCTTTCAATACCTGATTTTCTCCATAAGACTTCTCAATATCAGTTAGCGTAATTACTATCTTGCCCGGCTGTTGGTTAAAAGTAAATCGAATATCCAAGTCTATATTCTCTTCAATTACATCGTCTACTTTATCCAACTTATCGAGCATTTTTACCTTTGACTGCACCTGCCTCGCCTTGGTAGCTTTGGAACGGAAACGCTCTATAAACCGCTCTGTCTGTTTTATTTGCTGTTGTTGGTTTTTAAAAGCATTGCGTTGTATCTCGTTACGCAATTCTTTTTCTTCTAAATAAAAAGTATAATTTCCCGAATAAAGATTTAATTTCCCTCCAGAAACTTCTACAATAATATTCACCGCCCTATCCAAAAACTCCCTGTCGTGCGATACAATTACTACCGCACCCTCATAATTATTCAGGTAAGATTCCAGCCATTGTATAGAAGGCAAATCTAAGTGGTTGGTAGGCTCATCGAGCATTAGTACCGATGGCTTTTGTAAAAGCAATTTTGCCAACATCACGCGCATACGCCAACCTCCAGAAAATGTCTGTAAAGGCCTACTCAACTCTTCCGTTTTAAAACCCAAGCCTTCTAAAATTTCTTCGGCTTTCGAGTGGATGCTGTAACCATCTAGCAGCGCAAAACGCTCTTGCAAATGCGCCAACTTATCTACCAGTTTTTCTTCATAGTTGGTTTCCATTTGCGCCAACACCTTATCTATCTGCTTTTGGATCTCCAATTGTTTTTCAAAACCTTGTAGGGCTACATTTAAAATACTATCATCGGACTGATAAGAGAGCTGATCTTGGTTCAAAAAGCCAATAGTAGTTTCATTACTTTTCGAGATACTGCCTCCATCTGGTGTTAGATCACCATTTACTAACTTAAGTAAGGTAGTTTTTCCTGTACCATTTAAACCAATCAACCCAATTCGATTTTTAGGTTTAATGTGTAAAGAGGCTTCATCGTACAAGGTACGGCTACCATAATGAAAAGACAGGTTTTGTATGTCGAGCATAGCGTGATTTCTTAGATTTTAACTGTTGACCTTTAGTACTCAACAGAATCGCAAAGTTCACAAAAAAAAGGAGAATGGGAAAGGCTATCTAGATTCAAAGATATAATTTATTATTGCCGTTTATTTTCTGCCAATAATTGATTATTTTTAAAAGAAATAAAATCTTTAGCTAGTGCTCTAATATGATTTATCCACTCTGTATTTATAAACGAGGAATGTGTAAACATTCTATTATTTATTCTATACAATAGCAAAAAACGTTTTAACAATTAAGATAAATATGATGAAATGAAAAGAGTAGTTTTTGGAATTTTAATAATTTCATTATTTGGATATAAATCCAACTTTAATCAAAATGACTATATAAGAAAAATATCTAAAAAGCTTGACCAGATTAAATCAGCATCATACTATTCGACAAAGATATCAAGTGCTCCTGGTGATACTAAAAAGTTTTCAGAACCAAGAAAGTTTTATCATAAAATTTTTGTCAATCCATCAGATACTTTAGTTGGTTCAAGTTCAGTTACATTTAATTCTGATGATACCATAAAAATGACAAATTTCTATAATGGAATAGTAAGGGGGCAGGTAAATTGGGAGAAACAGTATGTTAAGATTGATAGTTTTCAAAATCATCCATATCCTTTCAGATTAGTTCATTATCCCTTCTATACAAAAATCAATGAGATTCTAAAATACACATTAACCACAACCGATAGTATCCAAACTGATTTTAAAACTTATGGCGATTCAATATTTTTTAGTTTAAAAATTATTAATAAACATGTTTATTTTCATATTAAACCTATTGTAATTCAAAATGATTATATCCCAGAAGATGAGATTTCACAATTTGATATTTGGTTTTCCCGCAAAGACAACATGCCTTATAGAATGCGTAGTAAATGGTATCATGCAACTCTGTTCGAATCGTGTTCAAGCGCAAATTTCAACTTTGATAAAGAATTAGCTTTAAATGAAAGAGAATTCTTTCCCTCGTATTTCAAGATAGTCCAATTTAATAGGGCACCTCGTAAAGATAAATTTGATATGGTTGGCAAAAAAGCACCTGAGTGGTTATTGCATGACATTGAAAATAATGAAATACAGTTTAATGATTTAAATAGCAAGGTACTATTAATTCAGTTTACAGGGGTAGGTTGTGGTCCGTGTCATCAATCGGTTCCCTTTCTTAAACAGCTTGTAAAAGATTATAAAACAAAAGATTTTGAATTTATAAGCATTGAAACTTGGAGTAAAAACATGGAAGGGTTGAAAAGGTATAATCAAAAAAATGAATTTAATTTCAAATTTTTAAAATCTACTGATGAAGTAACAAAAGCGTATGATGTATCTTCTGTTCCTGTTTTTTTCATAATCGATGAAGAAAGAACTATTAGAAAAGTTATAAATGGTTATAGTCAAACAACTACAGATAAAGAGATTATCGATAATATTAATAAACTACTATAATCTTCAATATACAAACTAGTAGTACTGCCTTCCATGATTCAAGCCATTGACTGTACGATAGCAACAGTGACTACTACCACTTAACTAAAAAATGGAAAACAATAGTAATGTAGATGTCTTAGACTTCGGCTATCCGACTAGGGATTGTAAACAAAAGAAGATAATAAAAGTCCAAGTCAGCCAAGGTGCGACCCGCAATGCACAACCAGCCCACAAGACTTGAGCTAGATGGTTTATTTCGAAAATATATTTTCTTAAATTCAATTTTTTTCTACCAATAATTGACTACTTTTGTTGCATTAGTATCGTATCCCCAGTGTCAATAATTCAATACCTCCACTCCACTGTTTCAAATCTTTGACCATTCAATAGCCACAGTGACTATTGCTATTAGAACTAATAAATTGAAAATAAGAGCAATGTAGCAGTCCTAGACTTCGGGTGTCCGAATAGGATTGTAAATAAAAGTCCGAGTCGTCCAAAGCGTGGCCTGTAAGACTTGAACTAGATATGTATGGAATAAATAGATAAGCATAATTCATGAAACTAAAATAAAGAAGATGAGCAAAAAAAACATTGGACAAAAGATCCTTCACTTTCCTTTAACTAAAATATTAATTGGGTTTATTGCCTGCGGAGTAGCTATTGGAGCAGGTCAACTTCTAGTTCAAAATGTATTAGAATCGGCAAGTATTGAGAAAGATTGGAAAAATTTAATAGTAGGAATCGTTGCGGCAACACTTGCAATACTTTCTTATACCTATTTATTCAAATTTTATGAAAAAAGAGAAATCCTAGAATTTTCAAAAAAGGGGATCATTAAATACTTGTCGCTTGGAATTATTTTGGGAGCAATCTTACAATCGTTAACAATATTGGTTATTTACCTTAAAGGAGGATATTCCGTTATATCCATAAACCCTATCCTCTACATCATTCCACCACTAACGCTGAGTATTACTTCAGCCATTATAGAAGAAACTCTATTAAGAGGAATCATATTTAGGATCCCAGAAGAAAAACTAGGAAGTTATATATCGCTTTTTATTTCGGCACTTATTTTTGGGGCATTGCATATAAGTAATCCGAATAGTTCAGTAAGTGCTGGAATTGGACTTGCTATTCAAGCAGGTTTATTACTTGGAGCTGCTTATATATACGCCCGAAACTTGTGGTTCCCCATTGCCATTCACTTTGCTTGGAATTTTACGCAATCTGCCATCTACGGTGCAAAAGTGTCGGGAAATACAATTTCAAAAACATTAATTACCTCTAAAATTGAAGGGGCAACCTGGTTTACAGGCGGGCAATTTGGACCAGAAGGTTCCATACAGGCAACTATTTTTTGTCTTGTTGCCACAATTATCCTTTTAGTCCTAAGTCATAAAGAAGGAAAAATCATAAAACCTTATTGGAAGCAAAAAAACACAAACTAATAGTTGAGTAAATTGCGTAATTATCAGCTAACTGGAGTGAGATTATTTACAAGTGTATTTTCAAGCATTTACCCAAATTAAGCGCAAAAGTTTAATTCAACACTTATTTTTAGGAGTAAATATCATAAAGCTTTTATGGAAAACTTGAATCACTATGTAGCGATTTATAAAGAGCAACTCGCTAAGGGAGATATATTAATTGCGTATAATGGATTAGTGAAGTTTGTGATGCAATTGAGAGTAGAATTTATTAAAAGTCTATCAAAGCAATATGCATTTTCGGGTATCCTTCATGGCTATATGGATTACACATATTTTTATTATTCCAATGAATTTTTAAAAAGTAAAAAGCTAAAGTTAGGATTAGTTCTTAATCATTTAGAGATGAGATTTGAGATATGGTTGCTTGCAAACACAATACAAATCCAAAAAGCATATTGGGATTTACTCAAAGAAACGAAATGGAACAAAGGCAGGGAAGAAATGCCCAAATATTCAATTTTAGAAGCCGTAATCGAAAGTGAACCTGATTTTAATAATCTATCAGTGTTAACCGAGAAACTTGAAAAAAAATTACTCAGAGAATCCGAAGAAATTATTGATACTTTAAAAAATGCTGAAAGGATAAAATGAAATCAATAACTCACAATGTATTACATTGAAAATACTCGTAAACTATCAAATCTTTACAAATAATTTTAAAATAGCCCCTCACTGAGATTTCACTGATGCATTCCATAGAAGAAATACAAAAATTTTTAAATAACATTAGTAGTTTAAATGCTGAATTATGGGCGCTCCTATTTACCCATGCAAAAGAAATTGAATTAAAAAAGAACGAATATTTTATAAAAGAAGGAGAGGTTTCACGTGAAATAGGCATTCTAACAAAAGGAATTGTACGTTCTTTCTATGTTACCAATGAAGGGAAAGAATATAACAAAACGCTATTTGCAGCACCTAGCATTATCGGTTCATATGTTTCACTAATTACAGGGCAGCCAAACCGTTTACCCCAACAAGCCTTAACTGATTGTCTGGTCACAAAGATTCCATTAAGTATCATCGAAAAACTATCAGCAGAACACATTGAAATGGAACGGCTCCGTAGAAAAATTGCGGAACATTTTTTTGTGCTTAAAGAAAAAAGAGAACTCGAAATAGCCCTTTTAGACGCAGAAAAAAGGTATGTGATCTTTCGAAAAGAATTCTCTGGCGTAGAACAACTCATTCCCCAATATCACATTGCCTCCTATCTTGGCATCAGTGCCACACAACTCAGTAGAATTCGGAAAAAAATGAGCAGGGCATTGTAGTTCTTTACCTATGTAAATGAAATCCATAGGCTAGGACTCTAATTTTGAGAAAAATAATTCCCAACTCTAAATTAGAACCTATGAAATTTCAAGATTATTCGTTCTTTAAAGTATTGTTTCTTTTAGCTGCCTTTTGGAATCTAGTTGGTGCAGGCTTTGGTTATTTTAATACCGAATACACTTTCATGCATTTATTTGGAAGAGCCTTGAAAGATCCACTTTTTTACAATATTTATAAAGGAGCATGGGGCACTACTTTGATGTTTTTTGTTGGTTATCTATTGGTCGCTTATAATCCAGTTAAACATTCAGGTGTGGCATTAATTGGCGGAATAGGCAAATTGGCATTTGCAATTGCAGAGTTACAATTATACCTAGATGGGCTCGCTAATCCTGTAATACTTATTATCGTTGTTGGCGACTTTATTTTTTGTGCCCTATTTGTGTTTTACTTCTTAAAATTGTATACCGACAAAAAAATAATCCTCTCCTCTCCCTTCTAATTTATGAGAGCGACAGTATTTCTAATGCTCCTTTCATTTGGAATATTCAATAGTCATTTGCAGGAAAAATGGGAGCTTACAAAAAATAAGAATGGTGTTAAAGTGTACGTAAGGAAGATGCCAGATAGTAGTTACTATGCTTTTAAAGCCCTCATGTTTGTCAATTCAAAAGAAAAGGAAATTGTACAATTACTCAGAGATGTGGACCAATATCCCAAATGGTTTGCATATACTTCTTCTGCAAGATTGATAAACCAAACAAGCAAAGAGCAGGAATTTTTTATGGAAACAGACTATCCATGGCCATATTCTAATGAATGCATGAATTACAAAATGAAATTTTTTGATATCAAGGATGGTAAACTGAAAATTACTATTACTGAGTCGAGTAGTAGCACAAATTGTAAACATTCTTTGAATAAGGCTAGTGGCTATATTTTACTTGAAAGAGGTACAAAAAATCTTAAAATCACCTATTATTTCCATTCCGAACCCTCTCAAAATATACCAGCATGGCTTATAAACCCAAGGATACATGAAATGCCATATCAAACTTTTATATCGATGAGAGAAAAACTAAATGTTTTAAATCAACAACTAAAAAATTCGAATTGAAAAAACTTAAGCCAATTAACTAGGAATACCCAGCGTTAAGCATAAAAAAAGAATACAAAGATGCTTAATGTTGAAAACTATTCTTATGTTATTCTCTTCATTGCCCTGATATTACTAGGCATTCATTTCTCAGGTAAAAGGATATTTCTGAACAAGTGGAAGAATAAATACGTCATTTCTGCCTCTCTTTGGTTTATTTGGTTTTGCTATGAAGAGTTTTATATCAAACCTTGGGTAAAGACTTTACCTTCCCATGATCCAGTAATTCGTATAGATGCTGTCCTCTTCTTTCCAATTTTAGCAGTAGCAGCAATATTTATTCTAGTTAAATGGATCAGAAGCCTCTACTTTTTCAAGAATTAGTTCTATGGCCTTCTCTTTAAAGTGGGTGATGGTTAATTTTATATCTTAATCTTGTATTCATGCAAATCAACTTAAGACATCCGCTCTTCATTTATGGCATTCCATTAAGTATTATCGCTTTTTCTGTTTTGCTTGCCTCAGGCTTACTTTTGCAAGTAGATACACGCTTATTTACAGGAATTACTTATGACTTGGTGTTAACTGCTCCATTAGCTTATTTCTTGCTCATCAGAAGAACGAGAATTCCTAAAATTATGGTAATCCCTTTTTTTATAGCAGGTATATCTTTAGCCACTTTTTTTATCCCTGAAAATGCCCAATACCATCTTACTTTATTAAAAACCTACTTTTTGCCCATAGTAGAATTAGGTGCTATAGGTACTATCATTTTTTATTCAATATCCGCTGCGAGGCAAATTAAGCAGCAGCAAAAAGTAGCACATGATTTTTATAAACTCATAAAGCAAAGCACTACCAAGACTTTAGGAAGAGGCAAATTAGCCGACATATTTGCTACTGAATTGGGGATGATTTATTATGCCTTCTTTAGTTGGAAAAAGGCCAAGAAACATGAAAATGAATTTACCATTCACAAAGAAAGTGGCATGGTGGCTACCATGGGCGCCCTAATATTTTTAATATTGGTTGAAACAGTAGTTTTCCATTTATTATTAATACAATGGAATGCCATATTTGCTTGGGCATTATTTGGTTTAAGTATTTATACTGGCCTACAATTCTTTGGTCACACAAAGGCACTTACTAAACGCTTTGTAACCCTTACCAATAAAGCGATACAGCTAAAATATGGGCTATTTGGCGATGTAGAAATTGACCTGAGTAACATCTCTAAGTTTGAATTAAGCTCTAAAGAATTTCCAGAAGACACACCCGATTTGTATAAAATGGCATTAATCGACGGATTAGAAAGCCATAATATTGTATTACATTTGAAAGAACCTGTACAAATTATTCGAGCTTATGGCATGAAGAAACAAGCCTCAACTATTTTATTATTTGTTGATGATAAGAAAGGTTTCTCAGAAAAATTAGCTGAATTAATACAAAAATAAACATGAATCAAGTTTTTTCCTTTTTCATTTTCAATACTATCAATGACCTTTGTTTATTCTGAGCTAAGTTAACTTTTCCAAGACTTGCACAAAATATCAATAATCCTCGATTTGTAGCTCATAGAATGATTGACATATCGGTTTGTGAGTTACAAACCAAGGAGAAGAGTGCCCTTATAATATACCATTGATTTACGTATTATTGGGGAAATAAAAAGACTCTTTCTAGAAAAGTATTCTCCATACTTCGCTTACATTTTAAAAGCTTTCTAAAGCAATGAAGTAAACTCCAAAATTACTTTTTTATGAATAGTGAATGATTTTCGTGATTAATTCATAATAATTTATTAGCTTAAAATAAAAAAATACAGCAAACTAACCCCCTAAAATTATGGAATGGTATTTAAAAGTATTAAGGCAATATGCTGATTTTAACGGAAGAGCGAGGAGGAAAGAGTATTGGATGTTCGCATTAATAAATTTTTTAATAGGATTAGTAATAGGATTTGTCGATGGATTCACTGGCACTGTGGGTGCAGCAGGAATTGGTTTTTTAGGTGGAATTTACAACTTAGCTATTTTAATTCCAGGTATAGCTGTTGGTGTTAGGCGTTTACATGACATTGGTAAAAGTGGGTGGATGCTTTTAGTAGTTTTAATACCTATTATCGGTTTTATATGGCTTATTATTTTATTGGCTACTGAAGGAGTAGAAGGAGAAAATGAATATGGTCCTAATCCGAAAGAGGAAGAAGAATTATCTTGGGATTAGATTAAAATAAAAACCCCTAGTAATTAATTTACCAGGGGTTTAACCTTTCGTCAGAAATTATATATTAAAGCACTTTCTTAATTGCTTCATTTAGTTTAGGCACCACGTCAAAAGCATCTCCAACTATACCATAGTCTGCAGCTTTAAAGAATGGTGCTTCAGAATCTTTATTGATTACTACAATCACTTTAGATGAATTGACTCCTGCTAAATGTTGAATTGCTCCTGAAATACCAGCAGCGATGTACAGTGTTGGGCTTATTTTTATTCCTGTTTGGCCTACGTGCTCATGATGTGGTCTCCATTCCATATCAGAAACTGGCTTTGAACAAGCAGTAGCTGCACCCAGGGTTTTTGCCAATTCCTCCACCATTCCCCAATTCTCTGGCCCTTTCAATCCTCTTCCACCTGAAACTACACGATCGGCTTCTGGTAATAAAACATCTCCTTCTGCTTTCTGCACTTCTTTTCTAGTTGTAGCAAAATCATTGTCCGTAAAGTCAGCAGTAAAAGCTTCAACAGCAGCACTTCCTGAACCTGGTTCCGCAGCAACCGTATTTTTTGCAATTGTCAACACTTTCTTATCTCCTGGCAAAGCCACATCTGCAAAAGCTTTTCCAGTATACACACCTCTTCTTACTACAAATCCATTACTGGTATCTGGCAAAGAGACCACATTAGAAGCGACACTTGCTTTAATTTTTATGGCAACCCTTGGGGCAGCAGCATCTACCAAAGATGACCTTGCCATCACCACAGTAGCCGCACCTGTTGCTTCAGCGGCGGCAGCAATCAAACTTGCAGTAGCCATTACTACACTATCGTTTAATTTTTCATCAGCGGCATGTAATACTTTGTTTGCACCATATTGCCCTAGCTCAGCTAGTTCATCTGTATTGGCATCGCCCATGGCCAATGCAGTTACGTCTCCACCTGTCATAGCAGCTACTTTTGCCGCATATGCAACCGCTTCATGCGACGATTTCTTTATACTTCCACTATCAGATTCTACAAAAACTAATACTGACATATATTTTTATTTTATGTGAAAACCAATTTTTTAAATTATTAATGATAAATGTTTAATGGTTAATTTTTCAAGGTAGCAAAGTATCCAGATATAAATTATAATTAACCATTAATAATTGATTTATAGTACCTTAGACTCATTCTTGAGCATATCCACTAACTCATCTAAATTATCTGGGTCGATCAATTTGCATCCACCTTTTTCAGCTGGTAATTCAAAAGATTTGTAATCCGTTACATTGGCAGCTTCTACTGCAGGTACAACATTTAAAGGCTTTTTACGTGCCATCATAATTCCCCGCATGTTCGGAATTTTCCACTCAGCTATTGGTTCTTGGCAACCCGCTACAAATGGCAAACTTACTTCCAAATACTCCTTGCCACCTTCTATTTCTCTAGCTAAAGTAGCCTTATCGCCAGCAATTTCAAGTTTCATACATGGAGCAATTGATGGCATGCCTAACATCTCTCCTACCATACCGTGCACTAATCCGCCATTAAAATCACTAGATTCCCTTCCCATCAAAATCATATCATAGCTATTTTCTTTGGCAATTGCTGCTATTTGTTCTGCTACGAACATGGCATCTACAGGCTCAGCATCTACACGAATGGCGTCATCGGCACCAATGGCCAAGGCTTTTCTCAAGGTCGGTTCTGTAACTGCTGTCCCTACATTTAATACGGTAACAGTACCACCAGTATCATTTTTAATTTCTACCGCTCTTGCCAAAGCATAATCATCATAAGGCCCTATGATGAAAGACACCCCATCTTCATCCAATTTATTATCTTTGAATTTGATTTTGGTCGTGGTGTCAGGCACATGACTGATACAAACTAAGATCTTCATATTGTTTATTTGATTTTTAAGGTGAACTCTTAATACTAATAATATAGTATCTATTTTATAACTGTTCTCTTTACTATATTGATGTAAAAATAGTAAAAAAAGTTATGCATGCATAACAAATTTTTCAAAAAATCATTCCCTGTTCAAGCTCAAGAACTTCTATGAAACCAATTATTTCGCTTTTCTTTATAGTATTTTTCTCAGTTTCTTGTCAACCTATCGCAGATAATAATCCAATGAATCAACCAAACCCACTACCTGAAAATAACATGGAAAACAATACAGAAAATAGCATTTCTTACCTAGCCCTAGGTGATTCTTACACCATTGGTGAAAGTGTAAGCGAAAGTGAACGTTGGCCAGTTGTACTTGCCGAAAATCTTAAATCACAAGGTTTAGCAATAGAAGACCCAAAGATTATTGCCCGTACTGGTTGGACGACCAATGAGCTACAAGATGCTATTGAGAGAGAAGATATCAATGATACCTATGGTTTAGTTTCATTGCTAATTGGTGTAAATAATCAATACCGTGGTTTTCCATTTGAGCAATATGAAAAAGAATTTGTAGCACTTTTAAATACAGCCATTTCATTTGCTGGTGATGATTCCACCAAAGTATTTGTAGTCTCTATTCCAGATTATGGCGTTACACCCTTTGCCGCCAAATCTGATACAGCCAAAATAGCCAGCGAGTTAGATCAATATAATTTGTATGCGAAAACCATTTGTGAAGAAAAGGATATCCCTTTCTTCGATATTACGCCTATTTCAAGAAAGGCCAAGGAAGATTCCGAATTAGTGGCATCAGATAACTTACACCCCAGTGGTAAAATGTATGCGCAATGGGTGGATTTGTTTATAGATGAGGTGGTGGGGATGGTAAAATAGATTATATTTTTTAACCCTTGGAAGGGTTAAAGTTAAACCTATCAGGATTGTTTAGGCTAGTGAGGTTTTAGCAATACTTTTATCTAAGAAATCCTGATAGGTTTTTACTACTTTAAATTAAAGATGGAATCATAAAGCAAATCTCACGCCCACTCCTGCTAGAAATTGATTATCTACAAAATATTTGGCTTCTATAAATGGTATAATACTATCATTAATTGGATAACCTGCTCCAAATCCTACATTCATGCCTAAATGGTTATTTTCTTGCTCAATGGGAATTTCTTGAAACTGACCTTCTACATTTAATATCATATAATTTACACCTGCCAATAAGTAGACATCTAGAGATTCGATGGGTAAATTATAAATACCATTCAGTTCAATTTCAAATGCAGTTTGATTCACTGTAGATTCATTGGTAACTTCTTCTCCTTTAATGAAATAATGAAAGCCTGCCTGAATGCCGAATTTTTCAGCAAAATTCCATCGAATTTTAACCCCTGGTGCCAATGCTGTATTGGTAGCATAACCCACAAAAGCTCCTAATTCCCAATAGGGAATAAAATTACCTGCTGTACTTACAGAATTATCCTCAGGCAATATTTCTTCTACTGGATTCTTAGTAATTACCACAGTAGTATCAGGAAAAACCAGAGGTTCATTTACCTCTTTTGTAAATGTATGTACTTCTGGATCAAAGAAAACTACACTGGCTATACGCATCTGCCAAGTATTTCCTTTTTGTTCAGCAATTATGGTGGCTACACGTTCTGTTGTTCTGTAGCTCCTATTGGCAACTGAGTGATTACCTGCAAAATCACTTTTAAAATATACCTCTAAATAAATATATTCCTTCTGTTTCACTTCAGAAGAGATAGGAGAGTTAAAATCTATACTTGGTAAGTTACTTTTAGAATAAAATAAGTCTAAGTCATTTAGGTAGCGTTTTATAGAGACATCTCTTTTTACATTTTTAAATACATCATCAGGATTAATATCATCTTCAATAATTACCTCACCATCCTTAAAAATCTGATTGGCTGTATTGGTATAGCTATTTCCTATTAACTCATCTTTCTCTAACCTGCTTAAACCAGGTGAGGCCAATGTATTGAGCAATTGCTCAAACTCTTCTATGAATATTGCAGCGTCATACCTAATAATTTCCTTCTCCCTATTTGTTAGTTTGTCTTGCGCATGTATTTGTAGGGTTATCAAAACCAAGGTGAGTTGAATAAATATCTTTATTATGCGCATAGTAAACTATTAATTACTAGAAATGTAAGGAAAATAAAAATATAATTCTTTATTTGATGCACCACCAAAAAACCTTGAAATACTTCCTAAACCAAGCATTACTCGATCATTAAGAACAGCCAAATTATTATTGTAAGTAGCCCCTCCTGGTATATCCTCTAATTGGGTCCAACTATCTGTTTCTGGGTCATAGGTCAAAAAATCTTCAAAGATCTCTCCATTTAATAAACTTGTTCTTCCAGCCATTACATAACCCTTACCATTTACAGCAAAGCTACTTGCCTCGGTCCGTCTATATCGGATAGGTAAATCATTCAACTGCCTCCATGAGTCAGTTTCAGTATCATACTCATAAAAATCGTTTAAATAACTAAAACCATCACCTATGGAAGGTCCCTCAATCCGACGGCTGCCTAAGCCATAATATATCTTAGTACCTATACCAAAAGCAATGGCTCCTGAGCGCAAATCGAAAGGGAAATCTGCTTTTTCTGTCCATTCATCTGTACTACTATTGTATTCATAAAACTCTCCAGAAAGAGAAAAAGATCCTTCATCTGAGATAACAGTACCCATTCCGATATATGCTTTATCATCTATAGTAACCGCAATATGTCCACCTGAAGTATTCCCAGGAAAAGGTCTCAATTCATTCCAACTGTTGCCTACAGGATTATATTCCCAAAAGTCATTGAGTGGATTATAACTTAGCGGTGAAGTAGTTGTTCCTAAAGTTTGTATTCCCAAACCGATGTATGCACTATTTCCAATAGTAACCGCTAAAGCATTAGACCTACCTTCAAAATCAGGATCAACGTTAATTTGTCTCCATGATTCAGAATCTGTATCGTACTGCCATAAATCATTCAAATTTATATTTTCTCCAACCTCCGAATTTTGAAATCCGGTGCCTATAAAAGCTTGGTCACCAATACCAAAACTAATTGGTGCCGTCCTCGTTTCACCTTCAAATGTAATAGGGTTAGGATCCCAGTAATTGACTTGTGCTAAGGTTGATATACTAAAAGATTCTTCTTCGCTAAAGACAGGTGCATTTTGACCTTCATATTGCGCATAAGTCCTAATATAATAAGTGGCTTGGGCATTTAAACCTGGGAACATACTCAGAAATTGAGAAGATGAATTTTCAGGATTCTCAGTAAAATCTAGTGCATCGGTTAAAACCACTTCGTCTATATTTGATACAGAACTGATAAATAATGCATGCCCCCAATCTGTAACTTCTATATCGCTAATTTCTACTTTTGAACCCTCTACTGTAAATAAATTACCTGCAGTAACACTTCCCTCTACTAAAACCTGGTCGGCACGAACATCATAAAAAATTCTGTCCGATATTAATTCAACGTTCACTACTTCTTCACTGCTTGTAGGTGCACAAGAAAATAACCAAAATATAAGAAAGAGATACCTCAATGTGTGTTGCATGAAAACTAAGCTGAAAATGAACTAGGCAGTAATATACTTATAGAAACACTGATGGTCAATTTACTGCTTTAATGCGATAACACAAAAAAAGGGGCATGTAGCCCCTTAAAGAATATCTACAAGTATTTCCTATTCATATTTTAAAGCTTTTACTGGATTGGCAGTAGCAGCACGTATGGTTTGATAACTCACTGTCAGCAGGGAAATAATCAAAACCATTAAACCTGCAATCGGAAAAATCCACCAAGAAATAGATACCCTAAATGGGAAACTATTTAACCACATATCCATTAACCACCAACACAGCGGCCATGCAATCACATTTGAAATAAGTACCAATTTCACAAAATCGGTTGAAAGCAAAACAAAAACACCTTTTACAGTGGAGCCTAGCACTTTTCTAACCCCAATTTCTTTTGTTCGCTGCCTGGCTGTAAAGGAGGACAAGCCGAATAAACCTAGCCCAGCAATAAATATGGCCAGCAAAGAAAAAATACTAAATACAGTTCCAAAACGCTCTTCAGATTGGTATTGGCGATTGAAGAAATCGTCTAAGAAAAAGTAGTCGAATGGGTTACCCGGAAAGTAAGCATTCCATTTATCTTGAATGCGCTCCATAGATTGCTGAATACCTGCGGTTTGTATCTTAAGTGCATAAAAACTGCTACTAGCCTCATGCAACCTAAATACCATGGGTTGCTGCACCGTTTTAAGCGACATTTGATGGTAATCTTCTAAAACACCTACAACGAGCATGGTATCACCACCAACTCGTACTTCTTCATTTATCGCAGCCTCTGGTGTTTCATATTGTAATATTTTTGTAATCGATTCATTGAGAATAACCGCTCTATTATCTGAAGGGAAATCTCTAGAAAAGTTTCTGCCCGCTAATATGTCAATTTCGAAAGTGGGTAAATAATCATAATCTATTCCAACATTATAAATAGTAGTAGATGATTCTGGCCCTCCCTGTAATCGTTGAATACCCCTTGTCCAGAATATTTCATCACCTGGCACATTGGTAGAGGAAGTTACCTTAGTAATGGCAGCTTCTTGTAATAATTCATTTTTAAAGGTTTCAAAAGTTTCGGTATAGGTGGAATCATCTACAATGCCTGCCCCTTTCAATACCAATGTTTGATCTATGCTAAAACCTAAATCTTGGTTGAGCATGTGGCTAATTTGCTGATATACTATAATGGTACCTGAAACCAATAATACTGAAGCGGCAAATTGAAAAATAACCAAGCCTTTTCTTAATAAAATGCCTTTTGATGAATTCCTTAATTTTCCTTTTAGTACAGTAACAGGCTTAAATGAACTCAATACCAAAGCTGGATAATAACCAGAAACAAATGTCCCGACTAAAAAAAGCACTAGAATGACCTGCCAAAACCAAATTTGAGTAAATAATGCATCTGTCATTGCCCTACCCGTTAAGTCAGCAAAATATGGCAAAGTAATTTGCACAACCACAAGGGCTATTAACATAGCTGCACCATTGAGAATAAGTGATTCCAATAAAAACTGAAACCTTAATTGTGATTTTACAGCACCCAATGCTTTCCGTACTCCTACCTCATTGGCACGATCGATAGACCTTGCCGTAGATAAGTTTACGTAGTTAACCCAAGCGATAATGAGGATAAAAATGGCAATGATTGAAAGCGCGTAGACTATATCGCCATCGCCTTGTTCATCTGGTTCAGACTCTTGCAATAAGTCAGAGTATAAATGGATATCTTCAACAGGTTCTAAAATAAAAGCTGATTTATAATTGTATTTTTCCCAATCTTCATGCCTGTCATTATACAACCATTCATCCCATTTGGCTTGTACTGCCGTCACATCAGCTTGTTTATTCAACAAAACATAAGTGTTGAAATCGTACCAGCCCCAAGAAGTTTCTGTTCCTTCTCCCCACCTCGTAACAATGGTTCTGTATGAAATGAGAAAATCAAACTTTATATGGGAATTTTCTGGCACATCTTCTATAACACCGCTTATTTCTGTCTCTACTTCACCCATAAACGTGAGGTTTTGCCCTATGGGATCTTCATCTCTAAAATATTTTTTGGCAGCTCGCTCACTAATTACCACTTTGTTTGGCCCTGCTAAGGCTGTTTCAACATTGCCCTTGATCAACTTAAAAGAGAAAATATCGAAAATTGTAGAATCTACCACTTGGAATTTATCTTCTCTAAATGACAATAAATCTCCTTGAGGAGTTTCTCTAGAGACTATCCCACTCACGGGAAACATTCTTACAAAATTTTCTACCTCAGGAATATTGGCTTTTAACGCTGGTCCTGCAGCAGGTACAGCCGCAGCACACTCAAAGGTTTTTCTACCGTTTTGCCAATTGTCGTAACGAACCCGATACAATTGATCAATATTTTCGTGAAATTGATCATAAGAAGTTTCATAATGCACATACTGTAATATGAGCAAGCAACAAGCTAAACCAGTGGCCAAGCCAAAAAGATTAATGGCTGAAAAGGTTTTGTGTTTCAATAAATTTCGGAAGGCAATTAAAAAATAACTTTTGAGCATAATGAGATAGATGTGGTAGATTATTAAGTATGATTTCTAGAAACTTTTGGACAATCGATTAAATTTTCAAAACCGATTATTTATTTTTCACACTTTGATGGAAATTGCTAATTAAATTTAAAAGAATCAATAGCTATTTTGCATGATAATGATATTTCTAGGATGAGTGGTAAATCCAACTATAATATCGAAGGTTACTTAAAGAAAATATATAGTATTTATCTCTATCAGTATAAATAAACAAAGTTAGAAAAGAAAAATCATAACAGAATGGACATCAAAAATATTTGAAATTTCAACAGCTTTATTCATGATAGAATTATTGCTTTAAAAAATAAAATCACTTAAAAAAATACCATTAACTGCTGAATTAAATTTTGCATAACACTGATATTTTATACTAAAAATATCTTCTGAAAGGTGCCGTTATTGAACCAACTTAAAAGCCTCAATGGATGATATCAGCAGTCAACACCACAGAAGATTTAATTGAAGAAAATTTAATATTATTAGAGCAATCGGCTGTTGAATTGCTTGATTTCGATTTTCGTAATGATAATATCTATCATTATATCTCAGAAAAAATCCGACAGTTTTCAGGAGCAAGCATCGTTGTAGTCAATTCAATTGAAAACGATACTGTTTCTATTAATCGCAGTATGGCTGGCATTAGTAATAAAGTGAACCTAATATCCTCAATTTTAGGATTTAAACCTGAGAATCTAAGGTTAACGATACAACAAGATACTTTTGATTTTTTACTTTCTGGTAAACTTGTAAGGTGTCCTTCTGTGTATGATTTATCATTGAAACAAATACCTAAAGTTGCATGCAATGCTATTGAAAATATTTTCCAAATAGGGGAAATATATCAAGCAGGGTTTTCAAGAAGAGGAAATGTATTTGGAGGTACTGCATTACTCTTTAAAAAAGGACAAAATTTCAAATCTCTGAAACTATTACAAGCTTTCATTAAGCAAGTGGCCATTGTATTACAAAACAAGCGCTCCGAAGATAAGCTAAGGGAAAGTGAACTACGCTACCGAAATATTTTTGAAAATACTATGGTCGGTATCTACAGAAGTGATGAGCAGGGAAATATTTTATTAGCCAATCCATCATTCTACAAGATTTTTGGATATAGCAATCATGAAGATTACATAGAAGACAAAAAGGTTACTAGTAGCTTACAACAAAGTGAAAACAGGAAAAGAATCATTGAAGAGTTAAGGGCAAGTGGTATCACACAGCAATATGAAAATATTGGCACAAAAAAAAATGGCAATAAGATTTATTACATTGAGACTTTAAAAAAAATATCGGGCAACGATAAGAAAAACTACTACGAGGGTTCAATTATAGATATTACCAAGCGCAAGGAAATGGAAATCGCGCTTATAACCGCTAAAGAAAAAGCTTATCAAATAGCCTGGACACAATCGCATAAAGTACGTAGACCTCTTTCATCTATTATGGGCTTAATAGATTTAATGAAAATTGAGAAAGATCAAAACCAAAGAAATCAATTTTTAGAAATGATGGCGACTTCATGCAATGAGTTGGATGAGGTTATCCGCGAAATTATCGCCTTAACAGGAATTGAAGATAACTAGTGTTTCTTAACTAATCAATTCAACAAACCTCTTTTACCTGAAAATACTAGTCCAAAATATTGATGTTAGATAACATCGATTCGGTTCAACTTTTTCAATTATAGTATAGCTTTAAAGTAGATTTCTAAACCCCACTTCTAGTTTAAACTATTTATGATAAATTTTGCCACATTTAGTTATTATTAGGGTTATAAAGAAACTTTTAGAAAAACTTCTCGAATTTCACAATCGATTTTATATATTCTTGATTTATTGAAAAAACGAATAGAATATTTTTTTAAGCTTTAAAAATTATAAAGTCAAATCTCTCATTAGCTCTAATCACCATAAATACAAGCTACAGAAAATGAAAAAACACAACAACCTGACCGCAAAACTATTTGAGACTCAACTAGCCTTTCTATTACTTTTATTTGTTCTGAGTGGCCAAGTACTAAAAGGACAAGACACCCAACCCATAGTTCCGGAACAAGCTTATGGCGAATTGTTTGAACAAGTGCAATTACAAGCTGTTTTTCCAGACTCTAAAACCTTTGTAGATTGTTTGCCGAAAGCCCCTGTGAGTGAGATAATGGCGCAGTTTAACAAGCAAAAAAGCAAGCGGAAATTCGATATTAAGAAGTTTGTAGCTCAATACTTTAGCCTTCCTCCACAACCTTCTGGTGGCTATAAAAGTGACCAGAATAGAAGTGTAGCTGAACACATCAATGCCTTATGGCCTGTATTGACCCGCCAGCCAGATGGTACAAGCGGATCATTGATTCCTTTACCCAACCCTTATGTAGTACCGGGTGGCAGGTTCGGTGAAGTCTATTATTGGGACAGTTACTTTACCATGTTGGGCTTGCAGGTATCAGGCAAAACTGCTTTGATAGAAAACATGGTAGATAATTTCTCTCACCTCATCAATACTTTGGGCTTTATTCCAAATGGTAACCGTACTTATTACAAAGGAAGATCGCAACCTCCTTTTTATGCTCTAATGGTACAATTACTTGCTGAAGAAAAAGGCGAAGAAGTACTAGAAAAATATCTGCCCTACTTAGAAAAAGAATACAATTTTTGGATGGCAGGAGGTGAAAATTTGACCTCTGCAGGACAAGCATTTCGCCGCGTAGTACGCATGCCCAATGGCACTATCTTAAACCGCTACTGGGACGATTATGCCGAACCTCGCCCAGAATCTTACAAGGAGGATTACCGCTTGGCGCAAGAAGCAGGCAGAGAACCTGAGCAACTATACCGAGATATTCGGGCAGCTTGCGAATCTGGTTGGGATTTTAGTGCCCGTTGGTTTGCCGATGGTACGATCATGGCATCGATACAAACGACCAAGATAGTGCCTGTAGATTTGAATAGCTTGATGTACAATTTGGAACAAACCATTTCCAAAGGTTATGCAGTGGCTGGCAACAAAGAAAAAAGTACTTTATATGCCAGTAAAGCGAGAGCAAGAAAAACAGCGATTATTCAATATTGCTATAACCTAGAAAAAGGCTATTATACCGATTACCTCATTACCACCAATACAGCCAGTTCCATTGTTTCTATGGCTGGTACATTTCCTTTATTTTTTGGCATTGCTACGCAAGATGAAGCCGCCCAAATAGCCCAAGTATTAGAAGCGGAGCTTTTAAAAGATGGTGGATTTTTGACCACTGCCATAGAAAGTGAACAACAATGGGATTCCCCTAATGGCTGGGCACCTTTACAATGGATGGCGTATGCTGGTCTTAAAAACTATGGCTTTGATGCCCTTGCTAGTAAAGCCGCTGAACGATGGATTAACTTGAACCAAAAAGTGTATAAAAGCACAGGTAAAATGGTAGAAAAATACATTGTAACTGGCACCAGTGACGAAGCAGGCGGCGGAGAATACCCCTTACAAGATGGTTTTGGCTGGAGCAACGGCGTGCTATTAAAATTGATGGAAGCTGAAGGGAAGTTGTAGTAATAGGATAAATACTTAAAAAATATATGGAAGAAGTTGAAACAGTTAGTGTTGATGATGCCATAGATAAAGGTATAAAAAGAGTATATCTTCCTGGTTTTGCCATTTTTATTTTAGGACTAATTTCATTTTTCCCAATTGTTGCAATATTTAATGTAAGTATATGGTTAGCGATGCTTATTCCACTTTTGGGAAGTATTTTATTATCATGGTTATGGTGGTCTTACTCCGTAGCAAGATGGAAAGTTTGGGCATATAAAAGAGTAGATGATATTGAAAAATTAGAACAAAGAGCTATTGATGCACAAATAATTAATAAAAGGAATCGGTATGGACGCATATCGAGTAAAACAGAATTTCTCACTAAAAAGGAAAAATTAGAAATAGAATTACTTCGTTCAAAAAAACTTAAAAGTCCTGTAAAAGAAGTTATTGAAGATGATGGGTTAAAAGAAGAAACTGTAATATTTTACGAACCTAATAACAATCTTCACTTTTATGGTTATTTCCAAATTTTTATGGGCCTATTAGTTTTAATTTTTATTCCTGACCTTTATATAGCTAGTATAATATTATTTGTATTTGGAATTTTCTTCATATACCTACAAAAATCTTTAGAAACTAAACAAAAAAAAAACAAACACGAACGCTACCTTAAAGTAAATGCGAACGAAGTTGAGCATTACATGTATCAGCCAGTATCTTGGGAAGATATTAAAAACTACCGATTTGGCACCAAAGGTTATGGTAGTAACACAAAGTCGATTTTATTTATTGATACTACAGATGAAACGATTGAGATCAACATAGAAAACGCTGACAAAACAGCGTGGGAAATATTACATGTTTTTGATGTCTATAAGGGAAGATTTGAAAAGGGAAAATCACTCAAACATACCCAAGAATAAATGAATTAAACATACTAATCAACATCTATAATGTCTGAATTTAATAATCATAGGACTTGTAATCTGATATCCCACATCGTCCTCATTTGTAATGAGGATATAACGAGCTCGGCTTGTGCAAAGCGTAAACTACTTGCTCCCTCTCAATTATTAATTTATCTTTTTATATATTAAATAATGCTCACGACAGGTGCAAATAAAGCATAGCCATTAATTTGTCCAATAAAGACACCAAATGGTAGATGAATACGACCATGGAAGTGTTAAATGCTACCTAACAGTAGTTAAATAAAGCTATAAGGTAGTTAAATACGAGCGTGGAGGTGTTAAATACGACTAAATGGTAGTTAAATGCAATCCTGAAGGTGTTAAATGCTTCTAATTGGTACTTAAACGGAATCAAACAGTGTTACATTGCGACCAAATGGCGTTACATCATAACTATAAGATATTACCTCACAACTAAATGATTTATTATTTAAATCTCATTGTCTATCAACTTTTTACTACACCTATAACTTGTTTTGTTACTTAAATCCATTAAAATTAACTAGTTATATGATTTTAGGTAAGCTTAGATGAAACGCTTAATTCTACACTTCTCTATAAGGTAGATAAATGCAATTGCATATACTAACTAGTTGAAACACAATTAAATGAATAGAAGTGAATTCATAAAACTCAGCTCTATAGGGGGATGCGGGCTTGTTCTTCCTTCATTTTCTATGCTTTCCAAGGTAACAAGTAAAGGGAAAAAGGTCATAGTAATTGGTGCTGGAGCGGCTGGAGCTATGGCAGCACAAACATTACTAAAAAACGGTCACGAAGTAGTGATTTTAGAAGCAAGGAATAGAATTGGAGGTCGAATAAATACAAATAACGATTGGGGAGTAAATCTTGAACTGGGAGCTAATTGGATCAGCTGGGCTTCAGATCCAAATAATCTTGTAGCTCAATTAAAAGATAAGGTGGGGCTTGAAACGAGTCTTACCTCATATAGCAGCGTGAAAATATTCAACCGTAATGGTGAAAGAATATCAAAAATTGGCACCGGTATAACTGGTTTACGAGCTGAAAACAGAGTTCATAGATTTTTTGAAAACAAAGATGTCTCTAGAGAAGATTTGCCGTGGGGAAACGTAGTCGATTCATTGATGAACTATAATAACGGCTCTGACGCCAAAAAAGCACGACTTGATGTTGTCAAGCTTGGCAACAGTGTAAGTGCAGGGTCAGATAGTTATAGAATATCTGGATATGGATATGGCACTTATGATTCTGAACAAAAGGCTGACGAACAACTTGTACTCAACGGCTATAACCAAGTAATCAAATATCTTTTGACCGATGCTGATGTTCGGTTAAACCAAGAAGTGGTTGAAATCAAAGACTTAGGAAAAGAAGTAAATATCACCACAAAAACTAATAAGTACTCGGCTGACTATGTAATCGTTACAGTACCTATTAGTCTACTCCAACAAAAAAAGATAAAGTTCATCCCAGAGTTACCAGATTCAAAGCAAGAATCATTTAGCAAAATGCCAATGGGTCTTTTCAACAAAGCGTTTATGGAGTTTTCGGATAAATTCTGGCATGGTGATCCGCATTTTTTTGCTTTTCAAAAGGAGATGCTTAAGAATTCAGGCATTGTTTTCAACTATCATGCTTATTCCAAAAAGCCTATACTAGTCGCCTTTCATATTGGAGAATCTGGAAAGTGGTTAGAAAACAATTCTAACGCTGAAATCAAAAAACACTGGCAGGAAACATTTGCAAAATCATACCCACGAAAAGACATTGAATTTGAAAGAGTATTGACATCGAAATGGTTTCAGGAACCCTTTTCGAATGGCTCATATTCTAGTATTGGGATTGGCACTTCTGAGGCAGATGTCCAATATATGGCGAGTCCCGTTGGCAGAATTCATTTTGCGGGGGAAGCAACGAGCTATCATGGTCATGGATATGTTCATGGTGCTATGGACACTGGTTTACGTGAAGCTAAAAGAATTATGAATTACTAAGAAAACAGTATCTAACAACACTTAACTGCATTGAAACGCAGTTTAGCCAAAACGTTGTTGTACACCATTTGAAAGAAACATACTGCAATGAAAAAACTATTTCTTGACGACATAAGAACAATTGACATGGTTTATGATAAATCAAAGGAATCTGAGTTTGACATTGTAAGAACTTATAAGGACTTTGTTGACTATATTCTAAAAAACGGACTTCCGGACTTTATCAGCTTTGACAATGACTTAGGTCTTGGTGAAGAGGGAGAGATTGCACCAGATGGCTATGCCGCAGCCAAATGGTTAGTATATGAATCAGGACTAGATTTGATAAATTTGAAATTTAATGTTCATTCTGCTAATCCAGTTGCAGCAAAGCAAATTGAGGGATTATTGACTAATTATATAAAGCACCTAAAAGAATCAAACCAATGAGTTGGGATATAATACTTTTCAATACAAATCAAAAAATTGACTCCATAGAGGAGGTAGAAGAGCGCCAACTTGAACCAATTGATTTTACACATATTCTTGAGAGTTCATTCTCTGAGATAGTCAAAGATGAAAATCATAGAGAAATTAAAGGGACAGACTTTTCTATTAACTTTTTTACAGATGGAGAACTTGTAAGTAATAAAATGATTAGTCTATATGGAGAGAATGGACTCTTTGAATTGATTGAATTAGCTAAAGAATTTGGTTGGCAGATTTTTGATACTGGATTAGGCGAAATGATTGACCTTGATAGTCCTGAGAAAAATGGATTTGAAAATCATAGGAAATATGTGGAACAAATAATGAAAAACGGATAAAACCCTTGCCTATCGCAAACTACTTGCTCGCTCTCAATTATTAATTTATCTTTCTATAAATTAAAAAATGCTCATGCTAGGCGCACACAAAGCATGATTGTAATGTTACCCTATACAAACAACCTGAACCAATGCAGCCCTTTATTAAATATTTAATGCCAAGAAATAGCATATATAAATTCCATTTTCTTTTATTGGTCATTTATTTGTCTTTTGTGTTTATGAGTTGTTCTACTCATTTAAAAAGTGATATGGGAAAAAAGAAAGTAAAGGATTCGCAGACCAATCAAGGAACATCTATTATTAAGGCTCCAGTAGTATTTAAAAATTTTGTAAAGAAGAATGGCCAAGTTACTGACAAGAAAGAAGCTTACATTCGGCGTTCAATACAAGATTACTTTATAAAATTTTGCGAAAGTAAAATTGAACTTGAAGCACTGGAACGCTCCCTTGCTGGAATTGAAGGGGTAATAAAGGCGGTTACTTTAGAAGTTGAATTCCGAGATGGATATTGGGATATCTGTGATGAAAATTTCAATCAACAAAGTAGAAGGGGTGAATATATCATTATCCATAGAATAATAGCAAATGAAAAAAAATGAAACATTTGCGTCTCATTCAATTGGTGTTATGTAGCATATTATAGAAATGATAGGCAAAGCAGAGAAATTATTCTATAAGATTATTGCTTTGTATAAAGAGAAAAACTTAGTGATCAATCCATAAAAATGTATGATAAGGAATTTAATAATACTCTTATTCTTTTTTACGCTATTTCATAAAAGTCATGCAGCAACTAAGACAATTCATGTTTTTGTAGCATTGTGTGACAATGAATTTCAAGGTATAGTACCAGTACCTGAAAAAATTGGAAATGGCAAAGACCCTAAGCTAAACTTATATTGGGGTGCAGGATATGGAGTGAAGTCCTTTTTTAAGTTAAAAACTAAAGATTGGGAATTGGTAAAACAAATAGAATCGTCAAATCCCATTATTTTAGATAGGTTACTATTCAAGCATGCCACAAAAGATATTTATTTATTGGCCGATGCTTATGATGGAGAGCAAATAAAAATATGTGTAGAAGATTTTTTAAAAGCTTCAAATAAGCAAAATGGATTTACCATTGAGGCAAACAATGCAACACTTAATTTTGGAGGGGACGCTGATTTAATAGCCTATGTTGGACATAATGGCTTAATGGATTTTGAAGTAAATATTGCCTATAATCAAACTAGTGAAAAGAAAAGAGATGTCATAATCTTAGCATGTTATAGCAGAAATTATTTTACTCCTGAAATAAGAAAAGCAAATGCCAACCCTATTTTATGGACAACCCATTTAATGGCTCCAGAAGCATACACATTAAAAGCAGCAATTGATGGTTGGATGAACAACGAAAATGGTAACCAAATTGATGAAAGAGCTGCTCAAGCATATAACAAATATCAAAAATGTGGAATAAAAGGGGCAAGAAATCTTTTTACAACTGGTTTTAAAAACTAATCGAAAGCGTAAAAAATGCATTGTCCAGTTGTTCTACATTTATAATGTCCGAACTTTATAATCGTAGGACTTATAGTCCGACCTAATAGTATTCATTTTAAGAATGGATGTAACTAAAAATGCTTTGCAACCTAACCCTTATCCAAAATGAATTGGTGAACACCTTTCGAGACCTCTAGACTAATAATTTATCTTTCAATAAATTAAAAGATGTCTATGCTTGACACACGCCAAAAGTTCTAAGTCTACTTATCAATAATTAAATCTAAAAAAACATTGCAATCCTTTTCATTTAGCGATAATAGTGAGCTTCGGATAACCGACTCTCAAATTGAATTTGAAAACTCTTGGGGTACAATAACTTCCCTCGCTCCTGTTGCATTTAGGTACGGCACTTCTCCAATTGATATTTATGAATTTAGGATTGGTTACAAGTATTTAATTCAGGTATTGACAGAATCTAATAGGACTATTTCAATTCCTATAAAAAACTATTTTGGTATTGGTAGGGAAAAAGCTTACAGTAAGTACGCCAAAATTATAAATTGCCTTCTGAGTGCTCATTTTGAAAATATATTTCAAGAAGTAATTAGTAAATACAATGATGGTAACAACTTTGTTTTTGATGATAAGTATTCAGTAACTGGAGATGGTTTACTAATTGGATCTAAAGAAAAGTTTATTCCGTTTGGAGAAATGGAAATTGAAGAAAGATTCGATCACTTCATTGTCAATTCAACAACAAATCCGCGTTTGTTCACCAATATCTATTATCTAAAAACATGGAATTCTTCAATGATATATTCACTACTAAAATCGATACTAAACGAAATAAAGTCATAACTCTTTCCCTTATTTGTTTCAGCGCTATTTTATTGCTAAAATGTACCAGCGAAAATCAAAAAGAGCGTTTTATGTCCCATCCAGGTAAAGTTGATATCAAAGAAGTAAATATTACTATTTCGAAGCTTTTTAAAGCCATTTCTTTTGAAAAGGGCAATCAGCCTAATATGCATCAAATCAAAGATTTGTTTATTGAAGGTGGACTTTTAATAAATTACAATGAAGAAAATCCTCAAATTTTCAGTGTTGCAGAATTCATCGACCACTTTAATGGCCTATACAAACAAGGCAATATTTCCGGATTGGAAGATAAGGAAGTATATCACAAAACAAAGGTTTATGACCGCATAGCCCATCGATATAGTTTTTATGAAGCAAGAGAAAGTCCTGATGAGGAACCCTTTGCGGTAGGTATCAATAGCATTCAACTCATCAAAATAGGAAAGAATTGGAAAGTTTCCAGTATGGCATGGAATGATGATGTGAGAGGAGATGGTTTTTTCAAACGAACAATGGAATGCGTACAAACTGATCATTAATCTCACCCACTATCATCTCCATTTATAATGAAAAATTAACGAATAAAGCTTTTGCAATGCTCAAATCCATAATTCCTCACCAAATTCTTTAATTCAACCCTTTCTAATACCTCTCCTAAACTGTTTAGGAGTTACACCTGTTTGTTGTTTGAAAAACCGAGTAAAATGAGTCGCTTCCTTATATCCCAATTGAAATCCAATTTCGGCAATATCGGCATTGGAATAATTTAATAGCTTTTGGGCTTCCAAAAGTAAATGGTCTTGAATAATTTGTTTAGCTGTCTTTTGAGCAACTTTTTGACAAATTTCATTTAAGTAATTAGGTCCTATAAATAGTTGTTCAGCATAGAATCTCACCGATTTTTGTGTGATGTAACTGTTCTTTATCAAGTTTTGAAATTCAATATATTTTGTTTGAACCCGACTTATAGCAACATCTCTTTTTGACTCCCTGCTTAGGTAAATATTTTTAAGTTTAAAAAGTAAGGTCAATAAAAAAGACTGTAAAATCTGTTTTTTAAAAGCATTATTTCTATGGTAATCTTCATATAGCTTCACAATTATTTCTTTAAGCTCCCTACTCTCCTCAGTATTTAAATGAAGTATATTTTCTTTTCTAAGGTTAAAAAGTTCATAGAACTCTGTAGTTACATCGACCTTAGAAAAATCTAAAAATGAATGGTCAAAGTAAATAGCATAACCTTCAATATCTTTTGCCCATTTCCAAGAATAAATGTGTTCGGGAGAAATAAAATAAACAGATTGATCTATAGATACTTGCTCCGAAACATTCAACTTAATACTTGAATTAGGACTAGATTCTATAAAGTTTATCTGAAAGAAATCTTTCTGATAAGGTGGCATAGTTGCAGGTGTATCTGGGCTCATCTCAGAAAAAGCTGTTATATGGAACATTGGAATTGAGTTTAGCTTTTGCTGATTGATTGCCTCTAAAAACAACCTAATTGATTTGAAGTGCAACACTTTATATGTATTTGATGACATATTTCTTGTGTTTCTAGTAAAGATAAATAAAAACGTTGATTTTGGTCATTTTATCAAGAAATGTGGTTATCACTCAAACACATATCTGCCCCATCTTTGTCTTAAGAATTTATTTACAATAAAAAAACAATCATGAAGGAAAATGAAGTTTTGGCCATGCCTACAGATGTAAGAACTCCTTACCAATCTATCACCAACCAAGATCAAATGATTTGGTACCTAAATGCTCAGCATGTAGTTGCCAAATGGAATAATATCATCATCAACGCTACAACTGGGAAAGAGCAACTCGAAATAATGGATAAAAGTGGTGTTTTTGCAAGTGATGTAAAATTAACATTCGATTTTGGTGGTGAGCCCATTACTACTACAGGTTTAAAAGAAGAACCATTAGAATTTTATACTTCATTTATAAATCCCCTTAAGAAACGGAGGTTTAACATCGCTTCGAATGTTGATGTGGTAGAATTTGGAGAAAACTATCTCAGATTCAATTTTAAGCACAGCATTTTTATGAATGAAGCTTTATCTATAGTAGGTGAGAATCAATGTATTTTAATAAGTAAAGACAACAAATTCTTTATTAGTTCTGCCTACATCAAAGTAATTCTTAATAATACAGAGCACGCTTATTAATTGTTCTAAAAAGACAGGTAATGAAAGCACATATTGTATATGCCCATCCTAATGAAAAAAGCTTTAATAATGCCATTTTGAAAAGAGTGGAACATACTTTAAAAAAGCATCAAATAAGCTTTACTATTTCTGATTTGTATAGCATGAACTTTAACCCTGTATTGAATGAGGCTGACAGAACTGGACAGACTAATGACATAAAAGTAGAGCAGCAAAAAATTAGCAATGCAGATTGGATAATCATGATTTACCCAGTTTGGTGGACACAAATGCCTGCCATACTCAAAGGTTATATAGATAGAGTATTTGCGTATGGATTTGCTTTTAGATTAAATGAAAATGGACCTCCAATCAGACTATTAAATGGTAAAAAAGGTGTGATCATAAGTACTTTTTCTCACCCCTACCATTTCTATGAAGAGGAAGGATATATTTCTGCTTTTGAAAAAACGATTGATGAAGGTGTTTTTAATTTTGTTGGCATTGATGTAAAAAAACATTTTCACTTAGGAAGTATCATAAAAAAGTCAAATCAACAAAGGACAGATGACTTGGCAAGTATTGAAAAAACGCTTAGCGAAGCATTCGTTAAATCTTATTAAACTCAAAATGAAATACAGTTATTTAAAATCTACTGTAGGATTTATTTTTTTCTTATCAATCCTATCGTGTGAAACAAAACAAGTTAATATGAATGCTATCCCTAAAAATGCTATTATTCGAATTTCAATTGGGTATTACCCTCCTGAAAAAGCCCCATTGGTAGAAGAAAAATTACAAACCATTTTTAAAGAGAAAATAGAGCCCGCTGTTAAAAAATTAGAAGGTAATATCAATTATTTTGTAGCTATTGATACGGAGAAAAATTCAATTACGAATGTTAGCCTTTGGGAATCTAAAAGTGCCGCCATGCAAATGGCAGAGATGGTAGAAATGAAAGAAATGGGAAGGGATTTTGTAGCAATGGGTGTAGAGTTCACTGATATAACTAATCATAAAATGTTATGGCAATTGCCCTGAAGTTCAGCATTAGGATTAATTCATCTGCCATTCTAAATCTGCAGTTCTACATTTATAATGTCTGAAATTTATCACCCTAAGGCTTGGAGTCCGACATTTAGTTACGCTTTTACAAAGCCCAAATCCAAAATAAAAACCCTCAAAATATTATCAATCGCTTTTTCAGTTTGAGAAGAATTTTAGAAACCTTTCAAACTAAGCTCAATCATAACAATTTTCTATCAGGCTGTGCCATTAGAACATTTTAATCTTTAACACAGCATAATTATTTTAATTCAAAACTCCATCAATTCGTTTTCACTAAATTTTTCATACCACTGTTTATAGTTTGATTAAATCTTATAAGCTATATATTTAATTAAATTGATTAATATATTTCATGGTTCAAATATCAGATACTTGTTTAAAAAGGAATATATATTAAATGTAGTATAGATATTCTTTCAGTAATTGTAATCAATAAAAGATGAAATTTACAGAACAAATAATCAAGTATAAACACTGGATTGTTTTTATAAAACTTTCAATGCCTTACTTCGATAGAACATTGAAAAAATATGTAGAAGATGAGGCTTGCTTTATGTTTGTAAATCAAGGAGAAGTAGTAGTAAGAGGGCAAGAAGAATATATGAAATTGAATAAAAGTACTGCTATGCTTGCAAAATGCATGAACTACTTTTTTGAACCAAGTAATGATACGCAAAAATGTAAGGATGGCATAGAATCTACAGGAATTTTTATTTATCCTTCACTTGTGAAAGAATTGTTTGAATTTGATCTTTCTACTTCTAATTATTCACTTAACTATAACCTTAAACCAATTCAAGTAAACCGTTTATTGAAAAACTATCAAGAAAGCATTAATATCCTGTTAGACAATCCTGAGCTTGCCGATGAAAATTTGATAAAAACGAAGTTGAAAGAATTCATTTTGTTAATGGTAAAATTACAGGAAGCACCTTCTCAACTAGATTTTTTAGCTGCCTTATTCAAGCCTCATGAAGTTGCCTTTAAATCTATTATCCAACATAACTTGTATGCTAATCTTTCATTAGAAGAGCTCGCGACATTATGTCATCTGAGCATTTCTTCATTCAAAAGAAAATTTAAAACTGTTTTTAATGACAGTCCTAAAAAATACATCCAAAAAAAGAAAGTTGAAAAAGCTGCTAGTTTGTTAAAAGCTAGTGACCTTCGGATTACCGATATCGCTTATAATGTAGGGTTTGATTCATTGGCTACTTTTAATAGAAACTTCGCTAATTTTTATGGTATATCCCCTTCTCAATATCGATTGAACTAAAATGAGGTTCTTTTGAGCCAAATTGAGATGCTTGATAATCCTATTACGCAGAAATTTGTCATGTTATTAATTATTAAAAAATAATATCATGCAAAATTCAAAAGGATTAAAAGTATTTCTAGTCATTTCAGGGCTGTTACTAACTTTCATAGGAGCAGCAACATTATTTGTACCTGTCGAAATAAAAGCCGCTTCTGGAATTGATATCTCAGGAAATGTAAGTGTGTTAAACGACATTAGAGCTTCTGCAGCATTGATTTTAAGCATCGCCATATTGATACTGTTAGGTGCATTCTTAAAAAAATTAACATATGTATCTTCATTAGTTGCCTTACTTACTTTTTTATCATTAGGAATTGGCCGGTTAATTAGTATTACAGCAGATGGTATGCCTGTAGAAGGTATGGTCAAAGCCACAGGGCTTGAATTTTTTCTAGGAATTATTAGTGCATTTTTATTTTTCAAGTATCAAAAACAAGTAGTTAAAACTCAATAAAATGAATAAAATAATAATGATAACAGGAGCCAATGCAGGTATAGGCAAGGATACTGCAAGGCAATTGGCTTTAATAAAAAATACAGAAAAAATTTATCTAGCTTGCAGAAATCCATTGAAAGCCAAAGCAGCTAAAAAGGAATTAGAGGATATTACAGAAAGGCCAATTTTTGAAATAATAGTTATGGATGTTTCTGACCCCAATTCGGTAAGAAATGCTGTATCAAAATTAAAAGAACCTGTAGATGCTCTAATAATGAATGCAGGTGGAATGGGAGGTAAAAATCCTGAAAAACTAACCAAAGATGGCGTTACCAATATTACTGCTGCCAATCTTTTAGGGCATGTAGTGTTAGTAAATGAAATGCTAAAAGAAAATAAATTAAGAAATGTAGTACTATTTGCAAGTTCTGAAGCTGCCAGAGGAGTTAAAAAAATGGGGATGAAACGACCTAATCTAAAAACATCATCTGTAGCTGAATTTGCCTCTGTATTTGACGGGACAGCATTCAAAGAAAAATTTGACCCTATGCAAGTTTATGGAGCTGTTAAGTATGGGGGAACTATGTGGATGTCTTCCATGGCAAGAAAACATCCTAGCATCAAGTTTATAAGTATGAGTCCAGGAGGAACAAGAGGAACAGAAGGATTCAACGACATGCCCTTCTTACAACGAATATTCTTTAAATATATAGGTATGCCTGTTTTATTACCGCTAATGGGCTTATCACATAGTTTGCAAAAAGGGGCAAATCGATTTGTAGATGGAATCAATAATACAGCATTGAAAAGCGGAGTCTTTTATGCCAGCAAAGAAGATGTCCTTACAGGTTCAATTGTTGACCAAAGTACTATTTTCCAAGATTTAAAAAACGAGAAATATCAAGATAATGCCAATGAAGCTATTCATAGATTTATCAATTAAGTATAGATAAATTAAAAGTACTCTGTCATACTTGTTAATAAAATATCTATAGTCCTAAAATGGGGCTATAGATATTATTCTCTCTTCCTCCCTATTTTATTTAGCATTGTTTCAAATCTCCTTCTCTCGCAGTTCTACATTTATAATGTCTGAAATTTATCATCGTAAAAATTGGATTCCGATATTTTGTTACGCTTTTACAAAGCCCAAATACAAAATAAAAAACCTCAAAATATTATCAATCGCTTTTTCAGTTTGAGAAGAATTTTAGAAACCTTCCAAACTAAGCTCAATCATAACAATTTTCTATCTTTGACGACTTATGAATGAATATTTTAAGTCGGTAATTTTACAAAAAACAGGTGCTACTTCTTTGATTGTAAAAGAGGTAATTCAGGAATTGTGGAGTGGGTACGGTAAAATCTTGCGGGTCGGATTGGAGCAAGCTTCTGTAGAAAGTGTAGTAGTAAAGCATGTACAATTGCCCAACAATATAAATCATCCCCGTGGTTGGAACACAGATATCGGCCATCAACGAAAGTTGAAGTCTTATCAAGTAGAAACAACTTGGTATAGCACCTACAGTAAAAACAGCGCTGCCCGCCTGCCACAATGCTTTGCCATAGAACAAAAAGATGATGAAGTACTCATTGTATTGGAAGATTTGGATACGGCGGGTTATTACTTACGTAAGCGTACTTTAACTTGGGAAGAAATAGCTGCCTGTTTAAAATGGTTAGCAAAATTTCATGCAAGTTATTTAGGAAAAGTTCCTGAAGGGCTTTGGGAAGTAGGCACCTATTGGCATTTAGCTACCCGTCCACATGAGTTAGAAGCATTGGATGATGGGCGATTGAAGAAAGCAGCCCCTCTTATTAATGAAAAACTGAATGCCGGTACCTACCAAACTTTTGTGCATGGAGATGCCAAACTCGCCAACTTCTGTTTTGCCAAAGACGGACAAGTGGCCGGGGTAGATTTTCAGTATGTAGGCGGTGGGTGCGGGATGAAAGATGTAGCCTATTTTATAGGAAGTTGCCTCAATGAACGAGATTGTGAACGTTTGGAAGCACAAATCTTAGACACCTATTTCGAGTTTTTACAAAGTGAATTGAGCGAAAGAAATAATGACCTAGAAAGTGAATGGAGGACCTTGTATCGTGTAGCTTGGGCAGATTTTCACCGCTTCTTAAAAGGCTGGAGTCCCGGACATTGGAAAATTAACAGTTATAGTGAACGCATAACTGCAGAAGTAATCAATAATCTATAGAAATGGATTTTTTACAATTGAATCAAATAGCTATCAAAGCAGCGTTAGCTGCAGGAAAAGTCATTCAGCAATATATGAATGAAGATGTTATGGTGGAGAAAAAGGAAGGAGGGAATAGCTATGCCTCACAGGTAGTAACTGAAGTAGACAGAGCATGTGAAAAAGTTATCCTTACTCACCTACTTCCTTCTTGTAAGGAGTTTGATTTAGCACTTTTATCGGAAGAGACTGAAGATGATGGAAGCCGATTTGAAAAAGATTTTTTCTGGTGCGTAGACCCTATGGATGGCACACTTCCTTTTATCAACAAACAACCAGGATTTTCTGTAGCTATCGCTTTAATCTCAAAAGATGGAATACCACATATTGGCGTAGTGTATGATCCAAGCACTGATACTATGTACCATGCCATTAAAGAAAATGGTGCTTTTAAGAATGGAATTCTTTGGGAAATTAAGCAGCAAAATGATTATTTAACGTATGTGACAGATAAAAACCTGAAGGATACACCTCGAGTAGCAGAGATAGAAAACTTACTCCAAGAAAAAGCAACACAACTAGGATTAAAAGAAGTAAAAGAAATGGCTGGAGCTGGCTCTGTTTTAAATGCCATCCGCGTATTAGAAAATGGCCCAGCATGCATGTTAAAGTTCCCCAAAAAAGAAAACGGAGGGGGAAGTATATGGGATTTTGCCGCTACTGCCTGTATTTTTCAGGAATTAGGAGTGCCCGCCACAAATTTTAAGGGAGACAGACTAGACTTGAATAGAAAAGACAGCTCTTTTATGAATCACCAAGGTGTGTTTTATAGCCATTTAATTGATTAGCTTTAGCTGTTTTAAAATAGGACTTGCCTTATCAATTTTTTAACCATCATGATTAAGCGAATAAAATTCACGCAAAGTAACATTTTTCAATTAACCTATTATTATGTAGTTTGAAGCAATTGCATATATATCAATAAGCCTAAAAACTAAATAGTCTCATGTATAATTTTTCATACTTCAAGGAAAAAGACAAACAAAGAATATTAGCCTTTATAGAAACATATCCATTTGCTTTTATGACGGGAAGCTTTTTGTCTGGCAAACAGGTAGCCACACAAGTTCCTATTTTACTCGAAGAGAAAAATGGAGATCTGTACATGCAAGGACATATAATGCGTAAGACAGATCACCATAAGGCAATGGTTGAAAACCCGAATGCCTTGCTTGTTTTTACTGGACCAAGCTGTTACGTAAGTGCTTCTTGGTATAGCAACCCTCAGATAGGTTCAACTTGGAACTACATGAGTGTTCATGTTTCTGGGCAGGTTAATTTTATGGAGGATGATGAATTAATTTCTTTTATGCGAAAGATGACCTTGAAATTCGAAAAGGGCAATGACCAGTCTCCTACTTTCTATGATAATCTTCCTGACCATTTTTTAAGCAAAATGATGCCTGCTATAGTGGGTTTTGAAATCAAAGTGGAACAAATGGAAAATGTATTTAAACTCAGTCAAAACAGAGATGAACAAAGTTATTTAAATATCATTTCAAAGCTTGATGAACAAGGCGGTAGCAGTGCATTAGTTGCATCAGAAATGAAAAAAAGAAAAGAAGAATTATTTCCCGCAGGAGTCGAATGGGATGCCTCAAAGTTTGACTCTTGATTATTAAATCATTGTTTTATCAATTGCTTTAGCGTACTTCTTTACAGTAAGACTAATATTTTATTGAAAACCCAAACAACTCATTGAGCTAAATCAACAATCATTTTTATTAAAAACTCTAATTCCAATATCCCTTTTGTTTGAAATAGGCAATGAACTGATTAGATCCACCTACTAGTCCATTAAATTTGAATAGTATTTTTGATTTTCCTTTCCCCCATCTTACTTTAATTGATGGGGAGGAAGAGGTCAAATTAAAACTCTTTGAAAATCTAACCTTACTCATAGGAGCCAATTGATTTCCTTTTGAATCTAAGAAAAGGTTTTGCTCCACATCTATCATTGCTACAATAGTTTTTTCATCAAGCTCGGCAGCCTGTTTCTTTTTTAGCTTTTTATATAATAGGTAAATCGCACAAGCACTCAATATCGAAACCAAAATAAGTGAAAGACCTACAACGATATTTGAAGCTATAATGATTCCGCCATTTACACCTAGAATTATTGTTATTAGCAACAAGACAAAGATCAAAGTAAAAATATTCTCCAACTGGCGGTTTACTAATATAATTTGATTTCCTTTTTCGTAAATAGCAAGACCTCCTTTTTCGAGAACTGGATTAACTGTTTTATCTTCCATTACTGTAGCTTAAAATAATTCGTGAATTTATCCAACTAGCCTCATACACCGCGCTTTGATCATCTAATCATAAACTTACTACTATTGCTACAAAAAATCATTTTTATCTAAGGTATACTTAGTTGTATTTTAAGATTCTCTGCTTTTTTTGAGATTTTTTAGTTAAAATGCAAGCTATGAGAAAAGGGAAATCCGGTTGGAAATCCGCTTGGAAACCCAGTTGGGCCTATTTGATTCTTTTGATTTTATCTGGCGAAGCCATTTTTATCCTCCTCCTCCCCTTTGTACTTTTACGAGTTTTTTTGGTCAACATCATCGTTTGAATAAGAAGGTAATCCTGCTTGGACAGACTCCTAATCTGTGTTGTTTTTCTTAGTGCAAAAGCTGTAAGAATTCCCTATCCAGTTTTTGTTGACTAATATAATTGTTGCGAAAATATTAGAGACTTATACCAGTTAGGATTAGCCCAAAGTTCTGAAACTGATAGTCAATCCATTGTACAGCAAGCATATAGCACAAGCTAATGGGTTTTTATCATACTATACATTTTTTACCCATGGGTTGTGTCACATAGACCATCATCGAAATCAGAATGGATTGTGCGCCACAATCCACGGTTATCTTATATTTTGTATAGTAAGGGTTTTTATTTAAAGCCATTGAATTGATATTCTTATGTGAATAAAAAATTAGATGGTGTTGAAATCCGAAATGAACAATACAATTTTATTGGTTTAGTTGCTAAATATCATCTGACCTAAGTGCTAAAAATATTACAAATCAATAAGATTTTTGAATGCCATATTGACTACATAAAAAAATATTGAAGGGTAACCGAAGGAAATGAAGAAAAAATGAGTCTAACACTTGATAATAAACTTTTTTTATAAAAACTGACAAGAATGAAGTGTTCAAAATTTATTTTTTTCTTTCTATTAGGTGTAATAATAATTTCCTCTTGCGACGAGGATGAAAATTCTTGTATAGGTACGATTTGGTATGAAGATGCAGATGGTGACGGATTAGGCAATCCCAATGAAAGCCAGCTATCATGTAATCAACCAAGTGGTTTTGTTGCAGATAATTCTGATACTGATGATACAAGAAGTTCATCTACTGCAGCCAGTACCCCTTTATCTGCTTTTGATGAATTTAACACTGATGCTGTGACTATTTCATTTGATGGCAATGAAATCACCATCGAGTCAAATGGTTTGCCAAACCACACATCTCCCTACTGGGAGGAGACGAATTCTCTTTATATTGAACCTGTAGTAGCCGTTGCTTTGACCCCAGGTCGAATTGGTGGCAATCGTAGTTTTAACCTTACCGTCCCTTCTGCACCAGAAATAGCCCCTTCAAGCTCTGCTACAGGCTTGGGCCCTATAGGTATATCCGTTACGGGTGTTCCTATTTTCAATGATACTGAAGGTCCAAATAGACCATTGGAAGAGCAAATTGCAGAAACATTTGATTATGCTGGAGCTCATAACGGTCCCTCTGGCTATCATTACCATGTAGAGTCTTCAGATGTTCCTGAAAATACAGTTCTTTCTCATGATGATGAAAAATTGGTGGGTATCATGGCCGATGGTTTTTTATTATATGGTAGAAGAGAAATGGATGGCTCCTACCCTTCCGACTTAGATGCATCTGGAGGACATTATGGTGTGACCCAACATAGCGAGGGAAAAGAAATTTATCATTATCACATTATCAATGAGTTTTACTTAGGGTCTTTGATCGTCCTTTTCGGTGTAGATTTACAAGGCACTCCTAATGCTATCATGTAATCAAGACTCGAGATTATCAATCGAAATGAAACCATTAATCAATTTTTGGTTTCTTTTCTTTTCCATTACTATAGTTAAAACATTGAAATGAAAATATTTTTTTGGACGCTTTTGCTCCCAAACATTGTATTGATGGGTTGTTCAGAACAAAGGGTAAAAACCACACCTAGCAGCAATACTGAGTTCATTTTGGAGGTCCCAGAAAAAATAGTCTTAAGATCGGTACTGCAATATAATCCTAAAATATCCTTATGGACTTTAAATGGACTACCTTATTCTGGATTTGTAATAAGTTATTATTCAGATAATACCTTAAGGGAAAAGTTTGCAATCTTGGACGGGAAAAAGCAAAACGAAGCTATTCAATGGTATCCTGATGGACATTTGAAAATTACTGCAAATTACCATAAGGGAAAATTACATGGAGAGAAAAAAATATGGTCTGCAGATTCAGTACATATTTTAATTGCACATTTCAATTATCAAACAGGAAAAGCACATGGAGAACAAAAGAAATGGTATCCTTCTGGAGAGCTTTTCAAAAAGTTGAACATGTATAGAGGAAAAGAAGAAGGTATACAGCAAGCATACAGAAGAAATGGGGCTTTATATGCAAATTACGAAGTTCGAAAAGGGAGAATTTTTGGGTTAAAAAAAGCAGCTCTTTGTTATGGTCTCGAAGAGGAAAAAGTTCGATATAAAAGGTAATATTATTTTCTCATTACCAGAAAGGTCATCATTAGCAAAGATGACGTAGCGATTAAGGCTTTTGAAAAGCTCCAAAACATTGTACTAGTAACATAATATCAATACTCGACATTATAATGTCTTCTCTTAATAATCGTAGCACTTAACAGTCAGTTCAACATTTCAATACTAAATCGTCTTATTTCCTGTTTCTCTGCTTTTTTTGAGATTTTTTAGTTAAAATGCAAGCTATGAGAAAAGGGAAATCCGGTTGGAAACCCAGTTGGGCCTATTTGATACTATTGATATTATCTGGCGAAGCCATTTTTATCCTCCCCTTTGTACTTCCTCGAGTTTTTAGGCCTACAGTACTCGATGTATTCCAACTCGATAATGTTGAACTGGGTTTGTGCTTTTCAGTTTATGGAATTGTAGCTATGGTCTCCTATCTTTTGGGGGGACCATTGGCTGACAGATACCCCCCTAGAAAATTGATTGCCATTGCCCTTTGGTTGACTGCCCTTGGAGGATTTATTTTTGCACAATACCCAAGTTATGGGGTATTACAAATTATATACGGTTGGTGGGGCTTTACTACAATTTTCCTCTTTTGGGCTCCTATGATCAAAGCAACACGAGTATGGGGTGGAAGTAGCGCCCAAGGCAAGGCTTTTGGTTTTTTAGATGGCGGCCGTGGTTTAACTGGGGCACTTTTTGGTTTATTAGGTGTGGTTATTTTTTCTTTTTTCCTAGTAGAATCGCCAGATACTGCTTCGCTTGCAGATAGAAAAAATGCTTTTACTTATGTAATTTATACTGCATGCATCGTCATAATTTTAGTTGGGTATTTAGTCTGGAAGTACATGAAAGTCCAGATGGAAAAAGAACAGATATTAGTGGAACAAATCTCATGGAATGAAATTAAACAAGTGCTTAAATTACCTTCAGTTTGGCTTTTAATGGTCATCATTTTATGCGGTTATGTAGGCTACAAAATCACTGATATTATTTCACAATATGCAGCAGAGGTGATGTTGTACAACCAAGTAGATTCGGCTAAAGTGGGTACACTACTTCAATTTTTACGACCAACAGCAGGTATCATTTTCGGTTTAATCGCCGATAAGTTAAAAATTACTTGGCTTTTATTTTTCAGTTTTATATTGGCATTTATGGGGGGATTGCTTTTTGCCAGTGGTATTATCGCACCCAATACTACCCTACTTTTTTTTATGTCTGTTATTGTTGTTGCTGCTGGAGTTTATGCCTGTCGCGCTTTATATTTTGGGGTAATGCATGTAGGGAGAATTCCTTTGCCTTTAACAGGAACAGCCGTAGGACTCATCTCACTGATTGGATTCACTCCAGATATATTTGCTGGCCCAGCCTATGGATTGCTACTCGATGCAAATCCTGGCCAAGAAATCGGACACCAACATGTGTTTTTAATGTTGAGTAGCTTTTCCCTCATTGGTGCTTTCGCCGCTTTCATTTACCACCGCAAGTATGGTAATTCTAATTTTGATAAGAGATAAATTCATTCTCCTATTAGCTAATTGTAAAAGTTAATGCTATTACCTGAAATACTTAGATAGTTCCAAAGCAAAGGGATGAAAATCAAGCTTAAGGATAAAAGTTGAATATTGAAGATAAATTGACAATTTAAATGAAACAATCTATAATTCACATAGCATTAGTTGTTAGAGATTATGACGAGGCCATCGAATTTTACACAAATAAGTTGAATTTTGAATTGATAGAAGACACCTACCAAAAAGAACAAGACAAAAGGTGGGTTGTTATTGCTCCACCAAATTCAACAGGAACAACAATCTTACTTGCTAGAGCTTCAAAACCTGAACAAAATGCGTTCATTGGAAATCAGACAGGAGGAAGAGTTTTTCTATTTTTAAACTCAGATGATTTTTGGAGAGATTACGAAGAAATGTTATCCAAAGGAATTGAATTTGTAAGAAAACCAAAAAAAGCTGATTACGGAACAGTTGCGGTTTTTAAGGATTTGTACGGAAACTTATGGGATTTATTAGAACTAAACGCATACCATCCAATTTTAAAAAGAATGGAATGAAAAAAATATGAAAATTACATAAACCTTTATCCCTTTAATTTATGCACAACATATACACTCTAATATGTCTATAATTTTCTATTTGAATCTATCAACTCACACATGCAAAAGTAAGAGGTTATTATTCCTGCCCCTTTTTTTCAATATCGATGATCATGTCCTTGCTACTGAGTTTTTTATTAAAAGCGGCAATGTCTTTTTCAATTAAAGTCTCTAAATCACTTACTACTTTATCCAACCTTTCCTTTAAAATTCCTTTCACTTCTACCTGCTGATCAGTGGGAGGAAAATCAGCGCCTTTTCCTATTAAATCACTAGCAAGCGCACTTAACCTACCATAAAGCATCATAGGGTTTCTAAAGGCATCTTCTCTTGCACCGGTAAGCTGGATATCGTATAGATTAGCAGCAATAGAAGTAGCTTTTTCATCGATTTGTCGTGCTATCTTTAAATCATTTTTATTCGTCAATTTGCTTATAATATCAATTAATTCTGCTCTTATCACTTCCACTTTATTGACACTGACAACCGCCACATTCATTGCATCTCTAAGTTCTAGACCCATAGCCAATTGCTTTTGCATATCATCCATTGTATTCTCAGACATAGGGTCGGCTAATACCTTTAAACTTTGGGTATATTCATTTTCGTCCACATGCAGCGTAACCATATAATCTCCGGGTAACACTTTAGGACCAAGTTGACCACGCCATAAATCTAAATCCCAAGTAACTAGTGGTCTCCAACCTTCTCCATTCAGTTCTACCCAGGGTCTTCCGGGAGGAGTAGTGCGCAATTTTGGTTTGTAAGTTGGCTCATAACGCAAGTCCCAAAAAACACGATGTAGCCCTTTCCCATTTTTAGTAACGTCCAACTTCCTGATCTCCTCGCCTTCAGTACTTTCTATGGTGATAAATGCTTCTACAGAATCTGTTAAATAATAGGTAATATCTGCACCATATTGAGGGTTAGTCCCGCTATTTAAACTTGGTCCATCTGTTTTAATCGCTTGTTTGCTGTTGAATCGGTAGGCAACTCGTTGAGGAAATAAGTAGTGGTCATTTGCTACTTTTTCAGCATATTCTCTTATTACACTTACATTGTCGAATATGTAATAGCCACGACCATAAGTTCCTACCACCAAATCATCAAAACGCTCTTGATGATCAATCCAATAAACAGGAGCTGGTGGAAGGTTATTTTTCATTTTAAACCAATCTGCTCCTTCATTGACTGATATGTATAATCCATTGTCTACGCCTAAATACAATACCCCTTCTTTCTTTTTATCTTCCCTTACACAATGGGCAAACCCGTGCACACTTTTAGGAATAGCATCGGATATCTTCTTCCAAGACTTCCCATAATCTTCTGTCATATAAACATAAGTACCAAAATCACCCATTTGATGTAAATCTATGGTAACATATGCCTTGCCTTTTTTATACTTTGAAGGTTCAATATTGACTACTGTACCCCACTCAGGAAGGTTTTCAAAATTTTGCGTAACATTCTCCCAAGAACTTCCTCCATCTTTGGTGATATTCACTTGACCGTCGTTGCTACCTACCCAAATCACACCTGCTTCTATGGGTGATTCTTCAATCGCAAATAAGACAGAACCATCAAAAGTCATCAGGTTATCAATAGCAATACCACCAGAATTCTCTTGATGGTCTTTTCTATTCAGCGTTAAATCAGGGCTAATCACTTGCCAGCTTTGCCCACCATCGTCTGATTGATGTACAAACTGACTACCTACATAAACCCTGTGATTTACATGGGTAGAAAAGCTCAATGGAAAATTCCAATGCCAGCGGTATTTCATGTCCTTGGGCGCCCAACCATAACCCGCTTCAGGCCAAACCCTAACGTCTCTGGCAATGCCTGTATTTAAGTCGTAGCGTTCTAAACCACCATCGTAACAACCCGACCAAATAATCGAATTATCATTGGGATCAGCCTTGGCAAAACCGCTTTCACATCCTCCAACTCCTTTCCATAAGCCCAATGGAATGTATCCCTGCAAACTATTCGATGGCCCCATGTAACTGTATCCATCTTGTCTGTTCCCAAAAACGTTGTAAGGGATTTGGTCGTCAGTAGAAACATGGTACATCTGAGCAATGGGTAAAACCACCCGATGATAACTTTCACCTCTGTTATAGGATAAACTCGCACAACCATCATGCGCGACCATAATTCTATCGGGCAATTGTGGATCGAACCAAATATCATGATTATCACCTCCACCACTATAATCTGCTTTGAATGTTTTACCTCCATCTACCGATTTGGTGAATTTCACACTCATACAATAGACCTCATCTGGGTTATCAGGAGCTACGGTAATACGAGTGTAATAAGGTGCTCTTTCAGCAATATCATGATTTCGAGTCTGTAAAGTCCAGGTTTCCCCTTTATCATCTGAGCGGTAAAGTGCAGGGCTTTCAATTTCAAATAATGCATAAACCACATTTGGATTACTATGTGAAACCGCTACCGCCGTTTTTCCTACAGGATTATCTTTACCTCCCGGCAAACCTTGTGTAGAAAGAGGCTCCCATGATGCCCCACCATTGGTAGATTTATAAATTCCACCACCAGCGCCTCCACTATTTAATCCCCATGTATTGATATGTATGCTCCACATTGCAGCATATAGTATCTCAGGATTTTGAGGATCCATGGCCATGTCTGCAGCACCTGTTCCTTGGTCTATAAATAAAACTTTTTCCCAGTTTTTACCACCATCTGTTGTTTTATAAACGCCCCTATCTTCTTGCTGCCCATAGGTATGACCCAAAGCTGCCACATAAACAATATTAGTATCTGATGGATGAACGATAACCCTTCCAATTCTGCCCGTTTTTTTAAGTCCCATATTCGTCCAAGTAGTACCTGCATCAGAAGATTTATAAATACCATCTCCCATGGCATGAGCGGGACGAATCACAAATGTCTCGCCTGTACCTACCCAAACTTGATCTGGATTACTTGGTGCAAGAGCCACTGAACCTATAGAAGAAGCTTCTTGATCATCAAATACTGGTTTCCAATTAATGCCCCTGTCTGTTGTTTTCCATAAACCACCACTCGCTGCTCCAATGTAGGAGATATCCTCATTTCCGGAAACACCAGCAACTGCGATTGCCCTGTTGCCTTCAGGTCCTATAAAGCGAAATTGTATATTTTCAAAAGGTTTATCTGAGAGAGATTGTGAATAACTGCTGAGTGAAAAAGATAATAGAAGGGAGAGTAAGTAGAATAGTCTCATATTTTGTGGCATAAAGATTTTTATTAAAATGCATTATACACATAAATTACTAGGCATAAAATTATGGCCTATATTTTTTAATGCTGAAAGCCCTGTCAGCTAAAATTGTAAATAATACTGTTTCACAATGCTAAATTGCTTTCATTTGTGATTAAGATATATAAGTTTAATCCTGAGCTTAACTTGAAACTATATTTTATGCAACTACTTACAAACATTCAACCTAGTATGAAATTATTTGTCTTTTTGTGTCTGGTTTTCCTAACAAACTCAGCCGTTCTAGGTCAGGCAAATGGACGCTTTATATCTTTTGACCAAGCATTAAAGGAATTTGAAAAGGTTAAATGGTTAGACTTAGATTGCAGAGATATACCTAAGGTCAGTAAACAGATTGGTAAACTTCCGAATTTGGAATCTTTATACCTTACTGGCTGTGAACTAGAGGAGCTTCCAAGAGGTATCGAAATGGTAAAAACCCTACAATTGCTAAATGTTCAAGATAACAAGCTCAGTTCATTGCCCTTAGAATTAAAGGTTTTAGAAAAGATAACAGTTACTAATCTGAGAAATAATGCTTTTGAAGATTTCCCAGAAGTTTTAAAATACATGCCCCAATTAAGGGAAATTGATTTATCTTATAATAAGGAATTGAATTTAGAGAATGCTTTAAACACACTTTCAAAAATTCAAAAACTAGATTTCTTGTATTTGAGCGGGTTAAATATTAGAACAATTCCAATAATGATAAAGGAATTAAAGCTTTTGGAAGAGTTGCATCTGTCAGATAATCCAGAATTAGATTTGGCAAATGTATTCGCATCTTTATCGCAAGCTCCTAGTCTGAAAATTCTTGTCTTAGCTGAAAATCGGCTAACATCTATACCAGCAGATGTAAAACTACTCCAACAATTAAACGGATTGGTTCTAGATAAAAATCCAAAAATCGAGTTTGAAAGTTTGGTAGAAAACCTAAGTCAATTACCCAATCTAAAGGTATTATTACTCAGAAAAAACCAACTGACCAATTTACCCAAAGATTTGAAAGGTCTATCTAACTTAGCCGTATTAGAACTTAGTGGCAATAATTTCTCTGAAACAGAACAAGCCAGGATAAAATCCTTATTACCCAATACAAATGTTGTATTCTGAAAAATTGAGGAATACACGAACAACATATGCAATAAATTAAATTCAAACTAGATACTCTACTTGAATACAACTAGAGCGCATACTCATTTCAGCCCATCAGTTTTTTAGATTTAATATAGAAAGCAACTCCAATTGGATATGAAAAGAAATTTTCATTTAAATTAAGTTTTACTACATTAAAACCTAATAAAAAATTGAGCGTATGCTTTATCATGTTTTAAATAAAGACACAATTATAATTGAAATGAAAACTTGTGTATTATCGATTTTTTGTAGTTTACTAATGGTGCACTATACGTTTGCACAAAATGAAAATACACTGACAGCTAGAGGAGATGGGGCTAATTCCAAAAAAGTAAGAGAAGTAACTATCAAAGCGAATAGTACAGTTACTTATCAAGGAAATTTAACCGATGGCCAACAAATTTCAAATCTAAAATGGGCAGCCAATAGTAGTGTTGCTTGTTTTCCTGCTACTCAAAATCAAAAATTTTCTGGTAATCACGTTTTTTATTCGACAACGATTCCGAAGCGGTCCGAGATGTTTATTAAAGTTATTCCCAAGGATAAAAAGCAAAACTTTAGCTTATATGCTTATGAGGTTGGGTTAAATAATGAAGTAATACCCCCCAAGCTGAACAGCTGTATAACTTGCGAAGCTGACCACAAATGGGATTATAAACATAGAGGTGAAACCCAAGACCACACTAGAAAGGTAAGGCTGAATGCCATTAATAATCCTTATAAAGTTGTTATTTCTGTAGTTGGTGCAGAAGGATTAACAGAGGGTGGTTTTACATTAGATATCAAGCTGAATGGTGGTGAAAATATTCCTACATTCACACCAAAAATTGAAGTCAACAAAATAGAGACAACAAGTTCAGTTAATACAATAAAAGGAAAACTTGAAAAAGGTGATTTCATAGGTGATTTATCGTGGGCTGCCAATAGTAATGTCGCTTGTTTTCCTGCTACTCAAAATCAAAAATTCTCCGGAAAACATGTGCTTTACGAAGTTCAGTTACCCAAACAATCTGAATTAACCATCACAGTTACTCCGAAAGATAAAAATAAGAATTTCAGTTTATATGCATATTCTGTAGGAACAACAACCAATGCTGTCGTACCTAAACTAAGTAGTTGCGTTACTTGTGAAGCTGACTACAAATGGGATTACAAACGCCGAGGAAAAACTCAAGACCATACAAGATCTGTAGCGTTAATGGCATTGAATAATCCTTACAAGGTTTATGTAGGCGTGGCTGGTGCCGAAAAATTAGAAAATGGCGATTTTGAATTGAAGATAGAAATCACAAACAAATAGAATTAGTTATAACGATTTACAGAATCTTGGCTAGAATCTCCTTCTAGAAGGGTCCTATTGTCAATAGCTCCCTCAATAAATTGATTTTCATTTCCTTTTAACCTACCGACCTAGTAGAATTTATATTTTACAATAGGTAACTGAAGGTAATGTGTTATAATCAATAAAAAATTAAACATAAAATAGCTTTTCTTAATCAGCCTTTTACAGTGCATCATCATGCTCTCATAGTAAACTATTCATATAGATTAGACCAACATTTTCTTACAAAATAATCATCCTTTCAATATTTAAGTAGAGAAAATTCTTCATTGATATATTAAAAGATGAATAAGTAATTTTATCTTTCAATTTGAAAATTGAAACGAATAATTTAATGATTTTAAGATGCTTTCTTTGTTTTAAAAGCGAATAAAAAGAATTCGGATAGTGAGATTAAATAATAAATAATTTTACCAATATTTGAGAAACCTTTAAAAATCAAAATCCTTATAAGTGTAGCACTTTACAGGATCTTCCAATAAAGGTTCTTATTGAAAGATTTAAGTGATACCTAAATATTAATTCATTAGTAGTTTTAGAATGAAAGATCCTAGATTTCCAGAATTAACTTTCAATCAAGTAGAAAAGCTTCAAAAGTATGGCGTTGTAGAGTCCTATGAAGAAGCTACTCGTGTATTCTCATTGGGAGAAAAGCAGTATGACTTCTTTGTAGTACTAAAAGGTAAAATTGATATAAATGACCCTTATAATAAAACAATCGTAGTTACGCATGGGAAATATGAATTTACAGGTGATAGTGGAATGTTATCTAACAGAGGCGCCCAGTTTCACGCTACTACTCAATCAAATACCAGCCTATTACGTATAAAGCCAGACCGTCTCAAGGTAGCCATTTCAAAGAATAGTGATATCAGCGATATACTGCTCAATGCATTTTTACTTAGGCAAAAAACCGTGCTTTCTGAAATGTCTGGCGGTTTAAAACTTATCGGATCTGGAAAATCGAATGCTACTTATCGCATTAGAGATTTTTTAGAAAAAAACCATATTTGGCATGACTTCTTAGATACAGATTTAGAAAGTGAAGCCATAGATCTACTTGAAAATTTTGGCTTAAACCTAGATGATTTACCTATTCTAATTAATAGTAATTCGAAAGTTTGTAAACAACCATCTATAGACGAACTAGCAAGATATAGTGGCGTTTTGATGGATTTTGAAGATAAGGTTTTTGATGTTTTAGTAATAGGAGCTGGACCTGCTGGTTTGGCAGCTAGTGTTTATGCAGCTTCAGAAGGCTTAGAAGTGGTAACCATTGATAGTGATTCACCAGGAGGACAAGCAGGAAAAAGTTCTAAAATCGAAAATTATTTAGGTTTCCCTACTGGGATATCAGGAGGAGAGCTAGCCAATAGAGCATATATACAAGCCCAAAAGTTCGGTTGTAATATTTCAATTCCTCATAGAGCAAAGCATCTAGCATGTAAACAAGATCATTTTATTGTTGAAGCTACGAATGATAAATCAGTAAAAACAAGAACTATCATTGTGGCTACGGGAGCGAAGTATAGACAATTACCCATTTATAATATAGGCGAATACGAAGGAAGTGGTGTGTACTATTCTGCAACAGGTATGGATATTGGCAATTGTATTAACCAAGAAGTTGTTATTGTAGGCGGGGGTAATTCTGCTGGTCAAGCTGCTATGTTTTTATCCTCTCATGCTAAGATAGTGCATGTTATGATCAGAGGAGCCAACTTAGGCGCAAAGATGAGTGATTATCTGGTACAACGCTTGGAAGATTCGGAGAAAGTCGTAATCCATAAAAATACCGAAATCAAAAAACTTAAGGGAAACCATCATTTAGAATCTATTATTATCTCTAAAGACGGAAAAGAACAAGAAATAATTACTTCGAATGTTTTTTCATTTATAGGGGCTGAACCCAAAACCGAATGGATGGGTGGTGTAGTCGAGACCGATAGTAATGGATTTATTTGCACGGGAGCTGACATAACTAAAAAAGACTTGACAAAAAGTACAATCTATAATGATCGTGAGCCACAATCACTTGAATCAAGTGTGCCAGGAATATTCGCCGTGGGAGACGTCAGGCATAATTCTATAAAACGTGTGGCTTCAGCAGTTGGAGAAGGTTCAGTAGTGGTAAGTATGGTTCATAAATATCTTGCTGACAAGAAATGATTAAAGCACAAATTGAATAGATTGAAAATCATTTAAGATTATAATTATCACCTGGTTCTACTATCCATTTCTACTAGTATTTCACAATTTTTTTGCTCAAGAATTAAAAAGGGAAACTACAATTATATTGGTCGTTTTCATGTCTAGTACATCCAAGCTACTTTTGTATTAAACCACATATTAGTTCAAATGAACCAAAAGTCTACCAAAGAAAAAATTATTGATCAATCTTTAGAGATGTTTAATGATTTAGGGGTTGAAAACATTACTACCAGACATATTGCCAAAGAGATCAACATAAGTCAGGGGAACTTACATTATCATTTTCCAAACAAGGATAAAATTTTAGAATTTCTCTTCGAAACATTAATTCTTAAATTGAAAGAGGCTGAAGAATTTGATGGAATTGAACTTACTGAAGATGATATGCTTCATTCAATGTTGAATAACTTCAATATCATGTATGCTTATCGCTTATTCTTTCAACAAAAAGAAGTGATATGGCGGAGGGTTCCCAAAATAAAAGAAGCTATGATTTTACTGTTCAAAACAAAGAAGCTAGAAATATTAGCGTTGATCAATATTTATAAAAAAGAAGAGAAATTTAGAGGTGATATTAGCGCAGAGCAAATTGAATTTTTAGCTGAACAGTTTATTTTCTCCATACAATCATGGCTCAATGTCAAAAATTACAATCCAGAAAATCACTCCCCTCAATATTATGCTAAATTCTTATTTAGGATATGGCTACCTTATTTAAAAAATGAAGAAATGAAAAAATGGGAAACTCTATTAAATGACATTGGCTAAAACCTAAAAAGTCCATTTCCTCCATTTGAGATGCAATATTCCAATTCGTAATGTGCCATAATGGCTTGCATCCAGTAGATTAATATTTTATCTTACTATAAATTATACGATGCCTACTCTAGGCACCCTCTTCAACCACAATATCACTTCATCCTCTGGCGGATGGTTACTTTTCTAGCTACTAGTATTTACTACAACAATCTATTAAATGACAAGAATATTATTTTTCGTCCTTTTTCTTTTTGGCATTTTAAATTCATGTCAGAAAGTGAATCAAAAGGAAGTTTTGAGTACTAACATCTCATTTGAAAAAATCAATTACTTTAAATATCCCACAAGTCAAAATGATTTTCCTTTTCAATATAGATTGACCTACTACTTCGATAATGGTTTGCCACATAGATGGATAGAATTAGATTCTACTGGACGCTTCACTACCGATTACATCTATGAATATGATAGCAATTGGATGCAAACTGGTGCACGATACCGAGAAGAAAGCGTTGTTGACTTTTCAATTGAAAACGTACATTTTGAGAATGACAGCACAAAAATAACTGAATGGATTGATTCGACCGGTGCCGTATATTACAAGATGATAGACAATCTCAATGAGGATAAAAAAACGTATCGTGCAGCTTTTATAGGTGATAAATTGCACGGTTACGATTCCACTTTTTATACCCAAGAAGGTTTTGAAAAAAGAATCTTCTTTACAAATACTAAAGGGAAGGTAATGAATGACAGAACATTTGATTATGATTCTTTAAATGAAAATGGAGATTGGTCTAAGAGGAAAAAGATAATGAAGGATAGCATTAAAGAAGTTCACTTTAGAGAGGTCTATTACAATAATTCCTATGCTTCTAAGAATAGAAAATTTTATGAGGGCATTATTTCAACTGGAGAATTGTCAGAGAATGTTATCAGTTTTTCAAAAGATGAATCAGTTTTGTTTCTGACCAGAACTTCTAACTGGGCTCAACAAACAGCATATATCGCCTATAAAAAAAATGGGATATTTACTGAAACTATACCTCTAGTAGAATTAGATACCATTTATAATGGGGCCATTTCACCAAATGGTGATAAAATTATTTACTGTACCAAAACACAGGATCAAGAGAATATTTGGCTTATCAATAAAGAGAATGGGCTTTGGAATAACAAGATTAATTTAACAGAATCATCTAATATAAGCGGAGGTTATTTTTATTGGTTTAGCAACACTGAAGTTTATTTCTATCAGAATAAAAACAATGGTGACATTTATCTTGGAAAAATAAAGAAAGACAAACTCACAGTTACAGATTCGCTGAATACTTTAAATACAAAAGCTGCAACAGAGTTTAGTCCCTTTGTAGACAAGGAAAAGCGATTTATTATTTTTTCTAGATATGAAGAAGGAAATACAGCAAACCAAGGCTTTTTTGTAAGCTACAACAGTAGTGATTTTAATAATCCCCAATGGTCTGAACCTAAAAAGTTATCCATGCTGCCTTATGGCTGGAGTCCTAATATTATTAATAATGGCGCTCAATTTGTTTATACAGACGGAGAAGATATTTTTAGCTTGCCATTAAAGAAATTGGAATTAGAGATCCATTAATTTAGCTATCTATCATACAATTTTATAAGAATGCCATCAATTTAAATGTGATCTGCTTTTAAGATTTAACACAACTCTTCATCTACCCTCATCGTACTCATTTTTATAAGTATTTAATGAATACAGCTATTTCAACACGCTATTCTCTATTATTTACCACTTAAGAAAAATAAATTTTTTAGGTACGAAAAGAACTGATAAAATAAATCATTAAGCTAGTCTTCCCTTCAAATTCATGAAACTCACTACAATAATTTATTGCTTGGTTGGTATATTTTTGAGTGCTTGTGCAACGCTCAATATCAGCGAAATTAAGAATCTTGAAACAAGGAAATTTGATACATTAGCCCTCAATCCTGATTGGGAAACCAATGATCTAAGAATTGATATAATAAGACAAACTTTTAGGGAGGAGGTAAATGATTCAACAAAAAGAACAAAAGACAGACCCTATCACCCTTTAGGATTTAATTTAGGAAATGGATTATTCTATGATTTAAATAAAAACCTCAGTTTGAGATTAGATTACATTTTAGATTTTTCACCTGACCAGAATTTTGAAATACATAGTACAATTAGACCAGAGAAAAGTTCAAGAGTAACTTCCTACAAATTCATTAATGATTCTTTGTTCGTTCAATATCAACCTCGCCCAAATAATAAATATCGATTTCATAGAATAAGTTACGGTGATAGTATTGCAGTTATGTATAAAAGAAGGCTGAGTTATGCAGTAGTTGAAACTGATTCATCTTTGAAGTATAATGGCAAGAAAAGAACGTGGGATATTATTAATAAAGTTGACGATAACAATTACTATCTGAACAAAAAAAAGTGGAAAGACAATTATAAAATTAAAGACAATGACATCTTTCTTGAGAATGATTTCGTGATTAGTTTGACGAATAACGGTTCGCGCATTGAAATCAAAAATCAAAGAAAAAAAAGAAAGGATAGGGTCTTGTTTACAATTGAAAAAGATTACAAGAAACTTTTCATATACAATGAAAATTATGCTGGCTTACTCATAGAAAAGAAAGGAAACAGCATTTTAATCTACAGAAACAACACATTACTGCAAAAATATGAATTAAAATCTGGCTCTAATAAAGTGTAAAATATAAGCTAGCTAACATTTATCTTAACAACTCTAGCTGCAAAAAATAAATTATTGGTTCCTCACTTTTCTTGCTCCAGTATGATCAACACCTTGTTCTCTTTCTAACTCAATCATTTTTTTTGGACGGAAGTTAAGAATGAGCGCGCGTCTTTGAGAATTGGTAATATTCCCTTTGCTAAAATGCAGGGTAAAACCATCGTGAAAAGTACAACCCCCTGCATTAAGTGGAACACTTTGCGCTATACTGGTATCCGCTTTACAATGCAGAGCTCCCCCTTTGGTATATAATGAATGAGGCTCAACAATATCATTGGCTTTTGGAATAAACCACATGCATCCGTTATCCTCAAATACTTGATCGAGTGCTATCCAGCAACTAGCCGCTCTTTTGTCGGGCATTTTTATCCAGTAAGCAGCATCTTGGTGCCAAGGGGTAGGCGTATCGGTAAAAGGTGCCTTATTAATGAGCATATCAAAATCTAGTTCCATATCCTCCCCTAATAATTCTTTTGCATAAGTTAAAGCAGCTTTATAAGCTATACTCTCTGCAAGCTTAGGTTCAATTTGACTAGGGCGCATTATTTGGGTTATCTTTTCAACAGATTTTTTATTTTCTCCTTCCCCTCCCAAATCACTTCTTAAACCAAGTGTGCGTTGTTTATCATTTAATAGTTCATTGTACAAAACCCTAATACTTTCTACTTCAGCATCGGGTATTAAACTGTCTAATTTTACAAAACCCTTTTTTAAAAATTCTTCTTTCATTTTAATAAGATAGTGTATGAAATGATGAAAAAAACATCGTTCTTATCAAATGTATTTACACATTTTTGAGTATCCTTATATTTCTAATAGAATATGTTATCCAATTCATTATTATTCAAAAGATAAGCTTTATTTATAAGCTTCACTAAAAAAAATTTATAGAGAAAATATTGATAAAAGAAAAAACTATAAAATGAAGATATATTTGATTCTCTTACTCACGATTTTATTAAAATATCAATGTTTAGGGCAGTGTGAAGGTATCGATGATATTTTCGAAAGAATGGAGCTACAAGGAATAGATACTTCAGAAAAACTATTATACAGCTATTTTTTCCTTAATAATACCAGCAAAGAATTAAAAAGAATAGCAACAGCTTTGGAAAAAGATGAATACAGAACTGTTAGAATTGACAATGTTGAAGATAAATTTTTACTACAAGTAGAAAAAATCGAAAGTCACAGTAGGGAATCTTTATGTAAGAGGGAAAAGCAATTAAATGAAAAAGCTAAATTATTTGATATAGATAATTTTGATGGTTGGGATGTAGGAAATATAGATCCTTCAAAACCACTGACAAATAATGAAAAGTTTTTGTTATTCATAAAAGAACTAGATAACAATAAATTATTTGAAATAGGTAGCAGATTATATGAGCTAACAATTTTTGATAAAGCTCTATTCGTATTTGATGAATGTATACAAAAGGGAATTAATTTAGATGTGAGTTATTTTAAGTTGGGCATTTGCTTAATAGAGAATGAAAATGTTGAACAAGGAATAGGTTGTTTAGAAAAAGCATTAAAAATTAACCCAAAATATTTTAAAGCTGCTTTTAATTTAGGAGCGATGCATTACGATACAAACAACTATCAAGAATCCATAAAAAACTATAAAATTGCGGCTAAGATTGATCCGTCAATAGAACAAACCTATTATGGTATTGCCGCCTCAGAATACATGCTTAAAAATTATTCAGAAGCATTAAAATATTGTAAAAAAACTCTTTCAATTAACCCACAGAATGAAGCCGCCATACAGTTAAAAGAGCTTATTGATAAATGATCAATGTAAATTAAGTACAAAGCAAATTTCGAATAAATGTATATGTAGCGAATCCTAAATCATTTGCTATAACAGCTAATATCCTTTTTTTACTTAAATTAATTAAATTACTTCTTTATAATTTTTTCCTTAAGTGTAGTCCTATATTCATTACACTACACTTAACTAATGTGTCAAATAATGAAAATGAGATTTATAACACTTTTCAAACTAACAACTTTTTTATTATTCAGTATCCATAGTTATAGCCAAACTACTGTTAGTTTTAAAGTAGATGATTTGCCGAAACTCACAAATCAGAAAGTAGGAATAAGAGGGAATTTACCACCCCTCGATTGGTCAAAGTCTATTGCATTAAAAAAGGAAGGTTCCGCTTATACAGTCGAAGTAGATTTCCCAAATTATGAAAATGAACTAGAATTCAAGTTTGTATTATTTACCAATGACAAAAAACCTACTTGGGAGGGAATCCAAAATAGGACGCTAAAACTGCAAGGAAATAATACCAATCAAATATCTGAAAACATATGGGATAGAGATCAAATCATTGATATAAGTGTTTTGGGGAAAATTGATGTAGATGGTTTACAGAAAGATTTTGAGCTAATCAAAACCATGGTTTTGGAAGTTCATCCAGGTACATATAGATACAATACAGAAGAAGAGATAACAGAAGCATTGGAAGAGCTACAAAATAAATTCAGCAATCCAATTACGCATCAAGAAGCTTATTTGGCCATCTCTAAACTTACCGCACAATTAAAATGTGACCATACAAAAGCAGGTTTCAATAATCAAGGAAAATTGATCAATTCTATCATTCATTTCCAACCAGATAAAATTCCATTTACTTTCTGCTGGGTTGGCGAAGAAATGATAGTTCTTCAAAATGCTTCAGAAAAGGAATTACTTCAACGTGGCACAAAGGTTCTTTCAATCAATCAAGTACCTGTGGTTAATATCCGCAATAATATACTTCAATACATTGGGGCAGACGGTGCCACTGATAAAAATAGAGTTTACAAGTCGCAAGTAAACGGTTATGATTTCAGATATAATGCTTTTGACATTTTTTTCCCGCTTTTGTATCCATTAGATGGCAATAAAATAACATTGGAAATTCAACAGCCTTCTCAAGAACGTATCGAGTCGATTCAAGTCACTACCCTAACAAGAGAGGAAAGATTTAAGATTTTAGCAGAAAGATATGAAAATTTCCCAAAGTCTAGAGATGACCTGTGGAGCTTTCAAACCCTTTCAGACAGTGTGGCCATGCTCACTTTAAATTCCTTTGGGCTAAATGGTTGGAAAGCAATGACGATTGATTATAAAGCATTTTTAGCCAACACATTTAAAGAAATTGATGCAAAAGATATTCGTCATTTAATTATAGACATTCGAGAAAATAATGGTGGTAATGACGAAATGGCGGAAGAATTGTTCAGTTACCTCGCTGAAAATAATTACAATGCTGAAAGAGAAGGTAGAACACGATACATAAACTTTCCAGAAACGCTAAAACCTCATATTCGCACTTGGGGTAATAACCCTTGGTATTATAATCTAAAACCCGACAACAAAAAACCTGAAAACGGATACTATATCTTTAAAGAAAATTATACTCAAAAGCTTAAAAAAAGCAATAAAAAAGTATTCAAAGGAAAGTCGTATTTATTGGCTAGTGCAGCTAATACTTCATTGGCATTTTACACCACTTACAGATTTAAATATCAAAATATCGGTAAAGTCATTGGACAAGAAACTGGAGGCAATTTAAATGATATTAATGGAGGTCAAATTTTATTTTTAACACTCCCAAATACTCGAATAGAAATAGACTTTCCTGTAATGGGCGGATTCACCATTCAAAGTCAACCCAATACAGGTGTAATGCCAGATGTAGAGGTGGCCTATACCGTACAAGATATTATTGATCAATCTGACGTAGCAATTAAAGAAGTCATGAAGCTGATAAATTAAATCCGCACATATTTATTTCAGAAAAACAAGCACCAATTCCATATGAATTAGGGCAACTTGTGTCCCTACCTTTGAAATTTATACTCCCTCATTTGAAATCATAAATTCGATGCTTTAGAGATTCGTGACTTTTGTATTGTAAGTAAATAACAAAATCATGAAAAAAATACTGATAGGGTTTATAACCCTCCTATCTTTTAATCTAAATGCACAAATGATGAATACACCACAACAAGTAGTTACCAACTTATTTGTAGCTACAGATCAACAAAATTGGCAACTAGTGGAGCAAATTTTCGATAATGAAGTTCTATTGGATTACGCTTCTATGAACGGAAATCCTGCTACAAGTTTAAATCCTCAACAAATTACTACGGCTTGGAAAACTATACTTCCAGGTTTTGAGCATACGCATCACCAATTGGGGAATTTCTTAATTGAAGCAGATGAAAACAAAGCTTCTGTGTTCTGCTACGGTACCGCGAGTCATTATCTCACAGACGAGAATGGGAGTATTTGGATAGTCGTGGGCTCTTATGACTTCGAACTCATCAAACATAATAATGGCACTTGGAAAATTTCTTCAATGAAGTTCAATTTCAAATACCAAGATGGCAATACTTCCCTTTCCGAAAAGGCAATGAATAAGCTTAAAGGACAATGAAAACACCAAAGATAATATTTGCACTACTTGCACTGCTAGCAAGTTGCACCAACAACCATCTAAAAGAAAAAGAAATGGATACCGCATCAAAAAATAAAGCATCGGTGAATGCATTTTTCAAAGCATTGGAAAATGAGCATGTAGACAACCTAGTTGCTCTATTTGCAGAAGATGCCAAACACATCAATCCTTATGCGTCAGGATTATTTCCTGAAGGGGCAAATGGAAAAGAGGAAATTAAGAACTATTGGACTCCCGTATTCCCAAATTTTGATGGGATGGAATTTGACATCGAAGAACTATATGCAATGGAAGATCCAAACATTGTATTTGTCAAATACACTGGTAAAATCAAACTCAAAAACGATAGTGGTTACTACGAGAATAATTACTACTCCACTTTCAAATTCAACGAAGAGGGATTGATCCAAGAATATACAAAAATATTTAACCCCATTGTAGCCGCGCGTGGCTTTGGGATGATAGACAAAATAAAATAATAAAGCATGAAAAAGATAACAATTGCCCTTGTAGGATTTGCCTTTTTACTAAGCTGCAGTCCACAACAAAATGATTCAAGCGAATCTCAATTAACAGAATCAACAACTTTAAAAGAAGTACAAATGAAAAAAGTAAATTTTAATAGTGAAGGTGCCCGACTAGTAGGCAATCTATATTATCCCAAAAATTTTGACCCTTCTCAAACTTATCCTGCCATTGTTGTTGCAGGAAGCTGGACGACTGTAAAAGAACAAATGGCTGGACTTTATGCCGACAAACTTGCCCATGAAGGTTTTATCACACTAGCTTTTGATTTCAGAAACTTTGGAGAAAGTGAGGGAGAACCTAGATTTTATGAAAGTCCTTCACTGAAACAAGTAGATATTCAAAATGCAGTATCCTACTTAGAAAACTTAAAAGAAGTAAACAATGAAAAAATTGGGGCATTTGGCGTTTGTGCAGGCGCAATGTATACCTTAATGGCAGCTTCCAATGACAATAGAATTAAATCGGTAGTTACCACCGCATCGTGGTTGCATGATGCAGAGGCTGTAAAACTTTTTTATGGAGGGAAAGAAGGCGTTGATACTAAAATTACAGCAGCACAAGAAGCAAAAAAAACCTATGCAGAAAACGGTATTGTTCAGTACATCCCTTCAATTTCTACTACAGATGAGTCTGCTGCCATGTACGGCCCTTATGACTATTATCTAAATCCTGAGAGAGGAGCTGTTGCCGAATGGAGTGCCGATAAATTCGCTATTATGTCTTGGGAAGATTGGTTAACAACAGACCCTATGCCAACAGCTGCTAACCTAAAGGCACCAACCCTCATGATCCATTCAGATGGTGCAGTACTTCCTCAGTATACAAAAAACTACTTTGAGAAAATCGCCACAGAGGACAAAAAGCTTCATTGGATGGAAACAGAATTAGAATCACCATACCATCAATTTAGCTATTACGACCAAGATGCAGAAGTAAATGAATCTGTGACAGAAGCCACTAAATGGTTCCATCAAAAAATGTAAAAGCATTCGCAGAAAGTGAGAAAGCAATAGCGGTTTAAGTACAATCTTGAACCGCTTTTTCTATTTTATGCCTATCTTTTTCCTTAAAAGAAAGTAGTTAATTATCTTAAATTCATTATTATACAATCCTTTTTATTTCTTGAATTACAATTCATAGCGATTAACTATTTCATTGTTACTATTCAATAAAATATCAGATTTATATACAGCTTCAAGCGTAAAAAGATTGCCAAACGATGAAGCTTTCGATATACTACTTTTTAATGAATTAGGTGCAGAAGTAAAAAAAATGATGCCTCCCCACCGTAGGGGTTTTCTAACCATCATTTTCATGAAAGATCAGAAAAGTGGTCAAATAAGTAGCAATCAAAACAAACATGTTGCTTTAAGCAATGCGCTTTTATTTCAGGGAACTGAACATATTTTTAGTTTTGTAAGAGATGAAAATGTTGAAGGCGTAGTACTTCTGTTTAACAAGTCTTTCCTTTTACCTTTTATTGAAAACCTAGATATTAAATTCCCATTTTTCAGTGTGCTGAATCAAAACCTATTTCACCTTAATTCAAAAGAACGGCAATTTTTCGAACAGCTTTTCAGCTTAATTTATGATCAAAGTGCAAAAGCTTCGATTGTTAAACCCTTACTAGTTGCCCTGCTTGAAAAATCACTACAACTGTATTTGACCTATTCTTCTGAAGAACAGTTTCTTACAAAGAAAATGCTCACTGTTAGAAAATATAAAAACCTGATTAACAACTCATTTTTAGAAAAGAAGGAAGTACGCTATTATGCCGACCAATTAAATGTTTCTGCCAATTACCTTAACGAAATAATAAAGTCTGAAACAGGTATTTCTGCCAAAAGACATATTACTGAAAGGTTACTACTAGAAGCCAAAAATCTATTGCTTTATTCCGAAATGGATATAGCGGAAATAAGCCATATTCTCCAATTCTCTGAGCCGACTCATTTCACAAAATTCTTTAAGAAAGAAACAGGACTCACTCCTAAAAATTACCAAAACCAGCAACCGTAATTTTCGCCATTTTACCTTTGATTTGTGTTAACTGCCAAGCATTATTTCGGAGCATATTTGCATCATTACTTCACTTTAAAAAGAAATAAAATGACAAATGCAAAAGAAATAGTAAGTGCTTATATGGAAGAAGTTTGGGTAAACCGCAAGGTAGAAGCAGTCAATAAATACATTTCTGCGGATACATTTATTCAACACAACCCACATTTAGATAATGGTTTAGAAGCTTTAGCTGGTTTTTTACCACACCTCTTCAACAACATGATGCCCGAAGGCACTTGGGAAATAAAAAGAATAATTGCAGAAGATAACTTGGTTGTAGTTCATAGTTTGGCAAAGCCTGCTCCTACGGCATTAGGCATGGCAGTAGTCGATATTTTCAGGGTGGAAGGCAACAAAATTGTTGAGCATTGGGACGTAACAACCGATGTACCTGAAAAAACGGCAAGCGGAAATCCTATTGTTTAATACATGAAATCCCTTAGACATGAATAAATCATTTCAAAATAAAACAGCCATCATTACAGGTGGAGCTACCGGCATAGGACAAGCCATTGCCGAACATTTGGGTAAAAACGGAGCTAATGTTGTTATTAATTACTTCACCAATGAGCAAAAAGCCAATACTGAAAAAAGTATAAAATCCATTGTAGAAAATGGAGGTAAAGCCTTTGCTTTTCAAGCAGATGTAAGTAAAACCGGCCAACTAAAAGCTATGTTTCATGAAGCATTGAGCATTTTTGGAAGCATAGACATTTTGGTTAATAATGCAGTATTGCCTGTCTTGAAGCCCATTGCTGAAGTGAACGAAGCTGAGTTTGATGCCATGTTCAATGTTAATGTAAAATCTATCTTTTTTGCACTACAACTTTGTGCGACAATGATGAACGAAGGGGGTAGAATAATCAATCTCTCTTCACACACTACATTTTTATTCTTCCCTAATTATGGTTTATATGATGGCACAAAAGGAGCTGTTGAGCAAATTACAAGAGTATTTTCCAAAGAAATAGGGCATAAAAATATTACTGTAAACGTAGTTTCACCGGGAGCAACCGAAACTGCAGAATTTGCCAAAAGGCCTCTAGAACTTAAAAATCGAGTAGCTTCAATGTCTGCCATGCAACGCATTGCCAAGGTAGAAGAAGTGGTGAATGTTATCGCTTTTTTGGCAAGCGAAGAAGCAAGTTGGGTGACAGGCCAAAATATTAAAGTAAATGGAGGAGCAATTTAGCATGAAAGAAATTTCAACAGATTAAAATTACAATACTTAATAAACTCAGCATTTCCCTTTTCATCCTGATTTTCAGTACCATATAGGAAAGTAATTTACTATTTGCATCCTTCTATAAGAATACTGATTGCATCAATTATTTTGCTTATAGCCATAACTTATTACTTCACACTCACAATTGTGCAAGTTTCTGTAAGATGGCAATTAAATAAACAGTAGAAAAAATGATACTATTGCATATCTAATATGGAATACCGATTAAACTATTAAATAATACCAGAGTGCATGATGAAAGGACCAGATAAAGACAAAAAGTTTCCACTTGAAAATTATAATAGGCTTTGTTTTTTAAAGAATATTGTAAAAAACCCCAATATAATTATAGGTGATTACACCTATTACGATGATTTTGAAAACGTTGAGAATTTTGAAAAAAATGTAAAATATCTTTTTGACTTTATAGGTGACAAACTTATCATCGGTAAGTTTTGCATGATAGCATCTGATGTGAAATTTATAATGAATGGAGCTAATCATCTCACAAACTCGCTAAGCACCTACCCTTTTGCTATTTTCGGAAATGGTTGGGAAAAAGCAATGGATGGCAAATCCTATCCACAAAAAGGGGATATAAATATCGGTAATGATGTTTGGATTGGTTATAACGCAACCATTATGGCTGGAATTACCATAGGAGACGGTGCTATTATAGCCACAAATTCAACAGTAGTTCAAGATGTAAAACCTTATTCTATTGTAGGAGGCAACCCTGCGAAAGAAATAAAAATGCGATTTTCACAAGATACTATTCATAAATTATTAGAATTAAAATGGTGGGATTGGGACATAGAGAAAATCACGGAAAATGTGCATCATTTAACAGGCAACAATATTGAAAAGCTCTTTGAATAGAAACAGCAAAGAGCTGAGCACTTTATACAGATTGAGACAAGTAATTTGGATTAGTTAAATTTTATATTTTTAGTAAATTAATTTCCATCCTTCTTAGCTCTTAAGGTACAAATCATGCATTTTAAATCAACCAGATATCTTTTCTTCAGTCTAATGTTCATTTTTATAAGCTGCCAAAAGCAAGTTGAAAACAATGAACTTGACAATAAAGAACTCGGTTCGAATGATCTCAGTTCGAATGAACTCGGTTCGAATGAACTAATAAAGCAAGTAGAAAATCAAGTAATGGCATTCCATGCAGCTGACACTTCCCTTAATGCCCAAGGAGTTGTAGATTTATTATGGCCAGAATTTACCATGTTGGCAGATGGAAATTTTGTAAAGTACGAGGAAGTAAAAACAGGGTCAAAAAATTTCATGGAAACCTTAGCAACTTTCCATACCGAATGGGATGATTTAAAAATTATTCCTTTAGGGGATAATCACGCTATTTCATCTTTTATTTTTACTGACTCCTTAGTTGCAATAGATGGAACAGTAACCCAGTCTAGAGGCCCTAATACCTTTGTATGGGAAAAACGAAACGGAGAATGGAAAGTAATTTATGGTGATGCTGACCATTATCCTATCAAATAGGATTCATCGAATAATTTACATTAACCCGCAATAAGCACAATGAGTGAACAATACTTCCAAAACTTTTGGCAGTATGTCCACTCATCCATTTAGTCACATATTAGATATTACTTCTAGAATAAGCCCTTTAAAAAATAGTAGATTAGAACCAAGAAGTAATTTTATCCCACAAACCTGATTCTTCTTCTTTCTTTTCATTAGCTGGTTCTGGTGCTTTTGTAGTAGTCGAAGCGCTTAAATCTGACCAATCATCTGTAGTATTTACAAAATCATCATTATCTCCCCAGCTTTCATCCTCTACTAAATCTACGGTACCTGCTAATTCATTGGCATCTCCAGTTTTAGCTACATATTTTGCAAAAATGAATGCTACCCCATCTTTATGCATGATTTCTAGCCATTTTGTTTCACCATTTACCGCTTCACCATGCACTTCATCAAGTACTAATACTTTATCGTCATTTTTTAAGCTAGCAATTACATCATAGCTTGTTCCTGCTCCGCTTCTTACATTTAATGAAGTATTTACTCGTACTGCTCCTTTCCAAAGAATAACAGGCTCGACATGTTTCTTATTTAAATATCCTTGTCTTGCTTTGCCCTGTATAACTTTAGAAAACTGAACCCATACCTCGCCAGATTTTGTGATTTTAATGGGTGCTCCTCTGTCTAAATGGAAAACTACTTTTCCTTCTGGAGCATTTCGAACTTCGGCATTTGGTTTAACAATGGTACCGTTCATAATAGTATCAGTTTAAATTTTAAAAAGTTTTCAATAAAAATTTGAGGAAAAATGAATGCGCTTTTCATTCATGAACTGTCTCAAAACTGATGCATATTTAAACTTTAAAATTTTGAAATATCTGATGATTAGTTGAATTGTTATATCCAACCCGTTAAGTTTTAAGTTTTGCACGTTTAAAATAGCTTCATTGAATTTCACGCTTTGCTATTTAAACTATTGGGCGGGAAATATTCCAGTGAATAAAATAGAGGAGATAAAGTAAAGCAATACACCATGGTCACTTTAAAACCATCTATGTTGACGGAAACTTTAGATTGAAAAATGGCATTTTTTAATTAAAATGCCCTATTTCTCTCAATCAGGCATATTTTTATTAATTACAAAACCTATTAGCTTTGTAGTTATTCCAAGTGAAACTAAACATTACTCACCAATTAATACTGGGGATATGGAATTAGGGAAAGAAATAAAACAAACCAAGTTTAGTGATGAATACCAAAAAGCCATGCTCAATGTATTGTATACAGGTAATTGGGTAAATTCAATGCATACTCGTTTTTTTAAACAATACGCCATTTCTCCACAGCAATACAACATTTTAAGAATATTGAAAGGGCAACACCCCAAACCTGCATCAGTAAATCTTTTGATTGAACGCATGCTCGATAAAATGTCTAACGCTTCGAGATTAGTAGAAAAACTGAGGCAAAAAAATCTAGTAGAAAGAGTGGTTTCAGAAACAGATCGCCGACAGGTCGATGTCTCGATTACCAAAGAAGGAATTGCACTATTAGATACCATCCACAATGATGCGAGTATTTTGGAAGAGTGTTTTAGAAAATTAAGTGAAGAAGAAGTCTTTTTTTTAAATAAAATATTGGATAAAATTAGGGGCTGAACCTCAGGAGCTGAACCTCAGGGGCTGAACCTCAGAGGTTGATTATGGGGGATTGAAAATCAAAAGTTCTTTCTATGAGCATAAAGCTTTCTAACAACATTCTTTAAATTTTTTTTATGTGGCTGGCATTTATCATCTTTTTAACATTTCTACTGCTTTTTGCTGTAGTTGCCATTTATGCCGAAAGAAAAATATCAGCCTTTATTCAAGATCGCTTGGGGCCTATGGAAACAGGTCCTTATGGTTTACTCCAAACCATAGCCGATTTATTAAAACTCTTACAAAAGGAAGATATAATTCCCACAGCTGCAGATAAATTTTTGTTTATTGTGGCTCCAGCCATCATCTTCACTGTGATATTTTCTGGTTTCGCAGTTATTCCATTTACACCCGATTTACTTGGTTCGGGGGCAACAGTCGGTGTATTTTATTTACTTGCCATAGTATCGCTTGATGTTTTAGGGGTTTTGCTTGCAGGTTGGGGATCTAATAATAAATTTGGTTTATATGGAGCATTGCGTTCTGTGGCCCAAATAGTATCTTATGAAATTCCGCTCACCCTTTCAGTACTTTGTGTAGTGATTATCTGCCAAAGTATGAATTTACAAGAAATTTGTATACAACAAGGAACCATGCTTACCTGGGCAAAATCTAATGGCTTAATGGCATCTTTGCCCGATAAAAACTATTTATTAGGCTTACAAGCTACCCAAATTGACCTCACAACAAACGGCGGCTTTCTCACTTGGAATATTTTTAGAGCACCTGTGCTTATCCCAGCCTTTATTGTTTTTTTCATTGCTTCTCTTGCCGAAGCCAATCGTGCTCCTTTTGATTTACCTGAAGCCGAATCTGAATTGATAGGAGGCTACCACACAGAATATGCAGGATTTCGCTGGGCGATGTTCATGTTGGCAGAATATGGCATGATGCTTTTGGTCAGCTTTCTAGCAGCTATTTTATTCTTTGGCGGATGGAATACACCCCTGCCAAATATCGGCAGTGCAAAATTGGCTGAATGGACCAGCGGTATGCCTGGCACTATTGCCGCCAGCGCTTGGGGAAGCTTTTGGATGCTCACCAAAGTTTTTGGGCTTATCTTTTTACAAATGTGGGCAAGGTGGACTTATCCTAGATTAAGGGTGGATCAACTCATGATTTTGAGTTGGAAATATTTACTTCCTTTATCCCTTCTACTGGTCGTTTTATCTGCACTTTGGAAAATTTTTATGATTTAATTTCCACTACGTAAATAGATTACGTAGTACCCACTGATATTTGAAATATAAATTAAAAAACAAATATCATGAAAGCATTATTCAGCATCCCAGTTTTATTATTTTTCTTGTGCATGAGTTTAGCAGCTATGGAAAGAACTCCTGAAAGTGAAGCTAAAAGCTTGGTGTATGCCGTAATCACTATTTTGATTTTGACTGCTATTATGTTCAGGACAATTTTTACTAAAAAAGCCAAAAAAGAAGCTACTATCGATGAAACAACTATTTCTCCTAGTATTGAAGCTTTAAAAGGCAATATTGTTGGTAGAGCAGAAGATGGCACTGAATATTACTTGATCAAAATGAAAGGCAATACTGTTGTAAATGCTTAGAAGTTGTTCTTTTAAGATGAAAATAGTCATTTGTAATTGCAACGCAAAAATTAAAACAGCTTCTTAAATCAATAACCTTTCGCTCTATCAATTTCAAACAATAAGGGCAATCCTTTCTGGTTTCTACGAATATTTTCTGCAATTTCTTTACATGCAGCAACAGGATTGGTAATAGCTGCTACGTGTGGTGTTATCATTATTTGGGGATGCGACCAGAAAGGATGGTTTTCGGGTAAAGGTTCTTGAATGAAGACATCTAAAAAGGCCGCTGCTAACCTTCCTGAATCTAAAGCTGCTAACAAATCGGCTTCTACCAAAACCGCTCCTCTTGCCACATTAATCAACAAACTTTCCCTGGGTAATTCATTCAATATATGGGCATTGATAAATCCCTTGGTTTGATTGGTTAAAGGCAATAAACATATCAAACATGTTATTTCATTTAAAAAAACTTTCAAGTTTGTTAGCCCTGCATAAGTTTTAACCCCATCAATCTTTTTCGATGTATTACTAAAACCAGATACCCTATAACCTTGAGCTACAAGATCTACTGCCACTTTCTTCCCAATGGTTCCCAGGCCAAGGATACCGATGCTAGGCTTATCTTTTACTGGTAAAGGTTGCCATATTTTTTGAAATTGTTGCCATCGATATGCCCATAAATTTTGCTCCCAATTTGCTAAACTTGCTTGTATAAAACGACTCATGGTACTAGCTAAACCTCCATCACCAATACGTACGATAGGCACCATAGGCAAAGTTGTATCTGCCCATAAATGGTCTACACCTGCCCCAAAAGAACAAATTAATTGTATTGATGTAAAGGCTTTTAATGCTCCTTTATCATGATTCCAAATAATAGCATATTGGACCTCGCGCTCATCTAATACTTCTTGCTGTAACAACACTGGCATGTCGATCATTCCAGCTAAGGTTTCCTGGATCAGTAATGCACGCTTTTTTGGTGCTAAAATTACAATTGACATTGCTAATGATTATTCAATGAATCTTATTTTTCAAGATGAATAAACCAAAGTTAAACTAAATAATTCATTAAATATCCTGGATTGCCTTTGTTATCATGGACATACGCTATACTGCATCAGGTTAAGATTTGAACATTTTTTTGAGGAAGGGTTTGTTAGTTAAGTCGTTGAAGTGCGAAGTTGAACTTCGATGTTCCTACTCAACAAGGTTCCAAACTATAAACTTCTACTAACATAAATCATGCATGTAGATTTTAAAAATCAAAAAACTATCCCTTTCAAAGTATAAAATTTGAGTCACATCAACTGTACCTCTCTATTCCCTACGTATTCTAGTAACAAATCAATAATGGCTATCTGATTAAAAAGCTTGGCATAACCCAAAGGCTGTATACCCTCAACATCTTCTAAAAATGGATCGGCTTCATGTAAAAGCAATAAGGAAACAATGTCTGGGTTTCCACACAATACGGCATGATGTAAGGGAGTCTTCCCTAATAAATCTGGCTTATTTACATCCACATCTCCTTTTAAAGCACTCAAAACATTGGTATAATTACATGTCTTTACCGCACTGATCAGTTGAATAGAAAGCGAATCTGCTTGAGACAATCCGCGGCAAGGCACTATAAAAATGAGCAAAATTGTAAAGCAAAAAGTTTTCATAGTGATGGTACTTTGATATGCATATTAAAGTAGTTATCAAAAAGGAAACTTCTTATAACAATGCTCACTGCGCTTTGTGATTTATATCAGTATAGCTTTATTAAAGCTGGCTGTATAGCTCTCTCAATAAACAACTGGGTATATCAAAATTTAGGTTGATTAGTAATACTTGATAGACATGGAAAATAGGTAATTGTAGTATGGTTTGTTTACATGACAGGAATTAACATAATTTCCAGTGATTCCTATTTCGAAAATTGATAGCTGGCTTTCTTTTAAGAAGACATATTATTTCCAGTTATTATTCTGATACACCATTTTCAGTTGGGGTTTGTTCTATTGCTTGTGCCATCAATTGTTTCAACTCATTGAGTTTAAGTAAGGCTTCAACAGGTGAAATGGTATTAATATCGGTGGCATTCAGCAATTTTTTTACTTGCTCATAATGGGGATCCTGCGCTTCGAAAAGGTTGAGTTGGTAATTGACTTTAGGTATTTGCTTCAATCGCTTCTTTTTATGCCCCTTTAATTTATCTTGCTCTAGAAAAGCTAAAATTTCATTACTCCTAATCAATACCTGATTGGGCATCCCAGCCATTTGTGCTACATGGATTCCGAAACTATGTTCGCTGCCACCAGGTTTAAGTTTTCTCAGAAAAATAACTTTGTTACCTGCTTCTTTCACAGCTACATTAAAATTCTTTACCCTTTCAAAATCTGTTGCCAATTGATTTAGCTCATGATAATGGGTAGCAAATAGGGTTTTGGCATTTGCCCCTACTGTATTATGTAAATATTCTACAATGGACCAGGCAATGGAAATGCCATCGTAGGTACTGGTTCCCCTTCCAATTTCATCCATAAGTACCAGGCTTCTATCGCTGAGGTTATTCAGAATACTAGCTGTCTCAGTCATTTCTACCATAAAAGTAGATTCTCCCCTAGATAGATTGTCTGAAGCACCAACACGGGTAAAAACTTTATCTACTAATCCTACATGCGCACTTTTAGCAGGTACGAATGAGCCCATTTGTGCCATGAGTACAATGAGTGCTGTTTGTCGTAATAAGGCAGATTTACCCGCCATATTAGGACCTGTAATTACCAATATTTGCTGCGTTTCATTATCTAATAAAATGTTATTAGGAATGTAGCCTTCACCAGGAGGTAATTGTTGTTCTATAACAGGATGTCTCCCTGCTTCAATATCAAGTGTTAACCCTTCGTCTATGGTAGGTTGACAATACTGATGGGCGATAGCTGTACGTGCAAAAGATAATAAGCAGTCTATTCTCGCCAAACTCCGGGCATTCTGCTGTACTTTGGAAATAAATTGGGCAGCAAAGGCTACCAAATCTGTGTATAACTGATATTCTATATGAAATAATTTTTCTTCAGCTGTCAGTATTTTTTCTTCATACACTTTAAGCTCTTCGGTAATATAGCGCTCAGCATTGACCAATGTTTGTTTCCTGATCCAATTGGTAGGTACTTTATCTTTATGGGCATTGGTTACTTCTAAATAATAACCAAACACCTTATTGTAAGCAATTTTCAAGGAAGGAATACCTGTTTGCTCCATTTCTCTTTTTTGCAGTTGAAGCAAATAATCTTTTCCTGAATAGGCAATTTCCCTGAGTTCGTCTAGTGTTACATCTACCCCATTATTGATTAAACCACCTTGATTGGTGTGCAATGGTGGTTGATTTTGTAATACTCGCTCAATTTCATCAATTAATCCCTGACATGGATCCAGTGCTTCTACCAATTGTTGTACTGCTGGCTTTTCACAGGCTTGTAGCAAGTCCCTTATGGGTTTTACTTGAGTGAGCGACTTTTTAAGTTGAGCCATTTCCCTTGGGTTGATCCGCCCAGTAGCAACTTTGGAGATAAGTCTTTCCATATCGCCAACTTGGGTCATGAAGTCTAGCATCCGGGCTTGTAAAGCTTCCTTTTGAGTAAAGAAAGCCACTACTTCCAACCTAAAATCTATTTCTGTTTTATTTTTTAAAGGTAATACCACCCATTTGCGGAGCATACGCCCCCCCATGGGCGTTACCGTTTTATCCAGTACTTCTATCAGTGGCACCCCCCCTTCATGCTGTGGGTATAGTAATTCAAGATTTCTGATTGTGAATTTGTCGAGCCAAACATAGTGGGCTTCTTCCAACCTTGAAATGGCCGCAATATGTGATGTTTGGTGGTGTTCAGTAGCTTCTAAATAATACAGAATAGCACCTGCAGCAATAATTCCATCAGCTAAATGGGCAATACCAAAACCCTTTAAAGAGGTAGTATTAAATTGCTTTTGAAGTTTATCAATGGCATAATCAGGTGTGAATACCCAATCTTCTAATCGAAATAATTGATATTCTTCTTTGAGTACTTCTTTGAAGTATTCACTTTGTTGCCTTGAATAAAGGATTTCAGATGGTTTAAACCCTTGCAACAGCTTATCAATATAAGACTGATTGCCCTCTGCACAGAAAAACTCACCAGTAGATACATCTAAAAAAGCGACGCCTGTACTTTGTTTCCCAGCATAAACAGCAGCTAAAAAGTTATTTTTTTTAACCTGTAATACATGGTCGTTGAAAGATACACCTGGTGTAACCAGTTCGGTAACCCCTCTTTTTACAATACCTTTTACTGTTTTAGGATCTTCCAACTGATCACAAATAGCAACCCTTTGACCTGCCCTTACTAATTTTGGCAAATAAGTATCTAAAGCGTGATGAGGAAAACCTGCTAAGGCAATATGAGAAGCAGCACCATTGGCCCTTTTGGTCAATACAATTTCAAGAATTTTACTGGCAATAACAGCGTCTTCACCAAAAGTTTCGTAAAAATCGCCAACCCTAAACAACAGTAAAGCACCTGGATGCTTGGCTTTAATGGCATTGTATTGCTTCATTAAAGGGGTTTCTTTCCCTTGTTTTTGCTGTTTTTTAACGGTGGCCAATGTAAATTTATCTTCTGTTCAATAATCGAAATGTAATCTCAAAAATAAGCATTCCGATCAGGATTTGGAAGTTAATAACAAAGTAAAACGCCGCTTATTTCAAACTGTAAAATAGGCTAGGACAGGAAAATAGTGAAAGCTTAACAAACAAAAAAAGCATCTCTCCCCAGAAATGCTTTTTGAAATTAAAGTAACTTTCAAAGTGCACTAGCAAGATTATATATGCTAGAATAGATTACCTCTAGCTTCTAACATCTTCTAGCTTCTACCCTCTAATTAAAAAAGGAAAGATATTCCTATGGTACCTCCTGCAGTTTGGTTTCCTCCGCCAAATTCTAAATTGGCAGCTAAATTATCTGTAAAAAAGTAACGACCTCCAATTTGAGCATCGAAGCCTATACCACTACTTTCAGAACCGCGGTAAACAAGATCATCATCATCTGCAGAAATATTCCAAATGTAATAGCCCAAAGAGACACCAGCGTAAAAATCCCACTCATCACTTATTTCCAATAACTCATTAAAGTGGTAATTTCCTAAAGCAGTAATTCCTATTACTGAAAGATTGAAAAAACCAGATGAACGTCTTCTATAAGAAAAGCCTCCACCCACTGTAATATTGTCAACAACAGGTACTTCTAAACGACCAAAGATGGGTACACCATTATTGGAAAAACCTACCCCTACAGTACCGATTTTTCGACCATCGTCATACGGATTGTATTGCGCCTGTGCTTGCTCCATATTAAATAAAAAAGCAACAGATAGCATTGTGAATAATAGCGTGAAATTTGTTTTAATAGAGTTCATAATCTTATTTGTTTAAAAATCTTTTGTATTGTACTGAAAAAATAGTTCCTGCGCAATAGTATAAATTAATTATTGCGCAATTTTAGGAGTTTATATTCAGTCTATACCATTCAAAGGCCTTTTGTAAACCATCATCTACAGAAAATTTACCTTCATAACCTAATAATTGGGATGCTTTGCTAATATTTGCAAGACTATGCTTTACATCGCCAACTCGCGGAGGTCCATAAATGGGAGGAATGTCTATGCCTGCCAATTTCGTGATTTTTTGATAAAGTTCGTTTAAGGAAGTCTGTTCACCACAAGCAATATTGTAAACCTGATTTACCGCCTCAGGATTTTCAGTGAACAAGGCCCGTGTATTTGCCTCAACTGCATTGGCCACATAGGTAAAATCCCTGCTTTGCAAACCATCTCCATTAATTGTGGGCGCTTTTTGTTGTAAAGCTGCCTCCATAAACAAAGGAATGACTGCCGCATAAGGTCCTTTGGGATTTTGTTTTGGACCAAAAACATTGAAATATCGAAGACCTATAGGTTCTATACCATATAATTTGGCATAAACATCTGCATAAAGTTCATTAACGAATTTTGTCACCGCATAAGGAGACAATGGTTTTCCAATCACATTTTCTACTTTGGGCAATTGTTTAGAATCTCCGTAGGTGGAAGAAGAAGCCGCATACACTACCCGTTTTATTCCTGCTTCTTTAGCTGCCGTAAAAATATGCAATGTCCCGTTAATGTTTACATTATTTGATGTAATGGGATCATTGATAGAGCGGGGCACTGAACCCAGAGCAGCTTGGTGGGTAATTCTGTCTATGCCTTCACATGCTTTTTGACAGGTTGCAAAATCGCGGATATCCCCTTCTACAAAATCTAATTTAGGATGTGACAATAGGTCTGTAAGATTGGCTTTGCTTCCTGTAGCTAAGTTATCTAATACACGAACCATACTTACTTTTGGGTGCTCTAATAAATGTTGGGTTAAATTGGAACCGATAAAGCCAGCCCCTCCAGTAATGAGTATTTTCATTAAGAAAAAATTGAGTTGAAAAAATTGTTATTTATAAAAATTAGAAAACGTTGAGAATGAAAAAAATATTTATTTCTAACAGTTAAATATAGGCTATTTTTGCAGCACATCTTTCATGCCTTCCCGTTTCAAAATAAGTAGAAAAAAAGGTACTTAATACTTGAATTATAGAAACAAGTAATGCTTTCAACCCTACGCCTGCATAATCCGCTCCTATTGCTATTTCCATGGTGTTCTACTTTTTTTACAAAGCAATCAATTTTTATGTTTTATCAAAACAAATTTACAATATAGACTATGAGTAATTAATTATTTAGAAACAAAAATAAACTGGTCAAACTTCTTATATAGAGGTTGTCTAAAGTAAGGTTTTCAAGTCGAAAATGGAGAGATTTCGTTCTAGGCAATCCAATTTCAACGAATATAATAGTAATTATTTAAGGAGAAATTGGAGAAGATTAGTGCGAAATCTATCATTTACAGACGAAAGGTTTTATTTTAGACAACCTCATAGCCATATCACTAGTTTTCGATTTCTAATAGTTAAGCACTCATTTTTTCTATGCATTAATTTTAATCCTATATGCCGTCTTCTATCCATCAATTACCTTGGGTTTCAGTAATAACCGTAAATTTTAATGACGCGCAAAATTTGAAAAAAACAATTGCCAATGTAAAGCAGCAAGATTACCCTCACTTAGAGTACATTGTGATAGATGGAGGCTCTACAGATGCTAGTAAAGAGATCATTATTGAAAATGAAGTAGATATTTCAAAATGGGTATCAGAAAAAGATCAAGGTATTTTCGATGCCATGAACAAAGGGGTCTCTTTGGCCAAAGGAGAGTATGTACTTTTTATGAATGCAGGAGATCGGTTTTTAAGCCCTAAAGTAATTTCCGAAGTATTTAGCCTGAAAGAAAGTACCGAAGCTGACCTAGTTTATGGGCATCATGAAGTATATTATCCTAAATTTATTAAAAAGAAAAAGGCACTTCCTGTAAACTATCTTTGGAAGCACATGATTTTTTCTCACCAAGCCTTGTTCACTAGAAAAACATTATTACAAAAGCACCCATTTGATCTTTCTTACCAAATTGCTGCAGATTTTCATTTTATCTTTAATTGCTATCGGTCTAGAAAAAAATTCTTTAATGCCCCATTTTTTATTGCAGGATATTTAGCAGGTGGAAAATCTGAATTACAAGTGATCAAGGCATATCGTGAAAATAAAAGTATTGTATTTCAACATCATCCTAAATTATCTATCAAGCTTTTTCATTATTGGCTTATTGCCAAACAATATCTACTTGTATTACTGAGAAAGTTACTTCCTAAAAAAGCATATTTAACCCTAATGCAGTGGAAAAATAAAGCCTAGTCATCAAACTTTGCTAACTCTTCTGTATAAATTTTCTCAACTGCCTGCACATATTTTTCTTCTGTAAATAAAGACAAAGCTCTTTGATGCGCTGCTTCCCCCATTTTCTTATAGGTGGCTGAATCTTTTGCCAACATCATCATTGCTGTTGCCAGTTCTGCTTCGCTTTGGTATAACAAACCTTCTTTTTCATGGGTAATCAATTCAGGGTTGGCGCCACCATGATAGGCAATTACAGGAATATAACGAGCCATGGCTTCAGCAGTAACCCTTCCCATAGCCTCATTTTTAGAACACATCAATAATATAGAGGTATTTTTATAAAGCTCTTCTACATCATTTATAAAACCGGGAAATATAACCCTTTTGCTTAAGCCTAATTTATTGGCGCGTTCTTTCAAATAATTACCATATGTATTGGTGGCATCACCAGGTAAATGCAAAATTGCCTGGGGAATTTTATCAGCTATCTGAGAGAAAGCTGCTAGCGCGATTTCTTGTCCTTTTTCTTTCCGAAAAGACCCTGCCAGTGTGAAAACTATCTCCTTTTGGAGGTTTTTTGGTAGAAAGGCTTCCATTTGCAACTTAGGCATCACCCCATTATAAATCACACTAATTGGTACTTCTACTTGTTTCAAAACCGCTTGCTTCAAGGCTTCAGAAATAGATATAATATGTGTTGCCTTATTTAGCCATTTTAAATGATTTTGCTCACCTAGATTATGAAGCGCATGGTAATCTTCAAAACCATACTCCCTAATATGCCAGACATGTGGTTTTTTTAATTGGAAAGCCAACTTAGCCCCTAAATGCAAGCTTGCAGAATTAGAATGAATAATATCAGGATTATACTTTTCTATTTTCTTTAGGATAGCTTGAAAGTAAAAACGATTAAGCACATGACGTTTCATCCCTAAAAACCTTGAACCTAAACTGTTATAATAGTATTCATCATAGAAAGTAGTAATGATGGACTGTACTTTAAATGCTGATAGTCTTTGAGTAATTGGTCCCTCTTCAGGCACCAATACCAATATTTCATATTGTTTTTTGGTTAATAATTTAACAAGTGAAAGCAAGGAACGATTTGCTCCATACAATGCGGTATAATGGGTAATAAATACTATTTTTAACGGCGTGTTCAAATGTTTTAAATTGGATTTTTAAGTAAATTAATTCATAAAAAACTTACTAAAGAATTTTTCAAAACAGCTAATCTAAACCAAAAAAAATCTATCATTATTTATAACATTTTTTGGGTAAAAAACTTTTTGCATACATCTTTGAAGATTTACGTATATTTTCTATATAGTAATTTTTTTTTTAATCTAATTACAAACAAAGGCTGAAACAAACTCTAAATGTAAGGACTAACTATGCTCAAATACTTCTTATGTCAAACTAACAGAAGACTTATTATTATAACTTCATTTTTATCAATTTTTGCCATTACATTATGTCATTCTCAACAGACTGATTCCATTGAAATATTTGATATTGAAAAGCGCAATTATAACTCCCTTAATTCAAAAAATAGGTGGTTATTAGGTTTTGATTTTGGAATGGGTATAGGAATTAGGAATCAAAACATCAACTTTAATAGTGCAACTGCCATTGTAGATTTTAATATTTCACCCAAGGTAGGCAAATACTTGGGTAATGGTTGGTTATGTGGTTTAGACTTTGATTACTTCGCTTCAGTAGCTTCTTTCAACTTCCAAAATGAATACCGTTTTTTATTAAGAAGTTACAATGGTTTTGTCAGGTACTATTCCCCTAATGGCTTTTTAATTGAAGCAGCCGCTGGATATGGAGATGGAAATGAAAAATACATTTCTGGCGGAGAAACACAAAGTATAGGTTTTGAAGGGTATCGTTATGCGTTAGGTGCGGGCATTGCCAATTATTGGTCTGAAAGAGTAAGTTTTGAATTACTATTGAAATATACTGGGTCTGCAGGCAATTACAAAGATGTTGAAGAGCGCTTTTTCATCAATGGTTTAAGTTTAAGTGCAGGACTTTCACTGAGTTTAGGAAAATAAAATAAATTCTGTAAGCCACATAATCAAAACTCAAATTATAATAAGCCTTAACCCCTCTGTAAAAAAATTACTCGAATGAAACATAAATAAAAAATGGTATATATATTTAAGGTAATAGCAATACCTGCTAGCATATAAACTGATTTTTTTTCAAACTTTTTTAATTATTGAAATGAGTATAAAATCTAAGAAAGTACTCATACTGAATGCGGATTATCGAGCTTTTTCTGTTTGTAGTGTTTACAAGGCCTTTTTATTGGTTTACCTTGAAAAGGCAGAAATTGTAAAAAAAGCAGAAAATGCAGTTTTACGATCTATAAGCCGCACGTATGACATGCCTTCTATCATAAGACTTAATCAGTATGTGAATATCCCATACAAAGGGGTTGTTATGACGAGGCAAAACATTTTTAAACGAGATGGCAATAAGTGTGTATACTGCTCTTCAAAAGACAATCTCACTTTAGACCATGTTTTACCCCGCTCAAGAGGAGGTGGTTCTACCTGGAACAATCTAGTAACCGCATGTAAAACTTGTAATTCTAAAAAAGGAGATTTTTTACCAGAAGAAATCGGTATGGAATTACCTTATAAACCATTTAAACCAAGTTTTATCATGTTTTTAAGGGATTTCTCCGGTTTAGGGGAAGAAAGCTGGATGCCCTACTTGCAAGTAAGCAGATAAAAAAACATGTTTTGAATAAAGGCATGTTTTTTATTTTTTGCAGCTATTTGTATTAATTTGGCAGTGCCAAAAAAAACAAAAAATGCAAGGTAAAACTAGTACAAATAGACGCAGTTTCGTCAAAAAGGCCAGTGTGATAGGTAGCACATTAGGCTTTAGCTCCCAATTAAATCTATTGAGTGCACATCCACAAACTACCAAAAATCCAAATCTACAGAACATAAAACCACTCCCGCTTAAAAAAGGAGATACCATTGGAATTGTTGCGCCTGGTTTTACATTACCAAAACCAGAATTAGTACGCAACTTTGCCAGTATGCTAGAAGAGGAAGGGTATCAAGTGATTTTTGGGGAAAATACTTTTGGGAAATATGGCTATTTTTCTGGTACAGATGAAGAAAGGGCATCGGACCTGAATGAAATGTTCAGAAATAAAGCAGTAAAAGGGATTGTAGCAGCTAGAGGTGGCTGGGGAGGCGCTCGAATTTTATCTTTGCTTGATTATGAAGCCATAAAAGCTGACCCGAAAGTATTTATTGGTTACAGCGATATTACCTCACTTTTACTGGCTATTTACCAAAAAACAGGCTTGGTTACTTTTCATGGACCAGTGGGTACATCAGATTGGAATCGTTTCAGCTATAAGCATTACAATAAAATTCTTATTAAAGAAAAAGCTTATAAAATTCGTGGTACCAAAAAAGTAAAACCTGATGCTACCATAGAAGAAGCAGAGACAGCCAGATATTTAATTAATGATGGCAAAGCTACTGGCACATTGGTTGGCGGAAACTTAACGGTGCTATGTGGCATGGTCGGCTCTGAATACCTACCAGATTTTGAAGGTAAAATACTTTTTTTAGAAGATGTTGGAGAAGCTGTTTATAGAATTGACAGGTATTTAACGCAGCTTAAATTGGCTGGAATATTAGATAAATTAGCCGGCATTGTATTCGCCTCTTGTGCTTCCTGTGAAGAAGAAGATCGCAGCGATAACTTCACTCTTAGAGAAATTTTAAAATTCCACCTAGAACCATTAAAAATCCCTGCTTTTTTTGGCTTGCTTTCTGGGCATTTAAAAGAACAATATACATTACCAATTGGAGTAAACGTTGAAATAGATGCTAAAAAAGGAAATATAAAACTGCTTGAAGAAGCTGTGAAAGCTTAGGTTAATCAATAAAAAAATGATCATAGAGAAAAGAGCATATGCTAGGGCAGGTTTACTGGGCAATCCGTCAGACGGTTACTTTGGTAAAACCATTTCTATTATTGTAAGGAATTTTGGTGCACATATTTCCTTATACGAATCTCCAGAGCTTAAAATTGAACCCCAAGAACAAGATTTAAATGAATATCGCAATATTCATCACCTTATAGAATCTGTTTCCTTAACAGGATATTATGGAGGCTCAAGATTGATCAAAGCAGCCATTAAAAAATTTGCTGAACATACCTTAAAGGAACACATTAGACTCGATGCCAAAAACTTTACCATTCGTTATCGATCTTCTATTCCTAGGCAGGTTGGTTTAGCGGGTTCTAGTGCCATAATAACCGCCACTATGCGGGCTTTAATGGATTTTTATAAAGTAGATATTGCCCCCGAAATTTTAGCCAACCTTGTATTATCTGCCGAATCTGATGAATTGGGCATTAGAGCAGGATTACAAGATCGTGTCATTCAAGCTTATGAGGGTTGTGTTTACATGGATTTCAATCAAAAAAAATTCGAAAAGAATGGTATAGGTATCTATGAGCGGATCTCTCCTGAAAAGTTACCTCCTTTATATATAGCATATAAAACTGATTTAGGAAAAGTATCTGGCACAGTGCTCAACAATATTAGGGTAAGGTTTGAAAAGGGAGATCAAGAAGTAATTACATCGCTAAAAGAAATGGCGAGCCTTGCAGAAGATGGCAAAAAGGCAATCAATGAAGGAGACCATACCAAGTTATTTAAATTGATGGATGCTAATTTCGATTTACGTTGCAAACTCATGCAAATAAGCGATTCTAATATGGAGTTAGTACAAACCGCCAGAAATTGTGGTGTCTCAGCAAAATTTACTGGCTCAGGAGGGTCAATTATCGGTATGTATAAAGATGACGAAGAGTTGACCAGATTAGTAATTGCGATGCGAAAATTAAAAGCAAGGGTAATTAAACCATATATCATTTAATTAACCAAGTATTCAATAATAAACACCTAAATCTATATGACAGTTAAAAAAGCCGTAATACCAGCTGCAGGTTATGGTACCAGATTTTTACCAGCAACCAAAGCCCAACCTAAAGAAATGTTGCCTATTATTGATACACCCACCATACAATATGTGGTACAAGAGGCGGTAGATGCAGGTATAGAAGATATATTAATCATTTCTGGAAAAGGGAAAAGAGCTATAGAAGACCATTTTGATAGAAACCATGAGTTAGAAAGCCGATTAGAAGACAGTGAAAAAGACACGCTTTTTAATGAAATGAGACATATCGCCGATATGGCAAATATCCATTTCATAAGGCAAAAAGAAATAAATGGATTGGGAGATGCAATCTATTACGCTCGTTACCATACTGGAAATGAGCCTTTTGCTGTGTTATTGGGCGATACAGTGATAGATTCAGTAATTCCTGTTACTCAACAGTTGATAGATGCTTTTGAGCAGTATAATGCCAGTGTTTTGGCTGTTGAAAAAGTGCCTAGAGATAAAGTATCTCGCTATGGTATAATTGGTGGAAATAGGATCAGTGATAAAATTATGGAGGTTTCTCAATTTGTAGAAAAACCTGACCCTTCTACTGCCCCTTCTGATCTGGCCATTGCAGGCAGGTACATTCTTACCCCAGAAATTTACACGGCTTTAGAGCAAACTAAAAGAGGGAAAAACAATGAAGTACAGCTAACAGATGCTATACAGCTTCTATCTAAAAGAGAAAAAGTAATAGCAGATACTATAGAGGGAAAAAGATACGATATTGGCAACAAGCTAGATTTCTTAAAAACTACGGTTGAGTTTGCCTTAAGAAGAAAAGAATTTGCCGAAGAGTTTGGGCAATTCTTAAAAGAAACTGTAGAAAATTTAAAATAAAAAAGGCAGCTTAAAAAGCTGCCTCCCCATGTTGATTAAAGACTTATTCTGCAGGTGCCTCTTCTCCACCACTGTCACCTTCACCCAATTTCCCAATTTCTTGGTCTATGAACCATAAGCCCTGACCTTCTTCTCCGATAATATCAAAGATTTCTATTACTCTTCTAGCTAACTCTTCTTCTTCTCTTTGCTCGGCTACATACCATTGCAAAAATTGGAAAGAAGCATAATCTTTTACTTTGAAGCTAAAATCTACCAAATCGTTAATTGAGTTGGTTACTTTAATTTCATGCTCCAATACTTCTTCAAAAACTTGCCTTAAAGTTCCAAACTCATATTTAAGTCCTACGATTTCAGGAGCTAGGGCATATCCTCCAGATACATTGATGTATTTAATCAATTTTAGCATATGCATACGCTCTTCTTCTGAGTGACCGTAAAGGAAGTTTGCTGCATTTTCATACCCTTCCCTTTCGCACCATGAAGCTGCCGCCAAATAAAACTGAGAAGAAACACCTTCCATTTTTACCTGTGCATTCAATTTCTCTTCTACTTCACTAATTAGTGATGTTTTCTTTGTGATTTTTGCTTTTATTTTATTCATATCGCTTATTCAATTATTTTATAAATATATAAGCTTTTTTAAGGTCTTTGTTCATTCAAACCCTAATTTGTATTTAAACAAATTCTAAACAAGAAAGGAACAAAATACGACCCGCTTACATTATTAAAACTAGTGTGTATTTTAAATAGTTTTAAGTTTAGTAAAACATGAAATATGTTCCTGTAAATTGTGGCTTTTACGACCATTTTGAAGCCGCCATAACTTTAAAAAAAACTGTCAATATCAGTTATTATGATACTAACGGAAATGTTAAGGACATTACCAATAAGCCCATTGATTTAATTCAAAAAAATGGAGAGGAATTCTTGTTGCTTGAAGACCAAACTAAGATCAGACTAGATTATATTATCACCTTCGATAATGAATCTAATCCTGGTACGGCTTGTATTATTGATAGTTAATCTTATTTGAGTTAAATCTTATCTGAAATGTGATAGTCATTTCTATTGGGTTCGTTAAGGGAGACCATTTCTGAGATAAAACCTGCTAAAAATAATTGCACACCAAGAATTAACATGACTAGCGATAAAAAAAACAGGGGCTGGTCTACTACTTCTCTGCGCGGCACTTCATGTAAAAAATTAGAAATATAAATCTTCTCTAATAGAATTTTTGCGGCAAAAATGAACCCTATAATGAAAGAAATAGTACCAAGTGTGCCAAAAAAATGCATTGGGCGTTTTTTAAATCTGGAAACAAATGAGATTGACAATAAGTCTAGAAAACCAAAAATAAAGCGCTCAAGCCCAAATTTAGTAGTGCCATACTTTCGTGCTCTGTGTTCTACCTCCTTTTCCCCTATTTTGTAGAAACCATTCCATTTGGCAATTACAGGAATATAACGATGCATTTCTCCATAGACTTCTACCGTTTTAACAACTCTTACTTTATAAGCTTTTAATCCACAATTAAAATCGTGAAGTTTAATACCAGATGATAACTGCGTTACTTTATTGAACAATTTAGAAGGGATGGTTTTACTTATTGGATCATAGCGTTTCTTTTTCCAACCTGAAACTAAATCGTAACCCTCATCTTTGATCATTTTATATAAATCAGGAATTTCATCTGGGCTGTCTTGCAAATCGGCATCCATCGTTATTACTACCTCTCCCCTCACTTGCTTGAACCCAGTTTGCAATGCAGCCGATTTACCATAATTTCTTAAAAACCTGATGCCATTAATCACGGGATACTTTTCTTTCAAATTACCAATTACTTCCCAAGAGTTATCGGTGCTGCCATCGTCTATTAACCATACTTCATAAGTGAAATTATTGGCCAACATCACTTTGTCTATCCAAGCTATCAATTCTGGCAAAGACTCATCTTCATTATAAAGGGGTATAACTACCGATATTTGTGGTATCTCAACATCTTTGACTTGTTTTTCCATAAAGGCATCAATCTAAAATAATCGTATCCTACCAAAAAAAATTTACCGGTACTAGACCGGTAAATCCTGATATGGTGCAAAGTTATAAACTAAGCCCGCATCTTCTCAATAAAATAGGTATTTAATCTCTGATGTATCTTTAGATTAACTAATAAGTATCGGGATCTTCTTTTTTCATAATAAGTGATACGATTAGAGAAATTAGAAATCCACCAATTATTGCTCCAATCAAACCCATAATCAATAATCCTTCAGGTGTATAAATCATTTTGGTAAAAGATAACGCCTGTTCTATTTGAGCATCAGATAAATCAGGGTTTTTAGCCATCTCTTCTTTAGCTTTGTCCATAATCATTCCTATCATGGAATCATCTATAAATTTGAGATAGACATAATTAAAAACACTTGATAGCACAGTAGAAACAAAAATTACCAGCATACCTAAACCAATCCCTTGCCCTAATCGCATATAACCATTGTTACCCTCCTTGAATTCTTTATAGGCAAATACTAGAATTACAATCATAAAAACAAAGGATAACCATCCTAACCAACTCTCAGTGATAAGTCCTGTAAATTGTAGAATTAGGTTATAGCCAATACTGAAAAGACCTAAAATAATCCCGTATTTTATTCCTAATGATTTAGATGAAACTTGCGTTGAAACTTGTTCTTCCATTGTATTAATTTTTAGTTTCTAGTTAAAATAATCAGTTAATAATTTGAGGTAAATCTATGATTTCACCTGGTTGAGGTAAATTTTCTTTATTGTGCCATTGGGTAGTCATGAGTTTACCACCCCATAAAACAGCAATGCTACCTGTACTTTCATCAATATGAATCACTTCGGCTTTATTTGTGTGCTCATCGATGTTTCCCTTTCCCAAAATTTCCCACGTAGATCCAAATTTTGCTGCCTTGCCTTCATCAATAATCATTACATGGCTTGCCAGTCTAGCTGCTTCACTTTCATCATGAGTAACTAATAATACCGTAGCAGGATAGCATGCTAGAAGTACTTTTAAATCTTGTTGCAGTCTCATTCGCATTTGCTGATCCAATGCCGACAAAGGTTCATCTAATAGAAGTAAGGCAGGTTTATTAATTACTGCCCTCGCTAAGGCTATTCTTTGTTGCTGGCCTCCAGAAAGTGTGTTGGGTTTGGCATTTTCAAAACCAGTCATGCCAGTCATTTCTAGTAAATTAGCAATTTGTCCAACTTGTTGTTTATCTTCCAATGCAAAAGCTAGGTTTTCCTTTACCGTCATGTGTGGAAAAAGTGCATATTCTTGAAATAAAAAACCTATACTTCTTTGCTGTGGGGCTAGGTTTATTTTTTTCTCAGCAGAATACCAAATTTTATCTCCTACAATTATTTCACCACTATCAGGCTTTACCAAGCCTGCCAACATTTTTAATAAACTTGTTTTTCCTTCACCTGAACCTCCCATAATAGCTGTTACCGAAAAGGCAGGAAGAGAAGCATTAAGGCGTAAATCCATTAACCCTTGTCTGTAAAAAAGCTGTTTGTAGAGGTCAAAATTTAACATTCCAATGTAGCGATGTTAATCGATTTAGTTAGTTGTATTTTTATACAAATAATTACAAGGTAGTTGTATTTTTTTTTGCATAGAAGAAATTAATGAGCACCAATACTGTAAAAGAAAAAATAAGTAATATCCATGAGTAAATATTGGCATTCGAATAATTAAGCATCTCTACTTCATTATAAATGGCAATTGAAGCTACACGGGTCTCATCTGGTATATTACCACCAATCATTAATATGACACCAAATTCACCAATTGTATGTGCAAAAGACATGGTGATACCGACAATTACCGATGCTTTTACATTAGGTAACATCACTTTAGTAAAAGTGACCCAAGGAGATTTACCCAATGTGTAGGCTGCATCTTTAAAATAAGTTGGCAGGTGTTCTAATGCAGAAAGAATAGGGTTAACCATAAAAGGCAGGCTAAAAATTACCGAACCTAGCAATATACCCGAAAAGCTAAATACCAGCCTAATGTCAAATATTGTTTCAAAAAATGTCCCTAAAAAACTGGATGGGTTAAACGCCACCAATAAATAATATCCTAAAACTGTAGGAGGAAGCACCAATGGTAAACTCACTATTGATTTGAGAATAGTCTTCAAAAAGTGGTGCTTTATTTTTAAGTGCAATAGATAAACTATGGGAATACCTACTATACTAAGAACAAGGGTAGTGAAAACGGCTAACTTTAAACTCAACCAAAGTGGCGAAAAGGATATCTCCATAAATATTATTGCAATTGCTGCAATTTATGATACCTCTTAGTATTAAACAAAATATCGCTATTGGTAAATAAGATCAGTGAGATACTTCTACAGTATCTGCTGCAAGAGGGAAAGTAAAGTAAAAAGTACTCCCTTGATTAAATTTACTTTCCACCCAAATTTGTCCCCCATTCAATACTACAAACTCTCTACATAACTTTAGGCCTAAACCTGTACCACTTTCACCTTTAGTACCTGGTGTGCAGTGTTTGAAGGCAATATCAAAAAGTTTCTCTTGGGCTTTAGGAGAAATTCCTACACCATTGTCGCTTACCATAAATACGGCTTCATCCCTTCTCATTTCTACCTTTACAATTATCTTATCGCCGCTATGAGAGAATTTTACTGCATTAGCTATAAGGTTTCTTAATACCGTATTGAACATATCTTTATCAGCGTAAATTGTTCCTGATGTCTGTTCAAATACAATTTCAATATTTTTTGGTGAAGCCACCATTTGAGCCAATTCAATGTTCTCGTTTACAACTTCTTCTATATCTATAGTGACTGGGTTTTTATCTATACTACCAGTTTGTGTTCTTGACCACTGCAATAAATTTTCTAGTAAGCTAAATAGGTTTTTGGTGTGATTCCCCAATTTATTACCCAATCCAATTAACTCTTCTCTAGATAAACTATCTATATGATTTTTTAATAGTTCGGAAAATGAAAAAAGAGAGTTGATAGGTCCTTTCACATCATGCGCCAATATCGAAATGAACCTTGTTTTGTTATTATTCATTTTCTCAAGGCGTACATTCTGTTCTTCTATATTTTCTTTTTGGCGCTCAATTTCTTCTTTCTGTTCACTTAATTGATTTAAAGCCGTATTAAGTTCTTGTGTTCTTTCTTCGACTTGTCTCTCAAGTTTACTTTGTAATTGTTTCTTCAGAAGAGAGTTCTTCTTTAATATTTTTTCCTTTTCTTTATCGTCTCTCTGTTTCTCATAATTATATCGATACCCTAAAGCAATGGCCAATAAAATAGATTCAACCACAACACCCAATTCTGCACCATAAACAGAAAAAAAGTTACGCTCAAAAGCATTAAAACTTAATAAAATTACTGGTGTGATGAAAATTAGATAACTCAGATAAGCAGCTATATAAAAAGCGGCAGGACTATGCCCTTTTCTTAAACTATAAAACCCAGAATAAATCACCAATACCATCAGTATCAATGTAATTATCTCAAGTAATGTATTTATCGTAGCATGATCAATCCAAGGAGATATTATAGCTAAAGCTATCAATAAGATTCCAAAAGGAACATAAAGATATTTCGTAAGAACTTTCTCTTTTTTGAAATTTAGAAACTCGTGTGCAAACCAAATTGAAAAACCTAGTGTAATTGCGAAGGTGAAAATGAATACTTTGTTTTGCCATTCATTTGCATTATAAAGTATGTATTTGCCAATGTGCCCTGTTAAAAAAAGATTAGTACACAGGGTAAAAAACATATATCCAACATAAATTAAAAACGAACGATCTTTAACAGAAAAGTAAAATATTAAGTTGGTTAGTATTACCAAAAACAAGAATCCAATAAAAATTCCATGGCCTATTTCTTCAGCAATAGTTTCCTTATAAAAGGATGAAGCTTCTTTAATCTCAAGTAAAAAATTAACTGGATTTTCACTTTTAATCTTAAAATAGACGGTTTGGGCTTTCAGATTTGTATTAACAGGAAAAACAAAAAAGCGATAGTCTAAAAAACGTTTATTAAATGCTCTTTGAGAGCCTGTTTTTATACACTCCCAGTTTGAAGACTTTTGATAATAGAAATCAATGTAATCTAGCAATGAATAATCTAAATCAATATAATATTCAGCATTAACGTTCTCATGAAAAGTTATATCCATTCGAAGCCAAATGGTTGCTTTATCTCTACCAAGGTTTAATTCACCTGTTTCAGATTGAATAAATTTATTGCTACCTATTAAGGTAACTTCATCGAGTGTAAGGTTTTGGGTAGTATCTCTGTAGTATCCTAAATCTATAGAAACCGTTTTACCATCACCAAAAGAAGGGAAAGCAATACTAGTAAGAAAGCTTAATGTGGCAATTAACGATATATAAAAAACTCTATGCAATCGGCATTTGGTTCTACTACAAGATAAGTACCAATAAAAAACTTATTTATTGCACTTTCTATCGTTTATAGCCCTGCTTAAAGTCTTTATAAATTACGAGCGTAAATTATTTAAATGATAGTGATCAATTTCATGACTTCACTACAAAAAAATCATGCATTAATAGTTAAAAATACATAAAACGCTGTTTACCAATAACTTATGATATTATATTGATTTTCTTAAAATTACTTAATGAAATCCAACTTATCTCTAAATGAAATAAATACCACATAAAACTGCGATATTTTATTGTAAAGTTACGTTATTTCAAGATTTTACCCAGATCCGCAGGTGAGTATTTAACCGATTTTAGGGTCTTGTTATCCCCTTTTCTGTACACTAAAAACAGCCCATCCACTTCTTTGTAATAACATGGCGTATCTCTATTTTTCTCATAATGTGCAACAGTAGCTTGCGCTTCTTCTTCAGTTTTACAAGCTTTCGACATGTTGGACCTTTGCACCTCATCAAAGAGATCTTTAAACTTATCTCCCAAACCAAATTCTAGTACTGCTCCTGATAAAACATACTGAATATCGCAAAGTGCATCTGCCACTTCTACCAAATCATTGTCTTCAATTGCCTTTTCTAATTCTTTCAATTCTTCAGCAATTAGGGAAACACGTAGTTTGCATCGTTCAGGAGCTGGAATAATTGGTTCTTTTTCTATAGGATGCTTAAAAGTTTTATGGAATTCAGCTACATCGGAAAGTGAATCGGGAGATTTCATAGCTTATATTTTTTAGATTAAGTTTGTGGAAAGTTTATTTAAGCCTCAAAAATATAAAAATTAATTAGAGGCAGGTATCTAAATCACAATAGTTTAAAAGCAAAAACAATGAGCGAAAAAGAGCCAAAAAAAATGGAAGACATTGACTGGGAAGCACTAGAAAATGAAGATAAATTGAGGTATGCAGGGAAAGATGAAGAAACGTATGATGTGAGTGCTATTGAAGAAGAAAAAAATCAATTATCTGAGAAAGAAAAGAGTTCCCCTTATCCAGACGATTTTTTAGCTGATATTAATCTGCTTAATAAGGAAATCAAAAAAAATAGTAACAAGCTAAATCCTTCTGATGAGGAAGAAAAAAACGATTAACTGATTCTACTCCAATTAGTTGGGGCTTTATTCATTTTTTGTAATTGACTTTGCAACAATCGATTTTCCTCTTTCTCTAACTTAGGATCATTTGCCAGTATTTCTTTGGCTAGTGCCCGAGCTTCTTTAATGATTTTTCCATCGCGGGCAATATCAGCAAATTTTAAATCGATAATACCGCTTTGTTGCGTACCACTAATATCTCCCGGCCCCCTCAATTTTAAATCTACATCTGCTATCTCAAAACCATTATTGGTTTCCGTCATGGTCTTTATTCTTATTTTTCCTTCTTTGCTCAACTTATAGCTTGTCATTAAGATACAAAAGGATTGTGCTGCTCCCCTTCCTACTCTACCTCTGAGCTGGTGCAATTGTGCCAAACCAAATTTTTCAGCATTTTCTATCACCATTACAGAAGCGTTGGGTACGTTTACCCCAACTTCTATCACCGTAGTAGCTACCATTATATGCGTTTCTCCTTTTACAAAGCGCTGCATCTCAAAATCTTTATCGGCTGGCTTCATTCTTCCATGCACAATTGATATGTGGAATTCTGGAAAAGCCCGACAAATTCCCTCATAGCCATCCATGAGATTTTTATAGTCCAACTTTTCCGATTCTTCAATTAATGGATACACAATATAAACTTGTCTGCCTTCCTCAATTTGTTTTCTGATAAAGCCAAATAACTTTAATCTATTACTATCATAAAAATGTGTTGTTTGAATGGGCTTTCTTCCTGCTGGTAGCTCGTCAATTTGAGAAACATCTAAATCACCATAAAGTGTCATGGCCAATGTTCGAGGTATGGGTGTAGCTGTCATCACTAAAATATGAGGATAGGCCACACTTTGCTTTTTCCATAATTTTGCCCTTTGAGCTACTCCAAAGCGGTGTTGTTCGTCTATTACACACAAACCAAGATTCTTAAAATCTACTGTGTCTTCTATTAAAGCGTGTGTGCCCACAATTATTTTTAAAGAGCCATCTAGCAAATGTTCGTGAATTACCTTTCTTTCAGATTTTTTTGAGGAACCCGTCAATTTTGCAATGGAAATCCCCAATTTATCGGCATACTCTTTTAACCCTTGAAAATGTTGATCTGCCAGAATTTCTGTGGGTGCCATCATACACGCCTGAGCATTATTGTCTATGGCAATGAGCATACAAATAAAGGCTACAATGGTCTTGCCACTGCCTACATCGCCTTGCAGCAAACGGTTCATCTGTTTGCCTGATTTAAAATCGTTGTAAATCTCTTTTACCACCCTTTTTTGTGCACCAGTAAGATCGAAAGGTAAATGTTCATTATAAAATGAAGTGAGGGTTGGTACTTTATCGAATACTTGCCCGGCAAATTTTTCAACCCTTAAAAGTTTTAGCGAAAGCAATTGAAGTTGAATAAAAAACAACTCTTCAAATTTCATCCTAGCCACAGCTTTTGCCAATATTTTTGCGTCTTCTGGCTGGTGTACATTCAATATGGCTTCCTTTCTTACAATAAATCCATACCTACTTGTAATTGCTACCGGAAGTGACTCATAGATATGATTTACTGCCTCAGGTAAAATTCTTTTTATCAGTCTAGCAAGGCCTCTTGAATCAAGAAATTGAGCACGTAATTTCTCTGTAGTACTGTAGACAGGTTCTAGCCCACCTTTTACAACCGTTTCCTCGGTCAACTCTTCCATCTCTGGGTGTGTAATACTAATATTTCTACCAAAACGCTGCGGTTTGCCAAAAACAATATATTGCTTGCCAGGTCTCAATTTTTTTCCAATCCATTGTAAACCACCGAACCATACCAACTCTACCACGCCTGAACCATCTTGAAAACGAGCTACTAGGCGCTTTTTTCTTGTAGCTCCAATGGTATCTAGACTAACAATTTGTCCTTTTAATTGTACATATGGCAAATTCTCATGTATTTCTGCAATGCTGTAAAACTTTGTACGGTCTTCGTGTCTAAATGGAAAATGTTGGATGAGGTCGCCAAAAGTAAAGATACCTAACTCTGTATTTAGCAGGGCTGCTCTTTGAGGGCCAACACCTTTAAGGAATTCTATTTTAGTATCAAAAAATGCCAAATCTACCAGTGGATTAACTATACAATTATAATAAGTAATTACTTTGATTTACTTAAAAATACTTTGAAGTATGCGCTGCTTTACCTAAATGCTATAAATAAATTCAGAAAATTAGCTATACCTTTTCAATCGCATAAACATCTACATCAACGCCTGGGGCGTATTGCATAATATCAGGTGGTCGTTTGGTAGACTTAAACTGATTTAGGAGCAATAGTTCATCGTCCCATTGATCTACTTTGGTTTCGGTAAACTGATAAGGCACATGAACGACTTGCCCTTTCATCAATTGCTTTTTGCGTGCATTCCAAGAAAAAAGAAGATAACGCTCTAATAGAAAAAATTCTAATGTTCCTTCAACTGCCTCACGATAATTTCCTTCCGTTTCATAATTAAAAAAAGAGCCCTTTTTCGCTCCATTTCTACGCGTTTTATAGAGCAATGCTGTCTTGTCTTTTTGCCACTTGGCAGACATGGTTGCTTTAAAATAAGGCAGTTTAAAAAAAGTTCGTGCCAACCAAACTGCCAAACCCTGATTGGCATCTAAAGAATAAAACCAAACTCCAGGATTACCATTTTCATCGTGTACATAAGTTCTTACATTGGTCTCTAAAAAGTTCGAAATCCATGGAACGGCAGGAAGGTAGGCAGGGCGTATATTGCGCATGAAAAATGGGACTATACCTATGTAGGTCTTTCCTTCAAATGTATCTACATGTAAACCTTCGGGTAATGTTTTTTGGATGACTTCGGGTGCTATCTCCCAATGAAGAAACAATAATTCTTTCCAAGTCTGGTACATGACTGGCTTTCTTCCTTTGGGTCTTTCTCTTGCTGCTAATCGAGTTTGTTCATTAGGTTTTTTCATGGACTATTTGTTTTTGTAAAGATAAGACCCATTGTGTAATACCTTTGCTCGCAGGGGCAATGAATTCCTGACCTCTTGCTACCGATTGTAAGAGCTTACTACCCTTTAATCCAGCTTGTCTTTGGCCCTCTCTAGCCTCGTGGTAACTTAATACACATTGTCCTTTTTTAAAAAAAACATTTGGTAATTTCCATAAAGAGCGTTTGTAAGATTCGGTTTCAGTGTAGCTTAAAGTTAAAGATGGATGATACTTGAAAAGACCCGCCCCTGCAGCTTCTTGGAACCAACTAGATTTTTCTGAGGCTACAAAAATGGCATTATTCCCTCTTTCATACTCATTTTCAAAAACAACATGTGGATGCCTGTTCAAAAAATTGGGATATTTTGTTGATGGAACAGGAATGATTTCCCCTATTTCTAACCAAGCAAATATTTGATGGATATCTTTTGCTTGTTTTACATAACGGAATCTCCCCTTATGCAATTCTATTTCTTTGAACCATCCAAAAAACAAAAACAAATCCCCAGATTTTACAGCAAATTTACTTTGCAACAAATGTGAAAGTGCTGCCCCATGTTGTCCAAAAGCAGGCCGCCAATTCTCAGGTCTTTTTGGTAATACATGCTTGCTAATATCAGGATCTAAATGTGCTTCGGAGTAACATTTTACCCCAAAATCTCTCATGACTTTTAAGTAACTGCAATTTTCATTGAATTGAAGGTCATCATAAAACACACCCGTTCCCGCTTCTGGGATGGGGATGCTAATAAGTCTCCCTTCATAAATCCAATTAGGAATACCCCCTGTAGCCGTATCAAAGCCTTTTCTGCTTAGGATGATTTTTTTTTGTTTACGAGGATTAGTGTTTTCCATTTGGGCAAAAGTAGGTTTTGCAAAAGTAAATAACTTAGCCATGACAAACATATCGCCATGGGTTATAAGATGACCTTTGGTACTAAACTAATATGGTTAATATTGTCTGTCACTTAGACCATAATGATATTGACATTAAATAAATATAATGTTGTAAATTAAGATATTAGCTGTAACAGACTTTCCAAGAATGAATCTAAAGCAACCTTTAAGTGAATCAATTCACAACACAGAATTTATTAAAAAGGAAGATTTCTTTCTTAAAATTGGTCGCCCATGTTCAAAAATTGGTCGCTTAACAAAAGGTGTCTTGAGGGGGTATGTACTAGGAACTTCAGGAGAAGAAATTACTACACACTTTTTTCAAGAAGGTGATATGATTATTGGAAGTTTTATCCCGAACACACATGCTTCTATGACCATTCAAGCTTTGGAAGACGCTGAAATCTCAGTGGCCAATTTTGCCGTTGTTATGTCTCATGTCAATAAAGATCCAAAGATTACAGAAATCATCAATCATGAATTTCAAAAACTGAACAAAGGGCTGCAGACTAGATTAGTTTCTCTATTAAATCTTAATTCTGTGGAAAAATACCGTCTTTTCCTTCAAGAATATCCTGGATTACTAAACCGAATTCCACATTATTACATCGCTCAATACCTTGGTATTACCCCTACTCAACTCAGTAGAGCAAGAAAACAAATTTCTCGACATTTGTAAATGAAATTCTGATTTTGGCTTAGCTTCTTTGCATAAAAACAAAGAAAAATGAAATCAAATTATTTTGTAATTATGGCATTAATTATTTCTATGGGTTGTAGTAAAAAAGCTGAATTGAGCAATTCAAATTTTATATCTGAAAGGATTTCAAAAACAGCCTCTTTTATTGTGAATGCCAATATCAATAACGTATTTCCACTATATGGTGCTTTTGAGGAAAGAAAATGGGCACCAGGGTGGGAACCAGCATTAATTTATCCAGAGAAAGAAATTATTGAAGAAGGTACTACTTTTAGAATAGAATTAGATAGGCATGATCATGGAAATGAAGCAGCAGCACTTTGGATTGTTTCAAAATATGAACCTTCAAATTATTTAATTCAATATTTGGTGTCTACCCAAAATCGTTTCTGGAAAATTACTGTTGAAAATTTATCTATCGAAAACGATACTAAAACCAAAACCACTGTAACCTATACCTTTACAGGTATAAATAACATTGGCAACAGCTTGAATAAAAAAAGTATCGAAAAAATGTATAAAAACGACTTGCAAGATTGGGCTAGTTTAATCAACGGATACCTAGAAGGAAAATAAAAAATACTGTATTATTAAAAAACAACTTGACTAAACTGATGAGAGAGCTTTCTCTAAAATATGTAGAAAAATTAATTGAAGACTTTTCCAATAAAAAGTTGCCAAAAAGTGAATGGACGCATGAAGCACATTTGATTGTTGCTTTTTGGCACAATTCAAACTATGATTTTATTAAAGCACTTAAATTAGTAAGATCGAAGATAAAAGCATACAACCTGGCAGTAGGAACTCCTAACACCGATAGTTCAGGATACCACGAAACATTGACCATATTTTGGATGCTAACCACTAAGGTCTTCATTTTGGATAAAGCTCATCTATCTTTAGAACAGAAAATCATTCATTTCTTGAAAAGTGATTTTGCTTCAAAGCATTACCCCTTAATTTTCTATTCACGAGAAGTTTTATTTAGCAAGGAAGCACGTAAAAAATGGATAGATGGAGATAAGCAGACATTACAAGATAAAATGAATGAAATCGATATGATTACTAGATAAAGCAACAGGAGTAGTGTCTAAGAATTAAGTTGAGATTAAATTCTTTCTTATAAATACCTTATTAAAACTGTAATGAATAATTATTAAGAAGTGTTTTACTCTTAAAATTATTTATGAATATTAGCTAACTTTATAATAAAAATGAAAATTGTAATACCAGATAATATCTCTAATAAACTTGGATTTAGCGAGGAAGAATTTCTACTTGAAATTGCCATCGCACTATTCAAGGATGAAAAGATAACATTAGCACAAGCTAGCGAATTGGCAAATTTACATCAATCCAAACTACAAAAAGAGTTAGCAAAAAGAGAAATCACTATCCACTACGGAGTTGAAGACCTGGATAATGATATGGAAACACTTGAGAGGTTAAAGACCAAATAATGGTAATTATTAGCGATACTTCACCTATCAGTAACCTAGTACAAGTACAAAAACTCAATATACTTCAGCAGCTTTTTCAAAAGATTATAATACCGCCTTACGTCGATAAAGAAATTAAAGAGTTATCTAAATTTGGAATTAATCTAGATGAATATTTAAATGCAGATTGGATAGAAATCCACTACCCAAGTAATTTAGAATTTGTTCGTAAACTGGAAGAGGAGCTGGATAAGGGAGAATCTCAGGCAATTGCTATTTACAAAGAATTAGAAGCCGAGCTTTTAATAATTGATGAGAGACTTGGCAGTAAAATAGCTAAGAATCATGGTGTTGAAACTATTGGACTAGTTGGCTGTTTGATAGCAGCCAAAAGACAACAAATAATAAATTTGGTAATTCCTTTAATCGATGAACTAGAGGAAATTGCAGGATTTTATATTGGAGATAAATTGAGAAAAAAAATATTGGAAATAGTCCAAGAATAAAAGCAACTTTATAAGTTTATAGTAGTCTTAATACCTTCAGTCGTACACCAAAAAAAATTCACTTAAAACTAGACTCACCAAGCTCAATCGTATTTCTGGGTTAAAATACCCAAACACATTTTAAGGCCTTCATGAAAGTTTCCCAATCTCAGGTTTTCGTTAGGGGCATGGATGCTATTATCGGGATTGGGAATACGAACAGAAATAGCTGGAATTCCCAACGTGGTAATAAATGGGGCTATGGGTTGGGAGCCACCAGTGGCTTGCATTCTGATATAGTTACCTTCTCCAAAAACATGCTCCATCGCTTTACCTAGCCAGTCGCCAAGGGGGGAATTCAACTCCGTTCTAAATGGTTTAGAACCAATCTTTGAGGTTATCTTGATGAGTTTAGCATATTTGGCTCGCTCTTCATCGGTAGGTTCATTTTCCAAAATGTGAAAGCCTTTTGAACGCACAAAATCTAACACCAATTTAATCTGCCTTTCAGCAGGCGTTTCAGGTACTAATCGCATGTCAATTTCTGCCAATGCTTCTGATGGAATAATGGTTCGAACCTCATTTTCAACCCAGGCAGCTTTTAAACCACGAACATTTAATGAAGGATATTGTAATGCTTCTTGGTAAGTTCCTCCCACTGCCTCTGATTTGGCAATTCCCAAAGTCTTCAATAGTTCTTCTTTGTTCTCAGGTACAATATTGATTGTTTTTTTCCTTTCCTCATCCATGACTATGCCATCATAATAGCCCGGAATCTGTACAATACCTTGCTCATCTTTCATCGCTCCCAGTAGTCTAGAAAGCATAAAAACAGGGTTTGGAGCATAATTTCCATATTGCCCTGAATGGAGGTTCTTTTTACTTCCGTAAACCGTTAGTCGCATGGTGGCAATTCCTCTTGCGCCAAACGTTAAGGTAGGTAAATTTCCGGGAGGTCGAGTTCCATCCATGATCAACATGGCATCGGCAGAAAACTTATCTCTGTTTGCTTCTACTAAAGCAGGCAAAGTAGGTGAGCCCAATTCTTCCTGAAAATCCATGATCACTTTGATATTGAAATCAGGTTTAATTTTTTCTTCATGAAGTATTCGAAGTGTTTGTATAAAGGCTACTGCTGGTCCTTTGGAATCTGAAGCGGAACGAGCAAAAATCTTCCAATCTGGCTTCCAATTTTCACCCAATTGCTCCCAAGAAACTTCTGTACAATCTCCTTGTTTACAATCTTTGATTACAGCAAGAAATGGGCTTTCTTGAAACCATTTGGAAGAATCTACGGGTTGTCCATCAATTTGTAGATAAAAGAGTATAGTCGGTGCTTTTTTCTTAAAGGTTTTTTGAGCTAATACATGTTTAATACCTTTTGAAATTAAGACTTCTGTTTCAAAATCTATAGCCTGAAATGCTTGCTCACACCAAGTTACATTTTGATCAATATCAGCAGGTTTACGCCCAAAATTCTGGAGGGTCAAGAAATCTCTCAAAGTAATTAATCCATCTACAAAATACTGATCAGATAATTGTGCTATCCTTTCTTTCTCTAAAGCTTGCCCAAAGCCCACATTGTAAATCAAATAGGCTATTATGCATGTTATAAAAACCCTCAATCTTAGCATTTGATTATAAAACTTAAGCGTAAATTTCAGACTATACTTCCAGCTCCAATGCAGCTAATTTTTCATTGATGAATTGCATTTCATCCTCAGTGATTTTCACCTCACCTGCTACCGCATTTTCTTTAACTTGCTTTTCATTCCTTGCTCCTGCCAATGCACAAGTAATTCCTGGTTGATCTAATGTCCAACGAAGAACGAGTTGCGCCAAGGTAATGTTTTTATCATCTGCAATGTGTTTGATTTCCTGTAAAAACTGGTTGGTTTTTTCCAAGTTACCTGCTTTGAAGTAGGCTGTATTTGGGCGATGATCTCCTTTTGCAAATTGATAATCTGGTGTTATTTTTCCTGTTAGCAATCCCCTCTGCAAAGGACTATAAGCTAAAATAGCTTTGTTCTTTTCTAAAGATTGGGGCACTACATCACTTTCTATATCGCGCTTTACCATGCTATAAGGTACTTGGTTAGAAACTATCTCTATGCTTTCATCTGCTTCTTCTACCAAGGCTGCAGTATAATTACAAACCCCTGCTGCTAATATTTTTCCATCTTTCTTCAATTTGGCTACAGCTTCCATGGTTTCGTGTATAGGCGTTACAGGATCATGCCAATGGATTTGGTATAAATCAATGTAATCGGTGCGGAGTCTTTTTAGACTATCTTCGCATTCTTTAATTACACTATCTTTTCCTGCGTATTTATGGATTTTTACAGGGGTTCCATCGTTCATTTCAGAATCGAAGTAAAACTGCCCATGCGTTGTATCCCAACGAAGACCAAATTTGGTGAGAATTTTTACTTGTTGTCTTTTACCTGCCAGTGCTTCCCCTACAATACTTTCACTGTGCCCCATACCATAAACAGCAGCTGTATCGATGGTATCTATGCCTACATCTAAGGAAGCATCTAAAGCTCGTATTGAATCTTTTTTTTCATTGCCACCCCACATCCAACCACCAATGGCCCAAGCACCAAAGGCTATGACTGAAATTTCTATGTCTGTGTTACCTAGTTTTCTATACTCCATGTTAAAAAATCTTCTGGTTGTAAAAAGTCAAAAACTAATTTTACACCCTATGCTTTTAAAATGCAAATGGAAATGGTTGGTAATAGTATTTTTTATTTGTGTGATAAACTTTTTTTGAAATGAACAATTATCATGGATAGTGGCATACAGTCCATTTCGTTTTTATGACTCACAAAACGAGGGTAAGATTTTTAAGCTGACTTTTAGTAAAAAAACTTTATCTTAAAGTTTGAGGGACATATCGATATGCATAATGCCTGCATCGTCGTATTCTTTGCCTACATCTTCAAAACCAAAAGAGCTATAAAATTCATTGAGTTGGGTTTGTGCCCCTATTAATATTTCATTTACTTCCCAATTGGTGCGGATATATTCCACGCTTGCTTTTACTAATTTTCTACCAAATGTTTTTCCTCGAAATACTTCATCTACCACTACTCTACCAAAAGATGCCAACCTAGGTGATTTTCTATATAAACGTGCCGAAGCAGCCAATTCCTCATCTACTTTAATCAATAAATGGGTGGCTTTGGCATCTATATCGTCAAATTCTGGATATAAACATTTTTGCTCCAATACGAATACATCGAAGCGCAGCTTCATCATATCGTAAAGTTCTTGATTTGAAAGCTCTTGAAAAGCTTTAAATTCTATTTGCATGATAACTCTATGCTTACAATTTCTGATTCTTTACAGTAAAATAATTAGATGCTTTTGAATAAAGCAAGAAATTATTTGCCACATAATTCAATCCACAGCATTTAGTGTCATAGCACTACTATGTTTGTAAAGCAAAAAAGTGGGAGATATATCCTTATTGTCGCTATAGCGCAGGAGACTTTAATAAATGCTTGTCTTAAATATACATTTTTGAATACTGGTAAAATGAAAAAGCCAATAATATAGCAAAGATTAAAATCCAGTCTTTCTTTTGAAAAGCTTTATCCTTTCTTTTCTTTCTTGAATTGTAGATATTTTTTTCATCAAAAGACATTAGCAATCCTTTTGCAGTAGAAATCACGAAAATTAGAAAAGAAATAGCTAAATGATGATTTGATTGATCACCCGTCCTTATGTTAATTATACCTTGTAACAGAAAGTATAAAACTACAGCAAAGTATATTCCCGTTTGAAAACCAGTAATCATTACTTCTACTGGAAGCGTGAGCCTATATCTTATATTAAATCTGAATATAGCATCAAATACAAAGAAAAATATCCTTTTCAATAGAGATAATGATAAGTAGTTTATCCGATTAGTAAACCAATATCTTTTTTGTGTAGTACAAAAATTTTGAATTTAGCAAAAATCACAAACTACCCGTCAAATACAATTTCATCTTCAACCTTAGCAAAGTTATGTTTGTAAAGCAAATAGTTGCGAGATACCTCCTTACAACAGCGGGTAGAGGGAGATTTTAATCTAAGATAACATAGCATAATTAAGATTTTAATTTATTCCCCACCAAGTCTTTCACCAAAAGTTACAGGGTTATTGTTTGGCCAAGTGTTGTTTTCCCTTTCTACATCAACCAACCTAAAAGTAGCATCAATTTCAATGTTTTCTATTCTTTCAATTGGCTGATTGATGATAAAACTATATGAAGGATATGTCCATGGCCAGTCGCTTTCTATAACGGGGCGTACTCTACCAAATTCATTTTCTTTCTCTCCTCGCATAATTCGCAAGGGTATATAATGATTTTCTACTTGTCCATTTTTAAAACTAACAAATATATCAAGTGGCATAGGCATATTTCCAATGCGCTCAAGCACCACTTTTGTCTTGTTATTTGCTGTAGCTTCTACTGATTTAATGCTGTAATCTATGGTATTGGTTGTTCCTATCCATTGTTCTAAATACCACTTTAATTGCATTCCTGAAGCTTTCTCAAACACCCTGATAAAATCCATAGGGTTCGGATGCCTAAACTTCCATTCATCGAAGAAACGCAGTAGGGTTTTATCAAATACAGGTTTCCCCACAATGTATTCCATTTGCATTAAAAACAATGCCCCCTTTGAATAGGCACTGGTACCGTAAGCCCTATTGGTTGAATAAAAATCTGAATGGGTAGTAAGCGGTTCTTGCATGTCTGCCCTCACTAAATTCACATATCCATTATAGTTACCCACATGAGGGTTAAAACTATTCTTCTCAAACAAGATATTTTCTATCACATTAGAGGCATAAACAGTAAAGCCTTCGTCCATCCAAGAGTATTTAGTTTCATTGAAACCAAGTACATGTTGGTACCAACTATGCATGGCTTCATGCACCGTAACTCCAACTAAACTCTGTATAGAACGGTGACCGGTAATCATAGTAAGCATGGCATATTCCATTCCCCCATCTCCGCCTTGTACAATGGAATAAACAGGATAGGGATATTTTCCATAACGTTCACTGGCCAATTCAAAATGGCGAACCGCATAATCTGGTAATTTTTCCCAATTCTGAAAGAGTGTATCTGTTTGGTAGAAGAAATGCAACTCAGGTCCGTTAGGTACTTTTTTTATAGTATGCTTATAATCTGGATCGGCTGCCCATGCAAAATCATGTACATTTTCAGCTAAAAAATGCCAAGTGATTTTCCCATTTTTACCTTTGGCTTTTTTATTTCCATTGTAACCATGCCCCACTTCTTTCGGATTTTGCACGACTCCACTTCCTGCCAACACATACTTTTCATCAATATTAATTTTTACATCGAAGTCGCCCCATACACCATGGAACTCTCTGGCAATGTATGGATTAGCATGCCAGCCTTCAAAATCATATTCACACATTTTTGGAAACCACTGGGTCATGGTATATTCAATCCCTTCTTTGTTATCTCTACCAGAACGGCGAACTTGCAAAGGAACTTGAGCTTCAAATTCCATGTCTATAACAGTGCTCGCCCCTGGTAAAATAGGTGCTGAAAGATCCACCTCTAAGATTGTACCTGCTACTTCAAAATCTTGGTCAGTACCACCTATTTGTAAAGTATTGATCTTTTGGTAACCAATTTCATCTTTCTTTAGATTTAAAATACGGTCTCCTACCCTTCCATCAGGATCTTCAATTGTACGTGAACGCACGTCCATCATACTTCCTGGCTGAAAGGCATTAAAAAACAAATGATAATAAACATTGTATAAAGTATCAGGAGAGTTATTGAAGTAAGTCAGTTTTTGTTTTCCCACCAGTTGGTTAGTTGCCACATTCATCTCAATTTCCATCTCATAGGAAGCTTTTTGTTGCCAACGCGGTGTTTGGGCTTGCACGCCTATTACAGTAATAAGTATCGATAAGGTTGAAAGTAATTTTTTTATCTCCATAGTTGTTTAAAGTATATTTTAAGTATTAAAGATAAACAAGCAGAGATAAAAAGCGGCAATCTGTCCTATCAATACAGTTTTTGTAAGCTTCAACTGTAATTTTTTGATACTTTCAGACTATTTTTATTATTACGCTTAGCTTTTCAAATTCTAGTAGCTATTTCTTAATGAAAGATTATTACCAAATACTACAAATACCCAAAAACGCCACTGCCGAAGAAATAAAGCAAGCCTACAGGAAAATGGCGGTAAAATATCATCCTGATAAAAATGATGGAGATGCTACAGCCGAGGAAAAATTTAAAGCAGTAAATGAAGCTTATAGAATTCTCTCTAATCCTAAGAAAAGACATTATTACGACAATCCGCAAGAAGCTTATCAAGCCCAATTCCGGCGTTCATATCTCTACAGAAAAATACAATTCTATAAAAAGAGACAAGCTGAAAAAAATATAAATAGAGAACCACACTTAGTAAGTATGATTCGGAATATAGCCTTACTAACTATGTTATTCATATCTTTGTATATTGGGTTAACCTCTTCAGATAGTTTTTTCGGAAATCAGAAAAGAACTATTACAGTAAGATTATACGAATTCAATGACCTTATTCCCTCGGTTAATACCACAGTGTATGATACCATTTATCGATCTTATACAGAAGAATTATTGGCAAAGTCTAAATTGTATAAGATGTTAGGGAACAGCAACTATAGAAAAGGCTTTTATAAAGAGGCATTAGATAATTACCTAACTTTATATTATAACACCAGGTATTTATCCGGATTTGATGATATGGTTAATTACATGCAGGTCTGCTTTAGTAAAATGCCAGAAACAGATCAACAAAAACTTTTGGCCAATTTAAAGAAACATAGTTTGCGTACTACTATTTTTAATAACATTCAAGTTAAACTAAAAGATACTACCTAATAAATAAAAGCACATTATTATTCAATTTATCTAAACTAAAATGAAAATGAAACTTAAACTACTTACGATACTACCACTATTATGTGTCATGCTCTTTGCATGCGATGATGGTGATGATGGACCTCAAGCACCAGCAAATTTAAATTTCAATGTACAAGTTAGTAATGACGGTTCTGGCAAAGTAACATTTACTGCTACCGCAGATAATGCTACTAATTTTGCTTTCTTTCCTGGAGAAGACCCCGATGCATTAGGAATTGAAAGTACTTCAGGCCAAATAGAATATACATATACCAAAAGTGGTACTTATACAGCAACGGTATTTGCCTTCGCAACTGAAGAATTATTTATCTCAGAAACCACAGAAGTTGTTGTAGAAACAGGTATAGCTTCTGGCACTTATCTTTTAGTTTGGTCAGACGAATTTGATAACCCAGGCACACCAGATGATAGTAAATGGACATATGATATTGGGACTGGTCAAGATGGATGGGGAAATCGTGAATTACAATATTATACCGATAGGGCCGACAATGTAATAATAGAAGATGGCATACTAAAAATTATTGCTAAAAGAGAAGATTTCGAAGGAAGCAGATACACTTCTTCTCGATTAAAAACCCAAGGTATATATGATTTTACTTATGGTAAAGTAGATATTAGAGCAAAGCTGCCTGCTGGTGGTGGTACATGGCCTGCTTTATGGTTGCTAGGATCAAATATAGAAGATATTGGATGGCCTGCCTGTGGTGAAATAGATATTATGGAGCAAACTGGAGCTGATAAAACTAAAGTAAGTGCAGCTCTACATACTCCAGCTAGTTTTGGCGCAACCATTAATTTTAGAGAAACAGAATTAGAAACTTCAACAGATGAGTTTCATGTTTATAGTGTGGAATGGACGCCAGATTTTATTTCCTTTACAATTGATGAAGACGAATTTTATCGCTTTGCAACTAATGTTCAAAATGACAATACATGGCCATTTTATAGACCTTTCTTTATCATTCTAAATGTAGCAATGGGGGGAACATTAGGTGGAGCTATACCTAACGATTTTACTGATAGTACCATGGAAATTGACTATGTAAGGGTATACCAACAGTAAATAGTAGCTTAAATGATTTAATGCCGGATGTATACTTTAATATACATTCGGTTTTTTTATTCAATTAGTAAATAAAGTTAACCTTACACTCCGGTTAATTATCTTTTGAAAGTGTATCAACCTTGTACACACCTTGTATCGAAAGTGATACACCTTTTAAAAATAAAATATCTTATAATGCTGATTAACAGCCATTTACATACTGGTATCTTAATTGGGATATTTTAAAAAAAGATAAACGAAAGATGATTAAGAATTTCCTTAAAATCTCCTTAAGACATTTACTAAGAAATCGTGCTTATACAATTATTAATATCTCAGGATTAACACTGGGTGTAACAGTCTGTACAATTATTTTTCTAATCATTTATAAAGAATATAGTTTCGATAAAACGCATCTGAATTACCAAAACATTTATAGAATAAATAGGGTATCTGAAAATGCTTCAGGCAAAGATTATAGCGGCAACACTCCATACCCTTTAAAAGAAGCCTTAGAAAATGATTTAACAGAAATTCAACAATTAACCCGTTTTCATTTTGATCGTGAAAATATTATTAAAGTAGAAAACAAAAGTCTCTATGAAGAAGAGAATATCATTTTTACAGATACTTCCTTTTATGATGTTTTCGATTTTGGGGGAGGAATCTTGAACAATGTACTTTCAGGGAATTTTAAAAAAGATATGGCACAACCGGGCAATGTTTTCTTGACTGAAACAATTGCCAAAAAGTATTTTGGAGCAGTAAATCCAATTGGTAAGTCTATAAAACTTGGCAATTTATTAGATGCTGAAATCAAAGGTATTATCAAGGATACCCCTGAGTTAAGCCATTTTTCTTTTAGCATGTTAGTTTCCTACAATACCCTCACAAAAGAATATATAGGAGGTTTCGACATGGATGAGTTTGGGGTAGTTATAAATGGTTTCCATTATTTCTTATTGCCACAGAATATGCGAAGATATCGAATAGAAGAAAGGTTAGCCCAAGTAGTAGAGAAATACATAGATGAAGAGGATTTATCGCTCATTGTTCAACCGATAGCTGATATTCACTTCAACACGCTATATGCTGGTGATAATCCAGGAGAAACTGTAGACGAAAAGCAATTAATTTCACTCGCTTTTATCGCCTTATTTATTATTTGTATTGCAAGCATCAATTTCATAAACCTAGCCACTGCGATTGGTATTAAAAGGGCAAGAGAAATTGGAATTAGAAAAGTATTAGGCGCAGGGAAAAAAGAGCTCGTCTTTCAGCATTTAGGCGAGGCTTTCCTTATTACGCTATTTTCCTTATTACTGGCACTAGGCATTGTTGAACGAATTTTACCCTATTTTAACCAAATTGCTGCAAAAAATTTAAGTTTAGATTTCTTAGAAAATCCTTCTCTCGTTGTCTTCTTAATATCATTACTGCTAGTAATATCTTTACTTTCTGGAATCTACCCAGCAATGGTATTATCATCTTATAATCCTGCCAAAGCACTAAAATCTAAGTTTAATTCTATGAGTAGGACCTCTATTATATTACGTAGAGGACTTGTCATTTTTCAGTTTGGTATAGCACAGGTACTTATTATTGAGGCTATTGTTATTTCTAGACAACTCAATTACTTTCAAGAAAAACCCTTGGGTTTCGAAAAAGATGCCATTGTAAATATATTTATGCCCACTCCTGAAGATTCCACAAAGAGAACACAATTCTATAATCAAGTAGCACAAATAGGTAATGTTTCTAGCATCTCTTTTAACTTAGGTGCACCCACTTCTGAAAATAATATAAGTACAAGTTTCAGTTTCCCTGAAGTAGACGAGACAGTAGAATATGATGTGTCACTAAAAATCGCAGATTTTAGATATAAAGACACTTATGGACTTACCTTAACAGCAGGCAAATGGTTCGATGAAGCAAACGAAGAAAGTTCAGAAATAAAGTTTGTTGTAAATGAAGCCTTGGTAAAAAAGTTAGGCTTTACCAATTACGAAGAAGCTATAGGAAAAGTAATTAATACAGGTCTAAATGGCATCAATGCCGAAATTATTGGGGTAACCCATGATTTTCACCTAAAGTCGTTACATGAAGAAATAATGCCCGTCATCATCGTGAAGTTTCCTCAATTCTATTACAACGCCGGCATACGTTTTAATGGAGGAAGCTTGAATAGTACTATAAAACAAATCCAACAAACATGGACTCGGCTTTACCCAGCTTTTATTTTCGATTACTCATTTATGGACGATAGCATTAATGAATTGTATAAGCACGAACAACGCACATTTAAGATTTCACAGATGTTTGCTGGTATTGCCATATTTATTGGCTGTTTAGGTTTACTTGGTTTAAGTGCATTTATGGTGAATCAACGCAAAAAAGAAATAGGCGTAAGAAAAGTATTAGGAGCCAGTAACAATAGCATTATCTTCCTTTTCAGTAAAGAATTTTTAAAGCTATTGATGTTTGCTTTTGTATTTGCCGCACCAATTTCGTGGTTTTTCATGGACAATTGGTTAACAGATTTTGCTTATCATATATCCATTGGGGCAGATATTTTCATTATCACGTTGTTATTGGTAGGTTTTGTTGCTTTAAGCACAGTAAGTTTTCAGTCAATAAGAGCTGCATTCGAAAGTCCTATAAAAGCATTGAAAAGTGAATAAGGAGTGAAAAAATTGCCAACTATTTAATCGGGTTTGTATTTTATTAGAAACATGAAACCTGGCCATTGTACTTCCATTCCATGTACTAACTGTCCATTAACTCTTGCGGTCATGCCAGTACTTATGGTGTTTTCTCCTTGTTTCAATACTGATAAATCTTCAATATCCACTTCATGTGCCCTGTATTCATAACACAATTCTTCTTTTTCAAATACCTTTTTGTTATTGATATAGACACCATTGGAATAACAAGGACTCCAACTAGTCCAAATAAGTTTGGCAGCCTCAATTTTTGAAAGATTCCCTTGAATATCTATTTTTTCAGCAAACTCTCCTTCCCTAGTTACCCAATTTTTAGGTTGATTATAAGGCTTGCAAAGTTCTATTTGGTGCTCCCTTTTGAGTGTTAATCCCTTCAAAGCTTGCGTGAAATATATCGCTCCAGAATTATCCACAATACGGGCGGCTATTTGTACAGGTTCATCCTGATCAGGAAGCCATGTGGTATTCCATTCAAAACTATAAGGATACTGAGTAGCAGTCCCTAAGTGATGGCTCACTTTCCCTCTAAAATGATGGTAATGCCATTGACGATAAATACCATCTCCTTCAAAATTAGGCCCTTCAAAAAATCCAATATAATCGACTTGGCGCAAACTAACATTTTGGTCACTTATTCCAAGATTTACAGAATTCCCCAGTTCAGTAGTAGCATCGAGCATTATCAATTCTACCTTAGGATCCATATACTCAGTCTTATAATATACTCTCAAAGTAACTCCATAGACCAGGTTTTGTGGCCATTCCCACCTTTGAACAGAATCTACTTCTAACTTAAAGGAGTTGTCCCAACCTTCGTTGAGTTGTGCTAAAGAGATAGATACTATTGGATTATAATGATGCATATAATCAGCCTGGGGCTTCGGAATAGCCTTAGCATCTGGCAAAGTAATAGAAGCATTTCCATTGATGGAGATCCTTAGATTTTTGGTATCCTCATGTGAACCTACTTTCTCCACCACTACTTCTGCTTTAATAGCTTCATCTAATCTTATATAATGACCAAATGGGATGAATCCATTATTATGGTATTTCTTAGGAAACTCATTTTCATTTACTGTATAACCCAAACGACCTCCTACTCTGAGGAAACGTCCTTCCACAGCTTTTGCCATTTCTGGCAACCAAACATATTCACGAAAAACATCACCTGGAACAGGTTGGGCTTGACCATATAAGCAAGTTAATAAAAGCGTAGATAGAAGGAATATCTTCATTTTCTGTGTCTGTTAGCTTGAGAACAAGTTTATTTGAAAATACAGATTTTGAAATGGATATCAATCCTTCAAATAGAAAAAGCTTGCACTCAAATTACATTTGAAGATGTAAAGACCCTATTTACCTATCAATGCTCACTTAAGTATTTATGTACCAAACTAATTGAAATTGCCCCTTCTCCTACTGCAGAGGCAACACGGTTCATAGCACCACTACGTACGTCACCAGCCGCGAAAATTCCTGGTACACTTGTTTCCAATAAGTAGGGTAATTTAGTTTGCTTCCATACCTGTTTGCCATTTTGGTGATCTAATATTTCACGACCTGTCACCAAAAAGCCTTTATTATCTTTCAAGAAAATATCACCTGTCCATTCAGTATAAGGTTTGGCACCAATAAAAATGAATATGGCACGCGCTTCTTGTTCTGTCTCATTTTTAGTCTGGTTATTTCGCAAAATCACAGATTCTAAATGAGTATCTCCCTTTGCTTCTATAATCTCAGTATGAGTCATAAGTTCAATGTTTTCGGTATTATCGATTTGATCTATGAGATAGGAACTCATCGTAGAGGCAAGTGAATCCCTTCGGATGACGATATTTACCTTTTTGGCAAATTTAGAAAGATACATTGCTCCTTGTCCTGCACTATTGCCACCACCCACAATAAATACCTCACCATTTTTACATAAGTGCGCTTCTGTGGTAGCAGCTCCATAGTAAATGCCTGCACCCGTAAATTTATCCATGCCTTTGTTTGTCAACTTACGGTAATCTACCCCTGTTGCAATTACTACTGTTTTACTTTTTATTTCGCTTTCATCTGATAATACGATTGTTTTATAAGAGTCTTGAATTTGTATACCATTCACTTCCACAGGAGACAAAAATTCAATGCCAAATCGAGTAGCTTGAGTAATTGCCCTACGCGCCAAATCAGAGCCACTCAAACCTTTTGGGAAACCTAAGTAATTTTCAATACGCGAACTGGTACCAGCTTGACCACCAGGCGCTTTTCTATCTATTAGCAATGTTTTGAGCCCTTCACTACCTCCATATACTGCTGCTGCCAACCCAGCTGGACCTGCACCAATGATAACCACATCATACAAGTCTTCTTGGGCTTTTACATTGAGGCCTAATTTTTCGGCAATGGCTGTAAGTGCAGGATTTTTTAGCAAACTACCATCTTCAAAAAAAACAGCAGGCAAATCTTTATCTTGCAATTGGTTAGTCTGCACTAATTCTTTGGCCTTATTTTCATTTTCAATATTGAGGTATTGGTAAGGAAACATGTTACCAGCCAAAAAATCTTTTATATAATGCGTATTTGGCGAAAACTGATAGCCTACAATGCGTAAACCTGAAAAAGGTGGAGAGTAACTCGCCAACCAATCTTGAAGTACATCATCTATTACAGGAAATAATTTCTCTTCTGGCGGGTTCCAAGGTTTCAGCAAATAATAATCTAACTGTACTTCATTAATCGCTTTAATTGCCGCATCGGTGTCAGAATAAGCCGTAAGCAATACCCGTTTTGCTTGTGGGAAAGAAACGAGTGCTTGTTCTAGAAAATTAACCCCTAACATTTCTGGCATACGCTGATCAGAAAGAAAAAGGGCTACTTCTTCACCTTTATTTTTTAAAGAAACGATTACTTCTAAAGCTTCATTTGCAGAAGAAGTGGTCATGATGCGATAGTCGCTTCTGTATCTTGATCTTAAGTCGCTACGAATAGCCCCCAATACTTGAGGGTCATCATCTACAGCTATAATAATTGGTTTTTTCACGTGGATTTATCTTCAGAGTTATTGTTAATAGGTAAGCAAACTTCAAAAATAGTTTCTCCAGGTTTTGAAGTCGCTTTTAGTTGTCCATTATGTTGCTTAATAATTTTCATGGCTACATCTAAACCTAGTCCTGTACCTTTACCAATCTCTTTAGTTGTAAAGAAAGGCTCGAAAATACGATTCAGGTTTTCTTGGGAAATGCCATGGCCATTGTCTTGAACATAGACACGAACAAAGTTTTCATTGGCATCGGTCATAATGTCGAGCTGCCCTCCTGATTTCGGTAGCGCATCGATGGCATTGTCAATCAAATTGGTCCAAACCTGATTCAATTCTCCAGGCAAGCCTTTAATTTTAGGAAGGTTCTGATAAAATTTAGTATCTACTTTGTGTCCTACTTTCCCAATTTTATGATTAAGTACATTCAAGGTACTTTGTAAACCTTGGTGTAAATCTACCAACTGGAAATCGAGGCTTTGATCCATATAAGAATAGGTTTTCACCGATTTAACCAGTGTCTCTATTCTAGAAGAAGCTTCCTTGATATCAAGCACTGTTTTATTGGTAGTCATATTTTGAACAATCCACTTTAAAACAGGATTAAAATCTTCCTCCCTTAACATTGATTTTACCTTTTCTAAATCATCAGTATTGAACTGATAGTCTACCAAAAGTGGAACAAGATCATATCTATCATTTAAATCACAATCTTCAAACCAGTCATACAAATCATCTTCTAGCTCATTTTTTTCCATTAATGAAAGTTCCTCCGGCTTTTCTTCAAGCTTTTGATACATGAAATCATTGATCTGGTCTATGATAGCATCGTCAGCACGAATCTTAATTACACGCTTAAAATCTTCTGGTAAGCCTGTTAAATGTTGTTGTAACAATGAAGCACTACGCACCATTGCTGAAGCCGGATTATTGAGCTCATGAGCCAATCCTGCAGAAAGTTTACCCAAGGCAATAAGTTTTTCATTTTGCACTTCTGTTTGGGTAAAATTTCTAATACGATTATTCATTTCATGCACTAAAACCTCAGTTAACTCATAATGTTGATGGATTAACTCTCGAAGCTGTGGTCTATTTAATTTCCCAACCGTGGCTGATTGAGTAGCAACCGCAAAACCTGTTGCCTGCTTGGCTCTTGAGAAAGGCAATAAACCCGAAATATCATGCTTTTTAATCCTTCCAATAGCTTTTCTATTATTGTTTCGCATCATATAAAGTTCAAAGTCGCCTTCAAAAATCAATAATAAATCATCTATTGGACCGCCTTTTTCGAACAGGAAAGATCCCTTGGGAATTTCCACTAATTCTAAATGGTTGCTCAACCATTTAATCTGTTCTTCTGGAATATTTTCAAACTGCGGGAATTGTTGTAAAGCTTCAATCATTTCACTTTTTTATAATCGAACAAACATTACCTTATTTACAGGTGAAATATAATGAACTTACAGGGGAGTTACCGCCTTTAGCCGCAAAAAGTATTTTAGGTATTTAGAAAACCCTCGTCTACTTATTGCGTCTCTTTAATTATATAAAATTGTCAAATTAATTAGTGAATGCTTTACGAACAACTAGGTCAAATTTACCTTCATCATAAAAATAAATGGTATTCAGAACCATTATTGATTTTCCTAATAAGCTGTTGCTTTTTTATAATAAGTAGCGATGCTCCTTTTTACGTTATTTGGTCGAATGCTGAGACGATCAATGCCCTCTTTACAATTTGGATGGTAATGAGTAGTTGGTGGCTCTTTAAAAGGTTTAATCGCTGGTTTTTTACCATTTCCCCATCTAAAATAACAGGTATAATCAGTTCAGTTTCAGCACTTATTTTATATGTTATTTTGGCGAATTGGATTTACATAGAATTACTTTGGCAAGAACAACTCACTAATACACTCTTTTTTGTAGCTGTATTGCCTATGGCAGTCATTACATTTCTATTATGGAATTTAGGATTTATTTTCTTCCAAAATTTACCTGATTCCCACGAGATAGATAAACCTGTATTGGATAAAACATATCTCGAAAACTTGATTGTAAAAATTGGAAAGCAAAACATAGTAGTTCCAATACAAAAAATTGCCTTTTTCTTTATTGAAGCCCGTTACATTTATGCGTATACTTTCGATGATCGCAAATATCTTATAGAACAAAACCTCAATGCATTACAAGAGCAATTGAATCAATCTTACTTCTTTAGGTTGAACCGACAAGTAATTGTTTCGAAAAGGGCAGTTTTAAGTTATAAGACCGATAAAAATCAGAAAATACTTGTTGATTTTTCAGGAATATCAAAGTCAGGTAATACTGGAATTGTATCAAGGTATAAAGCTCCTGAATTCAAAGCTTGGATTGACGCCTAAGTCCCCTGCTTTTCAAACATATATTTGCTACTATTCAGCATATTCAAGGCTTCTTACATTTATTTTTTATTAATAAGCTGCCTCTTTTGAAAAAATAGAAACAAACTTTTCAAAAGAAGCAGAATGGAATATAGGAACTTTAGTACTTTACTATTACTCATTGTAACTCATGCTACCTTTGCCCAATCTTCTCGGGAAAGGCAATTTGAATTTATCGAACTAGGTATTTTTGTTCATTCTATCAGTATGCCTTTTAAGGCAAGTAATCGTTTTATTGCGTTCAATAGGTTGCCTGGTGTTAAGGTTGGTACAAGCATCCCGTTAAATGAAAGAAATATTGGCTTCGATTACCGGCCTTCACTCTCATTTTATCATCAGAAAGATTTACATTTTGGTTGGCATTTCAATAATCAGATAGCCATGGTTTATCTTACAGATAAAAGAGTAGGCGCAGAACTACTATCTGGACTAGGCTATTTACGTACCTTCGAAGATGCACCGATATACAGGACTAAAAATGGAAAACCTGAACAAAAGAGAGATTGGGGCAGGTCACAATTTACTATTTCCTTAGGCTTAGGTATGTTTTGGAAAATGAGTAAAACAGCTAACAATACCATTTTTTTCCAACATAACTTTCTTCTTCAGTTACCATTTGCTAGAAAAGGTGGAGTACTGTTCATCATGCAAAATAGAAGTCACATAGGTTTCAGAAGATATATTTCTAACAAATAAATAAGTTCTGATGAATAAAATTAAGATGCATTGGTTTGCCATTTTCCCAGGCCTTTTATTTTCTTGTTTGGTTACGCCAAATATCATAACTACTTCTAATACTTGTAGTAGCATACAAGACAGAAATAATCATCCTAAAAGCTTAGTCTTTCAAGAACTTTTGGAGAAATCAAAGGAGAACGGTTTAACAGGAGTCAGTCTATTAATTGAAGATGGAAATGAAGGTAGTTTTTATGGTTTTACAGGTAATGCTGACTTGAATGAATCTATTGCAATAGATGCTTGTAAAAAATTTAGGGTAGCAAGTATTACCAAAGTGTTCACTGCCACTGCCATTATGCTATTAGTGGAAAGAGGATTAATTACCTTGGAAACTCCAATCAATCAGATTTTATCATCTGAAGTATTGAAGGATATTAAAAGGGCCAATGAAGCCAGAATTAAAGATTTACTTGCCCATAAGAGTGGCATTGCGAACTATGATGATAATCCAAATTTTCCTGCCCTCATTTTAAATGAACCTGGCAAAGCAATCAGTTTAGCAGAAAAATTAGATTTAATTAGAGGACAGGGAGCTACACCTGCTTGGGTAGTAGAAAAGTTTGGAATCATTTACTCCAATTCCAATTATTTATTGCTTCAACTTATTCTAGAAAAGGTCTCTAAAGTTAGCTATGAGGCCTTTATTCAGGAAAATATATTGGATAAACTCAAGTTGAGTCAGACCACTTTTAGTACCCTTGAACCCTATCCTGAAAATTTAACTTTGGGTTATGTAGATATTTATGACAAAGGGTATGTAAGGGATGTTTCTAGCTGGGATGCGCAAAGGTTTCAAGGTGAAGGATGTATCATTTCCAATGCCAAAGAACTTTCCTTATTTTACAGCGCACTAATGGATGGCCGCTTATTTGAAAACCAAGGTACTTTTGATAAAATGCAATCTCAAGGTTTGGGGATTTTAAAAGACACCATACAAGAAACACCTATCATAGGTCATGATGGGCAAGCCATTGGTTACTCTGCTGAAATGTGGTATTTACCTCAGCGTAATTGCATCATTGTTCTATTGGCCAACCAAGGCAGGATCATGGAAGAACAACCCTCCATCAAACCATTCGAAAATCTTTTTGAAGATGTTATAATCACCTTGGAAAAATAATTTGCTACAGATATAGCAAGTTATTTCAACTAGATTAGCCCTAATTTGTATTTCTAACTAAAGAAGGTCTTTCTCCAAACTCTTCGTAAAACATTCTACTAAAATAATTAGGGTCGTTAAAGCCTACTTCGAAAGAAACTTCAGAGATACTTTTTTCACTATTTTCTAAAAGTTGTTTTGCCATGCCTAAACGGTAGTACCTTATGTAACGTGTTAAGCTTTTTCCAGTAATATTTTTCAACTTCCTATGTAATTGACTCCTACTCATAGACATTTCATCAGCAATTAACGAAGCATTAAGATTGGTATTAAGCAAGTGTTTTTCTATAATATTTTTCAACTTGATTATAAAGTTATCATTAGCTTGAGTTGCCTTATCATCACTTGGTAAAAAAGCTGTAAGACTAGCATAACGTGCCCTTAACTTATACCTCAATGAGATGCATTTATCAATTGTGACCATTAATTCATCTTTACTGAAGGGCTTATGAAGGTACGCATCTGCTCCTAGATTTAAACCTTTTATCCGATCTTTAACAGAAACTTTTGCCGTGAGAAAAATAAAAGGCACATGGCTCGTTTTTATATCCTGTTTTAATTGTCGACAAACTTCAAAACCATCAACAGATGGCAGCATGATATCACATAATATAATGTCTGGAATAATATTTAAAGCTTTCTTAATACCTTCTAAACCATCGTTACATCGAATGACGTGGTACTGTTGCTTAAATATCATTTGAAGATAAATACGAAGGTCTTTATTATCTTCAATTATAAGTAGAATTGGTTTTTTCTCTTCTGAAATAATATCCTTCTCTTCAATTTCTTTATTTAATGAATGATTATCCACTAGCACCTTTTCGAGAGGATCAGGGGTAATGTTAAATAACTCAGCTTTATTAGTTATAGGTATTTTTATACTAAACAAGCTTCCTTTACCCTCTTCAGAAGCCACAAAAAGTTCTCCACCCATTAGAAGTACTAACTCTTTAGTAAGTGCAAGCCCTATTCCGCTACCCCCATACTTTCTTGTAGAACTAGCATCAATTTGATAGAAGTTATCAAATATTTTTTCCTGTTCTTCTTGAGGTATGCCTAGCCCTGTATCTTCCACATTAAGATAAAAAAAATGAGTAGCCTCTTCTTGTTTTGTTTCCACCCATACTTTGATACTTCCACTATTTGTGAATTTAATGGCATTTGATAGAAGGTTATCTACAATTTGGTGCAATCTTTCTCTATCAAAATCCATAAAAAGACTAGAAGGGTGTTGTTTAAATTCAAAAATTAGGTCTTTTTCTTGTATAGAATATTTAAAAGGTTCTAGTAAAGTTTTCAAAAAAATAATAACATCTGCTTGTACTATGTCTAAAGACAGCATACGTGAGTGTACTTTTGACAAATCCAATAACTGATTGATCAAAACTAGAAGGTAGTTGGAATTTTTCTTTATAAGCTTACCAAAGTCTATTATTTGTTGATTATTTAATTCAATTAATTGAGAGCTAATGCCATTGATAATAGTGAGAGGAGTACGGAACTCATGGGTAATATTTGTATAAAATCGGCTTTTGAAATTATCTAACTCTCTTACCCGATGATTTTCTGCAATTTCAAGTTTACGCTTTAATTTAAAGCGATACAAAGCATATAGGACTACACTTATGGCTGATGCATAAAGTAAGTAGGCCCACCAAGTTTTCCACCAAGGAGGAGAGATTATTAGTTGAATTGAAGTGAATTTCTGTGGCCATTCTCCTAAGCTATCAGTTGCTTTCACTTTAAAAGTGTAGTTGCCGGGAGATAAGTTTGTATAATATGCTTCTTTTTGTTTCCCTACTACTTGCCATGTTTCATCAAATCCCTCCATCATGTAGGCATAATTAACTTTTTCGTTTAATTTATGCTCTAATGCCGAATATTTAATAGAGAACACATTTTGATTATATTTTAAACTTAGTTCAGATAGAATCGAAATGGCTTTTGGTATCACACTATTACCAGGCTCTTGTAATTTATTAAATAGGGTAAAATCGGTAAGTATAACTTTGGGTGCCTTATTAGAAATATTAAAGGTATTTGGATTAAAATATGTCAATCCTGCCCCATTCCCAAAGTATAAATTGCCATCAGTATCTCTATGTGAGGACCTATACCAAAAATCGTTGTTGAGATATCCCTCTTTTTTAAGAAAGTTTTTGATTTTACTTTGTTCTTTGCTAATCTTTCCATTTTCCCATACAGGTTCTAATTTTATAAAGCCATTATCAGTGCCTGCCCAAATATTGCCAATAGTATCTGTATTTACACTACAAACACTGTTATCTGGTAATCCATCTTTTTTTGTCCAACCTGTTAAATTACCTTGATCATCATAGTGGTAAAGGCCTGCTTTCGAGCCAATCCAAATTCCATTTGTGTTATCATCCGTGATGTCATGAACGTACTTAAACCAAGTATTGGCAGTATCATAGCAATGAATAAAATTATCAGAAGCTGGCTGGTAATAAGCTATACCTTTACTTTCCATACCTATCCATATCCTATTTTTTTTATCATTGTAAACTTTAAGCACCTTGTTTTCTGGCAATGAGTTGCTGTTCTTAGGATCATTCTGATAAACTTTAAAAGTATCATTTTCAGGCGTGTAGCTTATCAAACCCCTACTGTTAGATAACCATATCTTTCCTGATGCATCTTCGGTAATAGAACTTGTGAAATTTTTTTTAAGAGGAAAGTTCTCTACGTCTATTTCATGTATATCCCAACTTTTTAAATTCAATTTATAAATACTGAAACTTGTATTAAATCCTGATATAGTTGAAATCCATAGATTACTTTTACTATCCTCAAACAGGGTTAATATAGTAACACTCTTCAAAAAAGTAAGATTAGGTTTATCAAATATGTCTTGATAAAGTGAGTCAGTAGATTTATCATATAAATAAATTCCCCTCGTAGTACCAATCCAAAAAGTATTTTTACCATGTGAAGTAAAAGAAGCAACTTCAGGCTTATAAAGTTGGCCCTTTATCATGATAGGAAATCTTTTAGCCTTGAACTTATCGAGGTCTTCCAATAGTTTATATAATCCATTGCTGAAGCCAGCCCAAATTGTACCGTCAGCAGACTGATATACCTTTAAAGCCCAATTAGATTTTCTAATACATTTAGCCAAAAGAATATTTTGATCATTCCCTAATTGAATATGATCAGTAATGAGGAATAAACCACCTTCTTTGGCAACCCACATTCTATTTTTATTATCTAAGAATAAATCCCAAATTTTACCAGGAATTGTTACGCCTGTTTCCTGATTTTTGAATACAAATTCAACAAAGTTTTCCTTTTCTAAATCAAACCAATACAAATGGTCATCATTTGTGGCCAATAGAAAACCATTACCAATTTTTTCGATTGCAACAAAGTCGTTCCTTTTCTGATAGTCAGCCTCCTTATTCTTATTGTGGAAATGCCTAAATGATTCTTCTGAGGGATTGTAAACAGAGAATCCATTAATAGAAGCTATCCAGATTTGCCCTTGGTCATCTAAATAGAGGTCATTAATAGTAGCACTATAAGCTCCTTCTGGATTATCAGGATTAAAGTAATGTTGAATTATATTTGAAAAAGGAGAACTTTTATCTAACCCCCGTGAAGCAGTAGCTACCCAAAGATTACCTAAACTATCTGTTAATAAGGATTGTATATTATTGGCAGCTAATGAGGTACTGTCTTGAGGCAAATGTTTAAACTTAGTAAACTTATTATCCCAAGTATCAAACATATGGAGGCCATTATCAATCAATGAAAGCCATAATTTACCATTTGGAGCTAATGCTATGTTATTCAAAGAATTCTCAGAAAGAGAAAAATCGTTTCCTGGTTCGTATTCATAAGACTTTACATCGTTACCATCATATCTTAAAAGTCCATACTGAGTTGCTGCCCAAATAAAACCTATAGAATCTTCTACTACATCAAATGTAATACCTCTAGAAGGCACATATTCTATCAAAAAATCAGTATCACTATTAAAAAAGGAAATGGGTAAATTTTGTGCGAGAATATTTTGAACTGCAACAATGTATAGCAGTAATAACAATAAAATATTTTCCTTTTTGCTTTTTAATGCTTTCAAAAAAATTGAGATAAACAGATTCTTGCAGAATAGTCCAAAACTAAATTTTGGATCTCCTTTTTTAGAAAAAACTTGGAAAACCATAACTAAAGCAAGGTAATTACAGAAAATACTTACCCTTAAAATAGCAAAAAAATCTACCTTTTTCTCATCAGTGCAACATTGATACTAGAAAAAGTAAAAAATGTGCTAGCCAATAGAAAAATAAAATCTCAGATTGAGTTTAGAATCTCTTCTTATTTAACTGAACACTGTAATATTATGAACATAACACAAGCAGAACTTGCTATCCGAAGCATTTTGTTAGAAAAGTATCCTGTCGCAGTTAAGTCCCGCATCGCTGAAAACTACACCGCATTATTTGCAGAAGACGTAACCTACATCCCATTTGATGGCCCTGAGTGCCATAGTAAAGAAGAAATGACATCTTTTTTTAATAGTATGATGGCACAATTCAGGATTGAGCCTGTACTGAAAGTAGAGAAAATAAAGATTTATGATAACCTAAAAGATGCCTACGTGATCGGGAAGTCTTTTGCAAAATTGACACCTATGAACGGAGGAGATTTCATGGAAATGACTTTCAGAGCAATTTGGATCTTCACTGTGGAAAATGGAGAATGGAAAATTGCAAGGCAAATCTGGAATACAGCACCAACAAAGTAAAACTGAATAGCTAATTTTTTTTTAATATAAACACCTATCAATTATGAGAAAATCCCTATTACTAATCCCATTTCTTTTTTTGAGTTTTCACCTTTTTTCTCAAAGTTCAGATGAAGCTTTTTCACAAGCTAAAAAGCAGATTGAAGCTACCTTTGGATTTTACCCTACTATTTTTAAACTAATACCGGACTACCAAGTGCCTGGAATGTGGGCATATTTCGGAGCCATAAATACACCCAACGGAGCAATCCCTCCAAAATATCGAGAATTAATTAACCTAGCGGTAGCCTCCCAGATTCCTTGCGAGTATTGTATCGACTACCATGTTGAGGCCGCTAAAGCTTATGGAGCTACCGAGAATGAATTAAAAGAAGCCATCGTTTCCGCATCAGGAACGCGAGCTTTTAGTATGATCCTTAAAGGAAATAGCATGGATAGAGATCTTTTTAAAAAGGAGTTTAAACAGATGATGGCGTTTATGGCAGAAAACGCCCAAAAGGGGAAGTAGTCTATATTGTTGATTTACAATTATATATAAATTAATAATATGAAAACGATTATAAAAATTATTGTTTTTTTGCTATTGCCTATCAGCTTAGTAGCCCAAAATACGATAGATAAAAAAGCGGCTACTATGAAAATAATCAAAGGTTTTACCGATGATTATGAAAAAACGGCAGATAACAAGAAATACCTAAGTTCAAACCTCAAAGTATTTTGGCCAGCTGGTAACGTATGGCCCGATGGAAGCGGGGCAGGATTTGAGGATTTTTGGGAATTCTATGCCAACTTCAACAAGCAATCTAAGAATGAATTTTCAAACGTAAACATCAGTGAGCTGGACAATGAGACCAATTCTTTTTTCACTTGGACGTCAACTAGTAGACAATGGAAAGAGCATCCTGAATGGGTAGGTACTACGGCTGAAGGGCCTATAGCTTATAGAATGGTTTGGGAAAATGATCAAATTGTTGAATGGCACATATTCATGGATTCCAAATCTAGGCAAGAGCAACATGCCAATCAAGCCAAGGAAGAAATGATGGGTAATAATAAACTAACTGCCACACAAATCTTTGAAAAGGTAGTAAACTACTACGATCCATCTGGTAAGTGGGATTCTTTTTCGGGCAGTATGCATATACAAACCTTTGGTATTAATTGGGCTTCAGAAGAAGATTTAACTATCGATAATCCCAAAGATTATTATAGATGCATTAGGTACTTACCCGAAGGAAAGTTTATTAAGGGCGTAGAAAAAGGAGGCGTTTTTTTTAGTGCTATGGGTGAAGAGTTTAACCCAGATCAAGTTCCTGAAAAATATCAGAAAAGCCCTTATGGTTTGAACGAAAAAGACACAAGAATGATGAGGGAAGGTCATATTACTCATTTTAGCCTTCCTCTTTATTTGCATGCCGCAGACGCAAAACCAATAGATGAGGTATCTATCAAAACCTTATTTGGCGTTAAATGCTTGGCTATAAAATTTGAAGGCCTATCTGATGCAGAAGAAAATAGCTTTCTATCTAAGTACCCTATTACACTTTACATTGACCCTGCAAATGATTATCGTTTACATGCTTACCATGTTGACAATGGTTGGTGGAAGGATGGCAAAGGAGTTTTGGGTCTCACATCTGGAGAAATAGAAATTGGAGGTATAAAGATACCAGCTAAGAAGCTGTATTTTGAAGCTGCCAACCAAAATTTTCAAGTTTGTGATGTGTTCACCACAGAGACAAGCATAGAAGAAAAGAAAAACTATTAAGGAAAAACTGTAGGATTCTGTTTTGTCACCTTTCTTTCATTAAATTGGCATTTCAGAATTCTGCAATTCTCTAGTCTTAAGACCTTCCAAAGACTCCTGATATTTAGTCTAATAGCATTAAAGGGACTTCATTCTAATTTAGGTTATGCTAGGTTATTGAGACAATAATTATAATTTTTTTAAAAAAATGACAACAATGTAAAATCATTTGTCATGCATTTAATTAAACATCTACAGCTTTTTTTGTTTATCATTTTTTTGATGAACCTTACTACTTATTTATCTTTTGGGCAAACCGACCAAACAACTCAAAATCTTCAAACTCCACCTCAAGACGATTTAGAACTCATGTTCAATAAATCAGAAGCTTGGGTAGATACATTGTGGAAGGAACGATATAAAGATATTTTCCTGAAAGTTGGAGAAATAGCCCCAGATTTCACTTTGTATACTACAGATGGCAAACCTTTTAATTTTTATGAGGAATTGGAAAAGGGGAAACCAATTTTACTCATGACAGGGAGTCATTCCTGTCCTGTTGCCAGAGGCAATCTAAAACCCATAAATAAATTTACTAAAAAGTATAAAAAGAAATTAACCGCTGTGATGGTATATACCATTGAAGCACATCCTAATAATGCAGTAAGTCCCTATTCGATCAAAAATAACATTTGGCCAGATGAAGAATCTGATATAGAGAATCCAGAAACCTATAAAGAAAGAAGACAGATTTGTGATTTCTGGCAAAATAAATACGGATTGAAACCTATTGTTTTAGTGGATAATCCAACCAATGATTTTTGGTTAAGATTCGGTCAAGCTCCCAATTTAGCCTATTTGGTCAAACCAGATAAGACCATCTTTTCATATCAAATATTTATTAATCAAAATAAACTCAAAGAACAAATAAATGAATTGCTGAATGAAATGTAAATGAAATTAGCTCTTTAGTAGTAAACTCCTTAGATACAAAATCCTCATTACATCAACAAATATCCCTTTCAATCTCAGTATAGCTATAGCATAAAAAATACTAAAAAATTGATTATCAATAAGATGTAAATGCTTTAAATATCAATTAGGTGAACAAATTCTAACTAAAAATTAAAAGTCATGATAAAATTAATGTTTGTTTCTTACAGAAAAGAAGGGATTACTCATGAAGAATGTGTCAATGAAGGTAGTGGAGAGTTACATGTAACGACAGTCAGTAAAATTCCAGGCTTGGTGAAATGGAGAGAAAACTATGCCCATCAATTACCACATGAAAATGCGGCCGATGTACTCGCTGAGCTATGGTTCGAAAGTCCAGAAAGCATGCAAGCAGCTATGGAAACCCCTGAATGGGCTGCCGCAGTAGAAGATGCCAAACGCTTCTTAGACATGGAGAAAACCTATGCCATGACAGTTGATGAAAAGACATTTATTGAATAGTAAACCTCAATAGATTGGGCCTATTCTCTTTGGCAATGAATGCGTATCTAATGCTTTTGTATGAGGAAATGTCACAGGACCTATTTTCTTATATTCAATATTAAAAATATAGCAATACTTAGCACAGAATTTATTTATGTAGACTTCAAAAAAGCTTGATAAAGAAATTGTATCCTTATCAAGCTTTTTTATAATAAATCCTCCATCAAACCCTTTGAAAGTCTTTTTGAAGACTTCACGAATACACTTAAAGAATAAATAGTCTTTATTGAGTATAGAGATAAAAGATTTTAGTCTTTATAAGTAAAGGGTTAATCCTCACTTTTTAATATATTTATTAAGCTCGTATAAACCGTTCAGTAAAATGATTTGCATGAGGTTGATATATCTTAAAATATTTCTTGCTTGTACAGTTATTATTTTTAGTTGTAAAGAGCGAGAAGCAATACAAGAAATTAATGTAGACCCTGAAGCTTTATTTGTACATGAAGTATTACCTATCTTAGAGGCAAAATGTACGAGTTGCCATGGGAACGACCCTAAAAAGATAGAAGGAGGGCTTGATTTACGCAATCATGAAAACCTGCTGAAAGGAGGAGATTCCGGTAATCCATCATTAGTACCAGGAAGTATAAATGAAAGTTTTATTGTCCATGCCATCAATCGGGAATCTGAAGAATATGCCATGCCTCCCAAAGAAGGTGACAAACTTTCTCAATTAGATATAGATATCATTACCAAATGGATTGAAGCCGGTGCTCCTTGGCCTAGTGAAGAAAGAAAACAAGCTATTTTAGCTGATACTACTTGGTCTTATGCCAATCGATTAAAAGTGAAAACATCTGGAGGCCTCAGTGAAGCATGGGATAATAGGAAATACCAAAAAGAAGATTTGTGGGCATATTATCCATTGGGCAACTATGAGATTCCAAGTGAAAACAAAGATGGAGAAAATGGGAATCCTATAGATGCTTTTTTACAACAAAAAAGAGCGGAAATTGGCATTAGTATGGCACCTGCAGCTGAGAAAAGATTATTGCTGCGTAGAGCAAGTATTGATCTTACTGGCTTACCTCCCACTCCAGAAGAACTGGATGCTTTCATGAAAGATAATACTACCGATGCTTTTGAAAAAGTAATTGACCGTTTGATTAAGAGCCCACATTATGGTGAGCAATGGGGTAGACATTGGTTAGATGTGGTAAGATATGCCGATAGTGGTGGATTTTCGAATGATTACATGAGACCAAATGCTTGGCGGTATCGTGATTATGTGATCAGGTCATTTAACCAAGATAAACCTTATAATCAATTCGTAGTGGAGCAAATTGCTGGAGATGAATTATATCCAGAGAATCCTGAAATGTTGATAGCTTCAGGATTTCTACGAATGGGGCCCTGGGAACATACAGGAATGAGTGTAGCCGCTGAAACAAGGCAATATTATTTAGATGATGTGACAAATATTGTTGGTGAGACATTTCTGGGCACGCCACTTAATTGTGCCAAATGTCATGATCATAAATATGATCCTATACCAACCAAAGATTATTACAGCCTACAAGCTGTGTTTGCCACTACACAATTTGCCAAAAGAGAAGCTGCTTTCTTACCAGATGAAAATACCAAAGTTTCTGAGTTCGAAAAAAACAGGATCATTGAATGGATAGAAAAAACAGAACAAGAAGCAAAGCTATTGGTAGAAAAAGAAGAAGCAGCCGCCAAAGAATGGTTCAAAGAAAACGGGCGGGCTTATATTGCAAAAAGAGAAAGACGGAAATTACCCGATCATCTTCAACCACCTAGGTATTATGGGCTTACTTTTGAAGACCTTGGTTACCGTAAGGTATTACAAAAGCGCATGCAAATATTGAGAAGGCAAAAGGAACGCTTTGATCCTCTGGCATTTTCAGTGTATAATGGGCCAGATAGGGTATATCATAGCCAAAGAGCCCTAGGGATTCCTAAAGAAATAGAGACTAGCGCACCTAATACTTTTATTTTAGGTGGCGGCTCGGTGTATGCGCCGCAAGACACAGTAACTCCTGGTGTAATGAGTGTTTTTGCCAGTTTAAATACAATAGATGGCAATAAGAATTGGGTAAAAAGCAGCGAAGGAATCCCTGCTACAATGGATAAGCGTCGTTCAGCATTCGCCAAATGGTTAACAGATTCTCAAAATCCTGTTTTCGTACGTTCAATTGTAAATCGTGTATGGCAATACCACTTTGGAAAGGGCATTGCAGAAACCCCTAATAATTTTGGAGCTACCGGCGGAAAGCCTACACATCCTGAATTGCTTGACTGGTTATCTCATTATTTTATTGAAAATGATTGGTCTATCAAAAAGCTACATAAACTCATTATGACTTCAGAAGCCTATCAAATGGCAAGTGAACATCCTAATAGAGAAAAGGTAGATTTAGTAGATCCAGATAATCAATGGCTCACATATTTTACGCCAAGAAGACTAGAAGCGGAGGAAATGAAAGATGCCATGTTGGCTATTTCAGGGGAACTCAATACAGAAGTAGGAGGCTTTCCTGTTCGTCCAGAAATTAATCAAGAAGTGGCCTTGCAACCGAGACATACTATGGGTTCCATAGCCCCTGCTTACCAACCTTCAAGAACACCCGAAGAAAGAAATAGAAGATCGATTTATGCAGAAAGGTATAGGACATTGATTGATCCCGACCTCGAAGTTTTTAATAAACCAGGATCCGAACTTTCATGTGAGCGTAGGGATGAATCTACTGTTACCCCTCAGGTTTTCACCTTATTCAATGGAAATAATACTAGGATGAGGTCTCTAGCCATGGCACATCGATTAATGGAAAATAAAGCACCAATTGAAGATTTAGTTACAAATGCCATCAAGCAAATTTGGTGTAGAGAACCAGCAAGTGATGAATTAGAAAGTTCCATGAGCTATCTAGATAAAATGGTATTGTATCACCAAGAAAATGAGCCTATAAAAAGAAGTTTTCCAACTACTGTAGAAAGAGAAATGTTCGAAGAAATGACTGGTGAGCCTTTTGAATATGTTGAAGAACTAGATGTATTTAAAGATTATATCCCCGACTTACAATCATGGCAAGTAGATGTACGCACTAGGGCATTTGCCGATTTAATTGCTGTTTTGTTCAACTCAAACGAATTTGTATATGTCTACTAATGGTGAAAACACTTCTTGGAATCGCCGTGATTTCTTGTATGGATTAGGATCAAGTATTGGTGCAGTAGCTTTAAGTAGCTTACTATCTTGTAGTGCTGATGAAGTAAAAAAGAAAATAAAAGGTCCTTTAAGTCCCAGTCCTGCTATGTTCATGCCCAAAGCAAAAGCATGTATTTTCCTAACCATGGAAGGAGGACCTAGCCATATAGATACATTTGATCCGAAACCAGCGCTTGAAAAATATCATTTGAGTAAATTTTTACGGGAAGGGGAAAAGTTTTCTGCCATGTCATCAGGCAACCGATACATCGTGAAAAGTCCCTTCAAAACCCGCAAAGTAGGACAATCAGGGGCTGACATGAGCGAACCATTCTTTCATTTAGCAGACGTAGCTGATGATATCTGTTTTTACCGTGGATGTCAGGCGGAATCAGTAAATCATCCTACGGCCATGTATCACATTAATACAGGAAATAGATTTGGAGGTGAACCTGCTTTAGGTTCATGGATAGCCTATGGTTTAGGATCAATCAATGAAAATTTACCTGCGTTTGTCGTTTTACCAGAATTGGCTTATCCACAAGGTGGCCCAGGTAATTGGAGTAATGGTTTTTTGCCAGCCCATTATCAAGGTACGCCTTTAAGACCAAAAGGATCCCCTATTTTAAATATTAATCCACCACCAGGGGTAAGTCGGTATCATCAAAGAGAGAGTCTGGATTTGCTTCAATCTTTTAACGAAAACCATATACATCACCATCCTCATCACGATGAATTGGCAGCTCGCATAGAAAATTATGAATTGGCATTTCGCATGCAAATGGAAGTACCTGAGATCATCAATATTGAAAAAGAAGATGAGAAAACTAAGGAGCTATACGGTATTAATGATAAACACACAGAAGAGTTTGGAAGGAAATGTTTATTAGCTAGGAAATTAGTGGAACAAGGTGTTCGATTTATCCAGATTTATTCTTCTGGATGGGATTCGCACGACTTCTTAGAAAGAGCTCATGGAAATTTGATCAGAAGTATAGATAAGCCAATTGCTGGTTTAATCAAGGATTTAAAGAGAAGGGGTATGCTAGACGAAACTTTAATAGTTTGGAGTGGTGAATTTGGTAGAACGGCAGATAATGGCATTAGAGAAGGTGGAATCGCCTATGGCAGAGATCACAATCCTGATGCCATGGCCATGTGGTTTGCTGGTGGCGGTGTAAAAGTAGGTTCCACAATAGGAGCTACGGATGAATTAGGTCAAGCCGCTGTAGATGTAGTACATCCTATTCGAGATTTACATGTGACACTGCTCCATTTATTCGGACTAGATGATAATAAACTTACCTATTTCCACGGCGGAAGGCACAAGCAATTATCACAATTTGGCGGTGAGCTGATAAAGGATATTATTGCTTGAAAAATGTAAAGACTTTTAAGAATCAAATAAGTATTTATTCATGCTCATATCCATTATCAAAATTTTTTGATTGATATAACTCACCATCAATTTCTACAATTACTTTACTAACATTCCCATTACAAGCACTTGAAAGAACTAAAAGGATTAAAAATTTTACAGTTCTTAAAATATATCTATTTGAAGAGAGCATTTTATTTAAACAGGTAAGTAAATCTAATTTCATTAATTAAGGGTATTTAAGGAACTTATAATAATGTTATATGGTCGCTTTTAAATTGTCTAAAAATCCCTTAAATTTAGGATGAACCACAGTAAGAATAATTAGATAGATAAAAAAATTAATCAATTTTTATGTGATATTACATAATCTTAAAATTATGAAAAAATCCATATTATTCTCGTTGCTATTATTTGTTTCATTCCAAATTAAGGCGATTGATTTCTATAAAGGAACCTACCCTGAGGCGATAAAAGAAGCAGAAACCCAGAATAAATTAATCCTATTGTATTTCACAGCAAAATGGTGTGGGCCTTGTCAATATATGAGTAAATATATTTTTACAGTTGAAGAAGTTCATCAAAAAGTATCTGAAAATTATATCGCTTTGGAACTTGACATTGACATAAAAGCCAATCAAGAAATCTACTATAAATATAATGCAGACAAGGGTATAAGTATTCCAAAATTTTTCTTTATAAACTCAAAAGAAGAAGTGATTAAGTTTCATTATGGAGCGCTAAAATTAAATCAATTTAAAGATTTTATAGATATACCAGATTGGAGCAAACCTATTACCAAGGCAGAATCTGACTCTATTGCCATATCTCGAGTAAACAGTAATTCAATAAAACCTTCTGCTTTTAATAAGTTCATGCACAATGTCCATATTAGTCGATGGAAACCAGGTTTGAGACTTGGAATGAATTACTATACTGTAAATGCTAGTGGTTCAAGTATTAATTATGATAAACATAAGTTTGGGTTAAACATTGGGATGTTTTTAGATTATACAACAAGGTCTTTTTTATTTCAACCAGGTATTTCTTTAAGTTCAAAAGGAGCTAAAATCTCTAACGCTAACGAGACACCGAACGGGTCATTGAGATTGAATTACATTGAAGTTCCTATAAGATTTAGTATCAATACCTTTAATCATAAAATTGTAGGATGCGCCCAATCAGTTAGACTGAATTTTGAACCTTACGGCGCTTATGCCCTTAATGGCAATTTAGGCAATGGTCGGGTTCAATTTGGAAGTTCTGAAAACGAATTTGATAGATTTGATTATGGCATCAAATCTGGAATTAGCCTTCAAATGGGAAGTTTTGAACCTTCATTTGGGTATGATTTAGGATTGAATAATCTCTCAAATAAAAGTGGCGAAAAGATTTATAATAGAGGATTCTATTTCAATTTTGCATTAATATTTGGAAAATAAACTCACTGAATATGCGAAAGGCTTAAAAGCCAGCTGGTTTCAAATCTTTAGTAAATGTACTGATAGGCCTCTAAAGTAATATCTTCCATTTAAACTAGAAATAATGTACCCGAATGATATAGATAATAATTGCTTGAAAACAGAATTTCATTCAGTCTTCAAGCAATAGATTTTTTTCCGAGATATAGTATTCAAAGATTTTAATACCTCACCAATTCCACATCGTCATTACCATACACTTCAGGGGTTTGGATACGGTTATTGAGTCTACGGGCTTCATAAGGCACATGCTCTTCTATATAAGTTCTTAATTCCCTTAGTTCTAAACGCTTATTTTTATCTGCATCAGCAGCACCTTGCAAGCCTTTTAAAAAGAAGTAGGTGAACAAAGAATGGTTTTGATCTGTGTACCAAGAAGATACTTGATCTCCACCTGCAGAAGTAAAGATACGCGCTTTCTCATCGTTCAAAATCCTAATTTTAGGCTCGATAAATACAGGTGAGATGTTTTTGAGCAACATACCTGCTTCTGAAGAACCGCTGAAGCAGGCATCCAATACTACCGTTAAAGATTTATAGGGTATTTGAGAAAGATTCTCATAAAATGTATTGATTGGATATCCATTAAAAGCAACCAATGATGGATCACAATTTACAGGCACAAAATAACCTTCTTTACTTTCTGGATCTGGAGCACCATGTCCACTGTAAAAAATGAACACATCCGACTCACCAGGTTTCACTAAGTTATGTAAACGCGCCTTAAAGTTATCATTGGTGCCAAAAACTCGGTAAAAGTCTGCTTGTCTTGCATTCTCTAAATAAAGGATATTTCCTTCGCTAAAGCCCATGGTATTGACCAAGTATTTTTTAACCACTGCCGCATCATTCAAAGCAAAATCTACCGATGGTACATCTTGGTTTTCGTACTCTTTATTACCAATTACCACCGCTATGGCATTTGGATTAGACATACTTGTGTTTGGAATATTAATATCAACATCAGAAATACTTCTGGCTTGAGTTCCTTTTGTAATAGTAGGCCTTTTATATTCAGGTGTATTTACACTTACCTCTTCAAATTCAAAATCCATCCCTTCTGAATTATACACTATAGTTTCGCTGTTGTTGTAAAAATACTCGCGACTATTTACAGGATTAGACACTTTTACACTCAAAAAGGCAAACTCATTTTCCCCTGCCAAAGTGAAAATCTCATCCGTAAAATCTATTTCTTGGAAATTTTGGTCAAATGCAGGTGCTTCATTTCTAGGCACTGAAAGATAAAATGGTGAAAAACCTTCCATCTTTATCCTAAAAGTTTCATTGTCGGGATCATAATCTATCAAGGCACCTTCTGTTACCAATCGTTCTGTAGCGAAACGATGAATGGCTTCATCTGTTAATTCTTGTATCTTTTTAGAACGTGCCTCTCCATTTACCCTTTGTTCATATTCTTCACTTTTCTCATATCTCCCACGTTGTTGCCACTCATTTATCTGCAGCTCTACATACTTTTTAACTTGTGCCCTTGCCGATAACTGGGTGTAATCTTCTTGTTTCCTATAAACTTGAATTTTTTCATCAGCCCTTTGTGCATAAAAGGCACTTATGTCTTCTTCTCTTACTATTTCAGGATAGCTGCTTTTAAATAGCATTCTTTTATTATACTCATGCCTACCCATTTCTTCACCCACAAAATGATATCCTTTTCCAGAACCATCTATATTGAATTGTACGCGCATGTAGTAATTCTTACCCGGTTCTACTTCAATTAAAGTATGAATATCTGTACCTACATCGCGTTGGGAATTACCTAGTAAATAGATGAAAGAATTCATATCGATCCTTGTAGGTCCCATGGTATATAATTTATAACGCATCTTAGAACCATTGCGCAACCAGCCAATTTCTTGGCCATTAACTTTTACGGTATGCCTCATTATCCCAGTTAAACCAGCTTTGGGCTTATATATATAAATAGTGGCATAATCTTCAGGGTTATCTTGCGCTATGCTTAAAGAAGGACAAAACAAGATCGTAGTTATTGTTAAAAAGCTCCATAAACTCCTGAGGTATATCATGGCAAAAATCAATTTTTCACTAAAGTATTTGCTTAAAAATATTTCTATATCGAGAAAGGAATTATTGGTTTATAAAAATTGCTCAAAGCTCAATTTTCTTACATACATTTTCTGTACGTAATTGAAGGGTAAAAGATTGCAGATTGACTAAAATTATTAAATAAAGTAAATTTTTCTCATGGGAAAACTAGACAATAAAATTAAATAAATCGGCCTTTTCATTCAATAATTGGAAATTGAAACCGCTTTGATTCATTCTTTTGATGAGTTGTTGGTAATCTTCCCTTTTTTTTACCTCAATACCCACTAAAGCAGGTCCTTTTTCCCGATTTACTTTTTTAGTGTACTCAAAGTGGGTAATATCATCAGTTTCTCCTAAAATATCTACCACAAATTCTTTTAGGGCTCCTGCTCGTTGCGGAAAGCTTATTATGAAATAATGTTTAAGTCCTTCATACAGTAATGATTTTTCTTTGATCTCCTCCATTCGGGTAATATCATTATTGCTTCCACTCACAATACATACCACCGTTTTACCTTTTATTTGTTCTTTGTAGAAATCTAGCGCTGCAATACTCAATGCCCCTGCAGGCTCAACTACTATGGCCTCTTCATTATAAAGTTGTAAAATAAATGTACAAACTTTGCCTTCTGGAATAGTTACTACATCGTCTAGTATCTCTTTGCAGATGTTAAATGTTATTTTCCCTACTTGCTTAACCGCAGCTCCATCAACAAATTTATCTATCTTATCAAGCGCTATGTTTTTCCCTTTTTCAAGTGAAGTTTTCATGGCTGGGGCTCCCTCAGGCTCTACACCAATGAGTTTTGTTTCTGGGCTAATTTGCTTAAAATAGCTACCTGTTCCAGCGATAAGTCCGCCTCCACCTACAGGAGCAAATAAATAATCAACTGCCTCTTTGCTATCTTCTAAAATTTCTAAACCTACTGTACCTTGCCCTTCAATTACTTTTTCATCATCAAAAGGGTGTATGAACACAGCATGTTGCGATTGCTGGTATTTTAAAGCCTCCTGGTAAGAATCATCGAATGTATCCCCTACCAACACCACATCTATAAATTCCTTTCCAAACATCTTCACCTGCCGTATTTTTTGATTAGGCGTTGGGCTAGGCATAAAGATTTTTCCTTTTATTCCCATTTCCTTACAAGCCAATGCCACTCCTTGTGCATGATTGCCCGCACTGGCACAAACTATACCCTTGTTTTTTTCTTCATTGGTAAGGGTGCTTATCTTATTAAATGCACCCCTTATTTTATAAGAGCGAACCAATTGCAGGTCTTCTCTTTTAAAAAGAATGTTTGCATTGTATCGCTCTGATAAGTTAAGGTTTTTTATTAATGGGGTATGTTGCACCACATGTTTAAGCCTTATTTGCGCTTTTACAATTGCTTCTACAGGTATTAGTGGTAATGTTTTTTTGCTTTTCTCCATCGTGCTGGTTTACAGCATAAAAATACTTTTCTAATTATTATTAAAATGCCTGTACCATAAAACCAGCTAGCTTATTATAAGCTTTTTCCCAAGCAGCTTCTAATTCAGGATCCCACTCATCTTTTAATGCTTCTTTAAATGTACCGATTAAAATTTCTCCAAACTTTTTGAAATATTCTGGCTTTACTCCATAAGCTACATGCCTCCTTCCTACATTATGTATAGCACTATCTGGTTTTTCGAGGTGTAATTTTGTAACTGCTAAACCTATCAAGTTCATCAGCTTTTCACCTTGTTGGGGAGGATCTACATTAAAAAGATGCGCAAATTTAGGTTCTGCTTCAAATAGATTATTATAAAATTTTTCGCCAATCTCATTTAAGTGGTTCATCAGCGAAGACCAAGATTGCTGCACTAAAATTATTTCTTCTTTTGTCATAATTGAAATTGAGAATAAACAATACTGAATATTACAAAACTAATTTTATCTGTACAATGCGATAAGTCATAAGAAACATATAAAATAAAAAAGGAGTACGGAAATCCATACTCCTTACAAAAGGTCTATAGTAAAGTTACTCTGATTTTTCAGTATGAAAAATGTTTTCTATTATTTCTTCAGGGAAATTTTTCTTCATTCTTTCTTCTTTTTTAGGCAGTTTAACTTTTACTCTCAATGCCTTTAATCCATTCACGCCCTGTAGTTCTTCCAAATGATGATTTTCAATTTCATCTTCAATTAGCCCTTGGTTTTGTAGAAATTGTAAATACCTTCTGTATTCTTCTGCCTCCTTTTCCTGCGTATATACAATCGCTATTTTTCCTGGCTGGGTAATCCGCTCATTGGTGTTTTTAATGTGGGCTTTGTCTATCCGTTTTTTAATTATCTCATATCTAATATTGTAGGCGCCATCCACATCAAACTGTTTTTCATCTTCTCTAAACCTTATTGAAATAGGGGTACTATTAACAAGAATTAAATGTGTGGTTTCAAGTGGTAATGGCAGTTCACATTTCAAAGCATCTGTCATTTGAGCGACAAGGGCAGTAGTTTTTAATTGCCATAAGCGCAAATCGTTGAGATATACCATATCGAATGGTTTATCGGGTGTAATAGTCTGCCCAATGTAAATATTATACTCTACACCATCTGTTTTATATTTTTCAAAATAATGGGGATAAGATTTCTGTATAATATTTTGCTGCTCTTCTAACAAATGTGCTACCTTATCATTAATGCGAGTAAGACTTTCTTCAAACTCTTTTCTCTTCCTGTATAAAATACCCAATTCACTATCTAACTGGCTAAAGTAATATTGGTAAGGTTCTATAGAAAGCGTTCCAGATTGTCTGAAATGTTCTAATAATGGTTCAATTTCGTGTTTTAGAAAATATAAAATTGTCATTTCATCTCCAGAACCTATCCCACCTTTTATACTTTCCAATGATTCATCTATTCTAAAATTAATTTCTTCAATAATACCCATTGGAAAGTGCTCGTAAATCATCATGAGCACATCTTTGGCATTTTGCAATTGTGCTGAGAGGTCTTGCTGTATTGCCTTATTTCTCTCGGTTGAAGAACCTCTTACATCAGACTGACCATAGATAGGATACACATCTTGAAAAACAATTTCATCTCTATGCGTTTGCTCCTCCTTATCGGCTTGGTTCATTTCATTTAATGCAGCTTGCACAAATTTCCATTCTACAGCAGGGTGAACTGCTGTAAATTCTTCCTTAATTATTGCCTGTAATTTACTCTCTAGTTCTTCTAAGCTCCTTTTGGCTGCCAATGAAAAAATTGGCAAAATATCTTGAAGTATTAATATGGAACTATTGTTAAAGTCATCTGCATTTGGAGAGGCCACTTCAAGTCCACCTAGGCAACCTCCATTATAATTTAGAGGTGAAACCATGATACTTTTTATGCCTTTTTCAAGCAACATTTTCTCAATTATCGAATCTGAATCATGTTTCTCTAGATTGCTTATCGCTTGTGCTCTACCAGACTCCATCATATTATGATAAATACAACCTACAAAAGCCTCATCTTTTGATAAACCATTTTTGGCCATATATGCCATCACTTCTTCTTCACTTACAATACTATTCCAAATTTTAGGGCCACTGCCTTTTCCTTCTTTATCCCCAGAAAAAGAAACAATACCTAATCGTAAGTCTGGCAATTCATATAACTCGCGAAGCTTGATCTCTAATTGGCTGAATTTCTCTTTAGAAATAATAGAGTCTTTTTCAAGTAAATCATATTTAATAGATGACAAAACTTCATTTTGAGTAACATCCATTAATTTCATAATAATGAAACCATGAACCTCATAATTACTAACATCTATATATTTACCCCACAACTCTTGATCATAAGGATTCTCAGCAAGTGAGTTAATAATATCTTTCGATAGTTTTGGTGGAGTTTTTAAAGCATGAACCTTGGCAAAATCTTTATCGAAGTAAATCTTATAGTATTTATTTAATCCATTTTGCTTGTTGGGTATCGTAATTAATAAACTTTTGTGGTAAATCTGTTCTGTACCATAAATCTCATTCAGAATAAGACTGTTAATATAAATCCTCTTATTAATTTCAAATGTTTCAAAGTCTATCCCTTTGAAGCTAAAATTAATATTATCTAAATCTATAAGTTCTGCCCATTTTGGTGTACTGTAAACTACACCGTTTAATTCATAAGGCTTTACAATGGCAACGATTTCCTTCTCAAAATCAATTGGAGAAAATATACTGCTCATCAATTCTTCAACCACATCTTTGTGTTTTTCCAACACTGTAAGATCTCTAATTTCTCCTTTTAGTTCTTTTCTTTTTTCTACTTCTTTCAACAAGTTTTCGAGAAAAGCTTTAGTAGCACGGCTCTTGGTTTCTTGTACTTTCTCTTTGAGAAAATCGACTAATAAGTCGAAGCTCAAAACTGATTTTATATAGTCTATATTTTTGTATTCCATCACCAGAAATATTTTCGATATATATGTATCCTTAATTTAATTTGTAGTATGTCAATAACCTGTCTAAATAGTAAAAAAATCTAATAGTAAGACATTATAGCATGAATACTATTTTAATCAAGACAGAATGGCGGGCTGATTGAAACTGAAAGTTTGCTTTTTTTATTGAACATATCCATTTCATAAAAAGTTTGAGAATCTTCAAAGTAAATGTGTGGTAAAATCAATCAATAAATACTGAATAATGACTTTATGTCACTATTTACAAACCAGAATAAGCCATTTTGTCTCATTTTTAAATTAAATGTGTCAATTCAACATTAATTTCATCTTGGTACAAGCATTGAGAAAAGTAAGTCATCATTTAACCCATTTAAATTAACATCATTATGACTTATATAAAATTTCACAAACCGAATCATAAAAAGTATTCTAATTACTCAAAATATGCTGATGCATTCCACAAACATGTATGGAATCATGCCAAGCCACCAGTGAATATTAGCGAAGATGCAAACAACTACTATATAGAAATTGCAGCGCCAGGATTAAAAAAAGAAGATTTTTCGATTAAGGTTGAAAAGAACACACTTGAAGTATCGAGTGATGTTACCCAAGAAAAGAAGTACAAAAAACAAGAGTTTGATTATGGCAAGTTTGTAAGAAAATTTGAATTGCCTCATTCAGCAAACAAAGATAGCATAGCTGCCAAATACGAAAATGGCATCTTATTTATTACCATAGAGAAAAATGTAGAGGCAAAACCCAAAACAGTCAATGTATCTTAATATTTGATTCTAAGATTAGCTTGAATTGTTTGACACACTCAAATCCAGTGAAGAATACTACGCCAAGGTATTTTCACTTATACATAAATAGTTATAGATGAGAAAGTTTGGGTAAGGAGGATTGCGGTTCCTCCTGCCCAAATAATCTTGCTTTTTTTGAAAGACTAAAAGTTTTAAGATTGGACTATTCGGGAATAATTGAATATCCCTATAAAAAACTAGCCAATTTCTACAATAAGAAAAAAATCCTCTTTTACTTTTTTCATAATTTCCATGAAATTGCCTAAGGCAATGTTTAGAGAGTTTTCATCTTGAAAGTATTCTCCGTTTAGCTCAATACAAAACTCTCTCAAATCTCTTTCAATTCTATCTTTGGGCTTTTCGTTTAGTTTATTTAAAATATTTTTTATCTCTTCATCAGAAAATATAACTATGCCATACCCCCTTAATTTGCTTAATCTTTGAGCCAAGTTATTATTCTCTAATTTGACAAACTTCATTATTTCTTTTTGGTCAAGATAACATATTATATCCCCGAAAACCCATCCTGAAATGTCTGGGACCATCATGTAAGATGTATTATTTTTAGAATATTCAATGTACTTATCCTTTTCTTTACCAAACCATGACTTTTTATTGGGAGCAATTTTTTCTAGCTCTTTTAAATGAGAAATATGAAATATTTTTAGAGTCGCAATGGCTGACATTTTATAATGTTAGATTATTTAGGATAATATATTCCTAATCGCAGCTTAATAACTCAAAGAAAAAGTTGCTCTATCATTTCTTCTAACTTTCCTATGGGAGATACTTTAATCTTGAATTTATTTTTGGGCAGGGATTTTACGGCATATTTAGAGATGTAAATTTCTTTGAATCCTAATTTTTCTGCTTCTGCTATTCTGTTCTCAATACGGTTAACAGCCCTTATTTCACCACCTAGCCCAACTTCTGCAGCAAAAGCAGTTTTTCCATTAATACTCACATCATTCACCGAAGAAATTATGGAGGCACAAACTGCTAAATCAATAGCAGGATCTTCAATTTTAAGCCCTCCAGTTATATTGAGAAAAACATCTGACAGGCTCAATCTAAAACCTCCTCTTTTTTCTAAAACTGCCAATAACATATTCAACCTTCTGGCATCGAAACCAGTGCAGCTTCTTTGAGGGGTACCATAAGCCGCAGTGCTTACCAAAGACTGTATCTCTATCATTAATGGGCGATTGCCCTCTAAAGTAGCACCTAATGCTATTCCACTTAAATCATTATCTCTTTGAGAAATTAGAATTTCAGAAGGGTTGCTGACTTGTCTCAGCCCTTCTGAGCGCATTTCATAAATGCCTAATTCGGCCGTAGAACCAAATCGGTTTTTAACTGTGCGCAACATCCTATAACTCATGTGCCGGTCACCTTCAAAATGCAGTACCGTATCTACCATGTGCTCTAACACTTTTGGCCCCGCTAAACCACCATCTTTGGTAATGTGTCCAATTAAAAATACAGGAGTCGCAGATTCTTTGGCAAATTGTAACAATTCAGCTGTAGATTCCCTTACCTGAGATACACTTCCTGGAGCAGATTCCAGCCTGTTACTTGCCAAAGTCTGAATAGAATCGATGACTAAAATATCTGGCTCAAGTTCGGCTACATGAGAAAAAATATGTTGCGTCTGCGTTTCTGTAAGGATAAAACAATTTTCTGAATTGAATTTTAGGCGTTCTGCCCTAGCTTTTATTTGAGTAGCACTTTCCTCGCCAGAAACATACAATACTTTCAATGAATTTAACCTGAGTGCCAACTCTAGCATTAATGTCGACTTTCCTATCCCTGGTTCACCACCAAGCAATACTACAGACCCTGGCATAATACCGCCACCCAGTACCCTATCAAGTTCTTCGTCTGAAGTATTTAACCTTTCTTCATTTACATAAGTAATTTCTGTAATTAATTTTGGTTTATTTGATTTTGTAGCTGATTGTGTTTTACCGACATTCCATGCAGCTGGTACTGTATCTTGTATGAGCAACTCTTCTTCAAAAGTATTCCATTGATGGCAAGATGGACATTTCCCCATGTATTTTGGGGATTGATAGCCACAGTTTTGGCAAAAAAATGCTGTCTTTTTTTTCTTAGCCATGTTTTTTCAATGAGCAATGTTCAATTGTCAATATTCAACTTTTAGTAGACAATGGGTACTTAGTAAAAAGTAATTGTTAATTGTTAATTGTTAATTGTTAATTGTTAATTGTTAATTGTTAATTGCTAACTGTTTATTGTTATTTATTTTATTTCGCATATCTGTAATCAATGCATCTTGTGCCCTTATCCGATTACAAAGTACTTGTACTACACCACGTGCTACTTCTGGCCTATGCGCCATTAGATCATAAAAAGAATCTTGGTTCAGCTTAAGCAATAAGGTATCCCTTTCTGCAGTTGCAGTAGCTGAACGAGGTTTAGAATCCAACAAGCCTAAATCGCCAAAAAAGTCTCGGTTAATCAATGTATTCAACATGTATTCGCCAATATGAATTTTTACCTGCCCTTCATAGATAATATACATACAATCACCAGGATCGCCTTTTTTAAAAATCACATCACCTTCAGAAACACTTTCTTCTTGCAAAATAGTAGCAATATCTGATAATACATTTTCGGGTGTATCTGAAAATATACTGGTACTTTTCAATACGATTATTTTTTCAATCTCAAGTAATGATTCGTCCTGCTCTTTCATATACTTCGTTATTTTATTTATACTTTCAGGAGGTAGCTCATCTGCAAAAATCTCTTCATAAGTAAATAATCGATCCTCGCAAAAGGATTTTATTGTATGTAAAGCCGCCTCTCTTAACAGGTAATCTTCCCCCTTTATATAAGGCAAGAATGTAGTCAGCAAACTAGGATAAAAAGATTTCTTCAGTGAGTATAAAGCCGTTGCTTGTGTCCATCTTGTAAAATGAACGCCCCGTTTTGTTCCTTGAAGAATGGTAAGCACTACTGTTATCTCATCGAGTAAATTGTTGTTATAAAACCTTGAAAATCTACTGACTTTATTAGAAAGACTAGTACTTTCGAGTAATACAGAAAGCTTTTCTACAGTAGAGTGCGGAATAATTTTGTTCAAAGTCTCGAAAGCCTTTAAGCGTTCTTTTTTCTCAATAGAGGCAAAAGCATCGATAACATATTTATAATTCTCTCCATCTTTTACAAATAGGAAAGAAACTAAAGTCTTTGCGTGCTGTACCCTGAGCAATAATTCATTCTCTAAAGCTTCTTTTAATAAAGCATAATCATTCTTGTTATTTAAAAGAGCCAATGCATTGTAAAGCCAAAATACCCTTCTAAATAGAATTTCCATATTATCTGCTACATAATAGGATTGATTGTGTTTTACAGCATGGTAACCAGCTATTTGTAATGAATGTAATGCTTCAGATTGGAGTTCTATCCATTGATAACTCGTTACCCACCAAAGGATTTCATAAGCTTCTGCTCCACCTATTTTACCACATATCCTACACAAACGCATAAAGTACACACTTCTAGAGCTATCGGCTTCACCAAACGCAGCTTTAAGTTGTGGCAATACTTGCTCACCATAACTTGTAAGCGTACGCAATGCTTCATTGTGCAACACATGATGCTCAACCATTAGTAATAATTTTGGTACAAAGGCTTCGTCTTTGAGTTTGGTAGCAGCTTCCAACGCATTTTTAACTAACTCAGGTTGCTCGTGATCCAGGTATTCATTGACGATTTTACTGTAAGCAGTATCTTCAAGGTCACCAGTTATTCTAATAGCCAGCAGGTTATCTCCATATTTTTTAGACAATGCCGCCTTCTGTATAGCTTCTTGCGCCTGTAGTTTTTCTTCTTCTGAGCCATACTGATGCATGCAATACAATACTGCCCTACAAACTGGTTCATGCTCACTTTTTACCAGTTTTTTAACTTCACTTACCTGTTCGTGGTTGAGAGAACAAACGGCCTTGATACTTGCAGCCACTATTAGCGGAGTTTCATCTTTTTCAATGATATCCAACAATTCATCTTCAAACCCTTCTAAACGCAATGTTTCTATCTTATTTAATGCATGGATTTTTACATCTTCTGAAGGATGATCAATAATTGAATGAAGCTTTTCAAAGAGTTTTTCTCGATCAAACTTTTGTAAAAACTCCATTGAATAGATTACTTCTTCCGTTTTACCTGTTTCTAGTTTCGACTCAAGAACTTCTAATATTTTCTTATCTTGAATTACTAGTTCAGATCCCTTGATTGAACGTACATCAACAGCAGTTTTTAAAATGCCAATATAACTTCTATTGTAGATTACTATATTGATAAACCAAATGCCAACTATACCATTAAGTAGCCAAGAAAGCATTTCATTATTTAAACTAAATTCCCATTCTTGTAAAAATAGCAAAGCTCCACCCGCTATACCCACAGAGGCTGGTTCAATTACTCCCTTCATTAAATTATATCCTTGAAACCTAAACCTAGCAACCAAAGGCTGGAGCAATGTTAGAAAAACAGGTCTTTGCAAAGCATATCTTAGAGAAGTAAAAACTAGTGTCATAATGCCGAAATGCACAAAATAACTGTAGACATTAAAACCAGGTAGTTTCTCTGGAAAAAGCAATAATATACTTAATAAAAGCATGAGTATTGGCAATACAAAAAGTGAACGCTTGATGCCAATTTCACTGATTACCCTTCTTGAAAAAATCATTTTTGCAAAAAAGGAAATAAGGCTAATAATCCCGAAAATAACGCCAAGGAACCAAGCCAAGGAGGCTTCAGTCTGATAATACTTTTGTAGATTACTTAAAAGCGCAAAATCTAACCAAATGGTAAGTGTAATAATAATAAGTGTAAGAAACGAAAGTGCAAGCACTGATTTATTCGTAAAAAACTTGCTAATAGCCGGGCCAGCTTTTAATACTTCTATCCTGCTTTCATTATTTTCTTCATAAATTTCAGTATAAGCATCTTTTTTAATGATCCTTCTCAAAAAAACAAAAGAAAGGAAAAAAGCACTAGCACTTAAAACAAGTAGTTGTTGCGTATCTAACCATCCTAAAAGTATAGGTACTGAGAAGTACCCAATGATCATTCCCGGTAAATCTCCAATGGTTAACCAACCCAAATTTTGTTGTGTTGAACGCACTTGAAACAATACTGCCGCCAAGGCCCATGATTCAAAGTTGGACAATAGATAAATGATCCTGTACCAAATAATTAAAAGAAAAATGAACCAGATAAAATTGTAGTCTCCGATACCGCCTAACAGTACTACAATAGATGCTGCAATTAGCAACATAATGCCTTGCATAATCCGCTCTAATGAAATATAGTGCTGAAGATTACTGTATAGTTGACCAGCAACCAGCATAAACACAGCAGAAGAAACATACACTATAGGTAGGTTAAGTGCTGAAAACCTTGCCAGAAAAATTACTGAAGTAGTTACAAAAAAAACTGCTAGCCCAAAACCTTGGAAAAAGTGATGGAAGAAAAAAGATTGTACAAACCAAGCTTCACTTGCATCAATCCCAAATATTTGCAATAACCTTTTTCTCATTTGGTATGAACTTGGACATTATTTCTAAGAGGTTGTCTAAAATAAAACCTTTCGTCTGCAAATGATAGATTTCGCCCTAATCTTCTTCATTTTCGACTTGAAATACTTACTTTAGACAACCTCTAATAAAAATAGGTATTAATCCATAAAGGCAAAAACTAAAAAAATCTCACCTAATTTATTCCTCATTCCCCAAGTATTCACCAAAGTCTTCTTCATTTTGAAATTTACCTTTTTGATTATAGAATTTCCATATACCTACAGTTTCCCCACTTTTATAACTTCCTATCGCTTCTAGCTTCCCATTGCCGTGATAATATTTCCATTGGCCTATTTTTTCACCTGCCTCATATAGTCCTTCTGCCTTTCTTTTACCTTCGTCATGATAAAATTCCCATTTGCCATTTTGTATGCCATCGACATAATCACCCACACTTTCTTTCTCACCATTTGGATAGTAAGCCATACGTAGACCGTTACCACTCCTTAAATTTCCGCTAGAGTGTGTTTTACCTTTTAAATCTGTGAAAGTACTTACTTCAAGCAACTTTCCTTTTTCCCAATTTTCCGTAACCATTGAAGCCCCATCTTCATGGAGAAAAATCCATTCTCCGTCCTTATCTCCTTCAATATAATTGCCACTAGCCAATACAGCCCCTCTAGGATAGAAAGTTTTCCAAATACCCGATTCCATCCCGTTTTTCATTAATCCTTCTGCATACTCATATAAACCCCCACTATCATCAATATCGAAATATTTTTTAATACCACTTTCTTCTCCTCCCATATAAGTTACCAAAGCAGTCAATTGAGAGGTTTCATTAAAATATTCCCATACTCCATTTTTTTCACCATTGATATATTCCCCTCTTGCATAAATTTTACTTTCATCGTAAAACTCTTGCCATACACTATCTTTCACATCCATAAAATAATAACCACTTGCCTTTAAATTCCCTCCTTCGTCAAACTCTTCCCAAAAATCAGTACGCAACCCTTCGGTATAATATCCTATTTCTTTAAGAAAACCTTCTTCACTATAAAAAGCCCAAATACTATCGGGCAAATCGTTCATATAATATCCTTTGACTAAAATCTGTGAGGTATCACTTCCGTATTCCAAATAAGAACCTTCTTGTACACCATCATTAAACATACCTGAAGACTCTATTACTTCATTTGCATTATAGGTGAAAAATGGGCCATTTTCTATTCCATTTGAGAAAGTAACTCTAAGTGATATTTTACCTAGACTATCATAATAAGTGGCTAAGCCTTCTTGTAAACCATTTTTATATAAGTCTACTTGTTGTAAGTTGCCCTCATTATCATATATGTTTCTTGTACCATTACCTTGCTTTAATTTACCTGCGCTCAACCTTTTACCATTTGGCAGATAATAAAACCCTACATCGAGCAGTAGGGAATCACGCCAAAATTCTTTTTGCTTTAACTGTCCATTTTCATAGAAAAAATCAGAGGTACCATCTAATATGCCTTCTTTAAAAAAATGTGATTCTTGTAATTGACCAGATGAATAATAAAATTTCCATGGCCCGTCTTGTTTACCATCAATATAAGCACCTGTAACCTCTACTTTTCCATCTTGATAAAATGCTTCATAAGTTCCCTCCTCTTTTCCTAATAGTAAAAATACCCTACTTTTTAAAGCACCATTAGTATAATAGTTTATCAGATTGCCGTGTTCTTCGCCGTTAACAAAATTGCTTTCTACCTCAATATTACCATTCGAATAATAGGTATACCAGGTACCTTCCTCCTTTCCAGCTTTATACTGCCCCTCTACTAGTTTTGTGCCATCATCATAATACTCTTGCCATAAACCATCCTCTAATCCTTGCTTAAAATAAGCATTAAGTACAAGCTTACCATTTTCATACTCCTTCCATTCCCCATCTATTTTTCCTTGCTTATAATTGGTTTCAAGTAAGAGTACACTATCTTCATCATAAACTTGCCAAATGCCATTCCTCAATGAATCTACATCTTGGCTTTTCAATTCGATTGAAAAAGATGTAGCAATTAAAAAAAATAAAAAATATCTCATAGCAATATCCAATCTGAGGCAATTTAGTAAGGGTATCATTAAAACACAATGCTACCGAGCCTGAGGCTTGCTAAGGTATTATAATTTAGGTTGTACTTTAAATCGAATAGTTAAAAAAGAAAGCATTCTCATCAGAGAATACTTACCATATTTTATTATTGTTATAATTATTGTATACTATGTTATGTTGGGAAACTTGCTGATATAGCAAAATAAATATTAATTATGATTTCCCTACCTGCATCATCTCTGTTAATTCGTGGATTATTTTTCGGTAAATTGCATCGTTATCATTCTTTTTGATAACAGTCTTACTTGCGTGTACAACAGTACTATGGTCCCTTCCTCCAAATCTATCTCCTATCATTTTTAGAGGCATATCGGTATACTGCTGAGAAAAATACATGGCTATTTGTCTTGCCGTGGCAATATCCTTCTTTCTTGTTTTTGACTTAAGTTCATCTACCGATAACTTAAAGTAATCGGCAACAACCTGCTGAATGAACTCTATGGTTATCTCTTTTTCAGTGGTTCTAAAAATATTGAGCAAGGTAGTTTTAGCAAGTTCAAGATCAATATCTTTCCGCATAAAAGAAGCATTGGCTATTAGGGAAATGAGAACGCCTTCAAGTTCCCTAATGTTTGAGTCAACATTTCTAGCTAGGTATTCAATTACTTCATTAGGCACTTCAACGCCCTCATTAGACATCTTTGCTTGAACTATCGCTACCCTGGTTTCGTAATCCGGAATTTGTATATCTGCAGTTAAACCCCATTTAAATCTAGAAAGAAGTCTTTCTTGTAATCCTTGTAAACTTCTAGGAGGCCTATCGGAAGTCATTATAATTTGTCTACCGCTTTGATGAAGTCTATTGAAAATATGAAAGAAGTTTTCTTGGGTTTTTTCTTTACCTGCTAGAAATTGAATATCATCAATTATTAAAACATCAACCTTCAGATAGAAATTAGTGAAATTCTGAACATTATTATTCTTTAAGGCCTCAATAAATTGGGTTGTAAACTGGTCTGAAGTTACATAGAGTACTAATTTTTCTTCGAAGTTTGCTTTTATTTCATTGCCTACAGCTTGCGCAAGGTGGGTCTTTCCTAGGCCAACTCCTCCATAAACTACCAATGGATTAAATGCGGTAATGCCAGGTTTTTTAGCAATTGCATAGCCAGCTGACCTAGCCAACCTATTACAATCGCCTTCTATATAATTATCAAAAGTATATACAGGGTTTAATTGTGTATCGAAATTATCTACATCTGCATTTGGTAACTCAAATGGACTTCTAATTACTTTCTTTGAGCTTGCAGCAACGGTATTATTAGTAAGATTTATAGTATTATTTTCACCGCTCGGTTGTTTACTTACCAAAGGTTTGCTACCTGCTGGTTTACTATTTCTAACATTTAAAGTAAAGGGTTGGTGATTTGCATCACCTTTATCTACAACAATCGAATATTCAAGTTTTCCTTGTTCGCCAAGTTCAGCATCTAAAGCTCTTTTAAGTATATATACATAATGTTCTTCTAACCACTCATAAAAGAATGGCGTTGGCACTTCTATGGTCAAAATATTATTCTCTAGCTTAACAGGTTTTATTGGTTCAAACCAAGTTTTAAAACTCTGTTCAGGCACCTCTTCCTTAATCATCTCTAAACAGTTTTGCCAAACTGCCTGACAACTTTTAATCATCTGATTCAACACATTTTATTATTTTGTAGTGAAAGGCATTCTAATACAAAATATTCAAATTTTGCAATGTAAGTTTAGTCAACAAAATAGACAGTTCTTTTTTGTTGTGCTTAGAAAAACTTTGAAAGTTCGACTGATTTTATTTTCAGGTGACTACAAAACTGCTAAAAAATTTGAAAGAAAAAAAATGAAATTTCCTTCAAAAATTAATTTCAAAATAGATTATTTTTTTAATAACTACCTGAAAACCAAAGGTTTATTAATATCGAATGCAGACATTAAATATTTGATTATCAATTAGTTACAGTCTTTTAAAGTATCTTTATAATTTTTTATATTTTTTTTATGGTTCAATTATTGCTAGGAACGGCCTTCAATCACACTGAATTTTCAACTTTTTAATGACCTTCTAAGCATCTCCCAAATTAATATAAAGTGAAGTAGTAAAAATGCAGAAGTACATTGTTTTGTTTTTTGAAAATACCATGTGATATTTTATGGATTTTAGTAAAAAAATCTACTACTTATATAATTAGGATTGATAAAAAAAATGGCTTTTGGACAAGGTATCCAAAAGCCATCTATAATTAAAAAGTTCGCTTATAATATTATTCAGCTGAAGCAAGAGGTTCAACCGATACATAAGAGCGTTGCTTAAATCCTTTTTTAAAACTTACAGTTCCATCTACTAGTGCAAAAATAGTATGGTCTTTTCCTAAACCTACATTTTCACCAGGATGATGCTTGGTTCCTCTCTGTCTTACGATAATGTTCCCAGCTTTTACTGTTTGACCACCATAAATTTTTACGCCAAGTCGTTTACTTTCCGACTCTCTTCCGTTTCTAGAACTACCTGCTCCTTTTTTGTGTGCCATAATTACTTATTTAGAAATTTCTTCGATTAATACTTTAGAAAACAATTGCCTATGACCATTTTTAACTTTATAGCCCTTACGCCTTTTCTTTTTGAATACAATTACTTTATCACCTTTCACATGTTCTAACACTTTTCCTTTTACTTTAGCACCAGATAGAACTGGAGTTCCAACATCAATAGAACCTTCATTATCAACCAATAATACATTATCAAACTCTACAGCATCCCCTTCTTCGCTGCTTAATCTGTGAGTATAAATATATTTATCCTTTTCAACCTTAAATTGCTGACCGGCTATTTCTACAATTGCGTACATCTTATCTAAAATTAATTTTTGAGGTTGCAAAAATATAAGAATGTAATCTTATATACAAAAATATCCTGACTTTAATAAGATGATTTCTTATTTGGAAAGCAAGAAGTGAATTGTGCACTGAGACTAATCTGCATTGGCAAACATCACCTATTCATAACTCCTCTTTATTTATATATCCATCATAACTTTATAGAATATGGCTCAGATAAAAAAATATTTATTTTTTTTCTTTGAAGTGACTGCTTAAACAACCCTTGCTAAATAGCTAAAAATCAAGCTAAAGAAGCCCTTAAACCATAAATTTTGAATCTTGGAGACCAATAAAAGTCATTTTTATTTTTCATACAGATATATATATTTGTTTGTGCTTAGATAAACGAACAACAATCAAACTTAAAATCCTTAAAAGTGATAATTTTTTAACAAAAGCTCCAGTCAGCTATTTGTAATTGCTTTAAGCAGAATCCAATCCAATCAAGATATTTTCATTACCTCATAACTGTTTCTTATTTTACTTTTTTGAAACAAAATTTGATTTTATTAAAAACCAGGTAACCAGCTATAATTGATTTATTTTATTTGTAGCTTCTGTTGTGATTCGCTTTATTAGGGGTTCAAACAATTTTTCTTCTAATACAAATAATACCTTGAAGCTACATAAGTTACCAAAAATTCAAAAGAAAGACCTTAAGGTTAGGCTTTTAAAGAAAGACCCTTTTGGTAATATTATTTTTTTTAAGCGACTACTTATCGGTGTTTTAGCAACGTTTACTTACGGTAGAATTAATATTGTAAATAAGCTAAAAATTGAAGGGACAGAACACCTCATCGGTTTACCTAATAAAAATGTATTGTTCATTTCGAATCATCAGACTTACTATGCTGATGTTATCGCCTTGTACCATATATTTTGTAGTGTAAAATGGAAATTTAGGAATTCTGTAGGCATTCCATTATATATGCTTATTCCCAGGGCTAATACTTATTATGTAGCTGCTGAGGAAACCATGAAAGACAGTGGATTAATTCCAAAGATTTTTTCATATGCTGGTGCTGTTACCGTTCGGAGGTCCTGGAGGGCCAAAGGTAAGAATGTACAACGTGGAGCCGATAGGAAAGCTCCAGAAAAAATAAAAAAAGCGTTAAAACACGGTTGGGTTGTGAACTTCCCTCAGGGAACTACTAGTCCTTATGCCCCTATCAGAAAAGGGACAGCACATATTATCAAAGAATTTAAACCTGTTGTGGTACCCATAGTTATAGATGGATTTAGAAGAGCCTTTGATAAGAAAGGATTATATTTCAAAAAAAGAGGGTCGACACTACAAGTAAAATTCAAAAAGCCTCTCAACTTTGATGACAATGACACATTAGAATCAATTACGGAACAAATAGCCCAAGCCATAGAACAATTACAACCTAAAGAAAACATATAAACTTTAGCCTATCTGTGTAAAAGCTAAATTTTTACTTTTTTAAGAAAAACCTGTCTTTATCGTAATACAATCGCATTTACTTTCGTTTACAATCATTACTTTAAAGCTGGTTATTAATGGAAACTTACCCTACAGAAAAGAAATATAGCGTCTTATATGTAGACGACGAAGAAAGCAATTTAAGAATATTCAAAACTGCCTTTAGGCGGTACTACAAGGTTTTTACTGCAGTAACTGCAGATGAAGGAATCAATATTCTTACCAATGAAGAAATACACCTGATTGTTACCGATCAGCGCATGCCCCAAATGACGGGTGTTGAATTTTTGGCAAAAATCCTTCCTGATTATCCAGATGCCGTAAGAATGATCCTTACTGGTTTTAGCGATGTTCAGGCAATTATTGAAGCTATTAATTCAGGACGTGTGTACAGGTACATTACCAAACCTTGGAATAAAGATGACCTTAAAAAAATTCTTGATGAAGCATTAATTGCTTTTGAAAAAGACAGGAATAAGAAAGAGGTAATTGTAACACTTGAACAGCAGAAAAATCAACTTAAGATTGAGGTTGACAGACTTAAAAGCGAATTGACTATAAAAAACCAAGTTATTTCAGAACTAGAAACTAAGCTTGTCTAATTATAGAAATTGAAAAAGATTGATGTTTATAATTTCAGTACAACGAAAATATAAGTAAAATCAGCCTTTATTCTTTTATTTGATTATTAAACCTGATAGTAGAGAAAGCTACTCCAAAGTTATCAGAAAGCGTTACTTCAGGATATAGATTACATACTGCCATTTTGATAAAGGCCATATGGTGAATGGCATGTTCAAGATTGTAGGCTAGCTCTCGCATGACACTCGATTCCATATTGCTTATTTCCACATTATCTGTAGAATAGGAGGTTTTCATCTGAAGGGGGAAATCTTCTACTACTTTTTTGAGACCATCTGTCAGCTCATTGAGTTTGAGCAATACCTTAAATCTGTCTACTTCTAATATTTGATTATGTTCTCTTTCATCATAGTTAATTACACCAGTGTAATGGCTATGAATGAATATATCATAAAACTCTAAAATGTGTCTAATATGTTTACCAATACTACTTCCTAGCAATATTTGACTAGCTTCAGAATATTGTTTGTCGTTTAGTGTTTTTACCAGAACTTTAATTTGTTCTAGTATTTGTATAGAGGCAACTTTAACCTGCATATTAACTTTCGTGAAATTTATAAAACCATAATTAATTAGAGGCAACAAAAGCAATCGCAAATTAATTGCTCGATTGCAAATATTAATCACAGAACTACAAATTTATGTAAATTTTATTGATGCTGATTACGCTTTCAAAAAAAATCCTACTACAACTTAATTATAGTAGGATTTTTCGTAAAACTAAAATCAGTCTTTCAAAATATGGCGCGATATCACTATTTTCTGTATTTCAGAAGTGCCTTCATAAATCTGTGTTATTTTAGCATCTCTCATCAATCTCTCAACATGGTACTCTTTCACAAATCCATAACCACCATGTACTTGCACCGCTTCTATGGTTGTCTGCATAGCCGTCTCTGAAGCAAATAATTTAGCCATGGCACTTTGCAAAGAAAAATCTTTCTTTTGGTCTTTAAGCTGTGCCGCTTGTAGACAAAGTAATCTTGAAGCCTCAATCTTTGTTACCATTTCTGCCAATTTAAAAGAAATACCCTGATGTTGACTTATTTCTTTGCCAAAAGCCTTTCGTTCCTTTGAATATTTAAGGGCCAATTCGTATGCACCAGAGGCTATGCCCAATGCTTGTGCTGCAATACCAATCCTTCCTCCGTTCAGGGTTTTCATGGCTATATTAAATCCTTCACCCTCTATTCCCAACCTGTTTTCTTTAGGAACTATCACATCAGTAAAACCAAGTGAATGGGTATCTGAGCCTCTAATACCAAGTTTGTCTTCTTTTTTTCCAACTATAAAGCCATCTTGCCCTTTTTCAACTATCAAGCAATTAATGCCTTTGTGCTTTTTCTCCCTATCTGTTTGGGCAAACACCAAATATACCGATGCAGTAGAACCATTGGTAATCCAGTTTTTATTACCATTAAGTAAATAATGATCTCCTTTATCTTCCGCAGTAGTTTGCTGAGAGGTTGCATCACTCCCAGCTTCAGGTTCTGATAAACAAAATGCTCCCCAAATCTCTCCAGAAGCTAACTTCGTTAGGTATTTCTCTTTTTGTGCTTCTGTACCAAATTTTTCTAATCCCCAACAAACTAGTGAGTTATTAACAGACATACATACCGAAGCCGAGGAATCTATCTTGGAAATTTCTTCCATTGCCAGTACATAAGATACTGTATCCATTCCACCACCTCCATATTTAGGATCAACCATCATTCCCATAAACCCTAGCTCTCCCATCTGTTTCACTTGTTCATGAGGAAACTGTTGCTTTTCATCTCTTTCAATTACACCAGGTAGTAATACCGACTGAGCAAATTCTCTAGCGGCATCCCTTACGGCGAGTTGTTCTTCTGTAAATTCGAAATTCATCTTAGATGTTATTTTTTAAGGTTAAGCTTTTACGTTTTTCTAAATATTCTAAAAACGACAAATAAATTGTATGCGTGCATAACAAAATTACATAAACTTTTTACTTCATTTGGTATTGAAATAAAAAAAAATGATATAATAGTGCCTATCAAAGTAATAGAATTATTGTACTATTTTAATGTAAACACTGGTAATTTATCTTACAGTTTTGCATATTGTAGCAATCTAATAAGATGTAACTCAACTTTTTACAAACACAGATATACTGTTACCTTTTAGGTGTAAACCGTATATAATTTTTTAGAATCGGATGTCTGATAGATCTTACAAGATCAATGATGTTTTTATCTCTTACTCTAGAAGAGATTTAGACTTTGCCCTTAAATTATACAACAGCCTCATGGATGAAGACCTTGAGGTATGGTTCGATCAAGAGGACATTCCTCCTGCAGTAGATTTTTTACATGAAATTGAAAGCGGCATCAATCTTTCCCACAATTTCATATTTATCATTTCACCAGACTCAATAATATCTAAGTATTGTCTTATAGAAATTAACCATGCCTTAAAACAAGGCAAAAGAATTTTACCAGTTCTCTACAAGGAACCTGCTCCTGGCAATACCGACATGCATCCAGAAGTAAAAAAGTTAAATTGGCTTTTTTTTAGGTATCAGCTCGACGATTACGACAGAGCTTTGCTCAACCTACTAGATACACTGGACCAGCACAAAGAATATGTATCGAAACACACTCATTTACTCAACAAGGCCATCTTTTGGAGCAAAAACCAAAAAAGGGTAGAGTTCCTATTAATGGAAGAGGAACGGATAGATGCTGAAGCATGGCTTAAAGAAAGCTTTGGAAATGACAAACCACCTTGCAACCCAACCGATTTGCACTGTGAGTTTATTTGTGAGGGGGAAAAGTATGCAAAGTTGGGCATGACAGAGGCATTTGTGTGTCAGGAACCTACCGATCAGGATATAGCCATAAAGATTGCCAATGCCTTAATGCGCAAAAGTTTTACGATTTGGATCAGAAATATAGAAATAACTGGAGATGATGAACGCATTAAAAAAGTAATTGAAAATGGCATTGAAGAATCTGATAATTTTATCTTTCTTATCTCACCCGAATCGGTGCGTTCACAACAAAGACTTAATGAGTTAGCTTATGCGCATTCTTTAAATAAACGTATCATTCCTGTAATAGTAAAAAATACAGATACACAAGATATTCCTGAATCTATTAGGCATATCAAAACCATTGATTTCAGTCCACCAACTTCAAGTAATTACTACACCAGTAAATTTAATTCTGGTTTTAACCTTCTTCTTAGTGAATTGTACAAAAACCAGCATTATTATGAGCAGCATAAATACCTGCTTGTTCAAGCATTGCACTGGTTAAGGCAAAATGAAAACCCTGCCATATTGATCAAAGGCTATCAATACCAAAATGCACGGACGTGGTATGAGCAAGGAAGTACCAATAAAAATAATCCTCCAACTCAATTACATGGGCAATACCTTGATACTTGTGAAGAAACCACTGGACATATTCAAAATGAAATCTTTTTATCCTTTGCACGTAACGATACCGATTTTGCCAGAAGGTTGAATAATGACCTGCAGATAAATGGTCGGGTTACTTGGATGGAACAAAGCTTCATTCCTTCAGGAGTTGATTATCAAGAAGAAACCTTCAAGGCTATTGAATCTTCCGATAATTTCATCATGATTGTGTCACCTCCTGCCATTAACTCACCCTATTGCCGAGATGAAATTGAATATGCCAATGTATTAGGCAAAAGGATCATCCTAATAACTTACAGAGAAGCAGATTTAGCACTAGTTGTTCCCGACGGAGCTGAATATACAGAGGTTAACTTTGAGTTTTTAAGCAACCGCTATGCGGAATGCTTTAGTAATTTATTAAGGGTGCTCGATGTTGATAGAACCTATATTAGAAGTCATAACAGCCTGGCGCAAAAAGCCTTGGAATGGGAGCAAAAAGATTTTGATAAAAATCTTTTACTGAGGGGAACGGAGTTATCAGCAGCCTTGGAATGGCTTTCAGAAGCTGAAGTAAGTAAAAAGAAACCTGCTCCTTCAGATTTACAAATCAAACTTATTTACAAAAGTGAAGAAGCTTCTGATAACTACCGCAAGAGGTACAAACGGAGGATAAACAGACTCAGGATCTTAATTGCTTTAATGACTTTATTTTTAATCAGTGCTGCCTATTTTGGTTTTAAATTGGAACAATCAAAAAAAATTGCTGAGAAAAATGAAGAACTGGCTTACGAATTAAGAGAAACGGCACTCAGAAGACAGGAAGTTCTGGAACTTCAGAAAAAAAGGCTCGACTCACTTCAAATGTTACAAGAGCAACTTAATGCTGAGTTCCGCAAACCAGCCAACACTAGAAATGAAGTACTCATCAGGCAATTACTCAATATAAAAGACTCACTGGCTGAACAACTCAGTGAAGAAGAAGCACTCAATATTGAAGAGCAACTAGCAGAGCGAGAAGAACAAGAAAAATTATTTGAGTTTCATGATGGACTAGCCGTAATCGAAAAAAACAATAAATACGGATTTATAAATGAAGAAAGGGAAGAAGTAATTAAAGCAGTTTATGATGCCGCAGGTAGGTTTAGTGAAGGCTTTGCTAGGGTGAGAAAAGATGGAAAATGGGGGTATATTAACTCCAATGGTTCGGTTAGCATTCCATTCCAATTCGATTTGGCAGATAATTTTTACAATGGCTCGGCAAAAGTGAGGCAATGGAATGTCTCTTACGAAATTGACAGAAACAACAGATGTCTTTCAAATTGTGAGAATCTTAATACAATGAAGTTTATAGCCGAAGCTGCAGACAAGTATGAGGCAACAGGCGAGAATATTGTAGAAGGATTATTACCAGTTAAGAAAAATGGGAAATGGGGGTATATCAATGAGTTTTCCGAAGTAATCATAAACTTCAAGTTCGAAGCAGTAGAAAACTTTTCTGATGGGGAAGCTAAAGTTATTTTTGATGGCAAAGTACAAATCATCAATAATATTGGTATTTGTCTTGAAAACTGTGCTACACTTACCACACAAATTATTGACGTAACCGGAAATTCAACCTTAAAAGATTTTTCAATTTCTGCCACCGAAATTACTAATGATGAATTTGTTAAATTCTTAAATGCAATAAAAGCCAATAAGAAAAGAGCCAATGCTTTTATAAATCTTAACCCTCCAAATAATAGAATCGATGATCAAGGGATAGTATTTGAGAATAATTCCTTTAAAGTAAAATTCGGTTTTGAGGAAAAACCTGTGAGTTTTGTAAGCTTTTATGGCGCACAAGCATTTTGCAGGTGGGCAGGTGGTAGACTTCCAAATGAAGCAGAATGGGAATGGGCTGCAATTGGTGGAAACTCAAATGACAGATATACTTACGGAAGCACCAACAATGTAAATGAAATTGTTTGGCTCAATGGCTTAGCCAGTACTTTAACCGAAGTAGATGATACACGTTTTCCTAAAAATCCCTTAGGATTAAAACACGTTGCTGGCAATGTATGGGAATGGTGCGAAAATAGTAACACAACAAATACAGCTATCGTAAAAGGTGGTAGTGTTACCTCAGGTCCAAATCAATTTAGACCTTCATTCAAAAAAACAATATCTAAAGATGACTTTAATGGGTATTATGGCTTTAGGTTTGTTAAATAAAATAATGTAAAGTGCTATTTCTACACTTTTTAATTCTTTGATTTTTTTAATGTGTAATCATTCAAATTTATTCCTGTTTAACAAAATGTTTTTTAAGCATTGAATTGAACTAAACTTTAACAAAAATTACTTTATACCTAAGAGTTTACAACTATCAACATTTTCTTTACATAAAAATTAAACCAATACTATATAGGGTATTTTTTCGAAAAGCCTAAACCATTATCAAACAACAATTTATTATTATCAAATTTAAAGTTTCAATTTGACTAAGTTGCATTAAACAAGAGGTTGAGACTAACACAATTATTGAACTCAAAAATATGAATAGCAGAAAATTTAATGTATGGATATTATTATCCATATTAACAATAGGTTTTTGGCTTATCGATACCCACCAGCCTATCAAAGATTACCCTGAGCAACAAGATAAAAAAAACAAAAAGTCGTCTACTCCAACCAAGAAATCTATTGTAGTAAATGGGCATAAATACGATGGCCCAGAGAAATACGCTTATTATCATCAAGCTATAAGAACAGGAGAGACAGATATAGAAAACATTGACCAATCTCAATTTTATAAGCATGGTTACCAGCAAAAAGCTTTAGAAAAAGCACTGGTTGCGATGAATAACAATAGATCCAATAGGCGTACCAAAGAATTAAATTTTGAAGAAAGAGGTCCAGTAAACGTACCTGGAAGAACGAGGGCACTCATCGTAGATCCATCTGATAATACAGGAAATACTTGGTTTGCAGGATCGGTAAGTGGCGGAATTTGGAAAACAGATAATGCGGGTGAATTATGGATAAAACTGGGGAGTGATTTGCCAAACTTAGCATTTACCACTATGGATATGCCAACCAGTAACCCCAATGTAATTTATGCTGGTACTGGTGAAGGTAGTTATGGTGGATTAGGAAGTGTAAATGGCAATGGTATTTTCAAAACAATAGATGGTGGAACTACTTGGGAACAATTACCAAGTACCGACAATGAAGAATTCATAAACGTAAGTCGTGTCATTGTAAATCCAGATAATGAAGATGAGGTACTCGCCTGTACTACAAATTATAGTTTCAGAAATTCAAGTTCAAGGCGTTCCTTTATATTTAGATCTATTAATGGTGGAGTATCTTGGGAAAAAGTATTTACTTCTACTACTGGTAACGATGTACAACATCTTGTTCCTTCCCCAGATAATTTTTCTGTCATCTATGCCACTGTAAATGGTATTGGTGTTTTTAAATCTACCGATGCTGGACAAAGCTGGGAAAACAAATCAACTGGTTTGGTTGTATCAGATTTGAACAATTCTACTGGTTTACTTAATGGAAATTCTTTCGGCAGATTGGAACTTGCCGTTGCTTCTAATAATACCGATATCGTATATATTTCTGTGGAAGGAACAGCTTCAGAAACAAACTCAGATCTTTATGTCTCGTTTGACGCTGCAGAAAGTTGGAACCTTGTGATTGAGGAAAACGGAGCAGATAATCCCGATTGGCTGCGTTCCCAAGGTTGGTATGACAATACTATTGCTGTACATCCTTTTAAAGACAGCATTGTGTATGTGGGCGGTGTTGATACGTGGAAATTAAATCTACTTTCTGCAAAAGATACTACTTCGCGTCAAGTATTAGAATTTAACTTCAATAACATTGAAAGCTTTGCCAATATAGTAAATGTATTTTCTGATGAAGGTGAAGCATTGGAAGAGGAAGACCTTATTGATATTGAAATCCGTTTTGGCCCTGGACTAAGCCAAAAAGCCCACAGATTTACTGTTCCTTCAGGTTCAACCTCTGGCGTACCCAAAGAAGATTACAGCTATCAAGATTATATTGATGTTCCTTTTGAAGTTTGGGATACTGAAAACAACATACAACTCATGGCCTCTTTTAGAGATAATTTGGGAGATGGCACCTTTTCATTAACAAATAATTTCAATACTAGCCGCGAATACATTTATGTTCATTCCATACCGTATGCAGAAACAACTAACTCAGATATTGCACAAACAGGCGGACACCTATTTAAAAGCTTGCATTTAGTATGGTTAAATACGGTCGAAAGCTTTGCTTGGAATCCAAATAACCTACCCAATGCTTCGATAGAATTAAACATCAATGATATCAACTTAGTGACTTGGGAAAGGAGTTCTCAAAACATTGCAGACGTGTATAATGATTATGAAGGATTAAATACCAATGTACATCCTGATCAACACAATTTGATAATAATGAGAGGTGCAGGTGAAAACTTTAGAATTTTGAATGCCAATGATGGCGGTATTTACCTGACTACTTTTGATACTGATCCTGGAGTTAGTGACGACACTTGGTCTCAAGCGGGAATTACTTATAATACTTCACAATTTTATGGTGCCGATAAAATGCGGGGAGAAGACAGATATGTGGGGGGAACCCAAGACAATGGCACTTGGCTTTCCATCAACACATCTGACGATGCTACAGCAGCTTACAGAAGAATAATTGGAGGAGATGGTTTTGAAAGTGTTTGGCATTACCAAGATCCAAATAAGATTATTGGCTCATCGCAATTTAACTTTTTTGCAAGGTCACTCAACGGAGGCCAGACTTTTAGTCCTGCTGTTTCAGGTCTTGAAGATGATGGCCCATTTGTATCTCGATTGGCTAATTCTAAAAGTGATCCTGATAAATTATTTACTGTGGGCAGTTCGGGGGTATATCGATCCGATAAATTTGGTGAGAGCTGGGAATCTATCCCAATAGTTACAAGATGGGGATTTTGGAGTGGTAGCGATATTGAAATTTCTTTGGCAAACCCTCAAATTGTTTGGGCAGGTGGTGGCATGACTGGTGTTCGTTCCATACACCTTTCAACCGATGGTGGAAATACTTTTAATCCAACCAACAATTACCCTGACGAGATAGGCGTGACTACTGGTATCTACTCCCATCCTTTTGAAGATAGTACGGCTTATGTTTTATTTTCTGTAAATGAACGGGCAAAAATACTACGAACAACAGATTTAGGTAATTCTTGGAACGACATATCTGGCTTTGCTAATGAGAGTAGCAGTAGTGGTTTCCCAAATGTTGCGGTTTACAGTTTATTAGTTATGCCTTACAATACCGACATTATTTGGGCAGGTACTGAAATTGGTATTGTAGAATCTCTAGATAATGGCCAAACTTGGCAATTACTCGATAGTAATTTTCCTGCTGTTTCGGTGTGGGATTTGAAAGTAGTAGATGATCAAGTAGTTATTGCAACGCATGGAAGAGGAATTTGGACAGTAACGATTCCTGAACTTGCTGACGCCTGGAAACCCGAAGAAGTAATTTTAACACCTTTATTATTTAGTGCTGCTCAAGCTGTAGGTATTTCCAGCATAAATTTAGACGTAGAGTTGAGATCCCTCTACGATTCGGTTCAAGTAATTTCGAATGATGAATTATTATTTACCCTTACTGATGGCCTTGAAATTGGGAGAGGTACTATCAGTATTACTAATCTAGTAGCAGGAGATCAAACATTTAGGGTGATTGGTTTCAAAAATGGCAAAGCCTTTCCATCTGACACTTTTAATTTAAACATTGCTCCATTCATTACCCCTGCTACAAGTTATAGTACAGACTTTAACACAGGTAACTCAGATTTTGACCTTGATAGATTTTCTATTAGTCGACAAAGTGGATTCGACGATTCTAATCTGCATACATCACATCCATACCCTGCAGCAGATGACGAAAACAGGGCTGAATTAAATTTAACTGCTACTTTAAAAATACCAATTATTGTGGCAGCGTCGAATGCTTTAGTTGAATATAAAGATGTAGCATTAGTTGAATTAGGAGAAGACAATACTACATTTGGTGATAGCGAATTTTGGGATTTTGTAATCGTGGAAGGCACGAAAGATGGTTTTAACTGGCAACCTCTAGCAGATGGTTACGATGCATCTTTTAACAATGCTTGGACCACACGTTATGAGGCTGAAGGAGATGGGGATAAAGAATTATTTGTAGAACAGGAAATTGATTTGTTAGAAACTTTCGAAGCAGGCGATACTATTCAAATTCGCTTTAGGTTATATTCAGATCCATTTGAAGCTGGCTGGGGATGGGCAATTGATGATTTATCCATACAAACAGATACAGAAGTAACAGGCATCAACGATCCTGAAATAGCCGATAAAGTCACTTTATATCCAAACCCTAATAATGGCATTTTCACACTTGAGATAAACAACACTTTAAGAGGTGAGCTAGAATTACAGGTTTTTAACCAATTAGGTAAAGCAGTAAACAAAGAGCTGGTCAGTAATCAGAATGGATTCAGCAGATTAAATATTGACCTAAGCCAAAAACCTAAAGGGATGTATATTCTTCAATTATCGGATGGTAATAATATCGTAACCAAAAAGTTAATTGTAGAATAAAAGGAAAATCCTAACTACTATACATTTTTATTCCAAAGGGCTGTGTTGCACACCACGTGTTGCACACCACGTGACTCACAGCTCTTATGATAAACTATAAGTGGATTGTGGGCCACAATCCACGGTTACTGTTGCAAAATGTATAGTAGTTAAATGAAAACCTATAATTTCTGAATACCTCTTAAGTTTACTTGAGAGGTATTTTTTTATCTAGACTTAAATATTAAAGAAGTAAGAAAAGTAAGAAATACACCTGCTATTAGTAAGCCCATGGTTTGATCCACAGCTAAAACTCCTGCCGTTAAAGGCTTTTCTTTTAAGCTCTCCAAAGTAGTTTCAATGTCCTTTTTTTGCTTGGCCAAATTTTCGTATGCTTCTAAGTCTTCCATTTTTTGTGAAGCCTCCATTTGCTTTTCTATAAAAGCGATATTATTCCGTTGTAATTCTTCTAAATCCCCCTGATGCCTTTGTATTACTCCATAGCTTGGCATAAGCATCCAAACATAAAGAAGGAAGCAGTATAACAAACAAGCAAAAGAATTAAGTAATAAACCTATACCTATGGCCCTTCCTGTAGAAAGTGTCTCTTTTGTCTGTTTGTATCTATAAAACCATAGTGCACCACCAAAAAAAGCAGCATATAGCCCTAAATAAATATATTTATATCTACCGAATGGATTGGCACCAAATGCATAGAGTATTATTAGATATAGAAAACAAGCAACTCCTGCAGCAATGCCAAATAAAAGCGCGATTTTAAGAGTATTCTTATCCATATTATTTTTCAATAAATGGAGACATATATGAAGAAAATTGATATTGATCACCGTTGATAATTCCCATGGCCTTTCCTTTCAATGTCTGACCAATAAATGGGGAATTACCCGCCTTAGAAATAAAATCTTCCTGCTTATAGCTCCACTCATTGTCTTCGTCAAAAATAGTTAAACTAGCAGGTAAGCCTTCTTTCACATTTGTAACAGATAATTTCGCCAACTCTCGTGGTTTAGTTCCTAGCTTCTCCACCAATATTGCTGTATCTAATTTCCCTTGATGGAATGTATTGGCTGCAGCATATGCAGTTTCTAGTGATATAATTCCAAAATCTGCTAAATTAAATTCCAATTGTTTACTTTCAGTATCTTGCGGACGGTGGTTGGAAACAATAGCATCGATTACACCTGTTTTTAATCCTTCAATAATGGCGTCATTATCAGCTTTTGTTCTAAAAGGAGGTTTCACTTTTAAATAAGTATCAAAACCAGTCAATGCTTCATCTGTAAAGCTAAATTGGTATGCAGCTATATCACAAGTCACATGTAAGCCTTTAGATTTAGCCTCTTTGATCAATGCTACAGCACCTGCTGTAGAAATAGTAGTGAAATGCAATCGACCACCGTAATATTCTAATAATTTCAATGCCTTCATAATGGCAACTTCTTCGGCAATAGCTGGAATTCCTTTCATACCTAATAAGGTACTCATCTTCCCTTCGTGCATTTGTCCATTTACATATAAATCACTGTCATCTGGATAGCACATTAATAAACCCTCTATAGGTTGTAAATAGCGCAAAGCCCTGCCAAATACTGCATTAATATCAATATGGGTACTTCCATCAGAAAATAGATTTACACCAGCTTTAGACAAATCTATCATTTCACTTAACTCCTCTCCTTTGGTTTTCTTAGTTAAGGCAGCTACTGCGTGAAGCGTTGTGGTATACAACTTTGTTTGTTGCTGAATATAATTTACAGACTGCACATTATCTACTACTGGAAAGGTGTTAGGCAATACTGCCACATCTGTAAAACCGCCACTTGCAGCTGCTTCACATAGAGTGGCTATATTTTCTTTGTATTCAAAACCTGGGTCATTCAGGCTACAATAAAGGTCCATCCAACCAATAGACGCTGAAAGGCTTTCTCCATTAATTATCTTAGTAGCATTTTTACCATCAAGATCATTACTTATTTCTTCTATTTTTCCCTCATTAATAAAAATATCTGTTCTTGTACCATGCTTCTCATGCGTAGGTTCATATAATTTGATGTTCCGAAGTAATATAGCCATTTACTACTGTTGATCAAGATTTTTCAATTGGGGCAAAGCTAATAAAAAAGAGATGTAAATTGACTAGTAAAAAGAGGATAAAAAAAATACCCCCACAAAAGTGAGGGCATTTTAGAAGTTGTTTGTTGTTTAGTTCATTTGCCTGTTAAGGCATTCAAGTGAAAAGGAAGCCTCTGAAATTCTCCACTGTAGCTTTCTCTTCATACAAATTAGTGTTATGGTTAATAATTAGTTGAAGTATTAGTGAATTTTACAAATCTGATACCCATATCAACCATGACTTTGCGAAAAAGCGATTTTACCCTTACTCGTAAGAAAATTTCAAAATAGTTAATTTTTTATTGTAGAAAACCGTTGTATACTTAATAAAAACAGTTTATGCACTTTTTGAATTATATTTTACATGTACTTGCATTTGTTATTTAGCGGTTTTCCAGATGTTTTTATGTTAAAACATCACCTTAAACAACCGTTTATTACATTATGATTTTATAATGTACTTGTTTTGAATTAAATTTTAATGCAGTTTAAGAATCCACTTATTCAATTAGACTTCTTTAGATGAATTAGCAAAGACCTAACACTTAACAAGCAAAATATTTAGTGTCGAATTTTTTTAATTGGCAAAGCCAAAGCTTCTCAACAAGCATGAAAATCTACAAATATTTTTTAATAGCAACCCTTGTAATTTTAGTAGACCAAGCAGTAAAACTACTTGTACATTTTAATATGGAAATGGGAGAGTTTGGCGAAATCAACGTATTAGGTGATTGGTTCAAACTACATTATATCCTAAATGAAGGAATGGCATTTGGCTTTAAGTTTGGTTCGAATTACGGCAAATTAATGCTAACTACTTTCAGGCTTATTGCCATGTTAGTAATCGCCTATTACTTGGTGCTGTTTACAAAAAAGAACCTCTCATCTTTGCTTTTAATTTCAATTGCGCTAATTCTTGGTGGAGCTGTTGGCAATGTAATCGATAGTATTTTTTATGGTGTGTTTTTAGGACATGCCCCCGTTGTTGAAAACAATCCTGCATTCTATCCTTGGTTTCATGGCAAAGTGATAGATATGTTTTATGTAGATTTTTGGCAAGGTTATCTTCCAGATTGGATACCACTCTTTGGTGGGGAATACTTTGCATTTTGGCCCATTTTTAACATTGCAGATGCAGCAATCTTTATGGGAGTCTCTACAATCTTGGCTTTTCAAAAGAAATTTTTTGCCTTTCCAAATGAAAATCTTGCAGAAATAGAAGTGCCTACTGAAGAAAGGGTCAGAGATTAATATCCATCGAAAAGTTCTTTCTTAAAAACAGAAAATTTCAAAAAACTGCAAATCCTAAACCTATTAGCAAATATGGCTATCTTTGCCAAATGGATAATTTACCAGATAGCGAAGACGATGACTTACAAGAATTATATGAGCACGAACGCTTTGTAGCAGACCCAAAACAAAGCTTGTTGCGCATAGATCTTTTTTTGAACGATCGTCTTAAAAACACTTCGAGAAGTAAATTACAGGAAGGCATTAAGAAAGGACAAGTGTTGGTCAATAATGAAAAAGTAAAGCCTAACCATAAAATACGTCCTGGTGATGTAATTACCATTTCTTTTCCCAAACCCAAGATAGAAACGGAGATTATCCCCCAAGATATCCCGCTCAATATCGTGTATGAAGATGAAGATTTATTGGTAGTGAACAAAGAAGCGGGGATGGTGGTACATCCCGCTCATAGCAATTGGGATGGCACTTTAGTAAATGCTTTGGTGTATCGCTTTCAGCATTTACCTACATCTCGCAATGGGGAAATTAAACCCGGATTGGTACACCGCATTGATAAAGACACTTCTGGCTTGTTGGTAATTGCCAAAACTGAACAAGCCATGACGCACCTCGCTAAGCAGTTTTTTGATCATACCATAGAGCGAACTTACCAAGCAATAGTTTGGGGAGAATTAAAAGAAGATTCAGGAACGATTACAGGTCATATTGGTAGAAGTGCTAAAGACAGAAGGGTATATACGGTATTTCCAGAAGGAGATTATGGCAAACACGCGGTAACTCATTATAAAGTACTCAAAAGATTGCGCTATGTATCTTTGGTCGAATGCAAATTGGAAACAGGACGTACCCACCAAATACGTGTACATATGAAACACATAGGGCATACCTTATTTAACGATGAGCGTTATGGCGGTGAGAAGATTTTAAAAGGTGAAAAGTTTAGCAAATACAAGGCTTTTGTAGAAAACTGTTTTAAAATCTTACCACGACAAGCCCTTCACGCTAAATCATTAGGGTTTACACACCCAGTTACCAATGAGGCATTATTCTTTGAATCTGCCCTACCCGACGATATGCAACAATTAATTGAGAAATGGGAGCATTATGTGAAATTTACTTGATCTTATCAATGAAAGATTAAGTTTCTAATACTTTTTTGCAATAAGGTATATTCCCGTTATTTTTCATTACATCTTCAGTGAAAGACAGATCAGTGAAAATACAAACTATGAATTGTAAAAACTGCAATCAAGTAATTGATGGGCAGTTTTGTAAGTATTGCGGACAAAGCACTAAGGTTGATAGAATCAATCTTCCTAACTTTCTAAGTGAATTATCTACCAGTGTCTTTCAAGTAAATAAAGGATTTTTTTATTCTTTAAAAGAATTATTTGTAAGACCTGGGCATAGCATAAGGGAATATTTAAGTGGGAAAAGGAAAAAACACTTTAAGCCAATTACTTATGTTCTAACACTTTCTACCGTATATTTTCTATTGACTCAAATATTAAAAGGTAGTACGTTTATTAATGATTTTATAACAGGCTTTACCAATGCATCAGATTTGTCTGAAATTGACACGAAGCAATTGACCATACTTAACTGGTTTGCAAAGAATTATGCTTATACCATGTTAATGTTGCTACCATTGTCTGCCTTTGCTTCTTATTTAGCTTTTTTAAAAACAGGATTTAACTATTTAGAGCATTTTGTTTTAAATGCGTATGTAATGGGCCAACAGGCAATTATTTACTCATTTTCATCCTTACTTAGTACCATATCTCCCAATAGAGATTTATTGGTTTCAGCTACACTTTTCGTATCCTTCCTATATGTCGTTTTTGTTTTTTGGCAATTCTTTTCTGAACTAAGTCGCATAGCAGTTATCCTTCGCACACTTCTTACCTATATGTTATATTTATGTTTACTTGCGATTACTGTATTTCTTTTTTTTACAGTCTCTCAATTTATTCTTGTATAAAAATATTCTGAATTTAAAATGAGCATACAAAATGAATTCAATTGAAATAATTGAAGCACATATCCCCATTAAAGTATATCAAAAATTGAGGATAGCCTGTGGCTTATCGGCAAAAAGCGATGAGGCCTGCGAAATTGGATTACCTCATTCACTTTATTCAGTAATGATAAAAGAAGGAAACCAAGTAATTGGCATGGGAAGAGTTATAGGAGATGGTGGTTGTTTCTGCCAAGTGACAGATATATGTGTGGTTCCTGAAAATCAAGGGAAAGGAATCGGTAAATTAATCATGAGAAGTATTGGTAATTTTATTGAAACCAAATTGCCTCCTTCCTGCTATATTAGCTTAATAGCAGATGGAGATGCTTCACACTTGTATGAAAAATTTGGTTTTAAAGATACACTACCCACCTCTAGAGGCATGTACTTACAAAGGAAATAAATATGAAAATAGACATTTACCAAATAGATGCTTTTGCCAATCAAATATTCAAGGGAAATCCAGCGGCGGTTTGCCCCTTAGATACATGGCTCGATGATGCACTTTTACAACAAATAGCATTCGAAAATAACCTTTCAGAAACTGCATTTTTTGTAGAACTACCAAATAATACCTATCACTTAAGGTGGTTTACCCCAGAATTTGAAATTGACTTATGTGGACATGCAACGCTAGCAACGGCATTTGTGCTCTTCGAAGAAATCGGTCATCCTGAAAAGGAAATAAAATTTAAATCAATAAGCGGCGAGTTAATAGTAAAGAAAGCTGGCAATTTATTGGAACTGAATTTCCCTTCAAGACCACCCGTAAAATCAGAATTACCTACAATTATATCTGAGGGTTTGAATATTCAACCTAAGGAAGTTTGGAAAGCTCGGGATTATCTGCTTTGCTATGAAAGCGAAGAAGATATCAGAAATATAGCACCGAACATTGCAATAATCAACCAAATAAATATAGATCCAGGAGGTATAATTGTAACGGCAAAAAGTGATTCTCAAGATGTAGATTTTGTCTCAAGACTATTTAGCCCACAAGCGAGTATTTTCGAAGACCCAGTAACAGGTTCAGCACATTGTACACTTATTCCATTTTGGTCTGAAAGACTTCAAAAAACCAAGTTGAGGGCATTACAACTATCAAAAAGAGGTGGAGAATTATTTTGCGAGTTACATGGCGATAGGGTAAAAATTAGTGGCCAAGCAGTAAAATATTTAAAAGGAACCATTGAAATATAAGAAAGTATCACCAAATGGAAATTGACCACATATTCATTTTTTCAAATAATGAGGGCATAGAATCCGAAAGTTTAGTTGAGTCTGGGTTTACTGAAGGTAGTAACAGAAGACACAAAGGTCAAGGAACCATCAATCGTAAATTTTACTTTGAGAACTTCTTCTTGGAAATACTTTGGGTAGTTGATCAAAATGAAATCACCCAAACTCCTACTAAAGAAACGGGTTTATGGGAAAGAGCAAATTATACCCAAAATACAATATCAAGATTTGGTTTATGCTTATTAAATGAAGAAGGAACAGATAATTTGTTTGAACAATGTCAAATCTATCAACCTAACTACTTCCCTCAAGGGATGTCTATAGACATTCTACCTAATCAAAATCAGAAAATATTACCATGGACTTTTAGATTACCCTATCGTGGAGAAAAAAAAGCTGTAACTGAACCTACGCAACACAAAAACGAGATAAAGCAATTGACCAAAGCATCTTTCGGGATTAATGAAAAGCATACTACATCTCCATTTATATCATTTTTTAAAAACTCGACAAGCATCAATTTTCACGAAAACAAACAATTGGAATTACTTCTCGAATTTGATAATGGCATACAACAGAAAAACATAGAAATCAAAGAACTTGATTTGAAAATTGTATATTAAATGAGAAGTAAGCAATTCAACACCATTATTTCAATAATTACTAGACACTTGATTCACAATTAAGTACAATCAATAGGATGCAAGTCAAGAAAGCTAATCTTCCCAACGATTCTATATTAAGTCTTAATACGACACATTATCATTACATAGATAGTTATGAGGGTGAATTTTATGATAAGGAGAATACAATCAGTTCGACTGAAGTTGGTAAAGCTTTCTTTATGAACACCCCCAAATGGATTCAAAGATTGTTCACTTTAAGAAATAAAATTGTAAGCATAATAGGGCTGAAAACCCCAGATAAAATTTCTAAAAGACAAAAACTACTGAATGATTTTAAGTGCGAACCAGGGGAACAACTTGGACTTTTCAAAGTATATGAAAAAACAGCGCAAGAAGTAGTTCTGGGAGAAGACGATAAACATTTAGATTTTAGAGTTTCCCTTTATGTAGACCCAAACACAAATAATAATCAATCAAAAAAGCTGATCATTTCTACCACTGTTATATTCAATAATTGGTTGGGAAGGCTCTATTTTTTACCTGTTAAACCCTTTCATCAATTAATTGTACCTACCATGTTAAAAGGAATTTTAAAGAACATAGAAAAGCAGATAAATTGATGTTTAGGAATCAAAAATCATGTTGGACTCGGAAGAATAAAAAGGTAGATATTTTCGAAAACTGATAGATTAATTCTCATAAAATTTGAAGTATTTTATTTCAGACAACCCATATATACAATGGAGATAAACAAAGTAAACTTAAACGATAAGCTAAATACATTTTCAGAACATTGGTCACCTAAAATAGTAGGTGAGCTCAATAACCAGCATGTGAAAATAGCAAAGTTCAAAGGGGAGTTTATGATGCATCAACACGAACTAGAAGATGAGCTATTTTATGTAATAGATGGGCAAATATTTATTGAATTGAAAGACAAAACCTTAGAAATTAATGCTGGAGAGTTTGTAATTATTCCAAAAGGAATTGAGCACAAACCATACGCACCCGAAGAAGCAAGTGTGATGATGTTTGAACCAGCAACCACTATCAATACGGGTAATGCTGAAAATGAACTCACCATTACCAACCCAGATAAAATTTAGTTTTTTACATGAGATTTGCGCATACCAATATTGTTAGCAAAGACTGGAAAAAACTAGCTGATTTCTATGTAAAAACATTCAATTGCAAAATTATTCCGCCCATTAGAAATCAATCAGGTAAATGGTTAGATAAAGGAACTGGCGTGCAAGATGCCAAATTGGAAGGAGCGCATTTATTATTACCTGGCCATGGTGAAAAGGGACCTACGCTAGAAATCTACCAATATGCCCAAATAGAAAATCAAGAATTAGTAATGCCTAATAAACGAGGTTTTGGGCACATTGCTTTTGAGGTAGAAAGCGTAGAAGAAACCTTTGCCACCTTAGAGAAAAATGGTGGGAAAGCTTGTGGAGAAATTACCACAAGAGAGGTAAAAGGTGTTGGTATAATTACATTTATCTATGCTAGGGATCCAGAGGGAAATTTAATAGAATTACAAAGCTGGAAATAATTTCTGTAAACACAGCTCAATGAAAAAAAACTATATCAAGATTGCAGGTATAATCAATTTGATTACCGCCATCATCCATTTAGTTGCAGGCCAAATAGATTTAATAAATCCACTTATTGAAAGCACTTTAAACAACCAAGTAAAAGGAGAATTAATTGGGGCCTGGCATATAGTAAGCATACTCTTTTTTATAACTTCTTATTTACTGATCAAGGCTGGAATTCAAAAAGGCAAAGAAAATGAAATACACGCTTTAAAAACTATTGGGATTATTTATTCACTGATAGGCATCCCCTTTATTATCACAAGTATTTGGTTTTCGATTTTTGCCCCCCAATGGATTTTGTTAATGCCTATTGGAGTGCTTACTTTGCTTGGAACAAAACAAGAATTTTAATGGGTAAACGAATTGCCATAGTCATTGGGCATCCTGATAAAGAAAGTTTCAATTTTGCGTTGGCAAAGGCATACAAGATAGGTGCTGAAAAAGCTGGTGCTGAAATTCGTGAAATCGTTATTCAGGATTTAACTTTTAATCCAAGCCTACAATTTGGGTATAGAAAACGTACTGAACTTGAGCCTGATCTAATTAAAAGCCAAGAAATATTAACATGGGCAGAACATATCGTATGGGTTTATCCTGTTTGGTGGGGGTCTGTTCCCGCCATTATGAAAGGTTTTTTAGACAGGGTGCTATTACCTGGATATGCATTTAAGAAAAGGGAAGGTTCATTGTGGTGGGATAAGCTTTTTACGAATAAAACAGCTAGATTGATTTGTACAATGGATCAGCCACCTTGGTATTATAAGTGGTTTAATGGAAGTCCAAGTCACACAGCTATGAAGAAGTTAACCATGAATTTTATTGGCGTAAAACCGGTCAAAATTACAGCTATTGGACCAATTAGGTTATCTAAAGAGGCATTTAGACAGAAGTGGTTAAATAAGGTTGAGATGTTAGGCACTAAGTGTAAATAAGTTAGAATAATTCAATTTACACCATTAAAATAAATCCATGGAAATTTCCATAGCTATTGAAAAAGATTTAGCCCAAATTTTAGCCTTACAGCAAGCTTGTTACTTGGATGAAGCCAAATTGTATGATGATTTTTCAATTCCTCCATTAACACAAACACATTCCTCAATTAAAGAGGATTTCCAAAAAGAAACCTTTCTCAAAATTGAAAGTGAAGGAAAAATAATTGGAAGTGTTCGTGGATATGTTGATTCAGATACTTGCAAAATAGGAAGACTTATTGTTGCCAAAGCATATCGGAAACAAGGTTTAGGAAAAAAACTTATGCATGCCATTGAGGCTCATTTTGCAAATGCCAAGCGCTTTGAGTTGTTCACAGGCCACAAAAGTGAACGGAATTTAGCGATATATCACAAACTTGTCTATACAGCATATAACCAGCAAAAAGTAAATGCTAAGCTTACATTAATTTTTCTCGAAAAACTCATTAACAAATAAAGCTCAAAATAGAGGCAAGTGATTCTATATGATTTTATTCAGTGCGAAGTACTCGGTGCGAAGCACTTAAACCTTTAGAAAGCTAAGTTTAAGGTCATAGTTTAAAGGGTAAAGAGAAGTTAGAGGCTAGAAGTTAGAAAGGTCTTTATTACAAGACTTTGTTTTTTTCTAACATCTAAATTCTATTTTCTAATCTCTTGACTTTCAACAGTAACCCCTTGTGAATCACGATTTATCAAGTAATTTCATAAAGAGTCAGGCAAGTTATATTCAACCTTTTAATTGATATGAAAATTTTGATTTTTGGTGCCTCAGGTTCTGGAACTACCACTTTAGGAAAAGCCATAATAAAAAGAACAGACTTCATTCACTTAGATGTAGACAATTATTATTGGCAAAAAACTGAGCCACCCTTCCAAGAAAAAGTACCATTAGCAGAAAGAAATACTCACCTAAAGGTAGATTTCAAAAAATATGAAAATGTGGTAGTAAGTGGCTCCTTGGTTAGTTGGGGAAAAGAATGGCAAACTTCATTTGATTTAGCCTTATTTATTCGTCTAAATGATACGCTGAGGATGACCAGATTAGAAAAGCGGGAAATAGAACGTTTTGGGGAGAAATTACAAACCGACCCAATAATCCATCAAACTTCTAAGGCATTTCTTGAATGGGCAAAACAATATGAAAATCCAGACTTTACAGGCAGATCGCTCAAAATCCATAATGATTGGATAAAACTACTCGATTGCAAAGTTGTAAGAATAGATGGTGTTATGGAGTTAGAAAGCAAAATCGAAAAAGTACTTCAAGAAATAAAAGCAATTTAAAGATTAGCCAATTACAAAAAACCAACTTTCATTCCGAGACTTTGTATTGTTATCTTTATAAAAAGACGATTATTTTCTAATTAAGTGTGATGAAAAATACATCCGTGCTTATAGTGTTAATTGCTGTTACCCATAATTTAATGGCTCAACTTGATTTTGAACATTTGAAAAATCAACCTTATTTAAAAAACTATTATAAGAATCTATACGACTGTAACAATATTCCAGACAGTTTATATTCTAATTTATCACTTAGAATTTGTGCCAATATAAAACTACAACATAGCGATTCTGTATTGAGCCTTTATAACGATAGCCTTCGAACAGCAATAATAAAGTGGGAAAATGAAAATTTATTATCATCATACGATTCCTTACAAGCCAGTTGGAGAAAGTACAGGGATGAGCAAGCAAAAACAGTTTGGAGAACTTATGAAGGTTGTGGTGGCTGCCATTTAAGGGCAATCCATTACATGACTTTATTGAGACAATTGACAGAGGTTAGGATTACAGAACTGAAATCATTATTACAGATCTACAGGGATGACTCTTTTTGACAAATCTTTAATTGTGTATTTAATAAGAATATTTATAAGATGTTGAGTCAAGTTGAAAAGGTAGGATAAAAATACAAAAAGCCACACTATTAAGTGTAGCTTTTGAATTGAAATATAATTGAATTCAATTAGGAAACTATATTCAATTTGCGAGAAGAGGTAAATTTCCCAGCTTCAAGTCTGTAAACATAAGTACCAGGTGCTAGTCCTCTTACATTTAATTTTATATCATGTTCTCCGTAATTCAAGAATTCATCTACGATTACTTTTACCATTTTACCTTCGGTATTATATAACCTCAGTTTCACCCTACCGCTGTTGTTAATATAGAAACTAAAATGTGTTTCATCTTTGGCTGGGTTCGGGTAACAATTGTTTAATCTAAAGCGATCGTTAAAGAACTCTTCACTAGTAGAAGTAACAAAATTATTATTTACAATTGGTATCTGATTATCTAAGAATTCCGCCTTTTTCTCTGGAGTATCCAGTTTAAAAATCTCGGCTACTTCTTCAGGAGAAGCCCCCATCCAGTTCTGCATTACTGAAGTAAGAACTTGCCTATAGTCTACCTGCATAGATAAGTTTCCTCGTCGAATGTTGGCTAAATCTGGAGCACCTCCAAATACACCAGGATTTACCCACTTACCAAAAGCCATTAAAGGCCAGGCATCTCCGTGGTCAGTACCAAAACTACCATTTGAAACAGCCCTTCTACCAAATTCAGACATTGTTACTGTCATTACCTTATCTTCAGTACCAGAAGCTCTTAAATCTGCTTGGAATGCATTTACAGCTGAAGAAATATGGTACATTAATGCAGCATGATGGCCAAAGGTTGGATCATAACTTTCCACTTGATTTGCATGCGTATCAAATCCACCGATTCTTACTAAGAAGAATCTAGACTTAATACCTCCTCTCAATAAACGAGCAATGAGTTTAAACTGATTAGATAATGGATTATTTAAGGCTCTTGAAGTAGCAAATGGATAAGATTCAGGATAAGTTACTGTAGTATCTCCACCTCTATCATAAACTTCTTTCAATCTTACACCATAAACATGAGACTGCTCATCCATATCCATGATATACTTAAGCTCTTCTCCGTAATTAGAGTTAGGGAAATTATCGATATTCTGTTGATCGATACTCTCAATTAAATCATGGAAAGCTAAAGGACTTCTTACTGATAGGGACATCGGGAAAGAATCGTCTCTACGGAACATTAGAGAAACACCTCGACCAATTTCTAAGCCTGGAGGATCTTGCATCTCATTTTGACCGTCGTATGGTAAAATGGGTACATTGGGATCACCATCTGGATAACCAGGATATTCCTTATCTAGGTAACGACCCATCCAACCAGATTTAAAATAATCTTGATATCCGCCACCCATAAAGAATACATCTCGGCCTCTAAAATGAGAGCCATTGGCGTTGGAATAAGAAACACCGTGAACAATACCTACACGACCTCTATCATACAAGTCTTTTACACCAATCATGTCTGGGTGCAAACCAACTTTTTCTTCGTCGGGCAGGGTGTTATCGAGCTCTATATATTTCCTATTTCCACTATCTGGTATGGCAATATTAGGACGTAAATTATAGTAATTACTGTATTGATTTATTGGGATGACCATATTTAAGCCATCGTTTCCACCATGCATTTGGAGGATAACCAACACATTTTCATTGTTTTCATTGACCATACGAGCCAGCTGATGATTATTGGCGAGCATGGTTATAGGCAGTCCACCTACGAAAAATGGGGTAGCAGAAGCCTGAGATAATCTTTTTAAAAATTTTCTTCTTTTCATGGTATCATGTATGCTTTAAAGAATAAAAAATTAGCCGTAATTAGGATAATTAGAATTACATTAATTGATATTCAGGCGATTGTATAATTGCCCTTACTAGGCTTTCAATTTGCATTCTAACTGCGGTGTCGTCTCCTGAAGTTTGGTATGTTTCCCATTCAAACTCCCACATTACGGAAGAGAGTCCGTCTAGTAAAACACCATTCAGAAAGTAATCTAATCTTTCTTCAGAAATTTCTTCAGGTAACATATAAGTCACCAAATCTGCTACTAATTGACTGGCGTCTGCTGGGTTAGTCACATTCTCTGCATTCTCTACAAAGGTAATTACGTCTAACCATCCAAAATTTTTAAGATTATCCTCTTCATCCATTTTCTCTAAGATGTGCTCAGAATAAATGTAACGATAGGCTAAATAATTGGCCGAAATCCAGTTTCTGTTATATACAGGCGTTTGATGATAAGCTGAATAACCAGCTACTTCAAAAGGCTCGTATAAGTCCATTCCCTGCGATTCCATTTCTTCTAAAATTGGCCCATAAGCTGCTTCCATATCGGCTGCTTCTAACTCAGGATCAGGCATAGCAATATTAAAGAAACGTCCAACACCAGTTACTAACTCTATAGGTGATTTTATTACAGCGCCTATAATGTTATTTCCTGTTTCATTATCATCAGCATCATAAAAATGGCTGCTAATAAGAAGTTGTTCAATAACAGGTCTAAGCTCATAACCACTATTTCTAAAGGTAGTAGCTAGTGGAGTTATAATATCTTGTTCTATTTCATCAGTTATGTCATAGTAAACAAAATATCTGTATAACCTTCTACATAGATATTTAGCCGTTTCCTCTTGATTGAAAATCATATCGATCATCTGCGCTAGTTGAGCCTCAACTTCTGCAGTTGTAGTCGATTCATTTTCTACCATGGCTGGGGCAATCTGTGTATTCTGAAAAGCTCCGCTAAAAGTCTTAATATCAGTATAATGCTGCGTAGTAAGCAAATTAGCATTGGCTTTTATTTTGCCTGTAGGTATGCCAGTATCAGGGTCTATGGTTTCGAACAAAGTGTCTTCATCCCAACCAGAAAGTACCCTGGTTGCTGCTTTTACATCTTGTTCAGTGTAAGTTGTATAATTGGCAAACTCTTCTCCATCAACTACGTCTGGCGCGATCTGGATTCCTTTACCAATAGTATACAATTCTAAAAGTTCTCTACCAAAGTTTTCTTGTGGTCTATCTTTCACATTTAAGATACCATCTAGAAAACGAAGCATTGCATTGTCTTTGCAAATTTTGAGGCTTAAGGTTTTAAAATTACCTAATGCATAAAATCTAAAAAGTGCTATTTGGTGGTAAAGCGCAGATGGTTCATCTATACGCGATTTCATGGTAGTAAAATGCGTATGCATAAAATACACCATTTTTTCAGTAAGGTTGTTGCCACTATTTTTCATAGTTGCCATCCACCAATGCAAAAAATTGTTGGTAAGATTTGCACCATCTCCATCTTGCACCATTTTGTATATTCCCGCTGCTGGGTCAATTAGTGGTGCGCCTGTAGCAGGGTTAGTAATAGGAGCAGGTGCCTCAGGTTCCTGTAGTAAATTAGCTACTGCTTGTGCCGGGGTTAAACCAGTATACTGGTCTATATCTTTCTTAGAAGGGCCAAAGGTGGCTCTACGAAGTAAATGGCCGGCAAGTCTCTTGTCTAAAGTTCCATTAAAGGGTTGTAAAGAAGCCATTCATAGACTAGGTTTAGGTTAAATAATGATTTAATTTCAGTCTGTTACTACTTATACAAAAACGTTTCCATTATTAAGAATCATTAACGAAAATGGAAAATTCCTAATTTTATTTTACCTTAACGTCCTGATTTATAGGCTATAAAAAATTTTATTTTCCTTTCATGAAAAGATTCGAACAGGTTTCTCCCTTCCTAATTGTTGCTGGAATTTTTGCTGTTTTCTTATTTGGCTTCTGGGGACATGGGCTTCATAACCCAGCAGAATTAGAATTTTGGCAAGCATTATATGCCATTCTCCGCATGTTTTTGCTAGAGGGTGAAACCAATAATTTTAAGCAAGTAATAGCCAGTTTTGTAGCTGCATTTATTCTAGGATATGGTATTTTCCAAATTGTTTGGCTCTATGCTTATGATTGGTATGCTCGCTTCATTATCAGAAATTTTTACAGAGGGCATACCATTATTTTAGGCAATACAGGAACGGGTTACCGCATCGCCACTGAGCTTTTAAAAGAGAATGAAAAAGTAGTAGCCATTGAGCATCGAGACAATTTTGATGAGAATATAGAAAAAATAAAACAACTAGGTGGACTGGTATTAAACAGTTCTAAGTCTGAAAGCAATGATTTATTAAAAGCAGGAATTGCCAGAGCAGGACATTGCTTAGTGTTAACAGATAACGACGAAAAAAACTTACAGACGGCCAATATCATTACATGGCTTAACCACAAAAAACAAGTAATTAAAGGACCCTTAAGAGTTTTGGTAAATGTAAATGATTGGTATAAGAAAAGTTTTCTCAAAGATTACATGGATATGTATACACGTACTCCCAATTTCGATTTGGATACATTTAATACACACCACGCAGCTGCACAAGTAATTTATGATCGTTTCTCCCCTTTGTCCAATTCAGCCTATAGTATAGTTAAAGCCGAAGATGGAATTGTAACCCAAATTGAAGCTTCTTCGCATTGTATTGCTATTATTGGCTATGACCAAACAGCTGAACATTTTTTAATAGAGAATATTATTTTAAGCCACAGCCCAGGTTTAAAAAAATTAAAAATATTGCTTGTTCAACAAGATGTGGATAACCTGCTAAAGGAGATTACGGTGAAAATGCCATTCATCGATGAATACCTAGATATCATTCCGATAGAATTTACAGATGAACATTTTTTATCTGAAAATTACTTCACAAAAGAACTTAAAAAAGAATGGGGCAATTTGAATGCAGCTTATGTTTTTGGTGAAAACGATGCCAAATTAATAAGTGTAGCCAACAGTTTTAGGCAAATGCTTTATTCAGAATTTAATGACTTAAAAGAAACGCCGATTGTACTTACCCTTCCAGAAAAGTCTAAAGCCCTAGAATTACTCAATCCCACACAATTACTTGGCGAAGGAGAACATATTGAACTTTTTGACTTACTGAGGGATAAATTCAATATACAAGTAATCAGGCTCATTACCGATACTTGTACCAAAGCAAAAATAATAGATGAATCGGGTGTAATGGATGCACTTTCAAAAGTCATCAACTATTTTTATTCTATTAAATATGAGTTTAAATGGTTACTGCCCGAAAATGAAAGGGATTTATTAACGCAATCATTACTAGATGATATTGAACGGGCTTTTCTTGAGATGGATTTCAAAACTGAGAACCCTTTAAAAGAATTAGAGACTTTGGTGCTGTTAAAAATTAGTAAAGCACTAAACAGGATGACAGACACGTTGCGGAATATTTTTAGCATTGAAGCCCGCTGGCATGCACTATCTGATCAAAAACAAGACTCTAATCGCTATGTAGCCCGACATCTTGGTGTTAAGGTAAATTTTATCCAGAAAATGGGACACGAGCATCTAAACACAGCGATTATCAGTAAATATTTTAAGATATTTGCTCCTGTTGAACACAGAAGATGGTGCTCTGAAAAACTTTGTTATAAATTTAAATATGGGCCTTTCCCCGAAAATAATGAAACCAAGAAGTTACTAAAAGACACCCTTAAAATCCATGATCAAATCATTCCTTATGGTTCTCTAAGTAAAGAAATGGAAGACAAGGATTTTAATATGTTCTTATTGATACCTGTTTTACAAAGAATACGTGAAATTTTAGATCAAGCTAACACTTAATAAATAGTCGTTTCAATGCGCGAAGCAGCAGTAGTCACATTCAACTTCAAATACATCAATAGATTGGGTATTCCAGATACCATTATACCTCGATCGGGTAGGGTAACACGTGATGGCTTAATCCTTCAAAACAGTCGTATATTTTTTAGGGACATTCATCAAGTTGAACGCCATAACAAAAGCCTAGTAGTTGTTTTAAAACCTGGGGCAACCATTGCGAGAGAAGTAAGCAAACATATTTTTAAAGGGCTAACAGCATTTGTAATTAATGTTGGTGGCTTTTCAAGACAAGTAGAATCAATTATAAACAGAAGGGTTTCTACTGCACTCCTTAACGATAAACGCATTGAAATGGGAGAAGAAGAAGCAAAAACCCGTTTTGTAAAAGCTGATTGCCCTAATTGTGATGCCGCCATTGATTTAATAGATGTTGTCCGCTCTCATTATATTTATTGTGATTATTGCGGAGCTATTTTTGATCATTATGGCTATATGGTACCTGGGGGAAATGCTTACAGGGTATGCCCAGAAACCGGTTTTTATGAAAGAGTAAGAGATTACTATGAACATGCGTATTACATTACAAGACATGAAGCTGCCTTTAAATCACGGAAACTATTCTGTTCCGATACCTATGTACACCTAGTTTTTGAAAAAATATTTTTAAAAAACTTCACTTTATTTTTTGGGGTATTTTTAGCTGCTTTTGAAAAAATAAGGTCTGTTTCTGCTAGAAATGCCAATTATATTGAATTGGTAGATGCGAACCTGGCTGCTGCCAAGGGTGATATGGAAAAAGCAGAGTTCGAATATGCCAAATTAATCACTCGGAATAAATATCATCCAGGACTAACTATGAATTTGGGGCTTATTTACCTAAAGAAAGGAAATGAACGCAGGGCATTGATAGAGTTTCAAAAATCATTAGAAAATTGTAGCAACTACACTCCAGTGATTGAAATACTAAAGAAATTCAGTGGGAAAAATCCCGAATAATCCGCTTTCTGTCTACCTTACCGCTTTCAGTTAAATAAAATTTTCGAGAAATAAATATTTCTTTAGGCACTTCATATTTCGATAAAAGTCTTTTCAAGTTAGATTTTAGAAATTCAATATCAACTTCATCTCCTTCTATAAAAAGACAAACTTTCTCACCCAATTTTTCGTCAGGCATTCCAGCGATGAAAAAACGTTTTTCTTGTTTTTGATCCCTAAAATATTTTTCTATTTTTTTTTCAAGAGCTTCGGCTTGAATTTTTATTCCTCCACTATTGATTACAAAGTCTACCCTACCCAACCATGTAAATTTAGTATCACCTAACATTTGTACTTTATCATTAGTGGTGATCCATTTGTTATTCGTCATTGGCGCATTAATCATTAAACAACCTGCTTCATTTTGTTTAATATGCACATTGGGTAGTGTTTGGTAATAATTTGTTTTTTGATCCCCGTTCAACCTTTTTAATGCTATATGCGAAACAGTTTCTGTCATTCCATAGGTATGATAAACTGGACATTCCAGATTCTGAATTTGAGTTAATAAAGCATCATTAATGGGTCCACCTCCCACTAATACTGCTTTCATCTTATTCAAAACACGTAATGAGTCCTTGCTTTTAGAGGAAAGTATATTTTCTATTTGTAATGGAACCATAGCTGTAAAGTTGCAATCCCCTACATTACCTTTAGAATTATAACTCTTATAGCTCTCTAGAGGATTACCCGTTGGTTCAATAACAGTAATAGATGCTTTTGCCTCTAAAGCCCTTACTAACATCATTACACCTGCTATCATGCGGGTATTCATACAAACCAAAAAATGATCTTTGCTGTTAAGCTGAAAAAAAGTATTGGTAGTTTGGGCACTCGCTAATATTTGTTGCCGCGATAATTGGAGTTTTTTAGGTTTGCCTGTTGAGCCTGATGTTTTTATTTCAAATGAATTTTGCCCTTTTATCCAATTATTACAGAAGGTGAGTACATAGCGAGTGTTTTCACTAAGGTTACTTAATAGGTATTGAGGCAATTTATTATAGAAATATGTATTATTCTCTATGTAGATGCAAGACATTGTTTACAATTGACTATTTTAAGGAACAGAAATTGAATAGTTATTTTCTCTTCCTTATAACACAAGTATTTTTAAAATTATAGCCTATTCAATAAATCTACTTTTGAATTTTTTTTAAAGTTTAAAACGGAACACATGCACAAGACTGTGATGACCAAAAGTAGCTATATTCTTATACTATTATCATACTTTATAAATAACAGCCTTTTTTCTCAGGATTTGTTAAAAAAGCAAGAGTTTCATGATCCTGGAGTAATTAAAGCTGAGTATTTTGTTAAAGCCAATGATACTACTGTTATAGAAGGCGAATACAAAAGGTTTTACGCCAGTTCTCAAAGTCTCGAACTTAAAACAAGTTATAAAGATGGGAAAAAACATGGCTTGTATGAAGAGTTTTATGAAAATGGAGGCTTAAAAGTGAAGTATCAATATGCTGATGGGGAAATAGAAGGAGGTTATACCAAATTTTACCCTACTGGTAGGCCAGAAGTAAAGTGTACTTACAAGAATGGTAAAATAGAAGGAGAAATGCACCGCTATAATCCTGATAATACCCTAGCTGCCAAAGTTACTTTTGTAGATGGTTTAAGGGAGGGAAACATGGAAGAATTTTACCCTGATGGTACCCTCATGAGCATTCATGAGTATAAAAAAGATCAAAGAAATGGTTTTGTGTTGGCATTGTCCCCTAAAGGAGATACGCTACAAAAAGGTACCTATCTGAATGATGCTTTGGAAGGAGTTTTTTACGTTTATTCGCCAGAAGGTAAAATTGCAGCCAAAAGTAATTTTAAAAATGGCCTACTCCATGGACAAACACTTAATTATTATCCAGACGGTGTTTTGAAGGAAAAGCTCAACTATAAGGCGGGTAAAGAAGATGGCAAATCATTTACTTATCATAAGAGTGGGGAAATAAAGACTGAAGCAGACTACGATGAAGGTAAAATGAATGGTAATTTTATTTCTTATTTCGAAAACGGCAATGTTAAAACCAAAATGCAAACACTAGCTGGCCAAAAAACTGGTGTCTATACCATGTATGAAGAAAGTGGGGCTTTAACTGTTAAAGGCAATATGCAGAATGGAAAAATTCATGGCGAAAATATGGGCTATTACCCTGACGGCTCTCTAAAGCATAAATTCAATTACTATTATGGCAAAAAAACTGGAAATAACTTTTTGTATTTCCCTAATGGAGAGATAAAGGAAAAAACAATTTATAAAGGGAGCGAAAAAAATAAAAAAACAGAGACATTTTACGAAAACAAAAACAAAGCGAGTATCACAGAATATAGAAATGGCGAGCCTTATGGAAAATGGGAGCAATTCCATCAGAATGGAACACTCTCTAAAGTTGAAAGTTATGAAGACGGTTTATTAGAAGGTGAAGTAAAAACTTTTTTTGAAAGTGGAAACTTACAAAGTATTGCCACCTATTACAAAGGCAAAAAAAATGGCCTTAGTATAGAATACTATGACGCTAAAGAGGTCAAAAAAGCTGAAGTCCCTTTTAATAACAAAGGGGTGATATATGGCATAGTTACTTATTATTATGAAAATGGAAACATTGATAGTAAGGGCAAACAATACCTCAAGAAAAAATTAGGAGAATGGAATTACTATGATGTCTCAGGTAAATTGACCCATACCGAAGTTTATCAAAAAGGAGAACTTATTAAAACCATTCCAGCTGAAAAAGAAAAGTAACATGATTTTCTTTGAAACTACTTGAAAAATTGGTGGTGCGACTATAAGAAAAGAAAATAAGGTTTAACTTGAAATAGATAAATCGTACCACCAAGTAAGTATCTTTACAAATTATAAGCACAAAACTCTTCAAAGTTTTTGTGAAATAAACATTCAATTTCAAGTCTTTACCCAACACCTTGAAGGGGATCAAAAACTATAGTCATATCTGCACCATTGCTTATTATAATCCGATGAATAGGGTAGCTGCAAAGTATTAAAAAAGATTAGATTTATAAAATCTCAAATTCAATCCTTCGGTTTAATGCTCTATTTTCATCCGAATCATTTGAAGCTACTGGTTGGGTCTCTCCGTAACCTTTAGCCTCAAGTCGTTCTTGAGCAATACCAGCATTGGTCAAATAAGCCAATACCGCCCCTGCTCTTTTTTGAGAAAGTGTCTGATTAGCGGCATCTGCTCCCACATCATCCGTATGCCCTGAAATTTCTATTTTAATTTCAGCATTATCTTGCATGAAATCGACGAGTTTATCAAGCTCGGTCTGCGATTTATCTAATAACTCAAATGAACCTGATTCAAAGAAGATGTTATTTAAGGTGACCTTAGAGCCCACTACAATAGGTTCAAGCGGAATATCTAACTTAATTTCCTGCGCTTCTTTTTGGTCCTTATAATTAAAAGTTAAACTTTTATACAGATACCCCTCTTTATTTACATGTAAAGCATATTCAGCACCTTCAGTCAACACAATCATGTAATCTCCATTAATTTCGTCTGAATTAACCGCTGCAATCACTTCTTTACTATCAATATCGGTCAATTCAATACTTGCCTTTAACATCTTATTCGTTTTTTCATCATACACTTTCCCTTTTACTACATCACTGGTTTTTTTAATTTTGATTTCTTCAGGTATCTCAAATGAGTAAAGCGTACTGTACAATTCTTGGTTTTCTTTCCTTTTTTCGTTTGAATAATATCCAGTTTTACCATCGGCTGTGATAAATAAAGAAACTTGATCATTTTGATCATTGATAGGATACCCCAAATTTTCTGGCATTTGCCATTCCCCTTTTTCGTTAAGCTCTGCTTGATATAAATCATAGCCCCAAAACCCTACATGTCCCCTAGAAGAAAAGAAAAGGGTTTTCCCATTGGCATGAATGAAAGGCGATACCTCATTTAATTTAGTATTGACAGGTTCACCCAAATTAACAGCAGGCAACCAATTTCCTTCTTTATCCTTTTTACTCATCCAGATATCATTTTTACCTACCCCTCCTCCTCTATCCGAAATAAAATAAATCACCCTGCCATCTGCAGATAAAGTTGGTTGAGATTCCCAAGCTTTGGTATTTATATTTTTTCCCATATTAACTGGGGCGCTCCAAGTATCACCTGTTTTATAACTTATAAAAAGATCGCAGGAACCATATACCTTTCTATCTTTATTTCCCACGCAAGCAGTAAAAATTAGTGTTTTTCCATCTGCCGAAATACTACAAGTACCTTCATTATTTTTAGTACTTAATTCTTTCACAATCTGTGGTTGTTGCCATGCCCCATCTTTAAAAAGAACTTCATATATATCCTCGTTATCGCTTGTTCTCCCGGTAAATATCATGGTTTGCCTATCGGCAGTTAAGGTAGGAAAATATTGTTGCTGAAGTTGATTGACTGCTGCTGACAATGGTTTAGGCTCAAACTGAATACGCTTTTTGATAGCTTCAACAGCATATTCCGATGATTTCAAAATAGCTTTTCCTAATTTTATATCATTGATATACCTTGCACTAGGCTCCATAGAAAGGTATTTTTTAGCGTAGTTCAATGCTTCTTCATAGTTGCCATCTTTAATGTTAAACTCTGCCAACCTAATATATGTAGCTGCAAACCCCCTATCTTCGGGTTTTAATTCAGCTGCCTTTTGATAATGAACCCTTGCATTTTTTAAATCCCTTAAAATAAAGTAGTAGTAAGCCAAATCACGATGTGCTTCAGCAAATTCAGGTGCAAGGTTTATAGCTTTTTTGAGTCCAGAAATTGCTCTATCAAAATTTCTATTGGCTGCAGCAGTTTTACCTTCTGTGTAGAATTTTTTAGCCTTTTTAGAAATTTTCTGAGAATAAAGATTGGTGGTAAATATTGAAAGTATAAATATTGAAAAAACAACGAATGATTTCATAACACTCCTTAGTTAAAAAAATATAGGTGTATAATTTTTTATTTATAACCTTATTTATATTCATTTTATCGCAAAAACCGCTGCATAATTGCATTTACAAAAGCCATACGGTCAATATTTCTGGTATTTATTCAAAGATTATTTTCATTATGGCTTTTTATTCAATGAATCAACATATAAATATAGATTTATGTATTTTCTGATTGCACATATCAGGAACAACTAATGAGATTGCACCCAAAAGGGAATAAAAAAAGGCAATGCCAATGACATTACCTTTTGTTGATGTAGATAGCTTATTTTAATTTGTAGAAGTTAAAATTTGAGACTTACATGCTTTGGGTAATACTTTATATGCTCCTTTATCTGCTTTAATATGATCTGCATCATAGCCTAAACCAGAAACAATTACCCTTATATCATCTGCAGTAATTTTTTTCCTTTTATATTTTACTAATAATTTATTGGTCATAGCATCGAAATCTGCTTTCAATATTCCTTTTGTAAAAGTTAGCGTATATTCAATTCTCTCTTTACAATCTTGACAATGCGCTGAAGTAGAAATTGCCATAACAGATACATTTTTCTCTTTTTTAATAGGCCAAATATTATTACCAAAAAGGTTATATTGTAATGCCATTAAACCTAATAATATCGATAAAACTTTTACTGCATTTTTCATAATCTATATATTTTAACTTCTTTTATTTTTTGCTTTGTTTGCTGTTAGAACGATGTAAGTTTTTGTGCAATATGTCACTTAATACTTGTTCACATTTGAAAAATGTGCAAAGACATACAAGTCTCGAATATCGATTAAACAAAATATTATTCTTTTAAAATTTATTATTGCAGATTTTTATTCTTGTCCAATTCATGTTTCATAAACTTTCCTGGTTAATAATTTTTTGAATTTTTATTGATTTATAGATTTACCAATATTTTTAATGCATGTAAGGGCATGGATATTCATGAAAATTTTCCAACAAAAAAGCCCTTTACGATTACTCGCAAAGGGCTTCTTATATAAATGAATTTTCTTTCCTATACCATCTCTTCTACTTTCAATCTATTGCAAACTTCTTCTACCATATTTTTTGACCCAATAAACAAAGGAGTACGTTGATGTTTTTCTTCTGGCGTAATCTCTAGAATACGTTTATAACCATTAGATGCCATACCTCCTGCCTGTTCTATTATAAAAGCCAAAGAATTACATTCATAAAGTAGTCTGAGCTTTCCATTTTTATACTTACTTGTAGCTGGATACATATAAATTCCACCCTTTAAAAGGTTTCTATGGAAATCTGCTACTAAAGAACCAATGTATCTGGCCCTCATTTCATTTCTTTTGCAATCGTCTATATACGATTTTACACCTTCTTGAAAAGTGAAATACCCCCCTTCATTTACAGAGTAGATGTTGCCATTATCATTAATGGTCATATCAGGGTGTGATAAAAAATATTCACCTAGTGAAGGTTCATAAGTAAAACCATTAACTCCAAAACCTGTCGTGAATACCAACATTGTAGAAGAACCATATAATATATAACCTGCAGCCACCTGCTCTGTACCTTTTTGCAACACATCTTCATTGGTTGGTGGCATACCTAAAGGCGATTTTCTTCTATAAATAGAAAATATTGTTCCTACAGATACATTTACATCAATATTCGAAGAACCATCTAAAGGATCTATAGTGATGATATATTTTGCATGATGGTTTTTAGTATCAATAATTTCTGCATTTTCTTCAGATACAATTCCACATGTCTGTCCGCCTCTTACTAAAGCTCGAGTAAATCTGTAATCGGCAATTACATCTAACATTTGCTGTCTTTCTCCTTGAATGTTATCTGCCCCAATACTACCCTCAATTCCAGAAAGGCCAGCCCTATTGATTTCTCGATTAATAATTTTTGAGGCCAAGGCAATATCCCTCAAAAGTTGTGACAACTCACCAGTAGCATAAGTGAATTCTTCTTGTTTCTGGGCAATAAATCTATCGAGTGCTACTCCAATGGGTGAAGTAAATTTTTCAATGGCTGTCATCTAATCATTATTAATTTTGCGAATAGTTTTATTTTAGCAAATTTTCGCTATAATGTAAATATAAGCTAAATTTTAATATTGAATTCTTAATAAGCGTAAAAGCATCAAATATTTTAAAAAAAAAGAATTTGATTATCTTTATGACTGACAATCAACAGGCAAAAATATACCGTGTGCCTAACTACTATCCTAAGACAACCATCAACAATATATTTGATAAAACTCATGACTCAACCAGAGAAGATAATTATTGACAACCATGGCAGGCCAATCGAATATATGCGGCTTGCTGTAACTGACAGATGCAATTTACGCTGCTTTTATTGTATGCCAGAAGAGGGAATTAAGTACTTGCCCAAGCAAGCTTTAATGACTTATGAAGAAATGGAAAGGCTAATAAAAATTGTTTCAGACTTGGGTGTTAATAAAATCAGGATTACAGGAGGTGAGCCATTTGTTCGAAAAGATTTAATCAGCTTTTTAGGTAAAATAAGAGAGAACCAGAAAATAAAAAAGATAAATATTACCACCAACGGTGTTTTAACCAATAAATACCTTCCTGAACTAAAAGCGCTGGGTATCACAGATATTAATCTTAGCATTGATACACTAGACCGACAAAGATTTTTTGATATTACCCGAAGAGACGAATTACCCAAAGTAATGGATACGCTCTATACGATGATCGACATGGGTTTTAAAGTTAAAATTAATGCGGTGATCATGGAAGGAAAGAATACCAAGGATATTATAGAATTAGCTGATTTTACAAAGCAACATCCTGTTGAAATCCGTTTTATTGAAGAAATGCCCTTCAATGGAGAAGGTTCAAAATATCCGATACTTACCTGGAATTTCAAGAAAATCTTTAATGAATTAAGTGCCAATTATCCTTCGATTACTAAATTAAATGCAGCTCCTTCTTCTACGGCGGTAAGATACCAGATACCCGGACACGTAGGTACACTAGGAATTATTGCTGCTTTCAGTCGTACATTCTGTGGTACCTGCAACAGGGTACGTTTAACAGCACAAGGAACCCTTAAAACATGTTTATACGATGAAGGAGTTCTTGATTTAAAAGAACTGATGCGTTCAGGTGCTAATAATCAAATAATACAAAGCGCTTTACTTAAAGCATTTAAAAGTAGGGCGAAAGACGGTTTTGAAGCAGAAAGAAATAGAAAAAAACAAAAGGATGTAAGTGAGTCTATGTCGACTATTGGTGGTTAGTCAACCTTCTTTTAATATTCTATATATTTTAAATCGATAAGAAATTTAGCATAATCAGCAATTAGCTTATAAGCTTAATTGCCATTGCCCTGTATATATATGGTAGCCCACATATAAAGCACCGCCTGCAATAATAAGTCGGATGAACAGCTTAATCATTCCCGACACTATTTTGCCTAGGTTTGAAATAACTATAATAGCTACTACTGCCAATACAATCAATGATAAAAAATCCATAAAACATAATTTCAATTAGTAGAAAATCCACTTGACTCATAAAGTCCCTGAATCTCAAAACCCCATTTTTCTCCTTTTATCCACATGCTGTATTTATGCTCAGAATCCGATTTCTCCCTCAGTGAAACAAGAATAGTTCCCGCCAAATGCTCCACCAATCTATAATACTGTTCAGATTCTTGCAAAAAAGGAAAGCCTGATTTCATTTTAGAAAAGTCGGTTCTTTTCAAGATAAAGTTGGGGATGGCCACACAACAGAGAGTTCCAACAGCAACAGAAGCAAATAAGTGAACATCAAAAATTGAAAAGCCCCTGTAAATTACATTTCCTGTAATTGATACTTTATCGTCTGCAGAATATTTTAATTCTTCTATTTGAGCCTCGTATCCTGTATTTTTAGCTAGTTTTTCTACCAGTTTTGTATCTTCTGAATATAGTATCCCTTCGTTCACTTCAAAAAAGCGATTATAGATAGTTTGATTTAAAGCCATAGTTTAGTTTGTTAGTTTGTCAATAATTTCAGCCAACCTAAATTACATAAAACGACCCTAAATTTTGTGTATCTATCAAATTAAATTGTTAATATAAAAGAGACTAAGACTTGATTTTAAGCAAATTGATATATGTTTTATATTTCTCCCTTTTTCATTTGTTCAGCAGCGTAATTAGCTGCACGAGCGGTTAAAGCCATAAAAGTTAGCGAAGGATTTTGATTCCCATAAGAAGTCATTGCAGCACCATCAGTTACAAATACATTTTTACAATGATGTAACTGATTCCACTTATTCAGCATTGAAGTTTTAGGGTCTTTTCCCATTCTTACACCACCCATTTCATGAATATCTAAACCTGGTGCTTGTCCAGTATCCCAACTCCTGATATTCTTACACCCCGCAGCTTCCAACATGGCTTTTCCTTCTTTCAAAAAATCTGCAAGTATCTTTTCATCATTTTCATCATATCCTACCGATGTAACTAAAAGAGGTACTCCCCATTTATCTTTTTTTGTTTCGCTCAAACGTACATGGTTTTGTTCTTTAGGTACAGTTTCACCTTGCATCATCATAAAAACTTGCCAAGATCCTGCTTGGGTTATTTCTTCTTTCATTGATTCACCAAATCCTTTTTCCACAGCACCCCTATTCCATCCTTTTCTTGAAGCACTAAAGGCCACCATATACCCTCTTAAAAAATCTGTTTCTTGTTTATACACGTTTCTGAAAGATGGCATAAATGCAGAGGTAGGGCGCCTACCTGCATAATATCCGTCTTCAAAACCATCCATATCTGCTAATATGTTACCTCTATAATTATGAAAGCCTACGTATTTGCCTAAAGTACCACTATCATTACCTAATCCATTGGGAAAGCGGTTTGAGGTAGAGTTAAGCAAAATTAAATTGGTATTTAAACAAGCCGCATTTACGAAAATAATGTTGGCATAGTACTCTGTGCTTTCCTTTGTTTCATTATCAATAACCAACACACCTACTGCTTTCCCTTTTTCTTCGTCATAAATTATAGAATGAACTACTGCATTGGTTTGCATTGTGAGGTTACCAGTTTTGGCTGCCCATGGCAAAGTAGATGAGTTTGAAGAAAAATACGCACCAAATGGACAACCCCTGTAACATAAATGCCTCGCCATACATTTTCCCCTACCTTGTTGAATATGTATTTCTTGTGGTTCTGTAAGATGGGCACATCTGCCTATAATTACTTGCCGCTCTTTATCGTATTTTTCACTTACTTTTTCTTGAATATGTTTTTCAACACAATTTAACTCAAAAGGTGGCAGCACTTCACTATCAGGTAAATGAGGGATTCCATCTCTATTCCCACTAATACCTGCAAATATTTCAACATGGCTGTACCAAGGCGCTAAATCTTTATATCTAATTGGCCAATCAACAGCAAAACCATCCCTAGCAGGTGCTTCAAATTCATAATTACTCCATCGCTGCACATTCCTCGCCCATAAAAGAGATTTTCCTCCTTCTTGGTAGCCCCTTATCCAATCGAAAGGTTTTTCTTGCTCGTAAGGGTGCTCGTCATCTTTTACAAAAAATTGTTTTGTAGCATCGTCAAAAGCATAACAGCGATCAACTATTGGGTTTTTGTCCTTAATTTCATTGGTTAATTGCCCTCGATGTTCAAATTCCCAAGGATGCTTGGTAGCTGTCGGATAATCTTTGATATGTGTCACTGCCCTACCCCTTTCTAATACCAATGTTTTTAATCCTTTATCGCATAATTCTTTAGCTGCCCAACCACCACTTATTCCTGAACCAATTACAATGGCATCAAAAGTATTGTCTTTCTTAGCATCTCCGTTTATCTGCATAATTTTAAATCATTTTCAATAAAGTTTGATATTAATGATTTTCAGCTTGTTTTGAAAAGAGAAATAGATAAAAATAGTTGAGATAAGCCGCTTAACCGTATATTTGTTTCCACAAAAATTGGGACTATAAAAATTCGCCTATTTTTTACTTTTTAGCGTTAATTGATAAGATTTTAATCAACTACTTACTATCCAATCTAACTATGACACTTTTTCACAGGGAAGCAGGACAAGGATTACCTCTCATTATTTTACATGGCTTATTTGGTTCTTCAGATAATTGGGCAAGCATTGCAAAACATATAGGCGATTATTACAAAGTATATACTGTCGATCAGCGAAATCATGGACAGTCACCCCATTCAGATACTTTTGATTATCCTTCTATGGCAGAAGATCTTTACCAATTCATAAGTGATAATAATATTGAAAACCCAGTAATACTCGGTCATTCAATGGGTGGAAAAACCGCCATGACATTTGCCCTGAAATATCCTGAGTTACTAAGGAAACTAATTGTTGTAGACATTGCTCCTCGTGCTTATCCTCCGCATCACCAAGATATTATCAAAGGGCTCAATTCAATTAATATCAATCAAGTGAGGAATAGAAAAGATGCAGATATGATGCTCTCTAAATATATTAGTGAGGTCGGTGTAAAGCAATTTTTACTTAAAAACTTGTATCGAGATGCAAACGGTAGTTTCGATTGGCGAATTAATATACCCGTTATTTCTAGTAAGATTGAAAACGTTGGAAGTCAGATAACTGCAGAAAATCCATTTTCAAAACCTACACTTTTCATAAGAGGCGAAGCTTCAAAATATATTCAAGATAATGATGCTGAGAGGATAAAACAATTGTTCTCAAGGGCGCAAATAAAAACAATTCATAATGCAGGACATTGGGTGCACGCCGAACAACCAACTGCTTTTGTTAAAATGTTATTAGAATTTATATAGCTTTATAAGGGCTTTATTTTATAATCAATTTTAGGTAATTCCGTTGTAGATTTTAAAACTGAATCCTTTATAAATTGACTATGCAAATCAAGTGGGCTGCTTTAGCTTTTGTAAGACTAACCCTATGTTACATATCTGGCATTTTACTTTACCAGCGGTACAATGGATTACAAAATCAAGTTTTATTTACGCTTTTCGGCAGTGTCTTAGCCTATAGTTTCTTACTATTCTTTTCTAATAAAATTACAAAGAGAAAGTTTTCTGGTGTTTTCTCTGCATTAGCATTTACCATTGTAGTTTCAGCTGCTTACACAAATATTGCATACCAAAATGAAAACAATAAACTTTTATTCAAAAATGCTTTAGAATCCGATATTCAAGCATATACTGCTTTAATAGAAAAACCACCAATAGAAAAGGCAAATGGATATAATGTTATTTTAAGTGTACAGCAAATCAAACAAAACAATAACTGGAAGCATATAAAAGGAAAAGTGAATGCTTATTTGCCTTTCAAAGGAAACCTTCCTAATCTAAACGACAAACTCCTCATTAAAGGTAGGCCATTAGCATACAATCCTCCATTAAATCCAGGTGAGTTTGATTTCAGAAAATTAATGAATAGGAAGGGTATTTATTTGCAACATTACCTTACGCAAGATAAAATAAGATTTTTAGGCAAAGCAGAAAACAATTTCTTTACCTATGCCTACTCTTTTAGAGCTTATTTCATGGAGCATTTCAAAAAATATATCACTGGTAAAAATGAACTAGCAATTGCCTTAGCCTTAGTAATTGGGGTAAAGGAACAATTAGACCATGACATCAAAAACGCATATTCTGGAGCTGGTGCCATGCATGTATTGGCTGTATCTGGATTACATGTAGGCATTATTTTCAATATATTAGGTTGGTTATTTTTTAGTTTTAAAAAGCAAAAATATGGCAGATGGTTCTATGGTATAGCTACTGGTATAGTATTATGGTTTTACGCAGCCATTACCGGATTTTCACCTTCAGTAGTAAGAGCAAGTACCATGTTCACTTTTGTATTAATAGCACTGATCATCAATAGGAAATCTAGTATTTATAATACGTTAGCTGCATCAGCCTTATGCATGTTGATATACAATCCCAATTTTCTTTTTCAAGTAGGTTTTCAATTATCATATGTTGCCGTATTTGGAATTGTATTCCTATACCCTAAAATATACGGCATTTTTGAAGTAAGGAATTACTGGTTAGACCAACTTTGGAAAATAAGTGTGGTTTCTATTGCTGCACAAATCGCTACTTTCCCATTGGGTTTATTTTACTTTCATCAGTTTCCTGTATATTTTCTTTTGGCAAATCCTTTTGTTATAATAGCTGCAACCTTGGTAGTTACTATTGGTATATTATTTCCAATTACTGGTTTTATGCCAACTATTATACCTACTTTAGTTGGCAAGCTAATCAACATAATACTCTACCTTTCTAATCAGATTGTATTTCTTATAAACCAGTTACCCTTTGCCAGAACTGAACCCATTCACTTTAACACGCTAGAGGTATTATTTGTGTATGGTATCATAATTATATTGCTCTTATTTTTCACTTTTAAAAGGTTGAAATATTTAAGTGTTGCCGTTTTTTCTACATTATTATTTAGTGCTTTTTCAATTTATGGGCAAACCAAAACCAATAATCAGCTTATGACTGTATATGCTATAAAAAAACACTCATGTATAAGTATAGTATATGACGATAAAGCTTATGTTCTGGCTGATAGTGTACTTTCAAAAGATCATAAAAAAATAGCTTTCCATATTGGTAATCATTTACTAGAACAAGGCATAAATAATTATAACATATTGCCATTTAGCCAATTAGATTCACTACCCTTCCCTACTGTTTCAAAAGAAAACAATTACTTTTTAGTAATTAACGAGCAGAAAATTGGAATACTGACAAATAACAATACATATTTACCTGCAAATGAGTTAGATATAGCTATTTGTACTAAAAATGCTTTTACATTTCTTGAAAAATTACGAAGTATCCAATCAAAAAAAATTGTTTTTGATAGCAGTAACACTTCTTACTTTGTTGAAAAAATCAAAGAAGAACTTAAGTCTATTTCAGTACATAATACTACAAAACAAGCGGCTGTATCATTCAATTTATCTACTAGTAAAGTCAGTGTAAATAATCATATGCTTTCATATTAAATTTAGAATTATTTAGTCAAATAAATCTTTCAAATTACAATTAATTAATAGCTTTACATCAGGTTAATTTCAGCATCTAAAAAGCGAGATACTTCCTCAAATCCACATAATTTTTTAAACTAAAGATTAATTACTTTGACGCTCATTAAATCAATTTCTGGTATTAGGGGTACAATTGGTGGTAAACAAGGTGAAAACCTCACCCCACAAGACATCGTGAAATATGCTGCAGCTTATGCCCATTGGCTACAAACAAAAAACAAAAAACCTAAGATAGTTATAGGGCGCGATGCTCGTATTTCGGGTGAAATGGTAAGCAATCTAGTATGTACCACTTTGATAGGTATGGGCTGCGATATCGTGAATCTAGAATTGTCAACTACACCAACAGTAGAGATTGCTGTAGTCGAAGAAAAAGCAGATGGGGGTATTATTATTACGGCTAGTCATAATCCTGCTCAGTGGAATGCTTTAAAGTTGCTCAATAATAAAGGTGAGTTTATCTCTGCAAAAGATGGGCAGTTCATTTTAGAGGTAGCTGAAAGTAATGATATTTCTTTCGCAAGTATTACTGAATTGGGAAAAGAAACTAAAATTGACACATATATTGATAGGCATATTGAAATGATTTGCCAACTCGATTTAGTAGATGTTGAAGCTATTAAGTTTAAAAACTTTAGTGTGGTGATTGATTGTGTAAATTCAACTGGAGGAATTGCCCTACCCAAGCTTTTAAGAGCTTTGGGTGTTGAAAATATCACAGAATTATACTGCGAACCCAATGGAAAATTCCCACATAACCCTGAACCTTTGCCAGAAAATATAAGAGAAATTTGTGGAGTGCTCGAAAATGGTAATCACCATTTAGGTATTGTGGTGGATCCCGATGTAGATAGGCTCATGTTTATCTGTGAAGACGGTTCCCCATTTGGTGAAGAATATACGTTGGTTTCTGTTTCCGATTACGTATTGAAACATAACAAAGGCAATACAGTATCTAACCTTTCTTCTACCCGCGCCTTAAAAGATGTAACGAATGAGCATGATTGTGAACATTATGAAGCAGCAGTAGGTGAAGTAAATGTAGTTGAAAAGATGAAGGAAGTAAATGCTGTAATTGGCGGGGAAGGCAATGGTGGGGTAATCTATCCTGAATTACATTATGGAAGAGATGCTCTCGTTGGTATTGCTTTATTCCTAACCCATTTAGCCAAATATAATGGCACCACCAAAATGCTGAAAAACAGTTACCCAGCTTATACTATTTCCAAAAATAAAATAGAGCTTAACCCTCAAATTGATGTAGATAAGATACTTAAAGAAATTTCAAGTAGGTACAGCAAACACGATATAAGTTTAATAGATGGGGTTAAAATTAATTTTGATAAGGAATGGGTTCAATTAAGAAAATCGAATACAGAACCCATAATTAGGATTTATGCGGAATCTGATTCAGTCTCTAAAGCAGATAGTTTAGCTAAAAAAATTATTTCAGATATTAAAGAAATTCTTTAAAACAGGTTAAGGATACAAAAAAAGCTCTCCTAATGGAGAGCTTTTTTTGTATTCAAATATATAAAGACATTATACTTTTATTTCAACATCTACACCGCTAGGTAACTCAAGTTTCATGAGTGCATCTACAGTTTTAGCAGAAGATGAATAAATATCTACCAAACGCTTATAAGTACAAAGTTGAAATTGCTCTCTAGACTTTTTACTTACGTGCGGTGATCTTAGCACAGTAAATTTTTCTTTTACTGTTGGCAAAGGTATAGGACCACTCACTACAGCACCTGTAGCTTTTACAGCCCTTACGATTTTTTCTGATGACTTATCGACCAGATTATGATCGTATGATTTTAACTTTATTCTTATTTTCTGATTCATGGTATAATTTATTAGCCGTCTGCCAATAGTGATAAAATGTATAAAAATAGGAGAGGAACGTTTTCCTCTCCTTAAATATTAACCTTTTGCTTCTGTAATTACATTTTCAGCGATATTCTTAGGTACCTCTGAATAATGTGAGAATGTTAAAGAAGCTGAAGCACGTCCAGAAGTAATTGTCCTTAAATCTGTAACATATCCGAAAAGTTCAGAAAGAGGCACATCTGCTTTTATTACTACCGCACCACCTTTTACTTCTTGTCCTTTCGGAAGTCCTCTCCTTTTGTTAAGATCACCAATTACATTACCAGTGTATTCATCTGGTGATACTACTTCAACCGCCATAATTGGCTCAAGTAATACTGGAGTACATTTCTTAGCGGCTTCTTTAAAACCTATCTTCGCTGCCATTTCAAAAGAAAGACTATCAGAGTCAACATCGTGGAAAGATCCAAAGAACAAACGTACTTTCATAGTTTCGATAGGGAAACCTGCTAAAATACCATTTGACATAGCTTGCTCAAAGCCTTTCTGCACGGCAGGAATAAATTCCTTAGGAATCGCACCACCTTTTACTTCATCAACAAACTGAAGTCCAGCTTTCAAGTTTCCTTCTTCGTCTTTCTCAGCTGGTCCTAATTCAAATTGAATATCGGCAAATTTACCTTTACCACCTGTTTGCTTTTTAAATACTTCCCTATGTTCAGTAGAAGAATTGATCGCTTCTTTATAAGCTACTTGTGGAGCACCTTGGTTGATTTCAACCTTGAACTCACGCTTCAATCTATCTATGATAATCTCTAAGTGAAGTTCTCCCATTCCCCTAAGTACGGTTTGACCAGTTTCTTGGTCAGTTTGCACAGTAAGCGTTGGATCTTCTTCTACCAATTTGGTAATCGCATTGGATAACTTATCAACATCAGCTTGCTTCTTAGGCTCAATAGCGTAACCAATTACTGGTTCAGGGAAAGTCATTTCCTCTAATACAATTGGCTTACCCAACTCAACAAGTGTATCACCTGTTTTGATGTCTTTAAAACCAACACCAGCACATATATCACCAGCTTCTACTTTATCGATAGCATTCTGTTTGTTTGAATGCATTTGTAACAACCTAGATATACGTTCTTTTTTACCAGTACGCATGTTGTATACATAAGAACCTGAAGAAAGCTCTCCAGAATATGCACGCATAAAACACAAACGACCTACATAAGGGTCAGTAGCAATTTTAAATGCTAATGCAGAAAATGGATCACCTACCTCTGCTTTTCTCAATTCTTCCTCTTCAGTATCTGGATTAATACCTGTTACTGGAGGAAGGTCAAGTGGAGAAGGCAAGAAAGAAATTACCGCATCTAGTAATGCCTGAACTCCTTTATTCTTGAAAGCAGAACCACATAATACTGGAGAAAATGACATATCAATAACTGCAGCTCTAATAGCAGCTTTTATTTCATCTTCTGTAATTGATGTTTCATCTTCAAAAAACTTCTCTAAAAGTTCTTCATCATATTCAGCCACAGACTCAATCAGATTTTGTCTCCATTCTTCTACAGTCTCAACCAAATCTTCAGGAATGTCAATCGTCTCGTAAGTCATACCCATGTCTTCCTCATTCCAAACAATGGCTTTGTTTGAAATCAAATCAACCACACCTTTAAAGTTTTCTTCTGCACCGATAGGTATTTGCAAAGGCACTGGATTCGCACCTAATTTATCCTTGATTTCGTTAACTGCTTTGAAGAAATCAGCACCAGCCCTATCCATTTTATTTACAAAACAAATACGCGGTACTTTATATTTATCGGCTTGACGCCATACAGTCTCAGACTGAGGTTCAACACCAGAAACAGCACAAAATAAAGCAACAGCACCATCCAACACCCTTAATGAACGCTCTACCTCAACAGTAAAATCCACGTGACCAGGAGTATCAATTATATTTACCCTGTACTCTTTTGTCTCATTAGTTGGCTGTCCTTGAACAGTTGGATATTTCCAGAAAGTAGTTGTTGCAGCAGAAGTAATAGTAATACCTCTTTCCTGCTCTTGTTCCATCCAGTCCATGGTAGCTGCACCATCGTGAACCTCACCAATTTTATGTGAAAGACCAGTGTAGAACAAGATACGTTCTGTCGTTGTCGTTTTTCCGGCATCAATGTGCGCCATGATGCCAATATTTCGCTGGAATTTTAAATCTTTTGCCACTTTTTTTAAAATCTAAAATGAGAAAATGCCTTATTTGCTTCAGCCATTCTATGTGTGTCATCTTTCTTTTTAACAGCTGCACCCTCACCTTTGGAAGCTGCTATAATTTCACCTGCCAACCTTTCTTTCATCGTTTTTTCGTTACGCTTTCTGGCAAATGTAATCATCCACTTAATCCCTAAAGAAGTTTTTCTTTCGGGTCTTACTTCAGTTGGTACTTGGAAAGTTGCTCCACCAACCCTTCTACTCTTCACCTCAACAGCTGGAGTAACATTATTGAGTGCCTTCTTCCAAATTTCTAACCCATTCACAGACTCATCATCCTTTCCTAATCTCTTCTCCACTAATTCAAGTGCATCATAAAATATAGCATAGGCGGTACTTTTTTTACCGTCTAGCATCAAGCTATTTACAAACTTGGTAACCAAAGTATCTTTAAACTTTGGATCAGGCAAAACATATCTTTTAGTTGGTGTACCCTTTCTCATGATTCTTCGATATTATACTTTTAAATTACTTTTTAGCGTCCTTAGGTCTTTTTGCACCATATTTAGACCTTCTTTGTGTTCTTCCGTTTACACCAGCCGTATCAAGTGCACCTCTAATAATATGGTATCTTACACCTGGTAAATCCTTCACTCTACCTCCTCTAATAAGCACAATTGAGTGCTCTTGAAGGTTGTGACCTTCACCAGGAATGTAAGCATTCACTTCTTTTCCATTGGTCAATCTTACCCTAGCTACTTTCCTCATAGCTGAGTTAGGCTTTTTAGGAGTAGTAGTGTAAACACGGGTACAAACCCCTCTTCTTTGTGGGCAGGAATCAAGTGCAGGTGATTTAGATTTAGATACCAGCTTACTTCTACCTTTCCTTACTAATTGTTGTATAGTAGGCATTTATAATATAGTTTTTAACCTTTAACTCTTATTTTTTGGTCTGCAAAGGTAGGAATTATGAAAACTAATTACAAAACACCTAAACAAATATTTTTCTATTAATTATTATGGGTACTTTGTTCGATTTATTTAAGCTTGGTTGTTTCGTTTCTTAGAAAGAAATCTGTGATCACCAATGCACTCATAGCTTCAACAATTGGTACAGCTCTAGGTACCACACAAGGATCATGACGACCTTTGCCAGTAACAGTAACTTCCTCGCCAGATTCATTTAAACTTTCTTGATCTTGCATGATGGTAGCCACTGGTTTAAAAGCTGTATTGAAGTAAATATCTTCTCCATTAGAAATGCCCCCTTGTACCCCTCCAGAATGGTTTGTTTTCGTTCTTACGTTTCCTTGCTCATCTTTATAAAAAATATCATTATGGACTGACCCATTTAGTTTTATTCCTTCAAAACCGCTACCGAATTCAAAACCTTTTACCGCATTGATACTTAACATCGCTTTCCCTAATTCTGCATGTAATTTATCAAAGACAGGTTCACCCAATCCTGCTGGCACGCCTTTAATTACACAAGTAACTAAACCACCAATAGTATCTCTACTTTTCCTTGTCTCATCTATCAATGCAATCATTTTTTCTGCAGTGGCATTATCTGGACAACGAACTATATTATTATCTGTATTATTGAGGTCTAACTCAGTATAAGGCTTATTAAGACTTAATGCACCAACTTGAGAAACATAAGCATATACGTTTATATTTTTAGATGCCAAAAACTGTTTTGCCACAGCGCCTGCTGCTACTCTTGCTAGTGTTTCCCTCGCTGAACTTCTACCTCCGCCTCTATAATCTCTTAAGCCATATTTTGCTGTATATGTGTAATCGGCGTGAGATGGTCTAAATTTGTCGTGGATGTGGGAATAATCTTTACTACGCTGATCGGTATTGTAAACTACCATACTTATGGGCATTCCAGTTGCCTTTCCTTCAAAAACACCTGAAAGTATTTCTACCTTATCTTCTTCACGACGTTGCGTGGTAATTTTAGATTGCCCAGGTTTTCTTCTTTGCAATTCTTTATTTATGAACGTTTCATCAATTTCCAAACCAGCTGGACAACCATCTATGACCACTCCTAATGCCCTGCCATGAGACTCGCCATAAGTAGTAATCTTAAAAACCTTTCCGTATGTATTCAATTTTAGCCTAAATTTGATTGAAACTTCAAAATTACATTTTTATATGTATTTGAAACTGATTTCTGATTAATTTCGGGAATTAAAGCTGGCTTCGAAATTTATGCGTATACGTCATCCTAGCGATTATTGTCTAAATTGTAATCACAAGATTTCAAGAAATATCAATTACTGTCCAAATTGTGGACAAGAAAACACTGACTACAAATTTGCTGTATGGCACCTTATAATTGAGTCTATTAATAATTACCTCAACTTAGACTCTCAATTTTTCCGAAGTATTTATCCTTTTTTATTCCGGCCTGGTCATTTAACGATCAAGTTTATTGAAGGGAGGAGAAAACTATTCATCAATCCGATTAGACTTTACATTATTATAAGCATTATCTTCTTTTTCCTCTTTTCTAATGCTATTGATATTGATGATAGTTCTTTGCAATTAATGAACGAAGAGGAGATAGACGAAGCCTTTAATAAATATGTATTATCCGATTCTACTAAGAATTTGAATGAGCTGATTGAAGAAATGAAAAGGAGTGGTTCCATTTCTTCTAATAGTAAAGACACCATAAATAATTTTTTTTCTAAGGAAAATAAATTAAAACTTCTTTCAAAAAGTTTTGATACACTATCATTAGATAATTCTACCCTATTTGGTGTCAGTTATAAGTATAATCAAAACAAAGTTTATTATGTATGGATGCGCCAGCCAGATATGACGCCAGATGCCTTTTTAGATTCTTTAAATGCCTCAGAAAAAAATATCTGGAACAGGAGGTTAGCTTCTCAGATGTTAAAGATAGGTCAAACCAGTAATCCTAAGGTTATCATCAATGAAGTACTTGAAAATATCTCAGTGATGTTTTTCATCCTTATTCCATTTTTCGCGTTTCTCCTCAAAATATTTTATTTAGGTAAAAGAAAGCTTTATTACAATCATCTTATTTTCTCGTTACACTTACATACCTATCTATTTTTCTTAGCAGCTGTGTTTATTGGTATCAGCTTTTTTAATGATGATGTAATTGCACTTGCAGTATATGGCACATGTACATTTTTAATTTATGTATTGCTCATGTTCAGACGGGTTTACAAAGACAGGTGGTTTAAAATAATTATCAAAACTTTTTTCTTATTCACTATTTATTTGAATGTGATCTCCATATTTTCAGTATTTGAAGTACTGGCATCTTTTTTAATTTTTTAGTCCTTATGCAAATTCAAAAGAAACACATTATAACCTGGGTAATGGTCGGGGTTATATTATTAGTTTCCTATTACTTATTGGGCGGCTTCACTAAAGTAAATTTATCACTAAATGATACTGCACCATTTTATATTACAGGAAAAAAATACACTGGCCCAGCAGTAGGCAAAAAATTAGATAGTTTGGTAGAAGCAACACATGCTGCCTATACCAAGAAAGAAATTGAAGGGGTTTTTAGCATTTGCTTTTTTGGTAATCCTGAGGAGGCAGATACCTTAGAGATTATTGTAGGAGTGATCCAAGATCAAAAAAAGGAAATACCACCAAATTACGTTCAGGAAAATTTTGAAGGAGGGAAAGTAATTACAGCAAGTATAGCTGCAGAAGCTATAGTAGCCCCTTCTGCAACAGAAACCAATGAAAAGATATTAGCTTTTGCCCAAGAAAAGGGGGTAAAAACCAAAGGCATTTTCATTGAAAAATATGTGGAAGATTTTAAGATTGTAACTGTGGTGCCTGTGGAATAAACCAATGAATTAATTCATTGGTTAAAGAATGCCGAACCTAATACTTAATAATCCTTTCTACTTTCTTTTTACGAAGGTAAGAAGTAATAATTTGTAAGGTGTCTTTATTGTCAATACCTGGTTTAATCACTTCTTTTAAAGACTTTGAATTAAAGTAGGTCTCTTCAATATCTACATAACCAAAACCCATATACCTCCCGTTTTCCACTTGTACAATGGTTCGTTCTTGCAAATGTCTTCCTTTGTCAACAATAAAGAAATTCTGCCCTTTGCCTTTCAAGTAAGCCATAGCTTTTTTTACCCGCTTATTATAAGCGTCATTTTCTTCCTCTCCTACACATGCTCCATAGCAAAGTCTTACCATATGGTTAAAACATGCTTCTCTAGTTTCATACAAACCACACAGTTTTTGACATAACCTGAACTTCTCCAATACCATTTCCAACATTTTTACCCCTCTATGTTTAGAATATACATAGCAGACGGGTTCAACATCTACTGATCTTTTATCTTTCACCTCTAAAGTAATGTACCCTCGATGGTCAGTTGCAGCATAAATGCCATAGCGAAACTCACTTCTTTTTAAAGCCGAATTATAAAAAGGCTGATACTTTTTAATTTCTGCTTCTTCTTTTAATAAGGCGACCAATTCACTGCCTGTAGTTTCAAATGATACATCGGCAATGGCATTTTTCAATTTTTTTGCTTTTCTAGTAGTACTGCCTGTAAAATGCGACATTACCCTATTTCTAATATTTTTAGATTTACCTATGTAAATGATATTCCCTTCCCGATCATGAAAGTAATAGACACCGGTATCATCAGTCAATTCTTCTATGCTGTCTTTAGGCACATTCGGATGATGTTTGGCACTGTATAAATCAAGGTTAAGGTGAGACTCAAATTGATTGGGAGTGCCTTTTTCTAATAGCATCTCAAATAAGGTAACGGTAGCACTTGCATCACCAAAAGCCCTGTGCCTGCCATTGAGTTCAATCCCTAGAGATTTACATAACTTGCCCAAACTATACGATTTATACCCCGGTAAAATAACCCTACTAAGTTGCACCGTACACAAACTGTTTTTTCGGAAATCAAAACCCAACATTTTGAATTCATGCTTCAAAAAATTATAATCGAAGCCTGCATTGTGTGCCACTACTATACACCCTTCTGTTAGTTCAATCACTTTTTTGGCAACTTCATAAAATTTCGGGGCTTCAGAAACCATTTCATCAGATATACCTGTAAGTCTGGCTACAAATGGAGGTATTGTCCTTTCAGGATTAATTAAGGTAGTAAACTCGTCGACTACTTTATTTCCATCGTGAATAAAAATAGCTATCTCTGTGATCTTGTCAACAGCTGATAAACCGCCGGTTGTCTCTAGATCTACTATAGCATACATAAATTGTTGTGGCACTTATATTTGATATGATATAAAAAATAGGTAAGGAATTGGATGTAGCCGTTTAATTATCCTCCTCTAAATTAACAGACTAATTCATGAATACAAACCTTCAACCTTTCATATTTTTGCCAATAAACTTTTTAAAAAGTAAAAAAGAGAATTTCATTTTTTAAAAAGCTTCTTGAATAAAAAGCATTATTAGCAGACTCCTATCGTACATTTTTCTAATAACAGCTTGAATATTCAAGAAATACGTATGTTAAAACCATGAAATAGATCTTTACTTTGTAATAAAAGATTTTTTTTATCGAGTAATGTAACTAGATTTGTCCGGCAAATTAAACAAGTAAATTAATTTGCCATGTCTACAAAAAATACAAAAGTTCTATACGAGGCACTTACTTATGATGATGTCTTGTTGTTACCTGCCTACTCAGAAGTCCTGCCAAGAGATACGCAAACAAGTTCTTTTTTAACCAAAAACATTAAGTTGAATATTCCATTGGTTTCTGCAGCAATGGATACTGTGACTGAGGCCGAATTAGCCATTGCTATTGCTTTGGAAGGCGGATTGGGATTCATTCATAAAAATATGACGGTGGAAAACCAATCACTACAAGTAAGGCGTGTAAAAAGGTCACAAAGTGGCATGATACTAGATCCAATTACGCTTCGCCCTGATCAAACACTTGGTGATGCCAATAACATTATGCGTGAGTTTAAGATTGGCGGTATTCCCGTTATTGAGCCAGATCATAAACTCATTGGAATTCTCACAAATAGAGATTTGCGGTTTCAGAAAGATTTGGGTAGAAAGGTGAGTGAAATCATGACCAAAGATAATCTCATTACTGCACCTGAAGGAATTGGTTTAGAAAAGGCAGAAGATATTTTACAAGAATATAAGATTGAAAAACTTCCTATAGTAGACGACAAATACCGACTTATTGGACTAATCACCTACAAAGATATTTTAAAGAATAGGGACAGGCCTAATGCCTGTAAAGATGATTATGGCAGGTTAAGAGTCGGGGCGGCTGTAGGCGTAACCCGTGACATGATGGAACGCATACATGCCTTAAAACAAGCTGGCGTAGATGTGGTAGGTATAGATACAGCACATGGGCATTCTAAAGGAGTAATTACCGCTTTAAAAAATGTAAAAGCAGAATTTAAAGACCTTGAAGTGATTGTAGGTAATGTAGCTACCGCAGACGGTGCCAAAGCCTTAGCAGAAGCTGGAGCAGACGGTGTGAAAGTAGGTGTTGGGCCTGGTAGTATTTGTACCACTCGCGTAATTGCTGGCGTAGGAGTACCGCAATTATCAGCAGTGTTCTCGGCAGCAGAAGGATTGAAAGGCACTGGTGTTCCATTTATTGCCGATGGTGGAATTCGTTTTTCAGGCGATATTGTAAAGGCTCTCGCAGGCGGGGCTAACAGTGTAATGATTGGCTCTTTACTTGCTGGTACAGAAGAAGCTCCTGGTGAGATGATTATTTATGAAGGAAGGAAATTCAAGTCTTACAGAGGTATGGGCTCTGTAGAAGCCATGGAATCGGGTTCGAAAGATCGTTATTTCCAAGATGCCGAAGACGATATCAAGAAGTTAGTACCCGAGGGTATTTCTGGAAGAGTACCTTTTAAGGGCCGCGTTGGCGAGGTAATTTACCAACTCATAGGTGGATTAAAAGCAGGCATGGGCTATTGTGGTGCTGGTAATATAGATACTTTACAAAAAGCGGAGTTTAGCAAAATTACTGCTGCCGGTGTGAGAGAAAGCCACCCACATGATATTTCTATTACAAGAGAAGCCCCGAACTATAGTAGGAGGTGATCCTAAATTTACAACAATCAATGAATGATATTTGAAAAATCACTCGAAAAGCTGTTCAATAAGAGCAGCTTTTTTTCATTATATTTTCTACGTTTAAGTTCAATTCGTTTTTAAATTTATACATAAGTGTATATATACGCTCGAAAAATATTTTTTTAAGATCCTCACTAAAGCATTTTATTCTCTCGTCAAACAAAGCCTTACAAATTCTTTCAAATATTTCTATAACTCAATTATTATTTGAAAGTCATCGCTTAAATAATTTGAACTTTCATTAAGTAAAAGGAAGTATTTTTTAATATTTCATATTAATCTTTTGAGCATTTACATTTATTAAGAACTCTAATTTTTTTTGGTGACATTTATCATATTTCACCTCTTAAAGAGTAACTAAATTTCATGACAAAATGGTATAATCCAACCTGTAACTAAAAGTAAGAAATTTATTTTTTTACTGTCTTTTATTTAAAATAAACTCCGCTTTCATGAAATCAACTAGACTACTTTGTATTCCTCTTAATACAGGATTTATCTTGTTTACCTTATTGTTCGTGCTACCATATTTTGCTGAAGCAAAAACAATCTTAAAGCAAAAGACCACAGCAAATTCATTATTAATTGTAGAGGCAAAAGGTTCGCATGCTGGAGGAGCATTTGCACATTTCAAGGTTTATGTAAACGATAAAGAAATCGGAAATAGTTTTACTTCTTCAAACTATGAACAATACCAGTTCAATGTTCCAAACAGTGAACTCGATGTATTTAATGTACAAATCAGTTTCGACAATGATGCAGTAATCAATGGTCAGGACAGAAACTTATTTATCAAAAATATTGAAATATTTGGGGAGGTCATAGAAGCTACAGGGTACAATGTTACTTACAGAAGAAAAAATGACAGTGAAATTTCATACAATGGGGTTATGCCTTGGAGTGGCGATTTGATATTCGATATCAAAAACATACCAAACCCTTGCCAAAATAATGTTGTTTTATCCTCTCAAGCAGAAGTAGATGCTTTTGCATGTACTAGAATAAGAAGAGTATTGACTATTTCTGGGGAAGACATTTCTAATTTGAAGCCCCTCTCCAAACTAGAGTTTGTTCAACAACTAAGAATCAAAGACAATCCTCAACTTTCAAGTCTTGACGGATTAAATCTACAAGACCTTGTAATGGTTTTAGAGATTTCGAACAATGCCCTATTGAAAGACATAAGTGCGCTCAAAAGCCATGATGGTGTAGGTACAGACTTGATTATAAAGGATAATCAGTCTTTAGAAAATCTTAGTGGACTAGAACATATTAATGGAGTACAGAATGTAAATATTTCAGGCAACGAGTCTCTTAAGAATTTAGATGGTCTAGCATCTTTGAACAATGCAAGAAGTCTAACCATCTCTGCTAACGGCTTGCTAGAAAACATTAATGGTTTAGCCAATCTTACAGGTATAGATTATCGTGGTGACATTACTGACAATCCTAAACTTACAGAGTTTTGCGGACTTTTTACCTTAATCAAGTCAGGAGATAGATCGATTCAAATCTCTGGTAATACCGTAAACCCAACTTATGAAGAAATTTTGGCTGCTGGGCCATGTGGTCAAACATCTGAAGGAGAATTACTTGTAACCGCCAAAGGTTCTGAAGCCGCAGGAGTATTTGCTCATTTTAAAGTTTATGTAAACAACCAAGAAATAGGAAATAGCTTTACCACTGATAAATATCAATCTTACTATTTTGCCCTCCCAATAGAGCCTGAGGCAATCAATAAAATACAGATTACCTTCGATAACGATGCTTTTATAAACGGTCAGGATAGAAATCTTTTTGTACAAAACATTGCCATTGGGGAAAAAAACATAAAAGCTACACAAGAAAATGTAACATATCGTAGAAAAAATGGAGACATTATCCCTTACAGTGGGGCAATGCCATGGAGCGGCGATTTGATATTTAATATCGAACAAGAACCTCAAGTTTGCGAAGGAGATATCACTTTAACTTCTCAAGCCGAAGTAGATGCATTTGCTTGTACAGAGATTAAAGGTGGACTAACTGTTTCAGGTAATGACATCAACAATTTACAAGGTTTATCTAAATTAAAAGCGATAGGATTTTTAAGAATAGAAAACAATCCAAAGCTTGAAAGTTTGGAGGGTTTAAATGCTGATTTAGACGATGTTGTATATGATGTAATTATTAGAAACAATAGTCAATTAAAGGATATCAGTGCCTTAAAAGGGATGCCAGTAGGTTTTACAATCTCTATCAACAACAACCCAGCTTTAAAAAACCTTGATGGTTTGCAGCATGTTGGGGGAGTAAGATCTTTAAGTATATCAGGAAATAGTTCATTGAAAAACTTGGATGAACTTTCCTCCTTAGAAGAAGTTAGAGCAATTGAGATTTATGATAATGCTTCGTTAGAAAATATTAATGGATTATCTAGTCTTTCGCATACAGATTATGGAGGTCGAATTTATGGTAATCCTAAACTAACAGAGTTTTGTGGGCTATATACTTTGATCAATTCAGGAACTAGGGCAATTGAAATTTATGGTAATGCTGTAAATCCAACTTTTGAAGAAATTTTGGCTACTGGCCCGTGTAACCAAAAGTCTGAAGTAGAATTACTTATAAACGCCAAAGGCTCGCAAGCGGGAGGAGTATTTGCCCTCTTTAAAGTTTATGTAAATAACCAAGAAGTGGGGAGTGGCATTTCCACTGCAAACTATCAATCATTTAATTATAACTTATCAATAGCTGCTAATGAAGTAACTCAAGTGAAAATTAGCTTTGAAAATGATGCAGTAATCAATGGTGAGGACAGAAACCTTTTTGTACAAAACATCACCATTGGAGATAAAAATATAGAAGCTACTGGAGAAAATGTAACCTACCGTAGAAAAAACGGCAGTATCATTCCTTATAATGGAGTAATGCCATGGAGCGGTGATTTAATCTTTAATAGTACAAATGCAAATAGTAGGGTAGCCAACTTAAGCGGTAGCCAAGAAGTAGAGGAAATATTCGAAGAAACTGAAATCAGTATTTACCCAAACCCGAGTAATGGAAAGTTTCATGTTTCTTTAGGCAATAAAGAATATGAAAGACTCCAATTCGATATCATTGACCGCACAGGAAAGCATGTTTACACAAAACAAATTGACGGCAATAATCAAGTTGATTTGACAATAGATATATCTAATTTTATAAATGGAATGTATTACTTAAGACTTACTTCTAATCAATTTATTGTCACTGAAAAACTAATTAAAAATTAACTTTGCTATTGGAAATTAGGGCTAATTAATACACTGACTCAATACTCATGTATTGAGTCAGTCTTTTGTATATTAAACAAATAGGAGATTAAAAAAAGCTGGTATATGGTTATATGGTTAAAGTGATAAAACTACTATACAAAAAGCGGAGTTTATCAAAATTACTGCTGCCGCTGTAAGAGAAAGCCACCCTTATGATATTTCTATTACTAGAGAAGCCTCGAACTATAGTAGGAGATGATATTGAAATTGTTAATTAATAACTCTATAAAATGTACTATCGCTTTTGACTAAAATCTATGCCATTACAGGAATCTAATTAGGTATTCTCTTTCTCTTGTTTCTTAAACTTCAAGAAATAACTTAGAAATGCAGCTTGTATAACAGTTATCAAAACTGCTAGATAAAATCCTGAGTTTTTAGGATTTATCGTATCATCCCCAATAAAAACTATTAAAAAAAGCAAAAACAACGGATGCACTGATTAAGAAAAATAAGAATCTTTTCATAGTATTTTATTTACCTGATTATAGGAATTTTAAAAGTTGGGATTGTTTTGTTTTGATAGTATTACATTTAAGTTAAGAATACTCAAAAGAAAAATTGAGAACATCACTCATCTGCTTTGATGTTAAATATTACTTCATAAAATCATTCCTTTTGTTTCCTTTGACGACTGAGCTTGGATTCATTTGTAACTCCATAAGTGAAGAACTGAGTCAGTAGCCACAAAAAGGCCGGAGTTAGCTAATCCGATCAGTAGAAAATTATATTGTGTTAAGCATTGCGTCAGTAAAGAGAAAAACTTATTTACTTCTCCTTTTATGAATGATAATACTTCTTGCTATGAGAATGAAAAAACCTAAAAATATCAACATACCAGTAAGAGAAGCTAGAAATCTCCACATTTCGGCATCCCGTGCTAAACCTTTTGTAAAGAATACATTAGATGACCATGCTAGCAACAATAAATTATAAATCAATGCGATAAGTTTGTTTTTCATAGTAAGAAAAATTCAATAACAAATTCTATTTAATCTCTGCAAAAAAGCCAGTAATCATATATCTAGTGTGTCTTGATAATAATAGATAGTATTAAGAATTAACCGCCAAATCATAAATCAACGATAATCGGCTTTTAGTTTGTTATTTATCTTAGTCATCAGACAAGCTTTATAATAGATGAGACATTAAACAAAAAGCTTTCATTTTATCAATTTAAATTACCTAATATATAGTATATAATTTTAATTATTTTTTAATTACTTTTACAATAATACCTTAAAATGGATATAAAATACTTTTCAAAAGTACCCTAATTGTACTAAAAGTAAATTTTATAAAATAGCAGGGTGAAAATTTCAACTTATGAAAACACTTAAAAGAGATTCTTTATAATGTCAATAGCGGTAAATATTTTTAGCGTTGTTATCAATTAAATCTTTTTACTCTCCAAACCTCTTTTTTTATACATTTGCTTTTCAATTTTTAGCACAAGTCCAACTAAGATTTTAATAATTTTGGGAGGATTGAAATTTTAGCCAACCCTAAATACATGTCAGAGAAAAAACCGCTCTTTAGTAGTCTTCTAAGCAATTCAAACATATTAAAAGCCGCCTTATTTGCTACTGGTCTTTCGGGTATTGTAGCAGAATATATTCTTTCAACCTTGGCAACTTACTTTTTGGGCAACTCGGTTTTCCAATGGACTATGATCCTATCTATGATGTTATTCTCTATGGGTTTAGGAAGTCGCCTGAGCAAATTTATGGATGACTACCTCTTAGAGAAATTCATGCTTATAGAGTTTGCCCTTTCTATCTTGGTATCGCTCAGTGCTTTATTGGCTTATGTAATCTCCATTTATACTAGTTTCAACGATAAACTATACATTTACTCTTTTGAATTAGACGGTACGGTTATTTACATGATGAGTATTTTGATTGGCTTACTCATAGGAATGGAAATCCCCCTTGTAGCTCGTTTAAATGAAGCCTATGAAGATTTAAGGGTCAATATTTCTACCGTAATGGAGAAAGATTATTATGGTAGTTTGCTAGGCGGTGTATTTTTTGCTTTTATCGGTTTACCCTTATTAGGTCTAACTTATACACCCTTCATTTTAGGGGCAGTTAATTTCTTGGTGGCCATTGGGCTATTTTTACGATTTAGAAAATTAGTAGACTCCAAATATCTTTTTTTAATCAGAGGTTCTGCATTTGTAGTAATGGCCATTATCATTTCAGGTTTTTTATTTGCAGAAGATATTATCAATTATGGTGAGCAAAAACGCTACAAAGATAAAGTAGTATACCAAGATCAATCTAGATATCAAAAAATTGTAGTTACCCAATGGAAAAATTATCATTGGTTATACCTCAATGGAAATCAACAATTGAGCACTTTTGATGAATGGTTGTACCACGAACCCATGACACACCCTGCCATGAAACTAGTGCCGGGTGCTAAAAATGTTCTAATACTAGGCGGAGGTGATGGTTGTGTAGCTAGAGAAGTATTAAAGTATCCTTCGGTAGAAAGTATAAAACTGGTTGATCTAGATGAAAAAGTCACTGAGCTAGGCAGCAAACATCCAATCTTCACCACACTTAACAACAATGCGCTTAACCATGAAAAAGTGACTGTACAAAATGGAGATGCCTATACCTATTTACAGCAAACTATGGATTTCTACGACGTAATTATAGTAGATTTCCCAGATCCGAAGACTATTGAAATAGGACGTTTATTTTCTTTAGAATTTTACAAACTTTGTTATCAACAGTTGCGGCCCAATGGAGTTGTCATCGTACAATCAGGTAGCCCCTATTATGCCACACGTGCATTTTATTGTATAGAAAAAACCATTGCTGAGGCAGGATTCAATGCTATTCCTTTACACAACCAAGTACTGACCTTAGGCGAATGGGGCTGGGTTTTAGGCGCTAAATCAATTCCACAAGATGAAATTAAACCTTTACTTCGCTCCTTACATTTTGAAGATGTGGAAACACGTTGGCTCACCAATGAAAGTATGTCCCTCATTACCTCTTTTGGTAAAGGGCTTATAGAATTAGACTCTGCTGAGGTAGAAGTTAATACCATTCATAACCCCGTTTTACCCACTTACTACCGAAATGGTAACTGGGACTTGTATTAACAGATTAGAGCAAGTAAATTAAATTCATGAAATACCTTGCATCAATCTTTTTTGTCCTTTTATTATTCAATTGCCAAACCGAAAAATCTACAGATAACGACATACTTCAACAGCCTCCTAACATTATATTGATAATGGCAGACGATGTAGGTTTTTCTGATATCGGTTGTTACGGAAGCGAAATTTTCACACCCAATTTAGATAGATTGGCAAATAATGGCATGCGTTTTACCCAATTCTACAACATGGCAAAATGCAATCCTACACGTTCATCTATGCTTACAGGGTTATATAAAGGAGGAAATGGCGCTGTACCCATCCAAACTATCCTAAAAAATGCCGGCTATGCTACTTTTCAAAGTGGGAAACAACATTTTGATTCTTGGGTACCAGATTATTGCTATGCGGATAGCACTTTTGATCAAGCTTTTCACTTTTGGGCAACTACCGAATATTTTGAAAAACCCGAAGGCGGTTTTGACAGACCATTCTTCTTAAATGGCGAAAACGTTTTGCCAGCAGACCTAGAATACAGTCAAGAACCTTTTTACAAAACAGATGTATTTACCGACTATGCTTTGCGGTGGATCGAGCAGCCCATAAAAGAAAACAAGCCTTTTTTCTTGTATCTCCCCTATCATGCTGCACATTACCCATTACAAGCAAGACCAGAAGACATAGCATTGTATAAAGGCAAGTATATGGTTGGCTGGGATAGTATTAGGGAAAAACGCTTGGCTAAAATGAAGTCTCTGGGAATTGTACCGAAAGATACCAAACTAAGCTTACCAGAAGATAATATTAACCGCTTTAGAGGGCATCCTAAAGGAGACGAAGAAATCAGGGCAAAAATACCCTTGTATCGACCATGGGCTGATCTAACACAAGTAGAAAAGGAAGCATTAGATTTAGAAATGGCTGTATTTGCAGCCATGGTACATAGGTTGGATTTAAATGTAGGAAGAGTAATTGATAAATTGGAAAATGAAGGATTATTAGACAATACGCTCATCCTATTTCTCACCGACAATGGCTCTTGCCCTTATGATAGTAATAAAAGTTTTGATGCACCTCCTGGTCCAGCAAACTCTTACAGAACATTGAGTGCAGCTTGGGCCAATGCAGGTAATACTCCTTTCCGTTTATATAAACAATTTGGGCATGAAGGAGGCTGCAATACTCATTTTATAGCCCATTGGCCAACAAAAATACCAAAAGGTGTAATCAATCATGATATTGGACATGTGGTCGATATTTTACCTACACTTTCAGAAGCAGCTGGTACTAATTATCCAGATTCCATTAAAGATTACCCTAGCTTGCCATTACATGGAAGTTCATTAATGCCTTTGTTTGAAGGAGGTACTAGAGAAGCTCCTTCTTTTATTTTATCTGGTTTAGATAAATTTAGAATGTATAGAGAAGGCAATTGGAAAATGGTACGTGCCAATAATGAAGCTTGGGAGTTGTACAATCTTAAAAATGACATGACTGAAATGAATAACTTAGCAGATTCCTTACCTGATAAGTTACAAGAAATGGAAAACAACTATAAGGTAGTAGCAGCTAAACTTGAGTTATAAATCAGCTTACCCGGTATTCTTCCTCCCCCTTTTTCACTTCACTGATGAGGAAGAAGCCATCATTTCCTTCTTCTTGGTATAGGGGCATCAACATAAAACCGTTAGAATTTGCCTTAATTTCCCCATTAACATCATGAGCTACAACTTGTCCCTTTTTTATAGGATCAAAGTTTTTAAAGCCTGGCAACATTTTAAAACCATCTTCTGGTCTTATTTTATGACAATAGTCCAGTCGTAATACTTCTGGCAAATGAGAGTTTTGCTCTAAAAGTAAAGTGTAATTTTGAATATTATCAGGCACTTGTTCCCAATCTAAGTAACCATTTAAATAAAGCACTTGCCAAATGGTAAGTTCTTGATTATCTACTGCTTGATGCGTACCGATTTTTCCAGCCTCAAAACCAATAGATTTAAAGCCATGCATATGCATATAAGGAATACTAGTATTGAGTAATCCTTTGTGTAATCCCAATACAATGGGTGCATGCAGATGATCTACAATGTAAGCAGTATCTGTTAAAACTTCTACTAAAGTAAAAGTGCCATTTTCTGCTGAAGTGGTATGTAAATCTAAGAAAACTTTGTCCTGATAATCGGAAAATCCAATTTGTTGAAAGGTTTCGAACAATTGCTTTATTTCTAGATATTCGGCAAAGAGATAAGGTTTTTGCAAAGCTGTTTGTATAATCCTATCAGACCAAACTCTATTCAAATCTTTATCGATATAGCGTTGCCCACGTTCAATTGCCTGTAAATTTCCCCTTAACCCAACAAATCTTCCTTTTAGTTCTATTCCGTTTTTATTAATAAAATTAAAAACCCTCTCAAGTGCCAACACACCACTCAACTCATTTCCATGTACTGCTCCTAAACACAGAATAAGTTTTCCATTATCATCATTTCCAATATCTCCAATAATCCTTTCCATCAACATTCATTTTTTTTCTAATTTCAATAATTCAGTTGAATAATTAAATACTACCCTTCATTTTTTTTTAAACGTTAACTTGTATTCTTATACCCTTTTCTCTTCTAAATAGCAGTTTTAACCAAACAACTCTTCTACTAGTATCTGTCCGTTCGTAAAAAGTTTGATAGTACTACTAACATCAAACAAGGAAAAGTTTATCTCAATTCGATAACTTTGAGATATTGTAAAAGATTGAAAAGCTTTGACTGAAATTTCAAAATACGATGGAAGAAAACGAACAAATAGATGCTAAGATTTATAAAGAAAATGCCATTGTAATTGGTACATTTTTAGGAGGACCCTTAGTAGCTGGCTATTTTTTTGCTGAAAATTTCAAAACATTTAATGAACCTGAAAAAGTAAGACCAACTTGGATCATTTCTCTAACAACATTATTGTGCATCATACTAATTGCCATCCTAATTCCTGAAGATTTAAATATTCCAAATCAAATTATTCCTATCACCTATACTGCCATTGCTTATGGTCTCTATAAGTCTCATCAAGAAGAAAAAGCAAAACAGCTTTTTGAAAATGGTAGTCCAGTTTATAGCTGGTGGAAAGTATTAGGTATTTCAATCATTGGATTGTTCATTACCATTGGTCTTTTATTCGGTGTCTTATCTATTTATGAAGGAGGTACTTATTAGTCAGTTTATTACATTAATTTGAAAAATATACTTCATGATCTCTTTCTACCCTGGTCCATCTCAAATCTATCTGCAAGTAAAAGATTTTATGCTTGAAGCAGCTGATTCTGGAATCTTGAGTGCAAACCACCGCAGTCCAGAGTTTGTGGATTTATCCAAAGAATGTCAACAATTAATTCGAAAGAAATTAGACATTCCTTCTAACTATAGCATTTTTTATACTTCCTCAGCAACGGAGTGTTGGGAGATTATTTCAGAATCTTTTATAGATGCCAGTAGCTTACATATTTTCAATGGGGCTTTTGGGGAAAAATGGTACCAATACCGAAAAAAAATAATGCCTAATGCATTTGCCATGCCTTTCCACTTTCAGAAAGAAATTAGTCTGAATAAACTGAAAAGGCAGCCTGTTCCAGCCTTGGTTTGCCTCACCCAAAATGAAACCTCAAATTGTACGCAGGTAAAAAATAAAAAAATAAAGAAAATTAAAAATCGATTCCCAGAAGCACTGATCTGTGTTGATGCTACTTCTTCAATGGCTGGTACTCAATTAGAATGGAAATATGCTGATATTTGGTTTGCCTCTGTACAAAAATGTTTTGGGCTACCAGCAGGAATGGGACTCATGATATGTTCCCCTAATGCTATTGAAAAGGCACTAAACGCCAACAATAATAAACATTACAACAGTCTTGTATTCATGCATGAAAAAATGCAAGATTACCAAACTACTTATACGCCTAATGTACTTAGTATCTTTTTGCTAAAAAAGGTGATGGAAATGGTTGAACCAATTGATACCCTTGCATCAAAAATCAAAAAAAGAACTAGGCAACTTACTTTATTTTTTCAAGAATTAGGTTATCGCAACTTAATTGAAAATAGTTCGGTGAGATCCTATACAGTTTTAGGAATTAAGGGGAATGAGGAAAAAATTGCGCATATTAAACAAGCTGCAAAAGCAGAAGGGTTATTATTGGGAAATGGATATGGCACCTGGAAAAAAAATACATTCAGAGTAGCTAATTTCCCAGCTTTACAAGATGATGATTTTAAACAATTAATGGATTTTTTTAAAAACCTACCTAGAATTTAAAATCCTAGGTAGGTTTAAATATAGTTTAGATGAAAAAAAACGTAGGAATTTACCTTTTTAATGAAGTAGAAGTATTGGACTTTGCAGGACCATTTGAAGTATTTTCTGTAAGTTCAGAGCTGCAAAACCATACACTTTTTAACGTATTTACTTTTGCTGAAAAACCTGAAATAGTAAAAGCAGTAAACGGTTTGCAAGTAATGCCCGATTATGATTTTAGCAATTGTCCTCACATAGATATTTTATGTATACCGGGTGGAAATGGAACAAATGCAGAGATTTTAAAAGCTACAGTATTAGAAAACATCGACCAAAAAGCCAAAACAGCGGATATTACTTTTTCAGTATGTTCTGGCGCAAGAATTTTGGCAAAACTAGGATTGTTAGATGGAATAAAAATTACTACCCATCACGAAGTTGTGGATAGTGTGGCAAGTATTGCCCCCAAAACTATCATTGATAAAGAAGCACGCTTTACGGATCACGGAAACATACTTACATCAGGTGGCATTTCTGCAGGTATAGACCTTTCATTCCACATTGTAGAAAAGCTCTATGGTAAAAAAGTAACCGATACCACTCGAGTGTATATGGAATACGGGAATTGGAGGGAACTAAATGATGGATAAGTAAGTGTCTATTCGAAAATAATTAACATCCTATATTTTACAACTTACGCAACGTGCATAAAATTATTTATACATTTATTGAGCACAAAGTACTGAAAATCAAATATTTAAATAATTTATAATTAAACATTAATAATTCATCATTACTAATAGTCCATTTAAACAAAATAGCCACATTTACTTAGAAAAGTATGCTTCCCAGCCAATATGGGAGTTGGATCCTATTGAAGCAGAAATTCACCATATCATAGTTATTCCGTGTTATTTAGAACCACAATTATTCGATACGCTTGAAAGTCTGCTTCATTGTAAGCAGCCAAAGCATCCCATATTGGTGTTGATAGTCATCAATGCAGCTGAAAATGCACCAGAAAATGATAAAGCTTTCAATATGAAAACTTATCAAAATACCTTGGCTTGGATCAAAAAGAATCCTTCTTCATTAATTCATTTTCAATGCGTATTGCAGCAAGACCTACCTCGTAAGCATGCAGGAGTCGGGCTTGCCCGTAAAATAGGAATGGATGCTGCTTTACAATATTTTACCAATTTGGAAATCAATGGTTTAATTACCTGTCTAGATGCGGATTGCACCGTGCATCCAGATTATCTTACCTCTTTAGAGAAAGTTGCCTTGAACCAGACAATAGGAGTAGCAACTATTTCTTTCCGACATTTATTTCAACAAGTAAGCGATGAAAACTCAAAAAGTGGAATTATCCATTATGAATTGTTTCTGCGCTATTACATCATGGGGTTAAGATATGCCAACTACCCTTTTGACTTACACACCATTGGATCAAGCATGGCTTGTAGGGCGTTGGCTTATGCCAAATACAGCGGCATGAATCGTAGAAAGGCAGGCGAAGATTTTTATTTTTTACACAAATTAATTCCACATGAGAAGTTCGTTCATGTAAACCAAACTTTTGTTTATCCATCTTCCAGAACGTCTTTTAGAGTACCCTTTGGAACTGGTAAGGCGCAGCAAGAATGGCTAGCAGGAAATTCTAAGATTGCATCTACCTATCCACCTGTTATTTTTAAAATATTAAAAGAGTTTATCAGTGGAATAGAGAATTTTTTTAAGGGTGATAAACTTCCAAAATTTAACCCAGCTATTACTGCTTTTCTTGAAGAAAATCATTTTGATGATGAATGGAAAAGGATGCAATTGGGTAGTAAGACACAAAAACAATTTAAAGCTAAATTTTACCAATGGTTCGATGGGTTTAAAGTTTTAAAAATGGTGCATTTCCTCCGAGACAATTACTATCCAAAAGTTCCAATTCTAGAAGCTGCTACAGCCTTATTAAAAGAATTAAATATCAAGGCTATACCAGAAAATCCTGAAGAATTATTAGCAATCTATAGGGAAATAGATGATAACCCACCTAATAGAAAAGCTTGAGATAAATTTTGACCAAAAACCCAGTTTCTTTAATTTGAGATTGAATATTACTTTACAAAAATAAAATACCCTAGGTCTGTATTGCATCCCGCGTGGCACAGAGACTTGTTCATATATGACACTTTGAAGTATTTGGAATCAAGTGTTTTGTGCGACAAAAACCACAGAAATGGGTTATTATTAAAAACCAAAAGATTAGAAAATAGGATTATGAAAAAAAGTAATGCCCTAGTAACAAAGACTTTTTCTAACTTCTAGCCTCTAATATCTCTTAACCCTTTAAATTGTGACCAACAAACTTGGCTTGCTACACTATCAAATGTTTCACACCGAGTGTTTCACACCGAGTGTTTCGCACCGAGTGTTTCGCACCGATTGCTTCGCACCGATTGCTTCGCACCGAATAAAATCACATAGATTCAAAAACTTGAATATTCATGAAAGAAACCGACTTAAAAACGCTCAATAAACTTCAGTTACCAAAAGCTGAAATCAGTTTAATAATTAATGCGCCAACTTCTTTTACAGATTTGTTGGAAGGAATTATTTATGATTCTTCACCTCAAGACAGCCAAAAAGGAAAGTATGATTTTATTTTAATTTTTGATGTTAGCAATGATGCATTATCTTCCAAGGCGCAAGAGGTGGCAGATTTTGGAAAGCATGACTGCTTATTTTGGCTTTGTTATCCAAAAGGTACTGGAAAAATAAAGAGCGATTTAAAACGAGAAGTTGTATGGAAAATACTTGATAACATCGAATTAAAAGCGGTTACTCAGATTTCCATTGATGAAACTTGGAGTGCTTTGAGAGGTAGACCAAAAGCACTTTATCAGTAAGGTATTTTAAAACTAGGATAGATTCGAGAATCAAACTTTTTGCTTATAATTTTCTATGAGTTGATCAGCCAATTTCTTCGCCGAATATACAGCCCCTTCCATGTAGCCACCATAATGAGGAGATGTTTCGGTATTGGCAAAATGTAACTTTTCAAAAATAGGTTTTTGGAAAATTTGATGTCCATTGTTTTGATGTGGCACCAAGCCAATGGGTTGTTTATTTCCTGTAAAATTTTCTTTTTGCCAAACAGTTTCGTAGTAACCATTAAACTTTAAACCTTCTTCTCCAAAAACTTCTACCAGTTGTGCTTCAACTGCTTTCCTTTTTGTTTTAGCATCGGTGTGGTTGAAATTCGGATGCACAAAACCACATAAAGCAAAATGTTGATTTGCTTTATCGCTGTGATCATAAAATTCTATGATAGGTCCTTCATTACTAAAAAGAGAAGTGGGCAATCCTTGCTCACGCCAAAATGGCTTTGTATAAGTTACTGCTAATTTAATGGAGTCTTCCATCCAAGTATGTGTTTGTCGCATCACATCTTGTAATTGCTGAGGTAATGTTGGAACAACTTTTACTTGCTCAATAAATAATTTGGGAGGTGCACACCAAATGACAGCTTCGAATTCAAAATCACCGCGAGTAGTAGTGACTTTCAATCTTTTATCCAAAACTTCGATGGATTTAACAATTTCCTGAAGATGGATTGTATTTGCGTTTAATTTACTTACCAATGCATCAATAATTTTCCCAGTTCCTCCTGCCACCCTGTAACTAGGTTCCTGCGGCGGCAATGCTATTTTTTGAACTTTTGCATGTAAGTGCGATTGGTACAAAAAAGAGTTTTGGATTCGTTGTTTATAGGTCTCTAGTCCCAACTCTTTAAGCAATGTCCATAGATTAACATGCTTCTGCGCAAACCAGGTAGCACCCATTTCTAATGGGGTATTGTCTACCATTAATGTATGGATACGCCCACCTACTCTATTTCTTGCTTCTAATACTCTGAAGGGAATACCAACTTCTTGTAAACGATTTGCAATTAAAAGTCCAGATAAACCTGCTCCTACAATTCCTATCATTGAAAATGAATCTTTATTTATAAGCTTTTTAGCATAACAAATGGGAGTCGTATTGTTCTAAAATCCTTCTAAAATAAATTTAATTTTCGTACTCAAATACTTGAAACTAATCTCTATAGCGTAGGCTCGAAAATCCAGCGGGGAGGCGGGGAGGTTGTGGGCGGAAGCTTTGGATTTTCTTGATTTTTTCTTTGGTTCGTTTCTATTGCATCAAGGCAAAAGAAATGAACAGCCTGATATAATGGAAGAGGAATAAATGTAACTAACTGATAAACAATACCTTAATTCATTTCAATAAATCATAAAAAAATATGTACAGTAGAGAAAATTCCTTTTAAATAAATCGGAATTCATAACAATTAATATATCCCTTATCTATCTTTGAAAGAAAAAAAGACTTACATGAAACTCTGGCAAAAAGATACGGGCATAGATAAAAAAATTGAATCATTTACTATAGGCAGAGACGCTGAATTAGACATATACCTTGCCCCCTTCGATGTATTGGGCTCTATTGCTCATATTACTATGCTGGAGAGCATTAAGTTGTTAGAAAAAGATGAACTAGCAATACTTACCAAAGCCCTACAACAGATCTATAAAGAAATAGAAAAGGGAGAATTTGTAATTGAAGATGGGGTTGAGGATGTGCATTCACAAGTAGAAAAATTATTGACCGAACGCTTAGGTGATGCAGGCAAGAAAATACATAGTGGACGCTCTCGGAACGATCAAGTATTACTTGACCTAAGACTCTACATTCGAGAAGAAATTAGACAATTAACCATCGGGATTGAAAAGCTCTTCAATAGACTGGTTACGCTAAGTGAGCAATATAAAGATGTGCTTATTCCAGGTTATACGCACTTTCAAGTTGCCATGCCCTCTTCTTTTGGCTTGTGGTTTGGCGCATATGCCGAAAGTTTAGCAGATGATTTATTACTCCTACAAGCCGCTTACCGCATTACCAACCAAAATCCACTCGGTTCTGCCGCTGGTTATGGTTCATCTTTCCCACTCAACAGAACGATGACCACCGAACTACTCGGTTTTGACGATTTGAGCTATAATGTAGTATATGCGCAAATGGGTCGTGGAAAGACTGAAAAAACGGTTGCTTTTGCGCTTAATTCCATTGCGGCTACCCTGGGTAAATTAGCGATGGACGTAACCTTGTACATGAACCAAAATTTTGGCTTCTTGACCTTTCCAGATCATTTGACAACAGGTTCTAGCATTATGCCACATAAGAAAAACCCAGATGTATTTGAGCTATTAAGGGCACGATGCAATAAAATCCAAAACATTGCTACTGAGATTGGCATGACCACAGGAAATTTGCCATCTGGTTACCACCGTGATTTCCAGATTATGAAAGAATCATTTTTTGATGGTTTGCAAGACACCAAAACTTGTTTAGAGATCACAGAATACATGCTACAAAATATCATCATCAAAGAAGAAATTTTGAATGATAAGCGCTATCGTTTTTTATTCAGTGTTGAAGCAGTGAATAAATTGGTATTAGAGGGCATGTCATTTAGGGATGCTTACAAAAAAATTGGGCGAGATATTGAGAGTGGCAATTATGAGGATGCTAGCCAGGTAGCACATACTCATGAAGGTAGTATTGGCAACTTGTGCAATGAGCAAATCAATGCCAAGTTCGATAAAGCCTTAGCAAGTTTTGGCTTTGAGAAAGTGAAGGAGGCTGAAAAGAGGTTGTTGGGGTAAAATAACTTAACCTAATGAAGTCACACTTTTTAATAATTGTCCTCCCGTTTATACTTCAATTTTGTTCAATGAGAGGATTCAATTGGATATATTCACCCAAAACTGACAAAGGAGTATTAATGAAATATAATGGGCCTCATGAAGGTGCAAGAAAAAAAGCTCCTTATGATGCAGTAATTTTTCCATTGTATAATGACTCGACTCTAATTTTAGCTTATGCACAAGAGTTATCAAGCAAACTAACATTTGGAGAAATTTTATACCTTCCTATCATTCCGTTCTTTTGGTTGCCAAACAAACCATTCTATAAGGATGATCCAAATCATATAAATATTTATCTTGAAATCAATTCTAATCATGAAGTTGAGGTCATTCCAGATTCAATCACTATTCATTATGATGAAAAAATCGCAAACATAACTAAGTTTTCTGATGATGAAGAAGGTTCTCTATTCTCTTATTTTTATGAAGGATATAATCCAGAATATTATAAAAAAATCACCCGACCTCTATTTAATCAACATAAAACCAAAGTTATAATACTTCAATTTCCATTACCAATTGAAAATACCGAAAAATTTTCTCTTGAAAAATTGCAGGTAAAAATTAATGGAAAACCCATTTTATTGCCTACTATAAAATTTCAAAAAATGAAACAAGGCTGGTATCGTAGCGCATTTCATTAGCATTGATTTGGTTTAGTAAAGTAATGAAGGCTAAAGAAGGTTTTGGAGGCATAGTAAAATCTATGTCTTTTCTTCGGACTGCAAGTCCTACGCTACGATAATGTGTTCAGGATTTTAAAATCCTGAACAGCAAATATTTGAGAACACTTACATGATTATTCAATTCTCAACCTGCCAACCATTTTGCTATCACATCTTTTTCTTTTCTAGCTGAGTAATATTTGGTCATATTACCGTCTATCATTTCACCAAACTTAACATCGTCTTTAGGATACCTGCTTTTATAGCCATTTATTTGGTCTGTGACCATCTCTACTAATGGCCTATGGACAAACCCAGCACTTATAGCTTTTTGTACATTAAAGTAATAGGAGCCAGCTGGTCTTGGTTTCCACAAGGGAACTATCTTATAAGGTTCTAGCCCATGTTCCATTAAAAATTCTCCCTCTATCCAATGCAATTTTTCAGGCACACCCGTAGCATGAATAAGTGCAGAGACATAATCTTTAAATGGTGTGGGGTTACAGGCAATATTGTAAGCACCAAAAGTTTTTGTTTCAGAGCAATGAACAATAAAATTTGTCAGACTTTTTACATCCGTAACTTGAATATGGTGGTTCTTGACTTTTGGTAATAAAATTTCTCCACCTCTAAAAAAACGAACTGGCCAAAAGGGTTCGTCATTCGCGTCTTTTGGGTCAGTTACCCTAAAGTCCTTCATGCCATGCGACCTATAAATTGTATAATTTTCTATTCTCTCTCCAATGGCAACTTCGGCTAAAGTTTTTCTTATAGCATATCTAAATTCGCTTTCTATCTTTTCAGGGAATGCTGGGAGTGGGTTTAGGGGTTCGGTTTCTTCTATAAATTTTTTATCCCATTTATCATACACAGAAACTGTGGAGATGTAATGATAATGATCGAAACTTCCTTTAAATACATCTAGAAAATCTGCTACTGCTTTGGGTGATTTCTGCCATGTATCTACCACAATATCCCAATGAATCTCCTTAAATTTTTTATCTATCGATTTTAATCCTTGTTTGTCTTCTTTTTCTCTATCGCAAATAATAATAGGTAGGTTGCTAAATAAATGAGGGTTGGTTTTTCCTCTGTTCAGAAGTGTTACATCATAGCCAGAATCTAAAAATGATGCTACAATAGAAGGTCCCATAAAACCTCTTCCTCCTAAAACCAATACTTTCTTAGTATTATTCGTACCAAATGTTTTGAAAGGAGCTACCATGGTACTTAATGAAACTGCCCCTATAGTTTTTACAAATTCTCTTTTATTCATGATGACTGATTTTGTTCGAAAACAAAAAAAGTCTCTTGTACGGTAATAATGGAACGCCTTAATTAATCAGTACTGATTTCTTTTTTAAACTGCCCTGGGGTTTTGCCTGTGTGCTTTTTAAAGTTATAAAAGAAGGTAGATTTAGAATTGAAACCACATTCATAGCCAAGTCCTTCTAGTGTTAAATGCATTTTATTCTTTTCTCTTATCAGCAACTTGGCATACTCTATTCTTTTGGTATTTACCAAATCGTAAAAAGTGGTATTCATCTCTTCATTAATCACTTGTGAAAGATGATGCTTAGGAATATCAATGGACGCTGCTAAACTTGCCAATGAAAAATCTGACTGTAGATAAGTCTTATTCTTTTTGAAAAAGTCATTAACCTTCGTGCTAAAACTAGAAATTTCATCGGTCTTCAGCGGACTATGCTTATACTTTTGTTCAATGGAACTTGGGTTGATAGGAATTTCTGGTCTGTAAACCATTCCATATTTTAACCCATAAAAACCGATTACTGTAATAAGAATGATGTATCTTATTAAATCCCAAAGTTCGAAATAAGAGACACCAACTGAAAGCTCAATGGCAAATCTTATGAGGCTTACCCCAGTACTGATCAAAAATAAAAAAGCAATCACTCTTATCCATGATAATTCTAGAAAGCTATTATCAAGATTATATGTTTTTAAATTATTCAGCTTTTTAGGATAGGTATATATGATATAAAAAGGATAGGAAACAAGTGAAATCAACTTTGGGAATAGTACTATGATTTCCCATTGTATTTGAAAATCTTGCTGAATACCAAAGCTGAAAATTGTGAACAATATAAAAGGCAAGAAATGTAAAAAATCAGACTTTCTTAACTTCTGGATAAAAATTGTTTTCGAATATATATATAACAAAGGTCCTTGTAAGAACCCAATAGTCATGACAAGTATTTCCGTTATTTTATTTGGATTAAATTCTTTATCTATAGAAATGATGAGGTGAAAAAAAAATACCGAAAACCATCCTACTAAAATCCAATCAGGTAACTTTTTCTTTTTCTTTAATAGGATTAATAAAATAAATAAAACACATTGGATTGCTCCTACACTTAAAACTGTTATTAGTGCTGTTTTTTCTCCATTTAACATTATCTATAAGAATCGAAAATTCTACAATCACGAGATAACTTATGCTGTGATTTTTACCAAGATAGAACTTTTCTCCTTATTTTGGGAGGACATCAAAACTTTCTATCATTGAGCATTTTGAAATAAAAAAAGGCATCTGAAACAGATGCCTTTTTAGCAGGAAGTATCCCATATTTTTGGGGATTTATATATGATTAATCAAGATCAATCTACATTATCGTGTAAAAAACGATTATTTCCGAGTATCTCATTTTCCTCATCAAGCTGAAAACGGGATACATTACTTTCAGAAGAATGTGCATTTGTTTTTAATTCAACACCTCTTCTCAAATATGCAGGGGTCTCCTGCTTATCCTTCAATTCATCATTACTCATTTCATTCACCGATCGCAAAGCACCTAATTTTTCACTTCTGGCTTTATATTGGGCTTCTAGTCTTTTTTTTTTGTCTTCTTCACTTTCTTCATTTACCAATTCGTAATCGCCATCTAATTCAAAAACTACCTTCTCTTTGCTTTCTTTCTTCTTTAGAAAGGTTTCAATATCTTCCTCCTCAGAAGTATCTTTTCTATCGAAGAAATCATCGCTAGGTGCACTTACTTGCATTTTTACTTTATTTGTCTCAAGGTCAATTACCTTTTTTGCTCCTTTTTGCTCTTCTTCGTCAAAACCAGTAGCAATAATGGTTACATTAATGCCATCTGCTAAAGACTCATCAGTAGCTTGCCCGAAAATAATTTCAGCATCTTCACCAGCTTGCTCTTGAATGTAACCAGTAATTTCTTCCAGCTCGTCCATTTGGAACTCATCTTCGTTGCCTACTACAATACTCAATAAAATATAGCTGGCACCATAAATATTGGTATTGTTCAACAATGGCGATGTAATGGCTCCTTCAGCAGCTTTTCTTGCCCTGTTTTCACCTTCAGTAGTGGCAGAACCCATTACGGCTGCGCCAGAGTCTTTCATTACCGTTTTTACATCTTCAAAGTCAACATTGATATTACCTGCTACTGTAATAATTTCAGCAATCGATTTGGCAGCTCTACTTAATACATTATCCGCTTGGCCAAAAGCTTCTTTCATGGTAGCTTTTCCATACACTTCCCTTAACTTGTCGTTAAGAATTACAAGAACTGTATCACAATACTGTTTCAATGCGTCGATTCCCGCATCAGCTCTTCTAGATTTTGGTTTACCTTCAAAACCAAATGGCCTTGTTACAATACCTACAGTTAAGATGCCTAAATCTTTGGCAATTTCAGCGATTACAGGTGCTGCTCCAGTTCCAGTTCCACCACCCATGCCAGCTGTGATAAATACCATTTTGGTATTATTCTCTAAAATTTTCCTCAATTCTTCTTTAGACTCTATTGCCGCTTTTTCTCCCACATCAGGATTTGCTCCAGCACCGAGACCTTCAGTTAAATCAGTTCCTATTTGAATTTTATTGTTTACTGGACTGGTTTCTAATGCTTGCATATCGGTATTACATATATAAAACTCAACACCTTGTATGCCTTGCCTATACATGTGATTTACAGCGTTACCGCCGCCGCCACCAACACCAATTACTTTTATTATTGAATTACCTCCTGATGAGGGATATGCGAACTCATAAGTTGATTCTCCCATTTTTATATATTTTTTTATTTGAATATTTATTTTGTTTAGAAAGACTATTAGTACATAGATTTATCATCGAAGTCGTCTATAAGTAGGTCTTTGGTTTTCTTCAATATTGAAGAGAATAATTCACCACTAGATAGTCTCTGTGCTCTTTGTTTGCTTTGATAATTACCCGCATAAGATTCCGTTTCACGGTCATTTACAGATTTGAAACCTGCCAAAACAAGCCCTATCGCCGTTGAATAAAGTGGATTTTTCACTTCTTCTATCTTACATTTTCCTAAATGCTCATTAGGGTAGCCAATTCTTGCATCAAGCCCAGTTTTATATTCGAAAAGCTGTTTCAGGTTTTTCAACTGAGATCCACCTCCTGTAATCACAATTCCACCAGCCAATCTATTTTGGTATCCTGAACGTTCAATCTCTAAGGTTACCAAATCAATGATCTCTTCCATCCTTGCTTCAATAATGTAAGCCAAGTTTTTAATAGAAATCTCTTTAGGTGGCCTATTTCTTAAACCTGGAATAGAAACTACTTCGTTTTCTGCGGTTTCAGCAGCTAATGCACTACCAAATTTTACTTTTAATAATTCTGCCTGATTCTGCATTACCGCACAACCTTGCTTAATATCTGAGGTAATAATGTTACCGCCAAATGGTATCACAGTAGTATGTCTGATAGTTCCATCGTAAAAAATGGCAATATCTGTAGTACCACCTCCAATATCTACCAAGCAAATTCCTGCCTCTTTTTCTTCTTCACTAAGCACCGATAAACTTGAAGCCAATGGTTCAAGAATCATATTCTCAATATCCAAATCTGCTTTTTCTACACATTTTTTAATGTTGCGGATTGAATTGGTATGTGCTGTTATAATATGGAAATCAGCTTCTAATTTCACGCCTGACATACCCACAGGATCCTTAATATTTTCTTCATAATCAACTGTGTAGTACTGTGGCATTACATGAATAATTTCTGAACCTGGTTCAGTCACAATTCTGTACATGTCGTTGGTCAGGCGAAAAACATCATCAGTTGTAATTTCGTCTTCATTGCTCTTACGGGTAATACTACCATGGTGCATGGTACTTTGGATATGCTTTCCTGCAATACCTACATTCACCAATTTAATTTCTGTTTTACTGGTTTCTTCCGCTTCTTTAATTGAAGCCAAAATACTTGATACCGTCTTTCCGATATTTCTCACAGTTCCTTCCTTTACCCCATCTGAAACTGCTTTTCCTAAACCGAGTACTTCGAGTTTTCCATACTCATTCATTCGACCTACTATGGCACATATTTTTGTGGTGCCAATGTCGAGTCCTACTACTAATTTGTCTTCCTGCATGATGATGACATTTAAATATTTATAAAGTATACTGTTAGTAATGCTCCGCCCTACACAGAGCTGTTCGTTTTTTTTGGATCCCCAACAAATGTTTAGCGGCTAATCCTTAGCGGCTGTTCCTTAGCGGCTAAGGATTAGCGGCAAACAATTTGTCCGTTATACTGTACTTTCACTAGTTTATATTCCCCCCAGCCTTTTTTGGGGATTATTTCATCGTAAAAGAGTTTCATTTTTTTAAATTTCTTTTTGTATTCGGTAAAGTGCCCGAACTCAAATTTGTGTTGACCAATTTGTGGGAAAATCTCCACTTCAAAATCTTTGTCAATTTCCATCATGGCCACTTGTGGTTCCCAAAAATCGTCCTGTTTAATAAATTCGATAAACTCACCAAACTTCGAACCCAATTCTGAACTCAAAAAACCAGCTCTCATTAAACTATCTGCTCCAGCCCCAGAAATAATCATTACCCTTGCAGAGAAATTATCAGATAGGCCAATCAATTCCATGTTCTTATTGATGTATGCTCCATCTCCATTACTTCCTATTAATCTGGCTATGGGTTTTTCCTGCTGTATATCGATTATGATATTGCCTTTTAAGTCGCGTGAAACTTGTGCATCGAGAATAAAATCTTGTCGCTTTAATGCCGATTCTATTGTTTTTAAACCAATGTTGCCAATCCTACTCGTATTGGGAATCTCATTTTTAAGGCTGTCAATAATTTCCTTTACATCGTCTTGACTCACAAAATAATTTCCACTCTTATCATCTACATTGATAATGATATTCTCATCACCCATCATGGGAAGCTTATAAAAAACATAGCCCGCAGTAATCAAAAGAAGGCTTATGATCATGACTATATTGATGGTCGTTATTTTTTTAAAGAATTTCATATATCCTCGATTTATCTACCGTTTAGGCTTCCATAATTTCTTTTAATGGTTCAATGAATTTGTCTATATCTCCTGCGCCAATAGTTACCAATAACTCTGGATTTTTATCCTTAATAAAGTTTACCAGCTCATTATTCTTGACCAAGGTCTTTTCTTTCAAAGTCACTTTATCGAATATTTTTGATGCATCTACTCCAGGTATAGGAATTTCCCTCGCAGGATAAATATCCATGAGTACTAATTCATCTGCTAGCGACAAACTACTGGCAAATCCATCAATAAAATCTCTTGTTCGACTATATAAATGTGGCTGAAAAACTGCTGTTAATTTCTTATTTGGGTAAAGCGATTTTACCGCATTTAAAAAAGCTTCAATTTCAGTAGGATGATGCGCATAATCATCTATATATACTTTATCCGAAGTATTTACTACAAAATCAAACCGACGGTTAACTCCTGAATAGCTAGCGACAGCATGTTTAATTTTTTCTGGTAAAATGCCAATTGACATCGCTGCTGATACAGCTGCCGCCATGTTCAATAAATTATGCTCACCAGGCATTTGCAATTCTAAATCAGTGATATCATCCATTGAATCATCCTCTGACTGAATCGATAAATCAAACAATACTTTTCCTTCTCTTTGCCTTACATTTTCTACTGAATAATCGCCACGGCCAATGCCAAATGTTCTTATATTGATTGCAGGAGCTAGCTTGCTCATCAGTTCTTTGGCCACCCCATATCTCACGAAAAGCTGCCCTTCACTTTTTAAATTTCCTATGAAGTCTATAAAAGCATCTTTTAGGTTTTCTGCATTTCCATAGATATCTAAATGATCGGGTTCCATAGAAGTAACCACAGCTATATCAGGATTGAGGGTAAGAAATGAACGATCATATTCATCTGCCTCAACCACCAATACTTGCTCTTCAATATCGGCTTCACTCATGAGTAAATTAGAAGAGAAGTTTTTGGCAATACCTCCTATAAAAGCTGAGCATGCCTGACCCGTAAAATTTAAAATATGGGCAAGCATTGAAGAGGTAGTCGTTTTACCATGCGTACCTGCAACAGCAACTGTAAAGAAAATCTTTGATATAATACCTAATACCGCCGAGCGCTTCATTACAGGATAGCCTGCATCTCTCAAAAAATTCAATTGCTTATGATTAGACGGCACAGCTGGCGTGTAAATTACCAATGTATTTTCTTGATCGTCTAGTACTTCTTCTGGTATTTCATTGATCTTATCTTCAAAACAAATTCCTATTCCTTCATTAATCAATGTCGAGGTAAGCATTGTATCTACACGATCATAACCGAATACATTTCTACCGTTCGCCTTGAACCAACGCGCCAGGGCACTCATCCCGATGCCTCCTATACCAATGAGGTAGACTTGTTCAATATGTTCTAATTTTATATTCATTGTAACTAGACCAATTGCATTTTTGATGATGTAAGGTTAAAAATCTCTTTTGCTATATCTGAGGCAGCATTGGGTTTTGCCAAGTTGCCTATATTTTCTGCCATTCTATTTTTTTCGGTTTCATCGTTAATCAACTTCATTACATAATTTGGCAATGATGCTACTGCTTCTGAATCTGGCAACAAAACTGCAGCCCCTTCTTTTACCAATGCATTTGCATTTTTAGTTTGGTGATCTTCCGCTACATTGGGAGAAGGCACCAATATCGCTGGCTTTTTGGCCATACATAATTCAGAAATACTCAATGCGCCAGCCCTCGAAACCACTACATCTGCACAAGTGTATGCCAGATCCATTCTACTAATGAAATCATTGACCCATAATCCATTCTGCAATCCTTGCGGCTGTTTGCCATTAAGTGCAGCCTTTATTTCACTGAGGTAGAATTTTCCTGTTTGCCAGATAATTTGAAGTCCTTGATCTAATAAAGATTGATAACAAGCTAATAGGGCATTGTTAATTGTTCTCGCCCCTAAACTTCCTCCGACAATAAGCAATACTGGCTTATTTACATCTAAATGGAAATATTCTAATGCTGTCTGTCTATCAAGCTGATTGGCAATATCTTTTCTAACTGGGTTACCTAAAAACAATAATTTCTCAGCTGGAAAATACTGCTCCATACCTGGGTATGCCACACAAATTTTGTGGGCTTTTGCTGCCAATAACTTATTGGTTAATCCTGCATAGCCATTTTGTTCTTGCAACAAAGTAGGGATTTTAGCTCCTTGTGCTTTTCTAAGCACTGGTCCACTTGCATACCCCCCAACTCCTACCACCACATCTGGTTGAAAATTGCGAACAATCTTTCCAGCTTCGCTTAAGCTTTTCATTAGTTTAAAAGGGAAAAGCAAGTTTTTAAACGTGAGCTTTCTTTGAATGCCACTTACAGGTAATGCTTTTATTTCATAACCAGCTTGTGGCACTTTCTCCATCTCCATTTTCCCTTCTGCACCTACAAATAATATTTCAGTAGCAGGCGCCATTTCACGTAAAGCATCAGCAATGGCTATGGCTGGATATATATGTCCACCTGTGCCACCACCGCTTATAATTACTTTAATATGGTCTTTTTTACCTGTCAACTTTTAATTTTTATGTTGCTGAAAATGTGGTTCTTTTGTTGTCTTCTCTTTTTCTGATATTTCTTTTCAATGTATCATCCATTCCTAAGGCATCTGTCCTACTTACACTTAGTAGCATTCCTAAAGCCATACCGGTGAATAATAGTGAGGTACCTCCCATGCTCAGCAAGGGCAAAGGCAAACCAGTAATTGGTAATACTCCAACCACTACTCCCATATGTACAAAAGCTTGCAAAACCAAACTAAAAGTGATGCCTGCAGCCAAGAGCCCTCCAAATGCCCGATTACTTCGGCTCACAATTAACATTCCTCTATAAAGAATCACCAAGAAAGATACTATGACTACCAAGGCGCCAATAAAGCCGTATTCTTCTACTATAATCGCAAAAATGAAATCTGAATAAGGGTGCGGGAGAAAGTTTCTTTGGGTACTCTTTCCTGCTCCTTTTCCTGCAAAACCACCTGTTGAAACGGCGATATAAGCCTGTTCAGCTTGGAAAGAAACTTTTTCTTCACTTACAAATGCATCCCATCTATTAGTTACTGTCTCACCTCTTTGACCAAAAGCGAAAGCAAAAGCTCCTGCCATTACTCCTACTATTACCATCATTCCTAAGTATTTTGCAGGTACTCTACCGATAAAGAATAAAAGCAAACAAGTAAGGAATAATAAGCTTGCACTTGACCAGTCCGTCAATCCAATCAGCCCACACACAATACCACACCACACTAACATAGGGCTAATCATACTTTGATCATCACGTATACGCATTTGCCTTTTCGACAACATACTGGCTACATTAGAAATAAGTGCTAGTTTGGCAAAATCTGATGGCTGAAACGAAAAACTTGTGAAAGGAATTACCAACCATCTATTGGCATAATTAATAGTATCACCAAACTTCCAAGTGATAATGAGCAAAGGAATTGATGCTAATAAGGCATATCTAGAAAGTCGAGAATAGAAACGGTAATCAATTCTATGACATATATACATGGCTACAAAGCCAAGTACGATTAGTAGCGTGTGTTTTGTTAAAAAGTATTCTGTATCGCCACCAGCCGATCTATAAGCAAGATTCGCAGTCGCACTGTATACTACTAGAATACTGATTAAAGATAATATAATACAGACCGACCAAACCACCTTATCCCCCTGTAAGTAGCGCTGTATGCCTTTAATTTCTATGTCTTTTTCTAATGCTTCCATTTTTTTAAAAGTTTTTCAGCCTTATAGCATGCTCATCATTAAGCTTTCAAGTTTTTTTTTAAAAGTGCCCAACTCACTTGTCACTGCCTCTTTAAATTTTACTCCCCTGTCTTCATAATTTTTAAATAAGTCGAAACTGGCACAAGCTGGTGATAACAATACTACATCGCCAGTTTCTGCCAAATGGTAAGCAGTAAGTACTGCATCATTTATATCTTCAGTTTCATGAATAAAGCTTACCAACTCACTAAAAGTGGCCTTTAGTTTTTCGTTATCTTTCCCTAGGCAAATAATTCCTTTTACCTTTTCTTTCACCAATTGGGTAATTATGCTGTAGTCATTTCCCTTATCTACTCCACCAGCAACCCAAATCAATGGTGCAGTAAAAGCATCTAGTGCATATTGTACTGCATCTACATTGGTGGCTTTAGAATCATTGATGAAGGTAATTCCATTGACCACATCTACTTTTTCTAATCTATGTGGTGCATTTTGGAAAGTACCTAATGCATTTTTCAAGGTATTGGGGGCAATTCCCAACCTCAATGAAGCCAATATTGCCGCACTGATATTTAAAGCATTGTGTTTCCCTTTTAGCGGTAATGCATCAAAATATAACCACTCTTTTACCGCCTCGTCTACTGGTGAAAAAGCAGAAGAAAATGCTGGCAAACGCAAGCCTTCATTGTCATAAAATGCCTCTGAAAATCCTTCAGCCCATATTTTTAATGTTTGGTTATGGTTTATTTCTGAAGTAATCAGTTCATCATCTTCATTAAATATGAGGGTATCTCCCTCCGACATATTTTCGAAAATCCTAAATTTGGCAGCCGCATATTTTTGTATTGAATACTCATAGCGATCTAGGTGATCTGGAGTGATATTCAACAACATAGCTATATGTGGTCTAAAAGTATGGATGTCATCTAGCTGGAAGCTACTGATTTCCAATACGAAATAGTCCCTATCTCCTTCAAGCAATTGCCTGGCGAAACTTTCCCCAATATTTCCTCCTAAACCAACATCCAAACCCGCTTCTTTTAAAAGATGATAAGTAAGTAAAGTGGTGGTGGTTTTTCCATTTGTTCCAGTAATTGCTATAATTTTAGCTTGAGAAAAACGGGCAGCAAAGTCAATTTCTGAACTAATTATTATTCCTTTTTCCCTAATTTTTCCTATTATGGCTGCTTTCTCAGGTATTCCTGGACTTTTGATCACTTCATCGGCAATTAGTATTTCGACTTCATTATGCCCGCTTTCTTCATATGGGATAGTCGCTTCCTCTAATTCTTTTTTAAAAGAAGGGGCTATTTTTCCAAAATCAGATACGAAAACATCATACCCTTGTTTTTTTGCCAACAAGGCTGCTCCTGTTCCGCTTTCTCCTGCGCCTAATATGATGAGTTTTTTAGCCATTTTTTTACCTGATTTTAAGTGTAGCCAGTGCAGCAATAGCCAACAATAAGCCTACAATCCAAAACCTTGATACTATTTTAGATTCATGTATTTCTTTTTTCTGATAATGATGATGCAATGGTGACATCAGGAAAATCCTTCTTCCTTCGCCATATTTCTTTTTGGTATACTTAAACCAAGAAACTTGTAGAATTACTGATGAAATTTCTACCAAGAAAATACCACATAGAATTGGAAGCAACAGCTCTTTTCTAATGATGAATGAAAGCACAGCAATGACTGCCCCAAGCATTAGACTTCCCGTATCTCCCATAAAAACTTGTGCTGGGTACGAATTATACCATAAAAAACCTACACAAGCACCCACAAAAGCCAAACAAAAAATTACAACTTCACCCGTATACGGAATAAACATGATATTCAGATAGTCCGCAAAAATCATATTACCCGATACGTAGGCGAGTATGGCTAACACACTTCCAATGATAGCGGACGTTCCCGCTGCTAGTCCATCTATCCCATCGGTAATATTTGCACCATTTGATACTGCTGTAACTATAAACACCACAATCATGACATATAAAATGGGCGTCAAGCTATCGTCTGGTGTCAAGCTAGCATAATCAAATTCATTGTTCTTAATAAATGGAATCGTCGTATTGGTAGACTTAGTATCGGTATAGTTATCAGGGTTTAAAGCTTCCTCAATATTACCTCGATTGATATCCTGATTAAACTCGCGAACTACTACACTGTCGTGAAAATACAATGTACAGCCAATGATCAGTCCAAGAGAAATCTGACCAGCAATCTTAAATCTACCTTTTAAGCCTTTTTTATCTTTTTTAAATATCTTGATGTAATCATCAACAAAGCCAATCATACCCATCCAAATGGTGGTGATGAGCAATAAAATGATGTAGATATTTTCTAAGCGAGCAAAAAGTAAAACAGGGAGTAAAATGGTAGTAATGATAATGATACCTCCCATTGTGGGTGTACCTTGCTTCTCCATTTGCCCTTGTAAGCCCAAATCTCTTATAGACTCGCCTACTTGCTGCTTCCTCAATAAATTGATAATGCGTTTTCCAAAAATGGACGCAAATAGCAAGGATACGGCTGCAGCCATTAGTGCTCTAAAGGAGATATATTGAAAAACTCCTGCCCCTGGGAGATCAAACTCTTGATCTAGATATGAAAATAAATAATACAGCAATTGTCAGCGTAATTCTATGTTATCTTCTAAAAAATTTAAGTTGTAGAAAAAATCTCTTCCAACACTTCACGGTCATCGAAATGATGACGCACACCATTTATCTCTTGGTAATTTTCATGTCCTTTGCCAGCGACTAAAACAATATCTCCTTTCCCTGCTAGCATACAAGCTGTTTTTATAGCCTCTTTTCTGTCCGTTATAGATAAAACCTGTGATTTTTGAGTAGTATTCAGTCCCGCTTCCATGTCCTTAATTATCTGTTCTGGATCCTCAGTCCTAGGATTATCAGAAGTCAATACCACCTTTTCACTTAATTTGGCAGCAATGGTTGCCATCTTTGGTCTTTTATCCTTGTCTCTATCGCCACCACAGCCAACCACCGTTATAATTTGCTCATCGTTTTTCCTTAGAGAAACAATGGTTTTTAATACATTTTCAAGGGCATCAGGTGTATGACAATAATCTACAATTGCCCTAATTTTCTCTGAAACAATTTGATCGAAACGCCCCTTTGCAGGCCCAATGGCAGATAAATTTGTAAGTGTCTTTTCGGCTTCTTCTCCAAGCATAATGGCAGTAGCATACACCGCCAATAAATTACTCGCATTAAAATCACCAATCAGTCGAAACCAAATTTCCCTATTTTCTATTTCAAGTAGTAATCCTTCGAAAGAATTATCGAGCATTTTAGCTTTAAAATCAGCCATGCTCCTCAAAGAAAAAGTCCTAATTTTGGCACTACAATTTTGTACCATCACCATTGCCCTTCTATCATCTTTATTCACCAAAGCAAAGGCTTTATCGGTTAGGTTGTCGAACAACTTCTTTTTAGCCTTGATGTAATTATCGAAGGTTTTATGGTAATCGAGATGATCATGAGTAATGTTGGTAAATAATGCCCCAACAAAATGAATCCCTGCAACCCTTTCTTGTTGTAAGGCATGAGAGCTTACTTCCATAAAGCAATAAGCACAGCCTTTTTCAACCATTTCCATCAATAACTCATTGAGTTGTAAGGCATCTGGCGTAGTAAATTGAGCAGGGATTATTTCATCGTTCACTTTGTTCTCGACAGTTGATATTAAGCCGACATCATATCCTAACTCCCTAAACAGTCTAAATAACAAGGTGGCTACTGTCGTTTTACCATTAGTACCAGTTACCCCTACTAATTTGAGTTTTTGAGAGGGGTTTTCATAAAAGTTGGCTGAAAATACCCCTAAAGCTTCTGCTGCATTTTCAACAAGCAAATAACAAACAGCCTCGCTGGTTTTTTCTGGAAAGCGCTCACACACTACTACGTTTGCTCCACTTTCAACTGCACTTTCTATAAAATTGTGTCCATCTGACTGAAGCCCTTCAATGGCAATAAACATATCATTAGCACTTACTTTGCGTGAGTCAAAGCAAATGTTGTTCACCTCTCTATCTATGCTTCCTTTGAAAGAAACTGTGGGGTAATCACCTAATATGTTTTTTAATTGTTTGATATACTTCCTGTCTATGATTATCCTAAACTGATATAAATAACTCTTCCTTTTCTAGCCCTACTTCCCGGTTTTAAAGATTGCTTCAATACCCTTCCATTTCCTCTTGGTCTTACTTTTAAGCCTTGATTTTCCAATACATACAATGCATCTTTCAAGGTAAGTCCCCTCACATCTGGCACCATGTCTTCTTTTACTATATTGTTAGACCAAAGCACCGTATCACCTGTTGTCCTTGCCCTTACCCATTCACTTGTGTTCATCGAAATATTTTTCACCCCAAGTTCATCAGTCAATTTTTTTAAATCTTTATAATACCCTGCTTGGATCATTGGAAAAATCCCATCGTTTATCGTGGTATCTGGCAAGGCACCTTCCACCCCTCTTACAAATAATTCATCAGCAATTTCTCTAAAGACCGGTGCCGCTACTGTACCTCCATAATGCTCTCCATTTTTAGGATCATCAATGGCTACCATTACAGAATATTTTGGATTATCTGCTGGAAAATAACCTGCAAATGAGGTATAGTAATTATCTACATAAGTACCATTTTTAACCTTGTGCGTAGTACCTGTTTTCCCAGCAATTTTATATTTATCTGTTCTTATATCTCTTGCTGTCCCCCTTCTAATCACACCTTCTAAGAGGTTTTGTACTATACCCAAAGTCTTATCTGAACAAATTTTTTCGTTCAAAACTTTAGCCTTATAAGATTCAATTTCCTTGTGCCCTTTCGTAATTCTTTTTACTATAATCGGAGAAATGAGCTTACCATTATTGGCAACCGCATTGTAAAAAGAAAGTAATTGCAAAGGTGAAACTTTAACCTCATAACCAATTGAAATCCACGGTAATGAACAGCCAGACCAGTTTGCATCACCAGGATGGTTGTAAAAAGGTGTCCCTTCACCCATCATTTGAAACTGCAGAGCCTCACTTAAACCAAACTGCTTAAAGTAGCTGAGGTATTTCTCTGGCTTCTCCATGAAATGCAAAAACACTAAACGGGAAGTACCAATGTTAGAAGATTTTTCAAAAACCGATCTAATTGGAATTTTACCATAGCCATAATAAACTGGGTCCTTCATCACACAATCTTCATAGAACTCAAATTTTCCATCATGTGTATTTACTGTATCATCTATAGAAATATTGGTTTCTTCCAATAAAGCCATAAATGAAGCTAGTTTAAAAGTAGACCCTGGTTCTGTTGTACCCTGTGCTCCAATGGCATAATTGTAATCTTCTACATATTTACCATTATCAGTTCGGCTTAAATTCACCATGGCTTTTATCTCACCTGTTTCTACTTCCATCACAATTGCCACTCCATAGTTAGCCCTATGCCTGCGTACATGTTTATTTAGGATACCACTTACAATTTCTTGATAATGTACATCTATAGTAGTCTGCACATCTAAACCACTTTCAGTTTTTACTTCAAGATCATTATCTACTGGTTTCCAATCACCACCCGGTATACGTTGGTAAAGAGCCTCGCCACTTATACCTGCCAATTTATGATGGTAACTACGCTCTAGGCCAACTCCTTTTACTTCGTTGAGTGAATCCATGCGGGTAAATCCTATCATCCTTCTACCCAAAGCACCAAAAGGCAAAAAACGCTTATCCACTTTTTCGAAAAGTACCCCTCCTTTCCAGCGGCCTTCTTTGAACAATGGCCAAGATTCCATCATTTTTTTATGATGATATTTCACCAATTGCCTACTCAGCAATTTATATCTTCTTCCCGAAGCCTTTGCTTCTCTTATTTCAGCAGCGTATTCTTCAGGGGTTTTATCTTGAAAATAATCTGATAACAGGAAGGAAACCGTATCTAATGTCTCGTTCAACAACTCATCGGAAGGAATGGAAGGATCGATCGCCAATTGATAAAAAGGCAAAGAAACTGCCAATAGACTTCCATCATCGCTCATGATGTTGCCTCTGGTAGCCTCCACTTTCATGAACTTTAGGCCATACTCTTCCGAAGCTTTTCTCCACTTCTCGCCTTGCGCTACTTGTAAATCAAAAATCCTGACGAGAATACCCAACGCCAGTACGACAATGACCAAAAAACCCAGCCTTACCCTTACCAATATGGATTTCCTGACTCCCATTTTAAAAAAATTACTTCCTGCTAAAAAATTATAATGATTACTTTGTTATTCTTCTTTATTCATTTCCACCCTTATTACAGGTGCTTTATTTTCAATCAAACCAATACCTTTTACCTTTTTTGCTATTTCATTGTATTTACTCAGGTTAATGAATTCATACTTCCTAGAACCATAATCAACCCTGAGTTTATTTACTTCTTTTTCCAATACTGTTACTTTTCTACTCAGTCCATCAGCATAGTAAGTATTGCCTATGTAAATGAGCCCTAGAAAAGTTAGAAAGAAGAAAAAAGGCACAAACCTGATGGCCGTTTGGTCATCAAATGTGAAATCGAATTTGCCAGGAACCTTTCCCAACACAAAGGATTTCTTCTTTTTTTCCTGTTTTACTTTTGCATAGGTGTTAAAAGCATTCATATTCTATTTCCTTTATAATTCAGAAAATATTTACCTTCCCGAAAGGAGTCCTTTTGGGACTCCTCAGGGAAGTGATGGTCGTCTTGTTAAAGCGAAATAATTTTCTATTATATTTTTGTAGCTATTCTAAGCTTTGCGCTCCTAGCTCGGTTATTTTTACTTATTTCTTCTGTCTCCGCAACCAATGGTTTGGTGTTTTGCGGTTTCAAAGGCCTTATCAGGTTTCCGTAAAAGTCTTTTTCTGGTTCACCTTCAAACTTCCCATGTTTCATAAAGTTCTTTACCAGCCTGTCTTCTAAAGAGTGGTAGGAAATGACCACTAACTTGCCCCCTTGCTTCAGCACCCCAGCACTATCTGTCAAAAAATCTTTCAGTGCATTAATTTCATCATTCACTTCAATGCGCAAAGCTTGAAAAACCTGTGCCTCATATTTAAATTCCTTGCCCTTTGGTGCGTACCGTTCTAATATCTTTACCAATTCACCAGTGGTTTCAATCATTGAATTGGCCCTAGATGCGACTATCCCTTTGGCTAATGCCCAAGCATTTTTTACCTCTCCAAAGTTTCGGAATACATCTGTAAGCGCCTTCACTTCATATTCATTTACCACATCTTTGGCTGTCTTTCCTCCAGCTTGGTCCATGCGCATATCTAACGGTGCATCCCATCTAATTGAAAAACCACGTTTGCCTTCATCGATCTGATGAGATGATATCCCTAAATCTGCCAGTATCCCATCGACAGAAGGTTGCCCATAGAGTTTGAGGTATTTTCTTAGGTACCTGAAATTTGCTTCAATAAGTTGCAGCCTAGCGTCTCCAAGCTGTTCGGCATTTACTCTAGCGTCTGGGTCTTGATCAAATGCCATCAATTTCCCATCTTGTAATTGCCTTAAAATTTCTGCACTATGTCCTCCACCTCCAAATGTAACATCTACATAAACCCCATTTTTCTTTATGCCCAACCCTTCTACAGATTCCCTCAACATTACTGGAACATGATACATAAGCCCAGTGGTTAACTTTCCGATTTCTCTTCTTCTTTATCAGCTACTTCACTTTTTTCTGCTGATACTTTTTCTTTTTCTACTACAGGCTCATTCACAGCTTCTTTTCCACCCAAATACTCCTCTGCTAAGTTCGATACCTCATCAGACTCTCCAGCCAAATAATCATCGTACTCTTCAGGATTCCATATTTCCAACCTTTCTCCCAAGCCAACAATCAAAACATCTTTATCCAACCTTGCATATTTTTGCAATGATTTTGGTATTAAAAAGCGGCCTGTTTTATCCAATTCTATTTCAGTAAGTCCTCGCATAAACAAGCGTTGGAACTTCCTATCCCTTTCGGTGAATTCATTCAGGCTGGTAACCTTATCAAAAATCTTCTCCCATTCACTTTGCGGATAAACAGTAAGGCAAGCTTCAAACCCTCTCTTCAATACGATTTTATTTCCATCTTCTTCAGGCAATGCAGCTTTCACCTTGGATGGTAAAACCAACCTTCCTTTGGTATCTAGCTTACATTCATATTCACTTGAAAAATAGGACATCTATACGTTTTGCCAATTTAAAACTTCACTCTATATACAAATCTAATAGAATTAATCAATTTGTCAACCACTTTTTACCACTTTTTACCACTTTTTACCCTTTTTATCTAAACATTTTGTGCCTTGGATTATTATAATTCACTTCAATAAAATTCAAAATTTAAATAATAGCTTAAAGTTAAAGTTAACATAAATAGTATAAATAATTGATTATCATTAATTTATAATTAAACTCTAAAATTTTGTACTTATAGCTAACTAATCAATAGTTCACATACTTAAAAAATGCAAAAATGTGGGGAAGTGTGGAGAAGAAAATTTTGAAGGGTATAATATAAGGGAATTATATAGGTAATATTAATGTCTCTTTATGAGTTGTGGTAGAGGGTGGTAAAACAATACTTAAATTTTATCGATTTAGGAAAAAAGTGGTGGAAAGTGGTTTTGAGGGTATAATTATGTTTGGCATAATTTCTAGCGCACCACAAATTGCTTAAACTATTTTGAAAGGAGATAAGTACACTTAGCCTTATTTTCTATATTTAAATTCATAAAGATTTAAGTAATCATGGTTAGTAAGCGGTATTTAATCCTCCCTCTTTTTTTTGTTTCGTTTTGTTTTTCTCTGAAATGTTTTGCCCAAGATAAATCAAGGCCCAATGTAATCATCATCATTACAGATGATCAGGGCTATGGTGATTTAGGTATTACGGGTAATGACCAGATAAATACACCGATTATTGATGCTTTTGCCAGAAAAAGTATCCGTCTCAATAATTTTTATGTTTCACCTGTTTGCGCTCCTACAAGGTCTAGCTTAATGACAGGCCGATACTCATTACGAACAGGCATAAGAGATACTTACAATGGAGGTGCTATTATGGCTTCAAATGAAATTACCCTGGCAGAGATGTTGAAACAAGGTGGCTACACTACTGGTATTTTTGGCAAATGGCATTTAGGGGATAATTACCCAAGCAGACCTAATGATCAAGGTTTTGACGAATCACTCATTCATCTTTCAGGAGGTATGGGACAAGTCGGAGATGTAACTACCTATTTTAAATATGACAGCAGTTATTTTGATCCTGTTTTATGGTACAATGGTTCGCAGAAGCAGTATGAAGGATATTGTTCAGATATTTTTGCAGAAAATGCCATTAAGTTTATAGACAAGAACAAAGCAAATCCTTTTTTCTGTTACCTTTCTTTTAACGCTCCACACACTCCTTTGCAGGTTCCTGAAAGTTACTACCAACTGTATGCAGATGTAGACCCTTCTGTTACATTTAAAAGAAATAATTCTGCGGAGAAGGAAATGAGTGAAAAGGATAAAGAAGATGCCAGAAAAGTATATGCCATGGTTACCAATATAGATGATAACCTAGGTAAATTATTTGCGAAACTAGAATTACTAGATATAGTAGATAATACCATTATTATATTTATGACAGACAATGGGCCACAACAACTCAGGTATGTAGGAGGTATGAGAGGTAGAAAAGGCAGTGTGTATCGGGGTGGTACCAGGGTACCTTTTTACCTTAGTTATCCAGCAAAATTTAAAGGAGATAAAGATATAGAAACTACAACTGCACACATAGATATATTGCCCACTATCGCTGCAATGTGCGATGTTCCCCTTCCTAAAAAGAAAATTGATGGCAGGAATCTATTACCGCTTTTTAATGGTGATAACTCTGAATGGGCTCCTCGAGCTTTATTTACCTATTGGACAAGGCGGTATCCAGAACTTTATAGAAATATAGCCATACAAAAAGGAGATTATAAGTTGGTAGGGCAAACAGATTACAATGCCACCATAAAAAATTTCGAATTATTCAATATCAAAATAGATCCGAATGAACAGACTAATATTGTATCTACAAATACCAACATGGCCAATGAACTTAAAAGTGAACTTGATGCCACTTACGAAGAACTTGTTAATGCTGAAAACCTACAAAACCCTCCAAAAATTTTTATAGGAAACATAACTGAGAATCCCATAATACTCAATAGAAATGATGCTGGTGGCGCGCGTGGTATTTGGAGTCAAGAAGAAATATTTGGTAAGTGGGATGTCAATATTGAAGCAGGCACCTATAATATGAAGTTCAAATTTATCAAACCAGTTGGTGCAAATGGACGAATGATTGTAGAAGCGGGTACTATTGTGAACCAAATAGAAAACAAGGCAGAGTCAGATAGCATAGAGATGAAAAATATACAATTACCCCAATTAGAATGTGAGCTAATCCCATTTTATATGGTAGAAAACAAAAGGATTTTTCCTTTTTGGGTAGAGATCGAAAGGATAAATTAATTCTTACTTTTTCTCTTTCGTTCCAAACTTCAAATGCTTATTTGCAAAAATCTTTAGTGAAGGAAGAAACAGGTTTTTAAGCATTTAACTCAATAAACTTTTGCACTTGAAAAGATTTTCCCAAGACTACAAGCATATCATTACTCTCTATAATAGTATCACGGTTAATCTTTTGCACTAAATGCTCTACAAAAATTTTCTTCTCTCCGTCTAATTCTTCATACAATCGCTTAATGGTTACTAATTGGAGACTGTAGTTATCTATTAAGTCTATATCGTCTAAAGACCTACCTATAATTTTACGAGGCACTTGGATCTCTGCAATTTCAAAATCGTCTGGCAGAGGCAAAAATGCTTTCATGGTTGGGTTAATCAGCATTTCAGCCACCATGAGCCCCACTTCATCTTCTGGGGAGAGAATTTCTTTTACACCTAATTTCTCAAGGATGATCCGTTGTTGGTCAGACATAGCCCTTGCTACAATGCGCTTAACATTTAATTCAAGCAATAAAACGGTCGTCAACAATAAGCCCTCAATATTCTCCCCTATCGCTACCAACACCGCATCCATATCTTGCAGATTTTGAGAGCCCAAAGCTTTTATATCAGTAGAATCTAGTGATACGGCGTAAGTCACTTCATCTTTGATCATTTCAACCAAATCAAAATCCTTATCTATAGCCAATACTTCTGCCCCTTTTGAAGTGAGTTGTTTGGCCACTCTAAATCCAAACTGACCCATTCCTATTACTGCAAATCTATCCTGCATCTTTAATTTTATTTTTTATGAAGCTGATCATTACTTCCATGGCTTTATCCATAGTATGGTCGTTACAAATAATCAAGTCTGCTTCTCTTTTATGGATTTCTATAAATTGCTCATAAGAAGGCATCACATGTTTTTCATACCGATACAACACCTCTTCCAAATCATGAGCACGTTCTTCCTTATCACGCAAAATTCTGCGCTTTATTTTTATGTGGTCCTTTGCATCTACAAATAATTTCAGGTCTATCTGCTTGGCCACTTCTGGATAATGCAATACAAAAATACCCTCTACTATAACTACTGGGTTAGGCTTGAAAACCAGTGTTTTAGATTTTGCACCAGGAACATTAAAAGTGTACTCTTGAATTTGTATCGATTCTCCTTTTTTCAACGATGCAATGTCTTTAGCAAACCATTCATGGTCTATACATTCAGGTAAATCAAAATTTACAATTTCGTTTTCATCTCTAGGCTGCTGGTCTAGACTACGGTAATAATTATCTTGTGAAATCAATGTCACTTTTTCTTTTCCAACGGCTTCCATCACTTTTTCCAAAAAATATGTTTTACCAGAACCACTTCCACCAGTTACACCAATAAGATAAGGAGCATTCATATAATTAATTATTAAAAATTACTGCTATTGAGTTAAATAATTCATAGCCAGTCTACTAATTCCAAAATGCAAAGATATATAACGACTGCATTCATTTCATTAAAAAAGTAATGCAATATATTTTCAAGGATAACTGCAAAGAAACTTCAAATTGAAGTTTCTTGAAAAACCTGGCAAATTTGAACTTATAACATATAGGTTGTAATACAACGACAAAATCATAATAAGAAAAAAAAAGGATATAAAAGGACTTAGACCTTATGATATATTTAATGCAGAATACATAAAACATGAGTTTACCCGAATTTTCCAATTGGGATTTTATTCCAGAGAAAATCGAGTATTTCTCTAAGGTGATAAAGCGGTATGGAGGCGTCTCTGTACCGTTTTTGTTTTCTATCAGTGGCATACTCAAAGAGATATTTTGCAATAATTCCATTACCATAGCTTAACAAGGATAATAGAAAGGCATAGATCAAGGTGATGATTGCAATCAGTTTAATCCTTTTTTCCCAAGCATTGATCCTAATGGATTCCATGCCCAATTCAGCTTTATTAAAGCGAAAAGCCATTTCAATAAGCCATCTTTTCGAGTATGCAAAAACGATTTTCCATGCTTGTCTGGCATTTTCAACAGGTTCAGAGGTAATCAAATACCAAGGGGATTGTCCTTTTCTTCCAGGTCTACAGATTACTAAGTATAAAGTTTGTTCAGGGATATAAGGATGGATTACCTTCATGAACAGTACTCCAGCTTTACGATAACATTTGCGCTGATTGTCCCAGACTTTTCGAATCGAGATAGCCTTCTTGCCCAGAGAATGTCGGTAGGTCTTTTTCAGTTCCCCCTTTTCATTATAGAGTTTGTAACTTCCGTGCCACGGTGGCCATTCCAACGAATCAAGAACCGACAGTGCAATTGGAGCAGGGCACTGACCCAGTTTTTTCCACAAAAACCCCTCCGTGGTGGCCCCTGTCGAACACATGCACTACACTATCGGCAAGTTCTCGATTGACTTTCATGAGTAGTTTAAGATGTCTTTTGAGCCATTTGTCCTTTGAGGTCCCTCTTGTAGACCAGAAGTCGAAATGGGTAAGGATTGCAGTCCACAAGCTACCAGTCCGATCCAATGCATACCAGCAACAAAGGCAGGTGACTTTGTCGGCGGATTATAAAACCCTGACCGGATCCTGATGAGCCGTTTAAACTTGCTACTTCGTACAGGACACAGACTTTCTCCATGTACTATTTCGTGTTTTTCTACCTGGGAATCATCCCACAGTAACAAGCCAAAACGATTATCTGGAATCCGTTCAATATGGGTTTGACAGGTCCTTTTGATATAACTTGTCAGTATACTTGCCTCCCATTTGTCACTGTCCAGTAGGCGATGGATACGTTTCATGCCTGCGCGACTTTGGAACGCCCCTAATAATGCACAGCCCAATGTGGTAATCTGTAAGCTATGACGGCTCTTGGACAGACTGCTCAGCACCTCACTTAGTAGATAAAAAGTACGTACTAGGCGTTTATCCATTACTTCAGAAAGTGTGATCAAAAGGGGGGATAAGAAAGATTGAAGTCTACGTTTACTGATCCTGGACAACTTTTTACATTCCTCTGGTAGTGATTTTGAGGATTTTTCTGTATAATATGAATCCATAAAAAAAGAACCTTTTAGGTAGAAATATTTGTGATGATTTATCTCTACTTTATAAAAGGTTTTTCCTATTTTAACAAAATCTTGAGTATATTTTTAAAATTCGGGTATACTCATGTATGATTACTTTTTGAACTGGTGTTTAATAATTAATTGTTCGGTAATTTTTTTGAAAATTACATTAAATAAAATATAACTATTTGATAATCAACAACTTATATTTTAATATATAAAATTATAACTAGCTGGTTATCAATAACTTGCAAAAAATTACCGAACTGTTGTAATAATTACATCTTAAAAATATTATGGAGAGCACATAGTAAAATCAGGAATATTACCAGAAACTAGACTAGAATTACTATTAAAATTGGAACAATTGGTAACACTTGTTACTACCCAATCACTTAAATCCTGATTGAAAACATCGACATCATTAAACATACTTTCCATGTTATGAACTTTACTTACATCCCACTTACTTATATCTTGATTAAACCTTGGTATATTAAAAAACATTCTACCCATATCGGTCACATTTCCAACATCCCAAGAACCTATATCTTGATCAAATGCAATAACATTGTTAAACATACCATTCATATTGGTTACATTGCTTACATCCCAAGAACTTATATCTTGATTAAATTGAGTGGAATTTGAAAACATCCCTTTCATATTAGTAACTTTACTTACATCCCATGAACCAATATCACCATTGAAATTATAAGTGAAATTAAACATATTGCTCATATCCTTTACTTGGGAAAGATCAGGAGCATCATCAGCTTTCATTGCAACAAAAATACAACCATTAAATGCACCTGCCATAGTTAACCAATGTATATCACCCCATTGATCTATAGACTTTATTTTTGTTCTATTTTCAAAATCAGAATTCAAAAAATCAATAGCAGGAAATGTTCCTGAGATGGTTACCGTATAATTTCCTTCTGCAGCATAAACATGTGTTGCATTACCTGTTTCGCTACTTCTTGTACCATCTCCCCAATCTACATCAAATTTATAAGTATATAAAGCATTTACAGGAATAGTAATTGACTCATTGGCTGTTGTAGTTTCCCAAGTAGTAATAAAAGGATTAACTTCTTCTAGGTCATTGATTTCAATCGTTATCGTACCTGTAGCTTCCTCTTTTCCATTACTAACCGAAAAAGTAGCTGTAACCATAGTGTTTATTTCAAAGTCAAAGATACTTGGATCTCCAACGTTCAATTGCCCACTAATACTATCTAGTTCTAGAGCTCCTATATTACTTTGATCAATGAGACTATAAATAAGTGGGCTATCACCATTTATTGAAGCCGAAATAGTACCTATTAAAGTACCAGTTTGGAGATTTTCATCTAAGCTTGAGGTGAAATTTTCAACACTAATAGAAATATCATCTACTGAAATAGTTATTGTACCTATTCCTTTCTCTAATCCATCACTCGTACTTGCCAAATAGTTTGCTGTTATAGATGTATTTTTTTCAAAATCAAAGATGCTCGCATCTAAAACCATTAACTCACCAGTTATTGAATCTATTTTTACTGCTCCCTGGATGCTTTGATTATTTATACTATAATTCAACACACTCCCATTATTAACCGTTGCTGAAACAGTACCTATTATTGCACCCTCAGTAGGATTCTCATTGATATTTTTAACAAAATTATTTGCAGTTATAGAAATATCATTTACAGATACCGTGATTAATCCTGTAGCTTCTATTTTTCCACTCTCAACTTTGTAAGTAGCTAGAATCAAAGGATTAGATTCAAAGTCAAAAGCCGTTAAATCCGCCACTGATAGTTCTCCAGTTACAGCATTTATTTTTAGGGCACCTGGAATATTTTGATTGCTCAAGCTATAAACAAGTTCACTACCATTATTTATTGTAGCGTTAATCGAACCGACCACATCGTTATTATCGGGATTTTCGTCTATACTAAATATAAAATCTTTTGTTGTTATAATTGGAATGGGTCCATCATCATCATTGTCACATGAATTAAGTAAGAAAAATAAAACTAAAATAATTAATTGGGGATTAGATTTTTTCATAACTTTTTTATGCCTAAAAATGGTTGCTTTATTTTTTGTTTGTTACGTTCTATGCATCAAAATATTATTTGCAATCGATTTTTTCACTCAAAATTGATAATGGAAAATGAAAAAAATGTATTTGTAAAAACAGGTAAAAGTTATCATTTTTGCCCTTCTTTACATTCTATTTCCGATGCAGCAAATTGAAGAACTCAAACCATCGCTGAGGCAATCTAAAAAAATAGCTATTATACCGCATAGAAGACCTGATGCGGATGCTTTAGGGTCTTGCTTGGCTTTATATGGTTATTTAAATCAATACCAGCACGAAGTAAAGGTTATTTCTCCAGATGAATATCCGGACTTCTTGAAATGGATGCAGGGAAATGAAGAAGTAATGATATATGACAATGAGCAAAAAGTGGAGATAGAAGAATTTCTAGCGTCGGCCGATTTAATTTTTTGCTTAGACTTTTCTTCATTAGATCGCATTGAAGCTTTGGGCAAATTGGTTAAAAAATCTAAAGCTGCCAAAGTATTAATCGATCACCATCCTGGTAAAGAAGATTTTGCTGAGTATGAATTATATGAACCTCATGCATCGGCTACTGCAGAACTTATTTATGATTTTCTGGAAAAAATGGAAGACATGAATAAAATGACGGTGCCTATGGCAGAATGTATTTATGCAGGCATAATGACTGATACAGGTTCATTTAAATATTCTAGTACCTCTAGTAAAGTGCATAGAACCATTGCCAGTCTCATTGATATTGGTGTTACCCCAGAAAAAATTCATCGCTTAATTTATGATACCAATTCAGAGAACCGTATAAAATTACTCGGTTTTGCATTAGACCAGCGATTAAAAGTTTTAAGGGATTTTAATACGGCATATATGGCGATTTCTATGGCCGATTTAAAAAAATTCCAATCTAAAAATGGTGATACTGAAGGCTTGGTGAATTATGCACTTTCTATTGAAGGGATTAAGTTAGCTGCCCTATTTATTGACAGAGGTGATTCAATTAGTATGTCTTTTAGGTCAGTTGGAGATTTTTCAGTTAGTGAATTTGCTAATACACATTTTAATGGTGGCGGTCACAAAAATGCTTCTGGGGGCAAAATGGAACAACCACTAGAAAAAGTTGTTGATTTCTTTGAAAGTTTATTGCCATTTTACAAAACCCAATTAAAGCAACTTAATTAACTCCTACAGCATTTTTATTGAATACCTCGTATTGTTCATAAATATTTTTCTTTATTTATTGAGTAACATCAACCATTATGAAACTATATAATTTTTATCTTACTGTATTCACCTTCTTGTTTGCCTTCGCCAGCTGTAATAATGATTTGGATGTTCCTGAACCAGTAGACGATGAGCCAATTATCCAACAATTTATTGCAGATAACAACTTAAATGCTGAAAAATCTGATGAATGGGATGTATACTATGTAGAACTAGAACCCGGTAATGGCATACAAGCTACTAGAAGTAGTGTGGTTGAAATTTCGTATGAAAATGCATTACTTGACAATACAGTAATTGATGCTGACACAAGTTATGTCTTTGTTCCAGAAACTTACAGCTTTATAACTGGCATCGCCTTAGGTACGCTTACTATGGAAGAAGAGGGCAAGAGCCTCATAATAATCCCTTCAAGATATGCTTATGGAAGCAATACTGGGCTATTAAATGGGGTAAATGTTCCTAGTAACTCAGTTTTGCAATCTACCATTACTCTGAAAGATATTAGAACAAAAGCCGAACAAAAAACTTGGGAAGAATCAAAAATCTTAAGATATATAGAAGAACAAGGGTTTGATAGTGTTAGCCTTAGTGATAAAGGGCTTTACAAGCAAATAATAACTGAAGGAGATGATGGGGAAACACCAGAAGCTGGTGTAAGTATTACAGTAGATTATGAAGGCACTTTCTTAGATGGAACTACTTTCGACGAGGGGGTTAGCGCTCAATTTGGTTTAACTTCTAACGCCTTAATAGAAGGTTTTTTTGATGGTGTACTAACCATGAAGCGTAATGAGGAAGCAGTGTTTGTCATGATTTCTGATATTGCTTATGGAGATACTGGGTCGGGCGCCATACCTCCTTTTACTCCTTTGGTATTTAAAATCAAATTACTCGCTTTTTAAAATTATCTTTGTAAAAAATACCATAGGAAAATGAAATCTTAACTAGCAAAATTTCAACTAACATGAAAAGCTATCTTAAACTATATTATTTAGCCTATTTTATTTTGCCATTTGGCTTTACTGCTTGTAACAATGATTCAGATAATCCTGAACCATTTGACGACGAAGGAGCCATACAAGCGTTTTTAACTGTCAATAACATTGCTGCTACAAAATCTGATGAGTGGGATGTGTATTATATAGAATTAGAAGCTGGTACAGGCGATGAAGTAGAACTCAATAGTATTGTAGATATCGACTATGAACTTTCTTTGGCAAATGAAAATAATACAGCACTATTTAGCGACTCAAATTATGCTTTCGTGCCAGAGGTTAGAAGTATAATGGAAGGAGTTGCCCGCGGTGCCCTCACTATGAAAGAAGGTGGTAAAAGCTATTTTGTCATTCCATCTGCCTATGCTTATGGCCCTAGCTCTGGAGAATTACCCAATGGGGCTTTTGTACCTGCGAATGCGATCATTCAAGCAAATATAACTGTAAACGAAATTAGGACAGCAGGAGAGCAACAAGTATGGGAAGAGATAAGAATAGAAGAATATTTGGCTCAGGAACAATTAGATTCTAATGCTTTCTTTTTAACAGAGGGCGTTTTTAAAGCAGTTATTACAGAGGGAGATATTGATAGTAGTAATCCTATTGAAGGAAATAATGTAACTATATCTTACCAAGGCTCGCTATTAGATGGTACTATTTTCGATGAGTCAAGCAACGCGCAATTCAATCTAACACCAGGCAGTTTAATAGATGGTTTTTACAATTCGGTACTGTCTATGAAAAGAAATGAGGAGGCTATATTTGTTATGACTTCAGACCAAGCTTATGGAGATGCTGGAACATCTGGAATCGCACCCTTTTCTTCTTTAATTTTTAGAATAAGGTTAATTGATTATTAAAAACCAAGGATTAAATATTAGTTAGTTTATCTAGCTATAACCAAAAATAATAGAATGTATTTACTTAATATTTTCAACATGAAGAAGAGATTATATAGTAGTTATTTGATACGATTTTTATTAATAGGAATGGTATTTATTACTGCTTGTGATGAGGAAGACCCTGTAACTTTAGAAGAAAGACAAGAAAGGGAAGATATAATTATTCAAGATTTTTTAGATGCCAATAACATTACAAATGCGCAACGTACTTCTACGGGTCTATATCATATACCGATAACAGAAGGCACAGGAGCATCACCGGTGTTAGCAGATTCAGCAACAGTTGATTATACTGGCAGATTTTTAAGTGGGAAACGTTTCGACAGCACTCAATTAAGTGATAATACTTTCTCTTTTATTATCGGAACCAACCAAGTAATTGAAGGCTGGGAAGAAGGTATTTTATTAATGAAAGCTGGAGGTACTTCCCGATTCATTATTCCATCTAGTTTGGCTTATGGGACAAGGGGTAATGATGGTATCCCTCCCAATACCATACTTGATTTTGAAATAGAACTCATTTCTTTTGAAAATTCTTCCATTAGCAATGGCAATTGAAAAATAATGACACATCCAACCATATGTTTTGCTACCAATAATGCCCATAAGCTTGAAGAGGTTAGGTCTCTACTGGCTGGTAAATATAAAGTAGTTGGTCTGCAAGAAATTGGTTGTCATGAAGACATTCCAGAAACGCAAGCCACTATTGAAGGAAATTCAGCTCAAAAAGCACATTACGTAAAATCAAATTATAAACAAGACTGTTTTGCAGATGATACAGGGCTAGAAGTACCTGCTTTAAATAATGAACCAGGTGTGTATTCTGCCCGTTATGCTGGCCCACAAAGAAATAGTGAAGACAATATTCAATTGCTTTTACAAAATCTAAAAGATAAAGTTGACCGTTCCGCCAGATTTAAAACAGTAATTACCCTTATTTTAAACGGGCAAGAACATACTTTCACAGGAATTATAAATGGCAGAATAACTGAGCAAAAACATGGCGAGAAGAGTTTTGGCTACGACCCAATCTTTATTCCAGAAGGCTATAATCAAACTTTTGCCGAGATGACCTCAGCCGAAAAAAACAAAATAAGCCACCGCGGATTGGCAGTGGCTCAATTAATTGATTTTTTACAGAATCGCTAGTCGCTATTTTGTCTAGTATATCCCCTATATCCCAGGAATAAATTCCTGGGATATAGGGGATGGTTCTTCAGACTTATTTTACCTCGCTTACCTTTAATTCTTTTTCCTCATATTTAGAAGGGCACTTCATCAGTATTTCACTTGCTACAAACTTTCCTTTTATTACCCTACCAATCACAACTACTTTTTCAGATTTTTCGAAATCGGTCATAGAAGCAGGAGGTTGATAACATACTACTTCATGGGCTTCTTTATTATCATCTACTAACGTGAAGGCCAAATAATTTGGATCTAGGCTAGGATTGTATTTTACACCAATAACTTCATTGGCAGCATCCTTTTTTAATTCCCCAATTACATGTACTTTTCTATCACTACCATTTTCTGCCAAAGCAAAAGCTTCTTTAAAAGTAACATAGGTACTTGCATCGCCGGCTGTGGAAATTATAATTCCTATAGCTATGGCAATAACAATAATTCCGAAAATATGTGATTTCTTCATCTTATTATTAATCAAGGTTTATATAACTAAGAAACTGAAGTTTGCTGTTCTTCAGCAAATTTTTCTTCTAATTTCCCTATTTTTTTATCTATCGAAATTAAGTAAACTGTAAATCCCGAAAACAAGGCAATAATAGTGGCCACTACAATGTAAATTTTCCCATTACTGCGCATAACATCGGCCATTTCAATATCACTGTTTACGTAATCCTTTTCAGTAATTTTTTGCTTCTCTTGGGCATAATTAATTTGCAAACTTGAAAAAGCAAGTCCAAATGTCAGTAAAATAATTTTAATCAGTCTTTTCATAATCGGTAAAATTAACTCGCTGTCAATAACTTTTCCGTTTTAGCAGTATTCAGTTTTCTCCAACGCACTTTTATATCTACTATCCATACTCCTAACAAGGTCCAAGCTATAACTGCTGGGTAAAAAACTAACCTTAGTTTAGAATCATAGTCATAGGCACTAAAACCAGGATTTCCTCCATTACTTGGGTGCAAAGAGTCGGTAAGCCTTGGTAAAACATAAATAAGAGGAATAAAGGCAGCATAGGCAAAAATATTGTAGATAGCACTGATGCGTCCACGTTGTTGTTCATCCTCAAAAACTCCACGTAAAATAGCATAGGCAAAATAAATGAGTAAGCCCACAGCTGCTGCATTTTGTTTAGGATCACCACTCCAAAAAGCTCCCCAAGTAAACTTTGCCCAAACCATGCCAGATACCATACCCATAATCCCAAAAAGAATACCGGCATTGGCAAATTCTACGGCATAATCGTCGTACTTGGTCAATGGATTTCTTAAAAACATGATAGAATAGAATGCCGATACAGCCAAGAGTATGACCATACCCAGCCACATAGGTACATGGAAGTATAAATTACGAACAGTTTCATTTAAAATTATGAGGCGAGGAACATCAAACAATAAACCCCCTACTAAAATGAACATTAACAACAAAACTGTAATTGCTTTCCACCAAAGTCCTTTTATCTTCATATTACCTTATTTACTTTATAGAAATATTACTCCAGTTCTTCGGCAGGAATTAAAACCACTTTTCCGTTTTCGGAAATTACAATTGGACTGTTATTCTTTTTTTTAAATGCAATCATTTTTTTATGAGCCCTATTTAATCCCTCAGATACTTGTTGCCTCAGTAAACTTTTATTTTTCATTGTACTTATTCTTTAGTAAATCCCATCTATCTCTTTCTATAACATCTATTTCTTTATCTATTTTTTCTGCTATTATTTTAAAACCTTTTTCAGAATTATTTACAAGAATCCATTGATCTACTATGTTCATGTAATGGCTGAAAAAGTTTTTAATCCCTCTATGAAATCTCCTTTCAATTACCTCTTTTGGTATATTATGTCCTCCCTCAGACACCCTTACTTTTACTCTTTCAATAGCTAATTGAACTGAATCTAAAGCTAAAAAAAGTAATATAACTTTGTAGCCATTACTTTTTGCTCTTATAACTAGCTGTTTATAAGATAATGTTGAAAGTGTTGTCTCAAAAGCAAAAGACTCTTCATTTGACATTAGTTCCTTAATGCGCTCAAGCATTATTCGACCAGCTTTTAAGCTTACCCTTTCTGGTTTTAGAGGCGACAAACCTCTAGCAATTTCATCTGCATTGATAAACTCATCACATTCAAAAATTTCAGGTAAAATGGTATATGAAAGCGTTGTTTTCCCTGCTCCATTTGGTCCCGCTATAATATAAATTTTCTTCAAATATGTCTAAATAATTATCAATCCGTCAACTCCTCCAAAGATAAGGAAATAGCATGATTGATGCAGTTAATACGATAGCAATTATTGCCGTAATGGTAATGATTTCATCTGTACTAGCACTTCTAGCCAAGCCATCCATCGCATTTTTAGAAACTTTGATTAACATCAGTAAAAGTGGCAAAACTACTGGCAGCCCCATTACTGCCATTAAAGACCCACTATTGTTAGCCTTGGAAGCAATGCCAGAAACCATAGTTAAGGTAGAAGAAAAACCTAAGCCACCCAAAAAGATGTTAATCAAAAAAAGTGCTTGATCCTGAACAGGGTTTCCTAAGACCAAAGAGAAGATCAGTAACCCAGTAAAAGCGACGATGGTTAGAAAAGTGGCGTTGTATAAAATTTTTGAAATAATGATTGCCTCGGCACTGGCTAATTGATAGTAAAACAAAAATCTTCCCTCCCGTTCTTGCTGAAAACTTTTAGAAACCCCATTAATAGCTGCAAATAGTAGGATAATCCAAAACAAGGCATTCCAAGTAATAGCATCTGGCAGCTTTAAGTTAAAGCTTAGATAGCAAACAAAGACTGTAGCCGCCATATATACCAAAATGCTATTAAAGGCATATTTTTGTTTCCATTCCAACATCACCTCTTTAATAAAAAGTGCTTTTACCTCAGCTACCATCGAATTATTCATAGGGCAAAACTAAAATAGACCAACTGTTTTAGCAAGCATTATTTGTACCCTTTAAATGGGTTTTAATTCGCTTAAATTTTTAGGTAGTCTACGAATGGTAGGTAGACTTAATAATAATTTAAAAATAGAATATTCAACTTTTGATTTCTACAAAATAATGGGTAAATAAACGAATTGCTACTTGTTGTTGAATGAAAATTATATTAATTTACTCATATATAGTTAATTATAATATGGTATACTACTTCTTCTTTAAAAGATTTAGCCGTAAAAAGGAATAAGCATTTTTTCAATTTTTAACTAATAGGTATTTGAAGGTTTTTACAAATTAATTTCTAGTACGGATTTTTTGATTTTAATAACAATGCAAAAAAGCATATACTTATACCTATTACTGATTTTATCGTATAGTGCCTTCGCCCAAGAAAACATCCGGTTTTACCTCACCCCTAGCTTAGGTGTACAATGGGGTTTCGCAAAATTTGAGAATAAGGAAACAATACCTAGTTACGTAAAAAGAACAAATGTACCCTCAGGCGCCAGGTACGGTATTGGGCTTTTAGTAGATTTCAATGAAAAATGGGGATTAGAAATTGGGTATGGAGGTGCAGAATTAGGCCTCGGTATCAAGTATGCGAGTAAAACTGATTCAGTAGAAAATGAGATAAGTGGCCGGAAAATTAGATATACAATAATACACAGAGCCTATATGCATTGGCTGAGTCCTGGGAAATTAATAATAATCAGGAAAAGGCGAGGCACCTACTTACGCAGATACGCCAAAGAAAAAAAGGAATATGACTACTTATCGGTTTTTAATCTTGGTTTTATGGGAGGATTTGCCTACGAATATACTCCTCCTTTTTCGTTTAGGAATAATACCAGTACATCTTCCTCTATTATTGTACAAGACGACATAAAATTGGCAGAAACAAATGTTGCAATACCTGGTGAACACAGTATGGGAATATACTTTGGGCTATACACCCAATTTCTTAACAAAGGGGAGAAACGGCTTCAATTGGGTGTTGTTTACCAGCAGGGCATTCAAAAACGTGTTATCTCAAACTGGTCAACAAGCATCAATGGTGTAGCACAACCCGATTTCAAAACTTTTACTAGAGGTAGTTATTTAGCCATGTATGCCAATTATCCCATTAAATTTTTAACGTTGGGTGCAAATAAATCCAAAAAGTTGAAAGGTTAAAGCAATTATTCTTAACCCAAGGAAGGGTTTAAAACCCTTCTCAAAGTTTGTTTAATTTTTTATATCTTCGGATGAAAAACAAACAAGCATTATGGCATTACATCTCAACGTAAAAATTCCAAAAAAGCAGTTCATTCTGTTTTCCTATTATCAGTTTTATACTAAACCGCTCATTCTACTAGCACATATCATTATTGTAGTTACATTGGCAGCCAATGTTTACTTATACCTACAAGGTGAACCCCAACCAAATTTCGCTAGAAATACTTTTTTGGTAGTTGCAGTAACAGCCATTCTTTTGCCCTATTCATTGTATAGCCAGTTTTTAAGAAAATATAAGAAAAATCCATTACTACATGGTATCACTAATTATGAATTTTCTACCTCAAAAGTTAAAATGAAAAACAGCCAAAGTGGAGAAAATAGCATGGGTTGGGAAAAACTATACCAAGTGAAAGAATATAAAAGCTGGATTTTACTGTATATAGATAAATACACTGCAGCTTATATTCCCAAAGGGAGTTTCCAGTCAGATCAACAAGTAGAACAATTTAAGCAATTAGTAAACAACAAAAAGAACCTTAAAAAATCTTTAAAAGCATGATAAAAACAGCCCTGATTACTGGAGCAACTTCTGGCATTGGCAAAGCAACCGCAGAAGTATTTGCCGAAAATGGCATTAACTTGATTATTTGTGGCAGAAGGAATGACCGCTTACAACAACTTTCTGAAACTTTAAGCAAAACAGTTAAAGTACACAGTTGTGTATTTGATGTAAGGAATAAGCCTGCGGTAAAAGCTGCCATTGCCAACTTACCAGAGACCTTTAAAAATATAGATATCTTAATCAACAATGCAGGGAACGCCCATGGCCTCGCCCCTATCGATACGGGAAGCGAAGACGACTGGGATGCCATGATCGACATTAATGTAAAAGGGCTTTTGTATGTTTCTAAGGCAGTAATACCGGGTATGGTTGAAAGAAAGGCTGGCCATATTATTAATGTAGGTTCTGTGGCAGGCAAAGAAGTTTATCCAAATGGAAATGTGTATTGTGCTTCCAAATATGCAGTAGATGCTATAAATCAAGGCATGCGGATTGATTTGAATGATCATGGTATTAAAGTGGGTGCCATCAATCCTGGTTTGGTAGAAACTGAATTTTCTATGGTGCGCTTTAAAGGGGATGAAGCTCGTTCAGCCAAAGTATATGAAGGCATGGACGCATTAACAGGAAGAGATATTGCGGAAACCATTTTATTTATGGTCACTCGCCCTCCCCATGTAAACATTGCCGATTTACTTATTTTCCCCACTGCGCAGGCATCAGCGGCTAAGGTGAAGAGAGAGGTTTAATAAAGATCAATTATCATAAAAATGCCCCATATTCATCAATGACTGACGTATTAGAAAAATATATTACCAATCAAATTGGAAAAAGACCTGAAAATCTAGATAAGGTTTTACCTCATTTCGAAGCAATAAGTGTAAAAAGAAATGAACATTTATTGAGGCATGGTGAGACCTGTAAATATGTATATTTTATTGTAAAAGGATGTGTTCAAGTGTATGTCCTTGATAAAAAAGGAAATGAATCAACACGTTCTTTCTACTTTGAAAACGAATGGGTAACTGATATTTTCGGTTTCAAAAATCAACTGCCTTCGTCTGAGTTTATAAAATGTATAGAACAAAGTGAATTGCTTCGGATACATCACAAACCTTTCCAAGTATTATGCAATGAAATTCCGCAATTCGATGCCCTTTATAAAAAAATCCTTGAGGCATCTTATAACAACACGGTTTACAGGGTGAATACTTTAACTTCCTTAAGTGCACTTGAGCGAGTACAATGGCTCATGAATACGAAACCACTCATCATGACCAGGCTTTCAAGTAAACATATCGCTTCTTTCTTGGGAATATCTCCTGAAACAATGACACGCTTAAAGTCCAAGTTATAAAGTCTTGACAAATGTCAAGATTCAATATGCTTTCATTTAAGAGTTTTGAGTTATTAATCATCAAAATTTAAAATAATGAAAGAATATTTGTTGCTATTTTGGAATGAATCAGGTGATGGTCAGTACCAAATAGATCCTGAGAAAATGAAAGAAGGAATGGAAGCTTGGCAAGTGTGGATTGGAAACATCGCAATGCAAGGCAAACTCATTTCTACAAAACCAATAAATTGGGAAGGCATCTTAATTTCTAATGAAGGTAAAAAACATAACCCGGTTATTAAAGAGAAAATAATGGTAACAGGTTATTTGTTATGCAAATCAGACAATGTAGAAGAGGTAATTGAGTGGTCAAATAACTGCCCAATATTACAAAACCCAGCAGGTTTTACAGAAATTAGAGAAGTTACACCATTTGATTTATAAGGCTATGGAAAAGATATTAAACATCGGAAAATACTTATTCCCTTTATCCTTTTTAATGTATGTTGGTTTACATTTAGGGAAACCAGATGTGGGAGCTTCTTTTGTCCCTAATTTCCTCCCATTCCCCTATTTTTGGAATTATTTTACCCTCGTGTGCATAGTATTATTTATTGTAAGTGCAACAATTCGCAAATATGACAAACTTGCATATTCATTAATGGCTCTTTATGTATTATTAATGGCTCTTTTAGTGCACCTTCCAATGGCTTTGGGAAACAACCTACCTATGGAAATGATGGGAATGGATTTAGAACGAACGAAAGAATTAGAAATGATCAATGTTTTTCGGAATATTATGGTGACTGGTGCTTTGCTCGGTTTTGCTAAATATGTAGCAGCTGATAAAAGAATTATAGGTTAAAAATAAAGCGTAAGCTATAGCAAAATAAGCCTCAAGAACGCTAAGATTATCCTAACTCAGCATGAAGCTCAAGATAAAATTTTCTAGATTGGTAAACTAAATCATATTTCTAAGATCACGTAAATATTTGAAATTTGAACTGAATTGGTTTTATTGAGTTTTAGCAATGTAGTCTACCATGAACATAAAATCGAGCGCTCTATCCATTCTGATCTTAACACTTATCATAACTTCTTGTGCTAATGAAAATGAAACCAAAGTAATAAGCCCAAATATCGTTTTAATAATGGCCGATGATTTGGGCTATGGTGATATTTCATGTTATGGAAATACACTGATAAACACACCAAATTTGGATAGATTAGCAGCTGAAGGAGTAAGATTTACAGATTTCCATGCCAATGGTGCAGTCTGTAGCCCTACTCGCGCAGCTTTAATGACTGGCAAATATCAACAACGCACTGGTGTAGAAGGGGTTATCACTGCTAAAAACCATAGAGAAGTAGGTTTAAATCTAAATGAAATTACCTTAGCGGAAGAGTTAAAGAAATACAATTACTACTGTGGTATATTTGGAAAGTGGCATTTAGGATACGCAAAAGCCTTCAATCCAATTTTACAAGGTTTCGATGAGTTTGAAGGCTTTGTGAGTGGAAACATTGATTACCATGCTCATATTGATCAAGAAGGTTACCTTGATTGGTGGCAAGGAGATGTAATTAATAATGAAGCGGGGTACTCCACCGATTTAATCACCGAAAATGGAGTTAGATTTATTCAGGAAAATAATCCTGAAAAAACGAACAGACCCTTCTTCCTTTATTTACCGCATGAAGCCCCACATTATCCTTATCAAAAACGTTTTGACAAAGCTTTAAGAGAAATTGGAAAACCTGGTTCCTACGCCACAAGCAACGATAGCATTTCCTTCATTTACAAAGAAATGGTTGAAGTAATGGACGAAGGAATTGGTAAAATCATGCAAACACTTAAAGAAACCGGACAATACAACAATACTATTTTTATCTTTTTATCTGATAATGGCGCTAACCGTTATGGAAATAATGGAGGATTAAAAGGATATAAAGGGGGGCCTTATGAAGGAGGAAGTCGTGTGCCTGCCATCATCAGTTATCCAGATAAAATAAAAAAAGGCGGAATCAATGACCAAACTATCCTCACCATGGATCTGCTTCCTACATTACTTGACTTTATTGATCAAACACCTAGTGGAAAAAACATTGATGGGATCAGTATCAAATCCAGTCTTTTACATCAAGCTGACTTACCCGAAAGAGATGTTTTCTTTTCTTTTAAAAATAAATCCTTTGTAAGAAGTAATGACCTGAAGTTAGTTCGACTACTAAGTGAGGAGGGAAATAAATATGAACTTTATGACTTATCTAATGACCTACAAGAAAGCAATGATATTGTTCTTTCGCAACCTGATGTAGTCGAGGAACTCAAAGAAAAACTTGAAGTTTGGGAGAAAGATGTAAGGGCAGGCGTTAATGTAGTAGCCAAATAGTTTTTAGCTTATTTTCATCATCTTTTTAATATAAAAATTGTGGTAAGTGTAGAATCAGATTTTTGAAAAATAACAGTTATTAGTTATAGAATTTTTAATTCTTATTAATCATCAAACTGACAAAAATCTGAAAAACTAATGAAGCAATTAATTTTATCTATAATACTCTTAATGTCTTTGCATTTCGTTTATGGACAGTCAATAATCGAATGGAATCCTAATTACCAGATTGGCTTAAAAGATTTTAAATCGCCTCAAACCGAAATAAATCCAGCGTTAACTTCCTTTACTATATTCTCTGGGGCTAAAATGGACTTTAGCTTTCAAATGTCTACTGGGCAATTTATGTTCACAAAGAATTTTAATGATCGAGCAAGGACTGTATTCTACAAAAATGCAGCAATTATAACTGCTCCTGACTCATTGACTGCAACTAAGCTTGTAGCACTAGGTCAGTTTAGTTTCGATCTTGCAGAGTTGTATACTCGTAAATTCAGAAAAGAAATGAATACTCAAAAAAATGCATTTTCTGATGTCAACTTTTTCAAACCTATATTCGACAGATTACAAGTAGAAATGAATAATGAGCAAGCTAGAATTATAAAGGTGACTGATTTAGGTATGAACGACGCTCTGCTTGGAGAAGAACATCAAAAGATTCTTGAGCAAATTGAAGAACTAGCAGATTTTTGCAAATCGTGCAAACCAGTAAAAAAGAAAAAGAAGAAAGCTAAGAATTAATCTATATACACAAAACATTAATTCATGACACTTTTAAAGAGTAGAAATAAAGTATTTTATAAATACTACTTCTTCCTAATAGTATTCTCCAGTACAATATTTCAGGTAAACGCTCAATATGAGAGAAATGTAACGCTATACTATATAACAGAAGAAGAGGGAAAGGGATGGGATAAAATACATAAAAAAAATCTCTTCTTTGGGGAAGCTTTATATACAGATTCAACGATTTGTTTTACAGTTAAAAAAGAAAACGGTAGCGCAAAATTCACAAAGTATTATCGTGGTGGGAAGTTGCACATAACTGGTGAAAATTTATATGTACATAAGAATGAAAATATCATCAACCCAACAGGTACTTGGAAGTATTATTCAAGAGATGGCAATTTAGTAAAAGAAATAGCCTATCAAGATGTTAGGATGATTTATCGCAGAGAGTATGATGAAAATGGTAATATCATTAAAAATATTGAAGGAGTAAAATTTTCATATGGCTTTGCAATTGGCCTAAGTGCAAAAAACCTTATCATGAATAACATACCAAATGCATTTGAATTTAAACCAATTTATCCATCATTTGATCTTGGTTTTTATTATGGTTACAGATTTTCAAGAAAGCTTGTTCTCAGAATGCTACCAATGTTTGACTTCGATGTCTATAGGGTTACCTTTGAAGAAAACAGTGAAATATTCAAGGATAAATTAAGTTTTACAAACTTAAAAGTTCCTGTAAACTTACGGTATAACCTCACTAAAAATCTTTTATTTCTAGGAGGCATCTACGGTAGTTATTCTGTGTTAGGACCTGATGAAGAAAAACAACAACATGACATCCGCAAAGATTTAAAAAGGATTAATTATGGAATAGATTTAGGAATAGGTTATGAAAAAGAGCTGAAATATTTTACAGTTCTTTATGAAATTAGATATTCTCATCAATTAAATAATTGGGTTAAAAATTCAGAAGTACTACCTTCCAGTATCCGTCAACAAGGTATTCATTTTAGTCTTATTCTTAAAGACAAATGGTAGTGATTGTTTACCCCTCCCCCATATGCTCCAAACCCCATTGACTCATAGCATCTATAATAGGAAACATACTTTCCCCATAAGGGGTAAAAAAATACTCTACTCTTGGTGGAATTTCAGGATAAATTTTTCTAGTCAAAATCCCATGATCTTCCATTTCTCTTAATTGCTTGGTAAGCATCTGTTTGGTAATCCCATCAATCCCTTTTTGCAAAACACCGAATCGATTCACCCCCTTTCTCATCAAATAAATTATAATGGGTTTCCACTTACCTCCAATCTTACTCATACAATACGTTACTGGACAATCCTCATTTTGTAACTTTTTTTCCATTTTTTAAATTTATAACTGCCTGATTTTCAATAATAGTCACTTTTTAATGACTATGACATTTTCATATGACTACTTGACTTAATCATACAAAGTAATGAATATTGACTTATTAATTCACAGAAAAAATCAAAAAAATATGTCTTTAAGTTCAGAAGATAAAAAACACATTCAATTGGTGTGGGATGGAATGGGAGCCATCCTAGAAAATAAAAATGAAGCCATTGTTGAGGCATCATTCGCGGAAGATTTCATTCAACATAACCCATGGGCAAAAGACGGTATCGCACATATTAAAGAAATGCTGGCCTTCGATTTTGGTTACAAGCCCATCCGCTGGGTAGTTGATGGAGGTGTTATGGCTTATCATGGTTATTATACAGCACCCAATCCACTCGGTGATCACCCACTACTTTGTGTGGATGCTTGGCGTATTGAAAATGGCAAAATTCAAGAACATTGGGATGCACTTCAACCCATGCCTGCTACACAAGTTGAAAATGCTACCACAGGTAGTGGAAATGGTGAAACAGAAGTATCCGATGAAATAGTAGCTAAAAATAAAGCAACTGTAATGCGCTTTATAGATCATGTGCTCAACCGTGGTAAAATACAAGAAATAAATAACTTAGTGAGCGAAGATTATATATATCACCACGAAACCGAGGGAGAGCTGAAAGGGAGAGTTGTATTAGAAGACCACATTGTAAATAAGCATGGAGGAAAAATGTTGCATGACAACAAGATGCTTTTAGCTTCTGGTGACCTGGTAATGGCACATTCGCATTTTTTCGGGGAAAATGAACGAGTAGTTTTCGATTGGTACAGACTAGACGATAACAGCAAAATAATAGAACAGTGGAGCGTGGCACAACCTATTACACCTCTTGAAGAAGTTGCTAACGAACATCCGCATTTTTAAAATTCACTTGAAAAAATCTGAATTAGAACCATGAAGATAAAATTAAAATGGTGGTGGTATATTTTACCTGCCTACCTCACTCTTTGGACAATAGCATTCAGTTTATGGAATTTAATGGATGGCAATGGTATGATGGAAGCATTTGGTGTCGACACTGGTGGGGCCAGCCCTTTCATTATGCTCAATTCTGCCGGAAGATACGTTTCAATTGCCGTTGCCATGGTACTAGGCATTTGGGTATTTAGTACTTTCCATTCTATACTACTAGCCTTGCTCGTTAGATTAACTATGGATGTTTTAGACTTAGGCATTGGCCTTCAGACAGGTTTAGTAGAAGGAGCCAGTGGAGTAATCCAATCCTTATTAATGTTTATCGTTCCCAATATCATTTCCCTCTTCTTATTATTCAGGCTTTATAAAGTACAAAGAGAAAATTAATGAAAGTTCCTTAAAATATTTCAATATATAACATCATACACAATGACAGCATTTATTCATTCCCAGAAAGTGAAGCATACGCTGAACCAATTACATAATGAAGCCAATGGTGAATTGCCTTCCATTCTAAAAGGTTTATCCAAAGGAATTTTCAGGAAATTAAAACCTGAAGATATGGAAGAAACATTTATAGCCATGAACCGTGAACAAGGCTTGCTTATATACAAGCTTATCCGTGCTGCCAAGGCGAAACACATAGTTGAGTTTGGAACTTCATTTGGTATTTCTACCATTTACCTAGCTGCAGCAGCTAAAGAAACAGGTGGCAAAGTAATTACCACAGAACTATTAGCAAGCAAAGCAGAGAAAGCCAACCTTCATTTTAAAATGGCAGACTTAAACGACATGATCGAACTTAGAGTGGGCGATGCAATGGAAACACTGATAAATATTGACGATGGCATAGATTTCCTTTTATTAGACGGTTGGAACGATTTATACTTGCCATTGCTTCAAATGCTTGAACCCAAACTGGCAAATGGTTGTACCATTATTACCGATAATGCCAACATGCCCAGTGCAAAACCATTTTTAGCCTATGTAAGGAACCACGAGCAATATCTTTCTTCACCTTTGAAAACATCGAAGGGAACTACCGAGTTTACAGTACATATAAAATGAAAAAACAAGAAACTCAATCCAGTTGCCCATCCGAACCCGAAAAATTAATGCCTGTGGTCGATTTTAACGATTGCGGAGGGAAAGAGGTTTGTGAAGCTGTTTGCCCATATGACGTATTTGAAATGCGCCCCATAGAGTTGGAAGATAAAGCAAAGCTAAATCTCAAAGGAAAAATCAAAACATTCTTCAAAAAAAAGAAAGCTTACTTAAAACATTCTGAATTGTGTCATGCCTGTGGCTATTGTGTGAAGCAATGCCCAGAACATGCTATTAAGCTGATTCCTTTTTAAATAAGTATATAGAAAAATCAAAAGCTACTTTAAAAAATCTTCATCCTAAGGCTTAACCTCCCCAATTTTACCTTATATTTATTATATATAAACTATAGGAATGAAGATATACTTCTTGATAATATTTGTACTACTTTGCGCTAATGTACAAGGGCAATGGGTTATCAAACATTTAGATATACCTGAAGGAATAGGTCAGGTTATCAAGTTTAAAAATGATACCATCGGACTTTTAATGGGACGTAATGATTACTTACTAAAAACTGAAAATACTGGAGAGTCTTGGAATAGAATACCTTTTGATAATGAACTATTTATAACAGATTTTCAATTTGTTGGAGATTCTTCAGTTGTAGCAATTGGTTACAATAACAGTGGGAATAATTTTATAAGTGAACTTTTAAGGTCCAATGATTTAGGAGTAACCTGGACTACTATTTCTAGTTTTAAAGAGCAACAATTCAGTTCTATTCATTTTTCGAATATTGATTCGGGGTTTATAGCAGGAAGAAATAGTATTTACCACACAACAAATGCTGGTATCATATGGGATACCGTTACTAGTGTTACTGATTTTGGTTACGAAGTCGGAGATTTCATAGAACTAGCCTTCCCTTCAAAAAAAGTAGGCTATGCGATAGCTCAAGGGTTTCATCAACGCAATGGTATAGTAATAAATAGCATTCTATTTAAATCTGTAGATGCAGGTAATACTTGGGATACCCTCAAGACTTTCTCTAATCATTTAGCCTCTATTCAATTTGTAAGTAAAGATACAGGGTTTATAGGCGGAGATAATAGCCTGATATATAAAACCCAAGATGGGGGTGAAACTTGGAATACCAAACACATTACCAAGCCCATACATGCTATCACTTCTATGCACTTTACTTCAAATAATACTGGCTATGTTTCAGGGCATCCTAGTTTATTTATTCCTGAAGGACCTCCACCTTACTTTATTGCAAAAACTATAGACGGTGGTGATACTTGGACGACACTCGATACTATTGGCATTACCATTAATGATATTCATTTCATTAATGATAAGTTAGGTTTTGTAGCTGGTAATTTAATGTTAATCATGAAAACTAATGGAATAATTGATAAACTCCCTGAAAACTACCCTTGGCACTTAATCAAAGACCCCAATCACTTAGAAGAAAACATAGTTCAAAAAAGACAAGTCTTAGTATCCCCTAATCCTACCACAGGAATTCTATCTATTCAGAATTTAGAGTCATCTAAAAAAATTATGGCGTTAAGCATTTATAATACCTCTGGTCAAAAGATAAAAATTGCAAAACCATTCTATCATCAAAGTATTATAAATGTAAATATTGAAGATTTTGAATTGGGATTATTTATATTGAAAATAGAACTTTCAAATAGAATTGAGTTCATTAAAATCATTAAAAATTAGAAAAACTAATCATTAATCAGAGCAATCTTTTCGTTTATCTTATCAACAAAGTTATGTAAGTAACTAGGTATATGTTTTTTATCTTGGTCCATTCTCCAACTTTTAATAGTCCCATTATCAGCATATTGAATGAATATTCCACCTCCATCTGTACAATCGGGACAACCAAAAGTGCTTTTGCTATCGTAGAGCAATTGGTTAGGAAACAATAGTGCTAAATCCTTCACTTCTTCAAATTTATCTGCTCCTAATTCAATAAAGCTTAGGTCGTTTCCAGAATAATTATCATTAATATCTTCAAAGAGTTTTTCATCAGTAAGCTTAAAGGTTTCTATACAACGCTCCCCAAGGCATTCTCCGTAGAAATGGCCAAAAACCAAATAATTAGTGTCATTTAATTCAAAACTCAAATCTTCTGCGCAAGCATTACAAAGCAATATGGTCAAAACCAAAAGGGTCAATCTTTTCAATTTCATATCATATTTTATTTTATAAAATTTTTAGTATATAAGAAATACGTTGTAAGTCTTCTATTTGCTCAGAAAGGTATTTGGGGTAAAAAATCTAATCAATCTGCTCTTCATAACCTTCCAATTAAAACTACTTAGCGCTACACTCACACGCACCCAAAAATCATATCTAAAGTAATTCGAATTATTGGCGATTCGTAACATCACGCATCTTGTAGGTTTGATACTGGATTCTGCAGGTTTGGTTCACTTTATATCCGCCAGAGTAAAATGTTCAGGTTAATTAGTCATATCAAATGATGAAAACCTAAAATTATGAAATTCAAAAAATTAATATTGCTTTTACTCTTCTTGGCAAGATTTGCTCATGCACAAGAAAACATTACCATTAGCGGATATATACGCGATGCAGAAAGTGGAGAAGACTTAATAGGTGCAGCCGTTTATGTACCTGCTCTGGAATCTGGTACCATTACCAATATCTATGGTTATTTCGCCATCGGTGTTCCTAAGGGTACCAAAGGTCTTCAAATCTCCTACGTAGGATATGAAACCTTCATTTTAGATGAGGTATTCGAAACGGACAAAAACATCAACATAGAACTATTAGCTGCTGCTTCCCAACTTCAAGAAGTTACTGTAAACGGAGAAGCAGAAAATGTGAATGTCACCAAGAACGAGATGAGTACAATTAGCATTGATCCTAAAATGGTTAAGACTATGCCTGCCATACTCGGAGAGCCTGATGTAATTAAAACATTACAACTGCTTCCAGGTATAACTTCGGCTGGGGATGGAGCCTCTGGTTTTAATGTTAGGGGTGGAAATGTTGACCAAAACCTGATTTTACTCGATGAAGGTATCATTTACAATTCTGGACATTTATTGGGGCTCTATTCTGTTATCAACCCAGATGCTGTTAAAGATATCAAGATATACAAAGGGGGAATTCCTGCAAGGTACGGTGGCAGGGCCAGTTCCGTATTGGACATAAGACAGCGAGAGGGAAATATGAAACAATTCGGTGGGGAAGCAGGGATAGGCCTCATCTCAGCAAGAGCCTTGGTAGAAGGACCGATAGTCAAAGACAAAGGATCATTCTTAGTAGCTGGGCGCAGGTCTTATGGAGACGCTTTTCTCAGATTAGCTGGAAACGATAATGTTGCATTTTTTTACGATCTTAATGTAAAGGCAAATTATAAACTTGGGGAAAAGGATAGAGTCTACCTATCAGGATATTTTGGAAGAGATAGGTTTGAGTTGGGCAGCATCTTTAGCAATTCTTGGGGAAATGCTACTACTACCTTGCGCTGGAATCACTTATTTTCCGATAGGCTTTTTGCCAATTTCTCAGCCATTTATTCTAATTATGATTACTCTATCGATAACCTGACTACAGGTTCACAATTCAATAGAAAATCAAATATTATTTCTTACAATGCCAAAGCAGATTTTGCTTACTTTTTAAAAGGCACAGACCAAATAGAGTTTGGGTTGGATGCTAAACAGTATACATTCAGACCAGGAGAAATATCCCCTATTGAAGGTTCCAATGTAAATGCCTTTTCATTAGACGAAAATTACGGAACTGAGCTGGCTGGTTACCTCAGCCTTGACAAACAATTTGGTCCCGTTTCCTTATCTGTTGGTACAAGGGTATCAGCTTTCTTAAGATCAGGTGCACAGACCTTAAACGTTTATGAGAACGATGCCCCTTTGGTTTATAACCAGACCTTAAATAGATATGAGCCAGGAAATATCATCGGAACAGAAACTTACAGTAATGGAGAGCGAATCAGTTCATTTTTCAACCTCGAACCGAGATTATCATTAACTACTGTCTTAAATCCTAGTACTTCAATTAAAGCCAGCTATAACAGAATGGCGCAATACATGCAATTGGTCTCTAATACCAATGCGCCTACACCTCTAGATATTTGGACTCCAGTAGGGCCGTTTATGAAACCATTATTAGTAGATCAAGTAGCTGTTGGATTGTTCAAAAACTTTAAAGACAATGCATATGAAGCATCCATCGAGGTTTACTACAAAGACATGCAAAATGTGGTAGACTATGTAGACGGTGCAGACCTTCTTTTGAACAACAATTTGGAGACGGAATTACTCTCAGGTGATGGTAGGTCAAGGGGAATAGAGCTTTATGTGAAAAAGAACACTGGTAAACTTACAGGCTGGATATCTTACACACTTTCTCGCTCAGAGCAGAAAATAGAAGGTCTCAGTGAAAATGATCCAGGCATCAATAATGGGAACTACTATGCCCTAAACTTTGATAAAACCCACGATCTTTCTGTAACTGGAGTTTATCAACTTAGTAAAAGGGTATCTCTCTCTGCAAATTTCGTATATGCCACGGGCATGCCAACAACTTACCCAGAAGGAAGGTATGAATTTGCCAACTTAGTTGTACCTCATTTTGCCCAAAGAAATACCAATAGGCTTCCCGACTACCACAGGTTAGACATTTCTTTGACCTTAGAAGGGAAAAAACAAAGATGGAAAAATGGTGGACACAATTGGGTATTCGGCCTTTACAATGTATACAACAGAAGAAATGCCAACAGTATCTTTTTCACCGAATCAGAAGATAATCCAGGGCAAGTTACTGCTAACAAGAGCTTTCTATTCGGTATCACACCTAGTATCATCTATAACTTTAAATTCTAAGGATCATGAAAAATATCATCATATTATTATCGACTATTTTAATATTAAGCGCTTGTAGCGAAGAGGTTGACTTAGCGCTCCCAGAACCATCTAATAGATTGGTAGTTGAAGGAAGATTGGAAGCAAGGGTTGATGGAATAGCTTCCGATCAAACAATAAGGTTAACAGCCATCGGCAATTACTTCAATAACGGTCCAGCCTCAGGTGTTGCTGATGCCATGGTAACATTGACAGATGGAAATGGGCAAACATTTGACTATATTCACCAAGAAGATAAAAATGGCACTTATATGCTCAATGATTTTAAGGCGGAAGTAGGCAATACCTATACATTGGATATATTTTGGAAAGATGCTCACTACCAAGCAATAGAAACTGTAGTAGAATGCCCTCCACTTGATAGAGTATACCAAAAATTTGAGGAAGAGAATACCTTTGAAGATGGTGGATTGAAATTGGCTATCGATTTTACAGACCCAGTTGGTAGACCTAACTATTACTTTTGGGAATTACATGTAGATGGTGAGAACATTCTCAGGGTAGATCCCGGAAACAGTGGAAACGTAATAGCCAAAGACGATCTATTCGACGGACAGCAAATTAGAGGTTACTTGCCCAATGAAGAGCGGGTATTTGAACCGGGCGAAGAGGTCATTGTAAAACAGATTGGGCTTTCAGAACAAGCATATGATTTCTATTTCCAGATTTTTGAACAAACCGGACAGACCGGGGCTTTCATTGATGTCCCACCTGCCATGATCAATGGAAATATTGTGAATTTGACGGACCAAGAAAACTATGCCCTGGGTTATTTCAGTGCTAGTCAAACAGATACACAACAATATATCGTACAAGATGATGATGCAAGATAAAAGATATCCATTTTTCTATTTCTTTATTGGAACAGTGATTTCTATGCTATTATTCCTAGGAGATTTTATGGAAGAAGATTATAGCGTAAATAGTGATATGTTTTTTGAATTGATAACAGATATTTTCACTTTCTCTATCTATGCAGTGGTATTGGGGTTCATTGTACAAAAAATCATAGATTATTTGAACATGCACTTACCTTGGGAAGAAGCGCTAAATAAGCGCTTCTTTACCGAGATCGCTATTATGTTGGTAATGGTTGGCATATTGACATTTCTATTTAGCTACTCTGCCTCTTTCTTTCTTACCATAGAAGAAAATCAGGAAGGAGAATATTTCTTTGCCTTTGTATTAATGACGATGCTTTTCATCTCTATCTTCATGTTGTTTGCCTTTCATGAGTTCATGTACTTGAGTAGCGATAAGGCCAACCTAAAACTCACCAATGCCCTGCTTCAAAAACAGAGTTATATGAGCAAATATGAAGCACTAAAAAATCAAGTCAATCCCCATTTCCTTTTCAATTCCTTGAATGTCCTATCTAGTTTGATCTATGTAGATCCTGCAAAGGCCGATATATTTATAAAAAAATTTTCGGATGTGTTTAGGTACGTGCTAGAATTGAATCAGGAGAGGATGGTAACTGTTAAAAGGGAACTTGCCTTTTTAGATGCCTATCTGTATCTACAGAAAATTAGGTTCGGAGACAACCTTTTAATTCATAAATGTTTAGATAGTATTGCCTTAGATAGCTCAATTCCCCCACTTACTTTTCAGCTGGTCGTTGAGAATGCCATTAAGCATAACGTAATTACCGATAATTATAAATTGAACATATGGATAGAAAATGACGAAGACTATATTATTATAAAAAATAATTATTCTTTTAGGGCATCAAATGGCAATTCTACAGGAATAGGACAGAAAAACTTAGTAGAAAAATATAGTTTAATTGCAAAAGGGCAACCCACATTCACAGTAGAAGACAATTACTATAAAGTAAGCCTACCACTGATAAAAGAGATGCAATGGACCGCGTAGTCATTATTGAAGACGAAAAGTTAGCAGCCGATAAATTAGCTATGCTGCTCAAAAAAATCCATCCACAGATAACTGTTTTGGCAGTAATTAAAAGTGTGCAGGAAGCAGTTTCATGGTTGAGCGTAAATAATCCCGACCTTATTTTCTTGGATATTTACTTAGCAGATGACATCAGTTTCAAGATATTTGAAAGGATTCAAGTTGATACACCCATCATTTTTACGACAGCCTATGACCAACACGCCATAGAAGCTTTTAAGGTGAATAGTATCGATTACATACTCAAACCCATAGACGAACTATCCCTGAGACAGGCTTGGCAAAAATACCAGAAACAACAACGCACAACTGGCATGTTTACCTCAAGTTTAGAAGCATTGGTAAAAGACTATACAAGCAATCGAGGTTATAGGAATCGGTTTACCGTGACCTATGGCAGCAAAAGTAAGATCATTACTACAGATGAAATAGCATTTTTTTTCGCAAAGGATAGAACTGTATTTTTAACTACCTTCTCTAATGATAATTTCCTTATTGATATTGCTCTGGATAGGATCCTTGATGATATTGATCCTAAGGTATTTTTTAAAGTGAACCGAAAGATTGTGGTGAATATTAATTCTATTAGAGAGATGGTTCGGTTTTCTTCTAGAAAATTGAAACTTGTCCTTTCACCTCATGCACCTTTCGATGTCATTGTTCCAACAGATACCGTGACTACTTTCAGAAATTGGGTGAATTCATAAGCTTTTCTTTGGCCTATGGCTTTGATTTCTCCCGAATAAAAAACAATAAACCATTTTTTAAAAGGCCATAAATTGAAATTCTTTTCTCACATTAAGCATAAGAGAAAATTTTTTGCCTCAAGTGATAATTTTAAAAAACTATCTCGGAGGAAGACACTCAGAAACCTAGGAAATTTGACAAAATAAGGTATCACTCTTATTATGATAGTTCATTTAACAGAAAGCATTATCGACCAACCACTTTAGGGGTGTAAAATCTGCTTGTTTGAATGAATATAGATATCACCTCTACGAGGTTTTTCCTACATAAGAACAAGGTTATTTATAACAGTTTCATTCCTATGGATGACGCCCTTGCAAAATGGTGGTCATAAAAATAATCTTGTGAACAAGGGGGATTACTGCACAAATCTATGATAGTACGGATTGAGGAATATATGTATTTGCCAAAATGATACTTTATTTAATCTTAATCACCTATGTTAATGAACATAGATATTCTTCCTAATAATTGACATTATAAAATTGCTGAACCTCTACTAAAAAAGAGTACTAATAATTTATCCACTTTAAACTTTACATGAAGGTTTTTGTCGGGTTCATTGGGTTTCTAGTGGGTTTCATCCCTAAAAAAATTCAAGAGACCGCCCCTATAACGTTCCTTAGCAAAGATTCTAAAACAAATACATTATGAGGATATGGTTACACCACTTAGTAAAAGTGAAAAGTGGAGTTCAGAAACCACTAGAAAAAACGGGGCGATACCGAAAAGCCTGATGAGTAGGAATCAATAAATTCATTTTAAATGAAACAGAAAATTTTGAAAACAGTAATTTTTATCTGGTTATCAATAATGATGACCTCGTGTTTCACTTACAATTATACAGTTGGTGAAGGGTCACAATCAGGCGAAATTGTTACTGCGAAAAATCATTATTTTATAAATGGACTTGCTAGGGGCAAACAGTCAGATCCAAAGCAAATGGCAGGAGATGCTAATGACTATGAGGTAACCATTCAGCATAAATTTATAGATGGACTGCTAGGTGTTCTCACATTAGGTATATATACCCCTACTACTACAAAGGTGGAAAAATAAATTTTTTATTAGGGGCATAAAGGGACTTATCAAGTTTGTGTAAGTCCCTTTAATTTTCAACTCCTGCCTTCCTTACATTTGCTGTTTACAATATAATTGTCCAAAGTATTATCTTGTTATTGTTTTACTTTCACCATTTCACCATGTCTTTCAGCCTTCTCACGCCCCCACTTGGCTATGGCCTCAACCACAGGAATCAACGTTCGCCCTTCCTCAGTAAGCTCATATTCGACTTTAGGTGGCACTTCAGGGAAAATCTCACGCCGAACAACCCCATCTTTTTCTAAAGCTCTTAATTGTAGTGAAAGCATCTTGTCTGTGATATCAGGTATATGTGCCTTCAGCTCGCTAAAACACTTCTTCTCTTTTCTCAAATACCACAAAACCACCGTTTTCCACTTCCCACCAATATATGACATGGTTACATCTAGTGCACAATGATAATCATGCCCTTCTACAATGTATTTGTTTTCTTCTTCTTCGATAATCAATTTTTTTTAATTTTTTATTGGTGCTAACTCCTTCATTATCAAAAACAAGTCAAAAATGATAGTCTTTGTCAAGACCGATAGTTTATTGACTTTTCTTCATTCTTACTATACTTTTGAAAGCATATATACAAAGTAAATTAGAAAATAACCCTAAAACTGAAACTAATTATTAAAAAAATGGATAAAAAAATAGTATTAATAACAGGAGCTAACAAAGGAATTGGCTTCGAAGTAGCTCGACAATTAGGTAAATCCGGCAAGCATATATTATTGGGGGTTAGAAATAAGGTGAAGGGAGAAGAGGCACGAAAAGTACTTCAAAACGAAGGCATTTCATGTGATGTATTAGAAGTAGATGTTACCAATGAATCAAGCATTCAGGACGCAAAAAAACAAGTAGAAGCAAAGTATGGAGTATTGGATGTTTTGGTAAACAATGCTGGAGTTTTTCCTGAATTTGGCAAACAGTTATTCGAAGTCGAAAAGCTACCATCTTTAGTTCTAACAGACACCTATACTACCAATGTTTTCGGGCCTGTGATGATGATCCATCATTTCCTGCCATTGATCAAAAAATCCAAAGCAGGAAGGATAGTAAATGTTTCTTCCAGTGCAGGCTCATTGACAGACCAGTCAAATCCTGAATCACCATATTATGGAATGAACACTTTAGCTTATAATTCTTCAAAGGCTTCATTGAATATGGTTACGGTCCAGGTAGCCAAACAATTGGCAGATACTAATGTAAAAATCAATTCTGTTTGCCCTGGCTGGGTCAGAACTGATATGGGAACGGAGGCTGCTCCTCGTAGTGTGAGTGAAGGCGCAGGCATCATTGTCAAAATGGCAAACCTACCCGAAGAAGAAAATACAAATGGAGTATTTGTTGATGACAGTGGATCTATCCCATGGTAAAACCTAAATAGTCCCTAAAAATTTAGATAAAGGAAAAGAATGCAGAAAAATAGTCAAAACGCTATGGATTCGGGTTATGTTTGAGTAGAAAGACATGGAACCAAAAACTATCTCATTAATCCATTCATGAGCCCGCATGTTAGTTTTAAGAAAGATTAAAAGGGTAGTATTGTAGAAAATATTCTATTTAAATAAAAAGAACTTTAACATTAAAAATATGAATTACAGACTATTAGGAAAAAGCGGATTACGTGTATCAGAAATTGCTTTAGGCACCATGACTTTTGGAACAGAATGGGGCTGGGGAGCAGATAAAGAAGAAAGTAGGAAAATATTTGATGTCTATGCCAATGCAGGTGGAAATTTTATAGACACAGCCAATCGTTATACTGAAGGATCAAGTGAGCGTTATGTCGGCGAATTTATCCGAGAGGACAGAGATCATTTTGTTCTAGCAACCAAATACACCCTTTTCGATAAAATGAATGATGTTAATTTTTCTGGAAACCACCGGAAAAATATGATGCGTTCTGTGGAAGAAAGTTTGAAGCGTCTGAATACGGATTATATAGATTTGCTGTGGGTACATGCTTGGGATTTTTTGACTCCAGTAGAGGAAATCATGCGTGGCTTAGATGATTTAATAACAGCTGGTAAAGTGCATTATATCGGCATCTCTGATACTCCAGCATGGATTGTTTCAAGGGCCAATACCATTGCAGAATTTCGAGGCTGGTCACAATTTATAGGTTTACAGGTAGAATATAGCTTATTGCAACGTACCCCTGAGCGAGACTTGATTCCTATGGCAAAGGAAATGGGGCTGGCCATCACTCCTTGGGCACCTTTGGCTGGTGGTGCTTTGACAGGCAAATACCTGAAAGGCGAAGTAGGTAGGGTGAATGAAAACAGTTCCCGTAGAGATGAGCGGAGTATCGCCATTACAAAGAAAGTAGTGGAAGTTGCTGAAAAAATCGGAGTGACACCAGCACAAGTGGCTTTGAAATGGACAATGCAACGGTCCATTACATCCATCCCTATAGTAGGAGGCAGAAAAATGCATCAAATGGAAGACAGTGTAAGAGCTACAGAGATAAAAATTCCAGAAGAATTAATGAACGAATTGAATGATGTGAGTCAGATAAAACTCGGCTTTCCTCATGATTTCTTGGCTAGCAAAGAAGTTCAGAAAGTGATTTATGGAGGAACTTTATCAACCATCAAAAAATAACACTCTTGAAGAAAGTAGAAGTTGGTTTTTAATTATATGCATTTCAATGAAGATTCATGAGATACAATAAAATTTCAATTTCCATTTAATAAATATTTCTATTACAAGGTTGCGGGTTTGTGGCCACATTGGAGGGTTACTTGATAAGGTAATTATTCCATGAATGTTTATAAATCCGCAGCCAAAATCTTATCTCCTGATTAAAAGTAAAACACTCGCCAAGAATGGTTCATTACTTAGGGAAAAAATCACGTCTTATCAAATCAAGTCCCTCAAAAATAATTTCCATTGGGCAAATAAAAAAAAAAAGCCATCGGACTGAATATGGGATAACTGAGAGGTCAAATCCATAAGATTCATATTTTAAGCTATTTTAATTGAAGCTCAAACATAGAAATCAAGTGATTATCAATTATAGTATACCAAGCATTCTCCCCCATTTGTTGGCTTTCCGCAAAGTTAATTCGCAAATTTGTGGTAGTAGCAGCAGCCTCAGTCCAATCTATTCCTCCATTGCCTGTTGTTGCTAATACATCATTGGCCTGATATACATCTGTAGGGCAAAAACTTTTACTCAATAACATTAAACCTTTTTCAACAGACTCAAATCCTATAATTCTTGCACTAGCATCGTAAATAGTCTCCCAAGTTGTACCACCATTATTCGTTTTTATTACCTCTCCAGAAAGTGCAACTACTATGTTATTATCATCTATTACTGTCAAATCATTAATTCTCGAACCACCAGTTTCTAATGTTTTAATGAGGTTTCCTTCTGTATCAATTACCTCAATTTTTCCTTCTTTGGCAGCAACAAATAATTTATCTTCATAGAGCTCATAGCTAAAAGTAACTGATTTGAAATCTAATGCTGCAGAAGTATAAAGCGTATCCCAAGTAGCGCCACTGTCTTGTGATTTCATGATAGCGGTGGGTTTATCTATCATAGATAAATTGGCATATAAGTTACCATTTTCATCAAACTTAGGATGATATAAAATTCCATTTAATTCTTGAATTTCTATCTCTTCCCAGTCCACTCCCCCATTTTCAGTTTTTAATATCACTGTTTTATCTTGGCAATTAGGTGGTGGGCAACCTGTTACATCATGCACTGTAATAATGCCAAGGTTTTCATCTTTAAAAACCATGTTTCTAGGGAATTGGTCAATGCCAATTTCCAAATCACTCCAAGTTTCTCCACCGTCTACTGTTTTAAAAACTTCTACAAAACCACCTACATTATTGCTTACCAAGGCATAACCTATTTTATGATCTATAAACTGAAAACCTTGTACGTTCCCATTAAAATCAATTTTGCCAATTGTATCTATTTCGAAACCTAAGGGAGGTAGAATATCTGTATTGTATTGACAAACTTCGCCCAACTCGGCATTATCCAAACCTTCATTTAAAAAACCTTCCCCACACGAAGCAAATAAAATGGCCAATAATTGAAGTAGTATTAATTTTTTCATATATGATCAATAAGTACAGTAATCTAAAAGATTATATAATCAATAATTTTTATGCGCTATTTTAGCTGGCATAAATAAAATACGTGTGAAAACATTGAATTGCTCACATGCTTCAATGATTCATACATAACTGTGCTATAAAAATTAGTAAGCGTTTACTTTCATAAAATATTAAAATGGAAAAAGCCATTAGCTTATCTTTCGATACTCATTATCAAACTTTAGGAAATCCAACTAATCAGACTAAAGAGGTTTGGATAGCTTGTCATGGTTATGGACAATTAGCCAAGCATTTTATGCGCCGCTTTGATGTGTTGGACCCAAATGAACACTATGTTATTATCCCACAGGGGCTTTCTCGCTTTTACCTCGCCAATGACTATAACCATGTAGGAGCTTCATGGATGACGAAAGAACACAGAGAAACTGATATTGCTAACCAGCAAAAATATTTAGATGCTGTTTTCGAACAGGAGATAGCACAATTTGACAATACAGTAAAAATCAACCTATTTGGTTTTTCTCAAGGTGTAGCCACAGTCTGGAGATGGGCAGTCAAAAGGCAAATGGTATTCAGTAAATTAGTTATGTGGGCAGGTGAATTCCCCAGGGAGTTTACTAAAGAAATGCTAGCATTTGTACCAGAAAAAGCTAAACTATTTGCCGTGATTGGCACCCAAGATCAGTATTACCACCCAGAAAGATTTGAAGCACTCGCTACTAAAATGGAAAAACTTTGTAAGCGCCCAGAAACGATATTATTTGAAGGAAAACATGAAGTTAATAGAGAGATTATTTCACAAATTGAAAAGAAATAGGTTAATTAAGTTGTCAACTTTACATTGCAACAAATAGAACTATTTCTTAACAAGTCTCTTAAGAAACTTTTATAAACGCCAATTTGTGCGAAGCACATACGTTCCAAGCGGCTTTTTCCATTGATGAAAAAGTATGCAAAAAATCTAGTAAAATTTGAAACAGCGCGGCTGCCGCTCGCTCCGCTCAGACAACAAATTTTCCGCGATATAGATATATCAAATAGTTATTATAAGCTTTTAGGTACAGTACATAAAAACTTCTTGTTTTCGTCGAGAGCTCAGGCTTGAAAATCCAGCAGGAAGGCGGCCAACGTGGCAACGGGTTGTAAGTGGGTAGAAGCTTATGGATTTTCTTGATTTTTTGGCGGCCACCGCTGTGTTTCGTTTTTCACGGTTTACCGTGCGATCAAGGAAAAATGAATAGACGCCAATTAAGGGAATTATAGATGACTAATTTGAAAGATGAATTTATATATCTAAAACAAAGCCCGACTTTCGTCGGGCTTTGTTTTACTTAAATACTATTAATACTCCCCAAACAATCCTTGTCCTTCCATCCATGGAGCACCTGCTTTTTTCAAATCGCTTTCTAAAGCAGGCATCATTTCATCTGATATTTTCTTTAATTCTGATTTGATATCTTGCAATTGCTCATTAGCACGTTGCATAGCAGCCATTTGGTTATCAGTTGGGCCATAAGTTGTACCTAGACCAACCAATCCCATTCTTATGCCATCACTTGGTCTTGGGTCGCCTTTTTCACCTACTTCTCTTTTGGCTGGGCTTCCTTTCATTACTTTATTTAAAGCATCTAGGCGTTTCTTGGCCTCATAAAGGTCCGCCATCAATTCTGTAGAAGGTTCTGTTGCGCTTTCAAAAGCTTTGAACATGGCACTAATTTTCCTGCTGTGCATTTCTAAAACAGAATTAGTAGCTGTTAAATCCTGTTGAAATGCTAAGAAAGATTCCCTGAAAGTTTCAATTTCTGCATAAGATGCTCCTTCCAATGCTCCTTTACCTAATGGTACCACTTCAAAAGATTTAGGCTCAGAAAGCTCTGTCATTTCTCCGTCTACTATTTTAGACATAGTTACTGTGTATTTACCAGGAGTAACTTTTGTACCAGATGCCATAAAACCATTTTCTTCAGCGTCGTATTTAATACCACTACGATCTGCATAAGTCAAATCCCAGCTTACCCTGTTCATCCCTTTTTCATTTGCTCCTTGCACCATTTTTATTACTTGATTTTCAGCATCTCGAACAGTAAATACAATCATAGGAGCCAATTGATTCATTTCATTTTCTAAGCTCTCCCACCCAGGAAATGGTACATTAGCGTTTGTCTCTGCCAATGCTTTTTCTCCTTCTTTACGCGCTTCTTGCAGCGTAGTAATTTTATCTTTCAGATAGTAAGTAAATACGGCGCCATATGGTGGGTTCTCTGCATAGAATTTGTCATCTCCTCTTTTCAATCCCTCTTCTCTTTGTGTGTACCATTGTGCATTGGGCACATCAAATAGTGCTGCTTCTAAAGTCAATAAATCAGGAGTAACAGTTCTTAATGGACTAATGTCATCCAAAATATAAAATCCTCTACCGAATGAAGCAGCAACTAAATCATTTTCCCTACGATGAATTGTAATATCCCTAAAAGGAATAGTAGGAATTCCACCTGTCATTTTTACCCAATTTGTGCCAGCATCTTTGGTAAAATAGATACCATATTCTGTAGCAGCAAATAATAAGTTTTTATCCACATGATCTTGTACCAAACGCCATGTGAGTAATTTACTAGGCAAATTACCATTCATTAAAGTCCAAGAATTTCCTTTATCTGTACTCTTCAGTAGATAAGGCTTGTAATCACCATATTTGTGGTTGTCGACTGCCGCATATACAGTACCTGCATCAAAAAGATCGGCACGAACATCGTTCACAAAAGCTGTTGAAGGTACTCCCTTAATTGAGCCTAACTCAATTTTTTTCCAATTTCCTCCTCCATCTTCGCTTACTTGCATAATGCCATCATCTGTTCCTGCATAAAGTAAGCCTTCTTGCACTGGTGATTCTGCCAAGGAAGTAATGGTGTTGTAGTTAGACATCGCTCCTACATCCCAAGCGTTATCCCAACTTTGTTGCTTGCCCATAATGGGTAGGGCCAATCTTTCTTCGTTTCTTGTTAAATCATTAGAAATTGATTCCCAAGCATCACCACGGTTTTCTGACTTCCAAACTCTTTGAGAAGCAACATATATTCTGCTCGGCTTATGCGGACTTACTAAAATTGGCGCATCCCAATTAAAACGCTCATAAGGTTCTCCTTTTCTTGGTTGTGGTTGAATAAAAACTGTTTCTCCAGTAGTTTGGTCAATTCTCCACAAAACACCTTGCTGAAACTCACCATAGGTAATATCAGGATTACCTGGCTCAGTAGCTGACTGATGTCCATCTGCCCCTAGAGTTTTCCACCAATTATTATCACTGATTCCATTGCTGTATAGCGTTTGAGATGGACCACCATGTGAACCATTATCCTGCGTACCTCCATAAACATTATAAAAAGGTAAGGCATCATCTACCGCTACTTTGTAATATTGAATGATGGGTAAATTCTCAATAAATTTCCAGCTTTTGGTAACATCAAATGATTCATATAGCCCGCCATCTGTACCAAAAAGCACATAATTAGGGTCAGACTTTTTAAATGCCATCGCATGGCTATCCACGTGCTTGTTCTCTTCGTTCATAGTGGTAAAGGTTTTACCGTGATCTTCAGAGACTTGTACATAGTTGTTCATTAAAAACAATTTACCTTCATGGTGTGGCGAGGCATAAAGTTCTTGATAATAATGCGGCCCGGTTCCTCCTGAAACTGCATCTGACTGTTGTACCCAACTTCCGCCTTGGTTGGTTGACATGAAAACACCACCTGTCTTTCTTTCCAATTCAATAGCTGCATAAATTACATCTGGGTTAAATGGCGAAAGTGCCAAACCGATTTTACCCATGTTTACTTCAGGCAATCCATTTTTTAGCGCCATCCAAGTTTCGCCGCCATCTGTACTTTTGTGCAATCCTGATTTTGGACCACCACCCATGTAGGCAGCTACTGTACGGTGTCTCTGCCAAGTGGCAGCATATAATACATCAGGATTTCTTGGATCAACTAACATATCTGTTACACCTGTCCATTCTTCATCGCCAAGGGTTTTCTTCCATGTTTTTCCACCATCAGTGGTTTTGTACAAACCTCTTTCTCCTCCTTTGTTCCATAAAGGACCTTGTACAGCTGCCCAAACCGTGTTAGAATTGTCTGGATGTACTATGATTTTTGAAATGTGTTCTGAATTTTTCAGACCTAGGTTTTCCCAATTTTTACCGCCATCCTGGCTTCTGTAAATACCATCTCCAAAACCAACGTGGCGACCACCTACATTTTCTCCAGTTCCTACCCAAACAATCTCTGGATTAGAAGGATCTAATGTAACACACCCGATAGAGTAACTACTTTGTTCATCAAAGAGAGGTGTCCAAGTAGTAGCAGCATTTTCAGTTTTCCAGACTCCGCCAGAACCTACTGCCACATACCAAATATTTTCATTCTTAGGATGGATGGCTATGTCAGCAATCCTGCCAGAGGTAAAAGCTGGTCCTAAGTTTCTAAATTTTAGCCCACTAAAGGTTTCCTTGTCAAAATCTTGGCCGTAGACTATTTGAGCCAAAAAGATAAGCAGCACAGTGATGTGCTTTGAGTAAATTGTTCTTGCCATAGCTTCTAGTTAAATAATAAAAATGTTAGCTCAATTTAAACATTATTATTGGTTTTTGAGCATCGTTAACAATAGCAAATAGTTTTTTTAGGCGAATCACCTAAAGGTGCTTACTAATAACACTTTACGTCCTTCGTTCCGTCTGCAAAAGATTTCTAAATAAGGAGTATTAAAAAAGATTTTATGCTTGAATTCTAAACGCTATAATTCTTAAAATAAAAATATCCCCTGCTTATATTAAGAGAAATCTAATAAATCTGTCAGCCAAAATTTAAGTGAAAGTATTAAGTGGGTTTTGTAAAATAATACTCAAAAAAAGTGATTATAAAGTAGAACTAACTTCTAACAAACTCAATCTAATGAAGAGAAATATCACTTTTATACTATTAATATTCCTATTTTCTAGTTGTGCCACGATGAAAAATGGACCGACACAATTAGTCTTCTTCAATAGTAATCCGCACGGCGCATTAATTACCATAGATGGAAAAGAATATGGAACCACTCCTAAAAGTATAGAGCTAAGAAGAGACTGTGGATCAAGAGACATTAAGGATAAAAAAAGTTATGATGTGGTAATAGATTTGGAAGGTTATAGTCCATATGAAATTAAAATAACAAGAGAAATAGATGGAAAAAATTGGTTTTTAGGAAATCTGCTTCTTGGAGGTGTTATTGGAATGATGATAGATGCTTCGACAGGTTCGATGTATAAACTAAGTAGGCAACATGTAATAGCTACTATAGATGAAGCTACTGCTAATAACTTTTCTCATGAAAAAATTTACTTCGCGGTTACATTAGACCCCGACCCATCTTGGGAAAAAATTGGACAATTAACTCGAAAATAAATTTAAATAAGCAAGCCCATTGTTAATGGGCTTTTTCATTTTATAAGTTGGCTCTTTATGAAATTACTTGATGGTATTGGTGGTACGACTTGGTCCAATTACTTGACTTCTAGTCTTAATATTAAAACAGTCGTACCACCAATAATCTAAAGATTCCTTCACGTAAAATCAAATAGTAACTATAAGTTTATCATTTCAACAGCTAATTACCCAATAAAAAAGTAAGGGGTATGTGTAATCTTTTATTCCAAGCAATTTCACTGTGATTTTCCCCAGGAAAATATCTCGTAAGCCAGCTATCTCTCTTGAACCCGTTTTCAAGTAACATTTGATCAACCTTTATTTGAATTTCTGGATAAAGGGCGTCTAAGGTCTGATCACCACAGTCAAAGTAAATTTTATGGCCTTTAAGGTTTGGGAGTTTTTCACCCAAATACTGGATAAAAGCATCGGGCACAGGATTATTTTCAAGTGTAAAAGAGCCTACCCAATGGGTAGATAAACAAGCTGCCCCTCCAAATATTTCTGGATATTCACAGATGGCATACATAGATATCAAGCCACCCATACTGCTCCCCGCAACGAAAGTATGTGCTTTACTTTTATACACTGAATATTGTTCCTCTATATAAGGCTTTAATTCTTCAACCATGAATTTTAAATAATTGTCTGATTGCGGGCTAAACACGCCTTTTGTTTCTCTAGAAGCATCACGTAATTGTTTGGTTACGGTTTTCTTTTCCGATTCAGACAATGTCTCATATGGTTTTTGAGGAAAATAATCTGGATGCCTCGTTTCACCTCCGTTCCAGATACCCACAACTATGAATTCTTTAACTTTACCACTTTTAAATAAATCGACCGCTACATCATCTACATCCCACGCTTGCTTGTTCCATGTACTTTCAGGGTCATATAACATTTGTCCATCGTGCATGTACAATACCGAATATTTTTTTGATTCAGCATAGCCATCGGGTAGCCAAATGTCGATATTTCTATCAGTAACATATTGCGATTTAAAATTCTCAACACGTTCTATTGTACCACTAATTACTTTGGGTAGTTGGGTTTGTGCCTTTGCCACAAGTGTAATAAATAGGATGAAGGAAAAGCTTATTAGTTTTTTCATGGGTTGATGATTAGAAAGCTACCTTAAATCAGGAGCTGAAAATATTTTGTTGGAAAAGTCTCTTAAACTCTGCTTGAGACCGTATAGCAAGTATAATTACATTATTTGTTTTGCCCAGTTTTTCTAAATTTTATTTTTCTGACCCCAAATTCAGTATCCCATTGCTTTTGTTCTTGGAAGCCCAATTGCTCGTACAAATTTGTGGCAGGCTTATTTTCTAATCCTGTTTCAATTGTAAAAGTTTCTGATTTGAATGTATTCAACACAAAATTCATGAGTTGTTTTCCCAAACCTTGCCTGAAGTATTCAGGATGAACTACCAAACTATCTATGTCCGTTACATTTTCCTGTCTACTTATTTCAACAATAGCCAAAATTTTATTTTCTCGTACTACTCCATAAAATTCAGAATTGCTATTTATAAATTCTTGCAATGTTCTTTTTAAAGGTGGGAAATCAATCGCTACAACATTTAGTATTTGCGCTTCAATGCGATAAGAAGCCTGAAAAACAGCGCGGATTTCACGGGATATTTCTTTGTTTCTGTTATTTAGTTTTTTGATCAATCTAGTTATATCTGTATTTTTCTAACAATGGATGCAAGATTCAGAATAAAATGAATTCTATGTATTTTAATCCTTGTTAATCATATTTATTTTTCATTAAAATCACATTACCTGCCCCCATTACACAAAGTGTTCCTGGAACATGTTCGTGATTAGCATTGGGAATTTGAGGAGCTAATTCATTCCATGCAACTGGCATAGTTTTCCCAGAACTTATTTTGTCAAATAAAGACTTAAAAAACACTCCGAAATCTCCTCCATTTCTATTCAAAGTCATCACAAGATTAATTGAGAATTCCATATTTTTTGTTCCAACTTCGTAAGAAACGTATTCGTTTTCTTTTGCAAAAAACAGATATTTAGATTTTCCATGTTGAACTTGAGAAATTAAATCATTTAATCTTATAATTGATTTGTTTTTATCTATAATTTCTCCTTTTTCTGACACATCAACAATTAAATGAATTAAATCAAATGTGTCTTCCTCAATTACATTTGTCAGCTCTTGAATGCTCTGCAAAGATATGTTTTTAACATCTAAATAATTGGCAGAATAAATTTGCAAATCGCTTTTTACTAATTCTAAACTTTCAGAATCATTATCAAATGATGCAATAAGTATTTTTGGACCTTCGATCTTTATTAAGTTTTTAAGTCGGTTATTTCTTTTCCAGAAGATATATCCGCTTATTAATATTATACCCAAGATAATGTACATTGTCATAATTCTTATTCTTTGTGTCTAAAACCACACTTTGTGTGTAAACTTTATATATGGTTTACTCACAATAGTCTAAATTATAAAACTAATTCCAACTGCCCATAATATTAATTTCATAAAAAACAGGTCATACAATTTGTACAACCTGTCAAAAATGAAATCATATAAAATTCCCTTAATAATCTAGTAATTTCTTCACTCCTCTTTCAAAGTCTTTGCAGGATTTAGCAAAGCAGATTTTATAGTTTGGATACTGATTGTTACCCCAGCTATGGAAAATATGACCAAAGCTGTAAATGCAAAAACTTGCCAACTGATTGATGTCTGGAAAGCAAACTGTGCTAACCATTGTTGCATTAAGTAAATAGCTACAGGGCTCGCCAATAAAAATGCAATGATAATGTGTTTACCAAACCATTTTCCAGCCATCCAAATAATACTTTTTACAGAAGCACCCAACACCTTCCGAATGCTTATTTCTTTGCGTTTCTTTTCCATAATAAAGGTGGTTAAACCATATAACCCTAAGCAAGAAATTAATACAGCAACAAAGGCAAATAAAGTAAACAAGGATAAAAATTGATTTTCTGTTTGATACATTTCTGCGATAGTATCATCCAAGAAAAAGTAATTGAAAGGCTGCCCTTCTAATTGTTTTTTCCACTCATTCTCAATTTGTTCCACAACAGCAGATGAATTTTTACTATTAACCTTTAGGGAGACGTAATTATGAACTCCATTGCCTTGCTGCCTATAAAAATGTAAAATTGGGGCTACTTCGTTGGCCAGTGATTCAAAATGATAATCTTTTACTACACCAATTACATTAAATTTTCTTCTTCCCATTTCCAATACATTGCCAAGCCCTTTTTCCCAACCAAAAGCTTTCATCGCAGCTTCATTAATTATTACTGACGCTTCCCTATCTGAGGCACTGTTTTCTTGAAATGCCCGCCCTTCCTTCAGTTCCATACCAAAGGTTTCAAAATATTGGTAGTCGCCAAAAGTTAATCGCATGCGTAATGGGGAGCCCTCCCAGCCAAGCGGTTGTGTAAATGTAAACCAACCTTCCCACAAACTCGGAACATGAGCCGATGAAGAAATTGCTTCTATTTCAGGAAATGTCGATAACTGATCTTTTAATGTAGTAAGTTTCTGTGCTGCCTGTTCCTCATCTTCAAAATCGTCTAAAGAAATGGGTAAAACTACTATATTTTCCTTCTCCAAAGCCAAATCTGTATCTTGCATAAAGGCTATTTGCTCTTTTACCAACAATGTACCGACTATCATACAAACAGATACAGAGAATTGTACTACCACCAATACATTCCTGAATTGGCGGCCCATTTTCCCTTTACCTCCGCTTCCTTTTAATGCATGCAGTAGTTTAAAATTTGAAATGAAGAATGCTGGATAAGTACCTGTTAGAATCCCCAAGAAACTACCGAATAGAAGAAGGCTTAAAATGAATATAATATCGGTAGGTAAAACAAGAGAGACCTGAAATAATCCATTGATGAAAGGCAATGCAAATATGGTTATGATATAGCCAAAAGCAAGACCTAATAAAGCCAACAAGGTAGATTCGGTTAAAAACTGGAAAATCAATTGATTTTTAAAAGCTCCCATTACCTTTCGCACCCCAATTTCTTTGGCACGATCCATAGAACGCGCTGTTGAAAGATTCATAAAATTAATGATGGCAATTAGTAAGATACAGGCAGCTACAAGACCCAATATGTATGCATATTGCTTGCTGTTTGTTTGCCAATTGTGTAATTCTTTCAATGGCATCAATTTAAATTTAGTACGGGCAGCGGCTTCTTCTCCAAATACTTTCACTAAAAATTCTGGAAATTTACTTTCTAGTTGTTGGTAAGCATTGTTATCGTCTAAAGTAATGTATGTTTCTAAAAATGAACCACCCCAACTATCTTCAAATTCTTCATACCTTGGGTGGCTTTCTAGCAATACGCCCACTTCCAGCTGTAAAGAAGAGTTGCTCACGTTTTCATCTAATACTCCTACAATGGTATAACTTTTATCAAAATCAATTTGCAGGCTTTTTCCAATTGGGTTCTCATCACCAAAAAATTTAGCAGCAATCTGATCAGAAATTACAATTTGGTGGGCTGAGTTGATGGCCTTCCCTTCTTTTAGCGGTAAATGAAACATTTCAAAAATAGCTGCATCTATGTAACTTATTTCATGGTTGAACTTCAGCTCTTCGTGAGACAACCAAAGATTTTGAGTAAACAAACGGCTACCTTCTCTTACTTCAGGGAAATCTTCTTTCAATTGTTTGAGTAAGGGTGTCCAAGTGTCTGTGGCATCTTGTGTACCAGCGGGTGTTATTCGTTGTTTGTAAAGTAAATAGGTCTGATCGGCAAATGGGTGATGATGATCAAAAGTGAGTTCGTGATACGTATATAGGCTTATCAATAAAGTAGCTGCTATTCCTATAGCTAATCCAACTACATTTATTAAGGTTTGTCCTTTATATTTCAGCAAGTTTCTTTGAGCAATTAAAAAGTAATTTTTCAGCATGGCAGTTATTTTAAAATCTATTATATTCTTTTAAAATAGCCGCTTTTAAATCAGTCTATTAATCAGATGTACTGAAGTGAAGAATGGGTGTATTGAATTGCCTGATAAGTGTATTAAGTAGCAATTGGCTTTAATTGTTATCTGCCTCCATTAGTATTAAAATTACCACACTGAAAACTTGAATAACCAGTACTTAAAAAAGGAATCTACATGGGCTAAAAGGCCATCTTTTTATAGGAAATTTTGGTATAGAAAAAAAATGTTGTATTGCTTAAAAACTATTTCTATTTGGAAGAAACACATCAAAATAACTACCGTAAAATAAGATAAAACTAACTTATTCATTTTTATTTCAACCAAAGAATTATGAGAAGATATATTTTTATTTTATTAGTTTTTTCAAGCGCTTGTACAGCTTATCACCATGGTGGAATTACCGCTTCAAACGAGTCAAATTCGTCACTTTCTGTAGTAGATTTTGCCCATGGCTATGCCAAAGTAAATAGATTTCTATTCATAGGTGGTGCTAATAGAGATGTACTCATTGCAGATGCCAAAAGGAATCTATTATTGAATTATCCTTTACAGGACGGTCAATTTTTCACTAATTACATTGTTGATTTTAAAGAGACTTTTTATTTCTATGGCATCCACTCAACTACAGTGACCATAACAGCAGAAGTTGTCAGCGAAGAAAATTCTGATCTACTAAATGATCTAAGGGAAGAAGTAGCGAAAAAATCAAGTAATTATCAACTCGGTCAAAAAGTATTTTTCAAGAAAGCATCTTCTTATACCCCAGCCAAGATAATTTCACTTGAAAAAAATGGTGCTGTAGTTGGTTATTTTGATACTAAAGATAGATATAGGATCAAACGCTTCTCCTACGATAAAATAGTACCCGAAAGTAACACAGATTTAAAACCTTGATTAGTTTCCAAGATATATATTAATCAAGAAGTAAGGCGCTTAAAAAACGAAACCCGGCTAATAAGTCGGGTTTCTTTAATTAAATACGCTTCATAAGTATACTTTCCTTTTTCATAAGTTATCTCAGTATTTGTTCTGCATTGGATAATACCCTCCTGAATTTATTCATAATAAGTCTTCTATTAGCAAATTTAATGGAGATTAACAGGGTGATTTTGAAAATAACGTTAAAAAAAGGAAGTTATAAAAATACACTAAATTTGGTATAATTTCTTTTTAATTTTAAATTCCTCTTATTAAATGAAAATATACTTAATTCTACTTTTTATAAGCTTAAGTTCATGCACAGCTTTTTATCATGGAACACTATCTGAGAGCAGTTCTACTGAAGAGGACTACTCAATAGTTAATTTTGCACGAGGTTATGCTAAAATTTCAAGATTTTGGGGCATCGGAGGATTTAATAGAGATGCTTTGATTGCTGATGCAAAGAAAAATTTATTAAAAACACATCCTCTTAAAAAAGGGCAACGATTTGCTAATTTTATTTTAGATATTAAAAATGCCTTCTACTTTCCAGGAATCCATACAACAACTGTAGTTGTTACTGCTGAAATAATAACAAAATCTACTTCAAACTTTTTAGAGGAGCAAAAAGATGAAAACAAAATAAATGATAATCATTTTTCTCTTGGCCAAAATGTGTATTACTATTATCCTAAAGAATATAGATATATCCGTGTCAAAATATTAGATATATACAAAAAAATGCTATTTATTGGTTTTGAAGATAGTAGGGGTAGATATAGAATAAAAAAAGTAATGGCAACTAAAGTAAGGAGCAATCCCAAAATGAATGCAAAAACTTTAAGTCAAACGAAGAAATTATCTATTCAGAAGGGACAAGCTGTATATTTTTATGATACATACACAAAGAAATATATTGAAGCCGAAGTATTGGAAGATTATGACCAAAAAGTGAAAATTGAGTATACAGACTATAAGGGTACAAAAAGAGTTAGAAAAATCAAGAAAGAAAAATTAAGAAATACACCTAAGTAAAAACAAAACCCGACAGATGTCGGGTTTTTTCTTTTTAAATATACTGCGTCAATATACTTTCAAACAATTCTTGCTTGCCACTTGTCTTTTTAGGCTCTCCATTTTCAGCAGCTAAATTGCGTAAAGCTTCTAAATCCAATTCACCTTTCTCAAATGCAGCACCTTCACCACTATCGAATGATATATATCGATCTTCACGCATTTGTTTAAAGTTGGTCTTAGTTAGAATGTGGTCAGCAGCTAACAATCCCCTTGCAAAAGTATCCATGCCCGAAATGTGTGCAATAAATAAGTCATCTAAATCAGTAGAATTTCTACGGACTTTAGCATCGAAATTCATTCCTCCTGGATCTATACCACCCTGTTCTAAAACAATCATCATGAGTTTAGTAGTATCATAAACATCATGTGGAAAATAGTCTGTATCCCAGCCATTTTGGTAATCGCCTTGGTTGGCATCTATACTTCCCAACATGCCTGCATCAGAAGCAACTTGAGCATCATGCTCAAAGGTGTGCCCAGCTAAGGTAGCATGGTTTGCTTCTAGGTTAATCTTAAAATCATTTGCTAAGCCTTGTTCTTTTAAGAAACCTATTACCGTAGCTGAATCAAAATCGTATTGATGCTTAGAAGGCTCTGCAGGTTTTGGCTCAATCAAATAAACTCCTTTAAAACCAGCTTTTCTACCGTAATCTCTTGCAGTTCTTAAAAACTGACCCATATGGTCAATCTCTCTTTTCATATTGGTATTCAGTAAAGACATATAGCCTTCTCTACCACCCCAAAAAACATAATTTTCGCCTCCTAATTCAATGGTTGCATCAATGGCTGCTTTTACCTGTGCAGCACCATGGCATAACACTTCAAAATCTGGATTGGTAGAAGCACCATTCATATACCTCGGATGTGAAAACAGATTTGCTGTTCCCCATAGCAACTTCACCCCTGTATCCTGCTGATATTGCTTTGCCATAGAAATTATTTCCTGCAAGTTTTTCTCACTTTCTGCAACATTGGCGCCTTCTGGAGCAATGTCCCTATCATGGAAGCAATAGTATTCTATTCCGATTTTAGTAAAAAACTCAAAGGCTGCTTCTAATTTATATTTTGCTACATCCATTGGGCTTGCCCCTGCTGGAGCCCAAGGAAAATCGCGGGTGTCTGTACCAAATGGATCTGAATTGCCATTACAGAAAGAATGCCAGTACGCCACCGCAAATCGGAAATGGTCTTTCATAGATTTTCCTGCTACTAACTTATCTTCATCATAAAACTTAAAAGCTAAAGGATTATCAGACTCACGACCTTCATAAGCTATTTTTTCTATCCCTGGAAAATAAACTTTACTCATACTTTTGTTTTTAGTTGGTTATCGATCTACAAAAAATTTTAATATTATTTAGTTTAATCTCTTTTTCTTAAAGGCTTTTATTAAGAAGTGCGAGCCAATTTTGATAAGCTGTTTCATAAATTGCTTGCTTTTCAGTATCTGGCTCAATTACTTGAATGGTCTTTAAATTATGGCATGAGTCTGAAGGAGAAGTATAATAACCTATACCCACGCCCGCCCCTCTTGCTGCACCTTGTGAGCCATCCGTATCATACAGCTCGATAGTTGCCCCAGTGGTGTTAGCAAAAGCTTCCCTAAAAATTGGACTCAAAAACATATTGGCATGCCCCGCTTTAACTGTATTCAATTGTAACCCCATTTGGTTCATTACTTCAAAACCATAATTTAAGGCATAAACAATTCCTTCTTGTAATGCACGGAACATATGCCCTTGGGTGTGTAAATTAAAGTTTAATCCCTGAATTTGGGCATTAATATCCTTATTTCCTAGTACTCTTTCCGCTCCATTTCCAAATGGAAGTACCATAAGGCCATCTGTACCAATAGGTGCCTGAGCCGCCAATTCATTCATATTTGGGTAATCAAAATCACCATTACCAGTCATATTATTCTTGAACCAAGAATTTAAAATACCCGTACCATTTACACAAAGTAAAACCCCGTATCGAGGCTGACTACTTTCATGATTTACATGCACAAAAGTGTTTACTCTAGATTGTGGATCAAAATCTGGCGAATCACTGATTCCATACACCACCCCCGAAGTACCTGCTGTTGCCGCTAATTCTCCAGGTTCTAATACGTTCAGTGAAAATGCATTATTAGGCTGATCACCTGCTCGATATGCTATTGGTATATCTGCCTTAAGCCCTAATTCTTTTGCCGCTTTTTCTGTTAATTTACCTTGTTCTGAAAATGTGCCTATAACATTTGGAATCAAAGTTTCATCAATTCCATAATAGGCCAATAATTTATCTGCAACATGTCCTTCTTTAAAATCCCACAATATCCCTTCAGAAAGTCCTGAAATTGTTGTGTTAATTTCCCCAGTCATTTTCATGGCGACAAAGTCACCAGGTAACATTACTTTATGAATCTTAGAATAGATGTCCGGCTCATTTTCTTTAACCCATTTTAATTTGGAAGCAGTAAAATTTCCGGGTGAGTTAAGATAATGCTCTAAGCAAAACTGATTCCCCAATTCATTAAAAGCAATATCCCCAATAGTTACAGCCCTACTATCACACCAAATAATTGAAGGACGTAATACATTTTGGTCTTTATCAACGGCAACCAAGCCATGCATTTGATAAGCAATACCAATGGCTTTTACATTTACTAGCGTAACTTTTAAGGCTACTTTTTTTGTAACTTCTTGAATACATTCCCACCAGTAGTTTGGTTCTTGTTCGGCCCAACCTGCCTGTTCGGCATGTATTTTCATTTCCACTTCAGGATAAGAAGCACTACCTAATAATTTACCGGTATCAGCATCAATTGCACTCAACTTTACAGAGGAGCTACCCAAATCATAGCCCAATAAAACTTCACTTTCTGGCATATCAATTTTTCTCTTAAGTTATAAAGGTGTACGAAAGCTAGCAACTAATTTAGTCCCGTTGTTTATAATGCATGGTTGAAAGTTCCCTTAATCTGGCTGCACTACTTTCGGGCGTAATGTCTCTTTGTGGTTCACCCAACATTTCATATCCCACCATAAACTTTTTAACAGTAGCTGATCGAAGTAAAGGTGGATAAAAATGCATGTGCATCTGCAAACCCGGATATTCTTTGCCATCTGTAGGTAATTGATGAATACCCGCCGAATAAGGGAAAGAAGTCTCAAAGAGATTATCATAGCAAATGGTAGTTTGCTTTAAAATATTGGCAAAGGCTTTCACTTCATCTGAAGTGAATTCACCAATATGTTGTATCTGCCTTTTGGGAAGAAGCATTGTTTCAAATGGCCAAACCGCCCAAAAAGGAACTAGTGTAGCGAAGTATTCATTTTCGAAGATTATTCTCGTTTTTTTTGCTAGTTCAGCCTTTATGTAATCTTGTAATAAGCTTCTCCCATGTTTTTTATAATAAGCTGCTTGCTGCACGACTTCTTTTGATACTTCATTTGGAATAGTTTGTTGCGCCCAAATTTGTCCGTGAGGATGTGGATTACTACATCCCATTACTGCACCTTTATTCTCAAAAATTTGAACGTGATTGATAAAATCAATTCCCCCTAATTCCTTGTATTCTGCCTGCCAAAGTTGAACTACTTTCTCTATGGCTGTCTCCTCCATTTCGGGCAAAGTCAAATCGTGCCTTGGAGAAAAACATATAACCCTACAAATTCCCCTTTCACTTTCTGCCCTAAATAAGTCTGGCATGCCTTCATCCTCTGTTCCAACTGGAACATCTGGCAGAATGGCCCCGAAATCATTCTGAAATACAAAGGTTTCTGTGTAGTTAGGATTTTGCACCCCACCAGCACGCATATTACCCGGACATAGGTAACAATCAGGGTCATAAGCAGGACGAGAATCTGCTCCGCCTTTTTCTACTTGACCTTGCCAAGGTCGCTTGGCTCGATGCGGAGAAACAAGTACCCATTCGCCATTAAGTGGATTATATCTTCTATGCGGATGGTCTTCAAATCGAAAAGATGACATCTGATTGGTAGTTCAAAAATTTACATGTATAAAAATTGGATGAGGAAACCCCTACTAAAAATCACCTTATTCTTCCATAAAATGTGGCTGAACATCAACTAGTTACTAATCCGGCCCCATCTTTTATTTCGGTAATAAAGGTTTTTAAGGAAATCCCTGTTTTTGCTTTATAAGCTTTTTCCGTTAAATCAATGAAATCTTCAAGCCCTTCTTCTTTCACTAAGTTAATTGTACACCCTCCGAATCCACCTCCCATCATTCTGGCACCTAAGATATTATCATAAGGTTTTGTGTGATCTACTAAAAAATCTAACTCTGCACAGCTAACTTCATACTCTTTGCTCAAACCTTCATGCGAGGCATACATGAGTGCCCCAAATCCGTTGAAATCTTCCTGCTCTAGTTTTTTGCATGCATCTAATACCCTTTCATTCTCGCTAACAACGTATTGGCATCTTTTAAATACCAGCGCACTTAAATCACTTTTGTACTGCGTTAGCATTTCAAGTGTTACATCTCTTAGCGATTGTACCCCCGCATTGCCTTTTTGATTGATAATGGCTACTCCACTTTCACATTCTTCTCTACGCTTATTGTATTCGCTGGATGCTAATTGATGGGATACACCTGTATCAAACAAAACAATCTTAAACCCATTCATCTTAAATGGATAATACTCAATTTCTAAAGTTTTACAGTCTAATTTAAATACGTGATCTTTTTTGCCACACATGCTGGAAAACTGATCCATAATCCCGCAGTTTACGCCTGCATATTCATGTTCTGCTTGTTGGGCTACAAAGGCAATTTCTTTTTTGCTTAAACCCAATGAAAAATAATAGTTTAAGGCAACACCTAAGCCGCATTCTAAAGCTGCTGAAGACGACAATCCTCCCCCAATAGGTATATTGCCAGAAAATACACAATCAAAACCTTCTATTTTCTTGCCTTTTTTTTCTAAGATAGCAATCACACCTATTAAGTAATTATTCCATCTTTTCTCCGAAACTTTAATGTTATCAAGATTAATTTCATCTTCTTCCCCTAAATCCAAAGCATAGACGCGACAGGTATCTGTTCCATTGGGTGCAATTGCAAAAGTCATCTCTCTATCAATCGCAGCTGGCAATACAAATCCTTCGTTATAATCAGTATGCTCACCAATCAAATTAATCCTACCAGGCGCCCTGAAAACAAGAGGTTCCTTGTTATACAATCTTTCAAAAGTTGATATAATTGAGGCGTAATCCATCTAAACCGAATTATACTTTTAAAAATTACCTTACCAAAAAATAATATATAGCGCTGCTAATATGCCACAAATCATTAATGCACTTATATTAAACTTGGCACTTGTCTTAAATAAACCTGGTTCAATTTCTACTGCATCAGGATGCTCCTCTTCCTTACTCATCAGGCTGATTACAACCATTAATACTGCTATAATAAGAAAGACGATACCCATTCTATCAATGAATGGTATTACAGGCCCACCCATTTTAGGCAAAAACTTTAGCAAGGTAGATAATGGGATAGTCAAAATAGCTGCCCACATGGCTGCTGGGGAAGAAGTCTTTTTCCAGAAAAAGCCAAAGAAGAATATGGCAAATACTCCTGGAGAAACAAAACCTGTGTATTCTTGAATATACTGAAATGCTTGATCAAGTACACCCAATTGCGGCGCTACAAAAGCTGCAATCAAAAATGCTGTTAACGACACGATACGTCCAGTTCTAACAAGTGTATCTTCATTAGCATTGGTATTAATATAATTTCTATAAATATCCATGGTAAAAATAGTGGAAGTACTGTTTGCCATGGATGCTAAAGAAGAAACTATCGCAGCTGCCAATGCTGCAAAAGCAAGGCCTTTCAAACCAACAGGCAAAAGATTTAATAAAGCAGGGTATGCTTTATCCGACTTAATATAACCTGTTGCTTCATCGGTAAGAGCCAACTTAAAATCTACCCCTAACTTGTCTGTCATAGTCATTAACATATCTGGGTCATTAATGATTACATAAGCTGCAATACCTGGTATTACTACTATCAAAGGCATTAATAATTTGAGAAAACCTGCGAAGATGACACCTCTTTGGGCTTCATCAAGGTTTTTAGCCGCCAGAGCTCTTTGCGTAATGTACTGATTAAACCCCCAATAACTCAAGTTTACAATCCACATTCCTCCTATTAATACACTCAAACCTGGTAAATCTAGATAGGCATCTTTTTCTCCTCCTTTTCCATCAGGTATCATCATTTGTCCTTCGCTAAAAATCATATGAAAATGATCCGCAGCTTCAGAACGTAAAAGCCAAAAACCTTTTGTTGCATTTCCATCTCCTACAATGTCTAAGGCAAGGTATGTAGTCACTAAACCACCAGCTATTAGAAAAACAACTTGCACTACATCTGTCCAAGCTACTGCAGTTAGTCCTCCATAAATGGAATAAATGATTGCAAAAAGTGCCAAACCAGCAATTGCATAATTTAATGGGATTCCCATTACAGTTTCTAAACTGAGTGCCCCTAAATACAATACAGAAGTAAGGTTTACAAACACGTACACTAAAAGCCAAAAAATTGCCATCATGGTACGAACAGTCGCATTATAGCGCTGTTCCAAAAATTGAGGCATGGTATAAATTTCATTTTTGAGAAAGATGGGCAAAAAGAACTTTCCTACTATAATAAGTGTCGCTGCTGCCATCCATTCATAAGTAGAGATAGCCAAACCCATGGCATAACCAGAGCCAGACATTCCAATAAACTGTTCTGCAGATATATTTGAAGCAATCAAAGAGGCACCAATTGCCCACCATGGCAATGATTTACTTGCTAGAAAATAGTCTTTTGAATCTTTTTTATGTCCTTTCTTATCTTTAGAAACCCACAGTCCCAACCCAACAATGATAATACAGTAACCGATAAATACGATTATGTCGATAGTTGAAAAATTCATATTTAGCTTTTTAAAGTGTTCTGTTATCTAAATATTATAAAATACTAAGAAAAAGTTGTAGTTTTAAAAGTAGTTCAATCTGCGGTAAAGTCAAAATGTTTTTATTGCAAACGATTTAAATGCACTAGGAGAGGCATTTTTACATTTTTCCAGCTCTTTTGTAAATAGTAGTAAAATTTACGGTCAATATATTACTTAGCAAGCCCTTTTGTGTGTGCGCACACTTAGAATAATACAGTAGCAAAGGATTTTGACAAAATTAAAAAAATAATATAAATGCCAAAAAATAAGTATGAAGCATTGAATCACTTAATCCTTATAAAGTAAAGAACCATCTCCATAACTTAAAAAGCGGTACTCATTATTAAGGGCTGTCTCATAAATTTTTCTCCAATCTTCACCTACAAAAGCGGCTATTAGTAAAATTAAGGTACTAGATGGCATGTGAAAATTAGTAATTAAAGCATCACAAACTTTAAATTCATAACCCGGCATTATAAGAATTTCTGTCTCACCAGTTAATTCAGTAAGTCCATTTTCTAGCATGTTATTTAAAACAGCCTCGAATGCCTCTTTTCGTGAAGGTAACTCAAAGTCAAAATCACTATATGGATATAGTTTTTCGATAAATAAAGAAGTACCTGCTGTTTTTTGAATTAATTTAACCCCATACCAGTAAATGCTTTCCAAAGTGCGCATGGATGTAGTTCCTACAGAAAGAATTTTTTGTGAATGAAGAATATTTTCAATGTTATGCCTATAAACTACAATTTGTTCACAATGCATATCATGCGCTCTTACATCACTTACTTTTACCGGTTGAAAAGTCCCTGCTCCTACATGTAAAGTAAGCTCATCCAACAATCTTCCTTCATTTTCGAAAGCATTCAGTTGTTCAGTAGTAAAGTGGAGCCCAGCCGTTGGCGCAGCTACTGCCCCTTCTTTTTTGCTATAAACTGTTTGGTATTCATCTTTGTCTTTTTCCTCAGCTTCTCTATTAAGATAGGGAGGCAATGGTGTACTTCCTGCTGTTTCTACAACATCTACAAAATGAATATCATTAGCACTACTTTCATCATTCAAAAAATTCCAAGTAAATCTTACCCACTTTTTTTCACGGTTATATAAGCTAATGGTCAATTTAATCTTCTTGCCACCTAACTTTAATTCTCGACTTAATTCTTGTCCTTCTTTCCATCGTTTAAGATTACCGATTGTACAAGCCCATATTGCTTCATTTTTTACCAACATAGCTTCTTGTACTATCCTTGTTGGTTTTTCAGGGTGTAGCAAAAATACCTCTATCAAGGCCCCTGTATCTTTTCTAAAAAAAAGACGAGCTGGGAGTACTTTTGTATTGTTGAAAAAAAGACTGTAATCTACGGGTAAATTTTTACCGAGATTCTTAAAAATATCATGTGTTATTTTTCCCTTTTTGTAGATTAATAACTTTGCCATATCGCGTACTTCCAATGGATAGGCTGCTATTTTTTCTTTGGGTAAATGATAGTGGTAATCTGCTAAGTTTATAGGTTCGTTTTTCAATGGAAAGCAATTTTTTCAAAATTAAATCTCATCAAAACAAATAATGTTTTAGGTATTTTGAAAATGCATCTACATTTGCAGTAAATCGACCTAAAAGATACGAGATGTACAAATTCATTCGATCAATTCTATTTATTTTCCCCCCAGAATTCATCCACCATTTTTCATTTACATGCATCAGGCTTTTTTTTAAATTACCCTTTGCTAGTTTATTTGTGAAAAAACAGACCGATAATCCAAATTTACAGGTTGAAATTGGCGGTCTTACTTTTCCAAACCCAGTTGGACTTGCCGCTGGCTTTGATAAAAATGCTGTTTTAATTGAGGAACTTGCAGCCCTAGGTTTTGGCTCGATAGAAATTGGAACAGTCACCCCAAAAGGCCAACCTGGAAACGAACAACCTAGGCTTTTTAGATTAAAAGCAGACAATGGACTTATTAATCGTATGGGGTTTAATAACGAAGGGGTTGAAGCTGCACTTAAAAGATTAAAAAAAGTAAAAGATAAGCGTATAATTATTGGTGGAAATATTGGTAAAAATAAAATTACACCAAACGAGAAAGCCGAAGAAGATTATCTCATTTGCTTTAATACACTCTTCGATCATGTGAACTATTTTACAGTAAATGTAAGCTCACCGAATACGCCAGGCCTAAGAGAACTTCAAGATAAAGCTCCTCTTACAAACTTGCTACATTTAATACAAAATGAAAATAACCTCAAAGATAGACCTAAGCCTATTTTCCTTAAAATAGCTCCCGACCTCACAAATGAGCAATTAGATGACATAATAGACATTGTAAAAGAAACCAAAATAACTGGAGTTATTGCTACCAATACTACTGTTAGTAGAGCTGGTTTAAAGACACCTGAAACACAAATAGAAGCAATAGGTAACGGTGGTTTAAGTGGCCGGCCATTAACAAGTCGATCTACTGAGATTATCAAATATTTATATGAGCAATCTGGTAGAACTATGAAGATTATAGGGGTTGGGGGAATCCATAGTGCGCAAGATGCGCTGGATAAGTTAGAAGCCGGAGCTTGTATGGTACAATTATATACCGGATTCGTTTATGAAGGCCCTGGTCTCATCACTAAAATCAATAAAGCAGTAGAAAAAAATAGAAAAAAGCTTAATACGCTTGCACCTTAAAATCACCCATCTTGAAATTTGTTCGATTATGAACAGGGGTAGTGCAATAACGGACAGGTAAATATGAGCAGGCATTAGAGGCTACCTACATAAGTAATTGATTTGCAAATAATTACACCCAGTGGCACATACATTGTAAAATGTTAAGCGTGTCAAATTAATTTTTATTTTTCTTTAGAAATCATATAAGTTTAAAATATTTGATTGTTGTAGTTTTAATAATTGTGGTTGTTAAAAGCCGTTTCTTTGAAGCGGCTTTTTCCATTTATAAAGCTTATATTTTAAATCTTATTGGTTATACTTTTCATCCATATACTGGAAAGATTCTTTAATCAAGCTTTTAAGCACATCTAACTTTACATCTTCTAGTTTCTTAATATAAAGGCAAGATTTTCCAGTTTTATATTTTCCTAATTGCTGCATCAAGTCATCGTACTTTTCAAAGCCAGGCATAATATACACTGTTAGACTCGTCTTTCTAGGTGAGAAACCTACCATACACATGTCACCTTCGCGACCACTATCATACTTATAATGGTATTTTCCAAAGCCAACTATGCTATCACCCCACATCTTTGGCTCGTGCCCTGTTATTTCTTTCATGAAGGCTAAAACTTGAAGACTATCAGTTTTGCGTTTTTCATTTTCTACCTTATTCAGAAATGCTAATACATCTCCATCGTTTACAATAGTTTTCATGGTATTTATCTTTAAGTTCAAAAATTTGCCTGAACCAAAAATAAATATTTAGAACGTAAGGGATGTACGTGACTACTGCTTACAGCCAAATAAATGGAGGATAATTTTCAGTATAAATTATTCAATAATCAATGTGTTTCATAAACTGGTTCTACTTCTTCTACTTCCATTAAACCTGTTTCATTTAAGCCAGTAAGTGTTACTCTTTTTAATTCATTGATCAATATAGGATCGTATTTAGCAGTAACCCTAATGTAGTTTTCTGTAAAACCGTGCATCATGTTATTTTCCACGTCATTTTCAAATAACACTGTGGCATTTGTACCAATATGTTGTTCATAAAAAGCCCTTTTCTTTTTATGCGACAGAGAGCGAAGCATTTTTGAACGCTGTTGTCTAATCTTCTGAGGGACAACATCATGAAGATTCGCAGCAGGTGTATTTGCCCTTTCAGAATAGGTAAAAACATGTAAATAGGAAATATCTAACTCATTCAAAAACTGATACGTCTCTAAAAACAATTCTTCGGTCTCGCCCGGAAAACCTACAATTACATCTACACCTATACAGCAATGAGGCATAAGTGCCTTGATTTTTTTCACTCTATCTGCATACAATTGCCTTTCATAGCGGCGATACATTTTTTTCAATATCTCGTCGCTACCTGACTGTAAAGGAATATGGAAATGGGGGACAAATCTTTTTGAGTTTGCTACAAATTCTATGATTTCATTACTAAGTAAATTCGGTTCGATTGATGAAATACGAAACCTTTCAATACCTTCCACTTCGTCTAATACTTTTACCAACTCTGCAAACCTAAATTGTCTCTTTCCATCTACAATGCCATAATCACCTAAATTTACTCCCGTAAGCACTACTTCTTTTACATCTGTAGCTGCAATTTTATGTGCGTTTTCCAATACACTTTCTATGGTATCGCTTCTACTCTTACCCCTTGCTAATGGAATAGTACAGAATGAGCAATTATAGTTACAACCATCTTGCACTTTTAAAAAAGTACGTGTACGGTCATTCATAGAATAGCCACTTATAAATGATTTTGCTTCTGATACCTCAGTTGCAAATACTTCGGTTTTTACTGGCTTTACAAAACCATCTAGTAATTCTATTAACCGAAATTTTTCAGCAGCGCCCAAGACAGCATCTACACCAGGAATCTCAGCAATTTCTTTGGGTTTTAATTGTGCATAACAACCTATTATGGCAATGTAAGCATTAGGTGAAATTGCTTGCGCTTCTCTTACTACCTTTCTACATTTTTTATCTGCATTCTCCGTAACTGAACAAGTATTGATAATAAAGATATCAGGACTATCTGCAAAAGGTACTTTTTTGTAGCCTTTGGCTTCAAACATTCGCGCAATAGTTGAGGTTTCTGAAAAATTCAGTTTACACCCTAATGTATAAAAGGCTACTTTTCTCATTCAGCTAATCAATTTACTATTGAAAGAAATAAAAAACAGGTTCCTAATTAAGGTAACCTGTAATTTTTTGCAAAGTTAAGCAAAATGAATGGGGAGCAGAAATTTTTAATTATTCCTGTAAAGGCAATTGTTTTTCCGAATCTGTCAATACCCTGTATTGTAATTCATTCATATTTCGCTCAAACATAAAAACCGCAAAACTTTGATCAGTTACTGCATTTTTGTCTAATTGTAACCTGTAACCTTCCCAAACTTCGCTATCATTTTTGCGATAGTAGCGAATAAATTCACCTTGGTCGAATGCCATTTTAATTTGTCCTTTTTTGTAATGAATGTGCAATGCATCTTTCTTCACAAATATTTTAGAGCAATTTTCTACTACCGTTCTGTAAGCAAAAGTATTATCTGTATTAAAAAGGACAACATCGTTTTTCTTCCTGACATATGTTATCCCATTTTTATCCATATATGCTCGTGCATCTTCGGTAATTTGGAATGGTCCGATAAGTGGTGAAAAAGTAAGTGTTAGAAGGAGAGATAATGTAGTGAAAAGCATAATTAAATAAAGTTTTGGTGTGTATGTAGATAAATGAGTTGATAGAAGATAATTGCAAACAAAAGTTAATACTAATTATTTACAAGCAAAAATTGTTCCCTCAAAATCTACAAAAAAATCGATTAAGAGCCACTTTATTTCTACAAAAATCTAAATGCTATTCACAAACTGTTACACTATGAGCATGATTTATTTTAGGACTCATATAAGGTATACCTAGATTCAATCCACGCATGAGCAACATTACGCCCAAAAAAAGTATCATAACGGGAATGGCTTTCCTTACATAAGAGCGCAAAGAAGGGCCAAACCATTTACCAAGATAAGACACACTCAACATCATTGGTAGGGTTCCCAAGCCAAAAGCAGCCATATAAATTGCTCCTCCTGAAATATCTCCAGCCGCAACAGCTCCAGCAATTCCCATGTAAACTAGTCCACAAGGCAAAAAGCCATTTAGTAAGCCTAAAAGAAAAAGGGTATGCCATTGCTTCTTACCAAATAGCAAACCCATATTTTTTTTAATTGAATTGATAAGACCTGAAGCCACTTTCCCAAAATCAAAAAAACGTTTCAGGCTGAAAGGTATGAGTACAGAAAGAACAATCAAGGTTCCTAATACTATGGACAAACCTTGTTGTGAACTCCAAATAGCAACACCAAAACCAACACCACCAAAAATGGCGCCTATGAGTGCGTAAGTAAAAATACGCCCTGAATTATAAAGCAGGCGCGATAACAATTTATTGAAACTGCCTTGCCCTATCACTGGAACAGCCAATGCAATAGGCCCACACATGCCTGCACAGTGCAAACTACCTAATGCTCCTAAAGTCAAAGCGGTCCAGAGTTCCATGTTGGTTATACGTTACTTTTTTTATAATTCTTATGATATTGTTTTTGTATAGTTGCGAAGCTGAGCGACCAATAAATATTTCAACTACACAACTTCACAAAATTCAACTTTACCTCGCAAAATATTTAACTCATTCTGTAAAAGAAGTATCTTTTAAGGCAGATAAACAGGCGATTCTTTATAAAAATCTTTACCCTCCATTTGCCAAGTTATTTTCACCCTATAATAGCCACTGGTCATTTTCTCAGTACTGATTAATTGTTTCCCTTCTTCATTAAGGGCTAAATCGAATTTTTTATCTAATGCAGCATCTGAAGGTCTAAAAAAATGAATTTCTCCTTCTAAATCTGTATTTGTTACTGGAAAAGACAATTCTACCTTCTTTTCTTGCATTTTTATCCCAACTTCTCCTTTTAGCTGACTGGTATTATTTATTTCATCTATCCGTTCTTGATAAGCCAATTCTTCTGCATAATAATTCTCAGTTACCAAATGGATATTTTCTTTGGTACTCGTAAAAACTGCTGTTAGAATAAAGACTACAAAAGCAGTAAAAAACAGTCCAATGCCATAGCCCCAATGAAATTTGAATGTATGCATCTTATATAATGGTTAATTATTAATGTTAAATTGTTAATTGTTAATTGTTAATTGTTAATTGTTAATTGTTAATTGTTAATTGTTAATTGTTAATTAAATATTTGATTATCAGAATTTTATATTTCAAATTTCTACTTACTTATTTAGCAGGTCCCATAAAGTTGGTTGTTACCGTTTCAACCAATCTTTCTCCGTCATAAACACCAATATCGATAGGAGTTTTTAGCCTTTCCAGTTTGTCTTTTTCGAGTATCACAAACATTGCCTGCTCAATAGACCCTTGTTTTTCAATCAAAAGCTCATTGCCCACCAATTTAATTTCTCCTTGTAAATCTCTGTCTAACAACTTTAAATCTAAAGTAAAAGCATTATTGGTTTTATTAATGATTTTGATATTATAGAGGTTGCTGATCTTCCCTTCTCCTTGGTCTTGGTACATCATACCAGGAGTTCTCAATATGGTAGTTTCAACTTGGGTTCTGGTAATTAATAATACAGAAACAAATATCACTAACAAAGAAAGCACTGTGGTATAGCCATAAGAGCGTGCAGTCATTTTAAAAGGCTTCTTTTCGGCTATATTCTCTTCTGAAGCATACCTGATAAGCCCTCTTGGCTTATTGATTTTATCCATCACACTATCACAAGCATCTATACATGCTGTACAATTGATACACTCTAATTGGGTGCCATTTCTAATATCAATACCCGTTGGGCAAACATGCACACACTGGTGACAATCCACGCAGTCTCCTTTACCGAGCGCAGCTCTATCTTCTTTTTTACGATATCTTCCTCTATTTTCTCCTCTTACATAGTCGTAGGCTACTACAATAGAACTTTTATCTAGCATTACACCCTGTAACCTACCATATGGGCAAATAGTAGTACACACTTGCTCTCTGAGCTTGGCAAATACTACATAAAACAAAACGCTGAAGACCATTATGGCTATGAATGTTCCTAGATTAGCCGTAGGAGGCTGAGTTACAGTTTCTTGTAAGGCTTCAACACCAATGAGATACGCTAGAAATGTATTGGCAATAAAGAAGGAAATCATAAAAAAGATAATGTGTTTTAAACCTTTCTTTCTTATTTTTTCTCCATTCCATGGCATTTTGTCTAGTTTCTGCTGCTTTTTCCAATCTCCTTCTATCGCATATTCGATTTTCCTAAAAACCATTTCCATAAAAATGGTTTGCGGACATACCCAACCACAAAATATACGCCCATACACTACAGTAAACAATACGACAAAAACAACTATAGATATGAGCCCAAGGGCAAAAAGATGGGAGTCCTGTGGCCAGAATATTTGACCAAATATGACAAACTTTCTTTCAAGAATGTCTAATAAAATTAATGGCTCACCACCGATTTTTATAAACGGAGCAGCAAATAAAATCAGTAGTAAAAGGTAAGCAACAATAGTTCTTTTATTGTAGAATTTGCCCTTTGGTTTCTTGGGATAAATCCATACTCTTTTACCTGATTTATCAATAGTAGAAAGGGAATCCCTGAAACTTGCGGCAGGTGCTTCTTCATAAATCCCTTGCATTTTGTTAGTGGTTTAGTTAAAAATGTTAGTAATTGAATGTTAGTGATCGTTTATTAAAGTGTGGAGCTTCCCAAAATCCAGTAATTTATAGCTTTAGGAAAGCTCCTGATATATGGTTATTCCACAATAGATAGGTTCTTTTCATTCTCTTCTCCTTCTTCCTTTTCACTCATATTGTTACTTTCCACTTCTTCACCAGTTGGTGCATAAAAGTCACCTTGTGGTTCTTTAGGATTAGCAGGTTCAGTTCCTACCAATTTTAGAATATAGCTTGATACTTGCTGAATTTGTGCAGGTGTCAATTGAGATTCCCAAGGAATCATCCCTTTTGAAGGCACGCCATATTTAATTGTCTTAAATATATCTTTTACATCACCTCCATGAATCCAATAATTATCAGTCATATTAGGGCCTACTCCACCCTGTCCTTCTTTCCCATGGCAAGCAGCACAACTCGCATCAAATATTTTTTTACCTGCTGCAAGCGCACTTTCTTCACTTACAGCCACTACATTCAATTCATCAATAAGATTGGCTTGCTGTGCCATGTAGGCTTGTACTTCAGCCTCAGCCTCTTCCATAGCAATGATATATTCTTCCTCTGAAGAAGGTCCTGCATCAGAAAAATGGTAATATCCTATGTAAATAGCAGCAAATGCGATGGTAACGTTAAATAACATTTTCCACCAAGGAGGTAAGTTATTATCCAATTCTATAATGCCATCATATTCATGGTCGGTCATTACTTCTTCTTCCCTTCCTACTGGTACCATATCAGTCAGTTTTTGCATCCATACTGAAATAAAGCTTGGTTTGGCTTCTGTTATTTCTTCAGCTACTTCTTCTTTACCAAATAATATGGCTTTCATTTTCAGGATTACTACTATCAGCACAAGTCCTATTAAGATCAGAACTCCTTCCATAATAAGAATACTCCATAAAAATGCGTCGTTAGAAGCAGCTTGTTCCGCTGATTCTATTGATAAAGCCTGGGCTGCTGAGGAAATACTCAGCAATACCACAACCATAAGGCTTATCTTTTTATTAAATACGTTCAATATATTTTTCATGATCAGGCCTAGTTTTAATTTATCGGAAAAGCTTCGGTTGAATTTGTAGCGTCATCGTCAAGTGGCAGTTGCCCCATTTCTTGTATTTCTGCCTTATTCATCTTCATCACATAAATGAAAACCAATAAGAAAAATACAAAGAATATGGTCAGGGAAATGACAGGATATATTTCAATCCCGAAGATGCTTTCCATATGGTGTTTTACAAATTTTAGCATGATAGTAAGTTTTAATGCTGGGCATAAAGCCCAGCAGGTTTATGTTTTTAGTTAGATACCGTGGTATTATTGCCGACTTTAGAATTTTCCCCTTTAATGTCGGTTCCAAGTCTTTGCAAGTAAGCAATCAATGCCACAATTTGCTTATCGCTACTTACCTCTACTCCTTGTTCTTTTAGATTGTCTGCAATTTCTTTGGCCTGTGCCTCTAAGTCTGCAATAGATTCTGCTGGGAATCCTTCAGCATAAGGCACGCCTAAGGTTTGCATGGCAGCTATTTTAGTTGGCGTAGATGCTTTATCTATATCTTTCTCAAACAACCAAGGGTAAGGAGGCATAATTGAGTTCGGAGACATAGACTCTGGATCAAGCATGTGGTTATAGTGCCAAGAGTCAGGGTATTTACCACCTATCCTGTGTAAATCTGGTCCGGTTCGTTTAGAACCCCATTGGAATGGATGGTCATATACAAATTCTCCAGCTTTAGAATATTCACCATATCTCTCAGTTTCTGACCTAAATGGCCTGATCATTTGTGAGTGGCAGTTATAACAACCTTCTTGTATGTATACATCTCGTCCTTGTAATTCTAGCGGCGTGTAAGGCATTACACTGGCAATAGAAGGAATATTAGACTTCACCAAGAATGTTGGTACCATTTCCACCAAGCCTCCAATTAAAATCAAGACCAAACTCATTAATAAAAGTTGAACAGGCCTTCTTTCTATTACTCTGTGCCAGAATTCATTTTTAGGTTGTTCAAATACATTATTCAATGCAGGAGCAGAAGCTTTTTCTTCAGAAATAAACTTACCAGCTTGTGCCGTCTTCACTAGGTTATAAACCATTACTATTACACCTGCTAAGTACAATGCTCCACCTAGTGCACGCATAGCATATAGTGGTTTCAATTGGGTAACTGTTTCTAAGAAGTTAGGATATGCCAACATACCTTCTTGAGTAAATTCTTTCCACATGAGACTTTGGGTAAAACCTGCCCACCACATTGGTAATGCATAGAATAAAATACCCATCGTTCCTATCCAGAAGTGGAAATTAGCTTGTTTTCTTGAGTATAATTTAGTGCCATATAACTTAGGTACTAACCAGTAAAGCATGCCGAAAGTAAGGAAACCATTCCAACCTAGGCCACCTACGTGAACGTGAGCGATTGTCCAGTCTGTAAAGTGGGTGATTGCATTGAAATTTTTAAGTGAAAGCATAGGTCCTTCGAAGGTAGTCATACCATATGCCGTTACTGCTACCACCATAAATTTCAAAATAGGATCTTCCCTAACTCTATCCCATACACCACGTAATGTCAATAATCCATTCAACATACCACCCCAAGATGGAGCAATCAACATAATAGAAAATACGGTACCTAATGATTGTGCCCAATCCGGTAAAGCACTATACAATAAGTGGTGAGGTCCTGCCCAGATATATAGGAAAATAAGTGCCCAGAAGTGGATAATAGATAGTCTATAAGAATAAACTGGTCTATTAGCTGCTTTTGGCACAAAATAATACATCAGGCCTAGGTAAGGAGTAGTTAAGAAAAAGGCCACTGCATTATGTCCATACCACCATTGAACCAAAGCATCTTGAACACCTGCATACCAAGAGTAACTTTTCATGAAAGCTACAGGTAGTTCGAAGGAGTTAACAAGGTGCAATACGGCAACAGTAACAAATGTGGCAATATAGAACCATACTGCTACATATAAATGTCTTTCTCTTCTCTTTAGAATAGTGCCGAACATATTCCAACCAAAAACCACCCATATTACTGTAATGGCGATATCAATTGGCCACTCAAGCTCTGCATATTCTTTACCAGTAGTAAAACCTAATGGCAATGAAATTGCGGCAGCTAAAATAATCAATTGCCAACCCCAAAAGTGGATGTTACTGAGTGTGTCGCTAAACATGCGGGATTTTACCAAACGTTGTAGCGAATAATACACCCCGGCAAAAATACCGTTACCCACAAAAGCAAAAATCACTGCGTTGGTGTGCAGTGGTCTAATTCTTCCGAAGGTGGTATACTCAATACCGAAGTTTAATGATGGGAATACAAGTTGGAGTGCTACAATGAGCCCTACCAACATTCCGACAATGCCAAAGATTACACAGGCAATGACAAATTTTCTTACGATGGCATTATCATAAGAAAACTGATCGAATTTGATGTCTAGTTTACTTATTTCCGGATTTTTCATAGTTATGTTCGTCGTCAAATAAAATTCTTATTGAAGGGGTATAATCGTCTTCATACTGCCCGCTATTGGCTGCCCAGAGGAAAGCTCCCAAAAAGCCCACTGCTACAGTAATACTGACAATAATGAGGAAAAATATCGCACTCATGGTTTATGCATTTTGCTCGAAACTAAAAGAATGGTACAAATCAATTATATACAGGTATTTTTCCACATGAGACTATTCAGCAGTAAATATGACTTTTATCAGGTTTTTAATAATTGCCTGTTTTATAGCGGTAATGCAACCTTAAAAAACATGGGAAAAACTTATTTCTGTTACTTTGATGATAAGTAACCAGTAACCAGCATAAAGATGAATGAGATAATGACACTTGACCAAAGTATGAGCTCGCCAGCTACTTCAAATCCACCTACTATAAAAAGTGTCATTAGTACAGCACAAAGTACAATCAGTACTATAAAACTGTAGAATAGTCTTAATTTTAAAGTATTATTCATGATATATAAAGTTTGAAATTAAATTAGCACCATATGCCACTTCTAGCAGAAGTGAGCTAATAAAGCCTGATTATCACCGCATACATCGATGAACAGACAATACTATTCTGTAAAACTAAAGAAGGGAACAAGGAAAGATTTATCGGATGCATCAGCAACCAATATGATTTTTATCATTGTTTTCGGTGAAAATCTTGCTTTCCACCAGTTTTACTCATTAATCGGGTTTGTTCGATGCTAATATTATGTGAAAAAGCTTTGCACATATCATAAATAGTAAGCGCAGCCACAGAAGCTCCCGTAAGGGCTTCCATCTCTACACCTGTTTTGGCATGTAAGCTACAAATGCAGTCTATAATGATTCTATCATTTTGATCTATGTGAATATCTATGGAACAACTATCTAAACCAAGAGGATGGCAGAGCGGAATTAATTCACCTGTTTTCTTTGCGGCCATGGTTCCAGCAATTACCGCTGTATGGAAAACCGGACCTTTTTTAGTTTGAATATCATTACCCTTAAATTGTGCAATTATCTCGTCTCCGACTATAACTATACTTTGTGCATGAGCTGTGCGCGTAGTAACTTTTTTAGCACCCACATTTACCATTTGTGGTTTGCCTTCTTTATTGAGATGGGTAAATGATTTCTCTTCTTCCATGATAAAACTATTCTACTTCCAAAGAAAAGAATTTTTGATGGGAAAGACTTATTTACCAATCTATATTTTAGGTAATGGACGTTTAGGAATGTTTTACCTCATTCTTAAAAATTACCACTGTATTGACTCATTTCTCAATTTATCTACATATTTCAATCAAAATACAGTCATTTTTGGATAAAAAACAGCAAGCCTAACTTCTAATTTTTTTTGAATTTTGTAGTCATCTTAATTTTGAAGCAATTCTATGAGAAGTACATTTCAAGATTTTTCATACCACTATTTATACCTAATTCTACTATCTATCTTATTAGCAAGTTGTATTCAAGAAAATAAGCCGAACAAGCACACTCAAATAAAAGTGCTTGACCCAACTTTACAAATCGAATTAGTGCTAGAAGATCCTGAGATAATGACCCCTATTGGGATGACTATCGATGATAAAGACGCATTGTATATTATAGAATCTCATACCCATTCTCCTTTAAGCGATTATACTGGACCTAAGTATGACCGCATAAAAAAAGGGATAGATACCAATGGAGACGACACGCCCGATAAATGGACTATTTTTGCCGATAGCCTAGAAGATGGAATGAATCTCGATTACAAGGCAGATATTGGACTTTTTGTTACCACCAAAGATGCCGTCTATCTATTGAGTGACCAAAACAATGATGGGATAAGTGATGAGAAAAAATTGCTCTTACATTTGTACGAACCAGAAAAAACATATGATCACAGTGCAATTTTGGGTTTAGCTGTTGGCGAAGATTGGCTGTATGTCTCAAGAGGAAACACTGGAGGAAATTTATGGAAAGTACGTGGGGCTGATGGAAAAGAAATTAGTGGTTATGGTGATGGTGGAAGTGTAATGCGTTGTCAGCTAGATGGTAGCAACTTGCAATCTGTAGCTACAGGTTTCTGGAATCCGTTTGACATGAAGTTTTTGAAGAATGGCAGGTTGTTTTTAACTGATAATGATCCAGACAGCAGAGGCCCTAATAGACTTATTGAAGTGGTACCTGGTGGAGATTATGGTTATCAATCCATTTATGGGAACAGTGGTAACCATCCTTATTTGGCTTGGAATGGTGAAGTACCAGGAACACTGAACTATGCGGCTCCTTTAGGTGAAGCGCCATGTGCATTAATTGATGCTGCTCAAACCAATTTCGGTTTTAATGAAAGTGTGTTGGTAAATATTTGGGAAGAAAATAACATCGTAAAAATTGATTTAGAAAAGCAAGGATCCACACTCGCAGGTACTGCCGAGTTGCTCGTTCAAGGCGATAGTCTATTTCACCCTGTTGCTTTTGCCACCAATAGCAAAGGAGATCTGTTTATTAGTGACTGGGTAGTTCGCCAATATCCCAACCACGGAAAAGGCAGGATTTGGAAGCTGAGTAAAAAAGAAGGAGCTGTTCCACCTGCACCAAAAGAAAAGGTAGATAGATTTCAATTTCAAGAAGTGAATGTCTCTAATTTTGAAGCTACGCTAACTTCTGGAGATAATTTTGACAAAAGCATCGCCCGTTTCCATGCTGGGAAGCAAATGGCAGCAGAAGATATCACTCCATTTTTAAAATCGGAAAATACAGCAGTTAAGTTACAAGCCTTATTAACATGTCTAAACCACGACATTGCCATTGACAAAAATATTTTAGAGGCTCTCATTTCGAATAACAACACAGCTATAAGTCAAATGGCTATGATTTATATTGGGCAAAAAAGAAGGGAAGACCTGAAAGTAGCATTAGAAAAATCGCTGACCCAAGGAAAAATCAAAGCAGAACTTTTTGAAGTATTCCTCTCAACCATTCGGCAATTACAACCAGATTATATTAGCCAATATGGTAACCTGAAAAAAAGCAAAGAGCTTCCGAGAAAACTTCCAGAAAACTATATAGCGGCTATTTTAGAAAATAAAAATACCGATGAAGCTATCAGGACAATAGCATTAACATATCTAGAAAACAAAAAGGAAAAGATAGATTTACTGGTAAGCACACTCAAATCTGCCAAAACAGATAAACTCAAAAGTGCTGCTATCAAAGCTTTAAACGGCATCAAATCCGCTGAGCTAGCCAACTTGTTACTCACTGTTGCAGAAAATTCGGATAATTCGGAAATGGTGAGAGCACAAGCCATATTGGAATTGAGAATGCATGCTGAAAATTTCTGTACAAACATCAAGGATATAGCTACAGATAACAATTCGGTTATTCAGTATGCCAAGGTAAAATACCTTTCAAAATGCATGTCTGATAAAACACTAGTAGCACAAATAGACAATGACTTCAATGAACAATCGAAAGTAGAAACAGCAGCTTCGGTATGGGCATTTATGAATGGAAAAACAGAAAAACCTACTACCTTAAAAGCATGGAAGGAAAGTATTAATGATGCGGGAGATCCATTAATAGGAAAGTTGGTTTTTGAAACAAACTTGTGTGCTTCTTGCCATAAAATTGACGGCTGGGGTGGTGCTTTTGGACCCGACCTGACCAACATTGGGAAAAGTAAAAGCAAACAACTATTGATCAATTCTATTCTTGAACCTTCAAAAGAAATAGCACCAGAATGGCAAGGCTGGTATGTGGTAGATAAAGATGGTGTAAGACATGAAGGCCGACAAATTGATGTGCATTTAAATAATGCAGAATTGATGAATACTGACGGCACATTTACTACTTATGCAACACCTCAATCTTATGGTGTGTCTGAAAAATCACTCATGCCTGAAAATCTCCAGAACCTAATGACAGGTCAAGAGTTTAATGATTTAATTGCCTATTTAACAACCTTGAAATAAAAGCTGAAAACATGAAAAATAGAAGATTATTTATCAAGAACGCTACAGGAATGATGGCAGGATTAGGCTTAAGTATGAATGCTTGTAGTAATACAAATTCAGAAACAGCAACTGTGTCAAAAACAGCTAAAAATCAACAAACACCTAATAATCCATTAGTTCTTTTTGATAATTTTCATGTAGGCAACAGAAGATCTTATTCTTATAAAGCAAAGTTTGCAGCAGCTCAAAGCGCTGGTTTCGATGGTTTTGAGTTTGCAGGAGCTGACCCAAAAAAAGACAGTTGGAAAGAAGCCATGGATCTAGTTCCTAGCACGCAATTTAAACTATGGGGCTTTCATTGGACAACACAAGCGGTAATTGATGAAAATGCCGATAAAATCGAAGGTGAAATAGAAAAAATAGTTGAAAATGTAGAGCTTCTATCTAAACTTCCTATTAAACCCTATTTTACACTTTCTTTGAGCGGTAGAGGTGAATTGAGTGGCCCTACCATCCATGAAAGAGGTTCAGCCAAAGCAGCAGACAGACATTGGGAAAGAGCATATAAAATCATAGCAGCTTTTGATAAAGTTTGCGCTGCTAATAATGCACAAGGTTCTTTATATCCACATATAGATTGGCTTTGTGATACCCCTCAATCTCAAGCAAAAATTCTGGAAGGGGCTAGTGCAAATTCAATCGGTCCGGCTTTTTGCTCACACCACTGGTACGCTAACAAAGCCTCTGTAGAATTGGATGAGGCATTAGCATTACCTATGATGAAAAAACTAAATTACGTGGTACTTACCAATGTAAAGTTGAAACCCAATTTCTATAATCCTTCAGGAATGCAGGCAGTTAGATTTGATGAGGGTGAGATTGACATGGCTTGGATGCTTGCCAAAATAATGGCTTTCGGTTATGAAGGACCCATTTCTTCTCAAGGATGGGCCATTGGCGGTGATCCTTATGTAGCATGCAAACGCTTTGTAGATACCGTAAAATTGCTTAAGAAAAGATTTAAAGAGCAGCCAGAACTTAATCCATTGGTGTAAGTACTCTATAATGTCACGCTGCATAATACTATTAATTCTAGAATTAGATTACAATGTATAATCCTCCAATACTTAATAGGATACATCTAATTCTGTAATGTATTCCCTAAGATTTTATCTTTTACTGATATTCCTAATCCTGTTACGGTTGTTGTTCTTCTATTATAGTTAAATAGAAGCAAGGGTATGGTTAGTTTTTTTGTTTTTTGACGTGGTAAAATCAAAGCATCTGCATTGGGCAAATTCTCAACGGCTGCATAATAAGCATTATCGAATAATTCGCTATTTGTTTTATGTTTTCCTATTGGTATAAATAGTATATAACATCTAGTTGTCGAGGCCTTTCCTGTTGTAGTTTTTAATACAGAGTATTCCCCCCTTTTTAATGACTCTATTTGCCCAATATCATTTGTACCTATTTCTCCTATTGTTGTTTTTGAAGGTCTTGGTAATGTTACAGCACAGGAGGACAATATAAACATTACTACTAATCCTAGTAAATAGAACTTATTAGAGATTCTTGCTTCGCTCATTTTTCTGGTTTTTGACTTGAATTTATTATCAATCTTTTTTTTAGGTATAGCCTGACAACCCAAGAATTGTAAATCCTGACTTGTCAGACTTTGGCTTAAAAACTCACTCCTAAGTAAATGTTTGGTTCTATTGCAAAGTAGTCCGCCCATTTATCGTCCAACTCTTTAAATCCCTCAGGAGCATTGTTATCAAACATCCATTGGTTTAAGTGAATTTGAGGCTCTATGAAAAACCGTTTTTTCTTACCAAATGCGATATGGTAGCCCAAATGATACGAATTATATAGTTTAAAATCATTTCCAATTTTGTCACCGCTTTCGTCCAGATAGGTTTGAAATTGTGGCAGGACTTCAACGGTCGCAAATAGCCCTTTCCATAGCATACGTTGGTATGTGATGCCTATTCCTCGTTCTCGCACATGCCCTGGATAGAATTCACTTTCTGTATCTAGCTTATCGAAAAGACCATCCCAATATTGGATCCCCATCGGTTGAAACAAGCGCCAAGTGGCAAGTTTCAGTCCTATGATATTCTTGTTGTCCAAGTTACGCTTTATATGAATTTCAATGTGTTGTGTATGTTTTCGATCGTTCCAAGAGTCCATGACTAACTGTGGCAAAGTAATCACTGGCGTACTTATCCTGAATTTATTGGATACTTCAGTTTCTTTACCTTCTGGTGAATTAATTTGAGCAAAAGCACTAAGTGTGCAAATAAATAAGAGAATTGTAAATAGATTTTTCATGATAATAGTTTTTTTTTGAAAAATCCGATTTCTACAAAGCACCCACCTCCCTTTATCGTTTATTACATCTAGTAAAGGAGAAAGAAATCATCATCTGATGATTATTTACTCTGCTTTATCGAATTGACAATGCAAAGATGAAGTGGAAAGGGTGGTGAATCGTTCTGAATTATAGTTGTGAACTTTATAGTGAGATTTGGTACCTTTTAAACAGCCTCTTGGAAAGGCTTAAATTTTATTAGACCTCAACCATGCTTTCGGTGTCATCCCTTCGGTTTTTTTGAAGAAGGCATTGAATACCGTTTTAGAATTAAAGCCGTTTTCATAGGCTAGCGCCAAAAGGGTAAGGTGACTATTGGCAGGATTTAAGGCATTCACTTTGAAGTTCTCCAAACGAAAACTATTGATGTACTCATTAAAGTTTTGGCCAATGCGTTCATTTAGCAACCAAGAAAGTTTGTTACTGCTAATGTTCACGTTTTCGGCTAACTCGCGTAAAGATAAAGATGGGTTTTGAAACCACTTTTCTTCCTTTATTCCTTTTCCGAGAATTTCTAAAACTATATCGATTTCAGCCTCTGACATCAAGGCTTTTGGAGGGGTGATTCGTATTTCTATTTCGGGATTAGGTGGTAATAGTTCAACACGGAAAGTGGCTTGCAATAGATCCTGAAACCTCTCATATTGGTGCAAAGGTTTAAGCAGCGGAATATTCATAAAGTTTATAATTTGACCGGTACGCATCCTGATGTTTTCTTCCAAAAAGTCCAATGCCATTTCGTGTTTGTCCAAATGAACTAACAAAAAAAGTTGCCAAGGAAGAAGCGCTGCCCCAAAATCTTCTTTTATCATTAAGCTAACCCTGCTCATATCAATATCGATCTCATCTTCTGGATTGACCAACTTGTACAATACTCTACATTCTTCTGGTCTCTCGGCTAAAGGGGTTTGACCTAAGAAGTCATTTAGCTTTTCGTAATCTTTCGAAAGAATTAAGCAAAGTTGTTTTAATGCAATGGAATGTGTAAAATTTGGATTGATGCTCAAGGAGGTCTCTATACATTCTAGCGCTTTTGTGTAGTCCTCGTTTAAATAATGAATATTTGCTTTGGTAAAATAATGATTCGGAGACAAAGGGTTTATTTTCAAAATATTGTCAGCATGCCAGAGTGCTTTTTCGAAATAACCTACTGCTGTATACAATTCACATAAACCTTCTTCCGCTTCCGTGTAGGATGGATTAAGTTCTATTGCTTTTTGAAAAAATTTATGCCCATTGATGAAATCCCATTGCCCCCAAAAAGACAATGTCGCTTTACCAAAATACCCTAGATAGGATTTTTTGTCCAGATTAAATCCTTTTTTGAGATTCTCTTCTGACAACTGTAACAACGCTTTATTATTTCCCCAGGATCCGTACATGGCATAACTATACCCCAAACCAAAGTAAGGCAAAGCAAATGAGGGATCTATCGCCACACATTGTTCATAGAGTTTTACCGAATTTCTGATTCCTTGGCCATCCCAAAATAAATGCTGATAGCGGCCTTTTAAATAAAGGTCGTAGGCGTCCATATTTTGTGTAGGTGCTTCAATTAGATGTTCTTGAATGTTGAGGTGACCAAAATTTTCTCGAATCTGGTCAGCAATGTGTAAACTTATTTCATCTTGTACTGCGAAAATGTCTTCCAAATCTCGATCAAAATTTTTTGACCAGAAGTGAGTACCGTCATTAGTGTTGATTAACTGTGCTGTAATGCGAACCCTGTTTTTGGCTTTCCGGACACTCCCTTCCAAAACAGTACTTACTCCGAGCTGATTACCAATGGTTCGGACATCAATATTTTTATTCTTAAATGCAAAAGAGGATGTGCGGGCAATGACCTTCAAACCCTTCACAGTGGTTAGAGCGTTGATTATTTCTTCAGTAATGCCATCGCTAAAGTATTCGTTCTCTGGGTCGGCACTCATATTAACAAAAGGGAGCACCGCAATGGACTTATTAGATGATGATATCGGTAGATGGTTGCTCATTTTCTACTACACCTTATCAGGAGTTCTATGAATTGCATTGAATTTTTAATAATTTTTTTTTAATTGGCAACAACTAGCAGGTAAATTCAATGCTCATATTTACCCTATAGCAAACATAAAAAAATAAAGGTAATTTATGATAAACCTACCTAAAACCCTATTCCCCTTTTTAATCACGTTGGCTACCTTTTTCTTGGGCTTCATAGTCTTTATATGTAAAAACTAATAAGGTATTATAACTAAAAACTATCGGCTTGCTGTGCTACATACATTCTTTTGTATTTTAAAGGGCTCATGCCAGTAATCAATTTAAACTGCCTATTGAAATTAGATAGGGTATTGAAGCCACTTTGGAAACAGGCTTGACTGCTGTTAAGTCTTTTTTCTATCAGTAATTTACAAGCATAACCAATCCTGATTTCACTTAAAAAATTAGAAAAAGTTTTATTGGCACTTCTTTTAAAATGCCTACTAAAAGCAGCTGGAGTCATGTTGGCCACCTCTGCTACTTCTTCCAATGTAATCTTATCTGTAAAGTTCTTCATTACATGGGCGTGTACTTTACTCATTCTTTCAGAACCTGTAGGATTTAAAGTATTGGAATAACCCGCACTCGACAATAATTGGTGTTGCTTGCTTTTCGATAAATCGTTTAGAATTTCCAGTAGTAAAAGTATTCTTTCAAAACCTTTTGCATCAAGCAATAACATCATCTTGTCTTTTATTTCTGTGGCTTCTATGCCAACCAGCTTTACTCCCCTACTCGAAACCTGAAGTAACTGCCTTAGTTGAATGGCTTCACCTTTTTGCAAAAACTCTTCGCTAATCAAAGATTCATGAAAATAAATCACAATGCCATCTGTAATCATTTTAGTGTTTCCCTCAAAATATTCTGGATCGCTTCTCCACAAATGCGGTAAGTTTGGCCCTGTAAAAACTACTTCGCCTGCTTTAAAAGGTGCTACATGATCTCCAATAAATCTTGTTCCTGTACCCTCTAAAACTGTAAAAATTTGGAACTCGGGATGAAAGTGCCAGTAAGGATCAAAAAAAGGTTCTCTAAGCCTGTATATCTCAAAACACTTATTTTCAGAAATTGGAGATTTTCGTAGTGCATTCCTCATTTATTCAATTATTTATCCACTTTTACACTATAATATTAATTATAGGTCAATATATAGTCAAAAAAAGCTAAAATTAAGGTTATTATTATTGGGTTAATTCATGAAATTAGCTAATCGCTTTGCTATGAATTAAGAGATGGATACTTCACAGAATAAAAAAATCTTTTTAACTTGTTTTATAGGCTTAGTTACTACCTCCTTTGGCTTTATTCTTCGCGCCATTACATTACCAGATTGGGGAGCTGAGCTCAATTTGACCAATACCCAAATTGGAGAGATTGCCGGCGTAGGTCTCTGGCCTTTTGCAATTAGCATTGTGCTTTTCAGCCTAGTAATCGATAAAATTGGTTATAAAACCGCCTTAATATTTGCCGTAATATGCCACATCTCTTCAGCTATTTTAACCTTTTTTGCGAATGGTTATATCCTGCTCTACATTGCCACTTTTTGTATGGCATTGGGTAATGGCGCTATTGAAGCCGCTATTAACCCTGTAGTGGCAAGCATGTACCCCAAAGAAAAGACAAAATGGATGAACATTTTGCATGCAGGGTGGCCAGTAGGATTGGTTTTGGCCGGAATATTTGCCATATTTCTTGGATCTGAAATAGGTTGGCGCATAAAGATCATGTTAGTATTGATTCCTTCATTTATTTATGGCACAATGTGTCTTCCTTTAACCTTCCCGAAAAATGAAAGAATAAAAGCAGGAGTCTCTTACATTAAAATGTTAAAAGAAGTAGGTGTGGGAGGCGCATTGATTATTGTTGCTTTAATCATATTCCAATTAGGTGAAGTTTTCGGGTGGTCTTGGTTATTAAATTCACTCATAACGCTGCTTATAGTTGGCATATTCGGGTATTATGTCCGTGCTTTTGGGCAACCTATTTTTATAATTCTGTTACTAATAATGGTACCATTAGCAACCACTGAATTGGGTACCGATAGTTGGATCACAGATTTAATGACTGCTGAAATGACCCAATTGGGTATTGATGCAGGTTGGATTCTCGTGTATACCTCAGCAATTATGGCTGTGTTAAGACTATTTGCAGGTGAGTTTATACATAAAATTTCACCATTAGGCTTACTGGTAGTATGTTCAGCAATAGCAGCCGTTGGACTTTATCTGCTTTCCGAGAGCAATGGAATCATGATATTTGTAGCAGCCACCATTTTTGCTTTAGGCAAAACATTTTTTTGGCCAACCATGCTGGGCATAGTTGGGGAAAGATTTCCAAAAGGTGGTGCGCTCACCTTAAATATTACTGGTGGTGTTGGGATGATAGGCGCTGGAATTGTTGGTGCAGCCATCCTTGGATTTATTCAAGATAAAAAAATTGACCAAAATTTATTGGAGCATGACAAAGCCAACAATACGCAATTACATACCACTTATATAACTCAAGAGAAAAGAAGCCTCTTCGGGGAGTACAAAGCATTAGATTTTTCTTTACTTTCTGATGCATCTGATGATGAAAAAAATACCATTGATGGAGTGCAGGAAATAGCAAAAAAAGATGCCTTGAAAATTATTGCAGCCATTCCTGTTGGTATGATGATCTGTTATTTATTATTAATGGCTTATTTCAAAAAGCAAGGAGGCTATTCGGCAGTCTTGTTAAATGATAATGAAGAAAAAGATGAATAAAAACAATATTAAAATTGCGATTGCGGGATTGGGTTTTGGCGCAGAGTTTATTCCCATTTATCAAAACTACCCTGGTGTTACACTAAATGCCATTTGCCAAAGAACAGAAAGTAAATTAGATGAAATTGGCGATGCATTCAATATTGAAAGAAGATATACTTCTTACGATGAGTTAATCGCCGATCCAGAAATTGATGCGGTACATATCAATACTCCTATTCCTGACCATGGCATTCAATCTATTAAAGCGCTGAAAGCAGGCAAACATGTAGCTTGTACCGTACCAATGGCTACTTCGGTAGAGGAGTGTGAAGAAATAGTAAATTTATGCAAAGAAACTGGGTTGACGTATATGATGATGGAAACTGTGGTTTACGCCCGTGAGTTTCTCTACATGAAAAAATTATATGAAGACGGTGATTTAGGAAAAGTACAATTTTTAAAAGCTAGCCACCAACAAGATATGGATGGTTGGCCAGGATATTGGCCCGGTCTGCCACCCATGTACTACGCTACCCATTGTGTGGGACCAGTTTTAGGACTTACCAAAGCTGAAGCAGAATATGTCTCTTGCTTTGGCAGTGGAACCATACGCGAAGAGATGCACCATCACTACGGGAGCCCTTTTGCAGTGGAAACCACACATATCAAATTTAAAGATTCTGATACAAGTGCCCATGTATATCGCTCATTGTTCGATGTAGCCAGACAGTACAGAGAAAGTTTTGAAGTATATGGCAGCAAACAATCTGTAGAGTGGCCACTCATAGAACACAAGCCTTTGGTACTCCACACCGCCAAAAAACCCGAACCAGAAATACCAGAAGAAGTACAATGCCCCGATTTTGCCCATCTTCTCCCCAAAGAAATACAAAGATTTACAACCAAAGGTGTTTATGATGAAGACGATAATCAGCACCTTTCATTTACACAAGGAGCTGGTCACGGAGGATCACATCCTCATTTAGTGCATGCTTTCGTAGATGCTTTAAAAAATGATATTCAGCCCTATCCTAATGCAGTACAATCTGCCAACATTACTTGTGTAGGTATTTTGGCGCATGAATCTGCTCTAAAAGGTGGAGAAATTATTAAGCTACCTAGTTTTACTTTAAAGTAATAACGATTTGGGTCGAATTTAAAGGCATGTAGCAGCTCATGCTAACCCATACCCCAGTTATTTAAAATTGAAGGTTAACATTGTTTTGTTCACCTTGAGAGTACTTTATTTTTTAGTCAAAATAATGAGTTTAATAATTTTCTCATTTGGGTAAGTAAATGATAATCAATTTTTTATATACTAAATAGCTATTGATAACTTAGTGTGATTATTTTTCATCTTTAAGGGCTATGACTCTCAATCCTAATGATAATTTATTAGTGGATTGTATATCACAATCCACGGTGATTGTTGGAAAATGTATAGGAATTAGTATTAAAAAAACTTCATATTGTTAAAATTTTTCAACTCCCTGTAACAATTCTATTAGTTTTTCTACTTACCGAGAAATTTTAATCTAATTAACTAATAGTATTATGAATTTAATATCTCAACTTAAATGTGCTTTTACTACCAAACAAAGTGCTGAAGATTATTATGCTAATCTCACAAAAGAAGAATTAGAAAAGAGAAAAGCCTCGCAATTGAAGATATATTTATCCACATCTGTTACTTGGGTTACAGCAATGATTGCAACAGTTATTGCTGCTAAGATGAATATACCTGTATTGATTTTATATGTAGGTGTCATTATAGCGCTTCTTTTAACCACTTTTATAGATTACAGAAAACGAGTTCAATTAATCGAAAGGATAATAAAATCGAAATAGGACTTGAAAGGAAAAAAAGATTTTATACAAAAAATCGATGCGCATCAGGGCCTTATCAATAAAGTAGTCTTTCTTTATGCCGATAATACCGAGGATAAAAGAGACTTAAAACAGGAGATAATCGCTCAGGCTTGGGGTTCCTTCAAATCTTTTAGAGGGGATTCCAAGTTCTCTACTTGGCTTTACAGAGTCGCCCTCAATGTAGCCATTGCAGGCATTCGCAAACAGAAAAGAAAAAACAGCTATGAGCACACTGAAAATCAGTATGTAGTACCCCCTCATTCTAATGAAAAAGAACTATTAGAAACAATTATTAAAGTTTTAAATCCCATAGAAAAGAATATGGTGCTTTTAATGATCGAAGGTTACAACAATAGTGAAATAGCAGATATTATAGGCATATCTGAAGGAAATGTGAGAGTGAAAATCCACCGGATAAGAAATAAACTAAAAGAATATGGAATTAAGTGATTTATTCAAAAACCAAGACTGGACACATTCAACTCAAAAGATGAATGAGGTTGAAATTAGCAAGGCGATGAAATCGAATGTGGAAATGAATGTAAAGACCTTATTTAATACTTACTATAAAAGTATTTTCCTCAATTCATTTTTTTTAGCATCTGTTTGGTTAGTGTATTTCTATAAACCTACCCTCGAAGTCCTATTTCCTGTTTTATTGATAAGTGCTTGTTTTGCCATTATTATTATAAATGTTGCATGGCAACTTATAAACGAAAAACCTATTGATACTTCTAAAGATTTAAAAACTGTTCTAACAAAAACTTTGGCTTTCAATACTGAAATTTATAAGCGCCAGTGTAGATACAATTCTTTTATTCTCACAAGTAGCTTTTTAGGTGGTTTTTTACTTGGCATTGTCCTTCAAGGTTGGACGTTTCAAAAATTTATAGACAAACCCATTATCATTCCCATAATAGTTTTACTGACTTTGGGCTTCCATTTTTTAGCCAAGACTAAATTATTAAAAAAGGTAAATAGTGCATTGAATCCAAAATACCATAAAGCAAAGGCATTTTTAGAAGAGCAGCTTAAATATTTAGAAGAAAATAGCTAAAATCAACCAGGTTAATCTCAATCAATCAGTTGAACCTAAATGCTTCCACAAGAAACAAGTGTCTTTCTTAATTTCGTGGGCTACTTTATCTTCTGCATTAAAATGCTCTAAAATTTGTTCTAAATTTTTATCCTCAAATTTAGCAGAGAATTGCGTTCCCATTAATGAAGAATCCTTTATGGCTATTTCTACGCCAAAGTACCGTTCTAAGGCTTTCTCCAAAGTAAAACAATCTGCATTATCGAATGTAAGTATGTGATCTTTCCATGAAAACACATTGGGATCAGTTTCTTCCATGGTTTCAATTTTATTAGTCTCCATATGCCAAACAGCACAATTCCCCTTATCCAACTTCATCTCTTCTTTACTATCCTCAGCACAAATGTACATCACCTCGCCCGTAGCCACAGCTATTTCTTCTTCCTTCTCATCCCCATAAGATCTTACATTTAGTGAGGTCCCCATTACTTTTATTTCAGATTTTGCAGCTGTTTTTATCACAAATGGTCTATCAGGCTCATGGGCCACGTCAAAAAATGCCTCTCCTTTAATCGACACTTCCCTGTGATCTGAAGCAAAATGGGCAGGATAATTCAAAGCACTATTATGATGTAACCAAATACGTGTACCGTCTTCCAGTGTAATATCCTTAAATCCACTTTGCGTGGTAAGTTCCTCCCACGCATATGATTTAGACCCAAAACTTCCTTTTGAAAACAAATACACAAAAAAAGACGACACTAATAATATAAGAATAGCAGCAGCATATTTATAATAGTTAGAGACACTGCTAAATAGTGAAACTTGCTTTGGTGGGGTATGTGTATTGTTGATTTTTTGTAGAATTAATTCATAAGCGTCTTGGGTCTGTGGTTGGTGGTTGTTTGCTCTTTCGTGACATCGCTCTAGTCTTTCTCTGATGTACTGAAGGGTCTGTTTTCGTTCATGGTTATTAGATAACCATTTTTCTATCAATCCGGCAGATTTACTGGATTTGTCGCCCTGCAGATAATCGGAGATTGGTTCCCGAAAATCTTTCATTTTAAATGTTGCTAAAATTTGAATCAGATAATGTTAATCAATATCGTAAGTAATTATTTAGCTGTAATTGTATATTTATGTAGTAGTCTTAATTATAACTATCCCCTATATTTAAAATATCAATTTTCAAAAAAACGTTCTACTTCACTAAAATTTCCTTATCCGAGCACATCTCTTATACGTTTTAATGCTATCCTAATTTGATTTTCTACCGTTTTTACAGAAATATTAAGCTTCTCTGCTATAGCCTTATGGCTTAGTCCTTCTTCTCTACTTAATAGGTATATCTCTTTACACTTTGGAGGTAATTCGTCTATAACTTTAATTACTTTGTTTTCAATTTCAAGATATTCTAATAATAACTGTGCATCATCTTCTGAACTACCGCTTATTTCACTTAATTCCGCAAAATCTGGCAAACGCTTTTGTTTCCTAAAAAAATAAATGGCTCTGTAACGGGTAGCCGCATACAAATAAGCCTTTAAAGAATTTTTTAATTCTATCTGCTTCCTATTATTCCAAAAATATAAAAACACTTCTTGTACAATCCCTTCCGATTCTTCTGGTGAACGCACGTGTTTAATAGCGAACCGTAACAGCTCGGGATAGTACTTTTCGAACAGCGTCTTAAAAGAGGGCTCATGGTCTAATGCAATCATGCGCATAAGTTCCTCATCACTGTCTGGTTGGCCTGCTGTTATCATTAAGAAGCTAGATTGATTGTATTAGATTATTGTAATTGGTAACATACTTATTCACATGCGACACCAGCTAAAATCAAATATAAAGAAGAAGTAGCTTAATCCAACTTTTTCAAATTATGGAGTTTACTCAATATTAAAAATTCATCAAACAAAAACCGATTTAATTAAAAATAGACTTTAATTTTGATGAATACTTTGTAAAAATTAAATCTCTAAAGGATTTGTAGCCTTAGTGTTAATTAATCCTTTGCTAAGTAAAATTTATATGGCCAACTTTTCGAATTTCGAAACAAACGCAATCAGGCATCAAACAAAAAGAAGTCATCATAGCGAGCATTCTGCACCAATTTATGCTACCTCTAGCTTTGTATTTGAAGACGCAGAAGAAGCAAGGGCAATGTTTGCCGATGAAATAGAAGGAAATATTTATTCAAGATATTCTAATCCTAATAACGACGAATTTATTGAGAAGCTCTGTTTATTAGAGAAAACGGAAGATGGTATTGCTACAGCATCTGGTATGGCAGCCATGTTCTGTAGTATTGCCGCTTTTGTGGAAAATGGCGACCACATTGTAGCTTCAAGATCATTATTTGGTTCTACCCATCAGATATTAACAAGGCTACTCCCTAAATGGGGCATTTCCCATACTTATGTAAATATTCAAAATATGGAAGAATGGGAAAATGCCATTCAACCTAATACCAAATTATTATTTGTTGAAACTCCCTCTAACCCAGCTCAAGACTTGGCTGATTTAGCAGCACTAGGGAAACTGGCTGAAAAGCATGCATTAATTTTAAGTGTTGACAACTGCTTTGCTACTCCATATATACAAAACCCTGTAGATTTTGGAGCGCACATCATTACTCATTCTGCTACCAAGTTTATAGATGGGCAAGGCAGGGTATTAGGTGGCGCCATTTTAGGCAAGAAAGAATTGATTAAAGAAGTCAGGTTTCTGGCCAGACATACTGGTCCTTCCATGTCTCCATTTCATGGTTGGTTACTTTCTAAAAGTTTGGAAACCTTGGCTGTGCGAATGGACAGGCATTGTAGCAACGCACTTTCACTCGCCAAATCCTTAGAAGAAAGGCCAGAAGTTTCTTGGGTAAAATATCCTTTTCTTACGTCCCATCCTCAATATGAATTAGCCAAAAAACAAATGCGCTTAGGAGGAGGACTGGTCACTTTTGAATTGAAAGGCGGCCTACAAAGTGGCAGAAAATTTCTAGATGCATTAGAGATGATCTCACTTACCGCCAATTTAGGTGACTCACGAACAATTGCAACCCATCCTGCCTCAACTACACATTCTAAATTATCTAAAGAAGAAAGGGAGGCTGTTGGTATAACTGATGGACTTATCAGAATTTCAACAGGATTAGAACATATTAATGACATTCAGGAAGATATATTAAAAGCTTTAGCATCTTTAGAATAAATTGTGCGGAAGATCATGGGAAAATGGAAAATATGGGCTGATACTGGAGGTACATTTACCGATTGTATCGCCATCTCGCCAGAGAATGAGATAAAAAGGATAAAAATACTAAGTAGTAGTGCGCTTAGAGGTACCATCCAAAAAAAAATAACTGATAATACCTTCGAGGTTAAAGTAAACTGGAATACCAAACAATCAATTTTTGCCGGATACCAATTATATTTTGCTTCAAACCCTGATATAGGTTTAGAAATTGAAGAAGCATTTCCTACGAAAGGTATAATTAAGTTTTCCCAAACCCCTAGTTTTACAGTTGAAATTGGCTCTAATTTCAGTATTACTGCCCAAGAAGAAGCCCCTATAATGGCAGCCCGCCTCGCTACCGATACACCTTTACAAACTGCTTTGCCTCCACTTCAAATGCGAATTGGTTCTACCAAAGGCACTAATGCATTATTAGAAAGAAAAGGAGCGGCCACTGCTTTATTGGTTACCAAGGGATTTAAAGATTTAATGTTAATTGGTGACCAAACAAGGCCAAATATATTCTCATTAGAAATAGAAAAAACACCACCCTTACATCATCTAGTAATTGAAGTTGATGAGAGGTTAAATGCAACAGGTCAGGTTTTAAATCCGCTCTCGCAAGATGAAATTGCGCCAGTAATTAATGAGTTAAAAAGCAAGCAAATTAAAACAGTAGCTGTGTCGTTTATGCATAGCTATCTAAATCATGAACATGAACAAAAACTTAAGCAATATCTCCATGCTTTTGGCATCGATTATATTTCCATTTCTACTGAACTTGAGCCAAGTATAGACTATTTGGCAAGAACAAGTACAGCATTGATCAATGCTTATCTCTCGCCTGTAATTGATACTTACATTAAAAATATTGCTTCTAAAATTGATGGAAATGAACTTAAGATCATCACCAGTGCAGGAGGATTAAATGGTTCGGATTTTTTCAAGCCTAAAGATAGTCTATTGAGTGGCCCTGCTGGTGGGGTTGTGGGGGCAGCGGCTGTTGCAGAAAAATGTGGAAAAGACAAAATTATTACTTTCGATATGGGTGGAACCAGTACCGACGTAGCTCGGTATGCTGGTGAGTTTGATTACCAATTCGAAACTGAAATTGCCAGTGCCAAACTAATGGCGCCTTCACTCGCCATTCATACCGTAGCCGCAGGAGGTGGATCAATTTGTCAATATGATAATTATAAGTTTACAGTGGGGCCAGAAAGTGCAGGTGCTTTTCCTGGCCCAGCATGTTATGGCAATGGAGGCCCACTAACAATTACAGATATCAATCTTTTACTTGGGAAAATAGATCCTAATTCCTTTGGTATCCCTTTAAATGTAGCTGCAGCCAAACAGGCATTTGAAAAATTAGTAGGGGAAAATATTACTGAAGAAAAAGAGAAGATATTAACAGGTTTTATACAAATAGCCAATGAAAAAATGGCAGATGCTATAAGGAAAATCTCTGTTTCAAAAGGCTATGACCCAACTGAATATGCTTTATTGGCTTTTGGTGGGGCAGGTGGTCAACATGCATGTAGCATTGCCACTTTACTAAATATGGAAGAAATCATTATCCCCTATAATGCCGGACTACTTAGTGCTTATGGAATGGGACAGGCAAACGTTGAACGATTTGCCACAAAACAAATATTAAAGCCTTACGAAGAAGTACAGCTTTCCATTAAAGATATAACTCAAAAATTAGCCGACCAGGCTATAAATCAGCTTGAAGCAGAAGGTTATCAGGTTGATGAAGTTGAGGTAAGAAAAACATTTTTGTATCTCAGGTATTTAGGTCAAAATTACAATCTAGAAATAGCTTTTCGTGAAGGAGAAAATCCTTTAGAAGTCTTTTATAAAAAATACCAAGACCTGTATGGGTATTTACCTAAAGAAGGTATTCCTGAAATTACTTCTATCAAGGTAATTGCTTCTACCGTTCAAAAAAATCAAGAGAAAAAACCAGAAAGTATCATACCTTATAAAGCAAAATCAGGCCAAAAGGTCAATTGCTTTCTTACCGATAAATGGCAAAAAATCTCTGTTTTTTCTTGGGAAGAATTATCTAAAGGAGCTGCTATTTCAGGACCTGCATTATTAGTAAGTCAAAATAGTACCGTGGTTATAGAAGAAAATTGGGAGCTTCATCTCGACCATGATAATAATGCTATCTTAAAACAGTCAAAAAATAAAAAGGAAAGCCAAAATCTATACACTGAATCAGAAGCCGTACAACTCGAATTATTTACGAATCGTTTTAAGGCAGTTACCGAAGAAATGGGTGCATTATTACAAAAAACAGCACTTTCGGTAAATATTAAAGAACGCTTAGATTTTTCTTGTGCATTACTAGATAAAAATGGTTTACTGGTCGTAAATGCCCCTCATATTCCTGTGCACTTGGGCAGTATGGGCATTTGTGTTAGAAAAACAAAAGCTAAAATAAAAATCAGTCCTGGTGATGTTATTATCACCAATCATCCTAATTACGGCGGTTCTCATTTGCCAGATATCACACTCATAGCTGGTGTTTTTGATAATGAAAATAAATTGATTGGTTATGTAGCCAATAGAGCACACCATGCTGAGATTGGCGGTATTGCTCCTGGATCTTTCCCTGCAAATGCAAAAAATTTAGCCGAAGAAGGTGTAGTCATCTCCCCTACTTATTTAGTAAAAAACCATGAAGTTCAATGGGAAAACATAATAGATCTACTAAAAAATAGCCCATATCCTACCCGAGCCATTAAGGAAAATATAGCAGACTTGAACGCTTCATTGGCTTCAATAATGGCAGGAAAAAAAGCTATAACTGCACTTATCGAACAGTTTGGTGGAGAAACCATCGTAAAATACATGGAACAGCTCAATCATTACACTGCTGCTCTCATGTTAGAAAAAATTCAACAGCTAGACCAAAAGCAATACAGTGCCATTGAAAAGCTAGACGACGGGACTGAGATAGTTGTGAAAATTATAAAAACAGCTGATAAACTAATGTTTGACTTTAAGGGTACTACAGAAAAGCATGTAGGAAATTTAAATGCAACAGAAGCAATTACTACTAGTGTTGTTATATATGTTTTAAGATTATTGATCAATAGAGCCCTTCCGTTAAATGAGGGTTTAATGAAACATATAGAACTGAAGCTTCCCAATTGTTTTTTAAACCCTTTATTTGAAGAAGATCCGTCGAAATGTCCAGCAGTAGCTGGTGGTAATACCGAGACTAGTCAAAGATTGACTGATACTTTACTAAAAGCTTTTGGGCTCGCCGCATGTAGCCAAGGCACCATGAATAATTTACTTTTTGGCAACAACAAATTTGGTTATTATGAGACTATTGGGGGTGGTTCTGGAGCAGGAAATGGTTTTTCAGGTACTTCAGCCGTACATCAGCATATGACCAATACAAGAATAACAGATCCAGAAATCATGGAGAATAGGTACCCGGTTCGTTTAAATAAATTTAGTATCAGAAAAGATTCTGGTGGAGAGGGTAAATATAGTGGTGGCAATGGTATTGAAAGGCAGATTTCTTTTTTAACACCAGTTGAACTCACTTTACTCACTCAACATAGAGCAGTCAATCCTTATGGTTTACACGGTGGTAAAGATGGTTTAAAAGGGAAACAAAAATTGACTCATGCCAATGGCAAAGAAGTTGACTTACCCGGTATCATTACACTGCAAGTAGGTACTGGTGATAAAATTACCATCCTTACACCAGGTGGGGGTGGTTATGGTCAAAATGAAGAATAAATCCATAACACTAGATTTAATCTACATTTTATATTATCTTAATATCTTGTACATATTTTCAAGTATAATAATAAAAGCTATCGATGAATTCATCAACAGATTTTCATGTTGAAGTAGCCCGTGTTCAAAGTGCGATTGAGAAGCATTTAGGAATGGAAGAACACCTTATATTTGATTTTAGCAATGCTGAAAAAAATATAAAACTTAATTTAATAACCATTAACCCTAGGCATAATCAATCTTTCTTGTTTCATTCAGTCGTAGGACTTGACAAAGTAGATGCATTACAGAAAATGCTGATTTATGTAAAAAGCTACAAGGAGCAGGAAGGTTCTTATACCATTCAATGGAGGGTTATAGGAGACAAAGAATTGCATACTTCATATTTCAGGGCAAAAAACATGTACGACGCTTTAGACAAGCTTTATTACAATAGAGACATAAATAGTATTTCAGTATACAGTATTGTGTTGAACCCAGTTACTTAATTAGTTGTTTTGTTTGAAATATGATACATATTTAGCATTTACAAAATACTTCATAAATTTGTAAGAGAATAAGAAAAATACCATGATACATATTACAGATATAGCTAAAGAAAAATTAGAAGAATTAAAGCAAGAGGAAGGCCATGGTGCCAATCACCAGTTAAGAGTACTTGTAAAAGGTGGTGGCTGTTCAGGTTTAATGTATGATCTTAAATTTGATGATGATAAACTCGAAAACGATGAAGTTTTTGAAGATAAGGGCATACAAATTAAAGTGGACAAAAAAAGTCTTTTATACCTATTGGGCACTACTCTAGATTTTTCAGATGGTTTAAATGGAAAAGGTTTTCAATTCATTAATCCGAATGCAACACGCACATGTGGTTGCGGGGAAAGTTTTGCTGTTTAATCGTTTAGAACATTCAAGCCTCAATTTTTGAGGCATTTTTTTATGTCAAATTCTGAAATAAATTTTTTAGGGCTATTTATCGATACGCCTGTTTATTGTATTAAGGAAGAAACTGAAACTTCACAAATTATTAGTGACAACCTTTCCCCTACCTTAGCTTTCAAAGGAAAGAATCAAAAGCATATAATCATGCTGATCAATTATAGTGGTGATGACTTTTTAGCATCTTTAGAAGGAAATCTATTATTGAAAATCTGCAGCTCAGTTTCATTAGATTTAGATAGCATAGCATTGGTCAATATCAACGAAAATCATTCTTTTAATAAACTATTAAATGATGAAGTGCCATATGAACGACTTATAAGTTTCGGAGTAAATTGGCAATCTGCTGAAGTATCACAACAAGATGTGCTGTATCAAGCTTTTTTACGAAATGGAAAAAAAATATTAAAGGCAGAAAGTCTTACAGAGCTAACAGAAAATGTTGCTTCAAAAAGGGCTTTATGGCAAGAGTTAAAATTGTTTTTCGATTAGTTCCTGTACTTCATGGCAACCAAGTTCAATAGTTTAAAAATGCTTATGGAAAATATGCCTCAAGTTGGAGAAGTTACCTGGATAGGTCTAAGACCAGCTACAAGAGCACCACTTAATTCTGTAGAAAAAGTAGCAGTTGATTTGAAAGGCTTGGTAGGAGACCGTTATAATGGCTCGGGAAACAGAGCAGTTACATTGATACAAGCTGAACATTTACCTGTTGTTGCTTCATTATTAGGAATAGAACCTATTGATCCTGGTACATTAAGACGAAATATTGTAGTAAAAGGGATTAACCTTTTAGCATTAAAAGACAAGCAATTTAGTATTGGTAATACCATATTAGAAATGACTGGCTATTGCTACCCTTGTTCTAGAATGGAAGAGGCTTTGGGAGATGGTGGTTACAATGCAATGCGTGGACATGCCGGAATTACAGCCAAAGTAATCAATGAAGGAGAGATAGCAATAGGTGATCAAGTAGCTTTACATAAAAAAACGGAATAACATTAAATGATATTCCGCTTTCTATAAACTAATTTAATATTTTCTAGGCTACTTGCTCTTCAAAATTTCCATCTAGAGCAACTTGATTTGTATTTAAGCCATCATTTTTAAAACTCTGAAACATAAACTCTTCCTCAGGATCTGGTTGAGAGGTATACGCAAAGTAGATATATAAGATAGTAGAAAAAGTGAATGATCCAACCAGAAGGCAAATAATGAATAGTAAAGAGCTCATATGTATGTTTGTTTAGTTTATAAATGCTGATTAATTACAAAACAAATATCATAAATGCTTCTTGACTTTTTTTTGGTATTTTTCAATAAACCTTTCAGACGTAATATTCTTTGGAAAATGTAAAATTTTCCTACCCCGGTTTGATGACAAATTGCTAACAAATGTTATCGTCGTTTCTTTTTCCTAATACCTGCAGCTCTACCAATATCATTAAACGAATCTACCAAAATTGCCGTTCCAGCTACTCCAACAGCACCTCCTAAGTATAAAAAGGCTTCACCAAGATCATTATTTCTACCTCCAAGCATCTGTCCGCCAGCAATTGTAATCGAATATCCTAGGGTAGCTGTAATTATTCCCCATTTAGACTTCTTGTAAGATTTCCCTAAATTAAGTTGAATCTCATCAACTTTTTCATTCATTAGTAATATTTCATTCTTAATTGAATCGGAAAACACATTTGTAGGCTGTGCTTTTAAGTGGGTTTTAGCTGATAAAAAAAAGATAATTATTAAAAAATACAGGAAAGAAACTTTCATTTTTATGAAATCAGATATGTTTGTTTAATTAAATTGAAGAAAAAAATCGGGTAAATATATTATCCGATTTTCATTATTTATCTATCCAATTCTTAAATTCTGATACTTTATCTCTACTAACTATAAGATCGTATTCGCAGTTTGTAAATAAGATGAGTTTTAACCGACTGTTTACATAAGTTCTAATTTCTTTTATTGCGTTTAATCTTATGATAAACTTCCTGTTAATTCTAAAAAACTCATCAGGCTTTAAATATTCTTGCTCTATTTCTTCAAGTGTGTAATCGACAATATATTTATGGCCTTTATTTTCGAGTAGATATACTGCTTTACCATCAGCGTAAAAGCAAGAAATTTCGCTTATTGGTATGAATTTTAGTTTATCGCCTACTTTTACAAGAAATCTTTTTTTGTATTTATCACTTACATTTATTTCGGCGGCTAGTTTTTGATAATCAAAACTAAAATAGCTTTTAGGCTGGGTTTCTTTTAGCCATAACTTTTTATACTTTTCTATGGCAAACTGAAGATCTTTATAATGAATGGGTTTCAGCAAATAGTCAACACTATTTGTTTTGAAAGCATTAAGCATGAAATCATCATAGGCAGTAGTAAAAATAACGGGTGTATTTAACTCTGCCTTTTCAAAAATCTCAAAACTCTTTCCGTCAGATAGTTGAATATCCATAAAGACCAAATCGGCGTCACCCCCCTTTTTAAAGAAGTTAATTGTGTCGCTAATTGTCTCGAATGATTCTATAATCTCAATATTATCGTCATATTGTTTTACTAGTTCAGCTAATCTTTCACTTGCTAGGTATTCATCTTCAACTATTAACACTTTCATAATCTAATATTTTCAATAAAGGTACACGTACTTCAAAAGTATTTTCACTTTTATATACCTCAATGGTTTTATTAGAAAGTAACTCATAGCGTGCTGCAATGTTTTTAAGACCTGTCTCCGTAGAGTCTTTACCATTGCTATTTATGGGTCTGAGTGTATTGGTAATTATTAAATATTCTTGATTTTGGGCAAGGGATATATTGATACTAAGTGGGTGTTTACCAGAAACTTCGTTGTGTTTTACAGCATTTTCAATTAAAATCTGTAAGCTGGCAGGGACAATAAAAACATTTTCTAAATTTAGATCTGTTTCTTTGTTTACATGCAGGTTATCTCTAAATCTGATTTTCAATAAGAATACATAGGCATCCAAAAATTCAATTTCTTGTTTTAAGCTTACCAATTTCTCATTCTGGTAACGCAATACGTACCTATATACTTTCGACATTTGGCTTATAAATTCTGCGGCAGTATCAGGATCCTTATAAACCAAGTTAGATAATACATTGAAACTGTTGAATAGAAAATGAGGATTGATTTGACTTTTCAATACATCAAATCTTGCTTCTGCATATACTTTCTGAAGTCTTACAGTTTCTAATTTTGACTCAGAATAACGGTTAATGTAAAAAACGATAGCATTAACACAGTGTAGAAAAAGATTTACCCTAAAAGTAAAGCCTAAAGATAGTTTAAAATTTACCCAATAATTATTTTGGAGTTGATCAAAAAAAGTGTTTGATATTGCTACAGTACCTATAGAAATTATAACACATAGTACAAGGCTAATAAGAAAATCTACTACTAGCTTGTTAACTTTAAATTTTGCCAATGTATTTTCTGAGATATGAATTTGCTGTAGCAAGCGGTTTCCCTCCCAAATTAAAAATACATCTACTAAAAGATTTATAAATAAATAAAACTGGTTTATTTCAAAGGCATAAAGTCTATCTCCATCAATCAAAAGTATATTGAAATACGAATAAATTACTAATAGACCTATGTATAAATACCTGTTAGTTATTTTAAACATGTTGAGAAATTTATTTACAGCTATTTCTAACTATGCTATGTAGTTAGCTCCGTTAATAAAATTAGCTGTTATGAAGAATATAGCACAAATAAAATTTACAGAATTATCTGTAAAATGAATTTATAAGTTATGTTAGTCAGTATATATAGTAAATCATTAAACTGTGCTCTTCTATTCACAAATTGAAAGAACCCGGTACAAAGTACCGGATCCTTATCTATGGGAATTTAAACTCTATTATGAGTCAGATTATGAAATTAGTTAGTTGGGTAATATTACTTTATCAATGATGTGTATCACACCATTATTACCTTGAATATCAGTTGCTGTAACTGTAGCGTCTTCAGTAGTGGCCTCACTGTTATCTGTAATTGTCACAGTCTCTCCTAAGTTCACAGTAAATGTTGAATCATTAGATAGAGTGGTAACTGGCCCAGCTACTAAGTCTGAAGAAAATACTCTTCCACCTACTACATGGTACAATAAGATATCGGTTACTTGCTCGTCAGTTAAAGTTTCTGTATCAACACCTAAGTCAGTAAAAGCCTGATTAGTAGGTGCAAATACTGTAAAGTCACCTTCGCCTGAAAGCGTTGCATCTAGACCAACTCTTACTAATAAACTTACTAAAGTAGTAAACTCAGGATCTTGATCAATAGCAACTTGAGCTACACTGCTTGCTGGTGGAACCAATACATCGTTAAGTACATGTACTACACCATTAGATTCTTCTAAGTTTAATAACTCAGCATTTAGCGCAGCTTCATTACCACTTCCATCAGTAAATGTTAGGCCATCTGCGTTAAATCTGATAGCAGCACCATTAACTGTAGGATAGAATTTACCGTCCATTAAATCACCAGACAATAAAGGAGCTTCGCCCGCAATTACGTGGTGTGTCAAGATTGGCGCCAAAGCTTCAGGTGTTAAATCGTCTAGCGTAGTTTCCAAACTTGCTAACAATGCATCAAATGCATCGTTAGTTGGTGCAAATACTGTAATGTTATCCAAAGTATCTAAAGTTGTAACTAAATCTGCTTTTACTAATGCAGCAACTAATGAAGAGAAGTTCTCATTGTATAGCGCTACATCTACAACTGTTCTAGTAGGTAATAAAACATCATCAATAACATGAATTACACCGTTAGAAGCATTTATATTAGCATTAGCTGCTAGTACCTCTTCAGTTCCATTAATAAGTATACCTTGGGTAAGATCTACTGAAAGTGGTTTTCTTGCATTTAAAGTAGTATAGTCTTGCGTCATTAAATCAGAAGAGAATGCTCTTGCTGGAATTACGTGGAATTTCAATATATCCTCAAGCTCAGCATCAGACAAAGTAGGAACTACATCTGCAATTTTATCGAATGCTTCATTAGTTGGTGCAAATACTGTGAAAGGACCATCACCGTCTAATGCTGCATCTAATCCAAATTGTTGTAATAAAGAAACTAAAGTAGAAAAGTTCTCATTACCGGCAGCGATAGAAGTTACTGTACCAGCAGCTGGTTCTAAAACAGTATTGATTACATGTATTACGCCATTATAAGCGCTAATATCAGGGTCTATAACTGTTGAAATACCATTGATAACCACTCCATTATCAATATTGATAAAAACGCTATCGCCACCAGCAGTTGCAACTGCACCGTTTGATAAATCAGTAGATAGCACAGCAGCAGGAACTACGTGATATTGTAAAATTGCAGCTAATTGATCACTTGCAAGTAATTGCTCTGCTGTAAGACCAGTTTTTTCAAGATAAGCAGCAAATGCTTCATCTGTTGGTGCGAAAACTGTAAAAGGTCCTTCAGAGTCAAGTAAAGCAGCTAATTCAGCTTCACCTACTGCAGCTAATAAAGTTGCAAATCTCTCATCATCGGTTACAATTTCAGCAATTGATGGAGGTGGTATTAATACATCATCAACTATGTGAATTACACCATTAGTAGCATTAATGTTGGCAGTAGCTGCGTTAACATCTTTACCATTTACTACAATTCCAGAACTACTTACTTCTACATCAATTCCTCTGCTTTCATTCAATGTAGAATAACGCTGTGACACTAAGTCAGAAGAAAATGCCCTTGCAGGGATTACATGAAATCTTAAAATAGCTTCTACTTGCTCATCAGATAAAGTAGGAAGTACGTCTGCAATTTTATCAAATGCATCGTTTGTAGGAGCAAAAACAGTAAACGGACCATCTTCACCTAAAGCTGCATCAAGTCCAAAATCTGATAATAAACCTACTAAAGTACTGAAACTGCTATTTCCAGCAGCTATTTCAGTTACGGTACCCGCAGCTGGTTCTAAAACAGCATCAATAACGTGAATAACACCATTGTCAGCAGAAACATCTGGAGAAGTTACAGTAGCTATACCATTTATAACTACACCACTGTTTACATTAACATATACATTCTCGCCAGTTAGTGTTTCAACACCACCATTTGTTAGTGCGCTAGAAGCTACGCTACCTGCAACAACATGATACTGTAAAATTTCTGCAAGGTCTGGGCTATTAAGTAAATCATTAGCAGTGATTCCATTCGCTGAAAGATATGCGTTGAATGCATCATCTGTAGGAGCAAAAACAGTGTATGGAGTGCTACCTGAAAAAACATCTACCAAATTAGCTTCTTGAAGCGCTGCCAATAAAGTAGAAAATCTTGAGTCATTACTCACAATGTCTGCGATATTATTACTAGGTATTACAACAGGTGGATCGTCATCGTCATCGCAGCCAGCCAGTGTAAAAGAGAGGGCGGCAATAATTAACATTGCCAGATAATTTAATTTTAGTTTCATAATCAATTTTTTCATAATATTAGGTTGAACATTATTTTACAGAAGAAACAGGAACTGGCTAAAAAAGGGAGTGCAATAGTAGTGGGCAGTAGATTAATATATATGAATTGTAGTATATTGAGAATGAATTGTAGGCTAGGCTCCTTGTCTTAAAAATGTTTAATAAACAATTGGTGCTTTAACAATTTGCCTGCCTAAATGGCATCGTGTATATTAGTAACTATTGGTTTAAGTCTGAATAAAAATTGAATGATTTCAAAAAAACCCAAAAGTCTTTCAAAGAGTCAAACACCTTTTAAAATTGAAGATACTCCTATGACAGGTAATCCTACTGGCTATAAAGAGAGAGTTGATGCACTCGTACAAAAAAGTGTATACATTAGCCGCGATCTAAGCTGGCTTCAATTTAACCATAGGGTACTAGACCAAGCCAAAACAAAAAAAAGGTCTGTTTTGGAAAAACTTAAGTTCATCGCTATTACAGCATCGAACTTAGACGAGTTTTTTATGGTAAGAGTGGGCAGTCTTTATAATTACATAGATTATGATAAACAAAGATTAGATTACTCTGGACTAAGAGAAGAACCATTTAGAGCCACATTATTAGATCAATTACAACATTTTGTTAAAGAACAGTACGAGCACTACAAAAATGAATTGGTCCCTAAGTTTCATGAAAACAACTTCTCTATTGTCTCTATAGATGAGCTTTCTGAAACCGAAAAAGCTTCGGCAAATACCTATTTTACCAAAACAATATTTCCGATGCTAACTCCTATGGTATCGGATGCTTACCATACTTTTCCTATGCTCATGAATAAGCTACTTTGCTTTGGAGTAGTTACAAAAGAAATGGTCGATGGAAAGGAAAACAATAAAATTTCATTCATACAAATCCCTCAAAATTTACCACGGTTCTTCGAAATATTCAGAGACGATGAGATGGTCTTTGTCCCATTAGAATCAATTATTAGAAGTAACATTAATAAACTCTTTAGAAATGTAAGCATTATCTCTACCAATTTATTACGTATTACACGTAATGGCGATTATACATTAGAAGAAAGTGAAGATTTAGAGAGTGATTTTATTGATGAAATCAAAAGAAAATTAAAAACAAGAAAAACAGGAAGAGTGGTGAGGTTAGAGGTAGAACCTGACGCAGACAAATGGATGATACAATACCTTAGTAACCGCTGGGGAATAGATGGTTTCAACATTTTCGAAATACCTGATATTATAGACTTTACTGGGCTTTGGCAAATAGTGAATCACAGTGCATTTAAATACCACATGCCTAGCAAGAAAAAACCAGTGAAACCCATTTCATTAAGGCATGAAAGTACCGAAGAGAATGCATTCAATATATTCAAGAAAAAAGATGTGTTGCTTCACCATCCTTATAATAGTATAGAACCATTGCTGAAATTAATTGAGGCAGCAGCAGAAGACCCCAATGTATTGGCAATAAAAATTACGATATATCGGGTAGCTAAAGATTCTAGGATTACAAATGCGCTATACAAAGCTGCAGAAAATGGAAAACACGTCTCCGTATTGTTCGAATTAAAAGCACGATTTGATGAAGAGAACAATATTATGGAAGCGAAGCGCCTCCAAGACGCAGGCTGTTTTGTAATACATGGCATTGGTTTCTTGAAAACACATACTAAAATGCTCCTTATTGTTAGAAAAGAAGGAGATAAAGTAACGCGATATGTCCATATGTCGAGCGGGAACTATAACGAAGATACTTCAAGACTGTATACTGATATTGGCTTTATAACTACAAAAGAAATTTACGCTCACGATGTTTCAGAATTTTTCAATGCCATAACTGGGCATTCTTATCCACAAAAGTACGATTACCTACTTACTGCTCCTATTAGAATGCGCACAGATTTAATATCGCTCATAAGACAAGAAGCAAAAAATGCAAAAGCAGGTTTACCAAGTGGAATAGTTATTAAAGTAAATTCATTGCAAGACGATAAATTTATAGATGCCCTGTATAAAGCCTCTCAAGCAGGTGTGCCTATCAAACTTATTGTAAGAGGTATATGCTGCTTAAGACCAGGTAGAGAAGGATTAAGCGACAACATACAGGTTAAATCTATAGTAGGCAATTATTTGGAACATTCTCGTATCTTTTATTTCCATAATAATGGGGATCCAAAACTTTACGGAGGTAGTGCCGATTCGATGGTACGTAGTTTTGACCGTAGAATAGAATCTTTATTCCTTGTGGTAGATGAACATTGTAAGCAAGAAATTATATCAATTTTAGATTACAATCTTAAAGACAATGTGAATGTATATGATATGCAAGAAGATGGCTCTTATATTAAGCCAGAGATCAGCAATGATAAGCCTTTCGATTCACATAAAGAGTTTTATAAACTAAGTGAAGATTACCTTAAAAATGTATCTTTATTTTGAATACCTAAATAAATTAATTAATATCAATCCAACAATTCGATTAGGCTAAACAAACTTCGTTTTTATTTCTACAGTAAAACTATTTATAGATAAATTTTTCTCCAGTGTATGGTTAATTGAAGGTTTTATTTTCCTTTAATTTATGGAGTAAATGAATACATAAGCTTAACGATAATAATAATCTACTAACACTTCTAGGCAATCTTCTTCAATTTTATCACACCCCTAAATTATTTTTAAAAGGGTAAAAACTTACATCTAATTTTTGAATTCATTTTAAAGATGTAACCAAATCTATTTTGATTTTATAAAAAAAACTTTCAACTTAATTGAAAGTAAAATAATGTTCTCAACATGTTCACTTTCAACGGATACCTTAACGAAAACTCCGAAGTATTAAAAGGAGATGTTCTTATTGCAGAACCATTTTTAGCAGATCCCAACTTTGAAAGATCTGTGGTTTTAATGTGTGAAAACCAATCTAATGGAGCATTTGGGCTGGTTTTTAATAGACCTGCCGAAGTAAGTTTTGAAGATACAGATAATATATTTTTAGCAGAGAACCCTTTGTATTTTGGTGGGCCTGTTGAACAAAACACTTTACACTTTATACATACATTTGAACACTTAGAGGATAGCATAGAATTAAAAGATGGAGTTTATTGGAGTGGAAATTACGAACAGTTAAAAATATTACATGCACAAGGTAGAGTAAACGAATCTAATTGTCGCTTTTTTATTGGCTATAGTGGTTGGGGGAATGAGCAACTCAAAAATGAGATAAATCAGAACTCATGGGTAATATCACGAACCAATCTACAAACATTGTTTGAAGTAGAGCCAAAAAAACTTTGGAAAAACATTTTAAAGTCTATGGGGCAGAAGTATGAGGTTTTATCAAATTATCCGAAAGACCCCCGACTTAATTAGATTGATTTTGTTAGCTTTGTGCTGCAAAAATTTAGATTATGAACGAAGATAAAGATCCCAAAGAGGAAGGTACAGAAAATTCTGGTTTAGCGAATCCTGAAAGCAATAAAAATCAAGAGCTGGATAGTGATGAAAAGGAAGTAGAGGAAACGCCAGCTAAAGAAACCCTAACTGAAGCTGAAACGCAAGTTCCCCAAAATGAGGAGGAATTAGTGGAAGAGAAAGTGCCAACAGAAATTACTTCTGAGCTAAAAGAAACCGTTAATAACGATAAAAATTTGGAAGAGGAAAAAGAAGTAGCTGAAGAGCAAGAAATCCAAGTTACCACAGATACTCCCCTTGACAAAGCAGATACTACACAAGATGCTGTTGTAGAAACTTCCCCTGTGGTAGAGGATATAGAAAAAGTTGATACCCAAGAAGCCGAAGACACATCAGAAAATATTACTGAGGAAGTGCTAACTGAAAGCGCTCCTGAACAAACCGACTCAATATCTACCAATGAGACTGAGGAGGAAGTTCAAGAAAACCAAATTATTGCAGAAACTGTCATTGCAAATGAAGATTCAACACAAGATGCTGCAGTAACCACAATTGAAACAGATGATAAAATAGAAAGTGTTGATACTCAAGAAGCCGAAGGTACTTCAGAAAACATAACTGAGGAAGTGCTAACTGAAAGCACTCTTGAACAAACCGAATCTACACCAACCAATGAGACTGAAGAGGAAAGCATAGAAGAAACAGAAGAAGCTTTACATGATGAGGAGGAAATAGAAGAATTAGATTTCGATTCTCTCTCAATTTCTAAAATATTAGAAATAAGCAAAGAGCAACTTTCAGATGATAACATAAATAAGGCTGATAAAACCATGCGTAAATTACGCGATGTGGTAAATGTTCATCGAAACGAAGCCAGAAAAACAGCTTTAGAGGCTTATAAATCTACCAATAACGATTCTGAAGAAGGTTTTGCATTTAAGCCTGATCAAGCTTTTATTGAATTTTCAGAATTATTCAAAAAACATGTAGATAGGAGAAAAGATATATATCAATCTTTAAGAAAAGAAAGGAGCGATAACCTCAGTGCTAAAAAGGCTATTATACAAGAAATAAAAGAAATTTCAAGTCATGAGGATCAGAAGGGAAGCCTTGCAAAAATTAAAAAGCTTCAGCAACAATGGAAAGAAATAGGCTCTGTTCCACAAATTGATGCAGAAGACCTCTATAAAACTTATAATGCACTCTTAGATATATTTTATGATCATAAAAGCATAGAATATGAGCTAAAAGAAATAGATCGAAAGAAAAACCTTGAGGCTAAACTCCAACTATGCGAAAAAGCAGAAGATTTAGTAAACAATGAAAATGTAAATGAAGCACTTAAATTACTGAAACATTTACATGAAGAATATAAAGTAATAGGTCCTGTACCCAAGGAAAAATCTGATGAGACATGGGAGCGTTTCAAAAAAGCTTCTGATGCTTTATATGATAAAAAGAGGGAATATGCTGAAGTTTATAAAAAACAGCTCAATGAAAATATGGAGGCAAAGCAAGCGCTTTGTTTAGAAGTAGAACCATTTGCTAATTTCAATTCTGAACGAATTAAAGAGTGGAATGATAAAACCAAAGAACTACTAGCCGTTCAGCAAAAATGGGAAGCTATAGGTTCTTTACCTCGAGAAGTTGCCAAAAGTATCAACAAACAATTTTGGGGTAACTTTAAACAGTTTTTCAATAATAAAGGAAAATTCTTTGAGCGTTTAGAAGCTCATAGAAAAGAAAATCTTGAACAAAAAGAAGCACTCTGTGTAAAAGCAGAAGAGTTAAAAGATAGTGAAAATTGGAATGATACAGCAGAAGCTTTAAAGAAGCTACAACGCGAGTGGAAAGAAATTGGACCTGTACCTGAGTCGCAAAGAGAAAAAATTTACCAAAGATTTAAAGCAGCTTGTGATTATTTTTTTAATAGAAAAAGAGATCAACGTAGTAGCAGAGACAAAGAGTTTAAAGATAACCTGAAAATTAAGAAGGATATCTGTACGCAAATGGAAGCTTTAGCGAACGAAGGCTCTGATAATGAAGCTAAACTAAATGAATTGGTAGATGCTTATCTCGCAGCTGGTTATGTACCTAAAAGAGATATGAATACTATTTTAGAGAAATTCGTTTCTGCTTTTGAAGCATTCTACGACAACTATCCTGAAGAAGATGAGGACAAAAAAGAAAAAATAAAGATTCAAGCACTTGTAGCTTTTAATAAAAAAGCACCACAGCTTGGTTCTAAAATGCGAAGGCAAGAACACGCTATTAGGAAAAAAATTACTGCACTAGAAAATGATATTACCCTTTGGGAAAACAACCTTACTTTTTTTGCTAATTCTAAAACGGCAGACAAGTTAAAGAAAGAGTTCAGTACTAAAATAGATCAAGCCAATAAAAAACTAAATGGTCTTAAAGCCCAATTGAAAATTTTGTCTAAAATGACATAATTTCTTATGTGTAATAGCATCAGTTTTTAACAAACTTAATTTTATTTATAAAACCATCTAATTCAAAGAGCAATAGATATACTCCTTTTTCTTCGGTAGACACATCAAATTCGATTGGTAAATTGGGGATTAATTCCTTTTTAAAAACCTTTTTAATTTTACCGTCTATCGTTACTAATTTAAATTCAACATTCTTTTTAGTTTTATAATCTATTTCCAGTTTAAACTTATCGTTGATGGGATTAGGAAATAACACAAAGTCTAATTGAGGAGCCTGATCATCTAAACTTAAAGGCTCTTCAATGATTACTATTATTTTCTGGGAAACACCTTTTGAGCCCTTATCATCAGTAGCTTCAGCCCAGATGGTATAAGTACCTTTAGTTACATTTGTCCAATTAAATCTATAGGGTGATTCAAGTAAGGTTTGATGAAGCGTATCATTAATATAAAAACTAACACCTTGGATTGTACCATCTAAATCAGTAGCCTCTGCTATAACTGAAATATCTATCCCTTCTTCAAAAAGAGAGTTGTTTGTAGGGAAATTAATGTTTACTGATGGTCCTGAATTTTGTGCATCATTTGTCACTAATACATTTATTTCATCACTTACTGTATTTCCTTCATCATCGGTTACTGATAACACAAATACATAAGTACCTTCTACTATATTACTCACTTCTAATGTAGCGCTTGTCTCACCATCTAATGATGGTTCATTAGGCCCGCTTTTTACTGTCCATAAATAATTAACTTCTCCTCCATCGGGATCACTTCCACTTCCATTAAGAGTAAAGCTTTCTGCTGTATTTAAGGATAACTCTAAATCTGCTCCTGCATCTACTAAAGGATTTAAATCTTGTTTACTTACTGTTACAGTTACTTCATCATTAGTAGTGTTTCCCTCATCATCTGTCACAGAAAAAGTAAAAATATAAGTACCTTCCAATATAGTACTCACTTCCAATGTAGTACTCATCTCACCCTCTAATGAAGGTTCATTAGGTCCACTTTTTACTGTCCACAAATAATCAACTTCTCCTCCATCGGGGTCACTTCCAGTTCCATTAAGAGTAAAGCTTTCTGTTGTATTTAAAGATAACTCTATATCTGCTCCTGCATCTGCTAAAGGCTCTAAATCTTGTCTACTTACTATTACAGTAACTTCGTCATTCGATGTATTTCCCTCATCATCGGTTACTGAAAAAGTAAAAACATAAGTACCTTCTACTATATTACTCACCTCTAATGTTGAAGTGGTTACTCCTTGCAATGTTGGTACATTTGGACCACTTTGTTGTACCCATAAAAATTCAATAGTTCCACCGTCGGGATCGTTACCTGTACCAATTAGCTGAAAATTGTCAATATTATTTATTACAACCTCCTTATCGGGCCCAGCATTAACTTCAGGTTGTAAATCCTCATTTTTTACATTCACTACAACTTCATCACTTATTTCGTTACCCTCATCATCTATAACTGTATATCTAAATATATACTCTCCTTCAAGAAGGTCTTCAATTTTTATTGAGTTTTGATTTATTTCTATGATGGTTAAGCCATTATTACCAGCAACCTGCAACCAAGATGTATTAATATTACCTCCATCTGGATCTGAGGCCTCCCCATTCAATAAAACACTACTAACTGGTAAATTGACAACAATATCATTGCCCGCAAATACATTTGGCAATAAATCATCTTGCCCATTACTCTCAATTAGTGTTATACTAATATAATCTACTGCAGCAAAATTTTGTAATGAAGTAATGGTAAGAGAGTTTTCTTCTAGAGCCGTTTTTAGATTAGCTGACTCCATTGTACCCCAGTATGATCCTCCTAAATTATCAGTAAAATCTGAAATACTTGAATTAATACCTTCTAATATTATTTTATCACCATTTAATGAAAACTCATATCCATCTGGCCAATAATTATCATCTGTATTTTGATTCCCAGCCCGCAATCTAACTTGAATTTTTATGGCTACGGCTTGAGGGTCTTCTATTGTAAATGGTATACTTATTTTATCCCCTATATCAAAAATAGATACTACATTGTTATTACTTGAACTATTTGCTGCCAAGACATCTATATTTTGAGAAAGTGTATCTAAAATAACATTGAAAGCATTTTCAGCCTCAATTAAAAATGTGTTCTGGTTATTTTCATTATCTACACTTATACTCACAGGTTGACTAGTAGTTTGTAGGCCTCCATTATCAGTTGCTACTGCTGTAATAGTATAATCACCTAAGGTAGCTTCCCAATTAAAAGAGAAAGGTGACTGGTTTGATTCACCTATTTTATTCCCATCTATAAAAAACTCTACTTTTGCCACATTCCCGTCTACATCACTAGCATTAGTCTGTATCTCTAATACAGAACCATTTATTACTTCACTATTTTTCGAAGGTGCAGTAATATTGATAACAGGTGGTAAGTTAGTAACATTCTCCCTTCCTAATAAGGGCCTGTATACCACTAACTCTTTTACAGGAATCACTCCATCACCTTCAGGGATTATTTCTAGAACATGAGGTGAATTAGTAATTCCTTTTACAAGGGTATACCTATCTACAATGTTTCCATCTGTCCTTTTTTCAGGCTCCCAAACATCAAAACCATCATTATAAACTTCCCAAGTTATGTTGAAGGGTGCTTCTGGTAAACGACCTAAAGTAGCAGCATGAGGTAGAGAGAAATTTTCAGGTTGAATAGAAATTTGTCCATTATCTGAAATAAAAACATTGTTGTTATCACCAGAACCTTGAAAGCCAAATTCAGCACTATTCACATCAAAAGTAAAAGTTTTTCCATCACTACTTACTTCTTTAACAGTAAGCGTCCAAGTATCTTCCTTTTGGGGTAAATCAATTAAATCAACTTTCATTATACCTGGCCGATTATACCCTTGTAGTTTGCTAGGTAATGAAATCGTCCATGTCCCGATGTGTTCCGATGGTTTTTTACCATCAATTAATATAGTTGCTTTACCTAATAAATCGTTAATCGGCATGGTGCCTATATCGATCCTATTACCTTCAAAACTATAAACTAGTTTTGAATTCGAATCACTTGTTTTAAAACCTTCACCATCGGTTTGCCAGTTACCTTGAAACTTCTCATCTATTTCTGATAGGCTAAGTACTGGATATTCCTTAACCCTATCTTCCCATGTCGAAACATCTGCTTCTGGGTCTTCGAAATATCTTGTTAATAAAGCACCCAATAAATCGCCACCATCACTATTTAAGTGCAATTGATCTGAAAGTAGAAAATCTGATTTATTCTCATTATGTAGTGCTAAGTAACTTTTCCATTCTTCTCTAACTTCTGCTATTTCAAAATTATATTGATTCGCTATTTCCCTTCTAACTTGGGATCCAAACTCTCTGTCAGCATCAGTTTCTTCAGAAATATTATCTACATGGTGTGTCCACGTTAGGATTTCTGCAGTTGTGAAAGTCTGTATATCTTTAATAATTTGCTCAAATTCTCCATATTCCCCACTATAACAGTGCATTACAACCAAATCAGGATACCTGTGGTAAATCATATGATGCGCGGTTTTAACCAATCTTTGCGCATAAAAACCACCAATTGCATCATGTTCTATTACTAAATCGGCCTCTGGAAATCTAGCACGTAAGTCCTGCTCTATAGCTTCTCTTACATAAGGAGGGGCTATAATAGATTGCCCAAAAAATAATATTTTAATTTGTTTTCTATCCTGCAGTTTACTTTCAGATAACATATGCATTACCCTAGGTAACTTTGCTCCATAATTGATAGAGTTTATTTTGGGTGGTAATGGCTTTAACTCCATTATCTTACCCATTAGGGGAATTGAGGTTATATCATTTACAGGTCTTAGCGTATGATTTTTTAAAGTATCTTCAGAACGTACTTCAGGACCTAATACCATTATGGTATTTTTGTTAGACAAAGACTTCTTTAAAAGCGATGACTTATCAATTCCTTCTTCTGAATTATAAAGTCTACCAGGTACGTAAGATAAATTTTTTGTACTATGGGCAAGTAAAGGCCATAGCATCGAAATTTGGATAAGTAATAATTGAGTTAAATACCCAATATTCTTAAGTTTCATAGCTTCAGTATAAGATTAATATCTTTACAAAATTATATAATAATATTTAGGGAAAGACACAGATTTATGACAATTAACATATATTTTAATCATCAAAAATAGATACATTAAAAAATATGATAAAATAATTAGTATGAAAATTTTATGAATTATTTAGGAGGTTAGGCTAATTCTTAATTATAATAATGTGATAATAGTTTTATTCGTTGCTATCTTATCCAATAATTGATATTTAGGCATAATATCAATAAAAAATCGACAGATACTAATTATTAAAACAAACAATCATCTTGTTATCTTCATAATGCGTTGTAAAGCAGTGATACTTCCATCACCTGAAAATACCTTCAATAAATAAATACCTGCCTTATACTGAACATCGTTCAACCACAATTCTAGATTATTCCTTTCGGTCACATCCAATTCTCTTTCTAAATAAACCTTTCCAGAAGCATCGTAAAGTGCCATAAACATCCCTTTTTCAGACCATCTATTTAATTTCAGGTTAAATATTTCTTCAGATGGATTTGGATAAACATCCAATTCAAAATCGGGAATTTTAGTATCAAGATAGAACTCAACTGTAGTTTTATCACCTTTTATACTTCTTTCTTCACCAGTGCTTCCAGGAGATAACAACTTTATCGGAGTAGCTTCTAAATAATGTATTCCTTCACCTCCTATCACTGAAAATGATTTCAAGTTAGAGGAATTTGAATCAAACAAGTTAAAGGGTTGGGATTCTGCAGTAGTATTAATTTCATTAATTGAAAAATCTACTCTATCTATAACACTTTCATCTACTTCAGCTTTAATATTAATATTAGAAGTACCTATTTCGGCATATTTTATAGTATCACCATTATTCAATTGTCCTATTTCTTCTTCAGTATCAGCATTAACTAAAATGAAGGATGTAATTTTTAGCTCAACAGGTAAATCTACTACTTCAATGGTAAACTCTAATCTACTTTCACCATTACGATTATCTTTTGCAATTAAAATAGGTGTATAAATTCCTTCATCTTCAAAACCAGGAGAAACTATTATTGAGCCCTCACCATTACCATTGTCAGTAAATCTGGAAAAACTTGGTAGGTTTTCAATACTCAATGTAATTGGCTCATTATCTAAATCTGTAGCCTTAACCAATACTTCTGCCGTAGCACCTTCTTGTATTAAAGGCTCATCAATATCACTTATTACAGGAATATTGTTTATGACATTTATTGGAGTGGTAATTTTAAGCGGTAATTCACCTTTAGGCAATATCTCAATGCCTGATATCTGATTAAAACCTAATTCACCAAACATACTTAAGCTTAGATTACCTTTTGCTATTGTAATATCAAAACTTTTAATCACAGCTTGCTCGTTCCCTGCCTCTAAAATAATATCATAATTATTAAGTACAGTTACATTTTGAAGCTTAACATCTAAAAGTTTCTCATCTATCCGCGTGTCGTATAAATCAATAAAATGAAGATGTACAGTATATTCGCCAGGTTCTAATGGAAACTCAAAATTTACTGTAGAATCTTTCTCCCACCATAATTCGGTTTGGTACAAACCATCATTATTTGTATTTTGAATATCTTCTGACCAATAAGCATACGTAGAATAGGGCGTACCATTTGTTAAATAAGGTATTAAAGGCTCAAATCTCTTCTCTTCATAAAAACTTTCACCACTATTTAAACCTGCGTCTAACCTAAGTGAGCCAACTGTATTGATCCCCTCTTCAACAAGTACATTAAAAGACCTATTTAAACTTGCAAAAGTATTGTCAGAAATTTCAATACTAATATTACTAACCCCTGTTAAATCTGTTGAGGGGGTTAAAGTAAGCACAAAATCATTGCCTTCTCTTTTAAGTACTATATTTTCATCTGGTATTAATGCTTTATTTTCTGAAGTAGCAGTTATATTCAAATTATTGATATCACCTGAATAAGAAATATTCATCTTAAGAGGTCCCAGAATGGTATTCTTTGTAATTATTCGATCAGATAATTGAGGCATTGTTAATTTTTCAGTGATCCTAAATGTCCTGATTACATCATCTGCCGGCAAATATGTTTCATCTCCTTGTTGAGAAGCTTTTACTGTTACTACACCTAATTGGTCTAAAGTAAGTTGATTCCCAACTAGTGAAGCTGGACCAGAAATAAGTTCGAATTCAACTGGAAGCCCAGAACTCGCACTGGCTTGTAATGTAATAGGCGAATCTTGTATAGTAACACTACCTAAAGAATTAAAAGAAATTACTTGATTTAAGGCATCCGGCTTATCTACAGCAATAGAAGGAGTACCTTTAGGTAAGATTTCAATGGCAGAAATCTGACTAAAACCATTGATATTTCTAATCTCTAATTCAAGATTTCCATCCATCAAAACCCTATCGAAAGACTTAATATATGCTGCCGATTTACCAACTTCATCAATTATATCAAAATCATCAAGTACTATTTCATTTTCCAGTAAGATATCCATTACTCTATCTCCCGGATTATTATAATGCCAGTCTGAAAAGTGTAAATGTATTGAATATTCACCCTGATCTACTGGAAAAGAATATTTTGTAACAGTAGACCTACCCCATGTTTCCCTGTGGTAAAGTTCATCATAGGTAGTATTGGCTATAGGGTGAACTTCAAGTGAATTTCTCCCATCACCATCGATAAGGAAAGGTAAAAGTGGTTGAAATACTTTGTTATCATAAACAGTTTCTCCAGAAACTAGGCCAGCATCTATTCGCATGGTGCTACTAGTAAACTCACCTACAAGCACATCAAAGCTAACCTCATCCGCTTCAGCTATACCATCAGTTGAATTTAAAGTTATCTTCACGTTGCCTTCAACACCCTGAGGCGGCTGAATCTGCAATTTCCATTGAGTTCCACTACCAGAAACAGTGATATTTGAATTTGCAATTAAGCTCTCATCATCAGACTGTGCAGTTAACACTAAAGTAGCTAAATCAGTACCACCATAATCGAGTGTTACATCTACTTCTAAAATATTACCACCTTTTACTATCTGATTTTCAACAGCATTAATCCCTATTTTTTTTTTAATAACAAATGAATTTGTTGCAGCTACTGCCCTAAAAGCATCATCCCCTTGTTGATATGCCCTCACTACTACTTCACCTTCGCTCGTAAAATTGATAACATTTCCATTTATAAAAGCAGGACCTGAGACTACCTCAAAGCTTACAGGTAAGCCAGAGGAAGCAGAAGCTGATAATTCGAAAGCACCATCACTTAAAAAGCGGTCTTCTATATTTGGGAAACTTAGTGTTTGACTTGTCTTACCATCTTCATAAGGCCAAACAATTCCCTCCATTTGCCCAAACATAAATAAAGTGCCAGGATGGGCACCCCAAGAACCATTATTTATATCATAACTTCCAGCTCTAGTCGGATTAGATTCATACGGTCTTAAACCAGATTTGCTTCTAGTGTAGATAGATTTTATATAATCATCTTTATAATAAATATTAGCCAAAGCCATCCATCTATCCGTATCCACATTTTTAATTGGTGCCCCTGAAGGTGCAGAATAACCATTAATAGGAAACCCACCAACTGTTCTGGAGTTACCATAGCTCCCATCAAAATGTTTTAGGTGTGTTATAAGTATCTTTTTTAATCCTTTAGGTGAAGATAATTCTATACTTCTTCTCCAACCTCTTCCTTTTGTAGATGAAGGAAGTAATTGTTCATACTCAGCAGTACCTGGGGTTAATTCCCATTCATATAAACTTTCGAAGTTAGCAGCATCCTTCATATGGCGTTCATAGGCATCTACCAAGTCGATAATAGCACCAATTGCGATAATAGAATAGTATAATCCTTTCTGAGGATCATAGCTTTTCGCTCTATGAAAGTCAGTAAAAGTACCATCTGCAAAAGTGCCATAAGTCATCCAAAGTTTTGTCCACTGATGGGCTGAGTTTATATGTTTAGTTGCTGTAATATTATAATTATTGTTATCCTTAAAGAAAATTCCAGACCGCATTATAAATCTCCAAATAGAAGCACTCCTATTAGAAAAGTATTCATTTAGTCCATAAGATTGAAAGTTAGAACCATCCCAAGCGGAGCCAATATTTCTATCTATCCAACCACCCGTAGGAACATCACCATAGTTTTTATCAGTATATCCTCTAAAAACACCACTTATTACTTTTGTCATCATATCATGATAAAAGCGAGATGCTTCAAACAACCATTCTTCTATGGCTTGTTTCTCACCAGCTGAATATACATTACTTTCCTTGGTGTAATCATAGGCATTTAATAAAGAATTAAGCCAACACGCTATAAAGAAACCTGGGTTTCTATCGAAAAAAGGGTCATTTATTGACCATCTATTTCTATTTGTAAAATCTAACCAAGGGTTTTGAGCATACCAAAGCAATTCGGTTTTAACAGCATTAGCAAAATCACGGCCCGATGTCCCAGAGATACTCCCTTGATCACCACCAATTAACAAATGCACAAAGCCAGCATGTAATATTGACAATGCCCCAAAATCTTTTCTATTAATACCCGGGCGTGGTTCTTTATCATCTATAAATGGAGTTCTTGCGGGCCAAGCTTGTGGAAAACCACCAGAGTTTAACTCAGTAATTGGTTGGTCAAGTCCTTTGGTAACATCATAATTTGTATATCTGTCATTTGCAGAGTTGCTAACAGCAGATAATGCATCACTTAATATCCTATCCCAATCAGAAGGACTATTACTTTGTACATCGCCTCTAGATTTATACATAATAGAGGGATTCTCAATACCTGAACGTTGCCTCCAAATGCTTAATTCTTCTTCAGAAAAATGCAAGCCATTTTGAGAATTGGCGGTAAGAGCTGTAATAAACAATAAAAGTACAATAAGAGTACTTTTATTAGTGAGTACCTGAAAGTTGAATTTCACTTTGATGAACATTAATTATTATAGTATTCTTTGTGAAAAAATTTACGCTGGTTTTGATAATCAGGAAGTAGTTATGATTGAATTCTACCTTTTTGCTAGTTAATACCTTTCGGGAAAAAATTTTGGTTTTATATAATAAATGTTAATAAAAGTTTTCAAAGTTAAAAAAGTATGAATTCAAAAGAAAAAATAAGCTCTTGAAGTTTGTTAATGAAATTTTGTACTATTATAAGTCAAAATCATGCCAGAGTATGCAATAAAAACAAGAATTGTTAATAAATGTAAATAATTTTGTTAACAAAAAAAGGGCAATATTGACTTAAAAAGTCAATATTGCCCTTTTGGAAGAATTTTCTTTGATTTTATTCAATCATAATTCTTTGTGTAACCTTCTCTCCATTAAGGATTAAGCTTAGAAAATAAAACCCTCTCGAAAATTGCTTTACATCTATAACTTGTTCATTGTTATATCCTTCCATATCTTCACTGTAGACTATTTCACCAAATGTATTCATTATGGTTAAAGTTCCAACTTGAGTAGCATTTGCCTCAAAGTTTACGTTTAGAAAATCTGCAGCAGGATTTGGAAAAATCTCTACATTTATTTCAGGAACAAACTCTCCAGTATATAAAGTTTCTCCAATTTCGAGATGCCTGTTCGAAGGACTTTCGATTTCATTAACTTCTATATAATCTATAATCCCCCAATCTAACAGTGCTTCAATTTCTAGTATATGTTGCCCTTCATTAAAGGATAATGGTTTAGAAATTACTGTTCCCCATGTTGTTTGACCAAAGCTAGCATCTAAGGCTGATAAACTTTCTTCTACAAAATCAAAGGTTGCTATTTCATTATTGATCGTATAGTTATAACCTTTAGGTATATAGGCTTTTGGGTTAACATGATTACCAGCCCTTAACCTGATTTTGATTTGATACAAAGCTTCTTTTTCTATATCAAATGGTATTCTAATTTTATCACCTCGATCATATATTTGAACACCTTTCCCACTACTAAGAATTTCTACATTATCATCTGTTTCTTTTACAGTTCCTTTCGTACCTAAATCACTAACTTTTTCAAAATGCTCTTCCGCTTCTATAAAAATACTGATAGGTTTTGGTCTAATTCCATTTCCTAGCAACTGTATTACTTTATTTTCCAGGTTTTCAGCCTCAATAATTAAACTTTCTGAATACGATATTTCAGCCTCTGGTGAAAAAGTAATATTTATTGACTGCTGGTCTCCTGGCAATATAGAACCTGACCAACTCGCTTCAAATATACCTGTAACTACTGCTTTGTTAATATTAAGTGTATCATTCCCAATATTACTTAAAACAATAACTTGCTGTGAAGCGGTACCTTTCTCTACATTCCCAAAATTAAATGCTGAATCTACTGATAGCTTTGGCAACAATACCTCTTCACCAATTAATTCAATATAATCAACTGCAGCCCAGTTTCTATCTGCTTCAATCACTAATTCATTAGTTCCTTTCTCTAAATTTAATTCGGTTGCCATCATGGTTCCCCAAAATGATACGCCAAAACTTTCACTTTTTGCAGAAACAGAACCTTCTTTCAATCCAAATGCTTTAACTATATCATTTATTCTGAACGAATACCCATTTTCAACATAAGCCAATTCATTAGACCTGTCCCCAATTCTTAATCTCACCTTTAAAGTAAATTTACCATTATAAGGCACATTAAAAGGAATACGGATTGCGTCACCAATATCAAATAATTGAACAGCTTTTGAATTTCCTAATATCGAATTTGATTCTTCGCTGGTTTTAACTTGGCCTTTTAATCCAGTATCTGTCAACACTTCAAATGCGTTCTCTGCTTCAATTCTTGAAGAGTGGTATTTAGGTACCACTATACTTGTTCCATTCGCTACAATCACATCGTTTCCTTCAGTTTTATCAGTCTCAAATCTTATTTTCGCATTATGTTCCCCCGATGTTTTTGGTGCGAAAACAATCATAGCGGTTTTGGTCTCTCCTGGACCAATAATCCCTTTAAAATCACATGTAAAAGCATCATTATCTGAATTGCTTGCTGATACTGTCAATGCTTTATTTCCCGAATTGGTCAATAAGATCTCTTTTTCTACAATTTCGCCTGTAACTATACTATCAAAGCTCACAACTTCATCTAGTTCTAATATCCGCGTTTCAACAGTTTCCTCAATAATTTCAATATAATCTATAAGTCCCCAATCAAAAAGTGCCTCTATATCTAACACTTGTATCCCTTTATTTAAAGTTATCACATCTGATTGCATAATACCCCAATATGAAATACCGAATGAGTTGTCTCTGTTTGAAACACTACCCATATCGCCATGTAGATTTGTTCTCTCTTTATTGAGTGTAAAGGCATATCCATTCGGCCAATAGGCAGTTGGACTTGCAGCATCACCTGATCTAAGTTTTATATTTATCCTGTAATCGGCATCTTTCTCTATTTCAAAAGTATACCTTACTTTGTCACCTTTATCATAAAGCTTTATTGCATTATTTTTATCTAGAAAAGAAGAAGCAGATTGTGTTTCTTCTACTTTCCCTTTAGTACCAACATCATTTATTACTGTAAAACCTGGCGATATTGATTCAAAAATATTTGTTGGTAGATCATTTTCTGATTCGTTGATACCGACACCTGTTAACGCAATAGAATTATTCCCAGATGTCTTATCGGAGTTGATTGTAATTATTCCGTTTTGAACACCTTCCTCAGTTGGTACAAAGTTTACTTTCACATTTACACTTGAAAATGGTTGTATTTGCCCTGTAAAACTAGTTTCAAATCGAGGATTATTACTTTCTATACCAGTAATATTTAGAACATTATTTCCAGTATTGCTTATTTGAATTTCTTTGACGACAGAAGTATTGAGTTTTGTATTCTCAAATTCTAGTTCTGTAGGAACACTTAAAACTCTTGAAACTTCTACTCTAGCTTGCAACTTGTTGAAGGGATCGACTTTGCCTTCTAATTGCCCGTGCATCAATAAAATACCTGGATACCCTCCCCAAGTTCCATAATTTATATCATATGAACCTAGCCTACTTGGGTTACCAACATAAGATTTTGTACCAGATTTTTTTCTTGTATAAATTGAAGTGAAATTAGAATTTTTGTAGTAAATATTTGCTACAGCTACTGCTCTTTCACTTTCAACAAACTTAATATAGTGACCAGTATTAGGCTCATAACCATCTATCACTTGCCCACTCCAAGTACGACTTGAACCAAAAGACCTATCAAAATGCTTCATAGTTGTACTGATAACCATTTCCATACCTCTAGGCTGAGTAACTTCAAAATGCTTGAACCATGGTCTAGCTTTTACAGAAGCAGGAAAATACCTATTATATTCAGTACTACCTTTTGTTAACTTCCACTCGTAAAGACTTTCAAAGCCCGGTCTTCCAGCAAAAACTCTTTCATAGGAATCTACTGCGTCAATTATACCACCTAAACCTATTGTAGTATATTGTAGACCTTGTTCTGGATTTTTTCCTCCACCTCTATGAAAATCGGTATATGTTCCATCTGAGAAAATACCATATACAAGCCACTCCTTAACCCAACGGTGAGCAGACTCAACACCTCTATTTGCTAAATCAGGATATTTATCTAATAAAAACAAAGAGCTTCTCATGATAAATCTTGCAATAACGGCTCTTCGGTTAGCAAAATATTCGTTGATACCAAAACTCATATAAGAAGATTGCTCAAAAGGTTTTCCTCTTTGTGAATCACACCAACCTCCAGTGCACGGTTTTGAATAATCATAGTTTCTATAACCATTGAACACATTGCTCATATCACTTTCTAAGTTATACCTGAAGAAGTCAAGTGCATGGTATAACCATTTCTCTATTTTTTCTCTATCTGCTGCTGAATAAATATTTGCATGTTTGGTATAATCATATGCATTAAGTACAGTGTTAAGCCAACAAGCAATAAAGAAACCTGGATTTCTATCTGCAAATGAACCATTACCTCTTACCCACCTTCTTGTATTTGAAAAGTCAAGCCATTCATTATTCGCATACCATAACAATTCTGTCCTTACCGGATTTGCGAATTTTACATCATTTGTAAGTAAGTAAACAAAGCCTGCATTCATGATTGAAAGTGCACCGTAGTCACTGCCTCTCACTCCAGGGCGGGGTTCTTTGTCATCTATATAAGGGGTTCTTGCCGGCCAAGCTCTATTAGGTACCCATGGAGAGTTGAGCTCTGTAATTGGAGAATTTAAACCTCTTGAAGTATCATAATTATCAAATCTGTCATTAGCTGAATTTTGTACAGCCGTTAATGCATCTGCATAAATTCTATCCCAGTCACCAGGACTGTTAGTAGATACATCGTTTTTAGATTTGTACATTGTTTTCCCTGGTAGAAGTCCTGCTCTTTGTCTCCAAATTGCAATCTCTTCTGGTGTAAATTGTATACCAGATTGTGCCAAGGAATTTTTAGGAACATAAAAGATAGTAAATAATAGAAATAGTAAACAGAAATTACTACCCCATAACTTGGATTGGATTCTTGCCATAATGAAGTCTTGTTTGTTAAGTTTTGTTAATCAGTATAATTTCTATCCTAATTAATCTCGCTTACAAGACTTTATTGTAATTGTACTGTTCTGGCGCTATCGAATGTAATGAAAAATCAAAATTAGAACTATCTTACAACCTCCAGATAAGGTATTTTACCTTAAAGAATAAGTAATGAAAATAAGTAGACCTAGGAGGCTTGTTGGCAAAAACTGACAAAAATGTACTACAACTCCTAAGGTTAAACTTACCGATTCTTCAACGCCAAATAATGATAATGCAAGAATCGTCATAGCTTGGAATACACCCAAGTATGCAGGGGAAGATGGAATAAGTATACCAAAATTTACCACAGCTAAAACAATGAATCCTACTGAAAGTACTTCTATTTTTATTTCTAAAAAGTAGACGCATAGCATAAAAACAATTGCCTCTATTATCCAAATAAGAAAACTGATGGCAAAAACCTTCAATGTATTTAGATCAAACTTAAGAAACTGTAATGCATCATTAATTTTATTATAAAGCACAGATATTTTTTTGAAAAGCGCTTTTTGCTGATTATTCAACCATTTTTCAATTCGATCAGAATTGTATTTTATAAAACTTATAAAAACCAGAATACCAATAAAGAGAAATGAAGCTGCAATTAATAAATTCTTGAGCCAGCTCGATTCTGTTACATGGAAAGGTGATAAAAAAATACCTATCATGAGAATCCCTAATAAAACTAGTCCATCTAGTATTTTTTCGGTAAACACAGAAGTTAATGCTGTAACTCTTGGTATTTTTGTGTCTCTATTAAAAAACTCCATTCTTAATAGTTCTCCTCCCCTAGCTGGAATAAAATTATTACCTGCAAACCCAACAATAATAGCTTTTAGAAAAACTTGAAATTTAATTGTTGGATAGTTCAATAACATTAATTGCCATCTGTAAGCCCTTGGGATAAAACTTAATAGATAAATTGTCATAAGCAAGATCAGCTGCCAATACTTAAGTTTTGAGATATGTTCCCAAGTTGCTTTTACATTAAAATTTTGAATGATATAATAGATGATTGCAACTGATATTAATATACCTGCGAATCCGATTATTTTCTTTTTCAAGTAGATAAATAGACTTTAAAAAATTGTAATGATAAAATACTAGTCCTTGGAATTTGTATTTATTCCACCTTCATTATTTTTATCATTAAGAAAGATTTCATTAATAATATAAAAAGGACGCCTCTTTACTTCCACATAAATTCTACCTAGATACTCTCCTAGTATTCCTAATATAATTAATACAATGCCCCCTAAAAAAAACATACCTACACCAAGTGTAGCTAGCCCAGGAGTATCTGAAGGGGAATACCCAAGAATCTTAAAATCAAGTATCCGATGAAAAATGAAGAATATACCAATACAAAAAGAGGGAATTGAAATGAGTATACCTAAATAGGTTGATAATCTCAACGGAAAAGTAGAGAACCCAAAAATACCGTCAAGAGCCAATTGTACTAATTTACTAAATGTATATTTTACCTCGCCAACTACTCTTTTTTCTCTTTCATAGGCTACACCAACTTGTTTAAAACCAGCAAAAGCTCTTAAGCCTCTCACAAATCTTATACTTTCGGGAAATTCATAATTTAACGTTTTTACTACTTTTTTATCCATTAAACAAAAATCCCCGCTATCCAGTGGTATACTTATATCACTAATCCATTCTAATAATCTGTAAAAAATAAAATATGCAGATCTCTTAAAAAAGCCTTCCTTTCTTCTTGTTCTAATGGCATATACTACATCATAACCTTCTTTCCACTTTTCTAAGAAACGAGGTAATTCTTCAGGAGGATCTTGCAAATCCCCATCCATTATCGCTATTACATCACCCGATGCTGTTTTCATACCTGCTGAAATAGCCGCCTGATGTCCAAAATTTCTTGAAAGTTGTACTACTTTAAAATTATGATCTTGGTTTACATATAGCTTCATTAACTCCAATGAGTTGTCTGTGGAGCCATCGTCAACCCATATTATTTCATAGCTATCCCCCCACTTTTTACCTGCTTTTACAAGTCTATTATAAAGTTGAGGTATTACTTTTTCTTCATTATAAATAGGAATTATTACTGAAATCATCTTTAGACTGCAATCAGGTACTTAGGAAAAAATTCCACCGCCAAAAATACTACTAAAGCTCGAAAAAATTGATTTTGTAACTTATTAGTATCAGGTTACAAATATTCTTAGCTAAAAAGTTAGAACCCGATTTGAGCAGATAAAGAGTTATTATATGGTACTTCAATATTAAGAAAACCCATTTTTTTACATGCTTCTGCCGCTACTCTAATGGCATTATTTGTACTCCTTTCATCAGGATATATGTGGTTCATGTTCGCTATATACAATCCCTTTATTTCTGTTTCACATGCAGGCACTTTATCAGAAAAGTTTAAATCACAAACTGTAGCCGCATTGTAAGTTTTGAAAACATAAGAATTTTCAATTTGATCCAATTCAAAAGTTGGATAAATTTTCTCTAAGTAAGGTAACATAAGTGCTTTTATTGCTTCATTATCCATTGTAGCTATTGGTTCTTCTATAGCAAAGTATCTTGAGAGATAAGCAATATGTTTTCCTTGGTAATATTCTTTTGGGATTAAGTTAGTATGCTCAATAATGCCCCCAAATGGAAAACCAGCTTCCGCAACATTTAACCAGTAAGTATCACTAAGCTTTTTATTCATTTCTAAAATAACACAAACAGCTCCGAAGTACTTTGTTTGAGACAATTGATGATAGAGGCTTGGCGACTCTTTTTCAAACCATTTTGCTGAAATATTTGTAGGAGTTGTTATAAGAAATTTATCGGCAATAAAAGACTCACCATCTTCTGTGAATATCTCCGCTAAATTCCCTTCTTTAATTTTAAGCCCCTTCACTTTTTTATTGAGTTTCAACTCAACATTTAAATTTTTTAACTCTTGAAGTATCTTTTGTAACAGTACATCTAAACTACCATTGAGATAACCCAATTTTTCATTCCCTTTTTCTCTTGAGCTGAGCCGTTGTCTCATTCTGCCTATCATCCATGCCAAGGGGATTTTAGCCGCGTAAGGTCCAAATTTTATATCAAGAAGTGGTTTCCAAAGTGAGTTAGTAGTAGTTTTTCCTGCCCATTTTTCAAGCCATTCTTTTGCTGTTATATGTTCGAAAGATTGCCAGTTAGCTATTTTGCCTAGATAAATACTAGAAAGCCCAAATTTTATTTTATCCAGAAATGAAATAGGTGTAAACTTCAACAAATCAACTGGGCTATTAAAAGGATATATTCTTCCATTTTTAAAAACACCCATAGAACTTTCGTTAAAGACTAAAGAGTCTTCCAATCCGAGTTCTTTTATCAACCACATAATTTCAGCATCATGCGTAAAAAAATGGTGATAGTAGAATTCTAATTTGGTCCCTGCAATGTCAAAGGTATTTAGAAGCCCGCCAAAAGTATTGCTCCCTTCAAGTAAGGTAACTTTTGCACCTTGTTTTGATGCCAGGTAAGCTGCTGAAAGTCCTGTAATTCCTCCACCAACAATTAATATATTTTGTTCCAATTTTTACGCTTGTTGTCTTAGAAGAATATGTGAGAAGTTTTAAAATATATCTATTAGTGTATTAAATACCCCAGAATTCTTTTTGAATACCCAATTAGTAAAAATGTAGGCATAAAATAGATAGGACAGTTTCTAAATGTATAAATGGTAAAGTTACGAAGGTTACCACCGCCTCTTATCCCAAAAAGATGGTCTTTATATTTTTTAAAGCTCTTTTTTTGTCTATTCTGTTGATCTCCACTTGCTTCAGGATAAGTATAGATAGCCGCATCATAATTACAGAATATCTTGAAACCATTTCTATGCGCTTTATGTGTGAAATCATGGTCTGCCATATAATGTGGCAGGGCTTTTTGAGCATATAGGCCTATTTTTTCAAAAACTACTTTAGGAATTAAAAGCCCCCGACCAGGAAAATGAGTGACTTCATGCAAACCTTTCTGTTTACTTTCGGGTAGCTCTTCTAATAAAAACCTGTATGAATGTGAGAACCAATTTATTATCTCTCCGCCATAAGTAGGGCGATCAGTTTTAGTATCTAGGGCTAAAGAGCCTAATAAAGCATTAGGTTGTTTTTCTGCCCAATAATACATTTTCTCTATGTAATCTTCTTTTGCAATTACATCATTGTTTAATGTAAGAATAAAATCAGCATTATTTTTCAATCCATATTCAATTCCCATATTGGTGGCAGCTGTCCAGAAAAGGTTACCGTCCCCATTTAGTACATGAACTTCCGGATAATCATCTTTTAGCATTTGATCAGTACCATCCGTAGAGCCATCGTCTACAACAACTACCTCAAATCTTTTATCTGTTTGTTTTCTTAAAGAATCGAGACAGTCCTTGGTAAACTGCTTTCTGTTAAATACAGGAATAACAATGTAGATCATTTCAATTATTTGATTGATGATATTGTAATACAGGTTCTGGTTCATTCACTTCTTCCATAATAAAACGGCTATCATTCTTCAACCTAGCTTTATCTTCATCAATTTTATCTTGTTCTTGCTCGGTATTAAGTGTTTCTAGATAGTATATTGCCAAGCCTATAAGTGCATAAACATTTGGTTGTAATTGATATGATAATCCATATGTAATGCCGGTGGCTACGTAGCAGACCAAAACAATTTGTTCGATGGTCATCCTCTTTAGTTTCGATATTAGTTTAGTTATATAATATATTGGAGGAAGCATTACCAATAGTAATCCAAATATACCGAAATAGAAGAGCCTATCTACGTATAAACTATGAAAGTGGTGACCAGTGCCATCTTCAAACACCAATATATCCCTATCAAAGAACTGTACAGGAAGCTCAAAACCTTCCAACCTCATACCAAACACAAAATTATCCATAATAAATGGCCAATACGTTGTGAATTGAACCCAACGGAAATTACCTGTTCCTTGTGAAGTAGGGTTCATTAAATCATCTATACTTTCTGATAATTTACCCATTATTACATCATTCGTAAACACGAAAAATCCCGCGAAAACTGATACTAATACAAGAAATATGACGACTGGTATCATCGATTCCACATTTAGTTTAGCTGTGGTCTTCTTGAGTAAAAGTAGGTTTAATATGAGTGCTACGGCGGTACAAACCCATACTGTTCTATGTTGTAAGAAAATGATAAGTGCAAAAAATAAACAAAACAGATAAAGGTCTTTAACCTTTCTTTTTATAAAATATCCATTAAAAAAATACAGGCAGGGAATTAACAAGAAATAAACACTCTCTGCCAATAATCCTCTTTCATGATTTGCAAACGAAGAAACACTAAAAGCATCTCTATTAATTAAAATCACATTTAAAAAGAAAAAGATACCTATTGCGAAAACAACATGCCCTAAATCAATTTTATTTTTGAATTTTTTATGAAATCCGTAAATAAAAAATATTGCAAAAATCAACATTACCTTAGAGAATACCCTTGGGTATTGAAAAGGATTACCATACTCGTATAACGATTCTAAAATCAGTATAAAAAAGGTAAGGAAGTTTAATATGCACCAAACTTTCATAAAAGGGCTCATGTAATTAATAAAATACAATCCCCCTAATAAGGAAATAACCCAAACAATCCTTGTATATGGTAATGCCAGTGGAGTCTCGGCACCCAATACAGTTTCTAAAAACATTTTATCTGTAAAAAAAACTATCAGAATGGGCAACAAATACAAAAACTTGATATTAATCCTCATAATTTTTCATTTATAATGTTTTAATAAATTTGGCAGGGCTACCACCCCAAATTTCATTCGGGGGAATATTTTTAACAACTGTACTATTAGCTCCTACTATCGAATTTTTTCCTATAGTAACCCCTTTCAATACGACAGTATTCATCCCAATAAATACATTATCCTCTATCACTACCTTTTTAGTTCCAACACCTTCTCTACTAGTTCTCCTATTTTCTGGTGCTACTGGATGAAAATCAGTATCAGTAATAAAAGAGTTAGCACCGAACATAACATCTTTACCAATTTGCACTTCTGTTTGAACACAGATCCCTCCTCCACTCATGCCAACATTATCACCAATACTTAATTTGGCATTTTCATCAATGAGTCTGATCATTACGGGATGGTCAACACCTGGCTCACTAAAATATGAATTTGACACCAAAGTGATATTTTTCCCGAAAACTGCCTTTGCACCTTGGTGTATAAATATTATAGGGAATCCAAAAATATTTACTTTACTTTTAAGCTTCTTACTATAAATAAAATTAAATAAAATATTCTCCACTATCAAAGTGAGTTTTCTTAATCCAGGTAGTCTATAAAGAAATGTCATATCAATAATAAGTTTGCATTATCCTCTATATGCTATCATCTTTTTATTTATGTGTTCTGAGTATAATTTATAGTATTTAAAATAAAATTTCTGCTGATCCATATTCTCAAACTTGCTAATGTAACCGTGTATTTTTACCAGTATAATTGGATGAGGAAATAATAAAATAAGTACTGAAATTAATAGAGCTCCTGTCAAAATTTCTAAAGCAAAAGTTACTGAAGAAGGCAGGTTATAATTACTGCCCAAAAAACTAACAAGCAAAATGCCAAGGCCAATAATTAGCCCATTGCTTAAACCGGGTAAATAACCTTTTAAAATATCAAAGAAAGAAACCTTAAGAATATTACTTAATGTAAAAAAGTATAAAACTGTTCTTATTAACTCACTAGCTACAAAAACACCTGCAAACGCCTCAAGACCAAACTGACTAAAGTAATAAAAACCTGATGCTAAAAAAGCTATTTGGAATAAAGTAATGTATAATTTCTTATCAAGATTAGCTGTAGCTTCACATACAATTCCACTAAAAAATGTGTTCATCATTGCCATAGGAACCGCAAAACTAAGGATCCTTAAAATTGCGATAGATTGTTCCCAACCTTCACCCAGTACTACGTTTACCACTTCTTTTGCAGCAGCAGAAATCCCAAAACTAACAGGAAAGACCAAAAGTGCTGTAAGTGTAATAGTAGAATAATAAGATTTAAAGAGTTCTTTTAAATCTGATTGTAGTTTGCTGAATGAAGCAAACATAACTCGAGAAACACTAATTGAAACATTATATACAGGTAAATATATCAATTGAAAAGCTCTATCGTAAAAACCTAATAAGCTAGACCCTAATAATCTACCTATTAATAGTTTATCCATACTACCCATGATAAACTCAAAAAAGCTAATAATAGAAATTTGACCACCATATGAAAAAAGCGGTTTATAGTATTTCCATTGAAATATTGGAATAATACTATGCCTAGTAACCGCATAACACATAATACCATTTATAAGCACTTGTGAAAGCATGGCAGATATCATACTGTAAACCCCATAACCGTAAAAAGCCATGGTTACCCCAATTAGTATATAACCGATAATATAGGAAGTTATATTATTGATAGCCATCGATTTAAAATTTAAATCTCGACTTAAAAGACTGACAGATATTGAAGAAATTCCTTGAAATAGAAATGAAAGTGAGGCAAATCTTATAACATTTATCAATCTTCCATCATCAAAAATATTAACTGCCAATGGTGCTAATAAGAAAACAAGGACCATTCCTCCCACTCCTAAAAAAAAGGAAGTTGTAAATGCTGCCCTAATATCCTCATTTGACAGCTCTTTCTTCTGAATAACCGCATGTGCCATACCCATCTTTGCAAAATAATCTACAAATCTGAGCACGACGTGCATCATCGCAAAAAGGCCAAATTCTTCAGAGTCTAGTAATCTGGCCATAATTGCCGTATAGCCCAACGACATAGAGGCGTTGAACATAGTAGAAGCAGTACTCCATTTTACACCTGAAGCTGTTTTACTTGCCAGATTTTGGGACATATTTTTTTATTTATTCAAACAGTACGGTAAATAAGCAGGGCATTTACAATACTGAGTTAAAAGGGTAATAGGTAAGAGAAGGGATGTAAAAACCATAAAATAAAGAAATGGGTAAATTAATACCCATTTCTTTTATCTCCATATCCATATAAGGCTTGTGACAACTTAACATCATTTAGTACAACACTTATCCTATCTATTTTTTTGTTGTTATAAAGGTCATTAATTTCACCTAGTATCTTTTTATTTGTGTAGTTAGACCTAACCACATAAATACTAGAATCAATATATTTCTTAAGTATAAAATACTCTGCTACAAAACCAATAGGTGGTGTATCTATAATGATTTGATCAAACTCCTGCTTAAGTTTTTCCATGAGCTGATCCATTCTATTTGAATCAAGAATGATAGTTGGGTTTGGATTATTAGGAGAATAACCAGCATCTATTGCATAAAGATTTCCAATTTTTGTTGGCTGGATTATATCTTTCACATCGTAATCTCCAACTAAATACCCTGCTAATCCTTTCTTACTATCAATATCAAAATATTCAGAGAATTTTGGTTTTCTTAAATCACCGCAAATAATGATTGTTTTCTTACCAGATTGTGCAAATGCTGAAGCTAAATTTACAGAACAAAAAGTTTTACCTTCACCACTAACAGATGATGTAAGACCAATAGTTTGTAGCTTCTTATGACCATTCAAACCATTTCCATTTACACCGTTAGTAGAAGGCCTCATATGTTCCAAATTAACCCTTAAAGACCTAAAAGATTCTGCTACACCAGATTTAGATTTCCCTTCAAATACTAAAGCATTTGATTTTTCTCCTCTTAATATCATACCTAAATATGGTATCCTTGTAGCTGCCAAAAGGTCATCCTTAGATTTTACACTATCATCTAAGTAATCTTTAACTGTAACTAATGAATATGGGATAAACAAACCTATTATTACAGCTAGTATATAACTTATCAATGGCTTAGGTGAAACAGGTTGATTCCCAACCATTCTTGCTGCATCTAATATTCTTACGTCAGAAGCTGTATTTGTCAATAGAATTTCTGCTTCTGTTTTTTTCTGCTGCAAATTTTGTAAAGATGATTTGTCAAACTCTGATCCACGTTGTAATTCAAGTATTTTCCTTTGTTGAACAGGTATTTTATTGAATCTAGCTTGATTGATAGATAGCTGTCTTTCGATTTCTTGCTTACGGATAACTGTTGATTGAATTGCGGACCTAACTTGTTGCTTAAGCGATTCTTTTGTTTGATTTATTTGCAGTTCAATTCTACTAACATCTGGATGCTCAGGGCCTAAAGTTGCCGCTTTCTGAGACCTTTGACTATTTAGCGAAGTAATTTCATTCAATTGTGCAAGAACTATTGGGTCATCGAGATTAAAAGAAGATGCTGCAATACTTTCTGTCACTTCTATATCACTTTCAAGGTAACCTTTAAGTCTTTCATAAAGCCTTAAACTAAGTGTAACCTCGCTGTTTTGTTGCTGAAGTCTAGTGAGCTCATTAGAAAGAGTTGTTGTTGCCAAATCTGCATTCACAATATCAGAAGAAGTCTGAAACCCTGTTAATTTTGACTCTGATTGAGTTAGCTGGTACTTCGCATCGTACAATTTGTTATTAATATACGTAAGGGTTTTTTCACCTTGTTGCATTTTTTCTTGCAGATCAGACTCCTTGAATACTTCCATCAATTTATTCAATACAGCAATTTCTTTTTGAGGGTTAGTTCCCTCAATTTCCATATCTAAAATGTATGAATCCCTATCTCTTTCTGCTACATCGAGTCTCTTGATGTAATTATCTGCTAACTGATCATAACTATTGAATACAAAATGTACAGGTTCTTCAGAAATACCACCAAAATAATATTCATCAGGAATAATCATGAAACTAACATCATCATTAGAAAATTTCTCTCTAGCCTGTATTCTTTCACTTATCTTAAGCTCAGGCACCCTTCTCACCACCTCTGAAGTACTATAGTCAAATATAGGCACATCATCTCCCTCAATATCAATTTGATAGGTTGAGTCAGGGAAAACTTTTACAAATATTGGCACACCTAGCGGCTGGGGGTCTAAAGAATCTATAACTATTCTAAATGGAAATTCACCTTGTCCAAATTTTTCTACCTTACCTCTATCGGGACTCATGAAATAATCCACTTTCAGATTTAATGATTCAAAAGCTTTTCTTACCATGGTAAAAGACGTAAGTTGACCCATCTCATCTTTTAAATTGGTAATATTTTTCTGATCAGCCCCCATGGCTATAAGTAATTCATTGGCACTTTTGGGACCGTTTTGATTTTGACCAATGATAATACTGGACTTAAATTTATAAACCCTTTGTGCAGTCTTGTTATATAAGAATGCCAGTAAGAATGCTATCACCAAAGAACCAACAAAGTAATACCATTTAGATACTACTCGATTAACTATGGCTTTCAAATCGATAAATACGGTATCCTGATTTTCCATGATTGATAAATTTTATTGACTATTATGGGTCATATATAAGTTTGCTGTACTTACAAAGTTTTTAATTTTGAGTTATAGCGAATATCAAACCACCTACTGCTGCCAAACTACCAAGACCTGCAAAAATAGCAGTAATGATAGGCAAACTAGTACGTTTAGTAGCCTCCTCTAGCCTTTCTACATAAATTACATCATTTGGTTGTAGATAATAATAAGGAGACCTTAATGTGTTCTCATCTGTAATATCAACCATTACTACTTCAGAGCCCTTACTATTTTGTCTTACAAGCTTTAGTCTCGTTCTATCAGCATCATCAGTTAAATCACCAGCCATTCCAAGACCTTCCAAAATAGTTGCCTGATTATTATAAATGTAGTAAGTACCTGGACTCTCTACATCACCAAGCAATGTCACTTTAAAACTCACCAACTTCACAATTACAGTTGAGTTTCTTAAATAATTTTTCATTACCTCTTGAACCCTATATGTAATATCTTCTATTGAAGAGCCTGCTACTCTTAATTTTCCAATTAGGGGTAAAGAAATATTGCCTTCATTATCTACTGAATAACCTTTCAAAAAAAGTTGTGCTGCTGGATCGAATCCTCCTTGTGCATTACCTCCTTCCCGTTTAAAAATCTCTGAAGCTGTAGGATCTTCTGGACTTATAATATCAATTGTAAGTACATCATTATTCTGAACTAGATAATTTTCCTTTTGATTGTTGAATTGAACTGGAGACTTAGTGGTAATATTAGGACTTTGCAAGTAGATTAATTTCTCGTTTGTAATGCAAGAAATTGAACAAAAAGTTAAAAAAAGAAATAATAGTTTACGGGTCATAATTTTATTGAAGTATGTATGAAATTGTTCAAAAAGTATCAGCTAGTAAATTCACATATTGTAAATCTACGCTTATATGATAATTTAAGTAAGAAACTGGTAGTTATATTAAGTAATGTTAACCTCTACATGTTATTTTGAGAGATGTAATGTATTAAGAGGTAAAGATAAAAAAATCTGAATAGAGGAAAGTATTGATAATGATTTATTTATGTAATTTTAATCAACTCAGCAAACAATTACAAAGAATAATAAAAACAATATTTATTGTAGAGCATATATCACATAACTTTTTATAAGAAAAACTTCCAGATTAAGGCAAGTAATTCCGTATTTATCTAAGAAGTTGTTTAAAGTTTTAGGTTATAGTCGGACCACCGAAGTGGCGAAAATGGAAATATTTTGTCTCAAATAAGGTACTTTTTGAAGAGAATAGTAGAACTATTTGATGAAAAAAGTAACGAAATGTGAGACGTAATAGACCATGTGCAGCATAAAAAAATAATTTTAGACAACTTCTAAAACAAACCTCATAGTATTAAAAAACAGGTTGCAAATCTTAGTTTAAACTTGCAACCTGTTTTCCTTGAAATTTATATTGTACTTTTTGAATGGTTTGAAAATCACCTTTCTAACTAGTTGTCAATTGTTGCTCTTCAATCTTATTTCCTTTCTTTGAAAAACTTTCAACAATCATACATACAGCTGCATCGCCAGTAATATTTACTACAGTTCTACACATATCTAAGATTCTATCTACTGGGAAAATGATAGCTATCCATGCAGGGTTTAGTCCCACAGATTGTAATACAATAATCATCATGATTAGTCCAGCGCTAGGAACGGCAGCAGCACCTATAGAAGCAGCAGTAGCAGTAAGCACAATGGTTAATTGTTGTCCAATAGAAAGATCTACCATGTGCAATTGCGCTAAAAATACTACGCCTACTGCTTGATATAAACTTGTGCCATCCATATTTACAGTGGCACCAATTGGCAATACAAAACTTGAAGTTTCTTCTGGTACTTTTAAGTTATCGTTTACGCACTCCATGGTAACCGGTAAAGTAGCTACACTAGAACTAGTTGAAAATGCCATAAGTTGCGCAGGTGCAATACCTTGTAAAAAGAACTTATAGGCTTGCCCGAATGATTTGTCATTCTTTCTACTAGAAAGTAGTGCCATTAATGTAGGATAGAATACAAAAGCCATAAATACTAAACCGACGAAAAGAACTATTGAGTACTTAGAAAGTGCAATAAGTATTTCCACGATTTTACCAGGATTGTCACCAGCCATTTCAGCAAGCTTACCTGCAAGTAAACAGAATACGAAAAAAGGAGCACCTTTCATTACAATGTCTACCATTTTTAAGAATATCTCGTTACCTCCATCAATAAAATCGGCAACTGATTGAATCTTCTCTCTAGGGAGCAGCACCATTGTTATACCAAAGAAAATCCCAAAAAAGATGATTTGTAGCATGAGCTTATTGTCTTGTAGCGAGACAAAAATGTTACTTGGAACCATATCGACCACAAACTGTAATGGACCACTTTCTTTGGTTTGCTTTGCTGACTTCAGCGAAGAGGATACAAACTCACTTTCACTATATTCAGCTAGCTTACCCTTGGCACTTTCTACATACTTTTGGTAATCAGGATTAGTTAAGTAATTCTTGTTGTCTAATATCTCAACGCCTTCGGTTTGCGATACCCAAATCTCATAGCTTATCCGGTTTTCAATCGCTTGAGACTCTTCCACTCCTTTTCCTGGAGCAAACATATTTACAACTAGTAGCCCGACCCCTACAGCAGAAATTGTAGTAATTAAATAGGTAACTAATGTTCTAAGACCCATGCGGCCTAGCTTGGTAGCATCAGATAAGTCAGCAATACCTTTTATAATAGAAAACAGTACCAAAGGTACAGCAATCAGTTTCAAGAGGTTAATGAAGATTGTTCCGAAGGGATTGATAAAGTCAATAGTGAATTTATTAAGTCCAATCATACTTGAGATAAAGGCCCAAATAATACCGAGAATCAATCCAATAATTATTTGCCAATGGAGAGCGAGTTTCTTCATTTATATACTTTTTGATTTAAATGTATTTGATTAAATCAGCTTTGTTGATTTTAGAAGTTCCTAAAATATCATTTTTTTTATAATTAATTATAAAAAAAGCAGACCTAATGATCTGCTTTGCATTGAAACTTAGTTTTAGTATCACAATACCTCTTCTAATTTTGCTTCTAAGGAAGGCCCTCTTAAGTTTTTCGCGATTATTTTCCCTTCTTTATCTAAAAGCACTGTCATAGGTATGCCTTCTATATTGTAAAGTGGAACTACTTCTGAGTTCCAAAAACTCAAATCTGAAACATGCACCCATGTAAGCCCATCTTTTTCGATTGCACGCTGCCAGGCTGATTCGTCTCTGTCCAATGAAACACCAAAAATCTCGAAGCCTTTATCTTTGTACTTATTATACATTCTTACCACATTGGGATTTTCTTGTCTACATGGCCCACACCAAGAAGCCCAAAAATCGATTAAAACATATTTACCTCTTAAGGAAGACAGACTAATTTTTTCGCCTTCTAAATTATTTAATGAAATATCTGGAGCCATTTTCCCAATTGCGGTATTCTTTACAGCATCTACCTTTTTTTTCAGGGTTGCAACCATACCTTCATTTGGATAACTTTCATACAACTTATTGGCGAGCACTTCAATGTAATCAAGGTCATCATCCATGTTTAATTGAGATGCAGGAAATACGGTAACAATCGAATTATCAGCTTTTTCAATAAAAGATTTAATGTTTGAAATAGCTTCTTGAATGAAAGTATTGTACGCTTGTTCGGCTGCATTTTTATCCTCAGCTTCCATGTATTTCTGTCTCTGCGCTCCCATTTGCATGCTTAGCTGTTGATCTAAGGCCAAATATTCATTTAACAAATCGGTATCTCGAGAATTTTTCACCTCAAATAAACCTTCACTATCGCCACCATCCGCATTAATTTCTACATTGTCACCAGGATTGAGCACTAACATTTTTTCTTGTTGCTCATAAAAATTAATAAGGTAAAACCCGGTTTCTTCAAGCATTACCTTTGCTTCAAACATACCTTCATCAAGCACATCAATAGTATCTAATGCAAATTTTTGATTCTGGTTGATTTGATATAAGATTACCAGCCCTTCTTGTGGATTTTGTATCTTTCCTTTTAGTGTAACTTCTTCTCCTTGAGGCACTTCTGCTTTTAATGTACTAGCTTCTCTATTTGGCGAGCAAGCAATTACCAAAGAGAAAAAAACGGTTGCTATCAGTGAATAGGTTAATTTCATTTTATATGTTTTTTACTATGAATATGCTTAACAAACTAGGTGATTTTATAATTCAAAAAATACTTATGACTCCAATGCTTTCCTAATTAATTCATTGGCTTTCTTAGGATCGACCTTTCCTTTTCCTGCTTTCATTACCTCGCCCATAAACATACCTAATAAGTTCTTCTTTCCTTTTTTATAAGCAGCTACTTTTTCAGGGTTTTTATCTAAAATCTCTGCTATAATGGGCAAAATAAAATCATCGTTACTTTCTTGAATAATATTGAGCTTTTCAGCAAGGACCTTTACTTCCTCATTCACATTTTCAATAAAAGCTTTAAAAAGTTGATTGCTTGCCGCTGTATTACTCACTAAACCTTCGTCTACCAATTGAATTATTTGTGCTATTTGCTTACCGTTCAACGGAAACTCAGTAATATCAATATTATTTTCGTTTAAATACGATTTTATAGTTTTCATTAACCAGTTTGAAGCTGCTTTATAATTTTTAGTATTGGCACAAATTTCTTCAAAATATAAAGCTACTTCTTTTTGATCTGTTAAAACGCCAGCATCATATTCGGGTAATTGATAAACAGTTGTAAATTTCAAAAACAAATCATGTGGTAGTGGCGGCATCTCATCTTTTATCTGCCTTAATGTCTCATCATTGACAACAATCGGCGGTAGGTCAGGTTCTGGAAAGTACCGATAGTCATTTAAAGCTTCTTTGGTACGCATGCTATATGTTTTCCCATTATCTGGATTAAAAGTGCGTGTTTCTGAAATAATTTCCTCACCTGCTTCCAAAACAGCTATTTGTCTCAACTTTTCATGTTCAATGGCCTTTTGCACATTGCGCATAGAATTCATATTCTTTACTTCCACCTTGCTGCCTAAATCGGTATCTCCTTTTTTTCTCACAGAAATATTGGCATCGCAACGGAGTGATCCTTCTTCCATATTCCCATCTGATATTTCTAAATAGCGCGCCAAACGTCTAATTTGCTCCATTACTTGCACCGCTTCTTCAGAAAACCTGATATCTGGTTCTGTCACTATTTCAAGTAGTGGTACGCCTGCCCTATTCAAATCTACCATAGTAAATGCTGCTCCTTCCAAATGAATGGATTTCCCAGCATCTTCCTCCATGTGGATCCTATTCAATCTTATTCTGGCATTTCCTCTTTCACTTTTTACATCAAAATAACCTCCTAAACAAATTGGCGCCTTATCTTGCGTAAGTTGAAATCCTTTTGGTAAATCGGGATAGAAGTAGTTTTTACGATCAAAAATATTGTACTGATTTATTTCGCAACGACAGGCTAAACCCATCTTAATAGCAGATTCAACAGCTTTTTTATTGCCTTTTGGTAATGTACCAGGGTGAGCCAATGTAATCACACTAATGTTAGTGTTAGGATGGTCTCCATAAGCATTGGTATCATTAGAAAAAGCTTTCGTCTGCGTGGATAATTGAGTGTGAACCTCTAATCCTACAACTAATTCGTAACTATCTATTATTTGCTGTTCCATGAGCACTACCCCATTTTTTAAAATCGTGCATACAAAGCTAAATAAATAGAAACACTATATTTATTTTTTAGCTATAAAATAAACACTTGCTATAGGTTATGGAGCAATTACTAAAAAAACATTTCCCCATATTATCTGAACTAGACTTAAGAAATAAGTTATTAGAAAATGCAAAACTGGCCAAATTCAATAAAGGAGATGTATTGCTTAAAAAAGGACAGTATATAAAACTGCTTCCATTAGTACTTAATGGGGCAGTTAAAGTGGTAAGAGAAGATGAAGAAGGAAGGGAAATACTGATCTATTATATAAAACCCGGAGAAAGTTGTGCCCTTTCTTTTTCTGCTTATATGCATAACAAACAAAGTGATATAAAGGCGGTGTGTGATGAAGAAACTCAATTAATTTTAGTGCCTTCTAGACTCGTAAAAGATTGGTTAAGGCTTTATCCATCTTGGCAACAATTTGCCTTGCAATTGTACGATATCCGATTTGCAGAATTACTACATACTGTTGAAGATATTGCATTTAAAAAAATGGATGAAAGACTTATAGATTACTTAAAAGAAAAACTTACCTTACAAAATAAGGAAACACTGCATATCACCCACCAACAGATTGCCCAAGATTTAGCAACCTCTAGAGAGGTAATTACCCGTCTGTTAAAACAACTAGCACAAAAAGGGATGATTGAACTCGCTAGAAACGAAATAAAAATAATTGGCCTAGTGTGACTTTTATCACTGACAGCGTGAAGGACAGCCTCTATCTTTAACATTAGAAATCATTAAAAAACTTAAACTTCAACGTCATGAAAAAGAATATGGGTTTGCTCGATAAAAGCATTAGGGTAATTGTAGGGGTCATTATTGCAGCACTTTATTTTACAAATGTTATTTCTGGAACTTGGGCAATAGTTGCAGGTGTACTTGCAGCTGTATTTTTCTTAACAAGTGCCATTAGTTTTTGCCCAATATATGCTCCCTTTGGTATAAAAACATGCAAAGTAGATAAGCAAAATGCTTAATTAGTTTCAAATTAATTGCGTTTACTTCAGGCTTTCCAAAAGGAAAGTCTTTTTTTATCGGCAATTTTGTCCATCTCAACGAATGAACAAAAGACCTGTCTTATTTTATTTATTTTTGCTTAGAAACTTTTAACTGATTTTTTTAATTAGATAATTCAAGATGAAACAATTCATTTTTTTTATATTATTAATCTTTACTGTTCAGGCAAATGCGCAGTTGCTCAAAAACTTAAAAGATGCTGTTACCAGTGGTAACAGTGAAGGAGCTTCATTTACGCAACAAGAAGCAGGTAAAGCCATTATTGAAGCATTAGAAAAGGGTGCGGTAAAGGGTGTTGCACAAGTTTCTCAATTAGATGGTTACTTGGGTAATCCTGAGATTAAAATCCCTTTCCCAAAAGAAGTACAAGTGGTAGAGTCAAAACTTCGTGCTGTGGGAATGGACAAATTAGTAGATGATGCCATAACATCAATCAACAGAGCTGCCGAAGATGCCGCTGTAGAAGCAAAAGATATTTTTGTATCTTCTATCAAACAACTCACTTTTCAAGATGCCATTACAATTATAAAGGGAGATGAAAATGCAGCCACCAGTTATTTGCAAAAAACTACTACTGACAGCTTAACTACTCGTTTCAAACCGATTATTGAAACATCCTTACAAAAAGTAAATGCTACCAAATACTGGGATGACGTAATGAGTCAATACAATAAAATACCTTTTACCAAAAAGGTAAATGAAGACCTCACTTCTTATGCTACAGAAAAAGCCATTGAGGGATTATTTGTGATGATCGCCAAAGAAGAACTTAAAATAAGAGAAGACCCAGTAGCTAGAACAAGCGATATATTGAAGAAAGTTTTTGGAGGAGGGAAAGAATAACTATTTCTTAAAGAATGAAAAATTGAACGCTCTGTTTTACACCAATAAATCAGCGCGTTTTTTAGTATAATAGAAATCCAAATAACGCGGCAAGAAGTGTATTCAAAAAATTAACAGTGTGGTTGTTCAACCAGCCCATTCGCTGTAAAGTAGCTCCCATTAAAGAATCTGTTAAATTGCCGAAGATTCCTGATAACAAGATAACCAACAAGCCCCAAGTATCACCTGTGAAGATACCATAAGCCGTTGCAATAATACCGCTGCCTATTACACCTGCAATACTGCCCTCTAAACTTACTACTCCATCAGGACCGGGTACTGATTGTTTAAAAGTAAGCAAATGATAATGGCGTGATCCTAGTACATTGCCAATCTCTGAAGAAAAAGTATCTGAAGCCGCGGAAGCAAAACACGCTGCAACCATTACATGAAGTTGTAAAGCATACTGTGGGAGCATCCAACAAGCCAGTCCCAAAATCGCAGCCATACCACCATTTGCCAAAGCATTTACATAACTGCGTTTTCCACTATTTTCCTCTTCTAGTCCTGCTTTGATCTTATTTTTCATTTTAAATGCTGAAACAGCCGAACCAGCTACAAAAAACAAGAATAAATATCCCATAAAAATAAAACCTCCCCCTAGAAATAAAGCCATAGAGATAATCCCCCCAACTATTCCTCCTAGCACATCAATTTTCTTCGATAAAATACTCAGGACCACAAAGAGTATTACTACCAATACTCCAATCCATAAATTGGAAGGTAGCTGGATATAAAAGGACAAGACATAAAAAAAACTAAAACTCACTGTACTAATTTTAGAACAAAAGACGAATGTACAATGAGTTAATGATTGCTCCTACTAATTTACATTTTCATGTAAAATGCGTAACAAATTACTTGTAGCATTCCTGTTTCTTTGTTTAAAGTCTTTATACCTATCAAATAAACTATTCAACCTTTCTTCTTCAAAACAATGATCAAAATCCAATCTACGCCCCTTAGCTGCTTCTTCTGCTAAATAATTTTCATGCAAATGTATGGTGTAACGTGCCTCAGCAATACTTTTCATAAAACCCTCAATCTCATAAACAATACTTTCAGACTCAGCTTCATTGATGTGTGGATCGGCACAAATGAGTAAAAGTTCATTCTTAAAACATTGCAATTCATCTTGAATGAAATCTAATTCTTGTAACCATATTTTGTGGTCATTATGCAAGGTTTGAATTTTTTTAACAGGCATGACTTCTATCTTTTAATAAAACATATCAAAAGTTCGGCATTATATACTAAAATTAGGATGACATCCATCACCATACCATATGATTAATCCACTGTAAGCAGTAGAAAAAAACATGAACAATGATATAATTTATAGGCAGTTAGCCCAGACAGAAAGCACTGATACTTCTCATAGCGTAGGGCAAAAGCAAGTTTTATTAAATGGCAGCGAAACAGAGACCAATTTAACTCAGGTTGCTTTTGGTGTATTAGCCCCAAACGAAATAGTGGCAGAACATATACACAATGATATGGAAGAGTGTTTTTATTTTATTGAAGGGAAAGGTATCTATAGACTTAATGGTGAAGAATATACGGTGTCGCCTGGCACATTTATTAAAATACCCGCCAACACGGCACATGAACTTAAAGCAATGGAAGAAAAACCGTTACGTTTTATCTACTGGGGAATTGTCAATTAAAAAAGGCGGTACAATTACCGCCTCATTTATTCTTTCAATACTTAAATCAACCAAACTATTCTTCTTCTTCTTTAGCGGCTGATTGTGCACTTTTCAATGCCCTTGGTATATCGATACTAGCGATAGTTACCATAGGGTTATTTAATATTGTATAATTATCCTGTGCAAGGCTTCCTACTTTAACAGATTTACCGAGTTCCAATCCTTCAATACTTACTTCAATATTATCTGGCATTTTAGCAGGAACTGCCTTTACAGATAGTTTTCGGCTTTTTACTACTAATTTACCACCTTTAAGCATACCCGGTGAGTTTCCTTTGAAAGATACAGGAATATCCATTTTTACAGGAACATCATCATATAATCTTAAAAAGTCTACATGTTCTATTACCTCACTTACTGGGTGGAAAGTAATATCTTGTAAGATACACTTGTATTCTGTGCCTTCAATGTCCATGTTAACCATTTTCACTTCAGGAGTATATACCAATTCTCTGAACAAAATCATTGGAACATAAAAGTGTACTGGTTCATCTTTACCACCATACAAAACACATGGTGCATAACCTTCAGCTCTTAATTCTTTAGAAGCTCTTTTGCCTAACTCTTTACGGTAGTATCCTACCATGTCTAAATACTTCATAACTCTAGCGTTTTTGTTTAAAATAATAGCCGGTACTCAGTCGCTTTCTTCATCCCGGATTTACAAAAATTAATACTGAAAAACTATTCAAACTTATTTCTTAAAGCATGCTTAATTTTTCGGTGTGCAAAGTTAGGAAACTTTTATTATTAAAAAATAATAAAATGTAATTTTAATACTCTGACCTGCTGTAATGATTTTCTTTTAGCAAATGGTTACCAATGCTACAATCTAGACATCTTTTTTGTGTACAATATTCATTATTCAATTCTATAATAGACTGTGAAGCATAAGCAGAATTGGCTTTTAAACCTAAGTTTTCCCATTTGTTTAAAATTCCATTCTTTTCGCCTTTTATATTTTGAAGCAGTTCTACTGCCTTTCCAAAAACGTCTTCACTACCAAGGTGAGATGCCCTTGCTACCAAAAGTGGGGCTATTACATTTATAAGTATAGATTCTTTTGAAGCCGAACCAATAAAAGATAGTTTTTTAGGATACTTTTTACCGAAGTGGTAGTGTGTCTGCCAATAAGTAGCTTGTACCGTATTTTCAAATAATTTTTGAGGGGAATTACCAGCAAAAGATTCAAAATAATTCAACAACTTTCTATGTTTAAAAAGAATTGAAGCTATTTGTGCTATTCTCAATGTAGGAAAGTTCATCGGTCGTAATCGCATAAAATGCCATTCCGATTGCTTAATCGATTTCTTTTTAAGCTTGAACTTCGAAGCTAAATACACATATTCCTTTTGCAATTTTTTATAATATACATCAGATACCTTACTTTCTTCTAAAAATCCAGCTTGACCGAACAACAAAGCTTCAACCTGAATCAACTGAGCCTGTTTTAAAAGTATTTTATAGGGTAAAATATGGGCTAGTCTTTTAAACAAAGCTGCATTCTTTTTAAAACCCATCGCCTCCATCAACAACATATAAGTGGTTTGCTCCCAATCATTTTTTTGAGTAAGTAATGTATTTTTTATTAAAAGTGTCTTTCTCTCCAATCTTTCATAAAGTGCCTTTTCTTGCATAAATGTTTTATAGATAGAAGGGACTTGACTAAATCTAGAAGCACAGGGTATTTCTAATTGTGTTTGCAACAAATACGCATAATTCTGTAATACGTGCTCAGGCACTCTTTCTTTGAGTGATAAAACAGGTGGTATATCTCCTTGAGAAGTATTTACCTTAACCCTATTGTTTTCCCAAACTACGTGGAGTATCACATTATCGTAGGCAGGATCTTTGTGGTGTTGGTGCGCTTTCCAATCCGACGTTTTAATATGTATCTCTACATGCCCTACCCAAGTAAGACTGCCAATTCTTACTTTCGCAAAGCTAAAATCTGGACCAGCATGTTCATTATAAAACCCTTTTGATATAATCTCAAGTTTTTGACCACAATCTGTATACAGAGATGTATGGTCATAATATTGGAGTTTCCATAAGTAATGTAAAAAGATTTCTTCCATAAAACTTTTTACCTCTGTAAATGAAATAAATAGCCATATATTGGTATTTTTTGCAATTAAATGGAATATCAGCGCTTATTAACTACAATCTAAGAGTGACGATTCAAATGATAAATACTTTTACCTTTTGGAATCAACCCATTTGAGAACTTGTTGAAATAGTAGTCACATGAAAATAAATAATGAATGTTGAAGAAACGCTTGAGTTGACTCAATAAAAAAAATCATAATTTCAATATTAGCTTCTTTCTTAATACACTTATTTTTTAATTTAGCTATACAGGAATTTCTTATTCTAGCAAACAATTATTTATCATAATAAAGATGGGCAAGCCAAATTTTATAAAACGTATTCTTAAATTAAGGGAATTTGAATATTGGCCCTTTGGTGTATTTTACATCCCACTTTATTTCTATGGTTTTTATCTAGCATTTAAATCTAAATCTTTGATGTATTTCTCTGCCACAAACCCAAGTATGAAATATGGTGGCGTAATGGGAGAATCCAAGATAAGTGTACTTAACAAAATTGATAAAAAATACCTGCCCAATACCTTGTTTTTTACTCGAGGTACCTCATTGAGAAAGATACTTTACCAAATGCAAAGTAAAGGACTCCTTTTCCCAGTAATTGCCAAACCTAACATGGGTGAGAGAGGAAAAGCTGTTGAAAAGCTTAGAGATAAAGAAGCATTAAAACTTTACTTAGAAAAATATGCGTATCAAGATTTTATATTACAAGAATTTATTAATACACCTTTGGAGCTAGGGATTTTATATTATAGATACCCAAATAATGAAAAAGGCGACATCAGTTCTATAGTACTTAAAGAATTTTTAACTGTTGAAGGAAATGGAGAAAGTACCTTAAAACAGTTAATCGAAAAATCTCCTAGAGCACAAAAAAGAAAACAATACCTATTTGAGAAATTTGAAAATCAGCTTCAAATTATATTAGCGAATGGCCAGAAAATGAATTTAGAACCCATTGGAAATCATTCTAGAGGCACAAAATTTATTAATGGTAACCACCTGATAAACGAGCAACTCAAAAATACCTTTGATAATGTTACCAGGCATATTGAAGGTTATTACTATGGAAGGTTTGATATAAAAGTAAGTAGCCTTGAAGATCTTTATGCTGGAAAAGGAATAAGAATTTTAGAATTGAATGGAGTAAGTTCGGAGCCGGCCCATATTTACGACCCAAACATGAAGCTACTTCAAGCTTATAAAGACTTACTCAAACATGCTGCAATAATCCAAAAGATAAGCTATCAAAACCATAAAAATGGAGTGCCTTATGATGCCTTAAGGCCTTTTTTAATTGATTTAATTCACTTTATTTTTCCATCTAAGGTCGAGGAAGCCCAAAACGAAACAGCGCAGATCCCTAATATGGGATAATTGACGAAAGTCAAACTATTCTTGAAAAAACAGCAGGTTTTCTTTGTTCTTTAAAGTATGAGGATCTACTATTAATTGATGCTCTATTAAGCCAATTTTTCCCAATACTTTTTTAATAAAGTCGTGTTTGTATACAGAAGTCTGGTCATCTATGAGCAACAAATAATCGTATTGGGTTAACTCAGGCAACAAATAACCTATATTAGCTTCTTTACCCTCTATAGATTTATTCCTTATCAGTCTAAAAAGAATATGGTCTGTTCTATGTAAAAAATTGATAAAGAAAATTGAGTTATCGGTGTCAAATGCTAATTCAATATCGGGCTGCCTCTGTAAAAATAAATGTAAGTTTTTATTGATACTCCACGCCAATTTATGTGGTTTCGCGCTCGATAGTATAGCTATCAAATCGAATGAAAAATCAGGAGTAACGTCTAAACGAGGCATTTAAAGGCTAAAAATTAAATTTTTACAAGATTTAATGGTATGATTTCAACAGGAAAATTACGATTCAAATTTTGTGTTTAAATCTTTAAATGTATTTATTTGCAACTTATTACTAAAATAAATTTTGTAGGATCATGTCAGAAATTGCAGAAAAAGTACAAAAAATTATAATTGAGAAGCTAGGTGTTGAGGAGTCTGAAGTAACTCCTGAAGCAAGTTTTACCAACGATCTTGGCGCTGATTCTCTCGATACTGTTGAGTTGATCATGGAATTTGAAAAAGAATTTAATATCTCCATACCCGACGATCAAGCTGAGAGCATACAGACTGTCGGACAAGCTATAAGCTACTTGGAAGAAAACGCTGGTTAATTTAACCTGAACTTTCCAAGGTATTTTAGACCTGCAGGAATATTTTAACCAAATGATATACCTGACAGGTCTCTTTTTTTAATATTACCAACACTTTTTATTGAAATTGGTTGGTTAACATTAAATACCTATCTTTTCTTTGGCTGTCTAATGCTTGACATTCGCAGCTTTCCAAACTATATTTAATTACCTATGGAACTAAATAGAGTAGTAGTTACCGGTCTAGGCGCATTAACCCCGATAGGTAACACAGTAGAAGCTTACTGGGAAGGATTAGCCAATGGCGTAAGTGGAGCCGCCCCAATTACCAAATTCAACGCAGAAAAGCACAAGACTAAATTTGCTTGCGAGGTAAAAGGATTCGATGTAAATGAGTTTATACATCGCAAAGAAGCAAGGAAAATGGATCCCTTTACTCAATATGCCTTAGTAGTAGCAGAAGAAGCTATAAAAAATTCTGGTATAGACTTAGAATCCATTGATCTGGATGCTGCTGGTGTAATTTGGGGATCTGGAATAGGTGGTTTACGCACCTTTCACGACGAAGTTACTGGTTACGCACATGGCGATGGCACTCCGCGTTTCAATCCTTTCTTTATTCCCAAAATGATAGCTGACTTAAGTGCAGGATTCATTTCTATCAAATTTGGACTAAGAGGACCTAACTTTACTACAGTGTCAGCTTGTGCTTCTTCTACCAATGCTTTGGTCGACGCATTTAATTATATCCGATTAGGCAAAGCAAGTATAATGGTTACTGGAGGCTCTGAAGCTGCAGTAGTTGAATCTGGTATCGGTGGTTTTAATGCACTAAAAGCACTTTCAGAGAGAAACGATAGTCCTGAAACAGCCTCACGTCCTTTTGATAAAGACCGTAATGGTTTTGTTTTAGGAGAGGGTGCAGGAGCACTCATTTTGGAAGACTTAGAACATGCAAAAGCAAGGGGAGCTAAAATCTATGCTGAAGTAATTGGTGGAGGTATGTCTGCCGATGCTCACCATATCACTGCGCCACATCCTGAAGGTATTGGTGCTAAGATGGTAATGGTTAACGCATTGAAAGATGCCAATATCAAACCTGAAGAGGTAGATTATATTAATGTACATGGTACTTCTACCCCATTAGGAGATATAAGTGAAGTAAAAGCCATTGAACAAGTTTTTGGCGAACATGCATACAATTTAAATATAAGCTCTACTAAGTCTATGACAGGGCATTTATTAGGTGCCGCCGGAGCAATTGAAGCCATTGCATCAGTTTTCGCTTTAGAAAAACAAACTGTTCCTCCGACCATTAATCACTTTACTGATGATGAATCTTTCGACCCAAGGTTAAATTTCACCTTCAATAAAGCGCAAAAGAAAGAGATAAATATAGTATTAAGTAATACATTTGGTTTTGGTGGGCATAATTGCTCAATCTTGCTGCGGAAATATGATGACTAGTGAATTTAATCTTATACATTAAGCGATTATTCGGTAATTATTCAGAAAGAGATAAAAAGATAATAAGGGCAGTACAAAATATTGTAGGTACTGCCCCGCTTAATATTGAATTGTATAAGTTGGCAATGAAACACACTTCTATTGCCAAAATCAATGAAAAAGGTTTTAAAGAATCTAATGAAAGATTAGAATACCTAGGCGATGCCATACTTGGCGCAGTTGTCGCTGAATATCTTTTCAAAAAATATCCTTACAAAGGCGAAGGATTCCTCACAGAAATACGCTCCCGGATTGTAAACCGCGAATCGCTAAATAGGCTAGCCAATAAAATTGGGCTAAGCCAACTTGTAGAGTTCGACGGTAAAAAAAAAAGCAATGCTTCTCATAAATCTTTATTTGGCGATGCCATGGAGGCATTTATTGGTGCAGTATATCTAGATAAAGGGTTTCCATTCTGTAAAAGATTCATTATCAGGAAATTGATATTACAGCATTATGATTTACAAGAAATTATTCTAAATACTAATAACTTCAAGAGTACAATTATAGAGTGGTGCCAAAAATATAACCGACAAATTAATTTTAATGTAATTGAAGAATTTGGCGCTAAACACAAAAAACAGTTTAAGGTAAAGTTAACTATTAATGGGCAAGATATTTCTGAAGGTTTTGGTTTAAGCAAAAAAAAGGCTGAACAAGACGCTGCCAGAAAAGCTTGTGAACAACTTGGCGTAATCTAAAATATTTAATCAAAAATCCTCTAACAATAGCCTTTACACATAGGTTTGATTCTTAAATTAAATACATTTCAAAAATTGTCAGAGTATATGCTTTTTGTAAACATTATTATCACAATCGCTACTTTCTTTTTTATGGAAGCAGCAGCATGGTTTACACACAAATATATTATGCATGGCTTTTTATGGTCTTGGCACAGGTCACATCACAAACACCATAACCATGCACTTGAACGCAACGACCTTTTTGCTTTAGTGTTCAGCTTACCTGCCGTAGCAACCATTGTAATTGGCTCTGAAGTAGCCCCACTATGGTTTTTATTACCTATTGGACTAGGCATCACTTCTTATGGCCTATTTTATTTTATCTTTCATGATATAATTGTTCATAGAAGGATAAAAATTAAATACAAGGCCACAAGCCCATATATGAAGCGTATAATGAATGCGCATTATGTCCATCATAAAGTACATACAAAAGAAGGAGCTGAAGCATTTGGCTTCCTTTATGCACCAAAAAAATATAGAAAAGAAGATTTACTTAAAAAGAAAGAGACCACCTCTGCATAAAACTCGAACCCAATAATTAAAAAATTCGGCCACTTATATTTACAGTCATTCAATGGAAATGAATGGCTGTATTTATTAGTAAGAGTGGTATCTCAATACTTCATTCATATCTACTTTTTCAAAAAGTGATAAGTTTAATGCTCAAAGGTTACAATTTTTTCAATCCAATATGGGTTTCACTTCATTTGTTTAAAATACTTCTTAAGAGAATATTATTCCTACTTTAATTTAAACACCTTTTCTAGAAATTTTTCGTTGCGTACTTTGCTAATGAATAATTACGAGCTTACTTACATTTACAATATCTTATGTTTTCATTTTTAAAAAGACATTATTTTCTAATTGTCATTTTATTTTTCACATTCATCAATAATTTTTTACTTCAAGCACAATCATCTGGACCTACTTATCTTGATATATTTTTAGATTGTAGAGGTTGTGACATTAATTACACGCGCCAAGAAATCAATTATATAAATTATGTAATTGATCAGCAATTAGCCCAAGTGCACATATTTGTAACCCAGCAACAAACTGGAAGTGGGAGTCAACAATATGAGCTTAATTTTATGGGTAAAAAAGACTATGATGGTTTAGATTATACTTTGGAGTTTACCTCACCGCAAACCGATACTTGGGATGAAAGGCGAAGTGGTTTAGTCGAAATTATTAAAGTAGGGCTGGTCCCATACCTAAATAGAACAGAACTGGCCGATAAAATAAAGGTAAATGTAGAATTGCCCAATGTAGAATCTACGGAAAGTGTTACAAAAAAAGACCCTTGGAATTATTGGATATTTGAAACTTATGCCAATGGTAATTTTGATAAAGAGTCTGCCAGGACTATCCTAAACTATCGTTACGGCTTACAGGCAGATAGAATTACTGAAGAATGGCGTTTTCGTTCTCATATTTATTTTAATACCAATGAGCAAATTTTTGAGCAAAATGGAAATAAAGTTACTTCTAATAGATATAGAAATGGGGGTTTTGCCAGTTTGGTTAAAAGTTTAGGTGACCATTGGTCGGCTGGAATGAGCACAAGTATCAGAAAAGATACATATAGAAATTTGGATCTTGCCATGAGTCTCTCACCTGCATTAGAATATAGTTTTTTTCCTTATTCAGAAGTAATGAAAAAAGAATTTACGCTGGCTTACAGAGTAAATATGATTCAAAATAATTATTTGGAAGAAACTGTATTTTTCCAGAACGAAGAAACGCTAACCAGACAATCTCTTGACCTTTCCATAAGGATTCGTCAACCATGGGGATCTATCTTTGCTGGTGCAGAAGCTTCTCATTATTTCCACGACCCTTCAAAAAACAGACTTGAAATGGACTCTTTTGTGAACATAAGGGTGTTTAAAGGGCTAGCCCTCAGGGTTGATGGAGAACTCAACTTTATTAGAGATCAACTGTATTTACCAAAAGGAGAGACAACATTAGAGGATATTCTACTACAACAAACTCAAGTAGCTACTGATTATGAAATGTATGTGGGATTAGGATTGAGTTATACTTTTGGTTCTATGTACAATAATATAATCAATACCCGCTTGTAGTCAACAAATAGATAAAATGATTTTGTAGCCTTCGATTTTTGAAGTGAGGTTGTCTAAAGTAAGGGTTTCAAGTCGAAAATGAAGAGATTTCGTTCTAGGCAATCCAATTTCGACGAGAATAATAGCCACCGTGGCAGCGGTAATTATTTAAGGAGAAATTGGAGAAGATTAGGGCGAAATCTATCATTTGCAGACGAAAGGTTTTATTTTGGACAACCTCAGTGCCAGAGTAGCATCAAACCAAATATGTTTGATGCTTTTTTTTAACTTTGCACCTTATTGAAAGTCTATAAAATGAGTAAGAAGTTAAGAAAGGACATTAAGTATTTTTTAATTTTCTGGTTAGTAAAACTATTGATCAGGCTCTCTACTTTCTTCCCAAGAAAGTGGGTAGTGGGCTTTTATGGCACACTTGGTACAATCGCTTTTACTTTTGCCAATAAATCTAAAAAAAGAACAATCAAGCATCTTACCATGGCATATGGCCATGAGAAATCGACTATAGAAATTGAAGAAATGGCTGCGGCAGTTTATAAAAATATCGGTAAAAACTTTGCAGATATAGTAAGATTGCTCGAGGTGAAAAAATTGAGTGACCTAGAAAAAGTACTAGATATAGAAGGAATTGAACATCTAGAAAATGCCTACCAAAAAGGAGATGGCGTCTTATGTCTTACTTGCCACTTAGGTGCTTTCGAGTTAACAGGCACAACCGTAGCGCTCACTAAATATCCAACTATGGCAATAGGTACTCGAATGAAAGACCCTAGGTTAAATCAGCTTTTGGTTGACAATAGAACCAGCAGAGGAATAGAAAATATTTATAGAGGTGAAGATAGTATTAAGTTAATTAGAGGCTTAAAAAGTGGAAAAGCATTGATAATCTTAATAGATCAAGACACAAAAGTAAAAGGAACTTTTGTCGACTTTTTTGGCATACAAGCTTATACGCCAATTGGCGCTACCGTTTTAGCTTTAAAAACCAAAGCGGCTGTAGTGCCTATGTCGGTTACACTTGGTAAAGATGGCAGACAGAAAATGGTATTTAAGCCAGCATTAGAAGTTATTAAAACAGGGAATTATGAAGAAGACCTTGTTACCAATACTGAGCTTTTCTCAAAATCTTTAGAAGCGTTTATAAGAGAAAATCCAACTCAGTGGGTCTGGATGCATGAAAGATGGAAAACTAGACCGGAAGGCGAAAAAGAAAATCCTAATTTAATCAATCTTCCTTCTTAAATAATGCCAAAGCTCCATCTACCATAGTGATCCAATTATTCTTACCTGCATAAAATGGGTCAGCAATCATATGGTGTATTCCTTTACTTTCTTTATGGTTTAATTTAAAAACTTGCCATTTATCTAGGGTATGCTGCTTTATGAATCGGGAAAGTTTTTTATAACTTACTAATTCATCTTTTTTATCAATATATAGCTTTACAGGAATATTTACTTGAGACATATTTAATTCATGAAGCTTGGTTTTAATCTCAAAAAACGCCCTATATGCTTGTATGGGTAATTTTTTATGAGCCCTGTAAAACCCAGGTGCTCTACTAGGAATACTAATGTTTATCTTAAAGTATAGAAAGGGTACTAGCAAATTTGCAAAAAAAGTAGTTTCAAGAGCAGGAGCTAATAGAACCATCTTTTCGACATGAGGTAATGCACCTTCTGCTTTTAACAGTACTCCCAATAATCCTCCTAAAGAAAACCCTATATAATATAATGGGCAATTTTGTGCTTTTGCTTCGGCCTGCGCTAATTGGTAGGCTTGCTTTACATCAATAATCCAAGCAGTATGAGTTATGTGTTTAAAATCATCATAAGATTGCGTATGTCCACTCAGGGAAGGTACTAAAATGTTATATCCAGATTCTTTAAGTTTTTGGGCAATAGGATGCATCAATTCCGGTCTATTATTTAAACCATGGAAAAGTATGATAACCCCATTACAATTGTCCTCATTTGTTTTAAACCACATTTCTTTAATATGCTTTCCTTATTTGCCCCATTCGGCTGGAGCTTTTCTCCAAGACTGTAAAGAAGCTAAAGCTCCTTCTTCTATATACTTTTTTTGCAGTGCCTTTTCTAATAATGCATTATAAGATGATAGTGAATAGAAAGGAACATTTGCCTCTCCAAAATTTTTTTCTGCCAAATCAAACCCATAAGTGAAAATAGCCAGTAATCCTGCAACTTTAAAACCTGCCGCTTTTAATGCTTCTACCGCTTTTAAGGAACTCCCGCCAGTAGAAATCAAGTCTTCAATCACCACTAAATTTGCCCCTTCAACCATGCTTCCTTCAATCATATTTTCCCTACCATGCCCTTTGGGTTTTGAGCGCACATATAACATAGGCAAAGACAAATAATCTGCTATTAAGGCAGCCTGAGGTATACCTGCAGTTGCTACACCAGCTATCCCGTCTACTCCAGTAAATTTTTCTTTTACCAAGTTTGCCAATTCTTCTTTAATAAAGGTTCTTATTTTAGGAAAAGACAGACTTACTCTATTATCACAGTAAATAGGTGATTGCCAGCCAGATGCCCAGGTAAATGGTTTATTTGGACTTATTTTTACTGCCTCAATCTCTAATAAATATTCTGCTACTTTATATTCGGTTCCTTTCATAGTTAGGTTTATTGAATTGAATCCAAAAGTAAGACTGCAAAACGCATTTCACAAACGAAAAAACCACAACAGGAAAAGACCAAATAGAAACGAAAATATCCATTGGTGTAACTTTAGGCAACCCTTGCTGCTATACTAAGTACTTTTACATAGAAGAATCATTTAAATTGTATGAAAAAAAGGCAAATTATTACCCTTGTTATTGTAGTAGTAATAGTTGGTGGCTCCATTGGTCTTATGGGCTTATTTACAGGCATGAAAGAGTTACCAGAAAAGAAAGCAGTGGCTGAAACAGTAAAATTTGTAAAGGTAGAGAAAGTGATTTATAGTAAAATCCCTACAGAAATTGAAGGTTTTGGCAGAACTAGCTCCTCTTTACCTGTAGACATGATTGCGGAAGTAAAAGGCACCATTGCAAAAGGAAATACACCACTAAGGCAAGGACAAAAATTCAAAAAGGGGGACTTACTTTTTAAAATTGATAATACGGAAGCACTTTTAAGGCTAAAGTCTAAGAAAAGTACTTTTCTAAAAAAAATAGCATCTGTTCTACCCGATTTTAAAATAGATTTTCCTGAAAGTTTTAATGAATGGCAAACTTATTTCGAGTCTATAGACTTGGAAAAGCCTCTTCCAGCCCTTCCTCAGTTTAAGGATAGCAAAGAAAAAACATATTTGGCTACCAAAGACATTTTTACAGACTTCTACGACATTAGATCTGAAGAATTCAACTTGAGCAAATATCAAATTTATGCACCCTTTACTGGCACATTTGCAGAAGTAAATATGTATCCTGGCACATTTGCCAACACAGGAAATAAAGTGGCTAAAATTATAGAGACCAATAACCTAGAGCTGAAAGTTGCAGTACCTGTCTCAGATATTGACTGGCTACGAATCGGTAAAGAAATAAGTATTACCAATGAAAGCGCTTCAAAAAAATGGAAAGGGCGCATTCAACGCATTGGTGATTTTGTAAATGAGAACACGCAAGCTCTTGATGTTTTTGTGCAACTGTTCCCAGGGCAAGATAAAGTATACGAAGGCATGTACTTGAGGGCTGTTATGCCAGGCGAAGTTATAGATAATGGGATGGAAATCCCTAGAAATGCGGTGTTTAATGGCGCTCAGGTTTATACAGTAAAAGATAGCCTTCTTAAAGTAAACAATATAACCATCCATAAAATCAATTCTGAAACAGTCATTTTTTCAGGTATTGAAGAGGGAAGCGATATTGTAGTTGAACCACTCATCAATGCCTATAACAATATGAAGGTCTCCATCAGAAGTGAAAAAATCAGTGTGGAAGGAGTGGCAGGAAACCTGTAGTAGGTGTCCTTTAGCAAACGCCATTAACAAGCGTCTTTAGCAAGCCTCTTTAGCAAGCGTCACTTATAATTTATCGAATAAATTAATATACCGAAGATATGCGGCAAGTCATTGAATATTTTGTCAAATACAAAGTGTTGGCAAACCTATTAATTGGCGTTACTGTTCTAGCAGGTGGCGCCAGCCTTTTAAGTACCAAAAAATCTTTCTTCCCCGAAACCAAAACCAGGCAAATAAATATACAAGTAGCCTACCCTGGTGCCTCGCCAGAAGAAATGGAAGAAGGAGTTACCCTTAAAATAGAAGAAGTGATTCATAACATTGAAGGAATTGATGAAATGACTTCTACTTCTTCTGAAAACACAGCAAACATTAATGTCACCACGCTAAAAGGCTATGATATTGATGAAGTTTATACAGAGATAAAGAACGCTGTTGATCGTATAAATTCATTCCCAGGAGGAGCTGAAAGGCCAGTTATTTTTAAACAAAAACCAAGGTCTATGGCTATGTGGATTGGTCTTACTGGCGATGCGGATCTTGTAACTTTAAAGAAATATGCAGAAGAAATTGAGGATGATTTTTTGGCCTCAAGAATTGTATCTCAACTAGTAATTATGGGATATCCTAATAGGGAAATCTCTATTGAAGTAAGTGAAGATGATTTACTAAGATATGATCTTACCTTTGACCAAGTTGCACAAACCGTAAGATTAAATAATATAGACCTTTCCGCGGGTTCCATTAAAGGTAGCAGCGAAGAAATTTTAATCCGCTCTCGTGCTAAAGAAACAACAGCAGACCGAATAGGAGAAATAGTTTTAAGTGCCAATAATGATGGTAGTAAAATTCTATTGCGAGATGTGGCAAGTATTAAAGAGCAATTTGAAGATGTTCCCTTTAATACAACCTTAAATGGAAAACAGGCTGTATTTATCAGGGTAGATAAATTACCAGAAGAAGATATTGAAGAAATTTCCAATTATCTTAATGAGTACATAGCGACTTTTAATGCTGAAAATCCTTCACTTGAGCTGATTTCTACTTTTGATTTTTTCGACATGCTCAAACAAAGGTTAGCAATGCTTTATGAAAATGGTGGTGCTGGACTTCTTCTTGTCATCTTTTCTTTAGGATTATTCTTAAGTGTACGTCTCTCCTTTTGGGTGGCATGGGGCATTCCATCTTCATTTTTAGGCATGTTTATCCTTGCTCAATTTGTGGGTATTACCATTAATATGATTTCCCTATTTGGGATGATCCTAGTAGTCGGCATCTTAGTAGACGATGGCATCGTAATAGCCGAAAATATTTTTTCTCATTTTGAAAAAGGGAAAAATCCATATCGAGCAGCCGTAGATGGAACCATGGAAGTACTATCTGCTGTACTTACCTCTGTTTGTACTACTATAGTAGCTTTTTTGCCTTTATTGCTCTTAGATGGCACCTTAGAGTTTTTCTTTGAAATGGCAACAGTTGTTGTTCTTTCACTTGCCTTTTCCCTTATTGAAGCATTTCTTGTGCTTCCGGCTCATTTGGCAAGTAAACATGTATTAAGAGCGAAAAATCGCTCAAGTAAAGTACGGAATACACTCAATACGGGAATTACCTTTTTAAGAGATAAAGTATTCGGCAAGGCATTACAACTTACAATGCAAAATAGGTTCGTTTCAATGGCATTGATCTTTGCCTTATTTCCTATCACATTTGGTTTATTAGGTGGTGGTATCATTAAATCTACTTTTTTTCCAAATATTCCTTTCAGTAGCATCAATGTTAATTTAGAATTTAAGTCAGGTACAAGAGAAAGTACCGTTGAAAAGCATATTCAAGATTTTGAGGATAAAATATGGAAAGTAAACGAGGATTTAAAAAAGGAACATAACGATACTACCGATTTTGTGAAGTTTACCTTTGCCAATGTAGGCAGCACAAACGATGGAAGTGGGGTATCAGGTGGACATTTAGGTTCTATCAATGTGTTTCATAGAGAACTTGATGGCGAGCCTATCTCTAGTTTTCAACTGGCTAATAAAATTAGAGAGGCCATAGGTGAAGTACCCGAAGCAGAAAAATTGACCATAGGTGGAAGTAACCGCTTTGGAAAGCCTGTTTCTATAAGATTGATGGGTAAAAACTTTGAGGAACTCACTAGTGCAAAAGAATTTCTAAAAGCTCAATTAAGAGAAATCCCTGAGTTAAAAGAAATCAACGACAACATAACCATTGGTAAAAGAGAATTGCAGATAGACTTAACCGAGCAAGCTTATTTCTTGGGTTTCACACATAATGAAATATCAAAACAAATCAGACAAGGCTTTTTTGGTGAAGAAGTACAGCGCCTACAAAAAGGTACTGACGAGGTAAAGGTTTGGGTGCGTTATCCTGAGTCAGGAAGGAAGAATGTAGGTAAACTAGATGAAATGAAAATTAAATCTGGCGAAAAAGAGTTTACCCTGAGTGAACTAGTAAATTATAGCGTGGGACGTGGTGTGGCTGATATAAGGCATTACAGTGTATCGAGAACAGTTACAGTTGAGGCAGATATGCTTGATCCTTACGGAGAAGTACCTCCTATCCTTGAAAAAGTAAGAACAGAAATCGTTCCCGCTATGGAGGCGCAATTTCCTGGAGTAAAGGTAGATTATGGAGGTCAAGCAAGAGAAAGTGCCCGTGCAGGCCAAGAATTAGCCATGTATTTTGGAGGTGCATTTTTAGTCATGTTTTTACTGATTACTCTCAACTTCAAATCTTTGTATCAAGCTTTATTGGTAATGCTTATGGTACCCGTTGGATGGATAGGTGCTATTTTGGGTCATGGTATCCAAGGTATTCCAGTTTCTATGTTGAGTGCTTTAGGTATGATTGCTCTTTCAGGTGTTATCATTAACGATGCTGTGGTATTTTTAGATAAATACAACCGAAATTTATTAAACAATATGAGTGTGAAAGAGGCTGCTTTTGACGCAGGTATTTCTCGATTTAGGCCTATATTGCTTACTTCTCTTACCACTGTATTAGGTTTGTTCCCATTACTCATCGAAACCAGTTTTCAGGCGCAGTTTTTAATTCCTATGGCAGTTTCAATAGCCTTTGGTGTATTAATAGGTACATTCATCATTTTGCTTTTCTTCCCTGTGTTAATTGTATTCTTCAATGACATTAGGATGACAAGTAAATGGATTTGGACAGGGAAAAAACCTCCTAGAGAATCAGTTGAACGAGTTATCATCGATAAGGAAAAAGAAACACTCTTTGCCTAGTAACAGTAGAGGGTGTATGTACTACAGTTTAATAACCCTAAATAACTTATATAGTATTATACATCCCTTTTATGGCATTGAATATGCCATTGGGCATGATCAAACAAACTTTTAAAAAATGACTGTTAATTTTGAGACTTGTAAAGCCCAATTCGTACAAGAAAGCATAACAAAACAGTATATAAGCTGCTTTACATAAAGCAATGTAAAATCAATAAAATGAAACTAATTTTTAATATTTCTCTACTTTTTTTCATCTTTTTAAGTACACAACTATTTGCACAGCAAAACCTAACACTTTCCGATGCCATACAATTGGGTTTAGCGAATAACTATAGTATTAAGATTGAAGAAAAAACAGTAGATATAGACAGGAACAATAATAATTGGGGAGAAGCGGGCAGGTTTCCATCTCTCGAACTTCAATTACAACAAAATAATAATTTCAGGGATATTCAAAACCCTGCCTCATTCCTTCAAGGTACAATACAATCCAACAATATCAATCCCATCATTTCATTGAACTGGAATTTATTTGATGGCTTTAGAGTGAATATCACCAAAAGTAGATTAGAAAAATTATTACAAGAATCTGAAGGCAATGCCGATATTGTTGTTCAAAATACAGTACAGTCTATCATTTTAGGCTACTATACTGTTGTATATGAAAAAGAGAGAATTGAGGTACTAGAATCTACTTTAGATGTATCGAGAGACCGTTATGAATATGTATTATTAAAGAAGGAACTGGGAAGTGCTGTAACTACTGATGTGCTGCTTGAAGAAGGAAATTACTTAACAGATTCGCTAAATCTCATTAATCAAAAAAATGTATTTAGAAATGCAGTGAGGGATCTTAATATTCTATTAGGGGTTGAAGATGTAAATCAAGCATATAACTTCACAGATAGATTAAATTTTGAAGCAGCTGACTATACTTTTGATGATTTGTATAATAAGATGATAAGTAATAATGCTAATCTGAAAAAAGAATATGTTTCACAAGCCATTCTCAAAGACAATATTGGATTAGCAAAAGCCGATTTATATCCACTAATCAATTTAAGGGCTAATTACTCTTATGATAGAACCAGACAAGATTTAACAAGTTCAAGTTTATCAGATTCGCGTCCAGCCGATCAGTTGGTAAATACTGCTAGAACTACCAACTCAGGCATCAACTTTACTTTGACTTACAATTTATTTAATGGAGGAAGGGTAAAAAGAGCGATTAAAAATGCTTATACAAATTACAACATTGGTCAGCTTAGAACCGAAGACCTTAAATTATCTCTCTCTAGAGATTTGGCTGCCGAATATGATTTGTACAATAGTAGAAAAGAATTGAAAGGCATTGCTGAAAGGAGAAAAAATGCGGCAGAACAAAACTTAGAACTAAGCAGGGAACAATTCAAAACCGGTACTATTAACTCTTTCGATTTTAGGTCGGTACAAATCAACTATCTTAATGCTGCCCTCACTGATCTACAGGCTACTTATAATTTACTAGACTCTAATACATCTCTTTTAAGGCTTACAGGTGGAATTTTAGACGAGATAGAATAATTTTACTCTGTCGTTTTAGCTTAAAACCTTCTGAGGTTTACGATTGGTAACCTCTAAAAATCTATCTAATGCAAAAATCTCAGAAGGTTTAGCTAAAAATTTAGCCCTTTTTTATTTCCTCAATTTCTTTCATCAGATTTTCAGCTTCTTCTGACTTTTTAGCATATGCCTGAATATCACCTTTTCTCTGGAGCTCAGTAGCTTCTTCCATTAATTTCATATATTGCTTTTGAAGCTTTTTTGCAGGGTCTTTCTTTCCAAATAATCCGAACATAATTGTATTTTTTTCTTTTTAACTGCATGTTTATACTTATGTTCAAATCCTAATTCATAATTAACTCGTAAAAGAATATTACTGAAAACTAATCAGGCAAGGTAATATTTACTAAATTTGGTTAGCCAACATTTCAAGATTGTATAAAATTTGTTTCTGATAAAGACTATCTCTTATTTATTTTTTAAGAAATGATTTTTTTCAAGGGATAGAACAAATCTCTCAGAACAATACCTTTCCATCTTCATATACCGATTTATAATTATTAAGATAATTATCCTTTTTTTTGATTTTAACTCATCATAACTTTAACATTAAAAATTAGAGCTAATGGAAAAACTGTTCAAATTATTAGTAGGGAGTCTTCTTACACTTAGTATTTCGACGAGCTTACATGCTCAAGAAATAGAAGATTTTTTAGCTAAATATACCTCTGAGAATGGCTCAGGCTACATGCAACCCTTTGCAAACGCATTTGGTGCCAATCTAAATAGTGGTTTCTTTCATAATGCCTACATCCCAAAACAAGGATTCCGTCTGCAATTAGGTTTAGTTACTACTATGGCACTTATCAAAGATGAAGACAAAGTATTTAGTGCCACAACCGATGATTTTTTCACTCCTGAACAAACAGTAACTGCTCCTACTATATTTGGCAGTACAGAAGGAGTAAGTGTTAACGGTGAAGGCGGTACTGTTTATAATTTTCCAGGAGGACTATCAGTCGATTTACTGCCTCTAGCGGTGCCACAAGCAACTGTTGGCGGTTTGTTTGGAACAGAAGTATTAGTAAGATTTTTTGCAGCAGATATTGGGGAAGATGTAGGCCAACTAAATTTACTAGGTCTTGGCATTAGACATAGTATAGATCAATATCTTCCGGAAACCTTTCCAGTCTCTTTGGCTGTAGCTTACTATTGGCAAACGCTTTCTTTAGAAAATTTTGTTGACAATAATACCAGTTTTATCGCAGCCCAAGTAAGTTACAGAAAAGGCCCATTGATATTATATGGCGGTCCCGGCTATGAATCATCTTCTATGGAGATAGAATATACTTTTGAGTCAGGAGATTCTACTGAAGATATTGTACTAGATCTAGATAGTAATAATTCATTGCGTTTTACTGCTGGATTGGCTTTACAGTTAGGCCCCCTATATATAAATACAGATTACAATATTGGTAACCAAAACATATTGTCAGCTGGCTTGGGCTTTACATTTGGAAAAAACAAAAAGGACTTATCATTTGAAGAATAATCTTAAAAAAAATTATATTATGAACAGATTAATAAATCTAAAATTTATAGTAAGCTTAGTTGGAATCTTTTTCCTTTTGTCTTCTTGCGAAGAAAAAGCATTTAATTTCGTATTAAACATAGATGAAGAATACCAGTTTGATGCCATTGATAATAACGGTATTTTTTCTGTAGCTACTGAAATTAGTCGCAATGATATACTAGATGACATTGAAATTGAGCCAGATTCAGAAATTGAAAGTGTTGATGTAGAGAGTTTTGCTGTAAAGGTTACTGAGGTAACAGGTAATGAAGCCACTTCTGTAAATTTAGAGGGCCTTATTTATTTAGACGGTGATATCTCACAAACACCTTTCACTGTATTTGATAATCTAATTGTAAATGGTGATAATGCAAGTGATTTTATAGCTGTTACTAGTTTGAATGCAGCAGCTATTAATGCGCTATCTGGTAAATTACTCGCTTATGTAAATAATACCGATAACGATAATTTTATTTTTCAACTAAATGGCACATCCATTCCTGATGGTAGTAGAGTTGCTGCCACTGTTGAATTGAAAATGAGGGCTACTGTAAAATTCAAAGAAAACTTAGAAGTCCCATTTTTTGTAGGGGATGAATAAGATATATTCCCTTTTTAGGCCTATTGAAAAAGCCGCTATCTGAGTTACAGATAGCGGCTTTTTATTTCTACTAACATTATTTTAATTGGATAATCCCACACCGTAATTCCTTTACGGTGTGCCCAAATATATTTGTAATGTCTATTAAGGGCATCACAAACTTATTTCTATGTTATCACTTTTCAATAGCTACAATATTAGATTTCACGAACATTTAATTTTAAATGAAATTGTACAGCAAAATATCCTGCCTTTCTATCCACTATTGGTAAGCTTTCTTTACTTTTTCATCATGGCAACTATTGCTTTTTCAAAATCAAATAAACAGATGAATAATCAAGAAAGTGAAGAAAAATTGATTGGCAGAAATCTACTTAGATATGACAAGAATACTTCATTAATCATAAAAAAGTTAGCTGATAAGAATTCTCAAGAAACTATACTTATTTTGAGAAAAGAAAAATGAATCTCAAGAATCAATTACACCTGAACCAATTAGTTCTTCATCTTTATACCAAGCAGCAAACTGACCAGGTGTAATCCCTTTCTGTTTATTTTCAAATATTATATATAAACCATCTTGCTCTCTGTATAAAGTAGCCTGTTCTAATGGTTGTCTGTATCTAATTCTACACATATATTTTTGCTGCTCACCAACAGAGAGTGTCAAATCTTCTCTTAACCAATGAATATCATCTTTTTTAATGAACAGACCATATCTGTAAAGCCCAGGGTGGTTTGATCCTTGGCCAGTATAAATAATATTATTACTTACATCTGTAGCAATAACAAATAAAGGTTCTGGAGTACCACCTACATGCATGCCCTTTCTTTGCCCAATAGTAAAATAGTGTGCCCCTGAGTGTTTACCCACTACTTGCCCATCATCTTTTTGAAATATAAATGCATGACTCAAATCACGCAATATTTGCTTATCATGAATCAAGTTTTGGTATGTATCAACTATTTGATTTTGCAAAGCCAAACTATCCTTATTGATCTCAATTATTTCACCCTCTTTCGGACTCAGTTTTTGTTGTAAAAACTCAGGTAACTTCACTTTACCAACAAAGCATAAGCCTTGAGAATCCTTCTTTTCGGCAGTAACTAAACCTTGGGTTTTAGCAATCTCTCTTACTTCTTTCTTAGTTAGATTCCCTATTGGAAATAAAGCTCTTTTAAGTTGCTCTTGCTTTAATTGGCACAAAAAATAACTTTGATCTTTATTGGTATCCTTGCCAGATAATAACTGGTAGATTTTTTTTCCATCAATCTCAATTTCCTCTTTTCGGCAATAATGCCCAGTGGCTACATAGTCTGCACCTAAGTTTAATGCTGTTTCTAAAAATACATCAAACTTTATTTCGCGATTACACAGTACATCAGGATTGGGAGTTCTACCAGCTTGATATTCACTGAACATATAGTCGACTATCCGCTCTTTGTATTCTTTACTCATATCCACAGTTTGAAATGGGATATCTAACTTTTGAGCTACCAATAACGCATCATTACTATCTTCCAACCAAGGGCATTCATCACTGATTGTAACAGTATCGTCATGCCAGTTTTTCATGAATAAACCAATCACCTCATAGCCAGATTCTTTTAAAAGGAATGCCGCTACACTTGAATCAACTCCACCTGAAAGACCAACCACTACTCTTTTCATTGCAATAAAGTTTTAACTCAATATTATTTTTTACAGATTAAGATACTTATAGTCAAACAATTGTACCTCTATTTTTGTAATTACAAGGATAGATAAACTTATACCAAATTATGTCGACTCATAAATAATTTCTCCTTTTATCGTATCCACTAATATTTATTAATAATTTGAAATTAAGAATGGCATACAATATGTAAGATTCGAGTAATATTATAACTCTTAAATCAGTATTTAAAACTAAGTATTTATATAATTTTGATGATATTTCTAAACAATATCAAATCTAACTGAACAAAAGTTCAATCTTCTTATCAATAACCTAATTTTTATGAAAGACACATATCAAAATTTTATTAAAATATTTTCGAGGCAGCCAAGCAGTACTTACCTGCTTTTACTAATCTTGCCCTTGCTTTGCTCCTATACGGCATTTGCCAATAATGGAGGGACTCCACTAAAAAATACCGTTCCTATACCGGCTGGAAAAGGTATAGTTTCTTCGGTTATTTTAGAAGCTGAAGATGATTTTGATGTTGCAAACGACGAAGAAAACCCTGATACTAACATCAATACAAATATATCAATAGGATTCTCAGAAGCTTTAAGCAGTACTAGCGGAGATGGTAGAGGTGTCGTATTACCAGACCAACCTGATGCAATTAGTATTGATTTCAATATAGATGATGCTACTGCTGAATATGTAATAAATGTAAGATTAAGGTCTGGAACTATCGCTGGTGGAAATGTTTCATTACAAAATGGATATGCTTTTAGTGTAGATGGAGGCGCAAGGGCATTTACCTTAAATAATGCCAGCATATCTCCATTAAGTCCGAACTTTGGAGGATCTTTTTTTGGCGTATTTGAATCAGACGACGTTTTTACCGGACTAGCAGTTGGTTCACATACTATAAATATTTCTATGGCTGGCTCAGCCACTTTTGGTATAGTAGACTACATTGAAATAGTAAAAATTGCAGATAATAATACTTTTACACCAGCTACACCAGCACAAGTTCAAAATGTAAAAGTTCTAGTTACCAATAGGAATAAAATTGATATTGGATGGAGTCCTGTCTCTGGTGCTGATGGATATGAAATAGAATTTTCAACTAATGGCGGAACAACTTTTGACAATACGTTGCCCGCTTTAGGTCAGTTCGAATATTACTTTGCCCATACAGGATTAATGCCTGATACTGAATATACCTATAGAGTTAGGGCTACCAGAACTAATGCTTCTCCAGACGAGGAAGGTCCTTATAGCACTTCAGTAAGTGCAACCACTTTTCCTGTACCTTCAAACTTTTTTGATGTGAACCAAATAGCTACTCTAGGCGATGATCTTGCTTTGGGAACAATAGCTAATGGGGTTACTACACAAAACTTGATATTTAATACTGGCATACTTACAGATAATGGAACAGACTTTATTGGTATGCCTTTAGGAGGAGATGGAGGTATGACCATTTCAGCTGCCTATCATACAAGAACAATTATAGAAAATGGTGCAGCTGAAGATGAAGACTATTCAGGATATGAGATTCTTGGGACTGTAGCAGGATTAGCTAGTGGAAAATTAGCAGATCTTGCGAAAGGGCAGGTTACTTACAACAAGCTTATTACTCAAATAACTGAAGGACGTGATATAGCAACTGGCAAAGCACTAAGCTATAAATTCCAAGCTGTAAATATTTTGCAAGATGATTCTGATGCTGGAACTGACACTGCTACCTACAGAGCAGACCTAGTTCAGTTAGTTACAGATTTAAATACGGATATTAATTCTACTTTAGGAACTTCAGTAGCAATTCCTGTATTTGTAACACAATCTTCAGACCCTCTAATAGCTGTTGCCCAATACCGTGCAGCTAGACTGTCTCCAAACCTTTATATTGCAGCTCCAGGTTATTTTACAAACAATGCTACCGAGGCAGGTCGAAGTTTATTGGGTCATTATGCAGCTAAACCTTATCAAGGCGTCGCATTTGGAAGTGCAGGATGGACACCTCTTTCACCAAGTAACATCGTAAAAGTAGGAGATAAAGTAACCATAGAATTTAATGTACCTGTTGAACCACTTGTAATTGACGAAACAATAGTTACTAATCCTGGAAATGCAGGTTTCGAACTATTCGATGAAGATGGTCAAGTTGATATAACAGGTGTTGCCGTAGTTGATGGCAATAAAGTAGAAATTACTGCTTCTAGAGTTATTGGTGGAAATGCCAGAGTAGAATATGCATCAAGTAACGCAACGCCAAGAGGAAACATAAGGGATAGTGATACCCAACTCTCTACATTTGGGGGGGTTGAACTATATAACTGGGCAGTTGCTTTTGAAGAAAATATTGCAAACACTGCTCCTGAAGTACCAACAGGGTTTACAGCCACACCACTTTCAGATGAAGCCATTCAGCTTGAATGGGATGCCCTTGCAGGCAATGTTGGTACTTATACTATCGAAGTTTCTGAAAGTGATTCACCTTATAGTTTCTCTGAGATTGATGAAGTAGATAAATCAATAACTGATTTTGAGCATACGGGCCTTAATGCAGAATTTACCTATTATTATAGGTTAAAGGCCAACAATCTAGGATTATCATCTTTATATAGTGACACGATAAGTGCTACCACTTTACCAGTTATTCCTGATACACCAACAAATCTAACAGCAACAACAGTTTCAAGTACTGAAATTGACCTTAGCTGGGATGCTGTAACAGGAACTTTCACTGGTTATGTTTTAGAAAGATCTACTGAAAACACTGATGAATCTTTTGTTGAAATCGCTACGTTAGACACTGATGCAACAGACTATTCCGATACAGGATTAACAGGTGGAACAACCTATTTCTACAGAATTAAAGCTGTTAATTCAACAAGTTCTTCTCCGTATAGTAATGTAGCTACAGCAGATACAGAAGCTCCTGCAGGTCCTACTGGTTTAACAGCAGAAGCAAGTTCTTCTTCTACTATAGATATTTCTTGGGATGCAGTAAGTGGTACAATCGACAACTACGTATTAGAAAGTTCAGATGCAGAAGATGGTACTTTTACAGAATTAGCTACAATCGATGCCGCAACTACGTCATTTGTTCATGATAACCTTATGCCCGATATGACGGTATTCTACAGATTAAAAACTGTAAGTGACGGTATTTCTTCAGAATATAGTAGTGTTGTTAGTGCAACTACTTTATCTGCAACGCCAGATGCACCAACTGATTTAACTGCTACTACAATTTCTACAACGCAGATTGATTTGAGTTGGACTGCTCCAGCTGCTCCTTTTACAGGATTTGAACTTGAAAGTTCTGATTCAGGCGAAGAAGGTACTTTTACTTTACTTTATACCGCAGGAGCTGATGAAACTTCTTACAGCCATACAGGTTTAACTGCTTCTACTACATTTTTCTATAGAATTAAAGCAATAAACAATGCGGTTTCTTCTGAATATTCTGCGACTGCTTCTGCAACAACGGAAGATTCTCCAATTGGTGAACCTACTAATTTAATAGCTACTGATAGTACTGATACGGAGATTTCTATTAGCTGGACAGCTGGAACAGGTGATATTACAGAGTATGTGATTGAAAGTTCTCCAACTGCTAATGTAGGAGATTTTGTTGAATTGGCAACTGTAGATGTAAATACGACTACCTATACGCATACTGGATTAAGCCCAGATACCACCGTATTTTATAGGGTAATAGCGATTAATCAATTCACTACATCTGCACCTAGTAATGTGTTAGAGGCTTCTACTTTACCTGCTACGCCGAATGTACCAGCTAATTTTACTGCGGTAGCTTCCTCAACAGATATTAGTCAAGTAAATCTCTCTTGGGATGCCGTTACTGAAAATGTAGATGGATACATCATCGAAGAAGCTACAAGTGCTGCAGGACCGTATTCTCAAATTGCTGCATTAGGGGCAACAGAAACTTCATTTGTTAGAACAGTGGATTCTCCAGGACAAACTTATTTCTATAGAATAAAAGCAACAAATGGAGAGGTATCTTCAGATTTTAGTACTGCAGTAAGTGTTGTAACTGCTATAGATGAAGCATTATTCTTTGGAAGCTTCAATGTTTATCCTAACCCAAGTAATGGTATTTTCAATATTGAACTATCCGCGGAAAAACAGGAAAAAGGATTATTGAAAATATTCAATACTGCTGGTAAAGTGGTATTCAGAAATACAATCGATAGTAACTTTAATGATAAATTCGATTTTACAAACTTTGAGAAAGGTTTATATATTATCGATATAGAAACAAAGTCGTATCGACAAATTAAAAAATTACTGATTAACTAGTAATTTAATATTAAGATTTGCTAAAAAAAGCTCCTTCTTGCTAGAGGGAGCTTTTTTATTTATCTTAAGCGCATGATGAAATGGAGCTTTTTTTACATTTTATTCTTAATTGTAGTTGGTTGTGAAAATACAGAAGAGCCAATTATAGAAACAAAGAATGTTACGCTAGGAAGCCTTGGTTTAGTGGGAAATACAAAAGATGTTGAAGTAGAAACTACATCTGGTATTGTATTAATGGGTGGTGGAAAAGATGTTGACAAGGCAATTCAATGGATGATCAATAAATCTGGTGGAGGAGATTTCAAAATTATAAGAGCAACTGGCACAAATGCATACAATAGATATGTTCATAATCTTGCTGAGGTTAATTCAGTTGAAACTCTCTTGATTGATAGCAGAGACTTAGCGAACAATGATGAGATAAATAAAAAAATATTAGAAGCAGAAGCCATTTTTATAGCTGGTGGAAACCAGGCAGACTACACGAAGTTTTGGAGTAACACAGCGCTAGAAGAAACTTTACAATATTTAATAGAAGAAAAGAAAATACCAATTGGAGGTACAAGTGCTGGTTGTGCCATATTGGGTCAATATATTTTTGATGCCATACAAGGAACAGTCTATTCAGACGAAGCAATGAATGATCCATTTATTAACTATGTGTCGCTACAAGAAAACAAAATCATGCAATTGCCAACTTTAAAGGGGGTAATTACTGATACTCATTATGATAATCCTGATAGAATAGGAAGGCACCTTATTTTTTTAGCAAGAATAAAAAAAGATTTTAATACCAATGCAAAAGGTATAGGTATTCAGGAAGAAACTGCCGTTTGCATAGAAGCTGATGGAACAGCTAAAGTATTTGGAAAAGGAAATGCCTTTTTTATTAAACCCTTTGAGCATTCACTCATACCAGAAATACTTGAAAGAGGACAGCCGTTAACATGGGGGAAAGAAAAAAGTGCAATCAATTCGGTTGTGATCCGTGAAATTGAGGGAGAGTATTTGGATCTTAATAACTGGGATAATTACCAATCTAGTCTTGTACAATCTATTTCGATAATTGATGGGAAACTTGAAGTAAAAAATGAATAAGGCTAGAAGAAACTCCTAGCCTTGCTTTTATTTGTTGGGTTGAGGAGTGGTTCGTAAATAAGGTTTTACCACTTTATGCCCTTTAGGAAATTTTGCAGGAATTTCTTCATCTTTAACAGAAGGAACAATGATACAATCATCGCCATCTTGCCAATTAGCTGGCGTTGCCACACTATGATTTGCAGTCAATTGCAATGAATCTATCACTCTTAGAATTTCATCGAAATTTCTACCTGTAGAGGCAGGATAAGTTAAAGTGAGTTTCACTTTTTTGTCTGAACCAATTATAAAAACAGACCTTACAGTTGCTTTCTCACTAGCGTTAGGATGGATCATATCATAGAGCAATGCCACCTTTCTATCCTCATCTGCAATGATTGGATAGTTCATAGTAACTTTGTTTACTTCATTGATATCAGGCACCCATTTATTATGAGAATCTAATCCGTCTACACTTACTGCAATTGTTTTTACATTTCTAGCATCGAACTGTTCTTTCAATGAAGCTACTGTACCGAGTTCAGTAGTACATACTGGCGTAAAATCTGCAGGATGTGAAAATAAAATCCCCCAACTATCGCCTAACCACTCATGAAAATTAATTGGACCCATAGTAGTTTCAGCCGTAAAATCTGGAGCAATATCTCCTAATCTAATTGCCATTTGATTAAAGTTTAGTGTTGAAAATTTGTTTATTCATCGTTAGTAACAAGGCTGGTTTTTTAGAGTTTCATAAATTTTAAAAAATAAACTTAAGATGAACCCTGATACAAATAAGAAAAAATTTACAACAAAAACTAATAGGCTACAAGAGAAGCATCAACCTTGGCTATCCACTCAAGTATTCCCCCTTTCAGGTTTAAGAATTTCACATTATTATTAGTTTCTTGTAATTTTTTAATTGCTTTAGTACTCCTTACTCCTGTTCTACAATGAACGATTACAGTTTCATTATTACTAAATTCAATGGTTCTTTTATCTAATGATCCCAACGGTATCAATTCTCCACCAATGTTAGAAATTTCATATTCATAAGGTTCTCTTACATCAATAATCCTAAATGTAGTTTCTTTATTTTCTATCATTTCTTTTAATGAAAGCACGTCAATTTCTTCTACATGCTGTGCATTTTTTACAAGTATTGGAGCATTTATATTGCAAAAAGCTTCGTAATCTATTAAAGCTTTAATTGAAGGTTTTTCACCTGAAATAGGATTATCTGCCTGCTTTTTAATTTTTATTTTTCGAGTCAAAAGTGTGAGTGTATCTAATAATAAAAGTTTGCCTGCAAGCACTTCTCCAATACCACAAATAATTTTAATAGCTTCATTGGCTTGTAAACAACCAATTATACCTGGCAACACACCTAACACTCCACCTTCAGAACAGTTAGGTACCTCGCCAGGGGCAGGAGGTTCAGGAAATATATCTCGATAATTTGGTCCAAAAGTACCATCTTCAAATTGGTAATTAAAAACTGACATTTGACCTTCAAACCTAAAAACAGAGCCATAAACATTTGGTTTTCCTGCCAACACACAAGCATCGTTCATTAAATACCTTGTAGGAAAATTATCAGTACCATCTATCACTACATCATATCCTTTTACAATTTCCAAGGCATTACTTGAGTCTATTTTTATCTGATGAAGATTTATCTTAATATGTGGGTTCAGCTCAAGAAGACGTTGTTTAGCCTGTATCGCCTTTGGTTTGCCCTCATCGTTACTAGAAAAAAGAACTTGCCTTTGTAAATTCGTTTTATCGATTGTGTCGAAATCTACAATACCAATGGTGCCAACTCCTGCTGCAGCCAAATACAATAAAACAGGGCTTCCCAAACCTCCTGATCCAACTACTAATACTTTAGCCTGTTTCATTTTTTCTTGTCCAGCTACATTTACCTCTGGCAAAATAAAATGACGGCTGTAACGGGCATATTCTTCCTTAGAAAAAATTGATTCTTTTTCCATATATCAAACATTAAAAAAATAGATACAATTAACAGCTAGTAATTATAGGGGCTTTAATGGCTTATTACACTACTTTATTATAAACTATAACTTACAGATTTTTACCATTTATAATTTGGTGTAATGCACCGTTTTATAAAGGCAAATCTAGTAGGTTAGTTAATATTTTAATGCAACAAACTACCTTGAAGAGTATTATTCGCTGTAGAGATTGATTATTTCTGCGATGAGTCCTGTCCAACCAGTTTGATGGGCTGCGCCAAGACCTCGACCTGAATCACCATCAAAATATTCATAAAAAAGCAGATGATCTTTGAACTCTTTCTTTTTAAATAATTTATTGCCCTCTTTATCTTGATACACTCGCGAGCCGTCTTTTTGCAATTCGAATAACTTCATCAGCCTTTTCCCCAATTCTTTTGAAATCTCACTTAAGGTAAGCTCTTTTCCTGAACCAGTTGGGTATTCAACCTTAATATCTTCGCCATAATATTCATGAAATTTTTGTAAAGATTCTAATAAGATAAAATTAATCGGCATCCAAATTGGTCCTCGCCAGTTAGAATTTCCTCCAAATAATGAAGAATCCGATTCGCCAGAAACATAAGAAACAGAATAAGTGGCATTATTTACTTGATAATGATATGGATTTTCTTTGTGGTATCGTGAAAGTGCCCTAACACCATATTCCGATAAGAATTCGCTTTCGTCGAGTACGCGTTTTAAAATGCATTTTAATCTATGTATACGTACCAAAGATAGCATTCTTGTCTCTCCTTTTCCATGTTCGTACCATCGTGAAATTAATCTGGCTAAATCTGGTCTGTTTTTTAATACCCATTGAAGCCTTCGCGTAAAATCTGGCAAAGATTTTAAGTATTCCGGCTTTAATACTTCTACTGCAAACAAAGGAATTACCCCAACAATGGAGCGGACTTTTAACCTACTTCCTGGTTGGTTTTCGGGATGAATAACATCATAATAAAACTCGTCCTCATCATCCCAAAGATCTACATGTTCTTTACCAATATTGAACATTGCGGCAGATATACTCAAAAAATGCTCAAAAAACTTAGATGCCATTTCTTGGTAATGTGGCCTTATCTGCGAAATTTCTAAGGCGATACGCAACATATTCAACGCATACATTGCCATCCATGCAGTACCGTCTGATTGTTCTAACCTCCCCCCTGTTGGTAAGGTATGGCTTCTATCAAAAACACCTATGTTATCTAGGCCAAGAAAGCCACCCTCAAACAAGTTATTTCCTTCGGAGTCTTTTTGATTGACCCACCAAGTAAAATTCATTAATAGTTTGTGGAAAATTGTGGCGAGGAAATCTATATCGGCCTTTCCTGTCATTTCCTTTTCTATTAGATAAACTTTCCAAGCTCCCCAAGCATGTACTGGCGGATTAACATCACTAAAATTCCATTCGTAGGCTGGAATTTGACCGTTTGGATGCATATAATATTCCCTGAGCATTAGAAGGAGTTGCCTTTTGGCGAATGCTGGGTCTAACCTTGCAAGTGGTACACAATGAAATGCCAAATCCCACACTGCATACCAAGGATATTCCCATTTATCTGGCATTGAAATAACATTGCTATTATAAAGATGTCCCCAACTAGTATTTCTTCCATGCCAACGTTCTTTTGATGGAGTACCAGTAGCTGGATCTCCTTTTAACCACTGATCAATATTATAATAGTAAAATTGTTTACTCCAAATCATGCCAGCATACGCTTGGCGTTGTATATTCCTTAAATCTTTATTCCTAATTTCTCTTTGTAATTCATTATAAAAGATATCTGCTTCCTTTTTTCGGGTATCAAATATCTCTTCGAATTTATCAAAACTGCCATAAGCAAGTGTATTCTTGAGCCTTAAATTGATTGTAACACTTTTACCAGCAGGTACATCAAACTGATAATGTACGGCACATTTTGTTCCTTCTTGATCAGGATTTACAGCATCTTCTTTATTATTGACAACGTAGTCGTTTATTCCATCTTTAGGAAATTTAACCAGATTTTCCTGATTATAAAGGAGCTTTCTGTTGGTATCATTTTCACAAAAAAGAGCCTCTCCATCACCATCATATCGTAAATGATAACCAGGGAAACCTTGATATTCTATATCAATTCTATTTTTTTGGGGGGTTTTCCTAAGTGTAGGTCGGTAACCATCGTAACCCCAACGCCACGTATTTCTAAACCAAATCGTGGGCAATAAATGAATAGGGGCTTTCTTCTTTGAACGGTTATGCGCCGTTATTTTTATAAGAATATCTTCTTCGGCATATTTAGCATACTCTATGAAAACGTCGAAGTATTCATTATTTTCAAATACTCCCGAATCCATAATTTCAAACTCCTTTTGAAGTCTATCACGCTTTGCATTCTCTTCAACAATGTCGCTATAGGGAAAAACATTTTGAGGATATTTATACAGCATTTTCATATAGGAAGCTGTAGGCGTAGCATCTAAGTAATAATATAATTCTTTTACATCTTCGCCGTGGTTTCCTTCATTATTGCTTAAGCCAAAAAGTCTTTCTTTTAAAATACTATCTTTCCCATTCCACATGGAAAGTGCAAAACACATTATTTGTTTATTATCAGAAAAACCTCCAATTCCATCTTCTCCCCATCTGTATGCCCTACTTCTAGACATATCGTGGGAAACAAAATTCCAAGCATCTCCATTTTTGCTATAATCTTCCCTTACAGTTCCCCATTGCCGTTCTGAAAGATACGGTCCCCACCTTTTCCAACCTGTATTATTATGTGTAGTTCTCAGCCTCGTCAGTTCAGGATTATTATCCATATAATTAAGCTAAATTTTAAACTTAGAATTTCATAAAATAGCTGCTAAAATAATCAGCTTTTGCAAAACATTTCTCTTTTTTATTGAGGAATAAGTACATCTTTCTTATATACTTAGTTTGTTTTTGAAAATATCCTAGTCAAGAGCAACTTAAAGCTATTTTTCTTTGTCGTAGCAAGCTTAATATTCGGCTTTCACTTACATACTCTCGCTTATCTCTTCTAAGGCTTTTACAAAATTATCAAGTTCAGAAGTTGTAGTATATAAATGAGGTGTTACCCGTACTCCTTTAATTGCAGTATGATCAATAGCTACTGTAAAAATCTTATATCTCTTGTATAGTATTTCAGCAAGTTCAGCTGGACTAATACCTTCTATACCTACATTAGCAATGGCACATGAGCGACTTTCCTCTTTTGGCGTATTAATGATAATATTAGGTATATCCGCTGCTTTTTCTGTCCAATAATTTTTGAGATAAAATAACCTTGCAGCCTTTCTATCGGCTCCTATCGTTTCATGAAACTTTATAGCATTGGCAATGGCAAGATCTGCAGAGCAAGGATGTGTGCCAATATGTTCTAACTTTCTAATGTCATCATCGGGCATGTTTACATCGCCCATTAGCGGCCATAATCCTTTTATTTTTTCCTTTTTAACATACAACATACCTAAACCCAAAGGACAACCCAACCATTTATGAAGACTTGTTCCCATGTAGTCACAGTCCAAATCTGGTATTTTATAATTTAATTGACCAAAAGCATGTGCAGAATCGGAAATGACTTCTATACCTTTACTATGCGCCATATCTGCTATTTTCTTCACTGGTAAAATTTGTCCAGATAAGTTAATCAAATGCGTTACATGAATCACTTTTGTTTTAGGAGTAATTGCATATTCAAATAGTGCAACAATTTCCTCATCGCTTTTTGGGTGCAGTGGAATATTGACCTTTTTTACTACAATACCAAACCTTTTTGAACGCATATCGAATGCTTCCAACATACTGCCATAATCTTGATCAGATACTATGACTTCATCTCCTGCTTGCATATCAATACCTTGGATAACAATATTGAGTGCTTCAGTAGTATTTCTCAATATTGCAATCTCTTCTGGGCTCACACCAGCCAAATTTGCCAATCGCTCTTTAATTGCAGCCCTATCTTCCCACTGCCGCTTTCGCATGTACCAAGAGGGCTGTTCATTGATCATCCTTATGTTTTTAAGCTGGGCATCTAATACCTCATCTGCTGCAAGGCTAAAATAACCATTTTCTAAATTGGTAAAATGCGGGGAAACAGTATATGCTTTCTGTATTTGATACCAGAACGTTTCGTCAGCAGCAATTTCTTTAGCAGATTTATCTTTATGTTCTGCAATACCCGCTTTTAAACTTTCCATAAATGATAAATTTAAAACGGGGATTGAAGCAGTAGCCATCATGGTTTTTTGCAAGAAATTCCTTCTGGTATTATTTTCCATAATATTTTGATATTAATAAATGAAGCCAAATAAGTAGTGCTAAATAGTATATTTCCTATTAAGCAGTACTATATGGATAGTAAAGTATATTATTGAATTATTGGTAAGGGTATCAATGATTTTTTTAATATACTAAAATGGTAGAATATCTAAGCCCTAATAATAAAACATTCTTTATAATTCTGAAAAAGACTTAATTTTCATTCAAAATATTATTTCACCACTCCTTCTTTAAATATATCAGCAGATTCAAATATGTACCTGTCAATTTCTTCTCTTTCTTTGGTCTGTCTTTTTTTATCCCAGTTATAGGTAGCCGCAAGGTCTTTTATGATATAATCTTCCATTGTTACCACACTATCAATATCAAAATACAACCTGCCTGTTCTTCGAATAAAATAGTCTGCCGCAGTAATCACTAGCTCGTTTTCTATTCCAAACCAAAGTTCTGCCCTTCCTAATGCGATTAATGGTGCGTCTTTATGTTCTTCTAAAAGTTCAAAAAACTTATCAATGATCCTATCAGATTGACTTCCAAAATTTCTTACAAGGGAATCTATATCATAGTAGGATACATCGACAGATTTCACCCTTTCAAATAACTGTTGTTTATAGTTCTCAACCTCGTCAGCATTTGCAAAATCACCGCCTTCCAGCACAATATTATCGGTAAAGCATTTTTTAGATTTTAGATTTTCAGCAGCATCATCTTCTTTCTTTACTAGCAAATCGACAATGCGTTCAGCCATTTTTCTATAACCCGTAAGCTTGCCCCCTGCAATAGAAATCAATCCTGTTTCTGATTCAAATATTTCATCTTTTCGAGAAAGTTCCGAGGCAGATTTACCATCTTCATGAATTAGTGGCCTTAATCCTGCCCAACTTGAATTTACATCTTCTAAAGCGAGAGAAACATCTGGAAAAGCATGATTGACTGCATCTATCAAATATTCTGCATCATGGGTTTCAGTGAGTACGTGGTCAATATCGCCTTTGTAATTTGTATCTGTTGTTCCGATGTAGGTAATCTTATTTCTTGGAATAGCGAAAATCATCCTTCCATCGGGTACATCGAAATAAACGGCTTGTTTTATAGGAAACTTTTCATGAGGTACAACCAAGTGTACTCCCTTTGTCAAATGCAATCGCTTCCCTTTTAGAGAATTATTTTTGTTCCTCAATTTATCTACCCATGGGCCGGCAGCACTCACCACATACTTTGCTTGAATATCAAAGGTTTCATTGAAGATATAGTCCTTACATTGTATCCCTGTTACCTTACCTTTGTTGTAGATAAAATCTACTGCTTCAGTATAATTTAGACATTTTGCTTGATGCCTAATTGCTGTTTTTACTACTTCTATGGTAAGTCGGGCATCATCAGTTCTGTATTCTGCATAAAAGCCTGCTCCTTCTAAGTTCGGTTCTTCCAATAAGGGCTCTCGCTCTAGTGCTTCTTCCTTTGAAAGCATTATACGCTGATCCGGCTTCTCTACTCCTGCTAATACATCGTACACAAACAAACCAAGTGAGGTACTCAGCTTCCCAAAAGTTCCATCTTTTGTCAATGGCAAAAGCATTTTTTCTGCACTTACCAAATGCGGCGCTAATCTGTGTACAATTGCCCTTTCTCTTCCCACTTCTCTTACTAAAGCTATTTCAAATTGCTTCAAATAACGCAAACCACCATGTATTAACTTGGTAGATCGACTAGAAGTACCACCAGCAAAATCACCCTTTTCAACTAAAATTGTCTTAAATCCTCTAGAGGCAGCATCTAATGCGATACCTGCCCCTGTAATACCTCCTCCAATAACTACTACATCAAAAGTTTCGTCTTTTGCTGATTCAAGTATGGTTTTTCTATTTGAGTTAGATTTTAAATTCATTCAGCATTTAGTTTCTTTAAAATTTCAGTTAATAGTTAAAACACCATCATTCATCTATCCAGTTCATGGTTCTTTTTACTGCTTTTTGCCATCCTTTATACAGGCTTTCTTTTTCAGTTTCCTCCATTTTAGCTTGAAACTGTTTATCTAACTTTCTGTTAGTGATAATGTCTTCTTTTTTCCACAATCCTATTTGAATACCAGCTAAAAAGGCAGCCCCCATAGCAGTTGACTCTATAATTTCTGGTCTTTCTACTTCCACTCCTAAAATATCTGCTTGAAACTGCATTAAGAAATTATTAGCAGTCGCACCACCATCTACTTTCAATGTTTTTAATGCCAGACCCGAATCTTGCTCCATGGCTTCTACTACATCTCTAGTTTGATAGGCAAGTGATTGTAGGGTGGCTTTTACCAGTTCTTCTTGCCCAGTACCACGCGTTAACCCGAAAATTGCCCCTCTGGCGTACATATCCCAATAAGGCGCGCCTAAGCCTGCAAAAGCCGGCACTACAAAAACATCGTTATCTGGACTAGCCTTTTCCGCATATTCGGCAGAATCTGCTGCATTGCTAATTATTTTCAACCCATCTCTCAACCATTGAATTGCCGCACCAGCAATAAATATACTGCCTTCTAATGCATAAAAAACTTCATTATCAAGACCCCATGCAATGGTTGTTAATAAACCATTTTCTGAATAGTGTAAATCTTTTCCAGTATTCATGAGCATGAAACAACCTGTTCCGTAGGTATTTTTAGCTGTTCCGGGTTCAAAACAAGCTTGCCCAAATAAAGCGGCTTGCTGATCTCCCGCAATACCAGTAATAGGCACCGTTTCTCCTTCAATTGTAATATCCCCAAAATGGCTTGCTGAAGGCTGTACTTCAGGCAACATAGAAGCTGGGATGTTCAAGGCCTCTAATAACTCATCGTCCCATTTAAGCTCTTTTATGTTAAAAAGCATGGTTCGACTTGCATTGGTATAATCAGTAACATGTTTTTCCCCACCAGTGGCTTTCCATACCAACCAAGAATCTACAGTCCCAAAAGCTAATTCCCCTTTTTCTGCTTTTTCTCTTGCCCCTTCAACATGCTCAAGGATCCACATCACTTTGGTAGCAGAAAAATAAGAATCTATTACCAATCCTGTCTTCTGCCCAATGGCATCAGTAAAACCATCTTTCTTTAGTTTTTCACATATATCTGCGGTGCGTTTATCTTGCCAAACAATGGCATTGTAAATTGGCTCTCCTGTTTTTCTATCCCAAACCAAGGCGGTTTCTCTTTGATTGGTGATACCAATGGCCAAAACATCTTTTAATGCTACATCATATTCCTCTACGAGTTCTTTAAGTACAGAATACTGGCTTTCCCATATCTCATTTGGATCGTGTTCTACCCAACCTGATTTGGGGAAATACTGGGTAAATTCTTTTTGGGTAATTCCATTTATCTCACCCTGTTCATTAAAAAGAACAGCCCTAGAACTGGTCGTTCCCTGATCCAATGCTATTACAAATTTCTTACTCATATTTCGATAATTTCGGATGCTTAAATTTATAAGCAAAATGCGTATTCTTTATTTAATTACCAAAAGTAACCAACTACAATAGCTGTTAAAATCAATAAGAATACGGCTAGGATTCTATAATTCTTGTACCAAGGCAATCCTTTAAGTTCTTCTGTTTCTGCCCTGAAAAGTCCAATATGCCAAGTTAATTGTTCTACTTTTTCTGGCTGTGGTGGTGCAGTAGCCAAACTTGCAATTACATGAATTGCCATACAACATAACATAAGTAATGGAGCTTTGTGTAAAAAGTGAATTTCATTAATATAGGGAGAGATTTCATAAATACTTGATACTATAAAAAATGCCGAAATAACCAACCCTCCTACTAAAGCAGCTATAGCTCCATTCCCATTTCCTCTTTTCCAAAAGAGTCCTATAATAAATACAGCCACAACCGGAGGTGCTATAAATCCTAGTACGAGTTGTAAATACTCCCACAAAGAATCTGATATTTGCTCTATGTACTGTGTCCACACTGCAGCCAATAAAACAAGAACTACTGTAGCGATTTGCCCAACCCTAACTAAGCCTTTACTCGATATATTCTTGTTTATTTTACTCACAAAATCCATGGTAATGAGTGTAGAAGCTGAGTTTAATGTGGCTGAAATACTAGAAGACATCGCCGCTAATAAACCTGCGATAACCAAACCTAAAATACCAGTAGGTAACAGTTGGTAGATAAGTACAGGATAAGTCATATTGGGGCAATCATTCAAATTAGTACAAATCACCTTATTTCCGGCCTCATTGGTAATATAATATTGAAGTCCACTGATATCTAAATCTGAAAAAAGTACTATCGCCATTACCCCTGGAAAAATCATAAAGAAGATTACAGGTATTTTCATTAAACCTGCAAATAAAGCTCCCCAACGGCCATGGTTTAAATCTTTGGCACTTAACACTCTTTGTACCATAAACTGATTATTTGCCCAGAAATAAAAGCCTAAAAGAGGCACACCAAATAACAAGCCCGTCCAAGGCATGTAGGGGTCATCAATTGGCCCAGCCATGCTAAATACTTCGTCTGCAGGTTTTTCTATATAACCGCTGGCATTTAAATCATTAAGACCCGCCATTAATCCAGACCAACCACCTAATTCTGCAAAGCAAAAGTAGGTAAGAACAACAGATCCCAGAATTAATAAAACAGCCTGAATTACTTCTGTATGTACTACAGAAGATAGTCCACCGGGTATGGTATAAGCTGCTGCCGCTAAAGAAAGTCCCACGATTATATAGCTTGAAGGAATTTCTGGAAAAAGGATTTTTAAGATTAAGTTTCCTGCATACAGGCCTGAAGCTGTATCGATAATGACATTACCTACTATAGTGATAAAAGAAAAGTAATACCTGGAACGTGTATCGTAACGCCGCTCTAAAAATTCGGGCATGGTATACACCTTCGAACGCAGATAAAAAGGCAAAAAGAAAATAGCAAAAAAGACCAAAACCACTGCTGCCATCCACTCATAATTGTACACTGCAGTATTGGTTTGATAAGCATCAGAAGTAAGCCCAATTAAAGTGTTACTACCAATATTGGCGGCAAATAAGGATACTCCAACAATGGGCCAAGTCATATCCCTTCCTGCTAAAAAGTATTCTTCAGATGATTGTTGCTTTCCTTTCGAAATGCCATACCATATTATCCCGAGAATGTAGGCCAGAATAATAAAAATATCTATGGCGTTAAGCGTTACATTTTCCATATTTACTTTGGTTGGTGTAGTTTATGCATTCATGTTAACATGAATAGTGCATTATTTTAATATTAAATTGAATAAAACAAATAAGCATTTTCATTATAAATAATTACAGATACAATTCAAATCAGATACTTCAATTATTATTTCCGCAAACGATTACTTAAGAGCTTGGAAAGTAAAAAGACTAATCTTTGTAGCTTAAAAACTTATCATTTTTAATGAATAGTGAAATATCAGGAATTGTACTTTTCTAATACTCCACTGATAAAAATAATATCATATCACACTTGTTAATGTTGGAGGAGTATAAATTTCATCAATTCAACAAATCAGGATTTTTTATAAAAAATATTACAATAAGTCACCTGAATACTGAATAAATTTTAAAATTTACAGGGTATTTCATGTAACTGTCACATAAGGAAACAATTAACATCAGTAGCGTATGAGACAAAAGTTGATAAGCGAAGGAGCAAACGAGCTAAGCTATGAGATTCGAGGTATTGTAAAAAAAGCCGAACAGCTTAAAAGCTTTAACAAAGAGATTATATGGGAAAATATTGGTGATCCCGTTCAAAAACATAACCAAGTACCTTCTTGGATGCGGGAAATAATTACGGGCCTATTAAACGATAATGCGACGTACGGATATTGTCATTCGAAAGGTGTATTAGAAACCAGAGAGTATTTGGCAAATATGAATAATAAGCTCAATGGTGTACAAATTTCTGCTAACGATATATTGTTTTTTAATGGTTTAGGAGATGCTATTTCTAAACTATACCAATACATTATACCCACTTCTAGAGTAATCGGACCTTCTCCGGCTTATTCTACCCACTCTTCTGCAGAAGCAGCCCATGCGAACCACCATCCTATTACTTATAGCTTAAACCCTAAAAACAATTGGTATCCCGATTTGGAAGAACTCTACTTCAAAGTAAAGTACAATCCCAATATTGTTAGTATTTTAATTATTAATCCAGATAATCCAACAGGTATGGTGTATCCATTGGAAATTCTGGAAAGAATCGTTGAAATTGCCAGAGAATTTGACCTATTTATTGTGAGTGATGAGATATATACCAATATCACCTATAATGGAGCGGTGGCACATCCACTTTCTACCATCATTGGTGATGTACCAGGTATTGCCATGAAAGGAATTTCTAAAGAGTTACCTTGGCCAGGATCTCGATGTGGTTGGGTCGAGTATTACAATAGAGAAAAAGATCCAGAATTTGACCGTTTATGCCAAACGCTAGACAATGCTAAAATGATAGAGGTTTGTTCTACAAAACTCCCTCAATTGGCCATTCCCTTAATATTTGAACATCCGGAGTATATACATTACAGGAAAGGAGTAAATGAAAAGATAGGTAAAAGGAGTAAGATAATTACTGACATTCTAAAGCCTATAAAAGGGCTGACTTTTAACGAAACTTTTGGTGCGTTTTATAACACCATGATTTTCCAGCCAGAAGTACTACATGACAAACAAAAACTTACCATAGATAACCAACAGATCAGATCATTGGTAGAGGATAAATGGATTGAAGAAGATATGCCAAATGATAAAAGATTTGTTTATTATTTACTAGCTGCCAAGGGCATTTGTACTGTTCCTATTTCCTCTTTTGCATCAGAATTACAAGGTTTTAGGGTAACCTTGCTCGAAGAAGATGAAGCACTACTAAAACACACTTTTATAACCCTTCGAGATGCATTACTAGAATATCTCGATTCTTAACTTGAAGTCAATTGTTTTACGCTCCTTTTGAGATTAACAATTATTAATATTCGTTTATTACCTGACCAGACTAAATCTGCCATAGGTAATAAAATTGTTATGCTGCTAAGTTTTATCTTTAAATTGCTTATAAAATTTTGCTATAAAGTTAATTCCCCAAATAATATTTATTGATAAAAAGTAATTTCCATTCTTTACAAAAAAGGGAACCTATTTGTAGCATGTAATGAAATATGGAAAAAAGTATATCTATAGTAGTAGTATTCCTAAATATCTTAAAACCAAATTTTAAGTATATCTAACTCAGGAAAAATATGAAAAGTAAGGAAAGTTAATTGCGTTGTTTCAATCGAAACTAACAAACAAAATCATGAAATTTTCTTTACTATTAATCGCAACTTTTATAAGTTCATTTACTCTTCTAAAAGCGCAAGTCGACCAAGTTTCATTTGACGCAGAGACGAATGCTGACCCACTTTATGTTTTTTTAGAGAATGAGGATAACAATATTGAACGTTATTTATTAGAAAAGAAAAACCTAATCTCTCCAGATAGTTACAGTGATAATCCAATTGGTTTAAGTTTGAGTCATTTCAAAAATATTGATTTAAAAAACACTATAAATAACTGTTCTTTTTTTGAATTAAACAACCAACAATTCAATGCCGCTTGGGGATTAACTTTTAATAAAACTCCAGAATTAAGTTTCTTTGAAGACCGCCTTTATAAAGTAAAATTCTTTTTAGATAAGACACAATTGAGCCAAACCACCACCTTAAAAAAGCTCAATAACAAATTTGGCAAACCCCAAAAGCGTAAATACAATTTAAATAACACTACAATAAAAGAATATACTTGGGAAGGTTATAAGGTAAATATTAGTTTTCTCCTATTTGAGCAAGAAGGTAGCACCGAAAGTGTAATAGTAGTAGAAGATGAATTGGTAGGCCAATTAGCAATCGCAGACCAGGAGAACAAAACATTTGTAAAAGAAGCCAAACTCTACTCTGATATTGAAACTTTAATGCGATATAAGTAACAAAACATTCACACTGCTTAAAAAATCCTATAAGTAAATCTTGTAGGATTTTTTAGTTTCTAAATACCTGGTATTGTTGGTAACCCCTATAAAATTCAATAAAGGTAACTTTCATAATTGTATAAAAAGGTATGGCTATGATCATACCCAATGTATTTCCTAAAGTAGCCCCAACAAAAACTATAAGAAAAATCTCTAATGGGTGTGCTTTTACACTTTTAGAAAAGATAATAGGCTGCAAGAATATATTATCTGTTACTTGCACTACACCAAATACAGCCAATATTTTCGATATAAGAATAATATAGTCTTGAGATTCTGCTAAACCAGCATTGGTTGTAAGTCCTACCAACAAGCCAAAGGTAGCACCTAAAATGGGACCCAAATATGGAATAAGATTGGCAACAGCTGCAAATACTGCGATGGTAACAGCGTATTCTACACCTACTATGAGTAAGCCAAAAGAAGCAATAGAAAATATTGAAACCATTTGTAGCAACAGCCCTAGCAAATAGTTGGATAGCAGTTTCTCAATCTTACTTAAAGCAGCAATAGAGACTTCAAAATACCTATTGGGAATAAGAGAAATCAATCTACGCCTAAACAAACCTTTTTCATACAAAATAAAAAATGTAATGAAAAGTACGGCAAGCAAGCCAACTAAAAAGCTACCTGTAAATTCAAATATCCCTCTCAACAAAATGGTAATCTCAAAATCTTGCAATAAGGTTGTAAACCACTCTCTAATATTATTTATTAGAAAACCTTCTTTCTGTACGATAATACCACTACTAATAAGAAACTCTTCTAACCAGGTAAGTGGTAAAATGAGATTATTAAGCCATTTATCAAAATCTAAGGCAGTAATAACATTTATCTGTGTTGATACAAGGGGAACAAACAAATAAATAAAAAGAGAGACCAAGCCAAATATGAGAGAAAAAGCTATAAGGGTAGCTACAATTCTAGGAACTTTTAATCCATAAATTTGAAACTGACTGATATAATTGGTAGGGGTACGTAACAATGCAGAAAGCACAATCGAAAGAGCAATGTAAGCCACTATCTGCGTAAACACATAAGATAGAAATACCAGTACTATAGCAATTATAGAAAAGTATACTACAGATTTACTAACTGGTAGCTTCATAGCTCAAAAAATATTAAAACAAAAAAAGCTCTTGAAACAAACAAGAGCTTAGAATACAAAGTCAGTGGATGTTAATCCCACTTAATATCGTTCGTCATACTGTCTCCATCATTCGTCGCATTCTCATCTTTATCAAATTGAGAAAAGTCGAAATCTGGCATAAGCTCATCTTTAACATGGGCAATACATTCATCTAATGCATTAGAGAATTTATCAAAATCTTCTTTATAGAGAAAGATTTTATGTTTCTCATAATAAAACCCATCTTCCTTAAACCTCTTTTTACTCTCTGTTATAGTTAGGTAATAATCATTGGAACGGGTAGCCTTTACATCAAAAAAATAAGTTCTCTTACCAGCCCGTACTCTCTTAGAGTAAATTTCTTCTTTTCCAGTACCTTTGTTATCGTCCACTATCCAATAAATTTATTTTAAACTAATGTAAAATTATAATAATAATTAACTTTAAAAAATTTCTATCTCCCTTATACGGAAAATTAAGTAATGCTAAATAACCAATCATAATTCATTTTTTAAAATATTTTATTTATAAACTTTCATTTTTGGCACAAAACGAAAGTATTTAATGCCTTAAATGAGAGATATAATGATTCTGATTTGCATTCCATTCTCTAACATTACGATACCAAAATAAAATAGTTAATCCTTTGGTAGTCGAGTAAAAACTTAATGCCTGTTGAAATGCTTAACTATTAACCAATTAGTTCCGTTCTTCTATAATAATTGAGTCCTACTAAATATTTAGTGTACAATTTCCTGAATTTCCCCTAAGATTAAAATATTTGGCAATTTCATATAAACCCAAAAGCTGTAGCAGAAAAAATTTTACAAATAAATAATACACAAAGGCATTTTTACTAAAAAATATATGTTAGATAAAAGATGTTTCTATAATATAAAAAGCATAATAATTGGACGTTTAGCCCCATAAAACATATATTTTCTGAGATATTTCGTAATATTGTTTTAATATTTTTTCGTATTAAATACTTATATTGTAAATAACATTACTAACTCACTCATTTTTTTTACTAAATTTTTTAAATGAGAACTTCACCTAATACTATGAAATCCGTTTTCTTCTTTTTATTAATTTTTATCGCAAATCAGCAACTTTTTGCTCAATATAATATAGGTTATATAGAAAGAGGTAATGCAGCTTATTATGCCGATAAACTACATGGCAGACCTACAGCTAGCGGAGAGATTTATGATAAAAACGCCTATACTACGGCACATAAAACCATTCCATTTGGTACAATCGTAAAAATCACCAACTTAGAGAATGGTAAGTCCATAAACTTGAAAGTAAATGACAGAGGACCATTCCATCCAGATAAAATGGTCGATGTTTCAAGGGTTGCCGCCGAATATCTTGATATTATTAAACAAGGAGTGGCACCAGTACAGTTGGAAATAATGGGAAATGATGCAATTGTGTTGCCCAGCCAAGCTACTGCCCAACAAAACACCAATACTACCATAGATTTTAGTGCCCCTGCTGTTTCACTCAATCAACAAAATGTAAGCAGTCAGCAAAATACCGTAAATACTTTACCTAAAACTCAACCTTATATAGCGCCTAAAACTAGAAGTGTTGGTCAAAACCTACCTAAAACCTCTTCATTAACAAGTTTAAATACCATTCAAGCAAGTCCTTCTTCTATAGAAATTGATCAAGTAGGCTTTGTACAAAGAGGTAGTGCTGCTTTTTATAATGCTGAAAGAAATGGAAAGATAACGGTTACTGGAGAAGAATATAATAGTTCACAATTGGTAGCTGCTCATCCTAATATTCAATTAAATAGCTTAGTGAAAGTAACTAATTTAAATAATGGAAGTGAGGTAAATGTAAGAATTAACGATAGACCTGCTTCCAAAGAATTAGATCAACAAAAAATTATCATACTTTCAGAAAAAGCAGCTCAAACAATTGGCATGCTCGAAAGTGGTGCTACAGACGTAAAACTAGAAATCATTAATAGTGGAAATAACAATGTGACACAATTAAATACTACTAGCTTAGATACAAATGATCCTATCGAAATTCTTACTCCAGAAGAACAAATAGCCAATAGAATTGAAATCTTGGCCAATAAAATAAAACCTGTAAATACTTATAATCTTCTAGGCGAGGTATTAGCTCCTGAAGGCTTTGGAATTCAAGTTGCTGCATACAATAATGAAGTAAATGCATTAGAGAAAGCACTTGAATTTGAAGCATTACAATTCAAAAACATTCTTATACAGGCTGGTTGGAGCAATGGTGAACGCTCTTATCGAGTATTAATAGGGCAATTCAGGCACAAAGAAGACACAGCCCCGTTAATGGAATTCTTAAAAAGCAAAGAATTAAAACCTTTTATCCGTAAACATATTGAAGCTACAAAGCAATAAATTAACTACTTTAAATTTTTAAACACATGTTACGTACAAACTTATTTTTTGTCTTTACAGCCATGTCTTTGTTCGTTTTTAGTGGAATAATGGCACAAAATGCTGATAAATACGCTGTAGGTTATACAGAAAGCGGGAAAGCTTCTTATTACGGCGAAAAAATGCATGGTAAAGTAACTGCAAGCGGCGAGGTATATGACATGTTTAGCATGACAGCAGCCCACCGAGAACTCCCTTTCAACACAATAATTAAAGTAATTAATAAAAATGACCCTAGCACTTGGGTAACACTAAGGGTGAATGACCGTGGTCCTTTTACTAAAAACCGCATTTTAGATGTTTCTAAAAGAGCAGCACTAAAATTAAATATGGAGAAAACAGGAATTTTAGAAGTGCAGCTAGAGGTGTTAAAATTAGGCGACAATAAAACAGTAAAGTCTACAGCAGAAGATAGTACACAAGTTGCAGCTATAGCTAAAAATGAAGCGGATAAAGCTGCTGAAAATTCAGAAAAAAAACCGGCAGTAAAGAAAGAAGAGAAAGTAGTACAAAAAGCTGCCGTGAAAAAGCCTGAAGTGAAAACTGATAAGAAACCTGCTGTAATAGCAGTAACAGCCAAGGTAGATAAAAGCCTTCCACTAACAGAAAGGTTCAAAAAAACAGGTACCTATAATGTTTGGGGTACGCCTACCAACCCAAGTGGCTTTGGCTTACAATTAGCAGCATACACTGATATAGCCCAAGCATTAAAGGTAAGCAATGAAGCTATTAGCCTCGGATTAGATGAGGTATATATCCAAACTGGATGGGCAAATAACTTGCAATCTTATAGAATTATTTGGGGATCTTGGGCCGATAAAGACGCAGTTGGCGAAAACATGATAATCGCAAAAAAGAAAGGATTCTTTGACACTTTTGAAAGAGCTCATTTTAATCAATAAACTACCACTTATTAAAATAATTCAGAAACCTCAAGTTGAATCGTAAACATGGATCTATCTAAAGTTAAGGAGTACGGAAATATTGAATTATTGGCTAGACAAATGGTAGAAGGGTTCATTACTGGATTGCACAAATCTCCTTATCATGGTTTTTCTGTAGAATTTGCCGAACATAATTTGTATAACACTGGGGAAAGTACCAGACATATAGACTGGAAAGTTTTTGCACGAACAGATAGATTATACACCAAGAGATATGAAGAAGAAACTAACCTAAGATGTATGATTCTGTTAGATAAATCTTCTTCTATGTACTACCCGATAGCATCGCAGGCAAAAATACAATTTAGCATTATGGCTGCTGCTAGTATTTCTTACATGTTACAACGGCAGAGAGATGCAGTGGGCCTCTGTACTTTCCACGAAGAAATTGAAAAATTCACTCCAGTAAGATCTACAGGCAAGCATATTCATAACTTGTTTCTGATGCTACAGAACATGTTAAACGATAAACCAGAAAAACATAAGACTTCTGTGGCCGAAGTTATCCACCAAGTAGCCAATAGAATCCATAAAAGATCATTAGTGATCTTATTCAGTGATATGTTGGAAAATACGGACAAACACGAAGAGATCTTTTCTGCATTACAACACCTCAAGCACAACAATCATGAAATCTTGATTTTCCATGTGTATGATAAAAGCACAGAAATAGATTTCGATTTTCCTGAACGACCTACAATCTTTATAGACCTTGAAACGGGGCAAAAAGAAAAAGCTCAGCCTTCTCAAATAAAAAAACAATATCAAGAACAAATAGAGGCTTTGTTTAAAGATATAAAAATGAAATGCGGGCACTACAAAATCGATTTTATTGAAGCAGACGTAGCTAAGAATATGGATCAAATTTTGTTGCCATATTTAATTAAGAGAAAAAGAATGAGGTAATTAAATTTTATTTTTTCAAACTGCTTCATTTCCATACTTACAAACCTTCCAAACATTGTCTTATTAGAGATTTGCATCATCATAAGTAATTATGCCATCTATTTACAATTTTACTGTAAATGCATATACTTTTTGTTGCAAGCGAAGCTTTATATAATATATTGATAAATAGCTACTTCTTATAAAAAAAATACATTAAAATAAAAACAAAAAAAGCTGTCTGGCTTTCTTAATAAGATTATCAAATTGATAAATTTGCCCGACAAATAAACACATAAAAGAACCACCTTATCCAAATAATGAAAATATGGCTTATATAGAACCCGCCCCCATAAAGGACAAAGAGAATCCTTTTGAATCGATGATGTCAAGATTTGACATTGCCGCACAAAAACTAGGACTAGACCAGGAGACTTATGAGGTACTAAAAAGTCCTACCAAACAAGTTATCGTAACCCTGCCCATCACAATGGACGATGGGAGTAAAAAAGTTTTTGAAGGGTATCGAGTAATACACTCTAATACTTTGGGTCCTTCTAAGGGTGGTGTAAGGTATGCACCAGATGTCCATTTAGATGAGGTAAAAGCACTTGCCGCATGGATGACCTGGAAATGTGCTGTCGTAGATATTCCTTATGGCGGCGCCAAAGGGGGGATTAAATGTAAGCCTTGGACAATGTCTACAGGAGAACTAGAAAGACTTACCCGTGCCTACACCGTATCTATGTATGAGATTTTTGGCCCCGACACAGATATTCCTGCTCCAGATATGGGAACAGGTCCGAGAGAAATGGCTTGGTTGATGGATGAATATTCCAAAGCCAATGGTAAAACAGTAAGTGCAGTGGTTACTGGCAAGCCACTGGTACTAGGAGGCTCTTTAGGCCGAGTAGAAGCCACTGGTAGAGGGGTAATGGTTTCTGCATTGGTAGCCATGGAAAAACTAAAAATTAATCCATCACACGCTACTTGTGCTGTACAAGGCTTTGGTAATGTTGGAAGCAACGCTGCTACGCTATTAGAAGAAAGAGGCGTAAAGATAAAAGCAATTAGTGATCATACAGGTGCGTATTTTAACGACAAAGGAATTGATATAAGGGAAGCTATTGCTTTTAAAGAAGCTAATAATAATACCCTAGAAGGTTTCAATGCAGGTGAGCACATCTCAAATGAAGAATTACTAGAATTAGATGTAGACTTATTGGTACCTGCTGCTAAAGAAGATGTTATTACCTTAGCCAATGCTGATAATATTAAAGCAAAATTAATTGTAGAGGGGGCTAATGGTCCCATGGGTGCTAAAGCAGATCCTGTAATTTATGATAAAGGTGTAACGGTAGTGCCCGATATACTTGCAAACGCTGGGGGAGTTACAGTTTCTTATTTCGAATGGGTGCAAAATAGACTTGGCTATAAATGGACAAGAGAAAGGGTAAACAGACGAAGCGATAGAATCATGAAAGAAGCCTTCGAGCGAGTTTTTAAAGTATCTCAAAAATATGATGTCTCTTTAAGAATCGCCGCATACATGGTAGCCATTTCAAAAGTTGCCGACACTTACAAATTAAGAGGCGGATATTAAAGAATATGTTAGAGTCGAGTTAATCGACTCTTTTTTTTTACAATAGCTATTTACAAAGTGCAAATCTATTTTGCTACTCATTTATATCCTCTATAAATGCACATGTAAATAAAACCACTTTTGGTGAAATAGAAAATTTGTAAGATATCGAGAAAGAAAAGTCTTGGTAATATAGTACCCTTATATCAAACTAATAAAATAAGTATTCAACAATTGATAGTCGAAAATACTTAGGGTTTAGGTAGTCTTTACTAATAAGTAACTTGTGAACTTGCAAAATGAATTAAATGCTTAGTTTTTAACAATACATTACATCTTCAGCAAGTCATTAAAGTGCTCACTTAAAAGTAGTTTCATTTAATAGTTATCTGAAAAAAAACTATAATTCGTACTTTTTGAGCGGATTTTATTAAACATTTCTAAAGGAAAACAGGATTTATATTTTGTTCACAAATTGTAAAAAACTTATTTTTTACATTAGAACTTACATTCTACAAGAATATAAATCCAATGCATAACTACCTTACCATATCATTAATTTACCTTTCATTATTTTTCTCCGGAAATCTTACTGCTCAACAACTCTTTTCAAAGCAAGCGTTAAAAACCGATTTGAGTATACTTAAACAGTCATTACTTAAGTATCATCCAAATTTATTTGCATACCAAGATGAGGCTGAGTTTCATCAATCTTTTGAGGAGGCAGAAAAGAAAATCGTGAAAAATATGACCGAAAGTGAGTTTTACATTCTTGTAAAGCCCTTGGTCAGTAATATAAAATGCAGCCATACAGAATTATACCATTCAAATAGATATTTAGCCAAAAGAAAAGATTATTCATTCCCTATTCAATTAAAAGTAAGTAACAATTCCATTCATGTAGTTAGCTCTACAATTGCTCAAATACCTAAAGGAAGTGAAATTTTAAGTATGGATGGCTTAGAAAGCAATCAAGTAATTCAAACGCTTAAAAGATATATTAGCAGTGATGGCTTACATGATAATGGTAGAATCCATTGGCTCAATAAAAACTTCTTCGAAATTTATACAGATATTCTTGGTCAAGATTTATCTGTGCAGTTAGTTGTAAAAAATAAAGAAACTTTAAAGGAGGTAACACTAAATCCAAAATTTACAGTGAAGTCTCAAACATTTCGAGAACCTCTTTTAAGCAGTAGTATTGAAATGATTGGCAATGAGAAAAGAGCAATTCTAACCATAAAATCTTTTGATAATGCATTACTAAAAGCTAATGGTATTCAATTCAATAAATATTTAAAGACATTCTTTGGTCAATTAACAGCTTCAAAAATAAATCATTTAACTATTGATTTAAGGGATAATACTGGAGGTAATGATCTTTTAGCCATTAAATTATATAGCTATATTAGTAAGCAATCCTTCAAGTTTTATGAATCGCTTCAACTATATAAGAGGAGCAAAAAGCATCTACCATTACCTCAAAAGGCATTCTTCTGGACTAAAAAAACAGACAATAGTGATGTAGTAAAATTCAAAGGACATCAAGGCCTTAAATTTATTGATCCAGTAAAAAATAGTTTTAACGGAAATGTAGAAGTATTGATAGATGGAGGAACCATGTCTGCCGCTGCACATTTTGCAGCAAAGTGTCATAATACGCAACGCGCTAGAATTCAAGGGAGTACTTCTGCTGGCACTTACCAACACAGTAACAGTGGGTTTTTGATTTATAATTTATTGCCCCACACGAGATTGCAGCTTTTTACACCTGCCATCCATTATAAATTATATTTACCAAACAAAGAGCTCATTACCGAGGCAATTGAGCCAGATCCCAATGCTGATCCTTTGGATATTACGCAATAAAAAAGAAATGCCTTTTGAGCATTTCTTCTCATTAGTGTTTGATTTAAAACTTTAATGTTTGAAATGCCTGGTACCAGTAAATACCATCGCCATATCATTTGCATTGCAAAAATCTATAGAAGCCTTGTCTTTTATTGAACCTCCGGGCTGAATAACTGCTTTAATACCTTCTTTATTTGCTATTTCAACACAATCTGGAAAAGGAAAAAAAGCATCTGAAGCCATAACAGCTTCGTTCAGATCAAAGCCAAAATGTTTCGCTTTCTGAATTGCTTGTTCAAGTGCATCAACCCTTGAAGTTTGCCCTACTCCACTGGCAAATAATTGCCCATCTGCTGCCAATACAATCGTATTTGATTTAGTGTGCTTAACTAATTTATTGGCAAATAGCAAAGCAGCTATTTCACTTTCATTTGGAGCTTTATTGGTAACCGTTTGTAAGTCTGCATTCACTTCTGTTTTTTGATCTTTGTCCATCGCAATTACCCCATTTAAAAGTGTTTTATACAATTTATCAGGTAAGTCGGTGGCTTTCCTTTTAAGCAAAATCCTATTTTTCTTTTTCTTAAGAATCTCCAATGCTTCCTCTGAGAAATCTGGAGCAATCAAAACTTCAAAAAATAATTGATGTAATTCTTCCGCAGCAGAAGCATCAACCACAGCATTAGTTATTAAAACTCCCCCAAATGCCGAAACAGGGTCAGCTTTTAAAGCATTGAGGTAAGCTTCTTTACATGAATAACCTACAGCCACTCCACAAGCATTGGTATGCTTTAAAATAGCAAAGGCCACTCCTTCTGAAATCGGGAACTCATCTATCAAAGCTACTGCTGCATCAATATCAACTAGGTTATTATAAGATAATGCTTTTCCATTCAATTGATCAAACAAAGCGTCTAGTTTACCATAAAATACACCCTTCTGATGTGGATTTTCTCCATATCTAAGCACAGTAGCATCAGGTATACTCGCTTTATATACCTCCTGCTGAGCTTCTGCTGTCAAGCCATCATTAAAGTAATTAAAAATAGCAGTATCATAATGTGAGCTCACCTGAAAAGCTTGAGAGGCAAATATTTTTCTTTCATCTAAAGAAGTAGCACATTCATTCTTTTCTAAGATTTGATATAAAGCTTCATACTGATTCATAGAAGAAACAATGAGTACATCCTTATAATTTTTAGCAGCGGCCCTAATCAGAGAAATTCCACCAATATCAATTTTTTCAATGATTTCCTGTGCTGAAGCACCAGAGGCAACTGTCGCTTCAAATGGGTATAAATCAACAATCACTAAATCGATAGTTGGGATTTCAAAATCACTCAATTCTTTTTGATCGGAGGTATTCTCTGTTCTTCCTAAAATTCCCCCAAAAACTTTAGGGTGAAGTGTTTTTACCCTGCCGCCTAAAATAGATGGATATCCAGTAAGGTTTTCTACTGCTTTTACTTCAGCACCATTTTCTTCTATAAATTTCTGTGTACCACCCGTTGAATAAATAACTACTTGGTGGTTTTTGAGAAGCTGTATGATAGGTTCTAGGCGTTCTTTATGGAAAACAGAAATAAGTGCCGATTTTATTTTTTTCATGAGTTTATTGAATGAGAATGGAGCAATTAATTTTCGGCAAATTTATCAATCTTTTATAGATAGATGCTTATTAACAGTACTTTTTGAAGATCTCTATTTTATATTTTTTTTCAGACTAATAATCTTAAAGTGGAAAAAAGAAATTGTACTTCATTTTAAAAGATAGCCACCTAACTAAGACCAGCTTCTTTATAGGCTATAATTGATTATTAATCCTTGACAGCAAAAAATTTAAATAATTGCCGAAACCCAGTCAATTGGAAAAAAATGTTAATTATTCGGCATGCATTTAATTTACTAAACAAGATACAAAGCACATTTACGTTTAAAAACCGAATTTACAGATTGTCAGATGGTTAGAATTAAATGCTATACTTTTATTATTGTTCTGTTTGTAACAATTTCTTACTTCAAGTATACCGATTTTTTAGACCACCAGCGTCATCTTAAACACCAAGCATTTATTCAACTTGCCAACCTTAATGAACAAAAATACGGCAATGACAATTATCCATTCACGGAACAACTGACTAATCTTTTCGGCTCTCTCAATGCTAAGCTGATCAAAAACCATTATCAAGAGTTTTATGAAATTGAAACAGATAGTAATTTCCATGCCTTCTACAGAAATACACTTACCTTGAAAGGTGCTCTGACAAAGGCATTTGAAAAAAAACTTACTACTTTAAACGATACTACACGAGAAAGCCTAGAGAATGTAAACTGGTTTATAGATGCTGCTCCTTCCCTTAAGATAGTTAGAACTGGAAAATCTTACAGGCTAGATACCGATTATAGTTTACTGAAAATAAAAGCACTAAAAAGTACTGGTACAAGAGACGATACTTTTATAGGCCTGTACGAAGAGAGTTATGAAAAATATTATTTCCCTACTTGGTTAGGAAAAAATGAAGAAAAAAAGATTTTTAGTAAACTCGGAACTGGAATTCATTATGCGCTTCTTTCAAAAGTAGAAAGTGAAATAGATAAAGGTACTTACTTCGAAAAGGAGATCCTTAAGATTAAAAGATCCATCGTAACTGACCTGTTATTTTCTAAAACTTTTATTACGTCTAGGGAAAGTGTGATTAAGGAGCTATCTAGGATTTCTAGCACTTATCAGTTTAATGGGAAGGAAAAAGAAATGCTTCAAACTAAACTAGATAAACTACATAATACCGATGAAGCATTTACATTTCAAAATACATCAAAACCTTTACTTTCAGCAATAAGGGATTAATTTTAAAGACTAAGTTTATCTTTAAACTTAGCGGCTTGTCTTCTAGAAATTTCTATTTTTTGCCCACCTTTCAAGCTTACCATTAACCCTCCATTGAACCAAGGCTCTATTTTTTCTATCCATTTAAGATTGATAATAAACTTTCTGCTTGCCCTAAAAAACATCTTATTATCTAACCTTTCGTCTAATGCATTTAAAGAACGATGGATAAGTGGTCTGAAAGTATCAAAATATACTTTCACATAATTGCCATCAGATTCAAACAAACGAATATCTGCTAGCTTTACAAACCAACATTTTTCACCGTCTTTTACAAAAACTTGATCAGTACCCAATAGTTTATCAGTATTTACTTCTTCAGGAGGAATGTTTTCTTTTTGGGCTTTTTGCTCTTTTTCAAAATAGGAGGCCAACTTCTTAACAGTTTCTTCTAAACGCTTTGGATCAATGGGTTTGAGCAAATAATCGAAAGCATTAATTTCAAAAGCTTTTAAAGCAAAATCATCATAGGCAGTTGTAAATATAACTTTGGGTACTACAGTAAGCATTTCCAACAGCTCAAATCCTGTTTTTTCAGGCATTTGAATATCCAAAAAAAGTACATCAGGTTTTAATTCTTCAATTTTTTCAGCAGCTGCATCTGCATTTCCAGCCTCACCTACAATCTCAATATCATTGTAATCTTCCAGTAAAGAATTCAACTCCTTACGTGCAAGTCTTTCATCATCTACAATTATTGCTTTCATAATTTATTAGTTTAATACATGTGGGCATTATTAAGTTTGAAGAATTCCAGCCTACTTCCATCCCTCATTCTTTCGAAAAAGAATAATCGAAATTTAATGAATATTAGCTGAGTTAAAAAATATTGCTATTTATACCCGTACTTTTCTTTAAAATATAGCATAAAATTCTTTAAAGCGAAGGAGGTGTTTTCGAAGAGTCCTTAAGGTAATAATTCATATTATCCTTACTTTTTTACCGCCTCTAAGCCAATTTTTTTTCCTAACCTGAGCATATATTGGTAAGCCTCTTCATATTGATTGTTCAACTCACCTTCTAATATAGCCTCTCTAATTCTTATTTTTATCTGCCCTACTTCCCTAGAGGGTTTTAGCCCAAATGTCTCCATAATTATTTCTCCAGTAATGACTGGTTGAAAGTTCCTGATTTTATCCCTTGATTCCACATTGGCAATTTTCTTTTCTAGTTTCTCAAAGTTTGCCAAGTACTTCTTCACTTTTAAATGATTTTTAGAAGTAATATCAGCACGACACAGGGTCATTAAATCTTCAAGATCATCTCCAGCTTCAAAAATCAATCGCCTAATAGCCGAATCAGAAGTAATATCTTTTACTAAAGCGATAGGCCTTAAATGCAACCTTACTAATTTGGTCACTTTCTTCATGCGTTCGTCTAAGGGCAATTTCATTCTCCTGAAGATTGGTTTTACCATTCTAGCGCCTTTATCTTCATGACCATGGAAAGTCCAACCTTGCTTTTTATCAAACCTTTTTGTGGCAGGCTTAGCAATGTCGTGCATTATTGCCGCCCATCTTAGCCAGAGATCATCTGTGTTTTCAGATATATTATCGAGTACTTGTAGCGTATGATAAAAATTATCTTTGTGCGACTTCCCATTGATGCTTTCTACGCCCTGCAATTCAATAAATTCAGGAAAGATAAGTTTTAACAAGCCACAGTGGTACAATAATTTAAAACCGTACGAAGGTGTTGGCGACAGCACGATTTTATTTAACTCATCGATGATTCGCTCTCCAGATACAATATTAATTCTATCTTTATGGGCTTCTATACTTATAAAAGAATCATGTTCAATATCGAAATTGAGCTGTGAAGCAAACCGAATGGCACGCATCATTCTTAATGGATCATCTGAATAGGTAACTCCGGGATCTAATGGGGTACGTATTATTTTTTTTTGCAAATCTTCTACCCCATTAAATGGATCGATCAATTGCCCAAAATCAGATGATTGTAAACTTAAAGCAAGCGCATTGATAGTGAAATCCCTTCTATTTTGATCGTCTTCTAACGTACCATCTTCAACAATAGGTTTTCTTGATTTTCTATCGTAAGATTCCTTTCTGGCACCAACAAATTCCACCTCAAATTCATCGGTCTTCACCATGGCAGTGCCAAAGTTTTTGAAAATATTTACCTGAGAATCTGTTTTAAGTTTGTTCGAAAACGATTTGGCCAACTCGATACCACTACCTACACAAACCACATCAATATCCTTTGAATCTCTTTTCAGCAATAAATCCCGCACAAAGCCACCTATCACATAAGCGGGCACACCCAATTCATTGGCGGCTTCTCTTAAAATGGAAAAAATTGGATTTTTATTAAGTTCTCCTGCAAAATTCATTTAATATCTTTTTCTTAAAGAACTTGGCAAAAATAGAAAGAATTAGACATTTGCCTGAATAAAAACATTCTCTTTAAAAAAGTAAATATTAATTGTGTATCGCTAGTAGTATCGCCGTAAATCTTCTCTTAAGAAATTGTTGAATTTTTCTAAAGTTTATTTTCGAAAACTATTTCGATTCTCCTCGATTAAATACTCGTTACTACTTGAATATAATTTTTCTAATAATTGATGGATGATACACAATTCGTTGTAATTTTACCCAATCTGTTGTTGAGTCATCAATATTGAAAACCTATCGGCAAGAAAGATTATTAAGCTTAATAAAAATATATGTTTGATCTAGAGAGTATTAGGAGTGAAATTGAAAAAGAGCTGCGTATGCTTCCCATTTCAGGAAAACCAGCTACACTTTACGAACCAATTAGATATATATTAACTTTAGGAGGCAAAAGACTTCGCCCAATTCTTGTACTTTTAGGATACCAAATCTTTCAGGAAGATTATAAAAAAATACTCAAAACATCCCTTTCTGTGGAAGTTTTCCACAATTTCACTTTAATGCATGATGATATTATGGACCAAGCTCCTTTGCGGAGAGGAAAGGAAACCGTACATGAAAAATGGAATGCTAATGTAGCCATTCTCTCTGGTGATGTAATGCTGGTTAAAGCCTATGAAATATTATTAGAAATAGATAAAGAACTACTTTCTAAAGCAATAGCTGCTTTTAATAAATGTGCTTGTGAAGTATGTGAAGGGCAACAGTTTGATATGGATTTTGAGGAAGAAGAGGATACGAGTATTGATGCTTACCTTGAAATGATAAGATTAAAAACTGCTGTATTATTAGGATTTAGCCTAGAATTGGGAGCACTACTAGGAAATGCAAAGCCAGATGAAATAGAGCTTTTAAAAAAATTCGGAGAGTTAATAGGGCTAGGTTTCCAAATAAAAGATGATTTACTTGATGTTTTTGGAGATCAAGTGAAATTTGGGAAACAAGTAGGAGGAGATATTATTGCCAATAAAAAAACTTACTTGTTACTTAAGGCATTTGAAGATGCCAATCCAGCACAGAAAGAGGAACTACAGAAATGGATCAATGCTAAAAATTTTGATGCAGCTACAAAAGTAAAAGAAGTAAAAGCAATTTATCATGCATTGGACATTAGGCAAAAAGCCGAAAAATTAGCGCAAACATATTTCGACCAAGCATTTAATTTATTGAATACACTAGATAGAAAAGAAGAAAAAAAAGGGATTTTAAAAATTTTTGCTGAGAAACTCATCAATAGGGTGCAATAATTGATAGGTAATTTAAGGATTAAAATTTTATTAACGGGACATTGTTAACAATTCAAAAAGTTAATAATTGCTTTAAGAAAATTTTATATTTTTTATCTATTAAAGTTGAGCTTTTTTACTTAAGGGATAAGCATCTTTTTAAATAACTACTAGCCAATTGCTGTTTTTTAATTTACTTTTTAAATAGCAATATCTACTTAAACCAAATAAACATTATCCACTTATCTACATTTTATGATGAACAAAACTACCCTATTATTTTTTGTGATTGCCGTGTTCTTTGCAAGTTGTGAAAACGACACATTGCGAAATAGAATTTCTGTATTAGAAGCAGAGCTAGATAGTTCTAAAAACACCTCACAACAATTCTCTGATCAATTCCAAAAAGTTGACTTACTGATCGATTCTATTTCAAAATCTGAATCGTATATTGCTTTTAACCTAGAAACCGGTACCTCTTACCAAGATCATATTGATAGATTGAGGGGCTTAAGTGCTTTTGTAGAATATACACGCCAAAAAATATTGAGTCTCGAGAAACGCATGGCAGATGTGCATACAGAGAATACAACTTTAAAAATGCTCATTGGTAAAATGCGCAAAGAGCTAGAAAATAAAGATAAAATTATTAGCCGCTTAAGAAAGCAAGTAAGCGAATATGAAGTAGAAAATGAGGAATTGATCAAACTAGTAGATTTACAGAAAAAAGAGATTATAGATATTGAACAACAGCTTAAACTTAAAATGACAGCGCTTGAAAAAGCTGAAAATAGCATTAAAGAGCTTAAGACTGAAAAAGAAAAAGTAATGGCAGATGCTTTTTACGAAAAAGCAGAAGCAGCAGAAGAAATTGCCAAGAGAACTAACTTTGCCGCACAAAAAAAGAAAAAAGCTTACGAAGAAGCATTGAGCTTGTACAAAATGGCTTATGAGGCAGGCAGAACCGATGCACAACAAAAAATAAATGCGCTTGAAAAAAAATTGTGATATAAAATTTTCATGGAGCATATTAAGAATGTAATATTTGATTTAGGCGGTGTAATCATAGATCTCGACTTCAATAAATCCTTCGAAGCTTTTAGTAAAATGTCTCGTAAAGATTTTAACCAAATCTTTAGTAAGGCAGAACAATTTCAGTTTGTTACTGAATATGAAATTGGTAAAATAGATTCGCATACTTTCAGGAACCACATTAGGGAAGAGTTAGAAATTAATGCTACTGATCAAGCCATTGATGAAGCTTGGAATGCCATGCTATCAGATTTTCCAAAAAAGCATATCGATTTTGTAGAGAAGGTAAGTCAGCATAAAAGAACTTTTATCTTGAGTAATACCAATGAGATTCATAAGCAAGCAGCTGATAAGGCTTTATTAGACAAGCACAATGGAACAACTTGGGAAAAATTAGTAGAGAAAGCTTACTTTTCCCATATCATGGGTGACAGAAAGCCCAATGAAAGTATTTTTAGAACTGTTATCGATGAAAATCAACTAATTCCTGAAGAAACTTTATTTATAGATGACAGTCCACAACATATTGTGGGTGCAGGCAAAACAGGAATACAAGCCATACACTTGAAAGATGGAATGTCTATTACAGCCTTAGGAATTATATGAGGTTAAAATAATAATTTGCTTATACTGCAAATTCTTCTTCAATCTTTCTTCTTGAAGGATCATCTGCGTCTGGAGGAAGTATAAATACGCCAGGAGGCAAGTCTAAAGGAGGCAAATCATCATTTCCATCCCAGCCACCATCACCACCGCGATCATTACCGTTATCGTCCGTGTTATCATGCCCAGAAATACCAGGTTTAGATAGCATAAAAGCAATTAATGCCACATAAACTATTGCCAGGAACATCGCATTGAACAAAATAAACATAGATAAGGTAAAAATCAGACAATATAAATAACTACTGTACTATCAATATAAGCATATTGCTCAGTTAGTTAATATAATTAAAATTACTTGAATTTCTCAAATATTCAATACTTTATTGTACATATCTTTTTCATACTTTTTTCTAGTTTATTTTTCTATAAGGTAATTTTGTTATATATCTATAATTAATTGTACTAAAATCATAAGTGACTACCTAACCCCTTTCTCGAGTAAAATTTGTAGAATTTAAAAGCATAGTTATATTATCAGTTTTATCATATGAAATATTTAATAGTAGGTTTAGGAAATATAGGAAAGGAATACGAAGCAACTAGACACAACATCGGTTTCATGGTACTTGACAGCCTCGCACAAAAATTCGATGAACCATTCGATATCGGCAGGCATGCCTTTACATCTTTAATTAAACATAAGGGCAGAAGTATTTACCTTATTAAACCTACTACTTATATGAACCTAAGTGGCAAAGCAGTACAACATTGGCTTTCTCAACTAAAAATTTCAAGAGAAAACTTAATGGTAATAGTAGATGATTTGGCATTACCATTTGGTTCATTACGCATGCGGGCTAAAGGTTCTAGTGCAGGCCATAATGGGCTTAAAAATATAGAAGCCTGCTTAGGAGGTAATAATTATCCCAGGTTAAGATTTGGTATAGGAGATAACTTCTCAAAAGGCAAGCAGATCGATTATGTATTATCTGACTTTAATGAAGACGAAAAAATATCCCTTGATGAGCACATCGAGAAAGCTGCTGAAATGATACTTTCATTCACATCCATTGGAATTAGCCATACAATGACTAAATTTAACGATTAATTATCCCAGAATCTTGGCTGTAGCTACTAAGGCATTGATTGTTTTGTTGAATTGAAGAAATTAATTCATGGGTAAGGCATCATATTCATCAGGAAATATTAGTTTATTTCAACGTAGTTATTATCGGAGAAGAAAGGCAAAATATATGGGTACGTCAGATCCTGTTACTATTAAAAAACATTTGGAAAATAAAAAAGCTAAACAGGAAACAACTCAAGATGACCACATATCCTAGATATTTTATGCCCACTTTCTCAAAAGGCTATTATTATTAATGTACAACACCTTGAATATGGGTGACTTTACTGCTTTCCTTAAAAATAACTTTTCCCAACTCTTAGAAGCCTATAATGTCCCAAATACTAAGATAGAACACCTTTGGCTAGAACTAAAAAACAAATACACAGAAGAGCATAGGCATTATCATAACCTAAACCATCTTTTTCAACTGTTACAAGAATTAAATGAAATTACTGATTTTTTAGATGACCCCCATGCCTTGCTTTTTGCTCTTTATTACCACGATTTTTTCTACGAACCACAGCTTAAAGATAATGAAGAACAAAGTGCACTATTTGCAGTACAGCTATTGTCATCAATCTCTATTGACGAACACGTAAATAGCAATTGTGAGAAAATTATTTTGGCTACCAAATCTCATCAACTAAGTGACAATTCTGATATTAATTTCTTTACTGATGCAGACATTTCGATTTTAGGTGCAGATTGGGAAAAATATTATGTTTATGCCCAAAACATAAGAAAAGAATACAGTATCTATTCAGATAGTCAATATCACAAGGGCAGAAAAAAAGTATTGAATCATTTTCTTGCAATGCCACAAATTTTTAAGACCGACTATTTCCACGAAAAATTTGAAAAACAAAGCAGGAAAAACTTGGAACACGAACTCACCTTACTATAATAAATCGAGGATTTTTTTTCATGCTTTTGTATTTTATGGCTATCACAATTTTTTAATTCGATTTTGATATAAAAAGCTTACTAAAAGAACTTAAATAGTATCTTTGCAGCTCAAAATAGCAATAGGGACAGATGTTGTCTAAGTGAATTAATTACAGTAAGAGATAAAGCTTTAAGCCATGGAACTGATTAAAGGAAGTATAGTAGCATTGGTTTCACCTTTTGATCAATCCGCAGACCAAAAGGTAAATTTCCAAACGATTGAAAAGTTGGTACAATTCCATGCAGAAAATGGTACTCATGCGATAGTACCTTGTGGTACAACAGGTGAGTCACCTACCATATCTCACGACGAGCACGATAAAATCGTAAAGTATGTGATAGAATGTGCCAAAGGAACCGACCTAAAAGTTATTGCGGGTACCGGTTCTAACTCTACTAAAGAAGCTATTCATTTTACTGAAGAAGCATTAAAAGCTGGAGCAGATGCTTGCTTAGTAGTAGCACCATATTACAACAAACCAACACCAAGAGGACTTAAAGCTCATTTTAGTGAGTTAGATAAAATTGGCGTACCTATCATACTTTATAACATACCAGGTAGAACAGGCATTAATGTAAGTCCTAAAACTACCATAGAGATTGCTGAATCGTGTAAAAGTATAGTTGGTGTAAAAGCTTCGAATGGCAACTTAGAGGAAATTACAGAACTTTGCATTTTAAAAGAACAATTAGATAGACCATTCAGCATTCTTTCAGGCGACGATGCCTTAACATTGCCTATTGCAGCTGTAGGTGGCACTGGAGTAATTTCAGTAGCAGCCAATATTATTCCTGCAACTATGAAGGAAATGGTAGATAATATTAATAATTCAAACCTTGAAGCAGCTAGGATAATCAATAATAAGATTTATCATTTTTGTAAAGCATTACTTGCCTTTGGCGCTAACCCTATGGGAATTAAGGCTGTTTTGCAACATGAAGGTTGGGAGGTAGGAGAATGCCGCTTACCTTTAACAGCCCTTGAGTCCACTCAAAAGGAACAACTTTTAAAAATATGGAATGAAGTAAAGGCAACATTATAGCTTGCTATAATATACAGCTTATGCTTGGGCTCGTAAATTTTTCAACATTTCTGCTTGTTCAGGACTCAGATTTTCTGGAGTTTCTAATTGTAAAGTGATGTATAAATCACCATACTCTCCTGGTCGATTATAAACAGGCATTCCCTTTCCCTTTATTCTGAATTTTTTTCCACTTTCAGAACCTTTGGGTATGGTAAAACCAACTTCACCATGGAGTGTATTCACTTTTAACTTTGTTCCTAATAAGCCTGAAAATACATCTGTATGCACTGTAGAATATAAATTATCGCCTTTTCTAGCAAAAAGATTATGGTCTAACACCTTAATTTCAATATATAAATCCCCATTGCTCCCCCCGTTTTTACCAGGTGCTCCTTTCCCTTTTATTTTTAGTTGTTGGCCATCTTTTACACCTGGTTTTATATTCAGTCTTAATGATTTGCCATTGAATTTTAGTGTTTTAGAAACGCCAGTAAAAGCTTCATTAATTGTAAGCTTCAAACTACCTTTTAAATTTTTACCTTTTACAGGCATTTGATGTCTTTGAGCATAACCGCGCTGCCCATAGGGATTTTGTCTCGTTCTGCCAAAAAACTGTTCAAACACACCAAACAAATCCTCCATGCCTTGTGGCGCTCCTCCAAAAGGGTTACCGCCACCAAACATATCGCCGGCATGCTCCCAATTTGAACCAAATTGATCGTACTTCTTACGTTTTTTTGGATCTTTCAACACTTCATAAGCTGCTTGTATTTCTTTGAATTTTTCTTCTGAGCGCTTATTTCCTTCATTCTTATCTGGATGATACTTTCTAGCAAGTTTTCTATAAGCTTTTTTGATTTCATCTTGAGAAGCGTCTTTGCCAACACCAAGTGTTTTATAAAAATCTGTATGTTTACGCATAATCATATAATTTAAATGAAACCAAAAACCTAAAACATGCTCTAAAAAAGCAATTCACTTACCTTGCCATATAACATTTATACTACTCAACCATGTCTCATTATCAGTTTTGTAATGAAAAAGTGACACTTTGACAATGAATTTAAAGCTTTAAAACGCATTTTTTACACTTTTGGTGAAATGTGATACCTTATTACAGAAAAAAGGGGCAATCCTATCGGAATAGCCCCTCAACCAATTTTTTTTACGGATACCAAGTAATTAAGACTTACTTAATCTCAATTTGCTTCGGTTTTACTTCTGGCATTTTTTCTACCTCTAGTCTTAATACACCATCTACATAAGTAGCATTAACGTTATCGGCATTTACATTTTCAGGCAATGTAAAAGACCTACTAAACGACTGATAAGTAAATTCTTTCCTTGTGTATTTACCTGCCTTATCTTCTTCTGTTTTTTCGTTCTTTAATTCAGAAGCTACCCTTAAAACTCCATTGTTTACTTCAATTTTAAAATCTTCTTTATTTCTTCCCGGAGCTGCCAACTCTAATATAAAGGCATCTTCATTTTCGGTAATGTTTACTGCTGGTACTGTACCTCTGTTAAATGAACTTGCAGGAGAAGCAAAGAAATCTGAATCGAAAAACTGATCGAATAAATCTGAAATTACTGGAAATTGAGTATCAAATCCATTTCTATATTTTATAAGTGACATAGCTTTATATTTTAAGTTTTAAATTAATTTTTGATTTCACTTATCAATTTACAACTTAAATGCCACTGCTAATACTTAGAATTTTTGACAGCATATACTGAATAATAAAGACATTATGTCATTATTTGTTTTTATATAAATGACATAATGTCTTATTTTTACTTTTTAATGCCTACTTCATAGGTGCATTTGCTTCCCTAGCCATTACCCTATAAGTTAGTTTATCCATAAATACCGGGAAGAATTTATTCATCAACACAGTAAATTTACCCATATTGGTAAGTACCAAAATCTTCTTGCGCCGTTTTACCGCATTATAAATATACTCCGCACATTCTTCAGCACTCATCATATTAGCTTCGTTTCTTGGAGATTCCCCCTGTTGACTACCATCGGCTGCTAAGGCAGAACGTCTAATATTAGATGTAGTAAATCCAGGACATGCAGTAAGAACATTCACACCCCTATACATCATTTCGGTTCTCAATACTTCCAAAAACCCCTGTAGCGCAAATTTAGAAGCCGAATAGCCAATTCTTGCAGGTAACCCTCTATAACCTGCAATGGATGAAATCCCTACAACTGTTCCTTTATTATTTATTATTTCTGGTAGGCAATATTTTGTAGCGTATAAAGATCCATAAAAATTTATATCCATTACTTTTTTTACCACTTCAAGATCTACCTCTTCAAATAGTGCACGCATGCTTATGCCTGCATTATTGATTAAAATATCTATTTTACCAAAATGTTCAATTACTTGCTCCGCCATTTTTTCATTATCTGCCTCTTTACTCACATCAGAAACTATGGGCAATACTTTAATGCGTTTTTTCTTAAGATCCATTACCGCACGATCTAAAGCTTCTTTCTTTCTGCCAGTAATTACAATTTTTGATCCCCTTATACCAAAATGCTCGGCCAATGCTTTACCAATACCAGAAGAACCTCCAGTAATAACTACAACTTTATGCTTCATTTACCTCCTAAATTTTATTGAATTGCTAAAATAACACATCTTAGTTTTAGGCTATTGATTAAAATTAGCCTCAATTTATGTTTTGAAGAATTCAAATTTATTACTGTTTCATTCAAAAAAATTTATAAAATATTAGAATTAGCCAAAAATTTAGTAAAATTTTAATATTTAAGATTAATTTAATTTTTAATTCGCATTTAAAATTATATTTTTGAATAAATAATGTCTTTAAGACATTGTTTATAAAAATTAATTTGACACTAGGAACAGAAAGCCTGACTTTGTTAGAGTCAGGCTTTTTTGTGTTTAATTACCTTTAAAACTACATTTCTTCAAATGCTGAAAAAGCAATCGGTTTAGCTGAAAACCATTTTTTTGTTTTTTGCCAAGTAGTTTTAAATAATTCTGATTGTCGGTATTCTTCTAAAGCTTCGGGCCCTTCCCAAATACTGTAGGTCATAAATACATTAGATTGGTCAGCATCTTTTAGCAAGACTAAGTGTTGACAGCCTTTAAATTGTCTGATTTTGCTTTTGGTGTCTTTAAACATTGTTAGAAAATCATCAATATTATTTTCATTAAATGTCATTCTTACTATTCTTATCAGCATTTTATATCAAGTTTTTTATTTATAAAATAAGTAATGGTTAATTGATTATCGAATAAATATGCTATAGCTTTTTAGGGAAAATTACTAATTGACCAAAAGCTTTCCTTAGTTTTGTAACCTATAATTATATGAACCGCGGATTATTGAATCTGCTAAACACAAAGAAATGAAAAGCTCAGAAATAAGATTTAAAATTGAACTTGACGATAAAAATTATCCTGAGAAAATTTTCTGGAATGCAACAGATGGTGCTTCAGAAGGAATGGAAGAATCAAAGGCAATTACCCTTTCTATTTGGGATCATAGTAAAAAAGAAACTTTGCGTATAGACCTTTGGGGTAAAGATATGCCTATAGACGAAATGAAAAGATTTTATATCGATACCATTGGTGGCCTAGCCAATAGCATAAGAACAGCAACGAGCGATGAGTTTATGGCAAATGAAATGGAAAAGTTGTGCGATACACTAGTGAAGCATGTTCAAGAAGAACAGCAACAGGGAGGAAATAAATAGTTGTTTCATCAGTCCCTTGGCACATTGATTACTTTTTAATGTGCCAAGGGAATATCGGTTCTCTACAGTTTATTTTCTAAAAGCCAATGCCCTATCGGGATAGTCACTAATTACACCATCTACTCCCCAATTAAGTACCATCGCTATATCTTGGGTTTCATTTACTGTCCAAGGTATTACTTTCATGCCTTTGCTTTGTAGCTTTTTTACCTTTTCTTCATCTAACAATTGATAAGCAGGACTGTATATAGCAGGAGTAAAATCTAGTTTTGCCAAATTTTCTTCAATTCCATCTTGGTTTCCTACTAAATAAGCCAATGTAACATCAGGGTAAGTGTTATGGAAATATTGCAATACCCGTATATCAAAACTTTGGACATTGTATTTTTCTTGTGGGAGTTTATCTTTCAAAAAAAGAAACAATAAATCGGAAAAAACAGCCGGTGAAGGATGATATAATCCATCTCCATCAGGACTACTTTTTATTTCTATGTTAAAATATGGAAGAGGAATGTTCTGCTGTTTAGCATATTTTTTAGCTAATTCGATTACTTCACTAAGCAATGGCTTGACCTGTGCAATTTTCTCCTGAGTTGGAAATCGTGCATTTTCTTTACTCCCACAGTCATATAGCTTTACTTGCTCATAAGTATGCGCATGGATATTGAATTTTTTATCATTTTCTTCATCTATCAAATTCCCTAGAGAGTCTGTACAAATACTAGCCGAAAACCATGGCTCATGAGAAACTACCAATTGACTATCTGCAGAAACTGCCAAATCTAATTCAAGTGTATTTACGCCAAGTTCTAAGGCTTTTTGAAAAGCAGCCAGACTATTTTCTGGCATTAGACCTCGACAACCCCTGTGCCCTTGTAAGTCAAATGAATACTTATCTGGTTTTTCTTGTTCGCTGGCACAAGTCACCAATAAACAAAGCATTACCAAACTGATTGCAATAGTTTTAAAGTTGGATAGCATCTTAATATCTTTTTCCAAAAATATCAATTAAGAGCAGAAGGAAACTATTAGAAAATAATATTCATATAAACTTAAAATAAAAAACGCTTCTGGTAGTCAGAAGCGTTTTTTGTAAGTATACGATTTAATTAAAGCCAATCAATTTTCTTTCTCATAAGATAGCTATTTTTTTGCGAAATTGAAAGGATATTTCAGGCCTGAGTACTCTATCAATTCAATTCTTACTGCTGCAATAAACATTTTTGCTTTTACTTCTAAAGGCACTCTATTCTTATCATCAGATACCCAAAAGGTAATAGCATCGCCACCATCGAACAATTTATTATCTGGCATAATAGGTGAAAGAGCAAATGTATTCACCCTTCCTATTTTTGTTTTCAACACTTCTTTACCTAAGTATTTAATCTTGAAATCATAGACGGTATCTTCATACACCGCATTCATAGCAATTATATCGCCTGGTTTTTTGCTATTAAAATCTATAGTACGTAAATAGTAATAGCCACTGATCATATCTTGAGGATATTCTTTTAGGTCAAATTCCTCTACTTTCCGTTTTCCTTTCTTTTCTTGTTCTAACTTCGCTTTTTTATTGCGGTGATCAAAAGTTGTGGTTTCTGTTAATTTATAATTTTTCCCTTCTTCAATATCTCTATGAAATTTCTGTGTAGTAATGGCCCCTGTATCGATGTATGAGCGCCAAAGGTCTTCAACATGATAAAACCAAGATGCCATTCCTATTGTCTTGCCCTTTACATCAACTTTATAACAATCGCGGCCATTTACGCTGTGCAAATCATTGTCAAGTGTAATTACACCTTCTCCACCATTAAAACCAAGATAATGAGCCCTGTAAACAAAGCGTTCACCTGGAGCAAAATTATTATGCCTCACTTGCCTGTATTGATGACCGTCTTTTACAATAAAAGAGCAGCTCAACAAAACCCCAATGATATATACAAAATACTTTCTCATAACTTCAGAATTTGTTAAAACTGAAACGTCGGACTTGTTTGTATTCACTATTTAACGATAAGCCCTTTATATAAGTTTATTGCCGTTTTTCTATAAAGTAAATGTTTCCGTCTTATCCGTATTACTTCTTTTCCTCCACTTTGTTTTTATATTAATGCAATTACAATCAACTTTGTGATTCAATCAGCAAAATAATTCGTAAAAATAATGACCGACAGCCACGCCCACATATATTCAGACAAATTTAAGAACGACATTGACAAAATTTTAGCAAAAGCATTTGAAGAAAATGTGAATAAAATATATATGCCCAACATAGATCGTACAAGTATTGAGGGAATGCTAAAATTAGAAGAGCAATACAAGGGCCAATGTTTTAGTATGATGGGCCTTCATCCGTGTTCGGTAAACAAGGATTTTGAAAAAGAATTACAAATCGTAGAAGAGTGGTTATTTAAAAGACCATTTACTGCAGTTGGAGAAATAGGTATAGATTTATATTGGGATAAAACCTATTTTGAGCAACAAAAAGAAGCATTTCGAATACAAACAGCCTGGGCTAAAAAACTCAATTTGCCCATTGTAATACACACTCGTAACTCAATGGCTGAAACTATTGAGTTATTAGAAGAAGTATATGAAGAAGGGCTGACAGGTGTGGTGCATTGTTTCACAGGAAATGTAGATGATGCCAAAAGAATTATCAAGCTTGGTTTTAAACTGGGTATTGGTGGGGTAGCCACCTTTAAAAATGGTGGATTAGACACAGTACTGCCACACATAGATTTAGAACATATTTTATTAGAAACAGATAGCCCTTACCTCTCCCCAAAACCACACAGAGGAAAAAGGAATGAGCCTTCTTACATCCCTATCATTGCCCAAAGAATAGCGGATTTGAAAGAGACGACTATAGAAGAAGTGGAAAAAGTGACTGATGCCAATGCGGCTAGCTTTTTTGTACATTAATTGAATACTGCCAATGAATTATTTCTCAGGCTAGCAATTCTCACATCGAAATTCTAATTTTACCGCTTAATTTTTCGTAATTAAAATAGAAGATAAATGGCTTACAATCTATTAAAAGGAAAAAGAGGGATAATTACTGGTGCATTAGATGAGAGTTCTATTGCATGGAAAGTGGCACTTAAAGCCAAAGAAGAAGGGGCTACTTTCACCCTAACCAATGCGCCTATCGCTTTAAGAATGGGTAAAATAAACGAATTAGCAGCTGCTTGCGAAACAGAAGTTATACCAGCCGATGCTACTTCAACGGAAGATATAGAAAAACTATATGCTGCCTCTACGGAGAAACTAGGAGGGAAAATAGATTTTGTGCTGCACTCTATTGGCATGAGTCCAAATGTGCGTAAAAGTAGGGAGTACGGCAATCTCAATTACGATTGGTTCTTAAAAAGTCTAGATATATCTGCGCTCTCTTTCCATAAATTGATGCAAGTAGGCGAAAAAACTGATGCTTTAAACGAGGGTGGCTCTATTGTAGGCCTCTCTTATATCGCCGCTCAACGCACGTTTTCTCATTATAGCGATATGGCACAAGCCAAATCTGTATTAGAATCTATCGCTAGAAGTTATGGAGAAAGGTTGGGTAAGTCCAAAAAAATTAGGGTGAATACCATTTCTCAGTCGCCTACGGTTACTACAGCTGGTAAAGGAATAGATGGCTTCCAAGAGTTTTTAGATTTTGCTGAAATGATGTCGCCTTTGGGCAATGCATCTGCTGAGGAATGTGCCGATTATGTAATTACACTTTTCTCTGATCTGACCAAAAAGGTTACCATGCAAAACCTCTTCCACGATGGCGGTTTTTCATATACTGGTTTCTCAGAAGAATTAGTAGAAAGATTGAAGAAGTAGATTTCAGATTAGAGGATAGAAGTTAGGGATTAAAAGTTGGAAGATAGATGTTAGAAGTTAGAAATTAGATTTTTTTAGAAGAGTCTTGGCTAAGTTGTAGCCGAGACCTTTTTTTATCACTACTGCGACCATTGACTTTAGCATACAGCCTCTCACATAGATTTATTGAGAATCACAATCCAATCGTTTTGTTTGATTATTATCATTAAATAAGCTTATACTAATCATCCCTTATCTCACATCTCGACCATAGCTTTGCATCAACAATTCCACAGGCTATCCCCCATTGGCTTATCCAAGTAATTTCCCCAGCTACGCTTTAAATATTTATCCATATAAATAATATGTATTATGAAAAAAATCATGCTTACTATGCTGGCAGTTGCTGTTGTTTTTTGCTTACAAGCCCAAAACAATAATTTTTACTTAAAAGCTACAGGTGGTTTTTCATTCAGCACAGCTAAAACCGAGCAGCCTGGAATCGAATCTTATACTGTACTCGATGCTCAAACCATGAAACCTATTTCCATTACAGAAAATGGATTGTATGGCTCTTATGGTGGCGGGGCAAAAGCCGGTATGGCATTGGGTTATATGTTTAATAAAATTGTAGGTGTTGAATTAGGTTTGAATTATTTCCAAAGTGGAAACCAATTGCGAGAAAGAACTTCAGTAACGCTTAACGGAGCTCCAGGAGAATTTCTCTTCGAACAAAAAGCTTATGCGCGTGCCTTAGCAGTAATTCCTAGTTTGGTAATGACTACTGGAAATGAGCAAGGCCCTTCTCCTTATGCTCGTTTTTCTTTTGTCGTTCCCGTTTGGGGCGACCTCATTATCTCTACCGATATTCAAGATCCATTTGGTAGGGTAAACCCACAATTAGCAGGACAGCCTGCAGTTTATGACCGTGAAGACAAAATTGACCCAGTAAAACCACAATTTGGTTTTGAAGGTGCTATGGGTGTTTTATTCCCAGTAAATAATCGTTTGAGTTTCTTTGCCGAAGCTGAATTCCGTACGCTTACAGTAGATGGTGACAATCGAGAAACCACCAAATTCGATGTATCTGTAGGAAGCGAACAACTACAAACTTTAGAGGATTTTCCTGTAGGTATTACGCAAGGCATTTTCCGTGAAAGCTTGAATAATACCATGAATGTGAAAGAATTTGAAAATGGTACTGAAAACCCAAATTTTAATCCTAACCAAGCTGCAGACGAATTGAAACCTTTTGCCAATATCAATGGCTTCGGCTTTAACTTTGGTTTGCGGATTGATATCTAGTAGTTAAGATTCGTATAATGCGAATAGGTCATGGCATGAAGCTATGGCCTTTTTTATTGTTCATAATCGAATTTCCAATATCTACCTCGGCGGTCTTTGTAAAGCTCTTTTTCTACAGTTTTGTCATACAAATTATAAAAAGCCGTATCTACCATATGTAAATAGTTTTTTGATTGGATTATCATCTGTTCACGTATGGAGTCTTCGGCAATGTAATAATTGAGCGTATCGGTTATTTGCTTTCTAAGATAAGAATGAGGTGTATGGTAAACAGTATCACCTTTTTGGTATCCTTCGTAAAAATCATCAACAATTTGGGGTTGAAAAAAGTACTCCTCAAATTTATTTTGAAAAACAACATCAAATAACTCTTTTCTTTTCAATGTTAAATTGTAGGAGATGAATTTTTTATCTACTTTTTTTCTTCCTATGTTAAAATCAGAAAACATTCGATCATACCCCATAACATATACCCTGTCAAAAATAAATTTAGTTACTGTATTCTTATCCATCCTCATCAACCTCTGTTTGGTCAGTACTTTAGGTTCTTGGGCTTTGCAGCCTATTAGAACAGTAAGTATACTGAGGTAGATTAATAGATTTTTCATTGAATAAGTAAGTTTAGATTAATAGCCATTTTAACACATTCTTTGAAAGTAATCAGCTTCCAAAAACAGGTTGATTTATTTTTTATTTAACTTGTACAAGTGAATATTTAAGGTGGGAGGATTGATTAATTGAAAAGGCAACCACTTAATTTACTAAGCCAATACACTGTTACCTTATTAGCTTTAGGTAATTGTTTATAACAATTGACTACCCATCACATAAAGTCTAATACTAAAGACTAATTGTTTTGACAGCGAATTAACTAACATCATTTAAAAACGCTTACCAAACCCAACTCTAATTAGACCAGCAGGATCTTCTAATTGTCTATAGCCAATAAGTAGGTTATATTTTGTATCTGCCGAAAGCACAAAGCTTTTAGCTATCTCTCTCTCAATACCAAAACCTAGTGTCCAGCCACCACTTATATGGTTTGTTGCATCGTAATCAGTTGTATATTCATAGATTACATTATTACGAGAAGAGGAGCGAGACACTCCTAATCTACCTGCATTTGTGTGGTTCGTCATTAAGCCTGCCATAGCATGTATCTTAATACCGAAAACTTTAATGGGAGCTTGATATTTGAGATATAACTGCCCATATGTTACAGCAAACCTACTGTAACTATATAATCTAGCATCACTTGGTTGTATATCAATTAAGTTATCATCTATAATTACAGATACCTCTGGCTGTGTATTACCCCAACTTACATTAAACTCATCAGGAAAATCATTATACCTGCCCATACCTGCATTTAGTCCTAGAAAGAAACCGTATTTTAACGAACGTTCATAGTATAATTCGATATTGGGAGATATATTTCCTGAGAGTGTGATATCTATCATTCCTGCCTTAATACCAAAAGTATTTTTCCTTTCTATTACTTCTTCTTGGGCAAAAAGGATAGTGGTAAATAAAATAAAAAAGCTTGTTATAAATAGTTTCATTCTGTGACTTATAAAAATTGCTAGTTTATGAGAAAATAAATCAGTAATTACTGTGCATCAATTAAAATTTAAAACTTCAATCTACCTAAATCATCATAATAAACACACATAAATTACCTGATTTATGGCACACAATTATAGGTACTAACAAAAAAAAATCAAACATTTATACACTTTTTTTGTTACAAATCAACTCTTCGTTTTTCCTTATTCATACCCTTGGGTGTAAAATCTATTATTTATCACAAGCCAAAATCAAAAAACCCGTTAATAATTCGTCTATACTTTGTAGCGTCACTTCAAGGGTTTATGCATTTTTTTACTTTTCAAATACATAAAAAGCTTTTATTAGTTTCAGTATTCTTCCTATTTTGTTTTTGGAAATGTATCGCTCAATCTACGCCGATTAACAAGCTACATAAGAGTGAAAGTGAAATACCTGCTAGCATTCAGTATTTAATAGACACTACCAATAATCTCGACTTTAATCAAGTAAAAGACCTCTCCAATCCAAATTGGAATCACGTCAATCATAAACAATTTCTGAACTTAGGATACACTAAAGAAGTAGTATGGCTACAATTAAATGTGCAGAATGTTACAACAGATTTCAATAACTGGATTTTACATCTAAAATACACCTTACTCGATTCAATACATGTTTATCTACCCCAGCATTCAGGAGGATGGAAAGAAATACTGACAGGTAGAGGACTTCCTTTTCATACACGGGGGAATATCAAAAGTGCTGATTTTGCTTTTGCGCTCGACCTTCCCACTTCCGAACCTCAGAAAATCTTTGTAAGAATACACACTAAAGGCCCGTTAAATGCCCCATTCTTGTTTAAACAACAAACTGCTTTTCAACAAGATATGATGAACAGCCATATATACTATGGTATTTACTTTGGTGCTTTAGTAGTCATGATTCTTTATAATCTTTTCATTTTTCTAGCACTACGCAATGTCAATTACCTATTCTACATACTTTCTATTTTATGCACTGTAGGTATTTTCATGACAGTCGCTGGTTACAGTTTCAAGTACTTATTCCCTGAATCGGTATGGCTCAACTTGTATTTTACCCGCATTTTTATGGGCTTCGTGGTATTGGCGACTGGTATGTTTGCACTCAACTTTTTAGAAGTTAAAAAATATATAAAGTGGGGTGACTATCTTCTAAAAGGAGTCATGATTGCTGCCATGATTGCTACTGTATTAGTAGTAACCGACATAGTTCCTTCTGCTACTAATTCTGTTGTTTCGCTGCATAGTATTTCATTACTTTTAGTAGGTATTGTAGTTTGGCGAAAAGGAAATGCCTCAGCACGTTTTTATGTATTTGCTTGGGTATTTTACTTGTTAGGTGGTTCACTCATTACACTGCGCAATGCAGGTATATTGCCACTTAACACACTTACTACCCATGGTGCTGAGGTTGGTTCTTTGTTAGAAGTAATACTTTTATCATTAGCATTAAGCGATCGTTACCGTTCTATTAAAAAGGAAAAAGAGGCTTTGCAAGAAAAAAACTTGAGAATACAGCAAAAACACAATGAAGAACTTGAAAAGAAAGTAGAGGAAAGAACAAAGGAACTTTCTATCACCAACGATTCTCTGAATCTTATAAATGAAACCCTCAATACTACCTTAGCTACTGTAAAAGCGCAGAAAGAACAAATTTCTGCCCAACACCAAGACATCACCAAACAAGCAAAACAGTTAGAAGAAGCTTTTAGTAATATTAGAAGCAGTATCAATTACGCTAGAAGAATACAAGAAGCTAAACTACCTCAGCTAAATCAAATTAAATCGGCTTTTCCGCAATCTTTTGTGTTTTTTAGACCTCGGGATCATGTAAGCGGAGATTTTTATTGGTTTGCTGATATTGGCGAGAAAAAAATAATTGCTGCTGTAGATTGTACAGGACATGGCGTGCCAGGAGCTTTTATGAGTATGATCGGCAGTGAATTACTCAATGAAGTTGTGAATCAAAGGAAAATATCACAACCTGATGAAATTTTGAGGCATTTACATCTTGGTATTAGACGAACGCTAAGACAGAGAGAAACAGCCAACCGCGATGGTATGGACATAGCTATTTGTGTCTGGGATCAAAACAAAAACGCATTACAATTTGCCGGAGCAAAATCTCCGATGTTATTGATCAATGATCATGAACTTCAAGTAGTGAAGGGCAATCGTATGCCAATAGGTGGCCTACAACGCGAGGTGGAACGCTGCTTTACTGTTCATGAGTTTAATATTGAATCACCTAGCACTATCTATATTTATTCCGATGGATTTCAAGATCAATTTGGTGGTGAGAAAGGGAAAAAGTTTCTGAGTAAAAAGTTCAAGCAATTATTGTATGAAAATCATGAACTTCCTATGGAAGACCAACAACAACTCCTCGCCCATACTTTTGAAAAATGGATTGGAGATGATACACAAACCCCAGAAACACAAATTGACGATGTATTGGTAATCGGATTTAGGATAGCACCTATTGCCATAGAAGTTGAAGAATAACTAAAATCAATAATATTTTCATTTAATCAATCTTACAATTTGTAGTTATCTTTATAAACTACTCTCCTTCTGGAGGCCAAACAAACTCTCCATGATCGCGTGTGAACCAAACAATATCAGCCACCGTATTTTGCTCTTTGGCATTAATACTAAGTTTTTGATAACTAGGGCTTTCTAATGTTTTATCTTCCAAATTAAAAGGATAGGGGATGGTGGCCAGATGTCCTTTTAAAACACCCTTTAACTGCTGCATTTTCTCAGCATAAGCTTCATTGCCAGCCAAGTTTTGTTGTTCGTATGGATCTTTTTTAAGATCGTACAATTGATCCCCATCAAAATAATCTGGAAAGTGATCGATGGCTATACGCGAATGTGCTTGCTTGGGTACATTAAGGTGATTGGGAGCTTTTAGTAAACTACCATTCTTTATTTGTTGGTTTATTTCTTCAGGAAAACGCAAGGCAATATATTTATAACTCCCATCATATACAGAGCGAGCATATCCAGCTTCTGCAAATACATGTTCTCTTATTTGTGCTTTTTCTCCATTGAGCACAGGCATTAAACTATATCCATCGAGTGGTTGAGGAAGGCTTTGTGTACCAGCTGCAGCGAGTAAAGTAGGAAGTATATCGGTATTTTGAACCAATGTATTCTGATTTACGATTCCTTGCTGCTTTCCAGGCCAGCGTACTATCATTGGCACATTTGTTCCTTTTTCGTAACAAGTAGCTTTACCGGGCTCAATATTGTGATCAGCCATAAATATGATAGCTGTATTATCATATAAATCATTTGCTTTTAAATGATTGATCAATTCACCCACCTGATGATCAATATGGGTAATTCCTGCAAAGCGATGACTTTCACTAACGTTATATTGGCTAGCATCAGTAATTAATTGCAAAGAATCTGGTTGGTATTTGACAACCTCTGGTAAATACCCCTCTAAAGTATAGCGTAGGTCTTCCGTAAGGTTTTCAACATGGTTGGGTCCATGTATGGCTGTAGGAGCAATATATAAGAAAAATGGCTTTTCTTTTTCTTGGGCTGATTCTATAAATTCTATCCCACCTTTGGTAATCCAAGGGATATTGTGATACTGAAGCGCTTTTACAGGGAAACCATCGAAATTACCCCAAAGTACACTTCTTGCTTCTTGAAAGCCTGCTGAGCTTTTCAGGTAATTGGCTATCATATCATGCCTTTGTTTCAGTTTAGCCTCTACTTCAGCGTCTTTTATATCATCCTCTTTTTGAAGTACCGGTATATCAAGTTCTTTTGGAAGTTGACCAATATGCCATTTACCCGACATACCTGTATAATAACCCTGTTCAGACAGTAATCGAGGTATGGTAGCATTTGAAGCTTCGATATGCGTATTCCAAGCAATGCTGTATGGAGCGGTTTTAGGAAAAGCTTTTTCAAAACCTTCTGCAATACAACGCCCTGCCATTTGCCCAGTCATAACTGAAAAACGACTTGGTGTACACATGGAAGCTGTAGTATGGGCTTGCATAAACCTCACACCTTCTTTGGCAAGTAGATCGATGTTTGGCGTGGGAAACTTACCTCCATAAGCTGCGATATCACTGAATTGTAACTCATCTGTATATACCAATACAAAGTTGAGGGGCTTCTCTTCTGTATCTGAAGCAACCTGATCTTTACTGGGAGTTGCATTACATGCTAATAACAATAAGCCAATAAATGAATACAGGCTTGGATAGATTTTCAGTCGCATTTCTCATTCTAATTTTGAAAACAAATAACCAAAATTAGGTTTTCTAATAGATTCCCTATCCTGTGCATGCCTGTAAGTAAAACTTATCCTTCTAAAAAACTAGAACTTGATTATTTTAACATGCCCAAGCAGGAACTATCTTCTTTTGTTTCCATCTCTTTCTTTTTTTTTCAAGGATTAGATAGAAACCACCACATACTCCAGGTCCAGCGTCAAATCCAAAATAAACAAGCGCTTGATTCTTTGCTTTATTGAAACCTATGTTTGAAAACTCAATTATCGTAAAAATCCAGTCAGAATATCTTGCAATAATATCCTTTTTAGTAGGAATTGAATCATTATTGAAAATGATGAACTTAATGTCATTCATTTGAACAGTATCAAAATTCAATTTCAATCTATTTACAGATATAAAATCTAAAAAAGTTTGTTTCTGTAATTCCTCATATTTTTCCTTAAATCGGCTATAGTCTTCTGTAACAAGACTATCTAGATATTTTGGCTTTTCAAGAATAGTTATTGTTTTTCCCGATGAATAATCGAGTGTAGGAGGACAAAGTGGAATTACATATTCTCGAATTATTTCTTTATAAATTTCATCAGATTGTGAACAAGTAACAAAGCTTTGTATAAGAAAAAATAGGAGCAAATAAGGAATCTTCATCTTAAAACAATTAGTGTCATTTTCTTACCCTATGCCTGCCATTTTCCAAAAAACCAATACTTGGGAGTTGCTTATTTTTATTAAAAATCATAAAGGCTTGTTGTAACTCTTTCCAGAGTTGCTCATGTGGTTTATTTCCTTCAATTCCAATCAGCCCATTTAATTTTTCATCTGTCAGCCTTGCTGGAAAAATAGTGACAGGGATATGTGCTTGTCCATTATCTGTGGCTTCCACACAATATATATACAAAGCTTTAATAGGTTCGTCTTGTATGGGTAAGCAGCCAATAGTAACACAATTACCATGGATAAAAATATCTCCACCTAAAGCTCCTTTATTGCCCAAAATACGGTCTGATCGATTGGGGTAATTGATACCTAATGACAAATAAAAATTGCTATGAGGATTAAAACGGTCTACATGGTAAAAACCTTCAGGTACCTGTAAATCACCTTGCCTACGCTTAGGTCCTAATGTGCCTGAATTACTGCAAATATCAAAGGTTTCTATCAATTGATAAATACTGTCATGTTTGTTCTTTCCCCAAAGTTCTATTTCCTCTTCTAACTTAAATGCCCTTATATATAATTGCATTTGATCTGGAAGAATATTACAAGCTGCGAGCTTGTTTAATACGCGCTTTTCTTGATCACTATACGCTTTTCGCACTCGTTGATATCGTAATTGTTCCTGCTTAAAAATGCCAGAAAATGTACAACCAATTAAAAGCATTATCCAAGCGTATAATAAAGAAAATGACATCATAAGGAAATCTACATAAGTTCTAATTTTTAATTAGTACTTCTTGATTTAGTAAACCAATTATAAGCTTAGCAAGAAATGCTATAGAAATTGAGCAAAATTATTTTTAGGATCGTAACCTAACATTTCTTTAGCCTTTAAAATACTATAAACCCGATCAATGCTTTCTGGAAAAGACCAACCTTTACTATGATAACTCTTCGCTGCCTGCGGGAAGTATTTTAAAATGACTTTCTCAGGATTTTCATATAATAATGTTAAATCTTCTTTTTGGAATGGGCTGTCATTAGAAATATTAAATATTTCAAAAGAAGAAAATTCATGCTCTAATGCAAGCAAATGAGCTTTTGCACCATCTTCTTCGTCTAAACCTCTATACAATCTATGGTTAGCTTTTGTATTAGCTTCTTCTGGTAAAAATCGTGAGACTCTGAGTACTACACTTTCCAAACCTTCTTTTTCAAAATAATCTTGACATAGCAATTCGCAGGTTAGTTTGGTAATGTCATAAATATCTCTGGGTTGTGGTACCAATTTTTCGTCTACCCAAACCGCTTGCTTACTGTTTTTCATTGCCTTGCCATAAATGGAAGTAGTACTGGTATAAACAAATTTTTTGATTCCATTAGTGACTGAAGCTGCCAATAAATGCTGTGTACCTTCAATATTAGTTTTGATAAAAGCTTCCCTTGGATAGTTGAGTTCGTAATGTTTGCCATGCAATGCCGCCGTATGGATAATGGCATCTTTACCAGCTGTAACTTCATTCACAAATTCTTCCTGGCTTATATCTCCAATCACATCAGTAGTATTACTCTTAATTAAATCGATGCCGATTGCCTCATAATTAGCTTGCCGCAGTTGTTTTACTAATTCCCTACCCAACTTTCCAGCTGAGCCTGTAATTATTACTTTTTTCATTGATTTTCAAAAATCTGTATCAGCATCTTTTATATCCATTTTCTGTATCCATATATTGCGGTAAAGCACATCGTGCCCCTCTGCTTGTAGTTTTATTCCGCCTGGTGTATCTGTAATGCCTTTGCCACCGTCATTACCCCCATCTATACCAGAATTTGGTCCGCCCCATACTTGGTTGATTGTTTGATCTATATGCACTTTCACACCGTTAAAATACAGGGTTACCATGGCTTTTTCTGAGCGTATGCCATTTTCAAATCGAGCTGCCCTGAAAATGAGATCGTAAGAATTCCACTTACCAATGCCATTATAAGCATAATAAGGAGAAGGGGTCTCATTAATTACTGCTGCCAAGCCATGCTTGGTAGTATCACCATCTAATATTTGTATTTCGTATCGGTTCTGTAAGTAAACACCACTATTGCCCCCTTCTTTTTCTATTAAGAATTCCACATGTAACCTAAAATCGCGGTATTTCTTTTTAGTCACAATATCTGCAGCCCCATAAAGGCCACCAGCTGCCGCCGGATCATTGGTATTAACTACGGTACCATCATCTACAGGGTCATCTACTATTTTCCATTTGATAGGCAATGAGGCTTTAAGACGAGGACCTTCCCAATACGTCCATTTTTTATCAAGCATTTTTTTGGTGCCATCAAATAATACCTCAGCTTTTTTAGGGGGCTTGGCACCAACACCAATTTGCGCAAAAAGTTGTATGGAGCTAAAAAATAAAAGACTAGCAAATAAGGCGGTTATTTTTTTCATTTTCTGTTTCAATTTTATCTCAGGTATAAATATACGCCCAATAGATGAGTAATCCTTGTAAAGGAAGACGCAGTGCAGTAATCACTATCCAAAGTGTATTTCCTTTTCTCCAAACTTTCTGAAAGTGATATATATTTGCAGGAAATACAGCAATGAGTAAAAAAATAATCCCCCATGCAGCGATACTCCGATAATAATCAAAAACAAAAAGTAAACCCAAGGATAATTCAATAAAACCTACTAGTAAATTTACTTTTCGAGGTTCTGGTATCCATTGAGGCATTATCTTAAGGAAAAAGGATGGACTTATAAAATGTGCCATGCCAGCTAGTATATAAAGCAGCGCTTGGAGGTAAAGTAAAAAATCCATGTTGAATGTTTTTTTTATGTCGAAAAACAATACTTTGCCAAAGAGATGTAAAAAAAGATGAAACTATAGGATTGATATCAATAGTTATAGTGATGTCATAACAATATTTGATTTTAAGGTAAAAGACCTAATTTACTGAACTATGAAAAAAAGAACGATAATCAGTACATTGATTACAATATTTCTTGGGATTTCCGCTACCTCTACCATCCTAGCCCAAACTATAAAAGATGCCGAAATTACTTTTAAAATAAAAAATGCTGGACTTACCGTAAATGGCAGCTTAGGTAATTTTGAGGGTAAGATCAACTTCGATCCAACTGATTTACAAGAAAGTAAAATAGAAGCTAGTGTAGATGTGAGTACCATTGAAACGGGCATAGGAATGCGTGATAAACACCTTAAAAAAGATGACTACTTTGATGCGGAGAAATTTCCAAAAATCATTATGGAATCTGTGAGTTTTTCATCAAAGGATAATAGTGCTTATGAAGGAAAATTTAAGTTGACCATTAAAGGACATACTGAAGAAATTGATTTCCCTTTTACCCTGAAGAATGAGGGGGATATCAACACTTTTGAAGGAACATTTGAAATAGATCGTCGTGATTATGGTGTCGGTGGAAATAGCTTTCTGTTATCAGATGATGTGAAAGTTTTTATAAAGGTAAATACTGAAGGCCCACAAATGATAAAATAACCAGATTCCTAAAAATTATAGAATTGACTTAATATAAATCCCAGTTTGGCTTTAATCCCACTATTAAATCTTAAAATTTTAATGGGGACAAATCAGCTATTTTTGACTCTTGAAAAAGGAAAGTATCTTAGTAAAGATTGATCAGAGTTAATAAAAAGCTATTGTTAATGCCTACCACATCAAAATCAATTATTTTTTTAGTGATAAGTCTTTTTGCAGTCTCATGCAATGAAAAACCAAACTATAACAAACTGCTCAGTAATGATCCTTTTATAGCTTGGCGTGTAACAGGTGGCGATCCTGGCATCACCCACTATTCAAAGTTAGATCAAATAGACAAATCGAATGTAAAACAACTTAAACCTGCGTGGGCATTCAACTCAGGCAGTAAAGTACATAACCAATGCAATCCGATTGTGATTGAGGAAACCATGTACTTCACTACGGGCTATCAGGAGTTAATTGCGCTCGATGCAGTGAATGGTGAAGAAAAATGGCGGTTTAAGCCCAATTTTGACAGGCAAGAACGCCCCGAGTTTATGAATATTAATCGAGGGGTAGGTTTTTGGACTGAGGGTACAGAAGAAAGGCTCTTTTTTTGTGCAGGCAACCTGCTCATTGCTATAGATGCCCAATCGGGAAAACCAATTGAAAGTTTTGGTCTGGGAGGCAAAGTAGATATGAATCAAGGGCATCACCTTCCCCCAGAACGCATGGGAATTACTGTATCTTCTAGTCCTGTAGTTTTCAAAGATTTAGTCATTATTGGTGCATCTAGTTGGTCTGCCACTTCCCATGTAGCAGCTTATAATGTAAAAACAGGTGAAAGAGTTTGGAAATTCAACACAATTCCACACGAAGGCGAATATGGGCATAGTACTTATGGAGACCCCGACTATTGGAAAGGCGGCGCGGGTGTAAATGTTTGGGGTGGTTTTTCTGTAGATGAAAAAAATGGAATGGTTTTCTTTGGAACTGGCCAGCCTAAATTTGATTTTTATCGCCCTTTTAATGATGGGAAGCATCTCTATGGTAATAGCACAGTTGCCCTAAAAGCTTTGACAGGTGAAAGGGTTTGGCATTACCAAGTTATTCACCATGATTTATGGGATTTGGATGTGCCTTGTGCTCCTGTACTTGCCGATGCCACCATCAAAGGAAAAAAAGTGGCAATCGCCATGCAAATTACCAAAACAGGCGATACTTTCATTTTTAATCGATTAACGGGTGAGCTTTTATCCGATGTGGAAGAAGTAAAAGTAAAAGGGTCTTTATTACCAGGAGAAACAGCTTATCCAACACAACCGATTGTTAGCTGGCCCGAAGCGTTTTCGAGGCAGCAAGTAATCCCTGAGCATGCCTCTACTTTATCAGACGAAGCCCATGCTTCTGCTTTAGTACGTATCAATCGTTCTGATTTAGGTCGCTACGACGCTCCATCTGAAAAAGGAATTATCTATTATGGCTTACACGGAGGAGGAGAATGGGGAGGGCCTGCATATGACCCTGAAACCAATGTATTGTACATCAATTCTAACCAAATTGCATGGCATATTGAGATGGTAAACAACAATCGGAAAATGTCAGAAGATGGCCAATTGATCCACCCTGGACAAACTGTCTACATGCAGAAAGGCTGTGTAGCCTGCCATGGTGCAGACAGAAAAGGTAATGATACGCAACCGGGTTTAGATCAATTACCTAGCAAATATGGAGAAAAGGTAGAGGTAGCGAATATTATTAAAAATGGAAGGGGTGCTATGCCTGCTTTTGCAGCCTTAAAAGAAGGAGAACTAGATGCATTAACCGACTTCTTAATGAACCGACCTGTAGGTTATTATGAGGGATTGAGTAATGCTGATGAAAAACCATCTTTTTCAGTAAAGGGTTATAACCGCTTTTTAGATGAAAATGGTTATCCTGCCACAAAACCACCTTGGGGAGCACTTGTCGCCCTCAACCTTAATTCGGGAAAAATAGATTGGAAAGTTCCATTGGGTACATTCCCAGAATTAATCGAAAAAGGCATTCCCCCAACAGGAACCGAAAACTTTGGAGGAAGCATTGTCACCAAAGGAGGTTTGGTTTTTATCGCTGCTACCCGAGATGAAAAATTCAGAGCTTTTGATAAAGAAACTGGGGAAATATTATGGGAATACGACTTACCCTTTGGTGGTTATGCAACCCCTGCCACTTATGAATTAAATGGAAAGCAGTACATTGCCATTTTGGCAACAGGAGGCGGTAAATTGGGGACTAAAGAAGGCGATGTGATGATGACTTTTGCTTTACCTAATTAATGTGGAAGACGAACTTTTATAAAATTTTCAATACTAGGTTTTAATTTGGTAGTTCTGACAAAACTATTTGGATAGGTAACTTCAAAGCGATAAAAATCCATTTCTAGCAGATGCGCTGATTTTAACTGGTGACATTTTTTTAGCAGGGAAAAGTTAAAAAATTGATTCAATATAAGAGCGATTAATAAAACGATGTCTTTTAGCAACAATCATCTCATTAGTCAATACCTACAAAATTTTGAATATCTTAGATTATGAAACATTACAATGAAGTGGTTTTAAGATTGCAGAGGATGGTATTTTCAAACTATACCGTGTTGCGACCGGGCTTTTTTTAACAATTTATCCTAGTTATACCTAAATAGATTTTAAACATTGACATTAGTCTTTTCACAAAATGAAGCAAGATATATTTATCAATCATATAGGTTTTCTTGTCAATCAGCAAAAAACACTAGTAGTAAAATCTCAAGAAACACTTAAGTCATTTGAGGTTCAGGACATGGCTCAAATCGAATTGACTCCTATGGGAGAAGATGAACGTTGGAAAACTATTTTTAAAGGAGAACTTATAAAAGAAGAAACGGATTTTGGTATCTATTACAAAGGAGATTTTTCATCATTAAAAGTCCCTGGTCATTATAGAGTTGTTATTCCCAAAAGTGAAATAATTAGCTATACTTTCAATATTTCAGATGGTGTTTTTCATTTATTCCCTTATTTATTTCTTGATTTTATACATCATTGGCGCTCTGGATTCCATCAAGATGAATTAAGAGGCTTTACCCATCTAGACGATGCTGTTCGCTCAGATACAGGCGAGCAGCTAGATCTGATTGGCGGATGGTATGATGCAGGAGATTTACGAAAATGGATGGTACACTCTACGCTCCCAGCCTTAGGTTTTCTCGATTTATATAAAAACTTAAATCTTCAGAGAAACTATTTCCATGAAGAACAGAAAACGAAAAATGACTTTATAACCGAAACCATTTGGGGTTTGGATTTTATTTCAAAGATGCAAGACCCAAATACAGGGATGATTTATGAAGACATTGGTGGTGGAGGCACGCAACGAAAAACCGCAGGAATGAGTTGGTGGTATGAAAATCATGCTGGTTGCTTAGGTGATAATTCTGACAATAGATTTACCGATAATATCCCAAACTCAGGTGATGAAAGAAAAGTAAGGGTGCAATACAATCCTATTGCTCAATACACAAATATTTACATACTTTTAAGGTCACTTGTACCCCTAGAACAGTTACTTTCTGCGAATCAAAAAAGTAGCATTAAAAAATATAAGAGCACTGCCCTATTTGCTTGGGAGTATTTAGAGAAAAATGAATGTGAGAAAGATGCATACCATCAATGGACATCCGTTACCTCATGGAGATTACTGGCTTTAATAGAACTCTGGAAAATTAATGAAGTAAACGATTCAAAAATTATAGAAGCAAAAGATAATTTGCTAAGTCTTTTTGAAGAGTCAATTGGATTTTGGTGCATGGATGCTAAGAAAAATGATCCTTATCGTGGTATTCTTCATTCGGCCCAGCCTATTATCGCTTTATGCAAATTGATTAATGAAGAACTACCATTTATTAATGCCGAAGAAATTATTGGTTTTTTAAAAACCTGCAATGAAAAGTATATCAAACCATTAATGGCCACCAATGCTTTTGGTTTCATGCCTTATGGTACTTTCTTTAAACCGCCAAATAATGAAGACCATTTTAGAAGTATAAAACTAGGAGATAGCGCATTATTCTACCGTTTCTTTATGCCAGATAAATCTGTTCAACGCATCAATCATGGATTATCTGGGCACTGGATGAGCTGGGCACATGGGCTAGCCCTTTTAGGAAATTTGCTTAAAGACGAGTTTTTAATCTCAAGTGCTTGGAATCAGCTCAATTGGTTGCTTGGAGCAAACCCTTTTAATGTATGTATGATCTCAGGAACAGGTTATAACAATTTACAGCCACATAGCAGAGGGTTAGGCACGTACCCAGGAGGTTTTTGTAATGGCTTTATAGGCAATTATAAAGATGAAATATTTCTAGATATAAAGAAAAAAGTGCAATGGAATACTACAGAATATTGGAACACTCCTTTATCTAATTGCATGATGGCACTTTCTGAACTTTTACCTAAAGAAATAAACTCAAAAAATAAACTAGGTTATAAGTAGCAATACTGATTTATAACAAATATTTGAGGGTAGTCCCCTAAATAATCATGGGTTGTATATGATTTTATTCGGTGCGAAGCATTCGGTGTGAAGCATTCGGTGTGAAGCACTTGATAATTTAGAAAGCCAAGTTTATAGGACACAGTTTAAAGGGTTAAGAGAAATTAGAGGCTAGATTTAGAAAAGTCTTTATTGTAGGTGTAGGCTTTACTTTTTTTCTAACCTCTAAATCCTAGTTTCTAATCTCTTGGTTTTCAATAGTAATCTGATTTAAATCTCGATTTATCAAGTAATTTCATAAAGAGTCAAATCATGCATAATTTCTCGCTTGGATTACCTATTCAAGAAATAATGAACAATACAATTATAAAAATAAGAGCCTCATGCAAAATGCAATTAATAAAACAATTGATATACAAAATGGAGAAATATGAAATACATTAATTTTGTCTTTTTCGCTCTTATTATTTACTTAATAAGTTGCCAATCGGTAGAAGAAAGCTCGATTAATCCTCCAAATATCATTGTTATTTTAGCAGATGATTTAGGTTATGCTGATTTAGGTTGCTATGGTTCAGAAATTCATACACCTAATATTGATAAACTGGCTTCACAAGGTACTCAATTCACCCAATTTTATACTACTGCACGTTGCTGTCCTTCCCGTGCCTCTTTGCTAACTGGTTTATATCCACACCAAACAGGAATAGGACATTTAGATCTCGATTTAGGGCATCCATCTTACCAAGGTAATTTAAATGAAAAATGCCTTACCATGGCAGAAGTATTGCGTCCAAAAGGGTATACTACGCTAATCTCTGGAAAATGGCATGTAGGCATGGACACAGCAGTATGGCCAATAAACCGAGGATTTGACAAAAGTTTTTTCACTCACAGTGGAGGTAATTATTTTAATACCGAAAATACGAAGTTATTTACCGATACTACTCGCTATTACAGTAACGATGAGGATTTTTATCTTACTGATGCTATTACAAACAATGCGATTGAATTTATAAGTAATGACACAAAAGAAGCGTCGCCTTTTTTCCTTTACCTAACCTACACAGCTCCTCATTTTCCGCTGCATGCCAAGGAATCAGACGTGGAAAAATACGCAGATACTTATAAAATTGGCTGGGACAGCCTTCGCATAAATCGATTCAAGAAAATGAGGGAGTTAAAAGTAATTCCTTCACAGGCAAAACTGAGTAAAAGAGACGAGATAATTCCAGATTGGAATAGTTTGACCGAAGAAGAAAAAGCAAGAGAAACCCGCAAAATGGCTGTATATGCTGCTATGGTAGATTGTGTAGATCAAAACATAGGGAAGTTATTATCTACACTAGAAAAAGAAGGCAAGCTAGAAAACACCTATATCTTCTTTATGTCTGACAATGGTGCTTGCCATGAAGAAATAGAAAAATTACCTTGGGCCAAACCCAATTCTGCTATGGTGGGAACTGAAGCCTCCAACGCTTCGGTGGGTTACCCTTGGGCAAGTGTAAGCAATACTCCATTTAGAAAATTTAAGCATTGGACACACGAAGGAGGTATTATTTCTCCCTTCATTGTTTGGAATGGAAAAAACAAAACCCACCGATTAGATACTACCAATACTTTACATCTCATTGATATTGCCCCGACAATTTACCAATTAGCAGGTGCTGACTACCCATCTAATAAAGAAATTCTCCCCATGGAAGGCATCGATTTTAGTCCAGCACTTCATTCGAACGGCCCTGTTGTTAGAACAAGCCCTCTTTATTGGGAGCATGAAGGAAATGAAGCAATTAGAGATCAGAATATAAAGTTGGTAAAAGACTTTTTGAATACTGATTGGGAAATGTACGATTTAAAGAATGATCCTACTGAAATCAATGACCTTTACTACCAACAGACAGAAAAGGCAAATCAATTGCTCACAAAGCATGAAAAATGGAAGGAAAGAACCGGCGTAGTTCCTTGGGATGGCCCCAAGCAAGTGTTGGATTCTTTATTTATCGGATGGTTTGGTGCTCCCTTGGAAATCAGATAAATATGTAGAGCAATGATAGAAATTACAGTTTACTTTATTTGTAGTTTTTCAGTACTTGTCTCTAATTCCTTTTGTAATTCTTGCACAATGGATAGGTTTTGCCTAAGAGCAATTTCTTGAACCAGTGCTTCAATTTTATCTACGATTTCAGTATCTGATAATTGATACTTCTTAGATTCCGTATCGGCGTAAGTTGAGATGTTTTGTTCCTCTATCTCATCAAACTCTTTGGTTTTACCTAATATGTACTCTGCTAGGTGTTTATTGTAAAGTAAGATCATCAGTTTTTCAACAGCTGTTCTATAAAAATTTTTAGCAGCTTGTTCGAATTCGATTTGACTATTAATCTTTGAAAGTATCCCTTCTAAATTATTTTTAACAGTTCCATCTATATTTTTTCTTTCAATATTCTGGCTTAATTCTTCTTGTTCCTTTTCTAAAACTTCTACTTTTTTAATTGCCTCTTCTTCTTTTAATAAATTCTCTAATAATAAATCATGCGTTTTATTAATCTCATCTTTGGCATGAATAGTCCCTTTGCCTTTACAGCAAAAACAATCCCCATGATTAAAATGTATTTCTAGGTATTCATTATATCCATCTACTTTCCCTTTTCCATTACATACTTTGCAAAGCGTCTTAAATGTAGATTGGTAATAGCGAGTAGCAAAAATGATTAAAGGAACAGCAAAAGCAGTAGTGAGTAAAGTATAAAAACCATTAGATGAGACTCCCAAAAAAAGACCTATTATTCCACAAAAAAAATAGATTACTGATACATAAACCCATGGGATAAAAATTGCTAAAGGAATCGTTGTAAGACTAATTTTGAATGGTTGAATATACAAAGCGGGCTCCTTCAATACATCCCAGATATTTACTTTATCTAAGCTTCCCCATAAAAGCAATAGGTAGGATATTAATAAAACATTTATAATAAGAAAGATAGTCTCTATTCCCATAGCCATAAGTTTGTTTTGGTAAGTCAATTAGTATTTAAAAAAAGAAAAAATCAGAAATATATACAAATATTTAGGTACAAAATCTTTAATTTCTTAATAATTAAACTACTAAAATTGGGTATTAATAATTGAAATAGAAGTAATCTTTCAGTTTCAGGAAAACTAAAAATAGAGTTTACTTTATTTGTAGCTTTTCAGTACTTGTTTCTAATTCCTTTTGCAATTCTTGCACAATGGATAGGTTTTGCCTAAGAGCAATTTCTTGAACCAGTGCTTCAATTTTATCTACAATTTCAGTATCTGATAATTGATACTTCTTAGATTCCGTATCGGCGTAAGTTGAGATGTTTTGTTCCTCTATCTCATCAAACTCTTTGGTTTTACCTAATATGTACTCTGCTAGATGTTTATTGTAAAGTAAGATCATCAGTTTTTCAACAGCTGTTCTATAAAAATTTTTAGCAGCTTGTTCGAATTCGATTTGCTTTTGTATTTTGTCTTTTAACTGATTTGCTTGTTGTTTAATTGAGGTAGTAACTCCTGTGGTCTGTAGTTTATTCTCGATTTTATAGCGCTCTTTCTTAAGTTTTTCAATCTTATTATTTTTATCTCTTTTAAACAGTAAATTATCTTGTAATAAGGCATGTGAACGCCCAATTTCACTTTTCTTCCATATAGATTTTTTTCCATTACAACAGAAGCAAACTTCGTTTTTGAAATCTATTTTAAGATAATCGTTGTAATCATTTAACCTGCCAGTTCCATTACAAACGGCACAATGCACCAAGAATTTGGAACGAATAAATAGAATGCTAAAAAGTACCAAAGGTATAGAAAAACAAATATTCAAAAGAAGGTCATAGACAGGTGAAATTTCATTTCTACCTGGTACAATACCCAAGAAAATTCCTATAAATAATCCTACTATATAAATTCCTAAGCAAAAAATCCAAGGGAATATAACTGCTATGATTACAGCTTGTAAATTAAGCTTAAATAGATGAGTATATAATGAAGGTTCCTTCACTATTTCTTTTACTGTTAAGCTGTCTAAACTTCCCCATAAAAGTGTGAGGTAGGCAACAAATGCATAATTAGCAAGAATGAGAATAGTAAATAAATCCATAGTTTATTATTGTAATATCATTATAACTCTTATCATCAAAAAGATGATATGCAAATTATACAAATTTTAGGTATTCCTTTTTCAATGCATGTATAAATCTCAATCAAGGTACTTTTCAAAAACTTTTTAGAAATTTTAGTGTGGAATGCTACAGAACAGTTTCTTTTTGTAAATAGCATATTATAGCAGCTAAATTTTTTTACTCGCTGTATGGAGAATTATCGCTTGTTATTGATTTGGCTATTTATACTATTACCCTTAAGTATTCTAAAGGCCCAGCCTAAAACATCCCAATACATATGGACTAATGAAAGCGGGGATGGACGCATGGAGTTTGCCTATTTTAGAAAAGATATCAACTTAAAGGAAACACCCCAAAAAGCAGTTATCCATTTATATGCTTCCAACTTATATCACCTCAAAGTAAATGGTGTTATGATCAATGCAGGGCCATTGAGGGCCTTTCCAGAAGCATCTCATTACGATAGTTATGATTTAGCTCCTTATTTACAAAAAGACGAAAATTGTATCGCTATTAAAGTCTTGCATGATGGGGTTTATAACTACCAAATGCCTTCCATGCCAGGAGGTTTTATTGCTTGGGGAAAAATTATTGATGGCACTGAACAAATAGATTTGGGAACTCCTGGCAATTGGCTTTGTACCGGCACAGCCGCTTACAATCGGCAAACACCCAAATTTTCTTTTGCAACCAGTGCTATGGAAATTTATGATGAACGAAAGGATATTAAAGATTGGGACAAACCTGGGGCAGCATTTAATCAATGGAAAACTCCTATACAGCTCAAAAACCAAAACTTTTGGGGCAAACTTCTACCTAGACCTATTCCTCCACTGACTCAAGAAGTATTAGATGCAAAATGGTTGCTCGGAGTTTATAGTTTTAATCAAGAAGAAGAAATTTTTGCGTTCCAAAGTAAATTACCAGACGAAGTAAATGCAGATTACAGGCGTAGTTGGCCACATTTTGCCTACACTTACATCTACAGTCCTCGGGAACAAGAAGTACAAGTGGGTTCTTTTTGGGGCGACTTTTACCTCAATGGAAATCTCACCTCGGTAAAAAAAGAAACAGACAAACAAAATCCTGTGCGTTATGAGCGAAATTTTCAACTTAAACAAGGCTGGAACTATCTTTTTATCGCACAAAAACCATTATGGGGATCTTGGGATTTTTACATGGCTTTACCCAAAAGTGCAGGTTTAGTCGTATCGACAGAAAAAAAGCAACAGGGAGAAACACCCATTTTCATGGTAGCAGGACCATTCAAAAAGGAAGAGAATAAAGCTATCAATCAGTTATCAGTGCCTTTTGAACCTAATGATTTACCATCAAGCTTATCGAAAACTTGGCAACCCAAGTATCATAAAACGATTAATGAAAACCCTGCAAGAGATGCTGCTTGGTTAGAGTTTGACCAAAAGCAAGTAGCTTATACAAAATACAATACAAAAAATATTCAAATACCCGCCAATCAGGATAGAGCCCTTGTATTTGATTTAGGCAGAAAAACTTTAGGCCGGATTTTCTTGGAAGTAGATGCTCCTGAAGGAACAGTCTTCGATGTTATCATTTCAGAGGATTTGAATAAAGAAAAAATTTATGTCTTTAAACGAATCATGGTTTCGGCTGGAAGTCGTTTTATTGCTGCTGGAGGTGAAAGTCGTTTTGAGCATTTCAAACCTTATGGAATGCGCTTTGTACAAATCAATGTCCGCAACCATAACAAACCAGTAACCATCAAGAAAATCGGGGCAATAGAGCAAGTTTATCCATTTGAGAAAAAAGGAAGTTTTACCTGTTCTAATCCATACTTCAACGATTTATGGGAAATGGGTTGGCGCACTTTACGCGTTTGCTCAGAAGATACCTATACAGATACACCTTTTAGAGAGCGTGGCCTTTATGCAGGAGACATGCTGCCAGAATTTGGTATTACTCAAGTAACCAGTGGTGATCCAAAACTTTTGGAATATTCTCTTACCTTTTTAAATGGCATGTATGCCGACAGACAAGATCCTGAAATTGAAACTTCTACTTGGCCTATGGGCAGGCACAATGAGTTTCCTTATGCAGCCTTGCATGCTTGGTACTGGAGCTACAAAACCAGAGGCAACCGTAATTTTGCCAAAGAGCAATGGCTCAGGTATAAAAATTTAATCGATTGGTCATTTGCGCAACAAGATAAAGAAACAGGATTAATTTGGGCTGATAATGTATTTATAGAATGGACAAAATTAGAAAAGAACAATACTTACAATACAGCATATAATGCATCTGTGGTAGGGGCTTGCTTAGAATTAGCTGAGGTAGCTACTGAACTAGGCTATGGTGCCTATAAAGCCGAATTGGAAGATAAGGCTTCAAAACTAAAAGAAAGCATCAACACCCATCTGTGGGATGCAGCAAAAGGCGCATATTGGGATGGAATAAAAGAAGGCAAAACGCTTGATACCTATTATCCTATTTCAAGCGCTTTTTGCTCTATATATGATATTGCAGATGAAGGAAAACGAAAACAAATCTTAAAGCATTATGCCAAAGTATTGCCAGATATCGGAAATCAGCATAGAAACATGCTCTCTTCTGCTTATGGTTCTTTTTATGTATTAGCCGATTTATTCATGCTGGGCAAGGTAGGCATGGCAGAGGCTTTTTACAAGAAGTATTGGCAGCCACAAGTAGAATGGGGCGATACCAACTTCGAGAATTTTAAAGCAATGGAAGGGGTTGGTCAAGGTACGCTTAGTCATGCATGGAGTGGACATGCTACTTATTACTTATCTACTCAAGTACTGGGTGTACAAATGGGCTATCCCTAAATGACCTCTATGGATAAAATCACCATAGCTCCACAAAGTGAAACTATAGATTGGGCAGAAGGCACTGTACCACACCCACTTGGCGAGGTGTACGTACATTGGCAAGTAAAAGGCGATAGACTATTTTTAACCTATGACGCCCCAAAAGGAGCTAAAGTAGAAGTGAAACCAAGAGGGAGGTTAGGTAAATTGGAGCTGGTGGTGAAGCCCTTATAAGACTACTATTCATATTAAAAATTCAGTAGCAGTAAATTGTTATCCCTAACAGTTTTATCGTTATAATTCATATAATATTTTAATTATTAATTCAAATACTTATGTACGATGTGTTTGGAAAAGAATTATTGGCTTCCAAAATTTCTCAGAAATTATCCGACCTTAAAATCAAGCAATTTTTTTATTATGGTGAATTAGAAGAAATTCACACAGTTTACTTAAAGTTTGATAAATGGATAAGTCTATTTTTTGATGATGGTGTTCTTTTTATTGATGAATTACAAAACCTTGATGATAAATCTTTTAAAAGTGAGGACAATAATATTTGCTTTAATATTGCCAATCAAAATTCATATAGATACATTTCAGACTATGTATTAAATAAAAATTTGTTAGATTTTAAAATAACTAAAGAGTTTAGTATTGAACTTAGTTTCAGTAATGAACATGAACTGCTAATAAGGCAAGAATATTTATTAGAGGGTGAGTTCGGTCGAAATGAAATCTTAATCAGTAAATGAAACTATTCTTTGTATTAACTTATAAAACAAAAAAATAATTTAAGCTCTTAAAGGAAAATTTGGATTACATAAAATTTCGATATGCTAATAGTCATTGATAATAATGGTTATCTTGATTTAACGGATGCTCCTTTAACAGACCTCATGCAATGCTCTGCCTTCATTTTATTCCGAGGCTTTTATCGGCAAGTTAGGTATTTCGATGAAAATGGAATCATTTGGAAAACCACCAAAATCTCATCAGAATATCCTAATAACATATGGACAAGATTTCTAGCCTACACTATTTATAATCCTACAATAAAAGTCGATGTAAATTGGTCTAAAGAAAGTTATAAATTGGAAGCCCTAAAAAATGACATTAAATTTCAAATAGATAAAGATGATGACATTTTGACCCAGTTTGCAGAAGGAGAAATCATAAAACAAGCAATTGATAATTGTATCTCATTTGATGAAATTATCCACATCTTAAATAAATATATATTCAAAGTAGATGAAGAAATATTATAGTTAAGTCTATAAAACCAAAGAAACCTTTACCACCTGCTCTTCCATATCATACTTCGAGGTAAAGCCAAACTTTTCGCATACTTTACGCATACCCATATTATTGGGTAAGATATCCGCTATCAATTCACCTACCTTCTCTTTTTTACTGATCAGGATGAGTTTTTCCATTAATTTAGTACCTATTCCTTGCCCCTGTTGTTGGTCACTAATGGTAATGCTAAACTCTGCTTTATTCCCCAATCTTAGTTTTACAATCCTTCCAATACCCAAAACTTCATGCGGTTCAGATGTTTCATTGATAACCACTAAGGCAATTTCTCTATCATAATCAATAAAACAAATACGGGCCAGTCTTTCATGTGCTACCCTTGAATCAAAACTCATTGAATGGAAATAACGCAGGTATACACTTTCGTCTGAAAGGGTTTTGTGGAAGTTAAGAAATAATGGTTCATCGTCGGGTCTCACAGGACGGATAATAACTACATCCCCATTTTTAAGCTGCCAATCAAACTCATACTCAATAGGATATGGTCTAATGGCTAAAGGTGATAATTCTGATAAATCAGTTTCTGGTTCGTGTAATTCTATATTAGCATTGGCAATACTTACGCTATATTTATTGATTAAAAGCGGGTTAATATCAATTTTTTTAATAGCTGGATGTTCTGCCACTAATTGTGAAAAAGTTACCAACAGTTTTTCAAGTTCATTGAGTATAGCTGGCTCGATTTTACCCGATTTCTTTAAAGATTGGTAAATTTTAGTTTGCTCTAACATTCTTTGTGCAAGCGTACTATTGAGTGGAGGAAGCCCTAATACTTTATCTCGGTAAGCAGCCACAATCCTACCAATGTTTTCTAATTCTAGTACTGGTCCAAACTGCTCATCATACCTGCTAATCAGGCTAAGTTCTAAACCCTTGTTGTTTTGAATCATGGGTTGCATAATTATACCCTCAAATTTTTCAACCCCTCCCTTTTGAGTTTGGTCCATTAACCAATTAAAATTTTTTCTAACTGCTTTTTTACTTTGAAGATTCAACCTTACAATTCCTTCTTTAAAATTACCCTCATAAGTAGCATGATTGAGTTTCATTACAACAGGGTATCCAATCTTTTTGGCCGTTTCTATGGCTTCTTCTTCAGTGAAAACAAGTTTTGTAGGGAGTATTGGCAAAGTATATTCTCCAAAAATTTTTAGTATATCAATAATGGAAATCCTTGTCTTTCCCTTTAACTTATGGCTTTTTATAATCTCCGTTGTATGTAAAGTGGCTTCCTTTCTTTTATTAAGCCTTGAAAGTTTAGGTGTTTCATATATACCTTTAATATTGTAAGCATATTGCCACATATAATTGAATACTCTGGCTGCTACATCAGGGAATGAAAATACTGGAATGCCTGCTTTTGTAAAAAGCAGTCTACTTTGTCCTGTCTCCTCTCCTCCCATTATACTTATGACCAAAGGTTTTTGTCTAATTCTGGCAAATGGAATCAATTGTGCAGCCAATCTTTCCATATTGATATTCATTTGTGGTGTAATGATGAAAAGTACACCATTATTATTGGTATCCTGCAAAATGATTTCCAAGGCTTTTCCATAAACAGCTTCAGGAGTATTTAAATGGATATTTAATGGATTTTTTATCCACCACCTTTCAGTGTCAGGTAAAGCTTTCAATTTTTCAATAACAGATGGGGTAAGTGCTGCTAAGGAGCCTCCTCCTTCAATGAGGGCATCAGTTGCTAAAACTGCTGGGGCACCCGCATTTGTAATAATGAATAACTTTTTCCCTTTGGGCACGGGTTGCTTTCCCAAAACAGATGACATATAGAACAAATCTGCCAAACTCTCAACTTGTAAAACCCCACCCCGCCTAAATGCCGCTTGAAACACTTCATGGTTACCACTCAGATTACCCGAGTTATACAAAGTTACCCTTGCTCCTTCTTCAGTTTTGCCAGGTTTAACTACAATTACGGGCTTAGTATAAGCTACTTCACGTACTGCCGAAAGAAAATAACGCGCATTGCCAATAGTTTCCATATAAAGCATAATTGCGCGAGTATGTGGATCATCTCCGAGAAATAGTAAAATATCTCCCCAGTTTATATCTGCCATTACACCAATTGAAGCAAAATGACTGAAACCTACATTTTCTCTTTTGCCCCAGTCTAGAATAGCATTGCACATGGCCCCACTTTGACTAATAAAAGCCACATTCCCTTTTTCTGGGGTTCTATTACTAATAGAGGCGTTCAATCCTATGTATGGACTTATGATACCTACAGAAGATGGACCAAAAACTCTTACTCCATTTTCTTTTGCAACTGCAATTAATGCATGTTGTAGCATCATCCCGTCCATATTACCTTTCTCCCCAAAACCTTCAGAAATAACAATAGCACTTTTTATACCTACCTTGCCACATTCTTTTACTACTTTAAGTACCTGTTTGTCTTGAACAGCTATAACAGCTAGATCTGGAACTTCAGGTAAATCTGTAACCGAATAATAAGATTTTTCACCTAAGATTTCATCGTGCTTTATATTAACAGGAAAGACCTTTCCTTTATAATTACCATTCAGCAAATTGGCAAAGAGTTGTCGACCCACACTTCCTTCCTTTGAAGAAGCACCAACCAACACGATTCTTTGGGGCTCAAAAAATCTTCTCATAATGGTATAGCTAAAAAAAATATCGAAATCTTTTTGGTAAGTTAGCAGGCAAAACCAATGATTTCAAATTAGTAAACTTTCTTGCTATTATAAATTTTGAAAAAGATACTCCATTACCTAAAAGAACATCTTAAAGAAGACTTTCATCCAATATTTTATAGCTATTTTGTCATTTTCCTAATTACAACAATTAGCTTCAATTACTACTTTAATTTTGAACAAAGTATACTTGATAAATTCTTTGGAACACCTTTAGGAATACCTACACATTTGCTTTTTTACTACTTTGCTTATTTCTGTATTGCCATACCGCAAAGTATTTTTATTAGTAAAGAAGCTAGATTATATAAGCCAGAATTCTGGGTAAAATCACTAGTATTTGTTGGTCTCATTGGAATAGTAGACGGTTTTCATTATTACAGACTGCTAGTAGATGAAAGTTCTATTTCAGTATTAGAAAGAAATTATCTCTACAAAGTCATAGGAGAGTTTAAACGAGTAGCTATTTATACTATACCGATATTCCTTGTTTATAGATTTTATGACCAGAAGAGTAAGAATATCTATGGTTTTACAAAAGAAAAATTTAATCATAAACCATACATAATCATGCTTTTGATTATGTGTCCAATTATTGCCATAGCCTCTTTTGAACCTTCATTTATTAAAGCTTACCCACGATTTAAACCTTGGTTGTATCCAGATATTTTTGAGCTTCCTGCCTATGTTACTTCTATCGTTTTCGAAATAGCCTATGGGCTTGACTTTATTTTTGTAGAATGGATTTTTAGGGGAGCGCTAATTGTTGGAATGATAAAAGTTATGGGCAAAGATGCCATTTTACCAATGGTTTCTACCTATGCCTTTTTGCACTTCGGGAAACCTTTAGGTGAGACCATTGGGTCTGTTTTTGGAGGTTACATACTTGGCGTAATAGCCCATAATTCAAGAAATATTGCAGGTGGTATATACATTCATATGGGTGTAGCCTACCTCATGGAATTTTTTGCTTATTTGCAATATCTAATTAAAAAATAAAGGGGTCAAATCATTTAATTGATTTTAGTAATTCATTTGAAATTATTGCAGCACCTTCTGAATTTACATGGTCTTGATTTGCCAGATAATTAAGCTTGTTTATAGAGCTGAAATCTAGTACTGTATCAATTCCCATATCCAATGCTTCTTTAACTACAATGTCTTTTGCACCTATTTCATCTATTTTTTCCAACATATTCTCATCTATAGGAAATTTTACACCTATAGTTGTAATACCTTTTTCTTTAGCTAAAGAAATAAATTTTCTAAAATTATAGAGTGGGTTCGCATTAGTCTTGTATTTCATTCCTTTAAAAAAGGACTGCATCCTTCTCTCAATTTCCAATCTCCGCATTTCTTGCGAATTATTTTCCCATGTAAGGTGATCCTTTTCTTCAGTATCAGATTTTATAAATATTGAATTCATAAACTCTTTTATTAAGCGTTGGTTTGATGGGTAAATCACAGGTAGGTATTTAGCAAAAAAATAGTATATATATTTAAGCCCATTCGATTGATGTACACTTTTGAAGTTACTGTAAGAAGAATAAACAAAACTTCTATTCCAATTATTGCCAACTTTGGAAAACATGTGATCATCAACACTAATAAAAATTGTGTCTATAATTACTTTTTTTTCAATTAACCACTCAAGCTTTATCCTCATATCAGCATATGAATCACTCCCATAAGCAAAGTTCCATACTCCCTTTGAATAAAGCTCATCTTTAATTTCAGGGTTCCCATTTGTAATTGACCAACCGTGGGAATCGGAAAAAATAAAGAAATTGGCATTTTTAATTACATCGACATTATTCAACTCCTCTTCATAAGGTTCATATAAAATATTGTAAGTAATACCGAAATATATCGGTACATTAATAATTACAACTAAAATGGCTACTATTACAACATCCTTTAAAAAAAAAATCATAACCTTTAAAATTGGAAGTATATAAATTCATAAGAACTATTAAAGTTCCCATAGAAGTAAATGCAACTAAGCAAAACTAAAACTAGTAGGTAGTTAATTATTCTTAATCGACTAACCATGTTCTGAATGGCATAAGAACTTTGTCTGCCAAACCACTCAAATACAATGAATATGATTAAAATCAACATCAAACCTTTAACTTCTGGAGATGCTATATTGGGATACTGAAATATTGAATTAGAGAAAATACCTATGACATATTCAAATGCATGTTCTAAACTTTCTGCTCTAAAAAATATCCAAGCAAATACAGTCAATAAATATGTTTTTAAAATTGCAAAAAATTCTTTAAAATGAGGGAAAATTCTATCTTCTGCTACGATATTTAGATTTTTTCGATTATTATCTGTTAGCAGTAATGGCAAAAAATAAATTGCATTTAGCCCTCCCCAAAAAATAAAAGTCCAATTAGCTCCATGCCAAAAACCACTAACTAGAAATATGATAAATGTATTCCTTATTTTCATACTTAAGTCTCCTCTACTGCCACCAATTGGAATATATAAATAATCTCTAAACCAAGTAGATAGTGAAATATGCCAACGTCTCCAAAACTCAGCAATATCTCTTGAAAAATATGGAAAGGCAAAGTTACGCATTAGGTCAAAACCAAATAATCTTGATGTACCAATTGCGATATCAGAATATCCTGAGAAATCTCCATATATTTGAAATGAAAAGAAAATAGCGCCCAGAATTAATGAGCTACTATTCATTTCACTAGAATTTGAAAATACTTGGTTTACAATTTCCGCACAATTATCTGCAATTACTATTTTTTTGAAGAAACCCCATAATATCTGCCTAGCTCCATCAACAGCCTTTGAATAGTCAAATGATCTCTTGTCATAAAACTGAGGTAATAAATGAGTAGCTCTTTCTATTGGTCCTGCAACTAACTGTGGAAAGAAACTAACAAAAGCAGAAAAGGCAATAAAATCCTCAGTTGCCTCGAGCTTTTTACGATATACGTCTATAGTATAACTCATTGTTTGAAAAGTATAAAAACTAATACCGACAGGTAAGACAATATTTAAATTATCTACCTCCAACATTACCCCAAAAAATGAGAAAGCTTCTACAAAATTATCTGCGAAAAAGTTATAATATTTAAAGAAGCCTAGAAACCCGAGATTTACTAATATACTTATCCATAATAATACTTTTCTAGCGCTTTTTGAATCAGTATATTGAATCCGCCTAGCTACAAAATAATCGACTATGGTACTAAAAATTATTAAAGATAAAAAACGCCAATCCCACCAGCCGTAAAATACATAACTAGCAGCAACTACTAGTAAATTCTGGCTTTTAATCTTTTTTTCAAGCACAAACCAATAAAGAAAAAAAACGACCGGAAGAAAAATAGCAAAATCTACAGAATTAAAAAGCATAATAAAAATTTAATTTAACAGCTTTCTGTTGATATCGGTAATACTGGTTTATCTTATCTTTTAAATGCACTTTAAATGACACATTGATAACTTTTGTCTGAATAGCAATGGACTTATACAAAACCCAAAAAAACATTATTTTATGAGCCACAAACTGAGGGTAGTTCGAGATTTTTGTTATATCATGTAGCTCATAATCTATCTTTTAGAACTTAGTCACCTTTAAATAGGCTCAACCAGTTTTTTCTTTTCTGCTTTTTCTCTTCTTTTTCTTCGTCTTCGTAATAACCATTACCATAGCCGTAACCATAACCGTAGCCGTAACCATAACCATAACCATAACCGCTGCCATAACCATAGCCACTAGTTCTTTTTACATCATTGAGAATAATAGCCAAGTTTTCAAACTTTTTAGCTTTGCGGGCTTCTTCCAAATCTTCAATAAACCTAACTTTTGAATAAAGTTGCCTTACCACATATAGATTAATATCAATAAAATCTGACATAGCGAAATAATCTGCTACTAATCCTGTAGGAGGTGTATCAAAAATAACGTACTCGTAGTCTTTTTTAAGTTTTTCAACCATAGTACGACACCTTTTAGAAGCTAGTAACTCAGCAGGGTTCGGCGGAATTGGTCCACTGGGAATTACATCTAAGCTATCAATTTTTGTCTTTTGAATTACCTCGGGTAATTCGGCATTTTCTATTAAATAGTTACTTAAACCAAATTCATCTGTCAAATCAAATTGCTTGGCCAATCTGGGTTTTCTTAAATCTGCTCCAACTATAATAGTTTTCTTTCCAAGCATGGCTATAGCTATACCTAAATTTGTAGAACAAAAAGTTTTACCCTCTCCACTTACGGTTGAAGTTACACCTATTACTTTATGTCTTTCACCTGGAGCAAGAAATTGCAAGTTTGTTCTAAGAGATCTAAATGCTTCTGCCAAAGAAGATTTTGGCGCATCGATAATTGAAGTTTTTCCAGAAATACTATGCGTGACAGTTCCCAATACGGAAGCTTCTGTTTTTTTCTTTACCTGATCAATATCGGTAACATCATCGTTCAGGTAATCTTTTATAAAAATTATCCCTAAAGGTAAAATGATGGAAAGGATAAACGAAATAGCATAAATACGCATCTTTTTAGGAGATACAGGTGCCGGGTTGAAAACCATGGCATCATCTAAAACTTTATTATCAGCTGTATTTGATGCTTTTGCTATTCCTGCTTCTGCTCGTTTTTCTAGAAGATATTGATACAAATTATCACTAAGATTAAATTTTCTTTGTATCTGAACTAACTGACGTTCATTTTCGGGCAATTTGTTAATCACCTTTTGTATTTCGCCTATCCTACTGTTAATATCATTCAGAGAAATCTCAGAGGTATTAAGAATATTTTCGACATTCTCTAAAAGAGTTTTCTTAATTTGAGCTATTTGATTATTGATTGATACAAATTCTAAGCTTTGAGGTTTTACTTGTTGAGATAAAAGTATTTTAGCAGTACCTAACTCATTTAGTTGCGCAATCAACTCTCCTAATAATTGATCTTCAATACCAATAGAAGAAGGTGCAATAATAGCATTAGGATCTTCATTTTCTTTCAGATACTCTTGCAGATAATTGTAATACTTATCTTTCACTAATAAAACAGCTTGTTCTGTTTGCAACTCCCTTAGTTGTTCAATTGCACCTTGTGCAGAAAGGCTTAAATCAACCAATTTCTCTGACTGCCTGAAATTTTCTAACTGCCCTTCTGCATTAGTCAATGAATCAGTTATTTGAATCAATTGATCATCGATAAATTTTATAGTATTACTCGCTATTTCATTCTTTTCATCTAGTTCTCTTCGAATATAAACCTCATTTAATTTGTCTAGAAAATCTATTTCTTTTTCTATTACAGATCCCAGTATTGTTAATTCTAAAATGGATGCATCTCTGCTTACTGGCTGAATATCAACTTTTTCTCGATATTTAAGTGTTAGTTTTTTTAAGTCATTAACTACAAAAAAATATTCTTTCTCTTTTATTTCTTCCAGGTCAAAATCAGCGGTTTTATTCATCCTGAAAGTAAAATCACCAATAGTGCAAAGTCTTCCAAAATCACAGTTTCTTTCTACACCTTCTTCTTCACTATCAATATTAAGTTGAAATTTGGCTGCAGAATTTACTTGAAAGTTAAATGCTTTGCCTCGCATAGCATCAGGAATAGAATCAATGATGACTTCAAAAGGAACTTTATTGTATATCTCTGAAGACTTTAGGTTACCCCTAGCATAATAAGATACCTCGAAATCCAACTCTTTAATAACCCTATTAATTAGTCTAAAAGATTTTAAAATGCCGATTTCGTTATCAATATTCCTTTGATTATTGAAAAGTTCCAGCCCATCTAAGAAGGCATCAGCACCAAGACCGCCACCTTTTTCATCCTTTATTAAAATAGTAGATTTGGCTTCATAAATAGGTTGTGCGTATCGGAGGTACATATAAGCACCAGACATAAATAATACACCACATATTACGAAGTAATACCAATGTTGTATTATTTTTCCGATAAATGCCCTAATGTCGAAAGGTTGCTCTTCTTCTATGAGCAATATTTCTTCTCTACCGTTCTTTTCCACCATTAGTTCGTAGAAATATTAATAATCACTAATAAGATCGAAGCTATAGACAATCCTAAAGAAGCTACTCTTGAGTTAACTGAAAATGCTTTAGCTTTTACAGGCTGTATGTAGATTACATCATTTGGTTGAAGAAAAAAGTAATCAGCAGAAATTAAGTCGGGTCTAGTTAAATCGAGTAAAATTATTTCCGATTCACTTTCATTTTTTCTGACAAGTCTTACTTTTTTTCTGTCTCCAAAATCCGTTAAATCTCCTGCTTGGCTAAGTGCTTGCAAAAGTGTAAACTGCTTATCATAAACATATTGCAAACCGGGTCTTCTTACTTCACCTAATACTGAGACCCTAAAGTTTGCTAATTTTACATTTACAGCTGGATGTTGTAAATAGTTCTCTCCTAACTTTTTATTGATAGTGGATTCAATTTCAATTACTGTTGATCCTTCAACTTTTAGTTTGCCTATTAGCGGTAAGTCTATCATGCCATCATCATCAACCACATAACCTTTAAAATAAAAGAAAGCTGGATTCCCTTGCGCTATACCTTGAATTGCTTGCGGATTCCCCCCTCCTTCTCCTTTAAAATAGTCAATTGTACTCCCACTAAAATTGTTTAGATCTATGTTTAAAATATCAAGAGGTCTGATTCTATATTCGGGAGTTTTGTAATTTGTAAAGGATTGATTGGTATCTGTTTGTAGATATACCAAGTTTTCCTGATTTATACATGAGCTCAAAAAAATCAGCCACGCTAACCAACAATATATGCGCAACACTAAAAAAATTAAATTTACAATTTATTGAATTGTATGAGAAGTCACGCAAAAATTGTAAAAAAAAAGGAAACGTGAAAGTAAAAGTTACTTTTAAAAACATACAAAAGTAAAATGTTTTTCTTTTTAAAATATCTACCTTAATATGATACTATGCCGCTCAACTAATATTTTTTAGGAATAAATACATTTCTACAGCTTCATTTTTTTTATAAAGCTCAAAACAACTTCCCATAATATTTTAAAAAAAAATTGGATTTATTCTCTAATAAGTACAACTAATGGAAAAGGTGTACGTAAATAAAACTGAACTATTTTATGTAAAATAGTTTATTATGCATGCATAATATTTTAATTTTTATCGTAACTTTGCATCATATTAATCAAATTAATGTATAACTCATGGAAGATCTAATCAAGAAATTTTTGTACGCTGGAGTAGGTATCGTTTCTTTAACGGCAGAAAAATTACAAAAGGTAGTAGATGAACTAGTTAAAGATGAAAAACTTTCTATCGAAGAAGGAAAAAAAATAGTAACTGACTTCGAAAAAAATGTTGAAGGTAAAAAAGAAGAGTTTGAAACTCAATTGAAGAAAGTCACTGAGAAAACAGTAAAATCTTTCCGTTTTGCCTCTAAAGAAGATGTTGATGCTTTAAAAGCAAGGATTGAAAACCTTGAAGCAAAACAAGCGACTACTAGAACAACTAGGTCAACAAAAAGTACTAAGAAAGTAGAAGCTTAATCATACTTTTATTTAATTAATGCCGGCACTGCTAACAGTGACCGGCATTATTATTATATTGGGTCTTGTTTTTTAACCACCAATACTGCTGTAAATGCTTCTAGGACAAACAGTAAAAAAATCGAATAGAATCAGAGAGGTGATTCAAGTTCTAGTACAGTATGGTTTTGAAGATATTGTAACTTCTACTGCGTTAAAGAGATTTATCCCAACTCAGAACAAAGTAAATTGGGTGCGGGCAGAGAAATCTGTTTTTGATCTTACAAGGTGGGAAAGAATAAGAATGGTAATAGAAGAGTTAGGACCTACTTTTGTAAAGCTAGCACAGATGATAAGTAACAGACCCGAGTTACTTCCGCAACCTCTCATCACAGAATTCCAAAAATTACAAGATCGGGTTCCTGCGTTTGATGGCAAAACAGCTAGCAATATTGTAGCATATACCACTGGGAAAGCAATAGAAGAAAGTTTTATCTATTTTGATGAAGTTCCTATTGGTTCTGCTTCTATCGGTCAAGTTCACAGGGCAAGACTGCTAAGTGGAGAAGATGTTGTAGTTAAAGTACAAAGACCTAAAATTAAGACAAAGGTTAGAACCGATTTGGCCCTTATAAAAGATTTGGTCCGTTTACTTGAAAACTATTTTAAAAAGAATGGTATTTTAAATCCAATTGAAATTGCTGAAACTTTTGAGAAAAGCATGAACAATGAATTGGATTACTCAATAGAAGCAAACAATATCCTCAACTTCAGGAAACTCTATAAAGATGAGACCAGCTTTTATGTACCAAAGGTTTACAAAGACTTATCCAATAAAAAAGTACTAGTAATAGAGTTTATTAGCGGTTGCAAAATTACTGATGTTCCTCAATTAAAAAGTTGGGGTTTAAATCCACAAGAGATAGCTGAACGCGGACTTGATATATACTTAAAGCAAATCTTTGAGTTTGGTTATTTCCATGCAGATCCACATCCAGGTAATGTAATTATCAGACCAGACGGTACTTTGGTGCTTATAGATTTTGGGATGATTGGCAAACTTACTCGCCAAAATAAATATGCTTTTGCAGGTGTTTTTATTGGACTTGCCCAACAGGATGCTAAAGGCATGGCCATCAATCTAAGAAAACTTTCTGTAGATGGGGAGATTGAAGAAATGAGGGGCTTTGAAAATGAGCTGAATGAGTTAATTGAAGATATGATTGTTTTTTCCAATGACGAGGATGGCATGGCAGCTTTAACCTTTCGGCTCCAAAAAATAATCTACAGCTATCAACTTAAAATGCCTGGAGATGTATTTCTAATCTTAAGGGCTTTGGCAATTTTAGAAGGGATTGGCAACATGCTGCATCCAAACTTCAAAACACTGGACTTTATAAAACCATATGGGAAAAAGTTGGTATCAGAGCAATTTTCCACCAAAAATCTAAGTCTAGATTTATATTACACAACCACACAATTAAGCTCTTTACTCTATAATTTCCCTACTGAATTTAGAACCATTATAAGAAAATTGAGAAAGGGAAACCTCAATATTAATATAGACTTACATGGGCTAGAGACATTAAATAGGAAAATTGACAGTACAGCTAATAAATTAACCACCGCATTAATTATTGCTGCATTAATTATTGGCTCTTCGATCAGTTTAAATATTCCTTACAATAAAGAAATTATATATTTCTTAGGCATGCCTTTGATAAGTTTTATTGGCTATTCTTCTGCTTTGGCGCTTAGTATTTACCTTTTACTTTATATGCTAAGAAAAAGAGACTAAATAATTTCAATATTTTCTGCAAGAAGCCAGCCAATATTTCCATCACTTATTTTAATCCTCACCCATTCATTCTGTTGCTCAATAACCTTTACTTTTGTGCCTTCATGCAGTACAAACAATGATGTGCTTTGCTGAGTAGGGGCACTAGTTGCTGTTACATTTGGTGAAAATATAATGGCTTCAATATTATTTTGTAATACATTTTTATGTGTTGAAGCGAAAAGTAATGTAAACCCTGATATTATTAGTGAAACCAAAGCTATTGACAAAGCAGTCTTTTTGATTGAAAGCATATTTCCTGATAAAAAGAAGGCAGCCCCTACTAAAGCAATGATAAAAAGAATAATACTTAAAAATGCCCATGTATTCGATGGAATGCTTAAAACAAATGACCTATACCATTTATTTACACTCAACTCTGGTACTTGCTCAAATTCGTCTACCACTTGTTGATTCGCTATTTCGAGGTTAAACAGCAAATCTTCGTTAGTTGGCTTTATCTTTTTTGCTCTCTCGTAATTGAGTATGGCCGCAGGAAGGTTATCTGCTTTAAAGTAAGCATTACCTAAGTTATAATAAATCTCGAATGAAATTTTGCCAGTTTCTACAAGAATAGACTCATACTTTTCCGCTGCCGCTAAATACTTCCCTTCATCGTAAAGTAGTTGAGCTTCAGTTAATCCAGCAGTGAAATCTTGAGCAAAAATACTTGTATTTAAAAATAGGAATAAGCCAGTTATATAAATCTGAAAATTCATAGTTCCTATATATTAAGCGGTTACCTTGCTTTGAATTTTACTTTCAAGTGTGGCTATATGCGTTACAGCCTGATCATATATTTTTTGTAATGAAGCATTTTTATCGGGAGAAAATTGGGCGAATTCGCATTCATCCATAAAACTTAAAAACTGATCAACCTGTGCATCTGGTACTTGTGCTTCTAACAACTTTTCTTTTACATTATCTTTTGTCATAGATGCCCTCTCCATTAATAATTTATCACCAATATATCCCCAAAAAGCATTGAGCAGCTCTTTATAAAATTGGTCTTTCTCATTACTTTTTAGATACTTTTCTACTTGTTGTAATCTTTTCTTTGCCAATTTAGCTGCTCTTTTATTTTTTACCAATGAAACATTCTCACTCTCTTTTCTTTTGTTTCTAGCATAAAATAGAAAAGCTGTAAAAATTAGGAGTGGCACAAAATAAGCTGCGTAGAATGAGCCACTTCCGACAAAAAAAGAGGTTGGGTTAATAAGTGTAATGCTCGAGGTTTTAATGTATCGGATATCTTGACCGAGCAATCTCACATTTTCTTTTACCGCGTTTGGTGCAAGAACCGTTACTTCATCTTGATTTCCTTTTAACACTTCAATGTCATAAGCCTCGGTATCTATAGTACTATAGGCTCCTTTTGAAGGGTTGAACCAAGAAAAACTAACAGATGGAATAGTATAATTACCATGCCTGCGTGGAATAAGTAGATATTCAAATTCTTTACTACCAGCAATACCATTTACAGAAGCTTTGTAATTATTTTGCTGCTTGGGATCATATACCTCAAAGTCTGGTGGAAAGTTTATTTTAAATGGATCCACAAAGTGTAGGTTACCATTTCCACTTATCTTTACTTTATAAGTAATGGGTTCGTTCGCTTTCACTTCAGTTACATCTACTGATGTTGTAACTTTTATATCACCTACTGCTCCATGAAATGAACTAGGCCTTGTAGAAACAGGCAATGGTTTTACATTTACATCAAAAGCAGGACTGGCAACTTTCTTCAATACTCTTTGGTAACCTCCCCCCATAAACTCATCGAACATGCTAAACGGATCATTAGATCTCCTACGTCTTTTTACACGTTGACGTACGACGCAATCCAATTCGAAAGGATCGATAGTTAGTTTTCCACTTTGCTGTGGGAAAAGTAATACTTTTTTAAAAACTCCAACATTATAGATCTCCCCATTTACTACTTCTCTTTCAAGGGAAATCCTACTCGAAACATCTAAATCTTCACTCCAAAAACCATTAAATGATGGATACCTAATATCTTCAAAACCTTCTAAATCTACACGTGCATATACTTTGATAGTAGCTAGTGTACTTTCACCTTGGTAAATTTCTTTATCGCTGAGAGAAACTCTTACAAATAAATCCTTATCCGAAATTTCAGCATTGGGTACTGTGGTGTTATTCATCTGCTTTTGTTGCTGCGATTGCTGCGCATTGCCAGTATTGTTACCTTTTACAGCTTCTATGTTTACTGGATCAGAAGTATATGTTGAGCCATCAACTTCTACACTTGCAGGAGATATCTCAATTTTACCTTCTTTGGTAGCAACTGCATAAAAAGTATAAGATTGACTCATACTTTGAGACACTTTCCCATTTATAATTTGTACACTTGAACTGGTCGACAAATTAGGGCCTGATAAAATTCTAACATTATCAGAATTTTTACCTGCTGAAAATTTTTCACCTTCAGCATTTACAGAGTATACTATTCTGAAATTTTCTCCAATTGCTACCGCTCTAGGTGCACTAACTTGAAAGTTGATATCTTGCCCATATAATAAATTACCAATGCCTAGCAAAGCACAAAATAGGCAACTGAAGACCTTTCTAATCATTTTTATTTTCATAAGTTCTTCTAAAATAAACCTTTCTTATCTTACTGTGAAGCTTACAACCCATCTTAAAAAACTTGATTTAATGATAATTAGCAAAAATTTATCATTATTTAACAGTCTATGTATTTCAGTTTTTTACCAATCTTTCGCCACTTTTGCAGATTTTGCTTTCACTTTTTTCTTTTTCAGTTCTTCTTGTAATTCTTGTTCTTGGTTTTGTAAAGCTTCTAGCAGTCTTTCTGCATCTTCTTTAGAAATACCCTGAGGTTGTGGAGCCTGTTGTTCTTGATTTTCTCCTTCTTGATTTTGTTGTTGCTGATTCTGTTGCTGCTGTTGTTCCTGGTTTTGTTCGTTCTCTTTATTCTGCTGATTTTGCTGTTGGTCTTGATTTTGTTGATCCTGATTCTCTTGATTTTGTTGATCCTGATTCTCTTGATTTTGTTGGTTTTGATCTTGGTTCTGTTGATTTTGTTGTTGTTGCTGCTGTTGTTCATTTAATTTTTGCAGCGCATACGCCAAATTATACCTTGTTGCTTCATCATCTGGATTATTGCGGAGTGCATTTTTATACGCTTCAATACTTTCTTGGTATTTCTGTGTTTCTAACAATGCATTGCCTAAGTTATGGTAAGACTCTGCCTTCTGTTCATTAGTGGTAGCTTTTTGAACCAAAGACTTAAAATGGTTGGCAGCTTCTTCATATTGACCACCTTTGTAGAGAGCATCTCCCAAATTAAAGGCCGCTCCATAAGAATCTGCATTGGCTTCTACTCCTTTTAAATAGGATTGGCGCGCTTTTTCAAAATCTTGCGATTCGTAATAATCATTCCCTTCTCTAATATGCTTCAACTCTTGTTGTGCCCATAGATTTATTTGGCAAAAGCATATCAATCCTATAAACACCAATTTTTTAAATAATCTTCTAATCATGATATTTAAATTTTTATACCTTGAATTTAAATAAATCGATTTTACTTAATATCTTATTTTTTCTAGGTAGAATAATAAACTCAATAAATAAGCAACACAAAGCAAGCATCACTAACAACTGAAATCTATCCTCATAATCTGCATACACTTTCGATTCAAACTCTTCTTTCTCCATCTCATTAATTTTTTCGTAGAGCATTTCCAGTCCAGTTTGTGCATTATTTGCCCTTACATACATACCTGTTCCTGCAGCTGATATATTTTGCAACATGGGTTCGTTAAGCTTTGTCACCACCACATTGCCTTCATTGTCTTTCCTAAAATCTTTTTGACCATTTCGATTATATACTGGAATAGGTGCCCCTTGTGGTAAACCCATTCCAATAGTATGCACTATAATCCCTTTTTCAGCTGCTTTTGTAGCCATTTCGATGGCATCATCTTCGTGGTTTTCACCATCGGTTATAATGATAAGCGCTTTGTTTTTGGTCTGATCTTCTGAAAATGATTCTGTTGCTATATCAATTGCTTTTCCAATTGCTGTACCCTGAACTGGGACAATATTGGTATTCACACTTTCTAGAAACATACGTGCGGCGGCATAATCAGTCGTAATTGGCAATTGTATAAAAGCATCGCCTGCAAATACTACCAAACCAAGCTTATCATTATATAATTTTTTTACTAGTTGGCTAATGGCTCGTTTTGCTCTCTCTAATCGATTTGGTTTTATATCTTCCGCAAGCATGCTATTAGACACATCAATAGCAATCATAATTTCTACCCCTTTTCTTTTTACTGTTTCTAGCTTTGAACCTATTTGTGGATTGGCCAAGGCTAGTATCAAAAATGTAAAAGCTAAAAGAAGAAATAAATTTTTAAACTTAGGCCTACTGTAAGAAAGTGCAGGCATGAGACCTTCAATAATATTGAGCTCACCTAATTGGGCTAATGCCTTTTTTCTTTTTCTACCTGTAATCCAAAAAAACAGCAATAGTACTGGTAACAGTACCAACCCGTATAAATATTCTGGATTCTCAAATCTGAACATACTTTTAATATTTTAAGGAATTGTTCTCAAAACAGTATTTCGGAGCATTACTTCAATAAAAAGTAATGAAGCCGCTAATAATGCTAAAGGCAGAAACTCCTCCTTCTTCTTACTAAATTCCGTAACATCAATCTTTGATTTTTCTAACAAGTCAATCTCTGCGTAAACTTCTTTCAATTTTTCATTGTCTGTAGCCCTGAAATATTTACCCGAAGTCATTTCAGCTATCTGCTGTAATATCTCTTCATCAATTTGTACTTCTTGGTCTACATACTGTATACCTCCGAATGGTGATTGCACTGGAAAGGGCGCAGTACCTGTTGTACCGACACCAATAGTATATACCCTAATATTAAATTTTTCCGCAATCTCTGCCGCCGTTAAAGGGGCTACTGATCCTGAATTATTTACGCCATCTGTCAATAAAATAATCACCTTACTTTTTGCATCACTATCTTTTAATCTATTTACTGCACTTGCCAAGCCCATTCCTATAGCAGTTCCGTCTTTTATCATCCCACTTTTTATATCGCGAAATAAATTGAGTAAAACTGCATGATCCGTAGTAAGCGGACATTGGGTAAAACTTTCACCACTAAAAACTACTAAACCAATTCTGTCATTGCTTCTACCTTTTATAAACTCTTTGGCTACATCTTTAGATGCTTCCAATCTATCTGGCTCAAAATCTCTAGCTAGCATACTTCCTGAAATATCGGTAGCCAGCATAATATCAATCCCTTCGATATTGGTGTTTTCCCAACTGTCTAATGACTGTGGCCTAGCCAACACAAATACCAGTAAAATAAATACAAAAGCCCGTAGAATAAATGGTAAATGTCTTAGATAGAGTTTATATGACTGAACCATTCCATCTAGTACACCAGTACTTGAAACTTGTAAGGTTGCATGTGATTTTTTATGATTGAATATATACCATGCGATGCCTGGTATCAGCAGTAATAGCAGATAGAAATAGCCAGGCTGGTCAAATGTAATATCATTCCAATTCATCATTTCCTTTGCTGTTATTCAGACTGTGTTTCCTTTTCTATTTCCTCGGTTCCTTCAACATCTTTCACAGCTGATTCGTCACTTATTGGTTTGGTTACTTCTACAAAGTTGATTGCATTGCGCATTCCTCTTTCGTTTTCTTCTGGAAGTGGATTCATCTTGGCAAACTTTACCAAATCGGCATCTGCAAAGGTACCTGCAAGTTTACTTATCGATTCACTTTCTGCTACTCCAGCCAATTTTAAATCACTAATAATCTCATCTGAAGTTTGTTCTAATGCTGGAATATTAAATCTATACTCTATATAAGTCCTAACAATTTCAGTCAGGCGACTATAATATTCTTTATGCTTTCCTGTTTGCCATACTTCCTCACTTTTTAGCTGCTCCAGTTCTCTCAAAGCTATAATATGGGCAGGTTCTCTAGGTTTTTCTGGTACCTTAGCTGGCTCTTTAGGTTTATTCTTTTGATTTTGCCAATAACGATATCCGAAATATCCTCCAATTATCAATAAGACTACAATCAATAAATACGGCCATATTTCTGCAAAACTTAATGGTGCACCTTTAGGCCCTTTTATATCTTTTATAGCTTGCGTAGTATCAACTGCTACGGTATGTACGCCTATCAACATGGCCTTACTATAAACAGAATCACTTTCTCCTGCTTTATTTTTTAAGGTAAAAGGCAAAGGTGGAATAGCATGGTATCCAGAATCAAAGGAAGTAATAGTTAGCTTTTGGCGATAGGTTTTCAAACTACCTTCTACAACAGAATCTACATTACTTCTATTTACAACTTCTAACCCGAAAGCCAAGGAGTCTGGTGGGGCCGGCAATAAAACAAACTCATCGGTAGCAACTGTTGCCTTAAAGTTTAGACCCGTTTGTTGCCCGATTTTAATGTCTGAAGTATCTAAGCCTACCTTGATATCTGCTTTTTGAGCTGCAGCTATTTCTACTATTGATAATAAAAATATGACAAGTAATTTTTTCATAACTTTTATCCTCTACTCACAACATCTTGTATTAGTAACCAGCTTCCCTTTTTTTAAATAAGTTCATTAATGGTGCTATGTAAGATAAATCCGTTCTAAGTTTCGCATAATCTGTCCCTGTTTTCTTAAACAAATCCTCAATGTAAGCATCCGATTTCAGCCAATTTGCTTTGTACGCCGTTCTAATTTTTTTGCTAGAGGTATCCACCCAAAGCTCTTTCCCCGTTTCAGCATCTTTCATTTTTAATAAGCCTACATTGGGCAATTCCGTTTCCCGGATATCAAATATTTTGAGTGCGATTAAATCATGTTTATTTTTAGCTGCCCTCCATGCTTGATCAAAGTCTTTATCCATAAAGTCTGAAAGCATAAAAGCAGTAGCACGTTTCTTAATGATATTAGAAAAGTATTGCAAAGCCCCAGCAATATTGGTCGATTTATGCTCTGGTTCAAAGTCAATCAACTCTCTGATGATGCGCAATACATGAGATCGTCCTTTTTTGGGTGGAATAAATTTCTCTATTTGATCACTGAAAAATATGACACCAATTTTATCATTATTTTGAATGGCTGAAAAAGCCAATACTGCAGCTACTTCAGTAACTAATTCTTGTTTTAGCTGTAAACGTGAGCCAAAATCTTTTGAACCACTTACATCTACCAACAACATAATGGTTAATTCACGCTCTTCTTCGAAAATTTTGATATAAGGATGATTTAACCTCGCTGTTACTTTCCAATCAATTGTCCTGATATCATCACCTGGCTGATATTCCCGCACTTCACTAAATGCCATTCCCCTACCTTTAAAGGCACTATGGTATTCACCAGCAAAAATATTGCGGCTCAATCCTTTAGTCTTTATTTCAATTTTACGTACTTTCTTTAGTAGTTCTGAAGTTTCCATATACAGCTATTTTGACTTGAAAAACAAAAAAGTCAAAATTTTAAGGCACTTCTACAGCATTGAGTATATCCCTTATAATATCATCACTTTTTACATTTTCTGCTTCTGCTTCATAAGTAAGACCTATTCGATGGCGTAACACATCATGGCATACTGCTCTTACATCTTCGGGAATAACATACCCTCTTCGCTTTATAAAGGCATAAGCCCTTGCAGCCAATGCCAAACTGATACTCGCCCTAGGAGAAGCACCAAAGCCAATCAAATTTGTTAATTTATCCAATCCAGCATCTTCAGGAAAGCGAGTGGCAAATACAATATCTACAATGTATTTCTCAATTTTCTCATCGATATATACCTCTTTCACTATCTCCCTTGCTTTTATTATTTGATCTGCTTCAAGTATGGCAGAGGGTTTCGGAAAGTCTTTAGAGATGTTTTGCCTGATAATTTTCCGTTCCTCATCTTTCTTCGGATAATCTATCACTACTTTGAGCATAAAACGGTCAACTTGTGCTTCAGGCAACGGATATGTACCTTCTTGCTCAATAGGGTTTTGCGTCGCCATTACCAAGAAAGGCTCTTCCATGGGATAAGTCTCATCACCAATTGTAGCTTGCCTTTCTTGCATTACTTCAAGCAATGCACTTTGTACTTTAGCTGGGGCACGGTTTATTTCATCAGCCAATATAAAATTGGCGAAAATAGGGCCTTTTCGGATAATGAATTCTTCTTTCTTAATACTATAAATCATAGTACCGAGTAAATCGGCGGGAAGTAAATCTGGGGTAAATTGCAATCTACTAAATTTGGCATTTATGGTTTTGGCTAATGTGTTAATTGCCAATGTTTTAGCCAGACCTGGGACACCTTCTAACAAAACGTGTCCGTTAGCTAATAAGCCTATCAATAACCTTTCGGTAAGATGCTTCTGCCCTACAATTACTTTATTCATTTCCATCAGGATCATATCTACAAAAGCACTCTCCCGATTAATTTTCTCATTAATTTCCTTAATATCTACAGTGGGTGTTTCGCTCATTTCTATGGAAAATTAAAATCTGAAAATTTTTATTTCTTAACTTATTGTATTACTTGATTTTAACATTTAATCCTACTTTGTTAAAGTGAAAATTTATTTTGCACACCTTCTGTAGGTTTTTGTATTAGATAACTTTTTAAAAGTTACTCATATTAAACCTCAGAAGGTTTTGAGTTAAGATGACAAAGTAGAACTAATATAACTGCAAATTAACCTGTTTTTGTAAGCCAAAAAAAGGTGTATTATTTATAAAAAATGTTAAAAGAATGAGGTGAATCCGCAAAAAAGTTAAAAAATGTAAAAATGAGAAAATCAATTCTCTATACAATTTCCTTCTTTTCACAGGTACATGATTGACTAATAGGTAGTTAACCGCAATTAAAGAAACTAAATAATACTACTATACATTTTTTACCCATAGGTTGTGGCACGCAGCCCATCATCAAATCAGTGTGGATTGTGCGCCACAATCCAAGGTTATCTTGTGTTTTGTATAGTAATATAAAACTATACCTTAAACTCCTGATGATAAGAAAAAAGTAAATGTTGTCCCTTCGTTTATTTCACTTTTAAGGCTGATTTTAGAGTCATGAACCTCGATAATATGTTTTACAATAGCCAACCCTAGTCCGGTACCACCTTGTTTCTTGGATCGGCTTTTATCTACACGATAAAATCTTTCGAATATCCTATCCACATGTTCTTGGGCTATTCCCGGGCCATTATCAATAATTTCTACTTTTACTTTCTTCTTTGTTTCAGTAAGCTCTACTTCTACCCAGCCATTGTAATTCCCATATTTAATGGCATTGCTTATTAAATTTACAAGCACTTGGCTTATTCGGGTGTAATCTGCATTAACATACACCCCATCGTCAAAAGTCTTGGCCAACTTTAGTTTAACAGATTTTTTTTCTGCTTTCCTTTCCAACTGCTCAAAAACATCAATCACGAGTGATTGCAAATCGAATATTTCGTAATGCATACTAATTACACCAGATTCTATCTGCGATAAGGTAAGAAGATCTTGTACCAATGCATCTAGTCCATTTAAACTTTTAGCTGCCTTTTTCAAAAACCTATGTCTTACTTTTTCATCGTCCATGGCACCATCTAGCAGCGTTAGTACATAACCTTGGGCAGCAAAAATGGGCGTTTTTAGTTCGTGCGATACATCAGCGATGAATTCTTTGCGATAAGCTTCTATTTTTTTGAGTTCATCTATTTCCTTTTCTTTTTTAGAAACATAAGCCGATATTCTTTGATTAATTCGCTTAATTGGGTTCTGAATATCTTCTTTATTTTTATTATCTAGATTCCTAAGCTCTTTCCTAGTGACTTTATCTAAACTGGTATAAATATTTTGTATTTCTCTAAATATCAGAAATTCCAGCACTACATAAGACAAAATAAAAGCAGAAGAAAATGAAATACCAGTAGCTACGATCAGTACCACCCCAGAAGCCTGGTTAAGTAATGAAAGAAACATTAAAGTGATTAAGGACACACAAAGTGCCAATAAAAAAGAAACTGCTTTAGCGTTGATTAACATGCTTATTTTCCAGTAATTGTAATGATAGTTTTAATTATACTCCTGTAATTTGGGATATCACAAAACCTAGTGATGTAGTTATTATCTAGATAGAGTTCTCATTCATATCTACTTTTCAATTCTTTTTGAATTCAGTACGTTCTTTATCTATAAATTCAAATTTCTCTTTAACAATAATAGAAATGTAGATAATTAATGCCAAAAGAATCAATCCAAGTAATATTAATAGAATTTTCTTCATCTCTATTTATATCTAACTATTAATAAACTTCGCAAAAAAAAACACCTGATAAAAAATCAGGTGCCTATATATCTTACAAATTTTTCATATTACTGCTCTTGCCATTCAAATTTATAACCAACACCTTTTACTGTTTTAATATATTCACTTCCTATTTTTTCTCGTACCCTTCTAATGTGTACATCTACTGTTCTTGCTAGCACATATACATCGGATCCCCAAATATTTGCAAGAAGCTCATCCCTGCCATATACCTTGTTTGGGGTTTCAGCCAAAAAATACAAAAGTTCGAATTCTTTTTTAGGTAGAGTAACTTGCCTGTCTTCTATTAATAAAGTGTAGCTTGTCTTATCTATGGTAAACTTACCAATTTTAATTACCTCAGACTTTTTATTCGATTTACTGTTCTCCCTTCTTAAATGAGCATTTATCCTACTCATAAGAGCCCTAGGTTTAATCGGCTTGGTAATGTAATCGTCTGCGCCTACATCAAATGCAGCTACTTCTGAATACTCTTCTGCCCTGGCTGTTAAAAAAATTATGAATGCAGCACTTACTTCGGGTGTTTCCCTTAGTTGCCTACATGTTTCTACTCCATCCATTACTGGCATCATAATATCTAGGAGTATCATTTCTGGTTGAAACTTTTTGGCGATTTCCAATCCCTTTTTACCATCACCAGCAGTTTTTACATCAAAACCTTCTTTTTCAAGATTGTATTTTAATATTTCAACTATGTCTGGCTCATCATCAACTACGAGTACCCTGTGTTTATTCTTTCCCATATTTAAAGCGTTATTCTTTGGCTAAGTTAAAACTAATCAAAAAAGAATACACATGCTGTAAACATTATTGATTTTCAGTAAATACACAGGTAACAGTTTTGTAACATTACTGAGTGACTTTATCCAAATTCATCAATTTTTTTCTGCATTAATTTTTTTAAGTAGTTCTGGATAAGTCTCTACTTTGTATTTAGATTTTAATGTATCGAGCCATTGCTTTTCCAAATGGTTTTGATAATCTGAAATGACTTGTCCTCTAGTATCTCCTAATGCTTTCTGAGCACCAGGTTCTACACTATTTACATACATTCGATAAAATCTATTGCCTTCACTGTAATCATAAACACCAATTTGCCAGTCTACTCCTTTCGGCAATTCATCTACTTCTTGTTCAAATTCTTGACGTTTTACCTGTAGAGCCAAAGCATCTTCTTTATTGAATTGCGCAGTAATTTGCTCAGGATTTTTTGATTGGAACGAAAACCTCATTTGCCCACCCTTTAAGGTTGTATCACTCACTTTTTGCTTTGAGGTCTTTATGGATAATACTTTGGCAGAATCAAGCTTCTTAGCATAGATGTATGCACTCAGCTTTTGTGCTCTTAATTCCGCCAATGATTTATCTTCTCCTTTCACATAACCACATTCTATGTTTACATATAAGGCAGTATCTTTAATAAGCATACTTAGGATGTTATCAATTTTATTCAAAATAGAATCACCCCATTGAAGGCTATTCATTTCCATAGGCAATACTTCCTCTTTTATTGTCGAAGGGAAAATACCTGTCTCATATTTACGAGCTGCTTTTTTAAGGATAGCCTTGTCCGATGCATCAAGCATTACAGTTTTAATCCTATTACCCCACTTATAATTATCTCTATTATTATTAAAGTACGCTTTTAATCCTACAGAATCTTCAACAGCTTTATTCCACACCTCATTTTCCATAATTTCGAATAAAAGCAGTCCTTCGTAATATTCTTTTTCTACATAGCCAAATTCAGGATACTTTTTTGATAAATGAGCATCTTCATAAGCAATGATTTGCTCGTTGGTAAAGGCATTGAACATTAGTTCCAAATATTGCTGTGGGGTTATATTTTTTTGCAGTCTTTGGTTGGTTTTTATATAGTTATAAAACTGACCTGCATTTACTTTGAAAGTATCGTTTAATGAAAAAATTGTCGTATTTAAGAGCGTTTCATCTTTAGGTAAATCAAATTTTGCAGCGAGAATACGCTCATCGACTTGTGCAAAAACATTGTTTTTTGCTTCATTACTGAGGTTGAATTTTAAATCTTTTTTCAACTGCTCAATAAAAACCTGTTGGGGTACATTATTTCGGGTATCTTTTTTAATTTTCCTTTCTATTTCAGGACGCATTTCTTCAAAAGTTCCCGGTAGTTTTTTATTGATTAACTTAACAATATGCCAACCATAAGGTGTTTTAAAAGGTGCTGAAAAATCTCCTGGATTCTTAAGCTGAAAGGCTGCTTCAGAAAAAGGGGCTACCATCATTCCAGAAGTAAATGGCCTTAATAACCCTCCTTTAGCTTTACTTCCTTGATCTTCTGAAAACTGTTTACATAGTTTATCCCAGTCTTCTCCTTGTAATAGTTGCTTGTGAATTTCGGTTATTTTTTGATAAGCTGCCGAATCTTGAGCTTGGTTAGACCTTACAAGAATATGCGCTGCTGTAATTTCTCCACTTGCTGGTCTTTTATCTTCTACTTTTAAAATATGGTATCCGAACCTAGTTCTAACTGGTGTAGAAACACTACCAGCAGTAGTATTAAAGGCTGCATTTTCAAAAGGATAAACCATTTGTAAAGCAGTAAAATAGCCCAAATTACCTTGGTTTTGTTTTGCAGATGGATCTTCTGAAAACTGAGCAGCTAGCTGATTGAAATCCTCTCCATTTGCTGCTTTTAACCTTAAATCTTCAATTTTTTTATAGGCTGCAAGTGTATCTTCTGCTGTAGCATTTGCAGGTATTCTGATTAGTATATGTGCTGCCTTCACCTCATATTGCAAACGTTCGTAAGCTTCTTGAATAATTTCTTCTGTTACTTCGCTATCAGTTAAGTATGGTGCTGCTAATTGATCTCTATATGTTTTGAATTCTTTAATAAATGCATCTTTCCGATGAAGCTTTTGTTGTTTGGCTTCAAATACCTTCATTTTAAAGTTTAAAAACAACTCATAATATTCTTCCAAACTTTTAATAGTATAAGCCCCTTCTTCTTGCTCATAATTTTTTGCATAGAGGTACAGAAAATCTGAAGCAAGTATCTCTTCGTTATTTATTTTAAGAATAGTTTGGTTTGAAAATTTTGATTGAGCTTCAACCTCAAACCCAATATGAATCAATAAAATACAACACAATAAAACTAAGAGTTTTTTCATACCTGCTTATTTGTACTTTTTTAATCTCAAAACCGATAGAAGTAATTGTTAATTGTTAAATCAATGGAGAAAAATAGCCTTTGCTATAATTGAATTTCTTTTTTGCTACTTACTATTAAAATAAAGTCATAAAAAAAGCCACCTATAAATTGGTGACTTCCATTTATTTTATTTGTTATTTTTATTTTAATGTACGTTTCACTTCTTTTTGCTCAAAACCTTCTATAAGGTCACCAACTTTGATATCGTTAAAGTTTCTGATACTGATACCACACTCAAACCCTTGTTTTACTTCACCCACATCATCTTTAAATCGCTTTAATGCCAGTATCTCGCCACCACTTTCACCACCATAAACAACAATACCATCTCTAATTAAGCGAATTTTCTGGTTACGTTTAATAAAGCCTTCCGTAATGTAACAACCAGCCACTGTTCCTACTTTGCTTATCTTATACACTTCCCTTACCTCTGCAACACCAGTAACATCTTCTTCAATATCTGGAGTAAGAAGACCTTCCATAGCATCTTTTACATCTTCAATAGCATGGTAGATTACAGAGTAGAGCCTTATTTCTACATCTTCTTTTTCTGCCAACCTACGTGAAATTGGTGTAGGCCTTACTTGGAAACCAATGACTATTCCATCTGAAGCACTAGCAAGTAGTACATCATTTTCAGAAATAGGCCCAACTGCTTTATGGATTATATTTACTTCCACCTCATCTGTAGAGAGTTTCAATAGTGAATCGGACAATGCCTCAACAGAACCATCCACATCACCTTTAATAATGATATTGAGCTGATGGAAACTACCCATGGCAATACGTTTACCAATATCACTCAATGTAGTCCGCTTGGTAGCTCTTATACTCTGTTCTCTTAAAATCTGCTCCCGTTTGTTGGCAATTTCCCTTGCTTCTCTTTCACTGTCTAATACATTTACTTTATCACCAGCTTGAGGTGCACCATTAAGGCCGAGCACCTGAACAGGTGTAGAAGGTCCTGCAGCTTTCAGCCTTCCTCCTCTAGAATCAGTCATCGCTTTTACACGACCCTGATACTGACCAGCCAATATAATATCTCCAATACGGAGCGTACCAGACTGTACTAAAATTGTTGATACGTAACCGCGTCCTTTATCTAAAGAAGCTTCAACTACAGTACCTACAGCCTTTTTATCTGGGTTAGCCTTTAATTCTAAGATATCAGACTCAAGTAAAACCATCTCTAAAAGCTCATCTACTCCTTGCCCTGTTTTAGCAGAAATCTCTTGACACTGGACTTTTCCACCCCACTCTTCTACTAAAATATTGAGATTGGCCAGCTCTTCTTTAATCTTATGAGGGTTAGCTGTTGGTTTATCAATTTTATTGATAGCGATAACAATTGGCACTTCCGCCACTTGTGCGTGATTTATTGCTTCTTTTGTCTGAGGCATCACGTTGTCATCGGCAGCAATAACTACAATAACTACATCTGTTAGCTTGGCACCTCTTGCACGCATTGCTGTAAAAGCTTCGTGACCTGGTGTATCTAGAAAAGCAATCTCCCGCTTAGATTCTGTAGTTACCCTGTATGCACCAATGTGCTGGGTAATACCACCAGCTTCACCAGAGGCTACTTTGGTATCTCTAATGTAATCAAGTAAAGACGTTTTACCGTGATCGACATGGCCCATTATCGTAACAATAGGCGCTCTGTCTTGTAAGTCAGCTTCATTATCTACCTCTTCTTCCAATGAAACGTCTATTTCTTCTTCAGCAGAAGTAAATTCTACATCGAAGCCAAATTCATCGGTCAATAAAGTAATGGTATCGGCATCGAGGCGCTGGTTAATGGAAACGAACATACCAAGTTTCATAGCACTTGCTATAATTTCGTTTACATTTACTTCCATGAGCGTTGCTAACTCATTAGTAGAAATAAACTCAGTAACTTTAACTACTGTGCTATTTTCTTCTAATTGCTGCTGCTCTGCTTCACGCGCTGCTATTGCATCTCTCTTCTCTTTCCTATATTTTCTACCAGATTTAGCAGCTTGGGTACCACCACCACTACCACTTAATCTTGCAAGTGTCTGTTTGTAGTTTTCCTGCACCTCCTTCTCAGAAACTTCGCCTTTGCGACTTTTCTCTTTCCTTTTACCTTTTCTGTTATTGGCATTTTCTTGCTGCTGGTCTTTCTTTATTCTTTCCTGCTGCTCTGTCCTGTTATCTGGTTTTTCAGTATTTTGGATTCTTACACGCTTTCTTTTACGTTTTCCTTTCGCCTTTTTCTCATCAGATGAAGCAACAGGTTTACTTTTCTTCTTCCCTCCGTTAGTTGGTAACTCTATTTTTCCAACTACCTTTAACCCTTGTAATTTGTCTGATTTTGCTTTAATAACCCTGCCTTCTTCATCTACATTTTCCCCTTTTACCTCTTCTACAATCTCTTCTTCCTCACTTTCAGCAATTTCTTCTACCACTTCCTCTTCTTCTATAGCAACAGGAACATCTTCTACTATTTCTTCTTTTTCCTCCTCTATTACTTCCTCTTTTTCTTCCTGAACAGGTATTTCTTCTTTTTGAACCTCTTCTTTAGGTTGTTCCTCCTTTACTTCCTCTTTTACTACTACTTCTTCTTTTGGTTTTTCAGCAACAACCTCCTCTACTTTTTCTTCTACAACTGGCTCCTCCTTTTTCTCTACTTTTTCTTCTTTAACAACTGGTTCTTTCTTCGCTTTTTCTTTTATAGGATTGCCCTTTTTATCCAAATCAATTTTACCAACGATTTTTAATCCAGAGGGCTTAGCACTAATAGTATCAACAACTTCTTCTTTCTCTTCCTCCTTTTCTATTTCTGGTGCTTCGAACTTTACTTCTGGTTCTGGTTGTTCTTCTTTGGGTTCCTCAACTTTCTTGTCTGCAGTAGTAGCTGATTTGTCAAAAATCAATATATCGGGGTCATCAGCATCTTCATTCTGATCTTGCTTCTTGTCGGACTTAATAACCATATCGTTATGGCTAGATCCAATAGTAAGTCCAGCAGCCTCTTGCTTCACTACCATAGAGGATTCAAATTCTTTGGCAAGCATAGTAAGTTGCTCATCAGTAACTTTGGTATTGGGTTTCCCGTCAATATCAAAGCCTTTAGACTGGAGCAACTCAGCTATTCTGGCAATACCTACGTTAAATTTTCTTGCTGCCTGACTTAATCTCATATTTTTGTTTAAAGTACTCTTTTGAGCAAATCAATACCTTCCTAAATTGACTGCCCATTATTTATTATATCGTTAATTTTACTGCAAAGATAAAATATTCAATGTAGAAAGTTAAAAATGATGCATTTTAATTAAGCATTCTTACTTTCTGAAAAAAATATCATTGTTTAAGATATTTAGCAATTTCCCACTTCTGTCAAAAAATAAATATTACAAAGATTGCTAAAAAATTATTTAATAATCTTAAGCAACCTTTTATTTATTAATTTCTTATAGAAATTCTTACTTTTCTACTCAAATTCTTTTCGTAATACTTCTCTTATCCAACCTATCGATTCTTCTTCTAATTCTGTTCTTCTCAATAAATCTTGTGGACTCACTGCCAGCACACTCTTAGCAGTATCAAGACCGATGCGTTTAAGTTCATCTATCATCCATTCGTCTATTACATCGGTAAATTCTCTTAATTCCACATCTTCATCATCGTCTTCAAAATCACCCAATTCCCTAAATACATCAATCTCTAACCCTACAAGTTTACTAGCTAGTTTAATATTCTGCCCCCCTTTTCCGATTGCCAAAGAAACTTGATCTCTATTTAGAAATACTGATGCCCGTTTTTTATCCTCATCGATTTTGATGCTATTAATTTTAGAAGGACTCAATGCTCTTGAAATATACAGCTCCATATTTTCTGTATAATTAATTACATCAATATTTTCATTTTGTAATTCCCTAACAATACTATGGATCCTAGAACCTTTCATACCCACACAAGCTCCTACAGGATCAATTCTATCGTCGTAAGATTCCACAGCAACCTTTGCCCTTTCTCCTGGTTCTCTCACTACTTTTTTAATAGTGATCAACCCATCATATACTTCTGGTACTTCATTTTCAAAAAGTCTTTCTAAAAATTCTGGGGATGTTCTTGAAAGTATAATTTTAGGATTGTTGTTCACCATCTCTACCCTGTGCACAATCGCTCTTATCGAATCTCCTTTCCTAAATCTATCTTTAAATATTTGTTCATGCTTCGGAATAGACAATTCTTGCCTATCATTATCTATCAAAATTGTTTCTCGACTTAATGTCTGATACACTTCACAAGTAATCATCTCACCAACCAAGTCTTTGTATTTCTGAAACAAAATATCTTTTTCAAGATCTTTTACTTTTTGAATAAGTGTTTGTCTGGCAGTTTGTACCATTCTGCGACCGAAGTCTATTATTTTTACTTCTTCAGCTACCTCTTCACCTACTTCAAAGTCAGCTTCAATCTTTTTTGCTTGAGTAAGCCGGATAGTCAAATTTTCGTCTTCAACTTCTGCATCATCTTCTACAATTTCCCTATATCTCCAAATCTCCAAGTCACCTTTTTCCACATTAATGATCACATCAAAATTCTCATCTGTTACAAACTTTTTTCTGATCATTGTGCGAAATACATCCTCTAAAATTCGGATCATGGTAGGTTTATCTATATTTTTCAATTTAGCAAAATCCGCAAATGTGTTGATTAAAACCGAACTGTCCATGATTATATGTATTTATGCTGTTTAATAATTTTTGTTAAAGTAATTATTTGAAAGATACTGTTACCTTAGCAGAATTCACTTCATTATAAGCAATCCACTCAGGTACCAACTTTACTTTCTTTTTATTTTTTTCTTTTACTTCGTTTTCTATTAAAAATTGGGCTTCACTTACTTCTTTTAATTTTCCGTTCAGCTCTTTGCCATTTTGTAGAATTACTTTTAAGCCCCTACCCACATTGGCTTTATACTGCCTCAGCATTTTTAAAGGCTGGCCAACGCCAGGAGACGATATCTCAAGATGATATGATTTTTCAAATAATTTTTGCTCTTCAATTTCATTCCCTACTCTTCTACTAATTGAAGCACAATCATCTATGCCTACACCATGATCGCCATCTATCAATATTTCTACTTTCGAAATACTTCCAACTTTTACATGTACAGATACAACAAATAATGTCTTATCTAAAAGTTGCTCTTCTACAATTTGTGCTATTTTCTGTGTTAATTCCATTGCCAACTTCACTTTTAAAAAATAATACCATATAAAAAAATTAGGGAGCAGAGCTCCCTAATCCAAATCCCAATAATGTTACAAAGTTAAGTACTTTTAAAACTAATTCAAATAAAAGCTAGTCTAAAAGCAAATAATTTGAAATAAGCGCTTGGTTAAATGCTCAGAAAGATGCTAAACTTCTAGGCTAGATATTTTCAAAAATTACAGTATTGCATGTTTGGATTAAAAGAAAGTTTAATGCATTTATTTGTTTTTTACAAGTAAAGTGAGCTATGGCACTTCCGAATTGTATCACTAAAAGGATTCCATTAAATATTAATTTGTTCCTTTTAGAAAAGGCAAAATCTCATCCATAGTGGCTTCTGGACGCTCAATTTCAAAAGTTGACCGAGCATTTTTTATGCGTGCCGCTTCGATTTTAGAATTTACTTTTTCAATTCGTTGCCACACTTTAGGAGGTATCTGAAATTCATCTTCTCCCCATATCATTTTAGAAGGTATGGTAACTTCTTTGAGTAAGGGAGCTATGTCATAACGTAGTTTTCCACTAAGGAACGGCAAAGCTGAATAGGAAGCATTAGGCTGTTTTGCATTATAATGACCCGCTTCAATAAGGTCAGTTGGAACAGCTTCCGAAGCTAGAAATCCGATTCTTCTGTACCAATCTTCTACAGCAGCTTTACGATGAAAAAGTTTAGCATAAATTTCATCTCGCTTAGGTGATGCCGCTATATCTGAAAAGTATTTTGTGGCTTCAGGAGAAGAAGCATCTACCCCAAAATCTAATCCACCAGAAGGTGCGTTCATGACCAATTTGCTTACTGATATTCCGTCTTCACGCATAGCTGCAATAACAAATCCGCAAGTGAGTGATTGAGTCACTATTTTGGTTGGTTCGCCAATCCATGCTCCAAGCTCTTTTATTTGTTGCACATAATCATCAAAAAGAACCGGTCTTTCTGGCCTAAATGATTCTCCCCATCCTACAAAATCTGGTGCAATTACACGGTAATGTTCCGCTAATTTAGGTGCTATGGTGTACCAAAGAAAGGAAGAAGCCCCAGCACCAACACCATGAAGTAACAATAAAGGTTCACCTTTTCCAGCTTCAAATACAGCCATTTTTCCAACTGATGTTGCCAACATACTTTTTTTAAATCCTACCTTGGTAAGGTTTATAGGACTAGTAACAGTGTCATTCTTGGCCTTTGATAGCTGGCCAATACCAAGAGCTATTTCAATCATTCCTATGTTAAATATTACAATAAATAATAGTCTTTTCATTTCTTCTATGTTTTGTGATTAGAATTTCTTTGGAACAATTACATCTGTTCCATTGCATACTATAAAGTACGTTTACGTAATAAATTAACTTATTTAATACGAAATAGTTTTAATGATAAATATTTTTAGTACGAAAACGTTATTTTTTAATAGCTTAGCAATGTTTTAGCACTTAAAATCATGAAACAGAAAGAATTTTTGAAAGAGGTAGTTGATTTGGCATTTAGTTATCTAGAGCAAAATCCATCTCAACCAAATACTTCGGAATTTGTAGGCTTTTTAACACAAAAACTAGATAAGCAAAGCAATGAATCAAGCAAATCAGAAGGCGACATCAACTCTGAAACAGACGATTTAGGAATAAGATTAGTTTTATTGAATCGATATGCTAAGGAGTATGTAAAAATTGCCCTTGAAAACACAGATCTTCAAACTGCGGATGAGTTTCCATTTCTCATTGCATTGTTTTCTGGGGGCAGCCATACAAAAAGTGAACTGATCAATAAAATGCTACTCACCAAAACTTCGGGTACAGAAGTGCTAAAAAGGTTACTGCGCAAAGAGCTTATAGTGGAATATGATGATTTAGAAGACAAAAGAAGTAAACGGGTTGATATTAGTGATAATGGCAGGAAGCTGGTGCTCAATTTACTACCTAGAATGGCCAATGTTTCTAAACTAATAAGTGGCAATCTTTCGCATGCTGAACTAAATACTACAAATTACCTATTAAAAAAATTAAGTCATCATCATCGTACTTTTTTCGAGAACACTACTAGGGAAGAAATCAAGCAATCTATTAATCCTCATGAGTAGGTTTCATTAGGTCTCAGTAACAATTGTCGTTTTGGATTCCAAATAAAAGGCATACTTTATGATTATGCTTAAAATCAAAAAAAACAATTAAACCATGAAGCATTTTCTAAAAGCGAACTTACTATTTTTTATTATTCTATTTACATCATGTGAATTACTTGAGGAACTTGATGAAAATAACCAAGAACAAATCGAAAGTCTTCCTGACAAGACATTTGAACAACAAGGTGTTGCCTCCTATTACGCAGATAAATTTGATGGAAGAAATACTGCAAACGGTGAAATTTTTAGACAAGACAGTTTAACAGCAGCCCATAAACACCTTCCATTCGGCACTATTGTATTGGTCACCAACTTAAAGAACAACAAACAAGTAACCGTAAGGGTAAATGATAGAGGGCCATTTGTAAGCGGAAGAATTATAGACCTTTCTAGAAAGGGTGCTGAAAGCATCGACATGATCAATGATGGCATTGTAGATGTACAAATTGAAGCAGTTCTACCACAAAATGTAGCCGACAGCCTTTACCAGATAATCTATAGTCAATAATGTAATTTTTGGCTAAGTTTGCCCGCATGATGAAACTACTCAGCAAGTTGGTGTTCTGGTTATCGGGCTGGCATGTGAACAACCAGATTCCTAAAGAGGTAAAGCATTTCGTCATGATTGCTGCGCCTCATACAAGTAACTGGGACTTGCTATTTGCAAGAGGTGCCTTCTACATCATGGGAATTCCATTGAAGTTTACCATTAAAAAAGAGTGGGTGAAATTTCCTTTAAACCTTATTATGAAACCTTTAGGTGCAATCCCTATTGATAGAAAACCCATAAATGGAGGATTGAGGAAGAGAAGTATGGTCAATGTAATGGCAGATCTTTTTAAAGAGTATGAAGAAAGTCTTGTAGTATTAATTACACCAGAAGGCACACGAAGTTTATCGAAAAAATGGAAAACAGGATTTTATCGCATTGCTACAGAAGCCAACGTGCCTATCGCTCTCGGATACTTAGATTACCCGATTAAAGAGGCTGGAATAGGCAAGCTTATTTACACTACAGGAGATTTCAGGAAAGATATGGAAGAAATAAATGCATTTTACAGCAAAAAAACTGCTAAATTCCCTAAAAAATTTAGTGTGCATAAATTATAGGCTATGGCCATTATCAAAAAGAAAAAAATCCCTTTTTTGATAAAAGAACCTTTAAGGGATTTTCTGATCAAGTATAATAGATACATTGAAATCCCACTTCATTACAAAGATCTTTTAAGATATGAGAATGAAATTCCCCTTTATGATAAAGACGGGAACGACACACTTTGGAAAACAGTTTTTTTCTCTCAAAGTGATATGCCACCAATCTATGAAAACCTTAAGCAAATATATGCCTTCTTAAAAGCCAGTGGTAATGTTTCTGTCATGAAACATTTATACATAGACAGGGTCGATTTGTGTACCTATGGAAACACCCAGCCTTTTAGGGTAAGGGTAGTAAATAAAATCAATGACAATTTCGATTATTTTTATATTAAAAATGCTGATGCAAGTCGTATCTATGGACTCGAATTAGAGGATATACTTTCGCCTAATGCGGTTGGCTATTTAGTTCATAAAAAGACACTTATTGAGGAGCATATAGCAGGAGTACCAGGTGATCAATTTATTAGAGAATACCTGGGCGATTATAAAATTAACAAAACCAGAATAGGTAAAGAATTTGTAAAGTTTAATGAAAGATGTTTTGTACGCTTACTGGGTGATATGCATTCTAGTAATTTTGTTGTAGTACTCACTCCTGACTTTGAAGAAACCAGTTATCGCCTTAGAGCAATTGACTTTGATCAGCAGTCTTATGAGGGTAGAAAATCCATCTTTATGCCTCAATATTTCAAACAAAATAATCCTATAATTAAGTTGGGCATGGATGCAATGACGCCTGAAACTGTGAAGCAGTATCAGATTGAAGAGCGTTCCTTAATAGCCAATAGATTTATTGCTTCAAAAAACCGTATGGACAAACTGCTTAAAGCCATGAAAGTTGATACTATTTCTTTGCCGGAAAATATAGTGAATTTAAGAACTGAATTAGCTACACATTACCGCACTAAAGCTTTCGAAAGATGTGATAATATGGGAGATATTCTTGAGCTTAGTTTAAAACTTCTTTTCAAGAATTAATACATGGAATAGGCAGTCGTTTTGAATAATTGTTAATGTTTCTTTTTTTTAATTGGAGGATTTCCTACTTTTATACCATAATCTTCGAATATTTCACTTCTAAACTACGGAGAACTTAATCTCTGAATCCAATACAAGACCTGCAGTACACTGCCATTTTTTAAACGTTACAATCAACCATACAATGAGTGTAGTAGTAGAAGAATTTCATGACCCTCTTACATCACTTAAACTTTTTACCGAAGGAGAAATTTTTGATAGAAACATCTGGTGGAAAATTGAATATAACTTAGACCGTAAAGGAAACATCTCGTCTGAAAAAGCTCGTAAGTTATTTTCAGGGAAACCACCTATTTATGTTCCTAATCATATTTCATTTATGCCAGCAGTCAAAAAGTAAACCTTAAAAGACATTTATTCCTTAAAAAGGATACGCTATTTTTTTTTAATGAATTTTTGCATGAAAAAATCATTATTAGCCGATTTTTTATTGTAAAAGGTAACTACTTTAAGTTGATCAGGAATCTGATTTAATCTCAGTTGTTTTGATTCGATAAATGAAGAGATTTCTTCGTCTTCATGGCGTAAGGTTGCAAGATGCTGTTCTAAGGGGATTAATTTATTTTCATAAAAAATATAAAAGTCGTGAGTCACTAAACTTGACTTAACTACTTTATTAGATTTTAATCTTGGATTTCTGTATATGCTTTTATAAGCCTTATTTTCATATAAAAGCTTCCCTATAACATTAAATTCTCCAGAACTAATTACTTCAAAAAAACCGTGGTGATACGTGTTTGAAAATACTTTAGGAACTGAAACGAAAATGCGTTCGGAGTTAAAATTTTTATCGTAAAATTTAAATCTATCTACTTGATGGGGTGTTAATGCTTTACTTAAATGATCGTTTATCTTTATCTTCAATAAATCTGATCTATAGAAAAAATGCAGCTCTCCAGAGATTTTTTTTCCATTCTTTAAAATTACTTCTCCATTTTTAGAGGTTATCTTAGTTATACTTCCAGCAAAAGTGGGAATATAGAAAAGTAAGCATACGCTTAAAAGCACAGCTTTCAAACTAATCATATCTTGATAATTATGGTTAAGGTCTTATTTTATGTGTTTCCCTAATAAGATAAGGACATTGAGTTTTGTTTCAAAAAATTTCTTTTTTTCTCAAACTAAAATCATATAACTGAAGAATTGGAAAATATTGTAAAAGCTGGCTTAAGAAGGCTTATAATCATGCCACGCTTCATTCCAATCATAGAATTCCGATGCAGCAAATTTTTTTTTATAATCATAAAAAGATGATACATCATAACAATAACCGTGGTAATAATAGATGTACCGGTTTTTAATGGCATATTCTATTTCAATGAGCATGGTGTATATTCCCAGACTAAATTTTCCATAATCTGGATCAAACATCCCATATATACTAGATATTGCTTCCCTTCCTAAATCGAAATAACTGGCAGCAACAAGTTTTTCATTATCAAATACTAATAATTCATATGCTTTGCCAGGTACTTTTGAAGGTTCTTTAGATATGAAATCATGAACAGAATTTGGAGCACCTTCATCGAAACGAATCTTATGTACCTCAAATAAAGCATTTTGTTCTGGGGTAATATTTATTGGCTGAATTTTATGAGAAAATCCACTCCCTTTCTTTAAAATTTTACGCTGACTTTTAGTAAGACTAAAGTTCTCTAAACAAACTCTTAAAGGTATTACATTACAAAGCTGACCTTTGTAAATATTCATATTATATCGGAAGAAATAAGTACCAAAGTGTCTCCATCCTTCAGCAAGCATTTGATCCATATCAATTGGTGAGATAAATTCAATATGTAGTTCTTCAAAAATGAGTGGGTTCATTCCAACGCCTCGTATAATTAAAAAAATGTTATATTTAAGCAAAAGACCACCTAACACTGTGAAATCCTAATTCACAACTAGCAAATAGCACTTGCATTAATATTAAATTACCTTCTAAGCTTTATGAAGCTTTTCTTGAATTTAACTGTAACTACGATACTACTATCGGCTTTTGTTAATAATCCCGATTACAATTCAAAAGTTTCTTTTGAAGAAGCCAGTATATTGGCATTCCAGATACAAAATTATCAGGAGCTAAGTATAGAACAACAACAAAGTCTAAAAAAAGAAATTTTCCTATGGGAAAACAACGAAGAGATACAGAAAATATCACTTAAAAATAGACTACCGCATAGTATACTTTTTTTAAAGAGTTCTGAATTAGAAGTAAATGTTATCTATCCTTCGCCTTTTGTTAAAAGGCCTGTTTGTTGGATACCAGACGTTAAATTATTTTATGATTTAATGTTGGTCAATAATAAAATGATAACTAGCTATGGAGAAAACCGATGTCCTTCTATATACTTAATCATGGCACTTCTCTCTCATGAAACTTATATGAGAGATATTAAGGGTGATAACCAGCTAAGTACAGGCATGTGCCAACTTTATAAACCCACTGCTAAATATCTTCTAAATACATCAGGTAATAAACAACTATTCAAAAAACTAATTTACTTCGATGAAAATGATGAACATCATTTCTTTTCCCAGAAATCGATGATTGAATTTATTTATCATTTTCTGATACTAGAAAAAGGGTTTACACTAAGTAACCCACATAAAGGAACCAAAGCATACAACGGAGCTGGTACCAAGGCAGATATTTATGCCAAAAATGTTTTATTAAAAACTATGTTTTATGACGCTTTAGTGCAGAGATTAAAATCTAATAAACCCTTATTGGCTGCAGAAAACTTAAAAGAATGGAGTAATAAACCCCTTAGTAATACATTTATAGATTTTAATGGCTTGCAAGATTTGGATAAGGTGAAAAGTAAATCGCCTAAATACCTTACTAAAGAGGAAGCCGAAGAGATGCAAAGAATTAAATACAGTATTGTACAGTATATCAGTGAAATTGAAGTGAGTAATTATACCGCATACTATCAATTACCTCCAACAAAAAAATTAGATATAGACATTGAGTTAAAGCCTATTTTTACCCTTCAAAAAAATCATACTGACAACTTAAGCAATGATAATTCGAACAATTACTTCATTTTAGAACAAGGAAAATCTGTTTATTCATACTTAAAAGAAAATACTTTTAAAGTGATGACGATACACAACAAGTATCACTTTTACTTTCTTCAGAATAATAAAAAACACAAAATCAACTCAGAAGAGGAGTTAAAAGAATCGCTCCTTATGGAAAAAATAATTTTAAGTAATGCTACTGCTGGCGATACAGTATACTTTGATAAGTACCCTGTTTTTGGATTGAAGAACTAAGATGGGTTTTCTTCCTGCCCGCCAATTTCATTTTCTTCTTCTGCAAAATCTTTTGGCATCGGCATTTCACTTAAGTCATTTATACCAAAATACTCAAGAAATTTTTCAGAAGTGCCATATAAAATTGGTTTGCCTATACCGTCTGACTTACCTTTTATTGCTACCAGGCCTTTCTCTAATAATTTCTTTACGGCATAATCGCAATTTACCCCTCTTATTTGCTCCATATTAGCCTTTGTAACTGGTTGTTTATAGGCAATTATAGATAAGGTTTCTAAAGCAGAAGCAGATAATCTTTTCTTAGACTTCTGCTTCAGCAATATACCAATACTAGCTTGATAAGCTGGCTTGGTCAAAAATAAAAAGCCTCCTCCTGCATTTACTATTTCCATAGAAAATTCGTCAGAACTGAATTTATTCAGTAAAATTTCAATGGCTTGTTCAATATCTTTTCGGGGCACTTCGGTGTCGAACATTTCAGACATACAAGCTTGCATGTCTTCAATCTTTAAGGGATTTGAAGATGAAAAGATGAGTGCTTCTATATGCTTGGGCAAAAAATCCATGAGTGGTTTAATTTATCAAACCCCAAAAATAAAAAAGGTTTATGCATATCTATACACAAACCTCTTTAAATTGTAAAACGCTTAATTTATGGTCTATTCAATTTTGCTTCAATAGAATGTTGGGTATGAGGTACTGCCCTTAATCTTTCTTTACTAATTAGCTTACCAGTATCGATACAGATACCATAAGTACCGTTTTTAATACGAACTAATGCATTTTCAAGCTGCTTTAAGTATTTCTGGGTTCTAGCAGCTAACTGATTCAGTTGCTCTCTTTCTAATGCATCGGCACCATCTTCTAATGTTTTTACACCTGAATGGTTAGTATCATAACCACTAGAAGTACGAGTAATCGAATCTTTTAAATGTTGTAATTCTGTTTTGGTCTTATCAACCTTTTCTATCAAAAGTGATTCAAACTCTTTTAATTCCTCTTTAGAATATCGTATTTGTTCAGTAGCCATATATTGAAAGGTTAGGGTGAAGACAATATGTGTACATTAACAATTGCGAAACTATACAATGCTTTCATCAAAACAAAGCATAAACAATTTCACCTATATACTAATTTATACTGTGATTTTTTCTGTATAGTTACCTAAAGAAGAATAAATTTTAAAATTATTAAGAAAACAAAAGCCCATAACAAAAAAATAAATTTAAATTACAATATATTCAATATATAATTCTTTAAATATATCTATTTTCAAGTTTTTATTCTGTATTAATAATACTACATAATATTCTACCATAGTACACTTTTGAGAAATGTAGCATAAAAAAATTTTAGATTGAAGAACAGAGAGATTTCCAAACCGAAGTAAAAAACTGCCCTAACTATTCAACAATTATTACAGATTAATTTGTAAATCTTGAACTATCCCTCACTTTTGCAAAATACATGCTGATTTCTTAATCAACCAAAGAGTTCAATTTTTAAAGAACCTATTCATTATGGGCTATTACAATTCAATAATCGATACCATAGGCAACACACCCATGGTTAAATTAAATAAAGTGGCTAAAGATATAGAAGCCACAATACTGGTTAAGGTAGAATACTTTAACCCCGGAAATTCCATGAAAGACCGGATGGCACTTAAAATGATTGAAGACGCTGAAAAAGAAGGCAAACTTAAACCAGGTGGTACAATCATAGAAGGCACATCTGGAAATACGGGAATGGGCTTAGCATTAGCTGCTATTGCAAAAGGTTATAAATGTATCTTTACTGTTTCTGATAAGCAATCTCAGGAAAAAATAGATATTTTAAGAGCAGTTGGTGCAGAAGTAATAGTGTGCCCAACCAATGTAGCTCCTGAAGATCCAAGATCTTATTACTCTGTGGCTAAAAAATTAAATGAAGATATCCCAAATAGTTTTTATCCAAACCAGTATGATAATCTTTCTAATGCAGCTGCTCATTATGAAACTACTGGCCCTGAGATTTGGGAACAAACCGAAGGAAAAATAACCCATTATGCTGCAGGAGTAGGTACTGGAGGTTCTATGTGTGGTGTTGCCAAATATCTAAAAGAACAAAACAAAGAGGTAGTTTCTGTGGGTATAGATTCTTATGGATCTGTTTTCAAAAAATATAAAGAGACAGGAATTTTTGATGAAAAAGAAGTATATCCTTACTTAACTGAGGGAATTGGTGAAGACATTCTTCCTGCCAATGTAGATTTTTCTTTGATAGATACATTTGTAAAAGTTACAGATAAAGACGCTGCTATAATGACTCGCAAGTTAGCAAGAGAGGAGGGACTTTTCATTGGTTGGTCTTGTGGCTCGGCTGTTTTTGGAGCACTGGAATACGCGAAAAAAAATCTTAAAAAAGGAGATTTAATGGTTATTATATTACCAGACCATGGCACAAGATATCTCAACAAAATTTACAATGATGTGTGGATGAAAGATCATGGATTTTTAGAAGAACGTGAATTTGCAACCGCTAGGGACATTGTAGAAAGGAAAAATGGTAAAAGTAATTTAGTGATTGTAAATACCGAGCAAACAGTAGAAGAAGCCATTACTAAAATGAATAATGGCGGTATTTCCCAAATTCCTGTTCAAAATGCAGAAGGGGAAATTGTTGGCAGCTTAACCGATTCTAATATCCTTAATAAAATGATTGAGAATCCTGAATTAAAGAAAGAGAAAGTAACTGCTTTAATGGATAAACCTTTCACCTTTGTCGCTTTAGATAATACGGTAGATTCCCTCTCTTCTTTGATCAACAAGGAGAATCCTGCTTTGCTTGTTAGGGACTATAACAATCATGTTCATATCATTACCCAACATGACCTACTATTAGCTTTAGCAAACTGATAAATATTTTCAAAACCAATAAACAAAGTAAATATGATACAAACAATCAATAGCTCTCAAGAAGCTATGGAGCTGGAAAATAAATATGGAGCTCATAATTACCATCCTATTCCAGTAGTAATCTCAAAGGGAATGGGTGTAAAAGTATGGGATGTAGAAGGAAGAGAGTACTATGATTTTTTATCAGCTTACTCTGCGCTTAACCAAGGACACTGCCATCCTAGAATAATAAGCAGCTTAACAGAACAAGCTGCTAGACTTACGCTTACTTCAAGGGCATTTTATAATGATGTTCTCGGTACTTTTGAAAAATTCATTACAGAATACTTCGGTTACGACCGAGTATTACCCATGAATTCAGGAGTAGAAGGAGGAGAAACTGCCATTAAACTTTGTAGAAAGTGGGCATACCAAATAAAAAAAGTACCTGAGAAACAAGCCAAAATATTATTTGCCAATGGTAACTTTTGGGGAAGAACTCTAGCGGCAGTATCCACCTCAGATGATCCCGATAGTTATAGTGATTATGGTCCTTACATGCCTGGTTTTGAGCTTATTCCCTATAATGATCTTGACGCTTTAGAAGCTGCCTTAAAAGCTGATCCTAATATTGCAGGTTTTATGGTAGAGCCTATTCAAGGCGAAGCCGGTGTAGTTGTACCAGATGAAGATTACCTAAAAGGAGCTTATGCATTATGCCAAAAATACAATGTACTACTGATTGCCGATGAAGTACAAACCGGTATAGGTAGAACGGGGCGTTTACTAGCTTCCGAATATGCTGGTATTAAGCCAGATATTGTGATCCTGGGTAAAGCTTTATCTGGTGGTGTTTTGCCTGTGTCTGCTGTATTGGCCAGAGATGAAATTATGTTGACTATTAAACCAGGACAACATGGATCAACTTATGGCGGAAACCCATTAGCTTGTAGCGTTGCCATGACTGCCTTACAAGTTCTCGAAGATGAAAATATGACAGAAAATGCCTATAAACTTGGAATCATTTTCAGGCAACGTATGGAAAAACTGATTGAAAAAAGTGACTTGGTGAAAATGGTAAGAGGGAAAGGATTATTAAATGCGATTATTATTAATGATACTCCTGAAAGCCATACGGCATGGAACATTTGCGTGAAATTGAAAGAAAATGGTTTATTGGCGAAACCTACCCATGGAAATATTATCCGTTTCGCCCCACCATTGGTTATTTCCGAAGAACAATTACATGAATGTTGTGATATTATTGAGAAAACCATCATGGCTTATAGTTAAACTTCAACATTAATTTTTTAAAAGCGCAATATTCACAGTATTGCGCTTTTTTTATTTTCCTATAAATGGAATTTCGAGGTCGGATAAAACAGAAATAGTTATTTTAGTAATTATCGAATCTGAGAACCAATTTTCACCGATTCTTAATTCATTCAAATCTATCACAGACAACTTCTATAGCTAATCTTTCAAATGCACTTCTTAAAAAATATATTCAGCGAGCAAGATTTTACTGCTGAAGAATTAAATAGAATTATTCCTGCTTTTAAAAAAAGCATTTTCAAAAAGCATAATTATTTATTAAAAGAAGGTTATACTGAAAATCATTATTGGTTTGTTGAAAGCGGCTACATTCGTTCCTTTGCTATCGATCCTACAGGTAATGATATAAGTACCCATTTCTATTCGAAAGGAGATATAGTAATTGATTGGGTATCATTTTTCCAAAGAAAACCTACTAGGGAAAGTATTCAAGCATTAACAGATTGTATTTGTTGGCAACTAGATTTCGATACCTTTCAACAATTCTTTCATACCATAGAAGCTTTTAGAGAAGCTGGCAGAACAAGATTGGTAGGCAGCTATTTTGAATTAAAAGTAAATAGTGTTTCTATGATTGTAGACCAAGCCAAGGATAGATATAAAAGGCTTATGAAGGAAAAGCCCGATTTATTACAAAATATACCACTGAAGCAATTGGCCACTTATTTAGGTATTACTGATACTTCTTTAAGCCGCATCCGCAAAGAAATAATGGAGGAATTAAAATAATTCGATTTCTTGTCATATGACAAGAATAATGGATTTAAGCCCTAGTAAGTTTGTCATAGTTCTTTCTGTTTTCTTATTCAGAAATAAGCAAAGCAACCTATGTAAAACTAAACTTTATAATCATGGCACTTCCAAATATTTTTAAGCAAAACGAAATCAACCAATTAGTGGCTCGCATCGATAATTTAACTCCTGCTTCTCAAGCATCTTGGGGTAAAATGGATGTAGCACAAATGTTAGCACACTTAAATGTGATGTTCGAATTAGCCCTTGAAGACAAACATCCGAAGCCGAATCAGTTCGTTAAGCTGCTCTTGAAAACACTTGTAAAAGGGAAGATAGTAAGTGAAAAACCTTATAGAAAAAACAGTCGTACAGCACCTGAAATGCTTATAAAAGAGCAACGTGATTTTGGAATTGAGAAACAAAGACTGATCAAGTATCTAGATCATATATCTTCAAAAGGGGAAATATATTTTCAAAACAAGGAGCATCCTTCTTTTGGCAAATTGACCACAAAAGAATGGAGCAATACTTTTTACAAGCACATAACACACCATTTAAATCAGTTTAGTGCTTAGTTATGCTTGGTTATTCTTTCATCGTCATTACATTGGTTACTTTAATAATCAGTTTTTTAGCTACTGGTAAAGAAAGTAAGATATGGTGGCTGTTTGGTATTTGGGGCATTTTTATAAGTACATTGGCATATAGTGGCTTTTTCTTGAACACTACTAGTTTGCCTCCGAGACTCATTTTTGTATTACTTCCTTCTACGCTACTCATTATTTATTTGTATAGAAAAATTGATATAAATAGCATTAAAATCAATTATTTAATTGGTCTCCACATTATTAGGATACCTGTAGAACTGGTACTTTATCAACTTTATGTAGAAGGTAGAATACCTGAAATAATGACCTTCAGTGGATGGAATTACGATATAGTGGTAGGTATTACAGCAGTAATTGTATTGTTATTACTCAAACTCCAAAAAGAGGGTCAGCTTCAAACATTGTTAAAAGTTTGGAATATCTTTGGGATAATCATGCTAACAATCATTGTAAGTATTGCCATATTATCCGCTCCTTTTCCTTTCCAACAACTAGCTTTTGAACAACCCAATGTAGCAGTATTAAGATTTCCGTATATATTACTTCCTAGTGTAATTGTTCCTTTAGTGTATTTATCACATTTTATTACCCTCAAGTGGTTAGCTAACAACCACTTGAGGCAATAAATTACTGTACTTCTTTCCTATTAAACTGCACCCAGTCTATAGAAAAGAAAGACCTATTTTTTTCGGTAGGATGCTTGAATACAAAATAAAGATCATGCACTCCTTTTGCATTATCAAGAATTGTGGTAAACTCTTTAAATGTTCTCCAATTTCCTTCTTCATTTATGGTTAGCGTACTTATTTGCTTGCCAGTTGGGCTATCTAAATGCAATGAAACAGTACCCCCTACTTGACTATTGGCTAAACGATAAGTCAAACTACCAATATCAGAAAGATCTTTAGCAGGTAGTTCAAAATAAGAACCATCTTTTATTCCACCAACAAAAGACAAGTTCCCACCTCTAGGGCGTTGTCTTGCCACATTTTGAAAATCTTCATAATCCTCTGCTTCAACACGAGGGCTTTCCAAAATCAACATTTTATTGGCTGAAAGTGCAGGCATTCCATTGGCTCCTTCATCAGTATACGCCACAGAAAAAATGTATGCCCCATTCTCTTCTTTTTCAAGATGCTTCTTCAAAACCAACTCTCCGTCTAGTGGCATTATTTTTCCTGCCAATTGTTCTTTAGGATCAAGAGAAAGAATGTAATCGACCATTTTTTTTGTTTCTTCAGCAGTATGTTGCGGATGAGCTGCCATCATGCTATGTCCCCAGTTTCCATTACCCCCGGTAATGATTTTACCTGCCAACATATCTACTGTTTCTTTATCGGTTTCATAACGAATCGCTATTTGCTTATAACTTGGTCCAATAGAATTCTCTTCTATATCATGACAAGAGGCACAATCACTACCTGCAATCAAGTTCTTGCCCTTTAAATAAGGAAGTACTTGTAAACTATTAGATGAAAGTAATGCTAAGTCTTTGCTATCGCCTAAATATTCAAATCCAGCTTTTAATTTCTCAGCTGGTATTTTCCCATCTTCTTTATCTATTACATTGATTTTATATTGGATTTGCTCATTATCAAAATAAAAACTGCTATTCCCACTTAATACAATTTCTATTTCTGGTGGGGCATTACCCACTTTTATGGTTGAAATAGCCTCACTCTTTTTCCCATAATCATCTTGAACTATCAGCTTCACTTTATATTCTCCTGGTGTTTCAAAAGTATGGGCTACTTCTGATCCCTCTATCTCAGTATCTCCGATTTGCCACTGATACGTTAAATTATCTTCTTTATCAAAATCGTAAGAATCTTCTCCTGAAAAGTTTACAATTAGTGGTGCAGCACCGGCTTTAGTATCTGTTTTTATGATGGCCTCTGGTGCTCTATTACCTTCCGCATATTCAATTTTTACCAACCTCGCCTCATCATTATTGGCAAAATAATTTGCCCCATATTCTAATAAGTACATGGCGCCATTGGGCCCAAACTCTAAATCGATTGGTTTAGAAAGTGGCATATCGGTCAAAAACGGCTCTATTTGACTAATTCCTTCATGCTCATCGAAACTTACTGTCATGATCCAACTCCTTGCCCATTCATAAATAAACAGTTTCCCATCGTAATAAGAAGGAAATTTAACTTCAGAATTTTGATACATATCTGAGTAATATACAGGTCCTGCCATGGCACTTCTTGAGCCTTTCCCCAACTCTGGCCAAATTTCAGAAACGCTGTATGGATACCACATTAAAGGCGTTTGGGCAGGAGGAAGAATTTTTGCCCCTGTATTATAGGGAGAATTATTCACAGGTTTTTTAGGGTCAAAATATTCTCCTGGTGTATTTGTGGTAAAATCAAAATCAGGATACGCTTTATTATCCCCTACAAAATAAGGCCAACCATAATTTCCTGGAGCTTTGGCTCGATTAAATTCATCGTAACTTTGAGGCCCTTGCTCACTATCTACTCCAGAATCGGGCCCAACATCTCCCCAGTATAAATAACCCGTTTTAGGGTCAACAGAAATACGGAAAGGATTTCTAGCACCCATTACATAGATTTCAGGTTTTCCCTTAGACCCATCTTTTGGAAATAAGTTGCCATCTGGAATACTGTAGGATCCATCTTTATTCACTTTTATCCTTAGAATAGCACCACGTAAATCATTTGCGTTTCCAGATGATTTTTGGGCATCGAAAGGGGCTCTCCCAGGGCGTTCATCTAAAGGAGAATAACCATTAGATTCTTTTGAACTGGTATTATCTCCTGTAGAAAGATATAAGTTACCATCAGGGCCAAACTGTATGGAACCTCCAGAGTGGCAACAAGTTTCTCTCTGAACGGGCACATCTAAAATCTTACGTTCTGTATCTCTCAGAATACTATCGCCAGACATAAAAAATCTTGAAAGCCTTTGTACATGTAAATCGCCAGGTAAAGAATAGTAAAAATAAATCCACCCATTTTGATTAAAATTTGGGTCAGCTTCTACTCCTAACAAACCATCTTCATAATTTCCCTCAGTGCTTACTTCGAAAGTAGTGAGCTCTTTCACTTCTTTAGTATCAGGATTATATAGTTTTACCTTTCCTTCTCTTTCGGTATAAATGACTTTACCGTTGGGCAAAACGGTCAATTCCATAGGTTCGTTAAGGTCATCATCAAGAACTACCCTCACAAAACGGTCTTCATCTGGCGCACGTAAAGATTTTGCTTTTTTATAGTTTGGTAATAAAGTAGGTTTAATTTGGTCTGTTAAACTTTCTAGAGACAAATTAGCAAGTGGGAATATGCTTATTTTACCTCCATCAAAATTTAATGCTACCTGCTTGTTATTTTCAGTTTGCAAACTGACATTTTTGATAATTTCAGGTTCAGTTTTCTGCTTATCTAATTCTGTCAATAAACTCTTATGCCATTCCCAACGGTATTTTGGGGTAAGATTACTACCTACTAGCATCAATTCTCCAGAGGCTTGAATATACCTTTCTAGGTGATTTTGATGTTTCATTGCTAGTGCATCCCCTTTAATTCCAGCAAGTAATAAATAGGGATAATTTTTTAATGTATCTTCATGTAAATTGGAAAGAGAGGATGTTGTATCCACTTCTATTGCATTGCCAATAGCATTAATCTGATTTGCTAATGCACTAGCCTTTTCATTTTCTGGATTGAATATCAACAGTAATTTACTCTCTTTTTTTGCACAGGCAGTAAATAGTATCAAGAGTAAAAATAATCCAATTATATTTTTCATATTCAAGTATCTCATGCTTTTCACTAAAGAAGTATTACGAACAAGCTTCGCTTTTTATTTTTTGGTTAAGTTAGTGTTTCAATTTAATTAGCCATCCTGCAAGCCACTAAAGCAGGAAAATAAGCTGTCTTAAAGAATTAAAACATAACACTATTAGCTGGAAGTGAGTCAATAACAATGTTAATCAAGAGAACAAGCTGTTTAACGAAGATTTACCAATTGAAAACAAGATTTGGATAAAATCATACAACTTTATAACTCATAGAAAATAAAAAAGACCGAACTCAAAAGCTCGGCCTTGCTATTTCACAAAATACAATTTTTATGTATTTGCGGTGGCTTTCTTCATGCCTTTCATCCTGTAAATCAGTCTATCAGAAAGCAGGTACATAACCGGTACAATCACAAGGGTAAGGAAGGTGGCGAAAATAAGTCCATAAATTACGGTCCATGCCATAGGTCCCCACCAATCTGCATTCATTCCTCCTATATAAATATTTGGCTCAAAGTATGCCAACATTCCATAAAAATCGATATTGAATCCTACTGCCAAAGGTATTAGTCCTAAAACTGTGGTAATGGCTGTTAGTAATACAGGACGCAAACGCGCATACCCTCCATTTACCAAGCATTCAATAAAATCTTCCTTCGCCATGTGTACGTTTGGTGCCAAACCTAATTCCGATCTTTTTCTTTCTCGCACTAAGTCGATATAATCTATTAATACAATGGCATTGTTCACTACTACACCCGCCAATGAAATAATACCTACACCCGTCATAATTACCACAAACTGATCACCAAAGAAAGACAGACCTAGAAATACACCAATAAAACTAAATACTACTGAGGCAATGATGATAAATGGCTTGACCACTGAGTTAAACTGAGACACTAAAATCATAAAAATGGCACAAACAGCTATCAATAATGCCCTTGATAAAAATGCCACTGATTCTGCTTGTTCTTGTTGTTCACCAGTAAATTTGAATTCATAACCTTCTGGCATCTCGTAATCTTCAAGCAATACTTGAATCTGCGCCACAATTTCATTGGCATTATACCCTTCAATTACATTAGAACTCACAGTTACCAAGCGATTTAAGTCTTTCCGTTTTACTGAACCATACGTAGTACTATATTCTAAATCAGCTATTGAAGAAACCGGTACTTGGTGGAATTTTCCTTTATTATCTCTGTAAGTCAATCGTTGCTCATACAAAGAAGCTACATCGTAGCGGTATTTATCTGCTAAGCGCAATTGAATTGGATAATCATCTTCACCGTCTTTAAACTTCGAAACCTCCTTACCATATATGGCGGTACGCATGGTAGTCGCCAACATACCAGTAGACAAACCATATCGCCTTGCCTTAATACGGTCAATGTTTACTAGTAATTCAGGCTTACCTGTTTCTAACTCTAATTGTAACCCTTCTATCCCTTCAATGTCTGACTGCTCTATTGCAGTTTTTACTTGTTCTGCTTGTTGGATCAGAGTTATATAGTCTTCACCAGTAACCTCAATATTAATTGGCGCGCCTACTGGAGGCCCCATATTTTCTTTATCTGTTGAGACTTTTATGCCTGGAATTGTACGCATTGCCTCTCCAATTTCTTTAAAAATATCGCTTGTACTTACTCCATTTCTATCATCAAAGTCTACAAATCCGATTGAAATTTTACTTTTATGTGGAGAAACTCCACCGCCAGAGTCACCCATCATCGCTTTTTGAGGATCACTAGTTCCTTTTCCAATATTTGTTACTATGGATTTTACTATTCCAGAATGTGGCTCTAACACTTGAAAGACTTTAGACTCCATCTCTCTGGTTATCTTATTGGTCTCTTCTACATCGGTGCCAAGTGGTGTTTCTGCATAAACGAAAACATAATTAGGATCTGCATCAGGAAACAACACCACTTCTGGTTGATTGGCGCCAAAAAAGCCTAGTGAAAAAACTAGAAAGGCGATGGTACCTAAGAAAAACAAGATTGGTTTTTTACCACCTAATGCAAACCTTAAAGTTTTTAGATACACATTTTCTAATGATGTTAAAGCTGTATGCTGAAACCAATGAGCTGCTGGTCTAAAAAACCAAGCATTGAGCAAGGTAATGAAGGCTGCAAACATCAATAAACTGAAAGTCATCCTAGTTTCAAACATGAAAAAACTCGGAATTGCCAAAGTAATCATGATTAAAGCAAGTATTGTGAGCCTTTTTCTTTTAGTTGGGTTTTGCTCCTTGGAATCATCTACTTTCATAAAACTAGATGCTACCACAGGATTAATTACCAAGCCAACAAACAATGAGGAAGCCAAAACTATAATCAGTGTAATAGGGAGTATTTTCATGAATTCACCTATCATACCACCCCAAAAAGCCAACGGTAAAAAGGCGGCTAAGGTAGTTAAAGTGGAACTAATGATAGCTACTGCCACTTCTCCTACTCCTTCTTTAGCTGCCCTAATATTTGAATAACCTTTCTCTTTTAACCTGTAAATATTTTCAATAATTACAATGGCATTGTCAACCAACATCCCTAAGGCAAGAATCAGAGAAAAAAGTACCATCATATTAATGGTGTTTCCTGTAGCTCCTAATATCAAAAATGCCATGAACATAGAAAGAGGAATCGCTACACCTACAAAAAGTGCATTTCTTAGGCCCATGAAAAACAAAAGCACAAGAATTACCAAGATCATCCCAGAAATGATGCTATTTTCTAGATTGTCTAGCTGCATCTGCATCATGTCTGCTTGGTTCTGAGTAATTACAATATTTAGGTTTTCTGGTAAATACTCCCCTACTGATTCATCCAGCATTTGATTGATCTTGCGATCGGCATTTATCAGATTTTCTCCATTCTTTTTTACAACTTGTAGCGAGATTACTGGAAAATTTCCTTCTTCTTTGAATTTGCCTGTTGCTAATCTTGCATAGCTATTGCGTTCTACATAAGTATCTTTTACAGTGGCTACATCTTTAAGATATATGGTATTCTGATCTTCAGATTTTACAATAATATCTTCTATCTCTTTAACAGTTTTAAATTCTGCAGTCACCCTCAACGACCTCCTAAAACCATTCGTAAGAATATCTCCACCAGACATAGAAATATTTTCATTGGCAATGGCCCCTTCAATATCACCGAATGTTACCTTACGGGCATCCATTTTAAATAGGTCGGCATTAATTTGTATTTCTCTATCTACTGCGCCACTTATTTCTACTTTAGACACTTCCCTTAGTTCTTCTAATCTATCTTCCAACCACTCTGCATAATCATTCAATTGATCAATTTCATAATCACCAGAAATGTTGATGACCATTATTGGAATTTCAGATACATCTACTTCCTGCACCAAAGGATCGCTATCTAAATCGGTTGGCAATTCCTTTTTAGATTTATCGACCGCATCTTTAACTTCTTGTAGTGCTTTGGTAATATCTATATTCTCGTTAAACTCAAGTATGATAGCAGAAAAATCTTGGGCCGAAGTCGAGTTGAGTTTTTTCAGACCTTTGAGTGATTTCAATTCTTTCTCAATTGGTCTTGTTACAAGATTTTCAATGTCTACTGGTGAGTTTCCTGGATAAGGAGTATTAATATAAACCGTTGGGATAACCACCTCAGGAAATTGTTCCTTAGGCATAGTACTGTAAGACATTGCCCCAAACAAAACCAAAATAAAGATGAGAATAAATACACTTGTAGAATTATTCAGTGCTAAACTGCTAATCCCAAATTCTCTGGTTATTTCTTTTTTTTCTTCAGCCATGATTTAGCTATCTAATATTAAAATCCTTTTTAATTAGTTACATCTTTAACCTCTTCACCATCAACCACTTCACTATAACCTTTATATATTACTTTAGCTCCAGCCTGTATTCCGTTTAGAATCACAGTATTACCATCATAAGTCCTTCCCGTTTCAACCACAACTTTTTTAGCAAACCCTTTATTTTCTTTCTGTTCTAATATATACAAAAAAGCCTCGCCATTAGTGCTGCGTTGGATCAAATTTGAAGGTACAGTTAGCGCATCTTCCAGTGTGTAATCATTGATCTTCACCATTGCCAATGTATTCGGTTTTAAATAACCTTGCTTGTTAGGTGCTTTCATTAAAATTTTAAAAGTCCTGTTTTGCGGATTAATGAACTGCCCCACTGCAGAAATCGGTAATTTCATTTCTTCACCAATCGCAGTAAAAGATACCGTTACTTTATCTCCTCTGCTTACATTTTTAATATAGGTTTCAGAAACATCGGCACTTACCTCTACACTAGAAAGATTAACAATACGGGCAATTGGTGCCTGCGGTGAAGCCATTTCTCCGGTATTCATAAAAAACTCATCGAGTGTACCACTAATCGGCGCTTTCACAAAAGCATCGCTCAATTGCGTATTTAGTGTCTCTAAATTTTTCTCTAATATTTCTTTTTGATTTTTAGCTTGTAGATACTGAACTTCAGAACCAATATTTTGCTTCCATAAATTTTCTTGTCTTTCAAAAATACTTGTAGCGAGACTTAGCCTAGTTTCTACTTCCTGAATATTACTCTTTAAAATTTCCGCGTTTAAAACAGCTATTACTTGTCCTTTCTTAACAAAAGCTCCCTCTTCAAAACTCCGCTTCAAAATAACCCCACTAATTTCTGGGTTTACCATTACATTTTTATCAGATTTCACTTCTCCTGGCACTTCAATAAAGTGGTTGAAATTTACAGTCTTAACTTGCTGGTATTCAACAAGCTTTAATTCTTTCTTGTCTTCTTCACCATTTACTGCCGTGATTTCTTTCTCTAAATCATTAATCTTACTTTTTAAATCGGCCATCTCTTTCTTATAAGTAGCCAATTGTTCTTTTTTTTCTTCAATTGTTTGCTCGCCACACCCAGTAAGTAATAAAGCAGCAACACATATATTAATTAAATAGGATTTCATGACTTTTGTATTTTTTTATTTTTGGTTATTCGTTATATAATTTTCCGATAGCTTTTAAATAATCTACTTTAGCAATAAGTGTATTGTAAAGCGCATTGTAATAATTTGTCTGTGAGTTAGTCAAAGCAGTGGCTGCATCAACCAATTCAAAACTAGACCCTATTCCTTCCTGATATTTCGTATTAGATATCTTGTATATTTCTTCTGCCAAAGATTGATTTTCAGCTTCGCTTTCCAACACATTCATGCTACTCTCTAAATTGATTTTAGCTTGAGCATGTTCAGTGTCAATTAAACTTCCTAGTTGCATAGCCAAATTTTCTGTTTGCAAAAGTTGTATTCTGGCTTGTTCAATTTGAAATTTTTTGCGCATCCCATCGAATATTGGAATGGAAAGCGTAAATCCGTAATTGCCGAAACTGAACCAATCATCTGTAATATTTACTACATCCCCAAAATTGTTAGCACCAGCATTAACTCCTAAACCAGTAAAAGCATATAGTTTGGGATAATACCCTACTTGAAACCTTTTAATATTTAATTTATCTAGCTCTTGTTGCGTCTTATTAAGGGAGAACTCGATCCGATTTTCATATACAGGATCTTCTGTAATATTTGCATATTGTTCAATGTCAATGTCTTTTAGCTCATTTTTTAATTTTATCGGATCCGTTACTTTCATCCCCATTTGAAATTTCAAGAGCACAAAGCTTAACTCCCTGGTCTGAGCAAGGTTGTTCAATTGTGTTTTGGCATTATTGAGATTTACCCGGATTCGATCTACATCTATCTTTTCTGAAAAACCATTTTCATACATGGCAGTAGTTTGCCTGAATAGCGTATCTAAGCGGCGGTAATTTTCTTCGGCAAGTACAAGTCGTTCATCGCTGATCAACACACCGTAATAGGCCTTGGTAATAGCTTCTGCCGTCTCAATCTTACTCCTTTGTATATTTTTTTCAGCCAATTCTTTATAAGTATTAGCCGCCTTAAGACCAAGGAAAAAGGAGCCATCAAAAACTAGTTGTCTTAATGTAATACCTGCAGAACCTCCGAAACGCACACCAAACTTAACAGGTACAGGAGGTGCATCTGTTCCGGCATTTTCATCAAAAAATACTGCTGGTAAAAATGAAGTTTGAATATTATAATTATCTATTAATTGAACTTCACCATTTATTTGGGGTAAACCATCGGCCCTAATTTCTTTTACGCTTGCATCGGCAGCCCTTAAATCTAGCTGGGCATTTTTAACGGGCACTGCATTCTGAAAGGCAAACTCAATACATTCTTCTAAAGAAAACTGTGGTATGCCTTCATCATCTTGTGCACTAGATATTGATGCAGTAAGCATGCAAAGGATTACCCATAATCCTCCTTTAATATTAGTTTTAATCATGATTAGAATTAGATTTTCTTTTTCTGACTTTCTTTATAAGCTTCAATTCTTTCAAACCCTTTTCTGGTTGATATACCCAGAATAAAATGTTCTGTAAATTGAAGTTGTATTTCGTAAAGGTCGTATTGATGATGTGGGAAAACTTTTTGATCAAATGCTAATTCTACTTCAGCCATTCTAAGCTTGGCCAAAATGTCTACATTAAAATCATCCCTAAAAAAGCCTTCCTTTATTCCCCTATTGATTGAGTTGGTCAAATTACGTTTAAAACATTCTTCTTTAAATTGTTCGTAAACATTCCATGCATCAGTATGGAATTTTTCCAAATCAATTAACAACGCAGGATTAATCAATCGCATAAACTTTTTGAAATGTTCAATAGTACGAATCAATTCATCCATTACATCTTTAGAATGTGCTATAATTTCTTGCATTACCCGCTCCTCTTCTTCAAGCATGTGCCTGGTTGAGGTGGTAACTATGGCATTTTTATCTTTAAAAAATTGATAGATGGTTTTCTTTGAAACCGAAATATCATTGGCTATATCATCCATTGTCACACTTTTCACCCCGTATTTTCTGAACAAATCAGATGCAGCCTCTATTATTCTCCTTTCCGTATCCATACCTTATTTAAAAAATCTTAAGGTTTCTCCAGCGTAAAACTATGGAAACTTATAAAAGTTTTAAAGTTTCCTACATAAATAAATCATGAATCATTCAAATATTTTACATAAGAGGATAAATTTGATGTTAAATGGGAAACATTTTTTTAACATCTAACCGCTTAAGCAGGTATGATGCATAAATGTTTCTATTATTTTTAAATTAAAGTAAGATGGAACCTAAAAAATTCACTAATTCTGTAACGTACCTCAACCAACTAAGAGGCCTTTTTTATGTAATGGTAGGCATACCCCTCACTTTATTTATAATAGTGTTCTTACTTTACAGAAGTAATACCTTCGAGCCCATAGTACCTACTTTTCCACAGAACATGGTTATGATCTTAAGCGTTGCGCTAGTTATAGCTGGCACACTTGCATTTCTATATTATTTTAAAAATTTACCTTCGGCCAAAAAAGGCGCAAACTTAAGGGCAAAACTTACTGTTTACTACAAAATATGCTATGTTCAGTTTGCTTTACTTAGCCTTATTTCGGTGGCAGACCTAGTTCTATATTTTCTTAGTGGACATAAACTATTTGCTGCAGTATATATCCTATTATTAATAATGTTGGCATTGAACAACCCCAGTTATTACAATGTAGTAGGCAACTTAAAGCTTTTAAAAGATGAGCGGGAAATCATGAAAAAAAATGGTGTAATTGTATAAAATGATGAATAATACACAAATTTTAAGAGAGATAAGGTTTTTAGGAATAGTATTGGCTACTTATGTAATTTTTGGAGCTATAATTCTATTTTTTATTGATAGTGCCAAAACAGAGCATATAATTCAATTGGGGATAGTTGTTTTGTTAGTAGTATATATTATTAGAATTATCTTCAATATAATGCGACAACTAAAATAGGTTTAATCGCAACTAAAAGAATTTAGCGACACACTGATCAATTTTTATTATTTTTGAACTAAATACAAAGATCCATATCTAACCTCTACTAACAGCAACCCAAAATCATTTTTAGAAACTAAAAATTAGCAGAAGATGAATAATTTACTGAAAATGGCTATCTCAGCCCTTGGGGTTCTTTTATGTATCCCTGTATTTGCCCAGTCTCCTGGTGGTGCTAGCAACTTACTAATAGTTAGCCGTGAAGAAACACCCATAAGAAATGCTGATGACCTAAAAAGTGAAATAAGAAAAGAACGCATTATTTATGGCGAAGTAAGTGATCCTAGAGGAGGAGTTCCTAAAAGATACAAAACTATGACAGTAGTACTTTCAGCACAAAGTGGTACTGAGATAAAGAAAACTTGGATGGTCGAAAATTTGGACCATGACATGCCAGGTTCTTTCTACTATGAAAACAATTCTAATTATTCAGGTGATTATGGCAGACTATATACATTCGAAGCTGCTAAACGTGCTTGTCCTGAAGGTTGGCATTTACCGACACACGATGATTGGATGTTATTAGCACATAAGTTTGGAGGCAAACGTTTTGCTGGTGGCTTTTTGAAAGTAGGTGGTATAAGCGAGTTTGATGCCCAATTTGGTGGTAGAATGTACGAGCAAGATAACTTTAAATCTATTGGTAAATACGGGAGTTACTGGGGTGTTTCTGGCTTAGACAGACAAACACCAGTTGAATATGAATTTGGTGCCACCAACTCATTAATCGTGATTAGCAATAGCGAAAGTTATGCTGATTATGAAAATGTGATTAGACCTGAAGTAGCCAACAGCTGTAGATGTGTAAAAGATGATGAATAACACCAAAGCATAAAATTTAATTTCGAAACGGTTTGTCATAAGAAATGGCAAACCGTTTTTTTATACCTGCCCTAGCATTTAGTTTTTAAAGGTATTTTTTTACTATTTCTCATTAAAAATCTACAGCTTTACTTTTTCTTATATCATTTCATTAACTAGTACAAGAATGCCCTTTCCAACTTTATCAGAAATAAAGGATGCTCATGAAAGAATAGCTCCATATATACATCGCACTCCGATTCTAACCTCAAAAAGTATTGATGAAATAAGTGGAGCTGAAATCTATTTTAAATGCGAAAATTTTCAAAAGATTGGGGCATTCAAAATAAGAGGAGCTAGCAATGCTATTTTACAACTAGATAATAAAATTCAAGCAGTGGCTACTCATTCTTCTGGCAATCATGCGCAGGCAGTGGCATTTGCAGCTAAAATGAGAAGAATGAAAGCTTTCATAGTAATGCCTGAAACCGCACCTAAAATTAAAGTAAAGGCAGTAAAAGGATACGGTGCAGAAGTGATATTTTGCGCTCCCAACCAAGCAGCGAGAGAAAGCACATTAAATGAGGTAGTTGAAAAAACAGGGGCTGCTTTTATTCACCCTTATGATAATAAGGAAGTTATATGCGGTCAGGCGAGTGCAGCCAAAGAAATAATAGAAGATGTGCCAAAATTAGATTTTTTATTAGCCCCAGTAGGAGGTGGTGGTTTATTGGCAGGTACTGCCTTATCTACCCACTATCTATCAATAAATACTAAGGTAATAGCAGGAGAACCAAAAGGTGCAGATGACGCCTTCCGGTCAATACAAAAAGGTGAAATATTACCCTCAATAAACCCAAATACTATCGCCGACGGGTTGTTAACCTCGCTTGGCAAACTAAACTTCCCCATAATACAGCAATATGTTTCAAACATCATTACTGTAGATGATCAAGAAATAATTCAGGCCATGCGCTTAATTTGGGAAAGAATGAAAATCATTATAGAACCTTCATGTGCTGTACCCTTAGCAGTCGTGTTACAACAGCGAGAATTATTCAACAATAAAAAGATTGGATTAATTTTAACTGGGGGGAATGTTGATATTGACAAATTACCCTTTTAGTTTTCTATACTGGTAGTTATTGATTTTCTACATCTTCGACAGAAATCAATTCTAGTATTTACAAAGCAGCCTTAATGATAGATAGAAATAAAGGTGGTTATTTCTAATACTTGAGTAATAATTTAAACTTAATTTTTAGATATTTGGTCTTCCTTAATATCTTCTAGGGTCACATAAGCTTTTTTAACTCTTAGAAGTAACATCTCCTTTTCAATAGCTAGTTCTTCTAAGCGTTTTTGTAAGTTATCTACCCTTTCTTCCCAATTCATTTTGTTTCTATTCATCAAAAAAAATCTTTAGTAAAAAAATTAACGTTATTGGTTCCGCATTTCTAACATGCAATGAAAATAAATTGATATATAAAATTCAATCCTTGTTTAAAAATATTATGTAATATTTAAACAGAATTCACCTCAGATAATCTTATAATCATCTTAAAAACAATGCCTTTTTTATACTATATAGTTCAAAAAATGATTTTTATCGAGAATAACACTTGTAATGTTTTGATAGTTTTTATCTTCAAAAGATAATTTTTAATAAAATAAGTATACAATAAATATGAAGAGGAGAAAATTTATTACGGCTACTACTGGCAGTTTACTAGCAACACAATCAATAGCTTATGGCTTTCAGAATGAAGAAGAAGATCAACAACTTATTGAATGGCGTATATATACGCTTACAAGTGGTAGTAAACAAAAAGTATTAGATTCATATTTAGAGAATGCTTTAATTCCTGCATTGAATAGAAATGGAGCTGAAGATATAGGAGTGTTTAAAGATATTTCAAAATCTGAACCCGTGAAAGTTCACCTATTCATACCTTATACAGATGCAGATACTTATACAAAAATGACAATTGCTCTTGAGAGTGATAAAAAATACTTAGAAAGCTCTGCTAAATACCACGCCATAGGAAAAGAATCTCCTGTTTATAGTAGGATAGAATCTTCATTGCTACTTGGCTTTAAAGCCATGCCTAGATTAAAAGCACCTTCAAGTAAAAAGAAGTTTTATGAGCTAAGGGTTTATGAAAGTTATAGTGAAGATGCAGGTCGAAGAAAAATAGACATGTTCAATCAGCACGAAGTTAAATTATTTGAAGATTTAGGATTTAAAGCGGTGTTTTATAGTAAGATGCTCACCGGAAAATATATGCCAGCCCTTACCTATATGGTCTGTTTCGAGAGCATGGAAGAAATGGAGGCAAGATGGAATGACTTTAGGACCTCTGAAGGCTGGGCTGCCATTAAAGATTTACCAAAATATGCCAACAGTGTATCTAAAATACATAAAATATTTTTCGAACCGTTGAGCTATTCACAAGTGTAATTCTTAGTAGTAGACAGTAAAATTCTCTCTACTGTCTACTTTTTTATTTACAAAGGAAGGTTCCCATGTTTTTTCTTAGGTAGTTTATCTACCTTATTCTCTAGCATTTCGAAGGATTTCATCAATTTAATTCTTGTATCTTCAGGTTTTATTACTTCATCGATATAACCTCTGTTAGCCGCTCGGTAAGGGTTAGCAAAGGTTTCTGTGTACTCATCTACCTTTTCTTGTAATTTTTCTTCTGGGTTTACTGCAGCTTTTATTTCTTTCCTGAAAATAATTTCTGAAGCACCTTTTGCTCCCATTACCGCTATTTCTGCGGCAGGCCAAGCAAAATTCATATCTGCTCCAATATGCTTCGAATTCATTACATCATACGCGCCACCATAAGCCTTACGGGTAATTACTGTTACCCTAGGTACTGTTGCCTCACAAAAGGCATATAATAATTTGGCACCATTTGAAATAATACCATTCCATTCTTGATCTGTACCTGGTAAAAACCCTGGTACATCTACAAAAACCAGGAGCGGCACATTGAAAGCATCACAAAAACGAACAAATCGAGCTGCCTTATTACTAGATTTTATATCTAACACACCCGCCAATACAGCTGGTTGATTTCCAACAACACCTATACTTCTTCCGCCAATTTTAGCAAAACCGACTATAATGTTCTCAGCAAAATCTTTGTGTACTTCAAAGAAATCACCATCATCTACTATGCCTTCTACTACTTCGCGCATATCATAGGGCTGATTGGGATTATCAGGAACGATTTCATTTAATGCAGGTCTTTTCTCATCGCTGTTTTCGTAGTCGTAAATAGGCGCATCTTCTTCGCAGTTTTGTGGAATAAAGCTTAGTAGTTTTTTTATATCATTAATACATGCTACCTCATTTTCACAAGAAAAGTGGGTCACCCCACTTTTAGTACTATGGCTAGATGCGCCCCCCAACTCTTCTGATGTTACTTCTTCATGCGTAACAGTTTTAACAACATTTGGCCCAGTTACAAACATGTATGACGTATTTTCAACCATTAAAATAAAATCGGTTATTGCTGGAGAATACACTGCTCCTCCTGCACAAGGACCCATTACCGCAGAAATCTGAGGAATAACTCCAGAAGCCAAAGTATTGCGGTAAAAAATATCTGCATATCCACCTAAAGAAACAACACCCTCTTGAATTCTAGCACCTCCTGAATCATTCAAACCGATTATTGGTGCACCGTTCTTCATGGCTAAATCCATGATTTTACAAACTTTTTCTGCATGTGCTTCAGACAAAGAACCACCAAAAACTGTAAAGTCTTGGGAAAAAACGTAGGTAAGTCTTCCGTTTATTTTACCATAACCCGTTACAACTCCATCGCCTAAATAAGATTCATTTTCTAAGCCGAAATCAGTACAACGGTGTTTCACAAATTTGCCAATCTCTTCAAAAGAACCTGCATCCATCAATAAGTCAATCCGTTCTCTCGCTGTTAATTTCCCTTTTTTATGTTGATTTTCTATTCTCTTCAATCCTCCACCCTCTTCAGCTAATCGATGTTTTTCTTCTAATAGTTGGTACTTTTCCTTTTTATTCATGTGTTTCAGCTCTTTGGGAATATTATTTGATTCTATTTTACTGATTTCAAATATCTCTGTATATTAATTTTTTATTTTCAGGAATATGAAAAAGCTTAATATTTCTTTTGAGTCAAATTAATTAATTTTACTTCTATTATAGCATTTTTTACTGAATCTTTTCAGGAATTATTCGTTAAGCAAGCAAATCATTTTTTTAGCTAAATCACAAATGCTTCAGTAACAATACTACATTTTTTTATCAACCTTCAATAACAATGAACCACATTTCAAAAAACGCATTTCTGTTTTTTTGGACAATACTATTTTCCTTAAATCTTCATGCACAAACCTTTTTCCCCATAAAAGAAGGAATACTTTGGGGAGTGATTGATAACAAAGGGGAAATTACTGTAAATCCTTCTTACAACTATATCGGAGATTTCAATAATGGAAATCTGGCCATTGCCATTAAAGACGGTAAAAGGGGATTAATTAATGGAAAGGGGGAAACAGTTTTGGCTACTGAATACCAGAAAATAAGATTTATCAACGACAATTACCTTTCAGTATGTTCAAATGAAGGCTGCGCGCTCGCAAACACTTCTGGTAAAATTCTATCCTCTTTTAATTATCAAGCAATTTTTAAATTCAATAGTAACTTTTTAAAAACTTACAAAAGTCAAAAATTCGGCTTGCTCTCCATTGGTGGTAATGAAGTACAACCAACTACCTATGATGCCATTTCTAATTTCCCAGAAAGGCCAGGACTTATCCAATTGACAAAAAACACGAAAAAAGGCTTAGCCGATATTGAAGGTAATCTGATACTAGAAGCTGTTTATGATGAACTTACCATAGATGGAAATAGAATCAATGCTAAAAAAGAAAAAGCTTTTACTTCAGTTTGGCTCGAAAAAAATAACGAAGTAGCTGAAACGAAGGAGTTTCCTAATGAAATGGCCCTGAATTTAGATTCCCAAGCCAGACTAAAGAAAAAGCAAGCTACTATCTTACAAAATAATCCAGAAGCAAGGAAGCCAAGATGGGTACTTAATACATTTAGATATTCACTTGAAAATGGTGTAGGGAAAAACTTACTAAAAGGAAAAGAATTTTTTGATGTAGGTATAGATGAAACTTTACAACTTTCATTGGGAAGAGAGGTAATACCACCGGCCAAAAAAGAAGATAAAGAACAACTGATTTCTTACTTAATAGACCATCAAAATGCAAAAGTTATCTTTTCTGCCCCAGTAAAAGATATGGTAATCTCAGATTTTAATGTGGCAAAATATGCCAGGGCTACCATAGATACATTGTGGGATGCGTTGATTGATAAAGAAGGAAACTTGATTGAGGAAGTGGATGGCAAACCTATTTCAAACATAGGCAATTTCAAAGATGGATTAGCTTGGGTAAAAAGCGGAAAAACTTATGGTTTTATTGACAAAAATGGCCAATTAACCATTCCTTTTGAATATCAAATTGTAAGCGATTTTGAGGATGGTCATGCTGTGGCCAGAAAAAACGGATTATTTGGTTGCATCGATACAAGGGGAAAGGCAGTTATTCCATTTGCTTATGATGGCATAGATATTCCTAAAGGCAATATTTGTAGGGTAAAAAAAGGGAAAGGCAGAGAAGGTAATTGGGGGGCGATCAACCTGCAAAACAAAGAGATTATCCCCTTTGAATATAGTTTAATTTATCCTTTTAATAATGGAGTGGCTCGAATGCGGAAAGGACGCAGCTGGGGATTGATCAATGACAAAGGTAAAGTAATCATCCCTCCTTCAATAAACTGCGATTATTTAGACGATTTTAAAAACGGCATAGCAATGGTAGGTATGGAGCGATGGGTAGAAAAGACGCCTGCTGGCCCTGTTGTAAGGTATAGAAAACAAGGTTTTATTAAACAAGATGGCACTTATTTAATAGAACCTGTTTATGACAAAATAGATGATTTTGAAACCATTTGGCAAAAACAAGAAGGTTTAGCAAGAATATATAAAGACGGCAAAGTCGGTTATGTGAACTATCAAGGTACCATAGAATTAGAAGCCATTTATGATGAAACATACCGTTTCGATACTATTTGGAGAAATAACAGTGGCATAAGCAAGGTGAAAAAAGATAATAAATATGGTTATCTAGACCACAATGGAAAAGAAATAGTAGCTCCTATTTATGATGAAGTAGCTGAAGATTTTATACTGGTTGGAAATGACAGTGTAGGAGTATCACGTGTGCAAAAAGAAGGGAAGTATGGTTTTGTAAATTACGAAGGAAAAGAAGTAGTGCCCGTAGAATATGATTTTGCAAGTAAAGCCAACAAAGGAGTAATCCCTATTAAGTTTGAGGGAAAATGGGGTGTTGTAGATACATTAAACAATAAAAAGCTTGCTTTTGAATATGATGGAGCAAGATTTTTAGATGGAAGTTCTGGCCAATTTATTGAACTGCTCAAGAAAGAAACCGCTTATTTCGAAGTAGATGCAACAGGTAGATTCACCAAAGAAGTGGAAGGTTTACCAAGCACACAGCAAGAAACAAAATATAATAAATCACCAAAATTTATATATCGTTCCGAATTCGATAACAATGGTTTAGCTGTTGTAGAAAAGAAAGGAAAATTGGCTTTGGTCAACGGCAATGGACAATTGCTCACAAAATACCAATACAAAGAAATTGATTCTTTCGCAGATGGTTTGGCACTCGTAAGACTAGATGCCAAAGAACGTAAAGACCAACTATTCGGATACATAGGCATAAACGGAAAGGAAGTTATTCCACCCCAATATAAACTTGCCAAACGCTTCGGAGGTGGACATGCCGCCGTACTTAATCGGTCTACTTGGGGTTTTATCGATAAAACTGGCAAAATGGTGATTAGTCCTAAATTCAAAAAACCTGGAGAGTTTTCAGGGGGATATGCCATTATTAACGATAATGAAATCTATGATAAAAATGGAAATAAAGCTGGGCAATTTCAATTAAATGGAAAAATTACCAAAGGCTTTACAAATGAAAGAGCTATAGTACAAAGTACAAGTGGCGAATTTCACATAACACCAACCGGCTTACCTGCTTATTTTGTAAAGTATGATGAGGTAACTCCTTTTATCGGAAATATTGCTTTTGCTAAAAGAGGTGAAGTTTGGGAATTAAGTAGAAGTACAGGTGATTATACCAATCAGCTAAAATTTAAACGAGCCAACAAAAACAGTTACATAGAAAAATATGGTGAAAGAAGAAAAGAAACTTTACCGGACGGTACCATATTAGAAGACAAAGGCTGGAAGTTGATAGAAAAAGGTACTTGGAAAATGATTGATAGTGATGGAAATTTTCTAAGTGAAATGGTTTTTACCGAAGTGAAGTTAAATGCAGATGGAAATTATGTAGTTAGTATCGAAAATAAATCTGGTTTAGCCGATACAGAGGGAAAAATCGTAGCAGAAAGAAAATACGAATTGATTCGAGCTGTATCTAAAGATGTTATCAGGCTTGAAAAAGCTGGAGAGATTGGATATTTAAATACCAATGGAACTTGGCTAAGAAAAATAGAATAACGCTAATGAAAATAAACATAAAAACCTTTCAGGATTAATCTTCCTGAAAGGTTTTTTATATGACTAAGTATAATAAGTAGAACTATATTATACTCTCGCTTTTGTTTCTTTTACTTCTTTTTGCTGTATCTTTTGTAAATCTTTCTTAGCATAAGTAGGACATGTTTTATATGCACAAGATGACAACCCAGCTGCTAAAATGAATGAGAACAATAAAAATTTAAGTTTCATGACTAACAATTTTTCAGATTAATATAATTTTTTATTTCGAAGTCTAGATTGATAGCTTTAAAAAATTAGCTATGTTTTAAAGTTATAATCTTTTGAACAGATTTAACGCTATTTTTATAAAAATCAGGTGACCAAAAGGTTGCATCCTCTTACATCTGAATGGTCTAACCTCCCTTTCACCTCAAAATATCCATAATGTTTATTTATTTTCCCTAAATCTTTAGTTTCAATAAAACAACAACTATCGATGTTTGCTAAATCTATTACATTAATTATTCCAGTTTCTCTATTTGTACCATTAGAAAACGGATCATTTACTTCTCGGGTTATTATTTTTGCCCAAATTGGCCCTAAAAACTCCCCATTTCCCTTAGAATAGAATTGGGATAGCAATTCTGTCATCCCATATTCTGAATGTACACTTGGTAATTGAAAAGATTTTTTCAGCTTATGGTGTACTTCCTCTCTAATCATTTCTTCTCTTCTTCCCTTCATACCCCCCGTTTCCATGACTATAACTGACGAAAGGTCTATTTCGTATTTTTCTGCTAAATCTAACAAAGCAAATGTGACCCCGATCAATAAAATCTTTTCTTTATTATTTATTTTCTCTTGAATCTGCTTCATTAAGACATCCGTATTATGCAGATAAAATCCTGAATCACTTGCTGAATGATCAATGAAATGCTGCACCATATAAACTAGAGAAGAATTGGACCTTTCAAGATATGATGGCAATAATGCCATAATTGTATAATCTTTCAAATCACCATAAAAGTGTTCAAAGATTTTTTTTGAAACTGCCTTGTAAAAATCCAAATCACTAATTAAATGCTTACTGGTTTCCATTCCCGTTGTACCACTGCTTTCAAAAATTAATTGAGGAACCGCATGATCACATAGTACTTGGTGTGTCTTAAAAAAACTGATGGGCAAAAAAGGTATCTGCCACATTTCCTTCACTTCTTTCGTATTTATGCTAAGTGCACTTAAATATGAAGCATAAACCTTATTATTTTTAGCCTGATACTGAAAAATCTCCATACAAATGTCATGAAACATTTGTTGGGTTTTTATATTTAATATTGCATCTTTTAATGCATCAATCATTTTCAAACTTAAAAGTTATGCAACTAATTTTATAATTAAAGTGTCTTGTTTACTCTGTATATTTCATACAAAATTGGCGGAAAAGTAGTTTACCTAATATAATTTTTTGTTGAAGGATATTTTTTTGCTTTCTAATTGTTGTATCATAAGATGCTTCAAAAGAATAAAACATAATTTTTTATCATTATGCCTTTGCGTTTTTATTTTCCAATATTTATTCTATTTATTTTAACAGGATGTTTTGATGAGCCTGAATATGCAGATGAGCCGGCTATAGAATTCGTTTCTATTGGCGCATTTAGCTTTGCAGAAAGTCAAGAAGATATAAGGTTAATAATATCTTTTCAAGATGGAGACGGCAATCTTGGGATTAATGATAACATTGGAGGAGAAGATGAAGGAAATCCAGATTTTGGAGAGTTTTTGGTAGATGAGAATGGTAACCCTGTTCTCGATGACGAGGGAGATTCAATTATAAATAAATTCAGAAATAATTACTTCATAAATGTATATAAAGAAGTAGATGGGGCATTCCAATTGCAAGAATTTCCTGAAGGTCAAAATTATAATGGTGTATTTCCTAGGCTATCAGATTCTGAAAATGAAAAAGCCCTTGAGGGAGAAATAGAATATACCTTTGAATTATTTTTAGGAACTGGATTTTCCTCTCCTATAGACCGAGGCGATATTGTCAAATTTGAAATTCAAATTGCAGATAGGAGCTTGAACCTTAGCAATATTGTTGAATCGAATCCTATTGTTATTGGAAACAATGGCAATTGAAATTAAACATACTTTGTCCCTATACTTTTAACCTCATTCTTTAGCCAAAATTGAAAGTATTTCTACCTTTGCAGGTATGAAAAATCTGTTGGAAGAACTCACCTGGCGAGGTATGATCCATGATACCACACCGGGTTTGCAGGAGCATTTCGAAAAGCAAATGGTAAGCGGGTATATCGGCTTTGATCCTACCGCAACCTCTTTACATATTGGCAATTTGGCCACTGTCATGTTATTAAAACAACTCCAATTGGCGGGGCATAAGCCATACGCGCTTGTTGGAGGTGCTACAGGAATGATTGGTGACCCTTCTGGAAAATCTAAAGAAAGGAATTTACTAGACGAAGATACACTTCGGAAAAACCAAGCTGGTGTAAAAGCCCAGTTAGAAAAATTCTTAGATTTCGACTGCGGGAAAAATTCTGCCGTAATGGTCAATAATTATGACTGGTTCAAGGAATTTGGATTTTTGCAATTTCTTAGAAATGTTGGCAAACACTTATCAGTCAATTACATGATGGCTAAAGATTCTGTGAAATCAAGGCTAGAAACCGGAATTTCTTTCACAGAGTTCTCTTACCAATTGTTACAAGCATACGACTTTAGGCATTTATTTTTAGAAAAAGGAGTAACCCTTCAAATGGGAGGCTCCGATCAATGGGGAAACATTACTTCGGGCACTGAATTAATTCGTAGAATGGACGGTGGAAGTGCCTTTGCACTAACGACTCCTTTACTTACCAAAGCCGATGGCAATAAATTTGGCAAAAGTGAAGCTGGTAATGTTTGGCTCGACCCAGACCTTACTTCTCCCTATAAATTTTATCAATTTTGGCTCAATATCGCCGATACTGAAATCTCAAAAGTTCTTAGAGTTTTTACATTATTTAGCAAAGAAGAAATTGAGCAATTTGAAACAGAGCATGCCCAAAATCCCAATGCTTTAAAAAGAATTATAGCAGAGGATGTAACCGTTCGGGTACACTCGCAAAAAGATTTTGAAAATGCAGTAAACGCCTCTGAAATATTATTTAAAAAGAATGGTGTAACCGAAGTTTTAAAAAAATTAGATGAAAAATTACTTTTAGAAGTATTTGAAGGTGTTGATAATTACAAAGTCGATAAAGACACCATTTCTGCTAAACCTGATATACTTTCTTTTTTAGCAGAACAAACACCAATTTTTAAATCAAAAGGTGAAGCCAGAAAAATGATTGCTAATGGTGGCGTAAGTATTAACAAAGAAAAAATAGAAAGTCATGACGCCGTGGTAAACCACGAATTATTACAAGGGAAATATTTACTTGTTCAAAGAGGAAAGAAAAACTATTTTTTGGTTGAAGCCTCATGATATTGTAATTTGTGTTAATTCACTATTTTCAAAGCCACTGTTAAGTGGCTTTTTTTATTTACTATTTCACTTTTTAAAACAAGATGCTACAGATACTTAAGGGAATTACATGGATCATGATTTTTTATTTAGCTGGTGAGGCCTTTACCTATTACTTAGCGTTACCCATACCTGGTAATGTAGTAGGTATGGTCTTTTTATTTGGAGCATTACAAAGCAAGATAATCCAAAGCAAAGACATAGAAATTGTTGCCATTCCTTTAGTAGCCTTACTTAACTTATTTTTTGTACCCGCTGGTGTAGGCATATTAGCCTATGAGCAGTTATTAATAGAAAACCTACCAATTATCTTGATTTCTTCCCTTATAAGTACACTTTTGGTAATGTGGGTGGCAGCTAAAGTTTTTTTAATTATCAAGAAATAATAATGCCTTTTGACTTTCAAATTTTTTGGGTAACACTGACACTCGTATGTTTTTTTATAAGTTCAATTTTATATGCAAAGTATAAAACTCCATTACTTAATCCTGTTTTTATTGCTGTAATACTCTTAATTGTTATCATTAAAATTTCAGGAGCTAGTATTGAACAGTATAATAAAAGCGTAGGAATCATTAATTTCTTTTTAGGACCAGCAGTGGTTGCATTGGGGCATTTATTGCACAAACAATGGGAAGAAATTGCTAAAAACATCAAAGCTATATTTTGTAGTATTGGTGCTGCAAGTCTTATAGGGGTTATCAGTGTTGTAATTACAGCACATATGCTTGGGGCTAGTAGTGAATTACTAGCAACTTTAGCTCCTAAATCTGTCACTACACCCATAGCTATTGGAATAGCCTCAAAAACTGGTGGAATCCCTTCTCTATCTGCAGCAGTAGTAATTGCCGTTGGTATTTTTGGCGCGATTTCAGGCTCCTGGTTTTTAAACTTAACCAAAATAAAACACCCTTTTGCAAGGGGATTGGCTTTTGGCTCAGCATCTCATGGTATTGGTACAGCGCGTGCAGTTGAAGAAGGAGAAGTAAGCGGGACCGCTGCTGCATTAGCTATAGGCTTAATGGGAATTTTTACTGTGACCTATATTTTTTTAATGTATGTTTTAGTAGGAAACTGGCTAAAAATCCAGAAAATATTGGAAAAAATAATAATTTTCTGAGTTTAACTTACATACTAAATTTCCTGATTCAGTAGGCATATATACATTTACAATCTTGGAAAATTGTAATGTTATCTTAAAAAAATAACAAGATTTAGTATAAAAAATAAAAAAGTTCCATCCGCAAAACTTTTTTTTCCTTCATTTGTTTGTGCTTTCAAATATATTTATACATTTGTAATACATTAGTAAATATTTAATGCATTGTATTAAGTATTTCTTTTTTCATAGCTGGTTGAAAGAATCACAAGGGGTAGTTTACTCTACCCTTGTGTTTTTCTTATTTTATCCCCACTCTATTCAACTCTTTCCCACATTCGACTTTAATTTCATCACTTTCTATTCATTTTAATATATCACATTAAATACTAGATTCTGATAGCTAAGTATAGTATATTTAGCATGCATAATTGCTTTTGGTTCATGCCTACATTTTTTAATCAAAGCAAAAAATATAGAATGGATAGAATAAAAAAATTCAAGAGAATTTTAGTGGCCAATAGAGGTGAAATCGCATTAAGAGTCATGCGATCTTGCAAAGAAATTGGCATTGAAACTATTGCTGTTTTTAGTGAAGCTGATAGAGAAGCGCTTCATGTTAAGATGGCAGACTATGCTTATTTCATTGGTCCGGCACCTTCTACCGCTTCTTATTTAAATGCTCAGAAAATAATTGAAGCAGCCAAGGCATTAAAAGCAGATGCCATCCACCCTGGTTATGGTTTTTTGTCTGAAAACGCTGATTTTGCTCAAAAAGCTGCTGATGCTGGTATAGTTTTCATTGGCCCATCTCCCGAATCAATTCAAATTATGGGTGATAAGCTGTCAGCTAAAGCCTCCGTATTGAAATACGATATACCTTTAGTACCCGGTACAGATCAAGCAATTACAGATATATCTTATGCAAAAAAGAAAGCTAAAGAAGCAGGTTACCCGATATTAATAAAAGCAAGCGCTGGTGGCGGAGGTAAAGGCATGAGGATTGTCGAAAATGAGGAAGAATTTGAAGAGCAGATGGACAGGGCAATAAGTGAAGCTAAGTCTGCCTTTGGCAATGGAGCTGTTTTTATTGAAAAGTACATTACTTCACCAAAACATATTGAATTTCAAATATTAGGTGACCAGCATGGCAATATTGTCCATTTCTTCGAAAGAGAATGCTCCATACAAAGAAGGCATCAAAAAGTGATAGAAGAAGCCCCATCGCCTGTAATTACCGAAAAAATTCGCGAGGAGATGGGCAAGTGTGCTGTTGACGTAGCAAGATCTTGTAATTATTATGGGGCTGGTACCGTAGAGTTTATTGTAGACAGCTCGCTTAATTATTATTTTTTAGAAATGAATACCAGGTTACAGGTTGAACATCCTGTGACTGAATTAATTACTGGCTTTGATTTGGTAAAAGAGCAAATTAAAGTAGCACAAGGAGAAAGTCTAAGTTTTAAACAACAAGATTTGGTAAAAAAAGGACATTCAATAGAAGTAAGGGTATATGCAGAAGATCCTAAAAATAACTTTCTTCCAGATACCGGTACATTAAATACCTATAAACGTCCTCAAGGCATTGGAATAAGGGTAGACGATGGCTATGAGCAAGGAATGCCTATTCCTATTTTCTATGATCCTATGATTGCCAAACTAATCACTTATGGAAAAAACAGAGAAGAGGCAATAGCAAGAATGATAAGGGCGATTGATGAGTATACTATAAGTGGTATAAAAACAACATTGCCATTTTGCGATTTTGTACTACGACATGAAAGTTTTATATCGGGAGAATTTACTACTAAATTTGTTGAACAATTTTTTGAACCTTCAGTACTCGAAGAAGAACTTACTGATATAGAGAAAGAAACAGCAAGTGCAATTATTTATACGATGATACAAAACAAAAGCAGTCATCATAAAGTATCAGCAAGTACAAATAAAAAAGCCAAAAGTAAGTGGAAAGAAAGATTAAAATAGCCAATAAGTCAGGTATAAAATGTATCCTTTTGTTAAGTTGTTTATATCTATTCTCTTGTGGCCAATTACCTATTTCTGAAGAAGAATTTAATAATACTTCATGGAAGAATGATAAAAATGGATGCCAAGGTGAACGGAGTAAAATTGTTAAAAATTTTGAAGGAATAAAAGATAGACTAATCGGTTTGGGCGAAAACCAATTAAGACAATTACTTGGATCACCAGATCAAGTACAATTGTTAGAGAGAAGCCAAAAATTTTATATCTATTACATCGAAAAAGGGGCACAATGCGGAGATACTGGTATTGAAGGTAAGAATTACCAAATAAGGTTTAACTCCCTTAATCAAGTAAATGAAGTAAGTCTTACCTTGCCGATAAACAATTAAAAACTTATTGACTAATAGTTATATCTAAGTTGTTTACTTGAAACTTAGGGTTTCTTTCATTTTTAGATACCCATTCATAAAACTTAGTAGGCTCAATGGTTTTAATGCCACCTGCCTCTTTATTTATGTCTAATATTGGCTTTTTATAGCTTTCTTCAGAGAACACGACAAAAATACGATTGAACAATTGATTTTTAGAAGTGTATGCTACAATAGGATCTACGGTGCTTCTGCTTAGATCAGGGAAATAGTCTTTGTGATGTTCCTCTGAAAATAAAATATATTTTTTATCAGAGTCTACTGGTACAGCATGTTCATAGTTTCCATCCATTTTACTGTATGGAAACAACCTATAAACCATGCCATCTTCTCGATCTTCCATATAGATACTCAAGTAACCCTGCACAGGAGTCCTGAATGAGAAATACATTCTTTCTCGATTCTTGAAATTACTTGTTACACAATTTTCTTCTATAGCACATTTTAAAGCTGCTATTTCAAAAGTTGTTTCGGGTTTTGATATTTCCCTTGCTTTACCACTTATTTCACAAAAAAGCCATAATTCATTTTGTATGCCTGTAGGGTTAGTTCTTTCTCTAACTACCCATTCTAGCTTGTCTATATCCATTTCAACAAGCTCACCCTTTACCATAGAATTACCAATAGTATTCATTTGTGTGTTGGTCTGTACCTTATCGCCGGTCTGTATGTTTTCAATATATGTATTTGTACCTTGTACAATTACACGCCCGAAAGCATTCTCAAGCGCATTGATACTTGCCGCATCAATTACATTTTTTCTTGCTTCCCCAATACAATCCGCTTCTTCCATTCTAATTTCCGCTTTGCCCTTTACATTGATCAATTTAGATTTTTGAGCAAAACAAATATTTTGAACAGAGAAAATAAGTACAAAAAAAACGATACTATTGATATATTTCATAGTGGTAAGTTCATAAAAAAAGGTTGGAGAATTTGATGATACAAATTTTCCAACCTTCCACTTATTTATAATTTATTATTTCAAGTCAAGAATATTATCTAGCTTCTCGTGGATGATATTAGTTTCTTCAGCCAACTTATTTCTGATAACTTTCTTAGCTCCGTTCATGGCATTTTCACGGTCATAGAAGATTTTCAATTGAACCTCAACGTTCTTTCTTCCTACATCTCTGTAAACTTTATATACAGGATCAACTTCATTAATAACATTTTTAATCATGTTTTTAGAACCTGCTACTACTTTAGTTACAGAGGCTGCCTCTTCTCTTGAAAGCTGCTGGTTAGCTACAGAAGCTTCAATTAATGCGGCAACTTGCGTTTCAATCTGTCCGGCAAGGTTTAACTTTGCTAATTCCAATGCTTGAATATCTGCAGCAGATTTTGATTCAGCTACTGCATTACCGTCTGCATCAAGAAATTTTTTCTTACCTTCTTCATCGTAGTCAAGTAACATAGACCAAGAACGCTCAAGCGCTTTTTCCATTGGCAAAGAACCAGGAGCTACGCCCCAACCTGCTTTTTTCAATTTCTTGGCATCTTTACGAGCCGCCTTCATTGCCTTTATATCTTTCTTTTTAAGCTTAGGCTGTTGAGCCATGGCCATATTGACTATACCTAAAGAAAATAAGACCGAAAATAGTAGAATGAATTGTTTTTTCATTTTTATAAAAATTTGGGTGTAATTCTAATTAATAAAATAAAGTATTAATAAATTTATTTTTATGATTTATTATACGGCTATTAGGAGATTAGGTTTAAAAAAATTCTTTATTATTATTAGATAATTTATATAGCCGAAAGAAAATACAATGTAATCTTTGTGTGTTTATGAACAGCATTTCAAGATACGAAATTCTTTTATGATAGGTTATACTTCGTTAAGATTTTTTTAACTCAGATAACATTTCATCACTTACTTGTTGGGCTATTTTTTTAAGCGCAGCAATACCTGCTCTTTCATAATTTACACTTCCTCCCTTAATATCTTTAAAAGAGCCTTTGTAAACTTCCATTCCAGATTTTAAATCGGTTACAGAGACTGTAGCGTCTGCAAAAGAGAAATATAAGCCTTCATAAGAGTTTCCTGCTCTTGCATTTGCTTGTATATCGATAGCGTAATCTGCTTGACCCATTTCATTGGTAAAAGCAAAACCATTATTTGATAGCTTTTCCTTTAAACTCGGCTCAATAAATGGAATAGTCATTTGTTTGCCTAGATTGGTCTCCATAGAAGTAATAAACATAGAAAGCCCACTAACATTTAAGAAGAACCTTGCAGTTGGCAATTGGTGTTCTTGTATAATTTTCTGGTAGTATGCCGAACTTTCATCAATACCTACAAAAGTGGCTATATCTATCTCTGCCTTAATAATTTGGGTTTTCTTGTCTGAAGTAACCTTACCTGGAAAGGCTTTTACCACACCAAACCTGTCAGTTTTATAGGTACCGATTACTTTGCCGTTTTCTTCTAAAAATGAAAACTTAATAGGCAGATTGGCAATTTTATTATCGTTGCTATTCCCTAAATAATTTGCTTGAATACTCAGAGGAGCAATATCTTGATTTAGTTTTGCCTTAATATTTGGATTCAATGCCTTCAATTCCAGCATATCTAGCAGATTTGCCTTTCTAATATTTTCAGGAATGTAATCCAAGTTATTGGCTTCAATCCATTCATAAGGCAAACTAGCCTCCATACTTGCTATGGTTTTACCAGACCTATCTAAGTTATAAATGATTTTCAAACCATCTGTTTCTTCCCAATAAGTGCCACCAAGTACTAATACATCTGAAGCCTTCACAATGGCATAAGTAGCTACTTTCACTAAATTATTTTCAAACACCGGGGTAAAAGCGCTGGAAAAATCGCTTAACAATTCGGTATCTCTATAGGTAACAGGAGTTAAATAGATACTCTCATTTAATTGACCCGTTTGCAATGACAAGCCATAAGAAAGATAATAACCCACATCTTGTAAAGTCAATTGTTTGCTAGAAAGTAAGCCTTCAATGCTACTTTTTACTTCTAACTTTTTTTGATTGGCCTCACTTGTTTTTAGAGAGTTAGCACCTGTAATGCCTAGTGCCGTTAGTATCAATCGAGATTCTTCTAATTCCCTAAATAAGTTATTACAAGAAAAGAGTGCCTTAAGTGCTTCTTTATTATTTCCTGCACTTATGGCCTGAGACGCTTCATTTTGAAACTGTGATATCTTTGACAGATTAGATTTTATAAGGTTCTCGTAGTAAGTAATTACCTCATTTCTACGTGCATAAGCAAAAGCATAAGCTTCCTTATTTTTTCTGTCATAATAAGTTTCGAACTGTAAACCAACAATATTAGCTTCAGCCAAAGAAACACTAGAAAGGTTGAATTCTTCGTTTGTTTTGGTATTTATATTTTGAATATTGAGCTCTGCAACACTCTTAATTTTTACTTGAATAGATTCAATCAACTGTTTTCTAGCCACCTCTGTAAGTATATCGAAAAGCTCGCTAGAGTTTTGTTGAACATTGCCTTGAGACGCGAATCCTGTAAGAAATACATTTTCTGGATATTGAGCTTCTCTTTGGTAATAGTCTGTCCAATCAGGTCGCTGAGAAAGCGCCAAAAATGGCAAACATAAAAGTATAGAAGTAATGATTAACTTCATAAGTAAAGAGTTTTAGTATAAAAGCATTTACGTATTCGAAACACTTATGTTGAAGGATATACTATTAAAAAATGTAAAAAATTGTAGTTAACCGTGTATTTGCAGCAACCTTATGGAAGTATCATTGTGTATACTGCTTTAATTTCCCTGCTAATGAATCAGCCAATTTACTTGCAACAAAATTAATTCTTTCGCCATCGCTTAGTGGATTTTCTTCCCTTACTTGTACCATCCTCTTTTGTGAAGAACTCAATGCTCGCTCATCGCCACGAAATGTTCCCCATTCATGATTAAAGTTATAAGATTCGCTGAAAGATTTTGTCTCAAGTAATCTAGCTGTTTGTACATCTAGAATCTTATATGATCCACTCATACGTGCACCAGCTGTTTTTCTAGAAAGTGTAACTACTGCCGACACTTCTTTATCTTGCATAATTGGTACGGTTTTACCCTCTGAGTTTTTCTTTTCACCGACTTTTACCTTTACAGTTCTTTTTGCTTGTTGATTTTCCCTTGTAACGGTTGCTCGATCAGATATGATTTGGGTAATACGTCCAGTAAGAATTTCTTGAACTCCTAAAATTTTTCCAAGTTCAACCAAAGTATTATCATCCAATACCCCACTAGCTCCTAGTTTTTGCTCCTTTAAAACCAATTCTAATTGTTCTCTATCTATAATTTCCATAAACTCCATGGCTTGCTGATCGGCAAATAACTTAGAGATTACTTGATCAGTAATGAATTCACCTACTGCGCCATAATTAGTTCTACCACTTTTATTTTCAAAAGGAACGATAGCCACCCTTGTAGTTCCAGCAACTCTAGCTTCTTCATATTTTTGAGCACTATCTCTATAGTCCGCCACATAACCCATCGCTTTTTTAAATTCCTTAGCAGCTGCTTTGTTATTATCAATACCACCAGATTGCATTAACCTTAATGCTGTTTGATAGTGAGATTCTGCGGCATCTTCCATGCCCATCTCTAATTTCTTTTTAGCATCTGCTAATTCATTATAATACTCTTTATAGTCAAAAGCTAAATCACTTCCTCTTTTTACCTGAAATGCAGCAGGAGGTAAATTCTTCAAATCATTGGTATACTTTATAAGTGTTTCGTAACGATTTACTATCTCTCTTCGCTGAACTACTGTCTGGTCATTACTAAACACTTCTGAAGATGACTTAAGCATGGCTATTTTATCTTCATAATCAGTTACAAACCTAGGAAATGCCAATTGAAGAACCTCTTGGGCTTTAGCGTTTTTTTCAGGTTTCTCATACAATGAATTAACAGCATTTATAACTGCTGCATCAAAACGTCTTTGTTCAAATGCATTTTCAGCTTCTTTTCTAAACCTTCTTTGTTGGGCAGTACATTGAAAGGAAATAAGTGCAATTAAAAAAATTAGTGTGAGTGATAACAGCTTTTGGTATTTAAGCATCATAATATTACGATTGTTATTTCAAAGATAATTTTGTGTATGGTCTATAAATAAGATTACATATAAAAATCTAGTTTATTGCATAGTTGTAATCATTAGTCTTTTTTCTGCTTGTAAAACACCTTCTTTTTTCTTAAATCCTCTTGTTTTTGCTATAACTTCTTCAAGCTTATCTGTGATAAATGCATAACCATATTCATTGCGTATATTCAATGGGTTCAACTTAGTGGTTTGAGCATTTATTTGCAGCGTTTCAACTCCAAAAGGTGCCGTACATTCAAATTCCTCTGGAATTTGATAAACTTTGTTCACATTAGCAGCATTAATATAATAATTATCTAAAAGCAAAACTTTACTTCCATCTGCTGCATGATAAATAAACCTGATATAACATGGTTTATTTACCCTTACATAAACTTTCATGGTTTCTCCCTCGGTGTAAATTAGGTTTTCATCTCCATGATTGGTCCAAGTTTCTACAAGAAGTCCACTTGTTTCCACATCATCTTTAACAAAGACTTTTTGCTCGGAAATGGCCTCTTCGTAATTAGCTGGTTTTACAGGAATGTTCTTCTCTGCTAATTTACTAAGCAACATAGAACCTTCCATACTTGCTAAAGCTTTTCCTGTTTCTATTTCTCTTAAAATAGATATAATTCTTAATTTATCGCCTTCTTCCCAAAAAGTACCTGTAATTACATACAGTGGTTGTTGGTTTGTGGTCTTTTCCTTAAATGGGTTAATATTGGCGTAATAATTTTCACTTGGCGCACTGGTTATAGGATAGTCAGCTACATCCACTAACATCCGCTCAAATAGCAAGCCCCATCTTTTTGAAAATTGACTAGTGATTTTAGTGTCCTGATAAGTAAAATTTGCCAGCCTGATAGGCCTCTTTGGTTTGTTGGTCTGAAGTTGATAACCCTTTGCTATCATGTAAGCTAAATCACTCAATTCCAATGCATCACTTTTTTGTATGTCTGCAATGGCATCGTTCACGGTAAATTTAAAAGAGTTTACTTCATCGATATCTGCTTGTATTTCTCCTAAAGAGCCGCCAGCCAGTGCAATAATGAGTGTGTAGGCTTCTTCTACTTCTCTAAAAAGCGGCAATGTTTCAAAATAATGCTTCAAAGCATTCTGATTATCCCCTTTTTCGTAAAATGCAAAAGCTGTTTGCATTTTTCTATTTATAGATTCTTTATTCTTTTTTATTTGATTAATATAAGAAGTAATTAAAGTAGGCTTATGCGCATAAGCAAAAGCAAATGCTTCTTTTTTCTTCTTATCGTAAAAAGTTTCCATCTGTAAACCAGTAAGGTTTACTTTTGAATAAGACGCACTCGTTTTTTTAAAGTATTCATAGGTCTTTTGATTTTCATTAGTAATATTCAAAGTACCAATACTTTTTATGGTCACGTTAATTGACTCAACCAACTGAATTCGGGCATATTCAAGCAAATCTTCTTGTACTTGATCTGACATAGACGGCGAAACTCCACCTTCAGAATTAAAGCCTACAACATATTCAGATTTAGGATACATTGCCACACGATCTTCATAAGCTGTCCATGAAGGTCTTTGCGCTAATACATTTATGTTGTTAAATACTACAATCAGCGAAAAAAACAGTAAGCATCTTGTTGGAAACATATACCAAAAATTTTAGGTAAAAATCGTTTAAAAAGTTAATGATAATACGAGAATCCTTCGTAGGTTATTAAAAAAAATCATCAACAGGTAATATTAGACGGAATTTTATTGTCAAGGTTCATTTTTATTATAACTTCATCAACAAAACCCTCCAACAATTGGATGTTTTTAAGTTTATTAACTATTTCGCAAATAAAAAACTAAATCTTTGTTAGCAGGTTATAAACTCCTATTCTTTAATATTCTTCTATATTAAAAAGTAATCCATATTAACCTAAGAAAAAATAAAAATTTTTAAAGATATGCGCTTTCTAGGAAATGTATTGGCAACAATAATTGGTATTTTTCTATTTTTTTTCATTGCTACTTTCTTATCTATTTTTCTATTAGCTTCTATTTCTTCAAGTAATCAAGAATTAATTGAGGTGCCCACCAATTCAGTACTTAAACTTTCGCTGGATAGACCAATTCAGGAAAGAATTATTGAAGATAACCCATTTGAAGATTTAGATGTATTTCCAGGAGTAAGTGCGACACCTATTGGTCTTATAGATTTACTAGGAGAAATAGAAAATGCCAAAGTCGATCCCAATATAAAAGGTATTTTTCTTGATGTTTCTGTGCTTTCAGCCGGTTTTGCTACACTAGAAGAAATTAGGAATGCATTGGTAAATTTTAAAGAAAGTGGAAAATTCATTATTGCTTACAGTGAAATCTACACAGAAGGTGCTTACTATTTGGCTTCCGTTGCCAATGAGATCTACATGAATCCTGCTGGAATCATGATTTTTGACGGATTGGGTACTGAGGTAGCTTACATGAAAGATTTTCTTAATAATATTGGTATTGAGCCCGAGGTATTTAGAGTGGGTGAATATAAAAGTGCAGTAGAACCTTTTTTAAGAAATGATATGAGCGATGAAAATCGCATGCAAATAGAAACTTACCTGAATGGCCTACATATCAATTACCTAGAATCTATCGGGATGTCGAGAGGAATTGCTCTTGAGGAATTGATGAATATATCTGATGATGCTTTAATTCAAGAACCCGCCGATGCCATGAATTTTGATCTTATAGACGATACTTTGTATTTTGATCAAGTAGTAGATAAAATCAAACAAAACGCAGGAGTAGACCTAGATGAGTCGCTAAATATGCTTTCTTATAACCAATATAAAAAAGCACCTCGCCTAAACAGACAAGATTTTTCTGCTAATAAAGTAGCTGTAATTGTAGCAGAAGGACAAATTATCTCAGGTCAAGGAGGAGAGGGTTTTTTGGGTGGAAACAAAATAGCTGCTGAAATAAGAAAAGCTCGAAAAAATAATTCAGTTAAAGCCATTGTACTCAGAATTAATTCTCCAGGAGGAAGTGCTTTAGCTTCTGATGTAATGTGGCGTGAAGTAACTTTGGCCAGAAAAGAAAAACCAGTAATTGCTTCCATGTCTGATGTGGCTGCTTCGGGTGGTTATTATATGGCAATGGCTGCCGATACTATAGTTTCTTACCCCAATACCATTACAGGATCAATTGGCATTTTTGCCCTTTTATTTAATGCTGATGACCTCCTTAACAACAAGTTAGGATTACATTTCGAAACAGTAAGTACAGGAAAGTTTTCTAATTTAGGAAGCCCTACAGACCAGTTTACAGAGGCTGAAAGAAAACTACTCCAAAAAAATGTGGAAAGAGGATATGAGACTTTCACCTCAAAAGCTGCCCAAGGTAGAAATATGCCTATCGATAGTTTAAAAGCCTTGGCTTCAGGGAGAGTATGGACAGGTGAAGATGCCGCTAGAAATGGGCTGGTTGATATTTTAGGCAATTTGAATGACGCTATTGAAATTGCTGCCACAAGTGCTGGTGTTGAAGATGATTATATGATTCGTTACTACCCTGAGAAAAAAGATTTTCTTTCAGATTTCTTAAATAAACCCATAGAAAAAGTGTCTCGACTGCTCACGCCACAAGAAGAAACACTTTTAGCTCCAGTATTAAAGCAGGTAAAATCTTTACAAGCCATGGAAGGCCCGCAAGCATTATTACCTTATAGTTTTAAGTTTGAATAGTTTTCTAATCCTAGTTAGGGTTTAAAACCCTAACTAGGATTAACCATTACAAGCCAATTAGTGTTGCACTACTCTTCTGTAGGATCTTTTTGTGTAGTGGCCACTTCTTTTAACTTCAACTCCTCTTTTTTCTCTTTTCCCTTCTTCTTTTTCTTATCTTTTTTCTTTTTGAAAAGCTGATCAAAGCTTCGGGTATGCATTACACTTACCCCCGCAGTTGAATTATTTTCAATGCCTGTATTGAAGGAATTATCATTACTTTTTCTATACATGCGCAATCTTAAATTACCAGCAGGGGTAAGTAAATATTCAACTGTTATGTCGCCTAAAAGGCTGGAGGCATCTGTTTGATTTTGTTGATTGGTAAAATCTCCTGCTCTTGTTACCCGAAGTCTACCATTAAAAAAATTATAAGATAATCGAAGTTGAAAGGCATTTAATGCTTCAGCGTCTAATCCTCCTAAATCTAAATCTATTTCCAAATTTTCGTCTACTTGAGAAATCCAATAACTCAATTGGTTTGCCAACAATTCACTTACACCTGTTGCTGCTGAACCAGCAATGCCTGCAAAACGATCTTCAGGCGATAATTTCCTAAGCACTATCAAACTAAAAACTTGTCTATTTAGCTCCTGTTCATCGTTTTTAATCCTTTGCTCAAAAGCAGCCACATAACTTTCTAGTGAAAGACTAAAGCCACCAGCAACAACCGTTGCAGGATAGTTCTTGATATCAATATCAAATTCTACTATAGGTTGCAACAATTCACCTTTAAGATTAAGGATCACATCTACTGGATAGCGTCGCCTTACCTCAGGTTGGTTTACGATGCTGCTATCCGCATCTAAAATTGGCCCTAATGAAGCACGTTGTGTATATATGGCAGTTACATCCATTTGCCCTCGATAAGGATCTCCTGTCCATTTAATCAAAGAACCTGGATTAATATCAAACCTCTTATCAACCACATTCAATAATGTGAAATTGTAAGCTCCTTTTACAATTTCAACATCTCCAAACATTTTAAATTCACCCTTGGTATCTATTTCCATCCGCAGATTTCCCTCGGCATTTCCTCTAATAATATCTCCTGCCCTCTTATCGAAAATAATTTCGGTGTAGGCCTCTGGTGTGATCTGTAAATCCATGTTGAACTCTAAACCAAAGGCTTGCTCTTTAGCTTTTTTATCATCAATTAGCGTACTGTCTTTCAACAAGTCGCTAGTAAACGTAATAAAATCCTGTTCCTCCACATTTTCAGAGCCTTCAAGGGGTATATAAATTTTTGTCCCTTTTTGTGTCTCGGCTTGTATGTTAATCGCTAATTCTGAAAAAGGTCCAGAGAAATGTGCCGTACCATTGCCAATAGCAGTACCATAATAGAGTGCATCCTTGTCTTCCTCGGTATCAAGCACTTTTAGGTTTTGCATATTTCCCCAAAGGTCGATGGCATACTCATTATTTTTACCTTGAAAAATAGATCCATTGAGTACTCCCATATTTTCTTCAGTATCATAAAGCTCAAAGTTTTTAAACCTGAGCAATTCGTTTTCAAAAAATATGGTGTCGTTAAATGTATAGCTTGTATTTAGGTAGTTCACTTTTAAATTTCCATCTTTCAAGCCTAAAACTCCATTGAATAAAGGAGAAGTAGGAGAACCTGAAATATGTACTTTCCCCGTTGCCACCCCATCTATTTCTGTGAAAATTTCTTTTAAAAATGGCTCTGCAATAAACAAAGGGGCTTCTAACAAAACAGCATCAATATCGAGCTTTTGGGTTAGTGGCGCATTGGGAGCATAATTACCAACAATATCAATTGAGTAGTAAAGAGCTCGACTCAATGAAGCATCCATTTCTAATTTTTGAACTTCATTATTCCAAGCTGTGAATGCTTCTAATTCACCTAAAAAAAACTGATCGACCTGTAAACTATCAATATTGAAATTACTTACTAACCTTGGAGTACCATAAATATCTTTTATGCCTGCCTCTGCATTCAGTTGTCCTGCTAGTTTTTTATCCGAATAGTTATTTAAAATATCAAGTTTGAAATCTTTCAGAATTACATTCATCTGATCAGTAGTATCTGTAGATAAGATGCCATCTAATAACAATAATTGTTGGCCATTTGCAAAACTCACATCTTTAAAAGCTAGGCTGTCATCATAAAATTGAATTTTGTTTAAACCATTTTGTATCCATCTTTCATTCAAAAAAAGAAAATTGGTATTGGTAAGATTTACATCAAAGTGCCCAGGGAAAAATGCTAAGTTTCCATTTAGGTTGGCTTCATCTTGGGAGAGCGCATGGGCAATATCTAAGTTGAACAGTATATTATTGCCAAGCTTATTGGTTGTAAAAAATAAGTCCTCCGCTTCAAAATCCTTCAAAAATTGCTTTTTAGATATAATCTGACTTTCCAATAAAAAATCTATTTTATCAGACGTAGGCGCTTTATATCTACCAGTAAACAGAAGTAGGCTATCATCTATAAAAGTATAATCTTGGTATTTAAGGGTATCAGCTTTATAACTTAAAAGTAGTTCTGTGGTATCTCCAAAAATCACATTTCCATTTACCTTAGATTCAGGAGATAAATAAATGGCCTCATCAAAAAGACTAATCACATTATTTATATCGAAAATTTCAAGATTGAAATCCATCCAATAATTCCGCAAATCTCTCTTTTCTTTATCCTTCCCCTTTTTTTGATTATTTTTTAATTCTATCTGGCTTATTTCTTTTTCTACTTCATCTAATTCTACGTGGTCCGAAAATTCCTTCAAATATTGAAGGGCATCGGGATAAAGGTCAAGTAAATCGAATGTGCCTTTGGTATCTAATAAGAATAATTCTGAGGCTACCACTGCTTCTCTAATACCCGTTATTGAATCTTTTTGGGTTGCAATGCCTAGCTGCTCCACTTTAATCCCTTTATCTTTATAGCCTACTCTGCTATCCAAAAAATCTAACCTACCAGTCACATTTTGCCAATCAAGTCCATTGAATCGAGCGTCAATGTTGGTATGCAAAAAAGCACTATCTTGGGTAAAACCCAATCGATCAAGATATGCATCATTGATCTCTGCCCAGAAGTTGAAAGTTTCATCCCTCACATTTACTTCACCATCAATAAATAATTTTGCATTGGGATCATTCAAGGTCATTTTCCCTCTAAACAAGCCTTCTTCAAAATGACCATCGGTAACAATATTTTGATAATGATAGTCCATTAAATCGATGCTATTGATGCTGCCATCAAAATCGAAGCGAGCCCTAGATAAAGCCAGTCCATTTCCCTTGATTCGCCCCTGCATATCAATTTTACCAATAATATCATCTTGTTCTATGAGCGTACCCAAATCAAAATTTTCAGCTCTAATACTCCCTTCATAATTATTCTTAATGGTTTCTAGATTTACATCTGTCTCAAAATATCCAAGATCTGTCTCAAAAATACCATCAGTTACAAAATCATTATAAAACCCAATAAAATTTCCTTGAAACTTAACTCTGCCAAATTTTTTAAGTACTTTGTTTTGATACTCAAAAAAATAAGGTGATAAATCGCTTGAAATTACATTGGATTTTACAAAATTGAGGTTCATTAAAGTAGCATCTAATACTGGCAGGCCTCTGAAAGAAACATCACCTGCTAACAAACTACTTTTGCCAAAACGCATTTCCATATCGTAAAAGCGCAGGTTATTTACTTTTCCCCTGAATTTTCCATCAAGTTGGTACACATCATTTTTATCATCCATGTAAGTAGTAAAAACTGCGAGATCTTCAGAATGTACAATTGAATTTCTGATGTCTGCCAGTATCTCAACCTCTTCATTAAAATTGCTGAAATTAGCTACTGTATCATAAGCCAATACCAAAGAGTCTCTTAAAACACTTTTCCCGACAACAGCATACAAATCACCAAATGTCATTCTTTTTTTGGTGAACCTAAATCGAGCATGTAATTCATTTACCTTTTTGGCAGTTTTTGTTTCAGTAGCATGAAGCTGGTGGGCCTGTAATTCAATGGTGTCTCGTGATACTCTAAAATTGCTCACTTCACCATAAATATCAGTGAACCCAAAATGATTGTAATCAAATAACCCCTCCTCAAAATAATCGGCTGTTGGTTTGTCATATGAAAAAGACATATTTTCCAAACTGCCATAACCTATATGAAATTTAGGCTTCCTTTTTTTCTTAGAAGCCCCTTCGCGCTTGAAAGTATTTTGAATGCCATTGATGAAACCTGTCATATTCAGTGTCTCACTTCGCAACAAACTTACTTTTCCATTCCTTAATACTACTTGATCCAAGTAAATATCTCCCTCTTGAAAAATATTTTTAAACCGATAATCAATTACCAATTCTTCTAAATAAATCATTTCATGGTCTGCACTATCTTTTACATGTACATTTTGTAACCTGATTACATCGAACCAATCAATTACTACTTTCTCTATACTGGTTTCATAGCCAGTTTTTTGCGAGATATAATCAGCAGCTTTCTCAGTGATATTTGTTTGGATAAAAGGATATTGTAAAAACATAAGTATACCCATAGAAATAACCAATACTGCAAATAAAAAACTACTAAACACCCTTAGAAAGCCCCTAAGCAATCTTAGCCGTTTAATACCTAGTTTTCTATTTTTATCAGTGTTGTTCAATCTTGATGTATCTTAATTTCAGTGTTTTAACATGCTTCAATTATTTTTTTTGTTTGATACCTCCCCTAGTATATTACTCTAGCCTTAATAAACAATTATTAAACGTGTTTATAGACTTTATAAACAGACTTTATTAAGCAAAAACAGCAGCAAAATTTAAGTCTTTTTTACTGAGTCTTATTTATTTAAACCGAATATAAAATTTACAGATTAGATTTAACCTATTAATTTTACGCCAAAATTAAGCAAATAGTAAACTTAATAAGTTAGTTGGTTGGCACTGAATTCCCCAAAATACTACTATTAACCTTAGATTTGCTTACTGTAAAGTAAATTATCTATCATGAGTATTATTTTGGCCATAGAATCTTCATGTGATGAAACATCTGCTTCCATCATTGTTGATGGTCAGATAAAAAGTAACATCATCGCAGGTCAGTCAGTTCACGAGGCTTATGGTGGTGTTGTTCCTGAACTAGCTTCAAGGGAACATCAAAAAAACATACTACCAGTGGTACACCAGGCTTTAGCAGAAGCCGATGTAACTAAGGCTAATCTAGATGCGGTAGCTTTTACTAGAGGACCTGGTTTATTAGGTGCTTTGCTCGTTGGAACCTCATTTGCCAAAGGAATAGCTTTGGGCTTAGGTATACCTCTTATAGAGGTAAATCATATGCAAGCACATATCTTAGCACATTTCATTCAACCTCCTATTCCTACATTCCCATTTATTTGCCTTACTGTAAGCGGCGGGCACACTCAATTAGTTTTGGTTAAAAACCACCTAGATATGGAGATAATTGGAGAAACTGGTGACGATGCTGTAGGTGAAGCTTTTGATAAGACTGCAAAATTATTAGGACTACCCTACCCTGGTGGTCCATTAATAGACAAGTATGCGCAACAAGGAAACCCACATGCATTTCCTTTCCCGAAGGTTAAAGCTCCTGGAGAGTTAAACTTTTCATTCAGCGGTATTAAAACTGCTATTTTATATTTTTTACAAGATAGAGTAAAAGACAATCCAGCTTTTATAACTGAAAATTTAGCTGACATTTGTGCGAGTGTGCAATATACCTTGGTCAATATTTTAATGGAGCAGTTGATTAGAGCCACTGAAAAATACAACATTAATCAGGTGGGGATTGCTGGTGGTGTTTCAGCCAATTCTGCTTTGAGGAAAGCGCTAACAGAAACCGGTAAAAATAAAAACTGGGAAACTTTTATTCCTGCCTTCGAATATTGTACAGATAATGCTGCCATGATTGCCATTACAGCCCATTTCATGTATGAAAGAAAGTTATTTGCAAATCCTGAAGTAAGTCCCATGCCTAGAATGAAAATATAGGATCCATTACTTTTATTTTCATCGAATTATTCCATTTTTCATTCGCATACAACAATTAAAATTTATCCTTGAGAAATTAAGCGCAATACATAGTCTAGAATTTTCTTGTATTTATTTCTGTTGAGTGACCAAGCAAGTAAAAACTTTTATTACTGGCTTCCGTATTTAGCCAAAAGCTTGCATTAACAGCTCGATTGATAAATTCAACCAGAAACTATGACTACTCAAAAATTTTTTTTTACATTCATCCTATTGTCTTTTTTTCAATTTTCTCATGTTGTAAAAGCGCAATTTAGTGCTGCTTTTGGGCCAGGCATTACTTCTTATTCTGGAGATGTATCTGGAAGTGAATTCGGAAATACAAGACCTGCATTCAATGTGGAATTGTGGTACCAAATGAACAGACACTTGTATCTTAAGTCTGGAGCTAGCATTTATCAAATATCTGCTAGTGATGTTTTCCCCGATAGAAATAGAGCTTTTAAAGCCACTAACTTTGAAGTATATACGTCTTTAATGGTTGGAGCAAACCCAGATTGGAGACTCATGCCTTTTGCTTATGCTGGTATAGGTATTAGTACAAATAGCCCTCAGTATGCTACTCCAGGTGAAAATGGATCTAACTTTATAGATGCCAAAGCTTTAAATACTGAAAATGAGAGAATACCGGGTGCTGTTACTATTTTTCCAACTGGTCTAGGTTTAAGATTTAGGGTAAATGAAAAGTTTGCCATCATAGCCGATGGTGGAATAAGGTTTACCAACTCAGATTTATTAGATGGTGTAAGTGCCGCAAGAATAGATGTGAATTCTCTAAGCCCGGAGGCAGTAAATTATTTTGAATCCATAAGACCAAACGGATTAAACGGTGTAGAGTCTTTTGGGAATGCCAACCCAGATAAAAATGATGTTTATGGTATATTCTCTATAAAATTACAGTTTAGATTAAATAGTAATAATAGTAGTGCTGGTAGTATGCCATGCCCTCCATTTTATGGGAGATAGATTGTAAATTTTAGAATGAAGTAATATACTTTAATTAGGTTTAATCTTCATCGCTTTATCCTATATTTGGTTTTTCTTCAATGCTGAAGTCATTTTCATTCCTTGCCATTAAGTAAAAGTGTGTTTTCATCAACAGACTCTTATTGGTAACAAATGTAAAGCACTAGAATAATTACTAGAATTCAATCGTCTTTACAGTGGATTCTAGTCATAAAAATATTTTCATAAACTGAATTGATATAAAAAGCTTTCCAAATTGGAGAGCTTTTTTTGTTTCATTCCAATATTAATATCTGAAAAGATCAATCACTCCCAAATACAATTTACAGTCGCCGGAAAAGCTTTTCATATTCTTTTTCTTGGCTATTAGTAAAATTATTGATAGCAGTTATATTCCTCCAAACTAGCAATCCTGCCAAACTTCTTGCTTAAAAAAACTTTCTACTTTAATTGATTTATTTATTATCAATTCGATTAAATATTTTTAGCATCTGTCGTTTTAAGTAAAATTTTTTAGACTATGTTCTTTATTTTATCCAAAACAATTTATTTGTTGGTTATGCCGGTTACATGGATTTTTGTATTCCTACTAATGGCACTTTTCAGTAAATCTTCAAAAAGGAAAAATACTTATCTAACTGTTGGCATTATTTCATTATATATATTTAGCTGCCCTTTTTTTTCTAATTTCTTAATGAAACAATGGGAATTTCCTGCTAAGCCATTTAATAGCTACCTTGGCAAATACCACTCTGCGATAATACTTGGTGGAGTAACGGATATAAATAAACTTCCAAAAGACAGGGTATTTACCAAACAAGGTGCAGATAGAATCTTACACGCAGCAAAACTTTATGATTTAGGAATAGTGGAAAACTTACTAGTCACTGGAGGTACCTTTTCAGATCAGCCAGAAGCTATAAGTGAGGCACACCAAATGAAAAAGGTTTTAATGCAATGTGGCATTCCTGATTCAGTAATTATGGTAGAATCAGAATCTATCAACACAAGAGAAAATGCATTAAAGAGTTTTGACTTGTTAAAAAAACAAGGTATTACAGATAAAAAACATATTCTGGTTACTTCAGCCTTCCATATGCGCAGAGCACTGGGTTGTTTTGAACAAGCAGGAATAAATACGACTCCCTTTAGCACAGATTTTTATACGAGCGATGGAAGACTTGGTGTGAGTATCTTAGAAGTTATCTACCCTACAGAAGAGTCATTGTATAAAACTTTTAAGGTATTCAGGGAAGTACTAGGTTATGTTGTCTATAAGGCATTATCTTATGCCTAGGTAATGGTAAAATGGCACTTCATATAGATATTTTGAAATCTTTGGAGACCCTTAACTAATTGCCATTCATTTTCCCTTTCTTGTTAAAACTAATACGTCTTATGAAATATTAAGAAACATTAACTTTCATGAAACAATAAATAATCTGCTTTAATTAAATCCTATCCTAGGTTTTAAAAAACCAACCATACCTCGAGTAGAAATTCTGCTAACAAAATCAAATAATATTGGATAAATTAAGAATTCAGCACATTAATTTTCTACATGCAGCGCATAAAATGTCTTCATACATTATTTTTCACTCTGGCTATTTTGAGTTTATTCAATGTAGCTTATGCGCAAACAAGCATCGCTTTAGGTCCTGGTATTACTTCTTACTCTGGTGATATTTCTGGTCCAGATCCCCAGTATTTTCGACCTGCAGTAAATTTTGAAATTTGGTATCAATTCAATCCTTATTTGTATGGTAAGGCTGGTACTAGTTTATATCAAATTTATGCGGAAGATATACACCCTGATAGAAATAGAGCTTTTAGGGCAAATCATTATGATGCTTACTTAGGTGTCATTCTTGCACCATCGCCCAATAAAGTTATTATGCCTTATGTTACCGCTGGCATTGGAATTACCAAAGTAGATCCTGAGCACAAAGTTCCTTTAACAGGTAGTACAGGGCATTGGTGGCTCAATTCTACTAAATGGTTGCCAGATGGAAGGCCTATTCCTTCTCCCGCCATGATTTATCCTATTGGGGTTGGTGTTAAAATTCGCTTAGCAGAAAAACTATCACTACTTGTAGATGGTGTTTTAAGGATTACCAATACAGATATGTTAGATGGCGTAGGTTCTTCAGAAATATATGTTGCAGAAATAGACAATGTAGGGAGAAGATACTTTGAAACTATTCGCTCAGGTGGCTTAAACGAAGAAGATGTACTTGGAAATGGAAATCCAGATAACGGCGATACCTATGGTATTTTCTCAATTAAGCTCCAATACCATTTTGGTAAATTACTAAGCGGCAGTAAAAAAATAGATAAAATTAATTGCCCAACTTATGAGTGATCATTTTTAGAAAGATAAGTTTTTAATCCAGCAATTTTTTATTGTATTTATCTGATTTTGAATAGAAATTTAGCTGTGACTTGAAAAATTCAAGATGAAACTGAAAATGAAATATTTCATATTTTTAATAATTTTCTCATTTGCTAACTGCAATAAAAATTCAGATAACAACCAATTAGTCAATTCTAAGATTGAATACACTTTTTTAAAAGAAAAAAAACATACTAATCCATTAATAAGAGGTATATGGAAATCGATTGGAAATGGGTATTTCCTTGAAGTTAGAGAAGACAGTATATTACTTTATAGCTATACCAAATCTTATTGCTATAAAGAAAAAAATGATTATCTAGAAGGTCTGCTAAATAGCCAAAGCCAGTTTATTTTAAGGCAAGACACTGTAGGGATTTACCTGACTGATTATGGAGGAGAAACTACAGCTTTACAATCAAAAAAAGATTTTATTAAAATAGATAAGTTACCTGAGAATTGTCTGTCTTTCAATGAAATGACATCGTTAAATGAAAAGGAATTATTTAACCTTTATCAGGAAACTATAGAAGAAAATTATGCTTTCGCTAATGAAAGACAATTGAATTGGGCACAAACTTTTAAAAATTATCAAGACAGTAATCTTTCTGCAGATTTAGCCTTGTTCGAATCAATGGGCGAAATAGCCACACTAACAAAAGACCAGCATACAAAGGTAATTGCTCAAGATGGTTCAAGGCTTCAATATCGCATCACTCCCTCGGCTTTAATTGTTCAAAGTGTATTTGAAAAACAAACCAAGGTTAAAGATTTAAATGAATATTTTAATCTATTTTTCAATTCAAACAGCACCAATATTTCCGATTCTTTACTCATGGGAAAAGGGAAAAAAGTATTGAATGGAAATATAGAATGGGGGAATATCAATGATAAAGTAGGCTATATCAATATTTCTTCTTTTGCTGGTTTCTTAAACCAAGATTTCACTAGAACCCAACAAATAGACAGCATAAAATTTCACATGAATGAAATTGTTACAAACCTACAGCAAGCTGAGGCAATTATAGTAGACGTAAGTTTCAATTTTGGAGGATTTGATGCCTCTGCCTTAACAATAGCTAGCTATTTTACAGACAAACCAATATTTGCTTATACAAGCCAAGTTTTTAACAATGGTGAGTTCTATAATGAAGATAAAGTATTTGTTTATCCTTCAGAAAAACCATTTACGAAACCCGTTTATGTTTTAATGACCGATATTAGTAGAAGTGCCGCTGAATGCTTTGCTATGATGATGGAGCCACTTCCAAACGTACAACTCGTTGGGACGAGCACCTTAGGAACATTATCAGGAATGCTTGGCAAATCTATTGGAGGTTTTTACACTACTTATTCGAATCAGAGATTGGTAAACTCAGCAGGAGATTATTTTGAGGTAAAAGGAGTAACACCAGATATTGAATTAACTGTTTTTGAAGAAAGTGATATTATGAATGCTCATCTTAATACAGTAAAAAAAATTGTGAACGATATTGAGAACAAAAAAAAGAACTGATTACATTGATCATTCTTCTACTTGGCAATACAAAGCATGATAAAAATTGATAAACAAATTAATATCGACTAAAGCCATTAAACAGATATGATAGGTGAAATAAAAGCAAAAATACTTGACGATAAAGGGCTTCAGGAATTAAGAGCCACAAACCAAAATAAAAAGATAGTTTATGCTACTGGCTGTTATGATATCTTACAGTCAGGACATGCTGTTTTTTTTAATCAATGCAAGGCATTTGGAGATATTTTGGTAATAGGTGTTGGTAGAGATAAAGTAATTGAACAACTAAAGGGCATTGGGCGACCTGTAAACCCAGAAAATAATAGGTTGTTCTTAGTAGCAGCCATGCATGATGTAGATTATGCTACACTCAATAGCAAAGAGTTACAAGAGGGAAAAGTAGATTTCATGAATGTATTGACCAACCTAAAACCAGATGTTTTTGTAATTAATAAAGACGACTCTGGTTTTGCCCATAAAACTTCGCTTTGTGAACAATTGGGTATTACCCCCGCATCGGTGAGCCGAACCGTACCACCTGAGTTATTGGCTACGTCTACCACTAATATTATTAATAAAATTAACTATGCATTCAGAGCACCATTAAGAATAGATTTTGCTGGTGGTTGGACCGACGTACCTTATATCATGAATGGCAAAAAAGGATATGTATCTAATATTGCCATTAATCCATTGATTGAATATAAAAATGGGAAGTTTAATTTTTCAGGATATCCAAGAGGGAGCGGACTCAGTACCTCTTCTGCGGCGAAACTACTAGAATTGATTAGCGCTAAAAATTATAATGTAGAGAGCAAAGCACTTGAACAAATAGGCGAAGATCTTTTCAATCTCGAAAATAAAGAATTACAGTGGTTCATTGGCAGGCAAGATCAATATGCCATTGTTTACGGAGGCTTCAATTGTTTTGAATGTGGCGAAGATTATGCAAAACCAGTCGGTGAGGCTATCAGCAGAGATACGTTGGAAAAGTTTAAAAACAACTTATTAGTAATCCATACCAGTATTTCTAGAAATGCACAAACAGCTGTAGAAGAAGTATACCGAAATCATGACAAGGATTTTGGAAAAGATGCATTAAATAAATTAGCTAAGTATGGCAGACAATTCGCAGAAGCGTTAAGTAAAGAAAATTTTGATGCTTGCGCAGAAATCATACATCTCAATTGGGAGGCTCAAAAACAATTAGCTCCAGCCTGTACCACACCTGAGTTAGATGAAATGTATACATTCGCTAAAAATAACGGTGCAAAAGGTGGCAAACTTTGTGGTGCTGGCGGTGGTGGTGCTTTTGTTTTTTACAGTGAAGATACTGATTACCTTAAAAAAGCAATGAAAAAACAATTTGTCAGCTGTTTCGAAATCGATTTTGATTTTGAGTATGATGACATAAGAGTGCTAAATAAAATCTAAAACAAAAAACCTTCTTGAAAGAAGGTTTTTTGCTTTTTATGATACTTCTTAGAAAAAGAAGTACTAAAAATTAGAGGCTAATACCTGAGTATTTTTCTTCTCAGAAATGCGGTAGGCTTTCCATTCCCAAGAGAAACTTCTATTTGAAGCCTTACCTATAATCAAATCTTCACTTACCATTTTACCCTCGTAAACCGAGAACTCGTTATTGTAGCTAAAAGTAATGAATTGCTTTTGTTGCTTCCAACTATCGTTTCCGGGAGTAATATCGTGCGGATGTGACGATACTAGAACACCGCCTTCAGTAAATTCAATTTCGTACATTAAATCATCATCTTCGTATCTCCACACCGAGCCTACAAGAGAGGTATCATCAAAAGCTTGGGCAGTTGATTGTGCTTGAGTTGAAGGAACAATAAATATTAGGAGGGAAAAGAAAAAAGAAAATGTAGCAATTCTTATGTTATTTAAGCTCATAGTTTCAGTTATTAATCTTGTTAATCGTAATGTTCGTCTTCGGTAGTTAATCATAGTTTGTATGTTAAAATTAGAGGGAATTTTAATTTTTTACAATAACTGAAATCTAAATCAACAGAAATATTACATATATTAACGACAGTATATTTTAACTAAATGCTTATTTCAAGCCCTGTACAGCTTATTTATAATTAATTATTCCTGTTTTGTTCTTATTAATTTCTCTAAATTCAAATAGTAACACATATGTAAGTTTTTAGAGAAAAAGTCATTTTTTTGAGGTGCATACATAAAAAAACCTGTCCAAATCAATGGACAGGTTCTTTCTAACTATATTTTTCCTACCTACTCAAAAAATTCTCTGACCCTATCGAAAAAGCCAGATTTTTCCTTCTTAGTGGGCTTAGGATCAAAATTTGGAGAGTTACGAATGCTTTCAAGTATTTTTTTCTCTTCAGGAGACAAAGAAGTAGGTGTCCAGACATTTACATGTATGAGTTGATCCCCCACACCATAGCCATTCAATTCTTTAATACCTTTTCCGCGTAGCCTCAATACTTTTCCGCTTTGTGTTCCTGCTGTAATTGGTATCTTTACTTTACCGTTTATTGTAGGCACTTCTACTTCAGTTCCTAAAACAGCATCTACAAAACTCACATATAACGCATAGTGTACATTAGCACCCTCTCGTTTTAAATTTTCGTCTTCTTTCTCTTCTATCAAAATAATCAAATCACCTGCAACTCCACCCCTTCTTGGTACATTGCCCTTGCCCGACATTGATAGTTGTACACCATCCGATACACCAGCTGGTACTTTTACATTAATAACTTCTTCTTGTTGCAGTCTTCCTTCGCCATGGCAATCAGTACACTTTGAATCTACTATTTGCCCCTCGCCTTCACAAGTAGGACAAGTGCTAGTAGACACCATTTGACCCAACATGGTGTTTACGACTTTTCTTACCTGACCAGAACCATTACAAGTACCGCAAGTTTTCAATGCTGTACCATTTTTAGCACCATTCCCCCCACACGTTTCACAAGTAACATAGCGTGGTACTTTAATGGTTTTTTCTACACCATTGGCAACTTCTTGTAAGGTAAGCGAAAGTCGAACTCTTAAATCTTTGCCACGCTTTACACCTCTACCTCTTCCACCACCACCTCTAGAACCTCCAAAAAAATCACTAAAAATATCGCCAAAACTGGAGAAAATATCATCCATATCCATGTTACCTCCACCAAATCCGCTTCCATCTACTCCTGCATGTCCAAATTGGTCGTAACGCTGTTTTTTCTGAGGATTACTCAAAACCTCATAAGCTTCGGCAGCTTCCTTAAATTTATCTTCCGCACTTTTATCGCCTGGGTTTTTATCTGGGTGATACTTGATGGCGATCTTCCGATAGGCTTTTTTAATCTCGGCAGCTTCGGCATTCTTTCCCACACCAAGTATTTCGTAGTAATCTCTTTTTGTTCCCATAATAATGATAATTTCTAATTACAAGCCTAAAGGCTATTAAATGGCAGTCTATATACCAACCACCACTTTAGAAAAGCGCACAACCTTATCTCCCAATAAATAACCCTTTTCTACTTGATCAACTATTTTTCCTTTTAACTCTTCTTTAGGAGCTGGAAATTGTGTGATTGCCTCATGTAAATTAGTATCAAGTTCTTTACCTGTAGGGTTTTCTATTTCTTTAACACCTTGCTTTTCTAGTGTTTTCTTAAATTTATTATAAATGATATCGAAGCCTTCCCTAACCGGGTCTTTCTCATCCTTATTTACCTCAGGAAATGATTTTTGAGCTCTTTCGAAATCATCTAAAATCGGTAATAACTCAACAACAAGCTTTTCGGTTGCCGTTTTAGTAAAATCGATTTTTTCTTTGGATGTCCTTCTTCTATAATTTTCAAACTCTGAGTATAACCTCAGATATTTGTCCTTTGCTTCTTTAACTTCAATTTTTGCCTTTTCCAAAGGACTGATTTCTTCTTCAACCTCTACTTCTTCTTTTTCGGTCGAAGCGTCAGCAGTTTCTTCCTTATTGTCTGCCATTTCTGCTTCTTCAGTTGTAGTTTCTTGTTTCGAAGTTTCCTCAGCTGTGTTTTCGTTATTTTCAGCTGCTTTTTTTTCTGTAGATTCTTCCTTTCCCATTGCTTTTTTAGATTTTTAATCCCGCAAATATGCACCAATTATATTGCCTTTTCAAAGAATTATGACAAAATGACGTACCCCTTTCAAAAACCTATTTCTTTTCAGTGAATTGGAGCAAACTTTAAATGGAAATAAAGTAGATTTATGCCTTTCTTTTAAGCCCTAATCAAATCTTCATGACACTACTTGAGTGGTATCACTATTTACTAATGTTTTTGGCAGGGACAGCAGCTGGTATAGTGAATACTTTGGCAGGAAGTGGCTCAGTGTTTACGCTTACCGTATTAATTTTTGCAGGCTTACCCGCCGATATAGCAAATGGTACCAACAGGATAGGTACTGCTACACAAAGCTTGATAGCAACTAGCACTTTTTATAAAAACAATTTACTCCCATTTAGAGGGAGTCTCAAATACACATTGCCTGCTTTAATTGGTGCTTTGGCAGGTGCTATTACCGCAGCAGAAGTCGATGAAAACCTCATGGAATTTATAATTGGAGGAATCATGATTTTATTGCTTTTTATTACACTGTTTAAACCTCAACAATACCTCAATACAACTCATATTGAAAATGGTAATTCTTGGTGGCAATATTTGGTCTTTGTAGCAATAGGATTTTATGGTGGTTTTATCCAAGCAGGTATTGGCATTTTTCTACTAGTAGCGTTGAATATTGTGGGTAATTTCAAAATGCTTGAGGCAAATGCCATAAAAATCCTCACCATTATGCTCTTCTCTTTACCCGTACTCGCTATCTTTATTTATAACAAGCAAGTAAATTGGACCATTGGCCTTTGGGTAGCAGCCGGCCAAGCACTAGGATCATTTTTTACCGCTAGATTTGCTGTTAAGTCTAATAATGCAAGTATTTGGATCAGGAGGCTCCTCATATGTATGATGCTCGTTACCATTGCCAAAGTTTTTGGACTAATTGACTGGTTGCTTGCTTAGTAATGATTAATTGTTAATTGTTAATTGTTAATTGTTAATTGTTAATTGTTAATTGTTAATTGTTAATTTAAAAAATTATATCTCTTATTAAAGAATAAGTTCTTTTTAGAAGAATGAAACGGCGCGATTTTATCAAACTTTCTTCACTTTCTTTATTACCAATAATTGCTTGTAAAAATCAATTAGGCAATAGTAAAGATCCATTCCCGATAAGTATACACTCCGATATGGCGAGTGGACATCTCGTAAAAGAAAGCTTTTCTTGGCAAATAGATAAAACAATTAAAACTGAATTACTGGTAGTAGGAGCTGGAATCGCTGGCCTTACTGCAGCTGTTCATGCTCCAGTAGATGACTTGCTTGTATGTGAATTATCCGACAGAATAGGTGGGTCTTCTGGTAGTGAATCTTATCAAAATATGCGATTTTGTCAAGGAGCACATTACGACTTGGTATACCCCAATTATTTTGGAAAAGAATGTCTCGAATTTCTTGAAAAATTGGATATTCTTCATTTCAACAATACGAAAAAGTTATGGGAGTATACCGATAAGCAATTCCTGATCAATACTGATTTTGAATCTCAATGCTTTTCGGGGGGTAAGTTCAGAGATGATGTACTTCCAGAAGGCAAGGAGATGGAAGAATTTCTAGATTTTATGGATAGTCAAATTGGGAATTATATGTTACCCACAAGGTCAATCCCAGAAGAAGTACGAGCATTAAATCAAACAGATTTTCTTTCTTATTTAAACCAACACCTGCCATTAAGTCCAGCCTTTGTTCGCGCCATAGACTACCAAATGTTAGATGATTTTAGTGGTGAAGCACACCAAGTTTCTGCCTTGGCTGGCATGTATTATTATGCTAATAGACCATACAGAACATCAGAAATAGAGATTTTTTCACCGCCAGAAGGAAATTACTATTTTGCTGATAAACTAGCGAATCAACTTGCCCAAGATCAGATACTAACACAACATTTGGTAAAGTCTATAATACCAAACAAAGAAGGGTTTGAAGTAGCAGTAGCCGACATTGCTCAAAAGCAAATAAAAAAAGTACAAGCTACTAACGTAATTTATGCAGGACAAAAACATGCACTCAAGTATGTTATGCCAGAAATGTACCCTGTTTTTGAGCAAACTACTTATGCCCCTTGGATGGTCGTTAATTTTGTACTAAAAGAAAATAAATTAAGTGCAGGCCACTGGCAAAATGAGATACTTCTACCAGAAAAAACATTTCTGGGATTTGTAGATTCCGATGCACAATTGGGTTCAAACCAAAAAAGAGTACTCACCGCCTATTTTTGCTTTCCTGAATGGTATCGAAAAAATTTAGCAAACATAGAAGAGACTGGGCAGCAGGTAGCTTCTCAGACTGCAGAACAAATTGGTTGGTATTTTGGCATAAGACCAGAAGAATTTCTTCCCATGGTAGAAAAAGTTTTTATCAAAGTAATGGGGCATGGCATGCCCATACCTGTACCTGGCTATCTCTTTAATGATAGAAATAAAAACAGAAAATATAAGCATATGGCTTTTGCAGGGGTTGACAATGGAAGACTCCCTCTTTTATTAGAAGCAATTGATTCAGGATTATGTGCTGTGAAAGAAATTTTTGAAACAAATACTTAAGTAAGTGAAATGGAAATTTTTGAAACACAAGAACATGCGATAAGTTCTATCTTGATCATTATTTTATATGCCATTATCTTTTTAATAGCTAAATGGTTTAATGATCTTCTAACACCATATAATGTAAATAGAGAACTCACCCATAATGATAACGCCGCTTTGGCAATCAGTTTAACAGGCTATTTAGCAGGAGTCACCATTATTTTTGTAAGCGTAGTCAGTGGTCCTCATGTTGGTTTATGGGAAGATTTATTGGCTGTTGGAAGTTATTCTATAGGCGGTGTTTTGTGTTTAAACTTGGCTAGAATAATCAATGATAAGCTGATACTTTCTAAATTTTCTAACATAGAGCAAATTATAAAATTTAGAAATACTAGTGCTGGTATGGTTCAAGGAGGTTCTTATATAGCTTCAGGCTTGGTGATTGGCGGAGCGGTACATGGTGAAGGGGGCGGTCCTGAATTAGCACTTATTTTTTTTCTAATCGGACAAGTTGTATTAGTAATCTTCAGCTTATTGTATGTGAAATTTATTTCCTACTCAGTACACGAAGAAATTGAAAAAAATAATTTAGCTGCTGCATTTGGGTTTGCAGGAGGTATCATTGCTATTGGCATAATAGTGATGAAAGCAGTCTCTGGAAATTTTATAGGATGGGTAGATAGCCTTAAATTATTGGCATTCGATCTATCTCTTGTTTTGATATTACTTATTGTGGTAAGATTCTTTTTTGATAAACTAATAATCCCTAAAGCAGACTTAAATCATGAAATTGCAAAAGATCAAAACATTGGGGCTGGATTACTAGAATTGTTTGCTTCTATAGGTTTTGCCTTAGTATTGTTCTATACTTTATAATTTACTGCTCTATATGTCAGAAAATAAATTCTTATGTTTAGGTGTTATGTCGGGTACTTCATTAGATGGGCTTGACCTTGCACTCTGTGAATTCACCCTTAGTGAGAATATTTGGAAATATGATATTCTCAAGGCAACTACTATCCCTTATTCATTAGAATGGAAAAATAGGTTAATAAGAGTAGAAGAGGATAATGCCCAAATGTATGTTCAAACTGATTGGATGTTTGGGAATTACATTGGGGAACAAGTTCAAAAGTTTTTACAGCATGTCAATTCAACACCTGATTGCATCGCTTCCCATGGGCATACCATTTTTCATCAGCCAGATGGAGCGAATGGTTTTACAGCACAGATTGGAAATGGGGCTACTATTGCTGCTATAACAGGCCTAACAGTAATCAACGATTTTAGGATTGCTGACATCGCTCTAGGTGGGCAGGGTGCCCCCTTAGTACCTGTTGGTGATAAGCTTCTTTTTTCTCAATATGACTTTTGTTTAAACTTAGGAGGAATAGCCAATATTTCAGCAGAAATAAACGATAAAAGAAAAGCTTATGACATCTGCGCGTTTAATATGGCGCTGAATTATATTGCTTCTATGAAGGGCAAAGAATATGATGAAGGAGGACAATTAGCAGCTTCGGGTAAATTACAAACAGCATTACTAGATAAACTTGAACAACTGCCTTTTTTCAACATAACTGGGCCAAAATCTTTAGGTAAGGAGTGGTATTTAGCTGAAGTATTACCCTTAATTCAGAAATACGATTACTCACCAGAAGATTTAGCCCATACATTTGTAAGACACATCACTTTACAAATTGCTAAGACTTGTAACAATATGCGCCCCTCTTCTAAAGAGGGGATGAAAATGCTGGTTACTGGAGGAGGAGCTTACAATTCTTATTTTATTGATTGCCTCAAAGAAGAGCTACCTTGGTTGCAAATTGATATTCCGGACCCACAATTATTAGAATTTAAAGAGGCCCTCGTTTTTGCTTTTTTGGGTGTTTTAAGGTTGTTGAATATCCCTAACTGTTTGGCTTCTGTCACTGGCGCTCAATCAGATAGTATTAGCGGTGTGTTGCATAAGCCACCAATTACCAAATCATTAATTAAAACTTAATATGAAAGAATTACCTAATTTAATATAGGTATTATGCAACTTATTTACTTTTTTAGACAAAATTTTAAAAAATTCAATCTATTAACTGAAATACTGAAACTACAATCATGGAAAACGTACAAGTTTACACAGAAGAGATTATTAAGCTTGCTATAGAATACCTCCCCAAAGTAGCACTCGCTATTATTACATTAATAATAGGTTTTTCAATCATTAAAAGTATTGTTAATGCAATAGGCAAGACATTGGTAAAGAGAGAAGTAGATGCTTCATTAATACCTTTCCTTAAAAGTCTTATAGGTACATTATTAAAAGTAGCTTTGATTATTGCAGTTGCTTCCATGGTAGGTATCGAAACGACTTCTTTTGTAGCCATATTGGGTGCTGCTGGTTTGGCAGTTGGTTTAGCTTTACAAGGCAGTCTAGCCAATTTTGCCGGAGGGGTACTTATTTTGCTTTTCAAGCCCTTTAAAGTTGGTGATGTAATTTCAGCACAAGGTTTTACAGCTGCAGTAAGAGAAATTCAAATATTCAATACTATACTCAAAACCCCAGATAATAAGACAATTATTATCCCGAATGGACCATTGGCAAATAGCCCAATTACTAACTTCTCAGTAGAAGCGCAAAGAAGGGTTGACCTCACTTTTGGAATTGGTTATACAGATGATATTCAAAAAGCCAAAGCCGTTTTAAACCAGCTCATTGCTGCCGATTCTCGAATTCTGAAAGACCCAGCTCCATTTGTAGCCGTCTCAGAATTAGCCGACAGCTCTGTCAATTTTGTAATGCGTGTATGGTGTAATGCAGGAGATTTTTGGGGCATACATTTCGATATGATAGAAAACGTTAAAAAGACATTCGATAAAGAAGGTATCTCCATTCCTTTTCCACAAGTAGATGCCCATGTTTTTAATGAAAAGTAATTACGTAGTTACTTAACAAAATACTTCAATAGCGAATCTGATTAACAAGGTTCGCTATTTTTTATTCTTTCACTAAGTTGGGTTCAAGAGATACTAGTTTCTACTCCTTGATCTTGCCTCCTATTTCCTGTAACAAATCTCCGAGCAATTGCCTATCTAGCTTGGTAGATTTTAAAGAAGCTACTTCATCTTGCATTTTAGCTTGCAGTTCGCTTAACTTTTGATTCTGCTCGTTCTGCACCGTATTGATTAAGTTTTTTAGCTCTGCTGTAGTGTTCTCCAAACGCTCATTCATTTGTTTTTGAGCTAAATGTATATTATCCCTTATTTCTTTGAACTCTTCATCGTATTGCTGAATGTTCTCACCAAATATCAACTCCTTAATCGCATCAATTTTGGCATCATTTACCGAATTTTTCGTTTGGTTATTTTCTTTAGTCATTTTCTTAATCTTTAATCAATAAAGGAAGTATTCTTTTATCTACAATTCCAGAAGGATACTGGTCATTTTTACTTTGTAGGTCTTTTAATGCGTCTTCAGTTTTTATATCAAATATACCATCTTTGGGTATATCATATCCATGATTCAATAAATGTTTCTGGAGTTCCCAAACTGCACTACTACGATCCCCTTTTTGTATGCCTTCCAAATCTTCCATATATCCTCCCACATAAAGCAATCTGTACTCTTTTATTGACAGACCTTCCTCTTCCATTTTACGAATAGCAGTATTACCAAAACCTTGTTGCTTCAGGTTATAAGACTTTTTCAATTTATCTTCAATCAAATTTACCATGGCAAGCTGTTGGTTATAATAGGCAGCTGCTTCGCTTTCATCAGGGTTATCTTCAGGGTATCGAACATCCACACCTTCATTGCTCCATTGGCTTCTTGCAAAGGCAGGTATCTCATAAACCAATTGGTAATAAGCTTTTAATAATGCAGGATCATGGTAATCAGTATCTATACTATCAGAGGGGGTAAATCCGAAACTATTGGGCGGATTAAATCGCACATAAGAACGGTACTGAAAAAAAATCAGTAGAGGCAAACTGATAATGACGATCAGATAGGCCAGTTTCTTCATAATTCACAGAGTTTCAGTATTAGTCACCTTTTTAACCAACAGGCAAACGCAAAATTTGAACGATTCATTGGCTTCACTCAACGAGATACGCCCATCTGCAAGCCTGTAGTCTTTATTATTGTTATGTTTCCTAATTAAAGGATTCACAGAGATTTAATTTAAAAACAGCCGATCAAAAGGCCGATTCTTTTGGAGTCGGCTTTTTTTATTTTTCTAAACTACTGATTCAGTTGCTTGGAAAATAGTTTTACAGGGGTAATTTAGTAATTATTAATTTTTATTGGTAGATGGTTTATTATTTTTCATTCTCATGCACAAGCTTAATGATATTATGATTTCACCTTTACCCAGAAATATGTTCTCAATAAGATTTTAATCTTTTAGTGTAAATAGGACATATGGCAACTTTTTACCGAAGATAAATTTATGGATAACTCAGGAATCATTACCCAATCGGTTTTTGGGAATACCTACAACTTACTGATTATTTTTTTGGCGGTAGTTAACCTTTATTTTTTATATAAAGCATTTCAACATATACAATTACTAAAAAAGGAACTGTACACAGGTGAAAGTGTACTGGAAAAATTAATCAGCAAACGATTGGGCAAACCAGATGCTGCAGAGCGATTAGGAAAAGATGATTTCCACCGATGGGAAGTAATGTATCGAGATGCCACACGCTGGTTCCATCTTTTCACAGGTATGATATCTGTTTTTCCATTATTAGGTGTAGGAGGCACCGTTTTGGGTATTATACCAGCAGTAATTGATTTCAATAACGTTCAATCTTCTTTTGCCCTTGCTCTCATTTCCACTTTACTTGGGGTACTTTTTGCCATTTTGTTTAAATTCTTTGAAGGGTATTTGTCAGGGAATTACACTTTGGTATCAGAACGAATCAATACGCTTACAGTAGATGTGGCACGCTTTCTTTTTGAAAAGGACACAAAATGAAATTCAAGAGCATTACCGATCTTACCCCACTCATAGATGTTTTTTTGATCCTGGTCTTTGTACTGCTCATTGGGAACAATCAAAAACTGCAAGAAACTGCAATGCGAGCGAATCAGCTTAATGATCGTATCGATAGTTTACAACAAATTGCCTTAGTACAAAAAGAATTGAATGAAGCTTTTCAACAAGATTTAAGCGCCTCTGAAGATTCTATCATCAAATACAGACAAGCACTCGAAATACAACAGCAAACCTTACAAAATACCATTGTTTCAATATCTGGGAAGTTGAGTGAGCTTTTCAACGAAACCACCCTCGATTTGCAGCAAAAGGTGTTAGACAATAGGCTTTCAATGGAAGATTACGATACTTTCACCCAAAAACTAGAAGACTTAAAATTAACTGAACAGGAAGGGTTGATTGAAAAAATTTATATTTTGAGTGAATTGCAATCTATTGCTACCACAATAACTATTTATTTAGATTCGGGCAATGTGATTAGCATTGCAGATGAATTACAGCCCATAGCCCTGAACAAGTTCGACGAAAATACTGGCGATTTTGATATGGACGCCCAAGAACAATTTTCCCAAAAACTAAGCAACGCATTAGAAAGCTACTATGATAACTTACGGCGCAGCGAACAAAAACCAGGTGAATTGGTATTGATTACTTTTGGTTATTCTGAACAAGCCATGCGAGGAGCAATAAGTATTACCGAAGATATAACCAAATCATTTTATCAAAACCTTATACTGAGGGAAAATAGAAGTAAAAAAGTATTTTATGCACCGTTGGGCTTTTATCCAAAATCCCAATCTTAAAACTTCATATAATGGCAAAAAGAAATAAACCTTTTCCACTTTCATTGATCATTATTGCCGTACTCCTATTAATCATTTACTTCATGAATGATGGTACTTGGGGCACTGGAACCAATGGGAATAATACAGGTGAAAAAGAAAATGTATTAGATGATAAAGATACATTGAATCAACAAACACCTGTAACTAACAATCAAATTGTGGAAGATAGTATGGATGTTACTAAAGATACTATTAAGAAAGTAATAGCTGAATTAAAGGATACCATTCCTACAACAGAAGCAGCTGATTCTACCAACTTGCTCACAGTAAATACTATTTTAGTGACAAAAAGAAATGACACTCTTTATTATAAAATCAATGAAAAGACTTATACCAATCTACTCGAAGGTATAGCAGAAACTGATTATACTTTGCCTTTTAACATAAAATTAGCTGGCAACCTCACCTATGCTGATGAACGGGAAATAAAAGATATTTTAGAAGAAAAAGACATCAATTTTAACATTGAAGAATAGGAATTAATAGCTATGATGACCCCAGAAGAATTCAGGAAACAAGGACATGAATTAGTAGATTGGATGGCAGACTATTTTGAACAAATAGAAAATTATCCTGTAAAGTCACAAGTTTCACCCGGAGAAATTTTAGAAAAACTACCGAGTTCGCCCCCACAGTCAGGAGAGCCTTTCTCTCAAATTATGGCAGATTTTAAAAATAACATTATCCCTGGCATGACCCACTGGCAACATCCTGGTTTTTTTGCTTATTTCAATGCTAATAATAGTTTTCCTTCAGTACTTGCCGAAATGCTTACAGCAACCATGGGCGCCCAATGCATGATCTGGGATACCTCCCCTGCAGCAGCAGAGTTAGAGGAACGAACTATGCAGTGGTTGTCTCAAATGCTGGGCTTACCTGAAAGTCTCCATGGCGTAATCCAAGATACGGCATCAACAGCAACATTGGTAGCATTGCTAACTGCCAGAGAGAAATATTCAGACTTTGGTGTAAATGAAACAGGGTTTTCTAATTATGGAGATTTTAGAGTATACTGTTCGAAGGAAACCCATTCTAGCATAGAGAAAGGGGTTAAAATTGCAGGTTTTGGCAAAGAGAACTTGATAAAAATTGATACTGATGATGAGATGGCTATGGAAGTGACCGCACTAGAAACCGCTATCAAAAATGACATAGCCAATGGAAAAAGACCTGTTTGTGTAGTGGCCGCAATTGGTACAACGGGCACCACAGCTGTTGATCCTCTAAAACCCATTGCTGCTATTTGTAAAAAATACGATTGTTGGTTGCATGTCGATGCTGCCTACGCAGGCTCTGTTTTGGTTTTACCTGAATTCAGGTGGATGATCGAGGGAATTGAATCTGCTGATAGTTTTGTTTTCAATCCGCACAAATGGCTTTTTGTGAATTTTGACTGTACGGCTTATTATGTAAAAGATAAGGAAGCCTTACTTCGCACTTTTGAAATTTTACCTGAATATTTAAAGACAAAATCTAGGGGAAAAGTCAACGATTATCGTGATTGGGGTATCCAATTAGGCAGAAGATTTAGGGCATTAAAGCTTTGGTTCGTTATCAGGAATTTTGGTGTAGAAGGTCTACAAGAAAAAATAAGGGAACACAATAGACTGGCAAAGTGGTTGGAACAAAAATTAATCGCTCATCCTGAGTTTGAAATACTCGCCCCAGTAAATATGAATCTAGTTTGTTTTAGATATAAGCCTGAAGCAATAATCCAAGAAGAAGCACTCACCGAAATTAATGCTAGCATACTCAAAAAAATCAATGATACAGGTAAATTCTTTATTACCCATACCAAGATAAAAGGCAAGTATGCCATTAGGGTAGTAACTGGACAAACCAATGTAGCCCAGCATCATGTAGAAACATTTTGGGAATTACTTTTAAAGACTATTGAGTCCCATTAATTATTATTCCCATATCGCTCTAATAGTTTCTTTTTAAACTGACTTTCGGCATGATACAAAGCGGCCACTTGCCGAACAGAAATAACTGTTTTAAACTTTTGTAAGTACTCTTTTTCAGTTTGTAATTCTGCTTCTTTGAGTGCTACAATGGCATCTAAATCTGCCGATAATTGCTCATCTGATTTTGCCATAAAGCCAATTTTTAACTCATTGAGTTTTTTTCTATGCACTTTCTTGGCTTCTTCATAGTCTTTATAAACTGGGAAAAATGCAGCGGCATCTTCATCGGTTAATGCCAGCACTTCTTTTATGTACTTTCGTTTATATTCTTCTAAATTTTGTCTTCTGGTTTCACGACGGCTTTGGGCAGGTTGTGCTGCAACTTGTAATGCCAATGCTACCATGAAAAATAATGAGCCAATTATTGTTATGTTAAACTTTTTCATCATTCCTTTTTTATAGATCTTATTCAATTTATGTTTTTAAAAAAGAGTTTCTATATCATAGGTATCCACCATCCCTTCTAATTCTTCAGCACTCAAAACAGGTAGTTCCGACAATATTATATCGGCAGCTTCCTTTTCTTCAAAAAACTCCAAAATCTCTGTATCTGAAATTTCATTGGTTAATAAATAAGCTTCTACTTCTGAATCGGGTATTTGAGCCAAGGCTTGATCAATAGAAGCCACTTCTATGGAATCAACTCCCCAAGGTTTATAGTAAAGCATTAAAATTAGCAATAGAGCTGCAGTAGGCATGGCTATTTTCACTGTTCTAATCAACAATGGAAAACTTAAACCAAAAAAACCATTCTTATGCTCGCTAATTCTATTGGAAATAGATTGCGGCAACTCCTCGAAATATTTTTCGGGCACTTTATAGGGAATATCTTTTCTCTGCTTATCCATTTCAAAAAAATTTAAATACTTTCAGCTTCAATAAATCGCGATACCTTTTTAACTGCTAAATGATACGATGCCTTTAAACCACCAATTGATACATTCAATATGGCTGAAATTTCTTTATAAGGCATTTCATCAAAATATTTCATGTTAAATACAAGTCTTTGTTTATCTGGCAATGTCAACAAGGCTTTTTGTAATTCCTTTTCAACCTTGTTTCCTGAAACCATTGGATCACTATCAATTATATTACTTAGCTCAGCAGCTACATCATGAATTGGTAACATAAATCGCCTGCGTTTTTTCTTTAAAAAATTAAGGCATTCATTCGTGGCTATCCTGTAAATCCATGTAAAAAGCGCCGACTCTGCTTTAAATCCATCTAACTTTGTCCATACTTTCACGAAAACATCTTGGGTTATGTCATCGGCATCTTCATGGCTAATCACCATTTTCCTTATATGCCAATACACCCTTTCTTGATATTTTCTCACAAGCAAATTGAATGAATAATGCTTCGTATCCTTTTCCCTAAAGGCAGTTAGCAAATACGTATCATCCGGATGATTTAGCAAAATATTTTTAGTCAAAATGCAATCTTTAATAGAATTCTTAAGAAAGGCAATGTATAATCATGCCCTTCATGTAACTGCTATTCGCTTTTATAATTACTTAGATACCTATTATAATGAAAGGTTTAATGCGGGAATAAAAAAAAATCATTTTGTAATTACAACCTCTATACCATCTGTTCTGGTAAATGTAAATCAAATTCTCGATTAACACTATTGCAAGAGAAATTATGGACTTTTCTAAGATTGTGGAATATTAACTCATAAATTCGTTGATTGTAAGAAACCGATATCAGGATATTTCCGTTTTAAATTCTAAATCGATAAATTAAGAAAAATTTTTCTGGGCATTTCTTTTTAACCTGCTCTGCTACATTTTTTATTTAAACCTAGCTATCGCATGCATCAAACTAAATTTATCCTAGGTATACTATTGGCTTCTATTTTTAGCGGAGTATTTACTCTTGGTGGTTATCTTATGCTACAAGAGAAAGAAGTGGAAGAAAATATTTCTGAGAAACAAAAAATTGTACTCTCAAGCTATAAAAAAGAGAATACAGATTTTGAATATGAAAAATATGTGCCACAAGGCCTCAACTTCATGGAGGCATCGGAAGCAGTTACGCCAGCTGTAGTACATATTAAAACCAGATATAGCGGCAGTGGGAGTTATACCGAATTATGGGATGGCATGAAGGACCTGTTTGGTGAAAATGAAAATAATCCACACGATTCAGGCGCGCGATTATCTTCTGGCTCAGGTGTAATTATTTCTTCTGACGGTTACATTGCTACCAATAACCATGTAATAGAAAATGCCAGTACTATTGAAGTAGTATTGAATGATAAAAGAAGTTATAGAGCAGTATTGGTAGGCAACGATCCTACTACAGACTTAGCTTTACTGCGGATCAATGCCAAGGACTTACCATTTGTACCCTATGGTGATTCTGATAAAGTAAAACCTGGACAATGGGTGCTTGCCATCGGTAATCCTTTTGACTTAACCTCTACAGTGACTGCAGGCATTGTAAGTGCTAAAGCCCGGAATATTGGCATTATAAAATCTCAAAATCAGCCTGACCTAAACATAGAATCTTTCATCCAGACAGATGCTGCTGTAAACCCTGGTAATAGCGGTGGAGCACTTGTCGATTTACAAGGAAACCTTATTGGTATTAATACGGCAATAGCTACACGCACAGGTTACTATGCTGGTTATTCTTTTGCTGTTCCAGTAGCCCTAGTAAAAAAAATAATGGATGATTTATTAGAGTTCGGAGAAGTACAGCGAGCACTAATGGGTGTACGCATTGAGGATATAGATGCCAGAGCAGCAGAAGTGTATGGGCTAGATAAAGTAGAAGGGGTGTATATCTATAATGTTTCTCCAGGAGGTGGCGCAGAAGAAGCTGGTATTACTGCTGGGGATATAATTTTAAAAATAGAAAATAAAGTAGTTAGTAATTCTTCTGAGTTACAAGAACTAGTTGCTAGGAATCGCCCAGGAGATATTATCAAAGTAGTTTACAAAAGAAATAATGAGGTAAAAGAAATAGATGTTCAACTAAAGAATGTCAATCAAGAATTAGAGATTATCCGCAGCGTTAATTCACAAATTATAACCGTAGAAGAACTTGGTGCCGAAATAACGATTATTTCCGATAAAGACAAAGAAAAGCTGAACCTAGAAAATGGAGTTAAAATAATCAGGATTACTGAAGGAAAATTACGTGACGCCCGCTTAGAAGAAGGTTTTATCATTACTCATATAGATAAAATTCCTCTTGAAAGCCCTGAAGATTTAGTAGAAGCCATAACCAACACCAACGAAGAATTATTGCTGGAAGGCATTTACCCAGATGGACAAAGAGTTTTCTATCAATTAGATTTGGAAGAGGAGGAAGAAGAAGAAGATTTGTAATATAAACCAAATTAAACCTTATTATCCTAGTAGGTATCGAGAGATATTTGCTAGGATTTTTTTTGTTCAAAAAGATAACCCTTCTATTAAAATGTTCTGGAATATTAGTAAAAGTCCAATAACTCTTGAAGACCAACAGTGGTTAGAAGACTCATTTATTGAACTTGCTAAGTTATTTGGAAGCAATCAAATTTTAGCATACGAAACTGTCCTACCTAATGAAAAATATTTTGATTGGAATTTTACAGGTGCTGAAGTTGATGCAGAAAACGTATTACAAGTAGTTTGTGAATATATGCATGTTGATATTTCAAAAATAAAATTAATTTTTTATTCAGAGGAAGAAGTACAGTTCACAGACGAAGGATTAATAACACAACCAGATAAAGATGATAAAAGAACCGCTGGTAAATATAAAGGAGCCTATATTGGAAAGTACGACATTATGTTGGAAATACAACAGTTAAAAAACCCTGTAAATATGATTGCTACTTTGGCTCATGAAGTAGCTCATATTAAATTATTAGGAGAAAGAAGAATTTTCATAAATGACGAACCACTTACCGATTTAACTACCTACATTTTTGGCTTTGGCTTATTCTCCGCTAATTCATCAGTGATAAAAATGAATACTTGGAGTGGCAATACACATTCAGGATGGAGAATTTCAAGAGGTGGTGGATACCTACACTTTAAGATACACAGTTATGCCTTAGCTTTACTTACATTAATTAGGAGTGAAGAAACTACATGGTTTAACTATTGTGAAAAAGAAATTGCTTCGAATGTTAAAAAAGCACTAAAGTACATGGATAAACTTGACTTAGATAGCTTTATGAATGAGGTAAAGAACCACAAAAAATTAAAAGTCAAAATACCTGAAAATGTTAGACTTAAAAAAAGGAAAAAGTGAATAAAACTAATTCATAAAATCACAACACCAGCTCTTCAAACAAACACTGCGTTGTTTTTTCCATATCGTCACTGAAACCGTTATGAGGTCTTGAAGTCTGGATCAAGGAACTACGTACCGCAGTAAGCCAGCGGAAACGCGCTTGTATATCCCATTCGGCTACACTCCCCCCTTCTTTTGAACCTTTACAAATTTGTTCTAAGGCAAATAGGTTTTTTTTGAGGGTATCGATATCTACATCTTCACAAAATGCCGAAATCCTTTTCTCATTGATATGGTACAGTATTTTTAGAAATTTAGGCCGTTTACAAAAGGTAATTACACCCACATTCAGAAACTCTTCTCGCTCGATGCGGGGAACAATGCGTATTACCGCATACTCATATAAGTTTTTTCCTTGCATCTTGCGCTTCTTTAGTAAAGATTCCTGAATTTTCTTTTCTTCTCATGAGAAATTGTAAATATATCTTACGAATTTGACTGGGTGTTATATCAGTGTCTTTCCAATTCAACCAATCATCTGGTATCAAATTTACGATTTCTTCAAGTTTGCTATCAGATAGAATGGCACTGAATTGTTGATTAACTGCTTCAATATGTGTTGCTTTACGGATAAGTACATGCTCTTTTATTAGGGCAAAGGGACTTATTGCATGTTTTTCCCAAGTATCCCAGGAATGATGGAAATAAAGTGATGCACCGTGGTCAATAAGCCAAAGGTCTCGTTTCCACATGAGCATATTGGTGTTCTTCACGGTTCTATCTACATTTGTAATATATGCATCTAGCCAAACTAATTTTGATGCCGTTTCCTCATCTATCTCTACTGCCGCTGGATCAAAAGTGATAGCTCCCGAAAGAAAGTGCAGGGCAATATTTAACCCTTGACTGGCTTTCAGTAAATCTTGTATTTCTTCATCACCTTCACTACGGCCAAAAGCCTCATCTAGGTTAATGAAAACCAATTCAGGAACACGAAAACCCAATAAACGGGCTATCTCCCCGCCTATTAATTCGGCGATTAAGGCTTTAGGGCCTTGACCTGCTCCTCGAAATTTTAGTACATATTTGAAATCATCATCTGCCTCTGCTAGGGCAGGCAATGACCCACCTTCGCGCAGGGGCGTAATGTAACGAATGGTATTAACTGTTCTAAGCTCTATAGAATTACTCATCAAATTGACTGAAAATATCTAGTAAATTTAGGGATAACTTAGCAGATTATGATTAGAAGTTCTACTAGAATACGATTGGGCTTACCAACACCAATCAACTTTCTGTACTAAATACCAATATTCATCATCTATCCACATCTTTTCCTATTTTTACCCAAATTCATCTTTTTACTAAGTCATAAAATTCCATTTTGAAAATCTACCTTATCCCCTCTTTTCTGGCTGAGAATACACAGCACATGTTGCCTTCCATTATCTCAGACGTTATTAAAGAAACAAACTATTATTTGGTGGAGAATGAGCGAACAGCAAGACGGTTTATTGCAGCTTTAGATTTGGGAGTAAATGTTCGAGAACTCACTTTTTATATTTTAGACAAACGTACTAAGCCTAACCAACTCACTCGTATTTTTCAACAAATCCCTAACGAAAGTAATGTAGGTATTTTATCAGAAGCTGGTTGCCCGGGTATCGCTGATCCTGGGGCAAAAGCGGTAGCATGGGCACACAAAAATAATATGGAAGTCATTGCTTTGCCTGGTCCATCATCTATTTTCCTCGCCTTAATGGCTTCAGGTTTTTCAGGACAGCACTTTACATTTCACGGTTACGTGCCACTTAAAAACCCTGAAAGACAGCATTTTTTTAAAGCACTTATTGAAGCGGTGGGAAGAAATGGAGCCACCCAACTTTTTATGGAAACTCCTTATCGAAATGAAAACCTATTGAATGATTTATTAAAAAATCTTCCACCTGAAATGATGCTCTCAATCGCTGCCAATTTAACTGCACCTAATGAGTTTGTAAAAACATTACCCATTAAAGTTTGGAGAAAACAAAAGCCGCAACTTCGCAAAGTTCCGGCTATATTTTCGGTGGGTATTACCAAATAATTTTATACTGGCTGAGGTACATTCCGCAAATGATTCACATCATATGCCCTTTCAATCGAAAATTCCTGCCCATCATAATTCAATAAATAAAGACATAGATTAGAGTGGATAAACTTATCCATATTTTTTAACTCTACATTGAGTAACAAGCAAAGCAAAATTCTGATAGCCCTACCATGCATACAAACCAAAATTGTTTCTTCTTCTTCATTCGAAAGAATGTATTTCCAAGCTATTTTTTGTCTTTCTTGAACTTCAGCAGGACTTTCACCTCCATAAACTTTTTGGGTATAATCACCTTGACTCCATGCATACAGCATATTTACATATTGCTCATTATCAGCAGCTGTGGTTGAACGTCCTTCTTTATGTCCCCAACTTATCTCATTAAGTCCATAAAGTTGTTGCCAAGGAATATCTTTCTCGATAAACTGCGCTAAAGATTGATGTGTTCTGCGCAGTTTAGAAGTATAAATCTTATCGAAGGGCACATTATTATAAGCATTAAAAAAAGCTTTCGCCTGTATTTTACCAGTCTCATTGAGATTGGAATCAATACCAGATCCTTGTACCATACCTAGCTTATTGTACTCCGTTTCTCCATGTCTTACCAGGTATATTTTCTTTCTTGTTGCTTTCAAAACAAAATTGATTTATTTAAAAATTTGCTAGCTGTTTTCTTTTAAAGCTGCAAAAGTAGGTAGTTTTACGATTTCAGCGTAATAACATCCAAAATTTATTATAGAATTAACGTAACTTTCTTAAAATGATTCCTCAACATATAACGCCAGAAATGCTTAATTCGGGTAAAAAAAGCATGGTAACTCATTTGGGCATAGAATTTACTGAAGTTGGAGAAGACTTTATTGTTGCAAAAATGCCAGTAGATGACCGCACGAAACAGCCTATGGGATTACTCCACGGTGGAGCATCTGTGGTTTTAGCAGAGACTCTTGGAAGTGTGGCAGCTTCTTTAGTTGTCGATTCAAAAAAATACGCTTGTGTAGGGTTGGAAATTAATGCAAATCATATTAGAGCCGCCAGAGAAGGATATGTATATGGCAAAACTACTCCTTTACATATTGGCAGAAGTACGCATGTGTGGCAAATTCAAATTACCAATGAAGCAGGTAAATTAATCTGTACAAGTAGAATCACTATGGCTGTGATTGAGAAGAAGAAATAAGGGAATCTCTTTATTAAAAATGCCGCTCTTCTATATACATGGTAATATAATCTGTATCGGCCAAACACTGCGCTAATAGTGCTACTTTTGGTAATTCATATTCGTAATAATAATGTAGCGTATAAATTTTTCCTTCCAGAAAATCTAACTGCGATTGGGCTTGGGTATTATCAAGTTTATTTACAGCTACCAATCCCATTTTTAACCATTGCCAAGCCATTGTAACAATGCCAAACATATCTAGATAAAGGCTGGCATCTGCCAGCATAAACTCACTACCCTTTTCTTGAAAAACTTTGCCCAACAACATGGTAGTATTTTTCAAAATACGCAAATTGTCTTTAAGCTGTTTGGCATGATGCTGTAACTGCTCCTTATCACTAGCATTTTCAATACATTGGCTTATTTCCTCTAAAAACAATTGAAAAGCCTTGCTTTCTTTCAACCATATTTTTCTGCCTAATAAATCGAGTGCATGAATACCAGTAGTTCCTTCATGGATGGGATGAATGCGTGCTTCTCGATAAAATTGCTCAACGGGGAAATCACTACAGTAGCCATAACCACCCATAATTTGTATTGCGGCACTAGTACTTAAGCACCCCTGCTCTGCAGGATAGGATTTTGCAACAGGTGTTAATAAATCTAACAATAGAGCTGCCTGCTCTTTTTCCTCACCACTTGCTACTCTTTCTAAATCTGTGTACAAGGCACATTGCATCAAAAGTGCCAAAGAACCTTCTACCATCGCTTTTTGCATGAGTAAGGTGCGCTTTATATCTGCATGCTTGGTAAGTTTTACTTGGCCTTGCGTTAAGTCTTTCTTATTTGGCAATCTACCCTGTTTTCTTTCTTTTGCATAGGTTAAACTTGCCTGATATGCAGCGGAAGCAATAGATACAGCATTTAAGCCTACTCCTACCCTTGCCTCATTCATCATTTGGAACATATAGGATAACCCCTTGTGTGGTTCTCCTACCAAATACGCCTGACAATCATCTTGCTCCCCCATCATTAAATGGGCTATGGGGGCACCTTTGTATCCCATTTTATGAAATACTCCTGCTGTAGTTACATCATTGCTTACCAACAGGCCATTTTCAAGTCTTTTTTTCGGTACGATAAAAAGAGAAATGCCTTTTGTGCCTTTTGGCGCTCCTTCAATCCTAGCCAACATTAAATGAACAATGTTTTCAACTGCATCATGATCTCCTGCAGAAATAAATATTTTTTGTCCTTTAATAAAATAATGGCCCTTATCTGTAGGGTACGCTGTGGTGGTTATATCAGATAAAGAGCTTCCAGCCTCAGGTTCAGTAAGTGCCATAGTGCCCTGCCATTTACCCTCGAACATATTGGGAATAAATTTTTCTTTCAATTCGGAAGATGCAAAATTTCTAATAAGATTAGCAGCACCAGAGGTGAGGTATGGAAATACACTGGCAGAATAATTGGCGGCACCAAAAATAAAAGAAGCGGCAAAAGATAACATGTAGGGTAATTGTTGTCCATCTTCTTCATAGGGATATACTGCAGAAATCCATCCTCCATCAGCAAATTCTCTGATTATTTTCTTTACCTGCGGGTGTACTTTTATTTGACCATTTTCATAGGTTGGGGCTTCTTTATCCATTATTTGCAACCAAGGCAGTAAATGTTTATCAGCTAACTTTTGAGCAGCATCCAATACCATTTCCATGGTTTGGCGGTCATGTTCTTTATAAAACTCAAATCGGTTTAACTTTTCAGCTTTTAGTAAATCAAAAAGTACAAAGTTTAATTGTTGGGCATCGAAGTATTTTGTAGCCATATTGCTTATGAGGTAAGGATAAGTGTTCCACTAAATATAGGGAATATCCTTCAAAACAATTCTAGCTACTTATTTATCTAATAATATTTTATACACACGATTTTATACTAATACACTTTTATTTCAATGCGGTTATTTTGCAGTAAGGTTTCTTCTGTACCTACGCTTTCAATTGCAGTAGAAGGTCCATAACCTTTATAAGAAATCCTATCTTCAGGCACTCCTATTTGAATCAGTTGTTGATAAACTGCCTCAGCTTCTTTCTCCGTGCGATCATTATGATAGGTATAAGAAATGATTTCCATTTCAGGTCGAGGGGTATTTTCCAAAAAATCGTTGAGTTTAGCCAATCTATCCGCAATCATGAAATTTGGTTCTATGGCAGAAGAATCAGCAGCTACAGAAATACTTAGGGAATCGGCTGGCATTTGCAATTGCAAACTGTCCCTTAATAATGTAGCCTCTAAACTATCTTGCTGATAGTAGGTGTAAGCAGGATTTGAAATAGTATCTGTAATTACCTCCGTAAGGTCAGGAGAAGATTGAATCGAATCTGATAAATACTCTCCTAAATGTGCGCCAATTTCTAAATTAATAGAAGGATTATCCCTTAGCATCAGTGATAACCTTCTAATTTCCATTAAACTGGCCGGAGTTACCTTAGCAGTATAAGGCTCGAAAGATATATTACTTGCCTCAAAAGTCAACCCCTTTTCAATTTTGCTTAATTGAAGTTCTTTTCTCTCAAAAGCAGAAACTTCCAATTCTTGTAGATCAATTAATTCTGAATGAAATAAATATTCTTTCTTCTTTGGGTTAATTGATATATCGTAAGTTCCTCCACCCTTAAGAAGCAAATAAAACTCGCCTGTATTTTGTGGTGCTTTTACAGCGGTAACCAGCTTTTGTGTTTGGGTATCAAAAACTTGTACAATGGCTTCTAAAGGTGAACTACCGTTCAATGCAGTAATCTTTCCATTTATTTGAAATATTTTAAGTGGTTGAAATGGTGCAGGAATTTTTGCCATCACCAGCTTATCTTTTTCTTTATATTTCATTGAATAAAACAAAACATCTCCTTTTGCGGTAAGGCCTACGTAACGGTCATCTACTTCTGAGTTAATGTAACTCAACCCTACTGGATCTGACCATCCATTTCCTTCTTTTCTGCTAAGATATAGATCATACCCTCCTTTGCCACCTGGCTTATTAGAACTGAAATACAATGTTTCATTATCTGAAAGAATTCGAGGAGAAACCGCATAACCATCATTTATATTTGAAGGTAGGGCTATAGGTTCATTCCATAAAATGCTATTTTTTTTGGTAGCATAATACAAAGTGCAATTCTCAGTGCTGTTCATTTTCACTTTTTCGCACCGCATAAAATACAGTGTTTTGCCATCTGGTGACATAGAGGCATCGGCTTCATCTCCAGCACTGTTTAATGGTTTACCTAGATTCTCTGGTTGGCTCCAGGCATTCCCTTTTCGTTTCAACATCCAGATATCATATCCACCGATTCCACCTCCTTTTAAAGAAGTAAAGAAAATTTGTTTTCCATCAAAGCTAATACTGTAACCACGTAAATGGTTGATTTCAAAAGAATTATCAATTTCTTTAATCACTTCTGGATCACTCCAAGTTTCTGGGCCAGTCCTACGTGAATACATCATGTTTAACCTTTTGCTCGACACTTGATCCGATAAAAAAATCAGATGATTCCCATCTCCACTCACACTAGGTGCCAGTTGATTCAGGTAATTTACATTTATATTCCTAGGTAATAACTTTTTAGCCGTAACTTGTGCCATCAGATTTGGTAAACAAGCACAAAAAACTATTATTAGAACCAAAAGGAATTTTTTTGTAAGCAGTGACATAAAAAAAATTTTAATCGAAAAAATGAAACGGCAGACCGCTTGTAGAATTATCTGATACGCATATTATACAAAAACCGATACAGTTTTATAGTCTAATTACTTTAAGTGTCTTTTTTTGAAGATACTTATTCTGAAATAATTTATATTTTTACGCAATTATTATTCTTGTATTACTTCCAGCTAAATGATAATCGCTATTTGAAGAAAAAATATACAAATAGCTACTTAAACATAAATTATATACAATGCAATATTTCAGGTTCTATCTGATCTCTATTCTGATCATCATATTAGACCAAACTACAAAACTCCTGGTTCACTTTAATATGGAACTTGGTTATAGCGGTCAGATAGCAGTTTTAGGAGATTGGTTTAAATTATACTATGTATTGAACCCTGGTATTGCATTTGGCATAAACTTCGAAAGCGAGTATAGTAAATTTTTACTTACTTCCTTCCGTATACTCGCTAGCATTGGAATTGGCTATTATCTCTTCTTAAAGGTAAAAGAAAAAGCCCATAAAGGATTTGTTGTTTGTCTTGCTCTCATTTTAGCAGGAGCCGTAGGCAATGTAATTGATAGTATTTTCTATGGTGTTTTCTTAGAGAACAATGTGATTGATGGTGCTTTTACTCCTTGGTTTCATGGGCAAGTAATTGACATGTTATATTTCCCATTAATTGAAGGAACCATACCAGAATGGGTACCTATTTGGAAAGGTGAACCTTTTCTTTTCTTCAGTGCAATTTTTAATGTAGCCGATTCTTCTATTTTTATTGGAGTGGTAACCATTATGATTTTTCAGAAAACTTTTCTGCCTAAAGAGGAAGAAGAGCCCAAAGAAGAAATATCAAGCAATGTTGAAAACCAAAGTCCGATAGAACCAGCAATGGTAGCCACAACTTCAAATAATGAAAGTGATATACAAGACACTGCTGAAACTAATACAGATGACGATGAAGTGGAAGCTCCAGTCAAACCAGAATAAAGGAATTAAATATTATCATCCATCATAAATTCAGCTTTAATATACTTGTTATATCGCTGAACAAATACGCGAAGCCTTCTTCCTTCCCGATTTTGGAAAATATCAATGATTTCGTCTAGTGAAAAGTTGGTAGCGTTTACACCATTGATCATAATGATCTGATCTCCTCTAGATAAACCTGCTTTTTCGGCAGGAGAATCTTCTCTTACTTTAGATATTTCATAAATAGGTATTCCTGGAACGGGTGTTGTAACCTCTATTCCACTGATATTGTAATTAAAAGGCTTTCGATAATATTTATTAGGCCTGAGCATCATGTAATTTTCTTGGTAATTGAAAATCACCTTAAAACGTTTCAGCACTTCAGAACCAAGACTGCCATTTCTATCGCTATAAGCTACTGCCCGTTTTATCCCTTCTTCTTCAGGATAAGTAGCTACCAAATTGTTGAAATTATACTTACCGATTTTTAATCCTCTTAATCTGCCAATTAAGCCATAAATATCTCCACTAAGTCCTGCACCAAGGAATGATCGGATATTTTCTTCTGGAACTTTTATATCATCACTAGTTACAGTATATAAAGAAACGGCATGGCTCGCCCCAGAATCAATCAACAACTTTATTTGTAAGGTTTCTCCATTTTTCTGTGTTACTAGACCCGTCATGTATGGTTTAGACTTCTCGATTACAATAGGAATTACCCCTTTCATCGGTTTGCCCTTTTTCAATCTCTTTTCAACCTTATTGTTGTATCTTTTAGGATCATGGAGGACAAGTCGCTGTTTTACATAATTCACTTCAACCACAAAATTCCTGAATATATCGAATCCTATTAGCCCATGTACAAATGTGCCCATACTCGAAGAAAGGTGAAAAACGTCTTCAAGCAGATAAAGTACTTCATGATTAAACCCAATGGCACCGTCCATTGAAAGTGTATTACCGCTTGAGTAGAGTGCTTTAATGGCATCTCCTTCCCCCAAACCACTTAATTCTATCTCTTTGGTATAATTTAGCGATAAGTCTTCCCCATTGGGCAAACCAGTTATAATTGCCGTGCTTACCCCTGTATCTAAAACAAATTGCAATGTATCTGAATTATTGATCCTCAAAGGAATCAATATCAGATTATGCACCATTTTAAAAGGGATTGTTATTGGCTTCTTAGATTTACTCACTATGTCGAAATTGCCAATTAGCTCCTGCCCTTTTACCGGTCTTAAGCCAATTAGCCAGATAATACCCAATATAAATGTTACCCAGTACTTTTTCACTCAATAGTAATTTTTGCTAAAATATGCGTCAGTTAAATCATAGAATCAGATTAAAAATGATAGTTCTCAGATAACAGCAATTTACCTAAGTTGTTAGTTTTGACACTATCTAAAATAAATAATTATATTTTACATATATACTATTTTACGCATTCTTTCTCATTGATATTCATTTCAAAAATTTAACATGAGTTGTTTATTTCATCTATCACCAACTACCTATACTACTATAACAGCTTACTCAAATAAATGATTACTCACTAAATTTCAAATTATCATTACTTTTGAGGAAAATTTAAAGGATATGCGGATAGATATTGTTACGTGCCTTCCTAAACTTCTAGAGAGTCCTTTTAATCAATCTATATTGCACAGGGCACAGCAAAAAAAAATTGTATCAGTACATGTACATGACCTGCGAGAATATGCTATTAATAAACACCAACAAATAGATGATTATGCCTATGGCGTTGGAGCTGGAATGGTCTTGATGATCGAACCCTTAGATAAGTGCATTGAAGCCTTAAAAGCTCAAAATAAGTATGATGACATTATTTACATGACCCCAGATGGCACTACATTTACCCAACAAATTGCCAATCAACTTTCTCTTAGAGAAAACTTAATGATTATCTGTGGTCATTACAAAGGCATAGATGAAAGAGTAAGGCAAAAGCATATTACAAAAGAAATAAGTATTGGAGATTATGTGCTTTCTGGTGGCGAATTAGGGGCAGCTGTAGTGTCAGATGCCATTATTAGACTTTTACCAGGCGTTCTTTCAGATGAGACTTCCGCCCTTACCGATTCCTTTCAAGATGGGCTACTAGCACCACCTGTGTACACACGCCCAGCAGAATACAAGGGCATGAAAGTTCCTGATATTTTACTATCTGGAAATGAAGCTAAAATTGCTGCATGGCGACACGAACAGGCTTTAGAAAGGACCAAGGAGAGACGACCCGATTTATATCATAAACTTATTAATGACAAATAGACTAATATGCCTACTAATATCGTAAAATATTGGGCATCACTGAATAGACCAATTTTTTAAATCCAACTTCTAATACCCACTCATGAACCTAAAAAAAGAACTTTATAGTACTTCGCTGGCATTACTCACAGACCTTTATCAAGTTACCATGGCTTATGGTTATTGGAAAAGTGGCACTACAGAAAAAGAAGCTGTTTTTAATTTGTATTATAGGAAAAATCCATTTCAAGGAGGGTATGCTATTGCTTGTGGCTTAGAGTATGTAGTTGACTTTTTAGAAAATTTTAAATTTGACCAGAGTGACCTCGATTACCTCGCCGAAATAAAAGGGAATGATGGTAAAAATATTTTTGAAGAAGGATTTTTGACCTATCTCTCAGAAATGAAATTTTCATGCGATATTGATGCTGTACCAGAAGGAACGGTTGTTTTTCCTAATGAACCATTGATCCGCATTAAAGGTCCCTTGTTCCAATGCCAAATGTTGGAAACACCTTTGCTCAACATTATCAATTTTCAAACCCTTATTGCTACCAAAGCCGCTAGGTTAAACATTGCTACCAAAGGTGAACCTGTATTAGAATTTGGTATGCGACGTGCTCAAGGCATAGATGGTGCATTGGCAGCTTCTCGTGCCGCATACATAGGTGGATGTAGTGCCACTTCTAATGTTTTGGCAGGAAAGCTTTTCGGCATACCTGTAAAAGGCACCCATGCTCATAGCTGGATCATGTCATTCGATACAGAACAAGAAGCATTTGATAGATATGCAGCTGCCATGCCCAACAACTGTATATTCTTAGTAGATACTTACAATACCATAGAAGGCATTAAAAAAGCGATTGCATCGGGCATTAAATTAAGGGAGCAAGGTTTTAAAATGGCAGGTATTCGACTCGACTCTGGCGACCTTGCTTATTTGAGTATAGAAGCCAGAAAAATGTTGGATGAAGCCGGTTTTCATGATACTACCATTGTAGCCAGTAATGACCTCGATGAACACATTATTGCGAGTTTAAAAAATCAGCAAGATGCCAAAGTAAATGTTTGGGGAGTGGGTACTAAATTGGTAACGGCCTATGATCAGCCTGCATTGGGTGGCGTATATAAAATATCAGCCATAAAAAATGATGCAGGTAGCTGGGATTACAAGGTGAAACTTTCAGAACAAGCCATCAAAATTTCTAACCCTGGCATACAGCAAGTTAAACGTTATTATAGCAATGGAGAAAGCATTGCCGATATGATTTATAACGAAGCTGAGCCGCCTTCAGAAGAACCCATCATTATTGATCCTATGGATGCTACTCGTAGGAAAAAAATTAGATCAGATGTGAAAAGTCGTGAATTACTGGTAAAGGTTTTTGACCAAGGGAAAAATGTTTACACAAAACCACCCATTACAGAAATTAAAAATTACGTACAAGAAGAATTGAACACCTTACACAGCAGTATCAAGCGTTTCGCCAATCCACATCAATATCCTGTAGGGTTGGAAAAAGGTTTATTTGAATTGAAAAACAAATTGGTGCTGAAACACAGGGGGAATGGGTAATCAGATTCTATGATCCTATATGATTTTATTCGGTGCGAAGCATTCGGTGCGAAACATTCGGTACGAAACATTCGGTACGAAGCACTTGAAAATTTAGGAAGCTAAGTTTAAGGTCATAGTTTAAAGGTTTAAGAGAACTTAGAGGCTAGAAGTTAGAAAGTTCTTTATTACAAGACTTTGTTTTTCTAACCTCTAAATTCTAGTTTCTAATCTCCTGTCTTTCAACAGTAACACGTTGTGAATCCCGATTTATAAAGTAATTTCATAAAGAGCCGATTCTATTAGATTAGGTGTAGAATTTAGCTTTGTAAACTTGACGAGATAAGGTATCACTTTTAGTTAGCCCAGATTTCGCAGGAATCCCATTATTATAGATAATTTAATATAAAGCATGAATGACCAACCCCTATAAGGGTGTAAGATCAGTCTATATGTATGGATAAAAATTTCACCTCTACGAGGTTTTGCCTACATAAGATTAAGGATTTTTATAACCGTTTCAATCCTACGGAATGATGAGTTTGCAAAATAGCTGAACATAAAAATAATCATGCGAACATGGGGGCAGTACTAGGCAAGTTTATGATGTTTCGAATTGAGAAATATTTGTTTGTGCCAAAATGATACTTTTTTTTATCCTTATCACTGTTGTAGCCACTAAATACAAAGATTTTTCTCACAACATGCAACCTTTTACTTTGTATTACTTCTATATAAATAGATTAGTTTACATTTTTTATGAAGAATTTATATAGAATTGCCCATCTACTTTTTACACTTTGTATAGCCAATACTATTCATGCTCAAACTTTAGAAAAGGATTTAGCCAGCTTTGATAAAATTATTCTAAGTCCTGAAATAAATCTTGCCATTGTAAGTGGAGACCACGAAAAAATAAGGGTAGATTATCAAGGTATTCAAGAAGATCAAATAAACATAATAGTAAAAGGAAAAACACTCAAACTTTTTCTTGATAAGTCGAGGGTAATTCCTAAAAGAAGAAAAATCCGCACTCAAAACTATAAGTACAGCGAAAGTATTTACAAACAAGCACAAATTACTGCTTATGTTACATTTAGCACACTTAAACGCTTGCAGGTAAGAGGCGAGGAAACTGTGCTTGTTCAGAACATATCTGAAGTACCTTCCTTTAAATTAAAAATGTATGGGGAGTCGCGCGTTGTGATAGACAACATGGCATGTGAAAAATTCAAAGCTGTAGGTTTTGGAGAAAATAAATTAGTAATAAAGGAAGGCTACGCTTACAAACAAGTATACAGACTTTTTGGGCAAAATTATGTAACGATCAATAACCTTCAAGGCGAAAAAGTAAAATCCAGTATTTATGGAGAGAGCAAATTAGTACTCAATGCTGAAGAAAACTTAAAAGTAAATGCTTTTGGCGAATCACAAATCATTAATAAAGGCGAAGCAGACTTACGCAAAGGCTTACTATTAGGGGAACATAAAATTCACTAGTGAAATTTTGGCTATCCTAGGAAAGCGCCTTAAGTCCTAGTTTTGAAACTTTTGATACATTATCGATATTAAATTTCAGCCAATGCGAAAAAACAAACTATAAAACTTTTTGAGTTGTTCAAACAGCTTTATATAAAGTCTTATGGTCTAGTACCCTCTGGAAGATCTTCTGGATTGATACCAGAAGGATTTTTTTCTTCACCATTAGGAGTACTACCAGGACCGTCAAAACCGCCTTCACTCGAATTGCTACTTTTTACATCTCTTATACTACTGTCCCCTACTATAATTCCATCTTGCCTGATTCTATTTATAGCATCATCATATTGTCTATACCCATACCCACACCCTGCTAGTAACAGAAAAAGGAACGAGTAAAGTTTTAGGTTCTTAATAAGAGAATTAGAAGTTTGATGTATGTAGTTTAAAAATATTTTTTTCATTACTATTTATTGATTTAAACAGAACTTACTGAGCTGATGATACTTATAAAAATATATATGGTTCAACACCCCAATCCCCAAAAGCTGGGTTTGCTTTTTTACATCGTATAGTTTGTTACAAGGTAATTTCCTACTTGAAAAATGTTAAATGAAAATAGTGTTGGTAGTAGAAATTTATGTTTATGGTTGGCTTGCCCCTTTGTGAGACAGATAATTTTCTATATTATAATACCTAATTATTGGGTAACAATAATAGGTTATAAAACTTGTAAATACAAGCAAATGCTTTCTTTTTCCTTCCCATAGCTTTTTTATACTCTTTTAATCAATAAGCTAAGAAATTAACTATTATAAGTATAGGCAAAAACTGCTAAATTGATACAGAAATAGTTTCAAAAATTCTACTTTCGCTCGACTTGAATTGTGGTTATCTAAATATTAAATAAGAAAGAAGATTTTATTACTTCTTTATCCTTTACTTCTCCAAGATACTTTTTCAAGCTACATCAATTTTTTTTGTAAATTTGACAGTAATACCGACTAGAACTAAGATTTAAAGAATATTAAACTGATAGGGTAATTATTTTTTAGTAAGCAAACATTTTTCTATTAAGTCGGATTATTTCAGAATTTGTCAAAACTTTTTAAATGGCGACTAAAAGAAATTCTTACAGGCGCAGCACTAATAAAAGACAGAAGGGAAGCAGCGTAAGCAGAGAAGCAACTAAACGTAAAAAAACTTCATCATCTTCGGGAGGTTTTAAACTAGATTTATCTTTTCTTGAAGATAAACGTTTTAAGACAAGCGCGGGGCTGCTCTTATTCGTTTTTTCAGTTTTCTTATGCCTTTCTTTAGTATCCTACTTATTCACTGGTAAAGCAGACCAAAGTGTAGTAGAATCTACAAGTTTCGGTGGATTAATTGTTTCTGGGAAGGAAGTACAAAACTGGCTAGGACTTGCTGGAGCGGGTTTATCGCATTTATTTATTTATGAGTGGTTTGGTATTGCTTCTATTATGATTGTGCCACCGCTTTTTGCCCTAGGCTATGAAACTGTTTTTGGCAAAAACATCATGCCTATAGGCAAAACCTTTAAGATTGTTATTTTCCTCATGTTTTGGATCAGCCTTTTGCTAGGGTACATCGTCCAAAAATCTGTGGAGCCTGGTTCACTTAACTTCCTTTGTGGGGGCATAGGTTTACGATCTGCCGAAGTATTCGACAGCCTAGTGGGCTGGGGAACTATGTTTTTTCTCATTTTCTCTATGGGGGTTTTCCTTATCTATTTCATAAGGAAAGAAGTGCTCGAGAACATGCGTACAGCTTCAGTAAATATTAGAGAGAAAACCGCTTCTATCATTAATAGAGGTGAAGATGATGAGGATTACGAGGAAGACGAAGAAGAAAATGAAGTTCGTGTAACATCTCCCAAAACAGAAACACAAGATATTATTATTGAGGAAAATCCAACGCTTAATCCTAGTAGGGCTTTAGAAACAGGGCATAAGCAATTACCAGAAAATCCTATTGAGGCAGACAAAAACCATCCGATTCCGGGTAAATCTCTGCCACTTTCTGTAAAACCCTCTCAAATAGAAACTAGAGAACAAGAGCATTTGCAAGAGCCTTCTTTTAGCGTTGAGGACAAAACAAAATTTAGAGAGAAAACAGTAGAAGATGTTCCTAACAAAAAACGAGGTGAACAACTTTCTATTGATGATTTAGACCTATACGATCCAAGACTCGATCTATCTAATTATGAGTTCCCTAAATTAGATTTACTCAATCCAAACTCTGGGGGTAAAGTAAAAGTAACTACAGAAGAGCTCCAATCTAATAAAGATAAAATTGTTGAAACCCTCAATAACTTTAAAATTGGTATTTCTTCTATTAGAGCTACCATCGGCCCAACAGTTACACTTTATGAAATAGTACCAGATGCTGGTATAAAAATATCTAGAATTAAAAATCTGGAAGACGACATTGCCCTTAACTTAGCGGCATTAGGCATCAGGATTATTGCGCCTATACCTGGCAAAGGAACGATTGGTATTGAAGTACCAAATAAAAATAGGGAAATGGTTGGCATTCGCTCTTTGCTTTCTACTGAAAAGTTTATGAAAAGCACCAAAGAGTTACCGATTGCCATCGGTAAAACCATTTCTAATGAGGTGTTCATTACCGATTTGGCGAAAATGCCACACTTACTTATGGCAGGTGCTACAGGGCAAGGTAAATCGGTAGGTTTAAATGTGATCTTAGCCTCACTTATTTTCAAAAAACACCCTGCTGAATTAAAATTTGTATTGGTCGATCCTAAAAAAGTTGAATTGACCTTATTTAATCAAATCGAAAATCATTTCCTTGCCACTTTACCAGATGCTGAGGAATCTATTGTAACAGACACAAGAAAAGTAGTAAATGTCTTGAATTCGCTTTGCGTGGAGATGGATACGCGTTACAATCTATTAAAAGATGCGGGTGCTAGAAATATTAAAGAATACAATAGAAAATTTGTAAACCGCAGGCTCAACCCTGAAAAAGGTCACCGTTTTTTACCTTATATTGTATTGGTAATTGATGAGTTAGCTGATTTGATGATGACTGCCGGTAAAGAAGTTGAAATGCCTATTGCCAGACTAGCCCAACTAGCAAGAGCCATTGGCATCCACTTAATCATTGCCACCCAGCGTCCATCAGTAGATGTAATTACAGGTATTATTAAGGCCAACTTCCCAGCTCGAATGTCTTTTAAAGTATCTTCTAAGATTGACTCTAGAACCATATTAGATACTGGAGGTGCTGATCAACTGGTGGGCATGGGAGATATGTTGCTTTCTAATAGCTCAGATATCATAAGACTTCAATGTGCGTTTGTAGACACTGAAGAGGTTGAAAACGTTTGTAACTTTGTGGGTAACCAACAAGGATACAGTACGCCTTACCTTTTACCAGAAGTGGAAACAGAAGAAAAAGATCCTACTAAAGTAGACCTAAAAAACAGAGATGATTTATTTGACGATGCCGCCAGATTGATTGTGGCCCATCAGCAAGGAAGTACTTCTTTAGTACAAAGAAAGCTAAGCTTGGGTTACAATAGGGCAGGTAGAATTATAGACCAATTAGAGGCCGCAGGAATTGTTGGTCCTTTTGAAGGTAGCAAAGCAAGACAAGTTTTAGTTTTAGACCTTGAAGAACTAGAACTAATCTTAAAGAGTTTAAATTAAAAAGGTTAAACGTTTTATTAATAACTTCGTATAGCTACCAAGAAGTAAATCGTGTAGTTCAGAATCAAGAAGTAATTTTTTAGTATGAAACAGACAATTAAAATTTTTGTAGCAATAGCTGTTTTATTCAACAGCACTTTATTAATGGCACAGTATGATCCAAAAGCAAAACGTATTTTGGATGCCATGAGCGAAAAATATAAACAGATTCCCGCCTTTAAAGCGAATTTTAGCTATAAAATTGAAAGTACTGAAGATGATGTTGCCGAGAATGTAAACGGAAACATTGTAGTAAAGAAAAATAAATATAAGATTGATCTAGGTGAGCAAACAGTTTTTAATGATGAAGAAAACGTTTGGGTTTATCTTAAAGAAGTAAATGAAGTAACCATTACTGAATATGAGCCTGATCCTGAATCGCTCTCCCCTACTGAAGTGCCCAACATGTATAAAGAAGGATTCAAATACAGGTTTGTAGAAGAGAAAAAAATTAATGGTTCTACTAATGAAATTATTGAGCTCAACCCTGAAGATACTGACTTAAGCTATTTTAAAATTGAGCTTTCTATAGATAAGCAAAATAAAACACTACATAGTTGGAAGTTTTTCTATAGAAATGGCAGACAATACACTTACTACATTACAGATTTTAAACCAGATCCAAAAATCAACGATAATGTTTTTGTGTTCAACGAGGCAGATTATGATGATGTAGATGTCGTTGACTTGAGGTAGAAAATATAATTAATTGTAATCCCTAGGAGGTTTTAAAAACCTCCTAGGGATTATTCATTTACTCTCTCCAATTGTAAAAGAAACTGTGGTAATCGCTTCTATCACGGGCTTTTCCTTTCTCTTTCACAGTTATTTTATCCATGGCTTCTTCAAGATCAATTTCTCGTTTATCATAAGCATCTAATACTGCTTTATTCACCGATAACTGATATGTTCCTGCTAAGTCACAATCAAAACATTTAGGAAGATGTAATTCTACTATGAGCAATTCATCAGCAGGTAAAGAACGAAGCGTACGACCATAAGCAATCATATCTTCTTTAATGCTTTCCCCTAAATTATCAAGAATATTTTCTAAAAATTCATCCCTATCACCTGACCATTCCTCAGAGTCTTCTGCTAGTTTTTCAAGCTTTTTAATATCTTTTGCTTTTATTTTAAATGATGTACTAGAAAATGAAAAAGGCATATTGATATATAAATTGTAGACAATGCCAATACCACTTACCACTTCATATTCTACCTTATTAAAATCATCAAGAGACATGAAAATAATTTGATCATCATGATCGTCATCTACAGTTGGTAATGGTTTTATAGAAGATAATCTACTTTCAAATATTTTCCCTAGCACATTGTATTCTAATTGCTCTTTTTTATCGTTCTCTCCCTGTATTCTTTTCTTTTTCACTTTGTCCATCCAAAACTCTTCCTCTGTTAATTTCCCATCTTTAAGTAAATTGATATCACTTTTCTGAACTTCAACTGAAAATTGACTTACTGGTTTTTCGTCATCTTTATTTGTATCAATATTTAATCCCTGCTTGCCATCCCATAGAAAAAAATCCCCTCTGTTTTTTTTCTTATACAGCATAATTATCTTTTCATCTTCTGGTAGATCCCTTACAATATCGCCATAGCTTACCAAGAAAGTCCGCATTACTTTTTCAATTTTTTCGATCAATTCCCCATCTTTATGTTCTTTAACTTTCCCATTTGTAACAACATTTATATTCTGCCCTAAGCCATTGATTACAACATTTTCATCATTGCCATCATCTTCTGTAACAATTCTGATTACACGATCACCAGCAAAAATCGAATTACTCATATCAGGGATTTTTACTAAAATGCCATATCCTTCTATATAGCTTGCTTTTGTACCTCCAAGTTTATCAGAAAAACCCCAATGGTCACCATCTATCTCACTCTTTACTATTTCATTTAAGATGGCTTCCATTACTTTAAGGTCACGATCTATATCTTCATTTTGCGCATTAAGAGCATTGGGCAATACTATTATTACCAGTAATGCTATATACCCTGTTGTTACCTTTAGTATTTGTGAAATGCCAACACAGATTTTAGTTGGAAAAAAATTACGCTTTAAATCAATCATTTTTCTTATTATATTTTTTTAATAAAATTCTACTCCTTTACTTCCCATTGCTCCAAGATTTTAGCGAGCACAAGGTCTGTCTGTTTTTGTTTACTACTAGATTCTACTTGCATCTCTTTCAAAGCATAGTTCACCAGTTCCAAATCACTTTGCCTTTTGGCCTCCATATATTCAGCCAAATCGGTAATTAATTTTTCTGTATACTTTCTTTGTGTTTCTGAAGAAGTATTCAATAATACAGCAGTATTCTTCAAGTGCTCTTTATTTAGCGCATTAATAAATACTTCTAATTCAGCCCTCGTAAAATATTCCTTTACTTGCTTTTGATCAGGTTTACCTGCTATAATTGCTTCATTTAAATCTTGTTTCATATTGGCATACTGCAAAGTGAGGCTATCTTGCAATGCTTGCATACGCGCATAAAGCATCATATCGATTTCGTTTTTCTGAGCATCAATACTCTGTTGAAAAGCAGATTTACTATGTTCAATTAATTCTTGTTGCTCTTTATTAAAACTTATTCTCAATTCTCCATTTCCAATTTCAACATGTAAATTCCACCAAGCAGCTGCCATTAATACTACAAGCAGTGAGGCAGCAACTCCTGCCCATTTTCTCCAATATTGATCTTTACTTACAGTCGGATTTACAAAATTTCCTAACACAAGTGGCTCAGAAGAAGTAACAGGAGCGTCTTGCTTCAGAAACCCACTGGTCTCTCTAAGTTTATTTAACTCTTCTTGAAGTGCTGGGTCATTGGCTAACTTTTCTTCAAAATGAATTTGTTCTTGGGAATCCATCTCACCAAAAAGGTAATCCATCAATTGTGCTATATCTTTTTCAGTGTTCATAGTAAGTGTTTTCTTTTTTAAGGTTCCACAGTTCAAATATTTCCCTCAAATGTTTTAAGCCATAATACATTCTTGACTTTACAGTATTTTCAGAAATACCTAATACTTTCGCTATTTCTCTAAATTTCAGTCCTTCATATTCTTTCATTATTACTACTGTGCGTTGTTCATCTGGCAGCTTTGCCAATGCTTTTACAATAAGTTGATTTAAATCCGCTTGCTCCATATTCACAACTGGGCTTTCAGTAGCATCTTTAATTTCAGATAAGATTAGATTGTCTTGTTTTTTAAAACTCACAAATGGAAACAGCCATTTTCTCTTACTCTTTCTTGTCTCTTCTTTACAAAAATTAATGGCGATTTGATATAACCATGATTTGAAAGCAGCAGGGTCGTTTAACTTTGAAAAGTTCTGATGCACTGTTATAAATGTTTTTTGGGTAATTTCCATGGCTTGGTCGTGGTCCCCAAAAAACTTATAGGAATAGTTGTAAATTTTCTGGTACCAACCTTTCACCAATTGATTAAAGGCTTTGCCATTTCCATTTCTTACTTGTATTACAAGCTTTATACTTTCTGTAGTTTCCAATGTAAAGTTCTTAGCTTTTTAACTTCTTGCTCCTAAGATGCATACCAACAAAAAATAGTTTTAAACATTACAGATTTTTTTCAAAAAAAAAGGGAAGTCTTTCGACTTCCCTTGGTTGATTGTAGTTTAAATAATTGATTGTTATGTGATAGTTGAATTTAAAAACTGTATCTAAGTCCTAGTTGAGAATACCAACGAGCACTATAAATACCCGATTGTACAATATCATACACTGTACCTGGGTCATTAAATGTAAAGGTAGGAACTCTTGTGTCACCAGCAAAACCTTGGAAATCTATTAGCTCTACAGTATTGCCACCTACAAAGTATCTTCTGCCCCAATCTTTATTCAAGAAGTTGGTAAAGTTAAAAACATCCCATGAAACTTGTAAGGTATGACGCGTTCCATTTCCAGTTTCAATGTAAAAATCTTGAAGAATTTTTAAGTCAATTACATTTTCGAAAGGTGTTCTCGACATATTTCTTTCTGCATATTGTCCTCTTCTACCACTCAAATACTCGTCATTGGCAATAAATGCATCCAATTCGTTCCACTGTTGAGCTGCACTTTTAATTACTGCGCCTTCATCATTTAATTGATCTACCAATAAAATATCACCACGGCTTGCAGGAACATAAACTAATTGTGTACTCTCTTCAGACTGATTGGTTAACAAACCTTCGTCATTATACACATAAGAATAATTCTGACCAGACTGACCACTGTAGAACAATGATATAGTAGTAGCAAAATTATTTAAATATTCTTTTCTGTAAGATACAGCAGCCACAATTCTTGACCCTGCGTCATAAAATGAGCGCGTAGGGCCTGCAGTGTTGTTTCCACTTACACTCAATAAATTTTCCCAGTTAGTACGGTTAATAAATCCTGTACCATCAACTAATGCCTCAGCTCTTGTAAATGAATACGCTAAACTAGCCGTTAAGCCATTCTCAAATGGTTTGGCAATTGTTGCAGTAAAATTCCAAGTAAAACCTTGGTTGGTATTTTCTACAAAAGTAAGGTTTTCATAGTCTGTATTAGAAGCAATTTTGCTATTCAAATCAAAAACAGGTCTTCTATCTGCTCCTTCCAATGTACCGATAGCAGGAGTTAAATTTACATCTGTAATCCTGATGTTATTCAGCGTTTTTGTATAAATAAATTCAGCAGAACCTACTAGACCCCAAGGTAGCTTTTGATCTACTGCTAAACTCGACCTAAATACTTGTGGATATTTAAAGTCTTCAGCATACAAGTCAACATCACCACCTGGATCTGGAGATGTATTGGCTAAATTAGTCAACCATTCTTGTGGTTGTCCAAGTACTTCTTGCTCACCAATTCCAAATCCTACATTGAATTTACTATTTAGTCCATTTCTAATATACATACCGCCTGGCCATACCCATGGTACACGGCTTGTAAATACCCCAATACCACCTCTTAATTGAGTTGACTTTTCTCCACCACTCACGTCCCAGTTAAAACCTACACGTGGACTCCAAAGTAATTGTGTATTGGGTGTATTACTTGCCCTTGCGCCTTGTAAATTATAGAATTGTTCTATTTCAGGAACAGTATTTTGATTGAAATCTACATTATTCAATGGAGGATCTTCCAAAAAGATTGGCACATCTAGTCTGATACCTGCAGTCAATTTAAAATTATTGTTTACTTGAATTTCATCTTGCGCATAAAATGCCATTTGTAAGGCATTGAAAGTAGGGCCTAAATTTTCTGCATCGTCACCTAACCTAATTTGATCCAAACCACCTGTTAATGATTCATGACCAAAAAGCGATAAATCTGCTCCTACACCACTTGTAAATCTGTTCAAACCATCGAAGAAATATTCATATCTTGGAGTAGAGAAAATGGTGAACAGGTTTTGAATCCTAAAAAATTCATTGTGCGTACCAAATGTAAATGTGTGTTTTCCTTTATAAAGGTTGAAATTGTTAGTTAAAGTAAACACATCTTGGAATACAATATTAGAGTAAGAAAAGTTATCTGTACCTATTTGAATACTAGCACCATTACCATCATCTAATAAAACTTGTGGGAATGGTTCTCCTAAAATATCACGATCATCTCTTACCGTAGTAGCCCCAAATATTAAGCTGTTAGAAGCATTAGGACCGAAAGTACTTTTTAATTCAGCTGCAAATGAATTAGTAGTAGTTGGGAAAATATAACCAGTATTATCGAAAACTACCCTTCTACTGTTTGGTCTTGGGAAAATCTTAGTTTCACCTCCTACATAACTATGACGTACTGAAAGTTTGTGGTTATCATTAATGTTCCAGTCAAGCTTAGCTAATATTCGAGTAGCTTTGGTTGTTTGAGCGTTATTCAAGAATCCGCCTGGCTCATAGTTATATGTATTTCTGACATAGTTTGCTAAGTTCTCTAAATCTGCTTGAGTAGAATTACCCACATAATCACTAGGGATAAATGGCCTTGGCTCTTCGTCACTTTGGCGTTCTATATTGGTAAAAAAGAACAACTTATTTTTAATAATAGGACCACCTAATCTGAACCCAAAGGTTCTTGCAGTAAAAGGCGCTAATTGAGTTCTAGTTGCTTCTGGATCATCTGTAGGTGTTTTACCAGCCAGACCTTCATTTCTTGTGAAGTAATAAGCAGATCCTTCAAGTGTATTAGTACCACTACGGGTAACAGCATTGATGCCACCACCTGCGAAACCTCCTAAAGTAACATCATAAGGTGCCAAAACTACTTGTATTTGCTCTAATGCATCTGGACTAATAGGAGCTATACCAGCTTGACCACCATTGGTACCAGTATTTGCCAAACCAAACACATCATTATTTACTGCACCGTCAATAAAAATGGCATTAAAACGGTTATTCACACCAGCAAATGAAACACCGCCACTGTTAGTAGCAGCCGAACTAGCTACATTCGCTTGTGGGGTTAATCTAGTAAAATCGTTAAGACCACGATCAGCCGTCGGAAGTTCACTTATTGCTTTTTTACTTACAAATGTTTCAGCTCCTGTTCTGTTTCCATCAAAAACATCGCCGGGAGCAGCCAATATCTCCACTACCTCTAGTTCTTGAGACGATTCTGATATCTCAATATTCAATTGAAAGGTTTGCCCTAACGTAAGGTAAATCCCTTCTTGCGTAAATGTCTGGTAACCTATATAACTTGCCTCTACAGTATAAGGTCCACCAACAGTTAAATTATTAATTGTGAAGCGACCTTCATAATTGGTAACACTACCGAACTTAGATCCAGTAGGAGTGTGGGTTGCAATTACTGTCGCACCAGGTAGAACACCTTCTACAGATACGACTGTACCCGTCATTCTTGCAGTAGTAGCTCCTTGTGCCAAAACAGCATTACTAGAAACCACAAAAAGCGCTGCTAAAAGCAGAAATTGTAAACGTTTTTTCATAAAAAAAGAAATTGTTTAAGCTTGCAAATTCTTAATGAATTACATAAAAAATGAATAGCAAATAGAGCCGACATTGGCCAATGTTTATTAGCAGGTGAAATTGGTAGAAATATGTATACTTCGTTTAACTTAGCCGATTTTCCATAAATATCTGATAATCAGATTTTACTAGGAAAGAATGATAATTGAGTCTATAATTCTAAGGCAAATATAAAAAAATCAAGGAATTATTCTATTTCAAGTCCAAATCTTACTGATTTTTTTCTTGTTGGTTTTCTACACTGGCAACCTAGCAATCAATAGCCTTTAAGATCAGGATAAAACCTTTATGGAAAATCCCTTGAATTTTATTGATGTTTCGCATGAATAATAAACCTTGTTATAGATAATTTCTAGGTTTTAATTTTCATGATTTTACAGATACTTAAATAAGAAAATTTATTTTAATAGAATCTGAAAATTAATTAGGCAGAGCATTTAGAAAATAGCCGTTAAATGAAATCATTTTCAAGGTTGAGTTTAATATCAGATTTGTTCTTTATTTGAAAATCTTTGAAGGATATCCTCATTCATTTTTCTACCAATATTGGATTTTTTCATTTCTTTTCCTGTTTATAAAATTGATTATATTGGAGAAATCTTTAAAATAATTAACCATGAACACAAGCACAATACAAGGTACGAACATAGATCAACTATTCGCCGATCAATATAAAAAATACAATCAACAGCCTAATCCTGATTATAAATCTCGTTTAGCCAATTTGAAAAAACTTGAAAAAGTAATCTTAAAATATAGGATGGCTATACAAGAAGCCATCCATAAAGACTTCAAAAAATCCCCGACTGAAACTGATTTTACTGAAACTTTACCTACTGTTTTAGAATTAAGGCATGCGATCAAAAAATTAAAGTCTTGGATGAAACCCAAAAAAGCGGGTATGTCATTGGTTTTGTTTGGCACTAATGGTAAAACTATTACCGAACCTAAAGGGGTCTGTCTTATTATTTCGCCTTGGAATTACCCTTTCCTTCTTACTTTTAGTCCACTAATTTATGCATTAGCAGCAGGTAACAATGTTATTATAAAACCCTCTGAACTCACGCCAAGTACTTCTTCCATTATCAATAAAATAATTAGTGAAACATTCTCAAAAGACCATGTTGCTGTAGTAGAAGGAGCAGTACAAGAAGCAACCCATTTGCTTGAAAAACCATTTAACCATATATTTTTCACAGGCAGTCCTGCTGTGGGTAAAATAGTAATGAAAGCAGCAGCAAAGCATTTAACTTCTGTTACCTTAGAACTTGGGGGAAAATCACCAGTAATTGTAGATGAAACTGCAGATATAAATGATACTGCTGAAAAAATTACTTGGGGTAAATTAATTAACAATGGACAAACATGTATTTCTCCAGATTATTTACTCGTACATGAGTCTAAAAAAGAAATGCTTATAGAAGCCATCCAAGAAAAGATAAATACTTACTACAATAGCCAAAATAAAGGGATAGAAAACAGCCCTGATTACTGTAGGATAGTAAATGAAAAACATCATACAAGAATTACACAGTTAATTGGTGATGCCCTTGACAGAGGAGCAGAAATGCCTATTGGTGGCAAAACTTTACCTGAGGATTCATTTATCTCTCCAACTGTTCTTACAGAAGTTAGCGAAGATGCTACTATTATGGAAGAGGAAATATTTGGACCAATACTTCCTGTAATTACTTTCAAAAATTTGGAAGAGGCGGTAAAGGTTATTAGAAATAAAGAAAAACCACTTTCTCTATATATATTCAGTAAGAGCAAAAAGAATCAGAAGTTTTTGTTGAAAAACACTACTGCTGGTGGTACAACTATCAATGATGTTCTACTTCATATTGCCCATAATGATTTACCATTTGGTGGAGTAAACAATAGTGGTATTGGAAAAACGCACGGCAGATATGGTTATCTTGAGTTTTCTAATGAAAGAGCCGTACTTCAGCAAAGAGTAGGGCTTACTAGTATTAAACCTTTCTATCCACCTTATAACGCCAATGTAAAAAAAATGATAGATTTGCTGCTAAAATGGATGTAGCAAAAAATGCTGATTAGAAAACTCCTCATAAGATTTCTTGGTTTTAATAATTACCTCGCTTTTATAAGTCGAGTATTCATTCAAACCTTTGTGAACAAATGGTACTTAGGCGAACACAAACAGGTAAGATTTGTAAAGAACCTGGTAAATGCTGGCGACACTTGTATTGATATTGGAGCAAATCTTGGTTATTTCTCAATCCCCTTATCAAGATATGTAGGAACTGAAGGTAAGTTATTTAGTGTTGAACCTGTCGCTAATTTCAGAAAACATTTAGTTAAAAATCTTAACAGCTTTGGCTTAAAAAACACAGAAGTACTCCCCTTTGCTTTAGGTGAAGAAGACAATAAAAAAATACAAATGGTAACCCCAGAGGTTGAGGGTGTAATAAGGCATGGAAGAACAGAGGTAAAAGAAATCAGTGAACATAGTCACGTAGCTTTTGAACATGAAACAGTATTGATGCGCCCACAAACATTATTTGGGCATTTGCAAAAAATTGACTTCATAAAATGTGATGTGGAAGGCTATGAGTTGCATATTATTCCATTATTTACTGAAATTATAAGGCAAAAACGACCAATTCTTGAAATAGAGATCGACCCTATTGAAAATAAAAAAGAAATAATAACACTTTTAAATTCCTTAGAATACAAGGTGTTTTTTCTTGGAACAGAGAATTTACTGCCATTCGATATCAATAATTCACAACACTTAAAGGAAATAGAACTTTATTTTATACCTATAGAAAAAACTGATAAATTTGGCCATTTAATTGAAAGCAACTAATTGCAAAGTGGCTAGCTATTACATGTATTATGCACAAATTTTTTAAAACAGTTTATGCCATTTGGGGATTCTTCTGCTTTATCATTTTTTTCGTTATCTGTTTTCCTGCCTTTGCTTTAATCGTACAAAAAAGATCTTGGCACAGACATGCCAATTTGTTAAATAAAATATGGGCATCATTTGTATTTACTTCTATCTTAATGCCCGTAAAAGTGGTAAAAAAAGGTAGCTTTGATTTGAGTCGTAATTACATTTTTTGCGCCAACCATAATTCTTATTTGGATATTCCTGTCGTAGGTTTTTCTTCTCCAAAGTTTGTCGTTTTTGTTGGTAAAAGCTCTCTTAATAAAATTCCACTGTTTGGCTATATGTTCAGGAAACTACATATACCTGTTAATCGGAGAAGTATAAAAGACAGCTATCGTTCCTTTGAAGATGCCAAAAAAGCCATTGATAGAAATCAAAGTTTATTGATTTTTCCTGAAGGAGGAATCAATGATCAAAATATTCCAGATCTAAAAAAATTTAAAGATGGGGCTTTTCGTATCGCTATAGAAAAAGAAATACCTATAGTTCCAGTTACAATTCCTTTTAATTGGATAATTTTGCCAGATGAAACACTGCAGCTTACTTGGAGTCTCATGAAAATCATATATCATGAACCTATTGAGACCCATGGTTTAAGTTCAGAAGATATACCTAAATTAAAAGCGCAAGTTAAAGAAACGATAAGAAGCGAAATGAAACAGCATTTCCAAGCTGAGTTCAGTCAAAAAACCGCTTAATAAATGAAGTAGTAATGAAGGTAGATAAAAATACATTGGAGAAAATAGCCCATCTTTCTAGGTTGTATTTTGATAAAAATGATGAGGAGAAGATGCTTAAAAGCTTAAATGATATCATTGGCTGGGTGGATCAATTGAGTGAGGTAGATACAAAGAATGTTCCTCCATTGACACATATGACTGAAGAAGTTAATGTACTAAGGGATGATACAGTGCCGACTAACTTAGACCGTGAAGAAGGCTTAAAAAATGCCCCACAACAAAACGGAGAATTCTTTAAAGTACCAAGGGTATTAGAGTAATCCGTAATCAATACTGAATATTTTAATTGTAACCAAACAGAAAAATACCCTCCAAGTATAAATCCTTAAACCTGTTATTTCAGGTATAAAATTCAATAATTATGGCAAATATTGTTGCGATTGTAGGCAGGCCTAATGTAGGCAAATCTACGCTGTATAATAGATTAGTAGAAAGAAGAGATGCCATTGTAGATAACCAGAGTGGTGTTACCCGAGACAGGCATTATGGCACATCTGAATGGGTGGGGTATTTATTTACAGTAATAGATACTGGTGGTTATGTAGTTGGTAGCGAAGATAAATTTGAAGGAGCTATTAGGGAACAAGTAGAAATTGCTATTGAGGAATCTACAGTAATATTTTTTGTTGTAGATGTTTATGAAGGACTAACAGGGCTAGATAAAGATTTTGCAAAAGTATTGAGAAGTGCCAAGAAGCCAGTGATACTAGTTGCAAACAAGGCAGATACTACTGAAAGAAGCCATATGGCCGGAGAATTTTATGCATTGGGAATGGGTGATGTATATCCGGTTTCTGCTCAGAATGGCAGTGGAACTGGAGAGCTTTTAGATGAAGCCACTAAGTACTTTTCTAAAGATGAACCTGAACCTGAACAATTACCTCGTATTGCCATTGTTGGTCGACCTAATGTAGGTAAATCTTCTTTTATCAACGCATTATTAAACCAAGAAAGAAATATAGTTACTGATGAAGCAGGCACTACTAGAGATACAACTGATGCGCATTACAAGGCTTTCGGAAAAGAATTCTTATTGACAGATACTGCAGGTATTAGAAAGAAATCGCGTGTTAAAGAAAATATTGAATTCTACTCTGTATTAAGAGCTTTAAAAGCCATAGAGAACTCAGATGTGTGTATCGTAGTACTTGATGCTACAAGAGGACTAGAATCTCAAGATTTGAATATCATCTTTCAGGCACAGAAATTTAGAAAGGGGCTTCTAATTATGGTAAACAAATGGGATTTGATAGAAAAAGACAGTAATACTGCCAAAAAGTATCAAGATGAGTTATATGAAAAACTTGCCCCAAATACCTACATCCCTATTGTTTTCACTTCGGTATTGAGCAAACAACGTATTTTCAAAACCATTGAAAAGGCGATTGAAGTGTATGAAAATAAAAAGAAAAAAATAGCTACTTCTGCTTTAAATGAAGTTTTATTAAAAGAAATAGAACGCTATCCGCCACCTGCTATAAAAGGCAAATTCATTAAAATAAAGTATGTGACCCAATTACCAACACATACACCTACTTTTGCATTTTTTTGCAATCATCCTAAATATATTAAAGCACCTTATGAACGGTTCCTAGAGAATAATATCAGAAAAAACTTCGATTTTGAGGGAGTACCCATCAAGACTGTATTCAGAAAAAAATAATATACATTCTTGGAAAACTGACATTTCTATATATTTTTGTTTCCATAAAAACTTCAAAATATCCTATATCTACTATGAAAAAGCTAATTATCCTTCTAGTAATAGGTAGTATGTTCGTTTTTGTATCTGTACAATGCGCATTAACTAACAACAATAAAGAAACTTATAACGCACAGTATCAAATTAAAAATGCTGGCAGTGTCATACAAACTGAAAAGCCAGAAAGCGAGTTATCTGCAGAAATAAAAAAATCTACTACTGATACTGAAATTATTAAAGAGAGTGAAGATTCCGAAACTATACTTTCTGACTAATTATTAAAATAATACAAATGAAAAAGCCTGGAGATTAATCCAGGCTTTTTTTTATAGCTCTATTCTCTCTTTCCGCTTATTTAAGAAATAATATTGCGTTAGACCTAAAGAAGAATCTTTGATCATCTTCACCCATCGATTATACTTCATAAACCATTTAAATCTTATTGATAATAGTCCATTAGTAAAAAATGCAAACAGGTATGGATGTAAAATAATTGTGATATTCTTCTCATTCTGCTTTTTAAGCACATAGTCCAATTCTTTTTCTAATTGGTCTGAAACTGTAATAGAAGCAGAAATACTACCACTGCCCATACAAGTTGGACATGTTTCTTTTGTTACAATATTCAATTCTGGCCTAACCCTTTGTCTTGTTATTTGTAACAAACCAAATTTGGTAAGCGGCAATACAGTATATTTTGAACGATCGCTCTTCATCTCGGCCTTAATATGCTCATAGATTTTTCGGCGGTGCTCAGCTTTCTTCATATCAATAAAGTCCACCACAATGATTCCACCCATATCTCTAAGCCTAAGTTGCCTAGCTATTTCAGCAGCTGCCTCTACATTTACATTATAGGCAGTTGTTTCTTGATCGCTTTCGGAGTTTGATTTATTGCCACTATTTACGTCAATAACATGTAAAGCCTCCGTATGCTCTATTACTAAGTAGCCACCGCTGGGTAAACTTACTGTTTGTCCGAACAGTGCTTTTAGTTGTTTTTCAATTCCAAAACTCTCGAATATCTTGGTTTTACCATTGTATTGCTTAACTATCTTTTCCTTATCAGGAGCAATAGTTCTTATAAAAGATTTTATGTCTTCGTAGGTACTACTATCGTCTACAGTAATGGTGTCAAAACTCTCATTAAGCATATCACGCAGCATAGATGATGCCCTGCTCATTTCCCCAATTACCTTCTGCCTCGGTTTTGCAGTCTCAAGGGTTTTCATTCCCGTTGTCCATTTAGAAACCAAATCTCTGAGGTCTCTATCCAACTCTGCTACTTCCTTATTTTCTGCAACAGTTCTTATTATAACACCAAAATTTTCAGGTTTGATAGAGGAAATCAGCCTTAACAATCGCTTTCTTTCCTGCTGATCAGTAATTTTTTTTGAAACGTTTATAGATGTTGAAAATGGTACTAGAACCAAATATCTTCCTGCTAATGATAGTTCACAAGAAAGTCTTGGCCCTTTGGTAGATATCGGCTCTTTTACAACTTGTACCAATATCTTTTGATTTTGCTTAAACACTTCATTTATTTTCCCCAATTTGTCTATCTGGGGCTCCATTCTAAAGTCGTTAAGCTTATAATTGATGTCTTTTTTTGCTTGTACTAGCTTGGAAAATTTTAATAAAGACCTAATGTTTGGTCCTAAGTCCAAGTAATGCAGAAAGGCATCTTTTTCGTATCCTATATCTATAAACGCTGCATTAAGTCCAGGAACTATTTTTCTTACTGTTCCTAGATATATATCACCTACCGAAAATTTATTTTCTTCATTATCATAATGAAGTTCTACTAAACTTTTGTCTTTTAAAAGTGCAATACGGCCACCATTCTGAGTTGAATTGATTACTAATTCATTACTCATTTTTAGATTTTAGTGACTTGAAAAAATTATAAAAAATTTTGGACGCGACGTGCATTAAACCCCGCGTCCAATATATATTATATTATGAATTCTTTTTCTTATGTCTGTTTTTTCTAAGTCTTTTTTTCCTTTTATGAGTAGCAATCTTATGTCTTTTCCTTTTTTTTCCGCACGGCATAATTTTTCTATTTAAGTTTTAAAATAATTAATTAAATATCTATTGGATCCTCGAAAGATAATCTTCTACTGTTTTCAGTATGTTCGGATCAGTCTCTTTCTCTTTTAATTCTAATAATTCTTTTTTTGCATTCTGTTCCTCCCCGTTTTCCATGTAGGAAACACCCAAATAAAATCTAGCTTGTAGGTTATCTGGCTGCAAAAGTTTTAATTTTTTGAATCTTTCTACAGCTTTATCGAATTGACCGGACTGCATAGAAAGTAATCCCAAATTAAAAATAGCTGTAGTGTTATCAGGATTTTCTCTTAATACTTCACGTATCATGGTTATCCCTTTCATTGGGTTTTCACTTGATACATAAGTCATTCCTAGTTTTACCCTTACATCTTCTGGCAACTCACCAAAGGTTTCTGCCAATGTATACTGTTCTCTTAACTTGTTAGTAAATAAACTTGTTCGCTGTTCTGTTACTGCATACGTATATGCTTCATAATAAAGATCCCCTGCATGAATATGACTTTTGGCTGAAGGGAATTTTTCTGCAGTAACTGCCGCATAATAGGCAGCACTATCAAAAGCGTTTACCTCTTTAAAAATGCTTACAAGTGAATCTAAAGTTAAGCTGGCAATTTCTTCTTTATCAGAGGTACTCAATTGATTTTTCAAAATGGCTAACTTTTGCTGCACATCTTCAGGTATTGCCGAATGTGAACGTTCAACTATCTCAGTATCTCCCTCAGAAGTTCCTGAAGCTATATTCGCTTCAGCGTCATTCTCTACAACATACTTGGGAGCAAAAGCTAGCAATGTGCATATAGCTACAGCCAAAACTGTTATAATAACTTGAGTTTTGCGCATAAGGCTATTGGTTTGCCAACTTTACTTTTTCACTCTTTTTCACTTTCTCTACAAAAGTTTTAGAAGGCTTAAAGCTAGGCACAAAATGCTCTTTAATTTCCAATGCAGTATTTTGAGAAATATTACGCCCAATTTTAGCTGCTCTTTTTTTATTCACAAAACTTCCAAAACCCCGCACATATATATTTTCCCCGTCTGCCATTTTGTTTTTCACAACTTTAAAAAATGCCTCTACCGTAGCTGTTACGTCACCTTTATCTATTCCAGTCTGGTTGGCAATTTCAGCTATCACTTCCGCTTTAGTCACTTTATTAAATTTTAGATTTTACTTGTAAGAAACTTAGAATCAATTACTTTAGATAATCCGCAAATTTATAAGCCTACACACTAATTAACAAATACATGCTTTCGTTTATTTGCCATCTAAGCGGTTAGAATGAAAGAATATTGTTAATTCTTTCAGTTATAGTTCCAAAACTGCTCATATAAGGACGGATTGATAAAACTGAAAATGTAGCTCTCTCTTCTACATTTACCACTAAAAATTATTAGCAAAGGTACTCTTTGCTTTCCAGAATCTACTTTAACTTCTTGTTTTCATTCTTTTAAAAGGAAGACTTCTTGCTAATTTTTTCTTGTAAGTTATTACAGAATTGTAGTATTCAAAAAATATGACTTCCTTGAAGATATTGAAAGTCGATAATACTTTTTTAAAATTTCATGTGTGCAATGGATAAAATGAAACACCTACACAACTAAGGTGTTACATTCGAGAACTTTTCATTTTAATTAAAAGTTGAAAGAATGAAATCTTTGTTCTTTATATTTAAACAAAGAAATATCTCACTATTTATATTTTTTTATGCAAGGTTTTAGGTTTACCAAATTTGTACCACAACAAGACAAGGCTAAAAGTGATTTTGAAAACTTACTCAATATATTTACTCAGCTTCTAACCATTACGTCTGGCAATGTTAGTGAGGCACTTAGCTGGCTTACCAATCTAGACAAAGAGTATAATTTAACTAATGGTAAGTATGGCATTGGCGATTTTATTGAAGACTTAAAGAAAAAAGGGTACATAGAGGAAGACGAACAGAATAAAGGCAGTTTTAAAATAACGGCTAAAAGCGAACAGACTATCAGAAAAAGTGCTTTAGAAGAAATCTTCGGAAAAATAAAAAAAGCAAACAAAGGAGACCATAGAACTACTTACTCTGGGAATAATGGAGACGAGTTGAGTGCCGATATGCGTGAATATCAGTTTGGTGATACATTGGATCAAATATCTATGACTGATTCTATAAGAAACGCGCAAATTAACCACGGAACTAGCGACTTTTTCTTAACTGAAAATGATCTTGAAGTTGTAGAAAAGGAGTATAAATCTCAGACCTCAACGGTATTGATGATTGACATTTCCCATTCTATGATCTTATATGGCGAAGATAGAATTACACCAGCAAAGAAAGTAGGGATGGCCTTAGCAGAATTAATCACCACCAAATACAAAAAAGATACACTCGACATTATTGTTTTTGGAAACGATTCTTGGCAAATACAAATCAAAGACCTACCCTACTTGCAAGTTGGGCCGTACCATACCAATACGGTGGCTGGTTTAGAACTCGCCATGGATTTATTAAGGAGAAGGAAAAATCCGAACAAACAGATATTTATGATTACTGATGGCAAACCTACTTGTATTAAAGAAGGTATTCGCTATTACAAAAACAGCTTCGGATTAGATACCAAAATTCTCAATAAAACCCTTACACTAGCTGCACAATGCAGGAAACTTAAAATTCCCATCACTACTTTTATGATTGCCTCAGATCCTTACCTGAAAGAGTTTGTAAGAGAATTTACGCGAGTAAATAATGGAAATGCGTATTACAGCAGCCTCAAGGGACTAGGAAATTTAATTTTTGAAGATTACAGAAAAAACAGAAGGAAAAACATCAAATAATAATTCCTAAGATTTAATAAGAATCAAAGTACTTCATTAAGGTTTTAATGAGGTGTATATGCTTTATGGCTTGTGCTATAATTTTTATTAACTGAAATAATTATATAATTTCAGGAATTAATACAAAATTACTATAGTATATCTTACAGCGCTAACTGTTGGTAACGATGTGTTAGATTGACATACTTACAATAGTTTAAAAACTCAAGATACAAAATCAGCATATTTTAATTTAAGGCAAAAGCTCAACTATGGATACCCCCCACAAGCAACCTACTTTTGGACTAGCCATTATTCCCATTCTCTTTCTTATTGTAGCACTTTCCATTAATGTATACATCTTCGGTGATGCAGGTTTGGATGGATCTAGCCAAACAGTACTTATATTGGCATCGGGAGTAGCAGCCTTAGTTGCCTCTAGATTGGGATACACTTGGGCAGAATTAAGGGCTGGAGCAGTGAAAAGTATTAGCTCGGCGATGCCTTCAATACTTATTCTTTTACTCATTGGATCCTTGGCTGGCACATGGTTATTAAGTGGTATTGTTCCCGCATTGATTTATTATGGTTTACAAATTTTGAATCCGACTATCTTTTTGTTTGCCGCTTGCATTGTATGCGCTATTGTTTCTTTGGCTACTGGTAGCTCATGGACAACTGTTGCCACTGTGGGAATTGCTTTATTAGGTATTGGCAAAGCATTAGGACTTGAAGAGGGGGTAATTGCCGGGGCAATCATTTCAGGTGCCTATTTTGGTGATAAAATGTCACCATTATCCGATACTACTAATTTAGCACCAGCAGTAGCCGGCACTGACTTATTTACGCATATCAGGTATATGGCTTATACCACTATACCTTCTATATCGATAACACTTATCATATTCCTATTTATTGGATTAGGTATTGATAATTCTACACCACCAGATATTGGGGCAATCCTTCAGGCTATAGATTCTTCTTTTAATATTACTCCTTGGCTATTTATTGTACCCTTGATTGTAATAAGTATGATTGTAAAGAAAGTCCCAGCAATACCTTCTTTATTGACAGGATCTTTATTGGGAGGAATTTTCGCAGTGATTTTTCAGCCTCAAGCTGTAACTCAAATAGCTGGAGATGGTCTTTCTTTTTCAGTAGCGTCATACACAGCCGTAATGAAAGCCATGTATGGAAAAATTGCCATCACAACTGAAAATGAACTGGTGAATGATTTACTTTCAAGTAAAGGTATGTCTGGTATGTTAAATACTATTTGGCTCATATTGGTTGCCATGGTGTTCGGTGGTATTATGGAAAAAAGTGGGCTTCTTCATAGAATAACAGCTGCAATCATCTCAAAAGTAAAATCAACTGGATCATTAATTGCTTCAACAGCAGGTACATGCATATTTTTTAATGTAACTGCTTCTGATCAATATTTGGCCATTGTAGTTCCAGGAAGGATGTATGCTGATACATTTAAAGATAGGGAGCTAGCTCCAGAGAATTTGAGTAGAACTTTAGAAGATTCAGCTACAGTAACTTCAGTTCTAGTTCCTTGGAATACTTGTGGTGCCACACAAACAGGAGTGTTAGGCGTTGCAACGCTTACTTATGCCCCATTTGCTTTTTTCTGTATATTAAGCCCTTTCATGACTATGCTATTTGGTTACTTCAACATTAAAATCAGAAAGCTTTAAAAAAAAGAAAAAGTTACAGCCACTGCTTAAATTCGACTTAAGAAGGAATCAATAATACATTACTGGATAAAATCATTATAAAAAAGTGTCATGCTTTTTCTTACCCTTGCTTGTATGTTAATCCTTAAAAGTAGAATATTGAAGTAAAATAAGTCTTTATTATTTTCTCCACATCACTTTTGTTTTTATCGTATGCAATATTACAGTACTAACCGACAAGCTCCTTTGGCAAATTTGAAAGATGCTGTAATTAGAGGCCTCGCTCCAGATAAAGGATTATACATGCCAAAGGAAATCCCACAGTTGTCTGCTTCTTTTTTTTCAGAATTACCGAACATGAAGCTTCCTGAAATAGGGTATCGTGTGGCAATGTCTCTTTTTGGAAATGATGTAGCACATGAGGCCTTGGAAAAAATAACCAAAGAGACACTTAATTTTGAAATACCTTTAGTAAAACTCCAGGAAAATATCTATTCACTTGAGTTGTTTCATGGTCCGACCTGCGCATTTAAAGATGTAGGTGGAAGATTTATGGCACGTATGCTAGCATATTTCACTCAAAATGAATCAAAAGATATTTATGTGCTTACCGCTACTTCTGGTGATACAGGTAGCGCAGTAGCAAGTGGTTTTTACGATGTCCCAGGTATCAAAGTCATTATTCTCTATCCGAAAGGGAAAGTGAGCCATATTCAAGAACAACAATTAACCACACATGGGAAAAATATCACAGCGCTAGAAATCGATGGTACTTTTGACGATTGCCAAAAACTTGTAAAAGAAGCATTTAATACAGATGTACTGCGAGAAAAGCTCATGCTTACTTCGGCTAATTCTATTAACCTTGCTCGCTTTCTTCCCCAATCTTTTTATTATTATTACGCAGTGGCACAGCTAGGTGATAAAGCAAAAAATTTAGTTTTTTCTGTGCCTAGCGGTAATTTTGGAAATCTAACAGCTGGTTTGTTTGCTTGGAAAGCAGGATTACCGATTAAGCGATTTATAGCAGCGACAAATATCAACAAAGTTGTACCTGATTACTTAACCTTTGGTAATTTTATTGCTCGCCCATCAGTTAAAACTTTGGCCAATGCCATGGATGTTGGTAACCCAAGTAATTTCGCCCGAATGCTTGAAATATTTGGGAATGAACATGATAAGATGGCTGAATTTATTGATGGGTTTTACATGGATGATGAAGCCATTAAAAAATATATGAAAATTATTTTTGAAAATCATCAATACGTTGCTGATCCTCACGGAGCCATAGGATATGCGGCACTAGATCAAGGGTTACAAAAAGATGAGATTGGAATTTTTCTAGAAACTGCACATCCTGCAAAGTTTATCGATACTACAGAAGCAGTTTTAAGCCGAAAAATTGATATTCCAAACCGATTGGCAACTTACCTCCAAAAGAAAAAAGAAGCTGTTCCCCTAAAAGCAAATTTCAATGCTTTCCAAGATTTTTTATTTTCATTGAATTGAAAAGCCAACTTTCCAATGGCTTTTTTAAGTGTCATATTATTTAAATAACAAAATTCAATGTCATGAAAACAATATTTCTCCCTTTCAATAATTTCATCTTTTCAAGTTCTATTGAAAAACCACTCATGGAACTTGAAACAGGTATATTTTACTTTTGAGCAGGTAACTGGTAAATTACCTGACGGTAAAGTTGGCACTAAGCATGGGCCGATAATCAAGGAGTATATTATGATTTTATAGGAAGCAAAATCGATGGCAAGGTTATGTTTTCTACTATGCCAAACAAGCAGTTCTTTCAGCTGATGGTATTTTATAATATTAAAGAAAATGAGTTTGATTGGGACTGGGAATCATCTAGAGATAAAAGTGAAATATGGAATCTTAATTGGCGCATCCACTATCATAGAGTTGAATAAAAATTTCCTAATTTTTAAAAATTTTCCCAAAATGGGAAAAAATTAGACAGTGAGTAATTTTAAGATTGAATTTAAGTAACTGATTATCAACATATTATAAAACTTCTTTTTTTAGGATTAGAATTTGCCAAAGTATTGTAGAAACCAATACTAACGCTAAATCAACCAATAATGAAAGAAAATAATACAAAACTAAACACAGTTGAAAGCCTAGAACAAATTGAGAATAAGCTGGTAAAGCTCAAGGGGAATTTAAAATTATTGAAGGACAAGGCTAAAGAACTAGCGAATCAGAAATAAACTCAACCCGAATTAAGACTTACTACTTTATAATTTGTAAGGCTGCCCTCTCAAGGCAGTCTTTTTTGTTTTACTTGCTGAACATATCATAAAGCTTTTCCTAAAGCTAGTAGTTTCTATATTTGCAATTCACTTGAATACAAGCTTTTATGGAACTATCAAATTTACTTGAGGCAATACCTTCTGCTAAAATTCTAATATCTGCCATCTTGGCTATACTTTTTCTTCAATCAGGTATAGACAAAATTGTAGATTGGAAAGGAAATCTCTCATGGTTGACAGGACATTTTGAAAAAAGCCCACTTAAAAATATGGTACCAATGTTACTCGGTACCATCACAGTTTTCGAACTTGCCGCAGGAATTACTTCAATTGCAGGTATGTTCATGCTATTACTTAGCGGAAATGCCAAAATTGCTTTAATTGGGGCTCAACTTTCTGCATTAAGTATAGTAATGCTTTTTTTTGGACAAAGAATTGCCAAAGATTATGCAGGAGCTGCTACACTTATACCTTATTTCTTATTGGCTATACTTGGTATATTAATAATGGAATGAACAAGCTAATTTAAAACGGATAAATACTTCACTAAACTGACAATCTTTTATCAAAACAAATAGTATTGATCTACACTTACAAGAATAAAAAACTGTTATAATTAAGCATACTTTTGAGGATTAAGCTTCAATTAAGTACTGTTGATTTTTTTAACTATACTCCTTTATGTTCCACTTATTGCTAAAAGAGATAGCTGCTTTTTTTAACTCTTTAGTTGCCTACATTGTAATTGTGGTATTTCTAGTAGGAATAGGATTAATTTCTTGGGTTTTTCCACAAACAAGTATTTTAGAGTATGGTTTTGCAGGTATAGATCCCCTATTCAATACAGCTCCTTATGTATTCATGTTTCTAATACCAGCTATCACTATGCGAACCTTTGCTGAAGAATATAAAGCTGGTACTATTGAAATTCTTTTGACCAGGCCTATCAGCGACTTACAAATTATTCTTGGTAAATACTTTGCCAGCGTACTACTGGTTATTATTGCACTTTTACCAACACTAACATATTATTACACAGTTTATTCGTTGGGATCGCCAGCCGGCAACATAGATACTGCAGCTGTTGCTGGATCTTATATTGGCTTGGTATTGTTGGGAGCCGTATTTACATCAATAGGTATTTTTGCCTCTTCTCTTACTGATAATCAAATAGTTGCATTTATTATTGCTGTGTTTTTTTGTTTCTGTTTGCACGATGGGATTTCTGCCATTGCCTCAATAAATGTGTGGTCAAGTTATGCTTACTTTATCAGTCAGTTAGGTATTGACTACCATTATGCTTCTGTAAGCAGGGGCTTACTCGATATAAGGAATATCATGTATTTCTTGAGTTTAATTACTATAATGATTTTTTTAACCAAACTTTCTTTAGAAAGTAGAAAGTGGTGATTTTTTAACCAAATAAAATAGAAAAGTAAAAAAATGAAGTCTAAGAAATGGGAAGATATTCTACTTTTTTCTGCTGTATTGCTCGGCATTCTTTTGGTGAATATCAATTTAAAATATTTACCCATTAGAGTAGATTTGACTGAAGAAAAGCGTTTCACCATTTCTGAAGCTACTAAAGGTTTACTTGAAAACTTAGATGATGTCGTTTACATAGAAGTATATCTAGAAGGAGACCTAAATGCAGGCTTTAAAAGATTGAGAAATTCTATTGCTGAAACATTAGAAGAGTTTAAAGTATATGGTAGCAGTAGAATTGAATACAAATTTGTAAATCCAGATGAAGCACCCAACCCTACAGCCCGCAATCGCTTCTATCAACAATTAGCAGCTAAAGGGCTTCCCGCCACTACTTTGTATGATAATATTGATGGCAAAAGAACCCAGAAAGTGATTTTTCCTGGTGCTATCATTTCTTACCGTAACAGAGAAGAAGCGGTACTGCTATTAAAAGGAAATCAAACAGCTTCAGCACAAGAAAGGCTCAACCAATCTATAGAGGGAATTGAGTATGAACTCACAAGAACGATTAGAAAAATGGGGGTTGGAAGCAAAAAGAATATCGCTTTTGTATATGGACACGACGAATTATACCCTAATGAAACACAAGATATTACCAACGCATTGAGTGAATATTTTGTAATAGATAGGATACAACTTTCTGAATCGGCACTTGACCTTTATGACGCATTAGTAATTGCCCAGCCAAGAAAAGCATTTAGTGAGTCTGATAAATATTTATTAGATCAATATATCATGCAAGGGGGAAACGCTATGTTCATGATTGATAAAATTCAGATGAATTTAGACAGTATTGCTACTGGTGGTACTTATGCGTTTGCTTATGACTTAAATATTGAAGATTTATTATTTAGGTATGGAGTGAGAATTAACATGAATTTACTTCAAGACCAGCGAGCTGGCTCTATTGAAGTCTTTACAGGAAATGTGGGCAATCAACCCAACATAGACCGCTTACCATGGCCATATTATATCTACCTCAATACTTTTAGTGAGCATCCTATTGTAAGAAATATGGATGTAGTGTATAGCCGCTTTATAAGTAGTATTGATACTGTTAAAGCAACCAACGTAGTGAAAACTCCCTTAATGTTTACTTCTAAATATACAAGGGTAAAGAATGCACCTACCATGGTAGACCTTAATGAGTTGAAACAAGATATGGATCCTGCATTATACACACAATCAAATTTACCTGTAGCTTATCTGCTTGAGGGTAAATTTCGCTCATTATTCGCTACTAGATTCCCTCCACCTGGGATTGATGCCAGTAATAAACTCAATGAAAGCCAAGCAGCTAAAATATTGGTGGTGGCCGATGGTGATATTCCTGCCAATGATTTTGAACCTCAGTCAGGTCAAATGATTCCTATAGATTTTGATCCCATTAGAAGGCAAGTTTTATCAAATAAGGAATTTATCGTAAATGCTTTAAATTATCTTACCGATGAGAATGGGCTCATTGCCGCTAGATCGAAACAAATTACTATGCGCCCACTCGATAAATTTCGAATTGATGAAGAAAAAGTGTTTTGGCAGGTTTTCAATATTGCCATACCAATTGCTATTGTAATCGCTTTCGGTGTAATCAGGTTTTATTGGCGCAAAAAAACATATGGAAGTTGATGCATACTACACTTTGAAAGGGATAGATTTTCGATTTTTAAAATCTAAATGTATGATTTAAGTTGGTGGAAATTTATAGTTTGAAACTTTGTTGAGTTGGAAAGTCAAAGTTCAACTTCACACCTCAACGACTTAACTAATAAACCCTTCTTCAAATCTTATCCTAATGCATTATAAAGCCATAGATATTGTTTTATTACCAGAAGTTGAAACCAAACAAACCATTATAGAAATTCATAAAAAGTTGGATATTGGCAAAGAGATACAAAAGATAGATATCGCAGATAAATGTCTTCCACATATTTCTCTAGCAATGGGTGGACTAAAAGAAAAAGATGCTGAAGATTTATTTGATATAACAAGTCATATTGGAAAAGAAATTAAAAATATCAACTTAGCATTTACTCATATCAGCCAACATCAAAACTCGAAGGGGGAAAATATTAATAGCTTGGAGCATATGCAAAGTACAGCACTGAGTTTCCTTCATGAAAAATTGATTGAGCAAACCCGTAAAATATTAGTAAATAAAGTAGATAGTAGTAGTTTTTCAGGAGAAGAAAATGTAACCCAAGACAGTATCAATTGGGTAAATGATTATTTTACTACCCATAGTTTAGAAAATTTCAACCCGCATATCACTTTAGGAACTGGTAGTTTTACTGAGAAATTCAAACAATTCAATGCTACTTTTAAAAGATTGGCAATCTGCCATTTAGGCAACTATTGTACTTGCAGAACAATACTATTTGAGACTCAATTAGCCAATTAACTATCCAGAACAATCCATTTTTGTTGCCAAGCTTCTATAGTGACATTTGCCATATTTTCTCTTTTACCACTTACTAGTTCTAGTCCTTCTCCAATGAAAAGATTTAACTTTTGAGTAGATGATGATATATTAAAAAGACAAAGTATTTTTTCATTTTCATGTTCTCTTTCAATGGCAAAAACATGGTTATTTACAAAAGGAAAAGCATATTTCCCGAACGGATTAAAAGCCTTTTGATTAATCCTAATATCTATCAAATCTATATAAGCATTAAAATATTTCCCTCTAAAACTACTTGGATCATCTAATGCCGATATTAATGATAGAAAGTTAAGTTTTTCACGATTGATTGAACGCTTCATTCCTGTTCTTTCCACACCATCTTTATCATTGCCGGAACCCACCAAGGAGTGAAAGTATATACCCGGAACACCTGGCATAGCCATAGCAACCCCTTGGGCCAATAGCATTTTCTTTATTCTTATTTCTTCAGCTTCCTTTGGCGAAGTCAATAAATCCATGTAGTTACAATTGAGTTCATAGGGTGCTTGACTTCCATCTGAATTATTTTTGTAGGATACATAACCGCCATGCTTTTCTGCTGTAGCTGCTAAAAAATCAATCTCTTTTTGAGGTAAAATACCTTGCACAGGCCTTACCCCTACTCCATCGTGACTTGCAGTAAAATTAAAAAAGCAGACTTGGTTACTAGGTAACTTTAGCGCATTTGCCCACTGTTGCAAATCGACTACATTTTCTTTTAAAATTGTATAAGCAAGCAAAGGTGGTAATGTAAAATTATACACCATTTGTGCTTCATTGTTACCATCTCCGAAGTAAGATATATTTTCTTTGTGGGGTACGTTGGTTTCTGTAATCAGTGTAATTTCATGGGTAATTTCCTCTATCACCAACCTGATCAATTGGATAATAGCATGCGTTTGAGGCAAGTGAATTGAAGTGGTACCTGGAACTTTCCATAAAAAACCTATGGCATCTAGCCTAATCAATTTAGCTCCTTGACTGATGTAAAAGAGTAAAATATCAATTACTTGCAGAAGTACTTTTGGGTTTTCAAAGTTTAGATCGATTTGGTCTTTACTGAAAGTTGTCCAAATGTATTTTTTATTTCCATCTGCATCTTCAAACTCACTAAGTAAGGGTAATGCCCTAGGCCTCACTACTGCACTCAAATCTGTTTCTGGCGACATTTCCACAAAATAGTTTTCATACTTTCCATCATTTGCTAGAAAACCCTTAAACCATTCAGATTTAGCAGAAATATGATTGACAACAGCATCAAACATTAACCTATAATCTCTAGAAAGATTTTCAATATCCTCCCAAGTACCCAAACTAGTATTTACCGCATAATAGTCTATCACCGAAAAACCATCGTCAGAGGAAAATGGATAAAACGGCAAAATATGTATGGTATTGATGTGGCCTTTTAAATATCGATTTGAAAAATCATTCAGTGTTTTTAGTGGAGCTTCTCCTTCATTTTGCACATGGTCTCCATAAGCAATGAGTAGGATATCTTTCTCCGAAAGGTTGTATGGTATCTGTTTTATCTTATTCCTATACTTTTGAATCAGGTTATTAATAGCATGCTGAATTGTAGGAACTAAGTCTCTAGCATATATCTCGGAAAGTTTTTGTGCGATATTCTCTTCCATCATTATTTGTCTTGAAAGTAATGAGCATAAAAAAGCCTGCTTTACAAAGCAGGCTTATAATTTACAGGGCGAATGATGGGAATCGAACCCACGGCCTCCAGTGCCACAAACTGGCGCTCTAACCGACTGAGCTACACCCGCCATTTTTTTGAGAAGGCAAATTTATAAGTATCTCTGTTGTTAAGCAATTTTATCTGTTAAAAATTTAAGACGCTTACCCTTAATTTTTTCATCAAACTTCCCATGCTGATAAGCAAGATGTCCAGATACGATGGTATGGGTTACCTGCGAATGGAATTCAACTCCTTCAAATGGAGACCATCCGCATTTATATAGAATGTTACTTTTATCCACTTTTTCCTTGACTTCTAAATCAACCAAAACTAAATCTGCCCAATACCCTTCTCTAATAAACCCTCTTTCTTCTATCCTAAATAAAATGGCTGGATTATGACAAGCTTTTTGCACGATATGCTCTAAGGAAATTTTTCCTTGGTGATAAAACTCTAGCAAAGCTTGTAAATTATGCTGTACCAATGGCCCCCCTGAAGGTGCTTTGAAATAAGGGTTATTTTTTTCTTCTTGAGTATGAGGGGCATGATCGGTGGCGAGCACATCTATGCGGTTGTCCAATACAGCTTCAAAAATAGCTTGCCTATCATTAGCAGTTTTAACAGCAGGATTCCATTTTATTAGTGTTCCTTTTTCATCATAGTCGGCATCGGAAAACCACAAATGATGGATACATGCTTCTGAAGTAATGTGTTTCTTTTCTAAAGGAATCTCATTACTGAATAATTCAAGTTCTTTAGCTGTAGAAATATGCAAAATATGCAAACGTGCACCATGTTTTTTAGCCAATGCCACTGCTTGCGAAGAAGAAGCATAACAAGCTTCTGCACTGCGTATAAGTGGATGGAATTTTATAGGTACATCATCTCCGTATTTTTCTTTGTAGGTTGCTTCATTGGCTTTTATCATTGGGTCTTTTTCGCAATGGGTAGCAATAAGCATATCTGTACTAGCAAAGATTTTTTCTAAAACTGCCTCATCATCTACTAACATATTGCCCGTAGAAGAACCCATAAATATTTTTATACCACATACATTTTTTGCATCTACTTTTTTGAGCTCTTCCAAGTTATCGTTGGTTGCCCCCATAAAAAAAGAGTAGTTAGCCAAAGCATTTTTAGAGGCTATGCGATACTTATCCTCTAATAAATCTACGGTGACGGTATTGGGCACGGTGTTAGGCATTTCCATAAAACTGGTTATACCACCAGCAACGGCTGCTTTTGCCTCTGTATAAATTTCGGCTTTATGAGTAAGCCCGGGTTCCCTAAAATGTACTTGGTCATCTATTAAGCCAGGTAGTAAATATTTACCTGCCGCATCTATAACAATTTCGGCATGCGCTTTACTAAGGTTATTTCCAATTTTGTTAATGAAACCATCACGGATAAAAATATCGGTTTCTGAAATGGTTCCTTCATTTACTACTTTGGCATTTTGGATAAGTATGGATTGCATAAGGCCCGATTTAACGCTAAAAAAATTGTATTCGGGACAAATTTAAATGCCTTTTGAGCGGAAACAAGTAAACTAAAGGGAATTTTCAAAAATCTAATAATCGAGTGAAAAGTCCCTTTTTCTTTGATTGAGACTTGATGTATTTACGTTCACCAAGTAATTCAAGCACAGCCCTTCCAACCGACTCTGCACCAATTATATTTCTATATATTTCATAAGAAGTGTTCGACAGTTCTCTAACTTGGCCACTGTGCCTAAATTTACCTTTGCGAAAAGTAATTTTTAGTATTTGCTTCTTTTCGTCATACTCCAGCATTTTGATTATACTGGATTTTGGTTTACTATAAAGTGTAGACAAAGAGATGTGTGTTTAGTTTGTTTTTATAAACGATTCAACCTTACACAGTATTTTCAATTCATTACTAATGTAGGGTCTGATTTAGAATTGTTAAAAGAGTAATTTATATTTTTAAATATATACTTATTTTTTGGTATAATATTGTATTTTTTTCATTTATCCTTTGTATTTACAATCTTATTAAGAAGCAGTAAATACCTCCTTAAATCATTTTAGTATATTCTCTTTTTCGTTTAATGGTAGTAATCTGGAGTCTTCTAAAGCCGCATTTCTATGACCTTTATATTTTAAATAATCTTTATTTTGTGCAAAAGCTATAAATTTTGATACGGACTCATGTTCTACCAATAATACTGCATCCCAAAGTTCATTTTCAGGACCAATTAAAAAGTTCTTACTGTCGCCATAGAACAGTACTTTACTTCCAGCCTTTTCCAATTCAGGAAGTGTTTTTTCTACATACAATTTATAAGCTTCCTTTCCTGAGATTTCGTCCTTGGGTTTTAGGGTTTCAAAACCTGTATAATCTGCCTTTAATTTAAACTTGAGCAGATTTAACATGATTACTTTTCCTTTACCATGAAAATGTTGATAAAAAGCCTTGCCTTGTTCGTTTGTTGCTTCTATGTAATTTTTCATAATACATTTTTCTACAAAAATCGCTTTAAAAAACTACTTAGGCATTGATGTACATCAAGAAAGCTTTGTTAGCTTATTTCTAATCCTACTAACAGTTTCAGGACTTACATTTAAGTAGGAAGCAATTTCATATTGGGGAATTGTATTCAAGAGCTTCACATTCGTTTTTAATAATTTAAGATATCGCTTTTCGGCACTAAGCATGCGCAAATCTTCTAATTTTTGATGCGTCGAAATAAATAGTTTTTCTGTGATCAACCGTGCAACACTTTCTACAAAAGGATACTTTTTGCCTAATTCTTCTATCTTTTCTCTGCTTGTAATTCTAATAATGGCATCAGTCATACAAACAATTTGTTTGGTAGATTCCTGCTTGGTTAAAAAGCTATGGTAATTAGCCACAAATTGCTTCTCAAATACAAAATCATCTACAATTTCCTTATTTTCTCCTATCAACAAGCATTTCAACAGCCCTTCTTCAACAAATCCTATTTTATTACTCACCTTACCAACACTAAGAAAAACTTCTCCTTTAGCATAAAATTTAGGTCGAAAGCAGGCAGCAAACAATTCAGCTTCATTGGGTGAAATTTTAAAATTATCTATGAGGAACTTATTCATATCTAGCTTCTCAAATATTCCTACTGATACCCTTTTGCTTGTAACTCAAAAAGCTCAGCATATTTACCCTTACTTGCTATCAACTCTTCATGAGTGCCCAGCTCACCGAGTTGCCCCTTTTCTAAGAAAAGAATACGGTCTGCCATGCGTACTGTTGAAAACCTATGAGAAATTAATACAGCTGATTTTCCTTGAATCAATTCGGAAAAACGGACAAAAACCTCGTGTTCTGCCCTGGCATCAAGTGCTGAAGTCGGTTCATCTAATATTAATAATTGTGCTTCCCGCATATATGCCCTTGCCAAAGCTACTTTTTGCCACTCGCCACCTGAAAGTTCAACCCCATTATTAAATCGCTTACCCAAAGCCTGTTGATAGTTTTTTGGTAATCGATTGATGACTGTATCTGCCAAACTTTTCTGCGCCGCATTCACAATCCTTGTTTCATTTTCTCGCTGATCAATTTGACCTACTGCAATATTATCTGATGCTGCCATTTGAAATCGAACGTAGTCCTGAAAAATGACCCCTACTGTTTTTCTCAATTCTTGTAAATCGTATTCCCTTAAATCTTTTCCATCTAATAAAATCCTTCCTTCTGTGGGGTCATATAAACGTGAAAGTAATTTTACCAAAGTAGTTTTTCCCGCTCCATTTTCACCTACCAATGCTAATTTTTCACCTGCTTTAAAATGAAATGATAAATTACGTAAAGACCAACTTTCACTATTGCTGTATTTAAAGCCTACATTTTCAAAGGTAAAACCATGCTGGATTGGATTTGGTACGTTGTTGCCTTTGCCTTTTGTCTGTATCAATGGCTTTATCTCAAAAAAGCTGAATAAATCTTGAAGGTAAAGTGCCTGCTCTGCGATAGAAGTAAACCTGCTCATAATGGCTTGTAAAAGACCACGCATTCGGTTGAATGAACCAGATAAAAAGGTTAAATCACCAACAGTTATAATTCCACCCACAGTTTGGATAATAATAAATAAATATGCTCCATAATACGCCAAAGTGCTTAATGCCGAAAGTACACTCCCCCACATTGCTCTTTGGATAGACAATTTTCTATTGGCTTGGTAGTAATTATCTGATACTTCCTTAAAGCGTTCTGAAAGAAAAGCTGATAAATTAAAGGTTTTTATTTCTTTGGCAGTTTCGTCGCTAGCCCCAATGTATCTTAAGTAATCAAGTTCACGTCGCTGAGGTGTCCAGCTTCTGCTTAATGAAAAGCCTTGTTGGTTAAAATAATTCTCTGATATAAAAGAAGGAATTACAGCTATTACCAATAATAAGATGAGCCAAGGATTATAAACTGCTAATCCAATTCCTAAAAAAACAAGGGTAATGGTATCTTGCACTTGGGTTAATACTTGAGACATTAGAATAACCCTGCTGGTAGTTTGTCGCCTTGCACGTTCTAATTTGTCATAAAACTCAGCATCCTCAAACTGGTATAAGTCCATTTTAGCTGCGTGATTAATCAGCTTGACTGAAATTTTATTGGCAAATAAATCGCCAAGTAAACTATCTAATAGGGTTATACCCCTAGAAATCAAATCTGATATTACAGCCAAAATCAATTCAATACCCACTAACCACCAGATATTTTCCATATCTGATTCACCCGATGCGCCACCAACTAAGAGAATAACCTCATCTATAATAAGTTTTCCTATATAGAGCTGTAAAGGGGGTAAGGAAGCTTTTACCAATCTCAGTAAAATATCTCCCGAGGTCATGAAAGGGCTGGTTTCCCAGATCATTCCAAAAAACTCTGGTAAGTTTTTGAAAGCCAGTAATTGTTCTTTAAAAGAGACATCTTTGTTATTCCCCTGTGGTGAACTACGAAAAAATCCTCTCATATAAATATCTATTCAAATTTTTGTTGAAGTAATGGAAAAATAATAATCTACCCATTCTTACTTAATTATTTAGCACATAGACTATAAAGAAATACAAAACATAGACTTCAGTAGATATCCTTTTTTTAGTTAGATACCATTTGCTGATGCATTAATTATCTTTAGAGAAAATCGAAACATTATTTTTTCCATCGACTGCTAAAGGTAAGAATGGAAGACAGTCATAGAAAAAAATGACCGTTTAAATTGTTGAATCTTGAAAATTGATTAAAAAAAGCCTAAATAGTAAAAATTACTATAAGTTGAATAAAAATCAATGACTTGGCTAAATGTCTTAAGACAGGTAATTGTAATTAATTATTTTTCATTCTAAAACTTGATATTTTTTATTTGGTTCAAATTAATTGAATAATCTAGTGTCTATGCAATATATTACCCCTGAAGATTGGCAAGCGTCTGGAAAGTATTTTAATTATATTTCCAATAAAATATTCTACAAAGAATCTGAGCTAGCAGGAGAAGATGCGCCTGTATTATTGATGTTACATGGTTTCCCTACAGCTTCTTGGGATTGGTATAAGCTTTGGGATAAACTATCTAAGAAGTTTAGGCTTATTGCCCCAGATTTTATTGGCTTTGGTTTTTCTGACAAACCTCGCGAGTACCAGTACTCTATATTAGATCAAGCAGATATGTTAGAGTTATTGTTATCTAAGAAGCGAATTAATAAAGTTCATTTACTGGCACATGATTATGGCGACACAGTGGCACAAGAGTTACTTGCTCGCCACCAAGATCGTGTACAATTTAGGGAAGATGGTGTCTTATTAAGTTCTATTTCTTTATTGAATGGTGGAATTTTTCCTGAGGTACATCATCCTAAACCTATACAAAAGCTTTTATTAGGCCCTTTTGGAAAATTTGTAGCCAAATTTTTAACTGAGAAAAAATTCAGGGAAAATATGGTAGCTGTTTTTGGAAAGGACTTTCCTCCTTCTGACAAAGAATTGAATGCCTTTTGGCAATTGGTTAATTATAACAATGGACAGCAAATCACTCATAAACTCATGCATTATATGCGTGAACGAAAAACTGAGCGTACTCGATGGGTAGAATCTTTAAGAAAGACAAAAGTACCTGTTCGTTTTATTGATGGCTTACAAGATACCATTTCTGGAAAGGACATGGCCGCGAGATACAAAGAACTTATAACCAATCCAGATGTGATAGAATTACCCGATGCGGGTCATTATCCTCAGATAGAACAACCCGAAGAAGTGTTGAAACACTTTTTTGAATTCCATGGGAAATTGGAAGGGGTTTAAAAAAAAATGACTGATTTTTGAAACTCAATCAAACTTCTTACTATATGCATAAGGTGCCATGGCTGGATGCTTCACATCCATCCAAGCACTTAGCATAATGTTCTTATAGGCCGTTAACATCTGATCAGCAGCTTCTTGATAAGGCATTCCTCCTATTCCAGTACAGAGAGCGGGGATAGCGACATGCCTTAAATTTTTTATGCCTTTCTTGTTTTGCATAATCAATTCCACTAAAATGGCTCTCATAGCCAAATAAGCATTTATAGAATTATGGAGTTTGCCAGGAATACGCATGGTTGGAGCGACAATTAAGTAAGGAAACTGCATGCTATCCATCTTTAAAGTAATGGCTTTCCCAACAGGTAATTCACCTAGATAATTTTCTCTAATTTCATTCATTACCCTTTGTTGCGCTTGTCTTTTATAAAAATCATCTATAGCCTTATCTAAGCCTCCACCCATATCACCAAAACTGTTAGCAGGACTCACAATAGCATCGGCCCAAATTTTTAATATATTACCATGTAACACTTCCACTTCCTGCATTCCTTCAAATACTTTTGCCAGAATTGAAGCAATTTCTAAGTTATTATCACAAATTGATATCCTAAAGTCTTTATCATTCAAACCACTCCCAAAAGCTTTTAAAGTTTTCAACTGCATCTTACGTACAAATCCGATGAATTGTTTGATCATATCTTATTACTTCTATCAAATTCTTCTCAATCATCATTATATCGATTGTAAGGTACTTCATTAACCCAATGGAAACCTCTATTGAGTAATCCAAAGTTTTTCAAATCGTAATAATTCATTTCTACAACTAATGAATCCTTTTCTAGCACTCCTTTTAAGGTGAATTTATCTCCATTTAATTCATATTTAAACTCATGCTTATTTTCAGTATTATTTCTCAAAGAGAATGTAATACTTTGAGAAAGCGTATCTATAGAAGAATTGAAGCGATTGACCTTATCATCCATCATGATAATGGAAGTTGAATTTGGATAATCAAACAAGACCCTTTTCCACCTATGTTTATCCGTAATTAATGGAGCTATAGTATCATTATTTTGGATAAAAGTTTCTACGTTATACACTCCATATAATGCTGATTTTTCTCTATCTACTCCATTTGTCTTTCTCCAGTTTAACCCTTGATCTACTTGAGTGTAAATAATAAAAGCAAAGAAAATCACTTGAATTCCATAAAGTACATAGCGATATCTTTTTGTGATAAAATACGGGTAAATTACTTCTGCAGGTATTGGTTGATTCAAAATGAAAAATGAAAAAAGCCTATTAAAATTTTGCCCTGCTATATAAAGGGCTATGAGAATGAGTTGGAAAGAAAATAGCTTTACAGGAATATCATAACTCATATTCATCATAAAAACATTCAGCATTACTCCTGCTGCTACAAGCGCTCCTAATGTTCTCGTTTTCCTGAAAATCAATAAAAGTCCAGCTACTGTTTCGCTAAACCCAGCAAAAATGGTATAAGACTCAGAAAAACCCATGAATGTCCACATTAAACGCATGGGTGATGCCTGTCCAAAAGTTTGAAACAAGCGTTCAAGATTGGGAGGGATAAACTGTAAATAAAAAAGCTTGATGATACCATATACCAATAAAAAATAAGCGAGATAACTTGTAACTATCAATAAGAACCAAGCTTTTAGCTTTTCATAATTTTTTCGTCTTTTATCTACAATTGAAAAGAGGGTCCCAATTACTCCCGTAAATAACAAGATACAGAAATACCACAACCAGTCATAAAGTCTATCACCACTGCCTGTAGGGATAGATGATATTTCTTGGTCAATACTAAAAAAAGTTTTCGCTGTAAAGTTGATGATCAACTCCCACAATTGGTTATAATATTCAGTGAGGTTGTCTATCCCAGGAATGACGTTAATGGGAAATGGGAAAATTATTAGTATGAAGAAAACGAAAATATACCTGAATGATAGTTTTTTTCCAAAACTCCATACTTTCGAAGATGCTAATTTCTCCATCTTTTATTATTTGTTACTTTCTATATTGAGTAACTACTTAAAATATATAATAAGCAGATAATCATATATTTACCACTATTCATTACTTCAACTCTGAAACCTTAAAAGTCCATACATAATTGCTAGGTGCCTTATTTTGTAATGCTTTAGGAATAGTTATATTAAACCCTTTTTCAGCAGCTTTCCATTTTAAGGCTCTGCTATAACCCAGTAAATATACCTTGCTTCCTTTTTTGGGCTGATGCGAAGTAATGGTAATTTCTGAGGGCATTGTAGATTCACCTTCTTCGCACAGGTAAAAGAAGAATGCATTCCCATTTTCTTGCTGGGTCATGCAAATATTATTTTCTTTATAAGGAGCAAGTGCTTTGCTATTATAAATACCTTCACCATTCACTTTTATCCAAGCACCAAACTCAGCTAGTAAATCGTAGGCTCCTTGTTGCCATTCTCCCTCGGGTGTTGGCGCAATATTCAAAAGCAGATTCCCTCCTTTTGCCACAATATCTACCAATGTTTGTACTCCTTCTCTCCCCGACATGTATTTGGCATTTTTAGTATGTGACCATCCTCCTCCAGAAATAATACAAGATTCCCACGGATAAGGTAATGCTTTTTCAGGCACTCGATTTTCCGGGGTTAGGTAATTCTGGTTCTTGCCATGTACGGCACGGTCCACTACAATTAAGCCTGGTTGCTTTGCTCTTGCTTTTACAACAAATTCATCAATATTGATATCTTGATTGATGATCCTGTGTTTTAGATAGCCATTCTCATTATCTTTTAGCTGTGCATCGTACCAACTGGTAATGGTACTTTTAGGTGTTTTGGCCACCCAGCCACCATCTAGCCAAAGTATGTCAATTTTGCCATAATCGGTTAGTAATTCCAGCATTTGATTATGGGTGAAATCTACATATTCTTGCCATCTTTCAGGATTGACTTCTGGTTCATAATTTACATTCCGATCTCGTGGTGGATATTTAGGATCCCAATAGCTTTCTACATGCCAATCTGGTTTAGAGAAATAAGCACCTGCCCATATGCCTTCATTCCTGAATGCATTAAATATTTCATTGGCAACATTCTTTCTGGGATTATTTGAAAAAGCACAATCAGCAGCCGTTATTTTATAGTCCGTATACTTGGAATCGAACATGCAAAAACCATCGTGGTGCTTCGTGGTAAATACCACGTATTTCATTCCTGCGTTTTTTGCTGCTTTTGCCCATTTTTCAGGATCAAACTTTACAGGATTAAATGTTTTGATCAATCCTTCGTATTCCTTTTTATAGGCAAAGTAATTATCTGGATTTGCTCCCATTGTTCGTTTACACCAACCATATTCTTCTGGGCATAAAGACCAAGATTCCACAATACCCCACTGACTGTATGTACCCCAATGCATCAAGAGTCCGAATTTTATATCCTGCCATTGATTGATTTTATCTAAAACCAATGGGTCAGTTTCAGGTACATATCTCTCTTCTTCATAGATGGCTTGGGAAAAGCAATTAAATGAGACAAAGAAAAGCGCTAATAATAAGCTGATTTTTTTCATTTTCAGAAAGTCTGTTTGCTTAGTTGAAGTGCTTATCTATTCTCCAGCCCAATAATCTATCACCAAAACTTTATCTAAATGCGGCCCTAATACCTCGCCAAAAGCTTTGTGATCTGGGTGTGGTAGGTATTCAGCTCGGCCAGCTTCATCAGCAAAAGTCACAAAAAAACAATGGGTAAAACCTTGGGCCAAGTTTTCAGGACTATTGTTTGTTCCCCATTCAAAATCTTTAATCGCATCAATTTTTGATGGTAGTCCCATAAAAGCTTCTTCTACTTTTTTTATATCAGCCTCAGAACTTTCATCTTTAAATTTAAAGAGCACAACATGTCTCAACATTTTTTCAGCTGCCTTTACTTCTTCCACTTTGGGAGCTTCCGCTATAGCAGCATTTTCAGTATTAGTAGTTGTATTTGAACTACAAGAAGTGAATAAGTAACTTATAATAGCAATATAAAATAGTCTTTTCATTTTCGATTTTGGGTTTTACTTAAAAGCTGTAAGATAATATTTTTTTGAATCTCTAATTTCAAAAGATAACACTCAGGATAAGTCAATAAATAATTTTATTGTATTGATACTTTTACCGGTTCACAAGAAGCAAAACCGATACGATCAGTTACCAAGTAAAGTTCTTTATTTTCTGGTATGGCAAATGGTGACAGATAAACTTGCCATGTTTCACTTAACTCCTCGCCAGCATTTATAATTTGGTAGCCAATAGCGCTTCCTTCGGTCGAACAACTCACCTGTAATTTACCATCGGCAACCGTATATTCAGGTGAAGCAGTTACTGGCTTTTCAAAACCTGGTTCCTTCCAATCAGGCCAAAACATACTGATCAAGTCTGGTTCTGCGATATGTCCTTTGTCATCAATGGTTTTCATCCAACGTTCACACTCAGCACGAAGCTCTTTTAATTTGTCTGCGTAATTAAGGTCGCTTGCCAAATTATTTAGTTCATGGGGATCATTTTCAATATCGAATAGTTGCTCTGGCTCTTTGTTACTAAACCATTGCATTTGAATTTCATTCAACGCTCCTGCTTCTTTGAGCCTGAGTAATTCTTGCATAATTGGTTGTTGTGTTCTATAAACCACTGGCATGTAATAGGGCTTTGTCAAGTCGAAGTTTTTGAGGTATTTGTATCTTTTATCTCGCACTGCCCGAATCATATCATAAAACCCATCAAAACGATCTGCTGCTCCATGTACAAATTCTCTTTCTGGTGCTGTAAACTCACCTAAAAATGCTTGTCCCTGCAAATACGATGGCGGTTTAATGCCTGCTAATGAGAAGACTGTAGGTGCATAATCTATGAAACTTACCAATCGGTCGTCATAGGTGTTTGCCCGCATGCCATCTGGTAACCTGACAATCAAAGGCAGCCGCATTCCTGAATCGTATAATAAGCGTTTTTGCCTAGGTAAAGGCCCTCCATGGTCTGCATACCAAAAAATAATAGTATTGTCCATTAAACCTGCTTCTTCTAACTCTTTGAGCTTTTCGCCAATTTGTATATCCATTTCCACAATATTGGAATACATACGACGCACATCTTTTTTAGCTATTTCGGTATCTGGTAAATACGGTGGAATAGGCACTTCTAAATCTTCGGGAATGTGTAAACTGTCATCCGCTTTTCTCCATATTTGAGATTCATGAGTTACACCATGATTGAATATGGCGAAAAATGGCTGTCCTTCTGTCCTGTTTTTATAATGCGCCTCGTTACCATTTTCATCCCATGCCGTTATAGTTGCTTTGAACTGATAATCTTGTTTGGCATTGTTGGTAGTATAGTACCCATTCTCCCGCATAATTTGGCTCATCATTTTAACCTCGGGTGGTGTGACTACATCATAAGAGATTATACCCAGCTGTTCAAAATATGATTTACCTTGTGTACGCATATTATTCGCTCCCATGCTACTCGGATACATCCCTGTAGCAATGGCAAATCTACTTGGTGCACAAACCCCAGAAGGTGAGAAGGATCTTGTAAAGGTAATTCCCTCACTTACTAATCTATTTAGATTAGGTGTATATTCATAAATAGTTGAGTCTCCATAGGCTGCTAAATACGGACTCATATCTTCTGTAACCAACCAAAGTATATTTGGCTTTTCATATTTTACTTTTGGGTAAGTATCGGTTTGTGAGGTTTCTTCTGAAATAGGTTGTTCAGCTGTACATGCAAAAAAAAATAGAATAGTAATATTCGGCAGTAAAAATGGTAGTAGTTTTTTCATAATAGTTTTTCAGTTGTAATTAATCTACAATGCTTTTAAAGCTACATGTAAATTATTTAATTTTTGAAAATACTATTAATGGGTTGGTAAACCAACTTGCCCTAACCTGAAAAGGGATAACTAATTGGGGAGCAAATGATAACGCAGTGTAAAGTGTATGGTACGATTATAATATCTTTGAAACTTACCAGCACTTACAACAGAAGAAGTTATTCTTGCATTGGCAGACCAAAGTTCGGAAAAATGATATTCTAGCCCTGCATTAATTGTTGCGTCTACTGTTTTAAATGCTTCCGATTGGTCTGTGAAACCAAAGCCAGCATCAAATCTTGCAGATAACAGGTAATTGGCACCAGGTCCGACATGCACATCAAAGTTATCGTTTATTTTATAGGTCAGTAAAAAAGGAATATCAATATAATTGAGTTGCCAATTAAAAAAAGGCTCATTTTTTCTAGCCTTGCTTCCTTTTTGGCTAAAAAGTATTTCTGGTTGTATACTGAGCTTTTCGTTGAGCGGGAAGGAAACACCACCGCCTATCTGAAAGCCAGCTTTATCAAAACCACCAAGGTCGTCACCATCTATTTGGGCTGCCGTAGCTCCAACTATTATTACTCCTTTAAACTCTTGTGCATTCACAAAATACCCCTCTGTAATTGCCAAAAGAGTGATAAATGCTACAAATAGATGTTTATTATTAAGTATCGAGCAGATTGTGTTCATTGAGTTTTTTAAGCGCTTCATTCTTGTAATTTCTACCTATGGGTATTTCGAAACCTGATACTTCTGCATGGGTAGCACAAAAGGCTTCTACTTTTTCCATATTAATAATAAAAGAACGGTGAATTCGCATAAAACGCTGCTCAGGAAGCTTTTCTTCTAGGTAACTTATTTTCTGATAGGCCACTACTTCTTTACCGGGAGTTTTTACCCTTATGTAATCTTTCAAGCTTTCTATGTACAAGATATTTTTCAGTAATACTTTCACCATTTTTTTATCAGACTTTAAATAAATAAATGGTTCTTGAAATCCACTACCTGCCAATATTTTATTTTGCTCAGTTTGCTCACTTTTTTCTTTTACAGGCCTCACCATATTATCCATTACCTTATTAATGGCTTTTAAAAAACGATCAAAAGAGATAGGCTTCAATAAATAATCGACAGCATCTAACTCATAGCCCTCTATGGCATATTCTCTATACGCAGTTGTGAAAATTACTTTTGGCGGGTTTTTTACGCTTTTCATAAAATCGATACCTGTTAATTTAGGCATCTGAATATCTAAAAAGAGTAAGTCAATTTTTTCGGTTTGTAGCTTATTGTATGCTTCAATAGCATTTTTACACCTTGCTACCATTTCCAACGTATCTAACCTATTTATATAATTTTCTAATACGTCTAGCGCAAGTGGTTCATCATCTACTATTAAGCATTTTAATTTCATAATTGATCAATGAATTAAATATACATTATATGGGCAACCATCTTATTATTGTAGCACTTTTTTAGTTGGCATTTCAACTGTGATACTCTCGAAGGCTGTAGCCAGTTTTAATTTTAATACTACTAAAAAAGTATCTTTCTCATCGAAAATTTTTAAATCATAATTGTCCGTATAAATCAAGTCAAGTCTACGCTTTACATTTTTTAATCCTATACCACTTCTATAACTACTTATTTTTAAGTTCTCTTCTTCTGGCGATTTACTATTTTCTACTTTAAAAACCAGTCTATCATTTTCTACATGTAAATCTAATGATACCCAAACTGTTTCTAGCTCTCCGCTTACTCCATGTTTAAAACTGTTTTCGATGAAAGGAAGCAATAGCATAGGAGCTATCATTTTACCACTTAAATCTCCCGAAGTATTAAAAGAAACATCTAACCTTTCGCCATATCTGATTTTTTCTAAATCTATATAATGATTTATATAATTGATTTCTTTTGCCAATGATACTTGCCTGGCCGCAGTATCATACAACATATAACTCATTAGTTCTGAAAGTTTTAATACAACTTCAGGAGCATTATCAGACTTTTTAAGTGTAAGTGAGTAGAGATTATTTAATGTATTGAATAAAAAATGTGGATGAACTTGAGACTTTAAAAACTTCAATTCAGCCTCTAGTTTTTCTTTTTCTAATGATTTTGCTTCTTGTTGCTCATAATACCACTTTTTTAAAAGCTTAATTGCCATTACCATTATAACTAAGGTGTATGTATTGGTAAAGGTCTTTAAGTGTCTAAATGCAACAAAAAAGTCTGTTCCTACTTTGTCTGGAAAGAAGGGTGGGTATAACACATAGTAATAGAATAACCTAATGGCCAAAGTTGCCACAATAATTGTAATGAAAGTATAGGTGAAAAATTCTGTATACTTTCTCTGGAATAAATAGGTGTCTATGAGTTTGTAAAGCACAAAATACACCATAGGTAGCTTTATGAGTAATTCAGATGATTCACAGATAAATGCCTTACCATACTCATCATTATAGGATCCCCAAGAAGTACCATAAAAGCAAACATAAGCAATCCAAAATGCTATATGTACCAAAGGGCGATTTTGAAGAAACCGAAGGATAATTGAATCTTTTTTTAGTTGAAAACTCATATATTAATTGTTAGTAGTATTATGTGTAGCTTAACAAAAATAGTAGCATTCTGATCTGATAGAAGAAAAGTCTATTTATTTAGACAAATTACGAAAAATACCATATTAATTACCAATTTCTTCCCTCGCATGGTTTTACTACTCCCTATTTCACTAAATATAGTATAATTGATGGGTTATGTCTAAAAGCAAGTTTTTTGTGATATGCATCTATTATTTTTAACTCCTGTTAATGCAACAGTTAGTCACATAACATGAACCATGGAAATGGTACCCTGATTTTCAGGATACCATTTTTTGCTTTATAGGCAATCCATACTTATGCATCATTTTCTTTTAGAGAGTAACTGTCACTCTGTTCTTCTGGATGTATTTCTATAACATTTGCGATGGTCATTTTAACCAATATTTCGGCCGCAAGTTCTTTTGAGATTGAAGCATAACTGGCAAATTGATCTACATCAGTTGCATTCTCAGTAGCCAGTAGCTGCATGAGTTTATGTTCATAATCTCCGTAAATAAAAGAAGCTTCTCTTTCTTTAGTCCGGGCACGAAGAATTTGCCTTAATTCCCTACTACTTTGTACACTCCTATCTTCTACCCGTAAGTAAGCCCTTCCTCTTTTTTTGTAAAAATTATAAATAAGGAAAACAGGCTTTTCTTTACTTTCTTCAATCTGAAAAGCCAAAATACTTTTTCTGGCATTAAGTGCTATATATTCTAATTTATACTTTATGGCTGGCTTACAATGTTTTTCTATTGCATTTTCCAATACAAATGCTTCTCCGACCGCATCTTTTAACCCTGTAATTATTCCATCGTCATTTACTCCTACCAATAAAATTCCTCCTTTGGCATTGGCAAAAGCTACTACTTCCCGCATAATCTTTACAGGATCGGCTGCCTTTCTTTTAAATTCTAGGTGGAGACCTTCGCCACTGCTCACCAGTTTTTTTAATGCTTGCAGGTCCAAGAGCGTAATATTTTAGGAAAAATGATTTTTATAGAGATTGAATCGAAATTTCAATCTTCATCTAAAACATACAGATCTTTTAGGTTTCTTCCAAAGCCATCGTAATCTAGTCCATAGCCAACTACAAATCTGTTTGCAATTTCCATCCCTAAGTAATCTATAGGGATTGAACCTTTATATACTTCTGGTTTTAGTAATAATGCTGCAATTTTTACAGAAGCTGGCTCTTTCTTCACTATGTCTTCAGTAAGTTTTCTGATTGTATTTCCTGTATCAACAATATCTTCAACAATAATGACATCCTTTCCTTTTATACTATCGTCAAAACCTATTAGTTCTGCTACCTTACCCGTTGAAGTAGTTCCTTTGTAAGAACTATACTTTGCAAAAGACAATTCTAAAGGTAAATCTATATAGCGACATAGGTCTGATAAAAACATAAAAGCGCCGTTGAGAATTCCAACCATCACAATTGGTTTACCTGTATAATCTTCTGTTATCTGCTGACCAAGTGCTATTAGACGTTTCTTTATCTCCGTCTCTTCTAGGTAAACTTTAAATCGCTTGTCTTTAACTTTCATGATTTTTTTACTAACTCGTATTAAAATAGATATTGAAGGTAACCTTGGTACTATAGCGCACAAATCTATGGAATTTAATAGCAATATCTTGATGGATTACATGCAAAAACTTAATTTCGAGATTATCTAAATATTTTTTTATCTATAAGAAATAAAGAATAATTGACTTATGAATTACTGGCTTGTTAAATCTGAACCTGGAGCCTACTCATGGGATGACTTTACAGCTTTAGGAAGAGACCATTGGGATGGCGTAAGGAATTATCAGGCACGAAATAATATGATGGCAATGAAGGCCCAAGACAGGGTACTTTTTTACCACAGTGTTAAAGATAAAGAAGTGGTTGGCATAGCCGAAGTTGTAAGAGAACATTATCCTGACCCAACAACAGACGATACAAGATGGGTAGTAGTAGACCTTGCTCCTGTTGAAAAACTACCTAAACCGGTAACTTTACAGCAAATTAAAGCAGATGAAAGATTGGCAAATATTGCACTTGTAAAACAATCTAGACTTTCTGTTATGCCTATAAAAGAAGAGGAGTACGACATAATTCTGAGCCTTGCTTACGATAAATGAATCCAGTTAGACGGTCATAGAATATTATTTGCACCCTAAGCTGTTAGTTTGAAAACCGCACGGATATTTAATATCGTTTATGCTATTTGTGTGCTACTTGCCTATAGTAGTGTGTTAATTTCGCCTGGTTTATTTTGGCCCGCTGCTTTTTTAGCCTTATCGGTTCCATTTATAATTTTAATAGAAATTGGCAGACTGATTTACCTTAGCGTAAAACGCTCCATTAACTTTATTTTCCCTTTATTGTTATTGGTAATTGCTTATCCCTTTGTAAATGCCACAACACCAATCTTAAAGGAAAAGAAAGATAACTCAAGTGCCGATGTAAAAGTACTTTCTTACAATGCCAGAATTTTCAATTTATATGAGAACAAACCTGTTCTTTCAGAATCTATGATAGATTGGGTGATAGCCCATGAAGCAGATATTAAATGTTTTCAAGAGTATTATAACCTAGATAAGGATATAATTTATGGCACTACTGAAAGAATAAGCGAAAAAGGGAAGTGGTATCATTTTGTTCAGCCCACCATTGTAAACCGTATTGGTGGTGAGTTTGGTTTAGCTATTTTCAGTAGGTATCCTATAATAGCACGTGGTATCATCGATGTTCAAAAAAAATCGACCAACAGTGCCATTTTTGCCGATATTGATATAGGTGGTGATACCATCCGCATCATTAATATACACCTGCAATCAATTGGTTTTGTAGATGAAGATTTTGAAATAAAAACTGATCAAAAAGTAGAGGGAGTAAAAAATATAGCAGAGAAGTTAAAAGTAGGTTTTTTAGGCAGGGAAAAACAACTTAAAAAACTAGAGGTATATCTCGAAAAAAGTGAGCATCCGGTAATTATTTGCGGAGATTTGAACGATACACCATACAGCTACGCTTATTTTAAAATTAGGCGCTTCCTTTATAATGCTTTTGAAGAAAAAGGAAATGGCTTTGGTTTTAGTTATGATGAAACACTCTCTTTTCTAAGAATTGATCATCAGTTTTTTAGTGAACATTTTGATATAACTACCTTTAAAACTGACTATGGTATAACTTTTTCAGATCATTTCCCCTTAATTGCTGGCTATCAACTAAAAAAAAGAAAACCACAAGCAGATTGATCCATACTTGCGGTTTTTCAATAAATTATTAAATGAGCCAATTATCCCATCTTTTTTAATTCTTCTTCTGTGTAATCTGTTGGCAAACCTAAACTTTCAAACTCATCCATTTCTTTCAAAAAGTTATTGAATTTATAACGCGCCCTATCATAAGCCCGAAATCCTAAAGGTAAATGCAAAGGTGGTTTTTCCAGCGTAGTTACTTCATACATAGCATTGGCTGCTTTTATAGGATCTCCAGCTTGTTTACCACTCACACCAGAAATAGCTTCTACATTTTTTCCTGCTGATGTCTTATAATCTTCTATCTCAGAATAAAACTTTGTTGCAGACCTTCCTGCCCAGTCAGTACGAAAAGGGCCAGGTTCAATATTGGTTACTTTTATGCCTAAGTGCGCAGTTTCTGCCGCTAAAGCCTCGCCAATACCTTCGAGGGCAAACTTAGATCCATTGTAAATACCTACACCAGGAAACCCATTTAGACCAGCTATAGAGGTAATATTAAGCACATGCCCACTTCTTTGCTTCCTCATATAGGGCATAACTGCTTTTATCAATCTTACTGAACCATATACATTCACATCAAATTGTTGATGCATGGCTTCTTCGGTCACTTCTTCCACACTGCCTAATACACCATACCCTGCATTATTTACCAATACATCTATCCTATTCTGCCATTCAATTGCTTCGGCTACTCCTTTTTTAACCTGTTCAGGATTGGTAACATCCATGAGTACTGCTTTAATTTTTCCCGGTGCAAGTGCCTCGAAATCAGCTATTTGCTCAGCTTTTCTTAAAGTACCCACAACTAAGTCACCTTTTTGAGTAGCTATTTTTGTTAGTTCTCTTCCAAAACCTGTAGAACAACCAGTTATTAACCAAACTTTTTGAGTCATTATAATCCTTATTTATTGTTAAAGTTTAACTTTTGTAAATCGACTTCCTATCCAAAATAGCATAAAAAAAGCCAGTAAAGTAAATTTACTGACTCAATTTAATTTCTTCTTTAAAGAATTTAGTTGACGATACCTGCTCTAATATCAGATACTTTAGAAGTAATACCTTTCAATGTTTCATCTGTTAATAAATCATCAGGGTTACTTTCCATTTTAGCTTTGATACCAATCATATCAAACATATCGAACAAATCACTTACTTGATCTTTTACTTCTACAATTGACTCTTCACTATCTCCTAGAACATCTAATACGTTTACTAAATCTTGTAATGGTTCTTTTTGCTCAAGAATTGTTTGTACCAATCCTCTTAATTGTTGATTCTTTTCCTCTTCTGAACCTTCTGCTGAGAAATTCTCAACTAATTTTGTAGAAATATATAAGCCTTCTACAAAACTACCTGTTGCTACAAGCGCAGCAGTGCCAAAACGCTCACTTTCATTTAAATAATCTTTGGCTAACTCGATAGATTGGTTGGCAATACTAATCAATGAATCTTGATTAGATAGATTTGCCTCAAACCTTTTAGAGATAGACATTTGAATAGCATTAGAAATATTTAAATATTCTACAAGGTTTTGAGAAGCATTAAGGTAGTTAATGGCGTCTTGTGCCTTGCTGTAGGCACATAAATAGCCAAGGTCGGCTGAATAAACACCTAAGTTTAAGGCAGCTTTATCGTTAGTGGTCATATAACTTTTTGCCTCAGCCGCAGGATTTAACATATCCATGTTAAAAGCAGCACCAGTTTCTTGCAATACTACGGGTACTTTAGTGGGCTCAGGTATGGTATTGAGCATTCTTTCAAAATCTTCTTTGGCAATGTCTACCTTAGTAATTTCTTCATCGAGTACTATTTCATCTTGTGCACCTTCACCTTCCTTAACTTCGGAATTTTGAGAGCCAGTACCACATGAAAATACAAAAAATACAGTAGCAGATAACACAACCATATTTTTGAGAATGCCAGAGCATACGCTATCAAACAAATTCATAGTAATATTAATTTGAGTTATAATTTCAGAGAATCTAACCGCAAATTAAAACAATAATGATTACCCGACTAAGTATTTGGGCATAATATTGTACAAATCCATAAAAAAATTGAACTTATAGGGTAAAAAGCATAAAAAAAGCAGTTCATAAGAACTGCTTTTCTTTTAAAGGGTCAATTGATATTTATCTACCGTCGCTTCCAAAACCATTTCTAAAAATCCTTACCCAACCTTTATATTCTTGAGATTTTTCTGGAGAGGTAAGTGAATAAAAATACACACCCTCTGGTAAGTCTTCTCCATCCCAAGAGTTGTCGTAGTTTTCATTTTGATATACTATATCTCCATATCTATTGTATACAATAAAAGCCCAATCTCTATTTTGTATTCTTGGCACTTCAAAAGTAGCATTAATCTCATCTTCAGGTCCTGGTGTAAAAGCGTTTGGAATATCTAAGGAACAGTTAGTAACAGTTACTGTAAGCTCACCACCAGAAATACATGCAGGTGAAGCTGCATCTTCAACACTAAACAACCATGTATCAGCTTCGTCCGTCACAATATTGAGATTAGCAGAAGTTTCATCAAAAGTCTCGATGACTTGTCTTGTCTCTGGATCTAACCGAGTCCAAATATATTCACCACTCAAGCCACCAGTAGCTGTAATAGTAGCTTCTGCAAAATCACATATCTCAGTATTTTCTGTAGATACTACAATTGTTTCGTTATCTGCAATTTGTAAGAAATAACTCAATTCTCGCTCACATTCGTTTTCTGGATCCCTATCTCTTACTAATACTTTAAACTCATAAGTGCCTTGAGGTGTATCTTGAGGAATATCTATTACTATTGAACTACCGGTAAGTGAGTTCCCTGATCTAAAGAATTGTTGGTTATCGGCTGAAGTAGCGCCCCAATCAAAAGATACTTGGCTTTCATCAAATGTGCCAGTAGATTTCCCTACTGTTAGCAAAATGTTATTTTGAGGCAAATCTCCCAAACAGAAACCGACCAGTCCCGATGGACCTGTAATCTGATCTGGCAAATTATCCGAAAACTCTACTGTTTGACTGATTATTCTAGAACAGTTATTTCCAGTAACTAAAGCTTCAAAAGTATAGAAACCTGAACTTTGACCAGTAAAATCTACAGTAATGTTATTCCCATCTAAGGTACTTGTAATTAGGTCCTGATTAGGTGATGCTGACCAGTCTACAGTATAATCTTCACAACTTGGCACTAAGCCTATTTCACGTACGATTTCTCCAGAGCAAGTCTCATTTTCATTGGCATTGGCAATCACTGCAAGAGGAACAATAGGTACATTCACTTCAAACTCATTCGCACATTCATCTTGCCCTTGGTACCTTATACTAATAATCCCTTCAATATCTGTATCTTCTACAGTTACTATGAATGATCCTGTATTATCACCTGCAGTATGTACTTCTTCTATATCAAATGGGTCACCAGATGCATCTGTATAACCTGGTATTTGTAGCCTGACAATAAAGTCTTCTGTAGGATTCACTGCTTCGTAAGCAATTTCTACTTGATCGCCACGGCAAAATCCTGTAATTCCATTACAATCTGTATTATCTGGAGATGTAACTATATTGGTCGTAAGTTCTGGTAAATCGAGATTTACATTAACTGTAAAATTTACAATCCTTTCACAATTACCATCTGCAGAAGTAACTGTAGCTACGATATTATAAGTTTCGCCATCATCTAAGTCTGTCAAATTCAATGTACTTCCATTGCTATTTGCAGGTACAGCATCACCAGACCAAACAAAGGTTGGGGTTCCTGCAGGGGAGGAAAGCACTTGTATTGCTAAAGTAGCTGTATTTCCACTCACACAAACCGATTGGTCTTGGGTTGGTGAAATTTCAAGAGGGTTTGGCACGACTGGAATTTCTATCTGATAAGTTTGTTCACAGCCATTTTGACTTGTAATATCGATTGTACCAGCTACCCATGTAATTCCATCAGCCTCTAAAGGTTCTTCTATTACTTGGAAGTCTAGCGTTCCAGAAAATGTACTATTGGTTACTGAAAATGTTTCAGTTGCTCCCGGAATGCTTGCCACAATTTCAATTGGTTCTTGAATATCGGATAAACTAAACTGATATTGAATTAGATCACCTACTTGGAAACCATTTGGATCAATACATTGATTTACTGCTGCAGTAGCAATAATTGTATCTACGCTAAAAATTGGCTGAGATAAAACGGTAAGTGCTGTACTAACAGTCTCTGTACAACCCGAAACGTAGTTTACATTGGCTTGTAACACAAAACTGCCGACAGTAAAACCGGTCATATCAATATTGTTTCCATTTTGTATAGTGAAAATATTATTTAATGTATCACCATCATTGTTCAACACCAACCAATCAATACTAGCAACATCTGGCAAACTGCTAGGACTAGTTATGTTAAAAGAAACTGGATTATCTGTACTAATCGCATTGGCACAAACCACTGGATTTACTGGAGCTATAATTGGACCTCCTTCTTGAAATAAACGCATTTGTATATTAGTAGTGGCTGTGCAAATGTTAGGGAAAGTTTGATTTGCCACTTCAATCGTAATCACATCTATTTCATCACCATTATGCGTCACTTCAAAATTGATTGCAAAAGTACTATCAGCTGCATAATCGGCTGGTTGAGGAGAAAATGTATTAAGTATGGTTGTACCACGCTTTACAGTAATAATTACTGGGTCTACTAATTGACTTACTGTTGCGTCAAACCCAACTCTATCACCAGCATTATAAACCACTTCGTTACATTGAACATTTAAAACTGCAGGATCTATAGGAATTGGAGCAGAAAAACTAATTAGCTCTTGTGTAACAACTGTAATAGGGATCGATATCACAGATTCACAAATTCCACCATTGTATGATACTGTTGCTGTAATAATGTGTGTACCAACCGGCAATGAGGAATAGGTGATATTCGTGGCTGTTTCAGTAGCTACCACAGCATCTGGATCATCAATATCCCATACCGTGGAAATTAAACTTGCTCCTCCTAAGATATTATCTGCATTGGCTATGTTTACACTAACAGGTGTAATATCGCTAATATCACTGATACAGACCGTGCTGTTTCCATCAATGGCGAGTACTGGTTCTTCTTTTTCAAGTAACATCCCAATTGTTTGAAGCGTAGGGCACAATCCAATAGTAGGAAAAGCAGCATTGTCTACAGTAATCAAGATTTGGTCATTTTCGTCACCTGTGTGTGTAACTTGGAAAGTATGTGTAGTAGAAGCCACATTTTGAATAGAGTTTAAAACCTCTACACCATTATAAGTAACAATAACTGTTGCCCCTTGTGCAGGTAAAACATCATTTACTTCAAAAGTAAAATCAACAACATCTCCTTGATTAAAAACAAACTGGTTACATTGTATATTCGGAACAGCAGGAATAGTATCTACATTGGCAATACTTGCTTTGGCTACAATATCGAGATTAAAAGTGGTAGTAGTAAAGCAATCCCCTTCATCTGTTAAAGTAGCTTCAATAGGATAGGTACCTGGTGTAAGTAATGTATTATCACTAATGGTTACAATTTCACCATTATCACCAGTTACAACTGCGGCAGCAGCAAGTAAACCAAAATCCCAAGTAACTGGTCCATTTATAACTTTAGGAGAAAAATCGGCTGTGTTGGTAACAGAAAATGTAATCGGATTATCTACACTAATATTTTCAATACAAGTAGCTGTAACTGGAGTTATAACAGGATCTGCTGGAACATACGCTCGTAGGTTGTAATCACGCTCTGCTGGCCCACAAGTACCTTGTACTTCTATTTCAATATTAAAATTATTTTTATTTACATCAGGTACTATAAAGTCAAATTCAATTTGGCTATTAGTTGCATCTGCCACAAAAGAAGGGTCTGCATCAGTTACCACCCCTATTGTGTTTCCAGTCTGGTCTTTGAAAGTCCAGGTCCAATCTGTAATTTCAGAATTAATAAGGTTTGAATTTATTTCTGGTAGAAGCATTGCTTTGCCGTACCATTTTGATAGGTCGTTTTGCTCACAAAATGATGGATCTTCAATTTCATTAAAAGTTTCATCAGTTCGTACCACTACCAATCTTTGTACAGTAGAAGAAGCCGTGAAAGAGCTAAAAGCAGCATCGAAACATTCGTGATTACTTGGTCTTATCGTTACTTCCCAAGTACCTGGAAAACCCGATGCTAATTCAATATTGGCACCTCTAGGATAATTCGTATAAGCTGTTGAACCATTCAATCCAACTATATCATTTGTCGCTACTCCATTTACAGAAATTACTGTAGGTTGCAACCATCCTGTTTGATCGATCCCGGTAACATCTTCTGCCAAAAATGTTACTTGCACTAAATATTCATCGTTACCACCATTATAAATAGAGTTGTTTCTAATACGAACCAAGTTAGTAGTTTCATCTCCCCAACAACCTATTACTCTATTTGGTGTTAGTAAGAGTCCTGGTGAAGCAATGGCATTACCAGTAGCATTCAAGATAAATGAGCCTTCTGCATCACTTTCACCATCTACCATTACATAAAATATAGGGCTGGCTTCTGTACCCGCATAAGGGAAAACAACTTGCTGGGTAGTATTATTTACAATCTGGCAAACTCCAGTAGGTGTTAATGTTGGACTTGCAGCATTTCCATCTGAAGCATATACACTAATTGCATAATTCTGACCTGCTACTATGTTTTGAAAGTTGAGTTCAATATTTCCCACTGCTGTTGCTTCTACTTTAAACCAAGCAGATTGGTTTTTAGCATCGCCACAAGTAGTTGCAGGGTCTGTAGCTTCGGTAGTATAATTATTTGTTAAGGTTGCCTCCATTTCACTTGCACATACAAACTCTGCATCTGCAATATTATCCGCTAGCCTAAATTGTGCATAAGAAGTAGCACTAAGGCATAATAGCATAAAGATTAGGAGATGTAATCTTTTCATACAGTTATGGTTTCTGATTTAAAATCCTTGGTAAAGACTAAAAAAATTCAAAAAAATCTTTTGGGAATCAGTCTGGTAGAAAAAACTCTAATCATATAACCTTATTGCATGAAGGACGCCTTAAAAAGTGAAAATAGGCTTTTTACAGAATGGCAGGGGTTATTTCTAATCAAAGAATAAGGTATAGCACAGTAGAAGAACAGAAAAAAATCAGTACCCATCTAAAAACTTACATTAAAAAAAATAGAGTAACTGTCTCTTTATCATAAAATAGTAAGCATCTAATGCAGCTAGTAACAATATGCATTAGCATAAACAGTTTACATAAAAGCCTTACAAAACTGGCAACAGTAGTTTTTGAACTTAATATAGATTTTTTAACAGGCTAATTTTTCAAAGCATGAAAAATACTTTTCGCTACTTAATTATATGCTCTTTTCTATTATTTAGCTCTGTAGCTTACACTTTTGCGCAGGGCAAACCAAAAGAAGAAAAGCAGGCCGATAAATTATTTTTAAAAGGAGAATATGAAAATTGTATTTCATTATACGAGCAAGCTATTTTAACCTCTCCAGAAGAAAGGAAAGCTAATATTCATTATAAAATAGCAGAAAGTTATAGGCTTTCCAATAGATTATATAAGGCAATTGCCCATTATGAAAAAGCTTTAGAAGGTACTTTAGAAGAAGAAAGGCACACTCAAGATGCAATGTTATATCTTGCCTACTCACTAAAAATGAATGGCAAATATGATGATGCTACTCAAAAGTTTAAAGATTATCTACAACTTGGTTCTGAAATACAATATTGGGCAAAGGCCAAAGATGAACTTAAGAATTTAGAAGAAGTTAAAAGTATAGAGCAAGCAACAAATGAATATATCGAATTATATAATTGCGATTCTATTAACACAGATGCTACTGAATATGCGCCAGTACTTTTAAAAGATTCTGCCCAAAACCTTACATTATATTACACTTCAAGTACTAGTGGTCCTGTTTACAGCGGAACTGGTTATGGTTATACCAGATTGTTTCAATTGCAAATTGAAGACTCTTTACGTAATACAGGCCAAGTTGAAGAAGTAGATATTCCTTTGCCCATCTTTAAAGAATTTCAATTTAATGTGGGTACCTGTACATTTACCGATAATGGTAAAACCATGGTATTTGCCAGAGGTAATTCAGGCTATAAAAAAGACAAGCAGAAAGAAGTAAGCTTATTTATTACTACTTATAAAAACTCAAAATGGAGTAAGCCAGAATTACTACCCTTCTCGACAGATGAGACTTGGGAATCAACACCAGCTTTTTCTTCAAATGGTAAAAGACTCTATTTTGCCTCTAACATGCCAGGAGGCAAAGGAGGAATAGACCTTTATTCTGTTGAAAGAAGAAGGAATGGAGAGTGGAGTACCCCCAAAAATTTAGGTACTAAAATAAATACCGAAGGAAATGAAATGTTTCCATTTGTTTCTGAAGATGGTAGATTATTCTTCGCATCAGATGGGCATCCAGGTTTAGGAGGGCTCGATAATTTTGTGGCATTCAAGCAAAATAAGAGAACTACTGTTCAAAATATTGGCCTAAAATTCAACTCATCTTATGATGATTTCGGATTAATTTATAATGATACTCTTTCTGGATACTTTACTTCGAACAGGCCAGAAGGAAAAGGCAATGACGATATTTACTTCTTTTTAGACAAAACACCTCCAAAATTCGATCTGTTTGTAGAATTAGGTTTAAGGTATGGCAAAGATACTGAAGACAAAGACGGTAACTTTTTTGACGGTGAGCCTATTCTAAATGCCAACGTTACCGTTTTAAGAAAGAAAGAACCCAAAATACTGAACGAAACAGAAAAGCTAGAAATAAAGCAAGAGTTGGTAAAAAAGTATGAGGAAAACGTTAGCGATTCTTTAGTAAATGTAGTAACTGCCAAAGTACAAACCGATTTAATAACTACCTACAAAGAGGAACTCGATAAATCGTTGAAACAAGAACTTGAAAAAGAGGAAGGAGCGCCTTTAGCCACAGAGTACGTAAACATAGTAGCGGATTCCTTAATACAAGAATATACCCAAACCATAAAAGATTCTATCAAAACCGAATATCAGGATATTATTAAAGAAGCAGCTGATTCGCTTGTTGCCAAGTATGAAGAAACTGTCGTAGATTCTTTAGATAATCCTGAGAATATTCCAGCTGAGTACGAAGAAGTTGGAGAATTAACGACTGGCAAGTACGGAAAGACCAAATTTAAAATGGATGCCGGGTCAGAATATACCTTCATTTTGTCTAAAGAAGGGGCCCTGACTAAACGGGTAACCTACAAGGCTCCTGACATCGAAAATATACCCGTAGAAGAATTAGTTTCTATAGGCATTAACGATTCTACAATAAAACAAGATTATGAACTTGATAAACCAAATGTGGGCGATATCATTTCGATGAAAAGTGGGGAAAATGATTATCAGTTCGAAGAGATACTTTATGATTATGACTCTTATTATTTTGATGCAATGGATAATCCACAAATTGAAAGAATTTTTCAATTCTTGAATGATAATCCAAATATTAAAATCGAAGTAAGTTCACATTGCGATGATAGAGGCTCCGACCTTTACAATCTAATGCTATCTCAAAAAAGGGCCAATTTTGTTGTAGAATATTTATTAGATAAAGGGATTCCAGATAACCAAGTTTTAGGAAGGGGTTATGGAAAGTTTGAGATGAAAGTAGAAAATGCCCAAACGGAAGAAGATCATAGAATTAATAGAAGAACAGAAATAAAAATAATTTCGGTAGCACCAATTATTAATAATATTCCTGTCGAGTCAGAAACAGAAGAAAATCTTTCTGAGGAAGAAAGAGAATAAAAACTTTTTTATTCCAACATTGTGAAGAGGCTGTCCTAAAAGGGCAGCCTTTTTTTGTTATTATTCATGATTTTTAAGCTAGATGAACAATAATTTTGTCCATTCCCATCATTATTCAAAAAAACAGTTCTTATAATTTTAAAGATGACGCATATTTTCTAAATTGAAATGATTTTTTCAACTAAAGATATCCTAGTATATCTGTTAAATTCTTTTTTTGAATTTTACTGTTTACCTATTAGCAAACCTTGCATTAATTATAGATAGTTCTGAATTGTTAACAAGGTATTTCACACCTGTTTTTCAATAATCTTTAATATTGAGGCATCAAACAAAATTAAGTATATACTCCAATATAGAATCTAACTAAACACTTATGAAAGCAGTAATTTTTGCCGGTGGATTCGGCACGAGGATCAGTGAAGAAAGCGGCGTAAGGCCAAAACCTATGGTTGAGATTGGTGGCAAACCAATTTTATGGCACATCATGAAAATATATGCACACCATGAGATATCAGATTTTGTAGTTTGCTGTGGTTATAAGGGATATTTTATAAAAGAATATTTTTCTAAATTCTTCATTCATACCTCAGATTTCACTTTCGATTTAAAAAATAATAAAATGGAAGTGCATAATACTGAGGCAGACCCATGGAAAGTAACGCTTATTGATACTGGTCTGCATACCATGACTGGCGGTCGTTTAAAACGCGTAAAAGAATATATTGGAGATGAAACTTTCTGCCTTACTTATGGCGATGGGGTTAGCAATATAAATATAAAAGAATCAATCGAATTTCATAAAAGCAAAGGGACTAAAGCTACGCTAACAGCGGTTCAACAACCAGGAAGATTTGGTGTATTTAGCTTAGATGATTCCAACTCAATTAAAAGCTTTAAAGAAAAACCTAAAGGTGATTCTGGCGGTTCTAGCGCATTTATTAATGGTGGTTTCTTTATATGCGAACCAAGTGTAATCGATTACATTGAAGATGATAGTACCGTTTGGGAGAGAGAACCGCTTGAAAACCTCGCAAAAGAAGGGGAATTATCTGCATATCGCCATTATGGTTTTTGGCAACCAATGGATACCCTAAGGGACAAAAATGTACTAGAAGCTATGTGGGACAAGAATGAAGCCCCATGGAAAGTCTGGTAAGAATCAATAAATAAATCAAAATAAATTTAAACATAACTTTCATTTTCTGTGGAAAAAAAAGTAAATCCAATTTTATCAGAAGACATGGATTTCATTTTAAATGCCTTGTCTACTGAAGAAAAAAACAAATTCAAAGACTCGACTGTACTGATCACAGGTTGTGGTGGCTTTCTTGGTTATTATTTTATGCATTTTTTTAATGCTCATGGCGATGCGCTTGGTATTAAAAAAGTAATTGCTTTAGAAAACTTTCTAACAGGCACGAAAGACTGGTTAGATGATTTAGTTCAAAATAATGACAAAATCGACTTACATGAGTTCAATGTAATTACAGATGATGTAGCTAGTGTTGAAGGTGCCGATGAAGCCGACCTAATTATACATGGCGCTTCTATAGCCTCCCCCACCTTCTACAGAATTTATCCCGTAGAAACCATTGATGCGAATATTACCGGTTTAAGAAGACTATTAGACTTCTATGCGGAAAAAGATATAAAAGGATTCTTATTTTTCTCAAGTAGTGAAATTTATGGTGATCCATTCCCTGAATTTATACCTACTAGCGAAGATTACAGGGGTAATGTAGCTGTTATGGGACCTAGAGCCTGTTATGATGAGGCAAAGCGTTTTGGAGAAACCATGTGTTATATCTTCCACCATAAGTTTAACATGCCTATTTCAGTTGCTCGTCCATTTAACAATTATGGACCTGGAATGAATATTAATGACAAAAGACTTCCAGCCGATTTTGCTAAATGTGTACACGAAGGTAGAGATTTAATCATGTTTTCTGATGGAAAACCAACACGTACATTTTGCTACATTACAGATGCTATTACGGGATACCTGAAAGTACTTCTATATGGTAAGCTAGAAGCCTTTAACATAGGTATAGAAAAACCAGAAGTGTCTGTAAAAGAGTTTGCAGAGCTTTTCCAAAAAAATGCAAAAGAAATATATGACTACAAGGGTAAAGTTGAATTTAAAGTATCAGACGATAAAGAATACATGACAGACAACCCGAACCGTCGTTGCCCAAATATCAGCAAAGCAAAATCAATGTTGCAATACAATCCAACAATTTATGTGGAAGAGGGCATCGGGCGATTTTTGAAATTCCTTCACTTTAACAACGGAAAATTAATATGATTACAGTAATAGGATTAGGATTTGTAGGCCTAACAACTGGCCTAGGTTTTGCCAAAAAAGGTTTTAAAACTTATGGTATAGACATTAATGAAGAAAGGGTTAACAAATTACGCAACTTTGTAATCCCTTTCCATGAGCCGCATTTAAAGGAAGTATTGGAAGAAACTGCAGATAAAACATTCTTTCTAAATCCACCTTTAGAAGAAGCTGTAAAAAATAGTAAAGCCATTTTTATTTGCGTGGGTACACCAGCTGCTGCCGATGGAAGTGCTGACTTGAAATATATCCTTGCTGCAATAAATGATATATTGGCAGTAGATTCTAAAGATTTCAAAGTAATTATCACAAAATCAACAGTACCACCATCTACAGTCTCTAATAAAGTAAAACCTTATGTAGATGCCAAACTCAAAGAATTAGATAGAAATATAGGTTTTGCTTCTAATCCAGAATTCTTAAGAGAAGGCTATTGCTGGGAAGATTTTATTGAGCCAGACAGAGTAGTAATTGGTGTGGAAGATGAAGTGTCTAAAGAAATTTTAGATGATATCTACAAGCCATTTGGAGCCCCTATCCATTACGTTTCATACAATTCAGCGGAGTTTATCAAGTATATATCTAATACTTTATTATCTACGCTAATTAGTTACTCCAATGAAATGTCGATGATTGCCGACCATATTGGAGGTATAGATGTAGCCAAAGCATTTAGGATTTTGCATGAAGATAAGAGGTGGTTTGGCAATCCTGCTTCTATGTCAAGCTATGTATATCCGGGTTGTGGCTATGGTGGTTATTGCCTACCAAAAGATACGATGGCACTTCAAAGCATTGCTCAGGAGAATGGTTTTGACCCAGTAGTTCTTGGCGGAAACTTAAAAATAAATGAGCAAGTCAAAGACTTTGTAGTAAGTAAAATTGCCAGTGAAACTTCTACTTCTGATACTATTGGTATTCTAGGTTTATCTTTTAAAACTGGATCAGATGATGTTCGATTAACACCAAGTAAAGATATTATTGAAAAGTTAATCGATAAAGGCTATACCAATATCATTGCTTATGACCCATTAGCTAATGATGAATTCAAAAGAGAATATCCTCATTTAGATATAACATATTACGCTACTTTAGAGGAATTATTAGAAAAAACAGATAATGTAGCCATTCTAACAGGATGGAAAGAGTTTAAAGAGAAAAAAGACCTAGTAAACCAGAAAAAGGTTTTTGACTATCGCTACATTTATTAAACAATCTTATAAGAGCCGAGCATTAATTTGATACTCGGCTCTTTTAAATAAATTAACATGCAAAAAATTGAAACAACTATATCAGGTTGCTTTGAATTAATTCCAAGAATTTTTCAAGATGACCGAGGCAAACTAATCAAAACCTACCACGAAGATACCTACAAAGAACTGGGGCTAGGTACTACTTTTACAGAAGAATATTATTCTGGTTCAAAAAAAGGTGTTTTAAGAGGACTTCACTTTCAAACTCCTCCCCATGATCACATAAAATGCGTTACCTGTATCACTGGTAAAATCTTTGACGTAGTGGTTGATCTAAGAAAAGATTCTCCTACATTTAAAAAACATTTTGCGCTAGAGTTAGATAGCGAAAAGGGCAATATGCTCTATATTCCTGCAGGATTGGCACACGGATTTTATGTAATGTCTGATTATGCCATTTTCCTTAACAGAACTAGTACCGTCTTTAATCCTCAAAGTGATGCTGGCATTAAATGGGATTCTTGTGGCATTGCATGGCCTGATAACAATCCTATCTTATCGGAAAAAGATCAAAATATGCCAATATTAGACGAATATGATAGTCCATTTTAAATCACTTCATTATTACTTATTAAAGTAAAAATTTTTATATAATGATACTTGTAGATAACGCCCTTAATAAAAGAGAAAAAGAAAACAATCCTATTAAAGTGGGATTAATAGGTGCTGGTGAAATGTCTAAAGGCATGATGAACCAAATTGTTAAATATACTCCGGGTATGGTGGTTGCTGCTACTTACAACCGTACCGTAGAAAAAGCCAAAGCTGCCTATGAGTATGTTGGTATGAATGAATATAAAATCACCGAATCTAAAGCAGATTTAGAAGAAGCAATTCAAAGTGGTGTACCTGCTATTACAAGCAATATTGAAGCATTATGTGAAGCAGATGGAATGGATATACTTGTAGAAGTAACAGGGACAATAGAATTTGCTGCTAATGCTATGTTAAAAGCTATGGATCATGGCAAACACATCCTCTCGTTTAATGCCGAAATAGATGCAACATTAGGACCTATTCTTAAGAAAAAAGCAGATGATGCAGGTGTAATGTATAGTGTAGGTGATGGCGATCAACCAGGAGTTACACTTAACCTTTATCGCTTTGTAAAGAGTATGGGATTTGAACCATTACTTTGTGGCAATATAAAAGGGCTTCAAGATCATTACAGGACTCCTGAAACTCAGAAAAGCTTTGCTGCACAATGGGATATGACTCCAGAAATGGTAACAAGTTTTGCCGACGGTACCAAAATCTCATTTGAGCAAGCTTGTATAGCTAACGCCACAGGAATGAAAGTGGCTACGAGAGGTATGTATGGGCATCACTCAAAAGAACATATAGATGACTTAATGAATTTATACGATATTGATGAGTTAAAATCTCTCGGCGGTATTGTTGATTATGTTGTAGGGCCAAAACCAGGACCAGGTGTGTTCATTTATGCTACTACAGAAGATCCATGGTCTCAAAAATACTTGAAGTATGGTAAATTAGGTGAAGGCCCTCTATACAGTTTTTATATACCTTATCATTTGTTGTTTTTTGAAATTGCTAATTCAATATCAAGAATGGTAGATTTCCAAGATATTATTCTTGCTCCAAAGGCTGGTCCAGTCGTAGAAGTAGTAGCGACAGCTAAGTTTGATATGAAAGCTGGGGAAGAAATAGATGGATTAGGTGGATTTAAGTCTTATGGCGTATGTGAGAACTACGAAACCACACTTAAGCAAAATTTACTACCTATGGGTTTAGCAGAAGGTTGTAAATTAAAAAGAGATATCCCTCAAGACCAAGTAATTACTTGGGATGATGTTGAATTTGACAAAAGTTTGACAAAACATCAATTGTATCAAGAACAATTGAGCTTATTCCCATCATAAAATCAATTTTAATTTATTGAATAGAGAGAGGTGTGAGCATTTTATTACACCTCTCTTTTTATAACCAATCAATTAAAAAACACTTTTTCCTTAGTTATCCTAAGCTTACTGAATAACTTCATTCATAATGAAAGTACTAGTCGTACATAATACTTATCAACAAAAAGGTGGAGAAGATACAGTTTTTGAATCTGAGGTCGAATTGCTTAGATCCAATGGGATATTAGTGGATACACTATTATACGATAACCATGAGATCAAATCGCCAATAGACAAAATCAAAACAGGTATTTTTGCATTTTATAGTCCTGAAGGTAAACAAAAGATTACCCAAAAGATAAATGAGTTTCAACCCGATGTTATACATGTCCATAATTTTTTCCCTTTAGCCTCTCCTTCTATTTTCTTTGCGGCTAATAAGCTAAATATTCCCATTGTAATGACATTACATAATTATAGATTAATCTGCCCGAGTGCTTATTTATTCTATAATGGTAAAATTTACGAGGAAAATATCAATAAAAAATTTCCTATATCACCTGTAATTAAAGGAGTATATAGAGAATCAGTAGTCCAAACAGCTTCTCTTGTTTTTATGACAGGTATCCACAAAGTATTCAATACATGGAAAAATAGAGTAGATAGGTATATCACATTGACACAATTTGCTAAAAATAAATTTATAGGTTCTTCACTTGGTGCTTCAACTTCTAAGTTTGCCGTAAAACCAAATTTTGTTAGTGACATTGGCATTGGCAAAGACCTAAGAAGTGGGTTTCTTTTTATAGGCAGATTATCAGAAGAAAAGGGAATTAAAACCCTTATAGAGGCTTTCTCTAACACAAGTGCTCAAATAAAAATCTTAGGTGATGGCCCTTTGAAAAAGTTAGTAGAAGATGCTGCTAATAAAAATAGTAATATTGAATACCTTGGATTTAAGCCTAGAAAAGAAGTGGTGGAAATGCTTAAATCGGTTAAAGCCTTAGTATTTACCTCTGTCTGGTATGAAGGGATGCCGATGGTAATTTTAGAAGCCTTGTCTGTTGGAACACCTGTGATTGCATCAAATATGGGAGGGCCAGCAGAAATGATTACTCATAACGAAAACGGGCTTCTTTTTGAGCCAGCAAATACTCAAGCACTTAAAGAAACTTTAGAGACCATTGAGAATGACAGTGTATTAGCAAAAAAGTTATCTAATGGTGCTAGACAATCATACCTTGATAAATACACTGAAACAGCCAATTTAAAAATTTTGCTAGACATTTATAAGCAAGTAATAGAACAAAAAAAAGCCACCGCATAATCAAATGCAGTGGCTTTTAAATTGGATGATAATTATATTAAATCAAGATTTTGATTCTTGTTCCATTTCTTCAGTTGAATCTGAAGGAGGATTGTCAGTAGCTGTTTTTTCAGCAATAGTGCTACTTTTTTCTTCCTTTACCTCTACATCTTCTTCTTTTGTAGCTTCTCCATTTACCTCCTCTTTTTTATCTTGATTGGTGAATTTCTGATAAGTAGTCTCATTATCGAATGGCCTTTCACCAATCAATTTTTCTAAATCTTTCTGAAATAGAATTTCTTTCTTAAGAAGTTCCTGCGCTAATATTTCTAATTCTTCACGCTTGTCAATAAGTAGATTCCTGGTTCTCTCATAAGCTGTGTCAATCAGCTTTTTAACTTCTTTATCTATAGCTTCTGCAGTAGATTCAGAGTATGGTTTTTCAAAAGAGTAATCTGATCTCTTAGAATCATAAAAAGAAAGATTGCCAATAACATCATTCATACCATAGATAGTAACCATACTATAAGCCATTTTAGTAATCCTTTCTAAATCACTAAGGGCCCCGGTTGAAATTTTATTAAAAACAATATCTTCAGCTGCTCTACCACCTAAAGCCATACACATTTCATCTACCATTTGCTCTGTTGTGTGTAGGAATTGCTCTTTAGGTAGATATTGAGCATAACCAAGGGCTGCTACTCCCCTAGGAACAATACTTACTTTTACCAAAGGGTCTGCATGCTCTAAAAACCAACCTGCAACAGCATGGCCAGCTTCGTGATAAGCTACAATACGTTTTTCACTTGGTAGAATAATTTTATTTTTCTTTTCTAAACCACCAATAACCCTATCAATAGCATCCTCAAAATCCTTCATATCCACTGCTTTCTTATCTTTTCTTGCAGCTATTAAGGCAGCTTCATTACACACGTTGGCAATCTCAGCCCCTGCAAAACCAGGAGTTTGAGCAGCTAAATCTTTAGGTTTTACGTTTTGGGATAATTTTATAGGTTTCAAATGAACCTTGAAAATTGTTTCTCTCCCAGCTATATCTGGCTTATCAATACTGATTTGACGGTCAAATCTACCTGGTCTTAATAATGCACTATCAAGTACATCAGGACGGTTGGTTGCAGCCAAGATAATTACCCCTGAATCAGTAGCAAATCCATCCATCTCAACCAATAATGAGTTCAAGGTATTCTCTCTCTCATCATTTGCTCCTGGCATCTGTCCCCTTCCCCTTGAGCGACCGATAGCATCTACTTCATCAATAAAGATAATACAAGGTGCTTTTTCTTTGGCTTGCTTAAATAAATCTCTTACTCTGGCAGCACCCACACCAACAAACATCTCTACAAAATCTGATCCTGAAAGACTGAAAAAAGGCACGCCTGATTCACCTGCTACTGCTTTTGCCAAAAGCGTTTTACCAGTACCTGGAGGGCCTACTAATAATGCACCTTTTGGAATCTTACCTCCTAGGTTCGTATATTTTGAAGGATTCTTAAGGAATTGTACTATTTCTTCAACTTCTTCCTTAGCCTCATCTAATCCTGCAACATCATTAAAAGTAATTTTAACCTTATTTTCTGCATCAAATAAGGCTGCCCTAGATTTTCCAATATTGAATATTTGCCCTCCAGCTCCCCCGCCAGTCATACGCCTCATAAGGAAAAGGAAACCAAAAACCAGAATAAAGAAAAATCCCCAGCTTAAGAACCAAGAACCGAAATCCTGCCTCTCAGTAACACGTACTGCTAATTGCTTACTAGGATTCGTATCTTCTAAAGTAGCTTGAACTTCTTCAAAGTCTTCTTTAAATGACTCTGGTGAAAATATGGTGATTTGGTATTGAGGTCCCTGACCAATTGAAAAAGGGCCTCTATTGTTTAGTTCTTCACTTATCCTTTGCTTTCTAAGTGCGTTTTCTGTCAGTGTTACTTCAACTATCCTTTTATTTATAACTAGAGTTACATCTTTAATATCACCATCTTGCATGAGTTTCTCAAAGCGTTTCATGGTAATATCAACAGTTGAACTGTTTTTATTAAAATAGGTAAGACCCACTATTAGCAAAATCAACACTACCACCAACCATATCTGATAATTGTTTTTTGGTCCTTTTGGTGGAATTATATTTTTTCTCTTTTTATCTGCCATTATCTATTTAATTTACATCTGGTTAACTGATGTGTTATCAGGTTTACAGTTTTGCTGGATTAATAATTCCTATATAAGTTATTTTAACAGAATAGTTGGGTAATTTCAATAGGTAATAACCTTTGCATCTCCCCACAATTCTTCAATACCAAAGTAATCTCTTTTGTTTTTTTTGAAGATGTGTGCCACAACATCAACATAATCTAATATAATCCATTCTCCATTGGTTATACCTTCTTTCATCCATGGCACTTCACCAATTTCTTTTTCTACTTCATTTTCAACACTTTCCATTAAAGCGCGAACTTGTGTATCAGTATTGCCAGAACAAATCACAAAATAGTCAACAACAGCATTATTGACATGTCTTAAATCTAATATCTTAATGTCAATTCCCTTTTTATCTTGCATTGCCTCTAATATCAAACTAACAAGTAAACTTGATGATGCTTGTACTTGAGTCTCTGCCATATTAGAAATATCTCTACTAACTGTTTTTATTTGCAACCTTTTCTGTTTAATTATTTTAATTTTGTGTTTGCTATCAAAACTACAAAATACTTGTATAAAATATCTGCCAACACCATTTTTATAGGCAAAAAATACATTTACCTGCCAACTTGTCATTCAACTAATGACATTGCGGCTAACTATATAACTAATAACCAAGTGTTTGGCGGAGAAGTTTTTGTTACTTCACATCAAACAAAAGGGAGAGGTCAAAGAGGTAACAGCTGGGCCGCTGAACCTGATAAAAACATTACGCTTTCTATTATTCTCAAGCCTGATTTTCTAAAAGCAAAAGAGCAATTCAGACTAAATATTGCTATTTCACTAGGTATTACTCATTTTCTTGATCATTATGTGAAAAAGGGCATTAAAATAAAATGGCCTAACGATATATTTTTTAACAATAGAAAAATTGGAGGGATTTTAATTGAAAATTTTTTAAGAAAAAATTTCATAGAAAGTTGTATTGTGGGTATCGGCCTAAATATTAATCAAAAAGAGTTTCATGGAATAAATGCTACCTCGCTATGTTTGGCTACAGGTCGCGCTTTCCAACTGGAAGTACTCATCGCTAATTTGCTAGAGAGTATAGAAACAAAATTTTTGGCTTTAAAAAGTGGTTATTTCGATACTATGAAGCAACAGTATATCAGTAATTTATTTAGGTATCAAGAAAAACATGAATACATAGACCTTAAATATAATAACGGAACAAGATTTACTGGAGAAATCTTAGGAATTGATACAGAAGGAAAGCTGGCTGTATTGCATCAAAAAGAAAATACAATGTATTATTTTGACTTTAAAGAAATTCAATTCACAAATACTTGAAATCATATTTGTTAATTGCCAAAATAGAACTATTTTTGCAATCCGAAAATAAAACAGGTAATTGATATATAGATATGGCAAATCATAAATCTGCTCTTAAAAGAATTAGGTCAAGTGAGAGAAAAAGATTACGTAACCGCTACCAATTAAAGTCGACACGTACTTTTATAAAAAAATTAAAGGATTCTACAGACCACACAGAGGCAAGCGAATTATATAAGAAAGTTTGTTCAATGATTGACAAACTTGCTAAGAATAATATAATTCATAAAAATAATGCAGCTAACAAAAAATCTAAATTAGCGAAGCACGTAGCAAGCCTAGCTTAATTTTTTGCTGTTACAAAGCATTTCAAATCTTTCATTTAAATAGCATATTTATTTAGATGAAAGATTTTTTAGTTCATTATATATTTTTCTAAAGTTGGAGAAATATAATTTTTCAACTCCCCATTTTCTTCATAAATCAATATTGCTTCTAATTCTTCATTTGTAGAGATTATCTTTCTTGCTCTCTTTTCTCCTATTACCATAAATGCTGTAGCATAAGCATCTGCCAACATACAATTCTTTGCAAAAACCGAAGCGCTTAGTAAACTATGTTCTACTGGCTTCCCTGATATTGGGCTAATTGTATGGGCATAGCGCTTACCATCTTTTATATAATAATTTCTATAGTTACCTGAAGTAGCCAAAGCCCTGTTTTCTATTTGAATCTTGGCACTTAATGCTTCTCCACCTTTTTCGAGGTATTGAGGATTATCTATACCAATACGCCAAAAGTTACCACTCTTATTTTTTCCCATGCAGCGTAATTCTCCTCCAATTTCAACCATATAATTATCAATTCCATTGTCAGATAATAAATCTCCAACAAGGTCTACTGCATACCCTTTTGCAATTGCACTAAAATCTAGTTGAAGATTGGCTACATGTTTAGTTAATTTCTTATTATCAAACCAAAGTTTATCAAAACCCACAAACTGTAACATTGAGTCTATCTTTTCTTCGTCTCCATCTGAAATAACTGGCTCTCCATTTGGACCAAAACCCCAAGCATTAACAAGAGGCATTACTGTAGGATCGAATGCTTTATCAGTAGCATCAAAAACTAATTTACTAGCGCTAAGTACTGGATAAAAAAATGAAGAATTAAAAACAATACTATCAGTACCAGTATTGTTAAATCTTGAGATTTCAGAGTCAGGAATATAGGTAGAAAGTGATTGATTAAATGCAGCTAGTAATGAATCAATCTCTTTTTGGTAATCTGTTGTTTCATCTGCGAGATACTTTATATTATATTGGACTACTCCCATGGTAACTCCAGTATGATAAATTTCGGTTTTATCTTTCAGCGTTTTTGCTTCAGCACTAACGTTAATATAATTTCTGTAGATGTAAACAGCACCAACCACAGTAATCAAAACAACTGAATAGATTATGTTTTTTCTTCTAATTTCAGTGGCACTTTTTTCCATGAATAATAAATTAAGGACATGAAAATAAAAAAATACTTACTTATCTTTAGTAAATTAGAAATCACACTCTTGGGATAGGCAATTTCTTTAAAAATTGAGGTGAATAATAGCTATCAAGACCAGAAATAGCTACAGTACCTGCTTTATTAAGACTAATTGCTCCTGTGTCATCAAGATATGATTCATCGTCAATTAGAATATGCACAATTTCACCAACAACTAAGTAAGTACCATTAGATTTAACAGGTAATACTTCTTTTAAATGCATCCCCAATTTTACGCGGCTTTCCTTCACAAAAGGAGCTTTAAACGCTTCGTAGTATTGCGAGGTAAAACCACATTGATCAAATTCTGATTCTAATGAATCGTATTTTGCCCCCGTTTGATGGGCTTTATCAACCATTTCTTCGTGTATATGATTGATGGTATAGTAATCTGTTGCAATAATGTTTTGATAAGTATGCCTAGGCACTGTAGTTGGCCTTAGAATAAAACCTAATAAAGGTGGATTAGCCCCAATATGGACAACAGAATTGAATATAGCTAAGTTGGTATTACCTTGTTTATTTACTGTACCCAGCAGGCTAGCACTCTTAAATCCTGAAATAGAATTGATCAAAGCAATTCTATATTTCTTTTCTAAACTACTTATTTTATCAGCATCGAAAACTATTGAATTATTCATAGTTTCTTCTAAAAAATTAAGGTCTTGGTCTTGATTTTACTTCGTCTATCTGTTTTTGCAAAGATGCTTTCCCAGGCATTAATGCTTGCATCTCTTTAAGCGTTAAAATAACACCTTTATCGAAACATAACTCTCTATAAATAGTAGCTTTCCCAGAGAGTGCCCCAAAGTGTCGAGGTTCAATAGAAAGCGTAGTAGCAATATCTCCAAGAGATTTCTTATATTCTCCTTTTAAGTAGTAAGCTGTAGCTCTTTTATTCCATGCTTCAGAGTATGCTTCCCACCTTTCTGTCATTTCGGTAAATACCAAAATAGCCTGACAATACTCTTGTTCCGCTAAATAATTGGTCCCCTCAAGCATTTTCTTGTTAATTGTTTCTGACCTTGCATCCATCCATACTTGCCATATTGAAGCTTCCAGTGAATCAATTTCGTTTTGATCCAAAGTAACTTTTAAGCGTTCAAAAAGGAGTTGTAATTGTTTAAGATCGTAAAATCGATGCATTTAGAATTTTTTAAATTGAAACTGACATTTCAACGTTGTGTTAAATTCTATGGTTTAAATATCCCCTTATTGCATACAAATCTTAAACAAAACCAATTTTAATCAAGGTTTTTCCATGACAGTACCACATTTATCGCAACTCCGCAGTTCTTCAGAATTGTAAAATTCCTCCATAACCACGGGCAACTGTTTTACTATATCGGTCAACTCGAAATATACTTCATGCAGCTTATGATTACAATTCTCACAAAACCACATAAATCCATCTTTCTCATTTTCTTTCCGATAACGTTCAATGACTAAACCTATAGAATTGGCTTCTCGTTGTGGAGAATGTGGCACTTTAGGAGGCAAAAGGTAAATATCTCCTGCATTTATTGGTAAATCCACTGGCTTTCCATCTTCTATTATCTTCAAAGTCATTTTTCCCTCAAGTTGATAGAAAAACTCCTCGCCTTCATTGTAATGATAATCTTTCCTCGCATTTGGACCTCCAACAACCATAACAATATAATCATCATTCCCTTTAAAAACCTGCTGATTGCCTACAGGTGGCTTTAATAGATGGCGATGCTCGTCGATCCAAGCTTTAAAATTAAATGGCCTTTTTGATGTACTCATTATGTTACGTTTTGGTTAAATATCTTTATTATTCTGGCGTTTTTTCGTTTGGCCAATCTTTTTTAAACATTATCCAATAATCTTTTACCGTTTGTTTCATTTCTTTATGAAGGAATAAAATGCCAATTAAGTTGGGCAAAGTCATTAAAGCTATGGTAATGCCAGAAAGCGTCCAAATTATGGTAGTATCAACAAATGACGCCAAGAAGAAACCTATAACATACACTATTCTAAACCATACAATTCCTTTCACACCAAACAAAAAGGTGATTGCCCTATCGCCATAATATGACCAAGAAATCGCTGTTGAAAAGGCAAATAATAAAAGACCGATGGAGATAATGTACTTACCATAATCTCCAAAATAACTTTTAGTAAATGCTTCTGCAGTTAGTGGAGCGCTATGTACCAAAGATTTACCAGAAAGGATGAGACCCATACCCTCGTCTATCTTACCATCTGAAACAGTTACCTTACCAGAATAAGCTTTTCCCTCAGCATCTGTTATGTTTACGTTTTCTGCAATAGAACGTGCGTGTAAAACAGATAAGTTGTTTACAATTTTGCCATCCGATACTTCTAGAGCTCCTGAAAATAATTCAATTGCTTTATTTTCAACTAAAAAACCCTTTAATGCATCTTTATCCTCTTGTCTCCCTTCATCATAAACTGAGGCTAAAATATAAGTATCTGCACTTTGAAATTGGTTTTCGAATTTTTCATTCCATACACCGGAAGAAAGTAAAACAAGCCCGGTAAGGGTACAAATGACAATGGTATCAATAAAAGGTTCTAAAATAGCTACCATTCCTTCAGACACAGGTTCATGTGCTCTCGCGGCAGCGTGGGCAATAGGAGCAGAACCTTGACCAGCCTCGTTAGAAAACAAACCTCTGTTCACCCCTCTATTAATAGCAAAAGCAATTGAAGCCCCTAAAAATCCTCCTGTTGCAGCAGTACCAGTAAATATATCAGCGAAAATTGAGATAAACGATGGAATGATATTTTCGACATTATAGAATATAACAGCTAGCGCACCTATAAAATATACAATGGCCATACCAGGCACTAGCTTTTCAGTAACTTTGGCAATACGCGAAATACCACCAATAATTACCAAGCCTAATATAATAGCCAATACTCCCCCAGTTACCATTTGATCAATTCCAAAGGTGGCAAATACAGAATTGGCTATACTATTGATTTGAGGTAGGTTACCAGTACCAAACGAAGAAAGTACAGTAGCAATAGCAAATACTACTGCCATCCATTTAAAGTCAACTTTATTACCGAAAAATGAAAAATCGGCATTTTTCATGTAATACATAGGACCACCCGCCACTTTACCCGCTTCATCTTTCTCTCTGTACTTATGCGAAAGGGTTACTTCGACAAATTTGGTAGTCATACCTAAAAACGCAGTAACCAACATCCAAAATAAAGCTGCGGGGCCACCTAAATGAATGGCAAGTGCCACACCGGCGATATTTCCAGTACCAACCGTTCCCGATAATGCAGTCGCTAAAGCTTGAAAATGTGAAGTATCCCCTTCGTCATCTTCCTTATCGAATTTACCACGTACCGCTTTGAGCGCATGTCCGAAATAACGTAATTGGGGAAAGCCTAAATAAATAGTAAAAAAGAGTCCTGTTCCTAATAGGGCAAATATAAACCAAGTACTCCCTCCAATGTATCCATCTATAAGACTTAGTATATCGTTAAGTTCCTGCATATTTTTGTTTCAGTCAATTTTAAAATGGTAAAAATAGTACAATAATTTACTTTTAAAATTCAATTACAGATTTTTATCTTTCGACTTTATCATCATAATTTCTTTAGGTTATAAAATTTCAAGAAATTAATTTTCCTTTCCTTTGGTTAGTATCACATCAAAAAGCAATAATATAAGTTTAGCGTAACTTAAAGCTTTGTAAGTAGTTAAGTTAGCAACAACAAAAATAATTATGTCAAGAATAGTATTTCTATCATTTTTTGCCCTCATCTTCATAGCTATTGACTATTATGTTTTTCAAGGTGTAAAGCTTTTAACAAGCAATCTTAGTGTAAGCACACGAAAAACAATCCATAGTATTTACTGGGGTATTACCATCTTATCTTTTATGGGTTATTTTACTTACCACTTAGTGAATCCAGATATAGTGGGAGGAAAAACCCGCACTTTTATTATGGTAGGAATATTCATGAATTATTTCTCCAAAATATTTGCGGTATTCTTCTTATTTCTCGATGACTTAATAAGACTAGGACAATGGATTTACGAACAGTTTAGCCCTTCAACCAAAACATTGACAGAAAATGCTACTGAAGGAGTAAACTCAGGAATAACCCGCTCACAGTTCTTGGCAAAAACAGGATTAATTGTTTCTGCTGTACCTTTTACTGGTATGGCTTATGGCATTATATCGGGCGCTCATGATTACCGAATTAGGCGAAAAACCGTGTATTTACCTAATTTACCCAAAGCTTTTGATGGAATTAAAGTTGGACAATTATCCGACATACACTCAGGAAGCTTTTTTAACAAGACAGCAGTTAAAGGTGGGGTTGAAATGCTCTTAAAGGAAAAAACAGATGTAATCTTATTTACTGGCGACTTAGTTAATAACCGAGCTGATGAAGTAAAAGACTACATTCCTGTTTTTGAAAAAGTAAAAGCACCTTTAGGCGTATACTCTGTTCTTGGCAACCATGATTATGGAGATTATGTCAGTTGGGCTAGTCCACAAGCTAAAACTCAAAATCTTGAAAATCTTAAAAAATCCCATGGTACCCTTGGTTGGAGGTTATTAATGAATGAACATGTAAACTTACAAGTAGATAATGAAGAAATAGCGCTAATAGGTATTGAAAATTGGGGAGGTAAAGGAAGATTTCCTAAATATGGAAAACTTGACAAGGCTTATGCTGGCACAGAAGATATACCTGTAAAGTTGTTATTGTCACATGATCCTAGCCATTGGGATGCACAAGTTCGTACTGAATATCCAGATATTGATATCATGTTTGCCGGCCATACACATGGAATGCAATTTGGGATAGAAATTGCCAATATACAATGGAGCCCTGTACAATATATGTACAAACAATGGGCTGGACTGTACCAAGAAGAACAGCAGTATTTATATGTAAATAGAGGTTTTGGCTATCTTGGTTTTCCTGGTAGAATTGGCATGCCTCCCGAAATCACAGTGCTAGAACTGAAATCTGGGACTGCTTAAAAATTTAAGAATGCAAATGTGGTAAGCCTAAATCTTTTTCAATTGATTTAGCTTTGGGTATTAGTACTTCTTCTTCTAGTCTTTCATGCACGCGCAAATCTTTTTTAAAAGCTTCAAATTGTGTAAGTAGTACTTTAAAAGATAAATGAGACTGGATGTTATCCCTTTTTCTTTTTAAGAAATTTACTATTTCATTGATCCTCGCTTCATGTTCGTGATCATGATCTTGCATGAAGTTATTTAGAGTAAATCCTGCGTAAGGTTGTAACTGCTTTTCCTCAACTTGCTTTTCTTCTACACAACTATCTAAATATAAAATATAAGGGTATAATTCACTTTCTTCAACTTCTATGTGCTCTAGTAAAGCTTGTTTATAATCGCTAAAAAAATAATCGAGTACATTTAAAGAAGGATTATTTCCTTGAGATTTTTGAGCAAGATTAAAAATAGTCTGTTCTATCTCTGGTATTTTACTGCTTATGTAGAACTGGTGTGTTTTTTTTAAATAGTTAACAAGTAAACCAATAGGGTAATTTTGAAGTGGTTTTATATCAAAACTTTCAGGTGCTTCAAAAGCAATTAAAACATCTGTAAGGAATTGCATATCAAGGTTATTAGCAAGCTTCGTTGTATCCTTATTAGTTTGGAAATCAACTTCTTCTACATCAAATCTTTGCAAGATAAAATTATATAATACATCTGAGGAAAGCTTCTCCTTAGTTGAGTTGAAATTGCTAAACATAATACTTTGAGTTTAAAATAGTATATCTTACAAAAGTATAACCCTACACTTCATGAAAATATGACAAATGTCAATAAAAAAGCCAGTACAAATTAATGCACTGGCTCATTCATCTATTCTATTAAAAAATATTATTGTATCCTTACCAAGTCGCCTTTATTAAAGCCACTTCCACTTACTATGGAACATTGTGAGGCTTTTCCGTTACCTATAGTAGGGTTTGTCACTTTTATTTCACCAATTTTTTGGTCCATACTACCTAAAGATAAACCGGTATCTGGATCGATCAAATCTTCACCTTTTTGATAAATCATAAATACATCACCAGAAGCAACACCGTGTTCTGAACCCACATTGATAAATACAGTTCCATTTTTCTCAGTAACTACTTTTGCTTGCCAAGCTACGTTTGGCATATTATTATTAATCATGCCTACTATATCTTCAACTGCATCCCTAGCAGCTTTTCCTACAAGAGACTCGTCAAAAGATTTTTGATCTTTGAAACTTACCATTCTAGTATTAAATTTCAATCCTTTGGAGCTCTCTTCTTTACGTACATTTTCTGCTGCGATAATCTCTGCAGTGGTGGTATTTACTAAACGGCAATCTATGCCAACTGTAGCAGATTGAGTCCTTACACCAATTCCAACTCCTTTCAATTTACCACCTGTCGAATTATCTTTGTAACCAAATTCAGTAACGGAACCAACTACAGCTAACTCTACGCCAAGAAGTTTCCCGATTTCTGCTGCACTTTGAGGGGTTACTGCGCCTGAAGCGCCAAGCTTTTGTTCTGCAATGATCTTATCGAGCTCTTGCCTTTCTATAACAGTATAATTGCCCGATTTAACTAGTTCTGTGGTAAGCATATCAGCCATACCTTCACCAACACCTTTGTTGTTCCACCAGCGCCAACTACGGTCTGTCTTATCTTCAAAAATAAATACAGCAATACGTTTTTTCAGCTTTACATTTTGCGCATATATTGAAACTGTACCATTGAAAATAAAAGCAACACTTAAGAAGAGAAATAATAATGTAGAAATACGTAATCTATTAATATCCATAATTATGAAAGATTTGATATAATTTCAGTTTACTAAACAAATAAATATACTAAACTTTATATCAATTACGGATACAAGGTAAACCAGTTTTAACAAATTAGTCTATCTCGATTAACTTTTCTTTTTTTAATTCTTTGGTAATTAATTCTTTTAATGAAGTATATAACTTCTTATTTAGTTTTACTAAACTCAATTGCTTTAATACCTTTTGCAGGGCGTGTTCTACCCCTAATTTGAATAAGTCATTTTGGTTTTTATTAAATGCTTTATAAAGCGCACTTTGCTTGTCTATTTTAATTACAGTCCTATCCCCTTCTTTTCGTATTTGATGTTCTTCAGAAAACTCAAAACTAATGAAAGCGTCTTTGAGCCCTACTTGTTGCATCCAATGTTCTTTGTCAGTTTTAATCATGGTGAGTTGCACGCTCATAGTAATATCTTTTTAGGATAAAATTTGCATAAAGCAATTAAATTGTAAATGTTTTATCATACAGCAAAGAGTATCCAAATAATAGTACTAGCTGCAATTACAAATAAATAGGGAAACAATAACTCCCACCATGCATACATCTTTTTAATCCAGAAACTTTTCATAATATTATACTTTTTTACGATTGGTAATACTAATGAAATGCCAACTGTTATTAATCATCTGATATTCAATAAGATGTAAGTGAATATATTAGCTTTTCCCTATAAAAAAAGTGTACGATTTTGTACACAATTTACAAATTTGAACAATTGGGATTTATACTTTTAAAATTAAATTTGATTGGAAGCAAACGAATTTAATCTAGAAAAAAAAGTATAAAGATTAAAGGCTTCAAGAAGTAACAAGGGAAATGATTTCACGCTTCGCTAATAGCTTCATTTTAAATTTAATGTAATGCGGAGCGCAAAGGCAAACTATTAAGTATGTCTGCTTCTTTTTGAATTAATTCATCTAACTTATTATACACTTCATCGTGTTCAAAATAGTTAAGTGCCATTTTCACAAAAATATTCCCATGCTTTGCTTCAGAAGCCCATAAAATCTTATAAAAACGAGCTAAATCTTCATCTGCAACATTTTCACTTACCATTTTAAATCTTTCACACCCCCTACACTCTACAATAGAAGCAATGAGTAATCTATCTCTAAAGCGCGTATCTGGCGTACCACCATGCGTAAGAGACATCAATTGTTGCATATATATATCTTTTTGCATCTCACTGGGTAAATCAATACCCTTTTTTTGCATCAAGTTATATACTTGCTGAAAATGTTCTAGTTCTTCAATAGCTGTTTCTATCAATTCAGGAATAATTTCTGGTCTGTTAGGATATTTCGCCACAAAACTCATAGCCATGGCAGAAGCCTTTCTTTCACAATCTGCATGATCTTGAAGAAAACTTGGGAAATCGTCTAATACAGTTTGCAACCATTCCTCACTAGATTCGCAGGCAAGTTCAACAGAATATTTCATATTGTAAGTTTTAAAAGCTTGTTCAAAAAATCATACTTAAAACACAAAGTTACACATACACTTCAATTGTTTCACTAAGAAGTATTCTCAAATTAGGCGTATACCTGAATCGAGAATTTGATGGCTTGGTTTTTTAAGCATTCCACTGGGCAAACTATGCTTAATTGTTTCTGCTAATGATTCAATTAAATGCGATTTCACTACAGTCTTATTGGTTATTATACTCACTTCGCGTACTGCTTGAAGATTATCTATTTGTTTGATCATTTCTTCTTTCTCTACAGGTACGTTCAAAGTTGCTAACTCAGGAATAACTGTGGCACCTTTAGTAAACTCAACAATTCGTTTCAATGATTCTATAGAAGTACTTTCAAAGTTGAACCCAGTATATGGGGTAGATTTTTTTGCCAAATTACAGATAAATAACACTTGATTTCGAAAGCAATTTCCCTGATTGAGCAGCCATAAATCCCCTTCATCTAATTCACTTAAATCTATGCTATCTCGATTAAAAAGAGGATGCCATTCTGATACATATAAAAAGTACTTCTCATAAAATAATGGAGAAAATGCCATGGCCTTTGCTTTTATCGGTGTAGCCACTATTCCAGCATCTAGCTCCCCATTTTTCAATGCAATAATAATTTCTTCCGTAACCATTTCCTTCAGGTTTAACCGTACCTCTGGGTATCTTTCCTGAAACTCTTTTAAAAATAATGGCAGTAAATAAGGGGCTATAGTAGGAATGATCCCTAAGTTTAAAACCCCTATATGCGCTTGTTGAAATTGGTCTAATAAATTTTTAGCCTTTTCAACTTCAAGCATAATCACCCTTGCTTGTTCAGCAAAAATATCGCCCGCTTCTGTGAGTATAATAGGCTTCTTATTTCGATCAAAGAGTGTAATCCCTAATTCATCTTCCAAATTCTTAATTTGAATAGTTAATGCTGGCTGAGTAACAGACAGTGATTTAGCCGCCTCTACAAAACTTCCATACCTTTCTAATGCCAATAAGAACCTAAGTTGCGTGAGTGTCATAACACGATTAATTTCTATAAAAATTATTAATACATGTAAAAAATCAATTAATATAATTTATACTTTATTTGCAATAAATCAAAAATAAATAATCATGGAAAGAGATAAATTAATTGCGAATCTTAATTCCCTTCTAGCGAATTATCAAATATATTATCAAAACCTTAGAGGTTTTCATTGGAATGTAACAGGCATCAATTTTTTCGGTTTACACGAAAAATTCGAGGAATTGTATTTAGAGGCTGCAGAAACCATAGATGAAATAGCCGAAAGAATACTAGCTGTTGGAGGTAAGCCCTTACATACATTCGAAGGTTATCTTGAGACAGCCTCTCTGAAAAGTGCCGCAAACATTGTTAAAGGAGAACAAACTGTAGCGTTTGTACTTGAAGATAGCAAGATATTATTAGACCAGCTAAATACACTATTACAATTGGCATCAAACCAAAATGATGAAGGCACAGTAGCCATGATCAGTGAATTAATTTCTGTTACTGAAAAAAGAATTTGGATGCTGAATGCCTTTTTGGGGTGACATGTCACTAATTAGCACTCAAATTTTTAACCCAGGTAACTCTGGGTTTTTTTATTCATGAAAAAAGCTATTTTTGGATTTTTTAATCTTTTTCAATCTTCAGTTTGCATGCACACTGGATTGACTTTAATACTTTCTAAAGCTTTATGGATAAAAACAGCGAAAAATTCCTTTACCAATACCTGAACAATGCCTCACCAACCGGTTTTGAAACTTCAGGCCAACAAATATGGCTCGATTACATAAAACCTTATATTGATGATTACATTAGCGATACTTATGGCACTTTAGTAGGTGTAATCAACCCTGAAGCTGCTTACAAGGTAGTAATTGAAGCACATGCTGATGAAATTTCTTGGTTTGTAAATTATATCTCATCAGACGGATATTTATATGTAATTAGAAATGGTGGGTCCGACCATCAAATTGCGCCTTCTAAAAGAGTAAATATCCATACAAAAAATGGAGTAGTAAAGGGAGTATTTGGCTGGCCAGCCATCCATGTGAGAGATAGAGCCAAAGAAGAAACACCCAGCCTCAAAAATATATTCATAGATTGCGGATGTAATTCCAAAGAAGAAGTAGAGGAAAAAGGAATACATGTAGGAAGTGTTGTCACCTTTGAAGATGAATTGATGGAATTGAACAATCGCTATTTGGTAGGCAGGGCATTAGACAATAGAATTGGTGGTTATATCATTGCTCAGGTCCTTAAGCGAATTAAAGAAAATGACATTACTTTACCTTTTGGGCTATATGTAGTAAATGCCGTACAAGAAGAAATTGGTTTAAGAGGTGCAGAAATGATTGCCCGCCGTATTAAACCTGATGTGGCCATTATTACTGATGTATGCCATGATACCTTTTCCCCAATGTATAACAAGAAAATACAAGGAGAACAGAAAGCTGGTGATGGTCCTGTACTTACTTATGGTCCTGCAGTTCAAAACAATTTATTAGACATGCTCATTGAAGTTGCCCAGAATAAAGAAATACCTTTTCAACGCTCTGCTGCTTCTCGTTTTACTGGTACAGATACCGATGCTTTTGCTTACTCAGATATTGGCGTTGCTTCTGCTTTGGTTTCAACCCCTTTAAAATACATGCATACCACAGTAGAAACTGCACATAAAGATGATGTAGAAAATGTTATCAACCTCATCTATGAATTTGTAATTCAACTTAGTGCAGGACACGACTTTAGGTATATCAAATAAGTTCAGTCTTTTGATAGTAACATTTACCAATTAAAAATGCATCTATGGCAAATTGGAAGCTACATAATAGCTGCGTTTTCACTAAATTGGTTAAAAAAATTAAATAATGAATAAGAAAAAAAACAAGACAACAAGAAGAAGTTTCTTAGCCAGTAGTACCCTAACTGCCGCTGGATTTATGATAGTGCCTAGGCATGTTTTAGGTGGGGTTAATTACATCGCTCCCAGTGATAAATTGAATATTGCTGGTGTTGGAGTTGGTGGCAGAGGATATGGTATTTTAAAGAATGCAAGTGTCTTAAACGAAGATGCTAAAACCACCACTGAAAATGTAGTAGCTGTTTGTGATGTAGACGATGTAAGGGCTGCTAAAGCGTATGAGCATTATCCGAAAGCTAAGAAATATAAAGACTTCAGGGTAATGATAGATGAGATGAAAGGGGACATCGATGCTGTAATGGTAGGTACTCCAGATCATACTCATGCTGTTATTGCCATGGCTGCTATGCAAGAGGGCAAACACGTATATGTTGAAAAGCCACTGACCCATAGCGTTCACGAAGCTCGTATGCTAACCGAAGCTGCTCAGAAATATAAAGTAGCTACGCAAATGGGAAATCAGGGTAATTCTAGTAATGATATAAGAAGAATCTGTGAGTGGATAGCAGCAGGAGAAATTGGAAATGTTACCGAAGTTCAATGCTGGACAAACCGCCCTATTTGGCCACAAGGAAAACAACCACCAACAGAAAAAGTAGCAGTTCCCGATACTTTAGCCTGGGATTTATGGTTAGGACCTGCAGCTTCTCGCGAATATCATCCTGATTACCTTCCATTTAAATGGAGAGGTTGGTGGGATTTTGGAACAGGTGCATTGGGTGATATGGCATGTCATATTATAGATCCAGCTTTTAAAGCACTTAAACTAGGTTACCCGGTAAGTGTGGAAGCAAGTGCTAGTGCCATGTATGTAGATGATTTTAAAGCCGGTGATATGTCTGCAAGTTTCCCTTCTTCTTCTATTATCAACTTTGAGTTTCCTGAGAGAGAAGGGATGCCAGCCGTAAAATTAACTTGGATGGATGGAGGGCTACAACCTCAAAGACCTGAAGAGTTAAATGATGATGAAATGATGGGAGATTGGAGCGGTGGTGTTATTTTCATTGGTGATAAAGGCAAAATTATGTGTGGCTGTTATGCTTCTAATCCTAAATTATTGCCTTCTTCTAAAATGGAGGATTTTAAAGAACCTGCCCAAACCATAGAACGAATAGAAGAAGGTCATGAAAGAAGTTGGGTAGCTGCTTGTAAAGGTGGAAAACCTGCCAGTTCCAATTTTGATTATGCCGGGCCCCTTACAGAAACAGTTCTGATGGGGAATTTAGCAGTTAAGAGTTTCCATTTGCAACATCCTGAAGGCGGTAGAAATCATATTTATGGAAGAAAGAAACTTTTATGGGATGGCAAGAATATGCAAATAACCAATTTTGACCCTGCCAATGAATTTGTTAAAAGAACATATCGAGACGGCTGGTCATTAGGAATATAAAAAAAGCTGCCTGTGCATACACAGGCAGCTTTTTTTTGAAATCAACTTTCTTAAGCTACTTCAAATAAAATATCATCATTCATAATTGCTTCAAATTCTTGCTTTATCTCTTCGTAACGATGAAGGCTACGTTCAAAATTTATCCTTTCTAATTCCGATTCTTTACAACTTTCTAACTTTTCAGCCTTCCACTCAATTTCTTTCAAAGTATTATGTACCCTTTCTTTAAATATATAAAAGTGGTTATGTTTTTCGGGAGAAGAAATTTCGCTATCTGCTCTTTGTAACTTTATAAACATGTACTTCAATTCCTCACTAAGAAAAGTTAATTTACTTCTCCATTCTTTAATCAAATTGTTCATTGCTGGTTGCATAATTTACATTACTAGTTAGTATTTCGCCTTGTTATTATAATTCCAGAACTATAATATAAGTTTCATAAATTCTAAGAATTGTACAATAAAAAGTACTTAAACCCCTAAAATGGGTGAATTGTTTACTTTAAAAAATGAATTCTTTGTTACTTTTTTATAATTCCTTTTAAATCAGCAATGTCTTTCATTGCCACATCTTCTTTTCACCATTTAATGGCACTAAGTGCTAATAAAAAAAATAGATGAACATTTAGCTAAAACTTAGTAATAATCATGATTACTAAACATTAATTTATTATTGTACTTTATTATAGCATATAGAATAAAAATCAAAACTGTAGATAAACAGTTTATGTAAGTAAATCAACTTCTGAGAAAGTCAAAAAGTATTAAAACAAACATATGTTTTTTACATTTTTTGCTCAAGTTTATTTATTAACAAATAAACTTCTATATCTGCGATAAAAGCCTATTTTTGCGAAAAATCAACCAATAAGTATGAGCGTATTAGTAAATAAGAATTCAAAAGTAATTGTGCAGGGTTTTACTGGCTCTGAAGGTACCTTTCATGCCCAACAAATGATTGAATACGGTACAGATGTAGTTGGCGGAGTTACCCCTGGAAAAGGTGGGCAAGTTCACCTTGGTAAACCTGTTTTTAATACTGTAGAAGAAGCAGTTAAGGAAAAAGGTGCCAATGTATCTATCATTTTTGTGCCCCCTGCTTTTGCGGCAGATGCAATTATGGAAGCTGCAAACGCAGGCATTAAAGTAATAATTACCATTACAGAAGGTATTCCCACAAAAGATATGATACAAGTGAAGGAATATCTGAGTGATAAGGATGTGACCATGATTGGCCCTAATTGCCCCGGAGTAATTACTCCAGGTGAGGCTAAAGTAGGCATTATGCCTGGTTTTATTCATAATCCTGGTAGGGTAGGTATCGTTTCACGCTCTGGTACGCTCACGTATGAGGCAGTTGATCAAATTACAAAGGCAGGATTAGGACAATCTACTTGTATTGGTATAGGTGGTGATCCAATTATCGGCACAACCACAAAAGATGCAGTAAAACTTCTAATGGAAGATCCAGAAACAGATGGTATCATTATGATTGGAGAAATTGGAGGTCAGATGGAAGCTGAAGCTGCCTATTGGGTAAGAGATAATAAAGCTAAATTTGGCAACAAACCAGTTGTTGGATTTATTGCTGGACAGACAGCGCCTCCGGGCAGAAGAATGGGACACGCAGGTGCTATAATTGGAGGAGCGGATGATACTGCCGCAGCTAAAATGAAAATTATGGGAGAGTGTGGCATACTTGTAGTTGAATCTCCTGCAAATATTGGTGAGACTATGGCTAATGCTTTGAAATAAGTTTAGGCAATTAGGCTAAAGATAATTTCAAATTATGCATCAAAACAGAAAGGGAGCAAATTTGCTCCCTTTCTGTTTTAAGCCTTTTAAATATTATTTTTTCTAAAATCAGTCCTCTTCAAAAATAGCATCCAAAATATGATTAGCGGCTTCTCTTCCATCTAGTGCAGCTGTAACTACTAAATCGGCTCCTCTTGTAGTATCTCCCCCAGCAAAGACCCTATCTAAAGAAGTTTGCTGTTTTTCGTCTACTATAATAGCTCCCCACTCATTAAGTTGAATATCATTCTTTTCTAAAAATTCTATTTTTTGATTGCTAAAACCTAGCGCTAAGATTATCACATCGGCCTCTATGACATGTTCCGTTCCTTCTAACTCTACAATTTTACCTCTATTATTATTTTCAGTATATACTAGCTCTGTTTTAACATAACTTACCCCTTTTACATTTTTTCCCTTTTCAGCTACAAAATTTTTTGGTGTTGTATTGAAAATAAATTCCACACCTTCTTCCTTAGCAGATTTCACTTCTTTTCTACTACCTGGCATACTGGCTTCGTCTCTTCTATACACACATTTTACACTTGCCGCTCCCTCTCTTACAGAAGTCCTTACACAATCCATTGCAGTATCACCACCACCAATTACCATTACGTTTTTACCAGATACTTCGAACTTCTTATCAAATGGGAGCTCTTCTAATTTTTTCTGAATATTAGTAAGGAAAGGTACTGCCATATAGATGTTATCATCATTATAGGCTTCATAATCTAAAACCCTACCTTCTGTAGCCCCAATGCCTAAAAAAACGGCATCGTGCTCTTTATAAATTTTCTCAAAAGTTATATCTTTCCCAATCTCAGTATTTAAGTGTAATTCCATACCAGCTTGTAATAAAAAATCGATCCTTCGCTGTACCGACTTTTTTTCAAGTTTAAAACCTGGAATGCCATAAGTCAGTAATCCACCTGCTTGATCGTTACTTTCGTAAACTACAGGTTTTACACCAGCCCGTAACAAAAAAGTAGCGCAAGACAAACCAGCAGGTCCAGAACCGATTATTGCCACACTTTTACCACTATCAATGGATTCAAATACAGGTTTAAATCCTTTTTCAAACCCTTTTTCAGAAATAGATACTTCTATAGACCCAATTGTAATGGCTCCGTGGCTATCGATTGAACCCTCGTTATTTTCATTTAAGGTGCATGCTCCTTCACAAAGTCTATCATGGGGACAGATTCGACCAAGTATTTCAGGGAAAGGAGAAGTTTCGTTAGAGATATTAAATGCGAGCTCTAAATCTTTATCTGCTATAAATTTAAGCCATTGTGGAATATTATTACTTAATGGACAACCCGTTGAACTACAATAAGGATTACCACACTGTACGCATCTACTAGCTTGTGTACCTGCTTCTTCTTCAGTATAAATTTTACTTATTTCTTTGAAGTTATTAATCCGTTCATTTGTCGGTTTTACAACAGGGTCTATTCGTTCAATCTTTGTAAATTCGTACATAACAAGATGGTAATTTTACCCAAATAATTTTTTTACTTAGGTAATGTAATTGGTTAATAGGTTATTTCTTAATTACCCTCAATTGGGTTCAATGGTGCTTTCATATCTTTAGAAGTTACCATATAAAAGTAGCGAAGCTCATCCCTGAAATGCTCAAGAATATATTTTGCCAATGGACTGTGAGTTCTAAAGTGATAACTTCTTAATATTTTTCGCAAATAATGCCTTCCTTCATCACCTTCATCGGTATCTATTCTTTCCGCTTTAATCAACTCTTGATTCATTTTATCAATGAAGTTATTTTTTTTGTCATAAACAAATGCAACTCCACCTGTCATTCCAGCACCAAAATTATGGCCTGTTTCGCCTAATACTACCACAGTGCCACCTGTCATATATTCACATGGATGATCACCTGTACCTTCTACTACTGCTAAGGCCCCAGAATTACGTACACCAAATCGTTCACCTACTTGTCCTGCAATAAATAATTTACCTCCTGTAGCTCCATATAAGCAAGTATTACCCGCTAAATTATACTTACTTTCTATCTTTTCAGGTACGATGATAATATGGCCTCCACGCATCCCTTTTCCTACATAATCATTGGCCGATCCTGTTAATCTAATTAACATACCATGGCTTAAGAAAGCACCTAATGATTGCCCTGCATTACCTGTTAAATTAATGGTAATGGTTTCTTTAGCCAAACCTTTATCGCCATAATAATCGGCTATTACCCCACTTGTTAGCGCACCAAAGCTTCTATTGGTATTTCTAATTCTTTGGCTAATTACTACAGGAAATTGAGGGTTTTTAATTGTAGGAATTACTTGCTTCAATACTTGCCTTTCATATTCATTTTTATCAAATGGCAAATTGGTTTTTGCTGTTTTGTATTGCTGACCTTCAAAGCAAGTAAGCACTTCACTAAAATCGAATTTTTTGGCTAATTCATCATTTACAACTGAAAGCAAAGATGTCTCTCCTATTAGGTCATTGAGTTTTTCATAACCCAATTCAGCTAAAATCTCTCTTACTTCTTGCGCTACAGAGCGAAGGTAATTTACAATACCTTTAACCGTACCTGTATAGTAAGCCCTAAGCATTTCATCTTGAGTGGCAATTCCAACACTACACTTATTTAAGTGACACACTCTCAAAATCTTACAGCCAACCGTTGAAAGCAGTACTGTACCAAAGGCAAAAGTTTCCGCACCTAAAATGGCAGCTTTTACAATGTCTTTTCCAGTCTTTAATCCCCCATCGGTTTGTAACTCTACTAATTCTCTTAGATTATTGGCTTTCAATGCATTGTGTGCCTCACTCAGTCCCAACTCCCAAGGATTTCCAGCAAACTTAATCGAGCCTAATTGGGCCGCACCCGTTCCACCATCAGCTCCAGAAATAATAATTTTATCTGCATAAGCTTTTGCTACCCCAACAGCAATAGTTCCTACACCTGCCGAAGAAACTAGTTTTACACATACTTTTGCATCTGGATTAACCTGTTTTAAATCAAATATAAGTTGCGCTAAATCTTCAATAGAGTAGATATCGTGATGAGGAGGAGGTGAAATCAAAGTCACTCCTGGTATGGTACAACGCAATGAAGCTATAAGAGGAGTTACCTTCGAGCCTGGTAGCTGACCTCCTTCACCAGGTTTTGCACCTTGCGCAATTTTTATCTGGATTTCTTCTGCATTCCTTAAGTATTCTGGAGTTACACCAAACCTTCCCGATGCAATTTGCTTGATTTTACTATTCTTGATAGTATTGAATCGGACCCGATCTTCCCCACCTTCTCCAGAGTTAGACATTCCACCGATGGTATTCATTGCCTCGGCAATTGCCTCATGCGCCTCTGGTGAGATAGAACCTAAACTCATGGCAGCAGAAGTAAACCTCCAAGTAATATCTTCAACACTTTCTACCTTATCAATGGATATAGGTTGTTTATCAGAACGGAACTCAAAAAAATCCCGAATCATTTTTAACCCCCTATTGTTGATCCTTTCCTTTATTTCAATGTAATCTTCATCCTTCCCCGAACGGGCAAATCGTTGAACAGCATGTGCCACATCTGGTGAGAAATCATGGTATTCTCCTTTATCCATGTATTTGTAGAAACTACCAACTTCTAAAGGAAACATTTTCTTAACCTTCCGCTTAGGAAAAGCCTGTTGGTGGTATTTTCTCACCCTATACTCAATGTCGTAGTAGGAAAGCCCTGGTATTAATACATCCGATCCATTAAAACAATCTTCTACTATTTCTTTACTTAATCCTATAGTATCAAAAAGTGCGGAATTAAGGTAACTCTCTACTGTAGAAATACCCATTTTAGACATAATCTTTAATATGCCTTTATTAATGGAAGCATGCACTTTTTTAAGTGCTTCTTTATAATAAAAGTGTTCATTTTTATGCTTTCTAGCAACCAATTGTATGGCTGAAGCATAAACAAGGTATGGATAAACAGCAGTAGCTCCAAAACCAAGTAATACTGCAAGGGAATGGGAATCATACACCTCGCCTGTAGCTGCCACTATATTTACCCTGCTTCTTAGGCCCTCTTTCAATAATAAATTGTTGATGTAACCAACCATCATAGGCATGGGAATGAGTGTTTCTTCCTTAGAAAGACAGCGGTCATCAATTACAATTACATTAATCCCATCTTCTCTTACTGCTTTTACAATTTCTTTTCCCTTATCTTTTAAAGACTTTTCTAAGTCTTGTTTAAAGCAAGTGTAGAAAAACTGATTCTTATATTTATAATCATACAATGGATGCGAAGGATTACCAAATGCAAGAAGAACATCCATCTTTTCTTTCGAAAGAATAGGATTCATTGTTTTCAAGCGGTGCGCATTGGCAGGTCCATCCTTCAGTATATTCGCTTTAGGTCCAAAACTAATACTGGTAGACATGACCAATTTTTCCCTAATTGGATCAATGGGTGGATTAGTTACCTGCGCGAATTTTTGCCTAAAAAAATCCGTGAAATTTCTTTGCACATTACTAAAACAAGCAAGAGGTGTATCGTCACCCATAGAACCGATTTCTTCCTTTCCACCCTCTATCATGGGTCTAATAATACTCTCTAGCAATTCATTAGTATAATTATGATAGCGTTGTTTTTCCACCAAGTCTTCAGGAAAGCAGTCACTGAAATCGGAGAAGTTTTGATCTGCATGTTCCATCAGATAAGCAGAATTCTCATTTAGCCATTTACTAAAAGGAAAGGCATTCTTTAGATAGTCATTTATTTCTTCATTTTTTAGAATTTTCCCATATTTCAAATCCACTCCGATCATTTGACCACTCCTAAGCGTGCCTTGTTCAGCAATTTCTTGGTCTTCGACATCAATAACCCCATACTCACTACTTACAATAATTCGGTTATCTGTTGTGATTAAATATTTTGCTGGTCTTAGTCCATTCCTATCTAAAATACAACCTAAATATCTTCCATCTGTAATGTTAAGTGCCGCAGGACCGTCCCAAGCTTCATAATTACCAGCAGTATATTCATAAAATGCCCTTAATTTAGGATCCATGTAAGGTGCATTTTGCCATGGTGCTGGTACCATACTCCTAGCAGCTTTAAAAAAATCAACACCACTTTGAACCAAAAACTCAAACACATTATCTACACTGGCACTATCACTTGCACCTTCTTCCAAAATAGGGAGTATTCGTTCTATTTCATCCTTCTTAAATATATCACTCTTAAAATTTTCTGCATTTACGTTTACATTGAAACGATTCGCCTTGATCGAATTGATTTCACCATTATGTGCTAAGCTTCTGAAAGGTTGGGCTAGAGGCCATCGAGGTAAAGTATTGGTTGAAAATCGCTGGTGGAATAATGCAAAGCTTACTTCAAAATCGTCATCTTGAAGGTCTACATAGAAATTTTTTAAAAGCGTTGGCATTACCAAGCCTTTATAAGAAATAATTTTGTTGGAAAAAGAAGATACATAGAAATCAGGATCATCTTTTAAGGCATGCTCTACTTCTTTTCGAGTAAGGTAAAGCAATGGCTCAAATCGTTTGGTAGACATAAGAGAATAGGGCACTACAAATGCCTGGGTAATATGTGGCATAATACTGAGTGCTTGCTCTCCTAGAACATCAGTATTTACAGGTACTTTTCTATAGAACAATACCCTTAAGTCATTTTTCTTACAAATCTCATTAAAAATATCTCTGTGAGAATCTTTTGTGAGAAAAAGCATGGCAACCGCGTATTTCTCAGGCAAATCAAAACCGTTAATTTCTGCGATTTTATTCATGAATTTATAAGGCAAAGAAAATAACATGCCGCTACCATCACCACTTTTCCCATCGGCGGCAATGGCTCCCCTATGGATCATTCTAGAAAGTGCTTCCAGTGCATCAAGGGTCATTTTCCTGGTGGGTATGTTATTGCAATTTGCCATAAGACCGCACCCGCAGTTGTCCTTAAATGAAGTTAGTCTATCAAACATGTTAATAATTTTTGATTTGCCTATGCGAATAGTAAGGCAGAATTAAAGGAAATATAAAATTAAAAAGAAAACATCAAAATTCTTATACTTTTTAAATGATTAGTACAAATTTTTTTCAAGAAAATGATAGTTTCAATAAGAAAATAATAAAGATAGGATTTAAAAGCTACCCGCTTAGCCGAGTATTATCTCATGTAATTCAGAATCGAAAAACGATAATTCTTTATTTGTCTTTAATTTCAATTCAAAATTCCCTAGTCTAATAATTTTAAGACTTAAGTAAATCCAGATTATTTCATCCTATCTTCCAACCTTCCACAATTCCTTCCTGTCTATTTTCTTACCAGTATTTAATTAATTATTATAAACACATGTCTGCACCAGCTAGAAGATTCATCTTATTATCCATTGTATTTTTCGCAATTATTCCTTTATGTAATGCCACACATATTAGAGGTGGATATTTAACAGGAGAAAGAATCTCAACTACAAGTTTTACTTATCGTTTTACTGTCACCTTATTTAGAGATAATGGAGGTGTACCCCCGCAACCAGGTACCATTAGTTTTGGATATGCCTCTGCCACAGATGTTTTGGTGGAACCAGTATCATTAGGTTTTATAGATGGATTACAAGATACACAAGGAGATGCTACAGAAATTCTCATATATCAAATTGATCATACTTTCCCAACTGAAGGCACATATAAGGTAAGTTATTTCGAACAAAATAGAAATCCTGGGGTACGTAATATGTTTGCTTCTGGTAATACCGCTTTTTTCTTAGAATCTACATTTGTAATTAATCCTTCAAATAGTATTAATTCCTCCCCTACTTTTTCAAACCAAATCTGTAATATTGGTTATATAGGGCAAATATATAGTTATAATTTTGCTGCCTTTGATGCTGATGGTGACAGTCTTTCTTATAGATTGTCAGTCCCTCTCCAAGGACTAGACGAAGAAGGGAATAGCATTGCTGTAGAAAATTACTTATTGCCCAATGCGTTAAGCTATCAAGCGGAAAGGTCAGATGGACAAGGCAGAGCCATTTTTCAAATAGATGCTACAACAGGTCAGCTTATATTCGATGCGCCTGGTTCAATTGGAGAATATAATGCGGCAATTGTTGTGGATGAATGGCGCAATGGATTAAAGATTGGAACTGTCAACTATGATTTCCAAATAATAATTATAGATTCACCAGATTTCATATTTTGCCCAGAAGAACCTAATAATACTGGAATAAGCATTACTTTACCAGAAAATGCTTATATAGATTTTGAAGAAGATTATTCACAAAGCGGCTTCATTGTTTCCAATGCTGATAGTTTTGAAGTAAATAATGATTTGTTTGAAGCTGGAAAAGTCAGTATACAAAGTGAGACTACTGAGACAGAAAATGGTCTAGAGCATACATTTACATTAGATATAAGCAATCTTACTATTGAGGATGCAATCCGCACTTTCTATGTTTTTGAGATAACTGGCTTTAAAGATGGTGAAAGTTTTTCAAGGAGGTGGTATTTAAAAGTTGATAATGTAGCAAGTTCATCAGAAGAGTTGCTCAGTAAAGGATTAAAATTTTTTCCGAATCCGGTCAGCAGTCAATTAACAATAGAAACAAAAATACCTCTTGGAGATGCAAAAATTACTTTAATTGATAGTACTGGCAAGCGTATTAGAAATTTTATTTTTCCTTTTCAAGCAAAAAATTATAAAATAGATACGAGTGGTTTAGCAGATGGATTTTACATCATTAATCTACAGTCAAGTGATGGAATGGCTTCTTGGAAATTTTTAAAGATTTGAATTTCTTAAGAATTACTTATCCTTTTTTCTTAAGTAATTTCCTGTATTTACCCTTGTAATTTCTCATTTTAAGTCTTTCTTTTCTATTGAAAAGATTTGAACGAGGCTTCTTCGCATTTCTATTCATCAACTTATTAGATGAATTATCATAAGCTCTTCCTCCAATTCTTCCTCTTCGGTTACTACCACCCGATGAACCAAAAAAGCTCAAATTTTCATTGAAAGTATACCTCAAGGTGATTTCATCTGAGCCACCTAAATTACTTGAGAATTCGCTAGCAAGCGATTGCCTTGAGTAGGCAATAGTAAAATTTTGTAAGTGTACAGCAACACTGCCATTAAAAGCACCACTATTACTATTTGTTGCTATGGTAGACCGATAGGTAGCTCCCGCTGTTATAAGACTGTTATAAGTAAAATATAAACCAGCATCTATTAAACTAAGTTGGTTTTCTACATACCTGTAGTTTAGCCTAGGTTCTAGCCAACTTGCTTCATCTGCCAGTAAGATTTTATAAGCAGCAAAACCTGTTATCATTGCTGGAAAATAATCTTGCTCTTGGGTTCTCTCAGAACTTAGAAAGTTGGTAAATCTTACAGTGCTAGCACCTATTTGAAACTGCTGTAAACTCAATGTAAAACCAAAGCCAAAATCTATATGGTTATATCCTGGAAAATTATTAATGAGTGGATCATTTTCTTGGGTAACATTCAAATTGGCTAAATCTAGCATTACATTGCTATACTCTGCAGAGACTCCCATTGAAATACCCGAATTATTACCAAAAGGTAAATGATAAGCAACTGCTCCTGATAAAAAAGTAGAATTGAGCAAGTTAAACTTTTCCCTAAATACATTTGCAGATACACCTACCCTACCTTGAGCAAAATGATTTTGTACTCCAGCATAAAGGTTATTAATAGACCTATCTAATCCAGACCATTGTCGTTGATAACTTAAATCAACAGCTCCTGAGTGCAAACCAGCCTGAGAGGGATTGTATAATACTCCATTATTAATTTTTTGGCTGAAAATAGGCAGCTCTTGGGAAAAAGATACTGAATTTACTAACGCTAAAGTTAACAATATCAATAAATGTCTTTTCATATCTCGCTTCATTAATTGTCTTCCCTATTCTATTATTCTTTTATCAAGGTTAGTACTTCTGTGTAGGTTGCTGCATTTTCACCAAGTACAGTCAGTATAATCATATAATTTCCAGCAGGTAGTATTTGTCCTGAACTATCAGTACCTGCCCAAGAATTCTGATAACTTCCTGTAGCGAATACTTCATTGCCCCATTTATCTAATACAGTTAGGGTATTTTCTGGATATTGAGCCAAGTTCTCTATTTCAAGAAAGTCATTAATAAAATCTCCATTCGGTGTGATGATATTTGGTATTACTGGTGCTTGAACAATTTCTCTAATTGTAATTTCTAAAAAGGAAATATTATTTTCTTCATCTATTTCAGTTACAGTTTGATTAGCATCTACATAAAATATTACTATATAAGTACCAGGAGGAAAATCTGGAGGTATAGTCAATATTTGATTTTGATCCAAACTTTGTCCAGGTGAAAGTGAATCTAAAGTGACACTAAATACAGGAATATCCTCACCAGAAATCACTGAGTCTGAAGATAAGTAAACCTCTAAAGTAAAGTTACGAGCAACACTTTCTCCATTATTGTCCATGGAAATAGAAAAGTTGATTTCTCCTCCCAAACTCACTTCTAGTGGATTCCCAGTCGCACTTACAATTAAATCTGCCGCTTCAGGCTCTATTGTTTCTGTAACAGTAATAAATATATTAGCTGCAGTAATCGCTACATCTTCTCCATCGCTGGCAGTATAAGTTAAAGACGCAACTCCAGAGAAATCGATATCAGCTATAAATGTTAAGCTATTTAATTCACTTTTATTAATCACCTGATTTTGAGTAACAGGTGTATTATTTAGAAAGAGTGTCCCATTTTCTGGCAAAGTTAAAATGGTAATACTCACCAGTGTATCATTATCTGGATCTGAAAATGCGTTTACAAAATCTGATATTTGAAAAGTTATCTCTAGTCCTGCTTTTCCAGTTTTATTAATATCAGCTACAGCTGGTGGATTGTTTACAACAACTCCTCCAATTTCTACAGAAGCAATATTACTGTATGGCGATACCAAATCATTTTCAAAATCTGCCATTCTAATTCTATAACTATAGATAGCCCCTTCTTCCAGCATAGCATTGTCAATATATTCATTTATACCTTCATAGGCGATTATATCAATTACTTCAAAATTTTCAGTACCATTAATTGATCTTTCTATTACTACACTGTCTGCGGTAGCAGGTTCACTAAAACTCCATTCTAATCTTACAGAACCTTCGTCTTCAACTGCTATTAAATCTTCTGGCATTGGCAAGGACTCTTCCACAATCCTCAATCGGAATTGCCTGGGTTCGCTTCTACAATTACCATTTGGAGTTTGTTGAACTACTTCAAAATCAAAAAAACCTGCAACATCTGTAGAAAAACCATTTACTCTTACATCTTCTGGATTGAATACCTCACCTGTTGCAATCTCTTCTCCGTTAAAATACCAAAAAAACTGTGCGTCAGGGGCACCCATTGCAATAATATCTTCAAAAGGCTCATTAATAACTATAATTGGATCGAAGTCGATGGAAGGTGCTGCAAAAGTCTCAACAATAGTAATTACTTTGGTAATTGATTCACCATTTTCGCTATCTGTAAAGGTAAGTTCAATATCTCCTACGCCTAACCATTGAATATCTGTCCTTGCACTATTAGGGTCAAAAATATTACCTGCTTCTACAGGATTCAATGACCAACTTCCATTTCCTGAACTATTGAGTACTTCATATGAATTTAATGTTAATCTACAAACCAAAGTATCTCCCAAAATTTCAAAATCATTTCCACCTATTCCATCAGCAGTAAGTATAAATTCTCTACTAATTAATGTCAATTCATTAGCTCCAGGGTTTTGCACTTCACTAGTATAGATTCCTGCATCATCTACTGTAGCATCTGTTATTGTATAGCTGTTTTGATTGGTGAAATCAATTATTGCCCCATCCTTTTTCCATGTATACTCATTGGTAGAAATGCCTGCATCTATCCCTAAATCGAAAGTATAATCTTGACCTACTACAATTTGTTGGGTTTGTGCTGTTCCAATCGAATCTTGAGGGTCATATTCATCTAAAACATCTGTATAGGTAAGTATATCTTCGAAGGTGAGCATATTACCCGAAACTACAATTGTTGCAGTTATAGGTAATGCAGATACATCTCCTATGGCTTCAAGTTGATTATTGTTGACTAATAATCTTGTAAGAGGTAAACTGGTTAAAGAAACTGGTAAAGTACCAGTAAAGGCATTATCCCTCAAGCTAAGATCCTGAAGACTTGTGAGATCCCCCAATCCATTGGGAATGTTGCCTTGAAAGTTATTTGCTGCAAGGTTTAATACCTCTAAATTTAGTAATCCAAATAATCCTTGTGGCAAATCTCCATCGAATTGATTATCTGAAAAATTGAGTAATTTAAGATTTGTAAGTGAACCGATTTCATCTGGTATCGCCCCTGAAAATCTATTTTGACTTGCTATTAATGTGTCTAACGCTGTAAGATCCCCAATTGAAGTTGGTATAGTACCACTTAAACCATTACCATTAGCCAAATTATTAGATAAAATAAGCTTTTCAAGAACCTGTAATTTACCTATAGATTGGGGTAATTTCCCAGATAAATTGTTATTGTTTAATGCTAAATAAGTAAGTAATCTTAAATCTCCTATTGAAGCTGGAATCTCTTCATTTATGCTATTTGATGAAATTTCTAAATAGGTTAAATTATTAAGCAAACCTATTGAATTAGGAATTTTTCCTGTAAGGTTAATATTTCCAGAAATAACTAAAGTGTCTAAGTTTAGCAATTCTCCTAATGCCTCTGGTAATTGGCCATTCATTCCTTTATTACTCAGAAATAATCCTACAACGCAACCATTTTCATTGACACTTACCCCCTCCCAATTACTCATATCTATATTGTTAGGAGTACTAAAGTCCCAAGCTCTGCCTGGATCATTCCAAACCCAATTTAAACCGTCAGTATTGTCATAAATAGTTTTGAGAGCATCAAAATCTAGCACCTTACAATCTTCACGTACCTCTAATGTTACCTTTCTAGTAACTAATTGTAAGCCAGGAACTAGGTCATTTGTAATAATACAATAGTATTCCCCTGAATCTATTAATTTTAAATCAACTAGCGCTAAATTTCTGGTATTAGTTAATGGCACACCATCTTTATACCATTGATATTGATTGGTTAATGATTCATCAAAAATTGGTAAGTTATAAATATAATTATCGCCTTCTTCTAATACAGGATTATCTGCATTGCCTATACTATCTTGAGGAGCAAAAGAAGTAAGTACATCCAGGTTTGGTATTATATCTTCGAAAGTAAGTTGATTAAGATCTACTTCAAATACTTGAAGTTGGGTAATACCACTTAAATCTGGTAATTCGTTTAGCTGATTATCTTTTAATCGTAATATCTCAAGGCTTGCTAATGGCTCAATTGTGCTTGCTTCAAAACTGTTTATACCAGTTGAAGAAATATCTATTTCTACTAGTTTTGATAGCATACTTATCCCATCGGGTAAAGCTCCTGCTAAATTCGGATTCCTAGTAAATAAGAGCTTTTCAAGGTTAGCTATCTCACCAATATTATCAGGAATAATACCATTTAGGCCTTGGTCATCGATTTCTAATTTTGTAATACATCCAGTTGTCTCATCAGAGGTTATCCCTTCAAGAGTACTTAATTCAGCTTTCAAATCCCAGGGGCGCAACCAGTTGGCACCATCAGTACTATTGTATAAATCGATAACAACTCCTTTATCATTTGCCTCACAAGGAGTTTCCACTCTTAATTCTATCGATTTACTAATGAGTGTAAGAAATGGTACATCAGGGTGGGTAGATTCAAAACTATAAAATCCTTCATCTGCTAATTGTGCATCTAATATTTCTATTTCACTTATGTTAGTATTAGCAATGCCAGCAGGGTTACCATCTTTAAACCAACTATAGGTTGCTGGGTTTGTTTCAGGCAAACTTGTATCTATATCATAGCTAATATTTGTATCATCACCCAAATTAATATTAATGATACTTTCAATTCCAACGGAATCTTGTGGTGCATAAATACCATTGACATTATTTATGGAATCTATATTATTGGGCAAAAAATCTTCAAATGTTAATCTGTTAGATTGTAATCTAAAGTCTTGCAGACTAGTAGGTAATTGCCAATCTGTTGGCAAGTTTTCTATTTGGTTTTCAGAAAGATCAAGTTCTTCTAAATTTACCAACTTAGAAAAGTCTATTAAAGAAACATCATCAATGCTATTCTTATTTAAATAAAAACCTACAAGGGAGGTCAACTGACTGTAAGAAGCCGGAATAGCACCTTCAAACTGGTTATCAGATAAGTTTAAATCTGTAATATTTTTGGTAGATGCATCCAAGTCTGGAATATTACCAGTCAATTGATTCTGCTGTAAAAACAGTGTGTTAAGTTGGGTAAGCCCTGTTAATATTGTTGGTAGGTTTCCAGTTAATCGATTTTTACTTAACTCTACAATTCTTAACCTATCAGAATTCCAAAGTGCTGCTGGAATTTCACTTCCCAAGTCATTATTATCAATAATAATTTCTTCTAATGCTGGCCAATTTATCTGGTCAGGGAAATCACTAAATGTATTTCCTTCGGTTCTATTTTGGCCTTTCGTATCACCTAAATCAAGAATCTGAAGCGATGCTAATAAACCAAGTTCATTGGGTATTTCACCGCCCAACTTATTATTAGAAAGCCTTAATTCAATAAGCCTGTCAGTGTTAATAGATGTAGGAATTTGTCCAGCTATTCCAGATTCAGCATTTATATCTCCTTCTGCTTGCCAATTATTAGAAAGATTTAAATAGGTAAGATTCGTTAAATTTTCAAAAATGCTATTTGGTATCCTGCCAGAGAGCAGATTATCTGAGATATTCATATAAACCAGACTTTGCATTTGCCCAAATGACGCAGGAATGGTATCTCGAAGTGAATTTCCAGATAAGTCTAGAGAATCTAACTCTTGCAAACAACCTAGACTAACAGGTAATCTACTAGTAAGCCCAAAACCACTAAGATTTAACCCTATTACTTTAGTTTCATCATCTGGATCTACTGTTACTCCCTCCCAGTCTTTGGTTTCTTGTAAATCATCCCAAATTACTCCATTGCCAAATTGATAAGCTGGTCTTCCTTGAATTCCTTGTCCATTTCTTGCTGCTATTTCAAAAACAACTTCTCTATCAGTTTTACCAGTACAATCTACATCCTGTCCAAAAACATTTAAATTTCCCGCAGAAAAATAAATAGCTAATAAAAAAAATAAATAGGATGAATAGCTTGAGAAAACTTTATAAAAATGTCGGTTATTTATGTGCATCATGCTCGTTACGCGCTTTTATAAGGCTTAATTACACTACAGTTTTGCTAATTATTGAAATTAGATGTATCAACTTACCATGCCCTTAGCGTGTCTATTGTGTAAGTAAAACAATATTACTGGTAAATTTTTATAAAGGTAATATCAAAATGCTATCCGATAGTACATACCTTACTTAATAATTACAAACTGTTAACGAAGTAAAAACTTGCTAAATAACAAACCTAAGCAAAAAACACACCTGATTTTAAATTAAATTCCTGCTCTAACATCTTATTTTCTTACATGATACTCATGAAGAAATATTTTTCTTTAAATCTAATTCCATAAATTCTTAATAATTTGCGCGAATAACCAAAAGAATAAATAAAGCAAAGGCAAACAAATCTGTGATTATATGTACAAGCGTTGGATCTTGAGAAAAAAACCTAACAATGAAATTATAACTCATTTAAGTAGTGCGATAAACGTTAGCAAGCCAATTGCAACTATTCTAGCTCAGAGAAGTATTACTGATTTTGAAACTGCCAAGTCTTTTTTCAGACCAAAAATGCAAGAACTCCATGATCCTTTCAGTATGAAAAATATGGAGGTGGCAGTAGAAAGAATACACAAAGCTATAGATGCTAATGAAAATATACTGGTTTATGGAGATTATGATGTGGATGGCACTTGTGCAGTAGCTCTTATGTATTCTTTTCTTAGTGAAATTTATAGTCATGTAGATTACTATATACCAGACCGTTATGCAGAGGGATATGGAATATCTGAGAAAGGTGTAAGATATGCCAAAGCAGAAAATATAACTCTAATCATTGCATTAGATTGCGGTATTAGGGCAATAGACCAAGTAAATTTGGGAAAGGAATTGGGCATTGATTTTATAATTTGTGACCATCATAAACCGGGTGAAAACCTACCTAGTGCTACAGCAATACTTAACCCTAAACAGGATGATTGCTCTTATCCTTATAAAGAGCTCACTGGCTGCGCAATTGGTTTTAAACTTATTCAAGCTTATGCAAAAAAATATGATTTATCCGACGAACACACACTGGCTTATCTAGATTTTGCCGCAGTAAGTATTGCCTGTGATATAGTTCCTGTAACTGGAGAAAATAGAATTATTTCTAAATATGGGCTTGAAGCTATTAATAATACACCTCGGGCTGGTTTTAAGGCGCTTAAAGAATTGGCAGCATTACCTACACAAATGAATATAACTAATCTTGTATTTGGGCTAGGTCCTCGCATTAATGCTGCAGGAAGAATAGGGCATGCCAAGCAGGCTGTTGAGCTTTTAATTACAGTTGATTATGAAGAAGCCATAAAACACGCTAAAGAAATACACAAAAAAAACGATACCCGAAAAACATATGATGAACAAATTACCAGTGAAGCGTTGTCCATGATTGAGGACAATAATATGCTGCAAAATAAAACTACAGTACTATTTAAAGATGATTGGCACAAAGGAGTTATTGGAATAGTAGCCTCAAGATGTATTGAAAATTATTACAGGCCTACAATTATTTTAACTGAATCTAATGGCAAAGCAACAGGTTCTGCAAGATCCGTAAAAGGTTTTGATATCCATGAAGCAATTTCTACTTGCTCAAGTTATTTAAATCAATTTGGCGGACATAAATATGCAGCAGGTTTAAGTCTAGAAATTGAAAAAGTAACTCAATTTGCCGAGCATTTTGAAAAAGTTGTAGCAAATACCATTGACCCAGAAGATTTAATACCAAAAATAGAAATTGATGCCTGTTTAGAATTAGAACACATTACATGGAAATTCTTTAATGTGATAGAACAAATGGCTCCATTCGGCCCTGAGAATAGACGCCCTATTTTTATGTCAGAAGTATTGTGTGCACCAAGTAAATATAAAGTACTCAAAGAAAAACATCTTAAAATGACTGTCAAGCAGAAGGAAAGTCATATGGAGTTTCAGGCTATTGCTTTTAATTTTGGAAATTTTGCCAATGAAATAAATTTTAATGAGTCGTTTTATATATGTTATTGCATTGAAAAAAATGAATTTAGAGGTTCTTCTACATTACAATTAATGATAAAAGACATCAAAAAAAACTTAACCTCTGAAGAGAAGGAAATGCTTAAATTAGCATAACAGAACTTAATTTTTTAATTCATTTAAGCTTATCCTACCTTACTGATGCTTATATTTTTTTCATCTCTTAAGAGTTTATATAAACTAATTACAATAGGTCTGTTTCTTTCCCTTGTTGGCTGCCAAGAAAAAAAAGTAATACAAGAAGCATATGCACCTAAGCCTATAAAAGCTAATGGTGTTTTGGAGTATTTGCATAAAATGTTAGAAGAGCCTGAATTAAAAGGGGCCTCACTAGGTCTTTATGTAACCACTTTAGGGAAAGATAGTAGTCTAGTAGCTTATATGCCAGAAGTTTCCCTTGCTACCGCTTCTACGCTAAAAGCTTTAACGACAGCTACAGCCATAAATATTCTTGGTAAAGATTATCGTTTTGAAACTGAAATTGCCTATTCTGGGCAAATTGATGATAAGGGTACACTAAATGGTAACCTTTATCTGATTGGTGGGGGAGATCCAACTTTAGGTAGTGATAACATGCCCTCACTTATGGATTTCCTAGCTAATAGAGTAATTGAAAAGGGCATTAAAAACGTAGAAGGTTCACTTATTGGCGATGCATCTATTTTTGATACAAGACTTGCCGCCAATACATGGATATGGGAAGATGTAGGGAATTATTACGGTGCAGGCCCTTCAGGTCTTACTATTCATTTAAATCAATATAGCATATATTTTAAAACTGGTATTAAAGAAGGAGACCCTACAGAAATTGTTAAAATAGTACCAGATGTAAAAAATCTCACCATTAAAAACGAGGTAACAACAGGTAAAAAAAGAAGTGGAGACAATGCATATATTTATGGAGGGCCCTTCAATAACAAAAAAATAGTTAGAGGTACATTGCCGCCGGGGCACGCAAGCTTCATGATAAAAGGCGCCTTGCCTGAACCTTCAAATTTTTGTACTTCTTATTTCTTTAATACTTTACAAAAAAAAGGAGTTACTTTTTCTAAACCGATACAGCTTCAATTTCAACAAGAAAAAAAATCAAACTCCTTAACCACAATTTATACCCAAAAGTCCAATCCCTTAAGTCAGATTATTAAGGAAACAAATTTTAAAAGCATTAATCTTTATGCAGATGCCATGCTCAAGTTATTGGGGAATAAAAAAGGTAAAGAAGGATCATTTAAAGAAGGCGTAAATGTAATAAAAGATTTTTGGGGAAAAGAGGGCATTGATATGGAAAATATAATTATTGAAGATGGAAGCGGCCTTTCAAGGTATAATGCAGTATCAGCCCATACTATGACAGAAATTATTAGACATACAGTATTAAAAGACAGTTCAAAAGCTTTTATAAATTCTTTGCCAATAGTAGGAAAATCAGGTACACTTAAAAATATTAGTAAAAATGGTATTTCAAATGGAAGGATTAAAGCTAAAAGTGGTTACATTAAAAATGTAAGAGCTTATACAGGCACAATCACAACATTTTCTGAAAAAGAACTAGTATTTACATTACTTATAAATAATCACACGAAAAGTTATAGAGAAATGACAACAAACATTGAAGACATTTTTGACTTACTCGTAAGACTTTAAATACCATTCAGATAAAATTTTGTTGTAATTACTAGAATAATTTTTAGATTTGTTCCAATGACTTGCAGATGCAAGCTAAATTCAATTACTCCATTCTCTCTGAATAGTGTAATTGGTTTATAAAGAAGAGGTGAGAGAGCAGGCTCTAAGACCCTCTAGCAACCTTCCAAATAGGAAAGGTGCTAATTCCTGGCCTAAATAATTAGGAAATATAAATATCAATTACAATGAATTCTATTACATCTTCTTTAGAAAAGGATAAACAGAAAGGCACAAGATGCTCTTTTCTTCTTTCTAAAAATTTCTTTTTTGTATCAATTTTTATGTTTAGCTGTTGTTGTTGCTGAGATTACACTTAGCGCTCAATTGGTGGCTAAATATTTTACGATACTACTTTAATCAATTCTTATAACGCTTTAATTTTTTACAATGTCAGAAAATCTAAAATTTGAAACACTTCAACTTCATGCAGGTCAAGAACCTGATCCAACTACTGGTTCAAGGGCTGTTCCTTTGTATCAAACAACTTCTTATAACTTCAAAAATTCAGACCATGGCGCAAATCTTTTTGCACTAAAAGAGTTCGGAAACATTTACACTAGGATCATGAATCCTACAACAGATGTTTTTGAAAAAAGAATTGCTGCTTTAGAAGGTGGTGTTGCTGCTTTAGCAACGGCTTCAGGTCAATCTGCTCAGTTTCTTGCTATTAATAACATTACCTCTGCTGGCGATAATATTATTTCATCGCCTTATTTATATGGGGGTACTTACAATCAATTTAAAGTTGCATTTAAAAGAATTGGGGTAGATGTAAAGTTTACAAAAGGAGAATCTGCAGCAGATTTTGAAAGTCTTATAGATGATAAAACAAAGGCAATTTATCTTGAAACAATAGGTAATCCAGGTTTTAATGTACCCGATTTTGAAGCAATAGCAACTTTGGCAGATAAAAACAATATACCACTTATTGTCGATAATACATTCGGAGCTGGTGGATATTTGTGTCGCCCAATTGAACACGGTGCATCCATTGTTACAGCATCTGCTACAAAATGGATTGGAGGTCATGGTACATCTATAGGTGGTGTGATTGTAGATTCTGGAAAGTTTAACTGGGGAAATGGGAAATTCCCTCAATTTACCGAGCCTTCAGAAGGATACCACGGTTTAAATTTTTGGGAAGTTTTTGGAACAGATGGACCTTTTGGTAATATCGCTTTTATTATAAGAGCACGAGTTGAAGGCTTGAGAGACTTTGGCCCAGCAATAAGCCCTTTTAATTCATTTTTATTATTACAAGGTCTTGAAACACTTTCATTAAGAGTTCAACGCACTGTCGATAATGCATTAGAACTTGCTACTTGGCTTGAAAACCACGAAAATGTCGCTAGTGTAAGCTATCCAGGTTTAAAGAGTAGCCCTCATCACGAAACTGCAAGTAAATATTTAAAAAATGGATTTGGTGGTGTACTTTCCTTTATTATAAAAGGAGATCGTGAAAATGCAAAAACCTTTGTAGATAGTCTTGAACTAGTAAGCCATTTGGCAAATGTAGGAGATGCTAAAACTTTGATCATTCACCCTGCAACTACTACGCACCAGCAGTTATCTGATGAAGAACAACTCGCTGCTGGTGTAGATCCTGGGTTATTGAGAGTATCGGTCGGTATTGAACATATTGATGATATAAAAGCAGATTTCATAAATGCTTTTTCTAAAGCTTTTCATTAAAATTTTTACAAGACCAGTAGCTTTTACTGGTCTTGTAGATTTAATACTTTACAATGCAAGAACATCTTTTTCATTATCAGAAGGAATTAAAACTTGAATCTGGTGAAACTCTGAAAGGATTTACGCTAAAGTATTGTACTTTCGGAAAAATTAATAAAGACCAATCAAATGTAGTATGGGTAAGTCATGCGTTAACCGGTAATGCAGATGTAGTAAGTTGGTGGGGAGGACTTTTTGGAGATGGTTGCCTCTTTAACCCAAGTAATCATTTTGTAATTTGTGTTAATGTCTTAGGTTCATGCTATGGTTCTACAGGACCACTCTCCATCAACCCCGATACAGGTACTCCTTACTTTCATGATTTCCCTAAAATAACCATAAGAGATATTGTTACTACCTTAGATATCTTAAGACGTTATCTCAAAATTCAGAAAATCCATACGCTTATTGGTGGTTCTCTTGGTGGACAACAGGCATTAGAGTGGACCGTTTCTCATCCGAATCTTTTCGAAAATATGATATTACTGTCTTCTAATGCAAAACATTCTCCTTGGGGTATTGCTTTTAACGAAACCCAAAGAATGGCTATAAAAGCTGATCCTACTTGGAAAGAAGCGAATCCTAAAGCTGGGATAGAAGGCATGAAAGCAGCTAGAGCTATTGCTATGCTTTCTTATCGAAATTATGAAACGTATGAAAAAACCCAACATGAGGATAATCAAGAACTACCTGAGATATTTCGAGCTGCATCTTATCAAAATTATCAAGGAGAAAAATTAGCCAAAAGGTTTAATGCTTTCTCTTATTGGGTACTCTCAGAAGCCATGGACTCACATAATATTGCTAGGGGCAGAGGGAGCATTACAAATGCCTTATCTAAGATTAAAGCATATACACAAGTAATCGGCATTACTACCGATGTTTTGTTTCCAATTCCAGAACAAAGACTTATTGTAAGAGGTATAAAGAATGTTACCTATGAAGAAATTAATTCTACTTATGGTCATGATGGCTTTCTGGTAGAAATGGATCAGCTTGATAAAAGTATTCGAACTTTTTATAAACAGAAACATAAGAAACAATTAATACATGGGTGAAGCTATAAAAATTGGCTTATTTGGTTTTGGTGTAGTAGGACAAGGACTGTACGATATCCTTGAGAAAAGTACAGGTATAAATGCTGAAATTGTAAAAATTGCTGTCAAGCAAAAAAATAAGGAGAGAACTCTTCCAAAAGAATATTTTACTTTCGATGCAAATGAAATATTAAATGATGATAGTATCAATCTAGTAGTTGAGTTAATTAATAATGTAGATGATGCTTATCACATCATAAAATCAGCTCTGTTAAATGGAAAGAATGTTGTTAGTGCTAATAAAAAAGTATTGGCAGAAAATTTTGAGGAATTCACTCAACTTCAACTAAAAACTGGTAAATCCATTCTCTATGAGGCCTCCGTATGTGGGGGAATTCCTATTATTAGAACCATAGAAGAATATTACATCAGTGAATTATTATATTCGGTCAAAGGCATTTTTAACGGGTCTTCTAACTATATTCTATCAAAAATGCAGAAAGAAAACCTTGATTATAGCAGTGCTTTGAAACAAGCCCAAGAATTAGGATTTGCAGAATTTGATCCAAGTCTCGATGTTGAAGGATTTGATGCCAAATACAAATTAGTAATACTAGCAGCACATAGCTTCGGTGTATATATCCATCCCGACAAAGTTTTTAACTATGGAATATCTACTATTTCTAAGTTTGATATCCACTTTGCCAAAGAAAAAAATTGGAAGATTAAATTACTTGCTTCTGCTGTGAAAAATTCCAATAATACTGTATGCTTATATGTTATTCCAGCCTTCGTGGATAAACTTTCCAACTTATATCTAGTTGAAAATGAATTTAATGGAGTAATAGTCGAAGGCGCTTTTTCCGACAATCAGTTTTTTAGTGGGAAAGGAGCTGGTGGACATCCTACTGGATCAGCTGTTTTATCTGATATAGCTGCTAATTCTTACCTATACAAATATCAATACCACAAAACAAGAAAAGAACTTCAATATTCATATAGCAATAACGTCTCTATTAACATCTACTTGAGATATCATGACGATATAAGTGAATCAAATTATTTTAATGATGTTTTCGAAAGGTTCCAAAATAATCATGCTAAATATTTAATTGGAAGTATCAAGCTTGAGAAGTTGAAAAAGCTCTATCTTGAAAAGAAAGAGAACATTAAGTTTATTTGCTTGGTACCCTCAGATTAGTAATTAAGTTGAGTTGAAGTCAAAAAAAAACCCCTGTGGTCTTTATACCCAGGGGTCCATAATAATAGACTGGCAATTACCTACTCTTCCACCTATTACGGCAGTACCATCGGCGCAACAGGGCT